>Ga0228536_1000004_pt1 | contig 772683 bp, 685 predicted proteins | sample SJ1Smetagenome_FD_168611 | JGI IMG/M metagenome (GOLD analysis project Ga0228536, IMG submission 168611) | Enriched culture of PCE-dechlorinating microbial communities from Ithaca, New York, USA - SJ1.S | ecosystem: Engineered > Modeled > Simulated communities (microbial... > Unclassified...
TCGGGGTCAGGATGCCGCCCAGTCCGGCTCCACCGGCCCGGACCCTCTCGGCCAGCGTTCCCTGGGGTACCAGGATGCATTCCAGTTTATCCTCTTCCACATCGGTGTTCATCCGCTGGGCGACTTCCGGGTTGAGGCCCACGTGGGAAGCGATCAGCTTCTTCACCTGGCCGTTGGAGATGAGTTTTCCCACTCCCCGGCCCGGCACTCCGGCGTCGTTGCAGATAATCGTCAGGTTACGGACATTTTTCCGCACCAGGGCATCGATGAGGATTTCCGGTGTCCCGCAGGCCATGAAGCCTCCCACCATGACGCTGTCTCCATCTTTGATCTTTGCCACCGCTTCATCGGCGGTCATGATTTTATTTTTCAATGGGAACCCTCCTTTCTATTTCTGGGCGGCTTTGTTCCGCTTAACCAGTTCTGTCAGCACATAGGAAGCCACATCCTCCGCATAGGAATGAGCACCGAAGCCGGCATCAAATCCCAGCTCTTGAGCAAGCTCATGGGAGATTCTGGGACCTCCGCAGACCAGGATCACTTTATCCCGGATTCCTTCCGCTTCCATCAGTTCTACCAGGTTGGTCATGTTGGCGATATGAACGTCCTTCTGGGTAACGATCTGGGATACCAGAATAGCATCCGCCTTTTCCTCAATGGCTTTGGCAATCAGGACTTCGTTGGGCACCTGGCTTCCCATGTTGACCGCCCGGATCCCCTTATATCGTTCCAGACCGAAGTGGCCATGGAATCCCTTCATGTTCATGATGGCGTCAATTCCAACCGTGTGGGCATCGGTACCGGTACAGGCTCCTACGATGACCACTTCCCGCTTGATGTTGTCTTCAATGTACTGCTGGCATTCCACCCGATCCATCACATCCACGTCCACCTTGGTCACCTTAATGGCGGTGAAATCCACGGTATGCTGGCATTTTCCATACATAGTAAAGAAGGTAAAGCCGCCGCCCATGTCCTTGGAATAGACCACTGCCGGCTCCTCAAAACCCATCTTTTTCAGCAGCTGTTTGGCCGCTTCACTGGCTTCTTCTCCGTAAGGAACGGGAAGGGTAAAGGCCATCTGAACCATCCCGTCATTCATGGTATCTCCGTAAGGCTTGACCTTTGTCAGGTCTACCTGCGTGTTTACAACCGTCTTATTTGTCATTACCGGACACCTCCCATCATCAGCGGAATAAAGGGATTGAAGTAGTTTTCATCCCGAACGCAGACCCCTTCCAGGCCCTTTCCGCCATCCCTGGCTCGCTTGACGCCTCCGAATTTTCCCTGTTCGATGGTTCGGAAGAGGCCTTCCTCTTCAATGGCGTGAAGCAGCTTGTTGGCTTCTTCCAAAACGAACTGGGCTCGTTTCTGAATGATGCCGTCTTCTTTGAATTCCACTTCGCTGCCCAAATCCCGGGCATTGTTGAAAATATACTGAGCATTTTCGATGGACAGGTACCGGTCCTGCATGTGGGGCGTGTGAATGGCTTCTGTCAGCATTCCCAGCAGCTGGAGGGACTGGCCGGACCAAACGGCGATCATGTTGAAAAGAGCATCCTGAATATGACCTTTAAAGATGTTTCCGGTCATGAACTTGGTGGGAGGCATATACTTTAAGTTAGCCTTGGGGAATATTTCCTTGGCCATGATTGCCTGAGAAAGTTCATAGAGGAATCCGTTTTCCATGGTGGGATCCATCTCAAAAGCATGTCCCAATCCCATCTGTTCTTCCTTGATATTGGCCAGCACAGCAAACTGTTCGTTGATGAACTGGGAAGCCAGTACAGTGTGGGCCGCTTCATAGGCATCGTCGGTGGTCAGGTAGTTGTCCTCTCCGGAATTGAAGATGATGCCGGAGTAGCCGATGATGACCCGGGAGAAGAACTGATCCACCAGGGTTCGCTGCATGTTGATGTCCCGGAACAGGATGCCGTACAAGGCATCGTTCAGCATGACGTCCAGCCGTTCAATGGCGCCCATGGCAGCGATTTCCGGCATGCACATGCCGGAGGAATAGTTGCAGAGACGGATGTAACGGCCTACCTCTTCTCCCACATCATCCAGGGCTTTTCTCATGATTCGGAAGTTTTCCTGGGTAGCATAGGTCCCACCGAAGCCTTCGGTGGTCGGTCCGTAGGGAACATAATCCAGCAGACTCTGAGCCGTGGTTCGTATAACGGCAATGATATCGGCTCCCTGACGGGCTGCAGCCTGAGCCTGGACCACGTCTTCATAAATGTTACCAGTGGCAACAATAACATATAAATAGGGCTTGCGGCCTTCCCCGATCCGGCTGATATATTCTTCCCTCTTTTGGGTCTGTTCGTTGATCCGTTTCAGGGTTTCCATTACTACCGGCAGCAGCTTTGCTTCTGCTTCCTCTCGGGATGCCAGGGGAAGCTTGGTGATGTCCAGCTCGCCGGCTGACATTTTTTCAGCAATTTCCTGAGGGCCAAGTTCGGTCTGGATCATGGCATTGCCTATCCAATAGGCTGCTCCCCGGGAAAGGACACCGGCATCCTTCAGTTGGTCCACCACCACGTTGGGCAGGGGCGTTTCTACTTCATCCACCCCATCGATGCCCAGAAGCCTGAGTATGGTCCTCTCGGTACTGACCGTGGTGTGCTTATCGATGAATTCCTGCATGCTTTCCGCGATCCTGGCCGCACAGTCCCGCGCACTGTCAATGACCTGCGGGTTTAGGTTCAGTTTGCTTTTCATCCTGGTTCCTCCTACATATATTTCTTTGCATTATCAATAATTTCATCATAGATGCCCAGCATCTTGGCAATGTTGATGGCTTCCCGGGAAACCGTCTGTTCCCCCTGGATGACCCTCAGGTTGTAATCCATATAACGTCCCACGATATCGATCCGATCCTTACGGTTGGCGTACCGGAGCTCCTTGTCCAGTTTTTTGAAGTCCGCATTGGCCAGACCCACCACCTGCAGATTCTGCCCCCGGTCCTCCGGATTGACTCCGTCAAAATGGGTGGTGATCAGACAGATATAGGGGTGTTTGTTCAGGTATTCGATGACCGCTCTTGTCAGGGCTGCCCCTTCAGAAGGGTTGGTGCCGCTGGCGATTTCATCAATGAGGATAAAGGCCCTCTCCTTGCTGTGATCCAGCACGTCCTTCAGTTCCTCCATCTCGCTGCCAAAGCTGGAAAGCCCACGCTGCAGAGACTGGCTGTCCCCAATCAGGATGTGAATGGAGCTGGACAGGCCCACCCGGGCTTCCCGGCAGGGAACGAAGAATCCGTAATGGGTCAGGATGGCGACCATGCCAGCCAGCTTCAGGCAGACCGTCTTGCCCCCCATATTGGCCCCTGTGATACAGGAGACCCCTTCTTTCAGGGAAATGCTGACCGGACAGTATTCCTTGCCCTTCTTCTGAAGGACGTCTTCCACCTCCAACTGCCGGCCATCCCGGAATTCCAGAATATGCTCCCTTACAATTTCCGGTTCCACACAATCATGATCTTTGGCATACACCGCCTTGGCCAGGGCCAGGTCGATTTCCGCGATTCGGTCGCAGTTTGCCAACAGGACATCCTTCCATTTGCCGATTTCCGAAGAAAGTCCTTTCCGAATGTGAAATTCGATGCCGTCCAGCCGGGTGTTCAGTTCCTCCATCTGCTGATTCAGTTCATAGACCCGCTGACTGGGCTTCATAGCGTAGGTGACCGTCATGTAGTCCTGGTCGCTCATGAATAGCTCGGGAATCTCCTTCACGGTCTGCATCAGCTTTTCATTGCTCTTTTGCACCGGGCACTCGAATTTGGGAGTGAAGGCCAATCCATAGCGGGCTTCCAGCTCCTGCTTGCGTTGTTTCATCTCCCGCCGGACTTCCAGCTCCAGGGCCCTCTTTTCCGCCCGGAAGGGTCCCAGTTGACCGGAAAATTCATCGTAGATATAGAAAGTATTGATCCGTTCTTTTCTGGGGTCCAGCACATCCAGAAGACCAAGGATATCCTCCAGTCGAAAAACCGCCGGAACTTCCGGCATCAATTCGGTCATCAGGGTCCGGATTTTATCCATCTTCAGCAGCAGATTCTTGATTTCAAACAACTCCACCATGGAAAGGACGTTCTCGCTGCTCCGCTCGATGGTAAAAGTCGCTTCTTTGACTTCCATCAGTTGATGGAGCAGAGGATTGAGGCTTTTTCGGTCCCGATGGACGATTTCCAAAAAACGGTTGGTCTTATCAAATTCCCGGCGAAGATCCCCCTCCTGTCCGGGGGCAAAGGGTTTCAAAGCCTTCAGCAGTTTATGGCCGAAGGGCGTCTGAATGTTGATGCTCCGCAAGACGAAGTCAAGGCCCACCTCATGTTTTGTTTTGGTATTAGCCAGTCGCATGGTTCCTCCTCTCCTAAAACGTCCGCTTCACATCGACCACCGGGATGTCCGGCAGGACGCAGCGGAGTTCTCCCGTCAGCTGCTCCGTATCAAAGGCATAGCCCTGGGGGGAAAAGGGGTTGACGGTTACGGCTGCCACTTGGATATTGGCCAGCACCTTGACCCGAAGCCCCCGTTTCACCATCTGCTGCCAGCTTTGGACATCGATGAAGATCCGGGTGGGATCCTTGGTCAGAATAATGACCTGCTTCAGTTTCTTCGGATGGATATCTGCCAGAACGTTCTTAGTCAGGGCCCCCGGAATGTACAGATACTCGGTTTCGGCTCCAATGGCTTCATCCAGGTACCGACTGGCTCCAAGGCCGGTCTGGATATCCGGCAGGGTTACCTTTCGTCCGCTTTTTTCTGTGGAAATGGTCAGAATTTTTTCCCCTTCCCCGCTCCCTTCCAAAATCCTGCGGATTTCCGGATTCTCCTCCACCGGAAGGGTATAGAGGTTCACCGTATGGGCTGTTTCTTCCACCACCTTTTTCAGACTTCTGGAAAGCACGGCACCGGTGGCCAGAATAATGGCATCGGAGGCTTCGGGAGCGGCAATGGACTTCCGGTCGATAGCACCATCGATGAGAATCATCTCTGCACCCATGTCCAGCATCTCCCGGCAGAGTTTCTTATGGGCCTGAATGTTAAGGGGACCGGCAATCTGAACGTAGCCGCTATCCGCCACCCGGCAGATCATCAGATCTCCGATGGCTGTGGAATAGTCGGTCATCTTCAGGATTTCCAAGCCGGCATCGGCCATTTCATAAAGCTGGGTCGGTACCGACACCAAGGTCCCGGCATCCAAAAAAACCTTGGGCTTTTCCGTACCGGTCACCAGGTCGGAGGATTCCCCGTCCCGCCCGGTGGAGGTAACACCCAGCAGCATTCCCTCATCCATGGCTTCTTCCAGGATATAGTTCAGAGCTGTTGTTTTTCCGGCATTTTTAGCCATCCCTACAATGGACAGCACCTTGTACCTTCCCTTCAGTTGTTCCAGTAAACCCATGATTCCCCCTCTGTCAGACAAAATCACACAGCCGAAGACCAAATACCCCCGGCTGCATGACGTTCCTTTGCTTATTTATGCTGATTTCTTCTGTGTCGTTCCAGATCCTGGGGTTCCAGGGATAACCTCTCGCCCTGCTGCAATCCGGCAACTCCTTCATAGTGATAGGTCTTCTTTCCGGTACAGTAGTCGCAGTGGCAATCCAGTTTCGGGAGATTTTCCGGTTCCGTATAGGTGGTGATGACCCCTTCGTAATTTCGAAGAACCACTTTTCCGGGGCTCTGGGAAATCAGGTACTGAGGCATAACCGGAATCTTTCCGCCGCCTCCCGGTGCGTCCACTACAAAGGTGGGAACCGCATAGCCGGAAGTATGGCCCCGCAGGCTTTCGATAATCTGAATACCAGCAGACACGGAGGTTCGGAAATGCTCAATACCCAGAGACAGGTCGCACTGATAAATGTAGTAGGGCCGTACCCGGTTCTTAACCAGAGCATGAACCAGATCCCGCATGATATGGGGACAATCGTTGACCCCTCTCAGCAGAACGGACTGATTCCCCAGGGGAATGCCGGCATTGGCCAGCTTAGCCAGAGCTGCCTGAGCTTCCGGAGTGATTTCCTTGATGTGGTTGAAATGGGTGTTCAGCCAGACCGGGTGGAATTTCTTCAGCATGTTGCAGAGATCATCGGTGATTCTCTGAGGCATGACCACCGGGGTTCTGGATCCCAGTCGGACGATTTCCACGTGGGGAATCTTCCGGAGCTGTGTCAGGATATATTCCAGCACTTCATCGCTGACCAGCAGACAGTCGCCGCCGGACAGGAGGACGTCTCGGATCTGAGGGGTCTTTTTAATGTATTCGATGCACTTGTCGATATCTTCCCGGCTTCTGGCTCCGTCGTTTTCACCGGCCAGTCTTCTTCGGGTACAGTGACGGCAGTACATGGAGCACTGGTCCGTGATAAGGAACAGGACCCGGTCCGGATAACGGTGGGTAAGCCCCGGTGCCGGAGAGTCTTCATCCTCATGAAGGGGATCCAGCATATCCGCTTCTCCCCGATGGGTTTCCATCAAGGTCGGTACTGCCTGCATTCTAACCGGACATCTGGGATCATCGGGATCCATCAGGGATGCATAATAGGGGGTGATCCCTACCCGGAATCCGGACATGACCTTTTCAATATCTGCCCGTTCCTGTTCGGTCAGATTGACTACCTGGGCGATTTCATCCACGGTGGTAAGCCGGTTAGCTACCTGCCAGGTCCAGTCGTTCCACTGTTCATCGGTTACTCCCTTAAACAGGGGAATATCTTTCCAATTTCTGATTGTTGACATTTCTTTTCCTCCTAATTGTTCTGTTCCAGATGACCTATGCGTACATTTCCTGGAACAGGTCCCGCAGTGCCGGGCATTCTCTCAGAACCTGCAGAGAAATCTCTGCATGGCCCTTGGTGTATCCGTTTCCAACGATCATATTGACGTCTTTTCCGACCCCTTCTGCACCCAGGGCTGCTTTGGTGAAGCTGGTAGCCATGGAGAAGAAGTAAACGGTTCCTCCGTCTTTGCAAGCTAGGATGGAGGCCATTTCAGTATTTTCAATATTGACACAGTTGATGACGATATCCGCCAGCTGTCCATCAGTCAGTTCGGAAATCTTTTCGTAGATTCCGACTGCATCCGTTGCATCTGCGGCAAAGTATTCATCCGCAAGATTCAGTTTTCTGGCTCGGTCGGTAGATTTTTCGCTGCCGCCGATGCAGATGACTTTACCAGTTACGCCGGCTCTCTTTTTTGCTTCATACAGGCAAAGCAGTCCGGACTTTCCGCCACCACCGATGACCACGACCGTATCTCCCGGTTTGACCAGTTTGGCTGCCTGGGCAGGAGCTCCCGCTACGTCCAGTACGGACAGAGCCAGGGTTTCCGGCATGTCGGAGGGAAGTTTGGCATAAATGCCGCTCTGGAACAGGATGGCCTGTCCTTTAATATCCACCTGGTCGATGTCTGGTCGGACAGCATAAATTTCATCGATGACCAGAGGTGTCAGGGACAGGGATACCAGGGTGGCAATCTTGTCGCCCACCTTCAGGTCGCCAACATAAGCAGGCCCGATTTCTTTTACGGTACCGATCAGCATGCCGCCGGATCCGGTCACCGGATTCTTGTGCTTACCAGCCTTGGCTACAATGCCTTTCATAATTTTTTTAATTTCTTCCACATCCCCTTCAGCCTGACGCTCAATCTGAGTAAAGCTGGCCGAGTCTACATTCAGAGTCTGAACATCAATCAGTACCTCATTGTCGTAGATTTCCATGGTGTTGTCGATCACATCTGCCGGCTGGGGCAGTACACCTTTGGGGGAAATAACTCGATGGGTTCCGTAAGGGCTTCCTTTTTTCATTCTTCTTATCCTCCTGATATCTAACTATAAATTTGAATTTTTAGCTATCGAACGGCCGAAGCCGCTTTTGTCACTTTTATATATAGCAATTCCCATGCCATGCCTCTTTCGTCTCCGGCAATTTTTCGAGAGTCTTAGGATTACAAGGACTTTCTCTCTCTTTATCCTGTGGAGAATTTTTTTGCTCTCATAAATCCCTTCCTTTTTGAACCCACTTCGGTTCGAACACAAAAACGGCCGAACCATTATCGGTTCGGCCTGATCATTCCCATTTGATTTTCTTCCATAAAATCAAGAAAGGTTATATTTCTTTAGTTTTCGCATCAGCTGAGACTGGCTGATTCCAATGGCTTTAGCGGTTTTCCGAGTGGATCCATACTTTTCTCCAGCATAACGGATGATGTTTTTTTCGAAGTTTTCCACCAGCTGATCCAGGGAAATCTCCCCTCCCCCCGCCAGGGCCTCTTCCCCTTCATCTACCCCCTGTTCCGTAAACAGCTCCACCTTCAGGGCCTTCAGCACATCCAGCAGGGAAATCACATCTCCCCGGGCTCCAATCAGGATCCGCTGCACCGCATTTTCCAGTTCCCGGATGTTCCCCGGCCACTCGCATTGCTGCAAATATTCGACGGCATCCTCTTCCATTTCTTTGTGTATAGAAAAAATTTCATTATACTTCTGGACGAAATGCCGGACGAATGCCGGAATTTCTCCCCGTCTTTCTGCCAGCCCCGGAACCCGGATCGGAAACACGTTGAGTCGGTAATAAAGGTCCCTGCGGAACTGCTTGTCCTCAATCTGCTTTTCCAAATCCCGATTGGTAGCCGAAAGGATTCGAACGTTGGTTTTCACCGGGCGGGTTCCTCCTACCCGGAAAAATTCTCCATCCTGGACCACCCGAAGAAGTTTGGCCTGAATATCCAGGGGCAGTTCTCCCACTTCGTCCAGGAAAATAGTCCCATTATCCGCCAACTCAAAATATCCTTTTTTTCCCGTTTGATTGGCTCCGGTAAAAGCGCCCTTTTCATAGCCAAAGAACTCGGATTCCATCAGGTTGGGAGCGATGGCCGCGCAGTTGATCTTCAGGTAGGGCTGCATGTTCCGGCTGCTGTTTTTCTGAATGATATTCGCCACCTTTTCCTTGCCCACTCCCGTCTCTCCGGTGATGATGACGTTGCAGTCATACTTGGAAACACTGAGGATTTCATCCAGCACCTGAGCCATGATCCGGCTCTCGCAGACAAATTCCTCCGACAAGGCCTTTCGGAATCCGGTGTTCTCCAGGATTCGGTCCTCCCGGCTCAAGGGGTAGTCCAGATCCTCCTCCGGCTCCGATGCCAGAGGAATCGCCCACTCCAAATAGGGGGAAAGCTCCCGGACGATCTCGATATCAAATTCATCATACGCTTCCATATACCCTTCCGCACAGAGGATGTTCAGCTGGCGGGAAATAGACTCAGTGATATACAGGGCAATGTTGTAGTTGTTGATGAAATTAGCGAATACCACCGTACCTCCCGGCCGGGTAGCCAGTATGTTGACTGTTTCTGAACCAGGGATATCTGCACAGCTGACCGACAGGTCAAACTGTTCTTCAATGTTTAGTTTTTGGATACAGTCCACCGGCTTCAGGATGTTGACGTAATGGATTTCATCAAATACTTCCTTCAGCAAGGCATCAAAGGATTTGCCCTGTATAGTAATGTCCGTTTTCTTGTCAAAAAGGCAGTTGACGACCGCATCCCGGCCAGCAATCTTTCTAGCGGTGTATCCAAACAACAGGTTCATCATGATGTTATTCCCAACCACCAGAATCTTCTTCTGTCCAACCGCTTCCCGGCTCACCCGGTACAGGGTTCCCGATTCATTGAAGGCAAAAAGAAGCAGATCTACCGGCACTCCCTCCGGCCTTCTTATCAGAGGTATTTTACCAAAGGCGATGGCATAGCCCTCCACCTCCACCTGGGTATAGGCCCGGTAGATTTCTCCCACCGAGGTAAAGGAGGCGGGAATTCCCGCTAGGGATGCATTGCAGATGACCTCGTCTCCCACTTTCAGCTTTTTCTCATTGGGATAGTCTTCCCCAATTTCCTCCACCACCCCGTAGAGAAGCCCCCCCGTATCCGTTACCGGATTGTGGAGCTTGCCCCGCCTAAGGGTGATGTCCAGGATCTTACGGCGCATCTTCGCTTCATCGTTGCCGCACTCCAGGCTGATTTGCTTGAAACTGGTGGGCTCCAAGTGGACCCTCTTCACCATGATCCGGATTTCATCCGGGTATATTTCCCGGCGATTGTCCAGCCGCCAGGCAGAAGGAGGAAGCACCGAGGCTGGTTCGATCACCCTCTTGGTTCCATATTCCTCCAAGTTGTTTTTATTTTTTTCCATTGACTCTCCTCAGACACCGATTCGAACCGTTTTCGGTTCGCTTTGCCGTTGCTTTCATCATAAACCATTGGCATAGTATTTGCAAATATTATTTATATGGTATAATGAACGTGCCTGCCCTTATAGGTACAACAGGAAAGCAAAGGAGAATTGGTATCATGGAAAAAATAACTTCAACGATTCGATTAAGAATGTCTCACAAGGATGCCCATTACGGCGGCAGCCTGGTGGATGGCGCCCATATGGTCCACCTTTTCGGAGATGTGGCCACAGAACTGCTGATCAAATGCGACGGCGACGAAGGCCTCTTCCTCCGATATGAGGAAGTGGAATTTCTGGCTCCCACCCATGCCGGCGACTACATTGAAGCCTATGGGGAAATCACCAAGATTGGAAACACTTCCCGAACCATGGAATTCGAAGCCAGAAAGGTGGTCGCCGCCCGTCCGGACATCAGCCCCTCTGCCGCCGACTTCCTGGAAGAACCCATCGTGGTCTGCCGGGCCAAGGGTATCTGTGTTACTCCGAAGGAGTCTAAGCGGAAATAGTACTTAATAAAGATTGAACAGGAGACCGCCCATTGATTGGGCGGTCTCCGACTTCTGAACAGCTAGTCTCATGGACTAGCTGTTACCTTATACACAACATAGATATTACCTATTCTGCTCCGCAAATCTCATAAGAATTGCTGCAACCTCCGCACGAGTGGCATTACCGTTGGGGTCAAGAATATTGTTTTCCTTACCGGATATGAGGTTGCTCGCTACAGCCCATTCCATTGCAGTCCTTGCATAACCCGTGGTCTTACCACCGTCGGTAAAGCCATCCAGATTAATACGCTTACTAACATCATAGCCTTTTAGTTGGGCATAGCGGTGCAGAATCGCCGCCATTTGCTCACGGGTAATGGTGTTCCCCGGACCAAACAAGCCGTTGCCGTAGCCCATCACCACACCATCCTTATTTGCCCAAGCCACAGCCTTTCCATAGTATGCGTCCATCGAAACATCAGCAAAAACTATATTTTGGATTATTAACGGCTCCTTTTCCATGCGCCAGAGCACCGTGACAACCATGCCTCGGGTTGTGCTGGTGCCAGGTCCGAAAGTATTTCCGGAGGTGCCAGAAAACAGCCTGTTATCATTGGCCCACGCAATGGCTTTCCGTGCCCAGTGGTTTTCAGGCACATCTACAAATGGGAAGTCGCTGGTAGTGTCGATTTTGACTGGGTGAGCGGACGTTCCGCCGCCTCCGCTACCGCTACCGACTCCTGTGTAGGTGACGGCATAGGTCGAAAACTCAGATGCGTACACATAGATTAGCCCGTTGGCTGGATCAATATAGAAGTTACCGTCTGCGAAAGGAGCTATTGGTTTATTGGTCAGTTTATTGAGAGCAACCGCCTGTCCTCCATGGTAACGGTAGACATTGATGTCCGTCTTTGCATTGAAGTTAAAGGGAATTACTATCTCAAGGACATTTAACGTGCTTGTCTGCGAAACACTCCCCATCTTTACTGTCATGTCCAGATAAATACCAACTGCTTGACCGCCGGACTTCTCCTTAATGGCATTCTGTTCCCCGTCTCCATCGTCCTCCGCCTTTGCGACGACAGTCATAGTGATGTCTGCCCTTTCTAAAGAGGCTAGGTCGTCCAACCCTCCCACTGTAAGGGGGATTTTATCTGCGCTGGGCTCATTCGTCACAACAAGCACACTGTTGTTGGAATCCCCGGCTGGCATTACCATATCTTGAATCATATTCCCCGTGATAACTACCAATTTAGTGACGGTCTTCCCGTCCTTGGCTGCTACGAGGTTATAGTTCCCTGATTTGAGATTGCCAAAGAAGTAGTTGGCATCCGCACCGGTCATAGTCTGGGCGACTATGGTGCTGCCCTGCATGAGTTTGACCGTCGCTCCAGATTGCAACACGCCGTTACTATCCTTAACTGTACCATTAAGATTATAGCGTGCACTCTCGGTCCACTGGGCATAAAGGGTTATGCTGCTTGCCGAGTCACCCGGAAGATTTGTCACCTGTTGACCATTGGAATAGCTGATGCCAGAACCATTGATGTTGGTATTCCAACCAGCAAAGCTGTAACCGGTACGGGTATAGGCGTTTGTATTCAGTTGGGTAGCATCACTTCTGCCGATGGTCTGGGGCAACATTTCGCCGCTACCGCCGTTTCCGTCGAAATACACCTCATAGGTGTTCGCTCGCCAGACAGCGTAGAGTGTGACTCTACCATCCGCTATGGCAGAGAGATTGCTGACCGACTGCCCATTAGCATAAGTTGCCGTTTCCGCCGTGGCTGAAGTTGACCAGCCCAGGAAGGTATCGTTTTCGCGGGCGAAACTGTTGGCTGTTAAATTCTTCGTCACATCATAGGCGAAACTCTGATCAGTCATGCTTCCCGTGCCGCCGTTTGCGTTAAACGACACGGTGTAGTTGTTGGCAATCCACTTGGCGTAGAGGGTAGGGCTGGCGGCCGTGAGGTTGTCGAGGGACATGAGGCTCGCGTCTGCCGCATAATTGGTTCCGGTGCCGTCAGCTTTGGTGTTCCATCCGTTAAAGGTATAGCCCGGCTTTACAAAGCGGTTGGCACTAACCGTACCGCTATCGCCGGTGGCAAAATTTTGGTTATTCATGCTACCCACTCCATTGTTGGAATTGAAGGCCAGCGAGTAGGTGTCCGCCGTCCACTGGGCATAGAGCGTTACGCTGCCGGTCACAGTCAGATTGATCACCAACGCCTTGTCTGCATAGTTCAGACCCGTTCCGTCGGCTTGAACATTCCAGCCGTTGAAGCTGTAGCCGGTGCGGGCAAAGTTGTTATCAGCGAGGGGCTGAGCCGCGTCATAGGTGTGAGCCTGGTTGTTCATGGATCCACTGCCAGCACCCGAATTAAAGCTCACGAAATAGGTGTTTGGTATCCAGACAGCATAAAGTGTGACGGTGCCGTTCTGAGCAGTAGTGAGGTTTTGAACAGCTTGGCCATTATCATACGCCTTATCGCCGGTGTAAGTCGTTGCCCATCCCGCAAAGGTATAACCGGTGCGGGTAAAGGTATTGTTAGTCAGATTCTTCGATTCATCGCAGGAGAAACTTTGGCTTGCCATTGTCGTGCCACCGTTTGCACCGTTGCCATTGAAAACAACACGATAGACGTTAGGGGCCCACTTGGCTGTAAGGGCCATATTCCCTGTGGCAGTGATGCTCTGACCGTCAACATAGGTCGTTGCGTCATCCGTCCAACCTGCGAAGGTATATCCGGTGCGGGTGAACCCGTTGGGCATCAATTCCTGCGCAATGCCATGGAGGAAGGGCTGAGGTTCCATTGAACCCGTTCCGCCTCCGTTTGCAAAGCTGATTGTGCATGTTTGTGCCTGCCAGACGGCGTAGAGGTCCACCTTACCATTCATAGCCGAGGTGAGGTTTTTTACCGTTTCGTTGACACCGTAGACCTTCGGGCCGCCGGAGCTTGTTGCCCATCCGGAAAGGGTATAGCCGGGCTTCGTAACGCTGCCGTTGAGGGCAGTCGCTTCGTCATAGGTAAAGCTCTGTTGGGTGGTGGCGCTGTCGCTATGGAACACAACCTCGTAGGTGTTGGGGCTCCAGACGACAGTTCGGATTACATCGGATGTGCCCATCGTCTGATTGCCCGACACGCCCCATCCGCCGAAGGTATAGCCGGTCTTATTGAGACCGCTGCCGTCCATCAGTGTATAAGTCTCGCCAGTGTAATAGCCAGCGCTATCCAGGAGCCTAGACCCATCGTAATAGCTGACGGTATGCTTCGCCGCCTCTGACAAACTCAGGGTTAAGGCGAGGTCGGCCACGTTGGAAGCGGGCATAATGAAGCTAAGCGTCATGCTTTCGTTGACGCTTTGACCCTTTGTTACATCAAGCGTCTGTGCCGCAACAGTGATGCCGGTTCCAGTCAGCCCTACACTATAGGTTCCCGGCTTCTGTGCCGTACCCGAGAGTGCGACGGTGGCGGTAATGGTATTGCCAGCGTTAATGTTCACGTTGGGAGACAGATTCACGCTTGCGGTGACGCCCTCTGTCGTGGTTCCCAGTGGCATATTCACACTCAAAGTAGGCTGAAGCGAAACGGAAAGGGCACCGCCATTAACCGTGAATATTTTCGATGAAGTCCCTAGAGTCGCCGTATATGTTCCGTCAGGAAGCCAAATATACACATTTCCGCTTGCGTCATCCGTCGTCCGCATATCCGTTGTACTATATAAGCTGCCGTCCTGACCTGCAATGGTCAGACTTTGGCTGACATCTTCGTTTTGAATCCCGGTGCTCAAGGTGACTTTATAAGCAACAACGCCGCTGCTGTTGGTCGGGGTCGTACCGCTAATGGTTGCATTCAGGCTACCGCCATTAAAAACGATGTTACTGGTAGTGGTAGTACCTGCGCCAATAATACCCCCTACGATACCGCCGTTAATGGTGACGTCGGTTAGGGTACCCAATCTTTCCGCACTCCCGATACGATCAGCAGTGATGATACCGCCGTTGATCGTGATGCCGGTGATAATACCTCTGAATGCGCCGATACCGGCGCCTTGGCCACTGGCAATGACCGTGCCGCTGTTAATAATGATGTTTTTGACATTACCACCTGGTATATTGCCTATACCGGCACTAGCCTCGCCGGTTGCTATTGCGTAAAGAAAATGGTTCGGTGTTCCGTCGATACTTTGGATCGTCAGCGTACCCTCGCCTCCCTTGAGCAAAGCGACTGCCCACATACCACTAGCATTCAGCGTATTCGTTCCGCTCAAAATCAGCGTGACATTGCCGGATGTCGGTATGTCCATTGCTTTATTAGTGCTAATACTGAGGTCCTGCAGCTTAAGCGTCGCTCCGTTGACGGCATTTACTATAACGTTATAATTCTTATCTGTCGTTGATGTTCCTGTGATGGTAATGGCCTGGGACGGGGCAATATTGTCGGCAATATCGCTGCCGCCCTGCATCACCTTTATTTGCCCTGGGTATAATGTGGAATCCGAAATGGTGATGGTTCCGCCGCTTATATCAATAGAAGCTTCGTTATACGGCTTATACGCCAATGCGGTAATCGCATAGTCTTTATTGATGTTGCTGATTGTGGAGGCTTGGGTCTTAATGCTCACCGTGCCGCTCCAGCTGTTAAAAACGTAATCAGATGCTGTGGCTGCGCTGATGGCTGCACTACTGCCCTCCAAATATGCCCCGCCGCCGGTGACATTGCTTATGCCGGTACCAACAGTGAGATCCACGGTGTAATACCGCAGTGTTGCATTCGGCGTGACTTTTGTAATAGTCTTGTTGGCATAAGTACTGCCGTCAAACACAAAATAGGTAGTGCCCCGGATCAACCCTGAGAAGGCGTAAGGGTCGCTTCCAGTACCCGATACCGCTTCGTTAAGGCTGGTGCTGGAGGTCGACAGCTTAATATCGCGCCCTGAAGCGCCGATCAGGCTAACCGTAGCGGAAAATGTGTTGGATGCCTCTGCGGTCAGCTCCTGCTTGGAGGAAATGCTGCTAACAATATAGGTGGTGTCTGTGGAGATCAGCGTACTGCCGGAGTACCAGCCCATAAAGTCGAAACCGAGGCTGGGCGTTGCCTTCAGCGTCACGCTGCTGCCGGCGAGATAATCACCGTCGCCAGCGACTGTCACGTTTGTCGGGGTGACGCTAACGCTGTAGTAATTCACCGTGACGGCCGATGATGCGCGGCCGAGCACCTGCCCGGTGTAAGCACTGCCCGCCCAAACATAATAAGTCTCTGTGGGATCAAGGTTTACAAAGGTGAATACACCGCTTGTGCCGTTTGTGGTCAGCTTGCCGGCCTCTGCGTCTGTGCCGCTGGTGGATAAAGTAATGGTGGCGGTAGGATTAGTCCAAGCCGCATTGTCCTTTTCCACACTGACTGTGCCAGTGTAGGTGTCAAGCGCTGCGGCGGGGTTAACGGTCTGTGCCGCGCTGATATTGTTGATTGTGAATTTTCCATCCGTCCAGCCTGCGCCGGAAATTCGGTAGTAATCCGCAGGCGTGGCGATTAAAGTGACGTTGCTGCCCTTGAGATACGTGCCTGCGCCCATGACGGAAGCATTGCTGCTGTCCGGGGTCACGGACACTGTGAAATATTCCAGCTCAGCGCTTACGACGGTGGAACTTATCTGTTTGCCGGTATAAGTTACCGTCTCCGCGTCCCAAACGAAGTAGGTGCCGGTGCTAGGAAGATTAGCGAAGGTGTATGTATTGCTGGTGATAGTGCCTGTGACCGTTCCCGTAAGCTCGGTTCCCGATGTGGAAAGTACGATATTGCGGGGACTTGTACTCCAGTCAGCACCGTCCTTCTTCAGCGTTACAGATGCGATATATTTAGTAGCTCCGCTCACTGCGGTGAGCCCGACCTCGCCGTTTACCGGAAATTTATATAGGTTCGTGGCGGATACCAACGCGCCGCCTGCGGTGTTCTGCCAACGGCTGAACACATAATCCCCTGTTTGAACTGTTGCGGAAACCGTGATTTCTGTTCCCTTGAGGTACACGCCGCCGCCGGAGACGGAGGCGATGTTGGCACCGGACGTCAAAGCTACGGTATAATAATCCAACACGACGTTCTTGTCGGTGGCTGTCACCGTCTGCCCGGTATATTTACCGTCCATCCAGACGTAATAGGTTACCAGGGGGCTGAGGTCGGTGAAGCTGTAAACGCCGCCTGCGTTGGTGGAAACCGTTTTATACCCCACCCCAGCCTCGTCTGTTTCGGAGGTCGAAAGGTTAATGGTTTTGCCAGAGTTTGTCCAAACCGAGTTGTCCTTATTCAAGGTCACACTGCCATCATAGATATTCAACGTGGCATATGCTGTTAAGTCCTTTTTGCCGTCCATCTTTATGGTGCCGCTGGACTTATCAAGAACCAACTCTCCGCCCGTGGTGTTCGTCCACTTATCAAAGGTGTAGCCCGGTTTCACATTTGCCTGTATAAAAGTATCCGCGCCCTGAATTAGCGTGGAATTATAGAATACATAGTCAATACCGTCACCGGCAGTGACGGTAAGATCGTAAAAATTCACAGTGGCATTTGGCGCGCTGCTCGTAATCTTCACACCGGAATATAAAAGACCACCCATGTTGCCGTTGCCCCAAATATAATAATCTTGGCCGGGATCGAGCCCCGAAAACTCAAACACGCCACCTTCTTTAGCAGCTTCGCCATCGGGGATGACCGTGTTCGGGTCCATGTATGAGTCATTCTTGGTTAGCAATAGAACCATATAGGGGTTATTCCATGTTTCGCCATTGCGCTTCACCGTCACCCGGGCAGTGTAGTTGGGCAAGACGCTGGTTTTTCCGGCGGTAATGCCGCCGGAAACGTCGATGCTGCCGCTTTTATAGTTGGCAGTGGCGACGTCGGACGGCAGCCAGAGATAAATCGTGCCACTGGCATCGGTTTTTACGCCGCTGAATCCATAGCTGACGGCAGGAGTTAGGATCAGCTCGCCGGCAGCAATGGGAGTGTTCTCCGCAGTTGGAGCCGAACCGTCTGTCAGTGTTATGCCATAGGATGAAAGTGGGGTTCCGGCACTGTTTGTCGGAGTAGTGCCTTGAATGGCCTTGACGGAACCTCCGTTGATAACGATCTTTCCACTTGCGTTACTGTTAACGACCAGCGCGTAGGTGCCGGCGTTGATCTCGATTTTTCCATCGCCGGAGTTGTACAGCTCTATCTTGTCAGCTGTCAGCGTCCCTCCGTTTATTGTGGCTGTGCCTGCGCCTTGATTAAGCAAGCAAACACTTCCGCTCACGGTGCTGATGACAGCGGTGCCGGAAATAGTCAATTTGCCGGCATCACAGTTAGCGGCGCAATAGCCGCTAGTACTGGAAATGGTTCCTCCGGAGACCGTGATCTCGCTACCTGCAGGGGCATAACTAATCAGAGCTATTCCGGAGTCGGAATGTACCGTTCCCCCGCTGATGGCGAGGCTGCCATTCGTAAAAACGGCGGTACCGGAGTTTGCGTTTACTGTCGCTCCATTGGAAATAACGACATTTCCACCTTTCATATTGGCGATCCCCATGCCGGAGATGGAGGACACCGTGCCGCCGGAGAGCTTAACCTCACAAGCGTTAAAATTAGCAATCGCATAACCGGAGTCGGAGGAAACCATGCCTCCTGTGACGGCGACGGTGCTGCCGTTACCGGTGTTTGCAATGGCATACCCAGATAGACTTTTCACTGTGCCGTCTGAGACGGTCAGCGATGAGCCGCTGCCACTATTATTTACCCCCAAGCCGGTATTCGAGGACACGGTGCCGCCGGAAATCTCCGCATTGCCGTAGTTTACGAAGGCAGTACCGGAGTCAGAGGACACCGTTCCGCCGCTCATGTTCATCTTGCCGGAGTTCGATTGGTTGATGACGGCATAGAGTTTTTCAGATTTCACCGTTGCACCCGAGAGCTTTAGCGTGCCGCTGCCGCCGTTAACTATGGCGACCGACATATCTTCATCAGTGATGATCGCTCCGTCTGCCAGTTCTATGATGCCGCTGCCTGCGTTAAACAAAGCCGCACTGTAAGTCTCCGATGCAATCAGCTTTCCATCTGTACCGGAATCCTTCACCGTAAACGTTGCCGAACCGGTGAAGATGATGCCCCTCATGAGCAATTTCTTTGCGGTGTCCGTGCCCGTATAAGTCAGAGTATGACCGTTCAGGTCAAGAGTTAGGCTGCTCGGCACCGTGATGGTATCAACAAAGCTGATATCGCCGGTGAGCTGTACAATCGTACCGCTGGCGGAAGATGTCAATGCCGACTTCAGACTAGTAGAGTCTGACACCGCGACAGTATTCCCAACCGCCGTGGACGGCAGAGGAGTCAGCACCATGCATACCACCATTAGAATGCTCAATATTCTCTTCTTCATTATCTCCCCTCCTCCTGTCTTGTACTCTTATATCTGCATATGCCCGTTTGTGTGGGCTTCTCGGTGAAAATGCCGAAATCCCCATATTTACAATACCAGCACTCCCGGGCGGAGAAAAGCCGGGCTGGCTCCTGTTCAAAAGCATCGCAGAAGTCGCTGCGTCCGATGGCAAGCCTGTCATCCGTCCTATATACCTCATTGATTCTGTCTCCGGGTCCTATCATCTTAAAAATCCTTTCTTCAAAGCTAATTTTCCTGTCCCGATTATATAGAAAAACCACGACCGAAAACCGATCGTGGCGTAATTGTGGAAAATATGGCGTAAATGTCGAGTTCTGTCGGATTTTTCAGGCTTGATGGGTCAGGTGGAGTAAAACCCGGGTCCGGAATACACCATCCTGTGCGGTAAATTCCACCATGCCCTTGTATCGTTCGGCGGCGTAGGCAATGCTCCTTGTTCCAGCACCTCCTCCAGGCTTCTCCGATAAGGGGAAGCCATCTTCAAAAGCAATGTCGCCTTGGCATGAGTTTTCGACGACAATGTGAAGCTTTCCGGCACCGTTATAAACGGAGTAAGCAATCTTTACTTTGACAAATCGCTCCAGGCCATCAGTGCATCGCAGACAACCCTCCACCCCATTCTCAAAGGAGTTAGCAAGAATACCAACCAGGGCGACTTCATCCATAGGAAGGTTCTGAGGAAGACTCACTTCTATTTCGGTCCGGATGCCGTTCTCCCTTGCCCGGGTTGCCCATCTTGACAGGATGGCATTGGCCGCCGGGTGTTCACAGATACCTGCAAGGTCCACGGTTTCCGCCCTCTGGGTCTGTGCATTCAAATAGGAAACCGCTTCCTGTATTTTCCCTCCTCCGAGCATTCCCAGAAGCGTATCATAATGATGACGAAGATCATGGCGATCACGGCGAGCAGCGTTGACAGCGTATTTCTGTTCCTCTATCTGTTCCTCCCATAGCTTATTTTGCTGGGCAAGTATTCTTTCCCGTTCAAGTCCCTCATACTTTTCCGCAATGGCATTGATTGATCGGAAAATCAGCCAGTAAACGCCGAAAAAAACCAGATAAGAACTGGCTACCAGATACCAGCGGTTATCTGCTTCATACCAGTAGAACCGGGGAACATAAAGAATAACGACCTCCAGAACATAGAAGAAGAAGGCGGTGAGAGTAATCAAATGCCATTCTTTTCCCAAAATATCCACCAGTCTGCGGAAGTGGGAACGCAAATACTTAAAATTAAAAAATAAAACAGCACCAAAAAGTGCGGTTCGGTAGAGCAAATACTGTACTTGATAGATAAGCCCGGAATCTTCCGTGGTGCAAAACTCCGAAAGGTAGGTTATGCCAAGGTAGAGATTGAACTGAGTGAACATGACAAAAAGGGAAACCGCCCATCTGTCCGCCGAGCAGATAACAATTAAAAGCAGGCACAACCCAATTTCCACGGGTATGATCAATCGTTCCGCCAGTTCCTGCCCATACAGAAAAAAAACGGCGCAATATGCCACGGCAATCCCAATAGAAATAGCAACGGTAATCGCGATTCGTTTCCCTTTTGGCTCCTTGAACTTGATTAGTGAAAATAAAAACAAACAGATATAGGCCGCCGTCTGTAAAAACCGAAAGAGCACCAATACGCCAGCTAACAAACCCATAAGCCCCTCCTTCAGAAGCCGCAGCTGTAATCCATGTACCGTTGTTTAAAATCCGTATATTTTCGGCTGATCATGGGGATTTTGGTACCGGTGGAAAAAACCACGTTCTTGGATGTAAGCTCAACAATATAGTCCATATTTATTATATAGGTACTGCCGCATTTGTAAAAACGCGGTTCTGCTTCAAACAATTCAAACAGCTCAGTGGAAGTTTTGCGGACACGGATTACCGAGCCGTCCGTTAAATATATTTTTTGAACATGGCTGTCTGTTTCCGTATATACGAGTCTGCTCAAGTTTATGCGCCGGATTCCATCTGTTGATTTGAGTGTAACAGAAGCTTCGTTTTTCATTGCAAGCTTATCCATCACCTTGTCCAAAGCCGCAGAGAATTCTTTTTCAGAATAAGGTTTCACCAGATAATGGGCGGCGTCTAAAGAAAAAGCATCCACAGCGTGATCCCGGGATGTAGTCAGAAAGATAATCTGGCATTGATCACCCATGGCTCGCAATTCCCGGGCCGCCTCCGTGCCCATAATGCCCGGCATGTAGATATCCAATAATAGCAAATCAAATCCCCCTTTTTCCACTGCATGAGTAAGGAGTTCCAGGGGAGAGGAGAAGGATTGGATTTTTATTTCATCGCGGATATGCTCCCGGGCGTATTTCTTGAGAAGACTGCCAGCCCGTTCAAGCTCCTGGGGCATATCATCACAGATAGCAATACGAAGCAGGACAATCACCTCCTAAAATACAAAAGCAGGGCGGGCAGCCTTAACTGTCCGCCTCAATATGCGTTTAAGAATTCTTCAGGTATTCTACCTCTTTCGGCGTCAGCTTCCGATAATGGCCTTCCTTTAGGTGGCCCATTCGCAGGTCACCGATGGCGATCCGTTCCAGCTCCATGACCTTATTGCCCACCGCTGCAAACATCTTTCGAACCTGCCGGTTCCGCCCCTCAAAAATCTGGATTTCCACGATGGCAGACCGATCTCCCTGTTTGATTACGGAAACCCGGGCCGGAGAAGTGACGAACCCTCCGATATCAATGCCCTTGGCCAGCTTGGCCACCTTTTCGTTGGAGAGATGTCCGGATACCCGGGCACGGTAGGTTTTATAGACCTTATGCTGGGGATGCATCAGCCGCTGGGCTAAGTCCCCGTCATTGGTCATCAGCAGGAGGCCGGAGGTGTTAAAATCCAGACGCCCCACAGGAAACAGCCTCTCTTCAATGTCCGACAGCAGATCGGTTACCATGGGTCTCCCCTTTTCATCGGCCATGGAGGTGATGAAGCCCTTAGGCTTATTGAGCATGATGGTAACGAATTTTTTCGCTGCCTTGATGGGCCGGCCGTTGACCTCCACTTGGTCCTCTTCTCCCACATCGACGCCCATTTCCCGGACCGTCTGTCCATTGATCTTCACATTGCCGTTGGCTATCAGCTCATCGGCTTTTCTCCGGCTGGCCACCCCAGCCTGAGCAATATATTTATTCAGTCTCATCCTACTTCTGTTCCTCACTTATCTTTGTGATGCCGTTTCCAATGTCCGGCTGTTGAAATTTCTTATCCATTGTAATATATTTTCCCAAAAAACACAAGCAACCCCGGGAATCCGGAGCTGCATCCATTTTACCTATTTAATCTCAGCTTTAATGATAACCGACGATTACCTTCTGAATGTGTTCATTCCATTCAGGAACAGGGGAAACCTTCTCCCCATTGTTTCTATCCTCTATATCTTTCGGGCAGTTGTCCTGTTTTCGCTGATCCTGGCAGGCTGCTCCCACTTTATTTTCCATTGGTATTCCTCCTGTTCTTGCTCTTCATTACTTTATTATGATAACGCAATAAATCCAAAAAGTCAAGAGAAAAGAGGGAACGACTCTGGTTCCCCCTTGCTTTTCAAAGATTCCCGGATCTACAAGATTTCCCGGTCGATTTTCACTATCTCCGCCTCGGTATTCTCTTCGATGAAATACAGCACATTGTCCAGGATGCTGTTGCAATGGGAGATTTCATCGGTAACACAGGCAATCCCCAGCACAATGGTCTGGTGAACGTCCTGAGCATCCACTTCAGCGATGGATATGTTAAATTTGTTCCCGGCCTTCCCGCAGATGCTTTTCACCACCATCCGTTTTTCTTTCAGGGAATGGACCCAGGGAACGTAAAATTTTATGGTCATGGCTCCGACGATCATGATTCTGCCTCCTTCCCGGTACGGTTTAAATCAGAATGCCGATATCCTTCCGGTACTGGGCTCCTTCAAAATGGATTTTTTCCACATTGCGATAGGCCTTTTCCCGGGCTTCCTCGTGGGTTGCCCCAAGGGCTGTGACACCAAGAACTCTCCCCCCCGCAGTGATGATTTCCCGACGATCTCCATGAATCACAGAGCCTGTTCCAGCATGAAAAACCAGGATATCTTCATCCACTTCATCCAGTCCTTCGACCACCTTGCCTTTTTCATAAGAACCAGGATACCCGCCGGCTGCCATTACCACACAGACCGCCCGCCGATCCGACCAGCGGAGCCTCAGATCAGCCAGTCGGTTCTCGGTTACCGCCAGAAAAATTTCCAGCAGGTCCGACTCCAGCCTGGGCAGGATGGACTGGGTTTCCGGGTCGCCGAACCGGTTGTTGAACTCAATGACCTTGGGAGCACCATCCCGAATCATCAGGCCGACGAAGAGCACACCCCGAAACCGAAGCCCGTCTTCCCGAAAACCCTTCAGGGTAGGTTCCAGGATTTCATTCCGGATCCGTTCCTTCAGCTTATCATCGAAAATCAGGCTGGGGGAATAAGTTCCCATCCCGCCGGTATTGGGTCCCTTGTCCCCGTCAAAAATTCGTTTATAATCCTGTGCCGGTTCCATGGGCACGATGGTATTTTCATCCACGAAGCAAAGAACCGACGCTTCGATGCCCTCCAGGTATTCTTCCACCACCACCCGGTCTCCGGACTGGCCAAAAACCCGGTCTCCCATGATTTCATCCATGGCCTTCAGGGCTTCCTCCTCGGTTTCGGCTATGATGACACCTTTGCCTGCTGCCAGGCCATCCGCCTTGATGACCATGGGCCATCCGAAGATGCCCAGATCCTTTTTCAAGGTTTCCAGTTCTGTATATTCCTTGTAGCCGGCTGTCGGGATTCGGTGACGTTCTAGGAATTGTTTGGTAAAGGCCTTGCTGGCTTCCAGCTGGGCACAAGCCTTATTGGGTCCGAAAGCCCGGATTCCGAATTTCTCCAGCTCATCCACCAGGCCCATGGCCAGAGGCACTTCCGGCCCCACCACCACCAGATCTATTTGATTTTCTCTGGAAAAGGCTACAATTCCGTCCACATTTTCCGCTTCCAGATTTATGCATTCCGCCAGAGCAGCAATGCCCCCATTGCCCGGAGCACACCAAAGTTTCTGTACTCCCGGGCTCTGAACCAGTTTCCAGCAGATGGCATGCTCCCGGCCGCCGCCGCCTACCACCAGAACCCGAAGGCCTCCTTGATCTTCTGTTTTCGTCATAACTTCAAAGCAACCTTTCTTCTCATACAGGATTATCCAATCAGTGTTTGAAATGGCGAATGCCGGTAATGACCATAGCCATTCCCAGTTCGTCAGCCTTATCAATAGAATCCTGATCCTTCAGAGAACCACCGGGGTGGATGACCGCAGTGATGCCCGCCGCTCCGGCAGCTGCCACACAGTCATCGAAGGGGAAGAAGGCGTCTGAAGCCATGACTGCACCCTGAAGGTCGCCCGTAGCCTGCCTGATAGCATTTTCCACCGCCCAGATCCGGTTGACTTGACCCGGTCCGATGCCCAAGGTTCGATTATCCCTGGCAATGACAATGCCATTGGATTTGACATGCTTCACCACTTTCATGGCCAACTTCAGCTGCTCCATTTCATCAGGGGTAGGCTGTCTTTTGGTCACCACCTGCAGTTCCTCCTGGAAAAGCAGATCATCCCGGCTGTGGACCAGAAGGCCGCCGCTGACCTTTTTCAGATCCAGTTCCCCTTCGGGTGGGGTTTGGGCAATAGAAGGAAGCTCCAGTAAACGGATGTTGGCCTTCTGCCGGAGAACCGCCAGGGCTTCTTCCGTAAAATCAGGGGCGATGACGATCTCGACAAAAATCTTATGGATTTCTTCTGCCGTTTCCCGGTCGATAGTCCGGTTGGCCGCTATGATTCCCCCAAAAATCGAAACCGGATCCGCTTCATAGGCCTTTGCATAAGCCTGATAAATATTCTCTCCCACGGCCACGCCACAGGGGTTGGCATGCTTCACCGCCACTACTGCCGGCTCCTCAAATTCCTTCAGGGCTTCCAGGGCTCCGTTGGCATCGTTGATGTTATTGAAAGACAGTTCTTTTCCGTGGAGCTGAACGGCCCGGGCCAAGGATCCTTCATAAGGCCGCACTTCCTTATAATAGGCCGCCTTTTGGTGAGGATTTTCTCCATAACGGAGTTCCTGAGCCTTTTCGAAGGTCAAGGTCAGAGTCTCCGGCAGATCCTCTTCTGTTTTTCCCAGCACCTGGCCCCCTTCCTTCCGGAGGTATTCGGCGATCATGGCATCGTAGGCCGCCGTGTGATCAAAGACCTTCAGGGCCAGACGGTATTTGGTGGCATAGGATATTGCTCCCTTTTCTGCCAGTTCCTCTAATACCGGACCGTAATCGGAAGGATCGCAGATCACCACCACATCCCGGTGGTTCTTAGCCGAGGAACGGAGCATGGCAGGACCGCCGATATCAATGTTTTCAATGGCATCCTCCAGGGTCACTCCCGGTTTCCGGATGGTCTCCCGGAAGGGATACAGGTTGATGGCAACGATGTCGATGGTTTGGATGTTCAGCTTTTTCAGCTGCTCCATGTGCTCTTCCTTATCCCGCATGGCCAGGATTCCTCCATGAACCGCCGGATGAAGGGTTTTGACCCGTCCGTCCAGGCACTCGGGGAATCCGGTGACCTCCGAAATCCCGGTAACGGGGACGCCCTCTTCTTCCAATAATTTGTGGGTACCACCGGTGGAAATGATTTCCGCTCCCATTTCTGCCAGTTTTCTGGCAAACCCGGCCACCCCGCTTTTATCCGATACGCTGATCAATACTCGCATTGTTCTTATTCCTTTCCGTTCCAGCAGTAGGTGCAAAGTTTACATTTGTCCAGGCCCACCGACTTCAGGGTGTCCTCCAGTTCATGGAATTTCAGGCTGTCGAAATGGAGAATCTGACGGATCCGTTCCACCATGTCGGCGTGACGCTGGGTGGTACTGTCCACATATTCATCCAGGACCTCCTGGCTGGGCTCTCCCCCCTCCAGCTGAAAGATGACTCGCCTCGTAATGAGGTCCATCTCACTGATGCTCCTGGAGAAGTTGAGATACTTACATCCATACATGATCGGGGGACAGGCTGACCGGACATGGATTTCCTTGGCCCCGTTTTCGTGGAGATATTTGACTGTTTCCGACAACTGGGTTCCCCGGACTATGGAGTCGTCAATCAGCACAAAACTGGTGTCCCGAATGATTTCGTGAACCGGCACCAGCTTCATTTTAGCAATCAGATCCCGGGCCTTCTGATTCTGGGGCATGAAGCTCCTGGGCCAGGTCGGTGTATACTTAATCAAGGGCCGGGCATAGGGAATCCCCGACCGATTGGCATATCCCAAAGCATGGGCGGTGCCGCTGTCCGGCACTCCCGACACATAATCCACCACCAGCTCTTTGTCATGATCGGCGATGCTGGCTCCGCTCCGGTATCGCATCTGTTCCACATTCACCCCTTCATAAGTGGAGGTGGTGTAGCCGAAGTAAGTCCAGAGGAAAGTACAGATCCGCATCGTTTCTGCGGGCGGAGATACAGTCTCCATGGTTTCCGGTGTGATGAGGACGATTTCCGAAGGGCCCAGTTCCTTAACCGTCTTATACCCGATATTGATGAAGGCAAAAGACTCAGATGCAGCACAATAGGCTCCTTTTTTCTTTCCGATGATCAGAGGAGTTCTTCCATAACGGTCCCGAGCCGCATAAATTCCTTCCTTGGTCATAAGCAGCAGGGTCAGAGATCCTTCGATTCGTTCCTGGGCATACCGGATTCCCTCAACGATGGTATCCTGGGTGGAGATCAGGGCTGCCACCAGTTCCGTATTGTTGACAACATCCCCGTTCATGGTCATGAACTGATGACTGCCGTTTTCCACCATTTCCCGAACCAACTCGGCTTTGTTGTTGATCCGCCCTACGGTACCGATGGAGTAATCCCCTTGTTTACTGAAGACCGTCAGGGGTTGTGGTTCCCCGTCGCTGATGCTGCCGATACCGTAGTTGCCGGTCATCAGCGTAATCTCCTTTTCGAATTTTGATCGGAAAGGTCCGTTCTCAATGCTGTGGATGGCCCGGTCAAAACCGTCCTTCCCATATACGCAGAGACCTCCCATCTTCGTTCCCAGATGGGAGTGATAATCCGTTCCGAAAAACAGATCCATCACGCAATCATTTTTTGATGTGATTCCAAATATTCCGCCCATTTCATCTCCTCTATCCTTCTATTGAATATTACTTTATTTCCCGGCTCAGCCTTGAGAGGACCTCCGGCAGGATCCGGTGCTCCGTTTCCAGCACCCGGGCTGCCAGGCTTTCCGGCGTATCTCCTCTTAGTACCGGTACCTGCTCCTGTAACAGAATCTCCCCCGTATCCACTCCCTCATCCACATAATGGACCGTGGCACCGCTGGACGTCTCTCCTGCTTCCAAAACCGCCCGGTGGACCCGCATGCCATAAAAGCCCTCCCCGCAAAATCGGGGGATCAGGGACGGGTGGATGTTGATGATTCGGCGGGGAAACCGTCCAACAATCGATTCCGGCAGGATTTTCATATACCCGGCCAGTACGATCAGATCCGGGTTCCATTCGTCCAGTACTTCCAGAAGCCGGCCATCCCTTTCCCGGGGATCAGGCCAGTCGCGGGCATCGATGACCATGGTGGTGATTCCCCGATTCTCCGCCCGCTTCAGGGCATAGGCTTCCCTGTTGCTGGAGATTACCAGCTCCACCCTTACGGAATCCAGCTTCCCGGAATCGATTGCGTCTAAAATTGCCTGAAGGTTGGAGCCGCCACCAGATACCAGCACGGCTATCCTCAGCATAGGATCACGCCTTCCCCAGGGACGATCCTGCCGATGAGGGAAGGTTCCTCTCCCCCCTGCCGGATCAGGTCCATTGTTTTTCCCGCCAGGGCTTCCGGCACTACCATCATCAGGCCTATACCCATATTGAAGGTGGCATACATATCCTGAACCTCCAGATGGCCGATTTTCTCCATCAGCCGGAAGATCCGGGGTACTTCCCAACTTCCCAATCGGATCTCCGCAGCCAGCCCTTCGGGAAGGATCCGCGGAATATTTTCAAAAAATCCCCCGCCGGTGATATGAACCATCCCGGAAGGCTTCATTTCACCAAAAACTTTGCTGCACACATTGGCATAGATTCGGGTCGGGGTCAGCAGAGCTTCGCCCAGAGTCATTCCCAGTTCGTCCACGTAAGTGGAAACCGTCCATTCCTTTACTTCGAAAAATAGTTTCCGGACCAGGGAATAACCGTTGCTATGGATTCCACTGGAAGGGATGCCAATGATTACATCCCCTTCCCGAATCGCTGATCCGTCAATGATTTTTTTTCGGTCCACCATGCCGACGGCGAATCCGGCCATGTCGTATTCCCCATCCTGATAGAAGCCCGGCATCTCCGCCGTTTCTCCTCCGACCAAAGCACAGCCGGCCAACAGGCATCCGTCTGCGATTCCCCGGACGATTTCTCCGATTTTTTCTGCTTCCACCTTTCCGGTAGCCAGATAATCCAAAAAGAACAAGGGGGTCGCTCCCTGGCACAGAATGTCGTTGACGCACATGGCTACGCAATCCTGCCCTACCGTATGATGAAGGTCCATCTCAAAAGCGATTTTCAACTTTGTTCCGACCCCATCGGTGCCGGAGACCAGCACCGGTTCCTCCATGCCGGAAAAATCCGGCCGGTATAGGCTGCCAAAGCTGCCCAGTCCGGTAAGAACGGCGGGACTGAAGGTTTTCTTCACGTGCTGTTTCATCAGACTGACCGCCCGTTCCCCTTCTTTGGTATCCACCCCTGCATCCTTGTACGTGATTTTCTTATCCATGGCTTACCCCTGTTTCTTCATTCTGGAAAGGACTTCCTGATAAGTTTCTTCTACGTTGCCCAGGTCTCTTCGGAAACGGTCCTTGTCCATCTTTTCGTTGGTGACTACGTCCCACAGCCGGCAGGTATCCGGGGATATTTCATCGGCCAGCAGGATGGTTCCGTCTGCTGTTTTTCCAAATTCAATCTTAAAATCGATGAGCTTCAGCCCTTTCTCCAGGAAAAACTCCTTCAGGGCATCATTGACCATGAAAGCATATTTCCGCACCATGGCCAGTTCCTCTTCTGTGGCCAGTTCTAAGGCTAGGATATGATCGTCGTTGATCAGAGGATCCCCCAAATCATCATTCTTGTAGGAAAATTCCAGAATCGGCCGGGCTAAAAGCCTGCCTTCTTCTACACCGTAACGCTTGGAAAAGGATCCGGCGGTCACGTTCCGAACAATAACTTCCAGGGGAAGGATCGTAACGGCTTTTACCAGGGTTTCCCTCTCGCTGAGCTGCTCCACGAAATGGGTGGGAATCCCCTTTTCTTCCAGCATCTGAAAGATAATATTGGCCATCACATTATTGACCGCTCCCTTGCCCAGGATCTGACCCTTTTTCTGGCCGTTAAAGGCAGTGGCATCATCCTTGTAATCCACGATCAGCAGGTCTTCTTTATCCGTCCGGAAAACCTTTTTAGCTTTTCCTTCATACATCATTTCTCGCTTTTCCATCTTATTTCTTCTCCTTCTGAAATTCTTCATCCATCCGATTGATTTCTTCTTCCATCTTCTGCTTATAGGCGATCATCCGTTCCCGAAGCTCCGGATAGCGAAGGGACAAGATCTGAACCGCCAGGAGTCCGGCATTTTCCGCTCCGTCGATGGCTACCACCGCCACCGGCACCCCTTTGGGCATCTGAACCATGGAAAGGAGGGAGTCCAAACCGTCCATGGTGGAGGACTTGATGGGGAGACCAATGATCGGCAGGGGGGTAAAGGCTGCCATGACTCCCCCCAGGTGGGCTGCTTTTCCCGCTGCTGCGATCAGGACCTCCAGCCCCTCTGCTGCTGCATTGGTGGCAAATTTTTCTGCCGTTCTGGGGGTCCGATGAGCTGAAATGATTCTGGTCTCATAATCGACTCCGAATTCTTTCAGGACCTTTTCCGCCCGCTCCACTACCGGATAATCCGATACGCTTCCCATTACGATTCCGACTTTCATCAACTTCCTCCTTCATTTTATCCCTGGTTCAACCGGGGCTCTCTTATTTAAAATAGTGGACTCCGGAAGCAAAAATCCGCTGATCGTAGTCTCCCGGAACATTTTTATACAGGTTCTTTCCAATTCGTTCCGAATGGCCCATCTTGCCCAAAATCCTGCCATCGGGTGAAGTGATTCCTTCTACTGCCCCGTCCGAATAGTTGGGGTTATAAGGCAGGTCCATGGTGGGCCGGTCGTCCAGATCCACATACTGGGTAGCGATCTGGCCCTTTTCAGCCAGTTCAGCCAGCAGATCCCTGCCAGCGATGAATCGTCCTTCTCCGTGGGAAACAGGAATCGTATGGATATCCCCCACTTCCACGCCGGCCATCCAGGGGGATTTCACCGATGCAATCCGGGTTCGGACCAGGCCGGAAACGTGTCGGCCGATTTTATTGTAGGTCAGGGTGGGGCTGTCCTTGGTCATGGGGCGGATTTCCCCGAAGGGAACCAATCCCAGTTTGATCAGAGCTTGGAATCCATTGCAGATTCCCAGCATCAGCCCATCCCGATTGTTCAGAAGTTCCATCACTTCATCAGAAATGGCTGGATTTCGGAAAACAGCGGTGATAAATTTTGCCGATCCATCCGGCTCATCTCCCCCGCTGAATCCGCCAGGCAACATGACGATCTGGCTTTGTTTGATCTTTTTTGCCAGTTCCCCAATGGATTCCTTCAGCTGATGTTCCGTCTGGTTGCGAAGCACAAAAATTTCCGGTTCCCCGCCGGCTTTTCGAAAGGCCCTTTCCGAATCTACTTCACAGTTGGTGCCAGGGAATACGGGAATCAGGATCCGGGGCTTGCCTCCTCTTCCAATGGACGCCGAAACCCGGCTTCTCCAGGAATAGGTTTCCACCGGTGTTTTGTCCCGGGTGTCTTTGTGATCCTGCGTACGGAGGGGGAATATGGGTTCCAGGGTCTTTTCCATCAGAGAAGCCCCTTCCCCCAAACGGATGGACCAGTTCCTTTCCGGTATTTCAAAGGCTCCCGCTCCAGTGGTTTCCCCAATTCGGTAAACCGGATGGTCCCCCATCAGTTTTTCCGGGTCCACCGATTCCGGCAGCTGAAGGATCAATCCACCATAATCCGGACAGGACAAGGCTTTTTCCCAATCAATCCCAGCATCCAGATTCACCGGCCTGTTGATCCGAAGGCCGATCCGATTGCCCACAGCCATGTTCATCAGGGAAGTCAAAATGCCTCCCAGTCCGATGGTGGAAGCCGCCAGCAATTTGCCCTTTCGGTTCCATTTGGTGACCAGGTCCATATTGTTCTTGTACTGATCCAGGTTCAGGATACCCCCGGCTTCACGGGGCCCGGGCATCCAATATAGGAAGGAGTTGCCGTGCTTCAGTTCATTGGTGAGCACCGACTCCGAATCGGTCACGCTGACGGCGAAGGAAATCAATGATGGAGGGACATTGATTTCCTTAAAGGTTCCCGACATGCTGTCCTTCCCGCCAATGGCCGGAATCCCCAGTTCCTTCTGAACCTTTAGCGCCCCCAGAAGCGCGGAAAAAGGCTTTCCCCAGCTGATTGGGTTTTTGCCTAAACTTTCAAAGTATTCTTGGAAGGACAGGCGGATCCTGTCCCGATGTCCACCCATAGCAACCTGTTTTGTCACCGAATCGATGACGGCATAATAGGCTCCGTGGAAAGGGCTCTGTTCCGCCAAAAACGGATCGAAGCCGAAGGTCATCAGGGTGGCCGTTTCTGTTTCCCCCCCGAGAAGGGGAAGCTTGGCCGCCATGCCCAGGGCTGTGGTTTGCTGATACAGTCCCCCTGCCGGCATCACCAGGGTTCCGGCGCCGATGGTGCTGTCAAACCGCTCGAACAATCCCTTTTGAGAGCAGGCGTTGAGATCCTGTACCCAATCTTCCGGACTCCCGGGGACACTCCAGGCTTGGTCCGGTTCTGCCGGAGATGCTACCCGTACCCGGGCCTTCTGCCTCACCCCGTTGGTATTCAGAAATTCTCTGGACAGGTCCAGAATCCTCTGATCCTTCCAGTGCATCCGGATTCTGCCGGAATCGGTTACCTCTGCCACCAGGGTGGCTTCCAGGTTTTCTTCATCGGCCAGCTTTAAAAAGGTATCCATATCTTCCCGGGATACTACCACCGCCATCCGCTCCTGGGATTCGGAGATGGCCAGTTCTGTCCCGTCCAATCCTTCGTATTTCTTGGGAATCCGATCTAAAAAAATCTCCAGACTGTCGGCCAGTTCGCCAATGGCTACCGACACGCCGCCGGCGCCAAAATCGTTGCATCGTTTGATCAGCCGAGCCGCTTCCTTTCTGCGGAAAAGTCGCTGCAGATTCCTTTCAACGGGAGGATTTCCCTTTTGGACTTCCGCTCCGCACTGAAGGATGGATTCCTCCGTATGGCCCTTGGAGGACCCGGTGGCTCCGCCGCAGCCGTCCCGTCCGGTCCTTCCCCCTACCAGGATGATTCCGTCGCCGGATGAAGGAGTTTCCCGCCGGATATTTTCCAGAGGAGCAGCTCCGATCACCGCTCCCACTTCCATTCTTTTCGCCACGAAACCAGGATGATAGAACTCCCGAACCTGACCGGTGGCCAGCCCGATCTGATTTCCGTAAGAACTGTACCCCGCAGCTGCCCCTCGGGTAATCTTACTTTGGGGCAATTTCCCGGGCAAAGTATCTGCCAAAGGGGTACGGGGATCTCCGGCTCCGGTGACCCGCATAGCCTGATAGACGTAAGATCGTCCTGAAAGGGGATCCCGAATGGCCCCGCCCAGGCAGGTGGCTGCTCCGCCAAAGGGCTCTATTTCCGTAGGATGGTTATGGGTTTCGTTCTTGAACATGACCACCCAGTCTTCGTCTTTACCGTCGATATCCGCTTTGATCCGGATGCTGCAGGCATTGATTTCCTCCGATTCATCCAGGTCCTGGAGCAATCCTTTCTTTTTCAGGTATTTGGCTCCTATTACCGCCATGTCCATCAGGGTCACCGGTCGATTTTCCGGCTGATGACCATAAACCTGACTTCGCAGGTCCAGATAGTCTTCATAGGCTCCTTTGATCACCTCTGCATAGGGACCTTCCTCCCACTGAACCTCCGTCAGCTCAGTGAGAAAGGTGGTATGGCGGCAATGGTCCGACCAGTAGGTATCGATGACCTTTAGCTCCGTGACCGTCGGGTCTCTCTTCTCTTCCCGGTCGAAATATTTCTGAACGAAAGCCAGGTCCTCCCGGCTCATGGCAAAGCCTTGCTCCACCCGCAATTCCTCCAGCAGATTTTGGTCCATTCCTCTAAATCCGCCAACGGCTGCTACAGGCTCTGGTTCTTCCATCCGATACTCCAGGGTTGACGGCTTCTCCATTCCGGCAATTTCCGAATCCACCGGATTGATGCAGTAATCCTGAATTTTCACAAACTCTTCCTCGTTGATTTTTCCCGTCACACAGACCACCCGGGCAAACCGGATCACCGGATCCGCTTCCGGTTGGATCAGCTTGATGCACTGTACCGCAGAGTCCGCCCGCTGATCGTACTGGCCCGGCAGATACCAGGTGGCAAAAGCCTGCTCCTCATGGCCCAGGGGAAGATCCTCTTCATAGTATAAATCTATGGCCGGTTCCGAAAACACAGAGGTCCTTGCCATCTGATAAGTTTCTTCATCCAGATTTTCTATATCATACCGGTTGACGACCCTCAGGCCTTTCAATCCGGGAATCATCAGATCGGTCCGAATATCCTCCAGCAGTTTCCCCGCCTCAACGTCAAACCCTTTTATTTTCTCCACAAAAATTCTTCTGACCATGGGGGCCTCCTTTTTTACTTCCTTCGCTTATTTTCAGTATAGCACCCCCATCCAGGGATGTTAACGTTTTTTATGAAAAATACGACTAAAATTTTCTATTTTACGCCAAAATATGGCCAATTTACGAACTTTATTTTTAATTTTTGTTTTAATCGTACGTTTTATTTTGTCGAAGAAAATAAAAAGAGAGCCCGTCCCATTTGGACGTTCTCTCCAGACTTTAAAATTCTATGGTCAACTGACCAGTCTCTACCCCTTCTTCCGGCTCCTCCAGGTTCATGACACCGGCAATGTCTTCGATGTCCGGGAGCTCCTTCAGATTTTGGAAGCCGAAATGCTTTAAAAAGGCGTCGGTGGTTCCGTAGAGGATCGGCCGGCCAATGGCCGAAGACCGACCGGCTTCCTGAACCAGGTCCCGCTTCATCAGCCCTTCCAGCACCCGGTCACAACGGATTCCACGAATAGCTTCGATTTCTCCCTTGGTCACCGGCTGACGGTAGGCCACGATGGCCAGTACCTCCAGGGCTTGTTGAGAAAGCCTCTTTTCCCTTACCGGTGTGCAGAGCCTTTCGATATACTCCACGTTTTCACTACTGGTAACCAGCTGAAAGCTTTTGTTGATTTCCCGAATGCGGATTCCCCGACCCTCTCGGTCGTATTCCTCCTTCAGCTCGGCAAAATAGTCATAAGCCTCCTTGTTGCTGATGTTGAACAGCTCTGCCGCCGTTTTTACATCCAGGGGTTCTCCCCAAACGAACATCAGAGATTCAAAGGCGGATTTGATGGTTTTTTTACTGGTCATGAGCTTTTTTCTCTCCTGATTCTTCCCCGATTCCGATGACGATTTCTCCGAAGGTTTCCTGCTGCTTTACCTTGACCATCCGCTGCCTGGCCATTTCCAACAGAGAAACGAAGGTGACCACCCGATTAAACCGGGTATCCTCCTCTTCTACCAGCTGGCGGAAGGTAATTTTTTTAAGGGCTTTCTGCCGGAACTGCCGCAGTATGCTTTGGATCCGGTCTTCGATGGTCATCCTCTGACGCTCCACCCGTGCATAGTTTTTCCGGATTTCCTCCACCTTTTTCCTTTTATGGAGGAACAGGTGAAAGGCTGCGGCAAACTGCCGGATATCCAGATTCAGGTATTCATCCGGTTCCTTTGTGTAAGGGCTCAGATCCTCCTTTGGTTTCTCCAGAACCGCTTCCATGGCTTCCTGCCGATCCTCCAGAAGGGCCGCCGCCCGTTTGAACCGCTTGTACTCCAGGATCCGTTCCACCAGCTCTTCTCTGGGATCTCCCTCTCCTCCGGCTACCCCCTCCGGCTTAATCCTGGGAAGCAGCATCTTGGATTTGATTTCGATCAGGACCGCTGCCAGGACCATGAATTCCGTGGCTACTTCCACATCCAGCCGCTGCATCTCCTGAATGTAATCCATGTACTGACGGGTGATAGCCGCCACCTGGATATCATAAATATTCATTTCCGAGGTTTCAATCAGATACACCAGAAGGTCAAAGGGCCCCTCGAACTGATCGATTTTTACTTTATAGCTCATCCGTTACCGCCTTCATCATACTGGAGACATTTTATCACAATTCCTTTTTACCGGCAAGACGACGGGCCAGGTCCGGTTCATCCTCTTCATGCCGGTTATAGTAGAGCAGGCCCAGGATGGTGACCCCTCCTCCCACCAGCTGCCAGATCCCGGGGATTTCGGAAAAGAGGAAGGCGGCCAGCAAGGCAGCAATCAGCACCTCAGACATTTCCCAGGTTGCCAGATAAATGGCTTTCACGTAGCCCAGGCACCAGTTGAAGACCCCGTGGGCACCGATCTGGCAGACCAGGGCCAGCATCAGGATCCAGAAGAAGGATTCCCCGCTATAACCGATAAAGGGGGTCCTGGTAACAATCATTTCCACCAGAAATACCAGCCAACAGCTGGCAAAGACCAAGAATACATAAACCGCTGCGGGAATGCCGGAACGATATTTTTTACCAGCTAGCAGGTAAAGAGCCATGAATACCGCCGCCAGAAAAGCCAGCAGGTCCCCGATCAGAGCCTCCCGGGACAAGGCATAATCCCCACCGGTGATGATGACAGCGCCGGCGAAGGCCAGGCCGATTCCGGCCAATGCCCTTCTGTTGGTACGTTCCTTGAAGAACAGGGTGGTGATGATCAAGATGACGATGGGATGGGTCATACACAGCACCGTGGCACTGGCTACCGTGGTGTAGTCCAAAGCGATGAACCAGCTGAGAAAGTGGAGAGACAGGAAAACTCCGGCCAGTCCACTTCCCGCCAGGTCCCGCCGGGTGACGGAAAAGAGTTCCTTCCGATGCCAGATCAGCACGATGGCTGCAAAAAAGGGCAGGGCGAAAGTCAGCCGGTAAAAACCGACTGCCACCGGAGGGGCGTCGGCCAATCGGACAAAAATAGACGCAAAGGAGGCGGCAAAAACCGCCATCAGGACCACCCGTTTCGGGTTCCGCTGAAAAACATTCATGGCTGCTTCCTTTCTGTCTGACAGATAAATACTCCGGTTATGATCATGGCTGCCGTTATCAGCTTCACCGGCTCTAATTCTTCGGATAGAATCAGGACCGAAAGCAGAATGGAAAAAACCGGGACCAGGTTGATGAACACTGAAGTTCTGGAAGGGCCGATACGCCGAATGGAAATCTGCTGAATCAGATAGCCGATCACCGATGCAAAGATGCTCATATAGACCACTGCCGCCATCGCCGTCCAGGGAACCGCTTCAGCCCATTCCCAGGGTTTTTCAAGCAGTGCCAGGGGCAGGCTGACCAGGGTGCACACCAGGAAGCTATAGTAAGTCAGGGCCAGCGGCGGAATGTGGCTGGCCTTCGCTTTGCTGAATACCGAATAGGCTGCCCAGGAAATCACGGCCAGGAGCATCAGCATGTCTCCCGGGTTTACTTCCATAGATGCCAGGAGGGTCAGGTCAAAGGAGGTGATGGTCAGAATCACTCCGGCAAAGGAAATCAGGATCCCTAAAAGGGCCCTGCCAGAAATCCGTTCTTTCACGAATAAAAATCCCAGCACTACGGTGATGATGGGATTCATCGCCGCAATGATGGAAGAGTTGATGGCAGTGGTGTACTGGAGAGCCGAAAAAAAGAAACCGTGATAAAACACCATTCCCACCACTCCCGTAAACAGAAACACCGGCCAGTCCTTTTTAGAGACCCGATATTCGGTCATCCCCGTCCCCAGCTTCTGTTCAACCCGGTTCTTCACCCCAAACAGCACCACCGTAGCCACCAGGAACCGCAGGAATGTCAAGGAAAGGGGCGGTATATAGGGAACCGAGAGTTTTCCGGCAATAAAGGCACCCGCCCAGCAGAAAGCCGCCAACGTCATCCACCCATAGATGCTTCTTTTACTTGTCATCGCTGTCTCCGGCCTTCACCCTATTGATCAATGCCGCCAAATTTTCCGAATAGGGAGGCTTCACGATTCCCTTTTCTGTAATCACTGCCGTGATATATTTAGCCGGCGTTACATCAAAAGCCGGATTGTAGGTCTTTACGCCGGCAGGAGCCATAGGTTTCTCATACCAAAGCTCCCCGATCTCCTTCCCATCCCGTTCTTCAATGACGATATCCTCTCCCGTCTTCGTTGACAGGTCGATGGTGGAGGTAGGAACGAACATATAAAAGGGTATGCCATACTCTTTGGCCAGAATGGCTACGCCACTGGTACCGATCTTGTTGGCCCCGTCTCCGTTGGCAGCCATCCGGTCACACCCTACCACCACTGCTTGGACCCAACCGTTTTTCATCACCAACGAGGCCATGTTATCACAGATCAGAGTCACATCCACTCCCGCCTTCTGAAGCTCCCAGGCAGTCAGCCGGGCGCCCTGAAGCAGAGGCCGGGTTTCGTCGGCAAATACCCGAAAACCATAACCCCTTTCCTGGCCCAGATAGATGGGAGCCAGGGCGGTTCCATATTTAGCAGTAGCGATGGTTCCTGCATTGCAGTGGGTCAGGATTCCCATTCCCGGCTCCAGCAAGGTCAGGCCCAGCTCACCCATGGTCCGGCAGGCATCCTCATCTTCCATCCGGATTTTTTCCGCTTCCAAAAGAAGCCGGTCAACAGCTTTTTCCCGGGAAAATTTTCCATGATTCTTTCCAATCTCATTTTTGAGACAGCCCTCCATCCGGTCCAGAGCCCAGAACAAATTCACGGCGGTTGGCCGGGAAGATCCGATGGTTTCCTTGATCTCTAAAAATTCCGCCAGAAATTCTGAACCGTTCTCTGCCGAAATCTGGCTGGCGGCCAGCCACATGCCATACCCTGCCGCCACGCCGATGGCGGGGGCACCTCTCACTTTAAGGTGGAAGATGGCATCAAAGAGATCCTCCTTGTTGTTGATTTCTATATAAACCTCCCGGCCGGGAAGTTGGGTCTGATCCAGAACCAGGAGCTTTTTCCCTTCCCGCCGGACCGGGGCGATATTCAGCACGTCCATTACCGATTTCTCCTTTCCTTTTCCATAGTCCGGCAAACCGGACAGCATCATATTATATCATATCCTTCCGGCTAAAATAAAGTAAAATACCGGCAGCCAAGGCTCCGGTATTTTCCATTTCTATATGTATGCTTTATGTCGTGATTTTTTCTACCTGGCAACGAAACCATTTGTTGCTAGGAAGTTATTTACTCCGGCATGTGCAGACAGCACTCTTGATGCGTAACTGGTGGAGTAAGTACCTCTGCTTACGGTAACGGATCCCTGGTTGTAAGCCGAAAGGCCCTTGACCACGTCACCGCCATAGGCAGCAATACGTTCTGACAATATCATCGCTCCCACGCTGATACTGACTTTTGGATCCAGGAGCTGCTGATTGGATAATCCATAGCGGGCTCCTGTGGCAGGCATGATCTGCATCATACCCAGGGCGCCGAACCGGGATACGGCACCGGCGTTGAAGGTGCTTTCCTTATGAGCTACTGCCATCAGCAGTTTCTCATCAATCTTGTATACATCTCCTGCCCGTTTGAACAAAAAGACGTAACGCTGAGCTGTTGCAGCCGGAATATTCCAGTTGTATTCCTTAATATAAGCGTACAGCCCCCGGTTATAGAGGGTTTCTTTTTCGGACCAGGCATTTTTGGCAGGGACTCCGGGCAGGCTGCTGATGCAGAGGCCGAAGAAACTGTCGTAATGCAGATCCCACTGGAAAATTTCACTTTCTGCAAATACTCGTACAGGGACATAGACATATTTTCCCTTAGCCAGAAGCGGCGCGGAATCGGTCAGAGCCAATTCCTCGATGATGGTTTCTTGCTGGTTTTCGGTGGTTTCTGTCTCTTCCTCTGCTGCCTGAACAGTGGATTCCTCCACAGCCAGGACTTGGAAATCATCAAGAACCTGAACCGCTACATGGGAAGGATCTCCCTTGTAGGTGTTGTTGCTCAGATTTTTCTGAACCGGTTCGGTTTTGACTAGTTTTAGTGTGCGGCTTTCCCAATCCACTGAAGGCACGAATCCGAGAATCCGGCCGATGTCCTCGCTCAGTGGAAGGTAGGTTGTGTTGTTGTAGGTGATCACAGGATACTGAAGATTATAGTTGATCAGTTTTTCCCCGTTCACCGCAACATCTCTGAAGAAAAAATCTCCTTGAACGTTTTGGTCAGCATATATAGAAATTGATGAGAACAACATGATGGTCAATGCAAGCCACACGGTAATAAGCTTCTTTGCCATATTCACTTTTCTCCTCGCTTCCTTTGTCTTCTGTTACAAAGACTTATTCATTATACCATAGCAAGGCAAAAAGTACAGTTTTTGATAGATATTCAGAAAATTGTGAACAACTCACCACAATATGTTGTGGTTTTTTTACCATTTTCGACACAAAAGCACAAAAATACCGGATGGAAACGACCCCATCCGGTATCAAAATCATCATCATTTCAAACTAGTTTTTCACATTACGAAGGTAATCTTAAACCCTATCTCTAACCCTTACAGGTTAAATTCTTTCTTAGCGTCAATGATGGATTCTTCCAGCATTGCCATTACATGGTCAATCTTTTCGTAGGACAGCACTGCAGGGGGTTCGATCCGAACGGTCTTCGCATTAACCAGAGTTCCTGCGGTCATGACCTTTCTGGAGAACAGACCCTTAGTGATTTCGTATCCAACTTCTGCTTCCGGGAATTCCATACAGATCAGCAGACCTGCTCCTCGGATAGCTTTCAGTACAGTAGGATATTTTTCCTTCAGTGCGCCCAGCTTCTCCATGAAGTAGTCGCCCTTTTCCTTGGCCATCTTGGGAACGTCGTTTTCCAGCATGAACTTGATGGTAGCCAGAGCTGCAGAGCAAGCCAGCGGGTTTCCGCCGAAGGTCGGGGATCCCAGGATCCACGGATTGTCGATCAGTTTCTGACCCCACATGTTGGGTCTTGCGATGATACCGGTGATAGGCATGATTCCGCCGCCGAAAGCTTTTCCGTAAGTCATGATGTCCGGAGTAACGCCTTCGTGTTCACATCTCCACATGGTTCCGCATCGGCCCATACCAGTCTGGATTTCGTCTACGATCATGGCTACGCCGTACTTATCGCAGATTTCTCGAACCTTTGTCAGGTATCCGTCCGGCGGAATGATAACGCCAGCTTCACCCTGGATTGGTTCAATGATAACGCCGGCAACCTTTTCGCCTACAGTCTGCAGGTTCTTGATAGCAACTTCCATTGCTTCAGCATTGCCGTATTCTACGTGCTGTACCTGCTGGATCATCGGCAGGTAATCTTCTCTGTAAGCACCCTTACCGCCCATGGAGATAGCGCCGTAGGATTTACCATGGAAAGCTCCGACTGTGGAGATGTACCATCTTCCGCCGGTAGCCAGTCTGGCTAATTTCAGTGCCATTTCAACCGCTTCAGCTCCACCGTTGGTGAAGAAACAATACTGCAGATCTCCCGGGGTGATCTTTGCCAGGGTGTTGGCCAGGTAACCTCTTAAGGGGTCAACCAGTTCCTGGGAGTGGAGTGCATAACGATCCAGCTGAGCTTTTACTGTCTTTAAGATTTCAGGGTTTCTGTGACCACAGGTATAAATTCCGAATCCGCCTAAGCAGTCGATGAATTCATGGCCATACAGGTCTTCGAAATGGTCTACGGAGTCTGTCCATTCTACGAATGCGGCATCGGTGGATACGGATTTTCTGTATTCCAGCCAGCCCGGGTTGACGTTTTCGTTGAAGTTAGCAATAGATTCCTTGACGATCGTGTCTTTTTCGTCGTTGGTCAGTTCCGGCTTTTCGATGTAGCCGACGATTCGTCTTACCTGCTCTAAAGCTGCTTCTCTGTTAAATGCTGTCATTTTTTTGATCTCCTTTTCACTGTTTTACACCAGACACACCATGTGCCTTTCAGTTACGCCCTTATAATATTCAATATCCGTGCCAACTTGCCACAATTTTTCAGAAGCAACAAATTAATAACGAAACTTTCTGATAATGATACTTCTGACCGCAAATTTGTACCATTCCCCTCCGAGCCTTCTCTTCTTTCTTCCCGATTCTTCGATTCCATTCCTGGATATTCCTCATAAAATTCTCATTTTTAATAAAAAAGAGTCTCAATATTGAGACTCTTTTGAGGATTTTCCATTTTTTTATTACTCAGCACCGACAATTTACTTATTTGGTGTAGTTGTCAAAGTATCCCTGGATGTAAATAAAGGGAGTACCCTTATCGCCGCTGCCGGAAGTCAAATCGCAAAGTGATCCGATAAGATCCGTCAACCGCCGGGGCGTCGTCCCCTGAGCAGCCATGGAATCCCCCAGATCCGCTTCTTTATTTCGGATATATTCGGAGATTGCCTGCTTTAACGCATCGCCGCTGAGGTGCGCAAAATCATTGTCCGCCAGATACTTGAGCTTGACTTCATTGGGGGTTCCGTCCAGTCCCGGTGTATAGCCAGGGGAGACCACCGGATCTGCCAGCTCCCAGATTCGTCCTACCGGATCCTTAAAGGCTCCGTCTCCATAAACCATGACTTCGATGGTCTTGCCGGTCAGCTTCCGGATATCATCCTGGATCCGCATGGAAAATTCAGTGCAATCATTGGGAAACAGTTTGACGGAGTTTTCCGTTGCCTTATTGGAACCCAGAAGGCCGTACAAAGTGTTGTAACCGCTCCCGTCCACCCTTTCATTCATCAGTTCGTCCATACCCACCACTTTTTCTGCTCCGGCGGCTTTCAGCAGCCGTTTGGTTCTGGCCCGAGTATGAATGTCGCAGGTCAGGACTTTTTTTGTATAAGCCAGGATTTCTTTGGGGTGATTGGCGAAAATAATTTCCGCTTCCGCTCCCTCTTCCTCAATCAGGCCTTTATAATAATTGACATAGTCCACGCCGGTAAAGGTGTGCTTTGCTTTGCCGAAGAGCTCTTCAAATTTTGCCTGGGTCAGCACATCCCGGTAGGGATCCACGCCCATCTCATCCAGCCGATCGATGTCCAGCAGATGATTGCCCACCTCATCACTGGGATAGCTGAGCATCAGCACCACCTTATCGCAACCCTTGGCGATTCCCTTCAGACAGATGGCAAAACGGTTCCGGCTCAGGATTGGGAAAATAACGCCAATGGTTCCCCCACCCAACTTTTCCCGGACATCTCGGCCGATTTGCTCCGTGGTTACGTAATTTCCCTGAGATCTGGCCACGATGGATTCGGTAACTGCCAGGATATCGTTGTCTTCAATATGAAACTCGCCAGATTTGGCCGCACCAGCCACCACATCTACCACGATTTTTCGAAGGTCATCCCCTTCTTTGATGATGGGGCCTCGCAGCCCCCGGACTACGGTTCCTACTAATCTTTCCATGAATTCTTCTTCCTTTCGTTTTCTAAATATACCTTTAATATATCTAGGATCCGCTCCGGCGTCAGAAATTTTTTCGCTACCGGGAGCCTTTTCTATATATCAAAGAAGAAGGCAAACTGCCACTTGAGTATTATACCACAGGAACCGACCGGATACACCATGTTTATTCTTCGATTATTTTATGATTGAATTTATAGCCTACCCCCCGGATACTCAGGATATAGCGGGGATTCTGGGGATTGACTTCCAGTTTTTTTCTCAGGTTGCTGATATAGACCATCACCGTTCTGGAATCTCCGCCCAGGCACTCGGTTTTCCAGGTAAGTTCAAAAATCTGCTCTGCGCTGAATACCCGCTTGGGATTTTCGACAAGGAGCATGAGGATTTCGAATTCTTTAGAGGTCAAGCTGACTTTTTTTCCGTCGGCCAGGATTTCCCGGGTGTTGGTGTCGATCCAAAGACCCTGAAAGTCGTATACCCGGCCGGGTGCCGGCCCAAGGCCCCGGCTTTCCATAGCCTTTTGCCGGCGCAGATGAGCTTTGATCCGGGCTACCAGCTCCCCACCCATGAAAGGCTTGGTGATGTAATCGTCGCCCCCTACGGAAAGGGCAATGATCTTATCGATTTCCTGGGATTTGCAGCTGAGAAACAAGATGGGTGCCTGGGTAACCTTTCTCATTTCCAGACAGACAGAGGTCCCCTCAACATCCGGCAGCATGACGTCCAGAATGATCAGGTCCGGGCTTTCCTGCCGGGCTTTTTCCAGTGCTTCGGTACCAGTGAACGCGGTAACGGTCTGATAGCCTTCCTTTTCTACATAGGACCGGATCAGATCGTTGATGGGCTTTTCATCATCCACGATTAGAATCTTTTCTTTCAGCATGGTTATTCTTCGCTCCAATCTTCATTATATACAGGCAGTTCAAAGGTAAAGAGGCTCCCCTTACCCGGGGCACTCTTTCCATGGATTCGGCCCCCATGGCCGTTGATGATTTCCTTGGCAATGGTAAGGCCCAGGCCGCTCCCTTTGATCTCCCGGCTTTTTTCCCCCTTGTGAGCCCGATAGAACCGATCGAAAATATAGGGAAGTTCATCTTCCGGAATCCCGATTCCCCGGTCTTCCACCTGGAAACGAATGACAGCCCCTTTGTTGTCCGGAGCTATCCGAATCGTTACCCGGTCATCGGCTTCAGAATACTTGATGCTATTATACACCAGATTCATGAAGGCCTGAAGGATTCTTTTGGGATCCGCGATCAGACTATAGGGAACCAGTTCCTGGTAATCGCAATAAACTTCAAAAGTCTGCCCTTCGGCTTTCAAATCGGGAACGGCAGCCTCAATCAGCTCCCGGGCCAGTTCATCCGCTGAAACCATCATCAGTTCCAAGGGAAACTGGCGGCTTTCCAGCTTGGAAAGCTGGGTCAGATCTTCAATAAGCCGTTCCAGAGAAAGGGCTTTGGTGGAAATCACCCGGGCTGCATACTCCCGCTCTTCCTCAGATTTCAAAGTTCCGTCGGTCAAGGCATTGACGTATCCTGCTATGGCGGTCACTGGTGTTTTCAGCTCATGGGAGATACTGGAAAGCAACAGATCCCTGGCCTGCTTGCCCTTTTCCTGGTTCAGCTCCGCTTCCTTCATCCGGCTCACATCCCGGAGGATTCCTTCTATGGCAATGGCAATGCCTTCTTTATGCAGGATCGTCCTGCGGATTTCGCACCAATAGGGGGTGCCATTACGATGAACAGCCTGAAAGATTAAGCCCTGATCCTTCTCCTCCTCAGGCTCTTCTCCCCGGAAAATCCTTTCCAGGGTTTCGATGCCGGAGGGATCTGCCAAGTCCCGATACAATTTTGGATTCTGATAAAAGCGCTCCGGCCCGTAACCGGTCAGTTCAGCTGCAGAAGGGGAAACATACTGGAAAGAGGGCGCCGGATCCAGTTGATAATAAAAAACCATATCCGATAAATTATCCGTAACAATCTGATACAGCCGCTGGGCATTGACCATCTCTTCCCTGGTTTTCTGAATATAGATGACAAATATGGCAAAGGTCAGGATATTGGAAAGCAGGATTTCCGGCATAAAAAGGCCGGAGACTCCCGGGGAATAGGCTTCATACAGGTTCAGCCCGGCTTTCCCTGCTCCCCACAGGAAGAATATCAGGATGCTCAGGATTTTTTCCAGCCTCGGCACGGTCCAGTACCGATAGATAATGATGCATATGGCCACCGTGGCCACCAACTCATAGAGGGAAACAGGAAGATAGATTCCGGGCAGGCTGAATCCGGCAAAAAGGCCCAGGGAAAACCACAGGACCACGTAAAGGCCGAATCGGTACCAAAAGGTTGGGATCTCCCGGTGCATGAAAGCATAGGCACCGAAAAGCAGCAGCAGGATATTGGCCAAGTCAAAAATTTTCCGCAGGGACAAAAGGTAGTTCAGCCCAGTCTCCATATGGAGGATCAGCAGGATCAGGCTGATGGAATAGGCAATCCAGCACAATCCCCAAAATCGGACATACCATTCCCGGTTTTTTGCAAACAGCAAAAAATAAAGGATGGCCACAGCCAGCAATATGGCGGTAAAAAGCTCCACACCCACGGATAAATTCAAGTAGCCACCTCCTTTCTTTTGTGTTATCTTATTATATGATATCCCATTCACAATAGGAAGAGCCATTGGCCTGAATTCAGGTTCCCCGAATTTAAATTATTCTAAAGATAGGAGAAGCCTTCCATGACTCCGTCTACTTCCATACTGATGATTATTTTCTTTTTTCTGATATTTCCCCTGGTGTTGGCAGAATTCGCCCGAAGCCGATCCCTGCCTACCCTGGAGGATTTTTTCGTCCAGAGCCGAAAAATGCCTTCGGTGATGGTCTTCTTTACGGTGTATTCCACCTGGATCAGTGTTTTCGCCTTTTTAGGGGCCAGTGCCTATTTCTATTCGAAAGGGCCTGTGTATATGACCACCATCGGTTGGGACGTCCTCTTTGGCATTCTCTTCATGATCCTGGGCAGACGAATCTGGCAATACGGAAAATCACGACGATATATATCCCCTGTCGCTCTTTTCGAGGATGTTTACCGGTGGAAGCCACTGACCATCAGCGTTACCCTCATCATGTTCTTCTTTACGGTTCCTTATCTTCAGATTCAACTTTCAGGCGGGGCTTATCTGATTGAAATCGCCAGCGGCGGTCTCCTTTCCCGAGAACTCTGCGGATTGATTTTTTACTTGATCATCATCATTTATCTCTGGGCCGGCGGCCTCCGGGCTGTTGCCCTGGCCGATATTTTTTATGGCATTCTGGTCTTTCTTTCCATGGCAGCAGTAGGGATTCTGCTAATCCGCCAGGCTGGAGGAATCGAATTGGTTTACCAACAGATTTACCTGCTGGATCCCCTTTATCTGAAACTTCCCGGCCCCTCCAGGGAAGCCGGAGCCTTTCTCTGGCTGGCTCTTTTCATCACCGTTCCCATTGGAGCCCTCATGGGCCCCCAGATGTGGCTGCGCTATTACGCTCCCGCTTCAAAAACCACCTTTACCCTGATGCCACTGCTGATCTGCCTGATTTCCATTCAGTCCCTGGGAACCGCTTTAGCCGGGAATGCAGGAATTCTATTGATTCCGGGCATTTCAGACAGCGACACTATTGTCCCCCGAATGCTCCTGGAATATGCTCCTCCAGTGGTTACCGCCCTCCTGTTCTGCGGTATCGCGTCAGCAGCTCTATCCACCGCCAACTCTCAGATCCATGCGGCTGCCGCTCTATACACCATGGAAATCCATCACCGGTTCCTGAAAAGCAAGGCTTCAGAACGCCAATTGGTAGCGGTAGGCAAATGGGCGGTTCTGATTATTTCCATCATCGCCTATATCCTGATGCTTTACAACCCGGGACTGATCATCGACACCGGAACTGTGGCTCTTGGCGGCACTTCCCAGCTTTTTCCCATGACGCTGGGTGCTCTTTTCTGGAGCCGTTCCAACAAAAGGGCCGGATTGGCCGGCATACTGACGGGAGTATTTTTTTTAGTCTTCTATGCTTTATTTGTGCCCTATCCAGCTTCCTACGGAGCCCTCATGGGGCTGACCTTAAACGCCATCATTTTCACAGGAGGCAGCCTCCTGCTTCCCAAGGAGCAGGAAACCGACCAGCGGATCCGGCGTTATCGCCTAGAATATCATAACGCAGATTAACGGGCAATGCCCGTTTTTTGTTGGTTAAATTTCCTTTAAATTTCTTTCAAGCCCTTCTTAAGAATCGTCGATTTCGTTGCACTGTTTTCTGAAAACTCTTATAATTCCTTTTGACGCCGGTAGCTGCAGTACCGGTTTTCAATACCAATCAGTATACGCATCATAAAGGAGGAAAACACATGATATTCGGAATGCCCACTATATCTTTTCTGGCTTTCCTGAGCTGGCCCTTAACCTTTACCGTAACTGCACTGATCATCTATTACTTTATGGCCAAACAGGACGCTCTCACCGACGACAGCGAGTTTGAAGGAGAGGTGAAACACTAATGAGAATCGAAATAATCGTTTTATTCGTCTACTTCATCGGTATGATCGGTGTCGGCCTCTACTGGAATAAGCGGGCTAAGAGCTCGGAAGACTACATGCTGGGCGGTCGGGGAATGGGTCCCTTCATCACCGCTCTGACCCTGCAGACCACCGCCATGAGCGGCTACATGTTTATGGGAGGCCCGGCTCTGGCCTACAGCGTTGGCTGGTTCGCCCTCTTCTATGCCGTAGGAGATGCCGGCGGCGGAATCGTCAACATCGCTGTCATGGGAAGAAGAATGCGTCGGCTTTCCCAGATGCTGGACTGCATCTCTCCCGTCGAATACCTGGAAAAGCGATATGAATCCAAGAATATTAAGATCGTCGCTTCCGTCATCACCATCTTTGGCCTGGCAGGCTACATTCTGGCCCAGTTCCTGGCTGCCGGAAAAACTCTTGCAAAATTATTTGATTTCCCTCTGGCCCCTGCCCTGATTATCGGAGTTGGCGTCATTCTGTTTTACACTTTCGTGGGAGGCTACTTCGCTGTTGCCTGGACCGACGTTATCCAGGGAATCATCATGGTCAGTGCCGTCATCGGCGTACTGGTCCTTTCCGTTAATGAAATCGGAGGCCTGACTGCCCTGAATACCAAGCTGGCTGCCATCGACCCCACTTACCTGAGCGTATGGGGAAAAGATCTCCAGTATCAGGGAGCCTGGGGGGTCATCGCCAGTGCGGTTCTCATCTATCTGATCGGATATGTAGGACTGCCCCACGTGGTTATCAAGCACATGGCCATGGAGAGCCCCAAAGCAGCCAAAACCACCCTTTTATATGCCACCATCTGGAATCAGCTGTTTATCTTCTCCCCTTACATCCTGGGAATCTGCGGCATCATCCTGCTTCCCAACATTGCGGATAAGGAAATGGTCATCCCGGAACTGGCCTTCATGATGTTCCCCGGTATCGTGGCCGCCATCGTTTTGACCGCCATCATGTCCGCCATCATGAGTACAGTAGCCGCCCTCTTGCTGCTTACCGGAACAGTTTGGTCCATTGACCTGTACAAGCGGGGAATCAACCCGAATGCCAGCGACAAGCAGGTGGTATTCATGTCCCGTCTGTCCATCTTCGTGGTCGGCGTGGTGGGAATCACCATCGCCATCCTGAACCCGCCGGGAATCTTCATGCTGGTCATCTTTGCCTTCGGCGTCATGGCCTGCTCCTTTATGGCTCCCTTCTTCTGCGCCATCTGGTGGAGAAAAGCCAATGCCACTGGTGCTTTGGCTTCCATGGTCCTGGGCGGCGGAACCAACCTGGTGATGACCGCTATGGGTTACGGGGATTCTGCTTTCTTTGCAGGCGCCATCGTTTCTATCATCGCCATGATCGTTGGAAGCCAGTTTGGCAAGAAAACCACCCCGGAAATGATTGCCATGATTGACAAGGCTGCCGCTAAAAACGCAAAGATTGCCCCCAAGCTTCAGACAGCCAGCAGCAAGCATCTGGCCAGCGAAGGAAAAGCCGTAGCTCAGTTTATTCGAAACAGGGAGTTTAACCCCTCATGCTAACCATCAGAACCATGTCCGAAACCCTTCAGGAGGAGGACATCCGAGGCATCTTGGAGAATCGGGACGAATCCATCCGGATCGAGACCATCGAACCTCTGTATTACCCCTATGTCATGCTGATGTATTCTTTTCAGCTGAAGGGAAAGCTCAGCAAACTGAACCGACAGATGATGTGCAACGTGGACCTGGTCTGCGGTCGTCAGGCTATCGGCCAGGGAATTCCAGAATTTATAACCATGAAGGTGGAGGACCATCAGGTCCTCCCCGCCTCGGTTTCGGAGGAAGAGTTTCTCCCCGCATCCCGGGATTACGTATTCCGCCTGTTCCTGGGCAAGATGAAAATCCTGCAGACACCGGAAATCCAGCTGGCTGCCACCGACTATTTCCATAAGCTTTTCTATTTGGTGGAATGCCTGGATCAGGAGGACTCTACCTATCATGTCCTGGTTGACTCTATGGATGGCAGCCTGGTACTGCTGGACTAAAAAGCCTCTCATACATCCTTATATAGAAAAAGGAGCCGGTCTCAAACTTGAGAACAGCTCCTTTTTCCCATTGCCGGCGGTGGAATGTCCACTCTTTTTCGCCGGATGGCTTCATATAACTGGTTTTTTGCATCCAGGGAAATATCCCTGGATTTATTGACCTTCTCAAAGACTGACTTCAGGGTTCCTGCTCCGAAAGCCCTCTTCACGTCGAAGGTGATTCTTAAAAGCTTTGCTGCTTTCAGAACCTGCTCTTCCTTCATCTCCGTCAGCAGTTTTTTCAGGGTTTTTCGAAGAAGATGCAAGGTAATCGCCAGGTAGATAACCAAACCGATGAGCAGGTAGGTGGTGATCCGGATCATCATTTCTTTGGCCACCAGGCCATCGGGGGTGGAGGGGATCAGGAAGAATGCGGCAAACCAGAGTGCCGCCAGCAACAGGGATTTATTTCTGCTCATGAATCGTCATTCCTTTTCTTTTTTCTGTAATTATATCACAAATATTTTTTTTAGTAGTATAATGGAAGAAGTTTTAACGAAACTTAAGGAGACGGCCTTTATGGATAAAGCCTACCAGAAAAAAGTCCTGATTTTAGCCCTTTACGCCGGGGAATTGATGATGAAGAACGGCGCCGAAATCTACCGGGTGGAGGATACCATCGTGCGGATCTGCAAAGCCTGCCGAATCCCCTATGTGGAGTGCTTTGCCACAGGCACCGGCATTTTCCTGTCCCTGGACAAGGGCGGAACGGACGATGACGTCTATACCTTTATCAAGAGAATCCACAGCACCTCTACGGATCTGATGAAGATTTCCCAGATCAATGATTTTTCCCGGCGTTTTTCTTCCACGGACCTTTCTGTAGAGGAGGGAATGGATATCCTTAGAAATATCGATCAGCAAAAGCCTTATCCAAAGTCCATCCGATTTCTTGGTGCAGGCCTGGTAGGATTGGCTTTCTGCTTCATGTTCGGTGGAGGCTGGAAGGAATGTCTGCTGTCCCTGTTTGTTGTCCTGGGGACCCATTTTATTTCCGGTGTCATCGGACGTCTTCAGTTCAACCAATTTATCCGGATCTTCCTGAGCTGCAGTTTTGCCACCGTTGCCTCGATTCTGCTGTCCTATGCCATTCCGGGCATTCTCATCAGCCCGATGATCATTGCCAGCGTCACCATCTTTCTTCCCGGGGTCTCGATCACCAACTCCGCCCGGGATCTTCTGTCCGGTCAGACTCTGGCCGGCATGGCCAAAGCAACGGAAGCCATGATCATCGCTGTAGCCATTGCTGTTGGAGTCGGTTTGGTCTTGCAGCTCTGGCAGATTTCAGGAGGTGTCTTATGATGGATTTCCCTCTGATCCTTCATTTTTTCGTAGCCTTCATCGGTACCCTTGGCTTCTGTCTGCTGTTTCACGTCCCCTTGCGGCATATTGTTTATGCCTCCAGTGGTGGTGGACTGGGTTGGATTACTTATGTGTATCTGACAGGCACCGGGAACTCTCCGGTAGTGGCCTGCTTTCTGGGAGCCATTGTCGTCTCCCTGGTAGCGGAGGTTTTTTCTCGGGCTGGCAAAGAGGCAACCACTCTTTTCATCATTCCCGGAATCATCCCTCTAGTTCCAGGGGCTCCCCTCTATTACACCATGCGGGAGATTCTGGACGGGGACTTCAGCAGTGCCGCTTCCATGGGGGCACAGGTCCTGTTCATGGCCGGCAGCATCGCCATTGCCATCCTCATGTCCGCTTCAGTCACCCGACTGTTGGTCGCTGTGAAAAACAACTTGTCTGCAAATCGGTCCTGACGCCGGAGCACTTGACAAGAAGCCCCGTCTGCCCTATAATGTTAGCGCATACTAACCATCGAAAGGCGTGACAACAACTATGACACTTGCTCATTTACCAATCGGGCACTGGGCTCGAATCAAACGAGTCGGCGGCCAGGGAGCCATCCGCAGGAGGCTTCTGGATCTTGGACTTACCCCCGGCACAATGGTTCGGGTTGAAAAAATAGCCCCCCTCGGCGATCCTATCCTAATCAGCCTCCGGGGATTTCAGCTGACTCTTCGAAAAGAAGAAGCCAGACATATCATCGTAGAAAGGGCTGAGGAATCATGACCATTCACATCGGCCTTATCGGCAATCCAAGCGCCGGCCTTACTACCCTCTTTAATCAAATGACGGGAGGCCTCCAGCACAACGGGTATTTTTCCAGCAGCAAGGTGGCCACAAAAGAAGGTCCCGTGAAAGGGCATAAGGGTACCAATGTCATCGAGTTCCCGGGAACTTACTCTCTTTCCGCTTATACCCTGGACGACATCACCACCAGGGATATCCTGCTGCACAAGCGTCCGGATGTATTGATCAACATCCTGGATGCCACCAATCTGGAACGGAATCTATATCTGACCCTTCAGCTGATGGAACTGGAGATTCCCATGGTCCTGGCTTTCAACATGATGGACGAAGTCCGCAAGAACAATATTGATATTGATCTTGACGCCATTTCCGACATTTTGACCGTTCCGGTGATTCCCATTTCAGCCAGTAAAAATCGGGGCATTCACGATTTGATTCATATTGCGCTGGAAACAGCAAAGAAGAAACGTATTCCTCAACGGTTGGACTTCTGCAGCGGCCATGTTCACACGGCTATCCACGCCATCCTCCACCTGATTGAAGAAGATGCCCGGAGGGTAGGCCTTCCGGTTCGATTTGCAGCAACAAAAGTGGTGGAAGGGGACCAGGGGATTATCGATAGCTTGGAACTTCAAAGCCCTGAACTGAATATCATCGACCACATTATCAAAGATATGGAAAACCACCTGGAAACCGACCGGGAAGCGGCCATGGCCGACATGAGATATGAATTCATTCAGGATCTTCGGGCTAAGACGGTACGGGCCCAATCCACTGAAACCCTGGAACACAAGAGGTCCGTCCGGATTGACCGGATCCTGACCCATCGGATTTTTGCTATACCGATCTTCCTTGCCATCATGTTTTTGGTATTCATCCTGACCTTCCAGGTAATCGGCGCCTGGCTCAGCGACTGGCTGGCATTAGGAATCGACTGGTTTATCGGGGAGGTTGGAGATTATATGGCCGCCAACGGGTCCAGTTCTGCTCTCCAGGCTCTCGTCGTAGACGGAATCCTCACCGGCATCGGCAGCGTTCTCTCCTTCCTGCCGATTATTGCCGTCCTCTTCTTTTTTCTATCGATTCTGGAGGATAGCGGCTACATCCCCAGGGTTGCCTTTGTCATGGACAAACTTCTGCGGAAGCTGGGCCTTTCTGGCCGATCCATCGTGCCCATGCTGATCGGCTTCGGCTGTTCCGTACCGGCGGTCATGGCTACCAGGTCTCTGCCCTCCAAGAGGGACCGACAGCTCACCATGGCTTTGATCCCCTTTATGTCCTGCAGCGCCAAGCTTCCTATCTATGGGATTTTTACTGCCGCCTTCTTCAATGAACATGAAGGCTTGATTATGATGGCCATCTATCTGACGGGGATTCTGGTAGCCATAATATGTGCCCTGATTTTTAAAGTCACCATTTACCGAGGCGATCCCGTACCTTTTGTGATGGTCATCCCATCCTACCGAGTGCCGGCGATGAAAAGCGTGGCCCTTCGGATGTGGGAAAACGTCAAGGGATTCATTAAAAAAGCCTTTACGGTCATCCTCCTTGCCACCATCGTGATTTGGTTCCTGCAGAGCTTTGATTTCGGCCTGAATATGGTGGAATCCAGCGAAGACAGTATTTTAGCTACTTTAGGCCGGGCCGCTGCTCCCGTCTTCGCTCCTCTTGGCTTCGGAGACTGGCGTGCTGCAACGGCTCTGATTACTGGCTTGACCGCAAAGGAAGCCGTCGTCAGCACCATGGCGGTTTTGACCACCGCAGGCAGCACCGGCAGCCTGACCGCCATGCTTGGAGAAATCTTTACTCCCATTTCAGCTTTCAGTTTCATGCTTTTCTGCCTGCTCTACATGCCCTGCGTCGCCACCCTGGCGGCCATTCGGCGAGAACTGGGAGGCATGCACTATGCCCTGCTGGTGGTCCTCTTCCAGACCACCGTGGCTTGGATCGTCTCTTTCCTGTTCTACCAAATCTTCAACCAACTTTAAGAACAGCTCTGCCAGTTGGCGGTTTTTAAAATAACAGAGTGGACTAATAGATCCTGTAATTCCAAGATATACACGGAATCGCAGGGTCTATTTTTGTGGAGGAAACCCGCCAACTGGCAGAACTGCTTATAAAGTTGGTTAAAAAGAGGTTGCTTTATATAGTATACACACGTATACTATATAAAGCAGATGATTTGAAAAGGAGGTGATTCGCTTTGAATAAAATCAGTTTATCTGATGGTGAGTGGAAAATCATGAACTTGCTCTGGCATTCTTCCCCGAAAACCATTACAGCTATGACCAATGAACTACGGGAATCTACCGGATGGACCCGGCATATTATCATTACCATGCTGAATCGGCTGGAAGCAAAGGGTGCAGTCTATTATGAAGAAGGAGAGCGGGCCAAGCTATATTTTCCTCTGGTGGAACAAACGGAGACCGTCCTCAAAGAGACGGAGACCTTCCTGGAAAAGGTTTATTCAGGAAGCCTGGGGCTTATGCTCAACACCATGGTAGAGAAGCATGGCATTTCTCAGGAGGAGCTGAGCGAACTCTATGCCATTCTGAAAAAAGCGGAAGAAGGGGGGAAATCCAAATGATTGATGCATTGATTGCCTCGTCCTTGCTGATTCTCATCCTGCTAGCCCTTCGATTCCTTTTGAAGGGTAAAATCAGCCCATTGCTCCAATATAGCCTCTGGGGTCTGGTGGCACTGAGACTGCTCTACTGGGGATGGCTGGATCTGATTCCCCTTTCCAGTCCTCTAAGCATCTTGAATATCACCGAAAAGGCGGGACAAAATCTCCAAAGCCTTTCGGACACGGAATTGGTGCTGCAGGGAATCAAAGAGCCTACTCCGATAGATAACGGCGTTCTGATTCTGGAAAACATCCAGACCGGCGTCATGGTCCGAGGAGAAGGTATTTCCCCGCTGGCTGCTGTTGACTGGCAACTGGTGTTCATGATTATCTGGGGTATCGGAAGTCTGCTATGTCTGGGCTGGTTCCTTTATGTGAACAAAAAATTCAGTCGCAAGCTTATTGCCAATAGGCGATTCCTCAGAGAAATCCCCTTTCGCGGCAAGGAAATCATAAAGGTTTACGAAACCGATGAAATCGACTCTCCTTGCCTGATGGGCTTTTGGGAGGTTCCCGCCATTTATGTGACGCCGGAGGTGGCGGCGGATTCCGTAAAGATGAACTATGCCATAGCCCATGAACTTTGCCATTACAGACACCATGATCTATTATGGTCATCCTGGCGAATCCTGCTGGTTTCATTATATTGGTTCAATCCTCTGGTCTGGGTTGCCGCTTATTATTCCCGTCTGGACAGCGAATTGGCCTGCGACGATGCCGTCCTGAAAAATCTGCCGAAGGAATCCCGGCTGGAATACGGAAGAATCCTGCTGGAAATCATGGAACCTGCCCCATGCAGGCAAAAATACTTCACCCTAGCTACTACCATGGGCGACTTTAAAGGGATGAAGGAACGGATTGGCCGCATCGCAAACAATAGGCCCATGAGGACAAGCACTCTGGTTCTATTGTTTCTTGTCCTTGCCCTGTCCATCGGGTGCACTTTTACCTCCAAATCCTCTACTCAGGAAAAGCCTCCCGGTAATCAAGGTGCAACCACTTATCAAATAGCCAAGGAGGATCTGGAAAAGTTCGGTCAGGATTGGGGCGATGCCTGGTCCATGAGGAACGGAAAAGAGATTCACTCTCTTTGTTTGGATGATGAGGTATATGGAAAAATCGGTGAAATTGCAGAAAACGGGGAATACTATATCGGCATGTCCAGCCCCTGGCCCTGGGACCAGGATCACATTGTAGAATCAACGGGGGACAATACGATTGAGATCACCTATTATTACCGAACCTCCAATCCGTCGGTTTATGTAGCCAGAGAGACCCTCCAGGTCGTGGAATCCAAGGGGGAGCTCAAGGTCATTTCCGATGAATGGGTCCACTACGACCAAATCCGTTCAAAGGCCGAATTTGAAGGAGCTTATCGTCTCGGGATCCCAGATTTTGAGCCTTTTGCAGAAGCCTATCAGTTTCAGCGGGACATCAGTAGCGCTGGGGAAGGTACCGGATGGTCCGACCCTGCCACAGCAGCCATCCAGCAGCTGAATCTCAGCGATGTCCGGGTCAAAGGCCGCTATGAAGATCCCTATATCAATGAGGCCTGGGTTGTATTCCAGTGGTCGGACGGAGAGGTCGAAGTCCGGATGAAAAAGGCAGAAAGGGACATTTGGATACCAACTTTATAAGCAGCTCTGCCCGTTGGCGGTTTTCAGAACAAAAATAGATCCTGCAATTCCTTGTATATTTTGGAACTTCAGGATCTATTTGTTTATGCAGATTAAGAAACCCGCCAACGGGCAGAGCTGCTTATAAAGTTGGTTATCTTTTCCTTCGGGCGCCGCCCTCGGAGACGTGCATCCGGGTCAGGGATTTGGCGATGGCCATCTTGGCCAGAAGGACATTGTCGTATTCCTCTTTGGTGTGGGGCTGGGCCAGCCACTTTTCGGCTCGCTCTTTTTCATTCATGGCCTTTTCAAGGTCAATGTCTCCGGACCACTCTGCCGCATCGGTATAAATGACGATGTAGTCCTTGACATCTACGTAGCCGCCGGCAATGGCCGCCACCCTGAAATCTTTAGCTCCTGCTTCCTGAATCCAAAGTTCGCCCACATCCAGCAACTTGCAGGCCCAGGAGTGGTTGGCCATAAAGCCTTCATCTCCAGTCAGCGTCCTGCAGATGACCAGCTCCACTTCTCCCTTGTAAAAAAGCTTGGAGGGAGTAATGACCTCCAACAGAATGCTCTTAGCCATTGCTCTTGTTAAACCTTTCTACGACTTCATCGATTCCGCCGGCGAAGAGGAACAGGCCTTCCGGAATGGCGTCATGCTTGCCTTCCAGAATTTCCCGGAATCCCCGGACCGTTTCCTTCAGAGGCAGGTATTTGCCGGGAGTACCGGTAAACTGTTCTGCAACGCTGAAGGGCTGTGACAGGAATCGCTGAATCTTTCTGGCTCGGGATACTACCAGCTTGTCGGAATCCGACAGCTCGTCCATACCCAGGATGGCGATGATGTCCTGCAGGTCCTTGTATCGCTGAAGGACCTCCTGCACGCCTCGAGCCGTATTGTAATGTTCTTCACCGATGATCAGCGGGTCCATGATTCGGGATGTGGATTCCAGCGGGTCAACCGCCGGATAGATCCCCAGTTCCGTTATGGCTCGGGAAAGAACCGTTGTAGCGTCCAAATGGGCAAAGGTGGTGGCCGGAGCCGGGTCCGTCAGGTCATCCGCCGGTACGTATATAGCTTGTACGGATGTGATGGATCCTTTTTTCGTCGACGTGATCCGTTCCTGCAGAGCACCCATTTCCGTTGCCAGGGTAGGCTGGTATCCTACTGCGGAAGGCACACGGCCCAGCAGAGCAGATACTTCCGAACCGGCCTGGGTGAACCGGAAGATGTTGTCGATGAAGAGCAGTACGTCCTGTCCTTCCTCATCCCGGAAATATTCCGCCATGGTAAGACCCGTCAGGGCTACCCGCATACGGGCTCCCGGGGGTTCGTTCATCTGTCCGAAAACCATAGCGGTCTTGTTGATAACGCCGGATTCAATCATTTCATAATAAAGATCGTTCCCTTCACGGGTACGTTCCCCTACGCCGGCGAATACGGAGATTCCTCCGTGTTCCTTGGCGATATTGTTGATCAGTTCCTGAATCAGGACCGTCTTTCCTACTCCGGCTCCGCCGAAGAGGCCGACCTTACCACCCCTGGTGTAGGGAGCGATCAGGTCAACGACCTTGATACCCGTTTCAAATATCTGGGTCGAAGTATTTTGTTCATCAAAGTCCGGAGCCGGCCGATGAATCGGGCTTCTCAATTCTGTATCAACCGGTCCCTTTTCATCAATCGTCGCACCGATGACGTTAAAAAGGCGTCCTAAGACTTCCTTGCCAACCGGCACGCTGATGGGGGCACCTGTATCCTCCGCTTCCATGCCTCTGGTCAGGCCATCGGTGGAAGAAAGAGCTACACATCGAACCACATCATCCCCAATGTGCTGGGCAACCTCTGCCACGATATCCCGGCCTCCATGCCGGATGATGATGGCGTTCAGCAGCTCAGGCAGATGTTCCTGGTCAAACTTTATATCCAGAACCGGTCCGATGATCTGGTGTATTATTCCTTTACTCAAAAGTTCCTCACCTCCTATTTCTGTGCTTCCGAACCAGCAACGATTTCCACGATTTCCCGGGTAATGCTGGCCTGTCTCGCACGATTATAATACAGAGATAGGTCTGCAAGCATTTCCCTTGCATTGTCCGTGGCGCTCTCCATGGCCATCCGCCGGGCGGCATGCTCACAGGTTGCAGATTCCACGATTGCTCCATATATCATAATCTCAACATACTTCGGCACCAGGTAGTTAAACACTTCCTCCACCGAAGGTTCATATTCCACAATCTTGTCCAGCTTCATCACGTTGGGGTCAAAATCAATCTGGAAGGGCAGCAAGGTAACGGTTTTGACCTGCTGTTCCAGAGTGCTGACAAAGGAGGTATAGACCATGACGACTTCGTCGATCTCCCCCGCATCATACATCTCGATGATGGGTTTGCTGATTCCCTTGGTTTCCATAAAAGAAATATTTTCAGGAGGCGCACAATATTCGCTGTGAATGTAATGACACTTCTTTTCATAATATTCCTTGCCCCGGCTCCCAACGGCCACAATTACCGGCGGATTCAGGTCATGGGCCATCTGCCGGTCCGCTTCCTTGATCACGTTGGTGTTGAACCCTCCGCAAAGGCCCCGGCAACTGGTCATAATCACATAGCATCGGGTTTTGATTTCTCGGTTTCCAGCCAGATATTTCTCCGGAACATCGGTGGTGCTGTTGAAAATCTCTTCGATGGATTCCGTGATGTAGTGAAAGTATTCTCTGGTCCGTTCAAAGGTGGATTTGGCTTTCCGGAGCTTTGCAGTGGAAACCAGCTTCATGGCATTGGTAATATGCTCCGTGCTGTTGACGCTCTTTATTCTTCTTTTTATATCTCTCAGATTGCTGGTAGCCATTTATTCACCCCTTTCCTTTCGGATCCACAGCCTCATTAAACCGGAATACAAGCAACTCCGTCAACGAGCATATCCTTGACTTCGCTGGTGGTTTTGAATTTGGCGATGGCTTCCTTCAGAAGGGTTTCCGTATCTGCTGAGATTTCTCCGCTTTCCCGGATGGCTTTCTTGATCTGGGCATAATGGGTATCGATAAAGGAATAGAGTTCCTTTTCAAATTCCTTGATCCGTTCCACTTCGATGTCCATCAGCCAACGATGGCTGGCCGCGTAGATAATGATGATCTGGTCAACTACATCGACGGGTGAATACTGGCCCTGTTTCAGGATTTCCATCAGGATACGGCCATGATCCAGCCGATCCTTGGTATCCTTATCAATATCGGATCCGAACTGGGAAAAGCTTGCCAGTTCCCGATACTGGGCCAGCTCCAGTTTTACTTTACTGGATACTTTTTTCATGGCCTTAATCTGAGCACTTCCTCCAACCCGGGATACGGAAATACCCGCATTAACGGCAGGTCTCTGACCGGTGAAAAACAACTCCGATTCCAGGAATATCTGCCCGTCGGTGATGGAAATGACGTTGGTGGGGATATAGGCGGAAACATCGCCGGCCTGGGTTTCAATGATGGGCAGAGCCGTAATGGAACCGCCTCCCAGTTCATCGGAAAGTTTAGCTGCCCGCTCCAGCAGGCGGCTGTGCAGGTAGAATACATCCCCCGGATAAGCTTCCCGACCGGGAGGTCTTCGAAGCAGCAGGGACATGGCCCGGTAGGCCACCGCATGCTTGGACAGGTCATCATAAATGATCAGCACATCTTTGCCCTGGTACATAAAGTGTTCTGCCATGGCACAGCCCGCATAGGGTGCGATATACTGCAAGGGAGCCACGTCGCTGGCCGTAGCCGAAACGATGATGGTGTATTTCATGGCATCCTTGCTTTCCAGGGTTTGAACCAGCTGGGCAATGGTGGACTTTTTCTGGCCGATTGCAACGTAAATGCAAATGACGTTTTCCTTGGCTTGGTTGATGATGGTGTCAATGGCAATGGCTGTCTTTCCCGTCTGACGGTCTCCGATGATCAGTTCCCGCTGACCCTTTCCGATGGGAATCATGGAGTCAATGGCCTTGATTCCTGTCTGGAGAGGCTGGTTAACGGATTTTCGCTGAAGTACGCCGGGGGCCGGGAATTCAATCGGCCGCTGCTCCGTTGTATGGGTGGGCCCCTTTCCGTCGATGGGCTGCCCCAGGGCATTGACGACTCTTCCGATCATCTGATCGCCTACCGGTACTTCCACCACTCTTCCTGTAGGCTTGACGATATCGCCTTCCTTGATGTCTGTATCGGATCCAAGAATAACGGCACCCACATTATCTTCTTCCAGGTTCAGGGCCATCCCGTAGATTTCTCCCGGGAACTCCAGCAGTTCGCCTGCCATGCAGTTCTCCAGTCCGTAAACCCGGGCGATCCCATCTCCAACCTGGAGAACGGTGCCGAAATCGGAAATCTCTATTTCATTTTTGTAATTTTTAATCTGTTCTTTGATTATCGCACTGATTTCTTCTGGTCTTAGGTTCATTCTTTCGCCTCCTTTCTCCCGTTTTTAGTTCAAAGCATCCCGGAAGCTGTCCAGTTGCTTTCTAAACGAGGCATCGATTATTTTTCCTTCAATTAGAATTTTAACGCCTCCTACAAGGCTTGAATCTACATGGTTTTCCAAGTGGACCTTCTTCCGGAGAAGTTTACCGGTCTGGGCCTCAAATCCTTCCATCTGTTCATTGGAAAGAAGCTGGGTGGAGTACAGGACTCCGGCAGACACCCCTTCTTCCTCCATGGAAATCCGAATCAGCCTGCCGAGAATCTTTTCAAAATGACGGGTCCGTCCCTTGTCCACCAGGACAAAGAGAAAATTCATCAGTTCCTCGCAGATCTGATCCTGGAAGATGGCTCCCAGAACCTGCTTCTTTTCGGCAACAGAAATGATAGGGGAGTCCATAAACCGCTTAAGGTCCGGCTCCCTTTTCATGATAGCGCCGATTTCTTTGGCCTCGGCAACCACCTGTTCTTCCATGTTCATTTCCTGGGCCACCTGATAGAGGGCCTTGGCGTATACCTTATCAATCGTCAGCTCTGCCATGTCGAGTTACCTGCCTGTTCGATGATCCGGTCAATGATCTCCGCCTGGCCTTCCACCTGGATCTGCTTTTCAATGATTTTTTCTGCAGCCATCAGAGCCAGGACACCGATTTCATTTTTCAGCTGGGAAAGGGCCACAGCCTTTTCCCGTTCGATTTCCTGCTCTGCTTGGGAGATGATCCGGGATGCCTGCTTGTTGGCATTGTCGATGATCTCTCTAGCCTGGGCATCTGCCTTGATTTTAGCATTTTTGACGATTTCCCGGGCTTCCGTCTCACTGTTCAGAAGCCGCTTGTTGTACTCTTCCAACCTTTCATCCGCCTGCTTATTAGTCAGCTCGGCGTTGCTGAAGGAGTCCTTGATGGCAGTTTCTCTGGCCTGGATGAAATTATGAACCTTTTCGAAAAAATTCTTTTTAAGGATAATGAACAGTACCATCACTGTGGCCCAAATCATAAGCAGGGTCCAGTTGAAGCTAATCAGCGGTGTATATAGATGCATTTCAATATCCTCCTTTCTCTGTTGTGATCCGTGCCGGCATGGCTTAGAGCATGCCCACCAGCGGATTGACGAACAACAGGATCATGGAGATCAGGAATGCAAAGATACCAGTGGTTTCTGCTACAGCCTGTCCAACCAGCATGGTCTTTAATATATCTCCCTGGGCTTCCGGCTGTCTCGCAACGCCTTCAACCGCTTTTCCGGCTGCATAACCCTGACCGAGACCAATACCGACGGCAGCAAGACCGATGCAGGCAGCGGCGATGGCGGATAAACCCAATACGAATGCTTCTGGTGTAATTAATGGCATAATAGTACCTCCTGTTTTGTGAAAAAAATTGATTTTTTAATGATGGTCTTCAGTGCCATGGATGATGATTTCCATGGAAACGAATACCATTGTTAACATAGTGAAAATAAATGCCTGCAGAATCGGTTCAAATACATCGAAGAACAGATTAAAGGGCAGCGGAATGACTGCCTGCAGGAGTGGGATCGGCAGATGCAGGGCATGGGATCCCGTTTCCAGTGCGGTGAAGATCAGGGCCATAACAATGGCTCCTCCCAGGATATTGCCGAAAAGTCGGAAACCAAGGGAAATCGGGAAGGACAGTTCCTCGATGATCTTCAGGGGAAACATAAAGGGGTAGGGGCTGGACATGTGCTTGATCTTTCCGATGAAACCCATGGTCCTGATGCCATTATACTGCATCAGGAAAGCGGTGGTCAGGGAAAGGGCAAAGGCGGTGTTCACATCCGCCGTTACCGGTCGGAATCCCCACATCCCTAAAGAATTGGACAGTAGCAGGAAAATGAACAGGGTGCCGACGTAGGGTGCAAAATGGGAGTTGTGTTTTCCCATGGCTCCTTCTGTCAGCTTGTAAATCCCTTCCACGATCATTTCCACGATCACTTGTTTTCCCTTGGGCTGCTGCTCCATCCTGCGGGTCGACCAGAAGGCCAGTACGATCATGACTGCTGCCACGATCATCGCAAAGAAAACCGTCTCTGTAATGAATACGCTGCCGTCACCGAATCCCACTATGATCCTTGGCCCCAAGTGGTTTAAATCATGCATTACTCTTCCTCCTCTGAAAGGCCGTTTCGTTTACGTTCTTTTTTCAGCTCTTTCTCTTTGTCTTCTCTCTCAAATTGCTCCATAACCTCCGGGCGAACCTTCCGGTCCTTGGAGAATTTAGCTTTAAACCCGTGGATGTAATAAATCGCCAGCTTTACAGTCAGAAAACCCAGGGCACAGGCCAGGGCAGCTGTATTGTTCACCTTAAAGGCTGATATCAAGGCAAACCCATAGATGGCCAGGCGCAGCAGATAACTGAAAAAGACCAGTGCTTTGTTTCCGCTGTTCAGGGCCCGGCTGAAGGTAAAGGCCATGATGTTAAAGTTGACGATTGAAATACAGGTTCCCATCAGGAGACCGTATCCGAATTTGACATCCAGACCGAGGAACGGAAGGGAAATCACCTCCATGATTCCCATGATGATGATGGCATGAAAGAAGATTTTGTTTTTAAAACTTGTCAGATCACTCATCCAGTTGCCCTTCTCATAAAGCTCAATTCTCCGCCCATTATACAATATCATTAAACGTTAAAAACCATTATAGCCCTCTAAATTTAAAAGTAAAGCATAATTTGGGTTTTTTAAATTTTTTTTATACTAGTTTGTTTTTTTGTGTTTTTTTGGGCCCTTTCTTGCTGTTAATCACAAATCTTTGATAACATTCTTGACCCAACGTCCGGAAATGAACCGGCGGTGAAGAATGAAAAATTTTACCACTTCTTCCATTTTAACCATAAGCACCACCCAATAAATGGGAAGTTCCAGAACAAGGGCTCCCAGAAAAGCCAAAGGCACTCCCACCAGCCAGATGGTTCCGCATTCCGTCAGCATGGCAAAACGGGTATCCCCCCCGGCTCTTAAAGTCCCCACGATATTCATTCCATTATAGAGCTGGGGACCCATGCTGATTCCATAGATCAGCAGGATTAAAAAGGCATATTGAGCCCCCTGGGGAGTAAATCCGAACAATGAAATCAGCGGTTTCGAAAAAAGTATCAAAAGCAATCCTAACAGCGCCCCGATGATGGTTCCAATCCTCAGGAGCCGTTTCCCCAGATAGTAGCTGTAGTCCAGCTTTCCTTCACCGATCTTCTGTCCAACCAGAATCAGAGCAGCATCCCCCAGACTGAAGGCCGCCATGATAAATACGTGATTGATGGTATTGCTGGCTTGCACAGCCGCATATTCGGTCACGCCAATCCGGGCATAGGCTGCCACATACATAGCGGTGCCGATCCCCCACATGGTTTCGTTGATGGTGGTTGGAACAGCATTCCTGGTGACCCGAAGAACAAAGGCCCGGCTCCAGCCAAAAAATTCCCGGAGTTTTCCAGCAATCAGATTCCTTCGGCCGAAAACCATATAGAGGACCAGCAGGATTTCCAGGGTTCGGGCAATCAGCGTGGCAATACCGGCTCCCGTCACGCCCAAAGCCGGGGCTCCGAAATTTCCGAATATCAGTATATAATTGAGGAAAGTATTGGTGCTGAAAACCCCAATGCTGATCAGCAGGGGGATATGGGTCTGATGGGTCGCCCGCAGGGAAGCCGTCAGAGGCACCGTTATGCTGATCATCAGCATCGTAAAGGCTACCGAGCGGACATATCCTTTGCCGAGAGCCAAAACCTCCGGAATATCCGTAAAAACAGAAAGGACCCACTCCGGAGTAAAAAAGGCGATACCGAAGAGGATCAGGCTGAATCCGCCGCAGACGGTGATGGCAAAGCCGGCGGTTTTTCGGATGCTGGACAGATTGTTGCTTCCGAAGAATTGGGCCATGAAAGTAGCGGAACCGCTGGTAAAGCCGAACATCAGCATCCAATGGATGAAAAAAATCTGGGAGGCAACGCCCACAGCTGCCAGCTCTGTTTCTCCCAGGCTGCCTACCATCAGGTTGTCCACCAGATTCAAGGTAGACGAAATAAGGCTTTGCGCGGCAATCGGCAAAGCCAGTTTTACAAGAGTTTTATAAAGCGGTTTTGTCTCAATGGTTATGACTTTCTCTGGCTTAATAGGTCAACAATCCTTTCTGCAGCCCGGCCATCTCCGTAAGGGTTGACGGCAAAGGCCATCTTATTATAGCTTTCCTGATTGCTCAGGAGCTCTTTAGCCATTCCGTAAATAGTCTCTTCTTCTACTCCTGCCAGCTTTACCGTACCGGCTTCTACTGCTTCAGGCCGTTCTGTTTCCCTTCGGACTACCAGTACCGGTTTTCCCAGGGAAGGTGCTTCCTCCTGCATGCCGCCGGAATCGGTGATGATCAGGTAAGATCTGGCCATCAGGTTGACGAAGGGCTGATACTGGAGAGGTTCGATCAGATGGACCCGGTCCATGCCGGCCAGTACCTTTCCTGCGGTTTCCCGAACCTTTGGATTCATGTGGACCGGATAGACCACTTCCACATCGGCGAACTCCTCCGCGATCCTCCGGATCGCACCAAAGATGTGCTCCATATTCTCTCCCAGATTTTCCCGCCGGTGACAGGTCACAGTTACCACCCGCCGCTTATCAAAGTCCATGGCTTTCAAGGTTCCATCCTCAAATTCATAGGGCTTGCCCGCCACCTGCAACAGGGCGTCGATGACCGTGTTGCCGGTCACGAATATTTTGTCCGGAGAAATTCCTTCCCTCAAGAGGTTCTTCCGATTGTTTTCAGTAGGCGCAAAATGGATATCGGCCAAGTGGCCTGTCAGGACCCGGTTCATTTCCTCTGGAAAAGGGGAATACTTATCATAGGTTCGGAGTCCGGCTTCCACATGACCCACTGGAATCTGCTGATAAAAAGCAGCCAGGGCGGTGGCAAAGGTGGTGGTGGTGTCCCCGTGGACCAGAACCATGTCCGGCTTTTCCTGTATAAGAACCTCTTCCAGGCCGGTGACTACCGAAGAGGTGATCATGCTGATGGTCTGGTTGGGTTTCATGATGTTCAGGTCATAATCCGGGGTCAGCTGGAACAGCTCCAGCACCTGATCCAGCATCTGCCGATGCTGAGCGGTTACACACAAAACAGAAGTGATCCCTTCCCTTTTTTCCAGTTCCTTGACCAGGGGCGCCATCTTGATGGCTTCGGGCCTGGTTCCGAAAACGGTCATTACTTTCATGTCTGATTCCTTTTCCTAATACGATGATATATGCCTATTATGGTATTTCCTTCTATTCTTTTCCCGCCTTCTGCTGAAGTTTTTCCTCCGCAGCGATATCAACAGCATCAATAGTCAGCGGCTGATTGGTGTAATCGGTGATATAAATGTAGATGAAGGTGGCAGCTACGATGACCAATCCGACGGTTTCCAGGAACAGGTCCCGGCTGTAGAGGATAGCGGCGATACCCATAACAGCACTGATTCCGTAAATCATCAGGACGGTACGCCTTTGGCCCAGTCCGACTGCCATCATCCGGTGATGGAGGTGGCCCTTGTCAGCTTCCATGATCGGCCGGCGGTTGACCAGCCTTCTTAGAATGGCAAAGGCCGTGTCGAAGATAGGGATTCCCAAGACTAGCACCGGTACGATGGTAGCCACGATGGTGGCTCCCTTTACCGGTCCCATAATGGACAAGGTAGCCAGCATAAATCCCAGATAGAGGGAGCCGCTGTCTCCCATGAAAATCTTGGCAGGATGGAAGTTGTAGGGAAGGAAACCCAGGGCACCTCCCGTGATGGCCAGCATGGCCATGGCCACTTCCACCATTCCGTGGATATAAGCGGTGTAGGCGATAGCCAGAGAAGCAATGGCGGAAACACCGCTTGCCAGTCCGTCCAGTCCGTCAATCAGGTTCACGGTGTTGGTAATCCCCACAATCCAGATAACCGTAATCAGGTATCCGGTGATTCCCACCAAATAGCTGTGGCCATCTCCGAAATGATTGGTGACGAACTGAATCCGGATGCCAAAGGCAAAGACGATGGAGGCACAGACAATCTGTCCAGCCAGCTTCACCTTGGCCGGTGATCCCTTCAGGTCATCGAAGACCCCCAGTCCGTAAATGCAAAGACCACCCAGCAGCACCCCCAGAATCCGAGGATCCGAGGAGAGAAAGACACCGATTGCTATCATGGATCCCACAAAAATAGCCATGCCCCCAAATCTGGGCATCGGCTTGCTGTGCATCCGTCTTCCATCCTTGGGGATATCCACGGCTCCGATCTTCGGAGCCAGCCAGATAGCCACCGGGGTAAAAATCAAACTCAGCACCAGGGCTGTTGCGAATATCAATATATAGTTCATGCTGTTCTGTTATTCTCCCAATAATACGGTCCGGATCCCGGCTTCTGCCAGAATGTCCACGGAAAGCTGATCCGGATATCCTTCTCTGACAACGATTCTTCTGATTCCTGCGTTGATGATCATCTTGGCACAGATGACGCAGGGTTGATGGGTGACGTAAATGGTAGCCCCTTCGATGCTCTGGCCCATGGAGGCTGCCTGAATGATGGCGTTTTGCTCTGCATGAAGAGCCATGCAGAGTTCATGCCTCTCCCCGGAGGGAATCCCCATTTTTTCCCGAAGGCATCCGCCCCGTTCTTCGCAGTGCATGATTCCCCGGGGGGCACCATTATACCCGGTGGCAATGATCCGTTTATCCAGGACCACCACCGCTCCCACATTTCTCCGGAGGCAGGTGGAGCGTTTAGCGGCCAGCTCTGCAACTTCCATAAAATATTCGTCCCAGCTCGGTCTTTCCATAGCGCCCTCCCAGCATTCTTCTATTGAACCAACCTATCTCCAGTATACGAAATTTTCGTGACAATGTCACGGAATTAATCCGGCAAAAACGGTATTATGTTGCTAATTCTATGTTGTTTCCGGCTCAAAGCCGAAAACGGAATCCAAGTAAGGAGAGACCCTATGGAAATCATGAAATTCATCTTCAGCACTGCAGTGGGCGCTGCCCTGGGCTTCGGCTATTATAAACTTATCGGATGCCCCAATGGGTCCTGCCCCATCACTTCCAGCCCTGTCAGCTCTACCATTTATGGAGCAGCCATGGGACTTTTTCTCGGAACCCAGCTGTAAGCAAGGTTGTCCCAATAGGACAAAGATCTTTAATAATAGACCTCTGCCAGGTATAAGCCCTGGGGAGGTGCCGTATGGCCGGCCCGTTGCCGGTCTTTTCCCTGAATGATTTCAGGGATTTTTTTATGGGAGATCTTCCCTGTGCCCACATCCACCAACGTACCGGTGATGATCCGCACCATGTTGTAGAGAAACCCGTCTCCCGTCACTTCAATAGTAAGGATCCGGTCCTGATAGCCTTCCGGGTTCAATTCCTCCTCCAGCACATCCTCCAGAATCTGCAGATTGCTGATGGTCCGGACAGTGGATTCCATTTCCTTACCCCCGGAGGCCTGAAAGCACTTGAAATCATGGGTTCCCTCAATCTGTCGGGCTGCCAGCCTCATGGCTGCCAGGTCCAACTTCCGGGTAATCTGATAGGAATAGTTCCGGTCAAAGACGTCCTTTTCCCAGCAATTCCTGATTTTGTAGATGTAGGTCTTTCCAAGAGCATTGAACCGGGCATGAAAATCAGTGGGAACATCCTCGATTTCGGTGATCCGCACATCCCCCACACTGCCCAGGCTGTTCTGGCCTCCAGCCAGCAGATTGTTGGCCGCGATCCGGATCCGATCCGTCGGAATGCTCCAGTCCCCTTTAAAGCTGGCTCTTTGCCCATAGGCATGTACACCCGCATCGGTGCGGCTGGTGCCGTTGATCCGGATTTCTGTTCCACAAACCTGGCTGAGGACTTTTTCCAGTTCCCCCTGAACGGTCCTCGCCTCAGGCTGCCTCTGCCAGCCGGAAAAGCTGCTGCCATCGTATTCGATGGTCATCAGGATATTTTTCATTTCTTTGCTCGGCTTTTCCTTTCCTGGGGGAGCTCGATGGTCTTGTAGTCTTTGGATTCCCGGTAAAGGGTGAACTTCCGGCCGATGGCCTGAACGAATTCGGCCCCCAGCTGCTCCGCCATTTCATTGGCGGTTTCCTTTGGAGACAAGGTAGATCCTTCCTGGATCTTAACTTTTACCAGTTCCCTCTTTTCCAGGTGAACGTCCATCTCATCATAAATATTTTCTGTGAGACCGCTTTTGCCGATGAATACCGCCGGTTCCAGATCGTGGGCCAGGCTTCTTAAAAAGCTTCTCTGTTTGCTTGTAATCATTGATTTTCCTCATTTCTAACAGGTTGATACCGTTTTCCTATTATATAACAGAAAGGATTAGGTGTAAATCCTTATATAGCAGCAAGTACAGGATGGCTGCTCCCGCCAGGAAGGGTCCCAGGGGGCCTTCATCCCGAAGCGTGAGCTTCTTCATCATCAGTAGAGTGCCATAATAGATGCCGCTGGCTAGAAATCCGGCCGCCAGGGTAAACAGGATTCCGGTAGGTCCCAGGATAAACCCCAGGGCAGCCATCAGCTTCACATCGCCGAATCCCATGACCTCGTCTTTTGTAACCAGCCTTCCGATACCGTAGATCAATATCATCGGAATCAGCCCCAGCAGCAAACCGAAAACCGGCGGAAGGATTCCTTCATGGTAGGGGATGAATCCGAAGCCGGTGAGGGCCAGCAGGGCTATCAGCTGATCCGGCAGAATCATGGTTTTGATATCGGCCAGAATCAGGATGGCCAGAATCCAGATGGCTGCAAAGGCTGGCAGTGCGAACATCCAGTCCTCTGTCCCCAGTTTCAGGGCGGCCATCAGAAAAAAGGCGGAAAAGAGCCAAATCCATGGATGGTCCCTCAGCCGTTGATCCTTTCTTTTCAACTGATCCTCCGGGATTTCTCCCTCATCCCAGTACCAGCTGTCCGGTATTCGATTAAAAAGCCGGACGGCACCGTGTCCAGCCAGGATTCCCAAAGGGATACTGATCAGGCCAATGATGATATCCAGCAAATGCGTTGCCCCCGGCATAACTTCAAGGTTCCTTTCTGAATTGATCTTAAGTAGTCTAATTAGTTTAATTGTTATATTTTACCATTTTTTCTGCAAAAACTCAACCCATTGATTTTCAGACCTGCTCCGATTGGCAAACCTGCTGCATTCGATGGCGGAATTGCTCCAATAGCTGATTCAGGGCTGAATCCGGATTCTGGATCTCCGATGGGGGAAGCTGTTCATTCAGCGTGCTTTTCAAGTACTCCTCCAGCTCGGCAGAGGCGGACTGCAGGTAAGGCAACCCTAATGTCCCGGCCAGACCTTTGATGGAGTGGGCCAGCCGGTGGGCTTCCTCCTGATCTCCGGCTTCCAGGAGCCGGCGGATTTCCCGGTCAGCCCCATCATAGTTTTCCCGGAACCTTCCCAGGTGCTTTTCATAAAGGTTAACCATTCCTCCCAAGTTTTCAATGGCTGCCGCCCGATCCCGGAAGGGATCCTCCCCACGAGGGAAGTGGGGGGAGAGGGTATTGAAGAGATCCATATAATGGAAAGGTTTTAGTATGTAATCATCGATGATATTCTGGTTTTTCGCCCGGCTTTCCTCGTCCACATTGGTAGCGGTCAGGGCAATGATGGGCTGGCTCATCCCCATTTCTTCCCTCAGGATCCTGGAAGCTTCGTAGCCGTCCATCCGGGGCATATGAATATCCATGAGGATCAGGTGGTAATAATCCTTTGGCTTTCTTTTGCACATTTCCAGGCAAACCAGCCCATCAGAAGCATTTTCGCAACGGATTCCGGCTTTCTCCAGCAGGCTTTCAATAACCTCGTAGTTGATGGGGTTGTCCTCTACCACCAATACCCTTCGCCCACAGCCCTCCAGTTTAGGCTCTTCTGTGTCCTCCAGTGATTCCAGATACTCCTCCGTGGACGCCTTGGCAAAAGGAATCCGGAAGGAAAAGGCGCTCCCCTCCCCCTTGGTGCTTGCAACAAATATGGCCCCCCCCATGGCCTCGATGATCCGTTTGGTAATCATCAGTCCAAGTCCCGTTCCCTGGTGCCTTTTCGTCAGGGTGTTCTCCAACTGTTCAAATTCCCGGAAGAGACGGCCTATCTCCTGCTCATCCATACCGATACCCGTGTCCCGGATGGTGAACTGAAGGGTTACCGAATCCGGTCCCTCCTCGATGGTTTCGGCGATGAGGCGAATCTGGCCTTCTTCTGTAAATTTGCTGGCATTGTTGATCAGGTTCAGAAATACCTGGGTCAGTCGGGTCTTGTCGGTAATGATGCAAAGACCCGGGCTGTATTCATATTCGGTACACCACAAAACGCTCTTGCTGCCGATGAGGGCTGTAGCTATGCCTTCCACCTCCGAAAGCAGGTTGGTGAGAAGTATTTTCTGAGGGTACAGTTTGAACTCGGTGCTCCGGATTTTGGAAAAATCCAGTACATCGTTGATCAGGTTCAGCAGCAGATCCGAAGAAGAGGAGATCCGGCCGACGATGCTTCTCTGCCGGTGGGAAAGTTCCGTTTCCCGAAGGACCTGGGACAGGCCGATGATGGCGTTAAGGGGAGTCTTGATTTCATGGGAAATATTGGCCAGGAAAGCATCTTTTGCCCTGGAATGAAATTCCGTTTCCTCCAGCTGACGCTTCAGCTGCTGCTCCAGATTGATCCGGTCGGTAATATCCCGGACGATGGACACATAGTTGATCTGCCCGTTCTCATCTCGGACAGGGAACCGGCTGACGTTGATATGACGAGGTTCTTCCCATTGGTTGATGGTGATGGTAGAGTTGACCAGTTCGGCATTGGCCTTTAGTGGACGGGAAATGTTGTTGGTAAAATCCGCCGGCAGCAGCTCCATGGGACTTTTCCCTACCGGATCTTTCACCCGGATCCTCAGAATCTGCCTGTACTGGTTGTTCATATACCGGTATTCGTAATCCGGTCCCAGAATGGCCATACCAAAGTCGGCATTTTCCACCGTGGCACTGAACAACTGCCGGAAGTAGGAATTATTACGGTTTGTGATAATGGTCGTATAGGCCAGAAGGGCTCCGGTTCCCGCCAGAGTCAGCGAGAGAAACAAAGACAGGTATCCGAAGAAGTTTTGGTACTTCAGGGACTCATCCTCCATCCGGTTGATTCGCTCCAGGTATTCCCCGGACAGCTGATACATATAATAATTGAAGGAATAATATTCGGAAAAGTAATCCAGCCCCGCCGATTCTCCTGCGGCCTTGCTCTCTACCGCCTTTTCCAGTTTATCGACAGATTGGGCGAAGGTAGCCCTTAAAAGCTGATAGGATCGCTGCTCCTCTTCATTCATATCCAGCCGGCTGGCCAGATAGGACATGTTAAAAAGCTCTGGCCGAAGGTAATCCGAGAGCCAGGTATAAGCCTGATATTCGGAAATCGGCTGATAAGCCAGGTGGATGGAGCTGTCCTCTTCATAAGATGCCTTCAACTCCCGGAAAGTTCCCAGGCTTTTTTCATTTCCGGTCTGAACGTAGTCATAAGCATGCTCCTGAAGAGAATTCCACAGGTAGTTGTAGGACAGATTCAGATCCAGCAGCAGGGTCTTCTGGGTTTCGTAGCCCAGCACCGCGTTGCGGTAGAAAAAGGAGCCGGAGGCACTGATGGTCAGCAGAGAAGACAGGATTACGACAGCCAGCATCATGGTCTTCGGACGGGTGATCTTCTTGAGCATGGAAAACCTCCTTTTTAAAGGGAACCTTTCCTTGAATTTTATTCTTTTTCCAGAGTTTTGTAAAGGATTTGAAAGGATTTGAATATCCGGCGTTTTTTTATTATAATAAAAGGTACGGACCCAATCGATTTTTCAGCACAGGAAGGGAGGAATCGGGAGGTCCGGATAAGGAGGAAAAGAAAATGGAATTTGACAGCAAAACTTATATTGACGAATACATCCGGCGGGGCAGAGACGCCCAGCTGGTTTTTGAGAAAATGAGCCAGGAGCAGGTGGACCAGGCGGTTTATACCATCGCCAAGGTGGTCTTTGACCACGCTGAGCCTCTGGCCAGCTATGCGGTAGATGAGACCGGAATGGGCAACTATGAGGACAAGGTGGCCAAGAATCGTCAGAAGGCCCGAATCATCTGGAACAGCCTGCAGGGGAAAAAATCCCGGGGCATCATCGAGCGGGATGAGGAAACCGGCATCACCAAAGTAGCGAAGCCCATGGGAGTCGTGGCTGCCATTACTCCCTGCACCAACCCCATCGTGACCCCCATGAGCAATGCCATGTTCGCCCTGAAGGGAGGCAATGCCATTATTATTACTCCCCACCACAAATCCATCGGATGCAGCACCCGTACCGTGGAACTAGTCAATGCCGAGCTTGCCAAATTGGGAATGCCGGAAAACCTGATCCAAATCCTGGATGTTCAGTCTCGGGAAAACACTAAAAACCTGATTTCCAGTGCTGATGTGGTCATCGCCACCGGCGGCATGGGTATGGTAAACGCCGCCTACAGCTCCGGCCGTCCGGCTTTGGGGGTCGGCGCCGGAAACGTCCAGTGTATCATCGATGAAGATTATGATTACACGGTTGCGGTTCCCAAGATCATCGCCGGCCGGTCTTTTGACAACGGGATCATCTGCTCCGGAGAGCAGAGCGTGATCTGCCCGGCCTCCAAATTTGAAGAAGTGCTTCAGGAATTCGAAAAAAACGGAGCTTTTGTGGTCCGCGCGCCGGAGCACAAAGAAGCCTTCCGAAAGGCCATCTTTGACGAAGAAGGCCATATGAGCCGCCATGCGGTAGGCCAGTCCTGCCAGTCCATCGCCGCTCTGGCTAAAATCAATATCCCCGAAAATACCCGAGTCATTGTCATTGAGGCCGATGGCTTCGGCGCTTCCGACATTCTTTCCAAGGAGAAAATGTGCCCGGTCCTCTCCGCCTACCCCTATGACAATTTTGACGAAGCGGTTGAAATCGCCCGGGCTAATCTGGAGGAAGAAGGCAAGGGTCACAGCGTGGCCATCCACTCCGACAATAAAGAGCACATCGAACAGGTCGGAGTAGAACTCTGTGTTTCAAGGTTCCTGGTCAACCAGACTTGTGCTACCAGTGCCGGCGGCAGCTTCTTTAACGGCCTGGCCCCCACCAATACCCTGGGCTGCGGATCCTGGGGTCACAACAGCATCTCCGAAAATCTGGACTACAAGCACCTGATCAACATCTCCCGGATTGCCTACTACATGCCCGGCAATCCGGTCCCACCAACTTTATAAGCAGTTCTGCCAGTTGGCAGTTTTTTGATAGCACAAAAGCCCCTGTTAATCCTTGGAAAACCTTGGAATCACAGGGGCTTTGCTATCTGTAACTGAGCCAGCCGGCAGAATACGCCAACCGTCAGAGCTGCTTATAAAGTTGGTTGGTTTGGTTTGTAGGAGCTTTTGAGGTCGACGATGCGGTTGAAGACTTTTTCAGTGTCGGTAGTCAGCTTGGCATCGGCGATGTAGTAGCCGTGTCGGAAGAACTGGAATCGTTCCCCGGGCTGAGCGTCCAGAATGGCTGGCTCGGCGAAGGCTTTGATGGTGTTCAGGGAGTCCGGGTTCATGACATTTTCGCCCTCTTCATTTTTCACCATCAGATGATTGTAGGCCCGTATGGTTATTTCTACCGCCGTTTTGGCATCTACCCAATGAATGGTGCCCTTGACCTTCCGGCCTTCGAATCCACCGCCGGAACGGGTCTCAGGATCGTAGGTGCAGAAAAGCTCTTTGATAGAACCGTCGGGATTTTTGGCCACTTCGTTGCAAGTGATGAAATAGGCCCCCTTGAACCGGACTTCATTGCCGGGGAAGAGACGGAAATATTTTTTCTCGGGGAACTCCTGGAAATCTTCTCCATCCACGTACAGCTCCCGGCTGAAGGGAACCATGCGGCTGCCCATTTCCGGCACTTCCTTGTTGTTTTCGATTTCCATTTCCTCGGTCTGACCTTCCGGATAATTGGTGATGATGACCTTGACAGGGTTTTCTACCACGTTCCGGCTCTGGACCTTTTCCTTCAGATCTTCCCGGATGCAGTGCTCCAGCAGGGAGATGTCCACCGTGCTGTTAGCCTTGGAAACGCCGATACGGTCACAGAAGTCCCGGATGGCTTCCGGGGTATAGCCTCTTCTCCGAAGGCCGGCAATGGTGGGCATCCGAGGATCATCCCATCCTTCCACCTCTCCATTGTCCACCAGGGCTTTCAGATACCGCTTGCTCATCACCGTATTGGTCAGGTTCAGTCGGGCAAACTCAATCTGCTGGGGAGGATTGGGCCATTCCAGTTCCTGAAGGACCCAGTCATACAGCGGCCGGTGGTCTTCAAACTCCAGCGTGCAGATGGAATGGGTGATTCCCTCAATGGCATCCTCAATGGGATGAGCATAGTCATACATCGGATAGATGCACCAGTCGTCCCCCGTATTATGGTGGCTCTGGTGGGCAATCCGGTAGATAATGGGATCCCGCATATTGATATTGGGAGAGGCCATGTCGATCTTCGCCCGGAGCACCATGGCTCCTTCCGGATGGAGGCCTTCCTTCATTTCCGTAAACAGTTTCAGGTTCTCTTCTACCGATCGGTTTCGGTAGGGGCTTTCCTTGCCAGGCTCGGTCAGGGTTCCCCGATACTCCTTCATTTCTTCCGGTGTCAGCTGGCACACATAGGCTTTGCCCTTTTCAATCAGCTTGACGGCGCAATCAAACATGGTCCCGAAATAGTCGGAAGCAAAGAGCCGCTTGGTCCACATGAATCCAAGCCACTTCACATCCTCCTCGATGGAATCCACGTATTCTACATCCTCCTTCACCGGATTGGTGTCATCGTACCGGAGATTGCAGAATCCGTTATACTTCTCTGCCGTAGTGAAATTCAGGCAGATGGACTTGGCATGGCCGATGTGGAGATACCCGTTGGGCTCCGGCGGGAACCGGGTGTAGACCTTGTTTCCGTACTTCTGGGTCTCCAGATCCCTATCAATGATATTATGTATGAAATTGGAAGCCACTGGGCTTTCCGGGGCTTTTGTTTCGCTCATGGTACCCTCCTTTGATTTTTTCGACTAATTATATCATATTTGCGTTTTTCTTGCATTATTTTTCCGGTCACCGGCTTGTTATAGCTTTCCAGCCACGAAATAGTTCAGGGCTGAAATCACCAGGGCCCCCAGAAATACGAACATATATCCGTCCGCACCTCCGGCATACCATACATACCCGGCCGCCAGGGGAATCAGCATGGAGACCACGTGGTCCATGCTCTGGCCCATGGTCAGTGTCCTGGCCACATCGGAGGCTTCTTTGGAATGTTTCCTCACGTAGGTTGCCCGGGCCATGGAGGCGGATTCCATCAGCTTGTCCATTACGTAACAGACACACGCCAGAATCAGGGCGGTCCGGAAATCAAAAATCTTCAGGGCAAAGGCGAACCCCAAACAGGCTGCCGACATGACGATGGCTTCCAGCTTCAGGGCACGACTCTCCCCGAACCGGTCAATCAACCCGCCGAACCAGGGCTTGAAAAAGATGTTGATGACGCAGACCACAAAAAACAGGGCGGTGATAGTGGTCACCGGCTGCTGATACACATCGATCAGAAGCCAGGGAACAAACGTAATGGTAATCTGCTTTCTCGCTCCGTTGATAATGGCCAGAATATAGTACATCTTATATTCCTTCCGGAATACGAATCTTTTTTCTCCCACCACCTTGGTCTGTCCGTGGCCCAGCATGAAAAACAGCACTCCGGCCAGAATCATGGCTCCGCCGGCAAAGGCAAAGACCATCTGATAGGAAATATCGATGAACCGATACAAAATATAAAGGATGGCACTGCTGACAATAATGGCAAAACTGCCAAGACCTTGAATCTGCCCCAGTCGTTTCCCGAAATTTTCTCCTTTGGCAAAGGTCATGGCAATGGTGCTGGAAAGGGGAAGATAGATGTGCTGACCGGTGCTGTACACCAGGAGAAATATCAATACAAGAGAAAATTCATTGGGAACCAATCCAAAGAAAATCAGGCCCACTCCCCCGATAATGTTTGCCACCGCTGCAATCCGGATGTCTCCCAGACTGTTGAGCATGCCGATGATCACCACAGAAAGAAGTCCCGGCAGTTCCCGGGGGGTCTCCAGCATGGACCTTTGCATCACTGTAAAATCCAGATCCTCATAGAGTCGGTTGGCCAAAGAGGTGCTTTCCACCGCGGAAACCACCGCCAGCAGAACGCTGATGATTAAAAATATGAAGAGTTCTCTTGAGACCTCGGTCTTGCCGATCCGGATATTGCCCATGGATGGTCGTGTCCTTTCTCTAGTCCGATTCCTATAAAAATCCAAAATGCTTGAATAATACGATCCACAAAAAAATAGTGACCACTGCTGCCGCCGAGGAATGGACCACGATCTGGCCAGCCAGACGGTCATCTCCCTCCATCTGCTGGGCCATGGCAAAGGAGGCCACCGCTGTGGGGGCTCCTACCGTTGCCAGGATAGTGCCCAGTTCTCCCTGAGAAAATCCTATCCAGATGGCCACTGGCAGGGCCAGGGCCGGCACGATCACCGTCTTTACCAGTATGGCAGAAATGATTTCCTTCCAGTATCCGGCAGCCGACGAAAAGCTGAAGCTTCCTCCCAACAGGAACAGCGCAAGGGGAGAAGCCACTCCTGCTAGATCCTTCAGGGGAATCATCACCACCTGGGGGATGGGAATCCGAAGGAGCAGAAAGACCAATGCGGCTGCAATGGAGAGAATCATGGGATTCCGGGCAATGCCGGAAAACACATTCCGAAGCTCCGTCCTGCCTTCCCGAAAGGTTTCCAGGGCTATGACCGACATGATGTTATAAAGGGGAGCTACCACCGCAATAACCAGGGCTACCATGCCCACATACCGCTGACCCACCAGAAGAGACACCACCGGCAGCCCGAAATAGACCACATTCCCCCGGATCATGCCCACGATCAGCACCCCAATCCGCTCCCGCTTTTTTTCCACCTTGGGCACCACCAGGAATACCACAAAAAAGGTCAGGATCGTGACTACTGCCACGTAACTGATCAATCGGATATTCAGAAGCTCCGAAAGCTCCATCTCCACGATGCTCACAAAAAGCATGGCCGGCAGGAATATCCGAAAGACCAGGTTGTTGACCGGTTTGATGATTCCGTCATTCAGAAGGCCGATTCTTCTGGCTCCGAACCCAACAGTCATCATCAGAAAAATCGGGGTCATGACCTGAAAAGCAACAATAAAGGCGTTCATAATTCACACTTTCTTGATTTAGACTTTTTTCATTTATGTATCCTTAATTCAGGACACCGGTAAGAAGCAGCTTCAGAACCAGGCTCACGGTCACCATGGACAACAGGGTGCTGAGAAAGAGAATCTGGCTGGAAATCTTCTGGTCCTGCCCTTCCTGTTCCGCCAGCATGGAAACCGTTGCCGCACTTGGGAAAGATGCCCCTAGTACCGCTGTAGCAATGATCAATGGGTCCAAGGGGGTAAAGGCCAGCAACCCGTAGGTGATAGCTGGCATCAGGATCAGTTTCCCCAAGGCCGCCTCCACTACCACATGGTTGGTGATGATTTCCACGAACCGGCATTTGGTCAAGGTGGAACCAACAAATATCATAGCCATGGGGGTGGCGATGTTGCCCAGCATGCCGAGGTATTGCTCCAGGGGACCCGGGATGGTCAGCTGATTCAGGCAGATCACCAGACCGATGATCAGGCTCAGCACATTGGGATTCAGCAGAAGCTTCACCAGCTCCTTCAGAATCTGAAGGGGGCGGATGCCACCAGAATTGCCGTTATTCCGTCGAAGCAGATAAAGCCCATAGGAAAAGAAATAGATATTCATGGCCGCATTGTGGGCAATCATCAGGAGCAATCCCTTTTCGCCAAAGAAGATCAGGGCGACGGGAAGGCCCATGAACCCATTGTTGGGGCTGGCCATGGAAAATTCCACCACATTGGCGTTGTGGCGGGGGAATTTCCGCAGGGAAGCATAGAGGTAGGCCACGATGCTGTAAACGGCGAACATCAGAAGGGCCAGTCCCAGCATCAAGAGAAAATCCGTAAGCAGTCCTTCGGTGAGTTCCAGCTTGCCGATGCTGAGAATGATCAGGCAAGGGTACGCAAAGTAGACGATGAACCGGTTGAGTCCATTGTTCATGGCATCATCGATGACCCCCAGCCTCCGCAGGGCATAGCCAGTGAAAATCACCGCAAATAAAATGAAAAATTGTTGATACATGAAGTGGTTCCTATCACTGAATTGGATTGTTATAACCGGATGATAATGATGTCCGCCTGGTCCAGGCCATTGTCCGATATGTCATAGAGTTTGGCTTCTGCGCCAGGACGAATATCAGCAACCTTTCCAGGCCGATATCGGACTTTAGCAGAAGGATCCAGAACGTAGATGGTGGGTGTACCGGTCACATCGATCCACTGACTGCCATTCTCTGTCTCCAGCTGAATGGGCCCGTTGATCTGGTACTCACCGATCTTCAGGAACCCTTTTTGCATATCCTGCTGGGGGGCAGACGCCATGACCCTGCCATCGGCGATGGATAAGCGGTACAAAGTTCCTTCCCCGGCTTCCCGGGATGAAGTAATGGTCTTTGCCCCTTCTCCGTAGCTCCATCTCATTTCATGACCGGCCGTCAGAGATAAAATTCCGTCAGACCGCTGATTGACCACGCTGTAGGCCTGTCCGGTGAATCCGGCATCGGAGGGAAAGATCATTTGAACGATTTTACCCCCTTCGATTCGGGCCAGGGCAGGGCTGACAACATCCTTATACTGAAGGAGGCTTCGGAGCTGATAATCTCCCCCTCTTTCAGAAATCTCCATCTCCCGGCTGTAGTCCTTCTTCAGGCCATAGGACAAAATCTGAGCGTCCCTGGCAACCGGCTTACCACCAAAGGAAGATAAATCTGGATTAAAACGGCCGGATAGGATAAATTCCAATCCTTCCCTGTCCGGTGCCTGCGCCGGGATACCCCAGGTTTTTTCCGCCACCCGATTCTGAGTCATGTCAATCAGCTCAATAGCATTATAGTTCATCTGCGCTGCCATCCATTTGGCTGCATATTCTGGCATTTGATCCTTTGAAGGAAGACCATCATATAGTCCCAGTTCCAGGGCCTTCTCCGTATAATTATCGGGCCAGGTTCCGCCAAGGGAACCATCCGAGTGGCCGGCTGCCCGGAGGATCATGGTGCCCAGTTCGTTGGACGTTACCTTATTACCGGGCTGGAAGCTGCCATCAGGATACCCTTTGGTGATGCCGTTTCGAACCGCATAACCGATATAGCCTTCCGCCCAGGAATAGCCGGACATATCGGGGAATCCACTGTCAGCTGGTGCCTGGGTAGCAGTTCCTGCCACTTCCCCCACGGGAGGGTCCATGCTCTTGACCACGATGATGCAGGCCTGGGCCCGGGTCAGATTCTGCTGGGGATGAAACAGTCCGTTTTCATCGCCAGTGATGATCCCCCGCTCAAAAAGGGCGGTAACCGCTTCCTCCACCGGTTCTCCAATGACATCTGCCGGAACTTCTGCTGCAAAAGCGGTTCCGGTAAACAAGGCCGCGGTCAGCAAGCCTCCCGCCAGTCTCCTTTTAACGTTCCAATTCCTCATATGTTCTGATCCCTTTTCCTCTCAAAAACTTTAGTAGGGCCACCGGCAGACTGCCGGTGGCCTGATACGAACTCCTTTATACAGGTGCAGCTTTTTCAAAGGGTCCGGCGTTTCAGCCGCCTGCTACCACCCGAAGGATCTTGACCTGATCCCCCTCCTGAAAGCCATGGCTTTCATACTCGGCGGAAAGCAGTTGTTTCCCGTTGATCCAAACTGCAGCTTTTTTAAATTGTTTTTCTTTAATGAGATCTGCCACCGTCATATCGGGAGGCAGCTCTACTTCTTTTTTATTGAGCCATACCTTCATTGTTGCATTCCTTCTGATAATTGTTCAAAAGCTAGCCAGATAAAGGTATTATACCCTATTTAGCCGATCCAGTCCAGTCCCAGCCTTGCTCTTGTTTCGGCGGTGGGAGCACCGGTGACCTTATCCCAGCCAGCCAGGTCGTAGTAGGCATCCATGGCGGCTTCGAAGTCTTCTTCGGTGATGGCAGCCACCTCTCCCTCTCCGTAGTGGATGGGGATGAAGGCCTTCTTGGGCAGCTTGTCGTCGGCCCGGGTGAAGCCAGCCTTTTCATTGAAGATCCTCATCATGTTGATCCGGCGCTCCCCAACCTCCTGCAGCTCTTCGATGCTGGTATCCCAGCCCACGCCGTACTTGCAGAATTCTACCAGCTCCTTTGGACCGTACAGCTGCCAGGCGGGACCCCAGGCGAACTGGCACAGGCACAGGGTGTCCATCATGGAGTAGAATTTCTGGGTCTCCAGAGCGAACTTGGCTTTGTTGGCGTCCAGGATCCCATAGGACTCTGCCCGCTCAAAGCTGGCCAGCATATTGGGCCACAGCCAGTTCTGGTCGTCTTCCGGAGCCATCAGGGCCGGGTCGTGTTCCGAGGACTGGTGGTCCGCTCCGAAGGGGTTGGCCGAGTAGTTGACGGCCAGATTGGGCTTCATCTGGACCATGTGGGCCGGCCATTCCTGGCCCTTGCTGGCAACCACCAGGTCCTCTGCTTCTCCTCCCAGGGTCTTGGCTGCTGCTGCGCTTCCTTCTGCCAGCAGGCTGCCGATTCCCGGTTCCCGAAGCGCAATCTTCTTGATCAGGGCTTCGAAGGCTCCGCCGTTTCCGAACTTCAGTTCTATGCCTCCTGTTTGCTCCTTGGTCAGGATCCCCTTTTCAAAGCAGTCCATGGCCCAAGCTATGGTAGCTCCACAGGAGATGGTGTCCAGGCCGTACATGTTGCACAGCTGGTTGGCCTGGCAGATGTCCCCCAGGTCCGTATTGCCGCAATAGGAACCAAAGGTGGCACAGGTCTCATACTCCGGTCCCCCGTATTCCGGGTCGGCTTTTCCCGGCACGCTGACCACGCCCTTGCACCGGATGGCGCAGGCAAAGCAGGTATCTCTTTCTACCAGGATTTCCCGGGTGATGGTGGATCCGGCGGTCTTTTTGTAATCGTCAAAATGTCCCTGGTTCCAGTTGTAGGAGGGCAGGAACCCTTCTGCTCCGTGGGCATCCACCACCCCGGCAGAGCCGTTTAAGGAGGTGTCCACGATGACTTCGTTGGCAGCCATCCGCTCCTTCACGTTGCCGGTCAGGGTCTTCATCCCTTCCTGGTCCTCCGGTCTTACGCCTCCCTTTTTCTTGAACACCAGGGCCTTCAGGTTCTTGGAGCCCATGACGGCCCCTACTCCGTTTCGGCCGTTGGCCCGGCTCCTCATATGCATGATGCTGGCAAACTTCACCAGGTTTTCTCCGGCCGGTCCGATGATGGAGGATTCCAGCTTGGTTTCCTGCAGATCTTCTTCTATCCACTTTTCCGCATCACCGGTGATCATTCCCCACATACCAGCGGCATCCCGGAGCTGGACCTGATCCGAATCGATGTACAGGTACACCGGACTGTCGGCTTTTCCGGTGAAGACCACGGCATCATACCCATTGGCCTTGAACACCGCCGGGATAAAGCCTCCCACCTGGGAGTCGCCAGCCGTTCCCGTCAAAGGACTCTTGGTGGTTACCCCCATCCGGCTCTGGCCGCTGATGGGAATCCCTGTCAGCGGGGATACGGTGAAGATCAGCATGTTTTCAGGGGACAGGGGATCCACCGTCGGATCCATGTCCTTCAGCATCAGGTACATCCCAAGCGCCGAGCCTCCCGGATACTTCCGATAGGTCTCTGCATCCAGGGTTTCCAGTTTTGTTGTTCTATTGGTTAAATCTACGTATAGGATTCTTGCGTCTTTCATGATGGTTCCTCCTTTATGCTCCCGCTGCCCGTTCAGGCACGCTAGGCTGACCAGGGGCGGGATATGGGGGGATCCGGCTTGTCAGCCTCCGGAAATGCTGGAGTAGGCCTTTAATTCGTCTCCCTCCCCGACGGGGTCATGAATCATGACCCTCTTGCCGTTGATGGCGACAAAGCCGAACCTCTTCACTTTTGTATAATCCATTCCGATCGATTTCAGGGCCTCATCGCAGGTGCAATGATCGGGAACCTCCACCACTCTCTCTTTGATGCCATCCAGCTGATTGGGCAGGGTTCCCCGCAGGGAAATCGTGATCTTCATTCTTTCCTCCTGGTAGAACAAGGCAGGATGGCCATTTCTGTCATCCTGCTTGTCTCTTTGCTTTCTTCTATTACAGCTGGCAGATCAGTTCATCCGGCATCATGCCGTTCCGATCCCAGCCCAACACGTCATAGTATTGATCCAGCATATCCTCAAAGGCTTCCTGGGGAATGCTCTGACCAGCAGCAGCCCCGGATTTCAGGGCCTCCTTGGCCAGCCGCTTGGGCATGGTGTCATCCTTTCGATTGAATCCTTCTCTCTGGTTGAAAGCTCTAGCCACATTGATGACTCGCCGTCCCACTTCGCTCATCTCTTCCACGGTCCAGGTTCGGCCAGTGACGATGGTCAGCAGTTCCGCCATGGTCTCATAGTTCAGGGTGCCCCAGAAGTCGCAGATGCACAGAGAGAATTTGACCGCATTGGATTCGGCCAGTTCATAAACCATCTGTCCCTTGCCCTCTGCTGTATAAGGAGGTACAGCCGCTGCAAAGACTTCCACGTTAGGAGCATAGGCTCTCATGTGGCATGCGCCCCGGTCGGAAACCGCATAGGCCAGGGACATGCCCCAGGATCCACGAGGTTCATACTGGGGATATTCCAGTCCTTTCACGTGCATGGCAAAATCTTCGCCGCCATACTTAGCAGCGCAGGCTTTGACTCCCAGAGCCAAATCGGCTCCGATGCCCTCTCGCTTGGCCATCAGCTCCAGATACTGGATCATCTTATCGGCTTCTCCAAAACGGATACCGAAGTCATGGATGCCCTTCTCAGTCATTTCCATAGCCCAGATGATCACGTCACCGGCACTGATGGTATCCAGACCCATGTTGTCAGCAACCTGGTTGAACTTGACGATGGCTTCCGGGTCCCGGACACCGGCATTGGGTCCTGCAACGGCAATGGACTCATACTCCGGTCCTTCACAGATGGCATCGCCAATCTGCAGGAAGTTTCCGCAGCCCAAGCCGCAGCTTCCGCAACCCCGCTTGCCCTTTTTGCCTTGAAGCAGGACATCGCCATTGTATTCCACCCACTTTTCGTCGGTAGCATCCTGGAAGTTGTTCACCGGCAGGATTCCCCCGTCATTGCAGGCTTCTAAGAAGGCAGTGGTGCCGTAATCGAAAATAAAAGTGTTGTCTTCCTGCAGAACGTCTTGCTGCATGATTTCAATGATTCTTTTGGTAGCTTCCACAATATTGGGAACCTCCACGCCGCCGGTCCCCCGGACTACGATGGCCTTCAGGTTCTTGGAACCCATAACAGCCCCGATGCCTCCCCGCCCAGCCTGCCGATAGTAATCGGAGTTGATGCAGGACATGGTCACCAGATTTTCTCCGGCCGGTCCGATGGACATCACGCTGTAATCGTGGCCGTAACGGTCTGCCAGGATCTTTTCCGCCTCATGGGAACCCAGTCCCCACAAATCAGAGGCGTCCTTGAAGGCAACCTTACCGTCTTCAATCAGCACATATCCGGGTTCTTTCAGTTTTCCTTCAAAAATGATGGCATCATAGCCCGCATATTTGATCTGGATCCCAGCATGACCGCCGATGGAGCAGTCATTGATGGTTCCGGTGGCCGGTGACTTGGCCGCAACGGAAAGCTTGCCGGAGCAGGGTACCGGTGTTCCGGTGAAAGGTCCATTGGTGAACATCAGCTTGTTTTCCGGCCCCAGGGCATCGATTCCCGGCTTCAGTTCCTCGTAAAGGTACTTGATAGCCAGTCCCTTGGATCCGATGTATTTCTCAGCCCAATCCATCCGGAGGGGCTCCATGGTGGCACCCTTCATAGTCAGGTCCACTCGTAGTACACAATTCTTATATCCTAACATGGTCATTAAAATCTCTCCTCTCTTCTACTCAAAGGTAAGCGCATGCTGGGGGCAGATCTGGACACAGGTGGGATTCCCCTGACAGGTATCGCAGATGTACGCTTTTTCGTCGATGATTTTAATGACTTTCTTGGGACATTTTGCCTGGCAGGTGCCACAGCCGATGCATCGGCTCCAATCCACTGTCAGGTATTCGTCCAGGGTGATGCACTGGACCGGACATGCCTTGGCACAGATGCCGCAGAGAATGCAATAGGAATCCTTGTACTTCAGGTTCCCGTTGTCATAATAGGTCTCGATATCAATCCGGGCTTTGGATGGGATATAGGCTCCCTCCTTCATGCCGGAACAGACCTGTGCGCAGAGCTGGCAGCCGATGCATTTTTCTTTTGCAAATTTCAGTCGTTTCATTCTCTCTACCTTTCCTTGACATTTTTTGCATAGCACTCAACTTCAACACTCCTTTGCACACTGGCAGGCAATAAAATCACTTCTATTACCCTATCGTTTCCGGCGGCACAATCTCATTATTGAGAATTCTGTCTCCCGGAAATCGGAGGTTCTCACAACTGATTCTAATTATACCTTTTTTAACGATGGTTGGCAATCCAGTCCCTTCCTTTTTCCTCGAATAGTACCGGCTAAAGTGCAAGAAAATACAAAAAGGATGAATCCGGGGATTCATCCTTCCACTACCTTTATCAAGCCTTGATTTGTAAGGCCCAGAACCTTTTCTCCATTCCGGAGACAGTCCATAAGTTCCTCCAGCTGGATCCTGCTGACCACTTCTCCCGGACAAATCAAGGGGATACCCGGTGGATAGGGGATTACCGACCGAAGACAGGTTTTCCCTTCCTGGGTCAGCAGCCCGGCAAATCTGTCCTCCATGCCCAGGTTTCGGGAATCCGCTGAATTTTTTGGGAAAGAAGGTTTCTTTTCCCTTTCAGCCAGCTCCCTAAGAGCTTCCAGCAGCCGGCCATAGTCCTCCCGGGTGTTGCCGATTCCCGTCATGGCCATGAGGATGTTGCCGGTGTTCAGTTCCGGGTAGATCCCGTATCTTTCTATCAAGGCTTCTTCCAATGCTCTGCCCGTATAGCCCCGGTCGGACATATCCAGATTCAGTTTGGTCCGATCGAGGCCGGGAGCCTCCATGATGCGGAGGCCTGAAACTTCCCTGGCCTGGCTGTAGAACCAATCCAGGTTTTCCTGCCATTCCTGGAAAAGCAGGAGCCCATGATCTTCTAAAATCCTGGCATTGATGTCCAGGGAAGCCATTAAAATGTAGGAAGGACTGGTGCTTTCCAACATCTGCAGCCACTCCTCCAGTTGTTCCTGGTCTATCCGGTCGGAACAAAGGTTCAGAAGGGCGGACTGGGTCATGGATCCCAGGGTCTTATGGATGCTGTTCACCACGATATCTGCTCCAGCCCGCTCCCCATTCAATGGGATATGGGGATTCTTCAAAGCAGCATATTCCACCCCGTATGCTGCGCCGAAGTGGTGAAAAAACTCCAGGTGGGCTCCGTGAGCCTGATCCACGATGAGAATTTTCCCAAATCGGCGGACCACTTCAGCAATCCCGGGGATGTCGCTGCAGATTCCGTAATAATTGGGGCTGGGCAATATGACCGCCGATGCGTCCGGATGGTCCGTCAGAAGCCGTTCGATTTCTTCCGGGGCCACTTCTGCGGAGATGCCCCAGGATGAAGAAAGAACCGGTCTTGCATAGACCGGCTGAATCCCCCCAAGGGTCAGGGCATTAAAAACGGATTTATGACAGTTCCGGGCAAGAATGAGTTTCCCTCCCCGGGGCACGGCAGTCAGAATAGCGGCGATCAATCCGCAGCTGGTCCCGTTGATCAGGGGTATGGAAGCTTGAACTCCGTAAAGTCGACGGTATTTTTCAGCCAGATCGGCGATGATTCCTTCCCGCTGAAAAAGATTATCTGCTCCCTCAATTTCCGTCACGTCATAATCCAGAAAATCCTTTAAAAATTCTTCATGGTCGAAGCGCTTGTAAAGGGCGGATCCTTTGTGGCCGGGCATATGAAAGGAAACGGGTTTCTTCCCTGCGTGTTTCAGTAAAAAGTCTTCCATGGCTACTTCCTTTTCCTTAAGAGCGATTGAATCCCGTCGTTGTTAGGGCCGTCGGATAGCCAGTTGGAGCAAATAGGCTACCGCTGCCAGGGCCAGGATGAACACGAAAGCCGGCAGATAGGAGCCGGTAGCCGTTTTGATAGCTCCCGCCACCAGAGGTCCCAGGATGGATCCGGGGATAATGGCTGTATTCATGACACTGAAATTCAGGGCATAATTCTTGGATCCGTAAAACAAATTAACATAGGCCGCATTGGTAGGAGGGATGCTTCCATAGGCAAGCCCCATGACCAGACCTCCTGCAAGGAACAAGGGAATGCTGGTATTGAGAATAGACAGGGTCAGCAGCAGGAAGGCAATGACCATAGTGCCGTTGGACCAGATTACTGAAATCTTCCGGCCGAACCGGTCAAAAATCAGCCCTACCACTACCCGACCAATGCCGTTGAAAATGGAAATGGCACCTACGATCAGGGCTGCCTGCGCCACCGTGGCTCCCACGTCCTGGGCGCCCACCGAAGCATGGCCGATGACAGCAAGACCGGCCCCCGTCAGCACAGAGGACCAGGTAAAGTACAGCCAGAAGGATTTTCGCTTCAGCATCTCACCGGTGCTGATTTCCAGGCCATAGTCCTCACTGCCTTTGGCTTTCACCTTTCTGGGAGGCAGCACATCTTTTTCTCCGGGAGGCCGGATAAAGAAACCGCCGAGAATCAGGATTACGGCAAAAGTAAAGGCCAAAATAACAAAGGTCATCCGAAATCCCATAGAGACGATCAAGGAAGATGCCACCGATCCCAGAATCAGCCCGCCGCCTCCGAAGCACATCAGAAGAACGCCGGAAATCAGGCCCACCTTATCCGGGAACCAGCGGATCACCGTACTGATATTGGCGTTGTAAGCCAGACCGACTCCCAGACCGCAGAAGACCCCATAAGAGATATAGATTCCTGCCAGGGTCTCCACTCGGGAAGAAAGAAGAAATCCGGCTGCCAGCAGCAGGGCGGATAGCATGATGATAAACCGGCCGGACCGTTTCTTCAGCAGCATGCCGCTGATGACTCCGCCGATGCAAAAAAAGGTCATGGAAATGGTAAAGGTCAGGGACGTTTCCGTCCGGTTCCAACCGAACTCAGCCTCCAGCGGTTTAACAAAAATGGACCAGGCATAAATCAGGCCGATGGAAAGATAGATCAACGAGCCTGACAGAAGTATTCCGTATCGTTTGTTCATTGTACCTCCTGTTGCGTCACCAGTGACGCCACCGCAAGGGATAACAATTTTTCCTCAGAGGAGGAGCCCCGGGAGGTAACCACCACCGGAACCTTTGCCCCCACCACCAGACCGGCCATCTTACCGCCGGCAGTCAGGGTGAGGCATTTATTCAGGATATTCCCGGCAGCCAGGCTGGGGGGAACCAATATGTCGAATTCTCCGCTCAATTCCGGGTCAAAACCCTTGATTCGGGCCGATTCCTTGTCCATAGCCAGGTCATAGGAGATGGGTCCTGTGATGTCGCAGTCCCGAATCACTCCATCCCGGGCCATACCCACCAGAGCCTCTGCGTCTACCGTCTCCGGCATTTTGGGATTCACTTTTTCCACGCCGCACAGAATGGCCACCTTGGGCCGTTCATAACCTATGGACCGGAGCAGGGAAACGGCATTGATGATGATATCCCTCTTTTCCTCCAGTGTTGGATGGGGAATCATTCCCCCGTCGGTCAGGATCACCAGCTTCCGGAATCCGGGAACTTCATCAAAGGCCATATGGGACATGGTCCTGCCGGTGTGAAGGCCGTTGGCCTTGTTGACCAGAGGTTTCAGTACCTCCCGGGTTTCCAGCAGGCCTTTCATGATATAGTCCGCTTCCCCCTCCCGAATCAGGTCTACAGCCGTCTGGCCGCATTCTTCCCCGTCTCCGGAGGCTACGATCCGGTAATGCTCCGGATCTTTCCCGAGCTCCCGGGTCAATCGGCGAATCCGGTCTTCGTCACCAATCAGGACGGGGGTCACCAGCCCAAGTTCCTCTGCCTGAAAAACCGATTCCAGGACATGGTCATTGCCGGCTCCAGCTACCGCCACCCGGCTTTTGCGGGGATTTTTTGAAACTGCTTCTAAAATCTGCTGAAAAGAAGTGTATTCCATAGAAGCCTCCTTATAATCAGGGTCAACCGATAAAAGAATTATAATTTAGCCGTTTTTACCGAATCGAATTCCCGTCCGATTTCTTCCGGCAGCTTGGTAGCCAGGCTGACCAGGATGATGACGACGGAAGACGCCAAGAATCCTGGGATGATTTCATAGATGTCGAAGATACCGCCGGATTTCAGGAACCAGACGATGTCCACCACTCCACCGGTAATCATACCGGCAATGGCTCCCGGCAGAGTCATTCTTCTCCAGAATAAGGAAAAGACGATCATGGGACCGAAGGCTGCACCGAAGCCGCCCCAGGCGCTGGCTACCAATCCGAATACGGAACTGGCCGGGTCCAGGGCAATCAGGATAGCCACCACGGAAACACCAACAACAGTCATCCGGCTGATCCATACCAATTCCTTGCTGTTCTGATCCTTCTTAAAGAGGGTGGCATACAGGTCCTTGGATACGGAGGATGCGGAAACCAGCAACTGGGAGCTGGCCGTGCTCATGATGGCTGCAAGAATAGCAGTCAGCAGGATTCCGGAAATCACATCCGGGAACATGGTATCGATCATGGCCATATAAATGGTTTCTCCATCGGCCAGTTCCGGCAGATAAGCCTTCCCGATGATGCCGATGGAAACGGCGCAGGCAAGGGTAATGACGACCCAAACCATGGCAATGATCCGGGATTTTTTGATCATATCCGGAGAGTCAATGGCCATGAATCGGACCAGGATGTGGGGCTGTCCGAAGTAGCCCAGTCCCCAGCCAAGGGCAGAAGCCAGCAGCATGGTGTTAACCCGGCCGTCGATTTCCGGGAAGAATCCCAGGGATTCGGGAGTCAGTTGGGCCAGCCGGAGGGAAACCTCATCGGCACCGCCCATGGCTAAAACTGCACCGATGGGCACGAAAATCAAGGCAAAGAACATGATGGTTCCCTGAATCGTATCGGTCCAGCAAACAGCGGTAAATCCACCCAGGGCGGTATAGGCCAGGATGATTCCGGCGCCGATGACCAGACCCAGGGTATAGTCGATTCCGAAAATGGTGTTGAATAGTTTCCCGCCTGCCGCAAACTGGGAGGAAGAATAAACCAGGAAAAAGATGACGATGAATACGGAAGAAATGACCTTCAGGATGTGTTTTTTGTCCCGGAACCGATTTTCAAAGAAATCGGGCAGGGTCAGGGAGTTGCCGGAAACCTCCGTATACTTTCGAAGCCTGCGGGCCACAAAAAGCCAATTCAGGTAAGTTCCGATCACTAAGCCAACTGCGGTCCAGATGGCTTCGGAGGTACCCCCGTAAATCACGTAGGCCGTGCCGGGAAGCCCGATGAGGAGCCATCCGCTCATGTCGGAGGCCTGGGCGGACATGGCCGTTACCCAGCTGTTCAGCTTTCTGCCTCCCAGAATGTAATCCGACATGCTGTCAGTTTTATTGTAGAATTTAAATCCGATGAATACCATCAGTCCCAGGTATAGGACGAATATTCCTGCTATTGTTAACAATCTCTGTTACCTCCACCTCTATTTTTTGCTGATTCTGTCGATGCCCATGTAGGGTTTAAGAGCATCCGGAATGATGACGGAGCCATCTTCCTGCTGATAATTTTCCAGGATTGCCGCTACCGTTCTGCCCACAGCCAGTCCGGATCCGTTCAGGGTATGAACAAACTCCGGTTTGCCTTTGGAATCGGGGCGGAAGCGAATGTTGCCCCTCCTTGCCTGATAATCTTCAAAATTACTGCAGGAGGAAATTTCCACATACCGTTCGTAACTGGGCATCCAGACCTCGATGTCGTAGGTCATGGCAGAGGAGAACCCCAGGTCGCCGGTGGAAAGCCGAACTACCCGATAGGGGATTTCCAGTCTCTTCAGCACTTCTTCCGCTGCCAGGAGAAGGGATTCCAGCTCATCATAGGAGTTTTCCGGTTTGACGAACTTGACCAGTTCCACCTTGTTGAACTGATGCTGTCGAATCAGGCCACGGGTATCCCGTCCGGCGGATCCGGCTTCCTTCCGGAAGCAGGGAGTATAAGCAGTATAATAGACGGGCAGTTCCCCTTCTTCCAGGATTTCGTTCATCCGAAGGTTGGTCACCGGCACTTCCGCAGTAGGAACCAGGAAAAAATCCTTTGCCGGCACATGGAACATGTCGTCTTCAAATTTCGGCAGCTGGCCGGTACCGGTCATGGCATCCCGATTCACCATAAAGGGGGGCAGGATTTCTGTATAGCCGTGCTCTCCTGTATGGAGATCCAGCATGAAATTAATCACGGACCGTTCCAGCCGGGCACCCATTCCCTTGTACACGGTGAACCGGGTACCGGCGATTTTTGCAGCCCTCTCGAAGTCCAAAATATCAAGGTCCTGACCCACATCCCAATGGGCTTTCTTCTCAAAATCAAAGTCCCGGGGCTCTCCCCACTTGCGGACTTCCACGTTCTCGCTGTCATCTTTGCCGACAGGAACGGCCGGGTTCGGGGTATTTGGTATAAAGAGAAGGGTGTTTCGGATGTCCTCTTCAATGACGGCCAGTTCCCCGTCCAGTTTCTTGATTTCTTCCGAAAGCTGCTTCATTTCAGCCATCAGGGCCGTGGTATCCTTCCCTTCCTTCTTCATGGCTGGAATGGCCTTGGAATCCACATTCTGCTTATTTTTCATCTGCTCCACGGTGGACAGGATGCTGCGGCGCTTTTCATCCAGCTCCGGAATCCTTTCGATGTTATAGGAACCCTGGCCTCTGGATTCTACGCTCTTTCGGATTCCCTCGTAATCCTCTCTTATCTTTCTGATATCTAACATACGATTCTCCTATCACAATAAATTCTTTTTGTAGTTGGTATATAATTTAGCCAGAATCGAAGCTTTTTCCTGCATTTCTACCTGCAGCTCCGAGGCCAGATCATAATTTTCTTCATCCAGTGCGGTAATGATGCGGGAGATCAGGCACTTTTCAGCGATGGTATTCTGACCCAGGTATACTCGCAGGTTCTGAATCTTCCCCCAGTTCATCATATCAAAATCCGTACACTCGCCGTCATCATGAGCCCTTCGGCACTCCCGTACCAGATCCATGGTTTCCGGAATGATTCGGTTGTGAAGCTCCGTAGCCCACTGAGCCAGAGTCGCTTCTTTAAAAGAAGCCAGCGAAAGCTCGTTGATGACGCCGTGCTGCTTGAATATTTCCAGCTTCTCGGGGTACTTCTCAAAGGCCCGCAGGTTCTCCCAAACGGTTTTGGGAGGCTTTCCAAACAGCTGATCCCGTTCCTCCGGGGTAAACTCATCGAAAACATCCCGTTCGCTTCGGTATTCCCGGTTGGCTTCCAGATAGAAATCTTCCTGCCCATACGACTTGGAAAGGGATGCTTCCAGTTCCCGAGGGGTCTTTCCCCCTTCCAGGGCTGCCCGGATCCCGTCCAGCATAGCCATATAACAAGCCGCCACTGTTAAATAAGTATTGCTCTTGGGGTTAGGAGAACGCATTTCAAACCGGGTGGACAGGGGATTGTTCACGTCCCGAACCAGTCCCACCAGCACCGTCCGGTTCCGGGAGGGCAGCTTGGCGCTGTGTCCAAGAGAGGTGACGATGCAGACCGGGGCTTCAAATCCTGGTTTCAGCCGGTTGATGGAATCGTTGGAGGAGCTGATGAAGGGATTTACCACTTCGTAGTTTTTCAGGATTCCCATCAAAGCTCCGAAGCCGATGGGGTTGAGGAAATCCACCTCCATGTCCTTGGGGGCGAACAGGCTGATGATCCTGCCATTTTTCAGTTTAGCGGCAATGCCCAGATGGGTGTGTTCCCCGCTTCCGGCCACCCCTTCGATGGGTTTGGCCATAAAACTGACATCCAGGCCGTGGAGCCGGAATACATCCCGAACTACATACCGGACGTGCTTTTCATTATCGGCAGCCTGAAGGGCGGTGGAATACTTCCAGTCGATTTCCAGTTGCTCCATTACGTGATCAAACTGGCCGGAGTTCCCAAGTTTGGCCTTGATTCCACCCACTTCCTTGTGACCCATTTCCATTTCCAATCCGTACTGATCCAACAGAAGCAGGGATTTTTCCAAGGCCGTCCGAACCGGACCCACCGTTCTCTTCCAATACTGCTCTTTCAGGATTTGAGCAGTGGAAAGCTGCTCCCGGTCCGCCTTATCATCGGGGGTCTTGACCCAAAATTCCAACTCCGTGGCACAGGTCAGAACGATTTCTTCGATTTCGTCGGCTTCCTCTACATCCAGGTATTTCAGCACGTAGGGATTCTTTTCAATCAGGCTCTTAACTTCCCGGCAAACGGCATTGACCGTATCCCGCAGAATGACCCGGGAGCCCACTTCCTGGGTGTCGTTGTGAACCAGAAAGCATGGAATCCGAAGGGTTCCCACCGGTATTCCGCTTTCGGCATCCAGGTACGACAGGTTGTAATCCACATACCAGTTCACAGCCAGATCCGGAATGATATCCACCTTGGCATTGTTCAGGTCTGCAATCACCGGCAGTACCACGCTGGAACCGTCTGTCTGCACCCCGTGCTCCAGGATTTTTTCCAGATCATCCAGAAAATATTTCACCGGGATTTTTTCATCGGTGTCCTGGCCGCCAATGTCAATCCCCACCAGGGATACAAAGCGGACCTCCGGATGGTTTTCCAGAGCAGTCCGGATTTCTCCGACGGAGTGTTTGTTTTTCGGGATAGTAAACAGCATCTTATTAAATTTTGATTCCAGCATATGCTTCTCCTTACCTATTGTTTCTCGTTTTAATTTACTATGCGGCGGCCGTTTACACGGCCACCGCAATAGATTTCAGTACTATTTCATGCTTATTCCGTGAGGATCAGTTCATCCTCCGGCTCCGGTGCCGTCAGCAGGTTCAGATAGTTCTGCATCTGCTTCATGTATTCTCCGTAAGCCGCCCAATCTCCGTTTCGCTGGGCCAGCTGAGCATTGTCGAAGGCTTCTGCAATCAGCTGAATCAACTGATCTGCATCCATCCCGTCTGTACTTCCCCCATCGGGTACAGTGGGTTTTTCTCCACCGGAGTCACCGGAGCCGAAAAGGGAATCCAGCGCTCTGTCCAGCGTTTCTTCGTAAGCGATCCGATCCCCGTAGGCTACGATAACCCGCTTCACTTCCGGAATACTGGAATTAGTGGCCTCCAGGTAAACCGGTTCCACGTAGATGAAGGACTCTTCAATCGGGATAACGAACATATTTCCTCGGGTGTAGCTGGATCCGGAGGAGTTCCACAAGGAGAATTCCTTGGAAATTTCAGGATTCTGGTCAATCTGGGCCTCAATCTGCATCGGTCCGTAAACCAGCTTGTCCTTCGGGAGCTGATAGAGAACCAACTCCCCGTAATGAGTTCCGTCATTCCTGGCCACCAGCAGCCCCGTCATGTTCTTTTTCGATTTAGGGGTGTAGGGGATGGAGTTGACGAATTCAGCGGAGCTTTCTCCTGGCAGCTTCATGATATAGTAGTTGGGAACCATGGTGGTTTCCGTGATTCCGTAGATTTCATTGGAGATGTCCCAAAGGTCCTCGCCCTGATAGAATACCTTGACATCATCCATGTGGTAACGCTTATAGACGTTGGCCTGGATGTTGAACAGGGCATTGGGGTATCGGATATGGGATTTGAGGCCTTCCGGCATTTCTTCAAAGTCTTTGAAGAGAACCGGGTAGATCTTCTTCATGGTGTTGGCGATCGGATCCTGATCATCCACCAGGTAATAATTTACATCCCCGTGGTATGCATCAACGACGACCTTCACCGAATTGCGGATGTAGTTGACATTGGTCTGATCTGCATAAGGTTCTGAATAGGGATATCGATTGCTCACGGTATAAGCATCAATGATCCAGTAGAGCCGGCCTTCGTCGGTGACTACATAGGGATCCGAATCATACTGGAGGTAAGGCATAATCTTTCTTACCCGCTCGTTGATGTTCCGGTTAATGACAATCTTGGAGTCTGGCTTGATGTTGGTAGAAACCAGAAGTTTCAGGCTCCGTTCCCGGATGGCGAACATGGCTCGATTGATGAGTCCCAGCTCAATACCCGCATCACCTTCATAGGTGGTGTAGGTGTTGCTTTCTCCATCGGGATAGTCAAACTCTTCTTCGTCAGTGTTGGTCAGGATGTAGTTGTTGGTTAGCTCACCAAAATAGATTTCCGGTCGGGTGATCGCAATCTCATCCACGCTGGAAACCGGAGGAATGCTCTTGATCAGCATATCCGGCTGGCCGCTGGCAGTAACCTTATCCACCCGGGACAGGGTGATGCCGTAGCCATGGGTGTATTTCAGGTGACGGTTCAGCCATTCTTCCCGGATTTTGGTTTCATCGATTTCCCGGGCAGACAGGAAGGTCTGGGTATATTCCCCATTGATCATATACCGGTCTACGTCCACATCATTAAAGGAGTAGTAGAGACGGATACTCTGGGTCTGATTGTAGAACTTTTCTACCGGTTCAAAATCGTTGATACGGATATTGGAAATGGTTTCCTGGTTGTTGAGGATGTCTTCTTTGGTCAGCTGATTGCTGGCAGCAAAGGGTCTTATCACCACATCATCCAGGCCATAGGCCATCTGGGTGAATGCGATGTTCCGTTCCAGGTACTTGCTTTCCTTGTTGATTTCATCCGGAGACACGATCAGGTTCTGAACCATGATGGAGGCACCGGAACCAGCCAGGCCTACCAAAATCATGATGACGGGCACCGTCAGGATGCTCTTGAATTTTTTTCTGGAAATTCCAATAGCAAAGGTGATGGCTGCTACCACAGAAAGCGCCATCAGCGCCCGGTAAACCCAAAGGGTGATGTTCACATCCGTATAGCCGGCTCCGAAGAGGAGACCGGTCTGAGTATAGAGCAGGTCATACTGCTTCAGGAAGAAGTTGATGCCCAGCATGGCAAAGAACAGCACGCCAATGACGATCAGCTGGTGAGAAGCAATGTTCATCAGACGCATGAAGTTCTCATCATCGAACTGCTTTCTGCCCCGGGCTCTTGGCCTTTGCTGCTGCTGCGCGCCTCCAAAAAATTTCCCGAAGATTTCTTCAAAGGGGCCAAAGGCGCTGAAGTTTCCGGGTCCTGCCTGCTGGCCGCCGGCCCCATCATATCGGGTCTCATCCGCCTGAGGTTCTTCCACGGATTCGAAAATTTCCGGTTTTCTCATGGCCATCAGAATGGCGTAATACAGGACTGTCAATACACCAAAGCCAATCAAGACACCGATCATCATCTGATTCAGCTGGGATATGAAATCCAGCTTGAACACATAAAAGGATATGTCCATCCCATACATGGGATCGTCGATGCCAAAGCTGGTGGAGTTCATGAATCTCAGTATTTCGAACCACAGCTGAGATACGATCACAAAGGTAAAGGCACCGGAAAAAATCGCCGCCAGTCCCCAGGTAATCCGATTCAGATTCTTTTCGTTGGCCACGTCAGTGGATTCCACCTTCTTGTAATATCCCCTCTTTAGCACCTTCAGGTAAATGTAGGATGCCAGGGTGATCACCAGGAATGTGGGTATGCCAATTTTCAACTGAGTAAATAATTTGGTGAAGAATACTGTCGTATATCCCAGTTCCTTGAACCATAGGAAATCCGTCAGGTATCCAATCAGGCTCACAAATAGCAACAGGATGAGCAGGATCGCTATGAGTATGCCTCGTATGCCTATTTTCCCCTTTTTCACTGTAACTCCTCCCTTAAAAACGTGTAGCAGCAACTTTATATGGCAGAACCCTTAAAGGGCCTTCATATCCTTTGAATCCGGCTTCCTGCCGGCTTAATCCAGCTTGCTGAGCAGGTCAGCGATGTTCTGGATGGCTTCAATCGCCTCTTCCGGCAGCTCATCCCGGCCTCCCTTTTGCATTTTCAATGATTCCAGATACACCAGCCGGCCATGGAATCCGGCCAGCAGGGTGTCCACATAGGATTTTTCTCCGAAAGGCGGTTCAAATCCCGGTACATCCATGGTCTTCATGATGTTTCCCAGCCGACCGAAGCTTTTAAATTCACCGGCACCATCCACAATGGATTCGATGGCATGGAGGGAAACTTCCTTTGGCACCTTCTTATCCAGAAAATGCCCCGTATTGATGATATAGCACTCCACATTCTTCTTTTCGAAGAGGGCTTTGAATTTGTAATAGTCGTTGATCAGCGGATAAGTACGGAAAGGATTGGCATAGGGTTCGAAAACCAAGGCATTGATATCCACCCCGTACTGAAGTTTTTCTGCTGTGGAACGTTTGGTGGCCAGACAGGCTCCCATGACGGAGGCCAGAACCGGATCGTCGATCTTGACTACCGGCGGCAGGGAATGGTCTTTCATCAGCCAGACGATGGCGTTGACCGGTTCCTCCATTTTATCCACTCGATTGGGTGCCCAGAGCTTGGATTTGATGGCCCGGCCATTGCCGTTCCGAATATCCTCGGTAACGATGACGAGTTTCCCTTCCTCGTCCAATGTGGCCCCGCAGTTCATCAGAGAAATCAGAAATTTGTTTTCTTCGGCGGTGAGGGGGTAATCCTGGGTTTTATCAAAATAGGAGGGTTCCAGGGCTACGGCGGAACAATCCTCTCCGGAAATGATATAGGCATCATCGTGGAGAATGGTCACATCGTACTTGCCGTCATGCTTGGCATGGGTCAGGGTGGATTTGCCGGATCCGGAAAGTCCGAAGACTCCCATTACATAAGCGCTTCCGTCCTGGCGAACCATTTTTTTAAGACCGCCGTGGCAGCTGGCATAACCATTTCGGTTGGCCAGTCCCCAGGCCAGGGTCAGGGTCCCCTTTTTAAATTCTCCGAAATACCGCATGCCCAGCAGGCAGGCGCAGTTGTGTTCCGGATCGAAATAGGCCAGTCCATCGGGATAATCGGGATGGACGAATTCAGGATCAGCCAAAATGTAGATGTCCGGCTCATTGCCCACAGGCCTGGAATTCCGGTACATGTCATTATAGGAATCGTTGAGGTACTGGAAATTCAGCAGCCAGTCGTACAACGTCTTTTCAAATCTCTCCGGCACCAGCAAATGGGCTTTGATGATAAAGTCCTCATCCAGGCCGATATACGCTTCAGCGTGATACATTTTTTTAAATCTGGTATGATAAGCGGCTTCTCTTAAAACTTTCGCTATTTCACTCTCGACAACGCCTACTTCGCCCAGGATGACCCGGGCTCCAGCGAATCTTCCGACGGTTTCTCCGTCATTCAGCAGAAGAATCTTCGCTTCCGGCGGCAGACCGATCTGTTCTGGTTCGTACACCGGCAGATCCGTCTCAATGACGCCCGGTGCAGTTCTGGCCATTTCATAGGCCAGCTTCAGATCGTTTACTCTTTCCACATTGTTCCCGTAAAAAGCTGTCTCAATGGTAGTTCGGGACTGGGAAAAAGCATGGTTGCCTGAGGTAATCTCTTCCCTCTTAAAATAAGCCTTCGTTGACACAATATCACGCTCTCTTTCTTTTCTGGCAGGGGCTAGCTGCATGGTTTGGTTAAATTAATATGGAAAATAGTTGACTATTTTCATCCCGGTATCAGAGGGTGCCACCTGGTAGATCCATTGGTAGGTCTTGGCGGCAGTCCGGTTGTTCTCGGTAATCTCGATTTCTTCCCGGACCCACACGTAGTATCCCTTTGTTCCCTTCCTCACCTCACCGATTTCCAGCAAGTTGAAGACCTCATTAATTTTTCCCGCTTTTGAAAAAGAAAGAGTATTCTGTTGCGCTTTGCTCCCCTGAGCAGTGTACTCTATCACTCCCTTGTCTCCGTTGTTGACATAATCGATCCAGGCGGAGTCATATGCCACAATGGTGTTGATGACCTCTTCGGTGCTCTCTGTCACCGGTAAGGACGTATTAATATCAGCAAGGCCATAGTTCTTTCCGGAAATATATTTGAGCTCCGGGTTTTCCTTAATAGCCTGGATATTCTTATTGGTCGGATAGGGATCCGGCTCTGCTGCCGATTCCTCCGATGCTGGTGGTTCCTGGGTGATTGGTGGCTCAGGCTCCTGCTGTTCCTCTTCTTTCAGGACTGGGTCCTCCGCTGCCGGGGGCTCCCCTTCCTTTGGTTCGAACCAGCTCTTCACCGTTTCCACGGCTGATTCCATCTGCTTGTCTGCAGCCCGGACATATGGATTATCCGGCAGGGCTGCTCTCAGTCCCAAAAAAGCCGCTTCGGCCAGCACCAGGAGCAGTAAGAGGATTAACAGGAACTTTCCGAAAGTGAACTTCTTCTTTTCCTTTTCTTCTTCCTCATCATCGATAAATATCTGAGCATATCTATCGTCCGGTGCAGCCGCGGCGGTCACCACCTCCGGCTCAGCTGTTGTATTTTGTATACCGGCTTCCTGCAGGGATTCCCCAAGGGTCTCATCCGGGGCTTTCGCCACCGGCGAAGGGATTTCTTCCTGCCGGGCCTTTTCCTCCCGGGCCCGGGCCAGGGCCTCCTCCCGGAGCAGGTTCTGCCGGTTGATTTTTTCAATCTCAGCGTCCAGGCGCTGCTGCAGTTCTTCTATATCCGGATCTCCGTCGGATTCAAACAATTCTTCTGAAGGAGGGTGGGTTCCTTCCGAAACGGGTCCTTCTGACAGGTCTGGTTTCCATTCCATGTCCAGGTCCGGAGTCTTGGTCTCCTTCCCTTCTTTGGGGAATCCGGTCACATTCCAGACCAGGTCTTTGGGCGGTTCAGGAATAATCGGCGTCTCCCCCGTTTCCGGGTTGCCCGCCGGTTCACCGCATCGACTGCAGAACCGATCGGCTGGCCTTAATTTTTCACCACATTTTCTACAGAACATGCCTGTCTCCTTCGCGAATCTTTTTGTCCCAGATTATAGATTAATATATTATACACCAACCACCGGTCAATATCAAACAAAAGTAATGGATTTTCATCATTTCGGAATGGTTCCCGGACTGATTTCCCGTTAGGAACAAATCTGCTTTTCACCCAATTTCCTTATTGACAATCTTGTTTCTTAGTGGTATTATTTTTTATGTGCCTGAGAGCACAAAGCAATAAAACGCGCTTCGTTAGCTCAGTTGGTAGAGCACCTGACTCTTAATCAGGGTGTCCGCGGTTCGAGCCCGCGACGGAGTACCAAGTAATAAAAAGTCCCGAATCGTAAGGATTCAGGACTTTTTTCATTTCTCCCTTTTCGGAGCAAAAAAACATTTTCACAGATGCAATAATACGGCTTGCCCATTCGTTACCTTTTCAGGAGGAAACCGTATGCTTTTAATATCCGTCTTTTTTGAAGAAAGCGATCCACCACCAAAGGAATATTCTCCACCCGACATTGACGAGGGCCTCTTTAAAAAGATCGGTCAGGGAGACGCAAATGCGCTGGAACAGCTTTATTATTTAACAGAGCGTTCCCTCTACGCTTATGCCCTTTCTCTTTCCAAAAATCATGATGAAGCCCTGGAGCTTATGCAGGAAACGTACCTTAAAATCCTGTCCGCCGCTCATCTGTATCAGTCTATGGGAAAACCATTAGCCTGGATCTTCACGATAGCCAGGAATCTTTTCTATTCTCAAAAAAGAAGAGACGCATTCCGGGAAATCCGGGATCCTGCAGATATCGCAGCAGACCAGCGGTTTTCTTATGTTACCGACACTGATGACCGCATGGTGCTCCAAGCGGTCCTGAACATACTAACCGAGGAGGAGCGGTCTATTGTCCTCCTTCACGCCGTATCCGGGTTCAGGCACCGGGAAATCGCGGGGATCCTCGGATTGGGGTTGTCCACCACCCTGTCCAAATATCAGAGAGCCCTTAAAAAATTGCGCTTCCACTTGGGAAAGGGGGCAGAACATCTATGAACAATAAGGAAATACAAAAGAGCCTTCGCCGTGTCGTAAATGAGGCTCCCATCAATCTGCTGGGACGGATACAGGCTTCTCCCATCCTCAAGATTGATCAGCATGACCGAATTACCAGACAAGATCCCCCCACTAAACCCTTTAAAAGGATCCCCTGTCTTGCAGCCGCGGCAGCCGTGATTACCCTTTTGATCTCCGGTTGGCATTATCAGTATCAGATTCCCGATACTGAAATTTTCCTGGATATCAATCCAAGTATCAAAATCGTCACCAATCGGGCAGATCATGTCCTGAAGTTTTCCGGGGAGAATCCGGACGGGGAAAGACTGATTGATCATTTGAATCTGGAAGGCCAGCCTCTTCAGGAGGCTATTCCCCTTCTGATGGAGCGAATGCTTCAACTGGGTTACCTGAAAGATTCTCAAGAGGTCCTTCTTCTATCCGTCCATAATGATGATCCGAAAAAAGAAGCGGAAAAGCTGTCCCAAACGGATAATTTTATTCACCAAACCCTTCAGGAAGAGGGATATCACGTCATCGTCCTTGGGCAAAAGATGGAAAAGAGTCCGGAGCTTCTGGAAGAGGCCGCACGGTATAACATCTCCCCTGGTAAAATGACCCTGATCCACCGGCTGATTCAGCTGGACCACGGGCTTACTGCCAGGGATCTGACTCAGCGTTCATTAAAGGAACTCCTGCAAATAAGCCTAAGTTCTGACTCAGCTCTCCCTTCCGACAGCAAGGACCAGAAGGATCCGGACAAAGACAGGGATAGGGATAATAATCATGATACCGACAGCGACGATGATGAGGATGGCATGCACCAGGAGGATGGGAATGCCGCCTGCTCCGGCGAAGTTCAGTCGGGTGCTGGAGAGGACGGCGATTCGGAAGAAGAGGATGAGGAAAAGGATGAGGGTGACACCCGCGACGACATGGAAGATGCCAGTGACGACACGGAAGATGCCTTTAATGATGAGGACGATGGGGACGATTCGATAAAAGAAATTTGAAATCTATCGTAATTCTAATTTTTTGTGCAATAAAAACCACCGCCTATGGGTTAACTTATTGATATCGATTTAGATTCAATTAGATTCAATAGTACAAAGGAGGACAGTTTTATGCGCAACATTAGTTTTAGTAAATTATGGTTTATCCCGCCTCTTCTCATCGGATTCGCGTTGTTGGTCTTCATTTACCTAATGCAACCCGCTGCTCACATGACTCTTGACGTAAATCCAAGCATCGAGGTAGTAACCAACCGCCTTGACCAGGTTGTCTCCGTCAACCCGCTCAACGAAGACGCCGATCGAATGCTGCAGAAATTCAAACCCGACAACAAATCACTGCAGGGAACCATGGACGAACTGGTGGAACTGCTGGTTGTCCACGGTTATTTCAAGAGCGGTCAGGAAAACATGGTGATGGTTAGTTTCCAGGACAATGATGCCAACCCGGAAATCGCCAACGAAATCAATCGGGCACTGACCCTTTCCCTTGAAAAAAGGCAAATAGACGCAACCTTGCTGGCCAGCAATCTGGATTATAAAGAGGATTCCTCCAAAGGAGGGAAAAGTGCCATTATCCAAAAAATGGCCGAGATGGGCGTTACTCTTAGTGAAGAATCCATGTCCTCGATGACCCTGAAAGAATTATTCGAATATAGCCGAACTCAGGATGGTGACGTTGAAAAACTTTTTCATGTCATTAAGGGGGAAGACTATCAGGATGAACTTCCCCAAACCGGCATGATGACCCCTGAACAAATCCAGAAAATGATATTGGCTCAATTCCCCGGAGAATTGATTAAATTGGAATACGATGAGGACGACTATGAAGCCAGCATCCTTCTTGATTCTGCAAAAATCGAGTTGGAAATCGACGCATACACCGGAACCATCGAAGAGGTTGAGTTTGAAGATTTACAGGACAATGATTCTGACGGGCCCGTGTCACCAGCGCCTTCCGCGACTCCCGGAACAATTCATAATGAGGAGGATGATCAGGACGACCGGGATGACGAGGACGACGACGGCGAGGATGATCAGGACGACCGGGATGATGACGAGGACGACGACGACAACGATGAAGATGACGACGAGGATTGATTCCGATCAATCCGGAAAGCGAATATAACATCTAAGCCTATTTGCGGAACCCATCCCTCGGAAAAATTGACAGGCTGCGTTCTAAGATACCCGACGCCAAGGCCAGCACCACACCATAATTGGTAATGGGTGTCTCTGCCGCTTCACAGAGGGCAATCCTGGACTCCATCGTCTTCCGATTGAGCATGCAGGATCCGCAATGGATGACCAGGTCATAGTCCGTTAAGTCCCGGGGCAGGTCATGTCCCATTTTAAATTCGAAGGCCAGGTCTTTCCCTGTATGCTGCTTCAGCAGCTTCGGAATTTTTACCCTGCCAATGTCCTCATGGGAATGATTGTGGGTACAGCTCTCGCTGATCAGCACTCGGGAGCCGTCCTGCAAGGCGGTTACGGCTTCTGCGCCTCGGAGAAAGGCCCGGATATCCCCCTTGTAGCGAGCGAAGAGAATAGAAAAGGATGTTAAGGGAATCGAATCCGGCACCAAGGGGCTGACTCGATGAAAGGCTTGAGAGTCAGTGACGACCAAATCTACTCGCTTCAGTTCCCCCAATGCCTCACGCAGCTCTGTGTCCCGTACCACATAGCTTTTAATGCCATGATCCAGGCAATCCCGGATAAGCTGCACCTGGGGCAGGATGATTCGCCCCTTTGGCGCCTCCGAGTCGATGGGCACCACCATGACAACCGTCCCTCCCGCTGGTACCAAATCGCCCACAATGGTGTCCTCGGATTCATCCTGACTCAAATGGCGAATCAGCAAGTCCTTGAACTGATGTATATTCGATAGGTCCCGGGTCGTCACAAAGGCCGCTTCGGGATACTTTGAACGGAGCCCCAGAAGGGCTTTTTCATCCACCAAATCAATTTTATTGAAAACCAGGAGGTAAGGAATCCTGAAACGCTTTAAGGAAACCTCCAGGGTTTTTAAAGCATCGAACTCCTCATGCCCCTTTTCTCCGGCGGCTCCCTGGGCATCCATGACATAAAGGGCAAAATCGGTCCGTTCTAAAGTTTTTAGCGTTCGCTCAACTCTAAGACTGCCCAGTTGACCCTTATCGTCGAGACCGGCAGTATCGATAAAGACCACCGGCCCCAGGGGCAGCAGTTCCATGGGCTTTGTAATGGGATCGGTGGTCGTTCCCTTGATCTCCGATACAATTGAAACATCCTGCCCGATGATGGCATTCATCAAGGAAGACTTCCCTGCATTACGCCTTCCAAGCAAGGCAATGTGCTTTCGGTTGGCATTCGGTATCCCTAGCATCTTTTTCCTCCTGAACCCTTCCTTCTCTATACAAATAAGTCTCGCTCACCCTGCCGGATCCGGTCAAGCTTGTCGGTGAGCAGCTGCCGAATATCTCGCCGCTCCATTTTTTCGATTTCTGCCTGAATACAGGCCTCCCCTTTTTCCAGAAGTTCCCGGTCTCCGTAATCCAGCATATACTCCATTAAGGTCATTAGGGCATTAGGGGTGCAGACGTTATGGATCTGGCCAGATTTTGCCAGCCTCATGAATCGATCCCCCGTTCTGCCCGAACGGTAACAGGCCGTGCAGTAACTTGGAATAAGGCCATCATCCACCAGCTCTTTTAATACTTCGAGAGGGCTCCTGTGATCTGCCACATCAAACTGCGCTACCGAATCGCCCTTCATTTCTTCTTCTTTATAACCACCAACACCGGTACAGGAGCCTGCCGAAATTTGGGAGACGCCTTGCTTGATAAGTTCCCTTCTCATTTCTGCGCTTTCTCTTGTGGAAAGAATGATGCCTGTATAGGGAACCGCCACCCGGATGATGGTGACGATTTTCTTGAAGGTTTCATCGTCAATTAGATTGTCAAATTCGCTGAGCTCCATTCCTTCTGCTTTTTTGATTCTGGGAACGGAAATGGTATGGAACCCTACGCCGAAGCGTTCCTCCAAATGTTCATTGTGGAGCATTAAGCCTAAAATCTCAAATTTCCAATCATAAAGACCAAAGAGAACACCACCGCCCACATCTTCAATTCCCGCCTCCATAGCACGATCAAAGGCAGTCGTGTGATATTCGTAATCGCCCTTGATGGACTTTGGATGAACCGCTTCATAGGTGGGCTTGTGGTAGGTTTCCTGAAAGAGAATATACGTGCCAATTTTCTTTTCCAGAAGCTTTTGATAATCTTCCACCGTGGTGGCAGCCACATTAACGTTGATCCGCCGAATGGTTCCATTATCATTCTGAGTTCCATAGATGGCATCAATGGCCTCCAGTACGTACTCTATCGGACAGTTTACAGGATCTTCCCCCACTTCCAGGGCCAGCCGCTTATGCCCCATTTTTTCTAACAATCGGACTTCTTCCTGGATTTCTGCCATGGTCAGTTTTCGTCGGGCGAACTCGTTATCCCTCTTATAACCGCAATAGGTACAATTGTTCACACAGTAGTCGCTGATATACAGAGGTGCAAACACCACGATTCGGTTGCCATAAATTCGCTGCTTTATTTCCCCTGCTATTTGGTAAAGCTGCTCCTGCTGTTCCTGATCGGTTATCTGCAGGAGAATGGCCACCTCCCTATGGTTCAGCCTCTCCCCGGCCCTGGACTTGTCCAGAACCATCTGAATCTCTTCTTTTGTGGCATGGGCAGCATCTCTCAGAAGCCCTTCCATATACTCATGATTAATAAACATTTCTATGCCCTCCAACCGGGGTGATCTCCCCGGGTCATATCAACAGTGAAGCCCGCTTGGGCAATTCTGCCCTCAATGCATTTGCGGCATTCGGCCGCTTCATCGCCGGTACAAATTTTTCCGTCATACAATAGATATTTATCCCGAACTTCCGTGGGCGACAAATTAGGCATGACCACATTGGCCCCGGCTTGTATACCCATTTCCCGTCCAAGATCATCCAAAGAGCCCAACGCTGTCGTTGCCGGCAGCAGAACTTCCGGCAAGAGCAATCGAACCATGGCCAGCAGGGTAATCGTCTGGCTCACTGTCCCTGCCGGTTCCTCTTTCAGCGAGGTGTCATGATGTGGAATAAAAGGCCCTATGCCGACCATATGAGGCCCGTAAGTCTTCAAGAATATCAAATCCTCTACCAAATGCTTGTTCCGCTGTCCAGGAAGTCCCACCATAAATCCGGCTCCCACCTGATAGCCGATTTCCTTTAGATCCCGCAAGCATCGATGCCGGTCGTCAAAGCGCATATCCGGATGGAGTTTTTCGTAAAGCTCTCTTGATGCCGTTTCATGACGGAGCAGATACCGATCCGCTCCTGCGTCAAACAATCGTTGATAACTCTCTCGGCTCCGCTCGCCAATGGACAGGGTCAAAGCGGTGTCCGGGAACCGGGATTTGATGGCTCCAATGATTCCTACCAGCCGTTCATCCGTAAAATAGGGATCTTCACCCCCCTGAAGTACATAGGTCCTATAGCCAAGAGCATACCCCGTTTCAGCGCTCTTCATGATTTGTTCCAGCGTCAGCCGATAGCGCTCCGCATTGTCATTATCCCTGCGGATGCCACAGTAGGTACAATTGCGTTTGCAATAATTGGTAAACTCAATAAGACCTCTCATAAACACACGGTTGCCATAGACTCTCATTCGAGTTTCATGGGCTCTCTCCACCAGGTAACTCTGTTGGTTTTGATCCATGTGGTCCAACAAATATAAAAGTTTTTCGTCTGAAAGGTTGTTTTTTTCATACAACTCATCCATCAATGCCATGGGATCCATTTTACACTTCCTTTTTCGAAATCGAGGTTTTTACATGGACATGCTCAATATTACCCAGTTTCCCCGTCAAACTGTTGATGTCATCCAGTTCTCCAACCACCGTAATGCTGACAACGGAAATACCGTATTCCTCCATGGGAATTCCCATGCGCCCCTTCACAATCCCTTTAAAATCGGCAATCACTTCATTAAAACGATGTTGGCAGCGATCCGGTTCTTCCAGAATTGCGCTAATTACTGCGACTTTTACCAAATTAAAAAACCTCCCTTTCAATGGAAAAGGAGGTCTGAAGTCATGAAAATTCCCATACAAAACGCAGGGCCGCACCGGTTCTGGTGCTATATTCAAGCTGTTGACGTCTCCCTTTCAAATCAGATACTTCTTTTTTGTCAGGCTGTCAGTACATTTAAGGAAACACGAACGGCAGGCAAACCTCACCGTGCATGAATCTTTGTGAATATCTTATCAAATCCTGGCGGTTTCGTCAAGGCAAACTCAAAGAACCTGGTTTTATGGTACAGTTAGTCTACATTTTTCATGTTGGGATAAACCCGTTTGATTACAGAATCGGGATAATGTTCATCCAACTGAACCTGTACGGCATTGGAGGCCGGAATGCCCCGGTGTCTTTCGTTCGCCCGGTATACAGCCATGGCTGAAATCGTGAGATCAAAAATCATAAACGCTAATAGGATCCAGGTTATTGCCACTCCCGGCTTATAGGGTATTTTTTCTACATAATGACTGATAATGGGATAGATATTTTTGATCAGCAATACTCCCATTATTCCCCAAAAAAAGGCATATAAAAGGCTGGTCCTCCCCAGGATATTAAAAGGATGACTGGAGTAATCCCAGGAAACGGTTCCCAGGGCGGTCTCCTGGAGGAAGCTGCAAACGAATTCATAGGCGGACCCGACAATAGCACAGGCAAAAAACAGGTATAGCTCCCGCAGCTTTATATGAAGATCGATCCGATGGAGGAACAGAATCATAATTATCGCTGCAAATCCATAGATTTCACTGAAAGGCCCGTAGATCACTCCAACCCGCAAGGCAAAATAATGATATCGGATGAGGGTATAAATCGTCTCAAAGGCACATCCTAAAAAACTGCAAATGACAAACAGCCATACCATTTTGTAAAAGTGGTATCCGGGAGCAAAGCACTGGTCTACAGAGCACCTCTTACCGGCCTCCTCTTCATCATAGTCATCCCTCGGTCCCAACATTTCTCCCCCGATAGGACTTTCTGCCATATTTATCCCTCCCCGCTTCCCATCTTCATTTCCAGAAATTCCAGCGCTCCATAAATATCCTTCTCATTGTGCTTCGCCCGCGCCGGCTCTGCAAGGTTGATACCGACAGAGGTCCCGGCAGCCTCAAACATAGGGTAATCGTTGGTGTTGTCCCCCACCGCAGCCACCTGGTCCATTGGGATGCCTAAGAGTTCAGCAGCAAATCGAAGTCCGGTTCCCTTGTTGATGCCTCCTGGCGACAAGTCATAGCAGTCCACGTGGTCATACCGATCTACCAGTCCGACATTCTGCACCTCTGAAAGTTTCCGATCCAGGTATGCTCCAATTTGTTCCTGGTATGACAGGTTCCGGAAAAAGATGGTCAGCTCCACCTCATTGGGCTGAAGCCATATGCCCTCCCTGAAAGCTTCCTGCACCTCTCGCTTCATTTCCTCAAGCAACCGAAGGGATTTTGGATCTGCTTTCATATAGTATTCTTCAGCTGGCGGGAGTTTTATCCCCAGTTGGACCACAGCACCGTTTTCACCAATCAAAATCGGTTTTTTCAAGGATAATTGCCGCACAAATCCGCTGAGATAAAAGGCTGGTTTTCCGGAGCAAAGAGCAATGGCCACTCCGTTTTTTTCATATTCCTGCAATTTGGTTACCACTGTACTTGGAACAGCATGCTCCAATTCAGCTAATGTCTTATCCAAATCAAAGGCTATCATTCTGATCATATTGTTCTCCCGTCTCCTTTTGATAGGTTCATTATAACTCCTATCCGGATCATTTCCAATAAAAACAGCTCCCTTCCGAAAACCGTGAAGGGAGCTTCTCTTTAAATCAGTATTTTGAACATCCGGATTTCCAACTATGGCTCGAGTCCTTATTTTACACCATCACAAATCCCAAAATCAGGAATGCTATAATGGCCAGCCCGAAGGGAATGGCTACCAGAGGCGCCGAAGACTTAAAGTAATCTACATTGGTTACCTGGGTGGAGGCGGAAGTCAGGATAACCGTGTCGCTGTAGATGCAGATGTGTCCACCGAAGCATACCGCTGAAATCAGAGCCCCGGAGGCCAAGGCATAAGGAACTCCCAAAGCGGCGGCCAAGGGTCCGACGATGGGGAAGGCGATTGCTGCCAGGCCCCAGAAGCTGCCGGATGCAAAGGACAGCAGTCCGATGACCACGAAAATCATGGCGGGCAGCAAGGATGGGTTCAGGCTGCTGGAGGCTCCTTCTGTCACCATATCGATCAGACCCAGAGACGTATTGACATCTACGAACATATAGGCCAGCAGGATGATGATAATCAAGGGGAACATATCGGTCAGACCCCGCATGATGGAGTCGATGGCCTGGCTGAAATTCATCAGCCGCTGAGGCAGATACATCACAATACAGAGGACCAGGGCGGCAAAGAGTCCCACTACCATATCTTCCGTCACCACCGTCAGCACAGCCACCAGCAGGATGGGAGCCAGGAAATTGATGGCTCTCAGTTTCTTACCTTCCATCTTCTTCTCTTCATCAGGGATTTCAACCAGGGCTGCTTTGGATTCCGGAGACAAGACTTCGCCGGTTTCCAGGGCCCGCTGGTTGGCCTTTTTCATGGGGCCAAACAGGGGAATGATTCCCAGGATAAAGAGGGGTACGATCAGGACAGCCAGCCAGCCGTAAACGATGAAGGGCATGGCCTGAATATAGGCGCCAACCGCACTGAGGCTTCCCGTCATGCCGGCTTCCTCCATCTGAGTGCCCATAAAGGCCCCCCAGGTAGAGAAGGGAATGATAGCGCAGACAGTGACACCGGTAGAGTTGACGATATAGGCCAGCATTTCCCGGGGCACCTTGTGGTCATCGGTCAGGTCCCGTACGGCAGCACCGACGGCCAGACAGTTGAGATAATCGTCGACAAAAATAATAATTCCGAGGATCCAGCTTCCGATCATGGAAGATTTCCGGGTTTTCAGCAGTTTTCTGGCAATACCGGCAAATCCCAATACTCCTCCCGAATCCTGCATCAGGGCAATCAGCGCCCCAAATAAGCCAACTACCAGAAGCACCCAGACGGTTCCTTCATCGGTAGCAGTTGCATAGAAACCATCGATAAATTGCCAGAAGGCTTCCAGCGGATTGAATTGAGCCAGCATCAGATAAGCGGCCACAACTCCTCCCACAATGGAGATGACGGTGCTTTTTGTCCAGAGAGCCAGCACCAGCACGATCAGCGTGGGGATCAGAATAAATATTCCGTAGTCCATTTTTTGCTCCTTTCCACTTTCCTTTATTTATATTATCGGAAGCTGTCTTCCGTATAGGCAATGTTTGCCATGGCCAAGGCAAAAATCTTGGCATTTTTCACCAGGCTGTCCACCCCGATGTATTCGTTTTCTTCGTGGCAGGTGTCCTCTTCTCCAGGGAATATGGGCCCCCACGAAACCACGTCGGGAATGGCTTTAGCATAGGTCCCCCCGTATTCCAGGTTGTATCCTCCCGATTCCCCCATTACCCGTGAATAGGCTTCATCAAAGGCCTTCAGAAAGGGCCGGTCTTTTCTGACGTAGACTGCCGGCATATAGCCCTTTTCCTCCATGCGTCCTCCGAATTCATCAGCCAGATCGCGGAAGGTTTCCCGGATTTTCTCTTCGTCACTCCCGTAGGGGAACCGTACGTTGATATTCACATGGATTTCCTGGCTCGATGTATAGGCCAATGTGGGGGAGAACACATTCCGGTGAACGAATTCCCCCTGATAGTATTCAAATTCGCTGTAGAGACCCAGGGCTTCTCCTTCGGTGGATTCAAATCGTTCTCCCAGCATGGCCAGGAATTCTGCCCCTTTGGTAGGTTCCAGGATGGTCGATTCTAGCATAAAACGAATCTCTTTTCCCATCTCTACCAGTGCATTGATCCCTTTTTCCGGCTGGCAGGAATGGACAGACCGGCCTTTTGTCTCCAGATATTTTTCTTTGCCATCCGGCATTTTTAATACCGCCTGGCATTCTCCCGGGACTACATTGACCGCCTTTCCGGCTTCCACCGATTCCAGTACCGCTTTTTTGCCCTCGGGCTGTCCCTTTTCCAGGGGTATGATCAGTTCCAGGTCCATGCCGCCCTTTTCCACGTTGCAGATGGGAAAGGATCCGTCGGGAGTGAAGCCATAGTCGGGCAGCGGGAATTTTTCTACATAGGCTTCCATATCGGTCCATTGGGTTTCTTCCCGGGTTCCCAGAATCAGCTGGATTTCCTTTTTTAAGGGGATTCCCAGTTTTACCAAAGCTTCCATGGCTGTCATCCCCGCTATTATAGCGCCCTTGTCGTCCAAGGTTCCCCGGCCATAGAGTTTTCCTTCCCGGATCTCCGGTTCAAAGGGGGGGCTGATCCACTTCGACTCATCTCCGGGATCCACCACGTCCACGTGGGCCAGAACCCCGAGGATTTCCTCCCCTTCTCCCGCTTCTACCAAACCAATTTCTCCGTTCAGCAGAGATTTTGTCTTCAGGCCCATCCGGAGGCCCAGGTCCAGCACATAATCCAAGGCCAGGGAAACCTGCTCCCGGTCCTTGGTAATACTGGGTATAGCCACCAGCTCTTTGCAACGGCTGACCATTAAATCTCTATGATTTTCAATGAATCCTTCAATCGATTGAAGGATGCTTTCCTGTATCACGGCTTCACCTCAAAAAAAGATAACGTGTTATATTGTCTAAAATATAACACGTTATCTTTGCACTGTCAACCAGCTTATTTCATCAGACCCCGAACGATGGTGGTCAACATACACCGGGTGGCTTCCCCAATATCAAAGGACCCTTTGCAGATGATCCAGTCCATGAAGATTCCCCGTTCAGCCCGGAGAAAAAGTTCCGCCAGCCCCTCGGCGCTGCAATTCAGATCGTACCGCTGCTTCAAGGAAGCAATCAGCTTGAAATCATGATCCTCGTACCCCTGCTTATCCATAGCGATGATCAGGGAACGGTTATCGTGCAGAACTCCTTGGGAGGTGAAATAGACCTGAAGCAGATCGTAGCCCAGCTCTTTAGCCAGGTTTCGATTCATCACCGCGTTCATTTCAATGTATTCCTCATAGGTGCAGGTTTCATCCAGTTCAAAGGCCAGGGCCCATTCCCGGGTAAAAACGTCCCGGAACAGGTCCAGGATGATTTCATCCTTCGAATTATAATATTTGTAGATGGCTCCGGTGGTCACTCCTGCATGGGAGGCGATTTCCCGGACGCTGGCGCCCTTGTAACCCCGTTCCACAAAAAGTTTCTTGGCTGCAAGGAGGATGGCTTTCTGGGTTTTTTCTGCTTTCCCGTTGGGTTTCTTATTCATACGCTCTTCCCTTTAACAAATTCGATTCAATCCACAAAATCCCGGTTGGGTCCTTCTTTGGGGAAATCCACCTGGATGGTCACATGGTCGATCCCTTTCCCCGAAGCAATGGCTTGAATGGTTTCTTTCATTGCGATGATCTGATCTGCCGGCGCATCATCCTCCACCAGGACGTGGGTGGTGAGTTGATTCCTTTGCCCTTCCAGGGACCAGATATGGGTATGATAGGCGGCGGCCACATGAGGCACTTTGCCGATGGCTTCTTCCAGTTCGGTTACCGATACACCCCGGGGAACTCCCTGGAGGAGCACTCGCATCAGCTCCCGGACATTCTTAAATACATTAAAAAGAACAAAGAGGGTGATCCCCACCGACAAAAGGGGATCCAAGACGGGCAGGTCTGCAAACAGCATCACTACCCCGGCAATCAAAACTGCGATCCACCCCAGGACATCTTCCAGCAAATGCCAGGAAACTACCTTTTCGTTCAGGGATTTTCCCTTTCGGAGCCGGAGAACTGCTGCACCGTTGACCAGGATTCCAAGCAGGGCGAATAACACCATCCCTTCCGGATGAACCTCCTCCGGACGAAACATACGGGGAATCGATTGGGACAGGACCAGGGCAGAGCCGGCTACCAGCACCATGCTGTTGATCAGGGCGCCAAGCAGAGAAAACCGGGCATATCCAAAGGAATATTCCGCGTCAGGCCCTTTCCTCGAAAAACGCTGAAAATACCAGGCCATCCCCAGGGATATGGAATCCCCCAGATCGTGGAGGGCGTCCGAAAGAATCGCCATGCTGTTGGTCAGGATTCCGCCTATGATTTCGACTATAGTGAAGGATAGGTTCAGAAAAAAAGCCAGGCGGATGTTCCCTTCCCCGCCGTGGTCATGGCTGTAGATATGGCCATGGTTATGGTCATTGTCATGGTGATGATGGTGTCGGTCCACTTCCGCCCCTCCTTTTTCCCTATTATACCATTTTAAGAACGTTTCTACAAATTGTCCCCAACTTTATAAGCAGGTCTGCCAGTTGGCAGTTTTCAAAAAATAAATACGCCAGTTGGCAGACCTGCTTATAAAGTTGGTTGAAATTTGACGAACGCAACAAGACAAGCATTTCCAACCCCCTTTCGGATTTTCATGCTTGTCTTGTTTGCAGGCTCGTGCTTATTCTCACCAATTATCAGAACAGCTTATAATATTGGTTGTTTTATCTTTGTGTCATTCCCTGCTCTTCTTCGATTGTAATGAAGGAGTTTTTGGCAAAAGCAGGCATCTTCATCAACAGCATATATACGACGATGCCGACGATAAAGGAGAAAACGTATCCATTAGCAGCGATGTGATCCATCACCGTCAATTCACCCCCATCATACAACCAGACGGTATTGCCCAGCAGGGGCAGGATGAAGGCTGCGATCCAGGCAATGATACCGGCCCAGTTGACACCGTTGGTGTACCAGTATCTTCCCTTTTCACCTGCAAAGAGGCTGGCCACGTCTATTCTTCGCTGCTTGTAAATGTAGTAGTCCGCAACGAATACGGCTGCAATAGGAGCCAGAATCATGCCGTAGTTGTTCATCCAGGTAAAGATGTAGGCTGCACCGGAACCATAGATCCACCAGGGCTGGAATACAAAAGTAGCCAGGATGCCGGTGATAATGACGCCTTTTCGGTAAGATATCCGGCTGGGGCTGATGTTGCTGAATCCGTTGGCCGGTGCCACCACGTTGGCCGCTACACAAGTAGTAATGGTGGCAATGACGACGCCGATGGCACAGATGATAACCACCAGCTTGTTGTCCACATAGTAGAAAACATTCGTCGGATCGAACATGGCCTGCCCCATAGTCAGTTTCGTGGACTGGGCGAAGAAAGCACCAACAAAAGCCATGACAAACATGGGAATTGGCACTCCATACAGCTGAGCTCGGAATTGAACCTTCTGGGATTTGGCATATCGGGAGAAGTCCGGAATATTCAGAGCCATGGTAGCCCAGAAAGCAATATTTCCGGTCAGACAGGCAGCAAATACATAGATGATTCCGCCGTTGGCGTCCAGGGCTGCCCAGTCGTTCCCCTGGGCCATGACCTCACCGATGGAAATTCCGGCAGCACTGGTCTGGGCAACGGACCATCCCAGCAGAAGCAGGATGACTACAACAAGAATAGGAGATCCAACATTCTGAACCCATTTGATGTTTTCAAATCCATTGTAAGCAACCCAAATGACGAATACCATGAACAGGAAGAATCCGATCAACTGCCCAACGACGACAGCCGGATTTCCCGGCAACCCCATGGTAATGCTGGGGTCGGCAAAGAAGGGAATGAAGGTTCCTAAAAGAGCTGCAACAGCCCCGCCGCCTACCCAGGCTTGAACGGATGTCCAGCCGCAGGCTACCAGACCTCTCATGACCGCCGGCACGTGGGCACCGACGGCCCCGAAGGTCAGACGGGCAAATATGGGGAAGGGAATTCCATATTTGGTACCCGCATGGGAGTTAAGCTGCATGGGAATCAGAATGATCAGGTTTCCCAGTACAACATTAAAAACTGCCATCCAGGGAGATAATCCGAGGGCAATGGCAGCGGAGGAAAGGGAAAGAGCAGGAATACAGATACACATTCCTACCCAGAGTGCCGTGATATTATAGGTAGTCCAGTTTCTTTGGGAAATTGAAGTGGGCTCCAGGTCCACATTGTAATACTTAGAGCCGGTCAGCTCGGCACGGGCTTCATCCGTCAGCTCGAACAGACCATCCCGCTCTGTCTGGGTATAAATAGCCATAAAACACCTCCACATAATATTAGGAATAATTGCAGAAAGGGTCCCCTGCCTTCGGGGAACTATGAGCCTAATATAGCATCCCGGCAGCAGAGAACCCTCTAGAAATCAGGTAATCCTGGTACAGCTGTACGTTGTGTGTAATATTTTTACCCTCTTTTTTACGGATGGTGCCCGGGCCCGGGGCCTAATCCAGCCCGGAAAATGTCAAAGCACACTGCAAGTCGGATTCCTTCGATTCCCTGCTTCCAATATATCCCATAAACCCGGGTTCACCTCAATTTCGAAAACGACAAAAAGGTGAACCCAACTTTATAAGCAGGTCTGCCTGTTGGCAGTTTTCATAAAAAAATGCGCCAGTTGGCAGACCTGTTTATAAAGTTGGTTGAAATTCGACAAAAGTCTGATAAAATCAAAGTGAATAGTTGTTGAGCGTTTGAAACACTGGAGGCGCAGTATGAAGATAGGTACCTTTGCCAGGAAGTTCGGGCTGAATATCAGCACGATCCGGTTTTATGTCAACAACGGCCTGCTGACCCCCTGCAAGATCGGGGGACAATATGAATTTGACGAGGAGTCGGTGGCGGATATGCAGAAGATCCTGCGATACAAGCAGTTCGACTTCACCCTGGAGGAAATACAGCTGCTCTTTTTTATGGAAAAAGCCTCCCGATACAACGACGATGTGGTTTTGGAAGTCTGTGCCGAACTCCTGAAGAACAAGAAGAAAAGCCTGATGGAAGAGCGGGATAAGATCCTGAAATCCATCGAAGACATCGAAAGGGAAATCCAAAATCTTCCCACCTCGGCGAAAGTAGACTCTCCACCATCGGGAGTCCCCTTTCCCATGCTTCCCCATCTGTACTGTCCCGACTGCCACGTACCCCTGAAGCTGGATTCCGCCAGTCTCAGCGGAGGCAGCATTCAAAAAGGCATTCTCTCCTGCGGCTGCGGCTATCAGTCTCAGATCGAGGACGGCATCATTTTCACCCCGGATTATGTGGAGGACACCCCCTTCAAGGCCTTTGAAAATGTGGAATCCGTCATGGCCATGAAGGATCAATTCAGTCCCCTATATCGAAAATTTGTCGCCAAATGCTACAGCTGGATGTACAACCAGATTACCGAAGAACTGAGCGGGATCCGATACTTCATGGCAGGACCCTTTACCTTTAATTTCCTGCTGGAGTTTATCGAAAGGCTTGGTAAAAACCATATTTACATCGTTTTTGACCCTTCCCAGAAACGAATCGCCAAGTTCAAGCAATACCTTTCCGTCTGGAATTATAACGTGGTTTACATCGTTGGGAACGCAGGACGGCTGCCGGTGCAGAAGGAAACCGTAGACTATTTCATCGATGATTATTCCACTACCAACTCCCTGTTTACCTACGGAGGTTTTGCAACGGATAAGCTGGGGCCTCTGATCAAACCGGGAGGGGAAGTCGTGGGAATCTTTACCGCCTACCCCCAAGCCCCCAGAAGCCTGCGGAATTTTAAGCAGAATCACCCAAACTTCCTGCCGGAAAAAATGACCCTATCGGGCCTGAAGTACCAGTGGTCTTTGGAAAAAACCGAGATGATCGAGAAAAAGCTCATTGGCACCACCACCCCCGCAGAGATCCATTTCCCCCAGAACGAATTGGGAGAACCCATTGAAATTTACGGGTATCATGCTAAAAAGCAACGCTGACACAAAACAGGACGATCCTTGACCAGCAGGGATCGTCCTGTCACTTTTATCATTGGTTCTTCAACGTTGAATAATCGGTTTATCCGAGCCGGATTAACAGCTGGCCCGTCTTGACCTGCTGGCCTTCCTTGACTAAAATGCTGTCCACCTTGCCATCTCGAACCGCCGCCATGACGGTTTCCATCTTCATAGCCTCGATGACAGCCAGACTTTGGCCTGCTTTGACCGCGTCTCCTTCTTTGACCAGGATTTTCATGATGTGGCCTGGGATGCTGGCTCCTACTTCCGAATCGGAGGCGGGATCTGCCATCTGCACTGCTGGCTCATCAGCTCCCTGCATTTTCTGAAGGGCAGATTTATCCTTCACCCGGATCTCCCTTCGGTTGCCATTGACCTCAAACTCCAAGGTACGGAAGCCTTCCGAATCCGGTTTGCCCATCCGCAGATATTCCACCACCAGAACCCGGCCTTCTGCCACTTCGATCTCGCTGGTTTCTCCCTCTGCCAGACCGTGAAAAAACACGTCGCTGCCCATCCGGCTCACATCCCCGTTTTCCATGTAGTACTTGATATAATTTTCAAATACGTCCGGATATAGGGCATAACTGACCTTGTCTTTTCCGGTGGGTTCAAAGCCGTATTTCCCCTTCAGGTAACGACCATGGGCCTCCAGATCTTCCGGCGGCAGCAGCTCCCCGGGGCGGACAGTGATGGGCTCGATGTCCTTCAGCACCAGCTTCTGCAGGTCCTGGGGAAATCCCCATTCCGGCTGACCCATCATCCCCTGGAAGTAGGAAACTACTGAGTCGGGGAAGGCCATATTCTTTGCCTTTTCAAAGATGTTTTCCGGAGTCAGGTCGTTTTTGACCATGAAGATAGCCAGGTCTCCCACCATTTTGGAAGACGGGGTGACTTTTACGATATCCCCCACCATCTCGTTGACGGTTTTGTACATTTCCTTCACGTCAGTGAACCGATGGCCCAAACCGAAGCTCTCTACCTGAGGCTTCAGATTGGAATACTGGCCTCCTGGAATCTCATACCGGTAGATTTCCGCACTTCCTGACTTCAGGTCCGACTCAAAGGGGTAATAAACCGGCCGGACCGCTGCCCAATAATCGGACAGCTTCTGGATGCCCTTCAAATCAATGCCCGTATCCCGCTCCGTGTTGCTGAGGGCCGCTACCAGCGAGTTCAAGGCAGGCTGACTGGTCAGTCCGGACATGCTGTTCAGCGCCGTATCCACGATGTCTACGCCGGCCTCTGCCGCCATTAGGGCTGTGGCTCCCCCGTTTCCAGTCGTATCATGGGTGTGAAGGTGGATGGGAATGGAAATCTCATCCTTCAGGGCCCGGATCAGTTTGACCGCAGCATAGGGCTTCAGCAGAGCGGACATATCCTTGATGGCTAGGATGTGGGCCCCCATTTTTTCGATTTCCTTGGCCTTATCCACGTAATATTGAAGGGAATATTTATCCCGCTTTTCATCCAGAATATCTCCGGTATAGCAGAGTGTCACTTCCGCCAGTTTATTGCATTTCAGCACCTCATCCAAAGCCACCTCGATGCCCTTCAGCCAGTTGAGGGAGTCAAAAATCCGAAAAACGTCAATGCCCGCAGCCGCCGATTCCCGAACGAATTCCCGGATCACGTTGTCCGGATAATTCTTGTATCCCACCGCATTGGCTCCCCGGAACAGCATCTGGAAAAGAACGTTGGGAATCCTCTTACGCATTTCCTCCAGCCGGTCCCAGGGAGATTCATGGAGGAACCGGTAGGCCGTATCGAAGGTGGCGCCGCCCCACATTTCCAGGGAGAACAGGTCCTTTTCATAGACGGAGGTTGCCTTGGAAATCTTAATGATGTCCCGACTCCGCATTCTGGTGGCCATCAGAGACTGCTGGGCATCCCGCATGGTGGTGTCCGTCAACAAAAGTTTTTTCTGGTTCCGGATCCACTGTACAACGGCCTCCGGCCCGCCTTCATCCAGGATCTGCTTGGTTCCCCTAAGATCTTCCGGAACTACCACTTCAGGAACTGATGGGACATCGAATTCCACCTTTTTTCCCTTAGTCTGATTGACGATCAGGTCTCCCAGATATTTCAGCACCCGGTGCTCCTCATCGGAACGGGGGACAATGTCAAAGAGGTCCGGATTTTCCCCCACAAAGCCGGTATCACAGGCGCCTGCCAGGAAGGTGGGATGATTCAGCACGTTAATGAGAAAATCGATGTTGGTCTTGACTCCGGTAATGGAAATTTCCTTAATAGCCCGGATGGCCTTTCTGGCCGCATCGTCAAAGGTTCTGGAATGGGCACTGGTCTTAACCAACAGGCTGTCGTAATAGGGACTGATGATAGCACCCGTATAGGCATTACCCGCATCCAGCCGGATTCCGAAGCCGGAGCCAGAGCGGTAATAGTCGATACGACCCGTGTCCGGTGCGAACTGATTCGTCGGATCTTCCGTCGTGATTCGACACTGAATAGCATAGCCCCGGGGCTGGATCGATTCCTGAGAAGGTATCCCTACCTCAGCCGAATCCAGAGCAAAACCTTCCGCTATGAGAATCTGGCTCTGGACGATGTCGATACCGGTGGTCATTTCCGTTACCGTATGCTCCACCTGAATCCTGGGGTTCATTTCAATGAAATAGTGATTGCCGGCTTTGTCCACCAAAAACTCCACCGTTCCGGCGCTCTGATAATGGACAGACCTGGCGATTTTTACAGCATCCCGGCAGATTTCTTCCCGCTTTTCCTCCGTCAGGCAGAAAGCCGGTGTGTATTCGATGATCTTCTGGTGGCGCCGCTGGATGGAGCAATCCCGCTCAAACAGGTGCACCAGGTTCCCCTTCTTGTCTCCCAGAATCTGAACTTCAATGTGCTTGGGGGCTTCAATGTATTTTTCCACGAAGATGTCATCAATTCCAAAAGCCTTTCTGGCCTCATTTCTGGTGCTGGAAAAGGCTGTTTCCAAATCCGCTTCAGAAGAGACGATTCGCATACCTCGCCCGCCGCCCCCGGCTGCCGCTTTCAGCATCACCGGATAGCCGCATTCCAAGGCCACCTCCCGAGCTTCTTCCAGGGTATTGACCGGTTTGTCGATGCCAGGCACCACGGGAACCCCCGCTTCTCTAGCCACCAGCTTAGACTGGATCTTGTCCCCCATCCGCTCCATCATCTCGGCGGTAGGTCCGATGAATTCGATGCCTACCTCCCGGCATTTCCGGGCAAATTCAGGATTTTCCGAAAGGAAGCCGTAACCTGGATGGATGGCGTCCACCCCTTTTTTTAAGGCCAGGCGGATGATTTCATCTATGTTCAGGTAAGCCTCCAGGGGCCCTTTCCCTTCTCCGATCTGGTAAGACTCACTGGCTTTGGTCCGAAACAGGGATAATTTATCCTCTTCGGAGTAGATTGCTACGGTACGGATGCCCAGCTCGTGGCAGGCTCGGATCACCCGGATGGCAATTTCTCCCCGGTTGGCAACCAGGACTCGCTTAAACCTTCTTTCCATCTGTTTTATTCCTTTCGATTCTACATTTCAAAATCTAAAAATATGCTAACCCGTAAAATTTGATGCTCAAAGAAAAACTATTTTAAGCGCAATTCTACTATGTTTTTTTGTGATTGTCAACAAATAATTTATCGGATTTTGTGAATAAAAATAATTTCAAAAGGTGATTGACAGAAAAAGGGAAAATCAATATAATGGTGAAAAGTTTTTTCCGGTCCCTGGGCCTAAAAGAAAATCGACCTCACAGAAAGGATTCTTTGGATGAATCATTCCTTCTCAAAGAGAAAAACCAATAATCAGAAAAAACCAAAATATTCAGAAAGCAAACGATGGGGGTACGTTTTTACCGGCATCCTGATGTTTTTATGCCTTGGAACCGTCTATTCCTGGAGCGTCTTCCGAAAGCCTCTGGAGGAATTGTTCCAGATCGGCTCCACGGAAAGCGGACTTCCTTATATGCTGTTTCTGGCCTGCTATTCTTTTCTAATGCCAGCAGGCGGATTATTGCTGGAAAAAAATACCCCCAGAAAGGTTATCCTTCTGGGGACTTTATTGGTGGGCGGAGGCTGGATCCTGGCTGGGTATTCACAGAATATCATCCACCTGTCCCTTACCTACGGCCTGATTGCCGGCAGCGGAGTCGGCATCATCTACGGTGTCCCTATGGCCGTTGTCGCCCGGTGGTTCCCGGACAAAACCGGATTTGCAGTAGGGCTTACCCTTTTAGGTTTTGGGCTCTCCCCTCTGATTACTGCTCCGGCAGCCCGGGCTCTCATCGATGCCTACACGCCCCTTCCCAGCTTCCGAATTTTAGGAATTTTATTCCTGATCCTCTTGGTACTTCTCGCTCTGCCCTTTCGTTTCCCCGGCGAAGGAGAAACCCTTCCTCCGGTGGACCAGCGAAACCGTCAATTAGAATCAGGGGAAACAGATACTCATCACATGATCCGGACTCGAAAATTTGCCGGCCTTTGGCTGTGCTTTGCCATCAGCACCATGGTTGGCCTCATGTCTATCGGCATGACCAGCTCTGCCGGAGAAGAGCTGCTGCACATGGATCCCGATCAAGTTGCCTGGCTGGTCTCCCTTTTCGCTCTCGGCAACGGGGCGGGACGTCCATTCTTCGGTTGGCTCACGGACCGCCTTGGAACATACCCTACTGCCTTGATCACTTATGGGATGATGATTCTTTCTTCCTTATTAATGCTGCTATCCGGCGAAACCTCTATTCTGATTTATATCCTTTCCTTTGCTCTGCTCTGGATGACCCTGGGTGGATGGCTGGCCATCGCTCCCGCTTCCACCAGCCATTTCTTCGGTCGGAAGTTTTATAGCAAGAATTATGGATTCGTCTTTACCGCTTACGGGGTCGGTGCCATTCTGGGCGTCCTGCTTTCCGGCTTTATCCGGGACAGCTTCGGCAGTTACCTTTATGTATTTTATCCCGTTCTGATTCTGGGGATTCTGGGAATGGTCCTTTCTGCCTTGCTCCTTAGAAAATAAAACCCTTAAGGGTTTTCCGGTTATCCTGAAAAGGCCTTAAGGGCATTGGGCAAATCCTTCAGACCAGAGGCAGGCCCCGCAAGTGGGCGCTTGGTTGCCAAAGCAATCTTCCTGATTTTCTTCTGCATATTGGCAGATTCCACAGATGGTGCAAGGGGAAAAGGAAAAATCCAACACCCGTCTTCGAAAACTTTCATAATCTGCTTTCTCCCAGATGGTTTTCAAGTTTTCTTCCTTTATATTACCAAAAGAGTGGTGTCGGACTATCCGCTCCACATTTTGCAGGTAGGTTCGGTTGGTGTGGAGCATGGCCATGCAGGGAGAAACCGCTCCGTCCCAACGGACATATAGGCTTTCCTCCTCGATGAACTTACAGTGACCGGCATCTCGCACCACCCGATTCTTGCCCAGCTGAAGCTGTGGCCAGTCCCGGAGCACTGTCAGCAGCACTTCCGGAGGCAGCTGCTCAAAATCCATGATGGGCATGGAAAGGAGCTTTTTTCGGGAGGAGCCGGCAGTTTCTTTCATGGACCCACAAGAAAGGGTTCTGGTATATAGCACTTCCTTCTGCATCTCCCGGGTATAGGGAATCAGATTGGATACTTTGATTTCGCTGGCCCCCAGAAAAGATCCGATTTCCAGGATTTCCGGGAGTCCGGCGATATTGCTTTTTGTGGCTACAAAGGCAATTCCCAGTTCTGCTTCCGGCCGGATCTGAGGTCTTATCCTACGAAAGGCCGATAGGGTTTTTACCAGTGGTCCATACCCCACCGTTTCCCCGACAATTTCTTCCTGACTATCCCGATGATCCCGGTCCAGAGAAACCCATAGCCTGTCTAAGCCGGCTCGGAGAAATGCCTCGATGGTTCCTTCCCTCAGAAGACTTCCGTTGCTGATCAAGTCCACCCTTCGCCCAGTTTCTTTCGCCATTTTCACCATCGTAAGGATATCCGGATGGGACATGGGTTCAGCAATCCCTCCGAAAAAGATGCTTTCCACTGTATCAATCCCCAAAATCTGCCCCATCAATTTCCCAAAGAGATCCAAATCCATATCCCCCAGGGGCTCCTTCTCCCAGGTGTTTCTGGGACACATTGTGCAGGTCAGATTGCATCGAGTGGTTGGCTCAATGTAGATTTTTTTCATAAAATTCTTCCATTGCGGATCCGGTCAGCCAGATCCCGGATATTGACGTCGATCCGATCCATGATTTCTTTAAATTCTTCGTCCCGTTTCCCAGAGGGGTCCTCCAGACCCCAGTCTTCCCGGTGGCGGCAGGGCAGGAAGGGGCACTCCACATTACAGCCCATGGTAATGACCACATCCAGCGGCGGAATCTCATCCAGCAACTTGGAGTGCTGCTTTTCTTCCATATCGATTCCGTATACTTCCTTCATCAGCCGGACTGCGTCCTGATTGATTTGGGGCTTGGTCTCCGTTCCTGCCGAATAGCTTTCAAAGACATCAGAAGCCAGGTGTCGGCCAAGGGCCTCTGCCATCTGACTGCGGCAGGAATTGTGGACACAGATAAATCCTACTTTAGGTTTTGTGTTCGTGTTCATCGGCCTTCTCCCTTCTCTTATTTCCGGATTTCGGCTTCCTCAGGAAACCAGTTGCGGGTACTATTGGCGATCTTAACCAGCATCAGCATGACCGGTACCTCCACTAGCACTCCAACGATAGTGGCCAGGGCTACAGGACTTTGGGTACCGAAGAGGGCTATGGCTACCGCCACGGCCAGTTCAAAGAAATTGGAAGCCCCGATCATCCCGGCAGGAGCTGCAATATTATGGGGCAGTTTCATTGCTTTTGCCGCCAGATAGGCGATAAAGAAAACCAGAACGGTCTGGATAACCAGCGGTACGGCGATCAGGACAATGTGCAGCGGATTATCCAGAATCACCTGGCCCTGGAAGGAAAAGATGATGACCAGCGTCAGCAAAAGTCCAATAATGGTGATGTTGCCAAACTTGGGTATGAATGTTTTTTCAAAGTAATCCATCCCTTTTGACCGAGTTAGATGGTTTCGGGTCAGCACTCCGGCAGTCAGAGGAATGACCACGAAGAGGACAACGGAAAGGAGCAGGGTATCCCAGGGAATGGTCACGCCGCCAATTCCCAAAAGGAATGCAACAATGGGGGTAAAGGCAGCCAAAATAATCAGATCGTTGGTGGCCACCTGAACCACTGTATAGGCCGGATTCCCCTTGGTTAAATGACTCCATACAAAGACCATAGCCGTGCAGGGGGCTGCCCCCAGAAGGATGGCTCCCGCCAGATAGTCCCTGGCCAGGTCCGCCGGTATAAAGGCGGAGAATATCACATTGAAAAAAATCCAGGCAATGGCGAACATGGTAAAGGGCTTGATCAGCCAGTTGACTGCCCAGGTGATATAAAGACCTTTTGGGTTTTTCCCCACGTTCTTGACGCTCTGAAAATCCACCTTCAGCATCATCGGGTAAATCATCAGCCAAATGAGGATGGCAATGGGAATGGAGACATTGGCATATTCAAATTGACCTAGAAAGTCCGGTATTGCCGGGGCAAAACGGCCTATCAGGACTCCTGCCACCATGCACAGGGCGACCCAAAGGGTCAGGTAGCGTTCAAAAAAGCTGATTCCTTCTAATTTCTGTTTCGTCATAAATCCATCTCCCCTTTTCTTTTAAACACTATTTCGTCAGGAGCTTTACGATATCCTTTGGTTTCAGTACCTTGCCGGAGGATACTACTTTGTCATCTATTACCAGGCCGGGTGTGGAAAGAATCCCATATCCGGCAATTTCCCCAAAGTCGGTTACCTTCTCTATTTCCGCCTCTAAACCCAGCTCTTTTAAGGCTGCTTTGGTGTTGTCCGCCAGGTTTTCACAATTTTTGCATCCCGGTCCCAATACTTTGATTTTCATGTTCATTCTCCTTTTCTCTTCTTTTATATAAAACCTTTTATAGGAACAGCCAGCTGAACCCGTTGAACAAGTATCCAATCAAGACGATTCCCAGGGTAACCACCCCGAAAAACAAACCAAGAAGCCGGGGTTTCACCACTCGCTTCAGCATAATCAGGGAGGGCAGAGACAGGGCCGTGACTCCCATCATGAAGGCCAGGACGGTGCCCAGCCCCGCCCCTTTATATACCAGGGCTTCGGCAATGGGCAAGGTGCCGAAGATATCCGCATACATGGGGACCCCAACCAGTGTTGCTACCAGCACCGAATACCATTTATCCTGACCGAGGATGGCGGTAACCACTTCCTCTGGAATCCAGTTGTGGATCACGGCGCCGATGCCCACGCCAATGAGGATATACAGCCAGACCCTTTTAATGATGTCCAGAACCTGGTTCCGGGAAAAGCTCAGTCGGTCCTGCATGGTCAGGGTTTCCTGTCCGGCTTCTCCGATGGAAGTAGTATACACAAAAGGTTCTACATAGCTTTCCATCCGGGCCCTACTGATAACCGTACCCCCCACTACTGCCAAGACCAACCCTACCACTACATAAGCAAGGGCAATCCGCCAGTTAAAAATGCTGGCTAGCAGAATAACGGAAGCCAAATCCACCAGAGGGGAGGAAATCAGAAAGGAAAAGGTGACGCCAATAGGGAGGCCCGCTCCTGTAAATCCTATAAACAGCGGGATAGAGGAGCAAGAGCAGAAGGGGGTGACCGTGCCCAGGAGAGCCCCCAGCAGATTGGCCGAGATTCCCTTGTGCCTCCCCAGAATCTTCCGGGTCCGTTCCGGCGGGAAGAAGCTTTGAATCCAGGAAATGGAGAAAATCAGCACCGACAAAAGGATAAAGATCTTCACCACATCGTAGAGGAAAAAATGAATGCTTCCTCCCAACCGGCTGCCCATCTCCAGGCCAAAGACCTTTACCACCAATATTTCCACCAGGTCATACAGCCACTGCATCTTCAGCAGCTGGTTATTTATAAATTCAAAAAAAATCATGGATGCTACAATGTCCCTTCTTCACACTCTCCAGGGCCGCACTGACTCAGGAAATACTCTTTATTCTCCAGCCCCTTCCGGTCCTCCAGCAGCACCGGATAGGAAAAAATATCCTGATCCAGATCTTCCAGAATCTTCATCAGCGCCTTGCTTTCTTGTTTTAAGGAATAATAGACGAACTTTTCTCGCCGATCGTCGGACACCAGGCCCAAATCCCGCAGTTTCGAAAGGCTTTTGGAAATCTTAGGCTGGGGCATTTTCAGGATGCCGGTCAGCTGGCAGACGCACAGTTCCTCCTGATACAGCAGGGACAGGATCCGCAAACGGGTCTCGTCGGATAATATTTTAAAAAGGCTGGTCAATTGATTCATAGCTACTTCCTTTCTTGATTCAGAGGCAGGCATTTTTATATATGCAATTCTCATATTCCCATATGTGCATATATAAATATACACCCTCTTTTTCCCGAAGTCAACCGGTTTTATCAAGATTTAAGGACCCGGGTCGAAGGTTGCTCCCAATGGTGTCTTGACATCTGTCAATCCATATGATAGATTGGACAAAATTCAACAAATATCTGACCAGAAGGAGAAGACATGGACGAGTCAATACAAGAAATAAAAAATCAAATCCAGAAACTGAAAAAAGAGCGTAATGCCGTCATCCTGGCCCACTATTACGTGCCGGGGGAAGTTCAGGATATAGCCGATTTTGTGGGGGATTCCTATTACCTCAGCAAGATAGCCGCTTCAGCAAAAGAGGATGTGATCCTCTTCTGTGGCGTCCACTTCATGGGGGAAAGCGCCAAACTGTTGAGCCCGGGGAAAAAAGTCCTGATGCCGGACCTGACCGCCGATTGCCCCATGGCCCACATGGCCACAGTAACCGGCATACAAAAAATTCGAGCAGAACACCCGGAAGCTGCCGTAGTCTGCTATATCAACTCCACCGCCGAAATCAAAGCCCACTCAGACGTCTGCGTCACCTCTTCCAATGCCCTGCAAGTAGTAAAAAATCTGCCCAACCGGGAAATTTACTTTATTCCGGATCGACATCTTGGCAGTTATGTGGCTGGACTGGTGCCGGAAAAAATCTTCCTATTTAACGAAGGATTCTGCCCCATCCACCAGCAGATCACCCGGGAGGATGTGGAAAAGGCAAAAGCCCTCCATCCCCATGCCAGGGTAGCCGCCCACCCGGAATGCGATCAGGAAGTCCTGGCCCTGGCCGATTACATAGGCAGTACCTCCGGGATCATCGACTACGCCACCTCTTCTGGCGGGGAAGAGCTGATCGTCTGCACGGAAACCGGGGTCTTTCATGAAATCTGGAAAAAGGCCGGTCACAAAAGGCTGATCGCCCCCAGAGCAGACCAAATCTGCCCTGATATGAAAAAAAACACCCTGATGAAAGTCCTGGAAGCACTGGTCCACATGGAGCCGGAAGTTGAGCTGCCGGAATCCATCCGGGAGGAAGCCCTGCGGCCCCTGGAACGGATGCTTCGCCTGGCTCAGGAGGGTTCTCATGAAAAACAATAAGGAATACGATGTCATCATCGCAGGCTCTGGCCTTGCCGGTCTTTTTGCAGCCCTGAACCTGCCGGAAAGCTATAAGATCCTCATCGTCACCAAGGATACGGCCGACTTGAGCGACTCCTTCCTGGCCCAGGGAGGAATCTGTGTGCAACGGGACGATGACGATTATGACAGCTTCATGGAAGACACCATGAAAGCCGGTCATTATGAAAACAAGCGGGAAGCCGTGGATGTGATGATTCGGGAATCCAGAGAGGTCATCCGGGATTTGCTGTCAGCCGGGGTTGAATTTGACAAAACCCCTTCCGGTGATTTTGCCTACACCAAAGAAGCCGCCCATTCCAAGGCTCGGATTCTCCATGCCCGGGACACCACCGGCCAGGAAATCTGTAGCAAGCTGACCCTTCGGGTTCGGGAACGGTCAAACATTGAAATCATGGAAGGAAGCCGGGTGGTGGACATTCTTATTTCCAAAGGCCGATGCTGGGGTGTTGTGGTTCGCCGGCCGGGTCAGCCTCCGGAAAATATTTTGTGCAGGGATGTCATCCTGGCCACCGGCGGTGTCGGCGGTCTTTATCCCCGCTCCACCAATTACCCCCATCTGACAGGGGATGCTCTGGCCATTGCTCTGCGCCACGGCATCCAGGTCAAGGACATGAGCTTCGTTCAGGTCCACCCCACTTCCCTCTACACAGAAAAGCCCGGAAGAGCCTTCCTGATTTCTGAGGCGGTCCGGGGGGAAGGGGCCATTTTACTGGATAAAAAGGGGAACCGTTTTGTAGACGAGCTGCTGCCCAGGGATCAGGTCACCGAAGCCATCTATGCCCAGATGGAAAAGGATCAAATGCCCTATGTGATGCTCTGCCTGGCCGGTCATACGGAGGCGGATATTCCGGTTCGCTTCCCAGGCATCTACCAACGCTGCCTCCAGGAGGGCTACGACATTTCCAAGGAATGCATTCCGGTCGTACCAGCCCAGCATTACTTCATGGGGGGAATCGACGTGGACCTTACCAGCCGCACCTCCCTGGACCACCTGTATGCTGTGGGAGAAACCAGCTGCAACGGAGTTCACGGACGGAACCGGCTGGCCAGCAACTCCCTGCTGGAAAGCCTGGTCTTCAGCAAAAGGGCTGCCTTAGACATCCAAAAACAGGACCAAGGAGAAATTCCTCCCGACTTCCCCACGCCGGATCCCGCCTATTATGATAAAATAGAAACAGAAAATCGTGAATTGGTAAGCAAGGAAATCAGAAAGGAACCGAATCATGTTGAATAATATGGATACCTTTATTTTATCCGCCCTCCGGGAGGATATTTCCCATGAAGATATATCAACCAATTCCGTCCTTCGGGAGGCAACACCGGGCAAAGCCCAGCTGATCTGCAAACAGCCGGGAGTCTTGGCTGGTCTCCCGGTATTTCAGCGGGTATTCACGCTGCTGGACAGTTCCATGAGCTTTCAGGTCTATGCCCAGGACGGAGACGTGATTGAGTCCGGCATGGTCATCGCCGAGGTCTATGGGGATCTCCGGTCCATCCTGTCAGGAGAACGGACAGCCCTCAACTACTTGCAGCGGATGAGCGGAATCGCTACCCACACCAGGAAAATCAGTGATCTGCTGAACGGCAGCGGAACCAGACTTTTGGACACCAGAAAAACCACCCCCAACAACCGGATCTTTGAAAAGTATGCGGTGCGGATCGGCGGGGGTCAGAACCATCGCTTTAACCTCTCCGACGGCGTCATGCTGAAGGACAACCACATCGCTGCAGCAGGAGGTATCGCCAACGCCGTCCGTATGGCCCGGAAATACGCTCCATTTGTCCACAAAATAGAAGTGGAAGCAGAAAGCCTGGACATGGTCCGGGAAGCCCTGGAGGCCGGTGCCGACATTATCATGCTGGACAACATGAGTCAGTCGGAAATGAAGGAAGCTATCGCTATGACCCGGGGACGGGCCCTGGTGGAATGCTCCGGCAACATTACCCTGGACAATATCGGTGCCATCATAGAAACAGGCGCCGACTATGTATCCTGCGGCGCCCTGACTCATTCCTCTCCCATATTGGATTTTTCTCTTAAAAACATGGAGCGAACCTGACCTGGGTCTTCTCCTGCCCAAAAAATTTGGGGCAGGAATCGTCAATTATTCGAAAGGGTGGATTCAAATCGTCAATGACGCATTGATCCCCTTTATCTGAAAAACTACAAATCAACGTCGATTGCCGAAAAAAAATGCCATAGATATAATTTTAGTGAGAAAACAAATTCACTATTATCGATGGATATTCGGAGGTGCGACGTGAAATTATTAGTAGTAGGATGCGGCGGTGTCGGCGAATCAATTATCAAGATTCTAAAAGAACGGGATTCGGATGGAGCCTGGTTGGAAAAACTGATAGCTGCTGATTATGACCTTTCAAAAGCCGAAAGGATAACAAAAGAGATCAAAGACAGCCGGTTCCTGCCGGAGAAAGTGGATGCAACAAAAAAAGAAAATATCATCGAACTGATCCAGCGGCACCAGATCGACCTGGTTATGGACGCCGCTCTCCCCTTTATGACCAATACTATTTTCGATGCAGCTTACGAAGGAAACGCCAACTATATCAATATGGGCGTATGGTGTGTACCGAAAGAAGAGCCGGACTGCTATGGTATTGGGAAGGACTGCTATACGGAGTTTATGGCAGACTATAATCTCAGCAAAAGCCGTCAATGGGAAGAAAAAAACCTTCTGGCCATCATAGGCCTGGGAATCGAACCGGGGACCATCGATGTGTTTGCCCGCTTTGCTTCAGACTATCTGTTCGACAAACTGGAAACCATTGATGTTAAGGATGGAGGAAACCTGGAAAACCCCAACGGTAGTAAAGATGATGTTTTTTTCGGTTTCAACGTATGGACCATGCTGGATGAATGCATGAACCCTTGTGTAACCTGGGACGGGGAAAAGGGTTTCTTATGCGAAGAACCCTTATCGGATCCGGAAATTTTTGACTTCCCGGAAGGAATCGGTCCTATCAAACTGTATAAAATCGAGCATGAAGAACCGGTCTTTATGTCCCGCAAGCTGGCAAATCGCGGTCTGAAGCGTGTCACTTACAAGATCAGCCTCGATGACAATCTCGTTCATGCTCTTAAGGCAGTCAAAGCCCTTGGCCTGCGAAGCACAAAGCCGGTTCCGATAGACGGAGCCCAAATCTCACCCCGTGATTTTGTAGCCAAAGTAGCACCCCAACCCGATGCAATCGACGGAAACATGTCCGGTAAAATATGTGGCGGCGTCCTCTGCGAAGGAATCAAGAACGGACATAAGCGGAAAGTATTTTTATACCAGATCACGGATCAGCAGGAATCTCTTGAACGTTTCGGGACACAGGCCGTCGTAAGCCAAACTGGCTTCGGAGCTGCCATCGGTATCGAATTGCTGGGCCGAGGCCTGTGGAAAGGGACCGGAGTCCAGACACCGGAGTGCTTTGATCCTCTGCCTTATATGAAACTAATGCGGGAAGCGAATTTCTATTTTGCTCTTTCCGAGTATGACTCCCCCTATAAAACCCAAAACGATCAAAAGCTGTTCAACGAACTCTTCTGATAAACCCTCCATCGTGGTGCGGGTCATTCCCTCACCACGTTTCCCTTTTATTTCCAGTACCGGTGTGGTACACTATTTCTAATGGGCCGCTTCCACAAACAGGGTGATAGTATGAAGAACGAAACAGTATGCTACGATCAAGCTTTCTCTTGCCGTGTTGGTTCCTGTAACATCCGGCAGATTCCCCCTCATTGGCACGATACGGATATTGAGATCGTTTTCGTGTTGGAGGGCAAGGTCTTCGTCCATGCGGTATACGATAATTTTCAACTGTCAGCCGGGGATTTCGTGGTCATCAATCACGAAGATATCCACACGATCCATTCCGAGGAAGACAACGTTACCTTTCTGATCCACATGAATCTGAGCGACTTTGAAGATTCTTATCCTTTTATTATGTATCAGGATCTGATGTGCGAAAGCTTTAATACAAACTCTTCTCAAACCGAATATGCGCGGATTTTACGTAAACTCTTTATGAAGATGATTCTGGAATGGATTAAAAAGGATGCCCGTGATGCCAACAAGCTGAATGCCATTACAGAGGATTGCATTAATATCATGGCGCATCGGTTCGATATTGCCCATTACTACAACGACCGACCGATACCGGATCATCAGTTGCAGCGTTACTACCGGATCATGAGGAGTATCGCCCTCCATTATGATGAGAAAATCACAATGGAAGAAATCGCCAGCGAAGAATATATCGGTAAAAATTACATCTCCCAGTTCTGGAAAAAAATGCTGGGCATCAATTTCACCGATTATCTCAACTCCCGCAGAACCGAAGTTGCCCAGAAACTGATGCTGACCACCAGCCTGAATCTGCAGGAAATATCCCTGAAATGTGGATTTTCGGATTCCAAATATTTCTATAAGTATTTCAAGCGCTGGTATGGCACCACCCCTTCTGAACACAAAAAGAAATATGAGAGTCTGGAAAAGAAAACTGGCCATTCTACCATACCCTTTGAGGACAGCCTGATCAGCGAAAAATACAGCAACCTGTTCGTTGATTATCTGGTGGAGAACGGAGCCGAGCTCTTTCCCCTTCACGAAATCCCTCCCTCCTCCTGGCGACAAAAATTTGAACAAAATGTATTGAATTCCGGTCGCCGGATCAAACGGGAAATGATGAAAGAAAATCAGCGGAGCATCGGTCTGAAAGAAATCTTTCTTCCTCTCTTCGATCGGAACGTGGTTCATTTTTCAGAGGGAGAGCCGGTCTTTGACTGGAATTTCATCGGCGAAGTCATCCATTATTCCCGGGAAATGAACTATTATATCTGCATCGAAATCAACTATTCAGATCGAGGCCATCAAGATTGGCAAAAGATCCTGGATCGATTCACCACCTTTGTCCTTACGCTGATGGGTAAAGAGTACCTGTCCCGATTCCGGTTCCATGTATACTTCACTGATGTGCACATTGACGCTGAAGCCCAGGAGCTGATCAACTCCCTGTGTGAAAAAACAGATTCCCGTAGTCTCAAAGTGGCCGTAAGGTATCAATGACCTTTTTTACATGACAATTTATCGAAGAAGCAGCGTTAAATCGACCATGCTTCTTTTTGTTTGTCCTTCTGCAAAATCATCCTTGCCTATTTCTCCAGTTATCCCCTTTCAAGATAGAATCTCCGTCTATTGTGTGCTCCCAAATCACCTTGTAGGATAGTATAAAAGGTAGCATAAGAAATGAGGTGATCTATTGTCTACTAAAATTTTGAGAGAAGGCGTTGCCGGATTAAAACAGTATGACCTTAAAGTATCCACCATCGTGTTTATGATTTATTGCCTTGTGGCAGCCGGTGCCTTCGGTATTGAAGAAATGATTCCATCCAGCGGTCCGGGCCTTACCATCGTTATGCTGGTCCTTTTTGCTGTTTTCTGGGCCCTTCCCATCAGTCACATGGTGGCCGAACTAGGCTCCATCCTTCCTGCCGAAGGCGGATCCTACGTTTGGGTCAAAGAGGCACTTGGAGAATTTTGGGGGTTTCAGGCCGGATGGTGGGCCACCATGTCCATTTACGTGACCAACGGGGTTTATGTTGCATTGGTCGTCGGGTATCTCGGCCGCTTTTTCGACTTTTCGGAAACCCAGGGGTTTTTAATCAAAATAGCCATGATCCTGATATTCACCGTCATTAACCTGATGGGAATCCGGGAAGTGGGCAGAGTCAGCACGGTCCTTTCCATCATCGTGCTCCTTGCCTTCAGTGCGGTAGCACTGGTGGGCTTCACGAACTGGCAGAGCAATCCTTTTGTTCCCTTTATGCCGGAAGGCCAGGGCTTGATTGAAAGCGTCGGCGGAGGTATTGCCATCTGTATCTGGATGTACTGCGGCTATGAATGCATCTCCTCCGTCGCAGGGGAGATCAAGGATCCCCAGGTCATACCAAAAGGCTTGCTGATTGCCATGCCTCTGATTGCAGCCAGTTATATCCTTCCGACAATGGCCGGCCTTGCTTCTGTGGGCCGCTGGGAAGAGTGGGCTACAGACGGTGTTGATGCCGTCGGCTATATGGATGTGTTTACCAGCTTTTTAGGCCCCGCCTTCGGCATCGTTTTTATGGTTATCGCTATTATCTCCCAGTGCTCCATATTCAACACCTATCTTGCTTCCGGCTCCAGAGGATTCTTTGTGCTGGCAGATGATCATCTTTCTCCGCGTATTCTTGTTAAGGTCAGCACAAAAAAAGGGGTGCCATATGTGGGAATTCTCTCCCTCACTCTGGTAACCATCTTTCTGGCTCAATTTGACTTCACCCTGCTGGTCATGGGCGAAGTGGTATTCATGATTGCTCTCTACATCATCCTTTCCATCTCCACCATTGTTTTAAGGAAAAAAATCCCCCTGGAAAAGCGAGTCGGCAAATACTCGATCCCAGGAGGAAACATCGGTTTGTATCTTTGCTGTGGTCTGCCCTTTACCATTTCCGTCATCGCAATTCTGATCAACGGTACAGAATACTTTCTGATTGGCCTGATTGCCATATCCACCGGGCCTGTGCTATATGTCATCGTTAAAAGACGTTACGGAGGTCTTCATGTCCTTTCTCCGGAAAGCCACCCTATCAACCCAATCACAAAACTGGCGGTAGGGGATGTGATTCGGATATCCTTCTACTGCGTCCTGACCGGGTTGTTCGCCATCGCCGGCTCCTTCTTCCTGTTGTGGTATGAAGGAGATTGGGGCCAGGAATACTATCTGGAAGAGTACGAAGAAGGTCTGATCAGCAGTTTTGACACCATGATTACCGTCCTTCAGTACGGCGGCATTGTTCTGATACTCGTTGGTCTAATCAGTTACATAATCGGTAAAAAAATCGACAAACCTTCAACAATTCTATCTTTTCAGGAATCCGCCTAAAAGATCTCCGACTTCATCAATGATGCTTCCGTCATCATCAGAGTCCAGCAGATTGGTTACCATGGCTTTGATTCCCCCATTGCCTCCCTGCCCAAGACCGCCGGCCAGCATGCCGATCAGATTGGAGGCATCCAGATTGCCCCGTTTCTTTTCCTGTCCCAGCGCTCCCAGAAGCATGGGGGCCAGCTGAGTCAGAATGCCGGCTACTTGTCCAGGGTTCATTCCCGACTGCCGGGCAAGATTGGTCTGAACCCGTTGACTGTTTCCACCCAGCACATGGCTCAGGATTTTTGCTCCATCGTCTTTGTCTACCTTGCTCAGAAAGGAATCCAGATCCATCACATCGTCATCCTGATGCTGGTCCAAGGCTCCAAGGAGAGAAGACAATCCATCCGGGTCCTTTGCGTTTCGACCCATCGCTTCCATCAGGGCTGGCAGACCCATTTGAGTAGCTTTTTTTACCTGCTCTGGCCGGGCTCCAACCGAGCCTCCCAATTTGCTGAGCATCCCGTCATCTAATAATTGTTCCGTAACCTTCTTCAATAGATCCATGCTGCACCTCCGCAATCTTTACGACCCCTTCCCGGGGTCCCCGGAAACGTACGCTGCTGGCTGCCACTTCGGCAGCCTTTTTAAGTGCACCTTCAAATCCAAACTTTTCCTGAATCAGAAAAAATCCGTAGGCTCCATGAAATATATCTCCGGCACCCAAGGTGTCTACCGCCTGAACCCGAAGCGGGAAAACATCTCCCTTTAAACCGGCTTCCTGCCAGCTGACAGGTCCCTCGCCTCTGGTAACGGCAGCCCGCAGGACGCCAAGCTCCTGACAAAGAGAGAAGAACTCTACTCCACCTGGGGGAACGCAGTCTTCGGATGCGATTACGTCCGTTGCCAAAGAGATGCATTCAACCATATAATCCTTCCAGCTGCCGGCATCTAAAATCCTGGGAATATCCCGTTCTTTGGCCATCTTGAGAGACTCCAGGGCCGGGCCCTTCAGGTTGCAATCGGTCAGAAGAAAATCCGCTTCAGAAACCCACTCTGAAAGGTCTTTCGTACAGGCGCCTAAATCCGGCTGGCCGTTCCAGATGGTCCGGCTGCCGTTTAAGGTATTGACCAGGATTCCTGAGATACTGGGCAGGCTGGTTTCTCCTTCTGCCAGATCCAGGACCCGGATCCGGTATCCTTCTAATTCCTCCTTAATCAACTTACCCATGGGGGAATCGCCGATACAACTGACCAGCAGGGCCTCCCCTCCAAGAAGGGAAAAAGTAATTGCAGCGTTTGCAGCAGGCCCGCCGACGCAGGTATTGTATTCGGTGGTTTTCATTTTTTTGTTTTCTGCCGGGGCTGAATCCTTATAGAAGATCAGGTCAAAACCAGCCAGCCCCACAAAAAGACCTTTTGTCATAAGGGAAGCTCTCCCTTCTTTAGATTCAGGACGACTTCGCCGGTCTCCCCCTGGACCTCTTCATTCTCATAGAGGAATCCCATTCGCTCATAGAATTTACGAGCTGCCAAGTTCTTTTCATATACACCGACGGTCAGAAATCCTTTTTCCTGAAAGGCCTTTTCAATCAGCCTCCGTCCTATGCCCAAGCCCTGTTGGTCCGGATGAAGAAACAACCCTCCTACGTAATGGTCCAGCAGAGAAATGAATCCCTGGATTTCTCCGTCTTCCTCAACCACCCAAGTCTCAGCCATCGGCAGGTAAGTATCCCGAATAAGATTTTTTTGCTCCTTCAGTTGGTCCAATCCCAAAAAATCATGGGCAATGCTGCTGGATTCAAGCCAGATTTCCAATAACCGTTCCATATCTTCCTCTTTATATTTTCTGATTTTCAAGTGATCCCCCTGTTGTCATTTTTCTGATTTTGATATCAACTATTCTAAATTCAGAATAACTCTTCTGATGAGTGAATTCAAGACACATCTTTTCATATTTAAATCAGCTATAACTGGCAAACTTGCTTCACATTATTCAAATAATAATCGTCATCAATGGAATTTAGTCGAATCACCCCCAAAGTCAGTATGCTATTGCTTATAGACCGTTGGCTATCTACTAACGAAAAAAAATACCCTCATATCACATTTATGATATAAGGGTAATATTTGCCGTTATTTCTCTTCCACTTCCCAACGGTAAGGGTAACCGGTTGCCTGAAGTCGCTGTAGGAATCTCTCCGGATCCAACTCCTCTGCAAAGATGACTCCTCGCTTTGCTCCCTCTAGAATTTCCATAGCACCCATCACAGCTGGTAAAGCTACATTCACATAGGAGGTGCCAAACAAGTCGCTGATAGGTTTTCCCGGCACATTCATGTTGGGAAGATGAGCCAAGTAGGTTACCTCCTTTCCCCCTTTCCTCCCCTTTACTTCAATCTCCATATACACATGCTGATGCTGATCAGCTTTAGCATAGTTAGCAGGATTCTCTGCCAGGAATGTGTTACCTGGTTTGGGCAGCAAGGCTGCAACAAAATCGATGGGCTTCACCTTTATTCCTCTGAACTCCACCTCTTCGTTAGAAGCCAAGCCTAGTGCTACCAAGGAAGCGGGTTGAGGATGAAGGTAGTACTTGAAGTCGCAGTATGTCAGGCCTTTTCCAATGGTCCTCGGCAATGAATAGGGTTCCTCGTGGGAGTGATGGTTTAGCAGCAATTCTCCCACCGGAGTTGGAAAGACCCATTTCTCCATGCCGGTATAGGGCGGAGCATAACGGTATTTTCCCTCTTCATATACGATAGCACTGTCATTACAATCCTTGAGAGCTTGGACGGGAGACCATCCAGGATTCCAAGGACTTTTGTATTCATCGTACTCTTCCAACGAAGTGTTCTTTTTCCCCAATCGGATTTTAATGCTATCCACCTGCTCTAGCTTATCACAATATAATCGGGCAATCACATTGACAAATCCGGGAGCCATTCCACATCCTAATAGGGCAGTGAGGTTCGCGTCAGCAAACTCTTTGTCTAAGGTAAGAGGCTTTCCAGCAGATAATTCATCCCAAAAAGGAGTATCAAAAGCTGAATTTACATAGTGAGCTCCAACCTTTAAGGCTCCTCTCATTACATGAGAGGCCATCCAAGGCAATGCAAAGTCCATGACAACATCCACCCCTTGAGCAGCTTCAGCCACTTGGTCTTCATTGGTGGCATCTATAGCCAACGTCTTAATTTTAGGGTTGTTTACTTTATTGGCTACTTTTTGTGCATTTTCCAGGAAAAGATCTGCCAATCGGATTTCTTCCACTTCTTCCATCCTTGATAGAATAGAGGTGCAGGGCCCACCCTGTCCACCAGCGCCCACAATTAAAATTTTCATTTTTCCCTCCACATCAACTCATTTAAGTCGAGAAAGTCGTTGCTTGAGAGGGGGGTCTTTTCCATGGAATAAACGGCCATCTCTCTTTTCCCAAGCTCCTTAAAATATAATAGGGGTGGTACACACTGCTCTGGAGCGCATACCCCAGTTTCTGTTATCTGCCCCATCAGAATCATTTGTGCCACGATAGAAGGAGGTACTCCCGTATCTAGGGCGCCTGCCATGAATCCCCACCTTTTACTGGTGCGGATGATGGTTTCTACCATGATTTCTTTTTCCACTCCACCCTTCTTGCCCTTGACCTCTACTCGCAGAACGTCGCAGTCATTCAATTCACCGTCATTCAAGTCGTCATAGTTCTCCAGGTACTTGTTTACCACCGCCAAAGTGGTTTGCAGAGGATTGATTTCCGTTCCCTTTACATTTACTGCATCATTGGTTGCAAAACCCAACTGAGACAAGAAGCTAATGCGGTCTTCAAATTCTTTGGGTAATGACAGGGTAAAGGTAGCATTTTGAATGCCTTTTCCTTTAAAGGACCGTTCAAACTGAGCTGGTTCCGAGTGGATGCAGTACATTCCCTCTGCCAATCCGATAGGAGGAGAAAAGGGTATCATCTTTTTCCCTGTACCTGGGGGTACTGGCACCAACTCACCATCTTTCAAGACCCAGGGCTCCTTAGTATGTTCTTCAAATATGGTGAGCAAGGAGTAGGGGATGCCGATTACTGCATTAGTTTTGGTAAAGTCACCGCAACCGCAAAAGACATGGGCATCCGAGATAGTGTCCAGTTGAGACCCAGCATAGCCTGCCATCACATTAGTGGTACCTGGAGTACTGCCCATTCCCAATACTGCCACCAACCCGGCATTCAGGAACTTTTCATGTAATTCGAATTGCTTCCGGGTGACGTGGAAAAGTCCGCCCAGATCGATGTAATGACTTCCGGCCCGAAGGCAGGCTTCCATGATGAGAATGTTCCAGTCATACTGAACGCAATTGATTACCACTTGGCTACCTTCCAACAGAGCATTCAGCGCTTCGTTGTCTCGCACATCACATTGATGGTAGGGAATTCCTAATCGGGCTCCCACCTCTTTTGCCTTCTCCTCATCGTAATCGACGATCACTACCTCTTTTACAGTTGGGCTCAATTCTTGGTCACACAGGTCTGTGGCCACAATACTGCCTTGGATCCCGGCACCTAATATTACGATTTTATTCTTCATGAGAGTTTCCTTTCCCGCAAAAACAGTATTTCTGGTTATCTGCCCTGGTCTACAAGTTCTTTCTTCATGGCCGCATCCCAATCCTTGGTCCCCAGTAAAACGGTTTTGGTAGCACGCACATATATTTCTCTCTTGGCTGCTTCTTCAAAGAAGGGAACGGGCGGGATGCATTTTTCAGGTGCCAGTGCGCCAGTTTTATTGATGATTCCAGTTCTCATCAGTTCCACAGCCCATGCAGGAGCCCCACCGATGTATACCTGGGCACCCATTAGTTCTGGCCACTCTTTAACGGGTCGACAGATGACGTCCAAATCGTATTTTACTTTTTCACCGTCTTTTGTGCCGATGACCTCGGTTTTAATGATGTCACAGTCATTGATTGTGGCATCCGGATCCTCGGGCTGGGAAGCCAGCATCTTTTCTAACAACTTGGCAGGTCTTATTCTTTCAGAACCAATCTGAATTTCTTCCGGGCTGCTGAAGCCTATGCCATGAAGGAAAGACAATTTCTCCAGGACCGGTTCCGCAAATCCTATACGGTACGTGCAGTTCTTCAGGCCTCGATCTTTATAAGATTCGGCGACAGTTCCTACTTCTGAATGCATTAAGTAGTAGGCTTGCTGCTCTCCGATAGGCCCTGGGTATTGAACATTGACTAATCCACTTCTGGGGGCTACCTCTACGTATTCACCGTTTAAATATTGGACTGGCTTCATGTGGAATTCGTCCATGATGGTTTCGATGGAGTAGGTAACTTCAAAGGTTTTCTTAGATACGCTCCAATCATCGGAGCCACAGTAAAAGTTTATAGTTTCAATATCATCCAATTGCTGAGCTGCCCATTCTGCGCACACATTGGTAACACCTGGGGTGCCGCCGATTCCAATGATGCAAAGAAGACCGGCATCCCTGAACTGCTGATCATACTTTACCTGCTTAATGGTTTCCACATAGAGGCCGCCGATATCAATGTAGTTCACCTTGGCTTCCAGACAAGCCTCCATGATAGCGCAGTTGTAGTAATAATTTACCAGGTTGATGACCACATCATAATCCCGGATCAACTCCACTAGGCCTTTGTGGTCAGTGACATCACAATAGGTGGTGTCCACCCGGTGGCCATATTTATCGTTGCACAGTTTAGCAACGGCCTCTGCCTTTTCGATGATGAAATCTGCCAACATAATTTTTTCAATCTTTTTGTTCCAAGCTAAATCCAATGTGGTGGCGATTCCTTGCAGCCCTGCTCCTAATACGACAACTTTCATTTTTTGTTCCTCCTTATGTAGTTACTATTTGAGTGTTGTATCTATTTCCATTCGCTGGATGGCAGATAGTGCCGATAAATTCTTATTGAATCACGAATCCTGCAATAAGATACCCGATGACGGCAAGTCCTGCTGATATCAGGGCATATGGGAATTGTGTGAATGCATGCTCCAGGTTTTTAATTCGACAGGATTGGGATGTCAAAACAGTAGCATCGGAATAAAAGCAGGCATGGCTTCCGAAAGTACCTCCGGACACGATGGCGCCAAAGGCTACAATGGGATTGGCTCCGGCTGCCAGTGCCAATGGAATGATAATGGGTACGGTAAGTGCTGGAATACCCCAGTTGCTACCTGTGATGAAGGACAAACCGGCAACCACAATAAAAGTAATAGCTGGGAACGTAGTTACATCCATCAAGGGCAGTACTTTCCCAATAACGTAGTCAGGAAGCCCGATTTCGTCCATGGATGTTTTTAACGTGAGAGCCCCGGCAATAATCAAGTTCATGGGGATCATGTAAGCAAACCCTTTGGCAAACTCTTCCCAGAAATCTGTGAATTTAACTATTTTTAACGGAACGTAGAGTAACAGCATAACCACTAAGGTCCAACCCAAGGCAATGAGTAAGTCCATGGTGATGACAGTTACAACAATAATACTGATTAAAGGGATAAAGAAACAAGCGATGTTCTTGTACGAATTGCCACCAGCGGTTTTTTCTTCTAAATCTGCTTGGCTGTCCTCTAAAATGAAACCAGCATTCAGAGAAGCACTGGCATCCGAATAGACATTCCCACCACCTGTCACTCGTTGATAAGCCTTTTTCATTCCCCGAACTTTGGGGATGATTCCCAGGATCACTAATGGCACTACGATGACGGCGGTCCACCCATAGAGTATAAACGGGATGGCCTGAATGTACATTTCCATTCCAGTCCCGTACCCAGCTTCAGGCCCTAAAACATCCCCCAAAACACCAGCGTAAAATACTGCCCATGACGATAGGGGAATTAATACACATACCGGTGCACCAGTGGAGTCAATGACGTAGGCCAACATTTCACGCGGTGTTTTTTGTCTGTCACAGGTTTCCAGCATGGATGACGAAATGGTCAGGATGTTAAGATAGTCATCTATAAAGATGATGATTCCAAGTATCCAAGAAGTCATAAGCGTTCGTTTTTCAGTTTTTGCTAATCGTTGTACCAGTTTACCGAAACCATAGGAGCCTTTGGATGCTTGCAATAGAAACACAAAACTACCCAGCAAGCTCATGACCACAAACATCCAGGCATCACCTGATAGGGTATCAGTAAATCCGTATAGGGTAGCACTCATAAACCCGGTTTTGTTGGTCATGATGTAACCGACGATGGCACCCAGCAGCAGGGCTTCAAAAGTTCTTTTAGTCCATAGTGCAAATAGGATAACTAAAATTGGTGGCAGTAATGTTAAAACTCCAAAATTATCCATTTTTCCTCTTCTATGGTGTTTATAGAATCAAAACACCATATTTTCCTTTCCTTTAAACATTACGGTTAAATACAATACAGGTACTGTGGTTTTTTATTTTTCACTTCCATTATCATGAATCCGAACTCAAGTGACTTTTCAATACTGCGTTTCGGTCCACTTATAGGGGTAACCCGTTCCCATCATTTTATCAATAAACACTTCCGGATCAATTTCATCTGCAAAGATGATCCCTTTGGGCATATCGATTTCTTTTATCAGCATCGTTCCAACTGCAAGGGGAAGGGATACATAAACGAGGGCAGTGCCAAAAATCTTTTTCAGTTCAGGACCCGGTGCGTTCATTTTGGGGCAATTGGCTTTCCAGGTTACCTTCTTGCCATCCTTCATGCCAGCTACTTCTACAATCAGCTCGATGAAACTTGTTTTATCGGAATACTCCAGCTGCTCATCGGATTCAATAAAAATGTTGTTAGAAGGGGGCGGGATCATTGCTGCTACAACATCGATCGGTTTCACCTTGGCACCGTTTACTTCAATCTCATCCTGTGAGCAAAGCCCAAGTGCATATAAGATCGCCGGCTGCGTCATCAGGAAATATTTAAAATCCACTTCCTTTACACCCTGAAATGTGAAAGGCATGCTGTAGATTTCTTCATGAGAATGGTGGGTAACCGGCAGGGTGCCAACCGGCTCTGGGAAATCACACATCTCCAATCCCCCAAAGGGCGGATATTTAACATAGTCCCCCTTTTCCAAGGCGTAGGTTGAAGTTGCGCAGTCTATCAATGCCTGCTTTGGTGCCCACCCAGGATTCCAGGGCCGCAGGACCCAGTCATAGGGATGTTCCCCGGGAATATTCGTCGCCTTTCCCACTCTCATTTTAATGCTGTCCACCTGGTCGAGCCGATTGGCAAATCGCCGGGCTAAGACGTTGGTCCATCCTGGGGCAAATCCACATCCAAACAGGGCGGTCAATCCGGCTTCCGTAAATTCCTCATAGAGAGGCATTTTTTCAACGGGCGTTTTTTTCAGGAATTCGTCCCAGTATGGGGCGTCAAAAGCAGTGTTGATGTAGTTCGCCTTTGCTTTTAAGGCTCCCTTCATCACATAGGTTGCCATCCAGGGCATGACCATATCCACCACTACATCAACCCCTTGGGCCGCGTCGGCAACCTCATCGACTTTGAGGGCATTCACCTGCAACGTCTTGATTTTGGGGCTGTCAATATGCCTTGCCACTTCATCCGCTGTCTCTTTTTTCAAGTCAGCCAGCCGGATTTCGCTGATTTCCTTCTGCCTTGAAAGGACAGATGCACAAGCACCACCTTGACCACCGGCACCTAATATTAAAACTTTCAAACTTACACCTCCTTGCATATTCATTTCGCAGCTGCTAACTTGCTTTGTCTATAGTATTCGCATATCCTGTGCCAACTGCCCTATTCCAAGGAGAAATGTTCAAAATTATTTTTCCAATGTCCATTGTGACTCATTTTCCATCACTTTCTTGCTTTAACTTTCTCTAGTGCAGCCACGGGTTTGCTTTTTACTATTTTGCGATATTTTCATCACAATTCCGTCTTGTCAAAAACGTTTCATTATTAAAATTTTGTTTCAATTATGAAAAGAAAAAGGGTGCGCCCTCCATCCTGAGTTCGCATCCCTTCTGAATAACATCTTCTTTTCCCTATCTTAACTGGTATTTACTCATTCTTCTGCATAGAGTTGCTTTATCCATCCCCAGCATTTCCGCCGCTTTGCTTGCATGTCTGCATTTCCTCAAAGCTTCTTCAATAATCATTTTTTCATATTGGTCCAATCTTTCCTGCAGCGGCAAGGGGGCTTCTGTTTCATTTTTGAAATTTTCTCCGCCATATCCTTTTGGATACAGGATCGTTTCAATCTGGAATTTTGTTATTTCATTGCCATCAAAGCTGATCATGCTCCGTTCTATGACATTCTGCAGTTCTCTGACATTCCCCGGCCAGTCATATTTCTCCAGAATCTCGATGGCACCCAGGGTAAGCAGTTTATTCAGCCCATATCGACGGTTGGCCTGGTCCACAAAATGCTCTGCCAAGGCTCCCACGTCCTGCCTTCGGGTTCTTAATGGTTTGATCTCTATCGGAACCACATTTAAGCGGTAATAAAGGTCTTCTCTAAAGGTTCCGCTCTCAACCGACTTAAGCAAATTGACCTTCGTAGCCGCGATGATTCGAATATCCAAAGGAATTGACTTCGTACCTCCCACCCGGATGACTTCTCTTTCCTGCATCACTCGCAATAATTTTGATTGCAGGTGCAAAGGGATTTCTCCTATTTCATCCAGAAAAATCGTTCCGGTGTTGGCAAGTTCAAAAAAACCTCTTTTGCCGGAGGTATCCGCTCCCGTAAACGCTCCCTTTTCATACCCGAAAAATTCAGATTCGATGAGATTGTCCGGTATTGCTGCGCAGCTAACTTTAATGAAAGGCTTTCCAGCCCTGGCACTGTTCTTATAAATCAAATTGGCAACTACTTCTTTTCCGGTCCCTGAATCTCCCAGAATCAAGACGGTTGTATCCATCCTGGCAATTCGCAAAGTTTTTTCCACAAGCTTCTGGGATTCCACATCCACCGCTACCAAGTCTCCCGTCAAGACCATGTTGCTCTTAATCAGATATTGGATTTCTTCTGCAAATTTTTCTGTTGCTTGCTCTTTTTCCTTTAACAAACGTCTCAGGTTTTCCATTTCTGTGACATCGCGCTCGGTGGTAACGACCAAATCTATCTTTCCGTCACAAAAGACCGGATGGGAATTGGTATACAAGACCCCACCATCTCCCAGGTCCTGGAGCATTGCTTGGGCTTTTCTATTAGCCAGGGTTTTCAGCGTGATGGACTCCTTGACATATCCGGATTCCTCCAGCTCCCGCATATTTTTCCCTATCACTTCTTCCCGGGACAGGCCGCCCGTGCGGCAGGACTCATCATTAACCAGCAGGGTATTCCCTTCACCGTCTGTAATATAGACACCGACACTGAGGCTGTTAAACAAGTCCAGTAATTTGCTTTGATTCTGGAGAAGAAATTCTTTGCCAACCATTTTCTTACCTCAAACCACCTTGAAATCGGAATTACCATTTGAATGAATGGTACCACAAGATTTCATTGAATGCAAATGCGCTCCGTGACATTAGCGAAAGGAAATTATCAGAAAATAGTGAATATTTTAACAAAATTTGGCCGACTTGGGCCCACTTAACCACCATTTCCCCCTCCTGGCCTTTCCTTTCTCATCATTGAGAATACAGGTTTCGTTTCTCATATTTGATACTCAAATCCAGTTGACAGGTGGATTTCCAACTGATAAACTGTTAACAATTAGCAACGCAATACAACTGAATACTTGCTCCGAGCTTTGTTGCCTGTTTGTCTTGTACGATGGCAGCAAAGCCTATGGGTTTGGGTAGAAATGCCTGGGCCTCCCGTGTTTGGAAAGGAACAGATCTCAACAAGCTTGGTATCACCATGCCTTTTCTTACGCGTAGGAAAAGGCATTTTTTTATTGGCAGTCAAGTTCTATTGCGGTAAATTTTTTGGAGGAACAAATAATCATGAAGCTACAAAAAATGACTCTGAACATTAACGGTGCAGACAGAACCTTTATCTGCAATCCCGAAAAAGATTCCCTGGCCGACGTAGTAAGGCGACTTGGCCTGACCGGAACCAAGATTGGATGCGGCACCGGTGTCTGTGGCGCTTGCTCCCTGATCCTGAACGGAAAAGTCATCCGTGCCTGTACCAGAAAAGTCCGAACCGTGGAGGAGTACAGCTCCGTCATCACCATCGAAGGCATTGGAAACCCCATGAATCCCCATCCCCTTCAGGCTGCCATGGTTCACCTGGGGGCGGTCCAGTGCGGATTCTGTTCCCCCGGATTCATCATTTCCGCCTACGGTCTGCTGCAGGAAAACCCCAACCCCACCCGGGAAGACGTGCGGGATTGGTTCCAGAAGCACCGCAATGTGTGCCGATGTACCGGCTACAAACAGATCGTGGATGCGGTCATGGAAGGAGCCGCCATCATGAGGGGCGAAAAAACCGTGCAGGACATCACCTATGATTACAAGAGCGATGTGGGCAACTATTACGGCAAACCCCTGGTACGGCCCAATGCCCTGGCCAAGGCCTGCGGAGTCTGCGATTACGGCGACGACGTTGAACTGAAAATGCCGGCGGAAACCTTAAAGGTAGCCCTGGTCATGCCCAGAGTAGCCAACCACGCTAAAATCCTGAGCATCGATACCAGCGAAGCAGAAAAGATGCCGGGCGTCGTCAAAGTCATCACGGCCAAGGACATCGAAGGGGCCAACCGGCTGATGATGTTCCAGTTCTCTCCCCGTACCACCGCCTTCGATCAGGTTCACAAGCTGCTCAACGATGAAACCATCGTCAACTGGGGCAACGTGGTGGCCATGGTGGCAGCCGATACCAAGGAACATGCCAAAGAAGCCGCAGCCAAGGTCAAGGTGGAAATCGAGCAACTGCCCGAGTATATGAGCTACCTGGAAGCGGTCATGCCCGATGCCAAGAGAATCCATCCCAACATGGATAACATCTACGCCTATCAGCCTCTGCTAAAAGGCGACTCCGATAAAGTACCCGATCTGATCGACAACGCCGAGTATGCCGTCGAAGGCAGCTTCTACTCCCAGAGAGAACCCCATATGTCCATCGAAGGGGATACGGTTCAGGCCTATATCGATGAAGACGGCAAGATCTGCGTCCACTGCAAGACCATGACCCTGTACTTCGACCGGGATGATATAGCAGAGGCCACCGGCCTTCCCGTGGAAGACATTCGAGTCATCGAAAACCCCACCGGCGGTTCCTTTGGCTGGGCCATGAATGCCGGGTCCTATGCCCTGGCAGCCATCGCCTGCAAGGTGTTGCAGAAGCCCGTGGCCCTTTCCATGGATTATTCCCAGTTCATGGCCTTCAGCGGCAAGCGTTCCCCGTCCTTCATCAACGGTCGTCTGGCCTGTGACGCAGAAGGAAAGATCGTTGCCGGTGAATTTGATGCCGGTCTGGACCATGGTTACGACCCGGCCCTGGGAGATGACAAGCTGATTAAAATCTGTCGATTCATGTTCTTCCCCTACTATGTGCCCAACGCTGCCGGTCTGGCTCGTGCGGCTATGACCAACCACGCCTTCGGTACGGCTTACCGGGGTTACGGAGCACCTCAGGCTTATACAGCAGGTGAAGCCCTGATCGACATGATGGCTGAAAAAATCGGTATGGATCCCTTTGAATTCCGTTATAAGAACATCGCCAGAAAGGGTCAGACCAACATCAACAGCGTAGAATTCCTCCAGTACCCCATGGAAGAAATGATGGATAAGATGCGGCCCCTTTATGAAAAGGCCGTTGCCGAAGCAAAAGCCAAGGACACGCCGGAAATCCGACGAGGTGTGGGACTGGCCTGGGGAGGCTACAACGTCGGCCTGGGATCGGATGACTTCGCTTCCGTAGCCATTGAATTGGTTGGCGACAGCAAGTTCCGAAAGTATGATACCTGGCAGGATCAGGGCCAGGGAGGCGATCAGGGTTCTCTGATGTGTACCTTAGAAGCCCTGAAACCTTATTTCCCCGGCGTAACTCCGGACGACATCAAGCTGATCCAGGACGACAGCAAATACTGCCCCAACACCGGAGAATCCGCCGGATCCCGATCTCATTTCGCCAACGGCAAAGCCAGCATCCTGGCGGCACAGAACCTGGCAAACGCCATGAGAAAGCCGGACGGAACCTACCGAACCTATGACGAAATGATGGCAGAAGGAATCCCGACTCGATACGAAGGCAACTGGGAAGCAAGAGCCGAATGGGAAGAATTCAAACTGCTGGATCCCAATACCGGCGTTGGAAGCCCTACCTACGCCTACACCTATGCCCTGTTCATGTCCGAGGTGGAAGTAGAAGTGGCCACCGGAAAAGTGACCGTCATCGGCATGACCTGCGTTGACTGGGTTGGCAAAATCGGCAACATCCAGGCCGTAGACGGCCAGGCTTACGGCGGCATCTCCCACTCCATCGGCTTTGCCTTAAGCGAAGATTACGAGGATGTAAAGAAGCACACCAATATGTTCACCGCAGGCGTTCCCTACATCAAGGACGTTCCGGATAAGATGGAGCTGATCCATCTGGACGGATTTGACGAAAGAGGACCCTTCGGATCCTCCGGAGCATCGGAAGCCTTCCAGTCCTCCGACCATGTGGCCGTCATCAACGCCATCAACAACGCCTGCGGAGTCCGGATCTATGAACTTCCGGCCACACCGGCCAAGGTCAAGGCTGGCCTGGATATCCTGGCAGCCGGCGGCACCATTCAGCCTCCTAAGAAATACTTCCTTGGATCCGAGTTATACGAAGAACTGGAAAAGATCAAGGCTAATCCCGTATAAACTCAAAAACTGATTCGATTCTTGTAGACCATTGCATCTGCCTGGGAAGGCGGCCCCAACGTTCTCCGGGGCCCCTTTTCCGGACATGTTCAATGGTCTGCCTTTTTATATCTCACAAGGAGAATAAACAGCGTGGAAAACTATATCCGGCAGTATGACGACTGCCGCCAGAACGAAAAGCCCTTCTGCACCAACCGGTGCCCTTTTCACATGGATGTCCTTGATTTCCAGACGAAAATGGCTAATAATAACTATAATGCCGCCTACAAGACCTTCCGGAACGCCGTAGCCTTTCCGGAAGTCGTAGCAGCCCTGTGTTCCGAATATTGTGCCGATGTCTGCCCCAGGGCTGCCATCGATCAATCGGTACAGCTTCATCTCCTGGAAAAAACCTGTGTAGCCCGGGCAACGAAAAAAGATCCCACCGACTATAACATCCCCATCAAGCAGCGGAAAGTAGCCATCATCGGCGCCGGAGGCAGCGGTCTTGCCTGCGGGATGAGGCTGGCCCAGAAAAAATATGACGTGACGATCTTTGAAAAAGCAGACCGGGTTGGCGGTACCCTGCCGGAGCTGCTGCCGGCGGAGCTGGTGGATAACGACATCAAAAGGCAGTTTCAGTTTGAAACCTACACCCTGCACCTGAACCGGGAGATCGGTTCTTTAGAAGAATTGGCGGATCAGGGCTTCGAAGCCGTCTATGTGGCAACCGGCAAGGATGGATTCGATTTCGGCGTCCTATGTCAGGAAGGATTCCATTGCCTTCAGCAGGGCAATCAGGCTGTGTTTGCCGGAGGAAGCCTGGCTGGTCGGGATAAAGTAAAGGCCATCGCCGAGGGACTGGATATGGCCTGGTCCATCGAGGTCTATTTAAAGACCGGCAAATTGGAATATCCGGAAAGCGGAAAAGAGGACCGGGTGGTCGTCCGCCGGGAACAGCTGTCTTTCACGGCACCGGTCATTCCGGGGGAATCGGGAATCTATACCGACGAAGAAGCCTCGGCAGAAGCAGCCCGGTGCATCCGTTGCCAGTGCGACGCCTGTATGGTATATTGCGACGTTTCCCTGTATCATAAAAAGTGGCCCCTGAAAATCCGGGATGAGGTGATGGCCACCGTGGCCGCCTCCGAATCCATGCTCCACAAATCCCCTGCCCGCCGCATGATCGGTACCTGCACCCAATGCGGTCTTTGCACAGAAGTCTGCCCCTCCCAAATCGACGTGGGGGGTATGCTGCTGGAAGCGAGGAAAATGCTCCACAAGCAGGGAAAGATGCCCGGAGCCTATCACCAGTTCTGGCTGAGAGACATGGAATTTGCGGGCAGCGATGATGCCGCCATTACCAAACCGGCACCAGAAACAGAAAGCTGCGAGTACGCCTTTTTTCCCGGCTGTCAGTTGGGGGCCGCGGATCCGGATTATGTGACAGCACCCTATAGATGGCTGCTGGAAAAGAACAGCAGCACCGGCCTTCTGCTTCGCTGCTGCGGCCTTCCGGCGGAGTGGGCCGGTGACGAAGCTCTCCATCAGCAGGAGCTGGATCAAATCCGCAAGGATTGGGAAAGCCTGGGAAAACCAACGCTGATCATGGCATGCGCCGCCTGCCTCAAGCACTTTAAATCGGCCCTTCCGGATATCCCGGTGGTTTCTTTGTACGAGATTCTGGATCAGTGGCAGGAAGAGTCCTGGCCTAATCATAGGAAAGAGGAAATCTTTTCCGTCTTCGACCCCTGCACCGCCAGAAACAACCAATCCATTCAGGAAGCGGTTCGAAAATTATCCAACCGCTGCGGCACTTCCTGGGAAGAACTTCCCCAGGGGGATCGGCACGGCTGCTGCGGCTACGGCGGCCATGTCTCCGAGGCCAATGGGGACTATGCCCGGTTCATCGCTAAGCAGCGGATCGGGCTCAGCGAAAATCCTTACCTGGTCTATTGCATCAATTGCCGGGACATCTTCCGGGCCGAGGGAAAATCCGTCCACCACATGCTGGACCTGTTATTCGGCATCGAGAAGGAGGAACAGCCCTTGCCCAACCTGACGGAAAGACGGGCCAACCGAGTCCTGCTGAAAGAAACGTTATTGAAGGAAATTTGGGGAGAAACCATGTCCAAAAAACCGGAAGCCGGCCAGTATCGCCTGATCCTGACACCGGCCCTGCAGGAAAAAATGAATCGTCTGAAGCTCTTAGAGCAGGACCTTTCCGAAGTAATCGCCGGGGGCGAAAAGAGCAGTAAAAAAACCTTTAATAAGGAAAAGCAGACCTATTCCGCCTACAAAGAAATGGGCCATATTACCTGCTGGGTGGAGTATCGAAGGCTCAATCCGGATGACCAAAAGGAGGAGACCCCCATCGAGGTCCTGAATGTATACACCCACCGAATGAAAATTAAATTAGAGGGAGTCTGGAATGGAATCAAAATCGACACTGATCTGTGAAAAATGCCAGGTGGAAATGGTGGAAATCGAAGTGGAATTCACTTATCTAAGCCGGGCCTTCCGCCACAAGGTTCCCCGCTGCCCGGAATGTGGCCTGGTTTTCATCCCGGAAGAGCTTGCCACCGGCCGGATGAATGAAGTGGAAATCCTGCTGGAAGAAAAATAGGAGTTTTTATGGTCATCAAGGAAGTTCAGTCTCTCTGCCCCGTCTGCCACGAGCCGGTCCGAGCCTGTTATGTAACCGAAAAAGGTCAGGTATTCTTGCGAAAAACCTGTGATACCCACGGAAAATTCGAGTCCATCGTCGCGGACCAGGAGAGCCTGTTTTTAGAATGGATTCAGAACGAATCCATCAATATCCCCCCGAAAAAAGCCATCACCCGAGGAAAATCCTCTACAGTTGAAATGGACCAGTGCCCCCTTCACTGCGGGGTCTGCGAAAACCATCTCCAGACCGCCTGCTGCGTGCTGATCGACGTCACCAACCGCTGCAACCAGCAGTGCCCCTACTGCTTCGCCTCTGCGGAGGAATCCGCCAGTTACGATCCAAGCCTTTCGGAGCTGAGCCGCAAACTGGACCTGCTGCTGGACCTGGGGGAAGAACGAAGCTTCAACCTGCAGTTATCGGGCGGGGAGCCAACGGTTCGGGAAGACCTTCCGGAAATCATCGCCATGGCCAAGGGGAAAGGCTTTCCATACATACAGATCAACACCAACGGCAAACGGATCGGCCGGGAGAAGGGTTACGCCGACCGGCTCAAAGAAGCCGGAGCTTCCGTCATCTTCCTGCAGTTTGATGGCACGACGGATGAAATCTATCAGGCCTTGCGAGGGGAACCCCTCTTTGAAACCAAGAAAAAAGCCATCGAAAACTGCCGAAAGGCCGGGTTGCCGGTGACCATCGTCCCTACCATCGTGAAAAATGTCAATCTGAACAACATCGGCTCCATGATCGACTTTCTTTTAGAGCGGGTGGATGTGGTCAAGGGAATACATTTCCAGCCGGTGAGCTTTTTCGGCAGGCATCCCGACGAGCTGCCCCCGGACGGAAAAGGGGGCCACCGGGACTTTGACAACCGGGTCACCCTCTTTGATATTATGAGAGAACTGGAGGTTCAGACCGGCGGGAAAATCAAGGCTCAAGATCTGTACACCACCACCTCCGGTCATCCCCTCTGCAGCTTTTCCAGCTCCTATCAGAAGAGCCGTGACGGTTCGGTCACCAGTCTGATCAGCAGCCACACCAAAGCCCTGGGCAGCTGCTGCAACGGGCCGATGGAACCCCTGGAAGTCATTAAAAAAGACCGGGATTATGTGGTCAACAAGTGGGAAATCACCGGGAAAGAGGGAGGCGCCCCTGCCTCCGCCTCCACCTGCTCCTGCCAAAGCAGTCAGGAGCCCCTGTCCTTTGACGATTTTATCCATGAAATCCGGTCCGGCATGTTCTCTGTCTCCTCCATGGCCTTTATGGATGCTACCAACCTGGACGGGGAAAGGCTGAAGCGATGCCGGGTTCAGGTCCTTTCAGAGGATGATCGGCTGATTCCCTTCTGTGCTTACAATAGTATCTATAGAGGCTGATTTTTATCAGTTATATCTTTCAAAATTGGGTTTTTTAGATTTTTATCAGTTATAACTGATAAAAATCCTTTACAAACAGATACCCCGCCAAAGTAGGCGGGGTATTCATTATTACATTCTATTCGAGTATCCAGAACTACGCATCCACTCCGCCGTCAACCCGCAGGAGCTGACCGGTCATAAAGGAGGAGTCGTCGGTTGCCAGGAACAGGGCTACGGTGCCGATTTCTCTTCCCTGGCCGACCCTCTTTAAGGGAGATCGCTGTTTCATGCCGTCCATAGCCGCTTCTCCGCCAACACTGTCCAGCATAGCGGTAACGATGGCTCCCGGCAGGATGGCATTGACCCGAATCTCCGGTCCCATTTCCCGGGCAAGGGCTTTGGTCAGACCATTGACCGCGTGCTTGGAGGTGCAGTAACCTACCGGGCCCCAGGTGGCGGAGGTTCCGGCAACGGATCCGGTGTTGATGATGACTCCTTTACCCTTCTCCTTCATGATGGGGGCAACCCGCTGAGCCAATACCAGAGCAGAGGTCACGTTGACCTGCATGGCTTTGTCCCATTCTTCCATGCCGATGCTCATGGAATCCGTCAGGCTCAGCATTCCGGCATTGTTGTACAGGATGTCTACGGTGCCATAGGCCGCCAGGGTTTCATCTACGATCTTATCCAGCTGGCTTCGGTCTGCGATGTCCGCGATGACATACATAGCCTCTCCGCCATTTTTCTTAATAGTATCCACCACTTCTTTGGCTCTTTTTTCATCCCGACCGGTGATAACAACTTTTGCCCCTTCTTCTGCAAAGACATAAGCCGTATCTCGTCCCATGCCAGAGGTGGCGCCAGTAATAATTGCTACTTTTCCTTTTAATCTGTCCATGATTTCCTCCCGATTGCAATAAAGTGAATGCTGCGTTTGACTTGCTTGCTTTTCTTTGTTAATTATATAATTAACAAAGTTGGGAAACATGGGCAATTCTGCGTTATATTTTTTCTTTTATTCTAATGATTGTCCAATTTTAGGCCAATTCCGAAGAAATGGCGGATCTTGGCCCCCTTCACCCGCTCTCCGATGAGCTTCTCAATGGATAAACTCTTGTCAAAATTGCCGGGATCTTCATAATAGACCTGATAGGTCCACTGCCGGACCGTCGCCCTCCCATACCGATTCAGAGCCCCTTCCAGAAATCGTCCTGTTCCTTCATAGAAAATCCTGGGATCCACCCCATCCACCAGAAGGCCGACGGCAATGGGGACCTCCGATTCGGTAGCCAGTTCAATCATTTTGTCGACAACAAGCCACTGAAAGTCCATTTCTTCCTTCTCCCCCAGGGTAAAGATCTCCTTACCGAAGGGATCCAGCAGGAATATGGATACCGGCTCAAAGCCTTCCGCGGAAGCCCGAGCCACTTTTTTCATTTTTTTATAACCTTCCCGAAATACCGTCGGATTTGTCTGATCTAACTTAACCTTTCCCTCCAGCCGCAATCTGTCTACAAACCGCTCCAGCTCCACCCGGCTCCGGGTCGGGGTCACTTCCTCGCAAGATACACCCAGCAGGCTGTACTCCAGACATCGCTTCCGGTGTTCCCGGGGCAGGCAGCCATACCAGCGCTTAAAGCTCTGATAAAAATATTTCACATCGGAGAATCCGCAGTACTCGGATATTTTCAGTACATTGTGCCCTGATAAAAGTAGAAACTCAGACTTTAGGATCCGTTCATAATTGACTCTTTGGGTAAAATTGTACCGACTGAATTTTTTCCAGAATTGAGAAAAGTAGGTCTTGGTCACGAATTCTTTGGCGACAATGTCTTCCAGGGTGATCCGTTCTGCATAATGCTCCTGGATATACCGGACGATCCGGTGATACCGTTCCAAATGGGCAGAATGAACCAGCCCTTCCGTGGATTTGAGGAATCGGAGCCAGTTGAAGTCGTACACCATGGCATAAATAAGCCGGTTTCCCAGGTTCCGCTTTTCTCGGGCAGAGGGTTCGGGAGACAAGTCATGGCGCAGCAGGTCGATCAAAAGGGCCCTGAATCGCAGCTTTTCTTCCGGGCTGATATCGGTAAAGCCTTCTTCTATCTTTCCCCCACTGTCAAAAACCGGATTGCTCCGAAAAAACATATAGGGCAGATCGGGGAACTGAGGGGAAAAGTAGCTCAGATTCACATGAATCAGGGCGCCCAGGGCCCCCTCCTCACTTTGCAGGGAGTGGATGGACCGGTGGTTGATGAAGCAGAACTCTCCCTCCCGGAGGACCCAGCTTTCAACTGCAGCAGTCACCCGAATGGTTCCCCGGAGGGACAGCAGGATTTCCGTAACTCCTTCATGCCAATGGATGGCCGTTCTCCCGATTTTCTGAATATGGATTCCGTAAGGCTGATCCTTATCCAAGAGAGTCCGCTCAAAAAACAATATTTTTTCTTTCCCTTCTTTTCCCACTCGGACCTCCTTTTAAAAGGGCAGGCTATGGCCTGCCGCTCCGCTTCTTATGATCCTTTTCAATAGTCGCCTTCCAGTTTTCATGTATGGCAGCCCCGCCCCGGTAGCTGGCAACCACATCGCTGAGCACCTGATAATTGAGCTGGGTTCCTTCTCCGTCCGGGTTGTAATTCACCGCCATATCCCGATGGATGCCAAAGCTTTCAGCGGTTTCGGCAGCATCGATGTTGGCTCCCAGGAACAGGAACTCCCAACCGTACCGCTCCTTCTGCCTTTCGATCATCTCCCGTACCAGCTTCCGGCTGTACTCCCGGCTGGCGTTTTCCATGCCATCGGTGGTGATGACAAAGAGGACCCGTTCTGCCCGTTCCTCCTCTGCCGTGTGCTTCTGGGAGTTGCCAATCTTACTGATGGTCTTGCCAATAGCGTCCAGCAGGGCAGTGGTTCCCCGGACGTAATATTCCTTTTCGGTGATGGGGGCTACTCCCCGCAGATTGATCCGGTCGTGAAGCAGCTCAACATGATCGTCGAAGAGGACCGTGGTGATTACCGCTTCTCCCTCTTCCTGTTTCTGCTTTTCCAGCAGTCCGTTATACCCGCCAATGGTGTCGCTTTCCAAGCCGCTCATGGACCCGCTTCGGTCTAAAATAAATACCAGTTCTGTTAATCCCTTTTTCATGATCTTTTCCTCCTTCGTCGATGGTCAAGCCGTTAACTTGATTGAAGGATATCATGAAAAGAAAGGGAGCAGGTCGCATGGGAAGCGACAAATGAAATCATCCCCCCAGGGTGTTTTGATCAAAGGCATACAGGACTTCATTGATTTCGAAAATGTTGTACATACCCGCTTCAATGAAATATTCAACGATGATGTCAAACTTGCTGCTGTGAGAGAGGGCAAAGCCGGCCCGGGCCAGCAGATCCCTGGTTTCGTCCAGATTCAGCTGGAGGGCGATGGCAAAGGCCAGAACCGTCACTTTGCTGGGTTTGTAGTGGGTATTAATGCGAATTTTAGAAAACAGCCTCCTGTCCATGTTGGCCCGATGATAGGCTTCGGAATCCGTCATCCCCTTTTCATCGATGAGCCGAATAAGCATCTGGGAGAAGGTTTCATCCAGGTGGTTGACCAGATCTTCCAAACTGCGACCGGCAACTGGGTAGAATTCCTTCACCTGGTAGTCTCGGAGAATGGCATGCTCTTCCACATACCGGTCATCAATGTACTGGTTGATGGAGGCAAAGAGCTTTTCCGACAGGACCACGGCGGATTTATCAAAAACCACCAAATAGACCATCATTTCATGGTTCATCAGGAACTCACCGATGACGGAAATGGCCACCTGCATGGCCTGATCTTTGGGGTAGCCATAGGCTCCTGCAGAAATCAAGGGGAATGCGATACTTTCCAGGCCATATTCTTTGGCAAGGGCCAGGGAATTGCGGTAACAGCCCCGAAGCAGCTGCTCCTCCCCCCGGCTGCCCCCATGCCAGACAGGTCCCACGGTATGGATCACATATTTTGCCGGCAGTTTGTACCCTTTGGTGATCTTGGCTTGCCCAGTGGGACAGCCGCCCAAGGTTCTGCACTCTTCCAGGAGCTCTGGCCCGGCGGCTTTATGAATAGCTCCATCCACCCCTCCGCCTCCTAGTAGCGAGGAGTTGGCCGCGTTGACGATGGCATCGACTTGCACCTTGGTGATGTCGTTTCGGATGATTTCCAGTGGCATTGGGGTTCCTCCTATCTTGAGTTTCTCTAATGTTTTTATTATACCACAAAGGCACATTAATTGAAAAAGAGCCCAGCATTAAATAATGCTGGCTCTCTGTATAACAGTAACTACCGCTAGCAGACGCGGGGGCAAAGCAGTACAAATCGTCGGATTGCCATTGCCACTCCATTTTCATCATTGGATGGGGTAATATATTTCGATACCTGCTTAACTTCCGTTTTAGCATTTGCAACAGCGACGGAAAGCCCTGTTCTTTTCAGCATTTCTATATCATTATGGCTGTCTCCGCATGCCATTATTTCATCCATATTGATTTTAAGCATTTTTGAAAGCTGTCCCAACGCTTCTGCTTTACTGGTCGTCTTATTGCAAATCTCCAGGTTATAATCGAAAGAGCTTGTGACGCAGATATCCCTGTGCCGCTCTAGAATTTCCCTCATTTTCATTCTGTCCTGCAGGCTGACAATATTCAAATTAATATTTTCGATAGAATCTTTCAATGCTAGGATATGATCATATATATTTTCCACCGGTTTTCTGGTTGAAAGCAAATACTCTGTATTATTAAATACGGACCCGTTGGACCGGACATTCTGATATACCTGCTTATCAATGTACGCATGGTTTCTGACAAAGACCTCTACCATATAGTCGTATTGTTTTAATGTCTCAACCAGGCTTTCAACGACCTCCGGTTTTAAGAAATTCTGATAGATTGCTCTTCGCGTTTTCAAGTCAATAATATTGGCACCATTGGATGTAATGGCATGCTGGATCCCTTTTATCTCCAGAACCTCTTCCGGAAGGGCTGAAAGCACTCTTCCAGTTGCAATGACCACTTTCACATTTTTTTTAATGGCAGCCTCGATGGCGGCTCTTGTTTTATCGGTTAATCGACCTTCATTATTCAGGGTTGTTCCATCTAAATCCAATGCAATCATTCTTATCATGATACTAATAATCCTCCTTAAGTATAAATGAACCTCCAGCCCACTGTGAAGCAAGAGGTTCATTCACTATTTCATTATCTGATCATCTGATCAACCGAACTGATCACTCGATCAAGAATTTCCATGGCATCCCGTAATTCTTCTTCCGTTATGATTAGCGGGGGCGATACGAAAATCATGTTTTCATGGGAATAGGTTGAAAATCCTTCTTTTTTCAGCATCCCGACCACTTTAGCCATCAGGCCTTTCGGATCCTTGCCATAAGGCACAACCGCCTCCCGTGAAGCCTTGCTTTTTACTAATTCAAAGGAGGAAAACAGGCCAATGGATCTTACTTCCCCTATACAATTATATCTAGCAGCCATCGTTTCCAGCAATTCCTTAAGAATCTTGCCAAGCTTTTCGACATTTTCCTGGACATTCAGCCGATCGTATTCCTTGATCGTGGCCAGCGCTGCGGCACATCCCATCGGATGGCCAGAGTAAGTCAGACCGCAGAGCATCTTTGTATCATCAAAGTACCGATGAACCTTTTCAGAAACGATGACACCTCCAATGGGTACGTATCCGCAGGTTACACCCTTGGCAAAGGTGACCAGATCCGGCTTAACGTTAAACCGCTGGAAAGCGAAGCAGGTGCCGGTTCTGTACCATCCAGCCATGACTTCATCACAAACCATCAGAATGTCGTACTTGTCGCAAAGAGCTCTGACCCCTTCTAAATATCCTGCCGGGGGAATCAGAATTCCGTTGGAGCCAACTACGGTTTCCATAAAGATGGCAGCAATCTGGTCCGTTCCTTCATATTGAATCTGATTTTCCAACAGTTCAAGATAGTATGCCGTCACATCGGCTTCCGATTCAAATCTGCAGGCCTTGGGTGCTCTGTAGGAATAAGGTCCTTCGAATTTAATAAATCCAGGGCCTCCCGGTTCATTGGCCTGTCTTCTCGGTTCACCAGTAAGCATTCCTGCTCCTGCAGACGAGCCATGATAGGACCGATACATAGAAAATACTTTTAATTTTTTCGTGAAGATTCTGGCCATCTTAATGGCATTTTCGTTGGATTCTGCGCCGGCGTTGGTAAAAAACACCTTAGCACCTTCCAAGCCGGAAGCTTCAACGATTGCTTTGGCAGCTTCAGATCGCACATCGATGGCATAGGCCGGTCCGATGAAAGGCAGCTTGAGGGCCTGCTCCCGGATTGCCTCGATGACGGCCTTGTTCCCATGACCCAGATTAGAGTTGACCAGCTGAGCTGACATATCGTAATATTTATTACCGTCTTCATCCCAGAAGTAAATTCCTTCTGCCTTCGTAATGACCAGAGGGTCTACCTTATTTTGTGCACTCCATGAGTGCAGATTGTACTTTTTGTCCATTTCTTTAATCGCTGACACTTTTTATTCCTCCAAATGTATGTTAATAGTAATTTCTTCTTCCGGTCGCTAGTACCGGTATCGCGATCATGCCCTCTGCATTTCTTTTGACCGTAGGCTCCGCGGCTATGGACTCAGCCTTAACCTCAACTTCATCAATGCGCATCGGTTCCTCTTTTTCCCGGCTAAATCGGCTTTTGATTCGTTGAATCATAGATTGTTTGCTCACAGAATTCACCTGCCTTGGCTACAACGGGGTATTGGAATGCTTCTTATAGGGCATGACTGCGGTTTTGTTCCGAATGATCCGAATGCTGGATATCAGAGTGGTCCGCAGATCCGCCGGATCGATTACATCATCCACTACACCATATTCAGCGCCCCGGTAAGGATTCAGGAATTTCTTTTTATAATCTTCCGTCAGTTCTGCCCGTTTGGCTTCCTTGTCCGGAGCTGCATTGATTTCTTTTTTAAATACAATGTTTGCTGCCCCATCGGCCCCCATGATGGCCAATTCTCCTGTTGGCAGCGAGAATACAAAATCCGCACCCATTCCTTTGCCGCACATTGCCGAGTAGGCACCGCCATAATCTTTTCGAAGTACCACAGTAATTTTTGGAACAGTCGCTTCAGAATAAGCAAACAGCATCTTGGCTCCATTACGGATGATTCCGTTCTTTTCCTGATTCACTCCCGGCAGGTATCCCGGGGTATCTGCCAGGGTAATCAGAGGAATATTAAAGGCATCGCAGAATCGCACAAACCGGGCAGCTTTCCAGGATGCATTTACATCGATACAGCCTGCCAATACCTTGGGTTGATTCCCCACAATTCCGACGGTTTCTCCGCCCATACGGGCAAACCCAACAACCATATTCGTCGCGAAGTTTTCCTGCACTTCCATAAAGTCGCCATTATCCACAAAGCTTGTTATGACCTTTTTCACATCAAAAGACTTCAATGGTTCGGTGGGGACGATTTCTTCAATCTCCGGTGTCTTTCGATTAATGGAATCGGTAACCTGATAAATAGGAGGCATCTCTTTGCTGTTAGCAGGGAAAAAGGACAGCAATCTTTTCGTGATCTGCATAGCCTCTTCTTCGGATTTTGCAACGAAATGAGCAAGTCCCGTAACCGTACTGTGGACTCTTGCTCCACCGATATCATCCGCCGTTGTCTTTTCACCGGTCACCGACTCAATGACAGCAGGGCCTGTAATGAACATCTTCCCGATTGGATCCACCTGGATGATAAAGTCTGTCAGTGCAGAACAATAAGCCGTTCCGCCGGCACACGTCCCCATAATGATAGAAATTTGAGGTACCCAGCCTGATGCGATCGATGTCTTGCCAAATATGGAACAATAGGCATGCAACGCGGAAACACCCTCCTGAATTCTTGCCCCGGCTGCATCATTCAGCGCAATTATCGGGTAGCCTGTTTCCATGGCTTTATCCATAATAGTAATAATCTTATGTCTTCCCGCTTCTCCAATTGATCCTCCCATTACGGTAGCATCATTGGCATAGGCAAAGACAGGTCGTCCGTCAACATTGCCGTATCCACATACAGCTCCTTCTGAGCCTAGGTCTTTCTTGTATAAATCAAAATCTGTACATCTATTTTTAGCCCAGGGATTGGTCTCAACAAAGGTTTCGGCATCAAATAGCAGGTTCATTCGTTCCTCTGCCGTATACTTTCCGCTTTCATGCACCTTTTCAACTTTTTTGAAATTGTTGCTGATGCGCAAAGACCTCCGTTTTAGACGAAATTCATCATAAACATTAAATTTTACGTTCTTGTCCATAGTATTTCCTGATTCCTTATCCACACGCTCAATTAACTCATCTTGCTCTTTTCAATCCGCCTCACAGCTGTGGACCCGTAAACCGGATTGGTTTGCACTTAATCATTCTGCCATTTCCGCGAGCACCCAGGAATTCACCATCTTTATAAACAAGATTTCCTCTGCAATAGGTTGACGTTGGATATCCTTTCAGTTTCACATTTTCCCAAATGGTGTGGTCGGTGCCACCATGCATGTGATGATTGGTAATCGTAACATTTTTCTTTGGATCGTACAGAACGATGTCTGCATCCAATCCCACCTGCAAAGCACCTTTTATATGATTCAGGCCAAAAAGTTTTGCAGGATTTGTGGCACATAGTTCAACCGCTCTATTAAAGGTGATTCTTCCCTTATTTGCTTCGGAAAGCATATAGGGGTACATGGTTTCGATTCCTGCGCATCCATTGGGTATTGTTGTAAAGTCCCCCGGAGTTCCGTCCTTCTTTGTGATTCCCCAGTCCTTTTCAGCTTTGGTAAAGGGGCAATGGTCGGTAGCTACCGTTGCTATATCTCCCTTAATGATACTTTCCCAAAGTGCAATCTGAGACTCCTTATTCTTGATCGGAGGAGAACAGACAAAATCTCTGGCCCGTTCTCGTTTGTACACTTCACTGGTGAAATGGAGGTATTGGGGGCAGGTTTCAGCAAATATCGGATATCCCTCATCTCTTGCCTGGGCAACTGCCTCTGCACCCATTTTATTGGCCAGATGTACGATATACAGGGAGGCACCTGCCATTTTGGCTAAATTGATCGCACGGACATCCGCCTCGCCTTCTACCATTTCATTCTTCGCCATATAATGCCACCAGGCATCGGTCTTTCCTTCTGAAAGATACTGTTTTACCAATACATTATTGACATCCCGGTTTTCTGCATGAACCCCCACCAAGGCGCCGATCTTCCTGGATTTTTGGAGTACTTTATAGAACTGACCATCGTCAACCCCAAAATCATAAACCATGAATACCTTAAAAGAAGGAATCCCGTAGGCCACTGCTTCTTCCATAGAATCCAGCATCTCATCCGTGGTTACATCACCGACACCGATGTGGAAAGAATAGTCCACCGCAGCCTGCTTCATCGCCAGGGCATTTCTTCTATAAACGGCATCCAGCATCTTTTCGCCCTTTGCTTGCTGAACAAAATCAAATACTGTAGTCGTACCGCCACAAGCAGCAGACCGGGTACCGGCATAATAGTCGTCTGAAGAAATTGTTCCGCCAAAGGATAAATCCAAGTGGGTATGTCCGTCTATTGCTCCGGGCAGAACCATCTTTCCTTTTGCATCGACGATTTTTGTATTCTTTCCCGGTTTCAAATTCAGAGCGATAGCCGAGATTTTCTCACCTGTAACCGCAATATCTGCTTTATAGGTGCTTTTAGCAGTGATAATCGTTCCGTCCTTAATCAACAGGTCCATACTAAACTCCTTAAACAACAGGAGCCCTTTGCAAAAGGGCTCCTGCCCAAATCTTATTTCTGGAAATAGTGGATTTTATTCAAAATAAGTTTTTAATTTTAATTCTCGCGGTTCGAATCCTTCTCTCCACACTAATTCACCTGGTAAGATGCAATCCTTGACCGGGCATACCTTCTGGCACAGATGACAACCTACGCAATGATCCGTGTCAAGCTCCGGTCTTCTTGTTGCATCATTCCACTTGATAGCCTGATGTCCGCCATCAAAGCAGGATACATAGCATCTGCCGCAGCCCACACATTTGTCATGGTCAAAGTTGGGTCGGATCATATATTCTCGGTCGAATTCTGAGGGGGATACGATGTTCTTTGTTGCCAGCCCAATCAATTCATCCAGAGAATTGAATCCCTTTTCATCCATGAAGTGCATAATTCCGGAAGCCATATCCTTAACAATTCGATATCCATATTCCATGATAGAAGTGGTTACCTGTAAATTTCTTGCGCCGAGCAGCAAAAAGTCTAAGGCATCATTCCAGGTATAGATCCCGCCGACTCCAGAAATAGGAGTTCCTGCTAATTCCGGACAAGATGCCAGTTCGTGAACGAATCGCATAGCGATGGGCTTAACAGCTGCTCCGGACAAACCTGAGATTGCAGCCTTACCATTCATTGCCGGCTGGGAAGTGTATAAATCATAGTCCAGGTCGATCAGGGATTTAACCGTGTTGATCGTGGAAAGTCCTGCTGCTCCGTTTTGCATGGCAGCAATAGCCGCCGGAGTCATATTGGTCTGGTTCGGAGTCATCTTTGCAATGACCGGAAGTTTGGTCCCTTTTACGGCAGCCTTGGTGAAGCTTGCTACCAGATTGGGGTTTGTTCCGGCATCAGAACCCATGTTTTCTCGTCCCATGTGGGGGCAGGATAAGTTGATTTCAACACCGTCGACTCCAGCCTGATCGGCATAAGCGGTCAGCAGCTCCCAATCTTCTTCGGTCTGTCCCATAAAGGAAGCGAAGATGATATGTTCCGGATAATCTCTCTTCAGTCTTCTCATGTGTTCCAGATTTTCTTCCAAAAGGTTCTGGGACGCATGCTCGCAGTTTTTAAAGGCTGTCCAGGGTTCTCCTGCATTGCCGGGGACTCCGAAAATAGGTGAAATCTCATTTTCTTTCCATAGGTCGATGGTTTTGTAGTATACACCACCCCAGCCTTCTTCAAAGCATTTTGAAATCATGTCGTAGTTATTGCCTACCGGAGAAGAAGAAAGGAAAAAGGGATTCAAACATTTTATGCCTGCAAATTCTATTGATAAATCTTTCTTAACCGCCATTATTTTACACCTTCCTTCTTTTCCAGATACTCAACTATAGCAGCAGCAGCTTTTTTGCCTTCTGCAACAGCCTCAACCACAGTCTTTCCACCATTGACGATGTCTCCTGCGGCAAATACGCCCTCAACCCCGGTTTCTCCTGTTTCTTCATCCGCTACAATGAAACCCTTCGGATCTACTTGGAATCCAGCTAATGCGGTCATATCGGAAGGCTCCTGTCCAATAGCAAAAACAACGGTGTCGGCTTTAACCTTCGCTTCAGATTCCTTATCTCTGCCTTCAAACACCACAAATCCAACCTTATTGCCATCTGCCAGTATTTCCTTCGGAGCAAATTCAGTAGTCATGGTAACGCCCAGGCTCTGTACAAATTTAATTTCTTCAATGTAAGCAGGAGCTTCTTCCACGGTTCTTCTGTAGTAAATCATGACCTTTTCAGCTCCGGCCAGCTTGGCAGTAGCTGCACAATCCATGGCAACATCGCCACCACCGATAATGATTACTTTATTACCCTGGTTGAATTTTCCGTTGGAAACTCTTGCTTCCTTCAGATAGTCGGATGCCGTCCAGACGCCATCCAGATCATTTCCGGGGATGTCTGCTTTTTTTGCACCGCCAAGCCCTGAGCCTACAAAGACAACATCAAAACCTTTAGCTTTAAGGGACTCAACGGAATCCACTTTGGTACCCAGATTGATCTTGACCCCCAAGTCTTCGATCAGCTTGATATCCTGATCAACGACATCCTGGGGCAATCTTGCCGGAACGATGCCGTAGCTCAGCACCCCTCCTGCCTTTTGTTCTGCTTCGAAGACGGCTACTTCATACCCGGCTTCAACCAGTTTGGACGCAACCGTCAGAGATGCAGGACCAGCTCCTATGCAGGCCACCTTTCCCGGCTTTTTAACTTCCGGCACTTCGATGGTTTTCATGCCGAAGGCTTTTTCCTGCTCCATCAGGAACCGCTGGATCTTTCCGATTTCGATTGGTTTGTCAATTCCGCATCGGCTGCAGGCTTCCTGACAAAGCTTGTCGTAGGGACATACATTGGCACAGGATGCTCCAAAAGGATTGTTCTTTCGGATGGTCTCTGCCGCACCCTTCACATTGTTGAATCTCAGGGACTGGATAAAGCTTCCCGGATCTGTTCCAGCCGGGCAGCTCTTGCTGCATGGTGCATCGTGACAGATCAGGCATCTGCGGGCTTCTTCCCGTGCTGTTCTTAAATTGTAGCCTTGCACAGCTTCATCTGTGTAACTTTTCTTAATAATGGTACTCAAATCAATCTCTCCTTTTGTCAAAACTACTAAAACTCTAGCTTCTTAAAATCTTCCATGGGCATTTCACTTGCCTTCAGGAAAATTGCGGCATTACCAGCGATTGCACGTTCAATAAAATCCGTTCTGCATTTATCATAGGGGGTATGGGCAAACTGTTCCTGCATGGCTGAAAAACCGATGGTTGGTTTTCTCCAATATCCTGCCGTTACGCTGCCATCTGTAGCGAAGGACCAGTGTCCATAATTGACAGGCTGTCCTACAGCAGTAAGTGCTTGGGCGCACGCCTTGGTAAAGGGATGATCCTTGCTCATCTTCCATGCTTCGCTTACCTTCGGCCCTTCCATCTGAGCCTGAGTATAGCAAATATCAACAGCCGTTTTAATTTTTACATCTGCTCTGAATTCCGGGTCTTCAGCCGCTGCTTCATCCAGAACCCGCTGAAGTTCCGCCATGGCACTTTCAGCAGTTTCTCCAATCATGGTCCGTCGGTCCAGCGAGAGGAAACACTGGTCAGGAACGATGGATAAGGCGCCAGGGGAGCACTCGATGATATTCAAGGACAGGGACGCATCTTCCAGTTCTCCGTCTGGATCCTTCGGCAGGTTTGGAATCACCTGATTCTGGATTTTTTCTATGACCGGCATAGCTTTATAGATAGCATTGATTCCATAATGGGGCCGGCTTCCATGACTTGTTCGTCCATAGGTCGTAATTAAATATTCGTTCCTCCCCCGATGCCCCAGGTAAAGGTTCAGGCTGGTTGCTTCCGAAGAAACCATGGCATCAAAATCCAGACCTTTTTCCGGGAAAGTTTCTTTAATCATATACCTGGTTCCGTTGTTCTCTCCTGTTTCTTCATGAACAACACCGGTGTACATAAAAGTACCTTTAAAATTTAGGCCTTCTTCCCTAAGCTTCAATAGGATTGCTCCTGCATAAATCTGGAAGCCGTGGCCGCTCTTCACATCCGAAGCTCCCCGTCCGTGGATGCATTCCACCATTTCCTTTGCTGTCCGATCTGCATTGTCGCACTCGCAAATATCTATTTCGCCTCCGTAGGGATCGTATCCTTCCCAATTTGCCCGGTCACCAGGAGATACATGATCCATATGAGAGTTGTACATGAGGGAAGGGCCTCCCGATTCTCCATGGATGATTCCAATGATATTTCCGAACTTATCCCGGAAAACTTCATCGTATCCAAGTTTCTCCATTTCTGCCATCAGCACTTCAGTCAGTTCAAATTCGGTGCCGCTGATGGAGGGAGTCTGGATCAGCCGCTGTACGAATTTCACACAGTCCGGCTTAAATTCTTCCGCCAATTCGTTAATTCTTTTGTATACGCTTTGATCAAACATTAGTTGATTAGCTCCTTTCAGACATTCTGCCTAGTTCGTTGATGGCAACTCCTTCGTTTCGCTTTCATAGCTCGGGTTTGTAATTTGTTTGAACTCATCTTCTGATACAAATGATTTTGTTTCATTTCTCATCAGCAGAGTGTATACAGCAAATCCTACCACAAATCCAAAAATATAGCTGTTGGCGCCGATCCATTTCATTACTTCTCCGCCGACACCAAAATTGTTATGAAGCAACGGCAACGAGAAGGATACCACCCACGCAATGATTGCTTTCACATTCCAGCCATTCTGGTAGAAGTATCGCCCGGGCCCTTCCGAATACAGATCCTTCAGATCGATTCTTTTCTTCTTGATGACGAAATAGTCGGCAACGAAAATGGCCGCTGAAGGTCCCAGAATAGTTCCAACTGTCCCTAAGAAAGAGAACATCCAGGCACCAGCACTGCCAAACATCCACCAGGGACGGAATGCCAGGCACACAATCGATGTAATGATGACTCCATGCTTATAGCTTATCTTTCTGGGGTTCAGATTGCTGATTCCATTAGCCGGAGCAACCATATTAGCTGCGATATTTGTTGTAAGGGTGGCAATAATCGTTGCTAGTGAAACAATTAGTACTACAATTGGGTTATCTAAATGTTGCAGTACAATGGTCGGATCATACTCGGATTTTCCATAAGCAAGGCCGGTTACCTGGGCAAACAGCGCTCCAATGAAAGCTAATGCAATCATGGATGTGGGCATAGCCATCATTTGACCCCAGAACTGCTCTTTCTGCCCTTTAGCATACCGGGAAAAGTCCGGAATATTTAAGGCTAAAGTTGCCCAAACCGCAATGTTGCTGGTTATCCCTGCTAAAAATACAAACCACCAGCCGCCATTTGTCAGTATCAGTTCATTATTACTGGGCATAGCCAACAGGTCACCTACTGTAAAACCAACATCAGATCCTAATTTTAATGTCCAAACCAATAAACCTACCACTACAAAGATCAGAATGGGAGATCCGATGGCTTCCAGCCATTTGATCCCTTCGGAACCCTGCAACGCAAACCACAGGTTGATTCCAAGGAAAATGAAGAATCCGATGAATCGGCCGGAACCCGCTACATCCCAACCACTGTAGAATACACCAATGATAGAAGAGACTGCTGCCCCGCCGACCCAGCATTGAACAGCACACCAGCCACATGCAGTAATCGACCTAGCTAGAGAAGGAAGCTGGGCTCCAACTTTTCCAAATGTAATCTTTGCAAAGACCGGGAAAGGAATCCCATATTTTGTACCGGCGTGAGAATTGATCTGCATCGGAATGACGACGATCAAATTCCCGATCGCAACGTTAATGATGGCAGCAACCGGGCTTAATCCCATCGTTACAAGGGCTGCTGCAAAGGAAAAGCTGGTGATGGCGATAACCATGCCGACCCAAAGCATCGCAATGTGATAGGTCGACCAGGTTCTTTCTGCTGGTGAGGAGGGTTTCAAATCATCATTATAGTATTTTGAGGATGTTAGTTCTTCAGAAACAGACTCTTCCAGCATATAAAGCCCTTTTTTAAATTCCTTTTGGGTAAACTTTGACATAAATTCGTCCTCCTTATGGACTAAGATTTTTACTGAATTTTCAATACCTTATTTGTCAAAAGCTTTTCTGATCTCTTCCGGGAATAGTTCTTCCATCGTCGGTTCATAGTAGTCTTTAATAGGTCTGGAAACATAGGTGCAGTTCACCAGATCCTTCCACGTTACATTGTGGGAAATACTGTTATGCCCCCAGGTGGCACAACCCAGTGTGGTCGACTTATTGAATCCATTCCACCAAGCACCACTATTGGACAAGCTCTGGGGCTGGTTCACGCACATTTTTGTAACCTTCATTCGTTCAGCCATTCGTGCAATTTTCTCATCATCGGTTGAATGGATACCGCAGCTATGTCCGGATCCCTGATAATTCAGGATGTTTTCCATTTTATCCAAAGCTTCATCAAAATTCTTTATGGTGAACAAACAGGTTACCGGAGAAAGCTTTTCGCCTGAGAAGGGGAAGTCATGTCCGGTACCTCCGTTTTCTTCGGTTGCAATGAACTTTGTTCCAACCGGCACCTTGATTCCTGCAATAGCCGCAATTTTTTCTGCAGACTGGGCCACGATGTGCCGGTTCAATGCATGATCTGCCGGCCAATTGGGCCACAGGGCTTTTTTTAGCAGTTCTTTTTCTTCCGATCCTTCCGGAATGAAATATCCGCCTTGCTTCTTGAGGGCTTCCACGAAATCGTCATGGATGCTTTCCAATACAATGATATTATTTTCTGTCGAGCAGCTGGTGGCGTAGTCAAAGGTCTTGGATCGCATGATCATATTCGCCACATCGTCTAAATTAGTGGTACCATCAACGAAGGTTGTTGAGTTTCCAGTGCCTACCCCGATAGCCGGAGTTCCGGAACTGTAGGCCGCTCTGACCATGGGGGTTCCACCGGTTGCCAGGATAAAGTCCGCTGTTTTCATTAATTCTGCAGAACAATCCACGCTTACAAATTCCGGATCCACTGTCATGATCAGATCCTCCGGAGCATCATACATCTTCAGGATATCCCGTAGTCTTTCTGTGATAGCTACCGTTGTTTTGGCTCCCTTGGGATGGGGTGCAAAGATGATGGAGTTTCTTCCCTTCAAGCACATGATGGCTTTGCTGAACTGGGTAACTTCGCTGTTAGTTACCGGGATCAGCGCTGCAATAATACCCATTGGCTTATAGTATTTGCTCATCCCTGTCTTTTCATTTACTTCTACTAAATCGCAGGAAAGTTCATCTTTGTTTTGATAATATACCTGTTTCACTTTGCCAAGCATCTTTCCAATCTTATCTTCCACGCTGCCCATTCCGGATTCTTCAACAAGCATTGCAGAAATCTTTTTTCTGAAAGCTTCCTCGGTCATACCGTAAGCAAGCGCTGCAATCAGTTGTTCAACCTTCTCCTGGTTGTAATGGGCTGCAATTTCCTGAGCTTTTCTCGACCGTGCAATTAAACTAGCTACATATTCCTGATAATTCATTTCTTTTTCGTACCCTCCCTGTTTCTTGATTATTTTTTATAAGAATGGCCTTCTTAATTTACCAGCTGTTTTGCTGGCACCTATATATAGAGCAATTCCCGTGCCAAACAAGAAAAAACAGCGAAAAGATTGTTAATATTTTATAAAACCAGTTGCGAAGTCATTCTTTTCAACACTTTTAAAAAGTCCAATACACTGGAGCGTTTATTACAAAAATGTCGAAAACGTTCCGCTTGTTCCGTAATCGAAACAAGCGGAACGTTTTTTGTTCTTTTTTCGGAACAGCTCCCGCTTATCTTTATTTGTTCATTTTTCTATACAGCATTGATGGAGTAATTTCCAGCAGCTTGGCAGCTTCCCGAATACTTCCCCCTTTATTCAATGCTCGCCGAATATAAGACTCTTCGATTTCCTGGGTTATCTTTTGAAGATTAACCGGCCAGGCCCCATCTTGGGTTCTTAGAGCATTGCTGACGTTACTATTGATTAATTCCATGCTGCCTAAATCACTTAAGGTAATACGGTTTTCCGAACTCAATACCGCCAAGCGTTCAATGGTGTTCCTGAGTTGACGGATATTTCCTGGCCAATCATATTGTTGCAGCTTTTCAAGCAATTCAGGAGTAATGACCTTGCTGCTCCCGTTTTTTCTGTTATATTTGTTCAGGAAGTGAAGCACAAGGGGTATAATATCTTCTTTTCTTTCTCTCAAAGGGGGCACTACGATTGGAATGACATTCAGCCGATAATATAAATCTGCCCGGAATCTGCCCTCTTCAACCATTTTCATCAAATCCTGATTGGTAATCGCTATGATTCTTGAGTCAACCCGTTTCACTTCTGTGCTTCCCACTTTCGAGATCATTCCGGTTTCCAAAAATGTCAACAGCTTCGGTTGCAGGGCCAAAGGCAATTCTCCGATCTCATCCAAGATAACCGTTCCTCCCTCTGCCGCTTCCAATAGGCCGATTTTACCCTCGCGATTTGCTCCGGTAAAAGCACCTTTGCTATAGCCAAAAAGCTCAGATTCCAATAAAGTTTCGGGAATTGCGCCACAATTTATAGAAACTTTATGACTATCGTTTCTGTGGCTGCCAGTATGGATCAAATCGGCGATCACACCTTTGCCGACTCCTGATTCACCGAGAATCAGGACGGTGCTGTCGTTGCCAGCAATACGCTCCGAGAAACTTACAATATCCCTCATCTTATCACTTTCGGCGATGATGTCTCCCAGGTTTTTCTTCATCTGTATGCTCATCGTCTGCTTGTAACCCAATAATAATGTTTTCTGTTTCATTAGGTCGTCATAGAGATCTTTAAGCAGGGGCATATCCCGGATGGTGCTGACAACCCGATGAGCCTCACCATTTTCTCCCATAATTGGCTTTGCCGTATTCAGAACGACTTTTCCGTTGATTTGATTCTGGACCACAGTTTTTTGTTCTTTAGTCCTTACGGCAACTTCAGCAACCGACTTTTCAAACACGCCCTGCTCCGCCAAGAAGGTGGTTTTCTTACCGATTATTTTGCTGGCATCGATGCCGACGATCGAGGTATAAGCATCATTGACGAGAAGAAGTTCAAGATCCTCCGAAGCCACTGTCAGCCCATCGTCTGCATAGAACAGAGCCCTCAATGCCTCAACAATGAATCTCCTATCTATATCATCGATTGCACCATCTACAATAATTTGTTCAATCTCTTCAAAGGTATAACTTCTATCTTCAAACCAAATCATCCGTTAGTCCTTTCTATTTTTCAGTTGAACTCGCGCTAACATTCTTACTATAGCATAAATATCCACAAAATAGTATAGGGCGCCACTATCGCGGCGCCCATTTGGATTTTATCCGTATAATTCTTATTCTTCCAGCTGATTCTTGAACACACCTTTTTTAACTTCAAGCAGATAGAAGAACAGGCAGGCTGGTCCTGAGACGAAATTTACGATTAGCAGAAACCAGATTATTGCTGAGTTTCCGGTGGCAAATCCATACAAGATGAAGATGCTGACGAGGACAGCGACGACAGGCAGGAAAGAAGCCACTTTCGCCATAAATGTTTGTGATGCTGACATGATCATACCTCCTTATGCTACTTGCTTCATGCCATTGCTGCCACCTTTGTAGGTCGCGTTGCAGGCAATAAAGTAAACCACCAAGCTTAATACCCAGGTAAATACGTTTGAAGGGACGCCGAAGGGGCTGCCCAGCCCGAACTGCCAGATGGCATAGCCGAAGATGCCGGCTAAAACCGTTATAAATCCGCCGGTTGCCGTCTTTTTCTTATAGAAGAATCCACCAACGATAGGAATAAAGAATACCGCTACCTGGAATCCACCGATATAGTAATAAGCTTTTCCGATTCCATCGCTCCAGAAATAGGTGCCGAAAATGATGAAGATTCCTAATACGACAATCAGAGCCCGGGTCAGTTTGAGGGTTCCCTGGTCGGATAAATTGGGCACGAAGAAGTCTTTTATGACATCTTTAGCTAAAATCGCCGCACTGATTAAGATATCCGCACTGGAGGTGGACATGACCGCAGCTACGAGGGCAGCTACGAATAATCCTCGGAAACCTGCCGGCAGTACTGTGAATACGGTTCCCCAGAATCCTTCAGCTACAGTGCTTGCATCCGGGAACATTACAGAAGATGCCATGCCTGCGAACACCATAACCGTGCTGAAGCAGATTCCCAAAGTCAGCATCAGTGTATAAGACACTTTAATCTGAGCACCGCCTTTGGCTGCTCCAAAACGCTGATAACTCTGAGCGTTGACGTAAAGGGCTGCGGCTGAGATGACCCAGGCCAGGACATCAAGGGCCGTATTATGTCCAAGCGGGGTGAGCAGAAGGGGATCAATGGCTGCGATCTGCTCATACATTGGGGCCAAGCCTCCGAAGTAGGTAATAATCCCAAGAGCAACAGCACCGGCAGAAACGGTCATAACCGCAAACTGGATCAGATCCGTTACCGCAAGGCCCCACAAGCCGGCCATGGCCGTATAAAAAATGATACCAACGCCTGTAATTGCCACGGCTGTATAGATGGGGAATCCGGAAACCAGGTGAAGGACTTCGCCTACTGCAAACAGCAAAGCCGCTGAATACAGCACGGAGAAAATCGGCACAACGCTTCCGAGAACTTTGGTCTTTCGGTCATAGAAATAGTGAATCAAGTCAGGAAGGGTAACCACGTGATCCGGAATCATGTCCCGAGTGTAGGGTCCGATCCAGATTGCCAGAGGCAGCCGGATGATGGCTGTCGGGACTACGTAGATGAACAAAATGGAAATGCCCATCGTGGCCCCACATTCCGCTAGTCCGACGATTGTCCAAGAGTCGTACCAGCCGGCGGCTGCTACACCGATGAGAACAGGAATCGTCAGCCGTCTTGAGGCTACGAAAAAGCTTTTAAAGCTTTTGCTTGCAGTCCGGTGCATGAAAACACCTACGCTGAGGACCCCAACGAAATAGACCAGCAATACCAGCCAGTCCAAGCCACCCCACAGGGATTGAAAATCGATCATTTCAAAATCCTCCTTTAAATATCCAGCCTTACTTTAAGGCCGCTAACATGTTCGTTTTCTGATCCGTATTCATCCATATAGGCATATCGGATCATTTCTTGATTTCTTGCTTCAACTAGCAATTCCCAGGCTGGCCGATAAAATTTTACTCTCTTTACCAGGTCCACTTGTCCCAAATTTCGGAAAACCCGCTGCAGCACCCGCCATTGAACGAATTCACGACACTGCTTTTCTACCTCTTCTGTCGGGCATTGATCTTTCAGCAGGTTACCATCCAATTTCTCCAGGCTGCATTTCTTAAACTTCAAATCTTCGTAAAGATCATAATGAAAAGGGTGCACCTCGTTAAGATCAAAGATGATCCCAACCTGACCTTCCCGGTCGAACATGCCCCTTTTTAAATCCTTTCGTTTTCCCCGGTGTATTTCATAAGAGAAAACCAATAGCTCATAGGGTACATAGATTTTTTTCTTCGACTTCAATTCATAGGAGACCGGGCTGAACAGTCCAAATATTTTGGTGTTCAGCAGGTCCATTTTCTTTTTTATTGCCTCTTCATCCGTTCGCACAGATTCCGTCACATTGATGCTGTTTTTGCATAAATTGTTCATAAAGGCTCCTTAAAACCGAAATTTCCGGCTCATCACTATTTTTCGTGCACAATCTGTCCATTGACCATAGTCAACAGGACCTGCATGTCAAACATGGCCTCCCGGTCCTCTGCATAGTCGAAAAGATTCTTGTCAACTACTATGACATCGGCCAGTTTCCCTGCTTCCAGGGTCCCCAGCTCCTCATCCCTTCCGGCGGCATAAGCACCGCAGAAAGTGTAAGCCCTTAATGCTTCATGGACCGATACCCGTTCTGCAGGATTCCATCCCCCTTTAGGCTCTCCTTCATTAGTCATTCGGGTTACCGCTCTGTAAATCCCTCGGAAAGGGCTGATATCTACCACCGGATAATCGGTGCCAAAGGCCAGGACCGCTCCACCTTTCCGGAGAGACTCAAAGGGCCAGCAATACTTCATTCTCTCGCTTCCTAAAATTTGATGGAAGGGATGATTGTCGAAGTCGTATTTGGGCATGTGTTCCGGCTGGACCGAAGCTACAATGCCAAGCTCCCCGAATCGAAGGATATCCTCTTTTGCGATGGATTCGATATGTTCTACGGAGTGCCGAAGTCCATGATTGCCCTGGTCAGAAAAGGCCTTTTCATAAGCGTCCAGAGACAGCCGGACCCCCGCATCACCACAGGCATGAATCCTTACCGGAATCCGTTCCTTGTGAAATTCAGAGATCCTTTTGATAAACTCCTCCGGTTCCACAAGAGGGCTGCCCTTCACCCCCGGTCTGTCCGAATAATCTTCCAGCATGTATCCGGTATATCCCTGGGGTGTTCCGTCGATGAAGGTTTTCGTTCCGCAGCACCTGAGAAGAGGACTGGCATAAAGGGCCATCTTTTCTTTAATGGATTCTATTCCATCCTCCATCAAGGCATAGAAATTGATTCGAACCGACAGCCGATTTTCCTTTTCCAGAATATCATAAGCCTTTTCTCTTAAAGGGCCGACCCCTGCAACATCACCTACGGAAGTGATTCCGTACCGGTTTGCCAAAGCCACGGAGGAAACGGCATATTCTGCCAATTCCCAATCGGACATCCGCTCATAAATCTGATTCTGAATAGCCGCAAAGGCTCCTTCGTGAACATACCCTCCCAGCTCCCCTTCCGGGGTTCTGCTGTAATATCCGTTCTCCGGATCCGGAGTCTCTCTGCTGATGTGGAATACTTCCAGCAGTTTGCTGTTGACCCAGGCTCCGTGGCATTCTTTGTTCACCAGGAAGACCGGTGTATCCGGGAAATATTGATCCAGGACTTCTTTCGAGGGCTCTTGGATGCCTCCCCATAAGATCGGGTCCCATGCGCCTCCTAAAATCCATTTTTTCTGAGGGTTATCCTTATGCTTTTCCCACAAATACCGGGCCGCTTCCTCCGGAGAGGTTGTGTAACGCAGAATCCCGTCCTGCTCCAGCATAGCTCCGCTCAGCAGATGGGTATGAAAATCGCAGAATCCGGGCATGATGAAGTGATCCTCATAGGACAGTATTTCTGCACCGTCCAACATTTCGGGCTTCTTCCCAGCGTCCTCCAAAGTGACTACTTCTTTGATTTTATTGCCTTCCAGGATCACATATCCATTAATCAGGTCCGGGGAAAGGGCTGTATAGATATTTTTTGATTTCAGGGCTTTTTTATTGGTCATCATGCTTATCCTTCCACAAGCGTTTCCTTCCACTGATAGGGATATCCCGTTGCCATCATTCGGTCGATGAATTTTTCCGGATCGATTTCATCTGCAAAGATAATGCCCTTTTCCATCTCCATTTCATCCAGCAGCAAGGTTCCTATCGCTAAGGGCAGCGCTACGTAGACTAATGAGGTGCCGTATAATTTTTTGAGAGCCGTGCCTGGAGCGTTCATTTTAGGACAATTGGCAATCCAGGTTACCTTCTTTCCGTCTTTGGTCCCGCCAACTTCTACCGCAAGCTCGATAAATGCTGTCTTATCGGCTTTCTCCAGCGCTTCATCGGATTCTACGAAGATGTTGCCGCTGGGCTTGGGTATCAGAGAAGTAACTACGTCAATCGGCTTGACCTTTACCCCATTGACTTCTACCTCTTCTGCGGAGCAAAGTCCCGAAGCATAGAAGATGGCCGGTTGAAGCATCATGTAGTATTTAAAATCCACTTCTTTGACTCCTTTGAAGGTTGATGGCATGCTGTAAATTTCTTCATGGGAGTGATGGGTAATCGGAAGCTTGCCTACTGGTTCCGGGAAATCGTACATATCCAGGCCACCAAAGGGCGGGTATTTCACATACTTTCCATCCTCTAGCGCATAGGTCGGAGCAGCGCAGTCTGTCAATGCCTGTTTTGGGGACCATCCCGGATTCCAGGGTCTCAACGCCCAGTCAAAGGGCTTTTCATCAGGAATCAGGGTGGCTTTGCCGATTCTCATACGGATGCTGTCTACTGTATCTAAGCGGTTTGCAAACCTTCTTGCCAGCACGTTTGTCCATCCGGGAGCAAACCCACATCCGAAAAGAGCAGTGAGACCAGCCTCTTTAAATTCCTTGGCCAGGGTCAGCTCCGCTGTGCTTTTTCCTTCCAGGAATTCATCCCAGAAGGGCGTGTCAAAGGCTGTGTTGATATAGTTTGCTTTCGCTTTTAGGGCTCCCTTCATCACATAGGGAACCATCCATGGCATGACCATGTCTACAACGATATCAACGCCCTCTGCCGCTCGGGCCACATCCTCCGGATCTGTAGCGTTCACTTTTCCGCTGACTACTTTGGGATTGTCAATCTGATGGGCAACCATGGCTGCCGTTCCGGGGTCCAGGTCATACAGCCGAATCTCCTCGACGCTTTCTTGTCTTGCGAGAATAGATGCACAAGCTCCTCCCTGTCCTCCGGCTCCTACAATTAATACTTTCAATTCGATGCCTCCTTATTCTGGTTTGGGAATTAATGATTTACTTATACTATACGCAACATCCGTGCCATCCCATAAAATCCCTGTGACATTTATCTCAAAACCAGAATCTGCAACGTTTTTTCACTATTCTAACAATTAATTCAAAATCTGTCTTTCCTATAAGGACGCGCCGGGGGTTTCCAAATGGAAACCCCCGGCGCGATTTGTCACTCCAAATGGCTCTATCATCAGTCTTTTTAGGCGTTGCCAAACGGAAACCCCGCGGTTTCTATTTGGCAACCTTGATCAGAGCCCATATTTTTTGAGTTTTTTTGAAATGGTGGACTTGTTTACTCCCAGGATCCGGGCTGTTTCACTGCCGGATCCTACCTGTTTATAAGTTCGTTCCAGAAGTCTCTTCTCAAAAGCTTCTAGCTGTTCCTGCAAGGTTTTGCCTTTTTCCGCCAGAATATCTTCCACTCTCCTATCGCTGTATATCTGGCTGGAAACCTGGTTTTTCGTTATCAAATCTCCTTCAGTGGTTATGATCAGGCGCTCCATGACGTTCTTGAGTTCCCGCACATTGCCCGGCCAGTCATAATCTGCGAAAACTCGCAAAGCCTCTTTTTCAATCTCCTTGGATTGGCGATACTTCTTATTGAATTCCTGCAAAAATTTATTCACCATCTCCGGGATGTCATCCTCTCTTTCCCGAAGGGGAGGAATTTCGATTGGTATGATATTGAGCCGGTAATATAAATCTTCCCGGAACTTTCCTTCTGCTACCGCTTTTTTAAGCTTGATATTGGTGGCTGCAATGACGCGAACATCCAAGGGGATCGGGTTTCTTCCGCCAATCCTCATAAATTCCTTTTCCTGCAGGACCCGAAGCAGCTTCGACTGTACATGCATGGGAAGTTCACCGATTTCGTCTAGGAGGATGGTCCCCTTATCTGCAATTTCAAAAATGCCCGGCTTTCCCTTCTGTTCCGCCCCGGTAAAGGACCCTTTTTCATAACCAAATAACTCGGATTCAATGAGGTTTTCTGGAATGGTCGCACAGTTTATTTTTATAAATGGTCCGTTCCTTCTCGTGCTGTTCCAAAAAATCAGATTGGCAAACACCTCTTTCCCAACACCCGATTCTCCCTGTATCAGAACTGTTACATCCTGTTTTGCCGCTTTTATGGCATATTCGATCAGTTCCTTCATTTGACTGCTTTTGCAGACAATCGGGTCCTTGTTGGTATTTTGCCTTATATAATACTCCAGACCGGATTCGTATTTCTCCAGGGTTTTCGCTGTCTTTTGCAACTGCCTGCTCATTTCTGCCAGATCCGCAATATTCCTGTCGGTGGTGATGATTTTGGTAATCTTTCCATCCTGAAAATAGGGGATGGAGGTCGATAGCAATTCCTGGTCATTGACAATTTGGATTTTGCTGACCGCCTTTCTGCTTTCGATGACCTGCAGACTGAGGGATTCACTCCAGTATCCTTCCTCCACGATTTCCCTGACATTCTTGCCGATAATGTTGGGAGCCCCTTCCCCCAAATGCTCTTGGGAGGTTTTGTTATACATCAAGGTAAAGCCTTCTCCATCAGTAATAAAAATACCATCGGATATACAATCGATGATGGCTTGGATTTCTTCCTTATTACGTTCAAAGATTACAGACGCAGGGATCCTTGAGGCAGTTTTATCCAGGTCCAGATAGCATTTTCCATCTACGCTTCGAATCAGGTCTTCCTCTTTAATCTCCATTAGTTCCCTGTTGTCGGCAAGCTTTTTCTTCATCCTTCGGTTTCTCCTTCCCCTAAGGCTATCGGTTTAACTCTTTTTACTCCATTCCTCTAAAAAAGCACTTACTTGATCATTTGGTATGGCTATCCCTGATACAAACTGGCGAAATAAGTTCTCATTACCACCTAGATTTATGCCTACGATATCCAAATCTTCATTAAGCAAAGCACTGCCGCTGCTTCCTTCCGAAATTACGGATGAATGGGTTATAACTGAATATTTGGCCTTCTCCGATTCATCTTCATAGTCCCAAAACTTCTTGTTCCCCACTTTCCCTGCAGTGACTATGTTTCTTTTGCCATGTGGATTGCTCATAGAGGCTATTTTATCCCCATATTCAGGGTTATCTTCAGCCAATGACAGAGGGGTATAGGCTTTATCACTCCTAAAACTAATCAAAGCCAAGTCGGATTTTTCGCTGGTGTATTCCACTGTAATCTCAGGGAATTGCATGTAATAATTTGCTGTTCCTATGAATTTTCCGCCCTTATTTAAAGAATCTTGAAAGTCCAGGTCATCATAACCAAGAACGACTATTTGAGTTTTATCCACATCATCCAATTCAGAAATTACGTGGTTGGCCGTTAATGCAAAGTACCGATCGCCTTCTTTACGGATAATCACTCCGCTAGCCCCAGCGGAAACCGCTATCGAACTGCTGTTTACCCCCGATGTATATTTAAGTTGAACAATCTTTATATTGGCAGAGAGGGCATCGCTCTCGACCTTCTCTATAAATTGCCTATTCACCGTTTGATTGTATAGTGGCTTCATGGATGGAAGAGAAATAGAGATGATTGCAATGGAAGCAAGGATCAGTAATAATGTTTTTCTTGATTTGGCTTTCATCTGCCTTGCCTTCCTACGCTACAGTTCTGTATATTTCTTATGGATGCCATAGCTCTTTTCCACCGGATACTTGGCCCGGTTCTTTTCCATTTTTCGCTGGGTGATTTCTTCCAGATCCAGTCCCATGACCTCACAGAGGTTGAGGAGATAAGTAAAGATATCGGCAATCTCATCGGCAATGGCTTCCGTTTCTCCCTTGTCGATCATGTTCTGGATGTCCTCATCGGACTTCCACTGGAAGCACTCTAAAAGCTCTCCGGTCTCCGCACCGATGCTGACGGCCAGGTTCTTAGGGGTGTGGAACTGTTCCCAGTTCCGGTCTTTGATGAATTGGTTCATTTGTTGTTTGAGGTGGTCCATGGAGGCTCCTTATCATAATATTACATTTTTTTATTTTTTCCCCAAACACCCATTATAAAGATACAATGTAAAAGGGCTTTTAAACCATTGTGCAAACCATTATAATTGGTATTGATAGCAGCTCCGAAATATTTAGGTCCGAAATATTTATATTGTTTGAGGTTAAAAATGGATATCCACACCAAAGACCAACGTAGTTACAATATGTCACGAATACGATCTCAGGAAACCCAGCCTGAAATTATTGTGCGCAAATACCTTTTCAGCCAAGGTTTCCGTTATAGAAAAAATGTTCGTAATCTTCCGGGAAAGCCCGATATTGTATTGCCAAAATACAGAACCGTCATTTTTGTGAATGGATGCTTTTGGCACGGGCACGAAGGATGCTCAAAATTTGTTCGCCCTAAAACTAATGCCGAATTTTGGTCAAACAAGATATTGGCGAATAAGGAACGTGACAAACGCAGTTACACTTTATTGGATAAGTTAGGGTGGAAAGTTATTATTGTATGGGAGTGCCAACTATCGTTATCAAATCGCAAGGAGACCTTGGAAGCCATAAAATCAGAAATTTTGAACGCATAATTGCTATTCTCCGGAAACCTCCTTGTATCCTAAAAGGCTGTCTAATTCGATCACTTGCCTGAATATTTCTTCAAGCACATTTACTACAATACTATTACCGGCCATCTTAACAAGTTTTTCTGTAGTAAATATATAATCCTTACCTCTTATGTGAAAATTGTTATTTACCAGTATATCAAAGTCACTCTCATCAAATCCCATCAGCAAAAAACATTCTCTCGGCGAAAGATAGCGGTAGTTGGCTTTCCCCTGATTGATGCTGTCATATTCGATCACACCAGAATTCGGATGTCGGTCTTGTTTTGTTGTGATCGTTGATACATAAGGCGAAATCAATCCATCCTTATACCATATGCATTCGTTGTTATCAAATATTTTACGGCGCGACTCCGTGTCATTGGGACAGCTTGATTCAGCTTCAGCTCTATATGTTAAATTACTATAGTCCAACCTTAAAAATTCTTTTAACGGTTTCATCTCTTTCTTATGCTGCTCAAGCATATTTCTTTCATCCATAAGGTATTTAATAATCTTTGTCTTCTGATAGTTATCCCCCGATAGAATACTAAGCATATAAGTTCTTTCCCGCTTTTGCGGGATTCCGAACTCACTTGCATCGAGTGTATAGATTCTGTTAATATAACCGAGATTCTGCAAAAAATCTTGCCACTCGTTAAAATGCGGGATATGCCTTTGAGTTAGAATGTTTTTAACGTTCTCCATCAGGAGAAATCGCGGCATCGATTTACCGACAAGCTTTCTCTCATCGAGTATCCTTTCGATTTCCCACAACATTCCGGATCTGTTCTTTATTTTTCTGTTAATACCTCCGGTGTTTCCATGCCATGCAGCGCAAGCGGACAAGTCCTGACAAGGAAAAGAGTATGTCAGCACATCAATATCCTCTGGCAAATCTTCTCCTTTGACATCAGTTATACTAACAAGGTTGTTATTTCTCTCTATTGCATAAAGCAACCGGCGCAACATTTCAGCGGATAAGCTTTTTAAAGCTCTTTCTGACATAGGGGACTTCCCATCAGCGCTTAGTGTATATCGGCTTAACTCCTCAACGAGTTCTATTTTTTGTATACCATTATAAATATTTTCAGGCTGAATTCCGTTATGTATCAGGTCATATGCTATTATTGCATTTATATCCCATTCAACAATCGCTTCAATCTTATGATCAGCTCCGATATTCTGCAAAGCTTTTGCCTGACTTCCTATTCCACTGAATGTTTCAATTATTTTTATCATTAAGCCTATTCCTTCTGTAATTATATCTTTATTTTGGGTCGGCAAGCTGGCAGGATTCCTTGATGTCTAAAAATGCTATTCCTTTCAAGTCTATAGAATACCTAAGCGAGATGATCGACTCCATAAGCGCTTCGTTTTTTAGTGAGTTTTTTTTGATAACGGGAAAATTTTCATCCACATCGTAAAGTCTTGCTTCAAGTAATCTATAGTTCTTTTTTCTGTGAACAGTTGATTTGCCTACCCCTAGTTTTGTCAAACCTTCTTCAAGATAGTATTCTTCTACACCATCATTAATAAGCATTGCAGATAATAAATCAATTGACACGCCGTTATTGCTTTCCTCGAATCTGAAAAAGAATAGTTTCTGTGGCTTTGTATCATCTTGAAGCTGAAACTGGCTGCTTAAGGTAATGACAGATTCGTACCTACTTTTTGTTGACTTAACTTCAACATTATACCTGTTAGTTTCAATATCGTAAACCCCTCGATTCAGGGCATTCCATTCCGCAATTTCTCCTTCAGCTAAAAGATAATGTAACGCAATCATTTCCCCCAGAATACTGTATGGTTCCCTATTACTCGTCCTGTTCCCAACCAATTCTTTCCATTTCTCCCACCAGTTTTGTGGATTTTCAATAAGAAACTGGCGGTCCTCTCCGTTTTTACCCGGAGTAGCAAAGATGCTGCAAAATTGTGCAAATTCCATCCTGTAGCTATCTTTATGTGATTTTAACACAAGCAAATGCTTAAGGTCGCCAGCTATATCTACGTCGACTGTTTCCATTGCTATTTTGGAAAAATTTGCAGTAAATTCCAGATCATGCCTGCACTCCACACCTACCCCATACCACGATAATGTCCTGAGGGTCCAGGCAGGATATTCAGGTGGCAATGAATTTAAAATTCGGGCTGTATTGATACCATCAGAAGCAAAATGTTCCTGTATTTCTTTTACTAAACTCATTGGGGACCTCCGTCATCCAGAAAAAATTCGAATAATAGTTCTGCAAATCTTTCTTCACCGCCCTCAATCAGAGCAGGTTCTATCGTTGTTGTCCATGCTACATTCAGCTTCATTACTTTCCTAAAAAGTTCCGCATTATTATTTTTTTTATCAGTAGCTCTTAATTCTGAATATTTCTTCATTATTGCTCTGGTAAGATTTCTTCTGTAACCCATTTTCCCTGATCGTTCAACCAACTGTACCACAACATCTGTAGAGTTGTCGAACAAAATATCATAAGTTAATTCCTTGCTTCCCTGCCATGATAGATAAATATACCACCATAATGCTTTAAGCCATATACGCCGATGCCCGTCAAAAAACCTTTCATCATTCTTTCTCCAACGTTTGAAAACTATATCGGGGCAGGCAACAACAGACAAAAAAATCCATACTTCGTTATCCGAAGCCAATCGGGGCGAGAACTTATACTTCCTCAAAAGGTCATACAACTCAATGCCAAAAGCGAGATCATACTCATATGCATTCTTCTTTATTTCCGATTCAGTAATATTCAACTCGTCCATAATTCTTTCATTGAATGATTGGATTAATTTTCGTAATGAACGGTAATTTTCATCCAGCTTCCCGGGAACCGGTATGCCATCCGACCAGCTTTCCATTTCCTGACGCGCAGCGTTTTTCGTCATTCTTTTCCATTCCATTCGGCTATACCTCATTCTGCATTTCAAAATATTTTCTGATTGAAAGGGATAGATCTTCTTCAGATGCATAGTCCCATCCCAATTCAAAAACAAAATATCTGATCACATCTGCAATTGAACCTGCTTCAACATCTAAGCCTTTTTCCATACAATTCCAGCTTGTTTCATCTTTTTTTACTTTTAGAACAATAGTATGGAGTGCACTGGATATAATTTCCAGTAATAGCGGATTCCTTTTTAGCCCTAATTTTGTGTTTAGAACATTATAATCCGCATGGGAGGTGTTGAGATATACACAAACATTATCCGGGGAGAATGAATCCTCCAACGGATTACTCCAATTACACTGTAGTTTCCATAAAGGTTCTCCAGGCATGTCTGCTTCTTTAATCGGGAACAGAGATCCATCACCATCCATTACAAGCCTCTTGCTTTCCAAAACACCAATTATTACACCGGTTTCATTAGCAAAATAAGAACCATAATCACCCGGAGTTCCAGGTTCAGATATATAAAGCAACAGTTCAAAACAAACAATACCTCTGAGATACCCTTCATTAATTTTCAATCGAAAATCAAACTCTTTAGTCTCATTATTTTCAAAATCTCTTGCATTAAAGGTTCCAATGCTTTTTGTGCCTCTTTGGTTTGATTCTTTAGAAAAATAGTGAAAAGCAATGCCCAAGTTAGTATCTTCATATACAATACCGCCTTTGCCGAACAGATGTCCTGCATAGTGCAAGTCGATCCGCTTCCTGATCCTTAAATGGCATTCCTCTGGATTCCAGACACCACAATCATCCTCAATGGAAAAGATCCCTTCCTTTCCCGTATTTTCGTCCGATAATCTTAGTGCTCGGATCTCTCCACCTGCCTCGTAACTTAATTCGTAATCATGTAAAACAATCCCGAGATACTCTTTATGTCTTTCATTCAGAGCCGGGAAAAGGCTAATGCTGCTTCTTGACATTCTTTACTCCTTCAGCGCTTCTAGAATAAACCGGGCGGTATACTTGGGTCCATTTTCCTGAATAAGAAAGTAACCTTCTACTAACATATAGCTATCTGTAGTGTTCATTATGCTGATACCATAAGGTACATTGAATTTTTTTGTTGATAGTATTTCATAATTAGCACCAGCGATCAATCTTTTATCGGACTCTTTTGTAAGAGTTGCTTCACCATTCGGCAAGTACTCTTTTCTTCCGGATTTTATCTTGTTAATACCAAATTCTAAAATACCAATCGGAAACTCCGTTCCGATCTCTTTTTCCCATGAATCAGCATGAACTCCTCCACTTTCAGTATCCACACAAATATGGAAAATGAGGTTTTTTTCCTGCGCACCTGTAGTCACAGAAAATGGGATTTTAATTCCTTCCTCGCTAAAAATTGGACTATAGAGTTTCCGAATACTATGCTTGAAATTATTTTTTACTAAATTTGTCTCTCTTTCTGAAGAGCCGAAGCTTCTGGTTGGTGCAGTACCAATCCCCTGAGGTGGCAAGATCATTCTTGCTATTGATTTACTCAATCCATAATTCATTCCACCATTGGTCTTATTTTCAACTATATTATATTCCTTGGAAATCTCTCCCTTCATGTTTTTTCTGATCCTGTCAACTATTGTGATGCGTTTTCCTCCCTGCACTACATCCGACCATGCAGCATGGTCCGCTTTCTCTGTAGCACGAAGATACTCTTCCAGATTCGGGAAATTATAGCTGTCTGTTCTCAATTTATTGTTGGAATTGGGCACAAAAACACCAACTATGTATTCATTTGGATCTGTCTTTTGAATTCCGTCAACCCAATCACCACTTGTTTCATATCCAACTACCATTCCGGGCTTTCTTGTAAAACTTATAATTGGGACGTTACTATCGCCATTAAAATCTTTCCCCAAGTATTCAAAAGGGGTTCTGCAGTTATCCGGAGGTAGCATGCGAAGTTTGGCAGAGCTGATCTTAGCAAACATGATTTGTCCGGCTACAGGATCATTTTCAAAAACACTGTTTAGGCGTATGTCTCTTTTATTCCACAAGCTGCTCTCAAGTATTGCTGAATGCGACGGCCCGGGTCGGACATAATCCGATTTATTATACAGCTCCTGAGTCAGCATAAAGAGTGGTTCAAATTCAGCATAATTGATTTCACGATCATTAACCATGGCTTTCAGCCACCTTCCGAAGCGATATTTTTTGTTATCCAATCTGGGGCAATACCACTTCTGAAGAGCAATCGCAATATAGTCCCCAATCGTCTCATCCCACCAAAAGCTCTGAGCGTACTGAGTCGCTTCAAAATTGTCAACTGTCCTGGATAATAATTTATCCTCCTCGACGTAGGGAATAATAATAGTAGTACCCGTTTCGCCACTGCCATACGGTTCCAGGTCAAAGATATCCAATATCCTGGATATCTCTTTTTCGTCGGTTATTGGTTCCGTTTTCCCACTTCCATCGTCATTACCCCACCATGCTATTCCTCTGTTATTAAGGGGCGAATCCGAAATAATCAACCTTTCCGGATCATTTTCATTTTCAACAAGGCATGCTGCAAGTCGCGACTCATAACGATTATTGGATTTTATTCTGGTATAGTAAAGAACTAATCCAACACCTAAACGGTAGTATATGGTTTTCCCAAGACCCCAGGATCCCCCTGCGCCTTCCTGATCCTGAGGTTTGCTTATTTCATACACTAATTTCCTGAAGTTCCCGACTTTCATGTCAACAACGTCAGAATCCCTGATAGGACCTGTAAGACCAACCGTGTTACTATCCCGGACAATCAGAGCATCGGCATTCATATCGCCGTATCTCATATCCAGCTTTTCGGATATACCCTCAAGTTCCACACTGAGTTCTGAAGATCTGAATTTACGATTTATAAATTGGATTTGTACAAATCCTTCCCCCTCAATTCCTGCATCCAGGCTGTTCTGCACTACTTCTCGGACAAAAAGATCCAGAACAGGCATTTCATGGTTCTGAAACAATCTTAATATTGCACTTCCAGATTGTGACATTCTCTCGTACTTAGCTTTTTCAATTCTCATCACTCATAGTCCTCTTCAATGTTTTCAGCAACCGACTCTTCAATACGGTCATTAAGTTTTATTGTCAATGCCCCCTTGCTACCTATAGTTTTATCACCAGGGATTGAAATGCATAAACCGATAATGTCTTCCGGGGCATCCAGATCCTGACGTTCAGAGCCTTTTAAATTTGTACTGTTCCTTGCCTTTGAATCCTTATCAATACAGTATATTATAAGTTGTGGAACTCCCGCCAAACCTTTTTCATCCCTTATAACATCAACCATCTCTGTACGGTTAAATTTCTCAAAGTTACTGATTTCTTCAGGATTCGATACGAAAATATCCGCTAATAGATCACGTGGTGCTCTTAAGACGCCGATATTGATATGCTCCATCCTTTTCATAGTTTTCCTGGAACGTTGCACTTTTCCAATGCGAATATCTCCGATTTCCCAAGGATTATTCAATCCTGGGTCTCCGGCCTTCCCTACCCCCGCCAAGACCACGTTCCAGTTCATTATTGAATTTTTCTCTTTTAGTTGATCAATCCACTCACTTAACAATGCAATATTATTAAACATGGTGGCTCTTTTATGAAAAACCATCTTGTCAAGTAACTCATCCCTTATGATTTCATAATTAACATTTCTCCAAACATAGGAATTTTGAAAAACAGATACTTCCGCATCACCCAATTTTTCAATAAAGTGTTCAGCCATCATTTTATTATTATGCAATGTTTCGTAATCATCATGAAACGATACAGTCTGATTTCTTGACCCTGTATAATCAACATCTATTTCAGTAGCAGACTGCATCTTGTTCTTTGAAGTAATGCGAAGCCAACTTAATTTAGGTGAATTCTTTACTCTTGGTCCAAACTCTAGCGGGTCAGCGTTTAATGCTTCAAATCTTTTTAAATCAGCGCGCAACTCCCATTCGATTCTCGTTAAAAATAAAAATTTCCGCTTTGTATCATCAGTCATCCAGATTCTCTGAAACAACTCATAATTTCTTCGGTAACCAAACCATCTGCCCATTTGCATCAGGGTATCTGCCTGACATGTTGAACGAAGAAAAAAGGTGCTGACAAGGCCTTCAATTGTTAATCCGCGGGATAAGGTATTACCCCCGACTACAATAAATGCCGGAGCTACTTCCGGATAATTTTTAGACGTGGGTTCCGGATAAGCAAGGCGTACGTACATACCATCTTCATTCAAATTATTATTTGCACAGTTGTCTATGCAAAGATGTATATTATCATGATACATTAAATCGCCTTCTTCATTAAGAGGTATATTAGTAACCGCTTGAATCAGGTTGCCAATTTCCTCTTTGATTCTTAAAAAATCAGGATAATCCCATATATCTTCATTTTTTCTACCATATTCAGGAAATGTCATCCTTAAATTGCTCTTTGTGAATCTTTTACTTTCACTCGTCCAAAGGTTGTCACACACTTGCATTATTAAATCTTTCTCATACATAACAAAGTGAGCAATCGCTTCACTGATGAGCGAATGATGTTCCTGATTCTGACTGGTATGGATCAGCATACTTATTGGTTTTTTATATCCAAGAGTTCTCATGGCAGCGGTTACGCAAAGAAACCAACAAATTGAATCAATAAATGATTTCGGTAGCCCGGAAAACACTTCTCCCGATTGTATTTTTTTAATAGACATAACTTCATCTTTGTTAATTTCTCTTATCACATCGAGGCCTTCACAACTTTCTTCCTCCTCAATTCCGAAAATTTGTTTCGGGCCGAAATACTCATTTGATGCCTGTAATGCTCTGATAAAATTACGGGGGTAAAGCGAATCATTGGTGGACTCATTCAAAAAATTCGCATATGGTGTCGCGGTATAGCTAATATAATTTACTGCCTGAGGTTTGGCTTGGCATACTGAACCGTCAGGTTTTTTTCCTTCTACCAAATTTACGATAAGTGAATTGATTTTTGCGCGTTCACCGCTTTCGACGTTTAATGTGTTGATGCTTGCTTGATCCGCTTCGTCATCGATAATAATTATTTTCATTTTTCTATATTTGTTAGGATCATATTGCATCCACTCGATTAGATTACTAAGCCGTTTTGAATTTTTCAGACATACTGTAAAAAATCGAAGAGCTGATCCTTCATGAAAAAGCACATTGAGGCCTGCATTACTGCTATTGATTCCTTTTTTTAAATGTTGCTCCATAATCCACTCAACATTCCCCGGATGCTTTAAATCTTTTAGCAACCTGTTCTGTGTCTGTATTCTGAGATTTTCAACCGTGCCTGATAAAATAACAAAAAAATTCCAACCATGATCAGCCGCCATAGCCATAAGGGCTGCCATATTGGCCGTTTTTCCTGATTGAACATGACCCACTACGAGTCCCTTTTTGGGCCCCGTTTCTCTTGTATCCGTGCTTAATTTTTTTAATGTTGCCAAAGTCGCCCGTTCAAGCTCATTGAGCGAATCCATATTCCAGCCTTGCATCTTTAGGTGGCTCCTATACAACTGCCAAGAGCTCTTTGTTCTGAGTGGAACCGAAACTGCGTTGTCTTCAGACTTATCGTGTATTTCAGCAGCTGCTTCCATAATACTTAGTGACTTGGAATTCTCTTCAGAATCTTTTTCTGACTGGACAAGAGAAGTCCATATCCCTATATCCTCGAAAATTTCGAATGGCCAGAAATCTTCTTCTATCTTACGCCTTATAAATTCTTTGTTATCATCGTGAATGTAATTGCCTGCTTCAATCTGCTCCCAATCCCACTTATTGTCGCGGGCTCTTTTAATCCAATTTCTGCAGATATCAAACCTTGGCGAACTGATAATTGTGTTATAATACGTCATAATCTTTCTCCTATAAGTTAAAGTCTAAAAACTAATGCCATCTTGTTAGAATAATAATTGTCACGCTTTGTCTTACATCTGAACCTTCATGTTCAATATAAAAATTCAACAAGTTCACCCGGATCATTTCTCCAGTCAAAGTATCCCAGATTACAATCAGTTTCAGTAATCATATCAATAAACGTTTCCTGGGCACCGCAATCCGGATCTTCCGAGGTCCCTTTAATATACATTATGATAAACTTTGCCTGTCTCCCGTCATTCTTCTTGCGGATAACCCTACCCATTCGCTGAATCATTTGCCGCTTTGTTCTGCTTGCTGATATTACTATCCCTAAGTCCGCTTCAGGAACATCAATCCCTTCGTCAAGCAGTTTTGGTGCAACAATAACATCATAACGTCCGGCTCTGAAGCCTTCCAAAACCTCGCTTCTATCTTCCCTTTTCAGGTCTGAATCCAGCAACCCAACACGGAGCCGATTGTTCTCCAACTCATCGCACACTCTTCTGGCCCCCGATTTTGTCTGAGTAAAGATTATTGTCCGCCCGGCATTCATAATAGGGTCCAGAAGATAATCAACCGACTGGTATTTTTGTTCTGCATTTGCCAGGATATTTTTTCTTTTATTGACAGATGCCCTGTAGCTTCTGGCCAATCCCGATGCTTCTCCAAAGCCGCCCTCACCAATATGGTTGACCATACTCATAAAGGCAGCGTAAGGCTCTTCCAGCAGGCCAAACTCGTTTATAAGTTTATTTTTTAGAATTCTGCATCTTCTGTCTGCTTCATCAAAGGCCTTTTTCTCATGAGTGCATAAATCCAGCCCAAGGAAAGCAACGTTAAAATCGGCTATGACACCCTCTTCAATTGCTTCATCATAATCAAGCTGATAACACACATCCGAGAAATAGGAGTCAAGTACTCCAATCTTTCCATCCTCACGTTCATAAGTCGCAGTAAGCCCCAAACGCCTTTCGAAATTTGAGTCTAAAGCTATTCTCCAAGAATCAGAAGCATAGCGGTGACATTCATCTGCTATGAGCAATCCCTTTTCTCCCAGAGGAAGAAGATTACCCCCATTCTGTACTGCAGAATGAATCAAAGAAATTAATATATCACAATCTTCAAGGGTTGATTTGTTTCCACCACCACATAAACCAATTTCAAAATTCAGCGATACCTTTGTTTTCAGTTGATTCAATAGAACTGAATTCCATTGATTCATCAGTTCAATGGTAGGAACCAGAACCAGAACTTTCCATCCGAGAAACAGGTGTGACTGAATTGCTCCGAGAGCTACCCTTGTTTTACCTCCGCCGGTTACAGCTTCAACTATCCCCTGAAAACCATTTCGTTGCCAGCTTTCAAGTGCTCTTTGCTGCCACTCATAAAAATTCAGCCCTTCACAATATTCAAGGATATTAGCATCCCCCTCAATTTCATTTGTACAATCAAATTCAAAATTCACATCGTTTTCCTGATGCTTCAAAGTCCAGGCAGGAATTCCAGCATTGTTGAAATTCGGCGAGAACAACATGGAATAGTTATATAATATTTCTGTATTCAGGATATGTTTGTTAATGCCTCGAAACCCTTCATTCTTTAGAATTGAAGCATATTCTCTGCCTGTTAGGCCAGGCTTATCTTTCAATAAATTTATAACTCTGATGAGTAGATCTATTTGAGCCAAGATATACCTCTGACAAGCAACGAATAGGGGGATAGTTTATTGTTTAAAGCTATAAAACACTCCAAAAAAATTAACAGCAAAAAAGAGCTACTCTTTCTTTGCCGTTATAAAATAAGTTAAGGTCATGAAAATCACCCACCTGATTCCATTAGTTGCAGGAACTTTCCCTCAGCCTTGCATAACTTTGGGCTTTCAGTGATATTTTATTTTTCGACATAATTATACCTTATATCCCCTCAATTGGCAATGCTGTCAGTGCTCCCAATTCCTGCTTATCTTGCTGTATTTTCCATGACTATACTGCCCACATCTCCTTATCCCTTTCCTATGCTCCCTGGTATGTGATAAAATAGTCAAAAAATCGGAAAGGAGATCAATTCGATGGAACACATTGCCTATTGCGAATCCAAGGCTAAAGAACTGGACAATCTGCTGGCAGGAAATAAAAACATGCTGATCCGGGGAGCCACCGGCAGAAAACTGCCCCACGGAAGGGTATCCCCTGGGGAAACGGTCTATCTGCTGGAGAACGACGGCTCTGGAATCATCAAAGCCAAAGGAATCGTATCCGATGTCTTTCACTCCGAAGCCCTCACCCCCGAGGAATCGGCAAGTCTAATCGAAAGTCACATGGACCGGCTCCAACTGACGGAAGCCCAGAAGAAGAGATGGTCCGGCAAGCGCTTTTTATGCCTGGTGGGCCTGGAAAGCATCACTGAAGTGGAACCCTTTTCCTATGTACGGGAAAAGAACATGGATGACTGGATCATCGTGAACACCATTGACGAGGTGAGGGGATAGCTTGTGATGAAACGGATTCTTTTTTTATCTTTAATAGCGGCTCTGGTTCTGGTCATTCCCCTGTCCGGCTGGAATCCCTTCCGGATATCGCCCACTCCCCAGTCATCCGCCGAGGAGTTCACCGAATATCTGGATCGACGGATTCCGGAGCTCATGGACCTATACGAGATTCCTGGCAGCAGCCTGGCTCTTGTCCAGGATGGCCGGCTGGTCTGGACCGCTTCTTATGGATACAGCAACCTGGAAAGGCAGGAACGGCTGATGCCGGACACCCCCATGCGGGTCCAGTCCATCTCCAAATCACTGACCGCCTGGGGAATCCTCAAGCTGGCAGAGGAAGGGCGGATCCAGCTGGATGCTCCGGTTGATTCCACCCTGAAATCCTGGAGTATACCGGATTCCGCTATGGATTCCAGACAAATCACCATTCGCCAGTTGCTAAGCCACACCTCCGGCCTTCCTCTGGGGGATGTCTTTACCCTCTACACCCCGGGGGAGCCCATGCCCACCCTGCAAGAGAAATTAATGGAAGAGGTTCATCCCATCCGGGAGCCAAGGGAGGCTTTTTCCTATTCCAATACCGGGTATAATCTGCTGGAGCTGGTGATTGAAGAAGTCACCGGTCAGCCTTTTTCTGACTATATGGCCCGGGAAATACTCCAGCCCCTAGGCATGGCCCATGCCACCTTCGACCTGAGCGGAGATCTGGTGGATCGGCTTCCTACCGGGTATACCATCAAGGGAGAACCGGTGCCCGCCTATGTCTATCCGGAAAAGGCTTCCGGAGGCTTGATCGGAACAGCTTCCGACATCGCTGCCTTTTGCATCGCCGGCATGGAAGGGAATCCCAAGGAGCAGCAGGTCCTTTCAGCGGACAGCATAAAAGCCCTCTACGCACCGGCCGCCAGGGACATCGGTGTATATGGGCTTGTATTTGACAGCTATGGACTGGGCCATTATATGGAAACCCTTCCCGGAGGGCTGACCGCCATTTCTCATGGAGGCCAGGGAAGCGGCATCATGACCCACTACCATTCGGTTCCCGAGTCCGGCGACGGGCTGGTCATCCTGACCAACAGCCAGCGAAGCTGGCCCTTTATTGCTGCCCTTCTGGGGGACTGGGGGGCTTGGCGGGGTTTTTCTCCCATCGGAATGGAAGCCATTCTGTGGAGCGAATATGTTCTTTGGGGAATCACCGGACTTCTGTGGTGGGCCCTCTTTGCTCTTACCTACCGTCTCCTTCACCAGTGCCTGTTGGGGAATCGGTTCCTGATTGGCTCGGTTAAGGCCTTGCCCCGGATTTCTCTAGTGCAGGCTGGCCTTGGGGTTCTTCTGCTTTCAGGACTTTTCTGGGCTTATAACCAGAAATATCTCTTCCTGACCTCCGTCTTACCCCGGGCTTCTGAGGGGCTTGGTGTGGCTCTGTTTGCCCTGGCCGTTCTGCTGCTAGCCATGGCTCTGTTTCCAAAAGAGAGGGCTGCTTGATGGTTTAATCCTATTCCCACTCTCCGTTTTTGTATTCCTCCAGCAGCTGCAGGATTTTCGGTGTGCAGCGGTTCCCGCTGCAGCCACCGGATCCGGCGCCGGTGATCTTCTGGACCTTTTCCAGGGTGTCGGCTCCTTCCCGGATGACCCGCTTCATGGTGGACCGGGGAACTCCGGTGCAGATGCAGACCTTGGTCAGCTTATCCAGGATGTCCTGATTGAGATTTTCGTCCATTCTTATTTCTCCTCTCCTATCTTCTCCATATGCTCCTTATAGATTTCTTCATACCCTCTCATGGTTGGGTGGATGTCAAAGCTCCCGGTCATCATTTCCAGAATTTCTTTACAATAATACGTATGTGGATTATAATATACGTATATTTGTAAAGGGGTGATAACAATGGATAACCGGGAAAAACTTGAAAAGCTAATCCAAAAACAAAAGGGAACCATTTTAACTTCCGATCTGAATCTATATGAAATTCCACGGGCCTACCTTCAGATGTTTGTTTCAGAAGGACAACTGGAAAAAGTCGAACGCGGGGTTTACGTATCCGTTAATGCTATTGAGGATGAAATGTATGCCATGCAAACGAAGTATCCTAAATTAATATACTCCCATGAAACCGCACTATATTTGCATGGTCTTTCAGACAGAACTCCCTTTGAATATTCAGCATCTGTTCCTAGCGGTTATAAAGTGGTCGGATCCGTCGCCCATCGGTTTAAAATATACTACATCAAAAAAGATCTTCATGAAATGGGTGTTGAAACCGTAAAAAGTACTCATGGCAATCCAATCAGAACCTATACTATCGAACGGACCATGTGCGACATAATCCGAAGCAGGAATCGAATTGACGTCCAGATACTAAATGATTCCTTAAAGAGATTTGTCAAATTAAAAACAGTTGATTACTCCATTCTGATGGATTATGCCAAAAAGCTCAAGGTTGAATCCATCTTGAAAAATTATCTGGAGGTATTGTTATGAACGGAAATGCCATGAGTTTAAAGGCAAAAATCAGGAATTTAGCCCGTATGAAAAATATGTCTGCTCAGGTTGTACTTCAAAACTATATGTTTGAACGCTTCCTGGAAAGACTTTCAATGTCAGAATACAAAAATAAGTTCATTTTAAAAGGTGGCTTGCTGATTGCGGCACTTGTCGGCATTGATAATCGGGCGACTATGGATATGGATGCAACCATTAGAAATTATCCTATCAATGCAGAATCTCTGACTAAAGCCATCATGGAAATCTGTAACGTCGATGTCGAAGACAATATTACTTTCTCTTTTTCAGGAATTGATTCTATCAGAGAAGATGATGAATATGGAGGATATAGAATCAATCTTATATCAGAATTTGAAGCAATCAAAACTCCTCTTCAAATTGATATTACAACAGGAGATGCAATTACACCCAAGGAAATACTCTATTTGTTCAAAATGATTTTTAAGGATGACCATATCGGTATTTGGGCATATAATGTTGAAACCATCTTAGCAGAAAAGGTAGAGACCATTCTGAGAAGAGGTGAATTGAACACAAGGCCCAGAGATTTTTATGATACATATATTTTGGTCAAAACCCAAATTTTTGAGCACTCTCTGTTTATTGAAGCATTAAAATCAACCGCCAGACACAGGGGTACGACTCATATTTTTAATGATATCGGCAATCGATTAGAAGAAATTAATAAGAGCCAAAACTTAAAATCCCGTTGGGTCAAATATACACAAGATTATAGTTATGCGGATGGAATCTCTTTTGAAGACATAGTGGACACTTTAAAAAAACTGGTCCATACCCTTTAACGAAGATATGTCATATGCCCTTTATAGATTTCTTCATACCCTCTCTTGGTTGGGTGGATGTCAAAACTCCCGGTCATCATATTGAAATTGGTCAGGGGTTCCGTTCCCTGATACTGGCCAAAGGCGCTGTAGGTATCCACCACCTGGTAGGATTCGGGCCCATCCAGGATGACCTTGTTGAGGTTCTGGATTCTTTTATTGACGGTTTTGAAATAGGGGTCTGCTTCCGTCAGAGGATTGTAGACCGTCATCACGTAGATTTCTGCTTCCGGAGCCAGCTCCCGGACCAGTCCGATGATTTTAGGCCAGTCCTTTCGGAATTGCTTTACCCCGGCGTCCATGCCCGGCACTGCGGATGCGATTACCGTTTTCAGCTTATCCCGGTTTTCTTTTTTCAAGAGCAGCCGGGTTAAGTCCCTTTCAAATCCAGCTGCTTTACCATCCAGCTGATATTCCTCCGCCAGGGCCCCTTTCACCGGCCGAAGCAGGTTGTTGCCGCCGATGCTGATGGTGATGACGTCTGCCTGTAAAAGACTGTCAATCGTATTCTTATTGGTTCTGATATTCCGGAGCAGCTCGCTGCTGTTTCGTCCTGGTTTTCCCAAGTTGACCAGCTCTGCCGTGTCCAGGTTCTTCCTCTCCATGATACCAGCATAGAAAAGGTCCGTGTATCCAAATCCCTTTTCTGCCTTGGAGCCATAGGCGATGGAATCCCCCAGGGCGATCATCTGAAAACCGGAGTCGGCATCTTGATCCGGGTCCTCCTTGGCTTGAACAATTTTATCCAGTACCGCCAGAAGCTCTCCCCTCTTCATCGGGTCGGATCCCCGAAAGCTTCCATCCGGATATCCCTTCATGATGGCTGCCGCATAGAGGCCTCCGATGGCACCTTTGCCTCCGGCAGACAGGTTTTTCCCGTCCTTAAAGACCCCTGCCGCCCCTTCTTTTTCCGGAATGCCGCCAATTTTGGTCAGTACCAGGGCAGCCTCTTCCCTGGTGATTCGGCTATCCTTAGCCATGTCCTCCAGGGTTACGGATTCTCCTGCCATTTCCTTGATCAGTGCCGTAAATTCTGTTTGGGATACCGGTGCCTCCGGCTTGAAGGTCCCGTCTTCATATCCTTTGACTACGCCCCGGTCCATCCAGCCTCGGATGATCCCTTCCGCCCAGTGGCCGGCAATGTCCGAACCATTAGTTCCAAAGGCCGTGGCCGGCGGGGCAACTGCAAAGAGGCAGACGGCCAGAAAAAGGGCCAGACCCCGAGGGCTATATCTAATTCTATTTTTCATCTATGTGCCTTTCAAAGTTATAGTTGTTGCAAAAATTACAACAACTGATTTTTTTTATAATTTTCCCTTCATAATCAGTATAGGCAAATTTTGCCCACTCTAAACTCTTATCAATCATAAATCCGTGCCCCGAAAGGTATCAGGGCCAGCTTGGCCAGTTTAAAATGCTGCATGCCGAAGGGGATGCCGATGATGGTGACGCAGAGCAGCAAGCCGAAGACCAGATGGGCCACGGCGATTTCCCATCCGAAGATCAGAATCCACAGGATGTTCAGGAGAAATCCTCCCACTCCGAAGTTGCCGATTTCCACATCCTGACCAAAGGGCCACAGGACGAAGAAGCCGATCTTGATGCACTGGATGCCGAAAGGGATTCCAATAATGGTGATGCAAAGGAGCAACCCTGCCATTGCCCAGGCCGCTGCCAGCAGGATTCCGCCAAAAATCCACCAAAGTAAGTTTCCGATGATACTCATTTCCAGGCCTCCTTCCACAGCCCCCGCCCTTCCCGGCGGGCTTCTTCCTGAATAGCTTCAAATTCCTCTGCATATTTCACATTGGGAGGCACTGTGATGATGGTGGCGTGACCTTCTTCCAGGAGCATCCGGTTGAACATCTCCCCGTCCAGATAGACGTAGGCCAGGAGCCGGCCATACCGATCCCGTTCCTCAACGTCCATCTCCAGCCAGACCTCCCGGCCCTCCAGCATGTCCTTGGTGTAATCGGAAGAGACCTTTCCATAGGGTACGTTCTTTTCCAAATCATTGTGGACCGATTCCGGGGTATCCACTCCGATCATCCGCAGTTTTTCCTCTCCCCCGTCAAGCTCAACGATGATGGTATCTCCATCCACGATTCGGACCACCTCATAGGGCCCCAAAAGTTCCGGACCCACCCAGCTTTCCAGCAGATTGAAAATCCCCTGGGACAGAGAGGCCCCTCCAATCAGAAAGGCCAGGATCGTCAGAACTATGGCTAATTTTTTCTTGGTTTTTTGATTCATGTCTTCCTCAGTTGTTGTTATGGTTCATGGCAGGATAAGTCCTGCACTCTGATTATACTGAAAGTTTCCTGTCTTTGCTACCCTTTCCTGCACACCGGGTCTTACACACTGTGATATAATAGGTTTAAAATTTTTAAAAATATTTTTGAAAAACCTCTTGTATCTCCCCTGACGGGAGGTTGTAGCATGAGATGAAAGGAAGGAGGAATGGATATGTTCCGAATCGGCGAATTCTCTAAAATGACGAAAACTACCATCAAGACCCTCCGGTATTACGACGAAGCCCAGCTGCTCAAGCCCCAGGAAATCGATCCCTTTACCGGCCATCGTTTCTATACCACCGCCCAGCTGCTTCAGCTCCACCGGATCCAGTCCCTGCGGCAGGCCGGACTTTCCATCGAGGAAATCCGCCAGATTCTCAATGGAAAGGATTCCATCCCCCTTCTGGAAAAAAGACGGGGTGAACTGATGTCGGAGCTCACCGAGACCCAGCAACAACTTTCCCGGATCCAATTCATACTGCACGGAAAAGAGGAGGAATATTTTATGAATTACACCGCAACCCTGAAAGATCTGCCCGAATGCATCGTCTACTCCAAGAGGATGACCATCCCCAGCTACGATGCCTACTTCGAGGTTCTCCCGGCCCTGGGCCAGAAGATGGCTGAAAAATATCCGGACCTGCAATGCGCCAAGCCCGAATACTGCTTCATCATCTATCTGGACGGAGAATACAAGGAAAAGGATATCAACGTGGAATACTGCGAGGCTGTCACGGAAATGAAACCGGATTTTGACGACATCCACTTCAAGAAGATGGCATCGGTCCCTGCCGTCACCGTCATGCACAAAGGCCCCTACGCCGGCCTGTCTCAGGCCTACGCCTTCGCCTTCCAGTGGATCGAAGAAAACGGCATGCTGGTAGCCGATTCCCCCAGAGAGAGCTACATCGACGGCATCTGGAACAAAGAATCGGAGGAGGACTGGCTGACGGAGCTGCAGATTCCGATTAAGCGTCCTTAACAACTAAACTTAATAAAAAAGGATCCCTTCCTCTCGTGTAAGGGATCCTCTTTTCGGTTTTCTTGTCCGGTTTATTTGATCGATTTGATATAGTCGTTCAGCTTTCCGATTCCTTCTTCAAGGGTCTCAAGTGATGTTGCAAAGGAGAAGCGCACATATCCCTTCCCCACACTGCCAAAGGAGCTGCCTGGAATGCATGTAACCTTAGCCTCGCTAATCAATTCTCTTGTGAAGTTCCAATCGTCTTCCGACACGGCAGAGACATCGACAAAGGCATAAAAGGCGCCTCCCGGTTTAAAGCACTTAAATCCCGGGATTTTGTTTAGTGCGTCCACAAAATAGTCCCGTCTTCTTAAGTATTCATCCTTCATGGCGATGGTATCATCCTGAGGGCCATTTAGGGCTGCCGTATAGGATTTCTGGCCGATAAAGGACGGACAGATCATGGACAGAGACTGGAATTTCACAATTTCCCCGATAAGCTTTGAATCCCCTGCGGCAAACCCAATTCGATAACCGGTCATGGCATAATTTTTAGAACTGCTTCCGATGGTGAGGACCCGTGCTTTGTCACAGGTAAGGGTAGCAATGGGAATATGCTTCTGATCAAAAATGATTTTATCATATGCTTCATCCGAAAGGATGATCAGGTCATGTTCCTCTGCAATATCCATTAATTTTTCCAGCTGCTCCTGATCCAGCACATTGCCCACCGGATTGCCAGGAGAGTTAATCAGGATAGCCTTGGTCCGATCGGTAATCAAGGCTTTTAGTGCCTCAAAGTCGATGGAGAAATCCGCATCCGGCAAAAGGGGATATTGCTTTGGCACACCATCCGCATCCTTAATAATTTCATCATATGTAGCAAATCCCGGATTCGGTCGAAGCACTTCATCTCCCGGGTCGATCAGAGCTCGTAGGGACAGATAAAGAGCACCACTTGCTCCAACCGTCACAACGATCTCTTTATTGGGATCATACTCCAGATTGTAATCCAGCTTTAACCGGTTGCTGATCGCTTCTCTGGTTTCCTGAAGGCCATTTGTCGGCGAATATCCAATGGCCCCTCCATTGATTGCCCTCTGACTGGCTTCCCGGATATATTGGGGAGGCGCAAAATCAGGCTGACCAACTTCAAGCCGGGTCAGTCCCGGAGTCTTGGAAGCTAAATCAAATATTTCTCGAATCGGGCTATACTTAACGATTTCCGAACGCTTTGATAGTTTTAACGTCATGGCGGAATCTCCTTCCTGCTTCGTAATTGCCTGAAACCTGATGGCGCCTAGGCAATTAATCCTCTCTTATTTTCATACTTTTCATAAATTTTCTCTTCCATGATCGTCCTTATGATTTGTATTACTTTCCAGACATCATGGTAAGAACTATACAGGGGTACCGGTGCCAGTCGGATTACATTGGGCTTTCTGAAGTCCGGAATGACACCCATTTCTTTCAGAGCCGCATTAATGCGGGCTGCATCTTCATGCTCAAGGGCCACATGCCCGCCCCGTCTTTTTTCTTCTCTGGGGTTCCCCACATGAAATCCATAGGAAGAAAGCTCTTGATCAATGAGGGCCATCATGTACTCGGTAAGATGCAATGATTTTTCTCTGAGCCTGTCTATTCCGGCTTCTTTATATATCTTCAGAGAGCCTTCCAAGGGGGCCATGCTCAGCATATGGCCCGTGCCAATCTGCCATCCGCCGGCGTTTCTTGCAGATTCGAATTCATTCAGGAGGTCGAACTGTTTTTCCTGAACGTATCCATGCCATCCAGCCAAACCCGGCTCCCGGTCAAAATGAGTTTTGTTGATGTAAATGGTGGCCACCCCACCCGGCCCTGCATTCAGATATTTATAGTTGCACCAGACAGCAAAATCCACTCCCCATTTGGAAAGTTCGTGGGGCACGGCCCCCACGGAATGACAACAGTCAAATCCAATCAAGATGTCCCGCTTATGGGCTTCTCTGGTTAAGGTTTCTATATCCAGCAGCTGACCGCTTCGATATAAAACTGAGGGGAGAAAGACCAGGGCTATGTCCTCTGTCATGGATTCGACGATATCCTTCTCTTCGTAGGTTCGTCCATCTTTGCTTTCCATTACCACCAGATGCTCTTTGGGATCAAGACCCTTTAGCTTAATCTGGCTTTCAATCGCATACCGGTCGGAGGGAAAGGTGAGCCCGTCCATTAGAATCTTGGTTTTTTGGCCCTTTGGTTCATAAAAGGTTGCGATGGTCGTATGAATATTTACTGTGGTTGAGGAGTGAATAGTCAGCTCATCTGCATCTGCTCCGACAAGGGAAGCCATCCCTTTTGCCAGCTCTTTTGAAAAAAAGAACCAAGGCACTTCTCCCTTGCTCCATCCGTCAATACCAAGGGTTTTCCATTCATCAATCACTCGGTTTAAGCTTTTTTCTGCGTCTTTGGACATCAACCCAAGAGAATTGCCGTCCATATAGATTCTGTCCTTCATCAGATAGAATCGCTCCCGGAACGGGGAAAGAGGGTCTTGCTGATCCATTTTCAACGCGAAATCTTCGTTCGGAGCATAGTTGGTTTTCATTGTTTTCCTCCGTTCTGCCTTTGAGCGTCCTTTTATAAAGGAACAAGTAGATGCCTGCCACCAGGATTCCTCCTCCCACAATATTTCCCAGGGTAACAGGTAACAGATTACTCCATAAAAAACTTCCCCAGTTCAGCTGATCCACCTTTTCTGGAGCTGCTCCCAAAGTGATGGCAGCTTCTGCTAATTTAGGATTTGCCTTGGCCAGAATCCCCGCCGGTATATAATACATGTTTGCAATGCTATGCTCGAATCCGGAGGTAATGAAGAGCCAAATAGGGAAAAATACAGCCAGCAGTTTTCCGGTGATATCCTTTGCTCCAGATGCCATCCAGACAGCCAGGCAGACAAGCCAGTTGCACATGACCCCCAGCAGGAATGCCTGGGAAAAAGCAAGCCCCACCTTGTATGTGGCAATCTTGATGGTCATTCCTCCCAGCATATAGGCTCCGCTGTCAAAGAGGCCGGAATGGGTCATCATGAAGGCGACAAACACCGCTCCGATGAAATTCCCAAGGTAGACGAAGGCCCAGTTTTTTAGCATGGATATGACCGAAACCTCTTTTTCCAGGACACCGGCGATCATCATAGTGTTACCGGTAAAAAGTTCTGCTCCTCCAACAATAACCAGCATCAGTCCTGTTCCAAAGATTGATCCGGCCAACACTTTCCCAAGCCCGAAGGTTTCTGGCTTTGCCAATAGATTAAAGGCTGCCATATTGGACCCTTCCGATGCAAAGGCGATAAACGCCCCTGCCAGGAAACCAAGCAATGCCATGTGCATCACCGGCATAGCCGCTTTTTTCTTTGCATTTTCAATCGTGATAGCTATTATTTCAGGCGGAAGAAAATAGTTGCGCTTATCCATATACCAGCCACCCCTCGTTAGAATAGCCCTGTTATGGTACCATTTTCCAGTATATCCATCCGCTCAGCCGAGGGAACCTTCGGCAATCCAGGCATCGTCATAATATCACCGGCAATGGCTACGATAAATCCAGCACCCGCTGATACCCTGACTTCCCGGACCGTTATATCAAACCCTGTTGGTCTGCCCAGCAGTGCGGGATTATCGGAAAGGGAATACTGGGTTTTAGCCATACAGATGGGATATTTATCAAGCCCAATCTCCTCCAGCCTCTTAATCTCTTTCTCCGCAGCAGGAAGATAGGTGACCTGATCGGCTCCATATTTCGCCTGAGCGATTTTCAGGATTTTAGCTTTGATGGATTCGTTTTCATCATAGAGGAAGTGGAAGTGGTTCTTCTTTTCTGTAGCTTCCACTACTTTATGAGCCAGGTCTTCTCCCCCAAGGCCGCCTTTTTCAAAGACTTCGCAAAGGGAAACGGCAATCCCCAGATTCCAGCATTTTTCTTTAAATAAATTGATTTCTGCCTCGGTATCGGTGAAAAACCGATTTAAAGCAACTACAACCGGAACACCAAAATCGGTAATATTTTCTACTTGTTTTTCCAGATTAGCAAAACCTGCCTGAAGAGCGGAGAGATTTTCAGCTGCCAACTCGGCTTTTGCTACTCCGCCGTGCATTTTAAGGGCCCTTATGGTGGCTACGATGACAACGGCATCGGGCTTGATTCCTGCTGCACGGCATTTAATGTCCATGAACTTTTCAGCACCCAGGTCGGCACCGAAGCCTGCTTCTGTGACCAGATAATCGGCAAGGCGCAGACCAAGTTTGGTAGCCATAATGCTGTTACAGCCATGGGCAATATTAGCAAAGGGTCCTCCATGAATAAAGGCAGGTGTATTTTCCAGCGTTTGTACCAGATTTGGCTTAATGGCATCCTTCAGGAGCAGGGCCATAGCCCCTTGTACGTTCAATTGTTCTACCGTCACCGGCTTGTTGTCCCGGGTGTAGGCTACAATAATTCTGCCGATTCTTTCCTTCAGATCGGTCAGCCCTCCTGCCAGGCAAAGGATGGCCATAATCTCAGATGCTACGGTTATCATGAAGCCTTCTTCTCTCGTATATCCGTTGGCTTTTCCACCCATACCGACTACTGTTTGACGAAGGGCCCGGTCATTCATATCCATGACCCGTTTCCAGACGATCTGCCTGGAATCGATGTTCAGCTCATTGCCATGGCTGATGTGATTGTCAATACAGGCAGCCAGGAGATTGTTGGCAGAAGTAATGGCATGGAAGTCCCCGGTGAAGTGGAGATTGATATCCTCCATGGGCACAACCTGAGCAAAGCCGCCGCCGGCAGCTCCGCCTTTCACGCCAAATACCGGGCCCAGAGAGGGTTCCCGCAGAGCAATGGCTGCCTTTTTTCCAATTCGGTTCAGGGCTTGCCCCAGTCCCACCGTTGTAGTGGACTTTCCCTCCCCGGCAGCCGTCGGATTGATGGCGGTTACCAGGATTAGCTTTCCATCTTTTTTATCTTTAAGCCTTTCAAAGATATCCAGATTGATTTTTCCTTTATATTTTCCGTATAGTTCAATTTCATCCTCCAGAATCCCAAGATTCTGGGCGATCTCGCTGACAGGCAGCATATTGGCTGCCTGGGCGATTTCAATATCTGTTTTCATATTTTACCTCGTTCTTTGATTGATTTAATTTCCTGCAATATACCTCGGCACAAGCTCTCTTACTCCGCCTGCACCCTAACCCGGCAGTCCAGTACCATGAATTTTTCTCTCTCTTTTGAATAAACCGTCGGATTCAGGTCGATCTCCTGGATCTCTGGCAGTTCCCAAAGCATTTGGCTCAGCTTGCCAATGGTTTTGTTCAGTTCTTCCAGATCGACTCCTTGCTTCCCCCGGTATCCCTGCAACAGTGGGTAACACTGAAGCTTTGCGACTGTTTTTCCAAAGTCTGATTCAACCGCAGGCACATGGAGAAGCTGCACATCCTTATAGATTTCCACGCCGGTTCCTCCGGCTCCGATCATGATCAGGGAGCCCATTCCTTTTTCAGCCTTACCTCCCAAAATCAGTTCGTTTTCTACCTTGCATTGCTCCTGAACGAGAACTCCTTTTGCTCCGGGGAATTTCAAAAGCAGGTCGGATATGGTCGCCTTAAGCTGGTCCAGGTCTCGAATATTCAGAACGACTCCCCCTGCATCCGACTTATGGATCACCTGGGGATGTTCTATTTTAGCAACAAGGGGGTAGGTAAATGCTCCCAGATTCCTGCCAGAGATATCATCCTTAACAGCCTCTGGGTCTACCTCCATATTTTCCACCAGGCAATAACCCGGCATGTCGAAATCATATAAACTTAACAGACGATAGGATGTATCGGAGGGCAGGTATCCTTCCGGAGAATGAGCGGACATCAACTTTCGGGCCTGATGCACCCGCAGGGTATTTTTTATCTTGCTCTCAGTTTCCGCAGGTGATCCCAGGCCCTTCTCCTTCATGTGCCAAAGGATTTCTGCCAGCTTTTCCGGATAGTCCAAACAAGGAATATTGGCTTTGACAAACACCTCTCTTGCTGGTTTCCCTAAAGTTGGTCCCAGAAAACTGCACAGAACCGGCAACTTCACATCCGCTAACTGATCAACCACCGCTTCTGCTACCAGTCCCGTGTTTACGGTTGCGGGGGGTACACAAATGACAAGTAATGCATCGTAGAGCCCGCTCTTCACCATAGCATCCACTGCCTCCGCATAGTGAATCGGTGGAGCAGCGGCAACAACATCGATGGGATTTCCTGTGGATGCCTCCTTCAGGAGTTTCGTTGAAAGGATTTCCCTATCCTCATTGGAAAGCAGCGGCATTTCAAAACCGTAGGCACTGAGGTTATCAATAGCCAGTACCCCAGGTCCACCCGCATTGGTTATCACGCCGATACGGTTTCCCTTCAGCGCCGGCATCTTGCTCAATGCCATGGCAGTGAAATATCCTTGTTCCAGGGTATCGACCCGAATGATTCCAATCTTATCAAGCAAGGCGGATAAGAACTGATCGCTTCCCGCAAGGCTTCCTGTATGAGAACTTGCTGCAGAGGCTCCTGCATCGCTTCTTGCTGATTTCAAAAGAATGATGGGCTTTTTCTCTGCTACTTTTTTGGCAATGCGGAGAAAACGCATGGGTTCTGTGACAGCTTCAAGATAGAGGAAAATAACCTCTGTATTTTTATCTTCTGCCAGAATGGGAAGAAGGTCATTGACATTAACATCCGTTTGATTTCCGAGGGATGCAATGATAGAAAATCCCATTCCCAGATCTTCTGAATAATCCAGCATGACCGCGCCCAGGGCGCCGCTCTGAGTTATAAAGGCAATATTACCTTTTTCCGGAGTATGCTGCAGCATGGTAGTATTTAATCGGACCGATTTATCGGTGTTCAAGATCCCCATGCAATTAGGTCCAAGCATACGAATATTATATTGGTCCAGCATTTCCTGAAGCTTTAATTCGTTCTCTGCCCCTTCCTCTCCCGTTTCTCGGAAGCCGGCGGTGATGCATACAACGGACTTAACCCCTTTTTCTCCGCAATCCTTTACAACCTGGAGGATGTTTGCCGACGGTACTGCCAATACGGCCAAATCCACGGGCCCCGGAATCTCCTCCAGGGATTGGTATGCAGCAACTCCATCCACAGCCTCACCGCTTCGGTTAACAACATACAGGCTGCCATTAAAATCTGCCATCTTTGCGTTATGGAGAATGGAATAGCCCAGACCCCCTTTGCCGGAGGCTCCGATTACAGCAATGGATTTCGGTGCTACCAGCGCCGCCAGATCTCGTTCGTGGCGAGGCTTGTCTTTCTCCCAAGAATCGATTTTATAACCGGATGGGATTTGCTTGCCCCGATAGCACAGCATGCCCTCCTCGTCGTATTCAAACCGTCCTTCTGCAATATCCAGCAGAACTCTTGCAGACAAAAGTCTGGAATGCTCGTTTACCAGCTTCAGGTAATGTTTTTTCATATCCTCTTTATGATCGAAAGCGCTGTAATCAAGGGGGATATCCGGTGATAACAGGAGCAGTGGCCCCCCATCAATAGCACTTGTGGCAATATGAGCACTGGCACAGAGGGTGTCATCCTGAGCTTCCAGCGTTCCTCCCACCCCATTAGCCCCCGCATAGGGGCGAAAACCGCCCCTATTTACGGATAAATCTGCCGGGTGGACATTGACGATCAGGTAATTATTGACCAGGATATCCGTGGTTGCCCACACATAACCGGCCAGCAGGATCATATCGGCTTCGCAGCCTTGAATTAATTGATATACTTCAGCATCGAAAGCCGCCCGCGTGTTCATATCGGTGAGGGCTGTACCGGCAGCCTTGTGAAACTCCTTAAGATTGAGAGCGTAGTCCGGCAATCCGATTTCCTTTGCATATTCAATGGCTTTGGATTCAGGATTATCCGAAAAAACACCCACGATTTCATAAGGACAGCCTTCGATTGTCTGGTTTAGCTGGTTCTGTAGTTCCAAGGCTTTCCACAGGGAATTTCCGCTCCCCGAAGCAAAGCCGAGCACTTTCATTTTATCTTCCCTGGGTGTATATAATTTTAAGGTCATTAGTTTGTATCCTCCATTTGAGATTGTTTTTTTCTGGCAAACCAGATAAAGTACACCAGCGATATACAGATAAACCACGGAATTCCCATAAACAAGGTCGTTTTAAACACCGTAACACAGGAGTAGAGTACGACGGAACCCAAAAGGATGATTCCCACCCAGTTAAGAACCGGGAACAGAGGCATTCTTACAGGCAATTGACGACCGCCGGATGCCTCCCATTTGGGTCGGAAGTATAAGTGGGTGATTAAAATCATCATCCAGGTAAAGACCGGTCCGAACATGGACATACCCATCATGGATACGAACTGGCTGTCCTGAGGCATCACTCTGTTAACAATGATTGCGAGCACAACACCCGTGCAGCTCACGATCAGAGCATTTAAGGGCACGCCGTTTTTAGTGAGATTCCCGAAGGATTTTGGAGCATAGCCGCCACGGCTTAAGGAGAACATCATACGACTGGATACATACATCATGCTGTTGATGGCCGAAAGGGCTGCCGTCAGAACAACGAAGTTCATAATATCTGCTGCATAGGGGATGCCGATCAGGCTGAAGGCTGTTACGAAGGGACTCTCCGTTGCCCCTGCTTGTGCCCAGGGTACCATGGCCAGCATCAGTCCAATGGAGAATATGTAGAAGAGGAACAGTCGAAGCATGGCGCTTTTCAGGGCTCTTGGGACTGCTTTTTCCGGGTCTTTGGCTTCTCCGGCAGTTACGGCAATCATCTCCATGCTTAAATAACTGAAAATCGCAATAAAGGATCCAAGAAGGATACCACTGACACCAAAGGGCGCAAAGCCTTTGTCATTGGTATAGTTGTCAAAGGTGAACCCGGCAGCTTCTCCTGCAGGCCCGAAAATTACGATACAGCCGATGAGAATAAATGCTACAATGGCCGCCACTTTGATCGAAGCAAACCAAAACTCAAATTTCCCAAAGTTGCCTACGCTTGTTGAATTGACCAGAAACAGTACTCCTGAAAAAATAAGGATCCAGATCAGGCTCGGCACTTGGGGAAACCAGCGCTGCATGTAGATGCCTGTTGCGGTGACCTCTGTTCCAACTGCGATTACAACGCCCACCCAATAGGAGTATCGTAAAACGAATCCTGCCCATGGATTAATGTATTCTTCCGCGTAAACCCCAAAAGAACCTGCGGTTGGCTGGGCCACCGCCATTTCTGATAAAGCAGTCATCATTAATAAAGCAATGATTCCTCCGATGACATAACTAACAATTACCGCGGGCCCTGCCAAACTGATGGCAAATCCGCTGCCCAGGAACAGACCGGTTCCGATAGCACCTCCGATGGCGATCATTCCAAGCTGTCCTGTGGTTAATTCTTTTTTTAATCCGGCTTCTTTTTCTACAGCATTTAATGTATTTGTCTTAGACATCCATTTTTCCTCCAATTATTTTCAATAGATTATTGATCTGAGGTTGCGTTTTTTATGCTGGCGAAGGCAAGGGGCTGTTAAATGGTTTCCTTGTTATTGATTTCTTCTACTAATTCTTTGAATTCTTCGGGTGTCAGATCCCTCTTTATCGAAATGGATTTGTTCTTAACCAAGGCAAGCAGATCCTGTTCCGATTCTTCTTTTACCGTCAGGTTAAAGTCCTTGAGCCATTTCTTGATATTGTCCTTTCCGCTTTTCTTTCCAAGATAGATGGATGGTTCCTTCTGGCCGGTCATGGTCCAAAGATAGGGGAGCATGGCCAGGGGCTCCGTATCTTTACAGTTGAGCCATAAGCTGGAGGGCATACCCGTCTCCCATCCAAATATCATATCCCCAACGACGGCCTTGGTGGGCTGAATATTAAAACGGCTCAGCTCAACCAAAAGATCAGAAAGCTCCTTTAATGCTTCAGTTTTTATACCAGTATCATAACCGTACAGCATCCGCAGCGCAAGAACTACCGGCTCCAGGGGGGCGCTCCCTGCTCTTTCTCCAATTCCGTTCACCGTAACATGGGCAACCTCCGCACCAGCCGCAAGACCTGCTATAGTAGTGGCCGCACCAAGTCCAAAATCATCGTGGAAGTGGACTTCTATGGGCTGGGAAAAACGTTCCTTAAGCTTTCTGACCGTATAGGCAGCACCTTCCGGAGAATAACAACCAAAGGTGTCAACGAGAGCCAGGGAGTCCATATGTCCCCCTTCGGAAATCTGCTGCACACAGTCCATCAGAAAATCAAGATTTGCCCTTGAGGAGTCTGCGGGGAAAAAGGTTACATGGAGTCCCAGCTCTTTCGCTGCCAATGTCCCTTCTATTGCTGCTTGGATTGCCTTCTCAACGCTCCATTTTTTCCCATATTTTAAAAGATGCTCACTTCCGGGGATTTCGGCGATTACACCATGAACACCGCATTCCTTTGCTAATTTCATGTCCTCTGGAGTATTCCGTACAAAGGCGAAAAGCTTCGGTCCTAAATTCAGAGAGGCTATTTCCTTAATGGCATCTGCATCTTCTGTGGAAACGGCCGGTGTACCCGCTTCTATTCGATGGACTCCTGCTGCGGCTAGTTTTTTTGCAATTTGAACCTTGTCGCTTCTGGTTAGAATGATTCCTGGCTGTTGTTCCCCGTCTCGCAAGGTTGTATCCAGTATCTCAATTTTAGACGGGAATTGATATTTCTTCATTACTTCATCTGCGTAATTGGCTTCACTGACCCACCATTTACCTTCTTCTTTAAATCCCATTGCATGTCCTCCTAATTTTAATACTTCTCTCCATGTTGCCTGCAGGAACTTTTTGTGCGCTTAAAAATTTCCCAACCTTATAAATAGTCTTTATATCTTTTGTGATTTTTATCATACCATTTTTTAAAACGTTGTCAATACGTTTTATAATGATTGGAAAATTATTTTTATGGTTATTTTTACTGTTCCATCATATTTAATGAAACTTTACCCTTGCAACATTATATAGATGGTTTATAATCTTAATAAAAGAGCATCGAACAGGAGAAAACAAATGACTAATGAAGAACACAGGGATGAAGAAGTCCTCTTTAATATTAACCAGGTTGCCAAAGCCCTCAATGTAGTGCCTACAACCATCAGAAACTGGGAAAAGGCAGGCCTTTTTATCGCACAGCGGAAAGACAATAATTACAGGGTCTACAGTCTGGATGACCTTAAAATTTTAGAAAAAATAAAAGTTTTCTCCATTGATAACAAGATGAGTGCTGCCGCAATCAAGAAAATATTGTGGACAGATTTCCAGGCACCTCCCTATCTTTCTGCCCGATCAAGCAAGGGATCCGACCGCTCAAAGTACAGCAGACGGTTATTAAGTCATAAATGGCGGGAGTCCAGAAAAAAAATGAATTTATCGCTGGAAGAAGTTAGTAAAGAGATTGGGATTTCCGTTTCCTATTTGAGCAAGATTGAAAACGGTCTGGTCAACATCTCTATTGATGTGCTCAACAAATTAGCTAAATTTTATGGTGAAAGCGTTTTGTATTTTTTTGAAATGGATGGGGAAGACAGTCCAGTTGTCCGGAAGGGTGAAGGGGAAATCGTGAATCTGGGAATGTCCGGTGTTCAGATGGAATCCTTAATCCTGCAAAGACAGCATGTGCTTTTCCCTATGCTGTTTACGGTTGCTCCGGGAAGCGGAGATCCAGATACCCATCGGCACCATGGTGAAGAGTTCATACACATTCTCTCCGGCACCTTAAAAGTAGTTCTTAACTATGAGAATGAGTATCTATTGAAGCCGGGAGATTCCATCTACTTTAAATCCTTTGACTATCATTCATGGGTCAACGATAGCACTAAAGAAACAAAAATGATATGGGTCCATTCCCCTGTGGAGGCTTAAGATTTTTTGCTATAAAATGCTATAAAAATAGCGTAGCCTTTTAATTCAAAGACTACGCTTTTATATTTTGCAGAAACTTATCCCTCAATTTTCAAGTTGAAGCAACCCGGCTCCCCTTCCTCTATTCATCTATTCATCGCTTATGCTGCAGCGGATGCTTTTCCAATAGAACTCCCACACATTCTCGATAAGCGTCTGGGAATCATACATGTCCCGATAGAGCAGCATCAAGTCCATAATGCCTTGTATGGAAGCAGCAAAAACCTGAACCGCTGCAAAGATGTCTTTTTCCTCCGCGTCGCACTCGATCATCTCTCTTCGAACCACTTTTTTTAAGCTGATATAAAAGTTCTTTTCGTTTTCTCGGATCAAATCCCTGGATTTTTCAAACAAATCGGTTGATTCAATCATGAATAGCCATCGCCAGAATCTCACTTTGCTGGTATCTTTAAAATAATTGCAGATTGAAAAAAAGATGGACCTAAGTATCTCTTCCGGAGTCAATCCCATGAGTCGATCAAGGTCACGAATCTTTGCGGCATAAAAGGTGTTTATTTCCTGGGCAATCACCTCATACAATAAATCATCCTTATTTTCGAAGTAATTATAAATGGTTTGTTTTTTTATTCCGGCTCTCTTTCCAATCTGGGATAGGGTGGTATGGTAACCGCTCTGGGCAAACTCTTCAAAGGCAACAGCCAACAGCAGTTCTTTTCTCATTTTGACCTCCGGGGCATATGGACAAAGGGTTCAGTTTCTATTCGCGTTCAAAACAATAACTTCCGGAATATATTATATGGCCTTTTGAATCTTCTGGTCAATAACAAGTTATCTTTTTGAAAAGTTTTGAATGGGTGACTACCGGTTCAAAATATTTTTCCATTTCTCCGGGAAGTTTCTGGGTCTGCTCCATGACAAAAAATCCTCCCTCAGCCAATGCCTGATGGAACATGGTAAGAACAGAAACCCTTTCCGCTTCCGTAAAATGGAGCAGTACGTTCTTACAGACGATCAAGCCGAAATCCCTTCTGGGAGGCTCCAAAGATAGCAGATCATGCTTCTGAAATCTCACCGAGTTCCGGATTTCCGGGTTTAGCTGATAGTGTCCCTCCTGCTCGGCAGGGGCAAAGAATTTTTCGAAAATCGGTTTTGGTATCCGCTGGATCAGCTGCTCCGGATAGATGCCCTTTTCGATTATCGATTCAAAGAGATTGCTCTGATCGATATCGGTAGCTAAAATCCGCACATTCCGAAAATACATCCTCCCCATGCTTTCGTTGAGAATCATCGAAAGGGAATAGGGTTCCTGACCCATGGCGCAGCCCGCATCCCAGATGTCGATGAACTTTTTTGTTTTTAATTCCGGAAGGGCGTGATCCCGGATGGCTTCCAGGGTTTGCAGATCTCTGAAAAAATAGGTAAATGCCATTAAGCTCCTCCAGTAAAATTTTCTGTATAAGTCTGAGCATCTTGAGGCAGCAAGGGACGGCTGAAAAAATAACCTTGAATGGCATCGCAATCGTGCTTTATCAGATAATCCACCTGTTGCTGGTTTTCAACACCTTCTGCAATAACGGTGAATCCCAGCTGGTGGGCCAAATCCACAATGGCCTTTAAGGTATACTGGTTCTGCTTCTCACTCTCAATACCATCGATGAAGGCTTTGTCGATTTTGATGATATCAACCGGGAGGCTTCTCAAATAACTTAAGGAGGAATACCCGGTGCCGAAATCATCCAACGCTACTTTAAATCCAAACTCTTTCAGCTCCCGAATCAGGTTCTGCCCCATCTCGATGGACTGTATCATTATTGTTTCCGTCATTTCCAGATAGATAATTTCTGGAGAAATACCGATCCTTTGGATAATTGTCCCAAAGTCCTTTAAAAAATTATTGTACATGATCTGAGCGACGGAGATGTTGACAGAAACACCCAGTTTCCCCTCCCGTCCTTCATTGATCTCTTTAGCAAACATGCATGCTTCCTCGAACACCCAGTTGCCGATTTCTACGATAAGCCCCATTTCTTCCGCATTGGTAATCAATTTGTAGGCGGGCACCTCTCCGTACTTCGGGCTGTTCCATCGGATCAAGGCTTCGAATCCGATGATTTGGTGATCGGCGGCGGAGATACAGGGTTGATATTTTACATAAAACTCCCTTCTTCCAAAGGCTTCCTTCAGTTCCGTCTGGAATTTCACTTTATTCTCAAATTCCGTGCTCATGGAGCACTCAAATACGACGTGTTTGTTTTTCCCACTGCTCTTGGCTTCATACAAGGCCAAGTCTGCCTTCTTGATCAGCTCACCTTTTGATTCCCCATCTTTAGGGAATTGAACTACCCCGATGCTAGTGGTCAGATAGAAATGATTCTCATTGATGATGATCTGATTTCTCAGACATTCCTGAACGGTCTCAATGATTTCCTCAAAACCGGTGCTGATATCCGTACACAGAATCAGAAACTCATCCCCGCCGAAGCGGCCTACCCGAAATTTATGGGAGTCCAGCTCTTTCAATCGGCCTCCTGCCTCCCGAATCACCCGGTCTCCAAGGTCGTGACCAAAGGTATCATTGATATTTTTAAAGTTATCGATGTCAATAAAGAGGATTAGAAAGTCTTTTCCTGTTCTTGAAAAATCAGTAAGCAGCTTGTCCAGTTCCACCAGGATTCCCAGGCGGTTGTTAAGCCCGGTCAGGCTATCATTATAGAGAATATTGGTAATCTCTTGATTAAGTGTGAATAATTCCTGATTATTCCTTTCAAGTTCCGCATTCTTGTTCCGAATGACGAACTCCCCATGTTTTCTCTTTTGTATGTTCCAAATCAAGAAAAGAATCAGTCCAATCTGCAGAGTAAAACCAATAATAACAGCAAGTATCACCCAGAAATATTTTTCAAAAATGGATTCTTCCTTATTGATTATTTGTACATCCTCGGGAAGAAGGTTCTCGCTCAGCCCATATTTTTTTAATACTTGGTAATCAATTAAATATGGGTTGGGGCTTTCCAGAACCATCTGAATATCGGAAATCGGCTCTCCATCCAGAATCTGCCGGGCCAGCTTGCCCGCCTGCCGGCCCTGTTCATAATGGGAAATGACCCTCCCACCCAGGATGCCGTCCCCGATTCCATGGTAATAGGGGTGATAGATTGGCTGCTCCAAATGGTGCAAGAGAAACTCCAGATAATCAGGAAAGGTCATAACCTGTCCGCTTCGGTCCATATAGGCGGACAACAACAGAACAATGTCTTCATTTGTTAATCCCTCCAGCTCCTCGCCCAGCTCTTCATAGCTCATAACAGAAAGATCCAAATCCATAAGTCGAAGCTCTTTAAATTGATCTTTCAGCTTATAGTAAGATGCTAAATCCCCCTGTCCGGTAGAAGTGCTGTCCGTTATCGCTACCACGTTCTTTGCCGACGGGTTCAACCGGTATGCCATCCCGATGGTATCCCCCAAAGACAAGGATTCCACTACCCCTGTCACCAAGGGGTCTTTGCCATAGGCTACAGCCTTTTCAACGTCATTGATCCCCAGAAATACGACGGGGGTTTCGGGAAACAGGTCGTCCTTATTGGCCATAACGAAATTCAGACCGTCGTCATCGGAAACGATGATAATATCATACTGGGGCAGCCGCTCCAGCTTATACCGAAGACTGCCGGAAAACCGCTCATAATTGGAGGGTTCTGGAAACCGCTTTGTATCCATGAACTCGATATCGAGTACATTCCTGCCATCGTCAAGTACTTCCCGAAGCCCTTCTATCTGAAGAAAAAAGGTAGGAAAAGAGGGAGAGTAGGAACTGATGAACAAAATCCTTTTTTCCGGGTTGTTTTCCGCATTCGATTGTACTGTGCCCAATACGACAATCAGTAATAGAAGGAATGTTGCAAAAGCAAATCCTATTAGGGGGTGCCGGAATATTCTTTTTACCTTTTCACCTTCAACCATGATATGCTCCCGTCATACTATTTCTGAATCCCCATATTCTATTCTTTTCCTTCAAGTATGCGCAGCTTCGATGTCTGTGTCAATTCAGTATTTGTCAAACTCATTGTCCCGCAAGTCAATTCGAGGTATGGATTCTGCTTGATGCCGGGTGCTGCCGATCAGCTTGACCTCGCCGCCGGACAAACTATGGCCTTTTCGCAATCGGAACCGGCTGACCATATCTTTCAGCATGATCGACTGTCCCGATAACTCTTCACTGGAGGCTGCGCTCTCCTGAGCGGTTGCCGCATTGGTCTGGACCACCTGGGATACTTGGTTGAGTCCCGTATTGATTTGGGCAATTCCGGTGGCCTGCTCATTGGAAGAATGGGCGATTTCCGAAATCAGGTCTGCCGTCTTGGCAACCCCCTCCACGATCTGATTCAGTGCTTTCGCCGTATTGGCGGCAATCTCCGTTCCTGCAGAAGCCTTCTTGATGGAACCCTGAATCAGTTCCGTGGTTTCATTGGCTGCTTCCGCACTTCTGGCTGCCAGAGTCCTTACTTCTTCTGCAACAACCGCAAATCCTTTTCCGTGCTGCCCGGCTCTGGCTGCTTCCACGGCGGCATTCAGGGCCAGAATATTGGTCTGGAAGGCAATATCATCAATGACCTTGATGATTCTGGAAATATTTCCAGAGGACTCATTGATTTCCTTCATGGCTTCAAGCATCTGGGCCATGTGCTGATTCCCCTGCTCCGCACTTTCCTTCACGGCAAGAGTAAGGGTGTTTGCTTCTCCTGCATTGGCGGCATTTTCCTTGGTCTTAGCGGCTACTTCACTGACGGATGCGGTCAGCTCCTGGATAGAGCTTGCTTGTTCCGTAGTCCCCTGAGACAAGGCCTGGCTTCCGTCCGACAACTGTTTGGAGCCGATGGATACCTGATCCGATGCCATATTGATTTCCCCAAGAACAGAATTGAGGGATTCCAGGATGGAGTTGAGGGAGGTGGATATGCTGGCGAAATCCCCTTTATATTCGGCTACATGATTGACGGTCAGGTTTCCGTCGGAGATTTCACCGATGACATCGGCGATTTCACCCACAACCCCCTTTAGATAATTGGCCGTCGTGTTGACCGAGTTGGAAAGCACCTGGAACTCACCCTGATAGTATCCATCCACGGATACCCGAAGGTTGCCCTCGGAAATCTCATGCATGACCGTGGTCACTTCTTTGATTGGTTTTACAACCGCTTCCACCAGTCGGTTCACCCCGCTGACCAACTCTTCCCATCCTCCGGTAAAGCCGGAAGCGTCCGCCCGGACATCCAGTTGTCCTTCTTGCGCCGCTTTGATCAGTTTATTGGTTTGGGTTAAGAGACCGCTCATGATGTCGATGCAATGGTTCAGGTTGCCCTTGATTTCATTGAAGTCACCGGAGTAGGTGTCGGTGATCTTAGCCGGGATATCCCCTTTGCTGATTCGGTCAATATATTCTGAGGTAACATTGATGGGTTTAACAAAAGCATCCACCAGATCATTGACTCCATTGACCAGGGTTTTCCAGTCGCCGTTAAAGGTCGATCCATCTGCCCTGATACTCAGTTCACCGTCTTGGGCTGCCTGGATCAGCTTGTTGGTTTCTTCCAGCAGACCGTTCATTACATCAATGCATCCGTTGATGTTTAATTTAATTTCATTGAAATCTCCATAGTATTCGTCGGTAATCCTGGCCGGGATATCTCCTTTGCTGATTCGATCTACATACTCTGCCGTAACATTGATAGGCGCTACAAAAGCATCAATCAGGTCGTTTATCCCCTGAACCAGCGTGCCCCACTCCCCATTATAAAGGGATGCGTCCCCTCTGGCATCCAGTTGTCCTCGCTGGGTAGCTTCAATCAGCATGTTGGTTTCATTTAACAGGCCATTCATGACATCGATGCAATTGTTCAGATTATTTTTAATCTCATTAAAATCACCCAGATAGGTATCGGTGATTTTCTGGGGAATATCTCCCTTGCTGATTCTCTCAACATACTCAGCAGTGACATTGATGGGGGCCACAAAGGCATCTACCAATCCATTCATGCCAGTAATCATGCCATTCCAGGCGCCACTGTAGCCTGCAGAATCCGCCCGGACATCCAGCTTTCCTTCTGTGACGGCAACAATGAGCATCTGAATTTCATCATTCAGTTCCCGGATCGTTTCTACGGTCTTTTTCAGGGCTGGGCTCAACTCATCCTGATCGTCCTTGATTTCAATTTCAACTCTGACGTCTCCGTCAGAAATCCTATTCATCACACCGATGACCTTATTCTGCAGCTCATCCGCGAAGAAATCCATGGACTGGGCCATCTGGCCAATCTCGTCTTTTCTTTTAATATGAAGCCGTTCGCTGAAATGTCCCTGACTCATCTCCCGAATCATGAAAGCCGCCCGGTTGAGGGGCTTGGTAATGATGGAGGAAATGAAGAGTCCGATGATGACCGCTAAGGCCATGACGATACCGATGACAATCATGGTAATGTCATAAACGCCTTTCGCCTGAACAGAATTCGCAATCGCTTTTTCATTGGCATCGGCGATTTTCATGGTGACGATAATGTCAATGTCTTCCTGAATAGCCCGGGTCGCAATGCCCGCTTCGCTGTTTTCTGCCATAAGAATCCAGGCTTCTTCATCCCGATTCTGCGCAGCCAAATCCAACACCCTATCCATGGCAGAACGGAAAGCCATTCTGGAGATGGTCAGCTGATCAAAGGCGTCTCTCGTCTCTGATGTCAGAATCGTTTTTTCAAAGGATGTTGCCAGGGCATCAATTTCTTCACGCCGCTCGCTTATTTGATCAATGTATTTTTGGATTTCCACGGGGTCCTGTGCTCGGATGGCATCCCGTGCATGAATTCTCGATTGATGAAAAGCCGTAGAGATCTGGCCGATTTCATTTAATGGGACGGTCATGTTTTCGTAAAGTTGGGTATCGGATTCACTCAGAACCCTGATGTTATACATAGAGAACACCCCCATGGCTCCTGCAATCAGAGCTATGAGGATATAGCTCACTAAAAGTTTTACACCTATTCTCATATTAAAAAACCAACTCATCTTCTTTCTCCTTCCGTACTGACGGTCGTTCGTATTGGGTTAAAAAAATAAACAGGATACTGTATACATACACTTTCGACAAAATGTTACATTTCTAAAGGCACTATTTTGCTTAATATTTACAACTATTTTGTCGCGTCTTATGATTTCTGCCTGCTCCACGTTATATCCATAAAAAAAATCCTGTATTACACCATTTTGATATAACACAGAATTTTATGATATTGTTTATTGGTATTACCATTCTTCTATTTACTCAAGAATTCCTGCAGCCGCTGGCTCTTCGGTTGTTCGAAAATCTCGGAGGGCGGGCCTTCTTCTATGATTTTTCCTCCGTCCATATACACCACCCGGTCCGAAACGTCTTTGGCAAACTTCATTTCATGGGTGACGACGATCATGGACATGTGGGCCAGAGCCAGATCCTGCATGACCGCCAGAACCTCACCGGTAATTTCCGGGTCCAAAGCGCTGGTAGGTTCATCAAAGAGCATGATGTCCGGATTCATAGCCAGGGCCCGGGCAATGGCGATCCGCTGTTTCTGACCGCCGGAAATCTGAGAAGGAAAGGAATCCGCCTTGTCGGGCAGGCCTACCATTTCCAGCAGTTCCCGGGCTTTCTTCTCCGCCTCTGCCTTGCTCACCTTCTGCACCTTCATGGGAGCATACATGATGTTCTTCAGGCAGGACATGTGAGGAAAAAGATTGAAGTGCTGAAAGACCATACTGGTGGTTCCCCGAAGGTCGATCTCCCCGCTGGTAATCTGCTCCAAACCGTTGATACTTCGAAGCAGGGTGCTTTTCCCCGACCCGGAGGAACCGATGATGGCTACTACCTCTCCCTTTTTCATGGAGAAATCAACTCCGTCCAGGGCCCTGCAAGTGGCAAAATCCTTGACGATGTCCTTCATGATCAGGATATCTTTTTTCGTATTGATTTCCACTTTATCATTCATTTCCACTTTATTAACTGTTTCCATATCAGCCTGCCTCCTTTCCGTCATACCGGAGAGATCGTTTCTCCAGATAGTTGGATAGAATCGTCAGGACAAAGGTCATCAGCAAGTAGATTACCGCTGCCAGAATATAGGCGGTCATATCCACATCCCGATTGACAGCGCCCCGCGAGGCCTTCATCAGTTCCGACACTGCAATGACGGAAACCAAGGCCGTATCCTTTACCAGCACGATGGCCTCATTGGAAACGGGGGGCAAGATGATCTTAAAGGTCTGGGGCAGGATGATGCCGAACATGGTCTGCCTTTTGGAAAGGCTTAGGGCATGGGCCGCTTCGTACTGTCCCTTGTCGATGCCGTTGATTCCCCCCCGGTAGATCTCCGCAAAATAAGCTGCATAGTTGAGGATAAAGGTGATGACCCCCGTGGTGAAGGCATCCATGGTAATATCAAAGGCAATGGGAAGGAAAAAGTAGAAGAAAAACAGCTGCAGCAGCAGCGGCGTTCCCCGGAATACGAAAACATAGGCCCGGCACAGGGCCTTGATGGGCCAGAACCGGGAACTGCTTCCCAGGGCAATGGGCAGCCCCAGGGGCAGAGAAAAGAGCAGGGTCCAAAAAAAGAGTTTGACCGTAACCCAAGCTCCCGCTAAAAGAGCCGGCAGGATACCGCCGGCATAATTGATCCATTCTATTAAATCTGTTACAAAAACATTCATTTTATTCTTCGTGTCCCTTCAGAATGACGATGTCCTTGCCGAACCACTTGTTGCTGATTTCAGCAGTTGTCCCCTCATCAATGAGCTGCTGCAGGGATTCGTTCAGCTTGTCGGTCAGGGTGGTGTCTGCTTTTCTGGCTCCGATGGCGAAGAAGTCATCGCCAAAATTGAAGTTGCAGACAGTCATTTTTTCGTCCATTTTGGAATTCTTGTATTCGCCCAGAACCTGGTCTACGACGATGCAGTCGACTCTGCCGGCCTGCATGTCCAGGATGGCTTCATCAAAGGTTCGGTATTCGGAAACATTATCCGCGTACAGGTCAAATTTGTCTGAAGCCTGCATGACGTGCAGGGCAGAGGAATCCGCCTGGGTTCCGATTTTATAGTTGGCCAGATCTTCCTCTTGATCGATGACCACCTCCGGGTTGAAGGTCATGAGGATGTTGCTGTTGTTCAGGTACATCTTGGACATGGACATGTTTTCCATTCGCTCCGGGGTGACGGACAGACCGTTCCAGATGACGTCAATACGCTTGGAGTTCAGTTCCAGTTCCTTGGAATCCCAGTCGATAGGCTGGAAGGTGATGGTCACGCCCAGGATTTCCCCAACGGCATTGGCCATATCCACGTCAAATCCAACCAGATTGTTGCTTTCATCCCGGAATCCCATGGGGGCAAAGGTGTCATCCAGACCGACTACCAGTTCACCTTTATCCTGGATGTATTCCCATCCGGTTAGTTCTGCTGCCGCATCCCCTTCTCCCTCTTCCCCAGTTCCGCCGCAACCAGCAAGCATCAGGGTGGACAGTACCATAACAAGGGCCAGCATCAGGGCCCAGATTTTTTTGTTTCTGCTTTTGTTGTTTAACATTTTCACTCCATTGGCCAGGTTTTTCTTGGGTTTCCCTGACCTTATCCTTTCTTTTTCGCTTTACTTCGCTATTGCATTAACGCACATACTTCATCATTATACATGGCCCTTTGGAAAACTGCAAGCACTAAATAGGGACCTGCCGTGAGTTCATCCCGGTTCACCGAACGCGTTCGAACTCACTTCTGCTGTTAACATATGAACCAGTGGGTTACCGAGAACTTTTGGATAATAATTTAACAAATTTCGAGTTGATTCGCACTCACCCAGAGGTAGTTTCCAATGCCGGAATTTTCAAAAAAATGTTGAAATACCTGTATTTTGAAGGATGGCACGGATTTTGCTAATTAAATATGTGGATGTTGGCTTTATAGCAAACCGATATTATTGTGAAGCATCAGTCATTTATGCACAAGGTGGTTATGCATTGCAAAAGAGTAGAAGGAGAAAAGACATGAGACCTTTAGAAGGAGTAAAAGTAATTGACTTTACACAAGCCCATGCAGGAAGTCTGGCAACCATGCTGCTGGCAGATTTCGGTGCCGAGGTAATCAAGATTGAAAGGGCCGGTGTAGGTGACTTAGCACGTTATTGGGCCCCGATTAAAGATGGGAACAGTGGATATTATTCTTTTTTAAACCGGGGAAAAAAGAGCATCAGCATCAATGCTGCAACTGCAGAAGGAAAAGAAATCATCAAAAAACTGGTCAAGGATGCCGATGTTGTTTGTGAAAATTTCAAGTACGGAAGCATGGACCGAATGGGGCTGAACTACGAAACATTAAAGGAAATCAATCCTTCCATCATATATGCCTCCCTGAATGGTTTTGGGCAAACCGGTCCTATGAAGGACAGCATTGGTTTGGATTTACAGCTTCAGGCCATGAGCGGACTGATGGACAGAACCGGATTCCCGGATGGCCCGCCAACAAAGGTTGGTGCAGCGATGGGCGATCACTTAAGCGGAACTTATATGGCATTGGCCATTAATCTTGCTCTCATTCACAAGAAAAAAACAGGCGAAGGGCAACAGATAGACATCTCTATCCTGGATTCACTATTTTCTATTTTGGAAGCGGCTCCCATTACGTATTCCCTGAGAGGATCCGTACCGGCCAGGGTTGGGAATTCTTATCCCAGCATTTCTCCTTACGATACCTTCAAAGCTAATGATGGCTATGTATCCATCGGCATTTCAACCGATCGGCAGTGGTTTAAATTCTGTGAAGCAATGGGAATGGACGAAGTTGCTGCAGACGAAAGATATATGACCAATGAATTAAGAGGCGACAATTATGAGTCCGGATTAAAAGCCGCCATTGAAGAAACCACCAGCAAGATGTCCAAATTTGAAATCGAAAAGATCCTTCGAGATGCCCGTCTTGCCTGCGGAGCCGTTCGAACCGTAACAGAATCCTTAGACTGCGAACAAATCGCCGCAAGAAACATGATTGTTGAAGTTGACGACAAAGCTCTGGGAAAAATCAAAATGGGCGGCATACCCATTAAAATGTCCAAAACACCTGGGGCAATTCAGCACGGAGCACCCCTTCTCGGCGAAAACACCGTGGAATATTTAGATGAAATTGGATATTCCAAAGAACAAATCAAGGAACTGGTCGATCAAAAAATAGTTGAAATTGTTTAGAAAGGAAGTCGAAATGAGAGTTTTAGAAGGCGTAAAAGTAATCGATTTTACACAAGCATACAGTGGCCCCTTTTGTACCATGCAGCTTGCTGATTTTGGAGCCAGAGTTATTAAAGTAGAAAGAAACGGAGTCGGAGACCAGTCCAGAGAATGGTCCCCCATCGAAAATGGCCATAGTGGCTATTATGCTGCCATCAACCGGAACAAAGAAGACCTGGCGATTGATATAGCCACCCCGGAAGGACGGGATATTATTTTAGAACTGGCCAAAGATGCAGACATCATTGTAGAAAACTTTAAAGTAGGAACCCTCGACAAGATGGGTCTGGGCTATGAAGAGATCAAAAAAGTCAATCCTCAAATCATCTTTGCCTCCCTGTCCGGATTTGGGCAGACTGGCCCCTTGAAAAATCTGGCTGCCTATGATAATGTTGTGCAATCCATGAGCGGCATTATGGAAATGACCGGATTTCCGGATGATGTTCCAACCAGAGTGGGCCCGGCTATCGGCGATAATTTCACAGGGTTGAATATGGCTCTTGCCATTGCCATGGCCTACTACCATAAGCTAAATACCGGTGAAGGTCAAATGATTGATCTGGCTATGCTGGACACCATCTTTGGGATTCTGGAAAGCCCCATTCTGTTTTACGATCTGCTTGGGGAAAAAACCACAAGATCCGGAAATAACGATGCCGGCACCTTGGTTCCCTATGATGTATATCAGTGCAAGGACGGTTACTTCTCCGCCGGCTTAGCCAGCGATGCAGCATGGCCGAAATTCTGCGAAACCATTGGCATGACCGAACTTACACAGGATCCCAGATTCGTCGACAACGAGCTGAGATGTAAAAATTACGATATCATCACACCGATTATCGCCCAGTTCTTTATTGACAAGACAAGAGCAGAGCTGCAGGAAATTTTCTCAAATGCAGGTATTCCATGCGCCCCGGTTCTTTCCGTACCAGAGGTAATGGAGCATCCTCAGATTATTGCCCGAGAAATGCTGATAGATATGGTCGACCCCGGAGTAGGGCCTTATAAAGCACTGGGTAATCCCATGAAAATGGACAAAACCCCTGCTCAGCTGATTAGCGGAGCCCCCCTCATCGGACAGGATACGGAAAGCATCCTCAAAGAACTAGGTTATTCCAGCGAACAAATTAATAACCTCGTAGAAAAAGGAGTAACCGGCATCCAATAAAGTATACCAGGGGCTGATATCGTTCAACCCCCGCATAATCAAATCCATGCTTCAGAATTTTTTGATATATTTGCTATCATTAACAATCATTTAGGAGGTGCATTTTTTTGAATAAATCAAATGAAAAGAATCTCACATTGTTTGAAAAATATGAGATTGGACTGATGGTCATCAGCATAGGAATTATTATTGCCTTGGTCTTCGGGCTGACCTCTTTCCCTACCGAAGGGAAAGAAATCGCGTCCAACATCCTTAATTTGCTGACCAACACTTTTGGATCCAGCATGCAATTGATCACGGTGATCATCCTCGGATTTCTGATCATCATATCTTTGTCAAAGTATGGAGATATTAAATTTGGAAATACCAAACCCGAGTTTAAAACGGTTACTTGGGTGGCCATGATGTTTTTCTGCGGAAATGGTGCCGGCACGGTATATTGGGCTTTCCTCGAATGGGGATACCACTTTAATGCGGCTCCTCAATTACATGGCACTGCGGTAAGCGAAGCCATGAATTACGAGCTGTCCATGGCCTACACCTTCTTTGACTGGGGTCCGTCTGCGTGGGCCTTGCTCTGCGTATTTGTTTTACCCTTTGCCTACCATTATCACGTAAAAAGGGATAACGAACTGCGTTTTAGCATCCTCTGCAAATATGCCGTAGGCGAAAAAATGGCACGCGGCCTCTTTGGCAAGGTTGTCGACTTCATCTTTATCTTTGCAGCGGTAGGCTCCATCAGCATTACTGCCGGGACCACAGCCTCAACTATTGCTGCTGCATTAGCCGATTTACTGAACATCTCTACCTCCTTCATGCTTTCTATGTTCATTCTGCTGGGTGTAGCCGTGCTGTATTCAGCAAGCTCCTTTGTAGGAATCGAGAAGGGTATGCGGCGGCTCAGTGATTCAAACGTCTATTTGACCTTGCTGCTATTAGGATTCATCTTGCTTGCCGGCCCGACCCAGTATATTTTCGATTCCATCGTGAATGCCCTTGGTGTTTTAGCCCAGGAATACCCACGAATGAGCCTTTGGACCGATCCCGTTGCCAGAAGCGGCTATCCCCAGGGATGGACGGCATTTTACCTGGTTTACTGGCTTACCTTTGGACCCTTTACTGGTTTATTTGTGGCCAAAATATCCAGAGGGCGAAAAATCAAAGAAGTGGTTGCCAATATGCTTCTTTCAGGGTCTGCCGGGCTCGTACTGTTCTTCGGCATCGTCGGAGGCTATCAGCAATATCTGCGACAGAGCGGCGGATTGGATATTCCAAACTTATTGGCAACAGGTCAAGGCGAATTTATTGCCATGGCAACAATCAATTCACTGCCCTTTGCTAAAGTGGTGATGTTGGTATACCTCTTTGTCATCATCCTGTTTTTAGCAACTACTCTTGACGCTTGTTCCTTTACCCTATCCTCCACGGTATCCAAAAGGCTTGCCGTAGGAGAAGAACCCAATAAACTCTTGAAACTGATCTGGTGCTTGATTTTAGTTGGTTTGCCGATTGCGATTTCTTTCATCGGCACCGATATCAACACCATTAAATCCATTGTTCTCTCAACGGGGCTGCCGTTGATGCTGGTGCTGGTTATCATTTATTATGGTTTCTTCAAAGAAATGTTTAAGGACTTTGGAAAAGTGTCACGTCAAGAAATACTTAAAATTGGCAACGGGGAATACGACGAACAAGAATAATCAAGGATTTCCAACTCTGAAAGCCTTGCCCCATAACCGATAGATGAAGGTGGTTTATCCATAGCCCTTCATCTATCGGCTTTTGGCATGAAGGCCTCACTTAAGCCTAATTGACCCTCTTGTAGAAAAATGATAAAATGTATCCGCCTTACATTGAAGCACCGCCCCATGAGCCCTAAAAACTTTAAGTTAGGGAGGAGAAAAAATGTCCTATAATGATGAAAATTGCCTTGACCCAACCATCTTCCGCAGTCTTATCGATGATATCTATGATGAAATTGTAATATGGGACCACAACTCCAACCTATTATACATTAACAAAGCGTGTTACCGGCATTACGGCCTTCGACCAGAAGATATGATAGGAAAGAATATTGAAGAGCTTTCCATGAAAGAAAAATATTGGGGCCCTACTACGCTTCCTTACGTACAGAAAGAAAAGAAAGCGGCCATGCAAAAGCAAAGGACCTTATTGGGAACCAATATCGTCACTATTTCCATTCCCATTCTTGATGAAGAAGGAAACATCAAGTATATTCTCCAAAGCGTACGGGATGATGATGATGCTTTAGCCATGAAGCTGGCACCCATCGAGGGCGCCGGAGCAATCCCGCCAACAGGAGAAAATGGGCGCATTCTTCACCGAAGCGAATGCATGGGAAAAACCTTGGAATATGCTAAAAAAATTTCAGGCGCAGAAGCCCCCTGCCTCATTCTGGGAGAAACAGGCACTGGCAAGAGCTTGCTGGCTCGCTTTATCCATGATTCCAGCAAGCGAAAGGAAAAACCTTTTGTAACCATCAATATGGCCAGCATGAATCCAACCATTATCGAGTCTGAATTATTCGGATATCGGAAAGGCGCCTTCACCGGCGCCAATGCCGGGGGGAAAAAGGGCCTGTTTGAGATGGCCAATGGAGGAACTCTTTTTTTAGATGAAATCGGAGAATTGCCTTACAGCCTGCAAGCCAAATTTCTTCACGTAATACAAGAAAAAGAATACATTCCCATCGGCGGAACCAATCCGGTCCCCACTGATTTTGTCATAATTGCAGCAACCAATTGTGATTTAAAGAAAATGATTGATGCAGGACGATTCAGAGAAGATCTATACCATCGGCTCAGCGTATTTGAAATAACCATCCCTCCACTAAGAGAGCGCCTTGAAGATTTACATCTGCTCACTTCTTACTTTCTTAATGTATTTAATAAAAAATATTCTAAGAACTCCTATTTCAGCGACGAGGCCTTAGACGTAATCAATAATTATCCCTGGAAAGGAAATGTAAGAGAATTGTCCAATGTCATTGAGCGGAGCGTCTTGACCGCTGAAGGCAATCGAATACGACCCAATGATCTGCCAAATCGTTTATTTAAAATGAATGATTTAAGCACCCGAAACTCCCCGCTAAAAAATTCAGATGGCATGGTCAGCCTGAAAAAGGCCATGGAAAATTGCGAAAAAGAAATCGTATTAGAGGCCTATAAAAAGCATAATAGCTCTCGCAAAGTAGCCAAGGAATTGGGCATCAGCCAGACGAAAGCGTGCAAATTGATCAGCAAATACATTACCACATGATTCTGATTCGGCGATTCGGTAAATTAATTGTTGCTGTCCTAAAAAAGGCATATGGGGTACCTTCCCATATGCCTTTCCCATTTCTCAAGAAACCAGCTTCAGCCCCACGATGCCGGTAACGATCATGCCAATACAAAGAAGCCGCAAGGGATCTATGGCTTCCTTAAACAGAATGATTCCCAGGATTACCGTGCCAATGGTACCAATTCCCGTCCATATGGCATAGGCCGTCCCCAGGGGCAGGTGCCGCAGGGCCAGGGACAAGAAGTAGAAGCTGGCGATAGTCCCCAAAATAGTCACCACGCTGGGACCCAGTTTCGTAAATCCCTCTGTGTACTTCAGGCCTACGGCCCAGGTGATTTCTAACAATCCGGCGATAAACAACAACATCCAATGCATAATCCTTTTCTCCTTTCCGAAGGAAATAAAATAGCCCGAGAGATATATCAAATGATATCTCCCAGGCTTTTATCCTTCCGTGTATACGATTCCCTCAATCCGGTACCGTACGCTTCATCTCGGACCAGATCGGAAGGGACAGACTCGGTTCTTCCCTGATTGTTTTGCCTGGTATAAAGCTTTATCGGCTCTGGCTACCAATTCCTGCTGTTCCCCGCCTTTTTCAGATACCGCCACCCCAAAGCTTGCTGTCAGGCATCCAAATCCCGGGAATTTATGTCGATTGATCCTTTCTCTTAATTTTTCGGCCAAAGCCAGGCCACCGTCCAGGCCCGATTCCGGCAGTATGATCATAAACTCTTCTCCGCCCCATCTTCCGGCCGTGTCGATTTTTCGAATGGTGCCTTTGAGAATTTCACCAAGTTCCACCAGTACCGCATCTCCTGTCAAATGCCCGTAGACATCATTCACTTTTTTAAAATCATCGACATCCAGCAGGATGACCGAAAACGGGGAGCCGCTTCTCCCATACCGCTCCATTTCCATTTTTAGCACAGCGTCCAACTTAAACCGATTATACATTTGAGTCAGACTATCAATTTCCGTCAATCGACGGATTTCTTCTTCCATCCGTTTTCGTTCAGTAATGTCCCGGGAAACCCCCAACATTCCAACAAACTGATTTTCCCGGTCATAGATACCAGAAACGGTCAAATCTGTCCAGACAGTACTCCCGTCTTTGCAGGGCTGCTCCACATCTTCCCGAAACACTTTAAAAGGAAGATTATTCTGAACCGAATATACGGCGTCTTCCAGACCCTTTTCCATATGGATAAGGGAGGAAGAGCACAATAGTTCTTCTCTAGACTGAGCCATCACTTCTTCCACGGTATAACCCCTTAGCTTTTCTACAGAGGGACTGACATAGGTGAACCTGCCAGTAAGGTCCATGGTCCAAATGACATCATTGGCATTGTCAGCCAGCAATCGGTGGAGCTCCTCGCTCTTCATCAGTTGCCTCTCCAGTTCCTTTTGCTCTTCGATTGTCCTTTCCAGTTTTTGAACCATGCTGTTGAAGGCATCAGAAAATTCCCCCAGAAACTCGACCCGATTGGAAAAATCTCCGGAAGCAATGGCTTTAGTCTGCCAAATCATCGTTCTCAAGGCAGCCTGCAGGTTTTTTACCGCTCCCATCAAATAGCCTTTTCCGGTCAATTGGTTTGACAAATCCCCGTCGCTGATCGATTTGATAGCATACCTCAAATTTCGGAGGGCTTCATCGATTTTAGCCACCCCTTCTATTTTCCTCAAGTCTTCCGGCAATTGGTCTTCTATGCTGACATCCTGTAGCAGGGACTGAATATGTGCTATGATTTTATCTTGTTCCTTTACCATTGGTCTTCCTCACTACGATTTGTCCGAAACCTTCGCCTGAAAACGACAGGTTCTGTCTCCTGTACACCAGCAGTCAATTTCTTTTACACGAAATGCTTTGCCCGTAAAAGATTCCAGCAGGCCACAGATAAATCCTTCGTCATACGTACAGAATTCGTATTCCTTTTCCGGCAGGCCAGAGCAATCCAGATCTTCGGAAACGGTCAGGACCAATTCCCCTTTTTCCGGATCAATATCTTCAACTCTTAATATTCCAATGCCAAATTCCTTCATCAGTTGTTGCAGCTGATTGATAAAATCGCTTATATCACTGACACCCTTCAGGTATTGCTTATAAAATTCTTCTCCTGCCAATTTACCGGCATTAAAAAAAATCCGATCCGTTTTATCACTTCCAACCTCCCGTTCGATAATATCCCGGAAGGTGAACTGCATAAGCCGGTACATTTCCACCCTGGTCGTGTTCCCCATGTTGGGCCGACCCTCCTTGATGTCCCCAAGCAATTCCCAGGAAAACTTATATTTTCTGCTTTCGTTCATTTCATTGCACCCTTCTTGTGTTTTTGGGGTTCTTTCTTACCTCTACCTGTAATTTTCGTGTCATTTTTTGTGTCTTTGAAATACCATATCAGTTTTTTGTCGAAAAAACAAGTGCACCCCAGCAATTTAACAAGGAAGGGTCTCTAATGCCATCCCATTATTTGCATCTATACCAGTAAAAGATGAACACAATGCCTCTGGGCCATTTAGTATAATGGAACAATAACGACAATATTTGACATTTTTATAGAAAGCGAGGTCTTGATTATGATAAGAAGCAGACGACACATGCTGTTGAGCTGGATGCTGACCCTGACGCTGCTGTTCAATATTTTCTTCCCTTTGACTGCGGTTTACGCAGCAGGGGTGGAAAATATTTTGACGGGCGTTCAGTCAACCGTCAGCCAGAACGGCGTAGAAATAGGGGAAGGTGGCACTATAAACAGTGCTGATCCTGTTTCAGTAGCGATTTCCTTTGGGGTACCGGTACAGGGAGACGAACCCACTCCCTCTTCCGTTGTTTCCCAGGGAGACACGGCAACCTTTGCCTTAAGCGATGCTTTTCAATTGGTTTCAACAAGCGCCATCGAATTAAAAATGGGCACGATTAAGGTGGGAGAGGTCACTTTTTCCACCGATCCTGCTACGAAGGTGGTGTCCGCCCAGGTCACCTTTAATGGAGACGAAAAAGTCTTTGATGGCACGTATGATACCGTCGAATGTCGATTCACCGCCACCCTCCGATACGACGCCTCCGGCGCCGGCGATGGTGGCGAGATCCATACGGTGGAAATTCTGGAAAAAACTTTTACTCTGACCGTTCCTCCCAAAGAGATTCAGTACGATGTGGAAAAGTCCGGCACCCCCAATCCGGCTGAAAAAACCATCGACTGGACCGTTACGGTTTCTGCTTTGCAGGGTTCCACCCCAGCGAATCTTTCGGGGTATCATTTTGCTGATGATCTAAGTACGGTTGGGGAATATGTATCGGGTAGTTTTGCTGTGAACGATATCATTACCGACCCTGCCATTAGTGGCAATGCTATCCGCTACGCCTTCCCGGAGGGCTCTACCAGTCCTAAGACAGTGACTTTTAAAACAGAGATTTCTGATGAGGACTATTACGCCTCCACCCTGCAGAGGATCTCGAACAAGGCCCAGCTCCTGAAGGATGAGGTAGTCATTGAGGAAGGTCAGACAGAGGTTTCCTTTACCCCCGCATGGATAAAAAAAGAAGGGGCGGCCAGTGACAAAGGCAGCAGCGGTGTATATGATCCAACCAATCGGACGATAACCTGGACCATCACAGCCAATCAGATGGGGGCTTCCCTGGGTGGTGTGGTGATTACTGACGTACTTCCTACAGGCTTGACCTTCGGCTCAGCAACATGGCAATCCTGGAACGGCACCGGGTGGGACACAGCTAAACCTATATCACCCAATGAAAGCGGCGAGTTTGCCATCGGGGATATCCATTCTATGATTCTTCTGACAATCGTAACAACCGTCCCGGATGAAGCCTATACCACCGGAGTCACCAATTACACCAACTCCGCGTCCATCCGCTGGGATGGACTGACGGGCTCCGGCATCGGAAGCGGCAGCATTACCGTTGGCGTCGGTTACAATGCCATTGCCAAATCCGGAACAGCCAACCCGGAAAAGCAGCAGATCCATTGGACCGTATCGGTTGATACAAAAGGACAGACGATTCCGGATCTGAAGGTCTACGATTTGCTGATCTACGGAAGCAGTACCAGCGGCTTCGTTCTAAACCAGGCTTCCGGCTTCCCTGGTGGCCTGACTCCATCTGGCCTTACCCCTCGGTATGATCAAAAGTATGTGGCTGGCAGCCTCAGCGGATCAGGTTTGACCATTACCGTCCATCCGATTACTCAAGACGGCGCCCATGTGGGGGACCTGCTGGAGATAACCGGGCTCTCGACTTCGGCCATCAATACCTTCACTTTTGACACTCAGGTATTGAATCCCAATATCATTGCCGGCAATAAAACCACCACTCTCTGGAATACCGCCAGTCTTTTCAGTGCCTATACCAAGCTGAACGCTTCAACCGATGACGTCCCGTACATCAGCCGGAATCTGGCCAAGGAAATGCTGAAACGAGAGGCCATAGCTAATCCTGCCGCCGGGGTGAATGCTCATAAAACGGTAAACGCTTCTTTGGGGTTTGATTACAAAGAAAAGGCGGTGATTTTCCGCCTCAGTATTAACGGAGACGGAACCAATCTGAGCGAAATGGTCAATGCCAGCGGCCAAACGCTGGGAAAGGCCACGGTAACGGATACTCTCCCTGCCGGCTGGGAATTCCAGGAGATTGCGGAAGGGGCCATGTTCCTGATCTTTGAGGGAACCGGTAATCCCGACAACACCGTTCAAGCCTCAGATACGACTCCGGACAATGTCAGCCTCTCTGCCCTAGTCAGCGGAGGAACTGCCACCTTTACCTTCGACCCTTTGGACAGCGCCTATGTTATCCTGGTGAAAGCCGGCCCAACCGAAGAAAAAGCAGCCGGGTATTTCGATTCCAACAAAACAACCACCGTCCGCAACGATCTTTCCCTTCATACGGAAAACTGGAATTTAGGGGTCACTACTCACCGGGATGTGTCCATTACCAGCCAATTGTTGTCAAAGGAGTTGATATCCCCAGCCGCAGGGACGCTTCAATGGACGGTGGATTACAAGCCCTATGAAGTTACTCAGCCGGGAATCAGGATCGAGGATACCCTTCCTTTAGGGATTGATCTCCGAACCGATTCCAGCGGAGCACTTCTTCCCAATGAAGGCAACATTCAGGTACACGAAATGACCCTGAACACCGATGGCAGTTACGCCCTCGCCGGGGAGGTCCCTTTGGTCCTTGGCGACAACGTGTCCTACGATAATGCGGCAAGGAAATTAAGCTTTCAGATTCCAGACAGTTCCAAGGCCTACCGGTTCCGCTATGTTACCGACATCACCGGAACACCGGGAACCATCACCAACCAGGTATCTTTGTATGGAGAAAGTGCAAAGCAGGAAGGAACCTCCAAACCCTATGGGATAACGGCTGCAGATGGCGAAGCTACCCTTCAGCGAAACGGATGGATTCAACTAGAGAAAAAAGATGGGGAGGGAGCTCCTCTTGCCGGAGCAGAATTCACCTTGCTATCCACCGATGGACAGACCATTATTCGAAAGGGCATCACCGGTGCAGATGGAACGCTAAAGCTCAAGGTAATCCCAGACGGCAGTTACATTCTCCGGGAAACAAAGGCCCCGGACGGATATACCAGAGAAGCCCGTGATTATTCCGTAAGCGTCACCACCACCGGCACCACCGTCGTCTCCTCGATTAACGGAAAAACCGGCCCCGAATCCAACCTCCTCTCCGTCACCAACTATCGGGAGGGAACTGCCGGCAACCTGACGATCAGTAAGATGGTAGCAGGAAACGCTGGGGATTTGACCAAAGGATTTGATTTTACCCTGACCTTCACAGGGGCCCCTGGCACCTACCCTTATACGGGTAACGGGGTTTCCGACGGAACCGTAAAAAGCGGCGATAGGATTACCCTGGCCCATGGCCAAAGCATCACTATCCTGGGTTTACCCAAAAATGCTTCTTATGCCGCCATTGAAGCCAACTATTCCGGAGCTGGGTACACCACCTCCAGCACGGGGGATAAAGGGGCAATCGCGGCCGATGCCACGAAAGTTGCCGCCTTCGTAAATGTGAAAAATTCTTCACCTTCTCCGGCCGAACCAAAAACAGGAACTCTGACCATCAACAAAGGAGTTACCGGGCAAGGCGGGGATTTGTCCAGGAAGTTTGACTTCACCGTAACCTTTAAGGGGGCAACGGGGCCCTGGAAGTTTACGGGAACCGGAATAGCCGGGGGAACGATCCGAAGTGGCGATAAGATTTCCCTGGGACACGGGCAGAGCATCACCATCGAAGGCTTGCCGGCAGGCACTGGTTATACGGTTGTTGAAGCCGATTATTCGGAAGAGGGATACCTTACCACCAAGTCCGGAACAACGGGTACCATCGCTGCCGATAAGGTTTCCGTTGCCTCCTTTACCAATCAGCGGAACATCGTCACCAGCGAACCTGCTATTACCGGCCCGGGCATCACCGACCCCGGGAACCCCGATGATCCCGACTTCAACATTGGGGAAGGGGATATCCCCCAGGGCACCATGGAAGGTGGTGAAGAGGGGGGAATGCCGAAAACAGGCGGCAGCCAAGCGCTGAATCTTGCCAAGCTCGGGTTGTTGTTCTTTTCCATCGCACTGACCGCTCTGACGACGATGGAATATCGAATGAGACGAAGGTTCCATTTGAAAAGAAAAAGTGATTTCGTATAAACAATTTACCGGCAGAAGAAGCATCCTGTTCTTCTGCCGGTAAATTATCTTAGAAAGGAAATCGGGATGAGGGTTGGACCAAAACGCCGGGTACTTTGGACTCTGATAACCTTTTGCGTTGTCGGAATCCTTTTTTGTTCCTATTTACTGGTTTCGGACAGGCAATCGGCTCTGGAAGCGGACACTTCCTATCAAAACCTTCGACAGACGAAAGATGCCTCCCTGCCGGGGCAAGAGGGAAACCCGATCGATTTTATAGAATTACAGAAAATCAACCCGGATACCGTGGCCTGGATCACATCGGAGGGCTCCCCAATTGACTATCCAATCCTGCAAGGCTCGGATAACCAGTATTACCTCCGCCACCTTATGACCGGAGAGCCTAATAAACTGGGGTCTATTTTTATGGATTATCGAAATGAAAAGGATTTTTCTGATAAGATCACCCTCCTTTATGGGCACAACTGGCAGGATGACCTCATGTTTGCAGTTCTGGAACAATATAAGAATCAGGAATATTATGATCAACATCCTGCAATGGAGCTCTATACTCCGGACGGTGCCTTTCGGATCGAGTTTTTTGCCGGAATCGTCGTTGATGGCGGATATGAATCCATCCCCACTGCATTTAATGGGGAGGAAGCTTTCCAAGAGTACGTACAGTTCCTGAAAGATCATTCAACTTTTCAGTCTGAGATAATAGTACAAGGTGACGACCGGGTCATCACCTTGTGTACTTGTTCCTATGATTATGATAATGCCCGCTACGCTTTGTTCGGCAAGCTATCACCCTTCCATTAGAGAGCAGCTCAGTCTTGATCCGGATGATGGAAAAAGGTTCTGTGGATATCACAGATATTGTGATTCATCGGATAATCATCAATCAGAACCGTATTCGGGTGCTTTACCTGCAGCCTGGGCGTGGTGGTAATCAGCAGATCAAACTCCGCCAGTTCATCAGGAGTAAGCAATTCAGGACGATCCGGAATTTCAAACTGAAGAACCTCTCCTGTTTCCCGGTTAAAAAAATCTGATAAGGATTTGGCTAAAAAACGGCTGTGCAATCTGCCAAAATCTCCTATGAGCAAGGCTCTCTTGGGCCGGACATTCTGGGATATTTCCGGATAGACCAAGCACATCCAGAACGCAACCATATCTATTTTTGATCTCAAATCACGATTTACTCTTTTTGACAAAACAGCCAGATTCGTATCCAGGAGTTCATAAAGCAAAGGATTTTTTCTTTTAAATGAGAGAAAAAAATAGTAGATACGATCAAAGAGAGCCGAGCTTTCGTAAGGCCTCAACGCCGCTTTAAAATAAGTGGATTTCAGAATAAAGCAAAGGATTCCTTGCTGTTCCTCATCTGGCGATGTCGGCAATTCGGCAAAGAGCCGACTCAAAAAATCTGTTAATTCCTTTATCACGAAAAGCTCTTCTTCCCGGGAAGTCCATCCGTTGAAATGGTGATGAATGCTTTCATATACAGGTCGTATGTGATCCATCGATATTAGTGGAAAATATTGCTGCAGGCTTGCCAAGCCCGATTCTTCGAGTTCCTCCTCCACCGGGTATGGGGATGCCACATGATAACCCTGGCTTTCTCTGATCAAAGAAACAAGAAAGAACATAGTCTGGTAGCTCAAGGTAATATCGTCTTCCGATATAAAGGCGAACTCCTGAGGCTCCAAAATTTTTTTTAAAGCCGACAATACCAGATCATATATTATCGTAAGATCCAGAGAAAGATCGAATTTTTCCATATCCATCCCATAGATTTCCAATAAAAACACTGCGCTGAAGTCCCTTAAGCCTTGCTCGGTTTTCCCCAAAAACTCACATTGATTATTTTTATACTCAATCGACATATCTCTTGTTTTCAGAAATTGATTGATCTTAGGCAGTTGACGCAGCAACGTAGACCGGCTAACATATGTTTTCTTCTCATAAAAATCCAAGGGCATTTTCGGGTGAAACAACAACTCTTTGATCCAGCGCAAAGCCACCGATTCCTTAAAAATTTCGGTGATAACCAAGCTCATGCTTGCAGCATTCTTATGGCGGAGACGAATTCCATTCCTTTTAACAACCTCAAAATTAAGAACATGCCCCCATTTTGTTCTCAAAAAAGATAGATCTTCCGCGATGGTTCTTTCGCTGGTTTCAAGGGCTGAGGACAATTGCGCATAAGTAATCCAATCATCGTTTTCTGCAAGTATTTCAACTATCCTGATTTGTCTTTGAGATGAAAGATCCAGAATTCCGCGCATTGCAATGCCCCCAACCTTTTCGAATTTGTTTTTGTCGAATTTTGTTTAATTATATCAGCGGCGTTCCAATCCGTCAACGGGACTAAGGCGGGATCAAATTATATCCGTTTATAGATATAGCGGTTCAAAAATTATATTGAGATGATATAATAAAGTAATGACTCAAGATCCTGAATCTTAAGGAGGTAACCGGATGAAACTGAAAAAAATCCTTCCGCCGGTCCTGATGCTGGCTCTGATGGCATCTTTTCTGATTTACTACTACTATCCTCACGACCTGGAAGATCTGGTTGGTTCCCTGCCGGAAACCACCCAGGAAACTCGGCTGGAAATCTGGCGCAGTGAATCTCTCTTGGAACCGGCAGAACTTTTAATGACGAGAAAAGGAAGCCAGGCATCGGATGTTCTGAATTTTCTCAATCAATATCAGTACAAGCGAACCAGCACCAATTTTTCTGCTTTGGACGGGGAATTGATGTATAACATCAAGTTTTACGAGGGAGACAAAGAAACCTTCCGAATGGTCATCCGGGGGCAAGAGCACGTATCCCTATTCAATAAGCAGGGCCGCTGGACCTTGTATAAAACCACGGAACCTTTGGATCTTTCTGTAATTCAGTCCTTCTGATTCCGTTGCTTTCTTTGCCCCGATTTTCTCTGATCGCCCATTTATTTTTATGACCGATCCGAAATAAATTCCATTTCCCATTTATACTTGCCGGTTTCAGTGTCCTGCTCATAGCGGAGGTAGGCGCTGAACCGGTTTCCTTTTTTGCTGGTGAGTCCCCTAAATCCCACCTTTCCGTTGAGAAGCAGTAGCCTGACCATTTCGGGGGTGACCTGCTTGCCCATGGACTGGATGAAACGATCCTCCTTCCAGATGGTGAAGGGGCAACCGTTTTTCCAGTTGGTGCAGCCAAAGGCTTTGGGACTTTCGATGACCGGGCTGCCGCATTCCGGACAATTGCCCAGGGAATCGGTTCCCTCCGGGGGCTGGGTTGGGGCTCCGAAGAGTCGGTCCTGTTTTATTAATTCAACAGATTGTTTAGTGAATTCGATGATTAGATGGAGAAATTCTTCCTTGGTAAACTTCTTCCGTTCAATGTCTGCCAGGGTTTTTTCCAGCCTTCCGGTGTATTCCAGGTCGAAGAGCTCTTTGACGGGAAGGGTTTCCACCAGGGTTTTCCCAAGCGGCGTACAAAGGAGATTTTTCCCCTTGGCTTCGATATAGCCCACATCCAGCAGCTTCTTGATGGTCTCCGCCCGGGTGGCGGGAGTACCAATGCTGAATCCGGACAGGATAGCCGTCATCATTTCCTCTGACTGATCCTCTTCAAAGCTTTTACCGCAGGTTTCCATAACCCGCAGCAGGGTTTTTTCCGTGTGGGGCTTGGGAGGTTTCCGGATGACTTCACTGACCTCTGTATTTTCGATGGTCAGCTCTTCCCCTTCCGCCACCGAGGGCAGCAGGGTTTCCTTGGTTCCGGTATTTTCCACCACCTTCCAACCTTCTGCCAGCTGGACCTTTCCTTTGGCCAGCAACTCCCCTTTGAGTTCCTTTTCGGGAACAGAAAGGATAAGCCGGGTTTCCTCGCTTTCGGCTATAGGCATGAACTGCATCAAGAAACGATTGCGGATGGCCTGATAGACGATATCCTCTTCCTCTTTTAAGCGGTTTGGTACCACCGTGGTGGGCATGATGGCGGAATGGCTCTCCACTTTGGAACTGTCAAAGACCCGCTTCCCATCGTGGAACCGGAGTTCACTCTCATAGGGCAGTCCTTTTTTATGGATAGCCAGAACCTTGGCAGTCTTTTCCTTCAGGCTTTCGTCCAGCACGCTGCTGGCGGTTCTGGGATAGGTGATCAGTTTTTTTTCGTATAGCTCCTGGGCAGTCTTGAGCACTTTGTCCGAGGTCCACCCCTTGTACTTGCTGGTGATATGCCCCTGTAGATTGGACAGGTTGAAGAGATAAGGAGGGTATTCCTTCTTCCGCTCCACCTGCTTGTCGGTAACAACAGCCCGGCTGCCGGACAGCTGATCGGCTATAGCCTTCAGCACTTCCGGATCTTCGAACTTTTCGTTTTCTTCCTCCTGATAGAGGGCTTCCAGGCCTTCCCCCTGATCCGTCTTGAGACGGACCAGCAGTTTATAGTATCGGGAGCTTTGGAAATTGGAGATTTCCTGGTCCCTGTCGTAGATGATTTTTAAAGTAGGCAGCAGGACCCGGCCGATGTTCAGTACCTGACTGTTTTTTCGGTCCGTTCCGTTCCGATATTTTACAGTGGCTACCGAGGTCAGGTTGATGCCGATGAGCCAGTCCGCCAGCTGCCGGCCAAAGCCTGCGTCCTGGAGAGGCTTCATCTCCGGGTTGGGCCGGATTTCTGCAAGACCTTTCAGTACTTCTTCCTTGGTCCATTCGTTGAGGAGCAATCGGTAAACCGGCTTTTGGATTCCCAGATAAAGGAGCACCTCATCGGCGATAATCTGCCCTTCCCGGTCGTAGTCGGTGGCAGAAATCAAGGATCCCACGTCTTCCCGCTCCGCCAGGCTCCGGATGATGGCCACCTGCTTTTCGGCTCCCAAATCCACTGTCCCCCGCTGGCCGCCCTTTTCCTTGACCTTGTATCGAAATTCTTCAGGAATAAAAGGGAAGAGCTCCAACTTCCAGCTTCGGCGCTCTTCCTGATAATCGGCTGCATCGAAAAGCTGAAGGAGATGTCCAAAGACCCAGGTGATCACGTAGTCCTCTCCCTCCAGATATCCGTCCTTCCTGCCCCGGATGTCCAGGGCTTCTGCAATATTTCTAGCCACGGAGGGCTTTTCAGCGATGATGAGTTTTTTCAAAACTTCTAGTATTCCTTTCTGTCCATGATCCCTGCGGAAATCCGAAGGGAGCCTGCCAGCATCACCACCACTAGAAGGGGAATCAGCAGTTTCAGCATTCCCAGGCTGCCATCCGGTATGGCCGGGAGTTCTCTCCCCTGCAGAAGCAGGATGAGAACGGTGGGAATCAGAAACAGGGCAAGCATATACATTCTACCTTTTTCCACCCCAAAATGAAAGATAATCGGAAGTAGAAGGGCCAGAAAAATCAGATTGGCTGCGAAGACCCCCAGGGGAAATCCCATTCCACCCGGCACCTGGTCCACTCCGATGATGAAGAGGACGATCAGGTTGATCAGAAGCCCGGCTGTGGCCAGCCCGGTCCCCAGCAGGTATTTACCGAAGGCCAGATCCCGCCGGGACAAGGGCATGGAAAGGGCCATCCGGTCCCACTTGGCCTTTTCGTCATAGGCACAGGCCGTCACAGGAAGCATCATCCCGAACACTCCGGTCATGACGCTGATCATGCTGTAGTTATCGCTCTGCAGGGTGATGATTCCATACACCAGCAGAATCACACCGGCAATCCTCAGTTGGCCTTTCAGATTGTATAAATCCTTGATCAATATTCCGCTCATTGTCGTCCCTCCATTCCTTGCCTGCCTTCCTTGATGGTGTAAAGCATAATGTCTTCGATGGTCGCCGGATCCAGGACCCCCACCGTTGGCTGGTTCCTGTCTAACGGGTCTGCTTGGTCCATCCGAATCAGGGCCTCCGCCCCATAAGCATTTTCCCGGGATCCGACAAGAATGTCTTTTGGGAGTTCTGACAGTTCCTCTTTGCTGCATCGGATGATCCGGTAGTGCTCCTTCAGCAGATCCTTTTCCTCGTTGAATACCAGCTTGCCCTGGTGGATAAAGGCGATGTAGTCGCAGACTTTTTCCAGGTCGCTGACGATGTGGGAGGACATGAGGATGGATTTTTCTTCGTCCTGAATGTACTCCCGGAACACCTCCAGAATCTCATCCCGAACCACCGGATCCAGACCACTGGTCGCTTCGTCCAAAATCAGAAGCCGGGATTCGTGGGACAGAGCCGCCGCAATAGCAAGCTTCATCTTCATCCCCCGGGAATATTCTTTAAAAGCCTTCTTTTCCGGCAGCCGGAACCGGTTCAGGTATCCATGGAACGCCTCTTCATCCCAGGTGCGGTAGATCCGCTTCAGGATTTTACTGAGCTGTTCAGCGTTCATTCCCTCGGGAAAGAAGCTCTCGTCGTGGACCACCCCCACCATCTCCTTCCAGTCCCTGTCTCCCGGGTCGCGGCAGACCCCATCGATCTTCACTTCCCCGGCATCGGCCTTGGCCAATCCTAAAATCAGCCGAATGGTGGTGCTCTTCCCGGCTCCGTTTTCACCGATGAGCCCCAGGATGCAGCCCTTGGGCAGCTCCAGATCCAGTCCGTCCAGCCGGAACCCCGGATATTCCTTGGTGAGCCCCTTTATTTCCAATGCCATCGTCATTTTAGTTTCCTCCTGTTCTCATTTCATATTGAATCCGCAATATTTCCATCAGCTCGGCAAGATCGATGCCACACAGTTTGGCATCGTCCAGAATTTCTTCAAACTTCTCTTCGATTTTTTTCAAATGGGCTTCCCGGATGAACTCTTTATTTTTTTCCGCCACGAAGCTGCCTTTGCCGGTGAGGGAAACGATGAACCCTTCCCGCTCCAGTTCTTCATAGGCCCGCTTGGTGGTGATGACGCTGATCCGCAGCTCTTTGGCCAGTAGCCGCATGGATGGCAGCGGATCCCCCTCGTTCAGTTTCCCCAGGATAATCAGGCTTTTGATCTGCTGGACGATCTGCTCGTAAATGGGCTGGCCGCTGGAGTTGCTGATGTTGATATTCACGGGGTGTCTCCTTTGCTATACGAAAAAAATATTGTATATACTTAATATATACAATATTCCTTTTCATGTGTCAATATTTTTTTGTAAACTAGTAGCTTATTGATAGCATTTGAACTGCTTTTGTTGAGTTTTTGTTGTGTTATACACTAATGAGGTATGGTGTTTGAGGGCGACTTGGCCGGGGAATTGCTCCAGGATTAGCCCCGAAACTGGCCAATTTAGACAATTTATCGATTATATGCTGAAATTGGTATAAAATCAACCTCTCCAGGGCCCTCCAGGCTGTCATTTCGGCCTGATTTGTAAGTTTATGGCAGTAGGTATCGATTTAAAATCGATACCTTCCTCGTCTTCGTGCCCGCTCGTCTCATGGTACGGATAAAATCAATTATTAATCGAGCCGGCTCAAATTTTTATACCAAAAATCAAAAAAAATTGCTCGATTGTCTAAAAAGGTGGTCTCAAGGGCCTCAGGTGTCTCCGGGGGGCCGGGGGGCCGGGGGCTCAAGGGCCTCTGCAAACAGCCCCTATTCAAACACCAGGCGGCAAGGTTTTTTGTTTTTATTGATGAACTGCCGTTCTTCGCCGCTGAGGCGGAGCATCTGGAGCTGATAGTTGGTCAGACCAGCAGGCTTGCTTTCTTCGCATTTTTCCAGGGGTCTGCCTCGGACGAAGTCGGCAGTCTGTTTGCCGATTTTCCGATACTTGGAATAGGCCGTCAGGGGCATGTTGTAGAAGGCTTCGATTCCCTCGTCCACTTCTTTATTTTTGTTGTTGATGCAGATCCGGCCGTTGGACTGGATGCCGATGCCGACGCCGCTGATGCTGAAGCGGGCGCTAAGGGAGGCAATTTCCGTCAGATCGGAGGTGTGGTACATCTTGACCACTTCCACGGCCAAGCCCTCCTCCAGGATGGCTTCCCGGATTTCCTCCAAGATACGAAGGTGATTCTTGCTGATTTCATCCCCGGTGCTCTTATTGGCAAAGGCCGGAGAGACGCCGATTACGATGTCCGCTTCCCCTGGCTCCGCGTATTCTCCTTCCGACAAGCCTTTTCGCATGGTCCGGTACTGATCCCTTCCGGTTTCTTCCAGAATCAAGTGGGGAACAAGGGCTGAGTCCTTAGTCTTTAATTTTTCCCAGCGCTCGTCCCGAAGCCGGTATCCGGTTCCGGGGCCCTGATAATTGTTTCGATTGTTGAGGCCGGAGATGACCCCCATCTGATCGTCGAGGATGGCGGAAACTTGCAGGCAGTCCCCGCTGATCCGCTGCTTCATCATGTTCATGATATTCTCCGCCACATCGGGAAATCCCCCTCGATGAAGAGCCAGGGCGATATCGGCAGCGGTGGTTCCCTTTGCCATAAAATCGTGGGCTGCGGCCAAGTCGACGGACATATTCCGCTTGGGCATTTCTTCATTGGAGTAGGCGTAGGTGGCAGCTTCCACTTCCTCATCGGTTATGGTCGGGAGGCCCAGTTCGGCAAAGACTGCCTGGCAAGCTCTTGCCCCTTTATTTCGGGCAGCGATGGCTGCATCCTCCCGGATGGGTTCGATTCCTCCATCCACCTGCATGTCCCGCTGAATCATATAGAAGTCATCGTAATCATCGCAGTCGGTGTTGGATCCGGCAAATACGTCGTCGAAGTTGGGAACCGCACTATAGCCGGAGGTAACAAAATCCGTCCCCGGAAGCATCTGCATCAACAGCTTGGCGGTTCTGCGGATATCCGAATGGGTGAAGGTCTGGTCGTTTCCGGAGGCCACCTCAAGATCCAGCAGGGAAACCGTCAGGTTCTCCGCCGCAATGGCCAAAAACCCTTTGGGGACGGAGGTGGTGATGCCGATGCAGCTGATGGAACCATTCTGAACGCCCTGGATGCCTGATGCCTTGGCCAGAAACACGCAGAGGATTTCCAGATAGAGCATCGACTTATTCTTACTGTGACCAAGCAGGACTTCCGCACCGGTCCCGGAGGTGCACCGCATCTTCATCCCTCTGGAGGCATAGGCGGAGGCCAGAAAAGCTTTGGACCAGACCGTATCGTCCCCATCATCCATGGCTTCCTCGGTTCCGTACAGGGAGACCGTTTCGGCATAACTGGTCAGCCCCCGCATCCCCATCTTGACTTCCAGGGATTCTTCCATGGCACACTGGGTCAACACCCCCGGACGGGCAGACAGACCACCCACTAGAATGGCCATGGCATTAAAGGGTGCATAGCGGGATACGGCACAGGTGGTTTCGATTTCCGAAAATCCCCGAAGGGCGGCTTCCGCCGCGTCGGCTGCCAAAAGGGCCGGATTGTCCAGAACATTGGTAACATGGGCCTGATTTGCGGGAGTCTTCCGAACCCGCATCTTCATCTGGCCCATCATCATTTCCACCGGATTGAGGCAGTTGACCACTTCCAGCATCTTGGCCGGTGTGATGGCAGTGGTAATGGCCAGCACCTCTTCCCTGGAAACATTGATGTCCACGATCATATGGGCAATCTCCCGGGACGGCTTCTTCATGGCTTCTGCCACCCGGTCCGTCCGGATCCCGTAGCGGGTGATAAAAAGCTCCAGGGAATCGAAATCCTCTAGGGATTTACCATCCATTTCTACGATTAGGCCATTCTCCACCCGAACAGAGGGGAGCGGGTCATAAGTTGACTTCATGGCTACCAGCCCGCCTTCCGGCCACTCTTCAAAAAAACTGTCCCGGTTGATGGGTCTGCTATTCAGTTTTTCCCGTCGCTTCGTATTCATCATAAACTGCTGCCTTTATCACCCTTCAGCTTCTTTCGTTTCTCATAAACGGCTGCGGCTTCCCGGACATAGGCTCCGTTGAGAACCGCACCTTCCCGCTCCAGTTCCTCGGCAATTCCAAGCAGTTCCTCTTTGGTGGACCGGAAGGGCCGAAGGGCGGAATAGATTTTCAGGATTTTTTCATCGCTAAACCGGGTCAATTCTCCGGCTCTTCGAAGGTTCATGGCAATCTGGGGGCTTCCTGCAGATTCGGCGATCTGGGCCTGATATTCCAAGGTCTGTTGGCTGATTCGGCAGTCTTCGATTCTCACTTCATCCTGCAACAGGTTTTCCAGATTGATTTCCTCCAGGGTTTTCCCCGTCGGGGTCTGAATCAATTCCGGACGCTGCTCAGCCAAAGGATAATCCTTCTTATAGTCCAGTTTACTCATCTTCTTCCACCTCCTTCAAAACAACTTCCATCTCCATGGGGGGATGATGGGGGTCTACCAGCTCCGTTTCCTTGATGTGGAGAAGAGCCGCCTTGATCTGGTATTTCGCCAGAGCGTATTGATCGTTCAGCGTGGGTACCGGATTGGGAATCTCCCCTTTTCCGTATTTGCTGGCATTTTTCCCGATCTGCCGATATACGTTTCCATCGTACAGGGGGGCCTGAGGAAAGATTTCCAGGTTATCCAGCTGTTCCAGGTCCCGCTGATGAATCATACAGGTTCCCTTGGATTGAATGCCGATGCTGATTCCCGACCCGGAGATTTTAGCCGCCTCATTGGCAAAGGAGGAAAGGTCCGAGGAGTGATAGTATTTCACAAAGCGGGGAAGGAATCCTTCTTCTTCTATGCCTGCTGCCAGCTCCCGGAGGACGTTGCCCAGGGGCATTCCGATGATGGTTTCCTTTTGCTGAACACCGAAGGACGGGGACAAGGCCACCACGATTTCATTGGCTTCACCGCTTCGTTTGGCTTCCCCTTTTTCTATTAGTATCAATTCCAGTTTCTTGGCCATGATTGCTTCTGATTCCTCCTAAAAGTCTCTGGGACTCATTACATTTTCCCGGGATGACAGCTCCTGCCATCGCTCCTCCGATATCACATAGCCGGTTTCCGGGCCACTGTAGTCGTTCTGATCATTTAAGGCGCTCTTGACCCGGCCTTCCCGGTCTATGATGGCCGCAACCTGCAAATAGTCTCCTGCCACCCGCTGTTTCAGGAGCCCTAAAAGGTTCTCCGCTTCTTCGTGGTAACCGCTGTCATAGAGGGCTTTGACCACATTGATTCCGCTCCCGCCGCTTTCCATGAACTTTTCAGCCGCTTTCAAATCTTCCACGATATTCCGGGGAGGCATGTCGTAACTGCTATAGGCGTAGGTGGCCGATTCAATTTCTTCACTGGATATTTCCGGCAGCCCCAGGATCTCAAAGATTCCCTGCATGGCTTTCGCGGCCTTGTTTCGGGCTTGGATGATCTCCTCCTGCCAGGCCGGCTGGATTCCTCCATCCACATGGATATCCCGTTGAAGCACATACCAGTCATCGTAATCATCACAGTCGGTGTTGGATCCGGCAAAAATGTCATCCAGGTTGGGGGTGGCGCTATAGCCGGAGGTGATGAAGTCGGTACCGGGAAGCAACTGCATGAACAACTTGGAGGTCCTTCGAATGTCGGAATGGGTAAAGGTCTGGTCGTTGCCGGAGGCTACCTCAAGCCCCAGCATGGAGGCCATCAGGTTCTCTGCAGCAATGGCCCGGAAACCGCCCGGAACAGCTCCAGGTACGCCGATGCAGCTTACGGAACCGTTCTGGGTTCCCTGAACACCGCAGGCCTTGGTCAGATACATGCACCGGGCTTCCAGATAGAGCATGGACTTTTTTTCCGTATTTCCCATGAGAACTTCCGATCCGGTTCCGGAGGTAAAACGGGTCTTTATCCCTCTGGAGGCATAGGCTGCAGCCAGGAATCCTTTGGACCAAGGAGTATCGTCTCCGTCGGTGAGCACCGCTTCCGTTCCGTACACGGATACGGTTTCCGCATAGGTGGTCAGCCCACGAAGGCCCAGCTTCAGTTCCGTTGCCTCTTCCAAAGAGCATTGGGACAGCACCCCCCGATTGACTACGGCTGAGCCTACCAGCAGAGCCATGGCGTTAAAGGGGGCGTAGCGGGAGACGGCCGCAGTGGTTTCCAGTTCTACAAAACCCCGAAGGACAGCTTCTGCCGTATCGGCCGCCATCAGCACCGGATTGTCTGTCAGATTGGTGACATGGGCTTGGTTGGCCGGTGTTCTTCTGGCCCGCATCTTCATCTGAGCCATCATGATTTCTACCACGTTCAGGTAGCTCATCACCCGGACCAGCTTTGCCGGGGTGATGCTGCAGGCGATCCGGATCAGCTCTTCTCGGGGCACATTGACATCCACCAGCATTCTGGCAATCTCCAGTTCTTTCATTTTCATGGATTCTTCCGCATCGGGAATATGAATTCCATAGGTGGCAATGAACAAATCGATGGAATCAAACTCTTCCCGTCTTTTCCCATCCATTTCCACGATCATCCCGTTTCGTATTTCGATGGACGGCAGAGGATCGTAGGGTGATTCCATGGCAATCAGTCCCACTTCCGCCCATTCTTCGGAGAAGCCATCCAGATTTACCGGACGGTTTTCCAGAACTTCAAATCGCTTGGAACGCCTCATGCTTTCACCCCCAGCTCTTCTTTCATAACGATGGTCATACAAAGGGTATTGGTATCAATGGAGAAATCCAGGTAGATGTGCTCGATTTCAGAGCCAGTAATCAACTCCAGGTTTTGTTTCAGTACCGGATAGTTTTTTTCAGCTACCTTCTTCCTGGTCTGGATTACCAGCTGGCGGCTGTAATCATCGTCGGTGATCGACTGTTCCACCACCGTAAGAAAATCATCACCACAAATAACTATTACACGATCTGCAATAGTTACCCGGACGGTTCGAAGACCCTTCTGAAAATATTTCCGAAGCCAGCTCTTAAAAAAGTCCTCAATCTCCTTTTTCATTTTTCCCGGTGTTTTTCCCGTGAAATTGTACTCTGTCATCCTTTAACCCTTCCGACATCATTCATAGGAGGCCCGGATCCTCGCCGAAGCCAACTCATGTTCCTCAATCATCTTTCTCAATTGGTTATAGTAGAAGCCTTGCCTAAAGTCGGGCATCCGATCCAACGCATAGAGAGTGATTTCATATTCATGCTTTCGGCTGGGAGCAGGGCCACCGTAACCCACCGTATATTTCTCCGGAATTCCTTCGTAAAGCCCAATCCCGATGGACCAGCTGTTTTTCCCCTGAATCAGCCCGGATGCCTGCCTTGAGGCATCGGCTTTTAGCTCATGGACATGGGGTGGGATACCGGCTGCGATCCAGTGGATCCACATCACCCCTTCATCCTCAATATTATCATAATCCAGAAAGGTAATGGCAAAAGATTTGGTCCCTTCCGGCTCTCCCTGCCAGCGAAGGGGAAAGGATAGTCCAGGGATTCCCCATTCCTGGTCCTCTGAGTGGATGCCATACTCCCGGCCGATCCAGCCTTGCTGGATTCCTTCGCTCATCAGTTCAAACATCCTTTTCCTCCCAGTCCACAAAGGGGCTTTTTTTAATGATCCGCGCTCCGTTTTTCCCCAAGATCCTGGCTTGAGTCTGGCTTGGCTCCTTGATGCAGAAAACCGGCAGGCTTTCCTTCAGGATGCGGCTGAATAGGCCAGCTCCTTCCCTCCGGCTGATTCCCAGGGCCACGCCAAGTCCAGGCCTTTGGCTGGCTGCCAGGGCTTCCTCAAAGGGATCCAGGGACTCAATCAAGGCATAGGGAATGCCTTCTTCTTCCATTCCAAATCCAGCTTGCTTGGCAAGCTCCCAGGATTCTGTTTCTGTATAAACCGGAATCAGCAGGCTCATCCGCTGCAAAACTGCTTTTTCATCCATGTTTCCGCTCCTCCAGATACGCATAGAGCAGTCCTGTAGCCACGGCATTGCGGGGTCCTTCCGTGGAGCGGACGTTGGCTTTTCCGCTGACGATGCCGTAATGGGAAAGGGCATCGGTCACCATGTTCCCCAGTTCAAAATCCAGGGAAGAGCCTCCCACCAGGACCACGTGCTCAAATTCATTGATGTTTCCGGTCAGCGACACCTTCCTCAAAGCCCTTAAGATGTTCTGGATCAGCACTTTTTCCTTGGCTTCCTTCCGGACCTGCCGGATTTTTTCCATGCTCTTTCTGGAGTTGACCGGTTTCCATCCTCCTGGCTTGACGATAATGGTCCGGGCAAAGAGCTTGCTGTCCAAGGGTTCATTGAAGAATTCCACGCTGCCATCCTCGTACCGGATATGGTAGAGGGACTCCACCTTTGCCAAGGGATATTTTTTTATATCCTCTGCCAGTTTAAAGTCTTCTAGTCCAAGCTCTGCGCTGATCAGCATGGTGACCATATTGCCGGCTCCGGCCAGATGAATGGGTTTAGTCTTTCCCTTTTCATCCATCAGACAGGCATCGGTAGAGCCCGCCCCGATATCCAGTACCAGCAAGGGCTTTTCCGTGCCGGGGGTGGTGAGAGCACCCATAACGGCCATGCTGCCTTCCACACCACCGATTTCAATTCGGGTATGAAGGATTTCCGCCAATTGTTCTGCCAGCCGCTTCATATGAAGCTTATGGGTTTTGACCATGGCCGCGATTCCCACCGCCTTTTCCATGGTTATTTCCCTGGCAAGATTTCCAAGTACTTCCCGGGGCACGATGGTGTCCACCGCCATGATGTCTTTGATAAAAACGGTCTTGTAATCCTGTTCCGTCAGATTGGCCATCTCCATTCGTACTTTTTCCAGCATTCCTCCCACGTTGGTGCCTTTGGTGCCGGTAACGTCCTGGATCTCATCGACCCGAGACACGATGGTCATGATTTCCTGGGCACCCCGGTCCACCGCCGCTTTATAGAGCCGGCTCTTTCCCTGAATCAGGATTTCTCCTGCCGGTATTTTCCGCTCTTTCACTTCCCCGGCCGGCGTCTTGATGACCACCGCGGAGCGATTGCCGATCAGGGCTTTGGCAATGTGGACGATCTGCTTGGTTTCCGCAGGAGACAGGCCAAAAACTGTGGCAATGCCATAGGGATTGGAAAGAAGGTCGATACACCCGCCCGGCGAGGCCACTTCCACGGCACACTCCATCCCGATGGGTACTTTACCGATCATTTCCACCTCATCCAGGATGGGGATTTTTTTCTCCAATCGATTGTTGACTAATACTCCGTCATCGTTTTTCAGGATGGCCCCTTCCACCAAAATTCCGGACTGAACCGCCTGGTTGATTCCCCGGGCTGCCATTTCAAAATCAACCGTATCCGGTACGACCACGATGAATTTCTGTCCTGCCTCTGCTTCCAGCAAATCCTGGAAGGCTATCGTCCTGCCGATACCAATGCCGATGCCTCCCGGCGTATCCGGATTGTGGCCGATCAGGGTGGATTCGGTAATAATGGTTTCGGTGATGGTCTCCATGGCAAAATCCCCGATGACGGGGGTCGCTTCATTGATTCGAATCAGCTCTATCTGCTCCGGATCAATATTCATTTTTTCGGAAGCATTCTTCAGAGATCGAATGATTCCCTGTATGTTATCTCTGGTTCCCTTGATTCCTGTGGTGTCGGCAATCCCGCTGACGCAGCGGATCAGTTTGCCGTCCAATAATTCTCCCAGAGCAGTTTCCGTCGTTGCATTGCCGATGTCGACTCCGGCAACATATTCCTTCATGCTACTTTCCTTTCTGTGTCTTTTTACGTAGCGAATCCTTCATGGAAAAGCAACAAATCCCCGCCCCCCACCAGGGGGGCGAGGCTGTAATAATTTTTTATTCGCTCCGGAGCATGTGCCGTTCTTCGTAGACTGTGGCTGCCTCCCGAATCAAGGAAGCGTTGACCGCTGCCTGATACTGGGTTTCCAGCTCCTCCGCGATGGCCAGCAGCTCTTCTTTTGTGGAGACATGGGGCCGCATGCAATTGTAGATCTGTAGGATCCGATCGTCCGGAATCCTGGTCATCTCTGCTGCTCTTCGAAAGTTTGCAGCAACTTGGGGATTGCCGAAGGATTCCTGGATCTGGGCCTGGTATTCCAAGGTCTCCGCGCTGATCCGGCAGTCTTCGGGGGTTATTTTCCCCGATAAAATATTTTCTATGTTGATTTCATCCACCGATTTACCCGTTTGAGTCCGGATAAGCTCCGGCCGTTTCTCATAAATCGGGTAATCCTTGATGGCATCCAGCTTAGCAGTCATAACAGACCTCCTTTTCTGATGATCCTTTCCGGCTTAATCCAGGTTGAACTCCTCATCGAGGGGCCGCAGGGTCTTCCTGCCGTACAGGAAGTAGTAAACGATGGCAACGGCATAAACGGCCAGTACCCACTTCAGTACAGCAATATTATATACCAATACGCAGGCAAATAAAATGAGAACTGTAATCAGGGCTATCACGGGAACGATGGGATAGGCCACCTTGAAGGGCCGTTTCATATCCGGTTCTTTTTTACGAAGCACGAAGGTGGTGATGATAACAATGGTGTACATGATCAGTGCCGCGAATACGGAAATGGTTACCATAAGGGCTGTCTGACCGGTCATGGCAAGGGCCAGGGCGAAGGCTGCCGGAACCAGCAAGCCGAATGTAGGACAGCCATTTTTGTTGAGACGTGCAAAGAGGGGTGGCAGGTATCCGGTTCGGCCCATGGCAAAGGTCTGCCGGGAGAAGGCCAATACGATCGCGGAGAAAGACGCCACCATGGAGAACAGGGCAACAACGGCAATGATTTTAGGCCACATGCTGTCCACGCCAAGGGCCAGTTCCAGGGACTTTGCCAAGGGATAGTCATACTGAGCGACTACCTTATAGTCGGCAATACCGGCCGGCAGGAAAATAGCAATCAGGGAAGTGATAAACAGGGTGCCGATTGCTGCAATATATCCTTTTGGAATATCTTTTCTGGGGTTTTCCATTTCTTCTGCCTGCATGGCTGCACCATCGATGGCAAAATAGAACCACATAGCAAAGGTCATGGCTCCGGCAACCCCGGCAAATCCATTGGTAAAGGCCGGCTCCGTAAAGAAGTTGGAGGCTTCAAAATGAGGAGCTGCGACCGCTGTGTAAACCACAAGGCCAACCAGGGAAACAATCGTTACTACCAGTTCCAGTACCGAAGAAGATTTGATGCCGAACAGGTTGATCAATACGAAGAAGCAGAAGAACCCAACAGTAGCCCACACAGCAGGGACAGCGGGAATCAGATAGTTGACCAGGGCGCCCGTAGTTATAGCTACCGCAACGGGGGACACCAGAAAGGCGATCAGCACGGAAAATCCGGTCATAAATCCGGCAAAGGGCCCCATGGCTTTTCTGGCATAGGCAGAGGGACCTCCGGCATGGGGAATGCTGGTGGCCAGCTCAGTGTAGCAGAACAGGAAGGTAACATACATAATGGTAACGGGGATAAAGGCTACCAGGAAGGATACCGGGCCTCCGGTTGCAAATCCGTAGCTGAATCCGTAGTAGTCGCCGGATATGACCAGTCCGACGGCGATTGCCCAAAGATGAATGGGCTTCAGAACCTTTTTCAGTTCCTTTGTTTCCTGGGGTTTGAGATGCTTTTCTGACATTTCATTTCCTCCTTTAAAATAAGTGCGTACAACGATTAAAATTCAACTTTCATATCCATGGCCTTCTTGCTTTTATCCATCATTTCCCCTTCTTTGAAATGCATCAGGGTGGATTTGATCAGATACTTGGAAGGAACCATATAGTCGTTCAGGATTTCCACCGGCTCCGGATTTTCTCCTTTTGCGTATTTGGCCGCATTGCGCCCGATCTTCCGGTAGATTTTTTCGTCATAAAGGGGAGCCTGGGGGAATAATTCCAGGTTGTCCAGGGGGACCAGATCCCTCTGGTGGATCACCGTGGTTCCCCGGGACTGCATACCGACGCAGATGCCGGATCCGGATAATCGGGACCCTTGGCTTGCGATGATAGCAAGGTCCGTGGAATTAAAAACTTTGATGAACCGGGGTTTCATTCCTTCTTCTTCAATCCCGGCACATAGTTCTTTCAGTATGGTTCCAAGGTCGATGTCGATGATGCTCTTTGTCAGTTGGGTTCCGAAGGCCGGAGAAAGGGCAATAACGACTTCATCGGCACTTTGACCCGGCAAAGCTTCTTTCCATTCCTTCACTTCTAAAATGGCATGGTCTTGGTTGATAGCTTCCGTCATTTTGTTACCTCCTTTCCGTTTTTAGATATCCTGCGGTTTGAGTGCGCTGTACTTTTCCTTGAGCCGGGCCCATCTTTCATCGCTAAGCCGATATCCGGTTCCAGGGCCCATGTAATCATTGCGATCATTGACCGCACTGATAACCCGGAACTCTTCATCGAAGATGGCGGATGTGTGGAGATAATCCCCGATCACCCGCTGCTTCAGCATTTCCATCAGCCGATGGGCTACATCCTCGAAGCCGTTTTCATACAGGATCCGGACGATGTCAAAACCATTGGTGCCTTTGTCCATCATGGCCGTAGCCGCCTTCATGTCTTCAGCCTTGTTCCTTGGAGGCATGTCCTTGTAACTGTAAGCATAAGTAGCCGCTTCCACCTCTTCATCGGTGATTTCCGGAAGGCCCAATTCTGCGAATACGCATTGGATGATCTTTGCCGCCTTGTTTCGGGCAGCCAAGGCGTCTTCTTCCTTCACAGGTACGATTCCCCCGTCTACTTTCATGTCTCGCTGAAGGGTATAATAGTCATCGTAGTCGTCGCAGTCTTCGTTGGAGCCGGCGAACACATTATCAAAGTTGGGAATGCCTCCGTACCCGGAGGTAACAAAGTCGGTGCCGGGCATGAACTGCATCATCAGCTTGGAGCCCCGACGGAAATCAGAATGGGTAAAGGCGGTGTCGTTGCCGGAAGCCACTTCGATGTTCAGCATGGAAGCGATCAGGCACTCGGCTGCCATGGCCCGGAATCCGTTGGGCAGGGCGGCAACTAGGGGAATCGCATTGATGGATCCGTTCTGGATTCCCTGAACGCCGCAGGCTTTGGTCAGGAACAGGCATCGGACTTCCAGATAAAGCATGCTTCTGCCTTCGGCACTTCCCATCAGGACTTCCGAACCGGTGCCGGAGGTAAACCGGATCTTGATACCCCGGGAGGCATAGGCGGATGCCAGGAAGGCTTTGGAGTAAGCCGTATCTCCTCCATCGATCAGTACTGTTTCCGTACCATAAACGGAGAGGGTTTCCGCGTAAGAGGTGAATCCCCTCATACCCAGCTCCAGTTCGGTGGCTTCTTCCATGGAGCATTGGTTGAGAGTTCCCGCCCGACCGGTCTGAGCACCCAGCATCAGGGCAATGGCATTCAGCGGAGCATATCGGGCAAGGGCGCAGGTGGTTTCCAGTTCGGCAAATCCCCGGGTAGCTTCTTCGGCTGCATCAGCGCACAGGAGTACCGGATTGTCATCCAGGTTAGTGGCATGGGCCTGGTTGGCCGGTCTTTTCCGGGCTCTCATCTTCATCTGGGCCATCATCATCTCCACCACGTTCAGGTGATTCATGATTTCGGTTACCTTGGCCGGCGAGCTGGCACAACAGATTTTAACGATTTTCTCTCTTGGCACATGGATGTCCACCAGCATTCTGGCGATTTCCAGGGAGTCGATGGCCATAGCTTCCTCTGCGTAAGATACATCAATGCCATAATCAGCGATGAACTTATCCAGGGAGTCAAAGTCTTTTCTCTCCTTACCATCCATTTCAACAATGATGCCATTTTCAATCTTCAGGCTGGGTGTGGGGTCAAAGGGAGACTCCATACACACCAGACCAACCTCTTCCCATTCATAAGCGAAGCCGTCCTTATTAATGGGCATCTGTTCGAGTTTCTCGAACCGTTTTGAGCGTTTCATCACGATCCTCCTTCAGAATAAAATAAAATAAGCCACAAATAAAAACAGTGCTTTGAAGATCCTGACTTCATCAGGCGTTTCAATCACGCTACTTTCATTTGTGGCTTATTTCCATCTGCCAATCGGCCTATTTCCATCTGCCTTAATCTTTAATTACCACCATATTACCCAAGTCGGGTACGGTTGTCAATCAAATTTATAAATTTAATCGACCATTTCAGCACCGGTTGTTCCTGAAGTCCCGGTACTTGAACCGGAAGTCAAAGATGACGATGCCCACTGCTGCCACTGGCAGCAGGAACCGGATAACCTGGAGCAGAGGCGTCCCCGGGGTTTTTGACATGAAGTAGAACATGCCAAAACCCACAGCCAGAACGGCCGCGTATTCCAGGAGGGCGATGGCGAATGCAATCGTGTAGACTCGGCGGGCGGATTTTTTGTTGTTAGGCATAATGAGCTCCTATTCCTCATGCTTCAGGCTAAAAAAATTGAAACGCTCCTTACGGAATGCATCCACCAGGGCCAGAATCAAGATGGGCAACAGAAAAGAAATAAACGTTCCGTAGAACCAGTCCGTATTGCTGTCCTCCATATAAATCCAGGCTCCAAGGCCTGTGACGATTCCGGCCAGTGTGGCAACAATTCCTGTACTCCCCAGTTTTTTATCCAAGGCGATTCCCATAATCAATACAGCGCAGGGTGCAGAAAAAAAGATGCCGCTGAATATATCTATCGACAGAAGAGAAATATTTTCCAGTGATATAGCTATCAGGCCACAGAAGAGGCCCGCCAACCAAGTGAACATTTTTCCAAAACGAATCCGGGCAACATCATCTGAATTCTCCCGGACCTGTGCATCAAATATCTCAACGGAAGCCAGAGCAAAGATTCCCATAAGACCGTTGATAATGGTCGTCATGACGATACAGAGGAGGAAACAGGCGAAGGCGATGGAAATCATCATAGGAAATCCTTCTTCCAGAAACATTGTTGATAGGATTTCACCGAAATCCGCATTCGCAATATCTACCTTTGCATGATAGGAAACATAACCTAAAACTAATGAAATAAGAAGGACAAAAGGCGCCCAAAGAAAAACACCCCCAATAAAAAATCCTCTTAGGAAGGTACTTTCATTTTTTGCTGACGCTGCTTTTAAATAGTAAATCGGATCCATCGCAGATTGTGCCAGTCCTACGATTGCCGCAACAACCATGTACTTCAATGCAGCTGTAGTCATCGGTGCGAAAACGTTTGGATTTATAAAATCATTTTCTTTTAATAAGGAAGTTTGAAATAATCGGAGATCTAAAGAAATCAGGTCCGTAGATTGGATGATATAGAAAAATACCACATGAAAACCAATTAGAATTAGAATAAAGTTGACCACATCATTGCGTACGACTCCCCGCAAACCAGCTTTAGTTACAAAATAAGTCGCGATTACCATTACAATAAAAGCACTCTTTTTAAAGGAAATGCCAAAGATAGAGGAAAAAACCACTCCCAGGCCTACCGCTTGCTCAATTATTATATACACCGTTATCAAAACAGAGAACAGCAAAAAAATTTCTTGTGTATGCTTTGAAAATCTGGCTCTGATAAAACCCGTGACGAAACGATTAGGCGAAGCAATTCGTTGAATCTTCCAGATAATAATTATCATAAGGATAAAGCCAATCGTTGCTCCTCCCACATAAGCAATCCCACCCGAGATACCATAGATCAATGTCGCTTCCGTGGCACCAATCACCGAAGTTGCCCATATCCAGGAATTGAATACACTGCATGTCAGCATACTCATGCTGATTGCTCGATCCCCGAAAATATAGTGGCTGATGGTGTCTGATGTATGTAGTTCTCGCCATTTGTGCAACATAATCAGAAGCATAGCGAAGTATAAAAATATAGCCAGATATCCTGTAAAACCGAACTGGTGCATAAAAGCAACCTCCTCCACGAAATTGAGAAAAAGGGGAGCGAACTCCCCTTTTTAAATCAATATAGTCTTGTCAGCTCCTGATAGGTGTCTGGACGTCTGTCTTTAAAGAAAGTGTAATAGCGAAGTCGTTCTTCCTTTGTTCTGGAAAGATCGAGTTCAGCTGAAATATAGCCTTCCACCTCTTCATCTAAAGCCGCAATTTCTTTTCCAACAGGATCAATAATTTTGCTGTGGCCGAAGAATCCCAGTTCCTTATCATCCCCGATTCGGTTCGCAGCTACCAAATGCAAGGTATTATCAAATGCTCTGGCTTTAGTGATCAAATCCCAATCATCGGAATATGGTTTTTCCCAGTTTGTTGCAACTACTAGCAAGTCTGCTCCTTGTAATGCGTAACTTCTGGCGACCTCGGGGAAGGCTGTGTCCCAGCAGATCATTATACCAATTTTGCCGATTTCCGTGTCAAATATCGGAAAGTCACAGCCCGGTCTGCACCACTGTTTTTCTGTATCAAACGGGTGAACCTTTCGATACCTTCCCATGCAATTGCCATTGCAATCAATAAGCGTTGAAGAATTATACAGTACATCAGAAAGCAACGAGTCCCGTTCAGGAAATCCGTAGACAATATGCACATGGTACTTCTTCGCTAATTGTCCCAGAACCTTAGCACTGTTTCCTTCCGGAAGGGTTTCTGCCATCTCTTCAAACTGCTCCTTTGTCGCTTCATAGCCTGAAGTAATCAACTCTGGGAAAACAATAAGATTGGTCTCTGGCTTTTCTCTCATTATCTGTTCAATATATGCCGTCATTTTATTGAGATTTTCCTGATACATCCCCAATTCTGGTTTCATTTGGACGCAAGAAACATTGATTTTCATTGGAAATATTCCTTTCTATATGTAGCTTATTTTTTCACCAATAAGTTTTTTATTTCAACTATCGCAGGTATCGCAATCGCTACGACCCCTACAACGAACCATGCATATACACCCCAATAATAAATTCCTAAAGCAGTTTCACTCAACATATCTATTCCTCCCTTACTGCGACCTGATGGTCCGGTTCATAATTTTTAAGCTTGGCAAAATCAAAACTGAATCTGCTGAAGGGGGAACCTAATATTACTATAACAGCCGGCAAGAATAAAGCAAGCATATTCCCCACAAACCAGTTCATATCAGGATCTGCAATAGTAAACCATGCTGTCAGCCCTGCTGCAAGTCCCGCAAACATGGATAGAACAGCGATAGCCGGGGAAGTTTTTTTCCAATACATTCCCGCGATAAAAGCACTCGTCGGTGCAGCAAAAATGATTCCGCTGAATATATCCAGTTTCAATAAAGAAACGCCTTCAAGCATTACTGCTGCAATTCCGACGCAGATACCTAATGCAATCGTTATTTTTCTTCCGAAACTCATCTGCTGTTTTTCAGTAGCATTTTTATTGATTATCCTTTTGTAGAAGTCTACCGTGAACAAAGCCTGAGCTCCTGCAAGACAATTCCCACCCGTTGTCATCCCGGCCATAAAAATCATCAAGACGAACATTACGCTTCCAAGTCCTGTGCCATAAATAAAGTTTAACATGTACGGTGCAGCTTGCGAGGTCAGCTCGATACCGGCACCTTCACCGACACCCAATGCAAGAACCGATGTACCAAAGACATTTCCGCTCAGGATTGGAACCGGCGCCCATGCAAACAGTGTTCCAATTACATAAGCTTTCAATAGAGACTTTGAACTTACAGTCGAGATAGCTTTTGAATAGTATCCTTGATCCAGAAGCACCTGACCCATGGCAATTACAACAGCGGTTATACCATAACGCAACCCTGCTGCGGAAGTCATCGATAATGCTTCGGGATTGTGATTTATATTATTCGGATTCGTCACTACATCCATTAATCCGTTATATAGGCCATCGATTCCTATCGCCCTGAGGATTAGCGGAATGGTAACCAGAAATATTAAAGCAATGATAAAAAATTGTATCACGTCGTTGAATATTGAGCCACGAAGACCAGCTTTTGAAATATATACCGTTACAATGGCAATAGGAATAAACGCACCCACTGCGTAAGGTATTCCAAAGATACTGTTAAATGCTATGCCGATTCCCACTCCTTGCTCTGTAAATACATATAAAATTACTCCGATTCCAAAGACAAAGAAAACTCTCGAGACAAAAGTGCCATACCGCTGTTCAACAAACTCGGTAAAAGTGGTTGCCTTTGGCATAGTCTTCCGAAGATGCATAACCAGTGGAATAAAGACAAAGAATGGGACGCAGGCACCCCAAGAATAATTCAATCCTCCGGAAACCCCATACCACATGCCAGCTTCTGCTGCACCCATAATGGTTGTGGTCCAAACCCAAGAAACCATTACACTGGCAGCAATCAATGCATACGGAATGCTTCGTCCTGCCGCGACAAAGTCATCAACTCCCTCAATCGGGAATCTTTTCGATACCAGCACGGAAATACCGATGAAGATAGCGGCAAATACGGCGAGTATCAGGTACCCATAAATACTACTCATACAACTTATCCCTCCTTCTTTCATTAACCTTTCACAATGTACATTATTATACATTATTGTATTTTATGATATGAAGGTAACACAAAAGGCCTGCCTTTGGCAAGCCTTATTTGGAATTCAAATTTTATTTTTACTTATTGCGGAATATTTCTAATTTTTTGGAACTTTTTTGACCAATAGTACGTACTTTCTGTCACTAATTTGCTTGGCGCTTCGGTAAACAGGGAAATGCCCGTCAGCAAGATCCCATTCATCATTAGGCCACCGACAACGATTATCAGATTAAACTCCAACCCGAGGAGAACGACAAAGCCAGAATACAGGATGGCTATAGTCATTCCCGCGATAGCTCCCTTCGCGTTTAATCTTCGGGAAAACCAAGCGCCAAGATAAGCGGGCAACAGAATCATCAACGCGATGGATATCCCGGAGACCCATAAATAAATGATGTCACTCACGTTAATAGCGAAGGCAAACCCAATGGCTCCAGCCAGAATCATTCCGGCTTTTGTCCAGAAGATCAGTTCTCGGTCGCTTGCTTCTCTGTTCCAGAACCCTTTGATAATGTCATTGGAAAATATGATTCCAGTAGCCAACATGAAAGAATCTGCTGACGACAGAATGGAAGAAAATAGGGAGAGGAGAATAAACAGGGTTAGCCCGGGCCCTAATTTTTCAAAGATGAACCAATACAGAATAAACTCAGGGCCTTGATCTGTCACGCTGAGAGATTTCTGGAAGGCACCTATGTAAGCGGGTAAAAGGAGCAGTATCAAGGTGACCGTCAAGGGAATCAAGTAACCCCAAAAAGCAATCTTATCGGTTTTACAGGAAAAAATGCGTTCCCAGTCTCCCTGATCACCTATAAGAAAGAAAGTCCCAAGCAGCAGGATAAACAGGAAGCCTTCCCGGATATCGGTGTTGCTGGTTGTTATCGTAAGGTATTCCAGCATGTCCTGGCTGCGATAGAAACTGAGGATATTATCCAGGCCGCCGTTTAGCCGGATACTAAGTATAAAGAGTATGATCATTCCTACCGTCTGCATGATTCCCTGCAGTACATCTGTGAGGACGACTCCCCAAAGACCGCTCAGGGATGTATATCCGGTAACGATGACAAAGGTCAGCAAAACGGCCAGATTTTTATCCAGGTTAAGAATGTAAGTAAGCATATAGGAAAGTGCCGTAAACTGCATGCCGATCATGGTCACATTTCTGATGATGACGGCGATGGAAACCGGGATTCGGACCACTTGCTGGCGGTCCGGATAGCGGGCGCCGTAAAAATCACCCAGGCTCATTGCTTCTAGATGTCTTATGCGGGTGAGGAAGATAAAAACAAAAAAAGCACCGGCAAGGCAGGAAATACCAAAAAGCCAGTACTGATTCACACCATTCAGGTAGGAGCGCCCAGCCAGACCGATGATGGTTCCTCCTCCAATCCAGGTGCCCATATAAGTAAGTACAACAAAAGCAAAGGTCAAGTTTCTTCCGCAGAAATTATATTCCATGTAGGAATTGAGTACCCGTTTAACAAAATAGCCGCTCAATACAAAAAGGCTCACCACATAAATCACGGTGAAGCCTATTGCCAGTACCCCCATCAAAGGAGCCTACCTCTCATTGTCCGAAGCTGGCCTGTTGTTCGATTTGATCCATTCAACTACTTCGTCCTGATCAAACCGGATGTTTTTACCTAGCTTAATGAAAGGCATCCCCTTCTTTTTCAGGTTATAGACGGTGGTTCTGGTGACCTGAAGCATCTCGCTGACGTCTTCGATGGTTAAAAATTTAATATCCGCAGACATTCTCATCATCCTTTTCAACTATCCATATCAATAATTGTTTATTATACTATATTATACACCATTTCACCGATTTTACACCCGGTTTAATAAGAATTTTTGTTATATAAATCAACAATTTCCTTTTAGTAGTAAAGCTCCGCCGGCCCTTTGTACTCCTGAATGGTGTTGCCCCCGTCCACCACCAGATCCTGTCCGGTGATATAGGAAGCTTCCCTGGAGGCCAGAAAGACGATGGCATTGGCCACTTCCACTCCGTCTCCACCTCGCCCAGCTGGAGTATTAAGGCCCCCTGCCGCTTCACTTTCCGTCTGGGAAGCAGTGGCGATCCAACCAGGAAGAACATTGTTGATGGTGATGTCATGCTTGGCTACTTCAATGGCGATGGACCGGCTCATGCCGCAGACCGCTGCTTTGGCAGCACTGTAGGCTGCTTCTCCAGGGTTGCTGACCACCGGGCCGGTGACGGAGGATACGTTGACGATCCTGCCGTATTTCTGCCGAATCATATGAGGAATCACATTTTTTGTCACGTTAAAGGTGAGTGTCAGGTTCCGGCTGATAGATTTGTCCCAGCTTTCATAGCTGACCTGGTCGAAGGTTGTGAAGTCCTCTTCTTCGCCTACCTGGGTCATCCCAGCATTGTTGACCAGAACGTGGATGGCTCCGAAGTCTTTGATAATCTGGCTTATGACCGTTTCCACCTGATCTCGGTCCATCAGGTCTGCCACATATCCCCGGGCTTCGATGCCCAAGGCTTTGAGTTCTTCTTCCCTCTCCCGAATCCTTTCCGTAGTAGAAATCAGGACAATTTTTCCGCCCAGCTCCCCCAGGATCTTCGCTGCAGAAAAACCGATTCCAGAAGGGCTTCCTGCTCCGGTTACCAGGCACACTTGGTCTGTAAAATGGATAAATGATTTCATGAGATACTCCTTTATTATTCTGTTCATTTTTTTGGCCTTTTCTTTCTGCCTTTTCTGTCTTTTCTGTTCTGATTGTATCATGTTTTTTATAGCTTTCCCACAAGCCCAAGAAAAAACCTGACGGGGATTTTCACCCGGTCAGGCCTAATTTATTTCTTATCTCAATCGGAAGGTGTCATAGCTTTTGTAACTGATGACCTCCACGTCACGGGCTTCCCGGAGCCGCTTCATGATTGCTGGAATATCCGAGCACTCCCTGGTCTGGAGGAATCCTTCCATTTCAACCTGGTTCATCGGATGCCGTGTTATGATAGCCCGGATGGCTTCGTAGTCATCCCCGATCTCACTGTGGAAGCCTTCGGATTCCAGAAGGTCAATGGGGGCCCCTCCCAGCATCCGAACAGCGGCATCCATTCTTTCCGGGGATACGGCCCCTACGCCAGGCTCCGCCGGAGGACGGATCGGAGTATTGATATACAGGCGGTCATACCGAATTTTTTCCAGATGTTCTTTGTACTTTTTCAGTGATTTATCATCATCGTTGATTCCTTCGATCAGCATCAGTTCAATCCAGAGCTGTCCCGGGTATTCTTGGGAGAAATGCCGAATCCCGTATTCAATCATGTCAAAACAAATGCTGCCATGGGGACGGTTTATCTTTTGGAAGGAGCCCTGATCCCAAGCGTCCATTGTAGGCAGGACGATATCTGCAAGCATCAGCTCCGCACGAACATCATGGTCATACAAAAGGGCCCCGTTGGTGATGACAGCCACCGGCTTTTCACTTCGCATCCTGATCCCTTCGATTAGTTTCCCAAGCCCAAGATAGAGGGTCGGTTCCCCTTCCCCCACGATAGTGATCACATCATAGCCCAGGTTTTCCTCCAACACCCGATCCAATTCTGCTAAAATGTCTTCTACTGGGAAATACAGACTGCGCCGATTGGACATATGGTCTGTCCTGCCCAGCTGGCAATAAATGCAGGAGTAGTTGCAGGTCTTCTTTGGAATCGGACTGATTCCCAGGGAAATCCCCAAGCGCCTGGAGGGAACTGGTCCGTATACATATTTATAGGTTTTTTCAGCTGCCACCTTTTTCTCCTCTTTCCTTTCCATTGAAAATGAGCAGGAGAAATCCCCTGCCCATCCGGCCTATTTACCTAATTCTTCCAGTTGTTTGCTGACTTCATCCAAACGACTTTGAAGGAAAGCCTGCTGATCTTCCAACACTTCCTTATCGGTCCATCCGGAAGCCATGCCGGCCATGAAGCGGCCACCCGGTTTACGGCATCCGTAACCGGCTCCGGGGCCCATGCCTCTGCCCATTCCTCGGGCGCAGCCTCTTCCATAACCAGTTCCGCAGGCGCCAAAGCCCCCGCCGCTCATTGCTCCTCGGCCCATTGGGCCAGTTCCGTCTCTTCCTGGCATAATAAAACCCTCCTTGTGTTTCAGTAAGCCTTTCGGCTGTTTGTTTATTTATGGCATATGCCATTTATAGTTTTATTATACCCGGTTTGTGTCATATGTCAATAACCTTTTCGAGAATATTTTCGTCACCCTTCGAGAAGCCTGGTATGCCTCTGAATCTTCCTAACCTTTTTCCGGGGCTCTCCCTTTTCCTGCAACGCCTCCAGGATGGCACCGCACAAAAATTGGACCAGTGGCCCGCAATCCCCCCGTTGGTCGGACTCCAGAAGGGAGCCGTAGTAGCCCTCCTGATGGTGTTGAATGATGGGATCCACCGGAATCCGGAAGAAAATCGGATTCCAATGACCAAGTATAAGAGTCTGCCACAACCGGCCCATCCGTCCGTTGCCGTCGGCGAAGGGGTGGATGGCTTCAAACTCATAGTGGAAAACACAGCTTTTAATCAAAGGATGCTCTTTGGCATCCCGGGTCCAGGAAAGCAAAGCCTCCAGCCGATAGAGAATGTCCTCATGGGCACCTGCCCGGTAGATCATCGCTTCCCCCTCAAAGATGCCCGCTTCCTCCCGGCGAAAGGTTCCAGCCCCCGCCAGCTGGTTTCCCATCATCAGCCGATGGGCTTTTTTTATGTCGTCAACAGAAAAGGGATCCAGTTCCGGCAGCAACCGGTAAACCTTTTCCGCCGCCTCATCCGGCCCCATACCCTCGATGGCGAAGGAAGCTTCTGCCATGGCTTGCCAGGCTTGAACCCGAGCTTGGTTTTTATTATTTCCCTGCAAATCTTCTTTCTCTTCCGATTCTGCCATTTCTGACATCTTTGTCAGTTCTGCTAGCAATCCTTCGATTTCCAACAGATCTTCATCCACTTCCGCCCACAGGGTGTATTCCGGAATATTATTCATTTAATTTCTCCTATATTCGCATATTATTTTTTACATTACTTTACATACCGCATATAGCATGTTAAAATTCCATATACTAAAAATTTATTTCCTAATAAATGAGGAAAACAAAAGGAGGAATCCATATGTCCATCCATCTGGATAAAATAGACCGGGCGATTTTGAAGGAACTTCAGCAGGACAGCTCCATTTCCAATCTGGACCTTTCGAAGCAGATCGGCCTTTCCCCTTCCGCCTGTCTGGCCCGGACGAAAAACCTGATAGAGTCCGGCGTGATCACCGGCTTTACCACCCTGGCAGATGAAAAGAAGCTGGGAATGGAAGTCACTGCCTTTGTGCTGATCAACCTGTCCCCCTTGAACCGAGACACCATCGCTGCTTTCTTACAGGATATCAGCAGATACCCTCAGATTCAAGAGTGTTATTCCCTGACCGGCAGCCACGATTTTCTGCTGAAAATCGTCTCCCGCAACATGGAAAGCTATCGGAATTTTCTCATTGATTCCCTGATGAAAAGCAGCACCGTCAGCAGTGCCGTCACCAGCATGGTCATGGGGGTCGAAAAATACAGCACCTATTTACCGGTGGAAGAGGAGGGTCTCTAGTGGATGAAATGAAAAAAGCGCTGAAAGCCGCCTTTCCCCATACCATTCCCATCCTGACCGGCTTTCTTTTTATCGGGATGGCTTACGGCATGCTGATGGACAGCAAAGGGTATGGGCCCGGCTGGTCTTTTTTATTCAGCCTCATCGTGCTGGCAGGATCCGCCCAGTTTGTGGGGGTCACTTTCCTGACCTCCGCCTTTAACCCCCTCTATGCTTTTGCCATGACCCTGATGATCAATGCTCGGCATCTGTTTTATGGCATCTCCATGCTGGAACGGTACAAGGATATGGGCAAGCTGAAGCCCTATCTAATCTACGGCCTTTGTGACGAGACCTTTTCTGTCATCTGCGCCACTACTCCGCCGGAAGGGGTCAGCGTCAAATGGTTCCGTTTCTTTATTACAGCTCTTCATCAGCTCTACTGGATTGCCGGCAGCGTTCTCGGGGGCCTGATGGGATCCATGATCACCTTCAACACCAAGGGATTGGATTTCGTGCTGACCGCCCTGTTCGTGGTCATCTTTACCAGCCAGTGGAAGGCTCATCCCAACCACAAGCCGGCTCTGATCGGTCTGTTCAGCACGGCAGCCTGCCTGATTCTGTTCGGGCCAGATCGGTTCATCATTCCGGCCATGATCGGCATCATCCTGCTGCTGGTTATCTTTAAAAAACAAATTCGCGGTCCCATTCCGGAACCAGCGCAGGGAGAGGAGGAAATTCAGTGCCTTTAACCACTACTCAAACGTTAATCATCATGGGGGCCATGACCCTGGGAACGGTCATTACCCGGTTTCTTCCTTTTATATTATTCCGCACCCCCAAATCCGAGCACTCAGTTATCACCTATCTGGGGCAGACACTTCCCTATGCCGCTATTGGCCTTTTGGTGGTATACTGTTTGAAAGGAATCACTTTTACCGCCACCTCCGGCTGGGTCCCCGAAGCCATATCCATCGGATTCACGGCCCTGCTTCACGTCTGGAAGGGAAACACCCTGCTCAGCATAGGGCTTGGAACAGTCCTGTACATGGTGTTGGTTCAAGTAGTATTTGTTTAACATTCATGAGTAATTCAGAAGAAAGGGAGGCTTTATGAAAAAATCTTTCATCCGGCGGACCATGGTGTTTTTTATTGCCATCTGTCTGATACCCTTTCTGATTTATACGGCCATTCTAATCAGTAAAACCGGCGATATCGAGCAGCAGCGCATCGCAGGGAGTCTCGAAGCGATTGCCGAAGAAAAAGCGGCGGCTCTCCAAAAGGATTTAAAAAACATCGAAAACGAAACGATTAACCTGGCCGAGTGGGCCTCCTACCTGATGGCCCAGGATTCCAATATTCCCGGGCTCTCCAAGGAGTATCAACGGGATGAACGGGGGGTTCTGGGACGGGTTTCTCCAGGCATGGTTGTGCCCTCCAATGTTTTTCTGCCAGCGCAGCAGGAGCTCACCGAAACGTTGATCCAGGAAATCAACAACTCTGAAAAGATGGAAACTCCCATGGAGAAGATCATAGGGCAGACAAAGGATGTGACCTATACCTATATGGTCACCGCCGAGGGACTTTTACGGGTCATGCCCTATCTTTCCAATGACGCTTTTTTACCGGACCACGATCAGCGGTCGGACTATTTCTACACCCGGGCAGTGGGGGACGAAAACCCGGAGCGGATTGCTGTCTGGACCAATCCCTATTATGATTACGGCGGTAATGGCTGGATTATTACCTGCTCCTGCCCCTATTACATCGACGGTAAATTAGGGGGAGTGGTCTGCGTCGACGTATCACTCCAGAATCTGGCGGCTTCCATAGCCGATTTTCCTATTGGCGACAGCGGCTTTGCCTTTGTGATAACAAAGGAAGGGGATGTCATCTACCACCCGGATATGATGAACATCATCAGCAAAAGCGGAGATCGGCTTCAGACCAAACTGCTGGAAGGCCGGGAGGTGCCTACCGGGTATGAAACCATTATTCGGAATATGATGGACAGCGGCAAGGGTTCCGGTTCCTACCTTGCTGAAGACTACGACTATTATGCCATCGGCTATCATCCCATTGAAAATCTGGGGTGGAGCCTGGGAGTGGAAGTGAATAAGGCAGAATATTCCCTGGGGTCCCGCTATATCACCATGGGATTCTGGGGGTTGATCGGAGGACTGCTTCTGGCTTGCCTCCTCTTTGCCTATTCTCTGTCCAGAAAGATCACTCAACCCATCCGCCAATTGACTGAGGATGTTCAAAACTTTACAGAGGGCTCCTACCGCAAGGTCCAGGTCCAGTCAGAAGATGAAATCGGTATGCTGGGGGATGCTTTTAACCAGATGATTCAGGACATCAGCGACAATACCGCTTCCCTGATCTACGGAAAACGTCAATTGGAAACCGTCTTCAACAGCATCGAGGGGGTCATGATGATCCTCCACCCGGACTTCACCATATCCCTCATGAACCAGGAAGGTCATGACCTGTTAGGGAAAAAAGGACGGACTCCGGAGGAGTTTCAGAGATGTCATCAACTGTTCTTCGACTTGGACCATCCCTGTCCACACTGCCCGGTTGTAAAGGCTCTGGAGTCCGGTACCGCCGTTACCCGGGAAATCACCCTGTTTCAGAATGTCTATCGGATAACCGCCTATCCGGTACTTTCCCAGGATAACCAAATTCGGGAAGTCGTCGTTCACAGTATCCGGATCACTGATCAGGTGCTGCTGGAGCAAGAGCTCTTCCAATCGGAAAAGATGGCCGGCGTCGGTCAGATGGTCGCCGGAATCACCCACGAACTGAAAAATCCTCTGGCTATCATCAAGGGGGCAGTCTATCTGATTCGGGCCAATAAGGAAATGCCGGAAAAACAAGAGGAGGCTCTGACAGAAATCACGGACAGCTTGTCCCGTTCTGAGCGGATCATCACCAATATGCTGGATTTTTCAAGAATATCCCAATTGGAAATGGAGTTGGTTTCGGTGAAAAGCCAGCTGGATCAAATCCTGCTGCTGGTCCGCCAGGATCTGGTGAAGAAAAAGATCAATACCCACCTGCGATTCGAAGAAGAAGGTCTTCAAATTTACGGGAATCGGGATTCCTTCAAGCATATCTTCCTCAACATCATCAGCAATGCCATTGATGCTATGCCGGAGGGAGGAGATCTGACCATTGAAGGCTCCAGACCCTCACCGGACAGGGCACGAATTATGTTCTCCAATACCGGCGATCCGATTCCTCCGGAAGATTTGAAGCGAATTTTTCAGCCTTTCTTTACCACCAAGGAGACGGGAACCGGCCTGGGCCTATGGATCGTATCCAAGGAAATCCAGCGGAATCAAGGCACCATCGAAGCCCGGTCCTCTGATCGAACCGAAATCATTGTAACGCTACCCTGCAGGGAGGTACCTCATGAAAAAAATATTGATGGTTGATGATGACAAGAGCTTTCTGAAGGTTTATTCGGAAATCCTAAGGGGCAAAGGGTATGACACCTCCACTGCAGAAGGCGGCCGGCAGGCCCTGGAGCTTTTGGGAGCGGATTATTATGACATCGTCCTTTCGGATGTGGCTATGCCGGAAATGAATGGCATCCAGCTTCTCAAGAAGATCCGTACCGACTATCCGGAGGTGCTGGTCATCATGTTCACTGGCGAAGGCTCCATCTCCGGTGCAGTAGAAGCCATGGAAGAAGGGGCTTATACCTACTTAGTCAAGCCCCTGGAAGTCGACCAGCTTCTTCTCAATCTACAGCGGGCTTCTGAATACCTGAACCTGAATGCAGAAAACCGCCTGTTAAAAAACCGGCTCTCCGATTTTCGCTCCGACTCTTTATTTATAGGAGAATGTTCCTTTGCCGAGGGCCTGAGAAAGAAAATCCTTCAGGCAGCCCCAACCAATTCCAGCGTGTTGATTACCGGGGAAAGCGGAACGGGCAAGGAAATCATTGCCGATATGCTCCACGAAAACAGCCTGAATCGGGAAGGCCCCTTTATTAAAGTGAATTGCGCAGCCCTTTCCGAATCCCTTCTGGAAAGCGAACTCTTTGGCCATGAAAAGGGTACTTTTACCGGAGCCATCACTTCCAAGCCGGGCCGCTTCGAAATGGCAAGAGGAGGAACCTTGTTTCTGGACGAAATTGGTGACCTTCCCTCCAATCTGCAGAGCAAGCTGCTGCGGGTGATTCAGCAAAAGGAGTTTGAACGGGTAGGCGGGATCCGTACCATTAAGGTGGACTTCCGTTTGATTTGCGCCACCAACAAAGATTTGAAAGCCGAGGTGGAAAAGGGAAATTTCCGGGAAGATCTCTACTATCGGATCAATGTAATTCCCATTGTCAGCATTCCCCTTCGGGAACGGGCAGAAGATATCCCCCTTCTACTCCATTATTATGTCCAATACTTTTGCAGGGAACTGAGCAAGCCGCCTTTTCCGGTTCCGGCAGAAACCATGAGCATTCTTACCAATTATCCCTGGAAGGGCAACGTCCGGGAACTCCGGAACCTGGCAGAACGGCTGGCCGTATTTTCCGATGGCCGCCCGCTGACCCCGGAGATGCTGCCGGAGGAGATGAAGGAAGGCTCCTCTTCCTGCAAAGAATTTTATGCCCTTTCCTACCAGGAAGCCAAGCGTCATTTTGAGGAGGACTACCTGCGGTTTCGCCTGAATCAGAATAACTGGAACATATCGGCCACCGCCGATGCCATCGGTCTGGCCAGAAAGAATCTGCAGATTAAAATAAAGCAAACCGGCCTCTATCGGGGTTCTTCAAAAAAAGATCCTTCTTAGGAACGTGGGGTGGCACCCTTCATCCTACGCCGATGCTACGATTACGACCCACCCGCCAAAACCTTTGATTTTTAATGGTTTGGCGGTTTTTTTATGCTTCTTTCCTTCCGGCCATCCCGTTCAGGTGCTACGATTTCGTTGCACCCGCGCCCTTTCCCTTCTCCTTCCCTTTTAGAAGCACCCGCCGCCAATCCTTTCTTTTTAAGGCTTTTCTCCCTTTGTATCCGTTCGCCGAAGATTTGGCACGGAGGTTGCAATATTAAATGGTGACGCCGGCAAGCTGCAATTTTATATCAACTGTAACATTAGAAAATTAGAATCTATTCAATGAAAGGTGTGTGAGAAATGACAACTCAAACCGAAAACATGGGGTACAAGCAGGAACTCAAGAGAGTGCTGACCCTAAAAGATCTGATCATCTACGGAATCGCTTTTATGACCCCCATCGCCCCGGCCTATATTTATGGCAACGTTTCTGCCATTACCGGGGGAACCCTGGCATTGGCATATGTCATAGCCATGGTGGCCATGCTCTTTACCGCTTATAGCTACGGCCATATGGCGGCAGCCTTCCCCATCGCCGGATCTACCTATTCCTACACTCAGCGGGCCATCAATCACAATCTGGGATTCTTTGCCGGATGGGCCATGTTCCTGGACTATGTCCTGGTTCCCCTCATCGTCTTTATGGTTGGCGCTTCCTATGCCAATGCCGCCGTTCCCGGGGTTCCTTATGTGGCCTGGGTATTCGTGATTGCCGCTGTGGTAACCATCGTCAATTATTTTGGAGTACAGCTTGCTGCTCGGACCAACCTGATCCTGGTTGGCATCATGGGAGCGATCGTGGTGATTTTCATCATCGTTTGTGCTTATGCCGTTACCCAGGGCACCGGGGAAGCTACCCTGATTTCCAGCAAGCCCTTCGTAAACCCAGAAGGGTTTTCTGCCAGCATGCTGATTGCCGGGGGTGCCATTGCCTGTTTCTCTTTCCTGGGCTTTGATTCCATTACCACCATGGCCGAGGAAGCGGTGAATCCGAAAAAAGATATCGGCAGAGCCGCCATCTTAGCTTGCCTCATCGGAGGAGGAATCTTCATTCTTCAGGCTTACGTTGCCCAGCTGGTATGGCCCGACTACACCTCTTTTGAATCTGCTGACACTGCTTTATTTGAAGTGGCTCAGCTTGCCGGGGGTGCCGCCATGGCCGGGGCCTATACCTTTGCCGTCATCCTGTCCACCTTGACCGCTGGCCTGACCGGGCAATCCAGTGCAGCCCGTCTTCTTTTCGGCATGGGCCGGGATGAGGTTCTGCCTAAAAAATTCTTTACCCACCTGCACCCGAAATACAAAACGCCGGTCTACAACATTCTGATTATGTGTGTCATCGGCATCATCGGTGCCCTGACCATGAACATCGCTCTGGTTACCGAGCTTCTGAACTTTGGCGGCTTGTTTGGTTTCATGTGTGTTAACCTTTCCGTCATTGTGTACTACTTCATCCGCAAAAAAGAGCGGAAGGTGTTCCAGTACCTGATCCTTCCAGCCCTGGGCTTCTTCATCTGCTTCTATCTGTGGATTAACTTATCCTCGACAGCCCTGATGGTCGGTGGCAGCTGGTTGTTCATCGGCATTGTCTATGCAGCCATCACCACCAAGGGATTCAAAACAAAACCGCCCATTCTTTCCGAGTAAGCTATTGCTAAAGGCTCGCTTGATACCCGTACATTGAACAAGGAGAAATAAAATGAAACCCAATCCAAAGTATCTGTCCTTCTATTATGAAACCATGACCGAATTTCCTGATTTCGTAGTGGATCTCAAAAAAACGGCTCTGCTGATCGTCGATATGCAGAAGGAATTTGTTCTGCGAGATTTCGGCGACGCCCTGAAGTTTAAGGAAGCGGGGGAATGGGAACGCTGGATTCCCTTCCACGACCGACTGGACGACATCGTCATCCCCAATAACGTAAAACTACTGAACTATTTCCGGGAGAAAGGAATGCTGGCCACCTTCGGCCGAATCGCCTGCCTGCGTCCTGACGGGGAAGACCGGGCTCCGGTGCAGAAATCCGAAGGCTGGAATGGCATCTATGTATACGTCAACAGTCGGGAAGCGGAGATGATTGACGAGCTGACACCCCTGCCAGAGGAAATCGTCGTTAACAAGACTACCGACAGCGTTACTCTGGGAACCAATTACTCCCAGTTGATCCGCAACATCGGCATCGACACCGTTGTAGTCACCGGAATCGTTACCGACCAGTGTGTGGCGGGAACCGTCCGAAGCCTGGCCGACGAAGGTTTCCGGGTCATCTGCGTGGAGGATGCCTGTGCTGCTCCGGACATGGCTCTTCACGATGCAGAACTTAAAATCATGAACCAGATCTACTGTCAGGTGTTGAGCACCGAAGAAACCATCGATGTCATTGAAGGCCGCCTGAAATAAGGGCGGCCCCCTTTTTATGATTCCAGGAATTGCTATTGGGCCCCACTCTGATTATAATGGATTCAAGGGGGTGAAGTTTATGTCCCATGATTCAACAAATGTTGCGTCCTTGAAGCAAAAAACCTATCAGATCATATTTGAATCCGACACACCGTCGGGTAAAGCCTTTGACGTGGTCCTGATCATCATGATTTTGTTCAGCAGCCTGGTTGTGCTGCTGGACAGCATCCGCAGCATTCATGAGGGGTATGGGCCATTTCTTTATGCCATGGAATGGTTCTTCACCATAATTTTTTCCATCGAATACTTGCTTCGTATCTATTGTGTGGAAAGCAAGCTCCTCTACATTCGCAGTTTTTTCGGCGTCATCGACTTGCTCACGATTCTGCCGGCTATAATCAGTATCATCTTCCCCAGCGCCCAATTTCTGATGGTCATACGAATCCTCCGACTGCTGAGACTTTTCCGTATCTTTAAAATGGTCCGCTATATCCAGGAATCCCACATCCTGAAGAAGGCACTGATTGCCAGCCGACCTAAAATCACCATATTTATCTTCACCATTCTTTTTGTCGTAACCATCGTCGGTGCTGTCATGTACATTGTCGAAGGGGAATCCAACGGATTCAACAGCATTCCCGAATCCATGTACTGGGCCATCATCACCGTCACTACCGTCGGTTTCGGTGACATCACCCCCCAGACCGCTGTGGGAAAATTTATCGCCAGTTTTCTGATGATCATTGCTTACGGCATCCTGGCGGTTCCTACCGGTATTTTCAGTTATGAGCTGGCTCGGGTTGCCAAGTCTTCCGAGTCTGATAATCGCAAATGCCCCCATTGCTCCGCGGAAGGGCATACGAAGGATGCCAACTACTGCTATCGGTGCGGTGGGCAGTTATCAACTAATGGTTGATTTATTCAACCAAAATCAACCACCTCTCCCTTGTATCCTCCCAATGGTGTCGTATAATAAAGGTGAAAGGAGGATGCGGGGCAGATCAAAGAACCCTTCCCCGCTACATCTCAAATGAACGAACTGAACATTTCCACCATCATCGCCCAAAACCGGCGGGAAAAGGCCATGACTCAGGAACAGCTGGCTTCCTACATGGGGGTTTCCAAGGCTTCCGTCTCCAAGTGGGAAACGGGCCAGAGCTACCCGGATATCACCTTCCTCCCCCAACTGGCCACCCTTTTCAACATTAGCATCGACCAGCTGATGGGGTATTCTCCTCAAATGACAAAAGAGGAAATTCGCAAACTCTATCAACAATTTTCCAAGGCCTTTGCCAAAGAACCTCTGGAGGATGTCCTGGAAAGACTCCATGAAACCGAAAGAAAATACTACTCTTGCTTCCCCTTGCTTTATCAGCTGGCTGCTTTGCTCGCGAACCATTTCATGTTGACGGAAAATCGGGAACGGCAGTTGGAAATCCTGGCAGAAGCGGAGGCCATGTGCGGAAGAGTAGCAGCCGAAAGCAAGGATCCCCGTTTATCCCGGGAAGCCGTATCCCTCCAGGCCATGTGCCTGCTGATTTCCCAGCAGCCGGAAAAAGTGCTGGAACTCCTGGGCGAGGATCTCAGGCCTATGGTCAGCGATGAAACCGGATTGGCTCAAGCCTACCTGATGCTGGGTAATTCCGCAGAAGCCCGAAGGGTGACCCAGATTGCTGCCTATCAGCATCTGCTGATTTTCTTCTCTACGGCCACCACATTGTTTTCCCTTCAGCCGGATCAATTTGAAATGCTCCTTCAGCGGCTGCAGGCTACAGCCGAGGCCTTTCAACTGGAAAAGCTCCATCACAACACCATGGCTCTCTTCTATCTTCAGGGAGCCCAGGGATACTGCCAGCGGCTGATGAGCGGAACGGATCCGGAACCGGAAAAGGCAGCCGCAGAAGCGCTGGGACTGCTGAAAAAATATGCCGATCTCTGCACAAGCGGCTTTTTCCCCTATTCCCTTCACGGAGATGACCTGTTCACCGATCTGGATAGCTGGTTTGCCGAGTTTGACATGGGAGCCGGCTACCCAAGAAGCGAAAAGGTCATTCGGGAAAGCATGCTGCAAGGGGTGGAGCAAAACCCCTTCTTCCAGGTGCTGGAAGACCGGGAAGATTTTCGGAAAATCGTCAGTGCATTGAAAGCCAACTTGATATCTTGATACAGTGAAGCGGCCCAAAAGACGGGCCGCTTTTTGCTGTTCAGGATTTTGTCGATTTTTGATTCATTTTTTCTCCCCATTTTCTCTTGCAAAGGGCGGGAGTATATATTATGATTTTATTAAGCTTTTGTTTACATTGTAAGCATATATTAATCGGAGGTCTGTTATGACAAATCGAGAAGAAGAATTACTGGAGCTTATCCGAAAGAATCCCTCCATCTCTCAAAACGAGCTGGCTCAGCTGCTGGGCATTACCCGCTCTTCAGTGGCTGTCCATATAACCAACCTGACAAAAAAAGGCTATATCCTGGGGAAGGGCTATATCCTGAGGAAAGATGACCACGCCTGCGTTCTGGGGGGATCCAACATGGATATCATCGGATTCCCAAACGGCACCCTGATCATGGAGGATTCCAATCCCGGTCAGGTCCAGGCCAGCCAGGGAGGGGTGGGCCGGAACATTGCCGAGAATCTGGTTCACCTGGGGATTCCCACCAAACTGATCAGCGCCGTGGGGGATGACATTTACGGACGGAAGATTCTGGACCATGCCGGCTCCATCGGCCTGGACATGAAGCATTCCCTGGTCCTGAGCAATAAGCCCACTTCCACCTATCTGGCCATCCTGGATGAGGATCGGGATATGAAAGCAGCCATTTCCCAAATGGATATCTACAACGAAATCACCATTGATTTCATTCAGTCTAAAAGGCCGATCATTGAAGACTCCAAGGTTTGCGTCATCGATACCAACATCCCCGGAGACATCATCGATTACGTGGTCACCAGCTACAAGAATACGGAGTTTTTTCTGGATACGGTTTCCAGCGCAAAGGCCATGAAGGTCAAGGAGAAAATCGGTGCTTTCCATACGATTAAGCCCAACCGGATCGAAGCCGAGCTGTTATCGGGAATCCAGATCGAATCCCGGGAGGACATGCTTAGGGCCTCTGACTATTTCCTCAATCAGGGTGTGAAGCAGGTTTTCATCACCTTGGGCGAAAGAGGCGTATTCTACAACAACGGGAAAAAACACCAGCTGGTTTCAAGCCCGAAGGTGCAGGTGGTCAACGCAACCGGTGCAGGAGATGCCTTTGTGGCGGCACTGACCTTTTGCCGGATGAAGGATTACGAAATTGAAGAAGCGGTTCGTTTTTCCATGGCCGCTTCCATTCTGGCTCTGAGCCATGAAGAAACCATCAACCCCAATATATCGGAAGAAAAAGTATTTCAAAAAATGAAGGAGGCAGGATTATGTTAGAAAAATATGTTGTAATCAACCCGGAGGTTGCAGAAGCCTTATCCGCCGGCAAACCGGTTGTTGCCCTGGAGTCCACTATAATTTCCCACGGGATGCCCTATCCCAAAAACGTGGAAACCGCCCTGGCAGCAGAGCAGGTGGTCCGGGATAATGGGGCCATCCCCGCTACCATCGCCATTATCAAGGGGAAACTGAAGGTGGGCCTGACCCTGGATGAAATTGAATACCTGGGCAAAACGGAGGGGGTCATCAAAACCAGCCGACGGGACATCCCTTTCATCATCGCAAAAAAACTGGACGGCGCCACCACCGTAGCCTCCACCATGATCATCGCTGATTTAGCTGGCATTCGGGTCTTTGCAACCGGCGGAATTGGAGGGGTTCACCGGGGGGCTCCGGAAAGCTTTGACATCTCCGCCGATCTGCAGGAGCTGGCCCATACCAATGTGGCCGTAGTCTGCGCCGGAGCTAAGTCCATTCTGGACATCGGTCTGACCCTGGAATACCTGGAAACCCAAGGAGTTCCGGTAATCGGTTATGGCACCGACGAACTGCCCGCATTCTATACCTCCAGGAGCGGATTTGCCGTGGACTACCGAGTGGATTCTCCGGAGGAAACGGCCGAAGCCCTGAAAGCTAAATGGGACCTGGGCCTGGAAGGCGGCGTAGTCATCGCCAACCCGATTCCGGCAGAATATGAAATGGATCCTGCGGTCATCAACGGGGCTATCGCGGCAGCCGTGAAGGAATCGGAAGAAAAGGGCATCAAGGGCAAGGAAAGCACCCCCTTCCTGCTGGCTAAGGTCAAGGAACTGACCGGGGGTGCAAGCCTGGACTCCAACATCCAGCTAGTGTATAATAATGTCAAAGTGGGGGCTCAGATCGCCGTGGCCTTGAGCAAACTGGGCTGAATTCTCGACTAAATAGTTACTAAAGTATATGGAGAAATCAAGCAATGGCAAAAATAATTCTGATTACCGGATTTCTGGGAGCCGGAAAGACGACTTTTATGAATTCTCTGATCCAAGCCTATGAAAACAAAAAAATTGGCTTGATCGTTAATGAATTCGGAGAAGTAAATGTGGATGGCATGACTCTGAGAAAAGAAGGAATCCTGATAGAGGAGTTATCCAACGGATCTATTTTCTGTGCCTGTATCAAAAGCAATTTTCTCAACAGCCTGATCCTCCTTTCCGAAAAGGATCTGGAGTATGTCTTTATCGAAGCATCCGGCCTGGCCGATCCATCCAGCATGCCCCAGATACTTGAAACCATTGCACCTAAAACCAAAAGCCCTTACCATTACCTCGGTGCCATCTGCATCGTCGACGGAGAGACTTTTCTTGATCTTTACGACATCCTGCCGGCTTTCGAGCGACAAGTCCTTTACAGCAATGGGGTTATTATCAATAAGGCCGATCTTACCGGTCCCGAAAGGATCGAAGAGACCGTCGATAAAGTCCGCTCCATCAACGAAAAGGCCTCTATTATGATCACCAGCTATTGTGACGTAGATATCCCCGGTCTGGTGGATAGAATCGGGGAACCAGAAAGAGCCGGGGAGGAATCCACCAATACGGTTGAGTCCCGGCCAAAAAGCTTTATGCTGCGGCCTTCCGGCGTGCTTTCTCATTCCCTGTTGGAGGAATTCCTGCAGGAAATCAGCGATGCCTCTTTCCGAATCAAGGGGTTTGTGGAAACTGAAACGGGCTTTTATCGGGTGAATGGGGTTGGGAAGCACATCCGGCTGGAAAAAGTTCAGGAGAAGCCGGAGGAAGGAATCCTGGTAGTGATTTCCTCCGTTGGAATCCGGATGATGAGCATACTAACCGCTGCCATTGACAAGCATCTGAAAAATCAGCTGACAATTCGCTAAATTTAAAATGGTCGGATTTTTTCAGTTCGGTTCCCTTTAACTACTTACTGGACCAATCAAAAAAACTCCCAAAAGGGAGTATTTTTTGATTGGAGCTAGTGAAGGGAATCGAACCCCCAACCTGCGGTTTACGATACCGCTGCTCTACCATTGAGCCACACTAGCACTAGGAACAATATAAAATATTTAAAGGGAAAAGTCAATGTTTTAAGCTTTCCTTTTTCAAGTGGTTTCTTTGTTAAAAAATCCTTTTTCATTTATGGGTTATCATGTATAATACTAATGTATGACTTTAAACCAATAAATTCAGGAGGAATTAATTATGAAGAAAATACTGAGCATTGCACTGATTCTTGTTCTTTCTCTGACCCTGCTGGCCGGATGCGGTGGCGGAGCCGCCGAAGGAGAAGGGGAAACACCGGAAGCGAAGGTTTACAACATCGCAACGGACACCACCTTTGCTCCCTTTGAGTTCCAGAATGATGCCGGCGAATACGTTGGTATCGACATCGATATCCTGGCTGCCGTTGCTGAAGATCAGGGCTTCGAATACGAACTCAATCCCCTGGGCTTCAGCGCTGCCGTTGCCGCTCTGGAATCCAACCAGACAGACGCCGTCATTGCCGGTATGAGCATCACCGAAGAAAGACAGCTGAAATATGATTTTTCCACTCCTTACTATGATTCCGGCGTGGTCATGGCGATTGCTGCTACCAACGAAGACATCAAATCCTATGAAGACCTGGCTGGTAAAAAGGTTGCGGTAAAAACCGGAACCGAGGGTGCTACCTTTGCTGAATCCATCAAAGATCAGTACGGCTTTGAAATCGTGTATTTCGACGAATCCCCCTTCATGTATGAAGACGTGAAGACCGGCAACACCGTAGCCTGCTTCGAAGACTATCCGGTAATGGGTTACGGAATCTCCCAGGGCAACGGCCTGAAGATGGTTACCGACATGGAAAAAGGTTCTTCCTACGGCTTCGCTGTACTGAAGGGCAAGAACACCGAACTGCTTGAAATGTTCAATGCAGGTCTGGAAAACATTAAGGCAAATGGCAAGTATCAGGAGATCATCGACTCTTACATTGCCGCAGAATAACGAGGAAAAAGAATGGATCTATTGAGAGTTTTCGGCGAAGTACAGCCCTTACTGACAAAAGGCCTTTGGATCACGGTGGAGGTAACGGTGTTATCCCTGCTGCTGGCCCTGGTGATCGGACTGATCTCCTGCTTTCTGGCTTTATCCAAAAGGGCGCCCCTTCGCTGGATATCAAAGGTATACGTGGGACTGGTCAGAGGTACGCCTCTGCTGGTCCAGGTATTCTATATTTATTTCGCCATCCCCCAGCTCCTGCAGCTGATGGGATTTGACGTGCGATTCACCCCCTTCATTGCCGGTCTGATCACCCTGACCCTGAACGCAGGGGCTTATCTGTCGGAAATCTTCCGGGGAGCCATCAATGCGGTTAATCCGGGTCAGATGGAAGCGGCCAGAAGTCTGGGACTTTCCCATGCTCAGGCGATGAAAAAGGTGGTTCTTCCCCAGGCATTCCGCATCTGCCTGCCTTCCCTGGTGAATCAGTTCATCATCACTCTGAAGGACTCTTCCCTGATCTCAGTCATCGGTTTGGCTGACATCATGTATCAGTCAAAAATTTACGTAGGAAGATCCATGGAGGCCTTCGCTACTTATACCTGGGTTGCCGTCTATTATTTCGTCATCATCACGATTCTGACCCAGGTAGCCAAGTATGTGGAAAGGAAGGTGAGCGCCTGATGAATCCTCAGATTAAAATCGAAGCCCTGCACAAATGCTTCGGAGAGCTGCAGGTGCTGAAAGGGATCAACCTAGAGATTGAAAAGGGCCAGGTGGTCTGCGTCATCGGACCCAGCGGATCGGGTAAATCCACCTTGCTCCGCTGCATCAACCGGCTGGAGGAACCTTCCAGCGGAAAGATCCTCGTAGATGACATCGAAATCACCGATCCGAAAAACGACCTGAATAAGACCAGGCGCCACATCGGCATGGTGTTTCAGCAGTTCAACCTCTTTCCCCACCTGACCGCCAAGCAGAACATCATGATGGCTCCTCTGGAGCTGAAGCTGAAAAATAAATCAGATGCTTCCAAAAAGGCTGAAGAATTGCTGGAACGGGTAGGGCTCCGGGAAAAGGCGGATGCCATGCCCCGTCAACTGTCCGGCGGACAGCAGCAGCGGGTAGCTATCGCCAGAGCCCTGGCCATGGAGCCGGATATCATGCTCTTTGACGAGCCCACCTCGGCACTGGATCCGGAAATGGTGGGAGAAGTTCTGGCTGTCATGAAGGAGCTGGCCTCTATGGGTATGACCATGGTGGTAGTAACCCACGAAATGGGCTTTGCCAAGGACGTGGCAGACCGGGTCCTCTTCATGGATGAAGGAATCATCATGGAGGAAGCCGCTCCCGCAGAAATGTTCAGCAATCCCAGAAACCCCAGGACTGCAGAGTTCCTGAAAAAAGTACTGACCCCTTAAGGGGGCTATGGAGACCGGTCCCTCTATTGGGGAACGGTCTCTTTTTTCAGTCCCTTTTTGTTTTGTTATTAAGGCCACATATTGTGCCCTTTCGCAAAATATTATGTTTTTTTACACAAGAACTGGTATCCATTTTCTCCGGATTGGGATATAATATTGTTACTTCCGGGCAGTTGTATCCAAGCTGTCCGGTGCCATGATCGATTATCCCTGATAAGAACGGAGCAGCGCTATGAGAGTACAAAAAAGAAACCACATGATCGTGGACTACAAGGAAGAAACCATCGCCAACGCCATACGGAAAGCCATGTCGGAAACCCTTTCCGGGGTGGATGAAACCCTTTCCAAGGAGCTGGCCTATAAGGTGACCCGGACGCTGGAGGAAGAGGGGCTGGAGATCGTCACCGTGGACGAAATCCAGAACATCGTGGAAGACCTGCTGATGCAGTATCGTCGGGATGCGGCGAAGGAATACATTATTTACCGGTACGAGCGGGATAAGGAACGAAAAAAAGAATCCATCGAGCGGGCCGGCAAGGAAGAAATCGAAGCAGGCCAGCCAAAGCTGCGGGACGAATTCATCACCAAATATAAACATCTTCCTAATCCGATGGGTCCATTGGGCAGCTTCGTCTATTACCGGACTTATTCCCGGTGGCTTTCCGAGGACCTAAGGCGGGAGTACTGGTGGGAAACCGTCCGAAGGGCGGTGGAATACAACTGCAACATCGTTCCCGGAACGGCCCGGGCGGAAGCGGAGGAACTGTTTGACAACGTCTATCACATGCGGCAGTTCCTGTCCGGAAGAACCTTCTGGTCCGGCGGTACCGAAGCAAGTCTCCGGTACCCGATGAGCAATTTTAATTGCGCCGGTCAGGTCATCGACGACTTTGCCTCCTTTGACGAGCTCTTTTATCTGCTGATGGTGGGCGCTGGTGTAGGGGTTCGAGTAACCCTGGAGGATGTTGCCAAGCTGCCTTCTCTCCGGACCAACATTCAGGTCATGCACCTTGCTTACGAACCGGTTTCCCGGGAAGAACGGGACGACATGACTACCCTGGATTTCACCAAAAAGAAAAATGTGGCGGAAATCATCGTGGGAGATAGCAAGGAAGGGTGGCAGGATGCCCTGAACTACTTCTTCAAACTCCACTACGCCAAGCGTTACCGGGATGTGGACACCATCTATATCAATTACAACAACGTCCGGCCCAAGGGAGAAAAGCTGAAAGTCTTCGGCGGTACCGCCAGCGGCCACGACAGTCTGAAAAATATGTTTCTGAAAATCAAGGAAGTCTTTGACCGGGGCGGCGATGACATCTATCGGTTAAAGCCCATCGACTGCCTGGACATTGCCAACATCATCGGCGAAAATGTGGTTTCCGGCGGGGTTCGCCGGACCGCAGAGATGGTCCTCATTGACCCCCGGGACCAGGAGGCGATCAACGCTAAGAGCCATCTCTATATCCGGACCGAGGACGGCAACTGGGTCATCGACCCGGCCATTGCCCATCGGCAGATCAGCAACAATTCCATTTATTTCACGAAAAAACCATCCAGGGAAGAACTGCGATGGATGCTGCAGGCCATGAGAAATTCGGGAGAGCCGGGCTTCGTCAATCAGGAAGCCGCCGCCAGGAGGAGAGAAAATTTCAATACGGTCAATCCCTGCGGTGAGATTCTTTTGGATTCCAACGGGCTTTGCAACCTGACCACCGTCAACATCATGGCCTTTGTCCAAGATGATGACACCCTGAACATTGATGGTCTGCTGCGGGCCATGTGGCTCTCTGCCCGGGCAGCGCTCCGGATGACCTGTCTGGAGTTGGAATTGGATCGGTGGGACACGGTGCAGAAAAGAGACCGGCTTCTGGGATGCTCCATCACCGGCTGGCAGGATGCCATGAACGCCATCGGCTACGGTTTGGCAGATCAGACCAGATTGCTCCGAACCCTGCGGGAAGCGGTTCATGCTGCGGGAATTGGCTATGCAAAAGAGATGGGCATCAACGCTCCCCTGCTCATGACCACCGTCAAGCCGGAAGGAACCCTTTCCCAACTGCCGGAAGTCAGCTCCGGGGTCCACTTCTCCCATTCCCCCTATTATATCCGACGGGTACGGATTTCTGCCGATGATCCCCTGGCCAAGGTGGTAATGAAACTGGAATGGCCGGTCCATCCGGAGGTGAACCAAACCTGGGAAAATGCCAGAACATACGTAGTGGAATTCCCCATCAAGGCACCGGAAGGAAAAACCAAATCCGATGTATCGGCTATTGAGCAGCTGGAAATCTATAAAATGTTCATGACCAGCTATGTGGACCACAACTGCTCCATCACCGTCCATGTAAGGGACAACGAATGGGAACTGGTTGAAGAATGGTTGTGGAACAACTGGGACGACTGCATCGCCCTTTCCTTCCTGCCCTATGATGATAGCTTCTACGAGTTGCTGCCCTATGAGGCCATTACCAAAGAAGAGTACGAAGAGAGGCTTTCAAAAATGAAACCCTTCGTCCCCTCTCTGCTCAAGCAGTTTGAAACGGGAGAAGACGACCGGGAATTGGATCAGGAATGTGCCAACGGCATATGCCCCGTGCGTTAGAAAAGGAGAAGACCAATGGCCATCATTAATGTAACCCAAATCCTTGCTGAAGAAAAGATTCACGAAGTCATCAAACTGATGGAATGCTGTACCTGTGAAAAATGTGAAGATGACGTCATGGCTCTTGCCCTGAACTCCCTACCCCCTAAGTATGTGACTACCCATGCGGGAAAGCAGTACGTCCAGCTGGAATCCTTCAAAAAACAGTTTGAAACCGACGTAACGGCTGCTCTCATGCGAGCCTGTATGACGGTCAAGGAGCACCCCAGCCATTAGGTATTGACTTATAAAAAACCCCGGAATACAAATGAAACCCGGCCATCGGCCGGGTTTCTCGTGCTTTAATATTAATTCCTGTTATTATGGTTTAGCGCCTACTCTCCCTGATTGGCCCACTCATCCATCTTCCGCATGGTGGCCTCATAGGTTCTCTGGGAAATCTCTGGAAGTTCGCCTCCCAGCTGCTCTCTGGCAGCCTCAAATCCCTTATGGATGGATTCCTTCAGCAGCTCCAGCTTGCTGGTATCTCCTCCGGACACCCGGATGGCAAAGTCTACCAGCCGGTCGCTGACCGCTTCCACCCCGAATTCCGAATCGTCAAAAATACTGGTGGATTGGACTTCTGCAACAGTCGGATTCTTAGAAACCCCTTGATCATCTGCCCCATTATCCTTTTTATCAGCCTTATCCGTTTGTTTCAGGATAAGCCTCTCCACAAGCCTTCTGAGATTCTCATGAGCTTGCTCTGCTGCTCTTTGCAATCCATAAATTTCATCGGATGAAAGTTCCTTCCGACCAGCTTCTTTGGTATAAGTCACCGGACCTTCCTGCTTCCCGCGAATTTCAACCTTATCCTCTTTTTCAGCTTTCAGGCTGCTGTTTTTTTCTCCAGCCCCTTCTGGCTGCTGTTTCTCTGCTTTACCAACGTTTCTACCAGCCTTCAGCTCGCCCGGGTCTTTGTTCACCGGCCGACTGCCTGGAATATTCATTGTCACGTTTGCCATTACCTGCACCTCCTTATAATAGATGGGTACTTTCAATATATATCGACACTGAAGTTAAAAACTTTAGACTATGAAAACTGAAAAACCCCCACTAAGTGGAGGTTTTTCGGAATTCATTGAATTCGGTCAGTTGTTTTACTGCGTGTGCAGCTATGGAGGTTACATCTGACATGAAGTATATGAGGCTATAGCCCCTTGCATAAAGGATTTTGGCTGAGTCCATATCCGATGCTACAGTCCCAAGAAATTTATTAGAATTTAAAACTGCTTTTTCTATCTTATTAATTGCTTCCTGAACTGGCGGAGCAGAAGGCTCTGCCCGATAACCCATACAGGTGGATAGATCTGCTGGTCCGATGAAAATCCCATCCAATCCTTCAACAGAAACAATATCTTCTATATTGTTTACACCCTCCGGTGTTTCAATAGCTACCATGACCATGATATCCTGATTAGCCCTATTATAATAGTCGGCTTTGTTCAGGCTATAGTTGACCGCCCGCTGACTCCCAGCCAGACCTCTCCAGCCTTCCGGTGGATATTTACATGATTTAACCGCGTACTCTGCTTCTTCTTTTGTAGAAACATAGGGTATGTGAACACCATAGGCGCCGGCATCCAGAATCTGTTTGATGACAACCATATCATTCCATGGTGCCCGCACTATTGGAATACAGTCGGTTCCCTTGGTAGCTTGAATCATAGATACCAATCTGTCAGTGGTTATTGGTGCATGTTCCATATCGATAATCAAGGCATCGAATCCTGCTTCCGCCAGGATTTCAGCGCTGGCATTGCTGCCTAGCTGTGCCCATGCTGCAGATACCGGATCTTTTCTTCGTAGTTTCTTTATGATTCTGTCATCAAGAAATTTTCTGCTCATTTTTATATCCTCATTTGAAAACAACCCCTATAGAAGCAACTCCGGCAGGAACAAGACCAACTGGGGCACAAAGGCAAGTATCAGAACAATCACCATAGATACAATAACAAATGGAACAACAGTACGGCTGATTTTGGCCAACGGCACACCTGTTACATTAGAACTCACAAATAGTACCATTCCAACCGGCGGTGTAATAAGTGCTACTGAAATCATCAAACTGAATACAATCCCGAAATGAACATCATTGATTCCTGCTGCTACCGCAAGAGGCGCAAAAACCGGAACGAAAATTACCATAGCGGCGAAGGCTTCCATAAACATTCCAATGAATAGCAGGGCTAACAGGATTAGCAACATAACTACAGCCTGACTGTCGGTGACCGACAATATGGCATTGGAGAGCAGCTGAGGAATCTGGTCCATGGCAAGGGTCCAGCCGAGAACATTTCCCAAAGCAACAATAATCATAATAGCAGAAGTAAGTATCGCTGTATCACCCAAAATTTTAGGCATATCGGACCATTTCAACCGTCTATAAATGAACTTGCCTGCTATAAAAGCAACAAAACATGCAATTGCACCGGATTCAGTAGGAGTGAAAGCACCCGTCAGAATTCCTCCAACGATAATAAGGGGAATAATTAACGCTGGCAGAGATACGATGAGGGATTTAAAAACTCTCTTCAGGTCGAGTTTTTCGGTGTATTTCGGAAAATTTTCTTTTCTCCCCTTAAAAAATATGATAAGCATATATCCTATGCCCAGCATGATTCCAGGAATGATGCCCCCCATAAAGAGAGCGTTGACAGAGGTTCCCGACAATACTGCATAGAGAATAAAGGTCACGCTGGGAGGAATGATCGGACCTATGATAGCTGATGATGCGATAAGACTGGTTGAGAACTCTGCCGTGTATTTGTCTTTAACCATCTCTGCCACAAGCATAGAGCACAGAATAGCTGCCACCGCGTTGGCCGATCCAAGAATAGCCGACAGAATCATGGCTACCAAAACTACTGTATATGCTAACCCACCTCGAACAAAACCAACACATTCCCGGGCGAAATCCACCAATTTATCAGTAATTCTTCCCCGGTTCATAATTTCTCCGGCCAGTACGAAAAAGGGAATAGCCATCATGCTAAAGGAGTTAATCCCAGAAAACATCCTTTGTATCGCTACCGGATAAAAAGATGCATCGCCCATGACGGCAAGATGGGTCAAACCGGCAGCTCCCAACACAAAAGCTATTGGAACACCAAGAACAAGGAGAAGTGCAAAGACAACTATTACCGCAAGGATCATAGCGCATCTCCCTCCTTTCTTATTATATACCTACCGGATTGCACTATATTGCCAATCGCAAATAAAAGTATCAGACCAAATCCCAACGGAATAAAGGCATATGGAATAAACATGGGTATGCCCAAGCCTGGACTTTTTTGCAGCAATACCGCCGGAGTCATGATATAGCCAATACCGAGTTTCAGAACAATAGCCGAGAAAGCGAGAACGATAAGGCTGTTAAACAAGTTCAGCATCTGTGCTTTTTTTTCGCTTAAGCGATTCATCAGCACATCGAACAAAACCAGACTTCCTTTATGATAAGCCACTGCCCCACCGATAAAGGTGCTGGTCACAAGTAAAAACCGAACCGACTCCTCTGCCCATCCGAAGGATAGTCCAAAAAAATATCTTCGAAGGACTTCTATCAGAGTGACCGTAGTCATGATTGCATAACTTGCCATGATAAACCAAAGCCCTACTTTTGCAAGCCCTGTGGTTAGTTTCTGGTATAAGGAAAACATAATTCACCGCCTCATTAGGAATCGCTGCCGGCATCAAGCCGGCAGCTTAATAATATTTACAGTCCTGAAGCCATATCAATGAAGGCTTTGATCAGGGGATCTTTTTCGGCATATTCAGCGTAAATCGGTTCGACTAAGGCCTTAAAGGGCGCAGCGTCAACATCTTTAAGAAGTTCTACATCGCTATTGGCTGCAATATTTTCAACGGCTGTTGCATCAATGTTCGGCAATTCATTTAAAACTGTGATCATCGCTTCTTGCGCAGCTGCCTGTATGATAGCCTGATCGTCTGCAGACAAGTTATCAAACCTTGACTGATTCATTATAGTGATGCCTGGGAAGGGGAAAAGACCAATCTCAGTTACATCCGTAAGGACCTCATAATGTTTTTCTGCACTGATGGATGTCAGGTTGATTTCTTCTCCATCAATAACCTTGGTCTGAAGGCCTGTGTATACTTCACCATAGGCCATGGGATTAGGGTTAGCTCCCAAAGCAGAAATTACGCCCATTACCAGATCACTTTGAGTTGTTCGAAGTTTCAGTCCTTTCAGGTCATCCGGGGAGTCGATGGCTCCTTTAGCACTAGCCAGATGTCTCATTCCACCTTCAAATACAGCAAGGCCCTTCAAGTTGAATTGAGATAATGAACCAAGGATGTCTTTCATTTCCTGACTTTGAACTGCCGCTAATTCCTTTTCATATGTATTTAAAAGGAAAGGCATCTGCAGGGTGTCAATCACTGGAGTGTAAGCGCTGAATACCGGTCCAGAAACAACAGCCATATCCAGGGTATTGTTCATAACTTGTTCCAGTAATTCCCGGTCATCCCCAAGAGCACGAGCCGGAAATAATTCTACAGTAATTCTTCCTTCGCTTTTTTCATTGACCAGTCGTGCAAATTCCTCGGCTGCAATATGGAAAGGATGACTAACCTGGGTTACATGCCCCAGTTTGATCGTATAGGTTTCTGCCGCTCCGTTATCTCCGGCCGGTTCTTCTGTGGTGCCACCACCACAACCTACCAAGGTGGCCATCATCAGTGCGAGGATCAATAGTATGCTTAAGGTCTTTTTCATTTTGTTTCTCCTTCAAAAATATTCAGCAACTACTACAATTATACACACATTTTTTCTTATTGAATTCTTAATCTTCTACATATTCCGGTCTTTTCGGCGTGAAAACATCCAGATTTACCACATCTTTCTCACCAACAAGTTTCAAATAGTGTTCAACATCCGGCGGAATAACTACAACCCCCCCCTCTGATAATTTTACAACTTCATCACCGATATAAAACTCAGCTTCTCCTTCCAAAATCATGGCTATCTGCTCATATTTATGAGAGTGGGGCATCGTTGAATGACCAGGCTGAAAATAATTTATCGCCAGGGTGGCTCCCTCACCGGTAAATGCCTTACGGGACACTCCTTCTCTCAGTACCTTAATTTTCAAGTCGTTCCAGTTAGCGCTGTGTATCATTTTTTCCTCCTTAAATTCCCAGCAAAGCCGCTGGATTTTTCTTCATCATTATCTCTAATTCACTATGAGTGAATCCCTTTGACAGCAATAGTTCAGCAAAATGTCTAAGCCCTTCGACCGGATGGGGATTGTTGACCTGTCCATAATCCGATGCCAAAGTGACATGATCAACGCCAATGCTTCTTATTGTTGCAACCGTCTGATCAATTTCAACGTTGCAGATGGTTGATATAGGATCACAGGTGCAGGCCCCAAATTCCATATAAACGCCTAGTGCTGCCCATTCAGACATCAGCTCCAGGGAGGCATCAATCATATATGTCGGATGATTTACTACGATTTTTTCGATTCCCGCTTTTTTTGCTTCAAGGATGATGGCATTGATTTCTGACGCGGTCCCGTGTCCCGCTCCTAAAATTACTGTTTTATCTTTGGCGATTACCTGAAGTACCCGCCGTAAATCCTCCGAAATACTGCCTTCTGTATCAACCAGGCTAATATACTCTCTGGGCAAAGTTTCTATCTTTTTCTTTGAAGCCGGAAATTTTAACCCTTGCTTTTCATGAGATACATGATGATTCTCGGTTGATATGGTTGGCAGCCACACCATGTTCACTCCCATGTTGATAGCCGTTTCCACCGCTGCCACATTCAGCCCTCCTACTTCGTGATTCAGCACAAGACTAGAACCAATGAAGAGGTTCCTTGATTCACCGAGACAGCTTTTAACGATTTCAACCGACGCCATACTTGGAAACTGATGATCCTTAACCAGGATCCCTTTCATGCCGGCCGCTTCTGCCTCCCTGGCTCCCTGCAAGATGTCCAATGCCCTTGGGATTACTGAAGGTCCCAAGTGTTGATGCATATCGATGGCATCAACCAATAGTCGATCTGTTTGGTTCATAATACCCTCCTTCGTTTGTGTTGATATTATATACTATATATTTTATCAAATCTTGTTTTTTAAAAATGGGAAATCACTGATTTCCCATGACCTTCTCCAACTCCCGGAAGGCATTGGTCTTATGTAGCTTAACAACTCTGGCAACTTCCTCCGGGTCTTTGTCTTTTATTGCCTGGAGCCACATTTTATGCTCTTTTAATGATTCTTCCAAGCGATTGGGTGCCTTTGTAAGAACTATTTTTGAAATCTCAGACTTGTTCCAAAGCTCATCATTCAATTCCTTGATGTAACTATATGGATTCCGGTCATAAATCTTATGATGGAACTCCTTATTCAACTTCTCATATTTTGTACGGTCTTCATTTTTCATCGCCTCTTCCATGAGTACGATTAATTCTTCCAGTTCTTGTATCAGCGGACCATCCACATAAGGTGTGGCTAATTTCGCCACTAATGGTTCCAGTTCGTTACGAAGTATGGTTATTTCCTTTAATTTTGAAAGATCCATAGAAGCAACGCGAGCCCCTTGATGCGGTTCAACCTCTACATAACCATACTTTTGGAGTTTGGTTATGGCCTCTCTGATCGGCATCGGACTGACACCGTATTTTTTAGTAACATCTGCGATGACGATTCTGCTTCCCTCAGGAAGGCTTCCTTCGAGAATCTCATCTTTGAGTGCTTGGTATATATATTCCGACTTTGTAAGATAAATCATAGGATCCCCTTTGCAAATTTTACATTTGATATTTGATATTTGATAAAATATTAAATGTAAGGCAATAATATCATTGTAAACAGAAAGAGTCAATATCTAATTTAAAATTTTTAATTATTCCTCATCCGCTTCAACAGCTGATCCTTCCTGGAGAAGAATACATAGGCCTCTGCTGCCAGCAGCAATGCCAGGCATGCAAGCACGGTATTGATCACAGCCTGATACTGGCCATTAAAACCGGTTTCGCTGGTATGCTTGATAAAAATGCCCACGTAGGCCCAGATCAGAACAAACCCGTAAGGCATATCCTTGTTGCTGAACATGGTCAGGATACCAATCAGGATGCCAATGACCAGGATGATTACGGTCCACCAGACCGGATCCAAACCGAATCCGGTCCAGCCGATGCTGACCAGGTAGACCGTAGCATTGGCGATGGTAGCCACAGTGATCCAGCCAAAATAGATGCTGAAGGGAAGGCTGATAAACAGGTATTCCTTATCGGTTAACGACACCTTTCGAATTTCCCGGTTGATCCAGATCAGGCTGAACAGGATGACGATCATCAGCCCCATGGAAAGAAGGATCATGTCATAATGCCAGGCAAAAATCCAGCCGGCATTGGCTATGGAAGAGATGGCAAAGACTGGCCCGATTTTTCCGAGCAGCTCTCCGGATTCGCTTCTTTCCCTTACTTTATAGAAATCAAGCTGAAAAATCATATAGGCTCCCAGCAGCAGGTAAATCAGCCCCCAAATGGAGAAGGTCACCCCTGCCGGAGCAAAAAGATTGGCATAGGAATCAGACACCTCTCCTGTGGATTTCCCATTGATGGGTAAAATATTGGCCAGAGCATTGGCTGTCAGCATGGCGGCAAAGGTAACCACCACCAGGATCTTGGTGCTTAACGGGTTCGATTTCTTCATGTTTCTCACCGGCCTTTCAACATTTCATGAAATAGTAGGAGTTGTTGTTTATTTCCACTGAATGACTACGGTTTCAAATCCCAATGCGGCGAATAAGTCCTCGATGGCCTTTTCTGCGTTCTCCCGGGCTTTATCCAGGATGCCGTTTTCCAAAGCTTGATTTTCCAGGTCCTCGGTGAACAGTTCCAGTGCTTTCAAAGTATCTTCGTTGGTGACTTCGTTGAACAGGCCATCTTTTTCAGAATAGGCCTTATAGGAAAGAATCTCCTTCGAGGTTATCACCGGGTCCGCCAATCGGAGCGTCAGTTTGTTTTCTTCCAGAATTACATCCTCTTCCGTAAGCCCGGAAAGGTCCGTGCCCGCTTTTACTCTGGCCTTGACGGTGAAGATAAAGCTTTTTTCTGTAAGGGGAATCTTGATCTCCCGTATGGTCAGGGCATCCTTAAAATCGATGATTTCGCTGAAGTACATTTCAACCGTATTGAGCTCCGAAACGGCCTTCACCTGTTCGATAACACCCTGGCTGGTAAACCGCTCCTGGTTCCCGAGCAGTCCGGAACGGAAGAAGAGGACTCCGGAAACGACAATGACAGCGAGCAGAGCGAGCACAGTGATTCGATAGATTTTTTTCATAAATGCTCCTTATTTACGAGAGTTTTCTTTCCATTGATAATACCTATATAGAATTTACCCATTTTCTCTGATTTTATTGTATAATAATCTGGGTTCAAAAAGTAGAAAAAAATCCCGGAGGATCATTATGCAAAAAATATTAGGTATCAGCGTTCGCGATTTTATACAAATTGTTATGGGCATGACCATCCTGGCCATTGGCATTACCTGGTTCATGTCCCCCTTGGGGCTGGTAGCCGGCGGAGTATCCGGTCTGGCCATCGTTATAAAAGAAGTCACAGGCGAGTTATTTGGTTTTCCCATTCCCTTATATGTAACAAACCTGGTCCTGAACATCCCCCTCTTTCTGATCGTCATCAAGCAACGAGGTTTTCGATTTGCCCAGCGTTCCCTTTATGCGGTCCTTTGGGTATCCATTGCCTTCTGGTACTGCGACCTGCTGCCCCGCTTCATCAGCGTGGGAGAGGACCTTCTGCTGGGTGCCGTTTTCGGAGGTGCACTGATGGGTACGGGAATCGGCATGGTTCTGAGGATTTCTGCCTCCACCGGCGGCACAGACATGCTGGCTTCCATCATCAAGTTCCGCTTCCCCGCCTTTCCCATCGTCAATCTGATCCGGGGTATCGACGGCCTGATCATTTTAAGCGGCTTCTACGTATTCGGTGTTCACAAGGGTCTGTACGCCATCCTGGCTCTGGTGGTCTCTTCCTATATGATCAGCACCCTCCTTTCGGGGATGCACTTTGCCAAGGCTGCCTATATCATCTCCCAGAAAAACGAAGAGATTTCCAGGGAAATCATCCAGCAACTGGGCCGAGGGAACACAGGCATTAAGGCCACCGGAATGTATACCCAGCAGGAGCAGCAAATGCTCTTCGTCGTTGTTTATCCCAAACAAGTTGGGAAGCTGCGGTCCATCGTCAAGGAAATCGACCCCAATGCCTTTCTGACCATCACCAATGCCACAGAGGTGCTGGGAGAAGGATTTAGCAGGGATTATGACTCCCTGGGGCTTTGAATCAGGACTCCGGCAACCTTCCTGTTTTTCATGTATTCCAGGGCCATCTTTGATTTTTCATCGATTGCCTCGATTGCTGGCTGCTCTAATTCCACCTGGTAAGTCTGTCCCAGCATCTCCATCAGACGAACAAAGGCCTGGATGATTCGCACATCCGGAACGGGGCCTATGGTTTCCGTTCCGTCACCGGCGACATTCAGGAAACGGAGAAGCTCTCTTTGGATAAAAGCCAGGTCCCCCAGGTAATGATCGTCTATTTTCTTGATAACCGAGCAGTCCGCCTGCCTGATTACTTGAAGAAGAATATCCGAAAGCCAGAAGAAATCAACCGAAGGGATTCCGTATCCTCTTAAGTTGATTTTTTTGTTCCGGCTGGCTAGGACCGGCTGTTCCGGAACTGGATAATCTTCCTGGAGAGATGCATAGAGACTTTTTAGTTCATCGTTGGGAGAGATATTCAAATGGCGACGCAAACTATTTTCGAATTTTTTATAATAACGAAGCGCTGCGGCCCGGTTTCCTTCTCTGGTATAAAGGTTCATGATTTTCCAAGCGAACCGCTCGTTATAAGGCTCGATTGCCTCCATTTCCATCAGAACCTGCAGCCCTTCCTCGAAGCGACCTTCCTCTTCATAGACTTCAAGCAGGCTTTTAAGAATTTCCACCTGCCGGTTTTGGCAGGCTACCCGTTCAAAGAGAATCAACTCATTAAACTCATTACAGTTTCGCAGATAAAGACCCTCTAGAAAATCTCCCTGAAAAAGATCCTTCAGGCGCACCAGCTCTTCCACCGAATACTCGCTGCAGCTGCGGAATCGATCCAGTTCCAGCCGGTCACAGTAAAATTCATAATTCTCATTGATCCGGCAGGAATCTTTCCCGCTCAGAACCAATTCTTCTCCCTTTCGATCCAGTGGAATGATTTTTCTCAGATTCCAAAGGTTGAAACGAAGATTGGATTTAGCTGCTTCTTCATTGCTGTCGGGCCACAAATAGGAAAGGAGCTTATCCCGGCTCACTTCCCGGGTAGAATTCATCAATAAAAAACTCAACAAACCCACTAGTTTGCTGCTTAATTTTTCATCATAATGGATGTGATCCCCAGCAATGCAGAATTTTCCCAGCATCTGTATCTGAAGCAATCCGGCGCCCTCCCTTCCTTCTTTCTAATAGAGCATCTGGCCCTTGCGCAGGGCTGCCCTGACCTGAACGTCCTTGATTTCTTCGGGTGGAACCACTGTCAGGTCTCTGTCCAGAATGACGATATCCGCCACCTTACCAGGCTCCAGGCTTCCTTTTATTTTCTCCTCGAAAATTCCATAGGCACCATTGATGGTATACATCCGAAGGGCTTCCATCAGTGTGATCCGATGCTCCATGACCGGATGATTAACAGCAGCATGAATGCCCAGAAGCGGATCGGCCGGTGTAACATCACAGTCTGAACCACCGCAAATGGTGATTCCTGCATCCAGAATCCTTCTCAAAGGATTGGTCAGCCGATAGTTTTCCCCCAGCCTTTTTTCATTCATTTTACAAGGCCCACCCCAGAAATATTCGTAGGCAGGGGTCATGGAAAAGACAAGGCCCAGGTCGGCCGCTCTTCTTAAATGATCTTCCGTGGGAAGCTCCACATGCTCCAGCCGGTGACGAAGCCCGTAGTTCCCGGTTCGGGCCAGGGCATGCTCATGGGCAGTCAGTGCCTGTTCGATGGCCCGGTCCCCAATGGTGTATAAGGCCAGTTGCAGCTTGTTGCTGTAGCATTCCAGTACAAATTCGTTCAGCTCTTCCTGGGTGAAGTTGAGTCCACCCCTGGTTCCCGGGCTGTCGGCATAATCAAAGGACAAGGCTGCCGTTCTGGCACTGAACGTTCCGTCCAGATAAAAGCATCCCCCTATCCGGTTCAGGTTCATTTCCTTGATCAGCTCCACATCCATCGTCTGGTAGAAGAGGGTCACATCGATGGGGAAGGAATCAATGTTTTCATAAACAAACTCTGCGTCTTTATCGGAGTACATCCTTCCTCCCTCCATGGCATTGATGGTGGTGATGCCCTGCCTTGCCACTTCCTGGAGCAGTTCCTGAGCCGCTTCCATCCGCTTCGAGTTGGGAATATTACGAAGCACATTGCCTCGCAGGATGGAATTGGCATGATGGGTGATAATACCGGTGGGCATTTGATTCCGATCAAACTCCACCCCTTCCAGGGTAAAGGGAATCTTATAATATAGGAGGGCATAGGTGTTCAGGACGCTCTTCTGATACTCGACGCTGTTTAAAAAAACCGGCGCATCGTTGCAGAAGGGATCCAGTTCATTTCGGGTGGGCAGTCGGTTCTCGACCAACTTTTGCTGATCCAGACCGATGCCCCGAATAGGCATCCCCGGATTTTTCCTGGAAGCCTGCAGAATCTTCTGTCCAATTTCTTCAAAGGAAGTACAGTCGCTCAGGTCCATGCTTCGCCGGTTGATGGCTGCTTGCACCAGATGAAAATGACTGTCGATGAACCCGGGAAGTACGGTATCATTTCCAGCATCCATCACTTCCCAGCTTTCATCCGCCCACTCCGGCCATTGGTCCTTACTGCCGGTCTGAAGGATAATGCCATCTTGTATAGCAATCCATCCGCATGCAGCAGGCTCTCCCATGGTCAGACAGTTTCCTTTTATAATTAGTCGTTTTTTATCCATAACCCTTCCTCAACGATTTTCTATTTCATAAAATCATTTTACTCCAGATCCCTGGATTTGGCAAACCGGCTCAGTTTCAGCGGCCCTCTTCCAGGAAAAATACCTGTTCCCCTCCCACAAAAGTCCGGAGAGCACATATATCTTTCAGCTTGTCTGCCGGAATCTGAAAAGGATCCTGATCCAAGACAACGAAGTCTGCGAATTTTCCGGCTTCTATGGTCCCCAGCCATTCCTGTTCCCGGGATGCAAGGGGAATGTTTTTCGTAAACATACGGATAGCCTGATAGATACTGACCCGTTCTTCCGGCTTCCATCCGCCTGGCGGATTTCCCTCCGGGTCCTGCCGGGTAACCGCCGCATAAATCCCTACAAAGGGGTCCCAGGTTTCCACCGGGCAGTCCGATCCGCCGGTCAGGATCAGTCCTTCCTCCGTCAGCGTTCTCCAAAGGTAGGTATGATTGATCCGATCCTTTCCCAATCGATCTTCGATCCAATGAAGGTCGGTCATGAGAAACACCGGCTGAACATCCAGGGCAACGGGCAGGGCTTTCAGTCGCCGGATTTGATCCGGGGTAGTGAATTGTGCATGAATGAGCCGAATCGGCAGTCGAGGATCCACTTTAGCCAAGGAGCCTTCCTCTTTCTCGTTCACCGGATGCTTTTTCAGCAGGTCCTCAATAGCATCCAGAGTGATATCCAGAGCCTTGTCCCCAATGGCATGGATGGCCGGCTGAAGGCCGAGGCCCCAGCATTCTTCCAGCTTTTCTCTTAATTCCTCCGGATCCGGCATCACGCCATAGTTTCCGGGATCATCCGAATATTCCTCCCGAAGGGCCGCTGAGCGGGATCCCAAGGACCCATCCGTAAATATCTTATAGGCACCGGATCGGACCCGTTCTCTTGGATCCCGCCTTTTTTCTTCCGGACTTGGCTGAAAAAAGGTATCCAGGCTGACCTGCACCCGAATCGGCAATTGACCCTCTTCTTGGAGTTTCTGATAGGTTTCCAGATCTTCATAGTAGTTCCATATGTGGGCGGCAAAGGTATGGATGGAAGTGACACCCCGGGCGGCCATGCTTTTCAGGACCCGGATCAGGATCTCTTTTTTCAGAACGGGGTCTTCCAGGGGATCGGGTACGATATCATCAAATACCTGGGTAGCTGTCTCTCGGAAAATACCAGTCAGGTTTCCCTCTTTATCCAGTTCAATCAAGCCTCCGGAGGCCTCCGCCATCTCTTTGGTGATTCCCGCCAGTTCCATGGCCTTATTATTGGCGATCATCACATGGAGGCAGCATCGTCGGATAACAATAGGGTGCTGGCCGCTCACTTCATCCAGATCTTTGCTGCAAGGCATCCTGTTTTCCTCAAATTTTGTCTGATCAAAACCCGTCCCTTTGATCCATTTCCCTTCCGGAGTCTCTCCCGCTTTTTCCATCAGCACTTCCTTCAGCTGATCTATGCTCCTGATCTCTTCCAGGGGAACGGTCGTCTGATTCTGGCAATAGGCATAGAGGTGAAGATGAGAGTCACCCAATCCGGGCAGGATGGTCTTTCCTTCCATGTCCAGTGTCTGAGTGCAGGAATATTCCCGGGCTCCCCCTTCATCTCCCACATAACAGAAGGAACCTTCCCGCATCACCAGACACTGGGCAGTCTGCCCCTCTTCTGCCATGGTATAGATTTTTGCATTTTGGATCATCATATCCGCTTTTTTCTTCATGGTTCTTATCCTGAAAAGCCAGAGATTCCTCTGGCTTTTCTTTCCTTTTCTATTTATCCACTAACAATTTCTCCAGATATCCCAATAGCACGTCTGCTGTTTTAACGGCGGAATCCAAATCCACATATTCGTCGTGGCTATGAAAATTTTCTCCACTGGGGCCGAAAATAATGGCAGGCGCGTTGATTCGGGATCCCAGATAATTGAAATCCCCGATGCTTTTAAAATAGTCGATTTTCGGTTCTTCCCCACAGATTTGGCCAACCGTCTCCAGAAAGTCTGCTACGAATGGATCCTGTGGGCTGACCGTGAAGGGAAGAAATCCTCTCGAATCCGGGCTCGGTGCTTCTCGGAAATTGATCCTGCATCGGCTTCGGATCCCTGACCGCTGAATGGCTTTTTCAATTTCTTCCCGGATGGTTTCTTCATTTTCGCCTACGACAATATGCCAGAAGAGCTGGATCCTTGCGTAATCAGGAACGCTGCAAGCTCCTCCGTCGCTTTCCACTGCAACGACACAGGCCGTTCCGGTTCCCAACTCCTCGTGGTTTTTATAATCCACTTTCTCTAGCTCGCAGATCAATCGGGCTGCATCCAGGGCAGCACTGATTCCTTCCTCCGGCATAGCGGCATGGGCCGATTTTCCGAAGACTTCAATCTCCAGACCGTAACCACCCCGGGCCCCCAGGCAAACCACCGGAAAAGGATTTTTGGTAAATCCAGCAGAGGGCTCGGTGATAATGGAAACATCCACGTCTTTTAAATAACCTTCTTCAATCAGGGCATTGGTCCCAAGTCCGTAAGGTCCTTCTTCTCCGGAGACCAGAGTAGCAATGATCCGTCCCCGGAAGTAATTATTTCTTTTCCGGAATTGGGCCAAGGTCATCAGGATCGCAGCGCATCCGGATTTCATATCCAGTGCACCTAGCCCATAGAGGCGGTCTCCTTCTATTTCTCCTTTGTATGGGTCCCGGGTCCATCCGTTGCACAACTGAACCGTATCCAAATGACCGTTCAGGCAGATCACCGGTCCCTCTTCGTTTCCGTTCAGTTCCACCACCAGATTCTTTCCTTTAAACCCGGTTATGGCCCCTTCATGAAACTCATGGACCATACAATCCAGTCCTTGATCCTGCAGCCAACGCTCCACCGATTTCATGATTTCTTCTTCTTCAAAGTAGGGACTTGGTACGGATACCAGTCGGCCGATGAGATCCGCCAGTTCCTTTTTTTCAAACATGATTCTGCTCCTGTTACTCCACGATTCGGTCGCGGTATTCCTGGTCAATGGCAGCCTGTTCTTCCGGCGTATTCTTCCAGACGAACTTGCCGGTGATAGCATAGAGGATAGCAATCAGGGGCGTGAAAAGAGCCAGATAAGTGTAGGGCAGGTAGTCCAAAGTTGCTACGCCCAGGGTACCGGTAAAGAATACTCCGCAAAGCCCCCAGGGCACCAGCGGCGATGTAACGGTGCCAGAGTCCTCACTGGTTCTGGAAGCCACATTTCTTCGGATACCCAGCCGGTCATAGGAAGAAAGATACATTCTTCCCGGGATCAGGATTGCCACATATTGGCTAGCGGAAAGCAGATTGACTGCAATCGAGGAGAAAATATGAGTGATGATGAGGTTTCTGGCATTCTTCGTGAACACCATCATTTTTTCAATCAGCGCATCCAGGGTTCCGGTCTTTTCAAGAATCCCCCCGTAACTCAATCCCAGATATCCAAGGGATACGGTCCACATCATAGACTGTAATCCGCCTCTGTTTAACAGTCGGTCTACATCCGCGATGCCAGTTTCAATAGAAAATCCATAGTTCATGAAAGACATCATTTCAAAGATGCTGTACCCGCTCATGAAGATAGCGATAAACATGGCAATCAGAGAAGCGACCACCATAGCTGCCAGAGCGCTCACCTGCTTGTAGGCCATAACGCCGACGGCTGCCAACGGGATCATGCTGATCAGGGCAAACCCCGGACTCACATTGAAGTTTTCTGATAGTCCTGCCAGAATCGTGTCGACGGCAGTGGTGTCGATGCTGTCGGCTGAGTAATTCATCCCGATGATCAGGAAAATGATCAGGGATAGAACAAAGGCCGGAACTGTTGTATATAGCATACTTTTGATGTGTTTAAACAGATTGGTTTCACTGACACCGGCAGCCAGATTGGTGGAATCGGAGAGGGGGGAAAGCTTATCCCCCAAAATGGCACCAGAGATGACAGCACCAGCTGTAATCGGAGCAGGTACTCCGAGGCCCAGGCTGATTCCCATAAAGGCCACCCCAAAGGTTGCTCCTGTGGTCCAGCTGCTGCCGGTTGCCAAAGAGGCTACGGAGCAGATCAAAGCGGCGGTAAACAGGAAAACCGATGGTGATATCAGCTGCAATCCATAATAGATGAGAACGGGTATGGTTCCTGCAGCTATCAGCGTGGGAATCAGCATTCCGATGAACATCAGGATCAGCATGGGAATCGTAGCGATTCGGCACCCATGAATGATTCCTTCTTCAATTCGCTGCCATTTCATCCCTTTGACCATCAAGAGCAGAGTTGCTACGCTGATGGCAAAGATCAAAGTCAGATGGATGTCCGGACTTCCTGCAAGAATGACCTGGACAATTAGAAAGACAAAGAGAAATAACACAATAATGAGAGCAATACCAAAGGATGGCCTGACAACTTCTTTTTTCATTTCGTTCATAATAAGAACCTCCTTTTTCTTCATTTTAGCAACAGGCCATTTATTTTCTGTGTAAGAAAAAGGTTATTTTTATTTTCTGTTAATTTTTTTATTTTATAATCAACGTTTTTTAAACGAAAAATAAAAGACTCCCCGTTAAGGAAGCCTTTTATCTTGTACAGAACACGCCTGGCTGGCACAGACCTTACTGTGGGGGCAGCCGGAGCATTTAATGCCCTTCTTTTTATCGGACCTGATTTTCCAAACAGCTCCGGAAACAATAGCGACAATAACCAGCAATACAATAATATCAGCCATCAATTAAATCATCTCCTTTGCGGGCACCGAGGATTTCATGCCGCCACGGTGCATCAGAACAACCAGAATCCCGATGATCACTGCAACAGCCACCAGCCCGGGAACAAATCCGGTGCCAAAGCTGCCGGTAGTAATCAGGGTACCGATCTGGTAGACGAAAAAGGCAACGGTATACCCCATGGAAAATTGGAATCCAACACCGGCCCACAGCCATTTGCGGCTTTCCATTTCAGCGTTCATAGCACCAATAGCTGCAAAGCAAGGGGGGGTGAACAGGTTGAACATCAGGTAAGCAACTGCTGCCACAGAGCTCAGCCCCATAACGGCAGCCACGTTTTCTGCACCAGATATAAGAGCTAATTCTTCCGTGTCAATGAAATTGCTGATTCCATAGACGACGGCCAGGGTTCCAACCACGTTTTCCTTAGCAATGAAGCCGGTGATTGCTGCGGCTGCCAGCTGCCACACTCCGAATCCCAACGGAATCAGCAGGAAAGCAAAGGGACTGGCAATGCTGGCCAGGATGCTGGTGTGCTCCATCCCTTCTTCTACCATCTGGAAGCTCCAGTTGAAGGTCTGCATGATATGGACTGCGGCATTACATACCAGGATGATGGTAGCGGCCTTGATGATAAAGGCTTTGGCCCGGGACATCATGGAAACAAAAGCCCGGCTGATGCTGGGGACCCGGTATTCCGGAAGCTCCATGATGAAATAGGACCTGGCAGCACCTTCTCCAGTGATTTTCTTGACGATAAGAGCACCGACAATGATGATCAGAATCCCAACGAAGTACATGGAGGTACCAATCCAGGCGGCGTTATTGAAGAAAACGCCGGCAAAGAGGGCAATGACCGGAAGCTTGGCACCGCAAGGCATGAAAGGAGTCAGCATGGCGGTAGTCCTCCTCTGCCGATCATCCCGGATGGTCCGGGTCGCCATGACGCCGGGAATGGCACAACCGGTTCCGATGATCATGGGAATGATGGATTTGCCAGAGAGTCCGACTTTTTTAAAGAACCGGTCCATAACAACGGCGATTCGGGCCATGTACCCACAATCCTCCAATAGGGCCAGCAGGAAAAACAGAATCATGATCAGGGGCAGGAATCCGACTACGGCTCCCACACCTCCGATGATGCCATCTAATAGAAGGGAGCTGAGCAGGGGAGAAACCCGGTCACCCATAGCCCCTTCCACCAGCCCGTAAACCTGATCGATCCAGCCCACAAAAATATCAGCCAGGAAAGGCCCCAGATAACTCTGGGAAATAGAAAATACTCCATAAATAACTACGGCAAAAATAGGAATACCCCAGAATTTGTGAGCGATGATCCGGTCAACCGCATCCTGACGTGTCTGCTTGACGCTTTCCACCTGGCGAAGCTCTGCTTCCTTGACCAGTTCGTTAACAAAAGCAAACCGTTTTTTATCATCGGCACCAACCAACGTATCCTCAGCAGAGCTTTGGGCCTTTCCTGCCGCTGCCATAGCTGCCTGAACCAGGTTGGCCATGCCTTGGCCGGAGACGGATACGGTTTCCACCACTTGGCATCCCAGTCTTTTTTCCAGAGTTTCCTTCTTGATGGATATCCCTTTTTTGGAAAGAAGGTCCGTTTTGTTCAGGGCGATGACCAGGGGAATACCAAGTTCCAGCAACTGGGTGGTGAAGAAAAGGCTTCGGCTCAGATTGCTGGCATCCACAATGTTGATGATCACATCCGGCTTTTCGTCCTTGATAAAACTACTGGTGATACTCTCCTCGGATGTAAAGGGAGAGATGGAATATGCACCTGGCAGGTCCACCACCCGGAGTTTAGCTCCTCCTGAATGAAGTTCACTTTTCACGTTTCCTTCTTTTTTCTCAACGGTAACGCCAGCCCAGTTACCTACCTGTTCGATTTTCCCTGTGAGGGCGTTGAACAACGTGGTCTTGCCGCTGTTGGGGTTTCCTGCCAGTGCTATTTTCATCTGATTCCTCCTAAGTTACTGAATAATTGATTCTTCGATATTGCTTCGGTTAGTTTTGACTAATCTTATGGGTTAAAATATCGCCAACCCGGTTGGCGAATGGATTTACGGAATATGCTATATCAGGATGGACTTGGCCAAATCCGCATCGATACTGTACCGGGCATCCTTGACATGGATGATATAATTGTCGGCCAGGGTGGATATGACGGTTACGGTTTCTCCTTCAAAGCAGCCTAAAGTAAATAAAAACTCCTTGATTCCCTTTTCCTCTGCTCGAATTTCTTTAATGACGCAGGGCTGGTTGCTTCCGGCGTGGGTCAGATTTCGCTGCATTGATTCCCGGAAATTGTCTCTTTTCATTTCTTTGGTGATTTCCTTTGACGATTGGTTTGCCATGGTGAATCCAGGCAGTCTGCTTAATAATGCCAGTCCCATATTGACCTCCTTTATGGTTAGTTATTTCTAACTTTAAAGCCTTGAAACGGGTTAGCAATCACTAACCCTATTTGAATTTTACCTTATGCTAACTGGGATGTCAATATTATTTTCACAAAATTTTTGAAGAGTCCGGATTTTTTCCCGGCTGCATTCCGGATGGTGAAGCAAGGGAAAATCCAGCCCCAACTTTTCATATTTTTCCAGGCACATCTTGTGGAATGGCAGGAGCTCCAGTTTTTCCAGGTTGGAGCAGGACCGGGCAATTTTAACGATTGCCCGGATATCTTCCTCCCGGTCATTGAGTCCCGGAACCACCACATGGCGAATCCATAGGGGAACCTTCATTTTTTCTGTCAGCGCTAAAAAGTTCTTCACCTTTGCTAAGGATCCTCCGCAAAATTCCTCATACTGCTCTTCCTTGGAGAACTTCAGATCACAGAGAACCAGATTCGTGTTTTTCAGAACCTCTTCCGCTCGAGCCAGATTCCCATGGCCGGAGGTGTCCAGGGCCGTGTGAATGCCCCGCTTCTGAAGTTCCTTAAAAAGAGCAGCAGCAAACTCCCACTGTAGAAGGGGTTCGCCACCAGAAAGGGTGACCCCTCCTCCTTCTTTGAAATAACTTTTAAATCGGCTGATTTTCAGAATCATCTCCTCTACGGAGAACCAGCTGCCCTCATGGTCCATCTCCCAGGTTTCCGGATTGTGACAATAGTGGCATCGCAAGGGGCAGCCCTGCATAAAGATGACACTGCGGATCCCCGGTCCATCTACTGCCCCAAGGCTCTGGAAGGAATTGACCCGTCCCCTCACAGAAAGGCACCGTGGAAGGTTCTGGACAGGACCTCCTGTTGCTGCTGCCTGGACAAACGATGGAAGTGGACGGCATATCCGGACACCCGAATCGTCAGGTTTGGATATTTTTCCGGTTTTTCCATGGCTTCCACCAAGGTTTCCCGTTTGAGCACATTCACATTCAAATGGTGAGCCTTCTGCCGGAAGTAACCGTCCATCACCCCAACCAGGTTTCGGTGGCGTTCCGGCCCCTCTTGACCCAAGGCTTCCGGTATAATGGTAAAGGTATTGGAGATTCCGTCCTTGCAGGTATCGTAGGAAAGCTTCGCCACCGAATTCAGGGATGCAAGGGCTCCGTTTCGCTCCCGGCCATGCATGGGATTCGCTCCGGGGGCAAAGGGCTCACTTGCTTTTCTGCCATCCGGCGTTGCTCCTGTTTTTTTGCCATACACCACGTTGGATGTGATGGTCAGAATGGACAAAGTATGCTCGGCATTTCGGTAGGTGGGATTCTTTTTTAGCGCCTTCAGGAAGAGCTCCGTCTGCTCCCGGGCGATGGTATCCACCCGGTCATCATCGTTGCCAAAGGCGGGATATTCTCCTTGAATCTCAAAATCCTTTATCAACCCGTCGTTTCCGCGGATTGGACGGACCTTTGCATACCGGATGGCAGAAAGGGAGTCAGCAAGGACCGAAAGACCGGCTATGCCAAAGGCCATAAAACGATGAACCCGGGTATCGTGAAGGGCCATCTGGGTTTTTTCATAAGCATATTTATCGTGCATGTAGTGAATGATGTTCATGGCATTGCAATAAGTTCTGGCTAGCCAATCCCGGTAAAAATCCAACTGCTCCAATACTTTTTCGTAGTCCAGGTATTCTCCTTCGTAGAAACTCCCTTCCGGGGCTGCCTGAAGTCCCGTAAACTCATCCCTTCCACCGTTCAGAGCCATCAGCAGCAGTTTGGGCAGGTTGGCCCGGGCACCGAAGAACTGCATGTCCTTCCCGATCCGCATGGCTGATACGCAGCAGGCTATAGCATAGTCGTCCCCAAAGTCTCTTCTCATCACATCATCGTTCTGATATTGGAGGGCTGCGGTATCACAGGACACCTTGGCAGCGAACCGCTTAAAAGGAACCGGAAGACCTTCCGACCAGAGAACTGTCAGGTTGGGCTCCGGTGCCGGTCCCAGGTTATACAGGGTCTGGAGCATCCGGTAAGTGTTTTTTGTCACCAGGGTCCTTCCGTCTTCCCCCATTCCGGCGAGGGCTTCTGTGATCCACATAGGATCACCGGCAAAAAGCTGGTTGTAGTCCGGTGTCCGTAAATGCCGGGCCATTCGAAGTTTCATAACAAAGTCATCCATCATCTCCTGGGCCTCTTTCTCCGTCAGGATTCCATTCCGGATATCCCTTTCCAGATAAATATCCAGAAATGTGGATACCCGCCCCAAGCTCATGGCGGCACCATTCTGTTCCTTAATGGAACCAAGATACCCGAAATACAGCCACTGAATGGCTTCCTTTCCATTTCGGGCCGGCAGGGAGATATCCAGCCCGTACAAGGCTGCCATTTCCTTTAGCTTCTCCAGAAAATGGATCTGCTGATACAGTTCTTCTGTCTGACGAATGGTTTCCGTATCCATGGCCTGTGATCCCAGCACCTTCTTATCTTTCCTTTTTTCTTCGATGAGGAAATCCACCCCGTATAGAGAAATCCGCCTGTAATCACCGATAATCCGTCCCCGTCCGTAAGCATCCGGCAAACCGGTAATGACTCCGCATTTCCTGGCGGCCAGCATTTCCTCCGTATAAGCCCGAAAAACCCCATCGTTATGAGTAGTCCGATACTGAAACTCATCCTCGACTTTTCGGGAAAGCTGAAATCCATAAGCTTCACAGGCCTGCCGGGACATTTGGAGTCCCCCAAAGGGATGGACACCTCTTTTCAGGGGGGAATCGGTCTGAAGCCCCACAATGATTTCCTTTTCCGGGTCCAGGTATCCTGGGGAATAGCTGGTCAAAGAGCTGACCGTGTTGGTGTCGATTTCCAGAACACCGCCCTTTTTCCTTTCCAGTGTTAGAAGTTCTTCCAGCTTTTCCATCAAGTCGGTGGTTCTTTTCGTCGGACCCTGTAAAAAAGAATCGTCCCCTTCATAGGGGGTGTAGTTTTTCTGAATAAAATCCCTGACATTGATTGCTTCGGCCCATGGTCCCGGGGCGAATCCTTCCCATGCATCATACTTCATCTTGGTTCTCCTTCCAATCAAAAAAATATTTGAGAAGAACCCTATTGCCCTGTTCCATAATCCCCTTGGATAAAAAAACAGAGCAATATTCGGTTCACCCAAATATTGCCCAGACGGTCGGCTTGTGCAAGAACTTCATTCCCCTGTGGTATCCCACAATTATCCGTCAGTAATGAAGTCTTTATGAAATTATAGGGAGATTATAATATGGCCTCTTGCTCTGTGTCAACCGAAAAAGTCGTAATATTGATAAAAAAACAGAATTGTGCTAGAATGGTTATAATCATTCCGGGAGGTGCTGTTTTGAAAATACAAGAATCCGCAGAAAACTATCTGGAGAGCATCCTGATCCTGAAAAAGCGCAATCAGGAGGTCCGATCCATCGACATCGTCAATGAACTTGGTTTTTCCAAGCCCAGTGTCAGCGTAGCTATGAAGCACCTGCGGGAAGACGGCTTTATCCAAATGGATCCGAAGGGTTACATCGAGCTGACGGAAAAGGGCAATCAGGTGGCCAGCATGGTTTATGAGCGCCACACTCTGATCACAGCAGCCCTGATCGATATAGGCGTTTCCGAGGAAACCGCCAGGGATGATGCCTGCCGGGTGGAGCATCATATCAGTGAGGAAACCTTCCAGCGGCTCAAAGAACATTATTTAAAAATGAAATAGTCCGGACGCTATTCATCCCGGCAAAATATGGCATACAAAAGGAGCTTCTTATACAAGCTCCTTTTGTAATAGTTGCTATTCCTGATTTTCCGGCTGACTCTCTTCCTGATCCAGCACCTTCTCCAGAAATATCCGAATCAGATCCGGATCGAACTGGGTGCCGGCGCATCGTTCCATTTCAGCAATGGCCTCATACTGGGTCAGGGGTTTTCCGTAAGGCCGCTGACTGGTCATGGCATCATAGGAATCCACGATGTTGATGATTCGGGCAATCAGCGGTATCTCTTCCCCCTTCAATCCTCTGGGATACCCGTTTCCATCCCATCTTTCGTGATGAGCCAGGATGAAATCCGCGATGGGCATCAGCTCTGTGGTAGCCTGAGCAATCCGATAGCCTGCTTCCGGGTGTTTACGAATCTGTCCCCATTCTTCCGGGGTCAGGGTTTCCTTTTTCAGGAGAATCCGTTCATCCACGCTCATCTTACCAATGTCGTGAAGAGCTGTGGCCAGCTCTAAATCGAAAAGGGTGGCTTCCGGAAGCATCAGGTGCTCTCCAATGGCCTTGGCGTGCTGCACCAACCGGTCTGCATGCTCAGCGGTCTCGTGGCTCTTCTCCAGCATGGTGGCATTGATGGAAGCGATCAAATCCGAACGAACGCTTTTGCGGCCCAGTAGTTTCTTCCTTCTCATGGCATTTTCCGCACTGATGATGATGCCGGAAAGAGAATCCTTCAAGTTGCACCGAACTCCGCTTCCAACGGAAATGCTGACTTTGACCGGATTGCTTCCCACATGGATAAAGGCTTCTTCACATAACTTCTCAATCCTGTTGCTGACCAGGCGGGCTTCTTCAATGGGAGCATCCGGCATCAGGATACAGAACTCATCCCCACCGATCCGGAAGATCTTATCCCCTGGCCTGCAAGCCTGGCGGAATATTTCTGCTGCCCGCTGAAGAAGCTGGTCTCCAAAACTGTATCCGAATCCGTCATTGATCAGCTTCAGTCCGTCCACATCGGCAATCAAAACAGAGAGAGGAAGCGGGCCTTCTTCCAAGTTTACTTTTTCTTGTTCGAAAGAGAACCAGTTGTACAACCCGGTCAGGGCATCATGGGTGGTCAGGTATTGAATCTCTTCATCCCACTTAACTTTCTCCGTGATATCTTCAATCATGCACAGTTCCCTAGGATTTTCCGTATCGAGAGGATCCAGCAGAGAGATGGTCAGGTTGATCCAGATCATGGACCCATCTTTGCGGAAATACCGTTTTCGCATATTGAAACCGGCAATCTCTCTCTGAAGGAGCTGATTCCGATATTCGTTGTTTTTTGCCATGTCATCCGGATGAGATACGTCCATCCAGCGGAAATCATCCATATCCTCTTTGTCGAATCCAATGATTTCCAGAAATTTTTTATTGACCTGGTTCACTTGGCCGGAAAAAAGGTCGAACAAGCCGATTCCCAAGGGGGCTTCTTCAAACATGATGCGGAACCGCTCCTCGCTTCGGACCAGTTTCTCCTGGCTCTGATGCTTTGCATTGATATCCCGGATGCTTTCGATGACCCCGATGATATTTCCTTCCTGATCGTGCAGGGGTGCTGCTTTCAGCTGGATCCAGGCTCCCTGTCCTCCATAAAGGGCTGGTGCGAAGGCTTCTCCTTCGACGGCTTTTCCTATCCATTTGAGGTTTTGGTATTTTGATTCAATGCCAGGATCCTGCTCCAGAATCAAATCCATCAGCTGGGGCCGGGGGCTTCCGTAAAATGGAACGGTATAGGTATAGTCTCCCTTCCCCATCATTTCAGCTGCCGGGACCCCGGTCATTTCTTCCATAGCTTTATTCCACAGAATGATTTCCCGGTTCAGGTTGATGGCCAGAACCGCATCGGGAAAGAATTCCAGAATATCGTGGAGCTGGGTCCTGCTGGCCCGGACTTCTTCTTCCAGCAGGCGGTTCTTGGTCACATCCACGTGGGTGCCGCTGATCAGCAGCGGTTTTCCTTCTTTCGTCCAGGTATTGACCCTTCCACGGCTGGCCACCCATACCCAGTGGCCATCTTTGTGTTTCATCCGGAATTCCAGCTCGTAGTATTCTTGCCGCCGTTCAAAGACTTCGTTCAGAGTCTGATTGGAAATCTTTAAATCTTCCGGATGCGTATGCTCAATCCAAGTTTTATAACTTATAGGTTTCAATTCCTCCATGGTATAACCGATGATTTCAGCCCAGCGTTCATTGATGATCTGTTCTCCGGTCTGAACGTTCCATTCCCAGGTCCCCGCATTGGCACCTTCCAGAATCTTATTGATTCTCTCGTTGGATTCCCTTAGTTTTTCAGAAAGCTGGACCTTTTGATAGTGGTTTTTCAGAAGGACGCAAAGCAACGCCGTCCCCAAGGGGTATACCAGCAGGACCGGAAACAGAATCCCCTCCAGGGTTTCTCGGTAATATTCTGCCGGAATGGCTGAGGAAGAAAGCAAAAAAATAAGATGTACCGCGACGCCGAAGAATAAAAACTCGTAAAAGGATGACCCGGCTGATGCAATCAGCTTATGATACCGGAATTTGTGCCATCCAATCCCTGCAAGGCCTGATCCGGCTATGACCAATAATCCGGCTGCCATTCCGGGGCCTCCCAGGAGAATTCGATAAACCATCATGATCGATCCGGCTAAAAGAGTAGAAATCGGTCCAAAAAACAGACCCAAGGTGGCCATCAGTATGGACCGGGCATCGAAAATTCCCCCATAGTTCAGGTTTACAGCAGTATACATGATCAGAACACCTGTAAAACCAGCAACCAGCCCCACCATCAAGTCATTGCCGCGGCTGGGCACCCTGGGTTTGTCATAAATAGCAATATAAATCAACGCCAGTATGATCAACAGCGCTGCATTATACACCAAACCCATGATGATAGTCTGATCCAAGGGTATCCCCCCTTTTTTTATTTTTTTATTGTGATTTTATCACGGAAGCCGGATGAATTTTCCGGTATGATCAATACATAATAAATAGAAAGATTCCATGTTCGGTCATGGCATCCCATATAAAACCAGGAGGAATACCATTATGTTCAATTTAGCCGATTTATTTAAAAGAGATTACAACGTTCTCAACATGTCCAAAGCACAGGTCAACATTGAAAATGATTCATCTATTCATGTAATCGACGTGAGGACCCCCGAAGAATATCGATCCGGTCACATCCCTGGAGCCGTCAATGTGCCCCTGGACCGACCGGAAAAAATCAAGTCTGTAGTCAAGAATATGGATGAACCGGTTTATGTGTATTGTATGAGCGGTTCCAGAAGCAGTGCAGCCGCCAACTATTTCTCAAGGCTGGGCTATACTAACGTGACCAACATCGGCGGCATCAGCGGTTGGAGCGGAAAACTAAAGAAGCACTAAAAAAAGCGCCTCTCCTTTAACATTCTCCTATCCTTTAAAAATTTGAATAACGACAGCAATTTTATCCTTTTTGGTATTCCCCAGAATATCGGAAAGGATAATTTTGCCTTTTCCCCGAAAAACCAGTTTGTCCCCCTGCTGCAGATTCCGGTCCGGTTTGGACTGGGGAAGGCCATTGAGAAAAATCAGTCCCTGACGGATAGCCTCCGATGCATCGCCTCTGGATACCCGAAAGGCTGCCGAGGTCAAGTTGTCCAGCCGCAGGGATGACACGGTCATACGAACCTCTTCCCGGGGAGCAGAAACCACCTGCAGCTGGTTCAAATCCGCGATTTCAACTGCAGCCGGCAGATTGCCGACCCGGTCCAGCTCAGAGAGGAAAAAAGGGGACAGCTCCTGCAGAATCAGAACATCAGCTCCATCTTCCCGAACCAGGATATCTCCCAACTGACTCCGTTTAATGCCCAATGCCAGCAGCGAACCCAAGTAATCCCGGTGGGTAAGGTTTTTAGGGCCTTTTTTATGAATCCGAAGGACGGACAGCAGGTCCGGTTCTTCCTGACCTGCCGGTGTCAGTCGGCAGACTTTTCGTTCTGCTTCCTCATAGCCTCCGTCCATCCGATATTTCAGGCCTGGAATCTTTCGGCAGAGAGCTTCTGCCAAAGCAGCCTGCCTGTTGTCCAAAAAACCCGTGTTTCCGGGGATTTCGTCCTCCATACAATGGGAAATCTGATCCTGCAGCTGAGCCAGCAGAAACTTATCTTCCTTTTCCATCATTCCTCTTGTCTACCACTCTTCTTTAAAATAGTAACGCCCTTTATTGACGGTGGCGGATCCGAATTGGATGGCATTGACCGGGCAGTAGTTGATACAGGCGGAGCAGGCAATACAACCTGTTGTCCACACCGGCTTACCCTTTTCCAGCTTGATGCAATTCGTCGGACAGATCTCCTCGCAGAGGCCGCAGGAAGTGCACTGATCCTGGACAAAGAACTTTTTGACATTTTTTCCGTACCTATTGAAGAGGTGGTAGGTAAAGTTGGACTTGATGCCTGCCATGGTTCCAACTTCTACTTCATTGATCTTCAGTCCTTGGTTGATGTTGTCGATGACCTCGGGAAGCCGTTCTTTGGCTTTTTTGATTTTAGCCTGAATCACCGGCGTGGGATCCACATCAAAACCGAAGATATAGTTGTTGGGCATGATGAAGGTATAGGTGCTGGTCAAAGGAACGATATCGTTGAGCAGCTTCAGTGTAAGGCCTGCTTCTTCTCCGCAGGTAGCCACTGCATAGGCATAGGTGCCTGCCGGCACTTTCATTCTTCTTGCCAGTTCCGTTACCATATCCGGTGCCCGCCAGGCGTGGACCGGGAAAACGAATCCCAGCTTTTCTCCTGGTTTCAGGGGCTGGATTTCAACCCGGCCATGGTGGACGTCCACCACGTTGATCAGCTGGTCGCCGGTTCCTTCTGCGATTTTTTCAGCAATCCATTTGGAATTGCCGGTTCCGGAAAAATAGTAGATCATCCTTATTCAACCTCCATCCATTCCTTCTCTTTAAACCCGATGAGGACTTGATCCCCCGCTACAAGAATCGGCCTTTTCACCAGCATGCCATCGGTGGCCAGCAGTCTCAGCTGATCCTCCTCCGTCATGGCCGGCAATTTGTCCTTCAATCCCAATTCCTTATAAAGCAGTCCGCTGGTATTGAACAGGGCTTTCAGGGGCTTACCGCTTTTTTCCCAGAATCCTTTCAGTTCTTCGTAGGAAGGATTCTCCGTCTTGATGTCCCGAAACGAGTAATTCAGCCCTCTTTCATCCAGCCAGGCTCTGGCTTTCTGGCAGGTGCCGCATTTTGGATAGCATATAAATAGCATAGCCTCGCCTCCTTTCGACCATTATACCAAGTTTAAGAGAAATTTTAAACGGCGGTTTGAAATTTTTTCCTAAATAATGGAAACCTGCCAACTGGCAGACCTGCTTATAGATTTGGCGTTAATGATGGAATAGGTTGGTATGCCGAAGTCTTCTAACAGTTCCTGAGTCGCCGGCTTATCTCCCCGGCCCTTTTCCATCCGGTCCACGGAAACCACCAAACCTTCAATCCGGATGTCCCCAAAGGAGCGGAGCAGGGGAAGAGTCTCCCGCACTGCCGTCCCGGCGGTGATCACATCCTCGATGATCAAGACCCGATCCCCGTCCTTTAACGGATGGCCCACCAGACTGCCTCCTTCGCCGTGATCCTTTTCTTCCTTTCGATTGAAGCAGGTAGCCAGATTGATGCCATGGTTCCGGTACAAGGCAATCGCCGTGGTGGTGACCAGAGGAATTCCCTTATACGCCGGGCCGAAGAGACAATTCACTTCATTGGAAATATTTCCCGCCTCCATGTGGCCGGCGATGCACCGGGCGTAAAATTCCCCCAGCTTCATGAGCTGTTCTCCCGTCTGGTAGCTTCCCGTGTTGACGAAATAATTGGTCTTTCGTCCGCTTTTCGTAATGAAATCCCCGTATTTTACTGCGTTGGCCTCTTCCATAAAAGCCAGGAACTCCTGTTCCATTGCTTCCTTATTTTTCATTTCTTTCATGTCTTTCATTTCCTTCATTTCCTTCCTTATCCGTTGTTCCTTTCTTGAAAGGCCTGTCTCATTTCTGCAATCGTTCGGTATTCCATTTCCATCATAAATTCTTTTAGTTCCTGCAGGATTTCCACCGGCGCCAGGGGATTGACCAGGGCCGCCGTTCCCACCGATATAGCCGAGGCTCCCGCCATCAGGAATTCTGCTGCATCTTCTCCCGTGCTGATGCCACCCAGCCCCAGGACTGGAATCTGTACCGCCTGGCACACCTGGTACACCATCCGAAGGGCAACCGGCTTGATGGCCGGACCGGATAATCCTCCCGTGCCGTTGGCTAAGAGGATTTTTGCCCTTCGGGCATCGATGCTCATCCCCAGAAGGGTGTTGATCAGGGAAATTCCATCGGCCCCCTCTGATTCCACGGCCCGGGCGATTTCCGTAATGTCGGTCACATTAGGGCTCAGCTTGATCAGCACCGGTTTGCTGGAAATTCTCTTGACTTCCCTGGTCACCAGGGCGGCCATGGCTGGTTCCGTTCCGAATCCGATTCCTCCCGCCTTGACATTGGGGCAGGAAATATTCACTTCCAGCATGGCCACAGAGGTGTCGTCGAGGGCTTCTGCCACCCGGCAGTAGTCCTCAACAGTCCGGCCCACCACATTGGCAATGACCGGTGGCGCGAACTGTTCCAGATAAGGCAGCTCCTCCCGGATGTAAGCTTCCACGCCAGGATTCTGAAGGCCCACGGCATTGAGCATGCCTCCGTAGGTTTCGGCAATCCGGGGAGAAGGATTTCCTTCCCAGGGTTCCAGTGCGATTCCTTTCGTGATCATGGCACCCAGCTGGTTTAGGTCATAAAACTTTCCGCTGTCCCGAGGGGAAAAGGTTCCGGAGGCTGTGGTAATGGGATTTTTCAACCAGATACCTGCCAAATCTACAGTGAGATCCAACTCCCTGTTTTTATTCTGCATGCCAAAACACCTCCTCCGCCCAAAATACGGGTCCGTCCTTGCAGACCGCTTTTCTTTGAATCTTTCCGTCCCGTTTAATATCCACGGCGCATCCCACACAGGCACCGTAGCCACAGCCCATCCGCTCTTCCAGGGAAACCTGAAGGGGCAGTTCCCTTTCTCTGCAAAGGTCTGCCAAGGCCTTTAGCATGGGTTTCGGTCCGCAGGAAAATACCTGGTCTGCCACTAGTCCCTCTTGCTGTCCTTGCTTATCAATCAATTGGATCACATTGCCGGCAAATCCCAAGGATCCGTCTTCCGTGGCCACCAGGACTTTGTCACAAATCTTTTCCATCTCCTGGACCAGAAATGGCTCCTTCTGAAATCCCAGAACTGCCATGGTTCGGATTCCCCGATGGTTTAATTCCCCGGCCAGCTGAAGGAGGGGCGGAATCCCCACACCACCACCCACAAGCAGGGCAGATCCTGACTGGCAGCCCCTCAAATCAAACCCATTGCCCAGGGGAGAGGAAAGGCGGATAGCATCGCCACTGTGATACCCGGCCATTTCCCGGGTTCCTTTTCCCACAACCCGGTAGACCAGCTCCAGCTGACCGGATTGGATCCGGCAGATGCTGACCGGTCTTGGCAGCAGGGTGCTTTTATCCTTCATATAGACATTGACGAATTGACCGGGCTTGGCTTCCCGGGTGAAATCCTCCAGAAAATCTCCTTCGATCCGAATCCGGTAAACGTCTCCGGTCAGCCGTTCCTGACTGGCCATCCGGCCGGTCACCAGACTTTTCTCAATCCATTCCCTATCCCTGCACATTGGCTAAATCCTCCTTCATGCGCAGCACCGCTTCCCGGGCTGCTTCTCCCACATGGAACTGGGAGAATCTCTTGTCCTTTTGGTAGGCGCCGGTGATGCCCCGGGAGGAATTGACCAGGCAGCCTCGGCCATCCCGGTCAAAGAACCCCTTCAGGTCTTTTCCCGAGGCACCCTGGGCTCCGTATCCCGGAACTAGGAAAAAGGTCCGGGGCATCAGCTCCCGGAGCCGGGCTCCCTGCTCCGGGTAGGTGGCTCCCACCACGGCGCCCACCTTGCTGTATCCCTGGCTGCCCATGGCCTGGCTTCCCCAGTGGTCCACCAGCCGGGCTACTCGTTCGTAAACCTTCTCACCGGCCTGGCCTTCTGAAGCTTTTTCTCCCTCTCCTGCCAGGGACAGGTCCTGCAACTCTCCGCTGGAGGGGTTGCTGGTCTTGACAAGGACAAAGATTCCCCGATCCCTTCGGTTGGCTGCTTCTATGAAGGGCTGAATGCCGTCAGTTCCCAGATAAGGATTCACCGTCACCCAGTCTTCCTTCCAGGGATCGAACCATTCTCCGTCGACTTCCACCCCGCCGATATGGCAAGCATAGGCGGCGGCAGTAGAAGAAATGTCTCCTCGCTTTATATCGCCTATTACCGATAGACTTTTCGATTTGGCGTAGGAAATGGTTTCAAAGTAGGCGTTGAGCCCTTCAATTCCAAGGCTTTCATACATGGCGATCTGAGGTTTTACTGCCGGCGCCAGATCATAGATTCCGTCTATCACCATCCGGTTGAAGGCCAGATACATCTCCGCCATAGCTTTGGGAGTCTTGCCATATCGACCCAGCATTTCTTCCTTGAGGTGTTCCGGCATCATTTCCGGTGTGGGATCCAATCCTACCACTGTAGGGTTTCCCAATTCATCGATCCGCTTCATTAATCCATCTATCATCGGTTCTCTTCTCCTTCCCTGATCAATCCGTTTCCCTCTGGTGCCTGCCAGACGATTCTCCCCTCCACGATGGTGAAGAGGGCCTTTCCAAAGAGGGACCAGCCCTCAAAGGGAGTATTCCTTCCCTTGGAAGCAAACTGCTTCCGCTCCACCTGAAAGGGCTGTTCCACATCCATGACTGCCACATCCGCCACTCGGCCCGGGCTGAGGTCGCCGGCTGGAATTCCCAGTATTTCAGCTGGTCCTTGGGTCATCCTCTCTACCAATTCCATCAGCTCCAGCCTGCCTTTTTCCACCAGGTGGGTGTACCCCAGCGGGAAGCTGGTTTCCAGTCCGACGATGCCGTTGGCAGCCTTCTCATATCCGCCTGCCTTATCCTCCCGGGTATGGGGAGCGTGATCCGTTGCGATGGCAGAAAGGGTTCCATCCTTCAGCCCTTCTATAATCGCTTCCCGGTCCTTTTCGGTTCGGAGAGGTGGATTCATTTTAAAATCCGGATTCCCCCTTCCATCCTGTTCGGTCAGGGTGAAATAATGGGGGACTGTTTCCCCGGTAACCGGCAGGCCCTGCTTTCTCGCCTCCCGGATCAGCTCCACCCCTTCCGCAGTACTGACATGGCAGAAATGAAGCCGGCAGCCGGCTTCTTGTGCCAGCCGGATATCCCGGGCTATCATCAGCGCTTCACCCAGGGCTGCCCCCGGTAGATCCGGATCCTCTGCATGGGAGAATACGGGCAGGGAAAGTTCTTTCGCTTTCTTCATGGCATCCAGTGCCAGCCGGGCATCCGCCAGGCTTTTTCCGTCCTCAGAGATGCCACAAATCCCCTTCCCCAGCATCCGGTTCCAGGGTCCCCTGTATCCGATCATTTCATCAAGAGGGGCCAGTTCTTTTCCCTCCTGGCCCAAGCTCATGGCGGCCACCGGGAGAACTCTTACCCCGTTGTTTTTTGCAGCCTTCCAGCTGATATAGTCCAGGACCTCCGTGGAGTCGATGACAGGACTGGTATTCGGCATACAGCAGATGGTCGTAAATCCTCCTTTGGCGGCTGCCTGGCTGCCGCTTTCAATGGTTTCTTTTTCTGTAAATCCCGGCTCTCTTAAGTGTACGTGAAGATCGATGAATCCCGGTACCACCAGCTTTCCGGTAGCATCAATCACCGTCACTCCACCCATATTGCCGGGGGGAATCATGCCGTAGCTTTCCCTTTCCATATCCAGGGTGGCAATCTGATCCCGGGAAATCCACAGATCTCCTACCCCCATCAGGTTGGTGGCCGGATTCAGGATCAATCCGCCTTTAATGCATAATCTCATCCAGCAATCCCCCTTTCACGGAAACGATGTCATCACAGTATTCGCACCGGTATTCCTTGGCCTCTTCGTCAATGAGATGAAAGATATGGGGTGCATTGGTTTCGACGGAGGTGACACAGCGGGGATTCCGGCACCGGATCACATTCACCACCTTATCCGGCAGCTGCAGGTTGATCTTCCGGATGATTTTTCCATTTTCGATGATGTTGACGGTGGCCTGGTGGTCGATCAGCCCCAGTACGGCCATGTCGATGTCAATGACATTTTCAATCTTGACGATATCCTTCCGGCCATGGCGCTTACTGCTGGCATTCATGATGAAGGCTACCGTATTGACCTTGGTATCGATATCCAGATATTCCATGATCTTGGCTCCCCGGCCTGCAGTAATATGATCGATGACGATTCCTCTTTGTATGGTATTGACCAGCATCCTATCCCCTCCTTTTTCCCTGCAGCATTGTCATAATGAGCGCCATCCGAATGTACATTCCAAAACGGGCCTGTTCAAAATACAGGGCTCTGGGATCCTTATCCACTTCGACGGCGATTTCATTGACCCGGGGCAGGGGATGAAGGACCATCATCTTTTCCCCGGCCAGAGCCATCTTTTCTTCGTCCAGGATGAACCGATCCTTCAGCCGGATGTAATCCTCTTCATTAAAGAACCGTTCCTTCTGAACCCGGGTCATGTAAAGGACATCCAGCTCCGGCAGCACCTCATCCATCTGCTCCACTTCCCGGTAATCCAGTCCTTTTTTATCCAGAATCTCCTTCCGGACATAGTCGGGAATCCGAAGTTCCTCCGGAGAGATCAGGACAAAGCGCATTCCCTCATATCGGGATAAAGCCTTAATCAGGGAATGGACGGTCCGACCGAACTTCAGGTCTCCGCAAAGCCCTACGGTCATGTGGGAAAGACTCCCCCGCAGGCTGCGGATGGTCATCAGGTCCGTCAGGGTCTGAGTGGGGTGCTGGTGGCCTCCGTCACCGGCGTTGATAACAGGAACCCGGGCACTGTTGGCTGCCACCCGGGGAGCTCCTTCCTTGGGGTGCCTCATGACGATCAGATCCGCATAGCAGGATACGGTCCTTGCCGTGTCCGCAATGCTTTCCCCCTTCGCCACCGAACTGGATCCCGCTTCAGAAAACCCGATATTCTGACCCCCTAAACGAAGCATGGCTGCTTCAAAGCTGAACCGGGTCCTGGTGCTGGGTTCATAGAACAAGGTGGCCATCAGTTTACCCTTGCATGCTTCAGTGTATTTTTCCGGGGCCTCCATGATTTCTCCCGCCAGATCGAAAAGCTCCTCCAGCTCCTCCACCGTCAGATCCATGGGCTCCAATAAATTTTTTGACTCCATTGATTCCTCTCCTTTCCTGCTTCAGGCATAAAAAAAAATCTTCCAAAAAGGAAGATTTAAAAAACAGTGATTCTGACATTGGGGACGAAAAGAGGGAAAACGCCGGCACCGGAGGTTATGACCTCCGCTCTCTGGTTCTTTTCCTTTGCTGTTCCTTTTCCCTTCAATACCATTTTCTGCTCCTGTGCATAACCGTTTATCCATCGAGCATGGAATTATGCTCAAATCTTCGTTATGTTATCACGGACAGGCTGGAATGTCAAGGGGATTTGTCCCGGCATCTTTCGACTATTTCCACTGAACCGGCGGATTGCCTTTATAGGGAAGCCGCTGATAGGTCTCCTTGTCCGCATAGCCAAAAGCCATGGCTCCATAGACTTGAAGGTCTGCCGGGATTCCCAGGTAGGCCCGCAGCTCCAGGCTGGCATTGATCAGATTGGCCAGATATCCGGCCCAACAGGTTCCGATTCCTCTGGAATGAAACAGCAGGTCAATATCCCGAAGGGCTATGACCGTATCCGTGTAGGGATTCATCTTGCCGGCTCTGGGTCCGATGCCGATCAGCAGGTGGGGGGCATCCAGGGTGACGATGTTGTTCTGCCTTTCCAGCTCCGACAGAATTTCCATGGAAATGTGCTTGTTCTCCACCCACTCCACCACCAGTTTCATGACCTTGGACACGGTCTCCGGTTTGTGGACCACCAGCCAGGACTGGGGTTGCTGATTGCGGGCAGAGGGGGCAAAATCAGAAGTCCTCAGCACCTCTTCGATGACGCTCCTTGGAACCGGATCCTTTTTGAAGTTCCGGATGCTTCTCCTGGTCAGCATCATATTTTTGGTCTGCAGGAATGCTGTTTCTCCCGGTTCCCAGGGAACCATGGGTTCACAGCTGAGCCCGGGGAAGGCAATGGCTTCCGTAGGGCAGATGGCGGCACAATGAAGGCACTTCACGCAGGCCCTCTGTTTTTTGGGGGCCATGTCAGGATATCCGGAATCCAGCGTGATGCAGGTGAAGGGACAGACCCTTGCACATTGTCCGCACTGAATGCATCGATCCTTATTTAACTGAAACATGAGTACTCCTAACCGATCCATAATAATAAACGTTGATATCAGGGGAAGACCTCTCCCGCCCTCCGGCTGATTGTATTATTTTATCACCCTTCCGCTGGTTTGACAAACATTTTTGGATGAAATATAATAAATGGAATGGCTCGGCAAAACTACCGGAAAGGGCTCAAAATAAGGAAAAAATATGACCAACCTGCTATATAAGCTTTTCATTAAGGACTATACTAAAACCAAGGATCCTGCCGTCCGGGAGCGGTACGGCAAACTAGCCGGGCTAGTGGGAATCTTGACCAATCTGAGCATCTGCCTGCTGAAAATCGGCATCGGACTGCTTCAGAACAGCATCGCCATCATCGCAGATGGTATCAATAATCTGTCGGATGCAGCCTCCTCGGTGATTACCCTGGTTGGTTTCAAGTTGGCTGCCATGCCCGAGGATGAAGCCCATCCCTATGGCCACGCTCGAATCGAGTACCTGACCGGCATGATCGTTTCCATGATCATCATTTTTGTGGGTTTTCAGCTGGTCCTTGCTTCTGTGGATAAAATTCTCCATCCGGAACCCATGGAATTTAACGGGATAACCGTTGGGATCCTGGTCTTCTCGATTCTGGTCAAACTGTGGCAGGCCCGCTTTTACCGGACGACTTCCCGAACCATCCATTCCGTTGCTCTGAAGGCTTCCTCCGCGGACAGCCGAAATGATGTGCTGGCCACTTCCATGGTTCTGATCAGCCTGGCTATCGGCTACTTTTCTGGATTTCAAGTGGACGGCATCATGGGCTGCCTTGTGGCCCTCTTTATCATCTGGTCCGGCATCGCCCTTCTTCGGGAGACCTCCAATCCCCTGTTGGGGGAAAGCCCCGACGAAGATCTGGTAAATGCCATCAAAGAAGCAACCCTTTCCTATGAGGGCGTGTTGGGTATCCACGATCTGGTGGTACACAATTACGGGCCCGGCAAAATCTTTGCTTCCATCCACATCGAAGTGGATGCCAAGAGTGACATCATGGTCAGCCATGATCTGGTGGACAATATCGAGCGGGAGCTTTCAAAAAAACTGCATCTCCATCTGGTAGCCCACATGGATCCTGTGCTGATCAATGACCCGGCTACCGAGAAGCTGAACCGGGATATCGAAAAAGCCATAGCCGATTTGGAGGGAGTGGAGAGTATCCATGATCTCCGAATCGTCCCCGGTCCCACCCATACCAATATCATCTTCGACGTGGTCCTGTCCCCGGTTTGTCAGACCCGGGAGGGGGAAATCACAAAAATAATAGAAGGGGCCGTCAAGAAGATCGACCCCACCTACTTTGTCGTCATTACCTTTGATAAAAGCTACTTATCCTTCCAATAGACCCGGCTTCCGGGTCTTTTCTACTTCTAGGCGAAGAATATGGATTTCTTTTTCATACCCTTCCAGTTCATTGGGGGTCTCCAAAATAAAAGGCAGTCCCTCCAGCCTGGGATGGGTCAGTACTCGCACAATGGGCTCCAGCCCGATCTGACCCTCCCCAATTTTTGCATGACGGTCCTTTTTCGCTCCAAAGGGATTGAGACTGTCGTTGATGTGGAGAGCCTTTAGTCGGGAAAGACCGATGATCCGGTCAAATTCCTCCAGTACCCCATCCAGATTATGGACGATATCATATCCCCCATCGTTCACATGACAAGTATCCAGGCAGACGCCCATTTTTTCTGACAACTCCACCCGATCCAGAATGTCCCGGAGCTCCTCAAACCGTCCCCCGATTTCGCTTCCTTTTCCTGCCATGGTTTCCAACAGGACCAAAGTGGTTTGATCTTTTTTCAGCACTTGGTTCAGCAGATCAGCGATCATGACGATTCCTGCTTCTACTCCTTGCCCCACGTGGCTTCCCGGATGAAAGTTATAGTAGTTTCCCGGCAGGTATTCCATTTTTGCCAGATCCTCGGTCAATGCCAGGTGGGCAAAGTTCCGGACCTTTTCGTCGGGGGAGCAGGGATTGAGGGTATAGGGGGCGTGGGCCACGATTTTTCCCAGCCCGTTCTCCTCCGCCAGCTTCCGGTAAGCCATCATATCCGCTGGATCGACCGCCTTTGCAGCTCCACCCCTGGGGTTCCGGGTAAAGAACTGAAAAGTGGTGGCCCCGATCTCCAGGGCCACCTTTCCCATTTTTTCATAGCCTCCCGAGGAGGACAAATGACATCCGATGGTTAGCATCTAATTTCCTTCTGCCTTTTTCAGGCCTTTATTTTTTGCTTTCGATGAAGTCCCGGACTGCCTGGATCACCCGGTCGATCTCGCTTTGAATGTTGTAGGGAGCCAGCCCGATCCGGACTAGTCCGCCGCTGGGTTCCAGTCCCAGGACATTGGTAATGGTTTCAATGGCATAATAGTCCCCATCCCAAACAAAGAGTCCCCGTTCTGCCAGGAATCTGGCGATTTCATTGGAGTGGATTCCTTCGATATTAAAGGAAACGGTGGAGGTTCTGGGATGACCCTCCTCAGGACCGAAGACCTTGACCCCCGGCATTGCAGAAAGCTCTTTTCGAAGCTGCAGGGCCAGACCTTCCTCGTATTCATCAATGGCCATCATCCCTGCCACTACAAAGCGTCTTCTGCCTTCCAGGCTGGTGAGACGGTCTAAGAAAAATTCCTCGTGGGCCCGACCGATATCGGCTATAAATTCAACAGCTTCAGCAGAACCAGCCGCCAGCTCCATGGCCGGGGTGCCGGTTTCGAATTTAAAGGGAGCTTCTGTATTGTCGTCGGCCATGACCCGAACGGTCCGAATCTGATCGCCCACGGATTTTTTTACATACATGATGCCGAAATGAGGGCCGAAGAACTTGTAGGCGGAGCAAAGCAGCACATCGGTATCGATGGCCTTCACATCAATAGGCCTGTGGGGCGCATAGTGAACCGCATCCACCACGGTGATGGCTCCCACCTTGTGGGCTTCATCGATGAACCTCTTCACGTCGGTGATGGTCCCGCAGGAGTTGGCTGCCCAATTGACAGCAAAGACCTTAGTCTTGTCGGACAGCTTGGCTTTGAAATCGTCAAAATCCAAGGTGATGGTATCCGTGTTGATCTTCACGCTTTTCACTACGATACCGAAATCCTCCAGGGTTCTCCAGGGGGAACGGTTTCCTTCGTGGTCGATGTCGGTGATCAGCACCTCATCCCCCGGCTTCATGGTCCGGACCAGACCCAGGGCCAGTTTGAAATTGTTGGAGGAGGTATTGGCTCCGAAAGCTACTTCCTCCGGGCTGCAGTTCAGGAAGTCGGCGTAAACCTCCCGGGCCTGCCAGTATAAATTGTCGCTTTCCACGGAGGTCTTGAACACCCCATGGGAGTTGGCATTCCGGTAGTAGAGGTAGTCGTTGATTTTTTCCACCACCCTTTTGGGGACCTGGGTTCCTCCGGGGCCGTCTAAAAAGGCAGCGGGCAGGCCGTTGACAGTCTTGCTCAGGGCCGGGAACTGTTCCCGGATCTCATCTACTTTAAAGGAAAAATTCTTCATGGATGGATCTCCTCTCTTGCTTCTATTGGATAATCTTTCATATTGACTGACCTTGGATATCTTCCATTTTATCGGCTTCTGCCGATTGTTTCAAGGCCTGAACCTTACAAAGTTGAAGGGATATTTTTGTAATTATTACAAAGGCCAGATTTCATAAATCCTATGAAGCCGGACAAAGTTGTACAGGACTCCGTAATAGTCCGGGTCCTCTGCCAGGCCCAACCTCTTCCGAAGGATTCGAATCCGGTACCGAATGGTATTCTCATGCTGGAATAGATGGGCCGCTGTCTGACGGATATCCCCGTGAAATTTCCCGTAGGTCAGCAAGGTGGTCATCCATTCCCCCTTGTCATTTTCCTTCTCCCCTTCTATCCTGGCCTTCAAATCCTGGTAATAATCCCAGGCCCAGGGTTCCCGGCTGGCGGGAACCAGCAGACGATCCCCGCCGGAATCCCGGTAAAATCGAATAGGCTGGCCGGAAAGAAGGCCGCTGATACAGGCAATCCGGCCCTGTTGGAGGGCTGTGGCCAGATTTTCCCTATCGGTAAAGGAATCGGAAATCCCAATGGTCCTCCCCGTTGACGGAGGTGGAATCCGGTCTGCTGGGAAGATCTGACCCCGGTCCATCTCTTCCTCCCGGCTCCAGACGCAGACAAAGGGCCCCTCTTCTCTGAGTTTTCCGGGAGGTAACCCTCTGTTCTCCGAGTCTTCAGAAGCGGCCAGCCTGGACTTAATGGCATAAATGATGTCATCAAAAAAGGTTTCCCGAAAGGAAAAAAGGGGAATCCCGGTTTCATCAGCTTTCTTCCGAATCCTTTCAGGAAAGCTCCGGTAATAAATGGTTTTCAGCCCAATGCCGCTGACCCCCGATTCCAGCAGTTTCAGCAGCACTCCTTCGGCACCCGCCGGATCCCCCTTCATCTGGGAAAGAGTGGTGACTACGAATTCCCCCGGCCGGAAATCCCGGGCAATATCCTCCGGGGACTCCCATTCAAAAATACCGGTTCCTGTTACTCGGTTATCCAATCCTTTTTCTCCTGCCGCCAGCTGGAATTCCCGAAATTCGGGGAGCAGCAGCAGGTCTTTTACCATCAGAAGCAATCCATCATCTCCTTTTTTCCTTCAGTAATCCTTCTTTTATTATACCGGATTCCCAAAAAGTTGCCATTCCATTTGTCTTTTTTTGCTGATCGGGAGTATAATAGTCGTAACAACGTTTTGCCTGCCGATCTCTTGAGATCGGTCTCAGGAAGGGAGCCCATTCATGGAGGAGTCCGTCAGCATCATCCTCTCCGGAGTCCATCACGCCTATCAGGAGCAGCCCGTACTCCACGATATCAACCTGTCCATACCAGCCGGATCCATTTATGGTATTCTGGGGCCTTCCGGCTGCGGTAAAACGACTACCGTGAAAATCATTGCCGGTCTTCTGAAACCACGGGAAGGTCAGGTTAAAGTGTTGAACAACCCTCTTCCCGATCTGTCCGTGATGAACCGGATCGGCTATCTGGCTCAATCTGATGCCCTCTACGGAGATCTGACCGGTTTGGAAAACCTTCGCTTCTTTGGGCAGCTTTATGGCTTAAAGGCCCAGGGGCTTCGAGAATCCATCGACCGGGTTCTAAAGCTGGTCCATCTGCAGCACGAACTGGACAAGCCGGTGAATTCTTATTCCGGGGGAATGAAGCGTCGCCTCTCTCTGGCCATCGCCCTGGTTCATCGTCCGGAAATCTTGCTGCTCGACGAGCCTACGGTGGGAATCGACCCTCTGCTGAGGCAGGAGATCTGGTCGGAATTTATAAAGCTTTCTGAAGAAGGAATCACCCTGCTGATCACCACCCACGTCATGGACGAAGCCATCAAATGTTCTCATCTCTCCATGATGCGGCAGGGCCGGATCCTGGCCAGCGGCTCCCCTTCGGAAATCATCCGTTCCTGCGGTGCCGGGGACCTGGAAGAAGCTTTCCTTGCGTTAAGCAGAGGAGGCGGCGAAGATGAGAGTTAAGATTCTGGCCCTCCGGATCCTGACGGAGCTGAGGCATGACCGCCGCACCCTGGCCCTGGTTCTGGTGGCCCCCATCATGATGCTGACCCTGATCTACTTTATCCTCAACGCATCCTTAAGCGAAAGCAGCATCGGCGTCTATAACGTTCCCGCCGATCGGATCGATCGGCTGATTCAGGAAAATGCCCGGGTTCTCCGGTTTTACCAGGAGGGAGCCGCCTTCGATTCCCTGGAAAAGGGTGAAATCACCGCTCTTCTCCGGGTGGAGGAAGGCCGGTCTATCATCCATCTGGACGGGTCCAATTCCCAAAAGGCCGAAGGGGCCCTTCGGGTTCTGGAGGTTTCCCAACAGCCTTCCCCTTCACTCCGACCGGATATGCTGCCGGAAGTGACCTATGTTTACGGAGGAGCGGACATGGATTCCTTCGATAATTTCGGCTCGGTTCTTATCGGTGTGCTGGTTTTCTTTTTCGTCTTTATCGTAGCCGGCATGTCTTTTCTCCAGGAACGGACCACCGGAACCCTGGAAAAACTTCTGTCCACCCCTATCCGAAGATGGGAGCTGGTGCTGGGCTACGTGGCCGGTTTTGGAACGCTGACGATAATCCAGTCCCTGTTGATTACCTATTTTGTCCTGTTCGTCCTGGATGTCATGCTGGCTGGATCGGTGGTGCTGGTTCTCGTTACCACCCTTCTGACGGCCATCTGTGCTCTGACTCTGGGCATGCTCCTGTCTGCCGCCGCATCCAGCCAGTTTCAGATGCTCCAGTTCATTCCTCTGGTCATTACCCCTCAGATTTTTTTCTGCGGTCTCTTTCAGCTGTCCCCTGGGTGGGAAATCGTCGGTCGCTTTATGCCCATGTATTATTCGGCGGACGCTCTGAACCGGGTCATGATCAAGGGCGAAGGGCTGCTGGCTGTTCTGCCGGACCTGCTGATCCTGTCCGGGTTCTCTGCCTTTTTTATCCTGGCTAATATCCGTTTGCTGAAACGTTTTCGTTCCATTTAGGAGGTTCTGATTATGAAGCATCCAAAAAAGAAAATTCTTCCGCTGATCCTGCTGGCTGTTCTTCTTTCCATTGGAGTCTATTATTGGAATCAGCAGGAGCCGTCCTATCAAGGCCGAGTGGAAACGGTTCTTTATCCCCTGGTCTCGGAGGTTTCCGGCATTGTCCGGGAATTCCCGGCATCTTTGGGGGAGCCGGTTTCGGAAGGGGATATCCTTGCCCGAATCGATGACACGGATCAGAAGCATCAGGTGGAGCAGCTGACCCTTGCCCTGGAAAAGGCCCGGCTCCAGCTACGGGAATCTTCCCTGTCGGGGAGCAGCCAGGCTTCTTCAGCTCTTCAAAGTGCTCAGGCATCCTATTCCTCTGCGTCTGCTGCCGCTGAAAAAGCCGAATCGGATTATCGGGATATGGAAAAACTTTACCAGGAAGGAGCCATATCCTTCGAGGATCTGGAGCGATCCAAGCTGGCCCTGGCTCAAGCCCGCTCCGCTTCCTCCATCGCCCTTTCCGGGGTCCAGACCGCCCTGAATGAATCGGGTCGGGAGCTTTTGGCCGTCCAGCTGGCTCAAGCCGAAATCCAGCTGCAGCAGGCAAAGGAACACCTGGATAAAACCCTGCTACAGTCCCCGGTGGACGGCTTTCTGGTAAGCAAAAACTACCAGGCAGGAAGCCTGGTAGCACCGGGTTATCAGCTCTGTGAAGTTGGAGACAGCAATCAACTGCTGGTCATCTTCTTTGTTTCTGAAAAGCATCTGAACCTTTTTCCCTACGGAACCAGCGTCTCGGTATCCTCCGATTCCTCTGAAGCCTCAGGAAAAGTGGTTTATGTCGATATAAACAGCCAGTTTACACCCAGGGAATACCAAACGGGAGCCAACCGGAACAAGACCAGTTTTCTGATCAAAGCAAGCCTGCCGGAGGGTTCTTCCTTCCAGCCAGGGGAAATGGTTCAAATCAGCCTTTCCGATTGAGAAGGTCCCCATAGCCCTCCTTCACCATATCCTCTTTGGGGACAAAGTGAAGAGATGCGCTGTTGATGCAGTACCGAAGCCCTCCCAGCTTCGCCGGTCCGTCGGTAAACACATGACCCAGATGAGAATCGGCCCAGGTGCTGCGGACTTCCGTGCGGAGCATCCCATGGGATTTATCCAGTACCTCTTCCACCACTTCCGAATCCAGGGGCTTGCTGAAGCTGGGCCATCCGCAGCTGCTTTCAAACTTGTCGGCGGACAGGAACAGAGGCTCACCGGTCAGAATATCCACATAGATCCCCTCCTCAAAATGATCCGAGTATTCATTGTGGAAAGGAGGCTCGGTGGCGTTCAGGGTGGTCACCTGATAACTCATATGTCCAAGCAGCTTTTTCCGCCGGTTCCGGACTACTTCCTCCGGGTCTGCCTGAATATTGATGTGGCAGTAACCACCAGGATTTTTATCCAGATAATCCTGGTGGTAATCCTCAGCCGCCACGTAATTTTCCATAGGCAGCAATTCTACCCGGAGCTTTTCTTTATAAAACTTTTGATAGTTGCTGAGGAATCTTCGGGCATGCACCCCGTCTTCCTCTTCAAGGAAATAGATGCCGGTCCGGTACTGGGTGCCGATGTCGTTCCCTTGCCGGTTTTTAGTGGTCGGATCGATTACGGCAAAAAAGTATTCCAGCAGCCGGGGCAGGCTGATGATCTCCTCATCAAAAATGACTTTTACTGTTTCGCTGTGGCCGGTTCTTCCGATTTCGTAATAGGAAGTTTCTGCCGTTTTTCCATTGGCATAGCCCACCTGAGTTTCCAATACCCCAGGTACTTTTTTCAGAAAGGCCTCCACGCCCCAAAAGCATCCGCCGGCCAGATAAATTTCTTTTTTCTTCATCACGGAACCCTCCTAAAGCAATCCCCTCATTTCCGAATCTGTTATTGATGTTAATTATACCCACTTATCTCTTTCCTGTGATATACTTTTGCCAAAGAAGATGAAATAATCGATTTTCAGAATACGAGGTGAGAAACCATGAGAATCATTATTATTGGCGGAGTGGCCGGCGGAACGACTGCAGCCACCAATGCCCGCCGCTATGACAAGGATGCCGAAATCGTCTTGTACGAAGCAGGAGAGGATATCTCCTACGCCGCCTGCGGCTTCCCCTACTTCTTAGGGGGCCGGGTGACGGAGATGAAAGAGCTGGCTCCCCGGGGTCCCGAGTTTTTCCGGGACAATCACCGGGTGGAAGTGCTTCTTTCCCACCGGGTAGAATCCATCGACCCTCTGGAGCAGACCATCACCGTCCGGGATCTGAAAAGGGATCGAACTTTTCAGGACTCCTATGACTCCCTGATCGTGGCCACCGGTGCCACTCCCTTTGTGCCCCCTTTGGAAGGCAAAGACCTTCCCCATGTGTTTACCCTGCGGACGGTTCAGGATGCTTTGCGGATGAAACGATTCCTGGCAGACCATTGTCCCCGGAAGATTGTCATTGCAGGCAGCGGCTTTATCGGACTGGAACTGCTGGAGAACCTGAAAAAAGAGGATAACTCGGTGACGGTTGTGGAAAAAGGAGGCAAGATCACCCCGGTACTGGATCAGGATATGGCCGATTATCTGGAAGAAAAGCTGCTCCATTACGGCATTGATTTTATCAAGGGAACCGCCATCCAGCGGATCGATCCCGAGTACGCCTATCTGGACAACGGAACATCTTTGCGGGCGGATATGGTGATCCTTTCCATCGGCGTCCGGCCCAATGTGGCTCTGGCTAAGGAAACGGGGGTGGCTCTCGGAGAGTTCGGCGCCATTTCCGTGGACAAACATATGGAAACCTCGGTACCTGGAATCTACGCCTGTGGTGACTGCATCGAAACCTTTAACGCCGTCACCGGCAAACCGGTCTATCGTCCCCTTGGCACAACGGCCAATAAAACCGGCCGGATCGCCGGGGAAAACGCGGCCGGGAACCGGCTTTCCTGCCGGGGAAATCTGGGTACCGGCATCCTGAAGGTCTTTGACTATGCCGTCGGTGTCACCGGCCTGAGCGAACGGGATGCCATCGCTCAGGGTTTCGACGTAATCACTCTTATGAAAAAGCTGGCGGATCGGCCCAAGTATTTTGGTGGAAGCCGGATGCAGGCAAAAATCGTAGCGGACCGGAAAACGGGAAGACTGCTGGGGGCTCAGATAATCGGCCGGACCGGCGTCGACAAACGAATCGACGTCCTGGCGGTACTGATTACCCAAAAGGCTGTGGCGGAGGACCTGTTCCACCTGGATCTGGCCTATGCGCCCCCCTTCTCCGTTACCAAAGATGCGGTCCATGTGGCCGGCATGGGACTGGAAGAACTGCTGGGAGAGGACAAGGACTGAGCAAAATGGCCCCTGGAGGAATACCGATTCCCCCAGGGGCTTTTTCATTGTTTGCAGGCATTTTTGATTGGATCAGGCGCTTTCGAAGAAGATGTCTTCGTCCTTCACGCCCTGGCTCTGCAGTTGCTTCACCGTCGGACTGATCATGGGCTTGGGTCCGCACATGTAGACCTTGGACCCTTCCAACTCCATTTCTTTCAGGATGTCGGTGACGAACCCTCTTCTTCCCTTCCAGCTGTCATCGGAAGCCACTACCTTATGATATCGGAACTTAGGATTCTTTTTTTTCATTTCTTCGAAGTAGTCGTCATACATCAGTTCCTGCCCTTTGTTGACCCCGTATATCAGGTGAACCTCCTTGGCGTTGTTTTCCTTCTGGGTCATTTCCTGAACCAGGGGGACAAAGGGTGTGATGCCGATGCCGCCGGCTACGAAGACAACCTTTTCCGCTTCCTTATCCACCAGGAGCTCAGCGCCCATGGGCCCTTCCAACTGAATCTTTTCCCCCACGGAAAACTGATTAAACACGATATCCGTTCCATAGCCCTGAGGGGCTTTCTTCACCGTTACGCTGAGACCAGTTCCGTCCTCATTAAAGGAAGAGATGGAGTAAGCCCGGAACATGACAGGGTCTTTCTGAATTTGAACCAGGATGAACTGCCCTGCCTGATAGTCCACCCGTTCGGGAGACAGGAACCGGAACCGGATTTCCCGGACATCTTCCTTCAGCTCCTTAATCCGCTCGATGACGGCGCCGATCTTCTGACGATCCTCGTAGCCCTCCAGGCTTACATTTTCTGCAGTCAGCAGGGCCTGTTTCCGACTGCTCAGCTCCAGAACGCCGGCCGGGCAGTTGACCACACAGGTCTTGCACCGGATGCATTTGCTGTGGTCGAATTGGTTTTCTTCGGAGAATTCCTGGTATGGTGCCAGCTGCATGGGGCATACCCGGGAACATTTTCCGCAGGAATGGCAAAGGTCCTTATGGGCTACCGTTATTTTTTCGTCGGTTATTTTCGCTACCCCCAGTAGTCTCCCCAGCTTGTAGGACATCATCTGCATGGACCCCATTGGGCAGAAGTGGCACCAGGTCCGCTGGCTAATGACCAGGGTCAGCAAGCCCCCGGCTACCGTTACCATCAGATAGCTGGCAACGAAAATGAAGCCCAGCTTATCCCAGAAGGGATAGGTGCCGAAGACAGCGGAAGCCTTGATGATCTTCCGGGTAATGTTGAATCCAAAAAAAATCAAGAACAGGGCTGCGAAGGTCTTGGACTTGATAAATTTTGGTATTCGACGATTTTTGCTGACTCCCTTCAGCAGAGAATCAAAGAGGCTCCCGTGGGGGCAGAAGTTGCCGCACCAATAGCGCCCCTTAAAAAAAGACAGGGTGGTCAGGGCTAAGATTACCGGCAAAACCAGCAGCCCCAGTTTGGGGAGCCACAGTCCCCCGAAAGCTACCGTCAAGGTAAAGATCCATCCGTACTTACGGATCGGTGAAAAAATTCGATTGGTTTTGATGTAAAAGTTGTTCATGATTTCCCTCCAGGTTGAATGCGTATTGTACTGTTGTACCATATCCTTTGGGAGGGGTTCTGTGATAAAGTTACCGGAAAGGCAAAAGGGCATCTCTGAAAATCAGAGGTGCCCTTTCTCGTGCTGTTCCGCCGCTAAGGCTTCCAGCTCCTGTTCATATTTTGGTTTTTCCAGCTTTTCCTCCTGGATTTCCGGGAAGGTGATTCTCAGGCTCTTTTCCAGAAGCCGCAGAGCCGCCTCCGGATACTTCCGGGACAAGACCCCTAAGGAGGCCATGATGTAGTCGTTGTCGATCAGGATCTCAGCGTGGTCTCCAGGGAAAAGCAGTAGTCCGGTTTCGTTGTGCCGGGCGATTTCCTTCAGGATCTCCACCCTCCCCGGCAGCCGGGTCAAGGCCCCGCCGGTTCCCACGATATACCTGACCTGAGTCAGGTCCTTCCCCTCTGCCAGGGTAGACCGGCCGGAGGGTCCGTATACATAACGGATTTGTCCTGCATGCCGCTCCGTAGCCCGGAGCACCGCTTCCTTGGTGAGCCGTTCTACGAATCGGATTTGTTCTGCCGTATCGGGAATGGCGTTATATTCCCGGAGCACCTTTTCCAGGTCCAATCCGGGCAGGTCCTTTTTAAGAGCTTCCTCCCCGATCAGATCCAAAATGTTGTGCATGTTGACGTAGACGCCCAAGTCCCCTTCCACCGTCCGCTTGGCCTTTGGCTCGGGACTGATGAGGATCCGACCGATCTGGTCCGAATCCTCGGTGACGGAATGAAGATCCGTTGTAGCACCTCCCACGTCAAAGACGATCAGATTGCCAATCCGCTGATTCAGCAGTTTGGTACATTCCATCACCGCCCCCGGCGTGGGAACGATGGGACCGCCGACCAGTTCCCGGACGTGTTCCATGCCGGGAGCATGGACGATGTGGTCCTCAAAGGCATCCTGAATCACTGCCCGGCAAGGCTCCACGTTTAGTTGATCGATTTTCGGATAAACGTTTTCCACCACATAGAGGCGGGTCCCGCTTTCTTCATCAAAGATCAGCCTCATTTCATCCTGATTTTCACAGTTTCCAGCGTAGATCACCGGAATCCTCAGATCCATGCTCCGGATCATCTCTGCATTATGCAGGGCCGTATCCCGTTCACCGTAATCCACCCCGCCGGCCAGGAGGATCAGGTTGGGTTTGATTTCCCGGATCCTTTGAAGATCCGTCCGCCTGAGCTTTCCCGCCGTGATGTGGTGAATGATGCCGCCGGCTCCCAGGGCTGCTTCCTTAGCGGCTTTGGCCGTCATGTCGTAGACCAGACCGTGGACGGTCATTTTCAGACCGCCGGCGGCGGAGGAGGTGGCCAGCATTTCTTCATATTCCAGGGCTTCCGTTCCCATATTCCGAGCCAGATCCTCCATGGCTCCCTGAAGGCCAATCCGGACATCTCCATCCAGAACGGTGGTGGGAGCCTGTCCCTGACCCACGAATACCGGTTCACCGGCATGAATGCCGCTGAATCCATTGACCACCGTGGTGGTGGATCCGATTTCTGCTACTAACACGTCTATCTTCATGGCTGCCCTCTTTATCTGCAATTAACTGCGCCAATGCTATTTTTCCCGTCGTCTTCGTCGCTCTTCGATGATGAAGGTGGCTACGTCGATTCCGTGGCTGTTTCGTCCGAATCCTGCATCGATTCCGGTTTTGACGGCTTCCTCAGGGATTACCTGGGTACCGCCGGCACAGATGATAACATCCTCCCGGATTCCCTTTTCTATCGCCAGTTCGTGGATCCGCTTCATGTTCTTATAGTGGATGTTGTCGTGAGAAATGATAGTGGAGGCCAGAATGACTTCCGCGTTCAGTTCCACCGCTGCATCCACCAGTTTTTCTACCGGCACGGAGGTGCCCAGGTAATGGACTTCGATGCCGAATTTTTCGATGCCACCGTGCTTGATGTCGATGATCTCCCGAAGGCCTACGGAATGTTCATCTTGACCTACCGTGCCACAGACCACTTTGAGGGGATGGGCTGCCACGTCTTCCCGGATTTCAGCATCACTGAGGAGCACCGGTTCCGGCGGGATCACCAGCTTGGAGATGTCGATGTCAAAGTCCACCCGGCCCTTCATTTCAATTCGGGTTCCTTCGGCTTCCTGCATGACTTCCCGGTTGATGACCTCCGGATCGATGAGACCCAGTTTCTTGCCGATTTCCACAGCTACCACTTCTGCGGTCCGTTTGTTGGCAGGAATGAACATGTTAAGCATGACGATGCCATCGGCCAGCCATTCCATTTCCGGCTTCACGATGTCGGTGAGCCGATATTTTGCCGTTTCTGCCATTCGGACGTGAACGTTGTCTTCATCGTTCAGTTCGTCGATGTAGACAATCTTGTCCGGATCTTCAAAGGTACAGCCGCCGATTAGGGCAGAAGGATCGGTCGGATCACCGCCGTACTGGGCCACGTTGTTGTAACCGTAGTGGGCTGTTACGGGAGCCATGTAGTCCTCCTCCCGTTCGTAGATGTAGCCGAAGCCTACCCCACCTTCGATCTTTCGGGCGATGCCGTCTCCATTTCGTTCCGGATACTGGGCAGAATCCACGAAGAATCCTTCTTCTACCGCTTTGAAATAACCGCCCACTTCCAGGATCTCTTCCATGAACAGGCATGCTCTTTCCTTGATTTCCCGGGCTTTTTCACCCAGAGGCCCTTCCATTTTCAGTTCCACCATGTCCATGAGGCCGTCCAGGCCTACCATGGTCTGCTTGGCGGTGTCGCAGGCTTCCATGTTATAAATGTGCCAGGGCACGTTTCGTCCTTCGTCCGGGGTAATGGTGGACTGGATATCCGCCCGGGTCAGTTTGGAAATCAGCATGTTCAGCACATGGGTAACCGTAGCTTCTCTAGCGGAAGAATCCATATATTTGGTGTTCATCTGGGCCCGCATTTTGTAACGGTCACAGATCTGCCGAAGGGCTACTGCGTAGGGCAGGTCCATAAATACCGAAGGAGCCGGGGGCGCCGTCGGCGGTACGGTGGACAGGCAGATATTTTCCGGTTTGATTCCCACTTTTTCCGAGAAGAGGGAGTTGATGGCATGCTGAACGATCAGTTCCGGCATGACTTTCCAGGCTTCTCTGGCGGTGGCATTGGCGTTATGGGCTCCGTCGATCTGGGCGATATCGGCCCAGGCCAGGATGCGCTTGGATTCACAGGCATCCACAAAGGACCGAACACAGTTGATGTTCCTATAAAGAACGTTGTACTGAGGATCCTGATGGGCTCCGTTGATTCCTTCTTCCGCAAACATGACGGCCACGTCCGGGCCTGCCACGCCGGAAACATAGGAATGGTAGTTGATGGGACGGCCTACTTCCTCTTCAATCAGGTCCAGGGCTTTTCGCTGGGCTCTGACCTGTTTTCGGGTGATGGGCACGCCGCCGATTCCCTGGGGAGTCCCTTCCATCAAGCCATCCATGTGGGACTGGCCGGCGGTACGGATGACCATGATGTGGTCGGCTCCATGCCAGGCAGCCATTCTCATTCTCCGGATGTCATCTTCAAAGCGGCCGGAAGCGATTTCCGTGGTAATGACGGAAGTGCCCTGGGGATCGATGAAGTCAAAATATTTGGCGGAGGGCAGAGCTACGCTGTTTTCCAAAGGTGTCGTGCAGTCCCGGTATTCGAAGGGGCCCATTTTCAGGCCGGGGACCGGGGTACGCCAGGTCCAGCCTCTTCTCTTGGGCCGATACTGGTCTAAGTCTTTCAGGATATTTTCAATATCCAATTTTTCATTGTGCTTCAGTTTGATCTCTGACATGCTATTTCCCTCCTTTGAACAGAGCGGTGACTTGATCCCAGCCCTTTCCGGAGGCCAGCATGGTTCCGGCCTCTTTGACGGAAATACCTAATTCTTTGGAAAGCCTGTACACCACATGGCCGGCTCCCTTTCCCATCAGTCCCCGGTCCATGCAGCCCTGAACGATGGGCTGGGTTTCCAAAGAGGAGATGCCCATCCGAAGAAGGACGGCCCGTTCGATGGAAGGACTTGTATTTTTTCTGCCCAGCTCCAGCAGGGGATCCACCACCTGCTCGGTCAGACTCCAGAACCGTTCATACAGTTCCTGGTCGGACAGGCTGGCCAGATGCTTTCTGCGTTCTGCAAAATCATCTGCTCGTTTCATAATCTCAATCCTTTCTATTTTTGGACTTCAGCCTTATTTGCTTTAATCTGAGCCCGGACGAATTCTTCCGTGGATTTGGTTTCTTCTGCCAGGAACCGGATATCTTCTTCGGTTGGCTCTTCTACCTGATAAGTCTTCATGGCGGTTCGGATCAGGGATTTTCTCATCTTATCCAGGTCCACCTCTGTGGTCTTCAGCAGCGACGGATGGGATGGCAGGATGATGTTCTTTCCGGGAATTTCGTCCTTGGGATCCCCGAAGAGAATCTCGATGCCGTTGTCCCGGGCAAAAGACAGCTGGGGCTGGACATGTTTGCCAGCTCCCGTGTATTCGGTTTCCTGGACGATGATGGTCTTGTCCTGATCCAGCTCCTGGGCCAGGGCAAAGGCGGCAGCCAGGGCGGTATTTCCAGCTGGTCCCTTTTCCAGTCCTTCCAGACTGGCCAGGGTTTCTGTCATATAGAATACGCTGCCCTGGGCAATGGTCACATACCGGTCCATGTACCGGAGTGGTCTTGCCGCAGAACGGGGAACATCGGAGCGATCCGGCCAGGAGGAGAAGGGTACTCCGAATCCGGTGTGGCCGGTGGTAAAGGATTTTTTATTGAAGGCTTCATCGGAGGCCATATGGAGACCTGCCAGGGATACAGAAGCACCGATGATGGTGGGATGGGATCCGGCTTTTGCAAGACCTCTGGCGGTGCCGGTCAGGTTTCCTCCGCCAGCATTGGTACAGACCACCACATCCGGATCTTTTCCGTATTTTTCCCGGAACTGCATGGATATTTCATACCCCAGGGTTTCTACTCCGGCAATGCCAAAGGGAGTATAGAGGGAGGCGTTGAAGTAGCCGGTTTCTTCCAGCAGTAGCAGGAATTTGTAGAAGAGCTCCGGTCCTACAGAAAGCTGAACCACTTCCGCTCCCAGGGCTTCACATTTTCTGGCTTTCTCTATGATTTCCGGCTGGCCCACACCCTTGGAGTCGTAGCATTCCTGAACCACGATGCACTTCAGTCCGGCAATAGCCGCCTGAGAGGCAACAGCAGCTCCGTAATTGCCGCTGGTGGCAGCGATGACCCCCTTATAGCCCAGCTTCTTGGCATGGTAGACCGCATTGGCGGCTCTTCTGGCTTTAAAGCTTCCGGAAGGGTTGGCCGCTTCATCCTTGATAAAGATTCGTGCCCCTTTTCCGGCGGGAGCACAGGCTCTGGCCAGGGCGGTGATGTTTTTCAGTTCCAGAATCGGCGTGTTTCCAACGTTGACGCTGTACTGGATGTTCTGCATTTCTTCTAGGGTGTAGCCGGTTTCCCGCATCATCTTCTCATAATCGAAGGCAATGGATCCGCTTTCGAATTTGGAGTAGTCAATGCCAACGGATTTCAGCATGATTTCGGCTTTTCGCCCCATGACGGAGGCGTAATCATTAGCTCTTTCCATTACTTTCCACCTCCGAACAGGATTTCTCTGGTCTGCTTGTCAATTTGAAGCAATTCAGGAATGAATTTCCCGAAGTCATGGGTGTAATAGGGGTTTACTTCAATCAGCTTGCCCGTTTCCATCCTGCCGGTAACGGTTTCGATTTCCACCTGATCCCCGATTTCAGCATCCGCCTGCAGAAAGCCTTTGACCCATAATTCCAGGGGGACGGCTCTGGTGTCGTCGGGTACCTGGGGAGCCCGCTCTTCCGGTGTCAGGATGATTTTATGGATCCGGACCCATTCTCCTTTTTTAATCATGTCGTTTCTCCTTATGAAATTCCCCGGCCGATCCTTAAAAAATTGGCCGGGGTGTTGATTCCTGGTTCTATTTTACGATTTTGCATTCCGGATCGATCATGTCCCGCATGTCTCCCATAATGGCTCTGGGTACGGGGATGGTGATCATGGTGTGGAGGCCCGGTTTGGCGTTGATGATCTGGGGAATGGTGTTAACGCACATGGCGATGGTGCCGATTCCGCCGGGAACTTCCGGGGTGTTGGCCAGATTAATGTTGGGGGTTCCTTTGATGATGACATAGTCACCGGTCTGGACGCCCACCTGTTCCGGCTCGATCTGCTGGGGATGATCCATTTCGATCTTCACTTCTCCGTCCACATATCCGTTGGCCTTCATGGCAACGCCGGCTACGTTTCCGGCAGCAGCGAACCCATATTTGGATCTCCGGTCAACATCGGTAAAGATGGGATCCATGGACTGGGTCACCTTTTCCAGCTTCCAGCCCAAAGCATCGGTGATCATGTTGACGGATTCGGGGAATCCTACATGACCGGATAAATGCTTGGTCTTGAACTCTTCCGGAGTGACGCCGATTCCCTGTTCTTCCATAACAACCGGTCCGAAGGGGGACAGGCTGTTGACTCGCCTGGAGATGATGTGGTCTACGGTTTCGCAGCATCCGGTCATGGTGATGACCAGCAGGTCCATGATCAGACCCGGGTTGATGCCAGTTCCGATGATGGATACACCGTTTTCCTTGGCGATCCGGTCCAGTTCAGCAGCCAGCTCCGGATTCTGGGCCTGAGGATAAGCCATTTCTTCAGCGGAGGATACCACGTTGATTTTCTTTTCCAGGCAGAATTTCAGACGGTCAAAGGCCACTTTAGTAAAGGAATCGGTGGCGGTCAGCACGACGTCAGCGCATTTTTCCTTGATGACGTCTTCCGGGGTTCCGATGATGACGTCCGGTCGGTCTCCCCTGGGAGTTTCAATATAGTCGTACATGCTCTTGCCAATCTTGTCACCACGGCCAACAGCACCTACAATATCCACGCCCTTTTTCTTCAGCAGCATATCGGCCATTCCGCCACCCATGGCTCCAAGACCCCAGATGATTACTTTTACATTTTCCATAATGTGTTCTCCTTTTCTTTTTCCTATGAAGATTCTAGTGATTGACTAATTTTTTAAAACATATCATTGTTTCTCGTCTTGTACCTTTATAATAAGCAAGTTCCGTGCCAATAAAAAAAGAGTCGCCTGGGACTCTTTTCCTGCTTTTGCCTTGGGAGATTCCTGGAGAATTAACGGAATTCCTGGGTTTTAGCGATTGGTTTGCGGTTTCTCTTCGATTGTCTGGGCCACATTGCTGTATTATGCGCAAATATATTTGCTCTATTTTGCAAATTTATTTGCACTTAACTCCCATTTTCCCCATTTTCACCGCTCATTTTCTTCAGCTTGTGCTGCAAGGTCTGTCTTTTAATCTTAAGCCGCTGGGCTGCCTTCGTGATATTTCCATTGGCAATCAGCATGGCCTCCCGAATCAGCGACTCTTCCACATGAGAGAGAAAACTGTCCAGGCCCTTTTCCAGATCTGCTCCCTGGAACTTATGGGTCTCCTGCTGATTCCTTCCCAGCGTGCTGATACGGATATGCCTTTCCGTCAGCACGTGCTCTTTTCCTGCCAGGGAAATGGCGGACTGAATGAGGTTCTCAAGCTCCCTAACATTTCCCGGGAAGTCGTGCTCCAGCATTTTTTCCAGGGCGGAATCGGAAACCATCCAGACCTCTTTGCCCAACCGGTCATTGTGCTTGAGGATGAACTCATCCACCAGCAGGGGGATGTCATCCTTCCTCTCCCGTAAAGGGGGAATGGATAGATTGATGATATTGAGTCGGTAGAACAGATCCTTTCTCAACCGACCGGTCTGAATCAGCATGGCCGGGTCTTCGTTGACGGTAGCGATGATACGCACATCTACGGGAATATCTTTGGTCCCTCCCACCCTTCTGATGTAGTCCTCCTGGAGGACCCGCAGGAGTTTCCCCTGAAGCTCGAAGGGCATAGCATTGATTTCATCCAGCAACAAGGTTCCGCCGCTGGCCTGCTCAAAGAGGCCTTCCCGGTCAACAGCACCAGTGAATCCGCCTTTTGCCGTTCCAAAGAGCATTCCTTCCAACAGGGTTTCCGGAATAGCCGCGCAGTTCTGGGCCAGGAAGGGCCGCTCCTTTCGTTTGCTGTCAAAATGAATGCTTTGAGCAAAGAGTTCCTTTCCCGTACCGGTTTCTCCCACGATAAAAACAGAGGCATCACTGGTGGCCGCCATCCTGGCCGTTTCCAACACTTCCTGGAATCCTTCATTTTTACCAATCAAGTCACTGAAATCGTACCGCTTCAGCTTCAATTCCCCGAGATTTCCCGGTTTCGCCGTTTCCCGATGAAGATCCAGAATCTGATTGGAAAGCTTTTCAAAATCCGTAATATCCCGGGAGAGTTCAATGGCTGCTATGACCCGGCCTTCCGAATCCGTCACCGGAATGGTAGTGTTGACGGTAGTAACCTCCTTGCCGAAACTGTTTAGATAAGTCTGCCTCTTTTCTATGGTCGGGGTATTTTTATAAAGGGCTTTGGCCAGTGTGCTTTCTTCCAAGGGTATGTGAGAGAATACTTTGCGGAAGTGCTTTCCGATGACTGCTTCTCTGGGGGTCTTTTCCAATACGGCCATGGCATGATTATAGATGATGCTTTTTCCCTGGGCATTGACCACGTGGACTCCATCCTTAATGATCTGAGAAAGTTCGAAGAGAACTTTTTCTAATTCTCGGGCGTTCATGGATTTCTGGTCTCCTTTCCGGGCCGGTCTGGCTGATACATTTCCCTGCTGTTCTTCAAAGCTGCTTTCTCTATTATATCAGTTTTTTGATTTTAGTGCAAAATTATTTGCATATGTTTTCCTTGACTTTTACGGCCCCCTCATGTATTGTTAATAGGCGATATATAAATCACAATCAAAGGGAGGACTACTATGCGATTACGAAAAGAACCGGATACCATGCAGGAGGACGACATTCTCCTGATTGCACGGGTTTCCGATGCCCTGGCCCACCCGGCCCGGATAAAGATCTTCCGTTTCATCATGAATGCCAACCGGGATCGAAAGAAAATCTGCAACAAGGACGTGGTGGAGGCCTTCGACTATTCCCAGGCCACCATTTCTCAGCATATCAAGAAGCTGGTCACCAGCGGCCTTCTGGAGGTCCAGAAATCCGACCGCTTCTCCTACTACTACGCCAACCTGGGCGTCCTCATGAAATACCTGGACGCCACCAAAAAATTTCCACCAACTGTATAAGCAGGTCTGCCAATTGGTGCAAAACCACAGAAAAGACAAGTACCCAACTCCGAAAGGCGTTGAAAATGCTTGTCTTTTTTCGTTCAGCACAACTCGAAAATACGCCAATTGGCAGACCTGCTTATACAGTTGGTAACTTTAGGTAATCTTTAGGTTCTTTTAATTGGGATTAAAGGTCCGTTTCCTATAATGGAGTCAGAACATTTATGCTCTTATTCCAAATTATTTAAGGAGGTAAGAAATTATGTCAAAACGCAAAATGTCTGGCCAGTCGAAGCTCATCTGGGTTCTTCTGCTCATTGGCCTTGCTGCCATGGAGTTCCCCGGAGTCTTCTTCTTCCAGAACAAAGTGGATCCGTTTATTCTAGGATTTCCCTTCATTTACGGGTATATCCTGTGCTGGTGGGTTTATATGTGTGCAGTTATGCTGTTTGCTTATAAAACCAGATGGGGACAGCCCAAAGGGGAAGGAGGGGATGAATAATGTCAGGTCAAAATATTGCTGCATTGGCAATCATTGGATTGTTTATGCTGATTCCGCTGGCCATGGGTGCCTATGCCGGTAAAAAATCCGTTCCGACCACAGAAGACTTCTTCGTTCAGGGACGAGGAATGGGCTCACTGGCCGTATTTTTCACAGTAGCCGCCACTTGGTGGAGCGCCTTCGCCTTCATGGGCTCCAACGCTTATTTTTATCTGAAAGGCCCCCTTTACTGGACGGCCATTGCCTGGAACATTCTGTTCGGAATCCTCTACTTTGTAGTTGGAAAACGAGTATGGTTCTACGGAAAGACCAACAACTATATCACACCCAAGGATTTCTTTAAACATCAGTATGGATCGGAAGCCCTGGGCAACATCGTTGCCGTCATCATGCTGGTTTTCACCCTGCCTTATCTGCAGATCCAGCTGACCGGCGGTGCTTATCTGATTGAAGTGGCATCCGGTGGTATCATTAACTTTAAAATTGCTGCTCTGATGTTCTACCTGGTCATCATCATTTATGTATGGTCCGGTGGTCTTCGGGCTGTTGCCTGGACCGATATATTCTACGGAGTCCTTTTATTCTTCGGCATGATTTACGGAGGCATCTATATTGCCAACCTGCTGGGGGGACCGGGAGAAATGTTCGAACAGATAAGACAGGTCAAACCCGAGAATCTGATGCTTCAGGAAAATGCCTGGGTCGCCTGGCTGGCTATGTTCATCATCACACCGGTGGGTTCCTTCATGGGGCCCCAGCTCTGGACCAGAATGTATGCTGTGAAATCTCCCCGGCTGTTTAACCTGATGCCCTTCCTGCTGGGTTTTGCGGCCATCGCCTACATCGGGTCCATGCTGGTGGGTAACTCCGCTGTCATCCTGGAGCCGACCATCGAACAGGCCGACAAGGTCCTTCCGGTTATTCTGTATAAGTATGCACCTTTCGTACTGGCATCCTTCATCATCGCCTGCGGTGCTGCAGCTGCCATGTCTACGGCCAACTCCCAGATCCACTCCATGTCTGCCGTTTACACGGTTGACTTCCACAAAGCTTACATCAACCCGAATCTATCGGAACATAAGCTGGTCTGGGTAGGCAGATGGACCATCCTGATCCTGTCCGCTGTAGCTTATGTGATGGCCCTCTATGTACCGGGACTGCTGGTCAACATCGGTCTGGTAGCCCTGGCCGGTACCGCGCAGGTCATCGTGCCCACCGTTGGCGCCCTGTTCTGGAAACGTTCCACTACGGCAGGAGCCATTGCCGGCTTACTGGTAGGAGTCGGAACACTGATCGTCTTTACCTTCGTTCCAGGAACAATTCCCGGATTCTTCGCCTTCGGAGGCGGCGGACTGTTGTCCCTGATCCTGAACATCATCGTTTTCCTAATCGTCAGCAGCTTTACTAAGGCTAGACCTGAAAGTCTGATGGCAGAACACGAGAAACAGACCGATGATTTCTACAACAAGAAATACTGATCCCTGCTAACAGAAAGGCTCCTCATGACCCATTTCATGAGGAGCTCTTTTTTTATCAATCAGGATGTAACTTATTGGTTTGAATCCAGCAGGCTGTGGTTAAACTTATAACCCACACCCCGGATGCTGATGATAAAGTTGGGTTTTGAAGGGTTCTCTTCGATCTTTTTTCTCAGGTTGCTGATATAGACCATGATGGTGCGGACGTCCCCTTCCAGGCTGCTGCTGTTCCAGGCTGCTTCATAAATCTGTTCGGCTGTGAAAATCTGCCTGGGGGATTTGACCAGCAGGGCCAGGATATCAAACTCTTTGGCAGTCAGTGCAACCGCCTTCATATTCACCATGACTTCCCGGGTCTGGAGGTTCACCAGAAGCCCCGGATAGCGATAAATGGATTTTTCCTCCTGCTGCTTATCAAGCTGAGACAGGGACTGGTTTCGCCGGAGGTGGGCCTTTATTCGGGCAATCAGCTCTCCCGGGAGAAAGGGTTTGGTGATATAATCATCTCCACCGGCAGACAGGGCCACGATTTTATCCATTTCCTCCCCCTTGCAGCTGAGAAATACGATGGGGGCATTGGTGATTCCCCGGATTTTCAGAGACAGGCTGGGGCCTTCAATATCCGGAAGCATGACATCCAGAATGATCAGGTCCATTTCTTCTTTTTTAATCTGTTCCATGGCTTCATGGCCATTATAGGCTGAAAATGGCCGAAAACCCTCCTTGGTCAGATAAGAACGGATCAGATCATTGATTTCTTTTTCATCATCCACGATCAGGATTCTCTCGTTGGGCATCTGAAATCTCCTTCCCTTCTATTTGCTGGATTTGATCGGCCGAATAAATAGGCAGTTTCACGGAAAAGGTGCTTCCCTTCCCGACTCTGCTCTTCACGGAAATACTGCCTCCGTGAGCCTCCACAAGCTCCTTGCAGATGGTCAGCCCCAGTCCGGAGCTGGATGCATTTCGAATCTCCGGGGGAGACTCTGCCCGGTAAAACCGCTCAAACACATAGGGAATGTCGGCTTTGGCGATTCCGATTCCTGAATCGCTGATATGAATCAGCATATTCTCCTTTTTTTTATCGGTCAGAAACTGCAGCAGGAGCCGGTCTCCCGGCTTTGTATATTTAATGGCATTGGAAATCAGATTGGCATAAACTTGCTCGATTCTTTCCGGATCCACAAACAGAAAAACTTCAGAAAGCACTCCATAATCGATTTTTGTTTTTAGCTTCAGGTTGCCCTTTTCAATATCCATAGAATATTTGTTAATCAGACCGATGGTCAGGTCCAGGGCCTCCCTCTTCTGGAATCGGAAGGAAAACTGCTTGGTTTCCAGCTTGGAGAGCTGAAAGAGGTCATTGATCAGCCTTTCCAGAGTGATGGATTTGTTAATGACGATGTCCATGGCTTTCCGAACGTCCTCTTCTTCTTGTATGGTACCATCCTTGAGGGCACTGACATACCCCAGAATGGAAGTGATTGGCGTCCTGAGCTCATGGGATACATAGGAAAGAAGCAGCTCCCTGGATTTTCTGGAGGCCTGGAGTTCGTCCTCCGCTAGTTTGGTAATAGTAATATCCCGGATAAATCCCTCAATGGCAACAGGCTCTTCCCCCTCCATTATGACCGTTACCGTGATTTCCCCATAAATCCTTTTTCCATTTTTATGATAGATAGTCAATATGTAGGTAGCCGGACTGGGTTCCGTGTTTCGCCCTTCGAAAATCTCATCAGCCAGATGGTAATCGGAGGAATCCAGCAGTTCATAGTAATACTTCGGATTGCCGTAAAAGGCAGCGGGGGGATGGCCGGTCATTCGTTCGATGGAGGGGGAAATGTAACTGAAACCCTTTTGGTCTCCCAGGGTATAGTAAAAAATCACGTCGGTGGCATTTTCAGCGATGACTTTAAAGATTCGGTCTGCTCTGGAAATTTCTGAACGTGTCTTTAAAATATAAATCACAAAAATGCAGACATTCAGTACATTGGAAAAGAGGATTTCAACTAGGTAAAATCCAAAGACCTGAGCATACTGGGCTTCAAACAGGGAAAATACGGCTTTTCCGATGCCCCAAATCAGGAAAATGATGGTAAATATGGCTTTTTCTCTTTGGGTAGCGGGCCATCTGGTGTATAGGACATAGCACAGCATCACCGTTAAAATGATTTGATAGGAAGCCACCGGAAGAAATAAAGAAATCAGGTCAAAGTCATAATAAGCCCCGATTCCCATCCATAGAAGCAGGTACAGGGAGAACCGGTACCAATACCCGGGAATGGGGAGCCTTGCAAAGGCATAGGCACCGAACAGGAGGTAGGAGATGTTGAGCATATCCATGGTTTTCCTAAGACCCAGGAAATAGATGGACGGATGGCTCATGTAAAGAAACAGGAACAGCAGGCTCCCTGAATAAAAAATCCAGCAGAAGCCCCAGTATTTTATAAAGCCCCCCCGACTGTCCGTGGAAAACAGAAAAAAGTAGAAGGATGCCATAATCAGGTTCAATAAGATAAAAGGCAGGATAATGGCCGTTTGGTACATGGGCATCTTTCCTTTCCTCTAGAATGGTTTTTCAAGCCTTCTAATCATTATACTCTTTTTTTATGGTATAATCTATACCATACCGGGTCCGGGCATCTCCCGAAAAGTTATCCGAAGACCTTGCACGAAAGGAGCCTCCCATGCCCCCTTCCACCTCTGCACTGATGATTATCTTTATTTTTACCTTCGTCCCCTTGGTTTTGGCTGAGATTGCCAGGAACAAATCCCTTCCGACCCTGGAAAACTTTTTTCTTCAGGACAGGGAGATGTCCCTGCCCTTGGTAATCTTCACCGTATATGCCACCTGGGTCAGTTCCTTTGCCTTTTTGGGCTCCGCTTCGTCTTTCTATTTCAACGGACCGGTTTATCTGACCGCCTTTGCGTGGAATGCCCTTTTCGGAATCCTTTTTATGGTGCTGGGGAAGCGACTCTGGTTTCATGGACGGAAAAACGGCTACATTACCCCAACCGATTTTTTCAACGATATCTATGGATCTCCGGCCCTGAATTTTCTGATTACCATGATTATGCTGGTGTTCACCATCCCTTATCTTCAGATCCAGCTTTCCGGTGGGGCCTACCTCATTGAGATTGCCACTAACGGGCTGATTCCATGGAAAGTCAGCGGCCTGTTATTTTATTTGATTATCATCATCTACCTATGGGCGGGAGGCTTACGGGCTGTGGCTCTTGCAGATGTTTTCTATGGGGTGCTGATATTTATTTCTATGCTTACCATCGGCTTTTTTGCCCTCTATATGGCCGGAGGAACGGAGATGGTCTTTAAGACGATCCTGGAACAAGGCTCTCACCACGTGACTCTTACCGATCCCCAGGGCAAGAGCCAGGTTCTGTCCTGGCTCACCATGTTTTTCGTCATTCCTGTCGGCGCCATTATGGGACCTCAGATGTGGGTACGGGCCTATGCCGTAGGGCAGCCCTCCACCTTCCGGATCATGCCCTTCCTGCTGACCTTCGCAGCGATCATGTACCTGGGCAGCATTTTGTCCGGCTCCGCCGGTATTCTTTTAGCTCCGGATATCCAGAAAGCAGAGACCGTCATACCGGCTATTCTTGTACAATATGCTTCCGGACCCCTTGCTGCTTTTTTGTTCTGCGGAGTTGCTGCAGCTTCTCTGTCCACAGCGAATTCTCAGATCCATGCGGTATCTGCCATTTACACCATCGATATCCATCGCCGATACATCAACCCGAAGGCGTCGGAAAAAAGACTGGTCTTCATGGCTAAATGGGCCGTACTCTTTATTTCTGCCTTCGCGTTTTTGCTGCTGATCAACAGCCCTGTGGTCATCGTTGATACAGGAACCATTGCCATGAGTGGAACGGCCCAGGTGATTATTCCGGTAATAGGCGCTTTATTCTGGGAAAAATCCAATCCCCATGCTGCCATCTGGGGGATTTTATCCGGACTTTTCCTACTCACCATCCTTCGCTTCGGTTTTGGCCTGCCCGCCAGTTACTGTGGCTTGCTGGCCCTTATGATGAACGGGGTCCTCTTCTTCCTTCTGTCCAGCAAGATGAAAACCAACCCCCATTCCTACGAAAAAATCCACCGATATAAGCAAAACTACAAATCACCAACTGTATAAGCAGCTCTGCCAACTGGCGGGTTTTTGAAGGATTTTCATAATCACGAAGATAAAGCCCCTGCAATTCCAGGACAAAGCAAGGATTTGCAGGGGCTTTTTTGTGTCAAAACCCGCCAGTTGGCAGAGCTGCTTATACAGTTGGTTAGTGCAGGCGCTTGATTCCCAGTATCCGGGCTACGATAAAGGCCAGGACAAAGACGCCGGCAGTAAACAGGGCGCCCATCTTCGCTGCTCCCTGAAGGAAGGGATCGACAAAAGCGGCTCCGGCTACAAACAGGGCTACGGTCAGCCCCATTCCGCCAATCAGGCCGGCCATCAGAACATCCCGCTTATTCATGCCTTCCGGCAGTTTAAACTGAAGGAGCAGGGCAATATAAGTGAACAGGGAAATTCCTAAGGTTTTACCCAGAACGATGGCAATCAGAATGATCCAGGTCAGATTGGATATGGCTGCAAATTCCACTCCAGCGTTGGTCAGACCGAAAAACAACAGTCCGAAATCCACAAAGGGGGATACCTGCTCTTCAAATTTGCTTAAGGTAGAGCAACAGACCGCATCATCCACACCGTGGGCGCTATTGTGTGGCATTGACTCTCCGGCGCTGGGTAGGAAGGGCACGATGAAAATCAAGGATAGGGCAGGGTGCAGGTGGGCACTATACATACCAAGCCAACTGATGAAACCGCAAATTAATATATAAGGCCAGTAACTCAGCACGGCTCTGCGCCTCAAATTAAAGGCAATGGCCATAGCAATGGCCACCAGGATCAGCCAGATCGGCTCCACTGGATTCAGGGGATCCGGATAGAATATGGCAATGATGGCCAGTCCGATTCCGTCATCTACTACTGCCAGCAGCAGGAGAAAGTTTACCGCCGGATGACAGGGTCCGAAAATAATTCGGGCCAGCAGCCAGGCCAGGGCAATATCGGTAGCGGTGGTGATTCCCCATCCGTTGGAATATTCAGGACTTCCTATAAAAGTGTTCAGTATAAAGAAAACCATAATAGGTCCAAGAACCCCTCCGGCGGTAGCCATCAGCGGAGTGACCGCTTTTCGTACCGGATTCAGGGCGCCTCCCGGAGAGAGGCTGTTGACGATTTCTACACCGGCTATGGCGAAGAAGAAGACCATGAACACATCATTGACCAGCCAATGAAGGTTGATATGCTCCCCAATGATTGGGGTATGCACAATGTGGTGATAACTTTCCGGAGCCAGATTGGCCCAGACAACAGCAAGAATGACTCCCGCAATCAAGGGAATCGAAAACTCTCGACATCTTCTGATAAACATGTTCCATCCTCTTTTTTCTTTTTTTGATAAAAAAAAAATCGCCTCACGCTAATAGTAACACAAATGGAGGCAAGGGTAAAGAAAAAAAATACTGTATACAATTGAATAATTAAATTTTTAACAATGCGCTTTTCCAATGCATCTATCGTCTCTTAAAAGCCTTGCCAAACGGCTTTTCTGGTCCTCCCGCATCTTCAATTGGCCATACTGATAAAAGTCCAGAATATCTGCATCCTTGACGATTTCTTCCAGCTCTGTGCCCTTTTCTCCCTTTTTACTGTGGTTCCGGGTACTGATGCCAAGCTGCAGGATCTCCTCCTCGGAAAACAGCCGGGTTTCCCGCAAAAAATCCATTACCGGCAGATAGCCTGCCTCTGCGTGGCCATCCTGCCGACCGGTGAGGATCCTGCCGTAATCATGGACTGCGCAGGCACAAGCTGCCAAATCCGGATCTAGACCCCGTTCTTCTGCCATCTGATATCCAAGTTTAGCGCAACTGGAAATATGGACCCGCTCCCAGTCTGGATCCATGTCCCTTTCAGGGACTTCCAAAGCATAACGGTCGATTTCCCGCAGCAAAGCCTTCTGAAGATAAAAAAATCGTTTCATTTGTGGTACGTTTCTCCCTTCATGATCTTAAAGCTTCGGTAAATCTGTTCCAGCAAAAAGATTCGGATCATCTGATGGGGAAAGGTCATTCGGGAAAAGGAAAGCTTGAAATCAGAGCGCCGGGACACTTCCTCGGACAGTCCGTCGGATCCGCCGATGACGAAGGTGATATCGCTCTTACCTTCCAGTGCCAGTTCCTGAAGCTTGAAAGAAAGCTCCTCCGAGCTGAGGGCCTTGCCCTGGATCTCCAGAGAAATCACAAAGGTATCCTTTTTCAGTCGCTTCAGGATGTTCTGCCCTTCTGCTTCCGGATTCTCTTCTTTCAGCTCCTCCACCGTTATGGTACAGTAACGGGACAGACGCTTCCGGTATTCGGCAGAGGCTTCTGTCCAGTATTTTTCTTTGAGCTTTCCCACACACAGGATGGTAATGTTCATGATTTTGCGAATCCTTCCTTAAGGGCAAACATAGACGGGGCTGATCTGGTCCTTGATGATCGTTTCGATGGTCACCCGATCCCCCAGGTAGATTTCTTCTTCCTGCAACAGATTCCGAACCGTCTGAAAAGCCATTTCGGGAAAATTGTTTTCCCGGCTGAGATGGGCCAAAAGGATCCTCCTGCTCTTGTCCCGGGCAGAAATCAGTCGGCAAAGGGTGGAAGCCGCATCTTCATTGGACAGATGCCCTGCCTTTCCCAGAATCCGCTGTTTGACATTCCATGGATAACTGCACATTTTCAGCATATTGATATCGTGGTTGGATTCCAGGACCAAGATGTCGGCGTCCTGGATTTCCCCGTAGATTTCATCATTGATATGTCCGGTATCGGTAACGATGCTGATCTGTTTCCCTCCGGCAAAGAAGGAAAAGCCCACCGGTTCCACCGCATCGTGGGAAATGGGAAAGGGCTTGATTTCAATATCCCCGATCTGAAACCGCTGGCCAGTGATAAAAATCTGCCGCCGCTCTTCCCGGACTTTATTTCCCAGGACAGACCAGGTCTGCTGGTTGGCGTAGGCCTGGACGAAGGGGAGTTTTTTCGAGACAACGGACAGGCTTCTTACATGATCGATGTGCTCGTGGGTCACTAACAGGCCTTTGACCTTTTCCGGAGGTGTTCCAGAACTAGCCAGCCCCTCCAATATTTTTTTGCCACTGATTCCTGCGTCGATCAGCAGGGCCGTCTCCCGGCTGGATACCAGATAGCTGTTGCCACTGCTGCCGCTGGAAAAAGAACAGAAATTGATACTCATGATGTCGCTCCTTATTGTTCGTAGGCGTATATGTAATGGACCCGGTCCTCCCCGAAGGAAATCTTCCAGGCTGGCAGGGCCGTATCGGCAATAGTGGTTCCCTCTCCCTCAAAACTGGAATCGTCCAGCCAGTAGACCAGTTCCACCCCGTGAATGGTGAAGGGTCTTTCCATTTCCCTGGTTTCTCCCATGAAACGAATCAAGGCCTCCGAGGGGGATATGACATTTCGCTTTTTCTGACTGGTCTCCCGGATTTCCAACCAGTAAATATCCCCGTCAACCAGAATACCCTGGCGGAAATAGAGACGGATATAGCTGGTTTCCACCTTCATACCGTTGCTTTGATTGATATATTGTACCACTTTCCGGCCACCGATGCTGGTAATTTTGTCAAAAGAAAGGGTGTTTTCCAATAAGCCCATATCCCGAAGAAAGTTCTCTCCGGCCTTTACAAGCTCCTCCTCCCCGGTATTTCCCGCAGGAGTACGGTAAGACTTTTCCCGAATCTGTTTCTGCAGAATTTCCCTGGTGATTCCGCTGTATTCCACATAAAGCAAGGGAATTTTCCCCGGTGTTTCCGGGATTTCACCCTCCAGGGTAATCTGATTATTTTCCAGGATGGTCAGCAGGGCATCTCTTTTTTCCCTTTCCGGTTCCAGTCGATCCAACCCATAGGTCAGAATCAGAAACAGGTTGGTTGCCAGCAAGGCTACAATCAAAATGGTTTTGGCCTTTGTCCAGTCCATGGGCTATTCCCCCTTTGTCTTCTGATGCCCCAGGGGCTCCGCTGTATATAAGTCAAAATAGGCTTCCTGGTCGTCGAAACGGATTCGCCAGGCTGGATAAGCGGCAGCGGCAATATCGTCTTCCTCCCGAAGAATCCGGTAACAGGGTTCCATGTGCCTTATCTGGTCGGCTACTTCTTCAAAAGTACCGGCCAGGCCCATCTCCCTGGTAAAATAGTCTGCGTTTTCGGCAATCACGTTCAAGGCCGAATAGGCTTCCCTAAGTTCTCTCTCTCCATTTCCAACCGACTGATCGTAGGAGGAAATGTCTCTGCGGAAATAGACCACCTGTCCCCCTTCCACCTCAACGATCAAGGGGTCTTCTTCCGGAAAGGACAGGATCGTCCCCCCCAGTTTCAGGCCAAAATGGAAGCGATATTTGCCCTTGCCTTCCGGAAAATATCGGGCCTCCTTCAAAGCAGGGGTGTAGATGCTGCCGGAGATGCTTTCAAAAGCTCCGTGGCCGGTAATGTAATTAAGCGCAATTTGAAGGGATTCTGCATACCCGGTTTCCCTGCCAGCTTCTACCGGAACCTCCTTATATTCCATCACGCCGTTGATCTGACTGATGAGGATTTTCTGGCCATAACCGTACATATAAATGATGGTGCCGTTTCCCTCTTCGATTTTTCGGACAAAATCAAAAGTCTTCCCAAAAAAAGCCTGGGCCACGGAAGCAAGTTCTTCCTTATCCTGGTTCAGATTTTCCCGGTTCAGAGTGAAAGGCTCCAGATCTGTCTCCAAAAAAACAGGAATCAGGGTGTCATTGCTGATTTCTCCCCCCAAATAAGTGCCCAGCTGGAAATAGGCCGGTGATTCCAACTGCTGCTGTCGCTTGAGGAACTCCGGCAGACGTACCGGCCCGGCGGTGGTGATGATTCGATAATACTTGTTCCGGGGTTCATCCCGAAGCAGCAGGCTTTCTCTGCTGACCTCCCCGTAACCGATTTCGGATACGGTTTCTACGCCGCTGTATACTGAAGAAGATTCAAAGCCATTGACAAAAGCCAGGGCTGTGAGGGGAATTCCGTAATCAAAGCAGGCCCGGACCGAGGGCAGGGACATGACCGCTTGATACTGTTCCTCCGTAATCTCTTCCAGCACAAGGGTTTCCCCTCCTGTAAACTCGGCGATTCCATCCCGGAACGGAATCCATTGGTCTTCCGGCAGGATCCGGTAGGAATCCTCCCCCTGGGACAGGATCATCCGGTCCGGAATCAGCAGCCCTTTGGCCTGTATGGTTTCGTATTCCTCTTCCCGATCTATGAGGCTCCAGTTGTCGGGAGAAATGTTCCCCCAAAAAAAATACAATAGTAGTATTGTCGAAAACGTCAATACTACTAATAATATGCTCTTGGTTCGTTCTATCCGATTGCGATCAGCTGTCTTCAGCATGGGAATTGCCCCTTAATTACCAAATATGGTTTTCAGTAGGTTCTGAAGGAATGTGGTAGTCCCGGACTGGGTGGAGTTGAATATCTTCGCATCGGTGGCGGCTACTTCTTTTTCCTTCATCACAACCAGGTTTTCAGAAGAAAATATGACCTGTCCGGCGGAAATGGTTTCTACACGGATCCGGTAAACCCCGGGAGTCACTTTCTCAAATTTTTTCGTATAAAAGCTCAGGTTGTTGGAGGTGGTATAAGTTTCCGGTTCTCCAAGGGGAACGCTGACCACTGTGGCGGCCGGCTTTCCTTCCTCCTTGGCCTGCTGAGCCTTCTCCAACTCATCCAGAGACATGGAGTACAGGACGTCGTTGACCTTCTTCTTTTCTTCCGTTACCCGGACCCGGATGGTCTTGGGCTTGGTAATCTTTACCGATACCAGGAGGTTGGTGGAATAAGAAGTGCTGCTGTCTGTGGGGTTGACGATGGTCACTGCCGGATCGGAGGACGCAAAAGAAGTCGCTGTGGAAAATACCATAGCAAGCATCAGGGTAATCAGTACCAGAAGCTTCTTCATTCTTCATATCCTCCTCTCTCAGATTTTTAGAGACCTTTCGCTATCCCTATTATACAACACGAATGTTACAAACGTGTTACATTGCCTTTAAAATCCCTTTACATTTCCCTGGTACCTATAGCATAATAAAAGGGAATCGGAAAGGAATCATGACATGAAAACTGTGAACATCTATACCGACGGGGCATGCTCCGGCAATCAGAATGACGAAAATTTGGGGGGATGGGGGGCTGTCCTGGAATATGGAGAGCATGAAAAAGCCCTCTTTGGCGGAGAACGGGATACCACCAACAACCGGATGGAAATGAGGGCTCTGATTGAGGCCCTGACTGCCCTCAACCGGGAGGGCCTCCGGATACGGGTTTTTTCCGACAGCGCTTATCTGATGAACTGTTTCCGGGAGAAATGGTACGAAAAGTGGCTCCGAAACAACTGGATCACTTCCTCCAAAACACCGGTAGAAAACCGGGATCTATGGGAGAAGCTTCTCCCTTTTCTTGAAAAGCACACCATCGAATTTTACCGGGTCAAGGGGCATGTAAACCTTCATGCCAAAGGAACCAATCTGGACGCCATCTACAAAAAATTTGTGGAATGGAACGGACCAGAATTCGATTACGATGATTTTTTGTATGTGACAGAAATGAACAACCGGGCGGATGCTCTGGCCAACAAGGGAATCCAGACCCTGTTATAGCTTCCAGTTCCGGTCCAGGAATCGGGTGATTGATGGTGTCTTGACCCAGATGGCATCCTTCGGGCACATTTCCTGACAGCAATAGCACCGGATGCAATGTTTGTAATTATATACGGGAACTCTTTTCCCCGGCTTCCCTCCGGGGAATTTTAATGCGTCATCACCAATGGGACAACTGTCCACGCAAATCCCGCAGCGGACGCACTTATCCCGGTCAATGACCGGCCGCTTTTTCAAAAACCCTTCAATGGGCCGCAGCAATCGAATCTGGGTTTCCTCCGTGGTGCCCCGATAGACATCGAAATCTGCTTTTCCAAAACGGTCAAAGGCTTCCTCTTTGGTCAGGATACTTTGGCCGTCATGGATCTCAATGTTTTCCAGACTTCCCTGCCCCACTCCCATGGCCTCACCCATAACGTTGGTGGGTACCAGGGCAGGGTCTAGACCGATCAAAAGGGAGAACACCGTGTCCAGGGCTACCGGGTCGCTGGAAAGGAGCAGTACATTCATCGCCACGGGGGTTCCCGACTGGGGGCCATTTCCTTCCATAGCCATAATGCCGTCCATGATGTGAAGCCTGGGTTTCACCAGTATGTTCAGGTCGGAAAGCATCCGGGCAAAGCTCATGGCGTCGGGGCATTTGGCGTGAAAGGCCATCTTATTGATGCCATATACACAGCCAAAGGTGTTTTTAACTGCTCCGGTGATTCGTTCCAGCTGATGGGTCTTCATCTTGCAGATATTCAGGATGGCATCCGCTTCCAGGACCCCTTTGGCCAGAATAAAGGATTTGGTATGGTTTCCTGCTTCAAAGGTGGTCAAGACCCCCTCATGAAAATCTGCCAGGGGAACCTGATTGCGAAGGGCTGCTTCTTTCAGGCCACAGCTTTCGGCTGTTTTTTCCGTTCCGATCACCGGATTCCCGGGAGAATCCCCATAGGAAAGTGATCCGTATCCTGCTTCCTGCATGAGGCGGATCACCCCTTCAAAAACAGCGGGGTGGGTGGTAACGCACTTTTCCGGTGGAGCCTTGGCCAGCAGATTGGGTTTCAGCAGAATCTGCTCTTCGGTCCGGAAAAATGCTTCCCAGCCTCCCAGTGCCCGGATTCCAGATTCCAGAGCTTCTATTACCTTGATTTTTTCATACGACGAACAGGAAATTACTGCTACCCTACTTTTCGACATTCCGCCCTCCTGCTTTGCATTTCTTAGTCAAATGGGATATAATCTTTTTTATCTTTTTACACTATTTCAATTATAATCGATTCAATGGAGAGTTACCATGTTCAATATGAATAATATCCGAAAAACCCTGCTCCGAAAGGGAGCAGCCTTCCTGCTGATCCTTATCCTGCTGGCCGGATCCCTTTCTCCCGCCTTTGCAGCAAACGAAACGATCTACGATACCGACGCCGTCCGACTGAACCGGATGGGCCTTTTTCTCGGAACCGGCAATGGCTTTGATCTGGAAAGCACCATCAACCGCCTTCAGGGCGCCGCCTTGTTCATCCGGCTGATGGGAGAGGAATCGGAAGCCCTGTCGGAAAAGAATGCCCATCCCTTCCGGGATGTTCCGGAGGGCTGGGCTTCTCCCTATGTGGGCCAGATGTTCGATCAGGGATATTCCCGGGGGATTTCTGAAACTGCTTACGGAACGGGCGGAATGACAGCGGACCAGTTTGCTGCCTATATTCTTCGGGCTCTGGGCTATGAGGAATCCAGGGGGGACTTTGTCTGGTCCCAGTCTCTGAGAACCCTCCAATCCCTGGGAATCATTACTCAGGAGGATTACAGCCGGATCAGCCGGGGAACCTTTACCCGGGATTATGCCGTCCGGCTGGCCAGCGCTGCCCTGGATGCCTCTCTGAAGGACCAGGATAAGACCCTTTATGAAAAGCTTCTGGATCAGGGAGCCATTGCTGCCTACAGCAGGATGATGCCGGAACCGGTAGAATCCGGAACGCCGGTCACATCCTATGATGATATGACCCGTATTTTTCAGCGGATGCGGGCGAACCTGCAGTACTCCGCCACCCTCAGCACCCAGGGGGTATCGCTGGGAGAAATCAAAGAGTGGCTGGATAGCATCGTCAAGACCTCTGCCGCTGATGTCTGGGGCTGGAACCTGGTTTCCACCTACGTGGAAGACCGGAATCATCCATTAAAGGTTTCTGTTCGCTGGCTTTACAGCGACGGTTATGAAGTATCCCATGCCATCCTCTATCCGGAATCCAGTCCGGAACTTTCTGACCGGAACAAGGAAATACGAAAGGTTGCTGAGGATTTCCTCCAGGAGTACATCCGGAAAGGTATGACGGATCAGGAAAAAATTAAAGCCGTTCATGATTACCTGGTACGGACCATCCGGTATGATTCGGATCTGCCCATCAATCTGAGTCCCCAGTCGGACAATGTTTCCGACTCCTATCTGGTTTATGGAGCTCTGGTCAACAGAGTGGCGGTGTGCGACGGTTATGCGAAGGCGTTTAATATGTTTATGGACATCCTGGCCATTCCCTCTGACCGAATCGTCGGGCTATCCCTTCAGAACAACAACACGGTCAACCATGCCTGGAACCGGGTCTATCTGGACGGGAACTGGAAGTACCTGGACGTAACTTGGAATGATCCGGTTCCGGACCGGGGCAATTCTGTTCAATATGACTATTATCTGGTCAGCGAAGAAAAAATGGAACAGGATCACAGCTGGGATGAGGATCAATTCCGGGTCCGGTATTTCTAAGGAGGAGTTTCATGTCTTACTATTTTCCGATTTTGCTCATCGTCACCTCTAATGTACTGTACCACATCTGTGCGAAGAGCGTTCCGGTGCAGATGAATCCCATGGTCAGCCTGATGGTCACCTATCTGGTAGCCGGCGCAGGAACCCTGACCTTGTTTCTCCTGTTACCGGACCTTTTTTCCGGAGGATTTAAAAGCCAGACTAGTCTTCTGAGTCAATTCCGAATGACCAATTGGGCTCCGGTGGTCCTGGGAATCGTCATCGTCGGTTTGGAGTTGGGTAACATCCTGATGTACCGGGCTGGCTGGAACATCAGTCTGGGATCCCTGGTAGCCAACATCAGTCTGGCTGTCATTCTCATCGGGGTGGGGATCCTGTTTTACCGGGAAGTGATAACGGTCAGTCAGATGATTGGGATTGCTCTTTGCCTGGCCGGTCTATTCTTTATCAATCGTCCGGGAATATAAAGACCGGAGGGTGTCCATTCGACAAATCCCTCCGGTTGTTTTAATAATAGCCATATCGTATATTTGCGATGTACGATATGGCTATTCTCTTCCCTTCACTTGCGGCTGTTTTCCTTTTCAAGATCCAGCAGCAATTCTTTGATGTTGATTCCTCCACCATACCCCACCATCTTGCCACTGGCACCGATGACCCGGTGGCAGGGGATGACAATGGCAATCCGGTTCCGGTTGTTGGCCAGACCAACCGCCCGGGAAGCTTTAGGGTTGCCAATCAGCTCTGCCACTTCTTTATAGCTTCTGGTTTCACCATAAGGAATGGTTCGCAGGGCATCCCAAACCCGGACCTGGAATTCTGTTCCCTCGGTCAGCAGCGGAAGTCCGAACTCTTTCCTCTCACCGCGGAAATATTCTTCAAGCTGCTCTTTTGCCTGGAGTATAATGGGTGTCTCTTCCACCTCGTAGGGTCCGTCATATTCGGCAGCGAACCGGATTTCGTCTCCGAAATCGATGTAATTGATCATGCCCCTCTGCTCTCCGATGGTGATGACACCGGCGGGCATGTGCCGATATACGCTTATTTTCTGCATGGTTCCTTCACCCTTTCCTGTAACAGTTCCCCACCACACCGACAGCGATACCGGTGGGTCCGGGTAACGAGAGGGGACTTCCTCTGCCTTCGAAACACTGCGCCGCAACTGCGGCATGTGATAATATATCTGGCCGGTTTTTCGACTGCAGCCTGCTCCTGAAGGCCCAGCAGGGAGACAGAAATCGTCCTTTTGATTTGATAACCGAAAGCTTGATTCATCCGATTCCCGTAGGTTTTCCAAAGAGAGCTGTGGTTCTGGCATCCGGGGCAAGTATGGAGGATCTCGTGGGCCAGGATTTCTTTGACCACTGGCTTTCCTCCTTCCAGTATCAAAGAGGACACTTCGATTCGAAAGGATCCGTCTTGCATCCGGCAGCATCCCAGTCGCTTTTTTGCCCGACTGTTGATCAGGACCTGATCTTCGATTCGGTCCGACAAGGGAATTCCCAAGGAACGGGCTTCCTCCATTACCTCCATCAGCCAGTTATTGATCATGATGTATTCTGTCATGGTTTCTGCTCTTTATCCTGCTTTTACAGGCAGTGTTTCACGTGAAACTCAGGCCAGAGACCTTAGAAGTTCAACGATTCTTTCCAATTCTTCCCGATTGAAGCATTGTATTTCCAGTTTCCCTTTGCTGCCGCTCATCTTTAACTGAACCTTGGTGCCCAGGATGGATTTCAGTTCATCCTCCACAGCAGCTACGTCCGAAGATTTCTTTCGTTTCAGCGGTTTTTTCTTGCCTGCCCGGGTCTGGGCCAGCTTTTCCATCTCCCGCACAGATATTTCTTCCTTGGCTGCATACTGGGCCAGTTCAATTTGCCGGGTATGACTTTCAATCGTAATCAAGGCTCTGGCGTGGCCGGTGGTTAGCTTTCCTTCCGTTACCAAATCCTGAATTTCCTCCGGCAGCTTCAGCAGCCTCAGGGCATTGGTAATGTACGGACGGCTTTTACCTACGCTCCTGGATACTTCCTCCTGAGTCAAGCCGAAGCTACCAATCATTTCAGCGATGGCTCTGGCCTCTTCCATAGGATTCAGATCTTCCCGCTGCATGTTCTCGATGATGGCTACCAGCATATTCTGTTCTTCTGTCAGCTCTCGTACAATACAGGGGACTTTTTTTAAGCCTGCCTTTCTGGCGGCCCTCCATCGCCGTTCCCCGGCAACGATTTCAAATCCCTTTTCGGCCCGCCGCACCATGATAGGCTGGAGAATGCCATGGACTTCAATGGAATCTGCCAGTTCCCGAATCTTTTCTTCGTCAAAGTGCTTCCGGGGCTGCCGGCTGTTTGGACACATTTCATGGATATCCAGATAGATCAGCCCGTTATCGCCCTGATGACTGGATATCTGGGGATCCCGGACATCAGCCGGTCCGATTTCGATATCTTCAAACAAAGCACTGAGACCCTTTCCCAGGCCACCCTTTCTGCTTGCTACCATTCGGAACCTCCCTCCATCTCCAGGAATTCTTCAGCAAACTCCAGATAGGCAAGAGCCCCTTTGGATTTCGGGTCATATTCGGTAATGGGAAGGCCGAAGCTTGGTGCTTCTGCCAACCGGATGTTTCGGGGAATCACCGTCGAATATACCTTGGATTTGAAATATTTTTTAACCTCATTGACTACCTGAATGGAAAGGTTGGTTCTCCCGTCAAACATGGACAGGATGACACCTTGGATTTCCAGCTTCGGATTGAGGCTTTTGCGGACCAGATCGATGGTGCTGACCAGCTGGCTTACTCCTTCCAGGGCATAAAATTCACACTGAATTGGAATCAGAACACTGTCCACCGCGGTCAGGGAGTTGATGGTCAGCAACCCCAGGGATGGGGGACAGTCAATGAAAATATAGTCGTATTGGTCACGGACACTGTCCAACGCCCGCTTCAGGCGCTTTTCCCTGCCTTCCAGCTTGACTAGTTCTATCTCGGCTCCAGCCAACTGAACACTAGCAGGAACGATATCCAGATTTTTGACGATGGTGGGAAGAATAGCTTCTTCCACTTTCATCTTCTCGTCGATCAGTACCTCGTAGGTGGTCTTCTCCAGCCCCTTCTTCCGGATGCCGATTCCGCTGGTCGTATTTCCCTGGGGATCGATGTCCAGGATCAGTACCTTTTTTCCTTTCAGGGCCAGGCAGGCTGCCAGATTGATATTTGTAGTGGTTTTACCCACTCCGCCCTTCTGATTGAATATTGCTATAGCTTTTCCCAAAGTAAATCCTCCATATCGCTGATTTCATAAGTCAATTATATATCATCCCAGGCGCTGCCACCACCGTTTTTTTCATTCCGCCGGATGTTTCACGTGAAACATCACAAAAAAAAGCTGCTGAAGGATCACTTCAACGGCTCTTTTGCAGGGGTTCCGGCTTTTCTTGGGTAAGATGCCGGCGTATGTTTTATTTTATTAATGATCAGGATGACATGGCTGGATTCCAGTCCAGGAATCGTTACCCTTCGCTCCTCGGAGAGAATCCCCCCCAGGGTACGGACAGCGCCTCCGCTGCTTTTTATTTCCTGAAGGGCTTCCGGTCCTTTATAAGCCAGCAGGGTTCCTCCCACTTTCAAAAAAGGCAGGGTGTATTCAGACAGGACCGCCAGGTTGGCTACGGCCCTGGATACGCAAAGGTCGTATTGCTCCCGGTGCTCCTTCATTCTGGCCAGGTCCTCTGCTCTTCCGTGAAGAGTCCGGACATTGGCAATGCCTAGTTCTTCGATGAGTTCATCAATGATCTTCAATCTCTTTTTCAATGAATCCATCAGGACAAACTGCTTATCCGGGAATACCAAAGCCAGAGGGATCCCGGGGAAACCAGCACCGGTCCCTACATCAATGATTCTATCCGCTTCTTCCATCTCCGGAAAGGAGCTGCAGGTCAAAGAGTCCAGGAAATGCTTTCGAATGAACTCTTCCCGGTCCGTGATTGCAGTCAGATTGACCTTATCATTCCAGGAAAGAATCCCATCCATATAAGCAAGAAACCGGCTTATCAGCCTTTCATCGGCTGGAATTCCTAATTCCATGATTCCTTGCCTCAGGAGGAGTTCAGCTTTTGATTGTTCCATTGTCTCTCCCCCTTTCTTTCCGTTTTTCCTTCTCCAAATGAATCAGCAGCACGTTGATGTCCGCCGGTGATACACCGGAAATTCTGGAAGCCTGACCCAGGGAAACAGGTTGCAGTTGGTTCAGCTTTTGCCAGGCCTCGATACGCAAACCATCGATTTTGCTGTAGTCCATATCCAGTGGCAGCTTCTTTTCCTCCATCCTTCGAAATCGCTGAATCTGCTGCAGCTGTTTGCCGATGTACCCTTCATACTTAATCTGTACTTCAATCTGCTCTCTGGCGTGGCGGCTCAGGACCGGCCGCTGAGGATCCAGTTGTTCCAAATCCTGATAAGAAATTTGAGGTCGACGGAGAAGGTCTGCCAGAGAATACCTGCCCTTCAGTGAACCGCTGTCCTTTTCTTCCAGAAGTCTTTCCGCCTGACCAGGTTTGATAAAGGTCTCTTCCAGCCTTTGGATCTCCTGTTTTACCAATTCCTTTTTATTACAATATCTCCTATATCTTTCCTCTGTTACCAATCCCAGGGATTTTCCTTTTTCTGTCAAACGAAGATCCGCGTTGTCCTGCCTCAGAACCAGCCTATATTCAGCTCTGGAGGTCATGATACGATATGGCTCATTGGTACCTTTTGTGGTCAAATCGTCGATGAGAACGCCAATATAAGCCTCACTTCTATCCAAGACAAAGGGCTGTTTTCCATTTATTGCCATTACCGCGTTAATTCCAACCATCATTCCCTGGGCTGCCGCTTCCTCATACCCGGAGCTGCCGTTAAACTGGCCAGCGCAAAACAGGTTTCGGATATGGCGGTATTCCAGGCTTGTCTTCAGTTCCAGCGGATCAATGCAGTCATATTCAATGGCATAAGCTGGTCGGACGATCTTGATTTCTTCCAGTCCGGGAATCGTTCGGTAAAAAGCCAGCTGTACGTCTTCCGGTAGGGAGGAAGACATACCTTGGATGTACATCTCATCGGTGGTAAGTCCCTCCGGTTCGATAAAGGTCTGATGCCGTTCCTTGTCGCTGAAACGATTGACCTTGTCCTCAATGGAAGGACAGTATCTTGGACCCACCCCTTCAATCTGACCCCCGAACAAAGCGGACCGATGAAAGTTATCCCGGATGACCTGATGAGTTGCTTCATTGGTATAAGTCAGCCAGCAGCTGACCTGCTCCCGCTGAAGTTCGTCATTCATAAAGGAAAAGGGAACGATTACTTCATCTCCCTTCTGTTCTGTCATCCGCTCAAATCGGAGGCTGGAAGCCAACGCTCTGGCCGGGGTTCCGGTTTTGAACCGCCGGAGTTTCATTCCGTGTTTCTTCAGATTTTCAGCCAGTTCCATGGAAGGAGAAAGTCCGTTGGGTCCGCTGAAAAAGGACCACTCACCAATAAAGATCTTTCCCCGCAGAAAGGTTCCCGTTGCCAGAATGACGGCCCTTGCCAAGTAGGCAGACCCGGTATTGAGGATGACTCCCCGGACCTGACCTTCCTCTACGATTAAATCCACCACTTCACCCTGCTTCAGATCCAGTCCCTCCTGCTCCTCCAGCGTTTTTTTCATTTCCAGGTGATAAAGATTCTTATCTGCCTGGGCTCGCAGGGAATGGACGGCAGGACCTTTAGCCGTATTCAGCATCTTGCTCTGAATAAAGCTCTTGTCTATGTTGAGGCCCATCTCTCCTCCAAGGGCGTCAATCTCCCGGACCAGGTGCCCTTTCCCGGTGCCCCCGATAGAAGGATTGCAGGCCATCATGGCCACCGACTCCAGGTTGATGGACAGGAGCAGGGTCTTCTTTCCCATCCGGGCTGAGGCTAATCCGGCTTCGCACCCGGCATGACCGGCTCCAATGACTACAATATCATATTCATCCATAATGTTATGCTTCATATATTATTTGCCCAGGCAGAACCGGGCAAAAACCTCCTCTATTATAGTATCGGTGACCGTCTCACCGATGATTTCCCCAAGCAGCTCCCAGGCGCTCTTCACGTCAATTTCGATGAAATCCAAAGCCGCTCCTTCTTCTGCCTGGATCCCGCCGTCCCGAATGAAGGAAAGGGCCCGGACCAGCAGATCCTTTTGACGGACATTGGAAACCAACAGGCTGTCCGTTTGCTTTACTTCTCCGCCGTAGACCAATTCTTCCAGTACTGCTTCCACTTCCTGGATGCCCGATCCGGTGGCGGTACTGGTATGAAGAATCCGGGCCTCCGGCAGGAGCGCCGCCACTTCCTGATAGGTTATTTTCTGATTCAAGTCTTCTTTGTTTATTAAAACCAGCGCTTTTCTTCCCTGGAGCAAGTCCATAATCTCCCGGTCTTCCGGGGAAATTTCCTGACTTCCATCCAGAATAAATAAAACCAGATCCGCCCGGTTAAAGGCTTCCTTACTTTTTTCTATGCCAATGCTTTCGATTCGGTCATCGGTTTGGCGGATTCCCGCCGTGTCGGTCAGCTTAATGGGTATACCCCTTATATTGAGGTATTCCTCAATGGTATCCCGGGTGGTGCCGGGAATATCCGTCACGATAGCCCTGCTTTCCCGGAGAAGAGCATTCATGAAGGAGGATTTTCCCACGTTGGGCTTCCCTACGATGGCCACTCCGATGCCCTCCCGGATCATGCGGCCTGTATCAGCGGTGGATATTATATTTTCAATTTCATCGCCTATTTGCGATAGTCTATTTTTTAAGGATTCATAGGTCATTTCCTCAATATCTTCATCGGGGTAATCAATGTTGACTGCCAACTGAACAAGAAGGTCCATCAACTGGTCCCGTATCCGGGAAACCTCTCTGGAAAGACTGCCTTCTAACTGATAAATGGCCACATCAAAGCCCTTATCGCTTCTTGCCTTTACTAAATCAATGACCGCTTCTGCCTGGACCAGGTCCAGTCTGCCGTTTAAAAATGCCCTCTTTGTAAATTCTCCCGGCTCCGCCAGCCGTGCTCCCCTTTCAAGCACCAGGGACAGAATCCGACGAAGGGCGACGATGCTTCCATGGCAATGGATTTCTGCCACATCTTCAACAGTATAAGTACCGGGACCCTTCATGAAAACAGCCAGGACTTCGTCCAGAATTTCTCCCGTTTCCGGGTGGCGGATGTGGCCATAGGTCAACATACGGGGAACCAAGGGTTTTGGGGATACGGATTGAAAAATTTCTAAAAGGATTCGCTCGGATTCCTCTCCGCTGATCCGTATGATGCCGATTCCACCTTCTCCATAAGGGGTGGCTACTGCTGCAATCGTATGATCCATTGTACTCTCCCACGCTCTCAAAGCCAATAAACTGAAAAGTAACCCGTGAAACACGGGTTACTTGAATTATTTGATGTCAATGATAACCCTTCTGTAAGGCTCTTCTCCTTCACTTCGCGTGACTACATCCGGATTGTTCTGCAGGGTGGAGTGTATAACCTTTCTTTCATAAGGATTCATAGGCTCCAGCCGCACGCTCTTTCTTGACTTCTTAACCTTTAATGCTAATCGGTTGGCCAGCTGCTCCAAAGTTTTTTCTCGTTTGGAACGGTAATTTTCAGCATCCACAACAACCTTGATATATTTTCCGTCTCCCTTATTGGCCACCAGGCTGGTAAGATACTGGATGGCATCCAGGGTCTGGCCCCGCTTGCCGATGATGGTGCCGGAGTCTTTTCCCTCGATGTCAACGAATATCATTTCTTCGTTTTCTTTAGCCTCAACCGATACTTCCAAGCCCATGGTTTCTGTTATACTTTTCAGAAACTGGAGCACTCGGTTATCCTCGGCTACAGCTATCAGATTATCCGGTCTTTCTTGATGAATTCCCTCTGCTCTATCGCTGCGAGGCCTTTCCGGTCTTTCAACTCTTTCCCTGGGTTCTCTGAAAGCTCCATCTTTAGGACCATCAAAGGATTTTTTGCCCGGCTTCCTATTTCTCTTTTCCCGTCGGGGTTCTCGTTCTTCCCGAAGTCTGCCCTCTTCATTATCCTCTTTGGTTTCGATTTTTTCAGTCCGCTCCGTTCGTTCAACGGGCTTAACCGGCCGTTCAAAAGCCGGTTCTTTTTTTACTTCCGGTTTGGGCTGAGCCTTGATTTCCGGTTTTGGAGCTTCTTTTTTCACGACACGAACCTTGGCCAGTTTGGATCCTATCCCGAAAAAACCCTTAGAAGGTTCTTCCAAAACGATGACATCCACCTGGTCTCTTGTCAGTTTTAAATCTATCAGAGCCAGTTCAACAGCATTTTCTACGCTGACTCCCCATTTTTCTGAATAGTCCATCTGTGTTTCCTCCACACTGCTTACTTTGATTCCCTCAATTGTTTCCGTATTTTATTCAGACGCATGTTAAACAGAATCTGAACTGCAGTGCCCACAAACCAGTACAGGGCAAGGCCTGCCGGGAATGAGCGACCCATCCACACGATCATCACCGGGAAGAAATACTTCATGATGCTGGTCATAGATGACATGGGATTGTTGGGGTCCACCTGAACCTGACTCTGGGTCTGGGAAAAAGAAATATACGTGGTGATCCCGGCCCCTAACGGCAGAACCCAGGAATCCGGCTGACTCAGGTCCATAATCCAGAAGAAGGATTCGTGAACCGCCAGCATCATATCTGGATTATCGATGAAATGCATTGGGTTTCTGAGCAGTACAAACAATCCGAGAATAATAGGCATCTGGATCAGCATCGGCAGACAACCGCTTAACGGATTGTATTTTTCTTCTTTATAAAGTTCGGATAACTTGGCGTTCAGCATTTCCTTGTCGCTGGAATATTTGTTCTGAATCGCTTTTATTTTCGGCTGCAGGTCCGTCATCCTCGCTGATGAATGGATCTGCTTGGCATACAGAGGATACAGTAGGACTTTTATGATGATCGTAAATACGATCAAGGTAAATCCATAATTCTGTATGAAGCCGTAGAGAAGGTTCAGCATCATCCCCATAGGGGTAGCTATAAAACCCATTATTGTATTATACATTCAGTTCCTCCACTATTTTAAAGGATCGTACCCACCCGGATGAAAGGGGTGGCATTTCAAAATTCGTCTGATTCCCAGATAGCTTCCCTTTAATGCTCCGTATTTTTCCACCGCCTGGATAAAATAGCTGGAACAGGTAGGATAGAACCGACAGGATGGCGGAAAGAGGGGCGAAATGAATAGCTGGTACCCGCGTACCAACAGAATCAATATTCTTTTCAGCTTCTTCACCTTCTTTAGTTATGGGTCGACAATCAACCGGTCTTTCCTTTTACCTTCAGGCCGGCTCTGGCAATGGCTGACTTCAGGGATTTTTCTACATCCCGGCACTTGGTACCGTGGATGGTATTTCTGGCAATGATAATGATATCAAAACCCTGAAGCAATTCCCCTTCCAGTTGCCGATAACTTTCCTTCATCAGTCTTCTTGCACGGTTTCTCTCGACGCTGTTCCCTACTTTCTTGCTGGCCAGAAATGCGATCCGGTTAAAATCCAGTTGATTCTTCCGGTAAAATACGACCACATATCGATCACCAACAGATTTCCCCTTGTTATAAAGGGCGCTGAAATCACTCTTTCTGCGTAAAACATTCGGTTTAAGCATTGCTCACCATTCTGTCTGAGTACCTTTAAACAAAAAGACCACTTCTGCGGTCTCTATGCGGTTAACTCTTTTCTTCCTCTTGCTCTTCTTCTCTTTAATACATTTCTACCGTTCTTTGTCTTCATTCTTTTTCGGAAACCGTGTTCCTTTTTTCTCTGTCTTACCTTCGGCTGATACGTCTGCTTCATATCCAAACACCTCCTTGCTTGTTTTAATTTTCTGATTGCAGGATCTGAATTTCAACCCCGCATACATACCGTATTAGTATAACCAAAGACATTTGAAAAGTCAACCATTTAGTCTTTCATAATTAATTAATTTCCCGCATATTCATGCTCCCAGGCTCTTATTAACCCCTTATTTAACTAGATATTGTGTCCAGTGTGAAAACTATGCACAATATTATCCACCGTCTGTGGAAAAATCCTGCTTTTTGAAAAAATCCTTCGTCAAATTTCCCCCTTGCCTGTGGATAACTTTTTCTGTATGATGTATTTACATGGTCCGAAAGATCAAAAAACCAGTGAAGGAAGCAGCAATGAAAAATCTTAAGAACAATTGGCAAAAAGTACTGGAAGTACTATCCAACGAGACCACGGAAGTGGGTTATAACACCTGGTTCGTTCCCATTACACCCCTGCGGATCGATGATGAAAAGGGAAAAATATATCTGGATCCCTTCAGTGAACTGAACCTCAACATCCTGGCCGCCCGGTATCTGCCCTTACTTGAAAACGCCATTTCGGAGATTTTCAAGAAGAAGTATACCGTGGTTTTTGAATTTCGGGAAGAGGAAGAAGATCATTCCTATAAAGGCCTTGGAGATAATTTCAAGGAAGAATATTACCTGAATCCCCGGTATAATTTCAGCAGTTTTGTCGTAGGGGAAAATAACAAATATGCCCATGCAGCTGCTCATGCTGTTGCCAAAACTCCTTCGGATGCTTACAATCCCTTGTTTTTATACGGGGATTCCGGGCTGGGGAAAACCCATCTGATGCATGCCATCGGTCACTATATCCTTCAGAATCATCCGAAACTGAAAGTTCTTTATGTATCCTCAGAAATGTTCACCAACGAACTGATTAAATCCATAGGAGAAAGAAAAACCATCGAATTCCGAAACAAATACCGGAACATCGATATCCTTCTCATCGACGATATTCAGTTTATTGAAGGAAAAGAAGGAACCCAGGAAGAATTTTTCCACACCTTTAATACCCTGTATGAAGCAAATAAACAAATCATCATTTCCAGCGACCGGCCTCCCAACCGGCTGACCAATATCGAAGATCGTCTTCGTTCCCGGTTCCAGTGGAATTTCATTGCCGATATCCAGCCGCCGGATTATGAAACAAGAGTAGCCATCCTTATTAAGAAGGCCACCTTGGAAAATATTGAAATCACCAACGATCTCATCGATGTCATTGGCTATATCGCAGAAAAAATCAAGATGAATATCCGGGAGTTGGAAGGTGCTTTTACCCGAGTTGTGGGATATGCCAGCCTGGTGGATGAAAAAATTACCGTTCCCTTTGCTAAAAATGTGCTGAAGGATGTTCTTTCTACAGAAGAAACCGTCATCAATCAGGATACCATCAAAAAAACCGTCTGCCGCCACTTTAACATTAAGGTTACAGAAATGGAATCGGCCAAAAGGGACCGGAGTATTGCTTTTCCAAGACAGATTGCCATGTACCTGTGCCGGGATATGACGGATCTTTCCCTTCCCAAAATAGGGGCTGCTTTTGGTAAAAGGGACCACACCACCGTCCTTCACGCCTGCGATAAGATTTCGAAGGAAATCAAAACCAATCCCTCTGTAAAGGATATCGTACAGAATCTGAAAACCCAGCTGAAGGAAAGTTAACCACCGGTCGCCGGAAAAACAAAACGGACTTATCAACATTTTATCAACAGGTTGAATCCTTTGAATTTCAATGTTACAGAATAGTTATACACATATTCACAGCCCCTACTACTATTACTACTGAAAAAAGATATAAAGAAAAAGGAGATGCCTCATGAAGTTTACCTGCAATCAGCAACAACTGTCAAAAGCGATCAACACGGTCTCCAAGGCTGTTTCATCCCGAACAACCATCCCTATCCTGAAAGGCATCCTGCTCCATGTGACGAAAGAAGGAGTTCTTTCCTTGTCCGCCTCGGACCTGGATTTATCCATTGAAAAGAAAATTGGTGTTCACGGAGCAGAAGAAGGTTCTGTGGTGGTTCTTTCCAAACTTTTCAGCGACATAATAAGGAAACTGCCTAATGAGAATCTTACGATAGTAAGCAACGACGAAGGACACGTGACGATTCGCAGTTCTTCTTCCGAATTCACTATCGTTGGCCTTCCCCCCGATGAATTTCCAAATATGGGAGAAGTGGAAGGCAATCAGAAAATCGTTCTGGACAAGGATATTTTTCGGGAAATGATAAAAAGGACTATTTTTTCTGCCAGCATTGATGAATCCAAGGGAATCATTGTCGGTGCTTTACTGGAACTGGAAGAAAACTCTCTCAATATGGTAGCCCTGGACGGATTCCGGATGGCGGTGGCCAGAGAAAGAATCACCAGCGGAGAAACTGGAAAAATCGTCATTTCTGCCAGAATACTGGGTGAAATTCTGAAAATCATCAGTGAATCGGAGGAAGGAGATTTCCTGGAGCTGATGATCGACCAAAAAAAAGCCATGCTTTTCCTGGACGGAACCAAAGTGGTGCTCCGTCTTTTGGAAGGAGAATTCATCAAATACAGGGATATTACTCCGAAAGAGCATAAGATACACGTCATCGTCAACCGAAATGATTTGCTGACCAGCGTGGAAAGGGCATCCCTTTTGGCAAAGGAAGGGAAAAATAATCTGATCCGCTGCTCGGTCAACGATCAGAAATGGATCATTACCTCCCGGTCAGAAGAAGGAAATGTCCGGGAAGAATTGATGATTTCCAAGGAAGGGGAAGATTTGGATATTGGATTCAATTCCAAGTATCTGATGGAAGCCCTGAAAGCAATCAATGATGAAGAAATCCGGATTGAGCTTAATACCAGCGTCAGTCCCTGCCTGATCAAACCTTTGGAAGGAAATTCCTTTGAGTATTTAATCCTGCCTGTCCGTCTGACCGGCACAAACTAGAGAAGAATGTAGCAGAAAACAGGAATCGATATGTATGTAAAAACCATTGAACTGGATCACTTCAGAAATTATATTCACCTGACCATGGATTTCCATGAGAAGGTGAATATTTTGCTTGGACCCAATGCCCAAGGAAAGACCAATCTGATGGAAGCCATCTATATGAGTTCCTTCGGAAAATCTTTTCGGACCTCCCGGGACGGAGAACTGATTGGATTTACCAATGATCATGCTCGCATTAAGATTGGGCTGGTTAAGGAAGAAGAAGAGTTTATCATGGAAATCAACCTCCGGCAGGAGGGAAAGGAGATCAAAAAGGAGGGACGAAAACTCCTGAAGATGGCAGAAATGCTGGATCACGTCTATGTAGTGGTGTTTTCTCCGGAGGATCTTCGAATTATTAAGGATGAACCGGAAAAACGAAGAAAATTCCTGGACCGGGAGCTTTCCCTTCTTAAGCCGGTCTATTACGATGATATTACTCAGTACAAAAAAAGCCTGATGCAGCGGAATGCTCTCCTTAAGGAAAAGGATGTCAAGCAGGATTTACTGGATATTTGGGACGAAGCCATGATCAAATGGGGATGCCGGATTATCAAAAAAAGAAGGGAATTCATCAAGAAACTCAGTGGCATCAGCAGTACTATTCATGAAAACATCACCGAAGGAAAGGAAAATCTGGAAATCCGCTACGATTCGGATATTCCCTGGTCCGCTGGTGAAGAAGAATTACTGGAAACTTACCAGTCCATATTGAAAAAAAACCGATCCAAGGATATATTCCGGGGAACCAGTACCCGGGGACCTCACAAGGATGACCTACAAGTCCTGGTCAACGATTTGGATATCCGTCATTATGGTTCCCAGGGCCAGCAGCGGACTGCCGCTCTTTCCCTGAAGCTGGCAGAAATACGGTTGATTGAAGAAGAAAAAGGGGAATCTCCTATTCTTCTTCTGGACGATGTCTTGTCGGAATTGGATAGCGGAAGGCAAAAATTTTTAATTCAGACTCTCCGGGACCTTCAGATATTCATCACTGCAACGGAAATCAGTCCGGAACTGAGCAGTAGCCTGCCGGAAAAAAGGATCTACCAGGTGTTGGAAGGAATTGTAAAAAAAGAAGAATATATACCTATATAAAAAAACCTTTTTATACACCAAAAACATTCGATTTAAGCGATAAAAAGCTCTACTTACAGATTTTGATATTTTATTTCAAAAAACGGGTTTATTTCCTTGAAAATAAGCCCGTTTTATTATACAATGGATACTGGTGTAAAAACCAAATTTTTGGACGAGGTGATGAAAATAACATGAACAATCAAGTAAATAAAAATCAATATAATGCAGAACAGATTCAAGTCCTGGAAGGATTGGAAGCAGTCCGGAAAAGGCCGGGGATGTACATCGGCAGCACGGGACCCAGGGGTCTGCATCATCTGGTCTATGAGGTAGTGGACAACAGCGTGGATGAAGCCCTGGCAGGTCACTGCAGTTCCATCAGCATCACCATTCATGGAGATAATTCCATCACCGTGGAGGACGACGGCCGTGGAATGCCGGTGGATATTCATCCCAAGCTTAAAATACCAGCGGTTGAAGTTATTCATACAGTTCTTCATGCCGGCGGAAAATTCGGTGGTGGAGGCTATAAGGTTTCCGGTGGTCTTCACGGAGTCGGTGCGTCTGTCGTCAATGCTCTATCTTCTTCCATGGAAGTGGAAATTAAGAGAAACGGTAAGATTTACCGGCAGACCTACAGCCGTGGAAAGACCACATCCCAGTTGACGGAAATCGGAGAATCCCGAAAAACCGGTTCCAAGACCCATTTCTCCCCGGATCCGGAAATCTTTGAGGAAGTTGTTTTTGACTACCCTACGCTGGAACATCGTCTGAGGGAAATGGCTTTCCTGAACAAGGGGATTAAAATCACCATCAAAGACGAACGGGAGGGCCAGAAAAAACAGGAGATCTTCCATTACGAAGGCGGAATCAAAGAGTTCGTCAAGCATCAGAACAGAAATAAAGAGGTGATTCATCCGGATATCATCTATTTTGAGATAAACAAAAACAACCTGGAAGTGGAAATCGCCATGCAGTACACGGATCGGTATAATGAACTGATCCTTTCCTATGCCAACAACATCAACACTTCCGAAGGCGGAACCCATATGATCGGGTTCAAATCCGCCCTCACCCGGGTGTTCAACGAATACGCCAAAAAGAACAAATTCATCAAGGACAACGATGATCCCCTGACCGGAGAAGACGTCCGGGAAGGGCTGACCGCCATCATTTCCGTCAAGCTGGAGCAGCCCCAGTTCGAAGGGCAAACTAAGACCAAGCTTGGAAACAGTGAAGTCCGGGGATTCGTGGAAACCTCCACCAATGAAAATCTGATGGCCTTCCTGGAGGAAAATCCGGCTCAGGCCAGAATCATCCTGGATAAATGCCTTCGGGCGGCCAGAGCACGGGAAGCGGCCCGAAAAGCCCGGGAGCTGACCCGGCGGAAGGGAGTTCTGGATTCCATTGCTTTGCCGGGAAAACTGGCGGATTGTTCCGAAAAGGATCCGGCGCTGTCTGAAATTTTCCTGGTCGAGGGAGATTCTGCGGGAGGCTCTGCTAAAATGGGCCGGGACCGTCAAAGACAGGCGATCCTGCCTCTCCGGGGAAAAATCCTCAACGTGGAAAAGGCCCGGTTGGACAAGATCCTCAATTCCGAAGAAATTAAAAATATGATTACCGCCTTCGGGTGCAACATTGGTTCCGATTTCAACGAGGAAAAGCTGCGATACCACAAAATCATCATCATGACCGACGCGGACGTGGACGGGGCCCATATCCGGACCCTGCTCCTGACTTTCTTCTATCGGTATATGACGCCGCTGATTGAAAACGGCTACGTTTACATTGCCCAGCCTCCCCTGTATCAGGTGAAGAAGGGCAAGGAAGTCTACTATACCTATACAGAAAAGGAGCAGGATAAGCTGCTGGCCGAATTGGGAGAAGGAAAACTGGATATCCAACGGTACAAAGGTCTTGGTGAGATGGATGCCCAGCAGCTGTGGGAAACCACCATGGATTTCAATCATCGGACTTTGATCCAGGTCACTTTGGATGATATGACGGCAGCGGATGAAACCTTTACCATGCTCATGGGAGATAAGGTGCCGCCCCGAAGACAGTTCATCGAAGAAAACGCTAAATACGTCAAGAATCTGGATATATAGAAAGGGGGGTTCCGCATGACAACATTACTGGAAGATACGAAAATATTACAGCAGGAGATTCATGATGAAATGAAGAACTCCTACATCGATTATGCCATGAGCGTCATCGTGGGCCGGGCCCTGCCCGATGTCCGTGACGGTCTGAAGCCGGTGCACCGGCGAATCCTCTATGGCATGAGCGAACTGGGGCTTACCCCGGATAAACCCTTCAAGAAATCTGCCCGTATCGTCGGTGACGTACTGGGTAAATACCACCCCCATGGAGATTCCTCCGTGTACGATGCCATGGTCCGTATGGCTCAGGATTTTTCCATCCGCTACACCCTGGTGGACGGTCACGGAAATTTCGGTTCGGTAGACGGAGACGGAGCTGCCGCCATGCGATATACGGAAGCCCGTATGACGCCTCTGGCCCTCCAGATGCTTCGGGACATCGAAAAGGAAACCGTAGATTTCGTGCCCAACTTTGACGGGGACGAAAAGGAGCCTTCCGTACTTCCTGCCCGTTTTCCCGCCTTACTGGTCAATGGATCCAACGGAATTGCCGTCGGTATGGCGACCTCCATCCCTCCCCACAATCTAGGCGAGGTAGTGGATGCTGCGGTCCTGATGATCGAAGATGAAAATTGCACCATCGACGACCTGATTAAAATCGTCAAGGGACCGGATTTTCCAACTGGCGCTACGATTATGGGAAAGAACAGTGCCAAAGAAGCCTATCGGACCGGCCAAGGCCGGGTAGTGGTCCGAGCTCAGGCAGAAATCGAAGAAACTGCCAAAGGACGGCAGCAGATCATCGTTACGGAGATTCCCTACCAGGTCAATAAATCCCGACTGATTGAAAAAATTGCGGAACTGGTGAAAGATAAAAAAATCGACGGCATTTCCGACATCCGGGACGAATCCAATCGAAACGGCATGCGGATCGTCATCGAACTGAAAAAGGATGCCAATCCCCAGATTACGCTGAACCGGTTGTATAAGCACACCCAGATGCAGGACAGCTTCAGCATGATCATGATCGCCCTGGTCAATGGGGAGCCCAAGCTGCTGACCCTGTACCAGATGCTGGAAGAATACCTGAAGCATCAGAAGGATGTACTGACCAGAAGAACCATCTTCGATTTGAAAAAGGCAGAAGCCCGGGCCCATATCCTGGAAGGACTCCGGATCGCTCTGGACAATATTGATGAAATCATCAAGATCATCCGGTCCAGCTACAACGATGCCAAGGTCCGGCTGATGGAACGATTCGGTTTATCCGATATCCAGGCTCAGGCTATCCTGGACATGCGGCTGGCAAGACTCCAGGGATTGGAAAGAGAAAAAATCGAATCCGAATACGAAGAGCTGATGAAGCAGATCGCTTACTTCAATCAGCTGCTTGCTGATGAAAAGATGCTGATGAACGTCATCCGGGATGAGCTGCTGGAGGTCAAGAAAAAATATGCTGACCCCCGAAGGACCCGTATGGTGGCGGACATTACCGAAATCGAAGAGGAAGATCTGATCGAGGAGGAGCAGGTAGCCATCACCCTGACCCACCTGGGCTATATCAAGCGAATCTCTTTAACAGCTTATAAAACCCAGCGCAGAGGGGGCAAAGGAATCACCGGTCTGACGACCAGGGACAACGATTTTGTCCGGAATATGCTGATGACCTCTACCCACGACTACCTAATGTTCTTTACAAATACAGGAAAGGCACATAAAATAAAAGCATACGAGATTCCGGAAGGAGGCAGGACCGCCAAGGGCACTCCTGCTGTCAACTTCCTCAATCTGATGCAGAGGGAGCGAATTACAGCAGTGATACCCATCCGGGAATTCGCAGAGGACAAATTCCTGATTGCCGTCACCAAACACGGAACCATCAAGAAAACCCCTCTTTCCCAGTTCGATACCAACCGAAAAACCGGTCTTATCGCCATCAATCTGAAGGATGGGGATGAGCTGATCGGCATCAACCAGACCACTGGTTCCAATAATGTCATCATCGTCACCAAGCACGGCAAATGCATCTGCTTCTCGGAAGAAGATGTAAGGAGCATGGGCCGTATCGCCGGAGGGGTCCGAGCTATCAAACTGGAAAAGGGAGACGAAGTGGTTTCCATGGCTCTGGTGGAACCGGGAGAAGAGTTGCTGGTGGTTACCAAAAACGGTTACGGCAAGCGTACACCGGTAGAAGATTATAAGATTCAGGTTCGAGGCGGAAAAGGCCTGCTGACCTACGATAAGGCAAAATTCAAAAAGACCGGGGAGCTGGTAGGCGCCATGGTGGTCAACGAGGATGATGAAATCCTGCTGATCAATTCCGATGGCATCATCATTCGGATCCGGGCCTGTGAAGTATCCCTTTTAGGAAGAGCTACCCAGGGAGTCCGGATCATGAAGGTACAGGAAGAAAGCAATATCATTGCCCTGGCCAAGGTCATCAAGGAAGCGGAGGACGAAAGCGAACAGCTGCCGCCCTGCCAGGTTCCAGAAAACAGTGAAACAGATTCCGAGCCGGATCAGATCGAGCTGGAAACGGAATAAAGGAGAATGGTAATGGGAGATATTTTTAAGTTTTCCATCCCTGGAAAACCGGATTACGTCAGCATGGTCAGGATTGCGATCGCTTCTCTGGCCAGCAATGCAGGATTTAACGTAGAAGCCATCGATGACATCAAAGTGGCTGTCTCCGAGGCCTGTAAATTTGTCACCTGCCACGGCCATGAAGGATGGAGCAACCGCTACGATGTGGTCTGCGAAATTGGGGAAACCCAGATTCGCATCATGGTGAACGACAGCAGTGAAGGCCACGACCTTTACAAGAACACCCGGTCCTGCACCAACTGCCCGGGGGAGGGAGAACTGGGAATTTTCATCATTGACACATTGATGGACGAGATACAGATCAGTGAAAAAACCGACGGCTGCAAATCAATCAATATGGTGAAGAATAAATGACCAACCAAGAATTGTTTAACCGGTATGCGGAAACCAAGGATATTGAGATCCGGAATCAGCTGGTTGAAAATTATCTTTATATGGTGGATATCCTGATAAGGAAATATCTGAATAAGGGCGTGGATTACGATGATTTATATCAGGTCGGAGCCATGGCCCTGGTTTCTGCTGTAGATCGTTTCGATCCCGGGAAGGGTTACGAATTCTCCAGCTTTGCCACTCCCACGATTTTAGGAGAGATCAAGCGGTATTTCCGGGATAAGGAGTGGGGAGTCAAGGTACCTCGTCGCCTGAAGGAACTAAGCGCCAAGATTCCATCCGCCAAGGAGCATCTCTTCGGCCAGCTCCAGCGAATGCCTACGGTGGCCGAAATCGCTGCTTACCTGGGCAATACGGAGGAAGAGATTTTGGAAGCGATGGAGGGGGGACGGGCCTATAATTCCTATTCCCTGAACCAGACCTTCGACGAATCCGGGGATACGGGGGACAACCCGATCCTGGAACGGTATGCCGCCATTGAGGAGAGCGGGTATGACAGCGTGGAATACGGGGAGATTATTGACATCGTCCTTAAAAAACTGTCGGAAAGCGAAAAAAATATCTTTCAGAAACGATATATTCAGAATAAGACTCAAACCCAGATTGCTCAGGAAATGGGGGTCTCTCAGATGACGATTTCCCGGGGAGAAAAAAGCATTAAGAAGAAGTTCAGTGAGGAACTCAGAAAATAAGGGGAACAGGACCCTGATTCAGGAGGTAGTATGAAACGAGTTTTTTCAGGGGTTCAGCCCACCGGTAATATCCATATAGGCAATTACCTGGGTGCCCTAAGGCAGTTTGTGGAGCTTCAGCTTGAAAACCAGTGCGTTTATTGCATCGTGGATCTCCACTCCATCACCGTTCCCCAGGATCCGAAAGAGCTCCGGAAACACATTCTTGATGTGGCGGCTCTCTATCTGGCCGTTGGATTGGACCCGGAAAAGTCTACGGTATTTGTTCAGTCCGATGTACCGGGTCATGCCGAACTGTCCTGGATCCTGACCTGCAACTCCTACACGGGAGAACTTTCCAGGATGACCCAGTTCAAGGATAAAAGCCGGGGAAGCGAATCGGCTCCCACTGGTCTCTTTACCTATCCGGTGCTAATGGCGGCGGATATCCTGCTGTATGATACGGAAGTGGTCCCCGTGGGCAATGACCAGAAGCAGCACATCGAGCTTTGCCGGGATATCGCCATTCGGATCAACAACAAATACGGCAAGACCTTCGTGGTCCCCGAAGGCCGCTTCCTGAAGGAAGGGGCCAGGATCATGTCTCTGGACGATCCTTCCAGCAAGATGAGCAAGAGCGCGGAAAATCCCCTGAGCCGAATCTCTCTGCTGGACGATGAAAAGACCATTAAAAAGGCCATCATGCGGGCAACCACCGATTCGGAAGGAGCCATCTATTATGACCTGGAGAATAAGCCGGGGATTTCCAACCTGCTGAACATTTACAGTTCCTTTTCCGGCATGCCGGTGGAAGAAATCGTCATTCAGTACGAAGGCCGGGGCTATGGAGATTTCAAAAAGGATTTGGTGGAAGTCACCGTGGATGCCCTTCGTCCCATTCGGGAACGGTTCCAAGAAATCCGCCCATCTGAAGAGTTGATCCACATCCTCCGGGATGGCGCGGAAAAAGCTAATGCCGTTTCTGAAAAGACCATGAAACGGGTCAAGGAGCGGTTCGGCTTAGGGGTGGAATAAGAATATAACGTTAATAGTAAATAAACGATATATGTGCATTAAAAAGAGGCAGCACCCCCAAAATCAGGTGCTGCCTTTGTTGTTGATCCCGAAGGATTACTTTTTCTTTTCCTTTACGAATTTGATGATTCCCTTGGAGGCTACGGCCCCGTCGGAAACGGCCTTGGCAACCTGAAGGAACCCTCCCGTGCAGTCTCCTGCCGCAAAGACTCCCTCCACGGTGGTCATAAAAGCAGGATCCACGATGATGTTTCCGCCTCCAACCAGAGCACCGATCTTGCTGGCGAAATCTACCGCTGAAGCAGTGCCCATGGCCACGAAGATACCATCTACCGGATAGGCTCCGCCTTCGGTGATGATGGCCTCCACCCGATCCGTTCCCTTGATTTCCAGTATTTTTTCGTGATTGATTTTCTGGTCCGGATTCAGTCGTTGGGTGATCAGGGGCGCTCCGTTGGTAAAGAGGGTAATGTCCTGGGTATAATGGTGAAGGTCGGCGATTTCTGCAGCCGCATAATCCCCGTTTCCGATGACGGCCAGGGATTTGCCCCGATAGAAAAATCCGTCGCAGACGGCACAGAAGCTGATCCCTTTGCCACTAAGTTCTTCAAATCCTGCTACCTTCAGCCCGGCCCGGCTTTTGCCGGTGGCGATGAGAACAGAGATAGCCTCTGTTTCTCCAACCGTAGTCTGAACGATGAAATTGTCCTCCTGCCGAATGCCGGTTACTTCTTCGGTCCGAATTTCAATATCCAGCTCCCGGGCCTGTTCATAGCCCTTTTCCAGAAGTTCCATGCCGGAGATCCCGCCAGGTACTCCAAAATAATTATCGATGGCCCCGGCTTTTTCCAGGGAACCGTAGTCCTTGCCGAGGACCAGTACGTCCAGATTGGCTCTTTTCAGGTAAATGGCAGCAGAAAGGGCAGCGGGGCCTTTTCCGATGATGATCACGTCTCTCATTTTAATCCTCCTCGTATGATGTTCTCCACGGTTTCAGCCAGTTCCGAGGCTTCCTGCCGGGAAAGGGATGCCGTTTCGATGGGTTTGTGGATGGTGATGTCCACGCTGACCTTTTGAGGGTAACCCTTTTCTTCGAAAATCCGCCAGGTGCCGTCAATGGTAATGGGAATCACCGGAACCCCAGGTTTGGTTGCCAGACGGAGGCTTCCCTTCTTGAAGGGCTTCATCGGTCCCCCCTTGCTCCGGGTTCCTTCCGGGAAGACAACCATGGAAAAACCCTGATGAATCAGTTCGATGGCTTCTTCAATGGTCCGCAGGGAAGAACGGGGGTCATTTCTCTGGATGATGACGCTGCGTATGTTCTGGATCCATTCTCCATAGAGGGGTATATTCTGCAAGCCATCCTTGGCGACAAAACCCGTCTGGATTTTATTCAGCACCTTGCAGCAGAGGGGAATGTCCGCATAGCTCTGATGATTGGCCACATAAACCACGGGTCCGGTGGTTGGGATATTTTCTTCTCCGTGGACCCGGACTTCCGTGCCGAAGACATTCATGACAAAGTTTCCCCAGGCATCGGTCGCCTTCAGGATGTATTTTCGCTCTTCCTGGAGATTTCCAGACGCTCTGGCGCTCATGATCCCTTTCTTAAATTGTTTCAGGGATGGAAGGGCCAGGTAGAATTTCCAGACCATAGGGATGTTTCGTATGATTTTCATGTTCAAGCCTCCTGGGATAAATTTTGCTCAATTGAGTTTATTATACCACAATCAACCTGGAATACTCGCACAAAAACCGATATAATGCAAGGGAGAAAGAGTTAGGGGGATAAGAAATGAAGACCTATGAAAAGATGATGGCCTGTGGGTTGGCAGCCGGATTTCTGGTCCTTTTATTTCTGGTGCTCCAGAAAATAGAGATTCCCTTTGATCCCTTCCTGCAAACCGCTATTCTGGAGTTTCGGCCTCCTTTGATTACCAGGTTTCTGACTTTTCTCACCTATACGGCCAACTGGCAGTTTATCATGGGGATTTGCCTGGTTATACTGATCCTTCCCCAAACCCGCTGGTTTCCCGGACTGGTCCTTTCAGCGTCCCCGTTGTTTTCCACCTTGCTTTATAAGCTGATCAAAGAAATCCTTCGGCGGCCAAGGCCGGAGGAGGCCCTCCACCTGATCCAGCAGGGAGGCTTCAGCTTTCCCAGCGGACATGCCATGACGGGATTGGTTTTTTATGGTTTGGTTTTATATTTTCTGCACAGTTCCATAAAAAACAGCAGCACCCGAGGGGTACTGCTGGCTGTTGGAGTTTTTTATATCTTTTCTATTGGCTTCAGTCGGGTCTATCTGGGGGTCCACTACCCTTCCGATGTACTGGCCGGCTGGTGCATGGGAGGTCTTCAACTGATGCTGATCCTCAGACTACCGGTGGGGTTTCCCGGTCAAAGAAAATGCTCTTTGTATAGGTGGACAGAGGAATTCCGAAGCAGACGGTGACGTCATCCCCCATAAGCCCCAGCTCAAGAGCCGCCTTTCCGGCAGAAAACATGACCCGGTTGTCCACCCGGTTATCGGCGGCCACGGAAACGGCAGAGCCGATGGCGATGCCCAGGTCGGTGGTATTAAAGGCACAAAGGGATCCTGCCTTGACGGAGGCCACACAATTACCGAAGCCGCAGAATCCGCAGGAATTGAGGCCAAGGGGAATGTTCTGCACACCGATCAAAACAATACAGTGACTGGCATCCACGTTGGCTGCATCCCGTTCACAGAACTCGATATCGGGAAGCTTGGCCAGCTTTCTCATTTCATCGGCCAGCTGTTTCTTTTCTTCCCCGTCCAGGACGAGAGCAACGATCTTGTCAACACCACATCCCTTGGGAGCGGTTCTGGCGGCAGTCACCATCCGGTGGGCGGTTTCCAGAGCAATCAGGGCCTCTGAATGGTTGGAATCGTATTTCATAATGATGTTTCTCCTTTTCTCATTCAATTCTCTAATTTTAATCTTTATCTTTCTACAATTTCTGATCTTCACTTGCTGAAGAAGCTTCCCGGTACAGGGGGAGCCTCAGCTGGTAAAATTCCATGAACTTTTTTCTGGCCCTTTCCCGATCCGAATCGTGAAGGAAAGCATATAGTCCATCGGCTTTTTCCCTCACCCGTTCCCACAGGGTTTCCAGGGGCTCCTCCACAAAAATGGTGGCCTCCCTTTTCAGTATGGCCAGGTTCATCTCGTCGTGAACGATTCCGTCCCCGCAGACCAGGACAAAGCCCTGCTGATCCTCCAGCTCCTTTAGGATTTCGTATTCCTTGTTTCGATATTCGTGCTCGCCCATCATCATGATGAGCTTTTTCAGGGACCGTCCGTCCCGCTCTTCAATCATCCGGTCCAGGTCCAGCAGCTGATAGCCCAGCTCCCGGGCCAGTTCTTCTCCCCGCTCCATCCGCCGACTGCCGATGAAGCCGATGACGAAAAGCCGGGGAGGTTTTGTATTGAATTCTTCTTTCATGCTTCTTCCTCCGCTCTTCAATTATAAGACATCCGGTTGTAATGGGCAACGGATTCGTGTAAAATTGTCCTATGCAGCAAGGAAGGCTGAAAGCCGGAAAGGTGAAAGGAGAGCTATCATGGAAAAACCAGTTCTGATCGTTATGGCCGCAGGAATGGGCAGCCGCTACGGAGGCCTGAAGCAGATGGACCCGGTGGGACCGGGAGGGGAGCTGATTCTCGATTATTCCATCTACGATGCCAGGGAGGCCGGCTTCAGAAAGGTGATCTTTGTTATAAAAAAAGAAATCGAAGAGGATTTTCGGGAATTGATGAAGAGCCGGAATTATCCGGATATGGAAGTAGAATATGCCTTCCAGGAAATCGGAGACCTGCCGGAAGGCTATGAAGTGCCGGAAGGAAGAGTGAAACCCTGGGGGACCTGTCATGCGGTCTTAAGCTGCCGGAAGTTGGTCCGGGGACCCTTTGCCGTCATCAATGCCGACGATTATTACGGCCGGGAAGCCTTTGTAAGGATGTATCGGTATCTGGAAGATGCCCGGGATGATGAACATGATCGATACGCCATGATCGGCTATGCCCTGAAGAATACCCTGACGGAAAATGGCCATGTGGCCCGGGGGGTCTGCCAGGTCAGCCGGGAGGGCTTTTTAGAGGAAATTACAGAGCGGACCAGAATCCAGCGAAACGACGGGGAGATCCAGTATGCCGATGAACAGGAACAATGGCATCCCCTGTCGGAGGACACCCTGGTTTCCATGAATTTCTGGGGATTTACGCTGAGCGCCATGAGGATGATGGAAGAGCTGTTCCCCTCGGTTCTGGACCGGATTCTGGAAGAAAACCCCCTGAAAGGGGAATATTACCTGCCCTTTGCCGTGGACCACAGCCTGAAAAATGGGCTGGCAGCGGTAAAGGTGCTGCCTTCGGCAGACCGATGGTACGGTGTGACTTATCTGGAGGACAAGCCATCGGTGATGGCCGCCATGAAGGATCTTAGGGCCAGGGGCCTCTATCCCGAAAGATTGTGGTAATTGTCACCATTCATGATGGCTGAAAGGACAGGAAGGGAGATCAGGATGCTTCGTATCGGATTGGATATCGGCGGAACCTTTATCAAGGGAGGCCTGCTGGATCATGAAATGCATATTCTGGCAGAGGAATCGATAGCCTTTCCGGGAGCCAAAAGGCTGGATATCCTGCCCGGAGTACTGGAAGACCTGGCGGTGAATTTGTGCCGGCAGTCAGGGAAGAGTCTGGAGGTGGTCCAGGCTATCGGTGTGGGTGTGCCCGGGTCCCTGGACCCGGCAGCCGAGCAGGTGCTGGATGCCCACAACCTGGGCATGACCGACTATCCCCTGCTGGCTTTGCTGCAGGACCAGTTTCCCCTCCAGAAGATAAGGCTGATCAACGATGCCAATGCTGCTGCTCTGGCGGAACACCGGATGGGATCTCTGCGAGGATGCAGGACCGGGCTGATGATTACCCTGGGTACCGGAGTAGGGGGCGGCCTGATCCTGAATGGAGAGCTTTTCAACGGAGGTATGGGGCAGGGAGTGGAGCTGGGCCATATGAGGCTGGTCCATCAGGGAGAGGCCTGCAGCTGCGGCAACCGTGGATGCGTGGAAGCCTACTGTTCTTCCGCTTATTTTCTCCGGACGGGAATGGAACCCTTGGCGCGAATGGAAATGGCCCAATCCGGGGATTCGGAATCCCTGGGGATCCTGGAAGAATATCTGGATTATCTCAGCGATGCCCTGGTGTCCATGATTGTACTGCTGGATCCGGAGATCATCGCTCTCGGTGGCGGAATAAGCAAAGCCGGAGAGTTCCTTTTCGGCCCTCTCCGGCAGCTGGTGGATCAAAAAACTTTTTTCAGGATCAGCCCCCGGATCGAAGGGGCATTGCTTGGAAACAAGGCAGGGTTCATCGGTGCCGCCCTGCTGGATCGGGACTAGCCTAAGATTTTGCTGACTAAACCCAGGTCTTTATTCTGCAGGATTCCGGACAGCAGGGGTTCCTGGCTGTTGTCTTCCGTATTTCCGTTTCTCTTGGCCTGCTCGATGCAGAAATCGATCATGGTCAGGCTCTTTTCATCCGGTTCCTTTGCCTCCTTGTCTACAAAGAAGGGAAGGCTTCGATAGTAGCCCTTCAGCTTAGTGGGATCCACCATCAGCTTTCCTCCTTCGGCTGCCACTTTTCTGGCTTCATGGAGTACCGATACAGCAGACATGTCTTTCAGGTATCGGACTTCGGCCCGACCGGTGTACTTTCCTTCTACTTTTTTGTTATTGGTTACGATCAATCTCATGAAAAACCCCTCCTTCAACTGGGTGCCTTCCTTTTGGAAGGCTGTTTTCGTTTCTTCTTGATTCTATTTTATGGATGGAGTCCTCTTTGCCACAACAGGCAAAAATCAAATAAGGTGAAGCCGGGTTCACTTAAAAAAACTCTTGCAAAAAACAATAATTGTTATATAATAGAAAGGCATTGATTGAAAGATGCTCTCTGTGTCGGCATAGGGCCGACACCATTTAGTCCATAGGGAGGTGAAAAAATGACCAATTATGAATTAATGTTCATCCTGGAAGCAGCGCTGGAACAAGAAAAGAAGGAAGCTGTGACCGAAACCGTGAAGGAAATCATTTCCGCAGACGGGGAAGTAACCAAGGTTGACGTTTGGGGCATGCGAAAACTGGCTTATCCGATTCAGAAGAAAAATGAAGGATACTATGTTGTCGTAGAGTTCAAGGCAAACCCGGATCTGCCCAAGGAGCTGGACCGAAGGCTCAGAATCTCTGATGCCGTTATCCGTCACATGATCATCAACAAAGACGAGAAATAGAGGTAAGGGTATGAACAGTGTAGTACTGATCGGAAGACTGACCCGGGACCCGGAGGTTCGATATACTCCGGAAAGCCAGTTGGCAGTAGCCACCTTTACGGTAGCCATTGACCGGCTTCAGGCAGCGGGCAAAGAAAAGCAGACCGACTTTCCCAGAGTGACCGCCTTCGGCAAGACGGCAGAGCTCTGCGAACGGTTTCTGACCAAAGGGCGGCTGGTAGCCGTACAGGGACGGATTCAGACGGGAAGCTATAAGAACAAGGACGGTGCGACTGTCTACACGACCGATGTGGTAGCGGATCGGGTGGAATTCCTGGAATGGGGAGACAAAAATGAATCAGCAGCTCCCCGTACTCCTGCCGGCATACCGGACGGATTCCAGGCCATCGATGACGACGATATCCCTTTTTAAGGGTAAACCTGAATTAAAGTAATTCTGAAAGGAGGCCTATTCACATGATGGATAAAAGAAGAGGCGGCGGCATGCGACGCAAAAAAGTATGCCAGTTCTGCGCCGACAAAACAGAAACCATAGATTACAAAGATGTTGAAAAACTGAAGAAGTATGTGACAGAAAGAGGCAAGATCCTGCCCAAGAGAATCACAGGAACCTGTGCTACTCATCAGCGGGAAGTGACCACGGCAATCAAACGTGCCCGAATCGTTGCTCTGCTGCCCTATACCGCTGACTAATCAGAGGTTTGACGAACATTCTAAAGCAGGTGTGTCCTCAGGACCCCTGCTTTTTTGTTCCTTCCTTTCCCTTGGGGGTTGTAGTATAATATTCATGTTGAAAATTGTATAAAGGAGGGTTTCAGATGCATAGGATTTTATCCGTCAATCCCGGATCTACGTCAACCAAAATAGCCCTTTACGAAGACGAAAAGCCCGTATTCATTCAAAATATCGAACATACCCGGGAGGAACTGGCTCCCTTTGCCCGAATTCCTGACCAGTTGGAGTATCGGAAGCAGTTGGTGCTGGACACTTTAGAATCCAACGGATACCAGCTGGATCAGCTGTCGGCCATCGTAGGCCGGGGTGGATTGGTACCCAACCTGAAGACGGGAGGTTATCGGGTCAATGATGAGTTGGCTGCGGTCCTTTCCGGGGAGGAAATTTCTCCCCATGCCTCCAACCTGGGAGGATTAATTGCCAAGTCCCTGGCGGACCCCTTGGGGATTCCCGCTTATATTTACGATGCGGTAACCTCGGGGGAGCTGAATGAAGTGGCCCGGATCACGGGTATACCGGGTGTGATTAGGCAGAGCATGTGCCACGCCCTGAACAGCCGGGCTATGGCCAGAAAGTATGCGGTGGCCATGGGGAAGAAATATGAGGATATGCGCATCTTGGTTGCCCATCTGGGTGGAGGGACTTCGGTCAGTGCCCATGAGAACGGGAAGATCATCGACTCCATTGGCGACGATGACGGCCAATTCTCTCCGGAACGTTCAGGAAGCGTTCCTCTCCTCAGCGTCATCGATATGTGTTATTCCGGTTTATATACCAAGGAGGAGATGGTCCAGAAAATCCGGGGCAAGGGGGGCATGTTCGCCCACTTGGGCACCAGCGACTGCCGGATCATTGAGCAGCGGATCAAGGAAGGAGATGAAAAGGCCAAAGTGGTTTTTGAAGCCCAGGCTTATCAGATTGCCAAGGGCATCGGGCTGCTGTCCATTACTCTGAAGGGTCAGGTGGACGTCATCATCCTGACTGGAGGAGTAGCCCATTCCGTTCTGCTTACCTCGCTGGTGGAAAAATACGTCAGCTTTATTGCACCGGTGGTAGTGATGCCGGGAGAAAATGAGATGGAAGCCCTGGCCAACGCGGGCCTTCGGCTTCTCCGGGGAGAAGAGACTGCCCGGGAATATACGAGATAGGAGAATTCATGTATTTACTGACCATAATAATGATGACCGTTATCCTGCCTCTGATCTTGGTTCTGGCCGGAATCGGAAGGAAACAGCATCCCTACGGGGTAATTCTTCAGAGCATCATGATGCTGTTTTTATCCATGACCTTGCTCTTTGCTTTTGCTTGGTCCACCGGGGAGCCCCTGGCGGTATCCATCATGAAGGATGTTGAGTTCAGCGTGGATCAGTTGGTCCGGATGGATTCCTTTCTGGAAATGACCGGTCTTGCCGGAATGGAGGAAGGAGAAGTCAGGGCGGCTCTGCTTCAGATCTACGGGACCCTGGTGAACATGCTGCCTTCAGCGGTGGTCAGCTGGGGAATCCTGCTTTCTTATCTCTATTACTGGGTGATTTCCAGACTGGGGAATAAGATGGGGAAGGAAATCTTCTTGCTCCCCCCCTTTTCCCTGTTCACTCTGCCCAGAAAAGCCATCTACGGCAGCCTTCTGATTTATGCCCTTTCCTGGCTGGCGGCCACCGCCGGGTGGGTAGCCCAGGATACCCTCCTGCTGAATGTCCGAGCCATGATTGAATTTGTCTTCGCCATCCAGGGACTGGCCGTCGTCTTTTTTACCATGAAGATGAAAAAAGTTCCCGGATTTCTCGTTGTCCTGATTGGCGGAGCCCTCTTTTTATCCGGGCTGGGCAGGATTTTCCTGTCCCTGCTGGGCTTCTTTGACCTGCTGACCGGGCTCCGTCAAAAATTGCAAAATCGATGAAATCCTTCGGATTGTATGATATAATATAGATTCGCAGATTGACAGAATAACCTTCCTGCCGAAGGGAGCCTGAGGAGAAAACATGGCACAACACCGAATTGAAAAATTGCTGGCCACCTATGTGCCCCTGCCCATGTGCATCATCAATTCCAATGGGAAGGTTACCCGTGCCAGCGGTAAGATCGATGAAGTATTTAAATACGACGGGATCCGGGATGCGGATATCTTTGCTCTGACCGGGATTAAGCTGGAAGAATTCCAGAAAGCCGCCAAGGGAGAAAAAAAGCTGATGCTGTCCCGGAACGACAAGACCTTCCGGATGCAAGTGCTGCCTATCAGTGAGGAGGAAAACCCATCCCTTGCCATTTATTTTCTGGATGTCACCGGATACGAGTCTCTGAAAGCCAAGTACAACGAGGAGCGGACCTGCATCGGGATCATTCACGTAGACAATTACGATGAACTGAAAGCCAGCAACTCAGACGAAATGAGGCTGACCATCCTGACGGAAGCGGATCGGAAGATCCGTCAGTGGTGCCTGAAGATCAATGCGTCGGTCCATACCCAAAAGGATCACATCTACTTTGTTATCTTTGAAAACCAGTATCTGGAAAAGATGATAGAAAATAAATTCGGGATTCTGGACGATATTCGCAGCATCGAATCCGAATCCGATTTTCCCGTGACTTTGAGCGTCGGCATCGGTGCCGGCGGAAAAAATCTGGCCCAGACCCATCAGTTTGCCCAGGATGCCATGGACCTGGCCCTGGGAAGGGGTGGCGATCAGGCAGTGATCAAAAGAGGGAGCCGCATCGAATATTTCGGCGGCAAGATGAAGACGGTGGAAAAGAGCAATAAGGGAAAATCCCGGATCGTGGCCCACGCCCTTCGTCAGCTCATCGACCAGTCCTCCCGGGTCATGATCATGGGTCACCGGTACCCGGATATGGATGCCTTCGGGGCAGCCCTTGGTATTTATAGGATTGCTGCAGCCCGGAACAAGGAAGCCCACATCATCATCAATGCCTATAACGAGACTCTCCATGAAGTCTATACCCTGGCCAAAGAGAGCGAGGCTTACAGCTTTATCAACAATGAAAAAGCCATTGCCATGGCCGATAAAGAAACCCTGATGGTCATCCTGGACACCCATCGGCCCAGTCTGGTAGAATGCCCGGAGCTCTTCGCCATCACCGACCGGATCGCTGTCATCGATCATCACCGCCGGGCAGAGGATAGCATCGAAAATGCCACACTGGCTTATATGGAAACCTATGCTTCTTCTACTTCGGAGCTGGTGACAGAAATCCTTCAGTATTCCCTTGACAAAAAAGGCATCAGCAAGTTTGAAGCAGAAGCCCTGTTAGCGGGAATCACGGTGGATACCAACCGATTCTCTGTGAAGACCGGTGTTCGGACCTTTGAGGCTGCTTCCTGGCTGAGACGGTCCGGAGCAGATACCTCCAGCGTCAAACGATATTTTCAGGCAGATGTGGAGGCCTTCAAGCTGAGAGCCAACACCATTGTGAACGCCCAGATTTCCGAAAGAGGCTTTGCCTATTCCATCTGTGAAGGGATCCATCCGGACATGCAGATCATCAATGCCCAAGCGGCGGATGAGCTGCTGGCCATCAAAGGAGTCATTGCCAGCTTTGTGGCCGGTGTGGCGGAAGGGGGCAAAACGGTGATCAGCGCCCGGTCCCTGGGAGAGGTCAACGTCCAGACTCTGATGGAAAAACTGGGGGGCGGTGGTCATCTGACCACGGCAGGAGCCCAGGTGGATGTTTCCCCCGAGGAAGCCCTGGATCTGATCCGAAAGGAAACAGAAAAAATAGAACAGTAGCCATAAAGGGGGAAGCCCCGTTGTATTGATAGGAGGAACCATTATGATCGTAATCCTGCTTAAGGATGTAAAAGGAACCGGAAAAGCCGGTGAAGTCGTGAAGGTCAGCGACGGATATGCCCGAAATATGCTGATTCCAAAGGGACTGGCCCAGGAAGCCACCGAGGGAAACGTGCGAAGCCTGGAAAAACAGAAAAAACTGGCCGAGGACAAGCGGGCAGCGGAGCTGGCGGAAGCCAGGAAGCAGGCGGAGAAAATCAGCGGCCTTACTGTGGAAATCGTCACCAAATCAGGAGAAGGAGGCCGGCTGTTCGGTTCCATTACCTCTAAGGATATCGCTGATGCCCTGAAGGAACAGCACAAGATCGATATTGACAAGAAAAAATTCCAGATGGACGGCCCCATCAAGCAGACCGGAGAAACGCAGGTAGACATCAAGCTCTATCCGGAGGTCACCGCATCCCTAACGGTACGGGTACGGGTGTAAGGATATGATGGAAAGAATTCCGCCCCATAACGAAGAGGCAGAAAAATCCGTACTCGGCGCGGTCATGCTCAGCAAGGATGCCCTTTTTGATGTCATGGAGGAAGTCCGTTCCGGTGATTTTTACCACGAGGCCCATCGGGAGATTTTTGATGCGGTCAGTGATTTGTTCCGCCGGAATGCACCGGTGGATACCCTGACGGTTTCCGAGGAGCTGAAAAAGCGAAAAACCTTGGAAATGGCGGGGGGAAGAGCCTATGTGGCCACCCTTTCAACCCTGGTGCCCTCCACCGCCAATGCCCGCCAGTATGGTAAAATCGTGGCGGAAAAAGCGGCTCTCCGGAACCTGATTCAAAAGGCCGGAGAAATCGTGGACAAAAGCTACCAGGAAAAGCAGCCGCCGGAGCAGGTCCTGGATTTTGCGGAGCGCAGCATTTTTGAAATCGCCCAGCAGCGTCAGCGAAATGATTTTTCCCCTTTAAAGGATGTATTGCTGGAAAACATCAATATTATAGATAAAATGTCCCAACTGGATGGAAACCTTACCGGCATCACCTCGGGATTTCTGGACCTGGATGCCAAGACTTCCGGGTTTCAGCGATCGGACTTGGTCATCATCGCCGCCCGTCCGGCCATGGGCAAAACGGCATTTGCCCTGAACATCGCCCAGCAGGCGGCCATCAAGGGCAACGCCAATGTGCTGATCTTCAGCATGGAAATGTCCAAGGAACAGTTGGGCCAGCGGCTTTTAGCCATGGAGTCCCGAATCGAAATGCAGAAGCTGAAGACCGGTGATTTGGAGCGAAAGGACTGGGACCAGATCAGCGTAGCCATGGACGTTCTTTCCAGGGCCAGCATCTACATTGATGATACCCCGGGAATCTCCGTGATGGAGATCAAGAACAAATGCCGGCGGCTCAAAGTGGAGAAAGGGCTGGACATGGTCATCGTAGACTATCTGCAGCTGATGTCCATGGAGGGAAAAACCGACAATCGGCAGCAGGAGATTACAGCCCTGTCCCGATACCTGAAACTGCTGGCCAGAGAAATGGACTGCCCCGTGCTGGTCCTGTCCCAGCTGTCCCGGGCACCGGAGCAGCGGACGGATCACCGGCCGATCCTGTCTGACCTTCGGGAATCAGGAGCCATCGAGCAGGATGCGGACATGGTCATCTTCCTGTACCGGGATGAATATTATAATCCGGAGGATACGGAAAAACCGGGAATCTGTGAAGTGATCATCTCCAAGCACCGAAGCGGCCCCACCGGCGTGGTGGATCTGACCTGGCTTGGAAAATATACGAGATTCGTGGATAAGAGCAATATCGGGAGGTAAAGGATGGGAATTACAGAAGATATGCTGGTATGTCAGGTACTGGAGCTGGACCCGGATCTGGAGGAGGTTTTTCTTCAGTATGACATGAACTGCGGAGAGTGCTCCGCCGGAGAGCGGGAAACGATTCTGGAGGCGGCGGAAGGCCACGATGTGGATGTGGAGCTGCTGCTAAAAAGCCTGAATGAAGTAGTTGTTCAAAAGGCATCCGCCCGCTGAACAAGGGAGTAGAGATTGAATAAAAGCATTTACCGAAAGCAGGCCAAGGAAGCTTTTTTATTTGATACAAAAGTGGAAAACCTGTTTATCAGCGAATATATGGTGACAGCTCCCGGGGAGTTCGTTAAGGTGTACCTGACGGCCCTGATGCTGGCCGATCTGCAAGAGCCGGTGACCCATGAGGGAATAGCCCGGCGTCTTGGCATTCCCGAGGAAGAAGTCCTCCGGGCCTGGACCTACTGGGAAGGCATGGGCATCGTGGCCAAGCACTACCCGGATCCGGAGGATCGGCTCCGCTATGAAGTGGAGTTGATTCACATAAGGGAACTGGTTTACGGAAAGATTCCCAAACGTCGCAAGGGAGCGGTCGAAGAAAGCCGGAAGGCCCCCCTTCGGCTGGAGGACAAAGCCATCCGGGATATGTATGCCACCATTGAGAAGGTCACCGGCCGTCTTTTGGGGGGGAAGGAGCCGGCAGAGATCATGTCCTGGATCACCGACTACGGTGCTACCCCGGAAATGATCGTCTATGCTTATTCCTTCTGTGTCCGAACCAGAAAAAAGGACAATCCCAGATATGTGGGAACCGTGGTCCGGGAATGGGCGGAGAAAGGCCTGCTGGATGGGGAAAAGATCGAGAAGCACTTGGAGGAAGTGGACAACCGCCACTATATTTATAAAAGAATTTTAAAAGCCCTGGGATTCCTCCGGAATGCCACCGAGGAGGAGCGGCGCCTCATGGATAGCTGGCTGGATGAGATGGGCTTCACCCTGGATAAGATCCTGGATGCCTGCAGCAAAACCAGCGGGATTCCAAATCCCAACATGAATTACGTCAATAAGATCCTTCGGAACTGGCACGAAGGAACCGGAAGCAAGCAGGAGGGGGATACCCGAAAAGGGGGTACCGTTCCTTCTGTATTCCGCTACTACGACTATTTGCGGGAAGAAGCGGAACGGCAGGCTTCGGATCGGAGGAACCGGGTATACCGGGAATTCCCAAGAATCCGGGAAATCGACGAAGAACTGCGGAAACATGGCATGGAGGTTTCCAGAATCATGGTTTCCGGAGCGACCAATGCCCCGGAAAGAATCCGGGACCTGAAGCGAAGAGCCGATGGTCTGGGAGAAGAAAAGGCAATGATATTAACAGATAACAACCTGGACAAGGATTATCTGGAAGTAGTGTATGCCTGCAGCGAATGCAGGGATACGGGAACCAATGATATGGGAGAACGCTGCAGCTGCTTTTCCAAGCGGCTCGGCGAGGTTGATGAATGGCAGAAAAAAATAAAAGAATCGTAATAATACAAGAAAACCTTGAAAGGGGCCTGGACGCCCTGAAAAAGGAAATCCGGATTAAAATCCGGGAATACTATCAGGAAAACCCGGAAAAGGCCAAAGAGAGAAGAACCAAGCGAAGAAAAATCTTCCGCAGGTTCCTGATTTTTCGGAAGGGATTCCGTATAAGGGAACAGGCCATGGCAGAATCCATGGCTAAGCTGATTTCCGACATGGATCAAAAGAATGAAGAACTGGCAGTCCGTACCACCAACATGATGCGGCTCAGCAACCTGAAGATCCGCATCGCCAGAGAGTACGCTGAGCTGAACAAGGCCAAACTGCTGGTGCTTCTTACCGTAGTCCTGATGATTGCCACCGCTGTAGCGGCGGGCATCAATTCCATCACCGGCTACGAGTATTCCTATAACGGCAGAGTCCTGGGGGTGGTCAAAGAACAGGAGGACGTGCTGAAGATCCTGGATGTGGTTCAGGAACAGCTGAGCAAGGAGCACAATGCCCAGGTAGCCATTGACCGGAATCTGGACATTCACTTTGAGCGGGTCATTGCCCTGAACCGGGAAATTGACCACTCGGAAGAGGTCCTGCGGCAGCTGACCTATATGCAGGATATGAAAATCAAAGCAGCTGCCCTCTATATCAATGGAAACCGGGAGGCCATCCTTTCCTCTGAAGAAGATGGCCGTAAGATTCTGGAGGCGGTGCAGGCCAGCTTCCTCAGCACTTCCCCCAACACCGAGTATGAGCAGATCGGCTTCGCAGAAGCCGTGGAAATAAAAGAGATTGACACCAAGCTGGGTCGGATCATGAATTTTGAAGATACTTTCAATAAAATCATGACCGGAGCCATAGCGAAAAGGACCCATGAGGTAGTTTCCGGGGATACCTTCTCCGGCATTGCCAAAAGATATAACATCAGCAGCAGCGACCTTCGAATGGCTAATCCGGGAATCAACCCGGAACGGCTCAGCATCGGTCAGGAAATCATCCTGACCCAGACGGTTCCCCTGCTGACCGTACAGACGGTGGAAGTTGCCACCTATATTGAACCCATTCCCTTTGAAACAGTGCAAAAGGAAACTTCCAGCATGTACAAGGGAGAGCAGAGCGTTCGGGTTCAGGGAGAAAACGGAGAGCGGTCCGTGGTAGCCCGGATTGTTAAAAATAACGGGGTCGAAATAGCTAAGACGGAGCTTTCATCTTCCATCATCAAGCAACCGGTGGAGAAGGTGGTCCATGTGGGTACCAAACCGCCTCCGGCTCTTCAGGGCACAGGCAGCTTCCTCTATCCGGTAACGGGAGCCCGGCTCACTACCCGGTATTCCCGATACCATCAGGCCATCGACCTGGCCATTTCTTCCGGAACAAAAATCCGGGCGTCTGATGGGGGTACGGTCATCTCCTCCGGCTACAGCGGATCCTATGGATACGTAGTTCGGATCAATCACGGAGGAAACCGGGTGACGCTTTATGCCCACTGCAGCAAGCTGCTGGTCAAGGCAGGAGATAAGGTCTACCAGGGTCAGCATATCGCCAACGTGGGCAGCACGGGCAGAAGCACCGGCCCCCATGTCCACTTTGAAGTCATCATCAACGGGGTCAAGAGGAATCCGCTGGATTACCTGTAAGAAGGAGAAAAGCAATGGAATCGAAGAAGATACTGATCGTCGAAGATGAAAAAGCGATTTCCGACATCATCAAATTCAACCTGGCCAAGGAAGGATTTGAGGCGGATACCGCCTACGACGGACAGGACGGTTTGGAAAAAGCTCTTGCCGGGAAACCGGACCTGATCCTTCTGGACGTAATGCTTCCTTTGATGGATGGTTTTGAGGTTTGTAAGCGGGTTCGGGAATCCAGTATGGTTCCTATTCTGATGCTGACCGCCAAGGAAGAGGAAGTGGATAAAGTGCTGGGCCTGGAACTGGGTGCCGACGACTACATCACCAAGCCCTTTGGCATGCGGGAGCTGATTGCAAGGATCCGGGCCAACATCCGCAGGACGGATGCCCAGAGCAATGAAGGGGAAAACGGGGAAAACCTGGAAAAAATCGGGAACCTCACCGTGGACATGAATCGGTATGAAGTCCGCAAGGATGGAAAAATCCTGGACCTGACCCTCCGGGAGTTTGAACTGCTGAAATACCTGGCCGAACGGGAGGATCGGGTCTTTTCCAGAGAGCAGCTCCTGGAGGAGGTCTGGGGTTATGAATATTATGGAGATATCCGGACGGTAGACGTCACCGTCCGACGGCTGCGGGAAAAGCTGGAGGACGACTCCAGCGAACCGAAGTATATCATGACCAAGCGAGGCGTCGGATACTATTTCAGGAGACCATAGATGATCAGACTGATGAGGAGACCCAGCAGCATCCGAAACCGGATCGTCCTGATTTATTTTTTGCTGGTATTCATTGCCACCACCATCATCGGGGTGTTCATCATGAACCAGCTGGAATCCTATTACCTGGAGTCCCTTCGAAAGGACCTGACCCAGGCAGTGGAAAAGGGATCCCTCCTGACCTCCCTGAACGGATACGAAAGCCTGGATGATTACCAGACGGAGATTCAGGGCAGCGTGGATGCCTGGGCTAAAAGCCTTCAGCAGGAGATTTTCGTCATCAACGAAAGCTTTCTGATCGTCGCTTCCAGCAATGGTACCAACGGGAAAAGCGCCATCGACATCCTGGACCAGGAATTGATTCTGAAGGGACTGGGGGGTGAAGGGGAGGAAGCCATTGGCTATACCAGCGCAGAGGGTTCCGGCATCCCCACTATGGGCATCATATTTCCCGTGGGAGAATCGGATAATATCCGGGGAGCCCTGTACCTGAGAGCAGATCTGACCTCTGTCTATGACACCATCGATCAATCCAAGGAGATCTTTCTCAAAGCCATGATCATTGCCCTGGCCGTGACGGTGGCCTTGGGATTCTTTATCGCCAAGAGCATCACCGAGCCTATCAACTCGGTAACCAAGCTGGCCCGCAAGATGGCGGAGGGAGATTTCAGCCAGGAGGTTTCCATCAAGTCCAACGATGAAATCGGGCGTTTGGCGGAAATGTTCAATACCCTGCGGCTCAAACTGGATGAGACCCTGACGGAAATCTCCAACGAGAAGAGCAAGTTGGAAACCATTCTGAAATACATGGCAGACGGACTGCTGGCCATCGATTTGTCCGGAAGGATCATCCATGCCAATCCGGCAGCCCTGACCATGCTGAAGACCACCAGAGAAGAGCTGGAAGAACGGAGCTATGACGAACTGATCCGGGACATCAATCCCAAGCTGGCCTTTGAGGAAATCATGGGAAAATGCCGGCTGGTTCCTATGGAGGAAACTTTTGAATTTGGCGGCTCCATCTACGCAGTACGGTACGATCACTTTCGGGATGAAAGCGGGGCAGATGTTGGAATCATCATGATTCTTCAAGACATCACCCAGCGTCAGAAGGTGGAAAAGATGCAGATGGATTTTGTAGCCAATGTATCCCACGAACTGAAGACCCCCCTGACTACCATCAAAAGCTATACAGAAACCCTGCTGGACGGAGCCTGCGAGGATCCGGAGCTGACCCGTAACTTTCTGGGAATCGTGGATGCGGAGGCTGACCGGATGAACCGACTGGTGAAAGACTTGCTCCAGCTGTCCCGCCTGGATCATCAGCAGGAGACCATGCATCGAAAGAATTGCGACCTGATCCAATTGGTGGAAAATGCTGCGAGAAAGGTCGAACTCACTGTGGCAGGAAAGAAGCAGCACCTGAACCGGCTTTATGACAGCAGAAGAGCGGTTTGGATCGTAGCGGACAAGGACCGGATCGAGCAGGTTCTGATGAATATCCTGAGCAATGCCATCAAATATACCCAGGAGGGGGGCCGGATCGATATCGATATGCGGCTGGCCGGCCGCAGAGTCATTCTGACGGTGACGGACAACGGCATCGGAATCCCCGAAGCGGAGCAGTCCCGGGTATTTGAGCGGTTTTTCCGGGTGGACAAAGCCCGATCCAGAGAAATGGGGGGGACCGGCCTTGGTCTGGCGATTTCCAAGCAGATCGTGGAAGAACACGAAGGGGATATCCGTCTGGAAAGTACAGAAGGCCGGGGAACTACGGTAACCATTACCCTGCCCCTGGCACCCATCAGAGGGGAAAGCAACATTGATTAGAAAGAAAAGAAGCCGAAACCGAAAAAAAGAAGCTGCGCCGGAGCCGGTTCAGAGCCGGAGCAAACCGGAACGAAAAAGGGTTGGGAAGCTGCGGATGTTGTATCTGACCGTTTTCCTCGCGGGTCTGGCTGTAGTCCTCTATTATGGCTACAGTATTTTTCAGGTGGAATCAGAGCAGGAACGGGCAGAAGCGGAAAAGGCGGCCCTGATGGCAGAAAAGGCCAGACTGGAGGAAGAATTGAGGTATGTGACGGACCCTTCTTATATTGAACAGCAGGCCAGAACCGAACTGCGGATGATCCGGCCGGGAGAGATCCTGTATGTGCTGCCGGAAAAGGGCAGTAATGAAGACGGAGAAGGAAACGGGGAAACCCATGGAGAATAAAATCAAAGAGGTCATTGTGGTGGAAGGCCGGGATGATGAAAATGCTATACGCCGTTCTCTTGCGGCAGACACCATCGCCACCCATGGCTTTGGTATCCGAAAGGAGACCTGGGATTTGATGGAAAAAGCTTACCGGGAACGGGGGCTCATCATCTTTACGGATCCGGATTTTTCAGGAGAGGAAATCCGAAAAAAAATAAATGCCCGGTTTCCGGAAGCGAAAAACGCATTTTTAAGCCGACAGGAGGCAACGGATAAGGGGGATATTGGCATCGAGAATGCCTCGCCGGACAGCATCCGGACGGCTCTGGAAAAAGCCTGCTGCACCCTTACGGAAATCCGGGAGGAATTTTCTGCAGAAGACCTGGCAGGAGCCGGGCTGATCGGCGATGCTGCTTCTGCGGAAAGACGGGCAGCCATAGGCAGGAGACTGGGAATCGGCTACGGAAACGGAAAAACATTTTTAAAGAAGCTCAATCAGTTTGGCATCAGCCGGGAGGATTTTATCCGGGAATGCCGACGGTTGGAGGAAGAGGGAAACTCATGAAGCTATATGCTCCATCAACCATAAAAGATATTAAGGCTCGCCATGATTTTCAACTGTCCCGGAGTCTGGGACAGAATTTTCTAACGGATAAGAATATCATCGATAAAATCGTGGAAGCTCCGGAGATTGGTCCCAGGGATCTGGTCATTGAGATCGGGCCGGGAATCGGGGTTCTGACTGCAGAAGCGGCCCGTCGAGCCGCCAAAGTGGTGGCCGTGGAAATCGACCGGAAGCTGATTCCCATCCTGAAGGAAACTCTGGCAGAGTTTGATAACATAGAAATCCTCAATCAGGACATCCTGAAGACGGATCTTCATAAAATCCTGGAACAAAACCGGGAGTACAAGGGTCAGAAGATCGAGGGGGTTAAAATTATTGGTAATCTGCCTTACTACATTACCACCCCCATCATCATGAAAATCCTGGAAGAAGGCGTTCCTGCAGACAGCATTACCATCATGATGCAGAAGGAAGTGGCCGATCGACTAAAGGCCCCTCCGGGCAGCCGGACCTACGGGGCGATTTCTGCGGCGGTAGCCTATTACTGCCGAGTGGACCATGTGGCCAATGTGCCCAAAGAGGTATTTGTCCCTCAGCCCAAGGTAGACTCGGCCGTGTTGAAACTGAGCCTGCGTAAGGAAAAGCCCTTGGAACTGGCTAATGAAAAACTGTTCTTTCAATGCATTAAGGCCGGTTTCGGCCAGCGGAGAAAGACGCTCTTAAACTCCCTGACCGGTGTCGGCGGTTATACCAAAGAACAGGTGGAGTCCGCTCTTTCGGAAGCCGGCATTGACAGCAAGCGGCGGGCGGAAACCCTGGGAATCGAGGAATTTGGCAAAGTCGCCAACGCACTACAGAGGAAAATATGAACAAACTGAAAAATTTTTACCAACACTATATCCACACACCCATCGGACTGTCCCTGATTCTTTCTTTCATCCTGAATCTGGTCATTGAATCCCTGGGCCGGCAGTCCCTTGGAAACGGACTTCAGTTTCTTTCGGAAAGCCCCCTGGTGTTTCTTTACAATACTCTGGTCATCTTTGCCTTCCTGTCGGTGGGCATGCTTTTCCGGAGGAGGGTTTTCGTTTACCTGATCATCGGTGCCTTCTGGCTGGCCATCGGCATCATCAACGGGGTAATCCTCAGCAACCGGATGACCCCTTTTACCGTCAAAGACCTGAGCGTCCTGGAAGACGGAATGTCCATCGTCACCAATTATCTTTCCGCCGGAGAAATCCTTTTGGCGGGACTCGGCGGCCTGGTCCTGCTGGGGGGCATCGTTCTGCTGTTTCTGTATGCGCCGAAAAAGAAGGGAAGCATCAATCACAAGAAGAATGCTGCGGTCTTCCTGGCTATCCTCCTGGGGACTTTGGGTATCACCAATCTGGCCATTCGGACGAAGGTGGTGGACACCTATTTTGGAAACCTGAACTATGCCTACCGGGATTATGGTGTGCCTTACTGCTTTCTCAGTACCTGGCTGAATACGGGGATTTCCATGCCCCAGGGGTACAGCGAAGAACGGATTCTGGCTATTTTGCCCCAGGAAGAAGAAATCACCCCGGATGCGGATGCCAATATTCTGTTTCTCCAGCTGGAATCCTTTATGGATCCCCTGGAGTTCAAACAATTTAGTTACTCCCAGGACCCCACTCCTTTTTTCCGGCAGCTGAAAAGCCAGTACTCCGCCGGGTACCTGACCGTACCGTCGGTGGGCGCCGGCACAGCCAATACCGAGTTTGAAGTCAACAGCGGCATGAGCGTCAAATTCTTCGGGCCGGGAGAATACCCCTATAAATCGGTTCTGATGGAAAAAACCTGTGAGGCCATTCCCTATAACCTGAAGGACCTGGGCTATTCCACCCATGCCATTCACAATCATCGGGCTGTTTTCTACGGACGGAACAAGGTCTTCCGGAACCTGGGATTCGACACCTTCACTTCCCTGGAATACATGCTGTATCCCACAAAGACTCCGAAAAACTGGGCGAAGGACGGACCCTTGACCGGGGAGATCCTTTCTGCTCTCCGGTCGACGGAAGGCCGGGACTATATCTATACCATTTCCGTTCAGGGTCACGGAAAGTACCCGGAAGAGGAAGTCCTGAAAAATCCGGCTGTCCGGGTGACCGGAGAGGTGCCGGAGACCCTCCGATTGCAATACGAGTATTACGTGAACCAGATTGCTGAAATGGATCTGTTCCTTCAGGATCTGACGGAACAGCTGGCTGCTTATGATGAAAAGGTGGTGCTGGTGCTCTACGGAGACCACCTGCCGGCTTTGGACATGACCTCCGAGGAATTGAATTCCGGAGACCTGTTCAAAACGGAGTATGTGATCTGGTCTAATTTTCCCATGAAAAAAACAGACCGGGACCTGACCTCCTATCAGCTGGGAGCGGAAGTGCTGGACCGGTTGGGAATCCACGCTGGCAATATCACCCGGTTCCATCAGTTGAAGATGGGAACCCAGGAATACCGTCAGGAACTGGAAATGCTGGAGTACGATATCCTGTACGGAAAGCAGTATCTCTACGGAGGCCAGTCCCCCTTCCTGCCTACAGACCTGAAAATGGGGGTCCGGGATATCGTCATCCAGGACATCGTGGAAATCGGGGGGAAATATTACCTGAAGGGAGAAAATTTTACCCAGTACAGTAAGGTGACCCTCCGGGGAGAATTACTGAATACCGTGTATCTGGGACCCACGGTGCTTGGCCTGGAGGATAAGGCAGACCCGGCGGATATTCCGGAGATGAAAGTCAGCCAGGTTGAAAAGAATAACAAGGAAATCCTCAGCACGACGGAATAAAGGAGAACTTTATGGGATCAATACATAAGACCAATGCCATCCGAATCCTGGAAAGCAACCGGATTTCTTATCAGATATATGAGTATGAAGCGCCGGAGGGATTCTTGGACGGGGTAACCGTAGCCCGGGCTATCGGCCTTCCGGAAGAAAAGGTATTCAAGACCCTGGTTACCATCGGTCACAGCAAGGGAATCCATGTCTTCGTGATTCCCGTTGCCGCGGAACTGGATCTGAAAAAAGGGGCCAAAGCCGTTAAGGAAAAAAGCATCGAGATGCTTCCTTCCAAAGATATTACTCCGGTTACAGGCTACATCAAAGGAGGCTGTTCCCCTGTTGGAATGAAAAAGGCCTATTCCACCGTGCTGGATGAAAGCTGTCGGACACTGGATAAAATGGTGGTCAGCGCCGGAAAAGTGGGCCTTCAGATGGAACTGGCCCCGGCTGATCTGATTGAACTGACCCGGGGAGAAACGGCTTCTCTGAGGAAAGAATAATGGTTTTAAACAACGTAAAAAGAGAGCCCTCGGCTCTCTTTTCTTGTGGAATGGTTTTGGACCTATACGTAGGCGATGGCTTCAATTTCCACCAGGACGTCCTTGGGCAGCCGGGCTACTTCCACCGCAGATCGGGAGGGAAGGGCTCCTTCTGTAAAAAAGGTAGCATATACGCCGTTGATTTTGGCGAAGTCGTCCATGTTTTTCAGGAAAACGGTAGTCTTCACCACTCGATCCATAGAGGATCCGGCGGCTTCCAGGATGGCTTTTACGTTGTTGAGAGACTGGCGGGTCTGCTCTTCGATGCCCCCCTCAACAATGGTGCCGGTTTCCGGAATTAGGGGCACCTGACCGGAAGTAAAGATCAGATTGCCCAGCTGATTAGCCTGGGAATAAGGACCGATGGCGGCGGGAGCCTTGTCGGTAGCGATGGTTTTTCTCATAGGACAGTTCCTCCTGTTGATTTTAACTTTACTAGTGTCATTGGCTCTGAATGATTTTCATCAGTTTCTCCAGATTGATTCCCGGAGATTCATCCATGGATATTATATAATCACTGGCTCCTTTGTACAAGGCCATTCTGTCCCGGGCCATCTTTTCGATGGCCTCGGTAGAAACGCTCAAGGGCCTTCCGTTCCGGGCCAGAAGGGAAATGGGTCGGTCCAGGAAGATCAGGGTTCCGTTTTGGGAGAGATTTCTCACATTGTCCGGATGGAGGACGATGCCGCCGCCGGTGGAGATGATCTGTCCCCGTTCCTTGCCGATCCTTTCCGCCAGTTCTCTTTCCAGCCGGCGGAATTCTTCTTCTCCGTGGCGCTCAAAGATTTGAGGAATGGTCAGCCCACTTTCTTTTTCAATGATGGAATCCATGTCCAGGAAAGGCCGGCCCAGCGCTTCCGAAAGAAGCTTTCCCATAGTGGTCTTGCCGCAGCCGGGCATACCGATCAGGACGATATTTCGGATCTGCCCTTCCAGTTCCCGAGTAATCCGCTCAATATCAGCAGCGGGCACATCCTGGCCCGTGAATCGCTGGCAGGCTTTGGCTGCCTGATCGACCAGCATGGAAAGGCCGCCGGCAGCAATGAGGTTTCGTTCCTTTGCCTGAACCAGGAGGCGGGTGGTCAAAGGATTATAAATCAGATCTACCACTGCCTGACAGTGGGGAAACAGGTCCAGATTTACGGGAGATTCTTCGTTGTTGGGATACATGCCGACCGGGGTCGTATTGATGAGGATTTCAGAATCGGCATGGTGACTCAGGGATTCATAGGGAGTGGTGCCCTCCCTGCCGTCCCGGGTGACGATGGTCAGTTCCCGGACCCTCAGGTCCCGGCAGGCCTGCTGAACCATCCGGGAAGCTCCTCCGCTTCCCAGGACCACAACCTTTTTTTGGGAAAGAGAAAGACCGGCCTTCCGGAGCAAAGCCAGAAAGCCATCGTAATCCGTATTGTCTCCCACCAGTTGGCCTGGCCGACCCGTTTCATCCTGCTCCCGGTAAATGGTATTGACGGCCCCGATTCTTTCCGCCAGGGGAGTAAGCCGGCTGCAATATTTCACCACGGCTTCCTTATAGGGGATGGTCACGTTCAAGCCTCCGATTTCCGGGCTTTTCAGGAATTCTTCCAACTGGTCCTCCTTCAGTTCGATCAGGCGGTAGGAATACCGGCCGAAGGCTTCATGGATTTCGGGAGAATAGCTGTGGCCCAGTTTTTTCCCCAGCAGTCCATAAATCATAGGCTCCCCTCCCTCTCAATAATTTCTTTCTGGTATTCTTTGCTCACGGTAAAAAGATGTCCCAGAAATTCTCTTGTATAGGGGCCTAATTCACCTTCTGGGGTCAGAGCATCCAAAATTTCCTGCTCCCGTTTCGGATTAAAGATGGGCAGGTTGTGGGCGATTTTGTAATTGGCCACCTCTTTGACCAGATTCATCCTCATTTTGAACAATTCCACCAGTTCGTGGTCCAGGTTATCGATTTCAGTACGGATTTCTTCCAGTTTCATAAGGTCCTCCTTTGGTTCAGGCCGGTTCTTCCTCCAGCATCATCAGGTCCAGCAAGCCGAAAGCCACCAGACCCTCTACAACAGGCACACCCCTTGGAACCACACAGGGATCGTGACGACCGACCGTGCTCAGGGTGGTGTTTTCCATGGTTTTCAGGTTCACGCTGTTCTGGGAGATTCCGATGGAGGGGGTGGGCTTGAAGGCCACCCGAAGAATCAGAGGCATGCCGCTGGTGATTCCTCCCAGGATTCCCCCATGGTTGTTGGTTCTGGTCCGGATGTGGTCTCCGTGGACAAAGAATTCGTCGTTGTGCTGGCTCCCTCGCATGGAGGCTGCCTGAAAACCGGCACCGAACTCCACGCCCCGAACGGCGGGAATGCCAAACAAAAGGGCTGCCAGCTGACTTTCCACTCCGTCGAACATGGGCCCGCCGATACCGGCAGGGAGTCCGGTGACCCGGCACTCCACCACACCTCCAACGGAGTCGTTCTCCTCCTTGGCCTTCAGGATCTCGTCCATCATGTGGGGGCCGGCCTTTTTATGGCCGATGGAAACAATCCGGGCCTCGGTGCGGATTCCTTCCTTTTCCAGTATCTGCAGGGCGATGCCCCCGGCGACACACATGGGCGCCGTCATCCGGCCGGAGAAGGGACCTCCTCCCGACATGTTGAGCCGATCCTGGTACTTGAAATGGGCCATCAGGTCTGCATGGCCGGGTCTCGGTACTTCCAGCTTATAATCCCCGGGTCTTATATTGGTATTTTTGATAATGGCCCGGATTGGAGCCCCATCGGTGATGGAGCCGGAAAAGCCCTGGAGGAAGACGGGGATGTCCTCTTCCTTCCTCGGGGTGGTATAAGAGCTGTTGCCCGGGGCCCGCCGTTTCAGGAATTGCTGCAGCTGGTCAAAGTCAATGGAGATGCCGGCAGGCAGTCCCGCCAGGGTCATCTGCAGTTCCGGTTCGTGAGAACCGCCGGCTATGGATAAAATCAGTTTTTTTCCGATGGTTGATTGCATGGCAGTTTACAGATACGAGATCCGTCCTCCTAATATATTCAGATCATCAAAAAAGGTGGGGTAGGATTTGTTGATGGCCTCCGCCCCGTCGATGGTGATCTCTCCGTTGCAGCAACAGGATGCTACCGCCATGGCCATGACGATGCGATGGTCGTTGAAGGAGGAAACCTCTCCTCCGGCCAGCCGTTCCACTCCGTGGATAATCAGGCCGTCAGGAAGTTCTTCTACCCGACCGCCAACAGCGTTCAGGCATTGGCTGATGGCATGGAGGCGGTCGCTTTCCTTGATCCGCACCCGGTCGGCGTTGATGATCCGAGTAGTTCCGTTGCTGACCGAGGCTGCAACAGCCAGGATCGGCACCAGATCGGGTATGTTGGCTGCATCGATGGTGATGCCGCTGAGCCTTTCCCGGGAAACGTGATAGTGATTTCCGGAATGATAGACCCGGGCCCCGAATCGGGCCAGAATACCGGCAATTTCCTTATCCCCCTGAGCAGAAGAGGGATTCAGACCGTGGACCGTAACTCCCTCTCCCTCTCGGGAAATGGCTCCGGCGGTCAGCCAGAAAGCGCTGTTGGACCAGTCTCCCTCGGGTATGGGAACTTCCGGAGGGAGGATATATTGTTGCCCTCCCGGAATGGTGAAGATGATGTTTTCTTCGTCGGATATTTTATCCAGGAAAATCCGAACCCCGTATTGATCCAGCACCTGAAGGGTCATGTTGACATAGCCTACCGACTCCAAAGGCTTGCTGACGATGATCTTACTGTCTCCTTCCACCAGGGGAAGGGCAAAAAGGAGACCGGTGATGTATTGGGAGCTGACATTGCCTGGCAGCCGGTAATGGCCGGCGGTCAGCCTTCCTTCCACCAGGAACATGCCGTCACTGTCCTGGCTAAAGTGACAGCCTCCCTGTTCCATGACGGCTTTCAGCTCTCCCAGGGGCCGTTCCGGAAGCCGCCCTTTCCCGTAAAACCTCGCAGAATCCTTGAGGGCCATGGTGATGGGAAGCAGAAAACGAAGAGTAGAGCCGCTTTCGTTGCAGTGAACGGCAGGATGCTCCTGTTCCCGGAGGGAAGAGAGGGCTTCCATGGTGGCGGCTATGTCCTCGGAGATCTGAATGAGACGTATTCCGTCCCGCTGGCCGGCCAGGGAATGGGCAATCAGCAGCCGGTGGACGTGGGATTTGGACTGGATGGCGTTCAGAGAACCTGAGAGCCATCGGGGCGCTATGGTTGCTTTCATAATGGTTACCTACCTTAAACCGGCTTTTATAAAGCCTTCTAATGAATGGACCGGGAATTCCCGAATCTCCGAATCGCCGATGGCGGTGGGAAGGATCAGATTGATGTTGGATCCTCCCCGTTTTTTATCTCGCAGGATGACGGGAAGGAGCTCTTCGGCCTTAAATGGGGTATGGAGAGAAAAGCCGTGAAGAGAAAGCAGCTCCAGGATCCGGTCCTGGTCTTGCTGCGACGTGTAGCCGAAATCCCGGGATGCCCTGGTAATGATGGCGATGCCGGTGGCCACTGCGTGGCCGTGGGATATGGCATAGTTGCTGCATTTTTCAATGGCATGGCCTACGGTGTGGCCCAGGTTGAGGAGTTGGCGTATGCCGGTATCCCGTTCGTCTGCAGCCACCACCTTTCCCTTGATTTTGACGCAGGAAGCGATGATAGACTCCAGGTCGACGGTTACGCTGTTCAGAGGAGCCTTTTCCCGGATCTCAGAAAAGAGATGCTTGTCCAGAATGATGCCATATTTGATGGCTTCGGCAACTCCATCCAGAAAGGTCTCCTCCGGCAGGGTTTGGAAGGTGACCGGATCACAGAGTACCAGAGAGGGCTGCCAGAAGGCACCGGTCAGGTTTTTCCCATGGCTCAGGTTGATGCCTGTTTTTCCCCCGACGGAGGAATCGATGGCTGCCAGAAAGGTGGTTGGAATCTGAATGAACCGGATTCCCCGAAGAAAAGTGGCAGCAGTAAAGCCAGCCAGGTCTCCGGGAACACCGCCTCCCAAGGCAATGATTCCGTCGGTGCGGGTAAAATTCTCTGAAGCCAGCAATTCCTGGCACTCCCCATAAGCCTGAAGAGACTTGGAGGATTCTCCCGGGGGAAGGGCCTTCGTCATCACGTCGTAGCCGCTGCGGGAAAGATTTTCCTGGAGGGCTTTACCATACAAAGCCTCCACTGTTGTGTCCGTGATGATCATCAGACGACAGGGAGGAAGGACGTCCAGAATCAGAGACCCTGCTTCTTCCAGCAGTCCGTTTTCAATCAGCACGTCGTACTTTTTCTGAGTTCCCACGTTAATTCGTTTCATCGGATTGCCTTTCCTCCTGATTATGATAAAATATTCTTGATACTATTATAGTACAAATAACAGATTATTAAAGGGGATAAGAATGAGCATCGGTAAAAATACAAGAATCAATGACAAATTTTCCAACATTGACATAGAAAACTATTTTACCAAAGAGCAAATAGAAGGATTGATGTTCGAATATTCCAAAATCAACAAGAATTACCAGTCGGCTATCAAGGAGATTACCACCAAACTGGAAATCCTGGACGCTGACTTTCAGCTTCGCCACATGCACAACCCCATCCATTCCATCGGAAGCCGGGTCAAGTCCCCGGAGAGCATCGCTGAGAAGATTGTCAGGAAAGGCCTTTCCATGGATCTGAGGGATGTTTCCAAAAGCCTGCTGGACATTGCCGGCGTTCGGGTCATCTGTAATTATATCGAAGACATCTATCTGATTGCCGGCCTCCTGAAGGGACAGTCCGACATCCGAACTATCCGGGAGGTGGATTACATTAAAAATCCGAAAGAAAACGGGTACCGGAGTCTTCATCTGGTCATCGCTGTTCCTGTCTTCTTTGTGGACCGGGTGGAAGAGATTCCCGTGGAGGTTCAGATCCGGACCATTGCCATGGACTTCTGGGCCAGTTTGGAGCATCAGCTCCGGTATAAGTCCAAGGGAGATATCCCCCAGTTCATTGCCAAGGAACTAAAGGAATGTGCCGAAACCATCGCCGAAACGGACCTGAAAATGGAGAGGATCCATAGTTTCCTGGACAGCATTGAATTAAATCCAGCCTTGGGCGACTAAAGAGAATCGCCATCAATCTGAGTCTTCCGGTCGGAACCTTCCTTCAGCAGTCTTTTCAGCTCTTCCTCGTCCTGGCTTTCCAGGGCGTTTTTGTATTGGCCAAGCCGCTGGATCAGTCCCTCGATTTCCTGGATGAGGGGCCTGCGGTTGTCCAGGAACAGTTCGCTCCACATGACCTCGTTGAGCTTGGCTACCCGGGTCAGGTCCTTGTAACTGCCGGCAGAAAAGCCCTGGTGCAGATCGGCGGCCGGGCTTTTCACATAAGCGTTGGAGACCACGTGAGCCAGCTGGGAGGTAAACGCGATTACCTGATCATGCTCTTCGGGAGAAGCGATCTGGGTATTGGTGAAGCCAATGGAAACACAGAGCTTTTTCACCTGATCCACCAGTTGGATTTCCGTGCCCCTGAGAGGGGTCAGCACCATGGAAGCATTGTCGAAGAGGGCCTTTTCCGAATAGGCAAATCCGGAGTGGACCGTACCGGCCATGGGATGTCCGCCCATAAAGCAGAACCCGTGCTCCTTGGCCAGGGGCGCGATGGCGCTGCAGACGATCTCCTTGACACCGCAGGTGTCCATAACGACAGATCCCTTTTTAAAAAGGGGAGCGCATTCCCGGATCACATCGATGGCAGCCTGGGGGTAGAGGGCTACGATGACCAGATCGCAGTCCTTCAGCGCTTCTTTGGCGAGGGGCTGGTCGATGGCTTCCAGCAGGACGGCTTTGTTGACAACCACCGGATCCTTATCCAATCCCAGGACCTGGTGAGGGGTATTTTCCTTGATGGCTTTGGCCAGAGATCCTCCGATGAGGCCCAGGCCGATAATTCCGATTTTCATGGGATTCACCTATTAACTTTCCCGCTTGTAAGCGAAGGGACGGATGGCTTCGATGGCCTTCACCAGATCCCGGAATGCGTCGGGCTTCAGGGACTGAGGTCCGTCGGACAGGGCGTGCTCTGGATCGTTGTGGACTTCAATCATCAGACCATCAGCACCGGCGGCTACGGCGGCCAGAGCCATGGGTGCCACCAGTTTGTATATTCCGGTACCGTGGCTGGGGTCGACGATGACCGGCAGATGGGTCATGTTCTTCAGCATGGGTACGGCAGACAGGTCCAGGGTGTTTCTGGTAGCTGTCTCGAAGGTTCGGATTCCCCGCTCACACAGGATAACATTTGGATTGCCACCGGCCAGGATGTATTCAGCGCTCATGAGCAACTCTTCCAGAGTGCTGGAAAGACCTCGCTTCAGCAGAATGGGTTTCTTGGTTCGTCCCAACTCCTTCAACATCTCGAAGTTCTGCATATTCCGGGCACCAACCTGAATCAGATCCACCTCTTCAAAGAGAGGAAGCTGGGAAATGTCCATGATTTCCGTGACGATGGGGAGGCCGGTCTGAGACTTGGCTTTCAGCAGCAGTTCGATTCCCTCTCCCCGCATGCCCTGGAAGGAGTAGGGGGAGGTCCTGGGCTTGAAGGCCCCGCCTCTCAGGATATTGACGCCGGCTGCCCGAATTTCTGCGGCCAGGGTAGTAATCTGTTCTTCCGATTCTACGGAGCAGGGGCCGGCCATGATCTGGAAGTGACCGCCGCCCACCGGTACTCCGCCCACGTCTACGATGGTGTCGGCCGGATGGAACTTGCGATTTGCATTTTTAAAAGGTTCCGTGATCCGCTTGACCGTTTCCACGATATCCAGGGCCTTGATCAGGTCGATATCAACAGCAGAGGTATCACCGATGAGGCCCATGATGGTGGTGCTGGTCCCTTTGCTTTCGTGGATGGACAGGCCCAGGCTGGTGAGCCATACCCGCAGATTTTCCAATTGTTTTTGTTCAGGATTGTCTTTTAAGATAATGATCATAATGTTACCTTCTTTCTTTATCTCGATGACGGGATTTGTTATTAATGGTGATTGAATAGTTAAGCGGATCCAAACAAAAAGGCTCCGCAAGTGATTTCACCTGCGAAGCCATGCTCTTTCCCTTTGGGAGAGTAACCCCTGTCCTAACGGACAGGATGGGCGCCTTCTGTTGCAGCGAAATCCAAAGATAGCTTACCATAAAAATAGTAAGCGTAGCTAAAGTAGTTGTAAGCTGCAGTGGTCGTGATGGCTGACATGATTCTTCTCCTCAAACATTTAATGGATTTATTATACCACAATATTTGTGGTGTGCAACAAAAAAATAAGATTTTTGTTGTGCAAACCTAATTTTGCTGATAGAATACTGAAATACCATCATCAGAAAGGAAAAAATGCATTGAAAATTTTTAAAGACAATGACCCGAAAGGGATTATATTTGATTGTGACGGCACGATTCTTGACTCTATGGGAGAATGGGAGCAGCTTGGTTTAGACTTGATTAAAGGGAAAAGGATGGCCCGGAGCCATCAAGAGATTCAAAACGATATCCGCACCCTGACAATCCGGGAGACTGCAGAATATTTTTGCTTAGACCTGGGCCTGGATATGGATCTTCTTGATGTGGAGAAGCGCTTGGAGCAGGATATTACAGAAAAATATAAAAAGGAGTTTCTTTTAAAGAAAGGAGTTTTGGAGTTTCTTGAACGGAATAAGCATAAAAAGATGTGTATTGCCACGGCAACCGAAAGGGTCATGGTGGAAGCGGCTGTTCAAAGGCTGGGAATCCAGAAATATTTTCAGTTTATCATCACTTCCGCTGAAGTAGGAAATAGCAAGGAGTGGCCGGATATCTACCATATCTCAACGGAACGGCTGGGGCTTGCCAGAGAAGAGGTTGTAATATTTGAAGATGCCCATCATGCGATTGTGACAGCAAAAAAAGCAGGTTATCGGGTCATAGCCGTGGAAGATCCGTCGGCAGAAAGCCATCGGGACAGCATCCTGCGTCTTGCGGACTATTACATTCAGGACTTTTATTTGAAATAGGGCAAAAAAAGGGGAAAGGGAGTAAATGGAATACTCCCTTTCCTTATTTCATTATGGAGTTCAGTAGGCTGTTTTGTGTTAGATATTCATAAGAGATTCCTTTTTCTCCAAGCTGGCGGGCTTTGTTTTCGGCCATCCCTTTCTTTTCGTCAGCATGGTAGTCCGAACCACCGGAAATCACTCCCAATCGGCCTTCGTATTTTTCCCGGACGATTTTTTCAATTTCCTCCGGAGATAAATCCCCCTTATAGGTGGTCTTGTGGTAGGTATAAGCAGCTTCGATTCCATCAAGGCCGTGGGCAATCAGGCTTTCGATATAAGCTTCCCTTGAGAGGAGATTCCCCTGGGAGGTGACTTCTTCGTCGATGAGAAACGGGTGAGCAAGGATGGCCTTACCTCCCGCAGCATGAATCAGGTCTATGGCATCCAGAGGACTGATTTTTTCCCGTCTTACGTTAAATGAAGGATTGTCGCGGACCATTAATTTTGCTTCGCTCCAGTCCTTGGTATGACCAGTTCGGGCTATCGCTTCAAAGATGTGTTTTCGTTGGACCTGGTCTTCGACCAGCGGTTTGCCGGCGTTATCCAGTACGGCTTCCCAGGTTAGAGGGATGCCGTTTTCAGCCAGAACCTGAACCAATTTTTTATATGCGTTGAGCTTGCTGACGGACATCGATGCAACAAAGGACTTCATAGACGGATTGGAGAAGTCGCAACCCAGACCGATGATGTGGACATCATCCACCATAGTGTCACAGGAAATTTCAATTCCCCGCAGCACCTGAATTCCCTTGGAATGGCCAAACTGTTCCACAGAGACAGATCCCTCCGGGGTTTCTATGGTTTCCAAGGGCAGGACGTCGTGATCCGTAATGGCAATCACTTTTAATTTCAGTGAAGCGGCTTTTGTAATCAGCTCTTCGTAGGAATCGTTTCCGTCGGAACGAGTGGTGTGGGTGTGAAGATCGCATGGATATGCGGGTATATACTCAGCCATGGTTACCAAGCCTTTCCTTCAGAACCAAACAGGGAAATATGCTTGTAAACCATATCTTTGATGGCAGACGTCACATAAGCATCCAGCTTGAGGGGTTCTGAAACATCGGGATTTTCATTTAAAAAGCTTCGTATGGAAGTCAGGTATGCAATTTTAACGGCTGTTGAAATATTAATCTTTGATCCCCCAAGCTGAATCAGCTTTCGGAAGGTATCATCGGATAAGCCGGTACCTCCGTGGATGACCAGTGGGGAGGATGAAATCTTTCTGATATCCTGAAGGCGGTCAAAGTCAATGATGGGATCACCCTTGTAAAGGCCATGGGCCGTACCGATTGCCGGAGCAAAGGCATCCACGCCTGTTTCTTTCGTATATTTTTCCGAGCTGTCTACGTCTGCCAGACGGCCATCATCATCGGAAACAACAATGTCTTCTTCGACCCCGGTGATGGCACCCAGCTCTCCTTCGACACAGACTCCTTTTGCAGCTCCATAGGCTTTGATTTCCTGGGTAATCCTGATGTTTTCATCCAGACTTTTTTTAGATGCATCAATCATGATGGACGGGAATCCGGCATCGATGCAAGCCTTTGCGAAATCCACATCCGTGCAATGATCCAGATGGAGTGTGGCAGGTATTGGAGCGCTTTCAAGCATGGGAATAATAGTCCGGACCGTCTCTTCCAAACCCATCTGCTTTACGGTTTTTACCGACATCTGGATGATAACGGGACTTTTCTTTTCAATGCAGGCATCCATAACGGCCCTTGCTGTCAGGTGATTCACAATATTAAAGGCACCTATTGCATATTTTTCCTGGGTTGCCCGGCTCAACATTTCTTTTAATGATACAATCGACATTTTAAAACCTCCCTGTTTTTTTTTATCGTATCACGCGTAAAAACATATGTCAACTTGTATTTACAAGTTAAGATGGAGGTGGTATAATGAAAAAAATCAATTTTCAAACAGACAAGATTAAACGAATCGGGAGGAAATATGGATAACTTTACCTTTGTATCACCAACAAAGATGATCCTGGAAGGAAAGGTGGAAGATGTGATTGGTCGTGAGGTGAAAAGCCACGCCGATCATGTACTGCTTGTTCATTATGGGGATGATTTTTTTTATCGTTCCGGCTTATATGACCGTATTGTAAATTCTCTTAAAAAGGAACAGGTGGAGGTGGATGAAATTTTTGGAATCCAGCCGAACCCTGTCCTGGACCCAATCCGAAAGGGAATCGCCCTGTGCCGGGAAAAAGGGATTCGATTTATTCTGGCAGTGGGAGGCGGAAGCGTCATTGATACGGCAAAAGCCATCGCGGCAGGAGCGGAGTATTCGGGAGATGTGTGGGATCTATATACGGGAAAAGGGCATATCGAAAAAGCACTGGCTATCGGGACGGTGATGACTCTGCCAGGAACAGGAAGCGAAGCCAGCAACGGATCGGTCATCACCAATGAAGAAACTCATGAAAAAAGAGATGTAATGAGTGATCTGATACGGCCTGCATTTGTGGTTCTGGATCCGGAGCTGACATACACCTTGCCGCCGTTTCAAACAGCCTGCGGTGTAGTGGATATGCTGTCCCATCTTATGGAAAGATATTTTTCTACTTCAGAGGAAGTAGAAGTAACCGATCGCCTGGGTGAAGGGTTAATGAAAGCCATTATCAATAATGGAAAAAGAGTGCTGGAAGAACCGGAAAATTATCATGTCCGAGCCAACTTGATGGTCTGTGCATTGCTGGCCCATAATGGACTGACCGGCATCGGACGGAATCAGGATTGGGCTTGTCATATGATCGGAGCTCAGTTGAGTGGCCACTATAATGCGATTCATGGAGCTACTTTGTCCGTACTGCTTCCAGGATGGGCTTCTTACGTCTATCAAGAACATCCGGAACGGTTCGCACAATTTGCGGAAAGAGTCTTTGATATTTCCAGAGACGGGAAACAGGCAGAATTAGTGGCCTTGGAAGGGATCAATAAGCTGGTCGAGTTCTATCAAACCCTGGAGATGCCGCTGACCCTTCGTCAGCTAAACATCAACGATGACTCCAAATTCCGGTCAATGGCCGAAGCGGCAACCTCGGTGTTTGGTCCTATCGGCTGCATGAAGCAGCTGACTGCAGATGATGTAGAAAAGATATTATATTCCGTACAATAAGGAGAAACGCAGTGTTTGATATAGCATTAAATGATGGAATCATCATTTCTGGGCATAATGGATACAAACCGTTGCGGGGATCCGTAGGAATCAAGGATGGCCGGTTTGCTTACATAGGGGAAGAGAAGATTGAGGCATCCGAGGCCAGGGAAATCCGGTCGGCAGATAACCGAATCATCATGCCGGGACTTTTTAACTGTCATTGTCACGGAGATATGACCATCGCCAGGGGGATGGGGGATAACCGGACCCTAAAGGAACAGAATGAGGCATATGGAGATTCCCGATGGTTCTTTGATTATGTATCCGACGAAGACCGATACCTGTCCCGGCAGCTGACGTATGCGGAGGCTCTTCTTTCCGGAACGGTATTTATCGTGGAAAACATGTATTGGGGCCTGGGGGAGCGTTCGATTGAAGCAATGACCTCGGTGGGAATTAAGGGGGCACTGGCAGAAGATGTTCGGAAGGATTTCACCAAGCCGGACATCCTGCATGACGAAAGCTATCTGAAAGACTTTGCTGAAAAATGCTTAAAATCCGGCATCATTCCCATTCTAGGAACGATATCCGAAGAAGATTTTCAAAAAGAGCTTTTAATTCGGGTCAAAGAACTGGTGGATCACAGCCAATTGATTGAAACACGGCATCTGGCAGAAAACGACTGGAGAGTGGAGTTGGTGAAAGAAAGATTCGGGACGACTCCGGTAGAATTTCTAAATAATTTGGATTGCCTTCATGATAAAATGATAGGCTCCCATGGGATATACATATCCGAAGATGAAATGGAAACCATGGCCCGGAAGGGCGTGAAGGTGGTCAACACGCCACTTTGTGAAATGAAGATTCAAGATGGGATAGCACCCATCCCAGCCTTCCTTCGCCATGGCGTTACCGTGGCACTAGGCACCGATGGAGCTATGTGGAACAACAGCAATGATATTTTCCGGGAGATGAAAGGAATGGTTCTTCTCCATTCCATTACTAGCGGGGTGCGCAGCCTTTCTGCACGAGATGTATTGGATATGGCAACCATTAACGGGGCGAAATGTTTTGGATTGGAGAAGGAGCGAGGAACCATTGAAGAGGGCAAATATGCGGATTTTCTTGTCATCGACGCTCAAAAGCCCCACCTTTCTCCCCTTCGGCTTGAGCATCAGGAAAATGTGGCATCCACCGTTGTTTACTCAGCCACGGGATCCGATGTGGAAGATGTCTATGTGGAAGGGAAACGTATCGTTGAAAATTATCGTTTAAAGAGCATCGATCTAAAAGAACTGATGGAAAAGGTCGATAAGATTTCGGAAAGGATAGGTATGGAATATGAGTTGTCTGGAAAAGCTGACTAAGTTGAACGATATCTGCTTATTTGTAAAGGATTTCGAGGGTTCGTTGAAATACTATACAGAAAAGTTTGGTTTCCGGATCAAGCGGTTGCAGCCGGATGCGGAAAATGCCAATTATGTTGAGTTTGATTTTTCTGGAACTTCTGTAACCATGTGGAATGTCGAGGGCGTTAAGTCCGCTATAGACGAAAAGTATCTGGGCGGAGAAGGGCATCGCTTTATGCTGGCGGTAAAAGTACCGAGCGTTGACGATGTAGATGAGATCTATGAGGAGCTGACCGCTCGAGGGGCTGAATGCATTGCCCCGCCGGTAACCTTTGAGTTTGGATCCCGAGCTGCCTATTTTCTGGATCATGAAAAGAATATATGGGAAGTCTTTGGATGGCTGGAAGGAGATGGTCCCGGACTGCTGTAGTGCAGGACGGTTAATATATATCACTCAAGTATATAAGAAGGTAAAGGAGAAAACAAATGAAAAAGAGAGTATTATCAAGTCTGTTAATTTTGTTGCTGATGGTATCCTTAGCCCTGACAGGTTGTGGCGGGAGCCCCGAAGAGTCTGAAGAAGCAGAAGGCCTGAAGGTAGCCGCTATCGTCAATCAGAAATTCGGTGACAACGGTCCGATGGATGATCTTGCCTCCGGGTTAGATCGGGCAGCAGCAGATTTTAACGTTGAAGTTAAAAAACTTGAAAGTTCTCAGGAATCCTTTGAAGAAGATATCCGAGCCATGTCTCAAGCGGGTTATGACCTGATCATCACGACTTTCCCGTACATGACGGATGCTACCATCAAAGTATCCCAAGACTTCCCGGATACGATGTACGCCGGCATATTCCAGTTCATCAATCTAGGTGATACGTCCTATGCCAACATTTGGGATACCGAATTTCACGGAGAGGGAGCATTCTATCTGAGTGGATATATGGCGGGCAAAGCTACTCAAACGGATCGAATCGGAATTCTGATCGGAGGAGAAGAACCCAGCCCCAATGCAGAAGGGAATGCCTTTATGATGGGGGCAAAAGAGGCTAATCCCAACATTACAGTAGATTTTGCGTACGTAGGCAGCTATGAAGACCCGGCAAAAGCAAAAGAATTTGCGAAGGCTATGATTGCAAAGGGCTGTGACTTTATCCAGAATGATGCAGGAGCTTCCAACGCAGGATCCGTTGAAGCTGCTAAAGAAGCTGGAATCATGGTTGCTGGTGAAATTACGGATTTCTACGATTCTTATGATGGATTTGTCGGTATCATCGGCATTGGTTTTGGAAACAACGCCTATGCAGCCATTGAAGCTATGGCTAATGGCACCTATCCGGGAGGCGAACATGGTATCATGGATCTGGCTAACGGCGGCTATTTCATGGACTGGAGCACCTATGAGCGGTTTGCTGATAATAATGCCGTTTATGGAGAAGCTTTGAAAACAGCCATCGAAGAAGCAAAAGCTTTGGAAACTCAGATGATGGATGGCTCTTTTGTAGTTGAATTTGATACTGAAGTTCCTAATTGGGAAAGAATTAAAGGAATGTAACCAGGTAACCCGTACGGGCCCACTTGAAAAGTAGGATAGAAAGGGAAAACAGTGAGTAACGATAAAGTAAACAAGGCTTCGGCACCGAAAGCTGAAAATGAAGGGGTTTACCATCTTCAATTAAAAAAAGGCGATGTGCCACGATATGTAATATTACCGGGGGCACCAGAAAGAACGTTGAAAATTGCCAAAAATTGGGAAAACGTCAAAGAGGTAGCTCATTATAGGGAGTATAAAACAGTATCGGGAACCTATCAGGGAATGCCGATTGCGACCACATCAACCGGAATTGGATGCCCTGGCGCAGAAATCTGCATTCACGAATTGAACACATTAGGTGTAGATACCTGTATCCGGGTGGGAACGACAGGGTGCATTGTTCCGGACTATGATCTGGGAGATTTGATCATACCCGTCGCCTGTATCCGGAAGGACGGCACCTCCAATACCTATGTGGAGCCTGAATTCCCGGCTTTCGCAGATACTCGGGTGGTAATGGCGTTAGCGGAAGCCTGTGAAAAATTTGGTTTCCGATATGGGTTTGGATTAACGTATACAGTAGGCTCCTTCTATATTGGACAGGGGAGGCCGCTACGGGAAGACGGAAGTGGTTATTGGCCTTCCTGGGCAGACAAGATCATTCCGGATCTTCAATCTGCCCGAGTGACCAATATTGAAATGGACACAGCTGGCCAGTACGTTGTAGGATATCTCCATGGAATGCGGATGGGAGCTGTTCTTTCCGTCATTTCGAACCGGGTCCTGGACCGATGGGGAGACAATGGTGGAGAAGAGCGGGCATGTCTTGTAGCCAGTGAGGCGATGAAAATTCTGGAGGCTCAGGACAGCAAGCTGAAAAAGTAGAGGGTGGTTGAATGACTTTTGCCGTAGAACTGAACAATATCAGGAAAGAGTATCCCGGAGTGGTTGCCAATAATGATGTATCCCTTTTTGTTGAACAAGGAGAGATCCATGGATTGATTGGCGAAAACGGTGCGGGAAAATCCACAATAATGAACATCCTCTATGGGATGGCAAAGCCGGATAGTGGTGTGATAAAAATCTTAGGAGAAGAAAAAGAGATACAGTCTCCACATCAGGCGATACAGTTCGGAATAGGAATGGTGCATCAGCATTTTATGCTGATGCCCAACCTTTCTGTTCTGCAGAATATCATTTTGGGAAGAACACCAACGAAAAATTTTCTGATCGATGAAAAATCGGCCAGGAAGGAAATTTCTGAAATCATGTCTGCTTATGATCTGAATGTAGACCTGGATGCAAAAATTGAAGAAATATCCGTGGGGCAGAAGCAGAGAGTAGAAATTGTAAAGGCCTTGTATCGGCAGGTTAAAATTTTGATCATGGATGAACCCACGGCGGTTCTTACCCCCAGCGAAACGGATAAATTGATGGAAGTTATGCAGCGCCTGAAGGAAAAGGGATGCACCATCATTTTTATCACGCATAAGCTTCGGGAAGTCATGCATGTGACGGATCGGATCACAGTTATGCAAAAGGGGATCGTGACCGGGCGCCTGGATACCAAGGATGCTACCATTCCCGAACTATCCAGGATGATGGTAGGCAGAGAAGTAGATCTCAAAATGGAAATGGGGTCTTTTGCACCAGGGGAAAAAGTGTTGGAAGTCAGTCATTTATCGGCTAACAGTCACCAAGGGCTTCCGGCGGTACGGGATGTGAGTTTTGATGTTAGACAAGGTGAAATCGTTGGAATTGCCGGAATCGAGGGGAATGGGCAGACGGAGCTCATTGAGGCAATATCCGGGATGATCCGATCGACTCATGGAGAAATAATGTTATCGGGGAAAAAGATAGATCGTCTTTCTGTACGGAAACGGAGAGAATACGGCATGGCCCATATCCCGGAGGATCGTCTTAAATTTGGTGTATCGAAAGAATGTACCATTATGGATAATCTGATTCTGAATCGATATTACCAAAAGCCTTTTTGTGCTTACGGCGTGATGGATCATGAGAAGCTAAGCAACTTTTCGGAAGAGCTTTGCCAGAACTTTCATATAAAGACGCCGGATGCCAGCTGTATGGTCAAGACCCTGTCCGGGGGGAACATGCAGAAGGTCGTCTTTGCCAGGGAAGTTGAAATTGACGGGGATCTTCTGATTGCAGCTCAACCCACCCGTGGTGTGGACATCGGAGCCATTGAGTATATTCATAAAAAAATCATCGGTTTGAGAGACTCTGGGAAAGCGGTGCTGCTGGTTTCTGCGGAGCTGGATGAAATCATGTCCCTTTCGGACAGGATCCTGGTGATGTATGAAGGTGAGATCGTGGCAGAATTTTCTCGGAATGAAGCAAGCCAGCGGGAAATCGGTGAATATATGATGGGGGCCAAAAGACAGGATAGGAGAAAGATCTCATGACGAACTGGATCAATGCAAAAGCAATCAAGGCCAGCAGCTTCATCGTTATCAAGCAAATTGCCCTGATTCTTGCGGCGCTGCTCTTTGCTACGATATTCCTTAAGGCGTCGCAATTTGAAGCCTGGGCAATCGTAAACGGGATTAAGACCAGCTTGACTACGGACCTGGCGGGAACCATACGGTGGGCGACCCCCTTGATTTTAGCGGGACTGGCCATCAGCATCACCTTCAAAGCTCAGGTGTTTAATCTGGGGGTAGACGGGCAGCTTTATATGGGTGCAGCGGCAGCTACGGTAGTAGCTTTGGCACTGCCGAATCAAAATGGGGTTTTGTCCCTGACTCTGGTGTTCGTTGCGGCGATGATTGCGGGTGCTGTTTTCGCCCTGATTCCGGCTCTTCTTAAGGTATACTTTGACACCAACGAGGTGGTATCGACGCTGCTGCTGAATTTTATTGCCTTGCTGTATATGGAATATCTGGTTACCGGGCCCCTTCGGGATCCCGATGCCAGTACAAATCTGAACGCCAGCCAGGCGCTTCCTGAAAATACCTGGCTGCCAAGACTGGATTACTTTGAACCCTCTGCAGCAAATGTGGGAATATACATAGCCATCGCTATGGCGATTCTGATATCCTTTGTCTATTACAGAACCAAGCTTGGCTATGAAATCAAGTTGGTGGGATCCAATCCCAGAATGGCCACCTACGGTGGCATGATGCCGAAGAGAACGACCATCAAGGTCATGGCCATCAGCGGTGCACTGGCAGGAATCATCGGAGCTATCGAAGTGACGGCTATCCAGCATAAGCTGCTGGCGGGATTTAACCCGGGGTACGGTTTTGATGGAATCGTGGTATCTCTTCTGGCGAACAACAACCCGGTGGGAGTAATTTTTTCAGGCCTATTTTTTGGAAGCTTGAAGAACGCCGGAATCAATATGGAGAGATTTACCGATGTTCCCTCTGCCGTAACGGAGGTAGTCATGGCCATCATTATCCTCACGATTAGTGCGGAAATTTTGATGCCCAAGATTATCAAAAGGATAAAAATCAGCAAGAAAAACAAAGCCCATAGGCAGGAGGTGAGCCAGAATGATTGACATGATGCTGAATTCAGAGGTTCTGGCCTCCATGATTCGTATTGCGACTCCCTTGACGCTTGCAGCACTGGGATGCCTCATGTGTCAACGTGCGGGCATCTTTAACATCGCCATCGAGGGTTTTATGCTGTTCGGCGCTTTTTTTGGAATCGTAGGCGTGATGTTTACCGGGGGAAATGTTTGGATCGGCATGGCGCTTTCTATGGTGGCAGGAACGATCCTGGCAGCCCTTTTTGGACTGGTGATCATACGATTTCATGCCAATATGATCATTTCCGGTATTGCTATCAACTTGCTTAGTCTGGGATTGACATCGTATCTGCTTCGGGCGGTGTTCGATGTACAAGGTTCTATTCGGGCACTGAATATAGAAAAATTAAGTCCGGTTAATATTCCGTTTCTGGATGCTATCCCTGTTATCGGACCAGCCTTAAACGGCCAGAGCATCATAACCTATCTCAGCATTCTACTGGTAATCCTGGTTCAGATTTTCCTGTTCAGGACAAAGCAGGGGCTCAATATCCGGGCGGTTGGAGAGTCGGAGGATGCAGCAAGGACAGCTGGAGTCAGTCCGGAAACCGTCAAATGGTTTGTTGTTTTATTTTCAGGTCTGATCTGCGGACTGGCAGGCGCTTATTTATCCACCACCATCGTTTCAGAATTTACGGAAAATATGGTTCAGGGCAGAGGATTTAACGCCTTTACGGCAGTCGTCTTCGGAAATGCCCATCCAATCGCTGTGTGGGCCGTGACCTTGCTATTTGGTTTTGCCGATGCGGTAGGTATCCAGATCGAACTTCTTGGAACCGGCATTCCGCCTTCGGTCGTCAAAATGTTTCCATTTATCCTGGCAATTGTAGCCTTGACTCTCAGTTCGGGGATTCAGAAGTTTAAAAGGGATGGGAGAAGTTTACGGTCACTGTCAATAAAAACCCTCAAAATCAAAGAGACGAAGTCGGAAGAAGAGGAGTAAACATGGCCAGATATACTGTGATCGTATTGGACGGGGCAGGTGCTGGAGCTCTTCCGGATGCCGCTCGATTTGGGGATGAAAAGGCGTTTACCCTGAAACATGTCCTTGAAAAAACGGGGAAAAATGGAATCCCCAACTTGATAAAAGCTGGACTTTTAAACATTGATGGGATGGAAATGGAAGGGGAGAGCCAGCCGATGGGCTGCTTTGGAAAGTGTGGTTCCCAATCAAAAGCCAAGGATACTACAAGCGGCCATTTTGAAATGATGGGACTGATCATGGAAGAACCTTATGTGGTATTCGGGGAGGAATTTCCGGAACGTATTATCCAGGAACTGGAAAAGCGGATCGGTACAAAAGTCATTGGCAACTTCCCGGCATCGGGGACAGAAATCATCAAAGACTTGGGGGATGAGCATTGCCGGACCGGGTATCCTATCGTCTATTTGTCTGCTGACAGCATCATGCAGATTGCCATGCATGAGGAAATCATTCCAATACAGCGCCAATATGAAATCTGCCAGATCGCCAGAGAGCTGCTGATGGGAAAAGATGCCGTAGGCCGGGTCATTGCAAGGCCTTTTGCCGGAGAATCCGGAGGATATTACAGAACAGAAAGGCGAAAGGATTTTGCTTTGGATCCGCCAGGGGAGACGCTGCTGGATAAGCTTCAGCAAAAGGGTCGATCGGTCATCGGCGTGGGCAAGATTGAAGACATCTTCAACCGGCAAGGCCTTACGGAAATCGATCACACCAAGAACAACCAGGAAGGGATTCAATCGGTGATCCGATACCTTAAGTCGGATTTTGAAGGATTGCTGCTGGTAAATTTAGTAGATTTTGATATGCTTTTTGGACACCGAAATGATGCAGAAGGCTTTAAAAGAGCGCTGGAAGAGTTTGACCGATACTTGCCGGAGATTCAGGGTTTGCTGAAGGAGGATGACGTACTTATCATCACGGCTGATCATGGGTGCGACCCGACCATTGAAGGGACCGATCATACGCGGGAGTATACACCGCTGATCGCTATCGGCCCAAAAGTTCGAAAGGGCGTTAACCTGGGAATTCGGAAAAGCTTTGCCGACATCGGCGCCACTATCGCAGAAGCCTTTGACGTTCATTTGGATAGAGGATGCTCCTTTCTGAAGGAGATTCGACTTCCTTAAAAAGCCTTCTTAAACAATTAAAAAGTGCTGCCTTCACAATGATGGCAGCACTTTTCTTATCGAGTTGAAGATAATTTATTCTTGTTGAAAATATACTCTGGAGGATTTCCCTTCAGATAATCCAGAACCCCTTGGAAAGCGCATTGGGCTACTCGCAAGGTGCATTCTTTGGTAAGTGCCGCAGAATGGGGAGTCAGGATGAGCTTGTCGCAGGTTAAGACGGGAGAATCTTCGGACGGCGGTTCGTTTTCGAAGACATCCAGCCCGGCTCCGGCCAAGAGACCTTCTTCCAACGCTTTGCACAGGGCATCTTCGTCGATGATACCCCCTCTGGATGTATTGATAAGATAAGCGGATTTTTTCATCTTTTCAATTGCCTTCTCATCAATCAAATGACGGGTGGAATCCGTAAGCGGCAGGTGGATCGAAATGAAATCGGAAGCTTCATACAAATCCTCCAGTGTTGATACGATCTTGATATAATCTGGAGCAGAAGTTACATAGGGATCATAGGCAATGATTTCCATATTAAAGGCCAGGTGACATTTTTCTGCAACGATCCTGCCGATATTGCCCAATCCCACCAGGCCCAGGGTCTTTCCGTCAATATCAACCGGCAGGTATTGGCGTCGGATTTTAAAATTCTGCTGTCGCACAGCGTGATCCAGGGCCAAGATGTGCTTTGAAAGACTACAGATCATGGTGACAGCATGCTCGGCAACAGAAAGAGCGTTTGCCTTGGGTGTGTTCAATACCAGTATGCCTCGTTGGGAGGCAGCATCCACATCAACGTTGTCGACTCCAACTCCGGTTCGGCTGATTACCCGAAGCTCGGGGCTGAGATCAATTAGTTCCTGATTGAATTTAAGCCAGGTTCCGAGGATAATGGCTACGGTGGAAGGAAGGTGCTCCTTCAAGGTTTCCAGGTCTCCTTCCATCAGCTCGATGACTTCTGCTTCTTCCCGGAGCAGAGCCAGTAGTTCGGGAGCGGCTTTCTGAGCCACGATTACTTTTTTCTTCATGGAGAGTCCATCCTTTATAATGTTCGAATCCGAACGTGCTTCGTATTTAGATATTCATAAAGTCCTTCGGGACCGTGCTCGTGGCCATAGCCGCTTTCTTTCCAACCACCATATGGGGCATTGATGACGCCGGCATCTACATTGTTGATGGCCACATTTCCAGCCTGAATCTTCCTGGAAAGAAGAGCGGCGGTGCTGAGATTCTGGGTGTAGACAATGGCGGCCAATCCGTAGGGCGTATCGTTAGCCATAGCGATGGCGTTTTCTATCGTATCAAAGGGCATGACCCCAACGACTGGTCCGAAGGTTTCTTCTTGCATGACCACCATTTCGTGAGTGACGTCTTTCAGGATGGTAGGTTCATAGTAGTTGCCTCTTGAAAATTCCGCGCCCTCCGGAGATTTACCGCCGCAGACCAGGACGGCACCCTTTTGCAGCGCATCTTCCACGTGATGCTTGGCGGTATTCACTCCACCGATGGTACACATCGGCCCCAGATCGCAAGGGCTGTCCAAACCGTTTCCGATGGTCAGGGCCTGGACTTCCTGGGCAAATTTCTGAACAAAGAGGTCGTAGACAGAAGAATCCACATAAATCCTATTGATTGCGATACAAATCTGTCCCATATTCCGGAAGCTTCTTCGGCAAGCTCCTTTGGCAGCAGCATCTAGATCAGCATCCTTGCAGACGATCATCGGCTCGCTTCCGCCCAGTTCCAAGGACAGGTGCTTCAAGCTTCCGGCACAGTTTTCAGCGATGTGCTTCCCTACAGCAGTTGAGCCGGTAAAGGCCACTTTCTTCACCTTGGGGTGCTTGGTAAGCAAGTCGCCAATCTGCTTCCCTGGTCCGGTGACGATATTGATGACTCCGTTCGGAAAAGAAGCCTTTAAGATTGTTTCGACAAAGGCGATGGGTGACAAGGGGGTTTCGGATGGCACCTTAATGACACAGGTGCATCCGGATGCCATAGCCCCTCCCAGCTTCCAAGCAAGAAGCTCAATGGGATAGTTCCAAGGGGAGATGCAGGCTGCAACACCGATTGGCTGGTAGATGACATGGCTGACAATATCGTTCCCGTCTGCGTTGGGAATGATCCTTCCGTAGACCCGTTCCCCTTCTTCGGCATAATACCGAAGGATATCGGCGCCCTTCAGCACTTCGCCCTTTGCTTCCAGAAAAGGCTTTCCCTGTTCCAACGTCATGATCCGAGCGATTTCATCTGCTTGTTCCCTTACATACATGGAAGCCGTTCGCAGGAGTTCGCCCCGGTAAAAGGCGGTGGTTTCAGACCAGGCTATGAACGCAAGATCGGCAGCTTCAACTGCCCGGTTGATATCTTCAGGGGCGGCACTGGGGACCTTGCCGCAAATTTCATTAGTAGCTGGGGAGACGACGTCGATTGTCTGCCCGGATTGAGAATCAACAAATTCCCCGTTGATCAGCATCTGTTTGTGTATGATATTCATGACAATCCTTTCTGGATTTAAATCAGTCCGTGCTCTTTTAAAACGGCAGCCATGGAATCAATATCCCCTGGCTCCATCGGAAGGACCGGAAGCCTGGGCTCGCCACCGACGAAGCCGGCCAGATCCATAGCCGCTTTGACGGAAGCCACGCCACCCTTGCCAGATACGGCTTTATTCAAAGTCAGGATTTTTCGGTTCATGGCAAAGCACTTTTCGTATTCTTTGGCTACGAATAAATCGTAAAGCTGGCAGGTGATTTCCGGAAATGCATTAGCCAGGGAGATTACGCCTCCTACTGCGCCGTTGGTCATGGAGCTGATGAAGAAATTGGCAGATCCGGCCATGACAGCGAAATCTTCGGGAACGGTCAGCAGATAAGAGTCAATATTACCGGTAGAGGAATCCTTCATTCCCACGATGTTGTGGTGGGATGCCAGCCTTTTGATCAAAGAAGGGGAGAGAACGATGCCACCGGTGAACTGAGGCGCGCAATAGACCAGACAAGGCGTATCCACTGCATCGGCAATGTCGGTAAAATATTTATATAAAGCGTCATCTGTCATCTGTTTTTTAAAATAGGATGGAGAGAGAAGGGTTAGATAGTTGGCCCCTAAAGCAGCCGCTTTTTTTGCAAAGGAGATGGTCTCGTAGGTAGACTCGGCGATGCAGCCTGCCATGACGATCTGATTGGCGCTTTTGCCGGATATGATGGTTTCCAGTACCTGAAGTTTCTCCTCTTCGGTCATGCTTTTGTTTTCTCCATTAGATCCAATGGCCAGATAACCGTTGAGTCGGCTTTTTGCGTAAATCTGCATATTTTTGGCAAGGCCCTCCAGATTTAGAGAACCGTCTTGATGAAAGGGGGTGGTGATGGGTGCAAAGACACCGCTTAAAATTTCTTTGTGCATGTTTTTTCTCCTAACTATTAATACTAAATGGAAGGAAATCGGTCCAGCTTAAATTTCAGCTTGATCCGGTCCCCTCGGAATAACACTTTGGAAAGCTCATAAGGCTCTGAATTCTGATCATAGAGAATGCATTCGCTCAGAAGGACATGGAAGCCTTCACTGACATTCAGCAATTGGGATTCATAGGAACTGGCGACAACACTCTCCAGTGTTTCTTCGCCGGAGGTTGCAACGGTACCGTAATTTTTGTCCAGAATGTCGCATAGCGGCATCCGGTCGATTTCTTTGTCCAGAAGCCCTGGGAATTTTTCGGCAGAAAGATAATTGGTCAGGATGCTGAAGGGAGTATCGTTTACATATCGGACCCGGGTGATTTTGATCAACGGATCCCCTTCTTCAACCTGTAATTTGGAAGCAAATACCTTTGATGCAGGTTTGATCTTTTTATCAATGATCGTTGTACCGGTCAGATATCCCATAGATTCTAGCTGCTCCCGAATCCCCTGTTGGGAAATGGTTGCCGCTGTAATCTTTGATTCACTCACAAAAGTGCCCTTGCCAGCTACCCGATAAAGGAAGTTTTCGTTAACGAGCCTGGAAATAACATTGCGCACGGTGGTTCTGCTGATATCATAGTTCCGACTGATTTCATTTTCAGAAGGAATCACTTGGTGAGGCAAGTAGTCTCCGTCATCAATTTGTTGCTTTAGGACTTCGTAAAGCTGAGCGTGGAGAGGAATGGGGGAATTTTTATCCAGCATGGTTTGTTCCAAATTAATCATCCTTTCTCAGTAGGCTGGGAGGGTTAACTGCATCCATGTACATACTTGTAGTAACAAGATATAATCATTATAATATATGCTGCTTCTTTCGTCAATGGCTGTACTAGAAATTCAAGGTCCCGACTGCTATGAAATTAGCTGCCGGGACCTTGAATTTCAAAAAACCATATGAGAGAGCAGATCTGTGAGAGGAAAAAGGAGTCAACCCATATAACCGGAGCCCTTCTGGACGGCAATCAGGCCGGTTCGGGCCACTTCCAGGATACTGTAGGGTCGCAGCATATTTTGGAAAAGATTGATCCGTTCCGGCGTATCCGCCAGTTCTACAGTAATGGTGGTGCCGGAAATATCGTCGATCCGAGCATTCATGATGTCGCAGAGATCTTTGATTTCCCCCCGGGTCCTGGAGTTGGCATTGACCTTGAAAATCACCAACTCTTTGCCAATCAGATCTTCCTCCGGAATCTCCCGGACCTTGATGACGCAGACCAGTTTGTTCAGCTGCTTTTCCACCTGCTCCAGGGCGCTGTTGCCCCCGTCCACGATCATGGTGATCCGGGATACGGTTTCGTCGTCGGTGACGCCTACGGCAAGGCTTTCGATGTTGAAAGCCCGGCGGGCAAAGAGACCGGTAATTTTATTGAGGACACCTGCCTGGTTTTCGACTAATACGGAAAGTACATGTTTCATCGTCTTGTCCTCCTTTACCATTGGATTTTTTTGGTGGATTCTTCGGGAGCTACGATGCATTCCAGCAAATAAGGTCCCGGATGGGACAGCATTCGCTCGATCGCCGGCCCCATTTCCTCGTCTCCCAAGATGCAGTTGCTTTCGATGCCGAAGGCCTTGGCCAGCAATTGAAAATCGGGGATGGCCGGCAGGGCAACGCAGTAATTCTTATAGCATTCGATTCGCTGCAGCTCGTGGACCATGCCCAGCACCCGGTTGTTCAGCAGGATAATTTTAACATCCAATCCGTTAGCCACCATGGTAGAAAGTTCGTTGAACATCATCTGGAAGCTGCCGTCTCCGCAAACCACCACGGTCTGTAACTTGGGATTCCCCATTTTTACTCCAATCGCAGCGGGCAGGGAATAGCCCATGGTGCCCAGTCCGCCGGATGTGAGGAACCGGTTGTCGGTAAGATGGATGTACTTGGCAGCCCAAATCTGGTTCTGGCCTACATCGGCCACCACCACGGCGTCTCTTTCCAGGTGATTCCCCAGCTCATTCATGAACCGCTTGGGAACGATGCTGCCGTCCTTGGGAGCAGCCTGCTTTTTCTTTTCCTTGATGGCCTCGGCGCTCATCTGATCCGTCCATTCGCCGCAATCAGCGGCAGGCTTTTCTTCCAGTAGTTTTTCCAGTACCAGCCGGATATCCCCTACCAGGGGAATGGTGGTGGACAGATTTTTGCCGATTTCCGCCGGATCGATGTCGATATGGACCGTTCTGGATTTTCGGTCGGCTTTTCCCAGGGTGTTGAAAGCCCGATCTCCGACCCTTGCTCCGATGATGATCAGCAGGTCCGTTTCGGCCAAGGCCTTATTGGCCGTTTTATGGCCATGGGAACCGATCATCCCCAGATTCAGTGGATGATCGGTGGGCAGTGCTCCAACCCCCATCAGGGTGGTAACGGCGGGGATGCCGGAATTTTCACAGAGCTGGATCACTTGGTCTCTGGCGTCGGCACTGAATATGCCTCCCCCCAGGCAGAAGAGAGGACGCTCTGATTCCCTCATGATTTCTGCCACCTTTTTGATCTGTTTGGCATTGCCTTCCGTAGTAGGCTTGTATCCTCTCAAGTTCACGGTTTCCGGATAGCTGAAGGGAATCATCTGCTTCTGGATGTTTACCGGTACGTCGATGAGAACAGGCCCTGGTCTTCCGGTTCTGGCAATGTGAAAGGCTTCCTTAAATACCCTGGGTATGTCGTGGGCATCTTTAATCAGGTAACTGTGTTTGATAAAGGGAGAAACGGCTCCTGTGGTATCGATTTCCTGAAAGACGTCCCGGCCAAGCAGGGTGCTGTTTACCTGGCCTGTGATAGCGACAATGGGTATACTGTCCATGTAGGCGGTGGCGATGGCGGTAAACAGGTTGGCGGCTCCCGGGCCAGAGGTCGCCAGACAGACGCCGACTGTTCCTGTCGTCCTGGCATAACCGGAAGCCATATGGCCCGCATTCTGCTCCTGCCGGACTAATATGTGCTCAATGGTGTTGGAATTGGACAATTCCTCGTAGAAATGGTGGATGGCCGCTCCCGGGTATCCGAAAATTTTCGTGACCCCTTCTGCCTCCAGACAAAGTCTCATTGCTTCTGCGCCGGTTATCATGGGAAAACCCCCTTTACTATTGTATGTTTAAGAAATTTCTTCCAGTATCCGATCTCCCGTCTCCCGAGTGCCCATGACCTGCTTGCCTGGAACCAGGATGTCCGGAGTCCGGTATCCTTTGGCCAGTACGGCCTTAACAGCATTTTCGATGGCATCTGCTTCCCTGGAGAGAGAGAAGGTGTATCGCAGCATCATGGCTGCGGATAAAATGGCGGCCATGGGATTGGCCTTATCTTGTCCGGCGATGTCGGGAGCGGAACCGTGGATGGGCTCGTACATGCCGAAGTTGCCGGAAGCCAGGCTGGCAGAGGGCAGCATACCAATGGAACCGGTAATCATGCTAGCCTCGTCGGAGAGGATGTCACCGAAAATATTGCTGGTGACGATGACGTCAAACTGCTTGGGATTTCGAACCAGCTGCATAGCAGCGTTGTCCACGTACATATGGTCCAGAGTCACCTCGGGATAACCCTCAGCCACTTGGGTGACAATCCGTCGCCACAGCCGGGAACTTTCCAGGACGTTGGCTTTGTCTACGCTGCAGACTTTTTTATTTCGCTTCATGGCCATATCGAAGGCCACGATGGCAATCCGCCGGATCTCATCCTCCGCATACTGCTCTACATCGAAGGCAGCCAGACCCATGGAGGTCTGCTTGTACCCCTTTTCTCCGAAGTAGATGCCTCCGGTCAGTTCCCGGACTACCACGATATCCAGTCCTCCCTCGACGATTTCTGCCTTCAGGGGACAGGCATCCGCCAGCTCTTCGAAGAGAAGGGCGGGACGGATGTTGGCAAAGAGACCCAATTCTTTTCGCAATCCCAGCAGGGCTCGCTCCGGCCGTTCGTCTCCCGGCAGGGTATCCCATTTCCAGCCTCCCACAGCGCCCAGCAGCACCGCATCGCTGGCCCGGCAGCCGTCGATGGTTTCTTGAGGAAGGCACTTGCCGGTAGCATCGATGGCGGCGCCTCCGGCCAATAGTTTGTCCCAGGTGAATCGGTGGCCGTAGACCTTTCCCACCTTTTCCAATACCCGGACCGTTTGTTCTATCACATCCGGGCCGATGCCGTCACCCGGAACCAATGCAATTCGTATATCCATGATCTTCTCCTTTTTTTTCGATTATCGAATGGAATTCAGCAATCCGCCCTTGCTCATGATCTCTTTGATGAAGGCCGGGAAGGGCAGGGCCTGATAGGATTCCCCACGGGTCAGGTTGGTGATGAGGCCGGTATCGAAATTGATGGAAACTTCATCGCCGGCCTGGATCTTTTCGCTGGCCTCTTCGCATTCCAGGATAGGAAGACCGATGTTGATGGCGTTCCGGTAGAAGATCCGGGCAAAAGTCTTGGCGATGACACAGGTGATACCCGACTCTTTGATGGCGATAGGGGCATGCTCCCGAGAGGAGCCGCAGCCGAAGTTGAATCCTCCGACCATGATGTCCCCCGGCTGGACTTTCTTAACGAATTCCGGGTCGATGTCCTCCATACAGTGGGCCGCCAGTTCCTTGTGGTCCGCTGTATTCAGATGACGGGCGGGGATGATGACGTCTGTATCCACGTTATCTCCGTATTTATGTGCAAATCCTTTGACTTCCATTATAGTACCTCCTCGGGTGAGCTGATTTTACCGGTGATGGCAGAGGCAGCCGCTACTGCCGGACTGGCCAGATAGATTTCTGAGGTGATGTGGCCCATCCGTCCTACGAAGTTCCGGTTGGTGGTGGCTACGCATCGCTCATGGGCGGCCAGGATGCCCATGTGGCCTCCCAAGCAGGGTCCGCAGGTTGGGGTGGAGACCACACAGCCGGCCTCGATGAAGGTTTCCAGGTATCCCAGCTTGATGCAGTCCATGTAGATGGACTGGGTAGCGGGAATGACGATGGCCCGAACTTCCGGATGGACTTTTTTGCCCTTCATGATTTCGGCGGCGATCCTCATGTCGGACAGCCGGCCATTGGTGCAGGAGCCGATGACCACCTGCTGGATATCGATATTTCCCACTTCATCGATGGTCCGGGTGTTTTCCGGCAGATGGGGGAAGGAAATCGTGGGGCGGATCCGGGACAGGTCGATGTCGATGGTTCGCACATAAACCGCATCCTGGTCCGGTTCGTACACCTTATAAGGCCGATTCACCCGCTGATCCATGTATTCTCTGGTGATTTCGTCCACCATAAAGATACCGTTCTTGGCTCCGGCTTCGATGGCCATGTTGGCCATACAGAGTCGGTCGTCCATGGACAGGTTGATCAGCCCGTCTCCCATGAATTCCATGGACTGGTAAAGGGCACCGTCTACGCCGATGAGGCCGATGATGTGAAGGATCACATCCTTGCCGCTGACGTTTTCGGACAGTTTCCCGGTGATGTTGAATCGGATGGCTTCCGGTACCTTGAACCAGGCTTCTCCCGTGGCCATGCCGGCGGCCATGTCGGTGCTTCCCACACCCGTGGAAAAGGCCCCCAATGCTCCGTAAGTACAGGTGTGGGAGTCGGCGCCGATGATGCAGTCTCCGGCGGCTACCAGGCCTTTTTCCGGCAACAGGGCGTGTTCAACCCCCATGGCCCCCACATCATAGAAGTTTTCGATGCCGAAGGATTTGGCAAAGGTCCGGCACTGACGGCACTGTTCTGCAGCTTTGATATCTTTGTTGGGTGTAAAGTGATCCATGACCATAGATACCTTGCTTTTATCGAAAACCTGTTCAAAACCAGCTTTTTCAAATTCATTGATAGCCACAGGCGATGTGATGTCGTTGCCCAGGACCATGTCCAGCTTTGCCCGGATCAGCTGGCCCGGAACCACTTCCTCCAGGCCGGCATGGGCAGCCAGGATTTTTTGTGTCATTGTCATTCCCATATTTGTGTTCTCCTTACTTTTCTATAAAAGGGGCAATCTTATTCATTCGGTTGATGGCGCAGGTCAGGGCGTTGACGGAGGCGTAGATGATATCCTTATGGGTGCCTACTCCCCAGTAAACCCGCCCGTTCTTATCTGCAATGGCTACGTAGGCCACAGCGGTGGAATCCGATTCCGTTTCCAGGGCGTGCTCTGCGTAGGTGACAAAGGTGTATTCCATGTTATAGGGACCGGTCATCAGGGCTTTTCTGGCAGCATCCAGCCGGCCGTTCCCCTGGCCTTCCAGGTTATAGACTTTGCCGTTGATTTCGGCAGTCACCACCGTGTTGAACCGGACATCCTGGCTGCTGGTGCTGGAAGGGTCTTTGGAGAAGGAAATGTCGGTGATGTCGATTGGGCTGAAATAATTGACATATTCCTCCAGGAATACCTCCAGAACCTCCTTGGGTGACAGTTCCTTGTGGGATTTGTCGGATACATCCTTGATGTAGTAACCCACTTCTTCCCGCATGGTCTTGGGGATTTCGTATCCGTAATGATTCTCCAGGATGTAGGCGATACCCCCCTTGCCCGACTGGCTGTTGATCCGAATCACATCCGCCTCGTATTCCCGGCCCACATCGTGAGGATCGATGGGAAGATAAGGCACGCTCCAGGTGCTGAGCCCCTTGTCCTCGTGCCATTTCATGCCTTTGGCAATGGCATCCTGATGGGATCCGGAGAAGGCGGCAAATACCAGGCTTCCACCGTAGGGCTGTCTTGGGTGGACCGCCAGGTTGGTGAATCCTTCGTAGGTCTCCACGATGCTGGGCATATCGGAAAAATCCAAACCGGTGGCCACTCCGTGACAGAACATGTTCATGGCCACGGTGACGATGTCCACGTTGCCGGTCCGCTCGCCGTTTCCGAAAAGGGTCCCCTCGATACGGTCTCCCCCGGCCAGCAGTCCCAGTTCGGCATCCGCTACCGCAGTTCCTCGGTCGTTGTGGGGATGGAGGGAAACGATGACGCTGTCACGGTCGTGCAGATGGTCGCTCATGAACTGGATCTGGGTAGCATAGACGTGGGGCATGGACATGGAAACGGTGGCCGGCAGGTTGATGATGACCTTTTTGTCCGGGGTGGGTTTCCAGATGTCGATGACTTCGTTGCAGATCCGGAGGGCAAACTCCATTTCCGTGCCGGTGAAGCTTTCCGGGGAATACTCAAAACGGAAATCCGTTTCCGGCATTTTCGCCGCGTATTTGTTGAAAAGGTGGGCCCCTTCCTTGGCGATTTCGACGATTTCATCTTCGCTCATCTTAAAGACCTGCTCCCGTTGGGCCAGGGAGGTAGAATTATACAGATGAACGATGGCCTTTTTCGCTCCTTTCAGGGACTGGAAAGTCTTCTCGATGATGTGTTCCCGGGACTGGGTCAGGACCTGGATGGTGACGTCATCGGGAATCAGGTCGTGTTCGATCAGGGTCCGGAGCAGGGCATACTCGGTTTCCGAGGCGGCAGGGAAACCCACTTCGATTTCCTTGAAACCCAGTTTTACCAGGAACTTAAAATATTCTATTTTCTGCTCCAGGGACATGGGGACGATCAGAGCTTGATTGCCATCCCGCAGATCGACGCTGCACCAGATGGGAGCCTTGTCGATGTGATCTTTTTCCACCCATTTATAATTGGGGCTTGGGGGCATGAAATAGCCCACCTTATACCTGCTGTGATTCTTCATTTCTTTTACCCTTTCTGAATTCCTTTTCGAATAAAAAAACCTTCATCCCCATGCGCTGACGCATAAGAGACGAAGGCCATCATCGTGACTTCCGCGGTACCACTCTTATTGGTAAGAATTACCCACTCATTGTATCTCTGCTCCGGGGTGAGATGCGAAATAGAGGCATGCAGCCTTACACCAACCGGCTGCTCTCTTCGATGCCCTGCTATTGCTTATTCCCTTCATCGCAGTCCCTATGAAATTTTGCTATAGTATTAATATAGTGGAAGGAGGATTCCTTGTCAATAGAAAATTGGTTAAATAACCCAACAAAATATTGTTTTTTTGTGAAGATAAACAAAAAAGGTTGACTTTGCCCGTCTGTCCCGTATAATGGTAATAGTAAAATCGCTTATTTTATCCCTATTTTCAGGGAAATGCAAGAAAAGGAAGAGTATGATGAAACTGACTGGAGGAGAAATCGTAGCAGAATTACTGCTGGAACACGGCGTTGATACGGTATTCGGCTATCCGGGAGGAGCGGCCCTGAACATGTACGACGCTCTTTATAAGTATAAGGATAAGATCCGTCATATCCTGGGATCCCATGAACAGCATTCTGCCCATGCAGCCGATGGGTATGCCCGGGCAACGGGAAAAGTGGGAGTGGTTTTTGCCACCAGCGGACCGGGGGCCTGCAATCTGGTAACCGGTATTGCCACTGCTTTTATGGACAGCATCCCAATGGTAGCCATCACCTCCAACGTTTCCAGTGAACTGATCGGCCGGGATGCCTTCCAGGAGATATACATCACCGGTGTGACCCTGCCCATTACCAAGCACAATTTTTTTGTAAATAAAATTGAAGATCTGCCCCACGTGATCCGACAGGCTTTTAAGATTGCTCAGTCCGGACGGAAGGGTCCGGTTCTGGTAGACATCACCAAGGATGTCACCGGAGCATCGGCTAATTATGAGGCGGGAGCCCCCTATGCGGTCGCCGTCCCTCCGGAAGTCCGGCAGGAGGACCTGGAGGAAATCGCCCGGATGATCAACAAGGCCAAGCAGCCCATGGTTTATTGCGGCGGTGGTGTTGCTGCCTCCGACGGGGGGCCTGCCCTGAAAGCCCTGCTGGATAAATCGGAGATGCCCTCCTGTTTCACCATCATGGCTTCCGGCGTTTTGGACCATAAGGATCACCGGAACATGGGTATGATCGGGATGCATGGTAATGTGGCTTCCAACCGGGCCATGGACCAGGCGGACCTGATTCTTGCCCTGGGGACCCGGTTCAGCGACCGGGTAGCCCAGAACATGAAGAAGTTCGGCAGCAAGGCGACCATCGTTCATGTGGACATCGACAAGAGTGAGATCAATAAAAATGTGGTGGTGGGAAAGAGCGTCGTCTGCGACGTCCGGGATTTTCTGGATAAGGTCCTGCCATTGATAGAAGAAAAGAAACGGCCCGGTTGGTTTGAAAAAATCGGAACCTGGGCAGAGAAAAACTATAAGCCCAAGGATGATGATTCGGTGTTGAAGCCCCACCAGATCATCGGTACCATCTGTGGCATGACCCGGGATGATGCGGTGTATGTTACTGACGTAGGCCAGCACCAGATTTGGGCTGCCCAATACATCAAGCACCTGAAGCCCCGTTCGTTCCTGACCAGTGGGGGTCTGGGCACCATGGGCTTTGGTTACGGAGCAGCCGTCGGGGCTCAAATCGGATGCCCCGAAAAACAGGTGATCCACATCACCGGCGATGGCTCCTTCCATATGAATATGAACGAGACTTCAACCGCGGTTTCCCACCAGCTTCCCATTATCACCGTTCTACTAAACAATCAAGTGCTGGGAATGGTTTATCAGTGGCAGGGGGCTTTCTATGGAGACCGGTATTCCGCCACCACCGTGGAACGGAAGACGGATTTTGTCAAGGTAGCCGAAGGCTTTGGCGCTAAGGGCTACCGGGCAGCCAATCTGAAAGAGTTCCAGGAGGCTTTCGAAAAAGCACTGGAGGAAAAGGGCCCTGTATGGATCGAGTGTCTGGTGGACCGGGAAGAACAGGTATTGCCCATGATTCCCAATGGTGGTACAGTAGAGGATATGATTATAGGTTAAGGGGGGGATCGGCTATGACAGAGAAAAAAGAAGTAATCAGCATCCTGGTAGACAACCAGTACAACGTACTGAGCCGAATCAGCAGCCTGATCGGCCGCCGGGGTTTCAACATCGATACCATTACGGCATCGGCCACCCAGGATCCGGAAATCACCCGGATCACCATCGGGTTCACCGGTACGGAGCAGTCTCTGTCCCAGCTGCTGACTCAAATGGGCAAGCTGGAAATCGTTCGGGAGATCTTTGTCCTAGACCCGGCAGAAAGCGTATTTCGGGAACTGCTGCTGATTAAACTGAAAGCCGATAAATCGGTTCGAAGCGCCATCATCGAAATCGTGGACATTTATCGGGCCCGGATCATCGACCTGTCCAAGGATAGCATGATCATCGAGCTGACGGGAGCCCCAGACAAAATCGATGGCTTTATGAAGATGCTGGATTGTTATGAAATGGTTGAATTCTGCAGAACGGGAGTCACCGGCATCCATCGGGGTGTTCGGGAATACACCCGGTTCGAGGATTGATCACATAGAAAGTTGAAACTATTATATTAAAAAGAGGAGAAAAAGGGAACATGATTACAAAATACTACGATTCGGACTGCAATTTGGGACTGCTGAAGGGCAAGACCGTTTCCATCATAGGCTTCGGAAGCCAGGGCCATGCCCATGCACAGAACCTGAAGGACAGCGGCGTTGAAGTGGTCGTTGGACTCCGGAAGGATTCCGCCAGCTGGAAACAGGCAGAGGAAGCAGGCCTCAAGGTAACAGAAGTAGAAGAAGCGGCAAAAGCCGGTGATTTTGTCATGATGCTGGTACCCGATGAAGTGGCAGCAAAGATTTATAACAGCCAGGTTGCTCAGCACATGAAGGAAGGCAACGTTCTGATGTTTGCCCACGGCTTTAACATCCATTACAGCCAGATTCAGCCTGCCGAGTACCTGGATGTCATCATGGTAGCGCCCAAAGGCCCCGGCCATACGGTTCGAAGCCAGTACCTGGAAGGCAAGGGTGTTCCCAGCCTGATCGCCATCCATCAGGATAAATCCGGCAAAGCCAAGGATTATGCCCTGGCTTATGCAGCAGGAATCGGAGCCGGAAGAGCCGGCATTTTAGAAACTTCCTTTAAAGAAGAAACCGAAACCGACCTCTTCGGTGAACAGGCAGTTCTCTGCGGCGGCGTAACGGAACTGATGAAGGCCGGATTCGATACCCTGGTTGAAGCGGGATATGAGCCGGAAATGGCCTACTTTGAATGCGTTCATGAAATGAAGCTGATCGTGGACCTGATCAACAGCGGCGGATTTGAAATGATGCGTTACTCCGTATCCAATACAGCAGAATACGGGGACTATGTAACAGGCAAGAGAATCATCACCGAAGACACACGAAAAGAAATGAAGAAGGTCCTTACTGAAATTCAGGATGGCACCTTTGCCAGCAAGTTCGTGGTTGAGATGAACAGCGCAAACAAGGCCGGATTCCTGGCAACCAGAAGGATGGAAGCGGATCACCTGCTCTGCAAGGTTGGTCAGGACCTGAGAAAGATGATGAGCTGGCTGAAGAAATAAGACGGATCAGAACCACTTCCGGACAGGACTGCAGCAGCAGATCCTTCCGGAAGTTTCTTCATGGAATGGGAAATCCTTCATGGAAACCCGTCGGATAAGGAGCGTAGTATGGAACGAAGAAGTGCAAAAGTAACCCAGGGAGTGGAGCGGGCTCCCATGCGATCCCTGTTTTATGCCATGGGATATACGAAAGAAGAACTGGACCGGCCGTTGATCGGGGTCATCTCTGCCCACAGCGAAATCGTCCCCGGTCATATCAATCTGGATAAAATTGCCGAAGCGGTAAAAGCCGGAGTCCGGATGGCGGGGGGAACTCCCATCCTGATGCCCTCCATCGGTGTCTGTGACGGGATTGCCATGGGCCACGAAGGAATGAAATACAGCCTGCCCAGCCGGGAGCTGATTGCCGACAGCGTGGAAACCATGACCATGGCCCACTGCCTGGACGGGCTGGTGCTGGTGCCCAACTGCGATAAAATTGTGCCGGGGATGATCATGGGAGCGGCCCGACTGAATATCCCGGCCGTCGTGGTTTCCGGCGGAGCGATGCTTCCCGGCCAGGTGGACGGAGGGGCATTGAGTCTTTCCACTACTTTTGAAGCGGTAGGAGCCCGAAAAGCCGGACTGATCACCGATGAGCAACTGACGGAAATCGAACAGGGCTCCTGTCCCGGCTGTGGTTCCTGCTCCGGTATGTTCACGGCTAATAGCATGAACTGCCTGGCAGAGGCTATCGGTATCGCCCTTCCCGGCAATGGGACTATCCCTGCAGTATACAACGGACGGACCATGCTGGCTAAACAGGCAGGCATGGCCATCATGAACCTGGTGGAAAAGGGAATTACCACCCGGGACATCATCAACGAAAAATCCATCTGCAATGCCCTGGCCTGCGACATGGCCCTGGGATGTTCCTCCAACAGCGTCCTCCATCTGCTGGCCATTGCCAACGAAGCAGGGATCTGTCTGGACCTGGAACTGTTCAACGAAATCAGCAACAAGGTTCCCAATCTGTGCCACCTGGCTCCGGTGGGGGATAAGCATATCGTGGATCTGTATTTTGCAGGCGGCATCCAGGCCGTCATGGCAGAGCTGGACAAGAAGGGCCATATCGATAAGAGCCTGATTACCGCCACTGGAAAGACGGTGGGAGAAAACATCGAAGGAGCCTTCATCAAGGATCCGGAAATCATCCGGCCCGTGGACAATCCGTACAGCGAGACCGGCGGCATCGCCATCCTGTGGGGCAACATCGCCAAGGAAGGCTGCGTCGTGAAACGAAGCGCGGTAGCAGAAGAAATGATGATCCATCAGGGACCTGCCCGGGTCTTTGACAGCGAGGAGGAGGCCATTGCCGCTATTTATGACGGCATGATCGTGCCGGGAGACGTGGTAGTCATCCGATACGAAGGGCCCAAGGGCGGTCCCGGTATGCGGGAAATGCTGGGACCCACCAGCGCCCTGGCCGGCATGAAGCTGGACAAGGACGTGGCCCTGATCACCGACGGTCGGTTCAGCGGAGCCAGCCGGGGAGCCTCCATCGGCCACGTAAGCCCGGAAGCGGCAGCCGGCGGAGAGATCGCCCTGATTCAGGAAGGAGACACCATCAGCATTGACATTCCCGCCTCCAAAATCAATCTGATGATCAGCGACGAGGAACTGGAAAAGCGAAGAGCCGCCTGTACCCCCAGAGAGCCGAAGGTCACCACCGGTTGGATCGGCCGATACGCCCGGCTGGTCACCTCTGCCAACACGGGAGCCGTATTAAAATAGCCAATTTTATAAACAGCTCTGCCAACTGGCAGTTTTGAAAAAAGATAAGCATTAAAACCCTCTCAAGGTGTTGCAAATGCTTATCTTTTTTTCTTTCTGTGTCCAAAAAACTGCCAGTTGGCAGAGCTGTTTATAAAATTGGCTTGCAAATGAAAACAAATTAAACTATACTAAAACTAACTAAAACCAACAAGGAGGATTGCTATGAGATCGTTTAAAAAGTTTCTGGCCCTGCTGACCGCGGTGGCTGTATTGTTTGGTACTACCGTGATGCCGGTATCCGCTTCGGATAAAGTGACGGTAGCCATCGATGGAAAGGCCATAGCCATTTCTGCTGCCTACGGGACACCTTATATTGATGGAGCGAACCGCACCATGGTACCTATTCGGGTGGTTTCGGAAAACCTGGATAAAGAGGTTAGGTGGGACAGCGGCACCAAAACCGTCACCATTGACGGAACAATTGAAGTAAAGATCGGTTCTGGAACTGTTAAAACCCCTTACGGCAATATTACTATGGATACCAGCGCGGTGATCAAAGGAGACCGGACCTATGTCCCATTCCGCTATGTAGGAGAAGCCCTGGGCTATGATGTGGAATGGAAAAGCAGCGCTAAAACAGCCAACGTCATCACGAAAAGTGATCTGACCATATCGGCAGCTGCCAGCTTAAAGAACGCCTTGGAAGAAATCAAAGGGATGTATCTAAAAGAAAAGCCCAACTCAAAAGTAGCGATTACCTATGGTGGTTCCGGAGCCCTGCAGCAGCAGATCGAGCAGGGAGCCCCTGTGGATGTTTTCCTATCGGCAGCTACCAGCAACATGAACACCCTGAAGACCAAAGGTCTGTTGGAAAACAGCACCATCAAAAACATCCTGAAAAATAAAGTGGTTTTAATTGCCCCCGCCACTTCAAAGCTGGAGATTAAAGCCTTTTCAGATGCCGCTGGAAGCGGAGTCAAGAAAATAGCCCTGGGAGAACCTGCCACTGTTCCCGCCGGTAAATATGCTCAGCAGGTATTCACCTATTATAAAAATCTGGATGCAGTGAAAGCCAAAGCCGTTTATGCCAAGGATGTCACAGAAGTCCTGACCTGGGTAGCCAGCGGAAATGTGGACTTGGGCGTCGTTTATTCAACCGATGCTAAATCTTCAGCGAAGGTTAAGGTTCTGGCGACAGCTCCGGAAGCTTCCCATGACCCGGTGGTCTATCCGGGAGCAGTAGTGAAGGCCACCGATCAGCCGGTTGCATCCAAAGATTTTCTGAACTATCTGACCTCAAAAAAGGCTGAGGTGGTATTTGAAAAATACGGATTCAGCTTCCTTTAAGGAGTGACTTTATGATGATGGATTTATCCCCTGCCCTGATATCTATTAAAGTAACTTCCATTGCCACGGTCATCATTTTCATAACCGGATTGGCCGCGGCCTGGGGGATGAGCCGATATACCGGGAAGTGGCACGGATTGCTGGATGGCATCCTGACCCTTCCCTTGGTCCTGCCGCCGACGGTGGCAGGATTCGGTATTTTAATGCTTATAGGTGTCAATGGACCTATTGGAAAGCTGCTAAATGTATTTGGCATCAACATTATTTTTTCTTGGTATGCTGCGGTTATAGCTTCTGTGGTGGTGGCATTCCCCCTGATGTACAAGACAACCAAAGCAGCCTTTGAGCAGATTGACGGAGAAATCCTTTATGCGGCCAGAACGCTGGGCGCTTCTGAATGGAGGGTGTTCCGAAAAGTAGTCGTACCCATGGCATGGCCGGGAATTGCAGCGGCGACCACCCTTTCTTTTGCCCGCTCCCTGGGAGAATTCGGTGCTACCCTGATGGTTGCGGGCAGCATCCCGGGTCAGACGGAGACCATCCCGGTGGCTATATACTTCGCCACCTCCGGAGGCAGAATGGATGTGGCCCTGTTCTGGGTCCTGATCATTCTTGGCATTTCCCTGGCAGTGATGGTGTCCAGCAATTATTGGAACCAATACCAGGTTCGAATCAAAACAGGAGCAATCAGAAGATAAAATGACAGTAAAGATTGATATTGAAAAAAAACTCCCGGGATTTCTGCTGAAAGCAAATATGGAGTTCGGCAATGAGATCATCGGTATTCTGGGAGCTTCTGGTTCCGGGAAGACGATGCTTCTCAACAGCATCGCAGGACTGGTCCGGCCGGATAAAGGAAAAATCCTTCAGGATGGAAGACCGTCCTATGATTCCATAAAAAAAATCAATCTCCCCTCCAGAGAACGGAAAGTAGGATATTTGTTTCAGCGATATGCCCTGTTCCCTCATATGACGGTGGCAGAGAACATCGCTTTCGGACTTTCTTCAGCGGATAGAGGGGTGAAGGAGAAAAAAATCGATGAGCTGCTGGATCGGTTTCACATCGGTGAAATCCGGAATCGGTATCCTTCCCAGATCTCCGGCGGGCAGCAGCAAAGGGCAGCTCTTGCCCGGGCCATGGCTTCGGATCCGGGAATCCTTCTTTTGGATGAGCCCTTTTCAGCGCTGGATTCCTACTTGAAAAATCACATGATGAAAGAAATGAAATCCTATTTGAAGGATTTTAAGGGAACCACCCTTCTGGTTACCCACAACATAGAAGAAGCCTACCGGCTGTGTGACAAGATTCTGGTTATGAACAAGGGGAAGGCCGATGCGTTTGGCAATCGGGACCAGATATTTCAAAACCCGCCCACCCGGGTAACGGCAGAGATTACCGGATGCAAGAACATCACCCGTGGGGTTCTCCAACCAACAGGAAAAGTTGCCCTTGAGCAGTGGGGTATCGAAGTTAAACGGGGGAAGGAAGGCTTCGCCGGTATCCGTGCCAACCACATCAAACTGGCCGAAACAGATCAGGGAGAGAACTGCCATCCGGTCTGGATCGTCGATGAAACCCCGTCTACCTTTCGGACCACTCTTTATCTGAAAATCGGAGGGCCTCCCGAAGATTCAGAGGACTATCATCTTCAGTGGGAAATCAGCAAAGAGGAGAGGGAGTTTATTCGGAATAAAATCCAGCCTATAAATATTGTTTTAGATCCGGCCCACCTGTTTTATATGTCAGAATAGGGGTAAATATATAATACAAGTTAAAACAGCAACGGTACCGCCGTTGAACCGATGATTCGGAGGTGGACGAATGAAATTATCCGCAAGAAATCAACTGGAAGGGACAGTCAAGTCCATAAACAAAGGGCCGGTCTCAACCGAAGTCGTAATCGATGTCAATGGAACGGAAATCGTATCCAGCATCACCACAGGCTCTGCAGAAGCCTTGGATCTTAAGGTTGGAGACACCGCTATCGCGGTCATAAAGGCCAGCTCGGTCATGGTGGGGGTTCCCCATTAAGGCCTGACGGCACAACTGCATATTGGTAAGAATTGAACACCCTGGAGAGAATTCTCCAGGGTGTTTTGGTTCCTTCCGATAATCGTAGATTCCGATAAGGCGGTTCATCCTAATTCGATCTCGGTGGTCATCAAATTTCGATTTCGTTGGCCATCAGGTCGACAAACTGGCGGGCAGCCCTGGGACTTCGGCCTCCGCAAAGCAAAGCGTGGGCCTCTGCCTTCTTTTCCAGTTCCCGTCCCTTTATGGAAAGGCCCCGTTCCCCTGCCAGGTGGCGGACGATTTCCAGGTAGGAATCCTTGTCCGGCCGCTCGAAGGTGATGAAAAGACCGAAGCGGGCCGAAAGGCTCATGGTTTCCTGAAGAGAATCGTTGACGAAAAGCTCCTCCTGGGACCGGTCCTTGAGAGATTCTTTGACCAGATGACGCCGGTTGGTAGTGGCGTAAATCACCACATTCCTCTTCACGGCGGTAGCCCCTCCCTCCAAGACCGCCTTTAGCATGGAAAAATCATCGTCATTCTTCGTAAAGCTCAGGTCATCCACAAAGATGATGAAAAACAGGTGGGAGGAAGGCAGCAGGTCCATAATCTCCGGGAGCAGATGAAGCTGGTGCTTGTTGATTTCCACCAGCCGGAGCCCTCGGTCCTGATACTCGTTGGCGATGGCCTTTACCGTAGAGCTCTTGCCGGTTCCCGCATCTCCGTACAGAAGGATATTGGCAGCGCCTTTTCCCTCCAGCAGGGCTTCCGTGTTCCGTACCACCAGATCCCGCTGCCGCTGATAACCGATGAGTTCGGTAAGCTTCTGACTGTCCGGATAACGGACCGGCACCAGGCCGGAAGGGCTGTAATGAAAGAAACCATACTGGCGATAGATGCCATATCCGGTGCTGGTGATGGTTTTCAGGAAGTCGGTATAGGCTTGCTGAAAATCCAGCTCCTTGGTTTCGTAGGTTGGAAAAAGCCCCGGTTCCTGCTGATAGACCGGCAGCTCTTCTGACAAAATCCGGGAAAACCTTTGCAGGGCATCCAGCTCCCGCAGCAAGGCTTCTTCCAGATGATCCGGGAAGTTTTCTCCCGCGGCTTTCCCGCGTACGAAAAAGTTATCATCCTCCAGGACTTGCCGTAGGAGATATTCGGAAAAATTCACGGTGTGGGGAAATAATCGGTTCAGGAATCTGGAGCAGGCCGCCCGACTTCCGCTTCTGTCGTCCCGATCCGGTGCCGGGACTTCCTTCAGCAGGATTAAGAAATCCTTTAGAAGGGGATCCTCCAGCAGATTCCGAAAGATGACTAGGGCTTCGATTTTATAGGTTAAGTCCCGTAAGGTCAAAAAAGATAACGAGTCATTCATGAACAAATCCTCCCGATGATGGCTTTTACAGTGCGTCGACTTGGACAGCCGTTGCTTTAAAGATTCCGTAACAGGTTCCTCCGATCTCCAGACCCATTTCCTCCAAAGACCGGAGGGTGATCAGGGCCTGGATGCCGATACCCACATCCAGCAGGATCAGGCACCTGCTGCCTTCTTTGACGATTTCCCGAATGGTACCCTCTAAATTATTCCGGGCGCTGCTGACAAAGGGAGTCCGGCTCAGAATGATATCCTCCGGTCGGATCTGCAGCCGGGCCCTTCCCCGTACCGGAGTAGAGACACTCAGATCAGTGTGGTCGATTCGGGCTAATATTTCTCCATCTTGCTCAAAGATTTCGCCGGTAAAGGTATTGACCTCGGGAACCGGACCCTTTTCCAGGAACTGGCGGAATTGGGACTCGGTGATTCGGATCTGACGGCCGATGTGATGGGCTGGCAGTTCCCCTCTTTTAATCATTTCGTAAACGGTATATTTAGATATCTGAAGCTTTTTGGCCAATTCTTCCGGGGTATAGATTCGCTCTTCCATCATGGGAAATCCTCCTTTTTCAACTATGCTCCTATTATATCCCAAATCCTCCGAAAATAAAAGACATGGGTGGGGCGATCCGGTGTAAGCAAATGGATTGAAAAATGCGACAACAAAGTTTAACTATTGGCCCATCTATCGGCTTGACAGGTTTGGGCTGCTACGATAAACTAATATCAATATGGACACAATTTAATAGATTTGCTCCGAGCTTGTTTTCCTAAAGGGATTCCCTATGGATGACAGGTCTGTGGGTCCGGATGGAAACGTCCTGGCCTCCCGTGTTTGGAAAGGAACAACAAACTGAACCATTGATCGTTCATCAATACGTTATCAAGGTCTTTTTCCTTCACGGAAAAAGGCTTTTTTTATTGGAAATTTTAATAAGTAGCGTTGTGAAGTCAAATGGAGGCAATTATGAAGCTGAGAAAAATGACCCTGAACATCAATGGCGCGGACCGTATGTTTATCTGCGATCCGGAAAAGGATACCCTGGCCACGGTGATTCGAAGACTGGGGCTGACGGGAACGAAGGTGGGCTGCGGGACTGGCGTGTGCGGATCCTGCTCCATGATCCTGGACGGAAAAGTCATCCGTTCCTGTACCAGAAAGATCAAAAATGTGGAAGAGTACAGTAAAATCCTCACCATCGAAGGAATTGGCGCTCCCACCCGGCTCCATCCCCTGCAGGTTGCATTCATGAACCTGGGGGCGGTCCAGTGCGGATTCTGCTCTCCTGGTTTCATCGTTTCGGCTTATGGGCTTCTTGAGGAAAACCCGGATCCCACTAGGGAAGAAGTCCGGGATTGGTTCCAGAAACACCGGAATATCTGCCGATGCACCGGCTATAAGCAGATCGTTGATGCGGTCATGGCAGCAGCCAAGGTTATGCGAGGCGAATGCGCTATCGAAGATATCCAGGTACAATTACCGGAAAACAAAGAATATTATGGACTTCCGCTGGTTCGTCCTGCTGCCCTGGCCAAGGTTACGGGCCTTTGCGACTATGGGGACGATATCGAACTGAAGATGCCGGAAAACGTTCTTCATGTGGTGATGGTTCAGCCTAAGGTGGCCCATCACGCAAAAATCCTGAAGATCAATACGGAAGAAGCAGAAAAGATGCCCGGGGTTTATAAGATCATTACCCACAAAGATGTGAAGGGTTCCAACCGGCTGAACTTCTTCCAATTTTCCCCCAGATGCCTGGCTACGGAACAGACCCACATCCTGCTGGCAGAAGACAAGATTTTCAACTATGGGGATATCGTCGCCCTGGTTGCAGCGGACACCAAGGATCATGCCCGGGCTGCAGCGCAGAAGGTCACCGTTGATTTCGAACAGCTGCCCGAATACCTGAACTATTTGGAAGCCGCCATGCCGGATGCTATGCGAATCCATGACGACCACCCCAACGTGTGGGCGGTACAGCCCACCATCAAGGGAACCGGCCATGAGACCCCGGCCCTCTTTGAAGAAGCTGAGCATGTGGTGGAAGGAAGCTTCTACTCCACCCGGGAGCCCCATATGCCCATCGAAGGGGATACGGTTCAGGCTTATTGGGGAGATGACGGCATGCTGACCGTCCATTGCAAAGCCATGGCTATTTACGCCAACATCGGTGATATCGCAGAAGCTACCGGAGTTCCGGCAGAACAAGTCCGAGTCATTGAGAATCCTACCGGTGCCACTTTCGGTTGGGGTATCGCCGGTGCCACTTATTCCCTGGCGGCCATTGCCTGCCTGGCCTGCGACGACATGCCGGTTGCCTTCTCCATGACCTATGCAGAGTTTATGGCTTTCTCCGGCAAACGAGCTCCTTCCTATACCAATGCAAGGCTGGCCTGCGACAAGGATGGAAAAATCCTTGCAGCAGAATGGGATTGCGGTCTGGATCACGGCGCCTACAACGAATTGGGAGACGACCTGACTCAGCGGCCGGCCCGATTCATGTTCTTCCCCTACCATGTTCCTAATGTCATGGGACTGACCCGGGTGGCTTGTACCAACCATGCTTACGGAACTGCTTACCGGGGATACGGATCTCCCCAGGCGTATACTGCTTCCGAGGCCCTGATGGATATGATGGCCGAAAAACTGGGTATGGACCCCTTCGACATCCGATGGGCCAATATCGCTCGGCCCGGCGACCTGAATATCAACAGTTTCCCCTTCGTGGACTACCCCATGGAAAAAATCATGGAAACCATGAAGCCCATTTATGAAAAGGCAGTGGCAAGAGCTAAGGCGGAAGACACGCCGGAAGTACGAAGAGGCGTCGGTCTTGCCTGGGGCGGATATAACGTAACAGAAGGAACGGGAGATCAGTGCACCATAGCCCTTGAACTGCGGGAAGACGGCAAGTTCGTTAAATATGATACCTGGCAGGATCAGGGACAGGGAGGCGACGTAGGATCCCTGCAGAATACCTTGGAAGCCCTGAAGCCCTTAGGCGTATCCATTGACGACATAGTCCTGATTCAAAATGACAGCAAACACTGTCCGGATTCCGGAGCCACCGCTTCCTCCCGTCAGCACTACATGAACGGGAAAGCCTCCAAGATGGCCGCAGATCAGTTGATCCAGGCCATGACCAAACCGGACGGAACCTTCCGAACCTATCAGGAAATGGTTGCAGAAGGCATCCCCACCAAATACGAAGCCCAGTATCTGAATCCCAGCGATCCGGATCTTTGCGACCTGGATCCCAATACCGGTGTGGGCAACCCGACCCCCGACTACACCTACGCCATGTTCCTGGCTGAAGTGGCCGTGGATACAGCCACCGGCAAAGCAACGGTCATTGGATACACCTGTGTGGATGACGTAGGCGTCATCGGCAACATCGATTCCGTCAACGGTCAAGCATACGGCGGGTTATCTCACTCCATCGGATTTGCCCTCAGCGAGAACTACGATGATGTAAAAAAACACAACAACATTCTTGGAGCTGGAATTCCCACCATCAAGGATATCCCGGATGACTTTAACATCATCCACCTGGTAACCCCCAGATCCAAGAATCCCTTCGGTTCCTCCGGTGCTTCTGAGGCCTTCCAATCTTCCGGACACATGGCGGTCATCAACGGCATCTACAACGCCTGCGGCGTAAGGATCTTTGAGCTTCCGGCCAGCCCGGACAAAATCAAGGCCGGATTGGATGCCCTGGCCAGGGGAGAAAAACCGGCAGCTCCCAAGAAGTACTTCCTGGGATCCGACTTTTATGAAGAGATGGAAAACATCAAAAACAATCCTCTATAAAGAAACGAACTAAAGATTGGAACCGGCCTGCATCCGCTGTGCTGCAGGCCGGTTTTTGTGAAGGGAAGAGCCATGGTAGAACTGCTGAAAAACTTCAGGAACTGCCTTCAGAAGGAAGCGCCCTTTTGTGGGTCCGCTTGTCCCTTCGATTTTGATATCCTGAGCTTCATGGGAAAGGTGAAGCGGGGAAGCCTGGACGGAGCTTATAAGATTTACCGGAATGCCGTGGGATTTCCCGCCATCGTTTCAGCCCTTTGTCAAGAGCCCTGCAGCCTGGTATGCCCCGGGTCTGAGGTCGATGCTCCGATTCAGCTCCGAAGGCTGGAGGAGGGAGTGGTAGCCGGAGCCGTCAAGAAAGAGGCAACGGACTACAATCTCCCCGGCAAGAAAAAAAGGATCGCCATCATTGGCGGCGGATTCAGCGGCCTGGGCTGTGCTTTGCGGCTATCCGCGAAAAAATATCAGGTTGAAATCTTTGAAGCCAGGGAAAAACTGGGGGGCAGGGTCAACGAGCTGCTGCCGGAAGAGTTGGTTGAAGCAGAACTTGATCAGCAGTTCCTTCATGAGGAATGCATCCGCCACTTCAAACGAAGAATCGACCGGGCAGAAGAGCTGGACGGAATGGGATTTGACGCCGTTTATGCGGCGACCGGCATGGGCGGAGAAGACTTTGGCTTGCTGTCACCCCCTGAACCGGGAAGGGATCCCTTTTGCGGCTGGAAAAACGGAGCCGGATGGTTTGCCGGTGGTGGGCTTCTGGGAAAGGACCCGGTGGCGGCCCTTGCAGGCGGACTTTGGGCAGGAACCGTCATTGACAACTTCCTGAAGACGGGGAATCTCCTCTATCCATCCGGGAAAAAAGCGAGCAGGATTTGCCTCGACCCAGCGAAGAAAGAATTCGAACCTGCAGTGATGCCTGGAAATGGAATCTGCTATGACCGGGAAGAAATAATGGAGGAAGCAGCACGATGCATTCTGTGCCAGTGCGACTTTTGCAGAACCCACTGCGATTTGCTGGATTACACCAATAAATGGCCTCTTCGGATACGGGATGAGGTACAGGCTACCATCCTTCCCGGCACCGCCGAGGTCAAGGCTACCCCAGCCAAACGACTGATGAGTACCTGCAACCTCTGTGGTCTGTGCAAAGAAGTGTGCCCCGAGGAAATCGACCTGGGCGGTCTGATCCTGGAAGGGCGCCGAAGCATGCATCAGCAGAAAAAGGTTCCCTGGGTATTCCACGACTACTGGCTGCGGGATATGGATTTTACCAACAGTGATGAAGCGGCTATTTGGGGATACCCCCAGGAAGGGAAAGATTATCAGCATAAAAGAAGGGTGTTTTTCCCTGGCTGCCAGCTGGGCGCTTCAGAACCGGGATTGGTGGAAGAGGGTTACCGATTAGTCCGGGCTATCGATGGCGGGGCGGGAATCTTCTCGTATTGCTGTGGCGCGCCGGCCCAGTGGTCCGGGGATGTGGAAAAGCATCGGAAGGTGTTAGATGAAATCCAGAGAATCTGGGAGCTCCTGGGCCGACCGGAGCTGATCATGGCCTGCCCCACCTGCATTCGTCAGTTTCAGGCGTCGATTCCGGAGATTCCGGTGACCTCCCTGTACCAGTTCATCGCTTCCCACAAGGATATATTGTCCTCTCGCTCTTTCCAGCCGGATGGGGTGGTCGATTTGAAAAACAGTGCTGCGGAATACAGCCTCTTTGACCCCTGTGCTTCCCGGGGAGACGGGAAGATGCAGGATTCCGTAAGGGAAATCCTCCGGGAACTTGATGTGGATGCAAAAGCGGAAAAAGATCAGGAAGAATGGTCGAAATGCTGTGGATACGGAGGGCAGCCGGGAATCGCTGATCCGGAATATGCCCGTTTCGTAGCCCAAAAGCGGATCCGGGAATTGGACGGAACCATCCTTTGCTATTGCATCAACTGCCGGGATTCTTTCCGGGAAGAAGGCCGGGAGGCTCGTCATATCCTGGAGCTGACAAGAGGAAAGGAAATCCTTCCCTCCCCCTTGGCCGGACCTACGGAAGGCCGGGAAAACCGAAAGACCTTGCGGCGGAGATTGGCCCTTCAGCTGGACAACCAGGCAGAAAAAATCGAGGAAACGGGAAAAGAGAAGATGGAAGAGAAGGCAGCCGGGTTGAAATTGATTTTTCCAGAAGACCTGAAGGAACGGATGCGCAAGGAACGGATTCTGGAAAAAGACGTGGAAGGGGTGATCCGTTACTGCGAAAAAAGTGGTCGCAAGCTATGCTTGGAAGGGGATACAGCCCATACCGGTTACCGGGAAGCAGGTTATATGACCTATTGGGTCACCTATGAAAAGATATCAGAGAAAGAGTATCTGGTCTGTAATGTCTATTCCCATCGAATGAAAATTGAACTGGAGGAGGTCTGGAATGGAGTCCGTCAAGATCATGATCTGTGAAAAATGCCAGGTTGAACTGGTGCCCATGGAGACCACCTTCCGTTATCTGGAAAGGTCTTTCCGCCATCCGGTGCCCAGGTGTCCTTGCTGTGGCCAGGTTTATATCCCGGAAGAACTGGCTAGAGGTCAGATCCGGAAGGTCGAGGCCGCACTGGAGGAAAAATAGATTTATCAGGATTAAGAAATAGGAAAAGAGGAAAAAATGAGCGAATTTAAGCCGGGAGAATTCCGGATTACGAAAAAAGCCATGGAAAAATGGCAGCTGCCGGAAGGATCAAAAGTATTGGATATGGGCTGTGGACGAGGTGACACCCTGAACCATCTGAAGGAAAATTTTGGATTCATCGGTACCGGATTGGAGTTGTCCCTGAAGATGATCGAAGAAGGAAAGTCCCTTTATCCGGAGTTGGAACTGAAATACGGGGATATGGAGTTTCTGGAAGAGTATCCATCCCACACCTTTGACGGAGTTCTTTCGGAATGCGCCATGTCGGTGGCTGGAATCCCGGAAGAAGCCCTGCACGAGGCTTACTGCGTTCTGAAAAAGGGAGGCAAGCTGTTTATCAGCGACCTCTATATTAAAAACCCAACGGTGGAATTCATCATGGAGCAAGCCCAAAGAGCCAAGGAATCCATCGATAACATGAAGCACAGCCACGACGATTCCTGTGGAGACAGCTGTGAGGAGGAACACCGGAACCGGGTTTTTGAATATAGGGCCGACGGCCGTTTTATCATCAAACCGCTGATCCGGGTTTTAGAGGAAATCGGATTTGAGGATATCAGCTGGGAAGACTGTACCGATGAACTGGACCGGTATGTGGCAGAAAAAATCATGAAAGACGGCAGTCTGGACGGATGCCGCTGTGAAGGAGCGCTGAATCCTTCCGATTCCTTCCGGACGGGGTACTTTATGCTGACGGCAACCAAGCCCCAATAAAGAGTATTGTACATTGAAATTTGTTTGTGATACAATAAAATGGTAAAAAAATTGTGCGTATTCACAAAAAAAGGAGAATTGCCATGCTTACCCTAGACAAGATCTATCACGCAAATTTCATTTTAAAGGATGTGGTCCGGAAGACGGACCTGATCTTTGCTCCCAGCCTCAGTGGCCGGAATCAGGTATACCTGAAAACAGAAAACCTTCAGGTTACCGGAAGTTTTAAAGTCCGGGGTGCCTATTATAAAATTTCTCAGCTGACGGACGAAGAGCGGGAAAAAGGAATCATCGCCTGCAGTGCCGGAAACCATGCCCAGGGAGTAGCCCTGGCTGCCCAGAAAAGCGAGATTCCCTGCCTGATTTATATGCCGGACGGAGCGCCCATCAGCAAAGTGGAGGCAACCAAGAGCTATGGGGCGGAAGTCTGTCTCACCGGCGACACCTATGATGATGCCTATGAAGCCGCTCAGCTTCGACAGGAACAGGACGGCAGCACCTTTATCCATCCATTTGACGATGATTACGTCATGGCTGGCCAGGGAACCATCGGGCTGGAGATCCTGGAGCAGCTGAAGGAAGTGGACGCGGTGGTGGTACCGGTGGGAGGCGGCGGCCTGATCAGCGGTGTGGCCTTTGCCATCAAACACCTGAAGCCGGAATGCCGGGTCATCGGGGTCCAGGCAGCTGGAGCAGCCAGCATGGCCGAATCGGTCCGGGCGGGAGAGCGTACCTGCCTGAGTTGTGTAGATACCTTTGCCGACGGGATAGCCGTGAAAATGCCGGGAGCCCATACTTTCGAACAGATCCGCCACTATGTGGATGAAATCGTGACAGTTTCCGAAGATGAAATAGCAGCAGCTATCCTCCAGCTGATGGAAAAACAGAAACTGGTGGCAGAAGGAGCCGGGGCGGTTGCCGTAGCCGCCACCATGTTCAACAAGATCAATCTGGATGGAAAGAAAGTGGTCTGCATCGTCAGCGGCGGAAACATTGACGTAAACATCCTAAACCGGGTCATTACCCGTGGTATGGTCATGAGCGGCCGGCGAAGCACCGTCAACATCGCCCTGATGGATAAGCCCGGTCAATTGCTGGGAGTGGCAGAAGCCATCAGCACCATGGGTGGAAACGTCATTGCTGTCCATCACGACAGCAGCGATCCCAACATGGCAATCAACAGCTGCTTCCTGCGGGTAGTCATGGAAACCAGGGATCATCAGCAGGTCCGGGACATCAAGGATGAACTGATCCGAAGAGGATTCCATCTGGTGGAAAAGGAGAAGGAGCCGGAAAGCGGATGCCTTCTGAAATAAAGGAAGGATAAGAAGTGGAAGAGCGAATATTTGAGCTTAAATTGAAAGGATACTGCTGCAGCCAGATCATCATGGCCATCGGTCTGGAGCAGATGGACCTTGAGAACGATGAATTGATCACGGCCATGGCCGGTCTCTGCAACGGACTGGAACGGGGACTACTCTGCGGTTGCCTATCTGCAGCTGCCTGTGTGATTTCCCTGGCAGAACCCGCCTTTCGGGAAAGTGGAATGCTGGAAGAATTGACCGACTGGTTCGAAGATAGTTATGGTCATACCCAGTGCGGGAATCTTCTGGAAGGACGACTGGAAAACCGGGTGGAGCTATGCCCCAGGATGGTGGAAGGGACCCTGGCCCGGCTGGGAGAAATGCTGGAATGGTAAAAACGGATATCTTTCAAAAGAACCCCATGGAAGAGTGGGTAAAGAAAAAGGTTGGCGATACCGGCGAAGGACGGCTGAGCAGGGAAAAGCTGGAGCAGTACCAACTGGACCGGATTAGTGAAACGATTCGCCACGGAATCGAAAACAGCCCATACTATGGAAAAACCCTGACTAACTGGAAAAAGGGGACCCTATCCTCCTTGGGCCAATTTCGGGACCTCCCTTTTCTGGATGAAAAACTTCTTCGGGACCGAGGAGAAGACCTGATTTGCATTCCAGCCAGGGAGATTAAAAGGATCGTCACCCTGCAGACCAGCGGATCCACTGGAGCACCAAAACGGATATGGTTCACGGAAGAAGATCAGGAGCTGACCACCGATTTTTTTCACCACGGGATGCAAAACATCATCAACCGGCAGGACCGGGCGGTGGTCTTTATGCCCTTTGAGACGGAAGGAACGGTGGGCGACCTGCTGATGGAAGGAATAAGAAGGCTGGGAGCTGCCGTATGGGGGTTCGGGTTCCTGTCGGATCCGGAAAAGTTTCCGGAAGCAGCCGAGCTTCTGGAACGAGAAAAAATAACGGCAGCTATCGGGACACCGAAGCAGATGAGCCGATTGGCCGAACTTTTCCCAAGTAAGGGAAAAACCATGGAAAAGATGCTCCTTAGTGCCGAGTATGTGGCTCCGGAGATGCAAAGGACCATTGAAGAATCTTGGAACTGCAAGGTATTTGAGCATTACGGCATGACGGAAATGGGCCTGGGCGGGGCGGTCAGCTGCTCCTGCCGGGAGGGATATCATATCCGAGAAAACGATCTTTTTATTGAAATCATCAATCCGGAGACGGGCCGCCCTTTAGGGGACGGCCAGTGGGGAGAAATAGTTTTCACCACCCTGACCCGGAAGGGTATGCCCTTGATCCGATACCGAACAGGAGACCGGAGCCGGATTCTGGCAGAGCCTTGCGGATGCGGGAGCTGCCTTAAAAGGCTGGACCGGGTATCCGACCGAGGGATTCCCAAGAACTATGAAAATTGGTAACAGGGAGATAAACAATGAAGACGATAATTGCAAAAGGCAATGAACTTTTAGAGCGGGGAGAGGATTTCGTCCTGGCTTCCGTGCTGGAAACCCAGGGCTCTACTCCTCGAAAAAAAGGAGCGGTCATGATGCTCACCAGGGAGGGGGAGTTCTTTGGCACCGTGGGAGGAGGCAAGCTGGAAGCAGAATGCCAGCGGCTTTCCCGGGAGGCGATGGAATCCCGGAATTCGGCCACGGCACATTTTTCACTGACCCCAAAAGAACAGCAGGGGCTGGATATGCGCTGCGGTGGGGATGCTTCGGTCCGGATCGATTACATTAACCCTATAAACCCGGAGGAGTTCCGGAAACTTCAGGCACAGAAGGAGCGGGCTCTGATTTTCGGCGGCGGCCATATTGGTCTGGCTCTGGAAAAGCTGTTGCGATTCGTGGATTTTGACACCGTTGTACTGGATGATCGGGAGGAGTATGCCAATCGGGAGCGGTTCCCGGAAGCCTCAGAGCTTCAGGTGATTTCTTCATACCCAGCGGCCTACGAAGGAATAGTGGCGGGAGAGGATGCTTACGCGGTGATCGTGACCCGGGGTCATCAGGGAGATCATGACGTTCTTCGCGAAGCGTTGAAGCGACCCCACGCCTATATCGGCATGATTGGAAGCCGGAATAAGATACGGACTGTTTTCGACCTGCTCAAGGAAGAAGGCTTTCCAGAGGAATCCCTTCAGAAGGTCTGTGCTCCGGTTGGATTGAAGATCGGCGCAGAAACACCGGAGGAAATCGCGGTGAGCATCGCCGCAGAAATGATTGAAATAAGGGCGAAAAATGAAAAGTAAAGCAGGAGCCGTGATCCTGGCAGCCGGCTATTCCAGCCGCATGGGAGATTTCAAGCCCTTGATGACCTTAGGAGAGAAAGCAGCCTTGGAGCATCTGGTGGAAACCTTTCAAGCCGGGGGACTGAGCCAGGACGCCATCTTCGTAGTTTCGGGCTATCAACGGCAGCTGTTGGAGCCTTTGATCCGGAATCTGGGCATTGGTGAAATTTTCAATCCGGATTTTCAGGAGGGAATGTTTTCCTCCATTCAAGTCGGGATGAAAGGAATCCAGCCTTATCTGGAAAAGGAGGACTGGCCCGGAATTTTTTTGACCCAGGTGGACTGTCCTCTGCCAAATCCCCTGACGATTCAAGCTTTGCTCCGGGAAGCGAAGGAAGATCGGAAGAAGCCGCCCTCCATACTGGTTCCTGCTTATCGTGGAAAGAAAGGGCATCCGGTCTTCATTCCCCGGGAATATGTTCAGAAGATCCTGGGTTACCAAGGGAAAATGGGACTGAAGAGTTTCTTCTTTGAACAACAGGAAAACCTTCGGATCCTGGAAACGGGCGATGAAGGGGCGGTGCTGGACATGGATACCCGGCAGGATTACCGGGAACTTCAGGATTATCTGACATGGAAGCAGACCGATGGTACCCAAGGAGAAGAACGGCTTTCCCTGAGAGGGTGTCTGGATGAAGGGAGACGGCTGATTTTGGTCCGCCATTTTCGGCAGATCCAAGTGGGGGAGCCCATCTTTCTTGGCCAGACGGATTTGCCCTTAAGCCAGGAAGGAATAGAAGCGGGACTGGAATGCCTCGAAAAACTCCGGCAATTGAAACCCCGGACAAAGGTCATCCATGCCAGCGACCTGGCCAGAGCCCGGCAGACGGCGGAGATCCTACAAGCCCGGTGGCCGGGAGGCCCAGAGGTGGAAGTTGAAATCCGGCCCCACTCCTTTTTGAGAGAGATCAATCTGGGAGAATGGGACGGCAGGCCGGTCCGGGAAATCCGGGAAAAAGATCCGGAAGCTTATCAAAAGCGGGGGCAGGATCTGGCTGGATTTAAAGCAAGCCCGGCCAGTGAGAATTTTTATGACCTGCGGTATCGGGTCCTGCGGGGCTTGATTCCACTGATCCGTCAGGCAGAAGATCCGGATATCCTGGTGGTAACCCATGACGGGGTCATCAAAGTGCTTCTGGCAGAAATGGAAGGAAAAGATGGAGAAGTTCCTGGAAACAGGGCCATTGGATATGGAGAAATCATCGTGTTGGAAGGAAAAGGAAGAGGACAAAAATGAAAGAAGTAGCTGTTGAAAAAGCCATAGGAACGGTTTTGGCCCATGATCTTACCCAGATCATCCCTGGCCAGTTCAAGGGAAGCCGGTATAAGAAGGGCCACATCATCCAGCCGGAAGACATCGATGTTCTTTTGAGTATGGGAAAGAGGCATATCTATATCATCGAAAAGTCGGATCAGGATCTCCATGAGGATGAGGCAGCCCTGCGGATTGCCCGAGCCGTTACAGGCCCGCAAATTGAGTATCAGACCAAAGGTGAAGGGAAAATTGAAATGTTTGCCGCAGAGGACGGTCTGCTGAAGATCAACCGCAGGATGCTGGAACGAGTGGTCGAGGATGATCAGGTCGTTTTGGCCACGGTCCACGAAAACCGACTGGTGAAAAAGGGGGACAAAATTGCAGCCACCCGGGTGATTCCACTCTTCATTAAAGAACAGTCGGTGAAGCGAGTGGAAGAAATCTGCAGCGATGCCCCCATCCTGGAGGTCCGGTCCCTGCAGCATAAAAAAGTGGCGGTAGTGACCACCGGAAGTGAAGTGTATTCCGGTCTGATCGAAGATAAATTCGGACCCGTATTGGTAAAGAAATTTCAGGAGCTTGGAAGCACCGTTGTTCAACAGGTTTTTTCCGATGATGATGAAGACATGATTGCAGGAAAAATTCGGGAAATGGTGGATGCCGGGGCAGAGTTCATCGCCGTAACCGGTGGCATGTCGGTGGATCCGGATGACCGGACCCCTATGGGCATCCGAAAGGCGGGAGGAGAAATCATCACTTATGGGGCTTCCGTTCTGCCAGGAGCCATGTTCATGCTGGCCTATATCGGCAACGTCCCTGTGGTGGGTCTGCCCGGCTGCGTCATGTATGTACGAACCAGCATCTTTGACCTGATCGTACCCCGGATCCTTACGGGTGAAATCCCCACAAAGAAGGAAATCAAGAAGCTGGCTTACGGAGGCCTTTGCCTCAGTTGTCCGGAATGCACCTACCCCCAGTGTGGGTTTGGCCGATAGTTCGGAGGGTGTCAGAATAATCAAACTATATAGCTGGTCCACCGGCAACGGTTGACTTTCCTTTCCAGGTTGTTATAAAATAGGCATGTGACGGCGATGTGCCGTCATGATTCCGAGTTGACTGCCCTAACGCAAAGGCTATGGGCAACAACCTCAGGGTATGGGGAGAAATCTTCGTGCCTCCCGCATTGGAAAGGAATTGCAGCTGGGCCTAAGCGCGCAATCCTAACCTTTCTGCGAAAGCTGAAAGGTTTTTTGATTCTATCAGAAAAGAGGAGTGAAACAATGAAAGCAAGCAAGAAACGATGGTTAGCAATCCTGATGATCCTGGCCATGTCCTTCACCCTGGCTGCCTGTGGCGGCGGAGAAGCAGAAGCCCCGGAAGCTCCTGAAGCAGAAGGTCCTGCTGAAATTCAGGGCAAGATCATTCTGGCCACCACCACAAGCACCAAGGACAGTGGTCTTCTGGACTATATCCTGCCTGAATTCACCTATCAGACCGGATGGGAAGTAGACGTTATTTCCGTTGGATCCGGAGAAGCCATGGCTATGGGCGAAGCTGGTGAAGCGGATGTTCTGCTGGTCCATTCTCCCAAGGATGAGGCTGCCTTTGTAGAAAACGGCCATGCCGACGCTGACGGAAGATTTGATGTGATGTACAACGATTTTGTTATCGTCGGTTCCGCTGATGATCCGGCTGGCGTCAAGGCTGCAGCAGCCAGCGATGCTATTGCCGCATTTACCGCTATTATGGAAAAAGAATCAACCTTTATCTCCCGAGGTGACAACTCCGGAACTCACAAAAAGGAACTGTCCATCTGGGAAAAAGCCGGCCTTCAGCCTGCTGGAGAATGGTACGTGGAAGCCGCTGCCGGTATGGGTGATGTCATCACCATGGCCGATGAAAAAATGGGATACACCATCGCTGACCGGGCTACCTGGCTGGCAGTAGGCGGAAATACCCAACTGCAGATCGTCAGTGAAAAAGATCCTTCCGGAATCCTGAACAACCAGTATGGCGTCATCTGCGTCAACCCTGAAAAGAACGAACTGATCAATGCTGACGGGGCTAAAGCTTTCCAGAACTGGATTCTGTCTGCAGAAACCCAGGAACTGATCGGAACCTTCGGAGCTGAAGAATTCGGTGCTCCTTTGTTTACCCCTAACGCTGCTAAATAAGGAATTTATTCATGGACGTGATTTCAGCGGGCATTGCCCAGGCATTCAGATTGATACTATCGGGAGATCCGGAAATTTACGGGATAATAGGCCTGTCCCTTTTTGTTTCCTTCAGCTCCGTCCTTATATCGACCTGCTTGGGGATGCCCGCGGGAATCCTCCTGGGGACCCATTCCTTCCGGGGTAAAGGGGTCCTATTGCGAATCATCTACACCTTTATGAGTCTGCCTCCGGTCATCGCGGGGCTGACTGTTTTTTTGATTCTGATGCGCAGAGGTCCTCTCGGACATCTGCAGCTGAACTATACCCCAACCGCCATGATCATCGCCCAGATCTGCCTGGTCACGCCTATCATCATCGGGCTGACCTATAACCTGGTTCGGGAAAAAGCACCGGTGGTCAATCGTCTGGGCATCACGCTGGGTGCCGGCCGTCTTGAAATCATGGCTTTAATGATCCGGGAAATGCGGATCGGACTGACAGCCGCCGTGGTCAGCGGCTTCGGGCGAGCCATATCGGAGGTGGGGGCTGTCATGATCGTCGGGGGCAACATTAAAGGCAAGACCCGGGTCATGACCACCTACATTACAGAGTTGAAATCAATGGGAGATTACAGCAGAGCCATTGCCATCGGTATCGTGCTGCTGATCATCGCCTTTGCTATAAATGCCATCCTTTATAACTTTCAGGAAAGGGAGGGCAAATAAATGAAACTGGAAATCAAAAGACTAGTCCGGGATTATGGAACGAAACGGGTGCTGGACTTGGAAGAGGTTACCATAGAAAAAGGAACCAGAACCGCCATAATCGGACCCAATGGAGCCGGAAAATCTACGCTTCTCAACATTGTCAGCCGGATTGATTCGGCTACCGAGGGAGAAGTTCACTACGAATCGGAGGATCCCCGGCTAGTCACCCAGGTGTTCCAGCAGCCCTATATGCTTCGGACATCGGTGGAGAGAAACATTCAGTACCCTCTCAGGCTCAGAAACTGGCCGGAAGATCGGATGAAGAAGCGAAGCGACGAATTAATGGAAGAATTAGGGCTCTTGGACCTTCGGAATCAAAAGGCCTGGAAGCTTTCCGGCGGAGAAACCCAAAAGGTGGCTTTGGCCCGGGCCCTGTCCTTCCAGCCCTCCCTGCTGCTATTGGATGAACCTACCGCCAACATCGATCCGGCAACCACTGCAGAAATCGAAGAAATGCTGCTGAAGATCAACCAGGAGGAAGGGACTACCATTCTCTTTGTCACCCACAACCTGGCTCAGGCCCGGCGGGTCTGCAACCGGCTTCTTTTTCTGGACAAGGGAAAGCTGGTGGAATCGGGGGACTGCCAAAGCATCCTTCAGAATCCGGCAGAAGTAAAAACCCGTCGTTTCATCGCCGGGGAATTGCTGATATAATAGCGGTAATAATCAAGAACAATTGGAATACTAGGAGACCACTTATGAATTTATTGAAGGTCGATACCTTGGATCAGGTTAAAGAGAAACTGCATCCCTATTTTTCCGGCATGAGCCGAACAACGGAGGAGGTGCCCCTATTTGAAGCCGTGGGCCGATATCTGGCGGAGGACCTGCTGGCTCCTTCCGATATTCCGGAAACAGATCGGTCGGTGGTGGACGGGTATGCCCTTAAGGCTTCCGAGACCTTTGGGGTTTCCGAATCCTCCCCAGCCCTGCTGGAGCTGATTGGGGAAGTAGAGATGGGCAAAGCGGCAACCCACTTAGTGGAGCCGGGCAAGGCGGTATATGTGCCCACTGGAGGCATGGTTCCCGGGGGAGCAGATTCCGTGGTCATGATTGAATATGTGGAAAAAATGGACGAACAACATCTGGCCGTCTACGGTTCCGTGGCTCCCGGAGCCGGAATCATGAGAAAGGGAGACGATTTCCGCAAAGACCAGATTCTTTACCGACAGGGCCACCGGATCAGCAATCGGGACATAGGGCTGCTGGCTGCCATGGGCCATGCCTTTGTGACCGTTTTCAGCCGCCCGGCAGTAGCTATCATCTCCACCGGGGACGAGGTGGTCAGCATCATGGAAGAACCGGGACCGGGGCAGGTACGAGATATCAATTCCTATTCCCTGGCCGCTTTGGTGACCAGTTTGGGGGGCAAGGTGGGAACGGTGGCACTGATTCGGGATTCCCGGGAGGACCTTCGAAACATGGTTCAGGAAGCCTTGATGAGGAATCACATTATCCTGATTTCCGGGGGCAGCTCCGCCGGATTCAAAGATTATACCGCTGCAGTCATCAATGAGATGGGTGCTCCCGGCGTTCTCACCCACGGTATTGCCATGAAGCCGGGTAAACCCACCATCGTGGGGGTCATCAAGGATGAACATTGCTGCTGTCATGAACGGGCCAGTCTGGTGGTAGGATTACCGGGCCATCCCATGGCTGCGGTGATTTCCTTTCGTGCTGTAGTGGAGGATTTTATCCGCAAGTATTATTTCTGCAATGAAGAAGAACCGATGACCATTCCCGCCCGGATGACGGAAAATATCCACGGCGGAGAAGGCCGGGAAACCTTTACCATGGTTCGGCTCCGAAAAACAGAAGCCGGATGGGAGGCTGAACCGATTCACGCCAAGTCCGGCTCTATTTCCCAGCTTCGCTACGGGGATGGTTTTTTGCGGATGCCGGCTCTTTCGGAAGGAGTAAGCAAGGGGCAGCTGGTGGAAATCAGGGCCTGGAATGAGGTGTAACATGGATCGGAATGTATATCTGAACATAACGGATCTGGAAGAAGCAGTCCGCCTTTTTCTGGATAAGATCGGCTCCTGCCGGGAGACGATAGGAGAAGAATGGATCCCGGTCCAGGAAAGCCGGGGGCGGATTCTCAGCAAGCCAGTCTTTGCCCGCTTGTCGTCGCCCAACCACAACGCGGCAGCCATGGACGGCATTATGGTGAAAGCGGAAAGAACCTACTTGGCCACCGAAGCCCATCCCGTGATTCTGGAAAGAGGACGGGATTTCGAATACATCAATACGGGCCACATCCTTCGGGACCCTTATGACGCTGTTATCATGATTGAGGATGTGACTCTGCTGGAGGAGCAGGAATCCGGCCTGGTGGAAAGCCGGGGCGGCAAGGAAATGCTGGGCCATGAAGCGGACCGGGTCAAGATATTAGTGCCTGCTTCTCCCTGGCAGCACATCCGCCCCATCGGAGAAGACATCGTGGCTGGAGAGATGATCCTGCCGGAGCATCACCAGATCCGGCCCCAGGATATCGGGGCCTTGATGAGTGGTGGCATCACCAGCCTTCCGGTGTTTGAAAGAATTTCCGTTGGCATCATGCCCACCGGATCGGAAATCAGCGATGATTATCAGCATCTGGAGCAGGGCAAGATTTTTGATACCAATTCCTGGACTTTTAAGGCTATCGTTGAGGAAGCCGGATGCCTGGCCCATCGGATCAGCCCCGTTCCCGACGAGTATGAGACCCTGAAAAATGCCCTGTTGGGCTTGCTCCAGGATAATCATCTGATCGTCATCAATGCCGGATCTTCCGCAGGGAGCAAAGATTTTACCGCTGCCATCATTCAGGAACTAGGGGAAGTGGCGCTCCACGGAATCGCCATTAAACCGGGGAAGCCGACGATTTTAGGCATGGTTCAGGGGAAACCGGTAATCGGAGTTCCTGGATATCCGGGTTCCGCCTATCTGGTCTTTGAAGAAGTGGTGCTCCCGATTCTGCGAGCCCTGAATCATCAGCCGGAGATTTCAAGAACCAAAACGAAAGCGGTCCTGTCCCGCCGGTTGATTTCTTCCCTCAAGCATCGGGAATACGTCCGGGTCACCCTTGGGAAGGTGGGAGATCGGCTGATTGCAACGCCCCTGAACCGGGGAGCCGGAGTAACCATGACCCTGGTCAAGGCGGACGGAATGCTGGTCATTCCCAAGAATGCTGAGGGGTACGACGCCGGGCAAGAAGTGGAAATCGAGTTGCTCAAGGATTTGAGAACCATTGAAAACACCCTGGTTTCCATCGGGAGTCATGATCTGCTGATGGACCATATCGGGAGCATGATGAAGGGGTTCAAGCTCTCCTCTACCCATGTGGGGAGCATGGGTGGGGTCATGGCTCTCATGCGGGATGAAACCCACCTGGCCCCCATTCACCTGCTGGATGAAGAAACCGGGGAGTATAATGTGGGAACCATGAACCGGTATCTGGCGGGCAAAGCTTTCCTGATCAAGGGAGTCAAACGGGAACAGGGACTGATGGTGGCACCCGGCAATCCTAAGGGCATCCGGGGGCTGAAGGACTTAATCCGGGAGGATGTACTCTTTGTCAATCGCCAGCGGGGTTCCGGCACCAGGGTTCTGACCGATTATCTGCTGAAAAAGGAAAATCTGGATTCTGCCGATATCCAGGGATACGACCGGGATATGACTACCCATATGGCTGTGGCCGCAGCAGTGGCCAGCGGGACTGCAGACGTCGGAGTGGGCGTTTACTCAGCCGCCAAAGCCATGGGACTGGATTTTCTGCCCATTGGCTTTGAGGACTATGATTTTGCCGTTGCAGAGGAATTGAGAGACTCTCCCATGATCCGATCCTTTGTCCAGGTTCTGGAGAGCCGGGAATTTGAAGCATTGCTGAAGGAGCTTGGTGGTTATGAGCGGACAATTTGAGAATCGCTATCAGCGTAATATGAATACCTTTACCCCGGAAGAAAATCGGCGGATGAAAGATTTTAAAATCTGTGTCATCGGATGCGGAGGCCTGGGCGGCCATATTATTGAGATGCTGGCCCGGTTGGGAGTCGGGCAGATTACAGCAGTAGACGGGGACGTCTTCGATGAAACCAACCTGAACCGACAGTTATTGTCGAAGGAAAGCCTCATTGGAAAAGAAAAGGCTATGGCGGCAGAAGACAGGATTCGAGAAGTCAATAGGGAAGTCCGGGTGAATCCGGTGGTGGACTTTGTCAAGGAGAATAACTGCCGGGAAATCATCCGAGGCCATGACTTGGTCATCGACGCCCTGGATAACATGTCTTCCCGGAAAATCGTGGCTGCCGGCTGCCGGGAAGAAGGGATCTCTCTGGTCCATGGGGCTATTGCCGGATGGTATGGCCAGGTGGCGGTCATCCGGCCGGAGGATCGGCTTTTGGAAAAAATATATCCGGATCAGGAAGAAAAGGGGGCGGAAACCGAGTTGGGAAATCCTTCCTTTACTCCAGCTCTGGTGGCTTCTGTTCAGGTGGCGGAAGCCATGAAAGTTCTTTTCCGAAAGGGAGAGACGCTGGAGGGAAGAATGCTGGTACTGGATTTACTCCATCATCAATACGAGGTCTTTGAGTTTTAACTCAAAGACCTCGCTTTTTCTGTTGGGCATTTCCGGATCCAAAAATGTTTATTTCAGTCTCAAAGCCCGCATGGCATTGAGGATGGCCAGGACCGTGACCCCCACATCAGCGAAGACAGCTGCCCAAATGGAAGCCAATCCTAAAGCACCCAGGATCAGGACACCGAACTTGATGCTCAGGGCAAAGGCCACGTTTTCCCGGGCGATTTTCAGAGTCCCCCGGGCAATTCGGATGATGACGGGAACTTGAGAGGGCTGGTCGTTCATAATCACCACATCGGCAGCTTCGATGGCTGCATCGGAGCCCAGGCCCCCCATAGCGATTCCCACATCGGAGCGGGCTAAGACAGGGGCATCGTTGATGCCATCCCCCACAAAAGCCAGAGTACCCTTTCTGCCCGAATCCGCCAGGATTTTCTCCAGGATGGATACTTTGTCGCCAGGCAGCAGGTGAGCATAGGTCTCGTCGATTCCCAGTTCCGTAGACACATCCTCTGCAATATCCGATTTGTCCCCTGTGAGCATGACGGTTTTTTTCACTCCGCTGCTCCGAAGGAGGGTCAGGGCATCCCGGGCATCTTCCCGAAGCTGGTCGGAGACGGTGATGGTTCCTGCATATCGCCCGCCCACAGCCAGATGGATCAGGGTACCCTCCATGCCAGGGTGAAAACCAACTACCTGGTGGGCTTCCATCAGCCGGTTGTTCCCCGCAAGAACGGCCTGGCCGTCAATCCGAACACTGATTCCCTGGCCTGGAATTTCCCTGGAATCGCGGATCCGATTCGGAGTGAGTTCTCCCTGGTAATGTTTCTTCAGGGATTGGGAGATGGGGTGCTTGGAGTGATATTCGGCAAGTGCCGCCAGTTCTGTCAGTTGATCTTCTGTAAAGCCTTCCGCCGGATAAATCCCTGCCACCTGAAATTCTCCCTTGGTCAGGGTTCCGGTTTTATCAAAGACCACCGTTTCGGTTTTAGCCAAAGCTTCCAGATAATTGCTTCCCTTGACCAGAATGCCGGCATGGGAAGATGCACCAATTCCGGCGAAGAAGGTGAGGGGCACAGAAATCACCAGAGCGCAGGGGCAGGAGATGACCAGGAAGGTTAAAGCCCGGTAAAACCAGTCGCTGAAGACAGCGCCTTCAATCACCAGAGGCGGAATCAGAGCCAGGAGAAGGGCGGATACTACCACCACCGGGGTATAGACCCGGGCGAATCGGGTAATGAAGGCTTCAAAATCCGCTTTTTTGTCACTGGCATTTTCCACCATGTCCAAAATCCGGGCCACGGTGGATTCGGAAAAGGGCCGGGTGACTTCTACGGTTAAAACCCCGGACATATTGATGCATCCGCTGATGACTTCATCTCCCGAGTTCACATCCCGGGGGATGGATTCACCGGTCAGAGAGCGGGTGTCCAAAGAAGAAGCGCCTTCCAGGATCCTGCCATCCAAAGGAACTTTCTCGCCTGGACGAATAAGAATCTGCTGACCAGGAAGGATCAGGGAAGGATCAGTGGTGCGGACCTGCCCATCTTGAAGGAGATTGGCATAGTCGGGGCGGATATCCATCAGCTGGGCGATGGATCTTTTGGATTTGTTTACCGCATAGGATTCGAAAAGTTCTCCGACCTGATAAAAGAGCATAACCGAGACCGCCTCCGGATATTCCCCTAGGACAAAGGCCCCAATAGTGGCGATGGACATGAGGAAATTTTCATCAAATACTTCCCCTTCAAGGATATTCTGAAAGGCGGATTTTAAAGTTCCATAGCCCACCAGCAGATAGGCGGGGAGAAAGGAGATCAGAGACCAGACTCCCGTTAGGGGCAGGAAAAGGGCAAGGATCATCAGTGCCAGGGCAGATAAGATTCGCTGGATCTTTCTTCGCTGCTCTCCAGTGATGGCATGGAGGTTTTCGGATGGGGGCGTCTTCATTGCTTCGCAGCCGGCGCAGCAGGAATCCCCGGTTTTGCAGTTGTCTTTCATAAAAGGTTCCTTTCGTATTTTGGGGCAGAGGACGGCTATAATCGCTCCATTGCCGGGTGATAACATTTTTCCGTACAGTTCAGCTCAAAGGTGGCATCGATGATTCGGTGGACAAGCTGGGCCTCTGTCGTATCGGCCAGGGTGTAATGGACTTCTTTTCCCTGCCGGCGGGTTGCCAACAAGCCGGACTGCTTCAGAATCCGAAGGTGATGAGAAACGGCAGGAGCGCTCATTTCTAAGGCGGCACCGATGTTGGTGACGCAATCTTCACTGTGGCAGAGAAGCCAAAGGATCTTGAGCCGGGTGCTGTCGCTGATCAGCTGAAAGGTGTCCGACATTTTTAAAAAGGTCACTTCATCTGGCAGGGATGCAGCCAGTCGGCTCATCTCCGTACCGTGATCGTGGGGAAGCTGTATTTTGGTTGACATAGGTTCCTCCGTTATTCAATCATTAAATTAAACAATTAAACAAACGTTTAATCGAATATTATTATAAAGCCCTGTCGGCGGATTGTCAACAGGGTTATTTTGGTTCAGGACGATGGTTCATTCTGCCAGGACTCAATTAGGTTGGAAAGAGCTTTTGACAGCTGGTCCAGAGGAATCTGGTTGAAATAGAGGATCAGGGAGACCATGTTGTTCTCGGATAGCCGGGTTTTATCCGTAAATCGGGAAGCCCGTTCCAGATGGATACCCAGCTGGGCTCCCTGACGGCAAAGGGTTTCCGGATCTTTGGCAGTGCGGATGTTCAGGATGATATTGACCCCGGAATTGGTGTTGACGGGGGTGATGAAACCGCCTGCTTCTCTGGCAAACAGGCTGTTGACCATAGAGAGCTTTTGGGAGCAGAGGCTGCGAAGTTTCCGGATGCCGGTCTGATACTGGCCCTTCTCCATATAAAGGGCCAGGGCCAGCTGTTCGGCTTTGGAGCAGGTCTGGGTATAATCGGACTTTTGCCGCTGGAAAATATCCGCCATGGAATCGGGCAGGATCATGTAGCTGATTTTAACCGATGGATAGAGGGTGGAGGAAAAGGAACCCAGATAAACGACCCGCTGATCCGTATCCAGCCCCTGGAGCGCCGGAATGGGACGGCCGAAGTATCGAAGCTCGCTGTCGTAATCGTCTTCAATGATAATGCTGTTGTTTTCGCTGGCCCAGGCAAGCAGTTCATATCTTCGGCCGATGGGGATTACCGCTCCGGTGGGGAACTGATTGGAGGGATTTACATAAACAGCGGAGGGACTTCCCGAAGGCAAATCTTCGATTCGGATGCCGGTTTGGTCCACCGGCACCTGGACCAGATGGAAGCCCCGGTCACGGAAGCTGTTTTTTACCGGCAGGTAGCAGGGATCCTCCAGAACAACCCGAAACACCGAAAGATGCCGCAGGATGATGGACAACTGGCCGGTGATCTGCTGGGTGCCGGCTCCGATGACGATTTGGGAGGGCTGGCAAACCACTCCCCGGGATTGGTAAACATAGTTGGCTATTTCCCTTCGAAGAGCCGCCTCGCCTTGGGGGTCTCCTTCGAAAAACAGGAGGCTGGTATGCTCCGTCAGAATCTGATTCATGCATTTTTTCCATTTGTTGAAGTCAAAGGTTGCCGGGTCGTAAAAATAGGGATTTTCAGCCTCAGAAAAGGGATCGTCCCCCCGGCGAATGGGATACCCGGGGAATCCGGAACCGGAAGGCACCTGACTGACAAAATAGCCGGAACCCTGACGACTGGATATATACCCTTCCACCTGGAGCTGATCATAAGCCAGGCCGATGGTGGTGATGCTGATTCCCAGGTCTTTTGCCAGAGACCTTAGGGAAGGCAGCTTTTCGCCTCCTTGTATGCTGCCGGACAGAATGTTGCCCCGAATATACTGGTAAAGCTGTATATATAGGGGTGTGGTATTCTCCGGCTGGAGAGAGGGCATGATTTGTATCATCGGAAAATCTCCTAACTGTATATATAAAAATATTAAAAATTGACTATTTTATTAACTACAATACTAGCGTATCATAATCATTGAAATAGTCAACATCTTTTCATATTTTAATTTTTAAAGCATTAACGGCACAACGAAAGAGCAGAGAGGAAAAAAGACATGCAACTTTATGACAGAACTCAAAAAATAGTACTGACCGGATTAATGACTGCACTGATTACAGTTTCAACCATGGTCATCGCCCTGCCTGTACCCTTCACCAATGGCTACATTCACCTGGGGGATAGCATGATTTTTCTTGCGGTCCTGATTCTGGGCTGGAAATACGGGGCTTTTGCTGCCGGAGTAGGTTCCGCTCTTGCGGACATTTTCTTATCCTACGTCCACTGGGCCCCTTGGACTTTCGTAATTAAAGCCCTGATGGCGGTGGTCATGGGCCTCATCATTCAGCAGTGCATGAAGGATAAACGCTTTACAGCCATATTTAGCCTGGTGATCGGGGCAATTTGGCTGGCCTTCAATTTTGGCGTTAAAAAGATTGTAGAAATGGAAGCGGCAGCCAATGCAGAAAGGCTTTTTGAGGATGCCGGAGTTTCATCAGTAACAGAACTGGGAGAATTCATTAATAATATCCAGAGCCAGCTGATGATTATCGCCCTGGCCATACCCGTGGTCCTGGCCCTCATTGCTGTCGTGGTCCGGAAAAAGGAAAATATTTTTATTCCCTTGTATCAGGTGTTGGCTATGACGGCCACCGGCCTTTGGATGGTCTTCGGTTACTATATCGCTGGCGGGATTCTTTATGGAAATTTTGCTGTTTCTGCTTTCAGCATTCCCGCAAATATGCTACAATTTATCGGTGGATTCCTGATTGCTGTTCTGGTAGCAGGAGGATTGATGAAAACTCCCGCCCGAAAATTCTTTACCTATAAATCAATGGAATCCCGGTAAAGGGGAGAAGGAAATTATGCAGATCATTATCGCCGGTTGCGGAAAAGTCGGTGCACAATTTGCCCGGATCATGTCAGAAGAAGGTCATGAAATCGTGGTAATCGACAGCAGTGCGGAAAATCTTCGGCAGCTAGGCCCTGGATTTCATGGGGTCACGGTTCTTGGAATTCCTATCGATGAAGATGTTCTTAAGCAAGCCGGAATAGAAAGTGCGGATGGTTTTGCAGCGGTTACGCCCAACGATAACCTCAATATGATGGCCTGTCAGATTGCCAAGGAAATTTTTCATGTGCCAAGAATTTTTGCCCGGGTTCAGGATCCGGTCAAGGAGCAGGTATTTTATCAGTTTGGGGTTCATACGGTCTGCCCCACGGAGATGGCGGTACAGGAGTTTCGAGCTCTGATGATGGGGGAATGCAGCCTTAGGACTGTTTATCTGGATAACACCGGTATTGATTTTATTTATGAACGGGTTCGGGAAAAATGGACCGGCAAGCTGATGAGGGATATAGCGGTACCGAAGGATGCCCATCTTTTGGGTGTCATGAAGGATGGAAACCTGGTGTTTTTCAACCCGTCCCAAAAGCTGGCCTTTGATGACGAACTGGTTTTTGTAAAGAAAATTTAATTGGGGCGGAAGGAATCGAAAAGGAGCAAGATCCATGAATATCATGATTGTTGGAGGAGGTAAGGTAGGCTACTACCTGGCAAAGACCCTTTTGTCCTTCGGCCATAAGGTAAGCGTTATTGAATTGAAACGAGAAACCTGTCAGAAGGTAGCCGATGAATTGAATATACCGGTATTCATGGGAGATGCTACAAAATATGATATCTTGAAGAACGGGGACGCCGGGAAAACGGACATTTTTATTGCTGTAACCGGTCAGGATGAGGACAACCTCATATCCTGCCAATTGGCCAAGAATAATTTTCGGGTGGGGAAAACCATTGCCCGGGTCAATAATCCAAAGAATGCCAATGTATTTATCAAGCTGGGAGTGGATATCCCCGTCAGCAGCACCACGGTCATTGCCGATCTCATTGAGCAGGAAGTGGACTATGCCGGGATGAAAACCTTAACCAGTATAAAAAATGACCGGATTGTCGTAACTGAAATCCAAATAAGGAAGTCGTCGCCGGTCTATAATAAGAAAGTGATGGATATTCGGATGCCCAAAGACTGCCTTCTGGTATCCGTTATAAAAAACGATGAGGTTTTAAAGCCAGGCAACCATCTGGTGCTGATGGAAGGAGATTCGGTGATTGTCGTTTCCGACTCAGATAATAAAAAACATTTAAAAGAACTTTTCGTTGGTTGATCTCCAACGGAAAAAGCCAGGCTGAAAAGGCCTGGCTTTTTCTATCCAACCATAATTTTTCCTTCTGGATAAACGGCATTCTGAAGTTTTTTGTTTTCCTTCAGGGCAATGGCGATGGCAAAGCTGAGGGGACCAACACGGCCCAGGAACATAGTGAAGATCAGAATGACTTTGCTGATTTCAGAAAGCTCCGGTGTAATGCCGGTGGAGAGACCCACTGTCCCGAACGCCGAGGTCACTTCAAAGAGAGCCTGCACAAAGGGAATATTTTCCACTCCGGAGAGGATGCTGGTCATGATGAATATGACCAGCATGGCCAGCCCGGTAATAGCCAGAGCTTTGTTGACCACCATCTGGGGAACGTTCCGCTTTAAAACGATGGTTTCATCGTTACCCCGGATATTGGAAAAAATGGCAATCAGCAGAATTCCGAAGGTGGTTACTTTAATACCGCCTCCCGTGGAACCCGGCGCCGCCCCGATAAACATCAGCAGGATCGTTGTGACCAGAGACATTTCCCGCATCTCTCCGATGGGGATGGAGTTATAACCGGCGGTTCTGCTGGTAACCGACTGAAAGACGGAAGCGTTGACTTTTTCCGCGGCGGAAAGGTTTCCCATGGTCGCCGGGTTGGAGCCTTCGGCAAAATAAAAATATACGGCACCGATTATGATGAGGGATAAAGAAATAATCAGCACCAGCTTGGTATGAAGGTACAAGGTTTTGGTTTTCCTGAAATCATACAGATCCTTCCAGACGATGAATCCCAGTCCGCCGGTGATAATCAGAAAGGATATAGTGTACAAAACAAGAGGACTGCCGTTAAATTCCGTCAGGCTGCGATAGTTGCCGAATAAATCAAAACCTGCATTGCAAAATGCCGAGACGGAATGAAAGGCTGCCAAATAAAACCCGCGTAGACCATACAGAGGAACAAAACTGAAGGAGAGCAGGACGGCCCCTGCAAACTCAAAACCGAAGGTAATGCGAATGACGCTCCGGATCATCTGAAGCACATCGGAGAAGTTGTAGTCGCTGATGGATTCCTGGGCTAATATTTTCCCTCGCATGCTGATTTTCCTGCCTAAAAGGACGGAAAAGAAAGTCGCCAGAGTGATCATGCCAAGGCCGCCCACCTGTATCAGTGCCAGAATAACAAGTTGGCCGAAGAGGGACCATTGGGTAAGGGTATCAGCAATAACCAGCCCGGTGACACAAGTGGCGGAGGTGGCGGTGAATAAGGCATCCAGAAGCTGGATGCTTTCTCCGCTCCGGGAGGCGGACGGAAGGACGAGCAGAAAGGTTCCGGTCAGGATGATCAGGGCAAAACTGAAGACGATGATCCGGGTAGAGGAAAGGGATTTCACCCAATTCTGCATTTTTTTAGCTAGTTGCATTGGAAAGTTCTCCTTTTAAATAGGTTGCCAGGTATTCGGATGCTTCCAGCTCTTTGCGCAGAATTTTTTTCGCCCCTCTTGCGAGGGTAAGGCCAGGGCTTTCCGGGTTTTGAATCAGGTCAGAAGCCAGCTGCAGCGCGATGCTTCGGCTGTCCAGATCTCTTTGGATCTTCAGAAGGTCTTCCTTGATTCGATCCAGCAGAGTCTTCTTATTATTTTGTCCCTTTGGGTTCATGCTTCGATGCGCTTTAATTGATTGGTGAAGGCGGTGGTTCAATATATCCCGAGTGTAGATGATCTCCGGATCCAATTGAAATATTTCTGCTGCTGCATCTGCGCCGGGAATGTCCTTCTTATGGAAATCCCCGTGTGAGAAGGTGAACGCCCGGCCGTCAAAAATTTGGAACTTCTTCATAGCGTCCAGATAACCCAGTCGGAGGATCCGGCGGGAGTTGACCTTGTCAAAAACCAGGAAATTCCCCAAATCCCAGGAGGAAGAGATGATCGTAATCGGCCGGTCCTGAGAGTCTTTCGGAATTTTTTTCATGCCGATGGCATCCAAATCAACGGCAATGATCCGCTCTGCTCCCAGCTCATAGGCCAGATGAATGGGAAGATTGTCCGAGTATCCGCCGTCAATAAACTTTTTCCCCCCGATTTCTACGGTCTTTACTGCCGGAAAGCAAGCGGCACTGGCCAGGATAAAATCCGCCATCTGTCCCGTCGGGATATCCTGTTTCTTCAGATTATAGGGAATCATAGCCGGATATTCTACCGCTACCAGGCCGTATTCCACAGGAGACTGGCGGATGTTTTCTTCCTCCAGGTGCTGATTCAGCATTCTTTTCAGTCCGGTAACGTCGGCACCTCTCCGGGTCAGGATTTCCTTGGCGTAGGAGTTGAGCTGATCCACCGGCATACCGGCAATGTTGAAGTTGAAGTCAAAGTGGTCCGAGATTTTTTTGTCTTCTCCCACATCAAACACCATGTGGGTCTCCAGCTCCCGCCACAAATCCACAGCCAGGTCAAAGGAACCCTGACAGACCAGAGCCCCGTTTATAGCCCCTACCGATGTTCCGGTAACCACGTCGATTCCGACTCCCAGTTCCCTCAGGGCCTGCCAAACCCCTATTTCATAAGCGCCTCGGGAGCCGCCCCCTCCCAGCACCAATCCAGTTTTCATCTTATGCTTTCTCCTCTCAGCGGGCTTGCCCGCTGACTCTATTATAAACCCGGGGAAAAAACAGTACAACATCGAATAAGGAGATATAAAAAACCTTGAACAGTCGGTGGGGAAGGGATATAATGAAAGAACAAACGTTCGGATGAGGAGGCGTGGGCTATGGCAGAAAACCTGATGAATAAACTGAAGATCCTGGCGGACAGCGCCAAATTTGATGTATCCTGCTCTTCCAGCGGATCCTCCGGAGAGGGGAAGGGGAAGGTGGGCAGCACCCACATGGCGGGGATCTGCCACAGCTGGTCAGCGGATGGACGCTGCATCTCCCTGCTCAAAATCCTGTTCACCAACAACTGCGTCTACGATTGTGCTTATTGCGTCAATCGCCGGAGCGCCCAGACGGAGCGGGCTTCCTTTGAACCGGAGGAACTGGCCCGGCTGACTATGGAGTTTTATCGGAGAAATTACATTGAAGGATTGTTCATCAGCTCAGCGGTGGAAGTCTCACCGGACCACACAGGGGAGCGGATTTTGACCTGCCTGGATCTTCTCCGCAATCAGTACGGCTTTGCAGGATACATCCATGCCAAGCTGATTCCTGGCATGTCTCCCGAACTTATTCATCAAATAGGTCTTCGGGCGGACCGTCTCAGCGTCAACATCGAACTTCCCACGGAAGAGGGCCTGAAACGGCTGGCTCCACAAAAGCAGCTTCAGAATATTTTAAAGCCCATGAATCAGATCACCTCCACCATGATGGAGCAGAAGACCCTGAAAGCCCCGGGTCACATGCATCCCCTGATGGATCCCGTTGCAGGCCAGACCACCGCTCTGGACCTTTCTGGAAGTCAGCGCCGGTTCGCTCCGGCGGGACAGACCACCCAGATGATCATCGGGGCAACCGGAGAAACGGATCAGCAGATCATCCATACCAGTGAAAAACTCTATCACCGCTTTGTCATGAAGCGGGTCTATTACAGCGCTTATATCCCGGTTTCTTCTTCCAGTCTTCTGCCTTCCACCCTGACAGCTCCTCCTCTGATGCGGGAGCACCGGCTTTATCAGGCCGACTGGCTGCTCCGGTTCTATGGCTTTACTGCAGAAGAGATCCTGCCTTCGGAGCATCCGGATCTGGAACTGGAAATGGACCCGAAGGCAGCCTGGGCCCTTAGGCATCTGGAGCGGTTTCCAATTGAAGTGAATAAAGCTTCCCTGGAGGACCTGCTCCGGATTCCGGGGGTTGGGGAGGTGTCCGCCCGTCGGATCCTTCGCCAGCGAAGGGTTGCTTCCGTAAAGGCAGAGGACTTGAAGCAGATGGGGGTCGTTATGAAGCGGGCCAAGTATTTCCTGACCTGCCAGGGAAAGTACTATGGTGGAAAAGACCTGGTGGAAAACACCATTCGTGGACAGATCCTGATGGAAGAAAGGCTTCGATATCGGCTCACCGGTGGAGAGGATCAGCAGCAGCTCTCCCTGTTTTCCGGTCCCGGCAACTGGATTCCGGAGAGTCATGAAACGGGAAGGGAGGGGCGAGCATGGCCGTCTATCGCTATGACGGAACCTTCGAAGGGTTCCTGACCTGTGTTCATGCCCATTACTATCAGGACCCTGCAACAGAGATCCTTTCCCGGGAACCGGAACAGATCCGCCTCCTGGATCCGGTCACTCTCCTGATCACCGAGGAAGATAAAGCCCGCAAGGTCTATGAGGCCATTGAAAAGAAGATTTCATCCTTTGACCTGAAACGGATTTACCGGGGATTTGCCAGTTCCGAAGAAGGTAAGGAAATGGACCTTCTGCGTTATATCCTGCTGGGGTTCCGGATGGGACGAAAAGTCAGCTCCCTCCACGGAGATCCGGTGGTACGGCGAATCGAACTGCTGGAAGGGAAGGTCAGCATGGAAATTCATCGCTTCCTGGGTCTGGTGCGGTTCTCTTCCCTGGAAAAGGGAGTGCTTTACAGTGGCATTCAGCCGGATCATGATATCTTGGAGTTTCTGGGCAATCACTTTTGTCAGCGGCTCCCGGAAGAACTGTTCATCCTTCACGATCGGAACCGGCACAAGGCGGTCATCGGCAACCGAGGCAGCTGGATCCTGCAGGCTATTGATCAGGATCAGCTCCGGATGCTGGGAGAAAGTGGAGGCCAGGAAAGAGAAATCCGGGATTTGTGGCGTCTCTATTTTCAGACCATTGCCATCCGGGAGAGGACCAATCCCAGGTGCCAGAAGAACTTCATGCCAAGCCGGTACTGGAAGAATCTGACGGAGTTTGACCGAGTTTGACCGTTGAAAAAACAGGAGATTCATGGTATACTATCAGGAAGAATTTCAGGAAAAGAGGAACCAGTATGAATTATACATTTGCAGATCGAATGCAGGGCATGGAATCCTCCGCCATCCGGGAGCTCCTCAAGGTAGCCCAGGATCCGGAGGTCATAGCCTTTTCTGCCGGCAATCCGGCACCGGAAAGCTTTCCTATCAAAGAAATGGCGGATATCTCCGCTTCCATTTTCCAGGAACAGGGAGCAAAAGCCCTTCAATACGGCATCTCGGAAGGGTATCCCGAATTGCGGCGACTCAGCGAGGAGCGACTTAAAAATCGGTATGGCATCGGTCGGGATTTTGATCAGCTGATCATCGTTTCCGGCGGCCAGCAGGGGATGGAACTGTCCACCAAGATCCTGACCAATGAAGGAGACACAGTCATCTGTGAGAATCCCAGCTTTATCGGCTCCATGAATGCTTTTCGGTCTTATGGCCTGAAGCTTCGGGGGGTGGAGATGGATGAAGAGGGAATCCTGCCGGAAGCCCTGGAAGCCATAGCTGCATCGGATCCGAAGGTTCGGTTCTTGTATACCATTCCCACCTTTCAGAATCCCTCCGGGAGGACCATGACCCTGGAGCGGCGGAAGGCGGTGCTGGAGATTGCAAAAAAATACGATTTCCTCATTGTTGAAGATAATCCCTATGGAGATCTCCGCTACGAAGGAGAGGATGTGGCTCCCATCAAAAGCCTGGATGAGGAAGGCAGGGTTATTTATGTAGGATCCTATTCCAAGGTCCTGGCCCCTGGGATTCGGATGGGTTTCGTTTCAGCCCACAAGGACCTGATCGCCAAGATGGTCATTGCTAAGCAGGTATCCGATGTCCATACCAATCAGTTTTTTATGATTCTGGCGGCTGAGTACCTGAAGCGTTACAATCTGGATGATCATGTCCAGGAGGTTCGAAAGCTGTACAAACATAAGCTGGATTTGATGGCTGGGGCTATCCGGGAACATTTTCCGGCGGAAGTAATCTTTCACAAACCCCAGGGAGGGCTTTTCCTGTGGTGCAGCCTGCCGGAGGGGTATGACGCTCTGGAACTGTGCCGAAGGGCTGGGGAAGCCAAGGTTTCCATCGTCCCAGGCCGGGTGTTTGAGATTGATGCAAAATCGGTATCCGGTACCTTCCGGATGAATTTTTCAACCCCCAGTGAGGAAGCCATCCAAAGAGGCGTCAAAATCCTGGGCGGGGTAATCCGGCAGTACCTGGATGAATGCCGGCCTCTCTGATTGGAAGAGACAGGAGGAAACCCGGGATGAAGGATAAAATCCAGCAACTGAAGGCAATTATTGAAAAACATCAGAACATTCTCTTCTTTGGCGGTGCCGGTGTTTCAACTGAAAGCGGAATCCCCGACTTCCGATCGGAGTCGGGGCTTTATTATGCCAGGGAACACTATGGCTATTCCCCGGAGCAGATGCTTTCCCATAGCTTTTTTATGGCAAAGCCGGAGGAGTTCTACCGATATTACCGGGAAAACATTCTCCATCCCGAGGCCAAACCCAACCCTGCTCACCTGGGGTTGGCTGCTATGGAAGCGGAAGGGAAACTAAAGGGGGTCGTCACCCAGAATATCGACGGGCTTCACCAGATGGCGGGGAGCCGGGTGGTCCAGGAGCTCCACGGATCCGTCCTTCGGAATTACTGTACCCGGTGCGGGGAACCCCACAGCCTGGACTATGTGGTGAAATGTCCGGAAACCGTTCCCCGGTGCCGGATTTGCGGCGGGATGGTCAAACCGGATGTGGTCCTCTATGAGGAGGCCCTGGACGAAGAGGTGCTGGAAACCGCCATTCGCTTGATTCGGGAAGCGGAGGTTCTGCTGGTTGGTGGGACTTCCTTGGTGGTCTACCCGGCAGCCGGACTGCTCCGGTACTTTTCCGGAAAGGAACTGGTGCTGATCAACAAGTCTCCCACCTCTTACGACAGTGGAGCCACTTTAGTAGTCAATGAAAAGATCGGTGAGGCCTTTTCTGTTTTGAATGGCCAGTAGGGTGGTATAATCCAAAAGGACAATTGACGGAAGGAATTAGGATAAATGTTAAAAATATTAGTTGCAAACGATGACGGAATCCGGGCGGAAGGGATTTATCGGCTGGTGAAAGCCCTTTCTGCTGAAGCGGAAATATTTGTGTGTGCTCCTCATATCCAAAGAAGTGCCAGCGGTCACAGCATCAGCATCGGCAGCCCGTTAAAAACCAGAGAAGTGGCCTTTGATCATGCTGCTTATGCCCTGGAAATAGAAGGGACTCCGGCAGACTGCGTGAAGCTGGGGCTCAATCTCCTGCAGAATCAGGGAATCTCCATTGATATGGTGTTCTCCGGAATCAACCATGGTGGAAATCTGGGTACCGATACCCTCTATTCCGGTACGGTTTCCGCAGCCATCGAGGGTGCCTTCAACGGGATCCCTTCGGTAGCGGTGTCCGTAAATGATCATTTTCCCAAGCATTTTGAATATGCCTGCGAACTGGCCCTCAAGACTCTTCGGTCTGCCTACGGCCGCCTGGACAGCAGTACGGTGCTTAATCTGAATATACCAGATCTGCCGGCAGAGGAAATCAAAGGGCTGAAATTTACCAGGCTGGGGAAGCGGGAGTATGATAACTGGTTCAGCGAAAAACATAATGATGAAGGGCATAAGGAATACTGGTATTCCGGGATTCCCGTGTTTTATCCCGAGTTGCCGGAGGATATTGATGTCCGGACCATGCAGGAGGGTTACGCCTCCATCACACCATTGCATTACGACTTAACCAGCCATCGGCTGATCGAAGATATCAAGAAATGGGGGATTGAATAATGACCGTACCAAAGATCAAAAAAGACGATGTGGTGCTGGTGGCCATCGATTTTCAGGAAAAATTGATGCCGGCCATGAAAAACCAAAAGGATGTGGAAGAAACCATTAAAAAACTGGCAGAGGGATGGAACGTTCTTGGTCTGCCGGTGCTGCTGACCCAGCAGTATACCAAGGGTCTGGGAACTACCGTAGAAGCTCTTCGGGAAACCCTAGGAGACGCCTATGCGCCCATTGAAAAAACCAGCTTCAGTGCCATGGGAGAACCGGAATTCGTCAAGGCTCTGGAAGCCCTGGGAAAGAAGACCATCATCCTGACCGGAGTGGAAGCTCACGTTTGCGTTCAGCAGACGGCGTTGGATCTGCTGGAAGCCGGGTACCAGGTATTTCTGGTGGTGGATGCCGTGTCCTCCAGAGACAACAACGATAAAAAATATGCCCAGAGGCGGATTTGTGAAGCCGGGGCAGTGGCAACGACCTACGAGGCCGTATTATTTGAACTTGTGGGTGGAGCAAGGGAAGAAGGGTTCAAGCAGATTTCTGCTATAGTCAAGTAAGCTCATGCAAATGTTCGATAATCAAATTACATTAGAAGCCAGGCCCCTGCTGGAAGAATATCTCCACGGATTCGAATACAACACCTCCGGCCTGTCCTTCACTTCCCTGTTTATGTGGCGGGACATTAATAAATTCTGCTGGCAGATGATAGGAGATTATCTCTGCATTTCCGGCCTCAGTCACCTGGAGGTAGATAAAACGGAACCCTTTCTGTTTCCGCCTCTGACCAAAACCGGCAGTTATGACCCGGAAAGTCTGCGCCGGACCATTGACGAAGCTCGAAAAATTTTCGAATCCAAGGGCTATGAGTTCGGCATCCGGCTGATGCCTCGGCATTTCATCCCCATTGTGGAAGCAGCCTGCCCGGGAGAAATGGTCTACCTGGATGACCGACCCAATTACGACTACGTTTACAGCAAGCAAAGCCTTATTGAACTAAAAGGAAGAGATTTACACAGCAAGAAAAACCATCTTAATTATTTTCTCAACCATTACAACTATGAATATACCGAACTGAAGCCAACCATGGTGGATCAGGCGATGAACTTCATTCGAGAGTTTAATGACCGGAAAAACCTTTCTTCGGAGCACGAACGGAAGCTGCTCAAGATGGAGGAGCGGGCCATGTCTTATGTCTTCAATAATCTGGAGGAAGTGGGCTACCTGACGGGAGCTATTCTTATCGACGGGAAGATCCAAGCCATCAGTGTGGGGGGACAGATCAATGCCAATACGGTAGCCGTCCACGTGGAAAAGGCCAACATCGAGTATCGTGGTCTGTATCAGGCTATCAATAATGAATTCTGCCGCCATCTGCCGGAGCATATCACCCTGGTGAACCGGGAAGAGGACATGGATATCCTCAACCTTAGAAAGGCAAAACTTTCCTATAAGCCGGTTTGGCTGGAGGAAAGCCACATTGCCTTGTTCCGGGAGGATTATGAAAGAAATCACGAAAAAAATTCTGAATAATTGGAATACTGCGACTTAAAGGAATTGAAGCAAGTCTGCTTTACAACTTTTTAATGGGTAGTGTATAATATCCCCATATTCTATCCGCTTGTAATTTTGTATATTTTGTCAGGAGGAAAAAAATGAGAGATGTAGTAATCGTAAGTGCTGCCAGAACCCCTATCGGAAGTTTCGGCGGTACCCTGAAGGACACCAAAGCTGTAACCCTGGGTGGTATTGCCTGCAAGGGAGCCATTGAACGGGCAGGAATCGATCCCGCCATCATCGACGAAGTGCTCATGGGCAATGTGCTCCAGGGTGGCCTGGGACAGAACGTAGCCCGGCAGGTAGCCTTTGCTGCCGGTGTTCCCAAGGAAGTTCCGGCAATGACGATCAATAAAGTATGCGGTTCCGGTCTCCGGGCCATCGGACTGGCCGCTTCCATCATCCGTGCGGGAGACGCTGAAGTCATCCTGGCAGGAGGTACCGAAAGCATGTCCCTGTCCAATTATGCCATGCCGGCAGCCAGATGGGGAGCCCGTATGGGTGACTCCAAAATCGTCGACATGATGACCAATGATGGTCTGACCGATGCCTACAACAACTATCATATGGGCGTAACCGCAGAAAACATCTGCGAGCAGTGGGGCCTGACCAGAGAAGAACTGGATGCTTTTGCAGCCAATTCCCAGCAGAAGGCAGAAGCTGCCGTAACCTCAGGTCGATTCAAGGATGAAATCGTACCCGTAGTCATTTCCAGCAAAAAAGGCGATATCGTCTTTGATACCGATGAATATCCTAAGTTCGGCACAACGGTAGAGTCTTTGGGCAAGCTGAGACCAGCCTTCAAAAAAGAAGGTGGCATGGTTACTGCAGGAAATGCTTCCGGGATCAACGACTCCGCAGCAGCGGTCATCGTTATGTCCAAGGAAAAGGCCGAAGAACTGGGCCTGACCCCTCTCTGCACCATCAAATCCTATGCTTCTGCAGGGGTTGATCCGAAAATCATGGGTATCGGACCGGTTCCGGCTTCCCAGAAAGCTCTGGAAATCGCCGGCCTGACCATCGATGACATGGACCTGATCGAAGCCAATGAAGCCTTTGCAGCTCAGTCTGTGGCAGTTGGCAAGGATCTGGGCATCGATCCGGCCAAGCTGAACGTCAACGGCGGCGCCATTGCCCTGGGCCACCCCATCGGAGCATCCGGATGCCGAATCTTCGTCACTCTGCTTCATGAGATGATGAAGAGAGATTCCAAGTATGGTCTGGCTACTCTCTGTATCGGTGGCGGTATGGGAACTTCCTTGATCATCGAAAGATAGTGTACCCGTTCTCTTGATTTGACAGCTACAATAAAAGGTGCTTTCCCGGTTTTGGGAAAAGCACCTTTTTTTTCGAGTCAGCCCCGGGACTAGCTTCGGAACAGCAAAAGCAGGGGATTGTTATCATAGAGATCCTTTGCCATCAGGGAGCTGTCCAGACTGGTCAGCAGGGAAAAAGCATGATCCGGACTGGCCAGGTTGACGGCAGGGATCATAATAGCCAGAACCAGATAGATCACTACAAATCCTTTGATAAATCCTACGCCAAGCCCCAGCAGCCCATCAATGATGCCGGTAGCACCAGGGTTGTTCCGTTTGGAAAACAGAGCTATGAGGATGTATAAGAGGATTTTAGAGGCCACTACCAGGATCAGAAAAGCAGCCACCGTCATGAGAAATTCAGTGACGCCGGAGGCGGCGCTATCGGTCAGGGATGTGGTCATATCCTCCATCATCCGGCGGATGGACTGGGGGATGCCTTCTGCGGTAAGGGGATGATCCTCCAGGCCTCCCGGCATTCGGAGAAGCACCTGTTCTTTAATCGTGGTATAAAAAATATCCGATTGGATCATGTACTTCTTCAGCATGGGGGTAAAGACAAACCCGATTAAAAGGGAAATCAGCCACCCCAGTGTATGAAAGAGTGTATAGATGAATCCGTTTCGGTAACCAAGAGCGGTAATCACCACCAGCAGGATAAATAGAAAAATGTCAATGGCCATAGAATCCTCCGGAACTTTCGGCATGCTGGATAATATTTTGAATCATTTCCTCTATTATACGCCAGAGAGGGCCGATTCGCAACAGAAGGAAAAGGATTGAAAATGTTAGACGGTTGTGATAACATTGTAAGGTATATGAGAAATTTTATGGAAGCAGCTCTGGAGGAGGCCCAAAAGGCCATGGCCATGGGAGAAGTACCTGTTGGTGCCGTGATCGTTAAGGATGGCCGGATTCTGGGCAGAGGACACAATTTAACCGAATCAACCAAGGACCCGACGGCCCATGCTGAATTGATCGCCATCCGGGAAGCAGCAGCAGCCCTGGGGGGCTGGCGGTTGATGGGATGCACCATGTTCGTGACGGTGGAGCCATGCTCCATGTGTGCTGGGGCCCTGGTATGGTCCAGGATGGAGAAGCTTTACATCGGAACCATGGACCCGAAAAGCGGCGGCTGCGGTTCAATTTTTAATATTACAGGAGATAACAGGCTCAATCATCAGGTGCAGGTGGAAACCGGCCTCCTTCAGGAGGAGTGCGAGACCCTGATGAAGGACTTTTTCAGGAAACTCAGAAATCAAAAATAGAAAATCGGAGGAATTACACACATGAAACACTTTGGCAGGATTTTAAGCATAGCAGTTCTGATGGTGATGCTGACCACGTCTTTGGCCTTTGCCGGAACACTGGAACTGGTGGATAGTTATCCCAGAGACGGAGACGGTGGTTTTCAGATTGAAAATACCGGCGTAAAGCTCTATTTCAATAAAAATGTCCTCAGCGAAGAAAACAAGGCTATCAATGAGGGGGCTATCAAGATCCTGAATGCCGAAGGAAAGAAAATGAAGACCCAGGTCTTCTACAGTTCCAAGGAAGAAGGGCTGGTGCTGGTTCTGATTGAAGGGATGCTGGATACCGACGCCGAATACACCCTGAAGGTTACCGACGATTTTGTGGCAGCCGACGGGGACACCCTGGAGGCACCCATCGACCTGACCTTCAAGACCCGTGATACTTCCAAGGATATGATGGTCAACATGATCCTGATGGTGGTCATGTTTGCCGGTGTTCTGATCGTATCCACCCGCAAGATGAAAAAACAGATGGCGGAAGAGCAGGCGGCCAAAGCCAAGGATGATAAGGTCAACCCCTATAGAGTGGCCAAGGAAACAGGGAAATCCGTCAAGGAAGTGGTAGAACAGGACCAGAAGGAAAAGGAAAAGAAGGCTCGCCAAGAGGCTAAGAAGAATGCGAAAGCCCAAAAGGATGGGGGCAAAGACGGCAAAAAGGCGGATCTGGATAAAGACCCCAACCACTACAGAGTCAAAGGTCCAAAACCCATTTCTCTGACGGGAAGTACCTATAAAACCGGCCGAAAAGCAAAAGCAGAAGCAGAGGCTGCCCGAAAAGAGGCTGCCCGCAGAGCCGGGACTACCCGTCCGAAAAACCAGTCGGGAAAAGCAAAGAACAAGAAGAAATAGCGAATTCTTTATGCAACCATAGAAATTTCTGAAATGAGCGGCTTTTTCCGCTCATTTCTTTTTAATCAAATTCGTATCAATGGATTTTCAGCATATCAAGGAAGGCAGGATAAACCATGAAGAAAATCACCCTACGATCCTTCGCCAAGATCAATCTGTCTCTGGATGTAACCGGCAGGCGCCCCGACGGCTACCATACGGTGGATATGATCATGCAGCAGGTAGCTCTCCATGACAAGGTGACGGTAAGCTGGGAAAAGGGTCCGGACTGGGAGATCCGACTGACGACCAACCGGTCCTATCTGCCGGTAGATGAACGAAACCTTGCCTACCGGGGGGCTCTGGTTATGAAGGAATACGTGGAAGAGAGGGGGCTTTCTCATCTTCGGGGCCGAATCGAAATACATGTGGACAAGAGGATTCCGGTGGCAGCAGGACTAGCAGGAGGCAGCGGTAACGGGGCAGTAGTCATGCTAGCCCTCAATCACCTGATGAAGCTAGACCTTTCCGTATCCCGATTGATGGAACTGGGAGCTCCCCTGGGGGCCGACGTACCCTTCTGTATCATGGGAGGGGCCAGGAGCAACCTGCTTTTGGGAGAGAAGATGAATCGGGATCCTATGGCCAGCTCCTGCGGCCGGGCTACAGGGATCGGAACGGAGTTGGAACCAGTAAGGCCGGGGCTGGATGCTTTTGTGGTGCTGACGAAACCGTCCATTCGGGTTTCCACCCGGGAGGTCTATCAGGGACTGGAATTGAGCAAAGTCCAGGAACATCCGGACAACGGGGAACTAGTGGAGGGGCTCCGGGAAAATAATTTATTCAAGGTCACAAAAAACATGGTAAATCTACTTGAAATTTATACGCTGAAAAGGTATCCTATTGTTGTGTATACAAAGAACAAAGTAAGTGAAACGGGAAACCCATTAAAAGTCTTAATGAGCGGTAGCGGTCCGACGATCTTTGCCATTTATACCAACCGAAACAAGGCAGAATCCGCAAAGGAAAGCCTAAAGAAAATAAACAGAGAGACCTACCTTACAAGGACTACTCTGTAATTGAGAAAGCATGGAGGAAAAAGAAAGAAATGCTGAATTTTGATATCCAGAATCATCGGCCGCTTCGGGAAATCGTTTATGAAGAGCTAAAACTCCTGATTCTTACCGGCAAGATTTCGCCGGGTATGAGACTGATGGAGGAGGAACTGGCGGAGGATATGGGAGTCAGCCGGACCCCCATCCGTGAAGCCATCCGAAAGTTGGAAAAAGAAGGTCTCATTACCATCGAACCCCGTCGAGGTGCCTATGTATCCCAGATTTCTACCAAGGATATGGTTGAAATCCTTGAGGTTCGCCAGAATATGGAAGGTCTGGCCGCCGAGCTTGCTGCTCAGCGGATGTCCGAGGAAGACAAGGAAAAACTGAGGAATGTTGCCAAAGCCTATGAAGAAGCAGTTGCAGCCGGGGACATGGCCGAAATGATTCGTTGCGATACGGCTTTCCATCACATCATTGTAGAAGCTACCCAGAACAAGATTTTGATTCAGATGGTGGAGCAGCTGCAGGAAATGGTTCTTCGGTTCCGATATATTTACTATGATAATTTTAAAAGAGCGGAACAGATGCTGTCCGAACATCAGGCGATTTATGATGCTATTGCCGGAGGTGATATGGATATTGCCCGGGAATCGGCCAATATCCATATCGACCGTCTCAAATCCCTGATTCTTGAAGAGCCCCCGACTCAGCATAAATAGAGTGTAAAGGCAAAACAGCCGGAAACCTTGGGCAAAACCCGTTTCCGGCTGTTTTTTTGATTGTTAAAAAGGTAACGATTGTACTTCGTATACAAAAGACAAGATCAAAGGACTTTTTTCGCTATTTCCACCCCTTCCCGGGCATCTTTTACGAAGTAGTCCGCACCGACGAATTGGGCATATTCGGGATTCAGTACGGCACCCCCCACCATGATTCCGCAGTCCAGGCCGGCATCCCGGATGGCTGCAATGGTGCTTTTCATAGTCTTTACCGTGGTGGTCATCAGGGCACTGAGCCCTACCAGTTTGGCCTGGTGTTCCCGGACTGCGTCCACTACTTTCTGAATGGGAACGTCCCGACCAAGATCGATGACTTCATAGCCGTAATTTTCCAGGAGCATTTTGGCAATGTTCTTTCCAATGTCGTGGATATCTCCCTGGACGGTGGCGACCACCACCTTTCCTTTTGAAGCGGTTTCGTCCTCCGGTTTCCGGGCTGCCTTGATTACGTCAAACCCTGCCTTGACTGCCTCAGCGGACATCATTAAGGAAGGCAGAAAAACCTCGCCGGTTTCGAATCCGTCCCCTACCTGATTCAGTGCGGGGACAAAACCTTGGTCGATGATATCCAGTGGTGAATAAGTTTCCAGAAGCAGCCGGACTTGATCGGCGGTTTCTTCTTTCAATCCGTCGATAATCAGTTCCATCAAGGGATCAAAGGCACCGGCTACCGATTTCTTTTCAGGTAGGGAGGCCTCAACTGTTACATCGGAATACTTCTCGATGTAGCGGGCCGCCCCGAAATCCTGACAGTTGAAGACCCGGAAGGTTTCCACAGCCCGCATCATTTCCGCGGACATAGGGTTTAAAATGGGGGCATCCAGACCGGCGCCCATGGCAGCTGTGAGGAAGATGCTGTTCAGCAGGGGTCGGTTTGGCAGTCCGAATGAAACATTGCTGACTCCTAGAACAGTTTTGACCCCCAATCGTTCTTTGACCAGGCGAATTCCTTCCAAGGTAGCCAGTACGGCCTGCTGCTGGGCCGAGGCGGTCAGGGTCAAGCAGTCAATGAGGATGTCTTCTCTTGGTATTCCATAGGTTTGGGCGGTATGAACGATTTTTTCTGCGATGGCATAGCGGCCTTCTGCGGTTTCCGGAATTCCTTCTTCATCCAAAGTGAGGCCTACCACGAGAGCACCATATTTTTTCACCAGAGGAAAGATGGCTTCCATGCTTTCTTTTTTTCCATTGACGGAGTTGACCATGGCCCGGCCGTTGCAAGCCCTGAGGCCGGTTTCGATGGCTTTTGGATCTGCACTGTCGATCTGAAGAGGCAGGCTGCAGATTTCCTGAACGCTTTTAACGGTCTGTCGGATAACCGCCGGCTCATCGAGCTCTGGCAGACCAACGTTGATGTCCAGCACATCCGCTCCGTGCTTGGCCTGATCAATGGCTTCGTTAAGGATATACTCGATCCGGTTTTCCCGGAGAGCTTCCTTGAGTTTTGGCTTTCCCGTAGGATTGATCCGCTCTCCGATGACGGTGATACGGTGATCCAGAAAAACGGTTCTGGTAGCGGAGGTGACAGCAGAGCATTTTTCCGGGTGGGGCGGAATGGGTTCCCGCCCCTGGGCAGCTTGATGGATCTGCCGTATGAACTCCGGGTCGGTGCCGCAGCAGCCACCGATGATCCGGACGCCGAGATCCAGCATAGCCGTCACGGACTCCACGTATTCTTCGGGGGTGATGGTGTAGACCGTTTCATCATCAATGATTTCCGGCAGACCGGCGTTGGCCTGGACGATGACCGGCAATTTGCTGTATCGGAGGATTTTTTCGGCGATGGGAAGAAGTTCCCGGGGTCCCATGGAGCAGTTGAGGCCAAGGGCATCCGGCTCCAGACCCTGCAAAGCAAGGGTGGCGGTGACCGGATCCGTGCCAGTAAAGGTTCGGCCGTCAGCCTGATAAGTCAGGGAAAGGATTACCGGCAGGCTGGTTTGTTCCCGGGCTGCCAGCAGGGCCGCCTTGACTTCGTAAATATCAGACATGGTTTCTACGATGATCAAATCAGCCCCAGCTTGCTCTCCTGCTGCCATCTGACGACGGAACATCTCATAGGCTTGTTCGAAGGTCATAGGGCCTAAAGGCTCCATAAGCTGACCCACCGGTCCCACATCCAGAGCGGTGAACCGGGCTCCTGATTCTTTGGCCAGGGTTACAGCCCGGGAGATGATTTCCTCCACGGTGTAACCGCAGTCCTTCAGCTTGTATTCACTGGCCTGGAAGGTATTGGTGGATACCACATGGGATCCGGCTTCCACGTATTGGCGATGGATATCCCGGATCATCTCCGGATGGGTCATGTTGAGGAGTTCCGGCAGTTCTCCGGCCTGAAGGCCCATCCTTTGCATCATGGTGCCCATGGCCCCATCGAAAATGACGATGTTTTCCTTTAAGAATTCTCGAAAATCCATTATAAAGTCAGCCTCCCTTCCAGAGTCAGAGAATCAAACCGCTCCTTGCAGGCAGCAGCGATCTCGGGCTTGTTCATCGAGTAAATATGGACGTAGGAATGGCCGTTTTCCACCAGGGTTTCAATCTGACTGCAGGCATATTCGATGCCGGCCTTCTGCAGGTCTGCCGGGTTGTTTTCATATTTATGCAGGATCCGGATGATTTCTGAGGGCAGGCTGACCCCGCACTGAAAAATCATGCGCTGGACTTGGGATTTCCCTAAAATAGGCATGATTCCGGCCACGATGGGGATGGTCACCCCTCGCCGCCTGGCCTTTTCCACGAAGGAAAAGAACTTTTCGTTGTCGAAAAAAAGCTGAGAAATCAGGAAATCCGCTCCCGATTCCTGCTTGATGTAGGCATGCTCGTAATTGTTGTCCAGGTTTTCGCAGGAGATATGCCCTTCCGGGTAACAGGCGGCTCCGCAGGAGAAATCTCCCTGCTTCCGGATGAATTCGATCAGTTCATAGGCATATTGGAAATCTCCTTCCGGATTTCCGCTAAAGCCCTCTGGCAGATCCCCCCGAAGGGCCATGATGTTTTTAATGTTGTTCCTTTCCAGTTCGTCCAGCACCAGAGCGATGTCCTCTCTGGTGGCAGCTACGGCGGTCAGGTGGGCCATGGGAACGGCCCCCAGATCTTTTTTGATATGGGTGGCGATTCGGGTGGTCATGCTGTTGTTTCCGGTACCTCCCGCCCCGTAGGTGACGCTGATGAAACCCGGCTCCAGGGCAGCCATCTGCTTCAGGCTGTTCAGAATGGTCTCAACGGAACTTTCCTGCTTGGGAGGAAAGACCTCAAAGGAGATGATGCTTTTATTGTTCTTGTACAATTCTCGGATAAACATGACAGGACCTCTTTTCGTAAAATTTTGTTAGCCTATTCTACACCAAAATACCCGATGAGGCAAGGAAAAAGGCGGATTTCCCTCGGTTGTGCGGAAGCCCCTTTTATGGTAGAATAGAACCACTAAAAACAAAGGAGGTCGTTGATATGTCCAAGTTTATGAACAGGCTGGAAGCCTGGCTGGATCAGCCGCTTCTTGGGGAATCCCTCCGAAAGGAACTGGAAGAACTGAAGGCCGGGGGAGAGGCCCGAAGTACAGAAATTGAAGATCGATTCTATAAAGACCTGGAATTTGGAACCGGAGGGCTCCGGGGAATCCTGGGAGCAGGCACCAATCGGATGAATGTCCATACGGTGGCCCGGGCCACCCAGGGCATCGCCGATTTCACCTGGGAAACCTTTGAGGCCCGGAAAGATCAAGGCCCAGGGAAGAATCCCTCCTTTGCCGTCAGTTACGACAGCCGGATCCAGTCCGGTGAATTTGCCGAGCTGTGTGGACAGATCCTGACGGACAACGGCATTGATGTGTACCTTTTTAATGAACTGATGCCCACCCCGGTCCTCTCCTTCGGGGTCCGCTATTACGGCTGCGACGGAGGGATCATGATCACCGCCAGCCACAACCCCTCCCAGTACAACGGCCTGAAAGTATATAACCGGGAGGGCTGCCAGGAAACGCTGGAAGCCGCAGCACGGATCATGGAAAAAATAGAAGCCACGGAGCTTTTTCGGGGCATTCGCCGGGAACCACCTATGGGGAAGGAAAAAGGAACTCTGCACCGAATCCCCGAATCCACCATTCAGGCTTACCTGGATGCTGTGGAAAAGGAAGCCATGCCGGTGGACTGCGGGGCAGACCGGCTGAAAATCGTCTATACACCTCTTAATGGAGCGGGAAATCGTCCTGTTAGAAGTATTTTGGAGAGAATCGGAGTCCGGGACATTCATGTAGTTAAGGAGCAGGAGCTGCCTGACGGCCATTTCCCAACCTGTCCCTATCCCAACCCGGAAAAAGAAGAAGCTCTTTCCCTGGCTAAAAAACTTTTCCTGGAACTCCGGGAAAAGGCGGTCGGACCAGAGGAGGAACCGGACCTGCTGCTGGCTACGGATCCGGATGCGGACCGGATCGGAGTGGCGGCCTTCCAGGAGGGCGGGCTGAGGATCTTTACCGGCAATGAAATCGGAATCCTTCTTTTTGACTTTATCTGCAACACAAAAGATATGCCGGAAAACCCGGTAGCCATCCGGACCATCGTCAGCACCAGGATGGTGGATGCCATCGCGGAGCATCACGGGGTGAAAATGATTACTACCCTGACCGGATTTAAATTTATCGGGGAACAGATCGGTCTGCTGGAGAAGGATGGCCAAGTTCAACGGTTTATCTTCGGCTTTGAGGAAAGCGTGGGGTATCTCTCCGGCAGCCATGTCCGGGATAAGGATGCGGTCAATGCTGCCATGCTGATCTGCCAGATGGCCGGTTACTGGAAAAAACAGGGCAAGACTTTAGGGTCCCGGCTGGAAGAGTTGTATGACCAGTTCGGATACTGGAAGAACGACCTGATGGAATTCGCCTTTGAAGGGCCCCGGGGCATGGAGCAGATGTCGGGAATCCTGGGGTATTTCCGCACCAATTTCTTTGAGGAATTCGGCGGAAAAGACATCATGGAAATTGTCGATTACAGTAAAAGGACCCGAAGGATCCTGAAGACAGAGGTCTGCTGCAGCATGGTCAGCGGCACAAGGCCCACCAATCTGCCAGCTTCCGATGTAATGGAATACGTACTGGAGGGGCAGAACAGCTTCCAGCTCCGACCATCGGGAACGGAACCCAAATTCAAGATTTATCTCAGTGCCCGGGCAGAATCCCAAGAGGATGCAGATGCCTTTTTAAACAGGCTGAAAGATCAGCTGAACGGGATTATCAGAGAAGCTGCCAAAGGAGAATAAAAGTATGTCAAATGCACTGATCGGTATAGATAAAAGCGGATCCTTCCGGGTCTATCTGACCATTTCTACTGCCATGGTGGAGGAAGCCCGCCAGATTCACGATCCTACCCCCCTTGCCATTGCCGGGCTGGGCCGGGTCCTGACGGGGGCCGGGCTGATGGGCCTGCAGCTGAAAGGGGAACGGGAAAAGCTGACCCTTCACTTTAAGGGAGACGGGCCTGCCAGGCAGATTCTGGCTACTGCCTGGGGAGACGGCCGGGTCAAGGGATACATTTCCAATCCGGAGGTTTCCCTTCCCCTGACGGAAGCTGGGAAGCTGGATGTGGGAGGATCCCTGGGAACAGGGGAACTGACCGTCATCAAGGACATCGGCCTGAAGGAGCCCTATGTAGGCAGGATCGCCTTTGTCACCGGAGAAATCGCTGATGACCTGACGGCTTATTTATATATTTCGGAACAGCAAAATTCTTCCGTAGCCCTGGGAGTCAAAGTGGGACGGGACGGACATGTCCTGGCTTCCGGCGGGATGATCATCCAGATGATGCCGGACTTTAAGGAAGAAGCGGTGGAAGCTCTGGAAAAAATGCTGGGAGACATGAAGCCCCTGACCACCCTGATCGAAGAAACGATGCTGGCGGGCCCCGGTAAGACGGAAGAGGGACTCCTAGAGGACCTGCTTCATAAAATATTCGGCAGCATGCCGGAAGAACATCAGGTGGATGTTTTGGGCTGGCGAGACATTCAATGGAACTGCGATTGCTCCTATGAGCGACTGGAACAGGTCCTGATGACCATCGGCCGGGAGGATCTCCGGGAAATCCTGGAAGAGGACGGAGAGGCGGAGCTGGTCTGCCAGTTCTGTACCAAGAAATATCATTTTGACAGAGAAAAGCTTACAGAAATCCTGGAGGAACTGGAATGAGGAGATTAGGCATTTTGTTCGGCGGCAAGTCCGGCGAGCATGAGATATCGCTGCTGTCTGCAGCGTCGGTCATTCGGGCAATGGAAGAGAGCCATTACCGGCTGGTACCCGTTGGCATCACTAAAAGCGGAGAGTGGCTTCTTTATGAAGGACCTCCGGAACTGATTGAAAACGGAAAGTGGGAAGCCCTGGGGCAGCGGTTTGAGATCGGCAGCCTTCGGCAGTACATGGATATCGCTTTGCCAATCCTCCACGGTCCCTACGGAGAGGACGGAACCATCCAGGGTCTTTTTGAGATGCTGGACATTCCCTATTGCGGCTGCGGCGTGCTTGCTTCTGCCCTGGCCATGGATAAGATTGCATCCAAGCAGGTTTTTCAGCAAGCAGGACTTCCGGTCTGCGCCTATACTTGGCTGCCCTCGGAGCGGCTGGAGGAAGGACTGGAAGAGGAAATCCGAAGAATCGAAGGGCTGATGCCCTATCCCCTGTTCGTCAAGCCTTCCAACATGGGTTCCAGCGTGGGAATCAACAAGGCGAAGAACCGGGAAGGGCTGGTGGAGGCCCTGATGATGGCAGCTAAGTACGATCGGCGGATCATCGTGGAAGAGGCCATTCCCTGCCAGGAATACGAGGCCGGGGTGATTGGAAACTATGGGAATCGGGTATCTGTAATAGGAGAGATTCTTCCTTCCCAGGAGTTTTATGATTATAAGGCTAAGTACTTTGACGGCGGGAAATCCCGGATGTGCATTCCGGCAGATATCAGCCCAGAGCTGTCAGAGGAATTGAGGGACCTGGCGTCCAAGGCCTATGAGGCCATCGACGGAGCCGGCTTCGCTCGGGTTGATTTTTTCCGTGACAGGGGAAACGGAAGGATCTATATCAACGAAATCAACACCATTCCCGGATTTACCAGTTTCAGCATGTTCCCCCTTCTCTGGCGGGCAGCCGGCCTGGAGTACGGGGAGTTATTAGAAAGGATCGTGGATTTGGGATATGAAAGATATCATGCTAAGAATAATCGGTAGGTCCCTTGTCGGTGAAGAGGCGGAAGACCAGATGGAATTCGTCACCGAGGGAAAATTCTACGAAAAGGGCGATACCCTGTACATCATTTATGAGGAGAGCGAGCTTTCCGGTATGCCGGGATGCAAGACCAGCCTGCGAGTCCAGTCGGGCAATGTTCGGATGAAAAGGTTCGGCCAAGGGGCCGGATCCGATACGATCATGGAGTTCCAGAAGGGAAAGCGGACGGAAGGATTGTATGATACCCCTTTCGGTTCCTTTGAAATGGAACTTTTAACAAACGACATCCGAAGCACCCTTTCCAGGGACGGAAACGGCACGGTAGACATCGACTACCACATCAGCCTGAAGGGCCTCAGTGAAGGCCGCAGCCTGCTGAACATCGAAATCCTGCCCCCTGCCCTGCTGGAAGGGGAACCCCAGGAATCTGACTATCACTAAATCCGGAGGAAGTAGAATGAATCAAAAAACTGCCAGAATCATCGCCATCGTCATTGTGATCGCCATGGTCATCACATCCTTTTCCTTTGTTTTCATGGCACCGGCCATTTTTGGATCAAAGGGATCTGTGGTCTACGGAGCCGAAAGCGTTACGGTTACAACAGACCGCGAATTGGACCGGCAGATGGAACTGCTGGAACAATACATTCAGTATCTTAAGAAGAACTTCAAGGACCCCGTCGACTATCAGAAGATGATCGAGGGGGCTTTTACGGGGGCTACCGAAGCGTTAGGAGATCCTTACACCATCTATTACGTTTCAGATAAGGACAGCTCCAGCTTTGTGGAAACCGTCAGCGGCCAATTTTCCGGCATCGGAGTCACCATCGAAAAGGATCCGTCGGGAGCCCGGGTGGTATCCACCTTTTTGACAGGCCCGGCAGAAAAGGCCGGCATCAAAGCCGGAGACATCATCCTTCAGGTTGACGGAAAGATCGTCAAAGGTATGACCCTGGAAGAAATCAGCGGTCTCCTTCGGGGTCCCGTATCTACCTCGGTGACGGTAACCGTAAAGAGGGGGGCGGACCAGAAGAGCTTTTCCATAACCCGGGAAGTGGTCCGAACCCTTAGCGTTTCCAAGGAAAAGGTTCAGGGAAACGTGGGCGTGATACGGATCACCTCCTTTGACAACGATACAGGCAGCGAGTTTGAAATCGCCCTTCGGGAACTGATTGGACAGGGTGCTGACCGGATCGTCATTGACCTTCGAAACAACGGAGGAGGCCTGGTGGGCAGCGCGTTTGACGTAGCGGATACCCTCATCCGGGAAGGGGTCATCGTCAACTTCACCAACCAGGGGAAGCTGGTGGAAAGCTACAAGGCCTCCCAAAGGGCCAATTACAACTTGCCTACCGTGGTTCTGGTCAACGAGAACACAGCCAGCGCGGCAGAAATCCTGGCCGGAGCCCTTCAGGACCACAAGAAAGCCCTGCTGGTAGGCAAGACGACCTTCGGCAAAGGGATTGCCCAGGTGGTCACCGATGCGGGAAACGGTAATCAGGTCAAATATTCCGCCTACTATTTCACGACCCCCCTGGGGCGGACCATCCACGAAAAGGGGATTACGCCGGATTTTGTCATAGACAGTTATGAGAGGAAGGGGCCTGAGACCATAGCCCTTTATGAATCCTTTGCCCCTATGTCGGAAGAAGTCAAGTACGGATACGCTTCCGTGGGACTCAATGTTTACGGTGCTCAGCAGCGACTGTCTCTGATGGGCTATGATCTGTCGGTTTCCGGAGTGATGGACGGGGCCACAAGGGAGGCGGTAAAGGGATTTCAGCGAAGCAGGGGATTGTATGCTTACGGGGTTCTGGACTTCACTACCAGGGACAACCTTTCGACAGCCGCCTATGACTATGTCTACGGAACGGGTGGAACGGACAGGCAGATGGAAAAAGCCCTTGGGCTTCTTAAAAGCAACTGAACAGGAGATTTAATGCTTTATAACGGATGGCGTCGGCCGTCCGTTTTTTATTGGGTCAAAAAGGGAATTAATTTTTGAAAAGTAAAAAAGTGTAATAAAATAGAAAAAATGTCGAATTGACTTGTGGTATGTGTTAAAATGTTAACGCTATTTGATAAATGAAAACACGGACAGCCATAGACAAAGGCTTACCACAGGAAGGAAAACGGTCTCATGAAAAAAAGTAACTTTCATTCGTTGAGGATACAAATCATATTATTTACGGTCATTGTAATAACCCTATCCACCGGTGTAGTTGCGGCGACGATTATTTATAATAATTATAATAATACGGTGAGCCAGATGAAATCAGAAGCACTAAGCTTAGCATACAGCAATGCCTATTTAATTTCTGAAAAGGCAGCGGCTGCGGCTCGTCTTTCCGACATTCAGAAAACTCTGGAGAATCTGGTTGAAACGCAAAGCGTTGCATACTGTGCCATCATTGATGAACAAGGGACCACATTGGCAGAGGATGATATACAGCATGTGGGAGAATCCTGGGCAGAAGATGAGGATACCATGATCGTCATTAAGAACAAACAAGAATCTGCCGAGTTTTGGATTGATGAAGACGGTCTCAAGGTACTGGATGTTATGATTCCTATGAATGCGACTGTTGAAGGTAAGAAAATTGCAGTTATGAACATCGGCATATCTGTTGAAGCCATGAATAAAGCACTGATGGGGTCTATCATAAAGAATATTGTGATTACTTTGATGATGGCCTTGGTTTTTTCTCTAGTGGTGCTGGTTTTAGTGGATAAAAAATTAATACTACCCATTCGCCGGATATCGCGAGTCGCCGATGAAATTGCCAATGGTGATCTGAATGCGTCTTTGGATATGGAATGCAAGGGTGAAATCGGGGAACTCAAGGAATCCTTTGAGCGAATTACTGGCAGGATTAAAGAACAGGCTCTGGCAACTCAAATGATATCCAGAGGAGAGCTGAACCTCAGTTTTGAATCATCCTCGTCGAAGGATGTGTTCTCGGATAGCCTAATGATGCTGAATCAAACGATTGAGGAAATGCTGACCCAAGTCCATATGGTCATTCGTGATATTGTGAACGGGAATTTAAATGCCAGATTAGATGATTTTTTTTATCAGGGCAAGTGGAAAGAACTAGCAGCAGGAATCAATCAGTTAATCAGTGTTTTGGTTGAACCGATTCATTTGACGGCCGATTATGTTTCTAAAATCAGCCATGGTGAGATTCCGGATAAGATAACCGAGGAGTATCAAGGCGATTTCAATGAAATCAAAAACAATCTCAACTCCTGCATTGATGTAATGAACGGACTTATAGGAGAAGTGTCAAAAGTCTCAGAAAGTGTAGCCAGGGGCAGCCTTGGCCTCCGGGGGAATAGAGAAGGTTTCCATGGAAGCTGGAGCCTCCTTGTTCGGGATATCAATGGTTTGGTTGATGAATTTGTGGAGCCGATCCACCTGATGTCCAAATATTTGGAGGAAATTGGTCACGGCAGAATCCCGGCTTCAATCACAGAAGACTATGAAGGGGACTTCAACAAGATTAAAACAAGCATCAATGCCTGCCTGGAAGGCCTATCGGGACTAGTGGAAGGCAGCAACGTACTGAATGGTATGAGCAAAAATGACTTCACCAAAAGATTAGAAGGATCCTTTGAAGGCATATTCGATGATATTGCAGTTTCCATCAATGATGTAAATGACAGCGTCAGGAAAACCATTGACCTGATGCATCAAATCGCCGATGGCGATTTAAGTGAATTAGAAAACCTGAAAAAAAGTGGTAAGAAAAGTGAAGATGACGAGTTGGTCCCTTCGCTGATTAAGGTTATTGAAAATATTAAAGCCTTGCTGAATGAAGCAAACCACCTCACCAAAGCGGTTATTCGGGGAGAACTGACTACCCGGGCCGACGAAGGTCAGTTTGAAGGGGAGTGGAAGAATCTGGTTGCAGGTATGAACAATATATTAAAGGAAGTGGCCAATCCTATCAATGAAGTAATCTATGCCATGAATCAGATTTCTGAGGGGTATCTTGACATTGAAGTCAAAGGGAACTATGGCGGTGAATTTGATCGGCTGAAACAAGAAGTGAATCTGACTTCCTCCAGATTGAAGACCATCATTGGCGAAATTTCTCATGCAATAGGCCAGATTGCAGAACGCAATATAGATTTAGATGAGGTGAGCCCATATCGAGGTGATTTTGTAAAGATATCGGATTCGTTGAATATCATTATCCGATCATTGAATCATGTGCTTGGGGAAATGAATCAAGTTGCTGAACAGGTCAGTGCCGGATCCAATCAGGTGTCATTAGGAAGTCAAGTTCTATCCCAGGGGTCAACAGAGCAAGCTGGAGCTATCCAAGAGCTCAGCGCTTCTGTTGCTGAAATAGCCGAACAAACAAAGGCAAATGCGGCTAACGCCAGTCAGGCAAGTCAGATTGCGGATTACACAAAGGATAATGCCATTAAGGGGAATCGGATGATGCAGGACATGCTGAACTCGATGAAGGATATTAATGAATCTTCCAATAGTATATCCAAAATCATTAAAGCAATTGATGAAATCGCCTTTCAGACCAATATTCTAGCCTTAAATGCGGCGGTGGAAGCAGCCAGAGCCGGTCAACACGGAAAAGGATTCGCTGTGGTAGCGGAAGAAGTGAGAAGCCTGGCGGCAAGAAGTGCCGAAGCAGCAAGTGAAACCACAGAACTGATTGAAAACTCAATCCAAAAGGTCAATGCAGGAACATTGGCAGCCAATAACACGGCCGGATCCTTAAAGGAAATCGTTGACGGTATTGAAAAATCGGCCGATTTAGTTAAAAATATCGCCTCCGCTTCAATGGAACAAGCGGATTCTATTTCAGAAGTCAACAAAGGACTGGATCAAATTTCCATTGTTGTTCAGAATAATTCTGCTACTGCTGAAGAAAGCGCGGCCTCCAGTGAAGAGTTATCCGGACAGGCAGAAATCCTGAAAGAGATGGCAGCCAGCTTTCGGTTAAAAGAAAATCGTGATCTGGATACATATAAATAGAAACTCCTGCAATTAGCCGTTGATTCCCATAGTCTTGTTTGATATAATGTGGAAGTTGTTTTTAGAGGTTGAAAGGAAGGTGAGACGATGGGAAAAATCGGATTTAGTGCAGAAAAGTATATTGAGGAGCAGTCCAGCCACATTTTGGAACGCATTCAGGCAGGAGACAGCGAAAGGCTCTACCTGGAATTCGGCGGGAAATTGGTTCATGATAAGCATGCAGCCAGAGTTCTGCCGGGCTTCAATGAAAATGCAAAGATAGAGCTTCTTCACAAGTTGAAGGAGCAGGCGGAGATTATCATCTGCATATACGCAGGAGATATCACAACCAATAAAACGAGGCAGGATTTTGGAATCACTTATGATCTGGAAGTCCTTCGCCTCATTGATGCATTCCGAAAATATGACCTGGCAATAAACAGCGTGGTGGTTACCCGATATGAAGACCAGCCAGCTGTCAATATGTTCATTAATAAACTAAAAAGGAGAGGCATCAAGACGTATAAGCATACCTTCACCAAAGGTTATCCGACGGATGTGGATTTGATCGTCAGTGATGAAGGCTACGGTGCCAACCCCTATATCGAAGTAACCAAGCCCCTGGTGGTGGTTACCGGTCCCGGAGGAGGCTCCGGGAAGCTGGCTACTTGTTTATCCCAGTTGTACCATGATTATCGTCGGGGAACCAAGGTCCGATACGCCAAGTTTGAGACATTCCCCATCTGGAACCTTCCGCTGAAGCATCCGGTGAACGTGGCCTATGAAGCGGCCACGGCTGACCTGAAGGACGTGAACATGATCGACTCCTTCCATTTGGAAGCTTACGGAAAGATGGCGGTGAACTATAATCGGGACCTTGAAGTGTTCCCGGTAGTCAAGCGAATCATTGAAAAAATCACCGGCACAGAGTCGGAATACAAATCTCCCACCGACATGGGCGTCAACCGTGCCGGATACGGCATCATCGACGATCAAGTGGTGAGGGAAGCAGCACTCCAGGAAATCATCCGACGGTATATCATCGCAGAAACCAATTATAAAAAGGGAAAGATCGATGAAGACTCCCTGAATCGTTCCAAATTGCTGATGGACGATATGGGAATCACCGTAGAGGACCGGCGGGTGGTGAGGCCGGCCCGGGAATACGCCGAGTATAAAAGGAATTGTGATGCCCGGTATGAAAACGTGGTGGTCATGGCTCTGGAAATGCCCGATGGCAGCTTCGTCACCGGCAGGAGCTCTCGAAGAATGGTGGCTGCCGCTGCTTGTATCCTCAATGCGATCAAAAGGCTATCCGGCCAGTCCGATGAGATCCATCTCATTTCTCCTTCGGTTCTGGGCGACATTCAGCATCTGAAAAAGGATATTTTACAGCAGGACCGATCCAGTCTCAACTGCGAAGAAATCTTAAGTGCCCTGACTATTTCTGCTGGAACCAATCCATCGGCCCAGGCGGCTCTGGATCAGCTGGCCCGACTGAAGGGGTGCAGAGCCCACTGTACGGCCATTCTCAGTGACCGGGATGAACAGACTCTCCGGTCTCTTGGGGTGGATGTCACCTGTGACCCGGAATACGTTACCACCAACCTGTACTTTGGATAAATAGGCATAGAATCATGGACTTAAAAGCACAGCAGCGAAAGGCCATGCTGATGATGGCCCTCTGCGCCATACTTTGGAGCATCGCCGGAATATTCATCAAATGGATCTCTTGGCATCCCCTTCAGATTGCCGGAGGCAGAAGCATCCTTTCCGGGCTGGTTTTACTAGCCTTCATGAAGGCTACCGGCCGCACTTTCATCGTAAATAAATATTCCGTACTGGCAGGAATCGGGCTATCCGGTTCCTGTATCAGTTTTGTCATCGCCAATAAACTGACCACGGCAGCCAATGCCATCGTTCTCCAGTATACGGCGCCTATCTTCATCCTCCTCATGTCGGCCCTTTATCTAAAGGCGCCCTTGAAGAGACGAGATGTTGGCGTAGTGGCCTTTACCGGCATTGGCATTGCTCTTTTCTTTTTTGATGAACTTTCCCCGGGAAGCTTGGTCGGCAACCTGCTGGGAATTCTGGCGGGAATCTTTCTGGCCTTGATGTTCGTAGTAGTAAGCCTTTCCGGAGAGAATGATTCTTTCCGGCTCAGCGGCATTCTGCTGGCCCATGTTTTTACTGCGGTGATCGGTACCGCATCCATACCCTTTCTCGGATTCGCCACCACTAGCAGAGAGCTTCTGTTCGTGGTGATTCTGGGAATTTTTCAGCTGGGAATCCCATATATTCTGTACGGACTGGCATCCAGGCATTGTTCCCCCCTGGCCTGTTCTCTCATCGGCACCCTGGAACCCCTGCTGAATCCGGTGTGGGTCCTGTTGTTCTATGGAGAGGTTCCGGGCCGGGCAGCTCTGATAGGAGCAGTCATCGTTATCGGTGCGATATCGGCCTGGCTGGTGAGCAGTGGAAAAACGGAGGAAAAACGGAGGAAAAACAGGAATAAATTTTAGATTGACAACCTTAAAAGGTTGGTGTACTATGATGCTGTAAATGTAATTAATTACATTTTTAAACCATGCATTCGCAAATAAACCTTATATTTACAATGTTTGTGAAATGTAATGGATTATAAAAACACCGGTATCATAAGGTTGTTGGTTTGAAAGGAGCAAAAAAATGTCCGCAAATGATTTGAAAAACGTAAAAAAAGACACGGAATATTCCCTGTCCGCTGTACCAAAGGCTATGCAGAAGCAGGGACTTTGGGCGGCAATGGTAGTTCTGGTGGGATTCACCTTCTTTACCCCCAGCATGACTGCCGGGGGTAATCTGGGCATCGGCCTCTCTCTGAACAATTTTTTTCTGGCTGTTTTATTCGGAAACCTCTTCCTGGGAATCTACTGCGGCACCCTGGGATATATCGGACAGAAGACGGGTCTTTCCCTGGATTTGATGGCCCGTCATGCCTTCGGATCTAAAGGATCCTATCTGCCCTCCGCCATCATCAGCTTTACTCAGATAGGCTGGTTCGGCGTGGGTGTAGCCATGTTTGCCATTCCCGTTAACAGCATGACCGGTGTCCCGGTGTTTATCCTCATCATCATAACTGGATTTGTCATGACCATGACCGCCTACTTTGGCATCAAGGCTCTGGCAGTTCTGGGCTCCATCGCTGTTCCCCTGATTGCTATTCTGGGTGTATACTCCGTCAACTGGGGGATCAATGAAGTGGGTGGTTTCATGAACGTCTTTTCTGAATCCCCGGCTAAACCTCTGACTTTGGCAGCCGGAATCGGCATCGTTGTCGGATCCTTTGTCAGCGGAGGAACGGCAACTCCAAACTTTTCAAGATTTTCCAAAACACCGAAAGTGGCTGTATATGCCACCGTCATAGCCTTCTTTGTAGGCAACTCCATTATGATGATATTTGGTGCCGTGGGCGGCGCGGTTACCGGTGTTCCCGATATCTTTGATATTTTGATCCTGCAGGGCTTGGCCATTCCGGCCGTCATCACCCTGGGCCTGAACATCTGGACCACCAACAACAATGCTTTATACACAGCAGGTCTTGGCGTTTCAAACATTACAAAAGTACCAATGAAGCCCCTGGTTCTAGTAGCTGGAGCAGTGGGAACCGCTTTGGCAATCTGGCTCTATTATAATTTCGTCAGCTACCTGAGCCTGCTGAGCGGTATGATTCCGCCGGTGGGAGCTGTTCTGATTATCCATTATTTCATGAATAAGAAGCAGTATACGAATGATGAGCACGTTCATGGCCTTGTTAATATCGGAAACGTGGCTGCGGTCATCATTGGATCTTTAACCGGCATTCTGCTGGATTGGGGTGTAGCGCCCATCAATGCGCTGGTGACGGCTTCCGTTATCTGCCTGATTTCTCAGACCATGACCAAAGGAAAGGAAAGCTAAAATGCTATTGAAAAATATCCTTGTAGAAAATGCTCAGACTGCTTCGGATATCCGGATTATCGACGGACGATTTCAAGAAATCGAGGCAGTGCTGGAACCCCTTCCAGGGGAAGAAGTAGTGGACTGCAGCGGCCGGATGGTGATTCCTCCCTATATCGAATCTCATGTGCATCTGGATTCGGTGCTGACTGCCGGAGATCCCTGCTGGAACATGAGCGGGACGCTCTTTGAAGGAATTGAATGCTGGTCCAAGCGGAAAGACAAACTGACCAAGCAGGACGTGAAGGAACGGGCGGCGAAAGCTGTCCGGATGCAGGCAGCCAACGGCATTCAGTTCGTGCGAACCCATGTGGACGTAACCGATCCCTCTCTGATTGCCATGGAAGGCTTGCTGGAACTGAGGGAAGAAATGAAAGGAATCGTAGACATTCAGATTGTCGCTTTTCCCCAAGAAGGAATCCTTTCCTATCCCAGTGGGAAGGAACTGATGGAAAATGCCATGCGGCTGGGAGCCGATTGCGTGGGAGCAATTCCCCACTTCGAGTTTACCCGGGAATACAGCGTGGAATCCCTGAATTTTGCCATGGACCTAGCCGTCAAGTATGATAAACTGGTAGACGTTCACTGCGATGAGATCGACGATGAAGCCTCCAGAGGCCTGGAAACCCTGGCCTGCCGGGCTTACGAATACGGCATGGGAGAGCGGGTCACTGCCAGCCATACCACCGCCATGCATTCCTATAACAATGCCTATGTCACGAAGCTGTTCCGCCTGCTCAAGATGAGCAAGATCAACTTCGTGGCCAATCCTCTGGTCAACATCCACCTCCAGGGCAGGATGGATACCTACCCGAAACGGCGGGGCATGACCCGGGTCAAGGAATTGCTGGCAGCCGGGCTGAATGTTTCCTTCGGACACGATGATATTTTTGACCCCTGGTATCCCTTGGGCACCGGCAATATGGCGGATGTGGTCCATATGGGACTCCATGTCGGCCAGATGATGGGATATGATGAAATCCTGAACTCCTACCGGATGGTGACCCACAATGCTGCCCGGACCCTGAATCTGAAGGAATACGGCATAGAAAAAGGAAATCCGGCCAACTTTCTCATCCTGGATGCGACCAACTATTATGACGCGCTGAATCAAAAAGCGGCAGTGGTGGCTTCCTATCGGAACGGAAAGAAGATAGCCGAAACCATTCCGGCAGAAAAGAAAGTGCTGTTTTAACAGCCTTAGCTAAAGGTCGATTCAATAGCAGAAAGAGTTTGTAAACCCGGACTCTTTCTGCTATTGTTAAATTATACGAAAAACAGCCGAAAGGGAGGGACATTTTTGAATATTAAGGAAGTAGCCAATCGGGCCGGTGTCTCTGTTGCTACCATTTCACGGGTACTCAATCATCCGGAATCGGTAGCGCCGGCTACCAGAAAGCGGATCGAAGCGGTGATGGAAAGCCTGGACTATACTCCCAATTGGTTTGCCCGGGGTCTGAAGCTCAACCGGACGGGGACCATCGCTCTGATGGTTCCTGAGATTCTGGATCAAGGGTATATGGAAATCGCAAAAGGGGTAGAGGATGTTGCCCGCCAGAAGGATCAGAATATCATTCTGGCTACCACGGAGGAAGATCGAAATCGGGAACTGAAGACCATTGAAAGCTTCATTGAGCGAAAAATCGATGGACTGATCATTGTTTCCTCCGCACTGACGAAAAAAGATCTGACCCTGTTCCGAAATCAAAAAATGCCCGTAGTTTTTATCAGTAAGAATCCAGAATTGACAGGCGTCAATGGGGTCCTCACCAATTACAGGGAAGCCGCGGCAGAAGCGGTGAATCACCTGATCGAAATCGGCCACCGCCGTATCGCCTTGATACGTGGAACCAAGCCCTTCAATGAAAATAAAGAAAAGTTGGACGGGTATCATCAGGCTATGGAAAACGCCGGACTGGACCATTCGGATGGGCTGATCATGGAGGAGGAAAATACCATTGAAGGCGGATTCCTGGCTATGAGCAGGCTCCTTTCTGAAGGGAGGCCCCTGGATGGGGTTTTTGTTACCAGCGACAATATGGCCATCGGTGCCATGGATAAGATCAAGCAGATGGGAATGAGGGTTCCGGAGGATATCGCCGTTGTAGGCTTTGATAACCTGAAGATTTCTGGTTATGTAGAGCCAAAGCTGACAACGGTGGCCAAGCCTATGTATCGAATGGGACTGGTGGCAGCCCGGCTGCTGACGGACATCATCGAGGAAGACCGACCGGAGGCAGAGCCCCAGGAGATTCTGATCCAATCCAAACTTAAAATTCGAAAATCCTGCGGTCATGAAGACCGATTCAGCGAAATATTCTGATCAAAGGGGGAAGTATGATGTCACTGACTACCGATTTTATGGGATTGAAACTGAAGAATCCCATTATAATAGCAGCCGGGCCCTGGTCCCGGAATGGAGACATGGTCCGCAGGGCCTTCCGGGCCGGAGCCGGAGCCGTTGTCACAGAAACCATTGTAAACGAACTGAACCCGGATGTTCGGCCCCGCTTGGCCTATGATGGCCGGGGAGTACAGAATATCCGTCTGTACAGCGATATGCTCATCGAAGAATGGGAGCGGGAGCTGACCATTGCCAAATCGGAAGGGGGAGTGGTCATCGCCAGCGTCTGTGCTCAGACTCCCTCTGAAATCAAATACCTGGCTCAAAAAATGGAGCGAATCGGGGCCGATGCCATCGAACTGGGAGTTGCCTCGCCCATGGGAGAAGGGGTAGAGGTTATTGCTTCTTCCCCAGAAAGAGTATTTGAGCTGACCAAAGCTGTAGTAGAGACGGTGAAGATTCCGGTTATGGTGAAGCTTTCCCAAAATGTTTCCAATATTGCCCGGATCGCCCGGGCTGCAGAAAAGGCGGGAGCCCACGGCATCAGTGCCATAGACACGGTTCGTTGCATAATCGGAGTGGATGTTTCAACGGGAAAGCCCATGCTGGCTACTTACGGAGGTTATTCCGGCATTCCTATCAAGCCTCTGGGACTCGCATCCGTCGCTACTATCGCCCAGAGTGTCAAGATACCGGTTTGCGGAATCGGGGGCATCGCTACGGCGGGCAATGTGCTGGAATACATGATGCTGGGGGCAACCACCGTCCAGATCGGCACGGCGGTCATGCTTGAAGGATACCAAATCCTTGAAGGAATATTGGCGGATTTGGAAAAATGGCAGAGGGAAAGAAATCTGACCAGTCTGTCAGAAATCCGTGGGATTGCCCTAGAGGAGCTCAAGGCCTTTGATGAAATCGCCCTAGAACCTAAAACGGCGAAGGACCCGGGAAAGGACTGCAGCGATCCGAATTGCCGAAAGTGTATGGATTGCTGCGTATATGACGGGATTGTCAAGAAGGATGGGAGAATCCGGATCGATCAAGAGCTTTGCCGAGGATGCGGCCTATGTGTGGATCTTTGTCCGGACGGAATCATAGAATTGAAGTGGTAACTTTATTATAGTCGAGTGCCGGTGGGTTGTCTTCGCCCCACCGGCACATTTCGTTAAGCACCGGAATCAGGGATATGCCCTTTTGGGAAAGAGAATATTCTACTTTAGGTGGTACCTGAGGGTATTCTTTACGCAGCACGATTCCATCCTGCTCCAACTCCTTCAGCTGGGCACTCAGCATTTTATAGGTAATCTCCGGGATGTTTCTTTTTAATTCGTTAAAGCGCAGCAATTGGCAGGACGCCAGCTGATAGATGATTTTCATTTTCCACTTGCCCCCGATCACCCGAAGGGTGTATTCGAAAGGGGCTTGTTTTGATTTACAGGGTATTTTCATTGACACTCTCCTTTTGGTAAGTATGCTACAGTAAAGTGCATACTTGTCAACTTCATAGCAAGTGATATAGTATAGATATTATCAGAATAATCAAATGAAAGGAAGGGTAAAATATGCTGGATCTGCGTACCATCAACATGCCAAAACTACAGGAAGAAGACTGTAATCAGGAAGCTATCCGAAAAGCCTACCGGCGGCAGGAAGGCAAGATTGCGGTGGAAAACCTGAAAAAGAATAATTTTGAAGCCCATTACTGCGACAGCATTGATGAAGCCAGGGAGTTGGTCCTCGGTCTGATTCCCGACGGGGGAATCGTGGGATGCGGAGATTCCCATACGATTTTTGCCTTGGAGCTGGAGGAAGGACTGGAGAAGAAAAACTGCGTAGCCATACCCCACACCTGTGCGGTGAATAATTTTGCCATGGAAAACAACAGCCCCGGTTTTAAAGTGATTGGTAATAAGGAGGAAATGCGGGACATCCTGATGCAGTACCTGGTGGCCAACGTGTTCCTGCTGGGGGCCAATGCTGTCACCATGGACGGGCAGATCATCAATATCGATGGGACGGGAAATCGGATTGCTGGCAGCCTCTATGGATCGGACCGGATAGTCGTTGTCGCTGGGGCGAATAAGCTGGTCAAGGACTTGTCAGCAGGGCTGGACCGGATTCGGTTTGTGGCCGCAGAAATGAACAACATCAAATACGGCAACGACCTGGCCTGCAATCTGACGGGTACTTGTCGGGAATGCCGCTCGGAGCAACGCAACTGTAATATCACCAGCATCATCCATAAACGGCCGGTGGATTCGGATTTCCACGTGGTGGTCATCGGGGAAGAACTGGGATTTTAATTGGAGTCTGAACCGGGAAGGAATAAAAGGAGGAACAGGAAATGAAGATGAAAGCGATTGGTCTGTCCAAATTCGGCGGGCCGGAGGTATTAAAGACCATCGAAGTGGACAGACCTCAGCCAAGGGAGGATCAGGTGCTGATCCGGGCCCAGGGAGTCAGCGTTAATTTTGCGGATATTCAGACTCGTAAGGGAGCCTTCCATGGAGCCGGAGCGGCGTTCCCTCTGGTACCGGGACTGGATTGTATGGGAGTAGCAGAGGAAGTGGGAAGCCGAGTCCCGGGCATCAAGCCGGGAGACCGGGTCATTGCCTTTCCCCATACCGGAACCTATTCCCAGTTCGTGGTTGCTGACGGCAATCTGACCTACCCTATACCCGACACCATCTCCATGGAGCAGGCAGCGGCCAGCCCCCTGGTATCCTTTGCTTCCCATATGCTTCTTTCCAAGGTAGCCCGTCTGGAACAGGGGGAGACTCTGCTGATCCATGCGGCCGCCGGGGGAATCGGTACCACTGCTCTTCAAATCGCTAAGAGCATGAAGGCGGGCCTCCTGATTGGAACCGTTGGCAGTCCGGATAAGGACGGCTTGGCCAGAAAGGCCGGGGCGGATGAAGTCATCCTGGATAAGGAAGAGGATTTTGCCCAGCGGATCAAAGAAATGACTGGAGGCCGGGGAGCAGATGTGATCCTGGATTCCCTGGGAGGCACCTATCCCAATCGGGGAATGGAGTGTCTGGCGCCCTATGGCAGACTGGTGGTCTTTGGCAATGCCACTGGTTCTTATGCCGAAATCAATACAGGACTCCTCCACGGCAGCTGCCGATCGGTGCTGGGCTATAGCTCCGTCACCACAAGAAAGAGCCGGCCCCAGTGGTTCGTGGACACGGCACCGGAGGTGATTCGGCTGATGGATTCGGGAGAGTTGGACATGAAGGTTTCCCTGGTTATGAGCATGGAAGAGGCAGCGGAGGCTCACCGATTGATGGAAGAAGGACGTTCTTCTGGAAAAATCGTGCTGACGGTCCCGGAGAAATGGTAAAGTTTGCTTATATTTATGCATGATAAAGTGCTAATGCGATAAAGCAATAAGAGGATAAAATCTGCTTTAATTCACTAAAATGATAAACAGATCGTTTTTGATGAAAAACAATAGAACTTGTCGCTTCACTGAAAAAACATTGAAATAAAAGGAAAAACAATAAAAAAACAGATGCACAATCTGTTTTTTTTGTTATAATGGACTCAAAGACAGCTGCAAGTGGCAGAAGATGAATAATCATGCAAAGAATGTATAAATATGCAAAATCCAGGAAGGAGAGAAGCGATGGCGGTAATCATTGACGGTAAAAGCCTGACCGTAGAGGAAGTGGTTCGGGTAGCTCGATTCGGGGAAGAGGTAGAAATCGCAGAGGAATCAAAAAAGGCGGTCCTGCGAGCCCGCAATTATGTTGAAAAGAAATTGGAAGAGGGGGCCGTTATCTATGGTCTGACCACCGGTTTCGGAAAATTTTCCGATACGCTGATCAGTACCGATGAAGCAGCCGATCTGCAGCGAAATCTCATCATCAGCCACGCCTGCGCCATGGGCAATTCCCTGCCCACTGAAGTAATCCGGGGAATCATCCTGCTTCGGTGCAACGCCCTGGCTCGAGGGAACTCGGGAATCCGTCCGGAAACCTTGGATTCTCTGCTGCTGATGCTGAACAAGCGGGTCCATCCGGTCATTCCGGAAAAAGGTTCTTTAGGAGCCAGCGGCGACCTGGCTCCCCTTTCCCACATGGTACTGCCCCTGATCGGAGAAGGGGAAGCAGAGTTTCAAGGGGAAATCCTGCCTGGTCGAGAAGCCATGGAAAAGGCCGGGATCCCGGTGGTTCAGCTGGCTGCCAAGGAAGGGCTGGCGTTGATCAACGGAACTCAGGTTATGACTTCCATTGGCACTCTGGTGTTGTATGATGCCATGAACCTGGCTAAGGTGGCGGATTTAGCGGCAGCCATGACGGCAGAAGCCTTAAACGGCATCACCAAAGCCTATGATCCTAAGATCCATCAGCTTCGGGGCCATCAGGGCCAGATGGATTCGGCTGCCAACCTGCGTCTGCTCCTGGCAGGAAGCTGCAATGCCCGGGAAGTGAACCCGCGGAAGGTTCAGGACCCCTATTCCCTGCGGTGTGTCCCTCAGATTCATGGAGCATCCCGGGATGCCATCCGGTACGTCTATGAAGCGGTCAGTCGGGAAATCAATGCAGTAACCGACAATCCCATCATCTTCCCGGAAGAAGACGAAGTCATCTCCGGTGGGAACTTCCATGGTCAGCCCATGGCCCTAGCTTTTGATTTTCTGAAGCTGGCCTTGGCCGAGTTCGCCGACGTATCGGAGCGCCGGTCCGAAAGGCTGATCAATCCTCAGCTTTCAGAGGGGTTGGCTCCTTTCCTGACCAAACACGGCGGTGTTTGCTCCGGATTCATGATTGCCCAGTATTCGGCGGCTTCTATGGTTTCGGAGAATAAGGTGTATGCCCATCCAGCCTGCGTGGACTCCATCCCCTCTTCCGGCAATCAGGAGGACCACGTCAGTATGGGGACTACTTCCGCCCGAACGGCAGCCATGATACTGGACAACGCTCAGAAGGTGTTGGGCATCGAACTGTTTTCGGCTTTCCAGGGCATCTGGCTCCGGGGAGAAGCCCGGCAGGGGGATCCGGAAGAGACCTTGGCACCGGCTACCAGAGCCGCCTGGCGATTTATCCGGGAACGGGTGGAGCCAGTTGAAACGGATATCGTTATGCACCCGGTGCTCCGGAGATTCGATGAAATGATCAAAGACAATTCGCTGATTCAAGCAGTGGAAAAGGAGGTACCTTTATGCTGAACAATCATGAAATAGATGGAGCGATGACCATCAAACTGGGCCATGAGCTCCCCGAATATCCAGCCTTTGAAGAGGGGCGGAGGCGGGCACCGGACCGGGGTTTCCGGCTGTCCAAGGCGCAGACGAAAATAGCCTTGAAAAATGCCTTGCGTTACCTGCCGGAGGAACTTCATCCCGTCCTGGCGGAAGAGTTTATGGAAGAACTAAAAACCTATGGCAGAATTTATGCCTATCGGTATCGTCCTGCTGGCCGAATCTACGGAAAACCCATTGAAGAATACAAAGGAAACTGCGTGGAGGGCAAAGCCTTTCAGGTCATGATCGATAACAATCTGGACTTCGAAATAGCCCTGTATCCCTACGAGTTGGTTACTTATGGGGAAACGGGCCAGCCCTGCCAGAACTGGCTTCAATATCGTCTCATTAAACGGTATCTGGAGGAGCTGACGGATCATCAGACCCTGGTCATCGAATCGGGCCATCCCTTAGGCCTTTTCCCTTCCAAACCGGACGCTCCCCGGGTCATCATCACCAATGCTCTTATGATCGGCATGTTCGACAATCTGAAGGATTGGGAAATCGCCGAACAGATGGGGGTCGCCAACTATGGCCAGATGACCGCCGGAGGTTGGATGTACATCGGCCCTCAGGGCATCGTCCACGGCACCTTTAATACCATCCTCAATGCCGGAAGAAAGACGCTGGGGGTTCCGGCAGACGGCGATCTGGCCGGATACACCTTTGTCTCCTCCGGTCTGGGCGGCATGTCCGGAGCTCAGCCCAAGGCAGCTACCATCGCTAATGCGGTGGGCATCTTTGCCGAGGTAGACCGGTCCAGGATCGAGACCCGGCTCCATCAGGGCTGGGTGGATGTGATTCTCGAAGATCTGACGGAAGTCTTCCGGCTGGCAAAAGAGAAGAAAGAAAAGAAGGAAAGCATTTCCATCGCCTACCACGGCAACATCGTGGATCTGCTGGAGGCTGCTCTGAAGCAGGATTTTGCCATTGATCTTCTTTCCGATCAGACCTCCTGCCACAATGTCTATAACGGAGGCTACTGTCCGGCAGGCCTGACCTTTGATGAAAGGACCCGGCTGTTGAAAGAAGACCGGGAGACCTTCTGCCAAAGGGTGGATGAAACACTCCACCGCCATTACAAGGCTATCCATGGTCTGACTGAAAAGGGAACCTATTTCTTCGACTATGGCAATTCCTTCATGAAGGCTGTGTATGATGCGGGAGTGCAGGAGATTTCCAAGAACGGCATCGACGAAAAGGATGGATTCATCTGGCCTTCCTACGTGGAGGACATTATGGGTCCTATGCTCTTTGATTATGGCTACGGCCCCTTCCGATGGATCTGCCTGTCCGGAAAAGAAGAGGATCTGGACATCACGGACCAGGCTGCCATGGATTGCATCGATCCCAGCCGGCGTTTCCAGGACCGGGACAACTGGGTCTGGATCCGGGATGCCAAGAAAAATAAAATGGTGGTCGGGACCCAGGCCAGAATCCTGTATCAGGATGCGGAGGGACGGACCAAAATCGCCCTGCGCTTTAATGAACTGGTGCGAGAAGGAAAAATTGGACCGGTCATGTTAGGAAGAGACCATCACGATGTCAGCGGTACCGACTCTCCTTTCCGGGAAACGGCCAACATCAAGGACGGGTCCAACGTGATGGCCGACATGGCGGTGCAGTGCTTCGCCGGCAACGCGGCCCGGGGGATGAGCCTCTGTGCTCTTCACAACGGCGGAGGCGTAGGAATCGGCAAGTCCATCAACGGAGGCTTCGGACTAGTACTGGACGGCAGCAGCCGGGTGGATGATATCATTCGATCTGCCATGATGTGGGACGTCATGGGGGGAGTAGCCCGAAGAAGCTGGGCCCGGAATGAAAATTCCATTGAAACCAGTGCAGCCTATAACCAGAATTATCAGGGTGCCGGTCATATCACCATTCCTTATGTAGCCAGCGATGACCTGGTGGATGAGATTGTGGGGAAGCATTATGAATAGCCTGTTGATAAAAAATATCGGCTGCCTTCAGACGCCGGTGGGGAGTTACAGCCATAAGGGAAGGGAGCAGGCAGAAAACCGGAAATTCCGGAATGCTGCCATCCTGATAGAGGACGGAATCATCCGGGGCATTGACGGAGACGGAAAACTGCCGGAGGGCAGTGAGGAAGCAGAGGCCATCATCGACGCCCATCAGAACCTGGTGACCCCAGGGCTGGTGGAAGGCCACACCCACCTGGTATTCGGCGGATACCGGCAGAATGAAATCCCCATGAAGCTGCAGGGGATGAGCTATCTGGACATTTTAAAAGCCGGTGGCGGAATCCTGAGCACGGTGGAACATACCCGGGAGACCGATGAAGTATCCCTGTTTAAGAAGAGTATGAAGTTCCTGGATGAGATGATAACCCTGGGGGTCACCACTGCAGAAGGAAAGAGCGGCTACGGCCTGGACCTGGCCAATGAGGTAAAGCAGCTGGAGGTCATGGCAAGGCTTAATCGGGAGCATCCCATGGATCTGGTGGCCACCTTTATGGGAGCCCACGCCGTACCTCCCGAATACAAGGGCCGGGGGGAAGAATACATCGACTACCTTTGCCGGGAAGTACTTCCCTTTGTGGCGGAAAACCATCTGGCGGAATACGCCGATGTCTTCTGTGAAGACTCGGTCTTTGATACGGAGCAGAGCAGAAGATACCTGGAAAGGGCCAGGGAACTGGGCCTGGGACTGAAGATCCATGCGGACGAAATCGAAGAAATCGGCGGATCCCGTTTGGCTGGCGAACTGGAAGCGGTATCGGCGGAGCATCTGATTGCGGCGGGAGAAGTGGGGATGGCCTCCATGGCCAGGGGCGGAACCACGGCGATGCTCCTTCCCGCCACCTCCTTTTATTTGGGGAAAAATTATGCTCCCGCAAGGAGGATGATCCAGCTGGGGATTCCGGTGGCCATTGCTTCCGACTTCAATCCTGGGTCCTGCCCATCCCTCAATCTGCAGCTGGTCATGAACCTGGGTTATCTGAAATACGGAATGACCCCGGAGGAAGTCCTGACTGCAGTCACAATCAATCCGGCCTGTGCCATCGGCCGGGGCCACCTGGTGGGAACCCTGGAAATCGGCAAGCAGGCAGACCTGGTCATCTGGGATGCTCCCGATATGGAGATGCTCTGTTACCGGTTCGGATCCAATCAGGTAAGACAGGTCATTAAAAAGGGTGTATTGGAAGTGGACCGGAGCTGAAAACTGGTCCGGTACCAGAAAGATAGGAGAAGAGGATATGAAATTAATGGAATTGACACTGACCGATTATCTGGCGGAACTCCGTTCCGAATCACCGGCGCCGGGGGGGGGCTCTGTCAGCGCCCTGGCCGGAGCCCAGGGGATGAGCCTGCTGATGATGGTCTGTGGACTGACCATTACCCGGGAAAAATACGCAGAGCATCACGATACTTGCAGAAAGGCCCTGGAAAAGGCAGAGGCCATCGGCCGGGAACTAGCGGATTTGGTAGATCTGGATACGGAGGCCTACCTGGGAGTCTCTGCAGCGTTTAAACTTCCCAAGGAAACAGAAGAGGAGAAAGGGGCTCGTTCTGCGGCTATCATCAAAGCAACCCATACCGCGACGGAGGTTCCTTACCGGGTCATGGAGCTCTCCCTGGCCGGACTGGAGCTGGCGGGGGAACTGATGGACAAGACCAATCCCAATGCGGCCAGCGACCTGGGGGTAGCGGGACAGAACCTGTCTGCCGCCCTGAAAGGCGCTTATTATAACGTGCTGATCAACCTGCCGGGGCTCAAGGACCAGTCGGCTGAAGAGGCCTTCCGGGATACCGGCATGAAAATGGTCGAGCGGGGCACCCTGCTTCTGACCATCATTGAAGATTATACAGAAAAGCATCTATAGGAGGAAATCATGGCAAAGATTATCGAAAGCGTACCAAACATCAGCGAAGGAAGAGATTCTGGAATCATTGAGGCCTGCGTGGATCAGATCCGGCAGACTCCCGGATGCACCTTGCTGCAATACAGCTCCGATACCAGTCACAATCGGACCGTCATCACCTACATGGGCAGCCCGGAAGCGGTGGAAGAGGCCAGCGTAAAGCTGGCCAAGAAGTCCGTAGAACTGATCGATCTGACCAAGCATACGGGAGAGCATCCCCGAATGGGCTGCGTGGACGTCATGCCCTTCATCCCTATCAAGGAAGTGTCCGTGGAGGAGTGCGTGGAGCTTTCTCATCGGGTAGGCAAGCGGATCGCCGAGGAAGCGGATCTCCCCGTATTCCTGTATGAACAGTCGGCATCGGCACCCCATCGGCAGAACCTGGCCACGGTGCGGAAAGGTCAGTTTGAGGGAATGGCCGAGAAAGTCAAGGGAGCCGAGTGGATTCCCGACTTTGGCGGACAGCGGATCCATCCCACAGGCGGCGTGGTAGCCGTCGGCGCAAGACCTCCCCTGATCGCCTTCAATATCAATCTGAATACTGCGGATGTATCCATTGCGGACCGGATTGCAAAAATCATCCGGAAAGCTGGTGGCGGCCTGGACAACGTCAAGGCGATGGGGGTTTATCTGGAAGACCGGAACCTGGCCCAGGTTTCCATCAACATGACGGATTTCAACCGGACCCCCCTGTACCGGGTGGTGGAGCTGACTAAAGTGGAAGCGGCCCGTTACGGGGTATCCGTCGTAGGAACGGAAATCATCGGCCTGTGCCCCATGAAAGCCCTCTTCGATTCGGCGGAATACTATCTCCAGATCGAGGAATTTGACGCTCAGGTTCAGGTCATTGAAAATCACCTGCTGTAACTCGGTTGTTCCGGGGAGGAACCTATGAAAAAGGAACGCTTTCCGCAGGATGCATCCCTGACGGATGAAATCGCGGCTATTGTTCGGGAACGGATTCTAGACGGAACCTATGCCATCGGAGAGAAGATTCCGGAATCCCCTCTGTCCAATGAGCTTCGGGTCAGCAGGACCCCTATTCGTCATGCTTTCCAGCAGCTGGTTCAGGAAGGGCTGGTGGAAATAATCCCAAACCGGGGAGCCTTTGCCCGTGGTTTTACGAAAAGGGATGTTCAGGACATCTATGAAGTCCGGAAAGCCCTGGAGGCTTTAGCTATGGAATGGGCGGTGGAGCGGATTGGGGAAGAGGAACTGGGGACCCTGCGGGAAATCGTGGATCAGATGGAATTTTATACCCTGAAGCAAAATTATCAGCGGGTCATGGAGGCCAACCGGGAATTCCATGAGACCATCTACCGGGCTTCCCGCAGCCGCTTCCTGTCACAGATCCTGAAATCCTATCAGGAATACGTCCGGCAGGCCCGGAAAAAAACGGTACAGGAACCGGAGTATCTGGAGTCCATCCTGGAAGAACACAAGAAGATTCTCAGTGCTTTGGAGGAGAAGGATGCCAAGTCGGCTATCCGGCTGGTCAACCAGCATCTGGAAAATTCCAGGAAGCGGGCAGAGTCCAAATGGAAGGGTCTTTCATCCCTTTAACCGGATAAAATTGTATACAATGAACGAAGGAAGTGCCGCCGGAAGGGGCTGGAAAGAACGGTATTTGTTTGCTTATTTTCCTGAAAGAATTATAATATATTTAAGGAATTAATTTACACAACAAACCCCGAGTTATCGGGAAAGAGGAGAACATGGAACGAAATTCCAAAGAAGCAAAACAGTTGGTGCTGCAGGGAAATGAAGCCTGTGCCAAGGGCGCCATATACGCAGGATGCCGGTTTTTCGCCGGCTATCCCATTACCCCTTCTACGGAGATCATCGAAATGATGTCCTCGGAGATGCTGGAAGCGGGGGGATCCTTTATCCAGATGGAAGACGAGATCGCTTCAGCCTGTGCCATCGTAGGAGCCCGCTGGGGAGGAAAGAAAGCTATGACGGCAACCTCTGGACCAGGATACACCCTGATGCAGGAAGCCATCGGGTATGCGGCGGTAACAGAAACGCCGGTGGTTATCGTCAACGTGCAGCGGGGAGGTCCATCTACGGGGCAGCCTACCCTTTCTTCTCAGCAGGACATTTACCAAGCGAGGTACGGCAGCCATGGAGATTATGAGATCATCGTCCTGGCTCCTTCTTCTGTTCAGGAGATGTACGACTTCACCATCCGGGCCTTTGAACTTTCAGAACGGTTCCGAACCCCTGTCATCCTGCTGGCCGATGAGGTGGTAGGTCACATGCGGGAAAAAATAACCGTAGAATCGGGAACCAAGAAGATTCCTGGCGGGAAAAAAAGTTATGTGGTTTCTCCCCAAGCCGATTTTTTCCAGGGGGAGCACACCTTGGTAGAGGGTCAGCTTCACGATGAAGGGGGCAGAAGAATCGGCCATATTCCCCAGGAAAGCGGCGAATTCATTGACAAAATCAATAGAAAGATCCGGGACAACGTCCATTTCATTGCGGATATTGACAGTTGGTTCATGGAGGATGCGGATGTGGCCATCGTGGCCTATGGTTCCGTAGCAAGGCCGGCCCAGAATGCCATCAAGCTGGCCAGGGGCATCAAGGATGATCGATTCAGCAGCCGATTCCGGATCGTCAAGAACCTGATAAAAAGAGGAGTGCCGACGGCCATCGACAAGGATTACCGAAACCTGAAGGTAGGACTGATCAAGATCAATACCGTCTGGCCCTTCCCGGAGGATAAGCTGAAGCAGCTGACCCGGAACGTGGATCTGGTCATTGTGCCGGAGATGAACGTGGGAAAATACTGCCGGGAGGTGGAACGGGCTCTGAAGGATAAGAAAGTGGTGTCCATGCCCAAGACCGGCGGGGACATCCATACCCCCAGGGAACTGTTGGATGAGATCCTGAAGGAGGTGGGTGTCTGTGAATAAGCTTTTTGAACAATACATCAAGACCGATATGCTCCCCACCCTTTTCTGCCCGGGATGCGGGAACGGCATCGTACAGATGGCAGCCATTCAAGCCATCGACAAGCTGGGACTGCAGGACGATCTGGCCTGTGTCAGCGGAATCGGCTGTTCTTCCTGGATCCCCTGCTATCTGGAGCTTGACGTGATGCACACCATGCACGGCCGGGCCCTGGCTTTCGCTCAGGGGCTGAAGCTGGCAAGACCGGACAAAAAGATCATGGTATTCACCGGAGACGGAGATTGCCTGGCCATCGGTGGAAATCACTTCCTCCATGCAGCCCGGCGGAATATGGATATGACGGTCATTATGGTCAACAATTATATTTATGGAATGACCGGAGGGCAGAAATCTCCCTCCACACCGGAAGGGTCCATTACCAAAACTTCCCCCTTCGGCGCGATGGATACGCCACTGGATGGATGCGAACTGGCCATTGCAGCAGGGGCCACCTATGTGGCAAGGTGGACCACGGCCCATCCGGTACAGCTGGAAAGGGCTATTGAAGCGGGCCTCATGCACAACGGCTTTGCCTTCATCGAAGTCCTCTGCCAATGTCCGGTCCAGGCCGGCAAGAAGGTATACGGAGTCAAGGAACCGGCGGAGATCATGGCCATGTACAAGGAAAGCACCTATATCCAGCGGGAAGGGATGGAGCCCCAGCCGGGAAAGACCCGGATCGGACTTTTGAAGCAGGATAAGGAAGCGGCTGAATATACAGACCGGGTGGCCGCCATGATGGAAGCCCAGGGATACAGGAGAGGATAGGAATATGGCGGAAATCACCATCGATCGGATGTGCTGCAAGGGTTGCGATATCTGCATTGCAATCTGCCCCAGGAAAATATTCGTCCGATCCAAAAAGAGAAATGGGTATGGCACCAACATGCCGGAGGTTCAGAATCCGGAAAACTGCATCGTTTGCAGAATGTGTGAGAGGATGTGCCCCGACGGGGCCATCAATGTAGAACAGGGGGATGTTTCCAATGAGGATTAACGTGCGTTTTGCCGGAGCAGGGGGACAGGGAGTCATCCTGGCTTCCGTACTGCTGGCCAAGGCCTATGGGCTGGGGGAAAACTACAACATTTCCCAGACTCAGAGCTACGGGCCGGAAGCCCGGGGCGGAGCCTGCAAGGCGGAGGTGGTCATTTCCGATGACAACATCGACTATATGAAGGTGGACAAGGCCGATGTATTCATTGCCTTCAACCAGGTGGGCTATGACAAGTATGCCGGATCCATTTCGGAAAACGCCATGGTTCTGATCAACAGTACCCTGGTGGAAACAGAGAATCCTCTCCATTACCGGATTCCCGCCACCGATATCGCCGAGGAGATGGGGAAACCCTTCGTGGTGAATATGGTCATGCTTGGAGCCTTGACCAAGCTGCTGCCCAAGCTCCACTATCCCACCGTAGAGGAGGAAATCCAGGAAAATTTCCCGGCTAGTATTGCGGGAATGAATCTGGAGGCGTATGATAAAGGGTATCGGTATATGGCGGAAGAGCTGGAAAAAAGAAAATCCAGTGCCGCTTCCTGAAAAGAGTGATTTTACAGGAGGATTGGGATGTTCAGTCGGTATTCCACAAGGACGAAAGTAATCTGGTCTTTGTTGCTATTGGGATTTGCTCTGATGGAGTTCCCCGGGGTATTTTTATTCCGGGACAAGGTGACCCCCTTTATCTTCGGCCTTCCCTTCATCTATGGCTATATCCTGATTTGCTGGGCCTACATGTGCCTGGTTTTGTTCTATGCTTATAAAACCAACTGGGGAAAAACCTCGGAACGATAGGTTAGTCAAATTCCTTTGAATGCAAAAAGATGAAAGAGCCATTCCCTCCTGCACTGGGAATGGCTCTTTCACCCGAAAAGTGATTATATCATTAAGAAGGAGCGTTAGAAAAAACACTTTCATTTGTTGGCGTGGACAAATTTGTAATACCCCTTTTGTCTACAGTTACCATGATAACGGTCCTGTGTGAAGGATTGATGTTGATTCCCTGAATTACCTATGATAAAATGAAGTGAATTTCATAATCAATGAGGGTGTGCGACCAAGAAGCGCAATCGATCGATAGGGAATCGGGTGTAAGTCCCGAGCAGTGCTGCTGCCGTATAGCCGGAAGACCTGCCCCCATCGGACAGCCGGACCCTGAAAAGAGCTGGCTGTCAGCCCACCGTCCTGCAGGCCACCGGATCGGTGGGGGACGACACAGATAGAGGACACTCTGGTTTTTTGGGCCGGGGTGTTTTTGATTGGAGAGGGAACATGAACATGAAAAAACGGTTTGTATCGCTGATTCTTCTGATGGTCCTGATCGGAAGCACCCTGATGACTTCTTCTGCATCGGCTGCTGCCTGGCAGGGAGATTTGTCTCTTCGGGTGGATCAGGCCATGAAAGATACCGGGGAGCTTCTTCTGAAACAAGTGCCGGAGCCGGTCATCGGGTCGGTGGGAGGAGAATGGACCATCATTGGCCTTGCCGCCAGCGGCACCCCGATACCGGCAGCCTACCGGGACGGGTACCTAAAACGGGTGAAGGAACAGATGACTCAGAATCAGGGAGTCTTAACCCGTAACAAGTACACCGAATATTCCCGGCTGATCCTGGCCCTGACCCTTCTGGGTGAAGATGTACGGGATGTGGCCGGCTATGACCTCCTTTCGAAGCTGACGGACCTCTCACTTCTGAAAAAACAGGGCATCAATGGTCCGGTCTACGCCCTGCTGGCTTTGGATTCCCACGGGTACCCGGTGGGGAATACGGCAGGGGCTTTGGAACCGGTGACCCGGCAGTCTCTGATTGACTGGATTCTGGCCCAGGAAATCACCAATGATTCCGGAATCAAGGGTGGATTCAGTCTGGCTGGGGGCACCCATCCCGATGCGGATATCACCGGCATGGTTCTTCAGGCCCTGGCACCCTACCATCAGACTCCCGGGGTCAAGAGTGCCATCGACCGGAGCTTGTTGGCCCTGGACCGGATGGAGCGGCCCGACGGCAGCTTTGAAAGCTGGGGAACGGAAACCTCCGAAAGCATCGTTCAGGTCATCGTAGCTAAAAGTGCCCTGGGGCTGGATGCTTCCCGTCATGTGGAAGCCCTGATGAAATATTATAAGCCGGGGAAGGGTTTTGAGCATGTGGCCGGAGACGGGGGGAACCTGCTGGCTACCGAACAGGGCCTTTACGCCTTGGCAGCCTATAAACTGGGAATAACCGAGGGCCGGAGCCTGTACGACATGAATCACATCTCCCTGGAGGGCCAGGGGATCCGGGTCCAGCTGGACGGGAAAGTGCTGACCTTTGATCAGCCTCCAGTCAACATCAATGGCCGGGTCTTGGTACCCTTCCGGGCAATCTTTGAAGCCTTCGGGGCGGAAGTGACCTGGGAAGGAACCCTGCGGGAAGTGACGGGGTTTTTGGGAGATCGGGAGGTTTGGCTGAAGATTGGTGACATCAATGCCCGGGTTCAGGGAAGTCCGGTGGTGCTTGATGTGCCGGCCCGAATCGAAAATGGCCGGACTCTGGTGCCGGTACGATTCATTTCAGAAGGACTCAATGCCCAGGTGGAATGGAAACAGAAGGAACAGCTTGTGGTCATCACCACCCGCTGACCTGCTTTAGAAAGAAGGAATCAACATGAAAAGACAAGGGATGAACCGAGGAATGATCCTGCTGCTGATCCTGATGATGGTATTCTGGAGTGTGGGTTGCACCAACTCTTCCCAGGAATCCGATGGGAAAGGAAATAATCCTCCCGTGGAAGAACCGGGAAGCTCAGGAAACCCAGAGGAGCCGGTTCAGGACGGAAACGCCAATGACGGAAGCAGCTCTGATGGTGGGTCAGGAAGTGGCGGAAGCGCCAGCGGCGGAAGCAGCTCTGGTGATGGGTCCGGTTCTGGTGGAAGCCGGGGAGTGACTTCTCAGGAAACGGCGGATCAGGTAACCATATCCATTACAGCAGCCACCATCTTGGATAATCTGGACAAGTTCGACCCAGCCAAGAAAGGCTTGCTCCCCGATGACGGGATTCTGGTGCCCACACGCTCCGTCTCCTTTGCGGAGGGCAGTACGGTCTTTGATGCTCTGGTAGCTGTGACCAAGGACCAGGGGGTGCACATGGAGTACGTGTCCACTCCTCTTTATAAAAGCAACTACATCGAAGGCATCGCCAACATTTACGAGATGGATGCAGGGCCCCTTTCCGGCTGGATGTACAAGGTAAATGGGGTATTCCCCAGCGTGGGATGCGGCCGGTATGAACTGAAGGCCGGAGATGTGATTGAATGGATTTATACCTGTGATCTGGGCCGGGACATCGGAGGGGACTGGAATGAACAGAACAGCGACCGATAGCTTCGGATCCTCCCATCCCGTCATCACCTTCACCTATTTCATGGTGATGGTGGTATTCAGCATGATTTTTCTGCACCCCCTTTGGATGGCACTGTCCTTTGGGGGAGCATTCCTTTATTCCCTTTTTCTCAGGGGGAGAAAGGCCCTGGTGTTTTTTGCCGGTTTTGTGCTCCCGGTGATGGTGGTCTCCTCTTTAATCAATCCCCTGTTCAACCACCAGGGAATGACCATCCTGTTTTATTTTCGGGACAACCCCATCACGGCAGAATCCATCGCCTACGGCATGGCCACCGGCTTGATGTTTGGCTGCATCCTTCTGTGGTTTTCCTGCTATAATGCCGTCATCACGTCGGATAAGCTGATCCATCTCTTTGGGAGGCTGATGCCGGGTCTCTCCTTGATTTTCGCCATGATCCTTCGGTTCATTCCCAAGTTCCGAGCTCAGATTCGGGTCATCGCCGGAGGGCAGAAGGCCATTGGAAGATTCGGGGAAAAAGCGAGTCTCCTGCAGCGTATCAGAAGCGGCATGAAGATTCTCTCCATCATGGTGACCTGGGCTCTGGAGAACGGCATCGATACCGCCGACTCCATGAAAGCCCGGGGTTACGGTCTTACTGGAAGGTCCAGCTATGCTCTGTACCGGTTTGACTCCCGGGACCGGAATCGGGCTCTTATTTTGGGGCTGCTGCTGACCCTGGTAGGGGCTGCAGGGTTCCAAGGGTCGGGGACCATGAACTATTTTCCCTTTCTTCAAATTCCCCTTCTTAGGGGATTCGGAATCGCCGGAACGATTGCCTACGGAGCCTTCTGTCTGGCGCCCCTGCTGATGGGAATAGTGGAAAGCTGGCGATGGAAGCGGCTGCAGGATAACCACCCCGGAGAAAAACCAGATCGAAATGGAACAAGAAAGGAAGGAGACGCCCTTGGCCAAGCTGCCCTTTGAAATAAAAAATCTGACCTTCACCTATCCGGATCGGCAGAAGCCTTGCCTTTCGGCGATTGATCTTCAGGTCCGGCAGGGTGAGTTCATCGTGCTGTGCGGAAAATCCGGCAGCGGCAAGAGCACCCTGCTCCGGCATCTGAAGCCTTCCCTGACTCCCCATGGAGTTTGGCAGGGGGAGATCTCCTTCTATGGGGTACCGATCCGGGACTTGTCCCATCGTCAGGAAACGGAAGGGATCGGCTATGTGCTGCAGAATCCGGACCATCAGCTGGTGACGGACAAGGTCTGGCATGAACTGGCCTTTGGTCTGGAGAGCCTGGGCTACGACAGCCGGACCATCCGCCTCCGGGTAGCGGAAATGGCCAGCTTTTTCGGCATCCAGACCTGGTACCGAAAGGACGTCACCGAGCTCTCCGGGGGACAGAAGCAGCTGCTGAACCTGGCAGCGGTCATGGTCATGCAGCCGGATGTACTGATCCTGGACGAGCCTACTTCTCAGCTGGATCCCATTGCGGCCAGCGAGTTTCTGGACACCGTGAAAAAAATCAACCGGGAGATTGGTACTACGGTAATCTTGTCGGAGCACCGACTGGAGGAAGTGATCCCTATGGCGGACCGGGTGGTGGTGCTGGATCAGGGAGAAGTTCTGGTGGACGATATCCCGGATAATGCAGGGGCGGTTCTGTTCAGCCGGAAGCACCCCATGTTCTATTCCATGCCCACCCCCCTTCGGGTCTATTCCCAGCTCTATGAAGACGGATTCCGCCGGGAGCTGCCCTGTCCCATCACTGTGCGGGAAGGCCGTCAGTACCTGAACAAGCTGCTGGAAGACCAGCCGAAGCCCATGGAAGCATCGGATTCCCATTCGGAAGATCATATAGAACCTCAAAAGCCTGGAAAAAATCGGGGGGATCATGATTGGTCGGTAGCCGTGTCCGAGGTGTGGTTTTCCTATCATCGTCAGGAGGAACCGGTAATCAAGGATCTTTCGTTTCAGGTTCGGAAGGGAGAACTCTACGCCATTGTGGGAGGGAACGGAACCGGAAAGACCACGGCCTTGAGCCTGATGGCTGGCCTGCGAAAGCCTCTTCGGGGAAAACTGAAGATGGAAGGGAAGGTTTGCATGCTTCCCCAGGATCCTCAGGCCCTTTTCGTGGAGATGACAGTCCGGGAGGATCTGCTGGAAATTTTCTCTGGGGTGCCAAATCCTTCAAAGGAAGAGCAGTTGGAAAAGATGGAAGAAATGGCTCGCCTGGTCGAAATCCAGGATCTGCTGGATTACCATCCCTACGACTTGAGTGGCGGAGAACAGCAGCGGGCCGCTCTGGCCAAGGTTCTCCTGCTGGAGCCGGACATTCTTCTTTTGGATGAGCCCACCAAAGGCATCGACAACTTCTTCAAGGAAAGCCTGGGAGAAATATTCCGCCGCCTGAAAGAACGGGGAACCACCATCATCATGGTATCCCATGATATTGAATTTTGCTGTCGCTACGGGGATACCTGCGCCATGTTCTTTGACGGGAGCATCATCACTGTCAACAGCCCCCGGGAATTCTTTTCCGGCAACAGCTTCTATACCACTGCCGCCAACCGGATGTCCCGCCATCTGTTTCCCGGGGCAGTTACTGCAAAGGATGTGATTGAATCGTGCCGGGACAGCTTAAATCTGACAATCCGGGAAGATTCCCGATAAAAACGGCGTTCTTCTGGAGCGGCATCACCCTTTTGGCCATTCTCACCATGGCCGGGGGCATGGTCTTTCTGGACGACTGAAAGTATTATTTCATCAGCCTGCTCTTGATCCTCTATGCCATGGTTCCTTTCTTTGTCCGTTTTGAAGGCCGAAAGCCCCAGTCCCGGGAAGTGGTAATCCTTGCAGTGATGGTGGCCATCGGCGTTGCTGGAAGAGCTGCCTTTTTCATGGTTCCCCAGTTCAAGCCGGTGGTGGCTATCGTGATCATCGCAGGGGTCTGCCTGGGCAAGGAGTCCGGATTCCTGGTGGGAGCCATGACAGCTTTCGTTTCCAATTTCATTTTTGGTCAAGGTCCCTGGACCCCCTGGCAGATGTTTTGCTTTGGCCTCATCGGATTCCTGGCCGGCCTGCTCTTTGAGAAGAGCCTGGTCCGGAAGGCCCCCGGGAAACGCCGCCTGATCCTCTGCCTGTACGGAGCATTCGCCGCCTTCTTTATTTATGGGGGAATCATTGATCTTTGGACCATTTTGGGGATGACGGCCCAGCCGGTTTTGGAAACCTTCCTGTTGGTGTATACCGTGGCCCTGCCCTTTAACCTGATTCACACCATAGCCACTGTATTTTTTCTGTACCTGATCGCCAACCCCATGATCAACAAACTGGAACGGGTCAAGCTGAAGTACGGGGCATTCCGCTAAAACCATATTGCCTCCGGGAGGATTCTGAAATGAAAGAAATGATCATCCGAAAGGAAAAAATAACCGGGAAAATCGACGTGCCCACCTATATTAGGGACTATGTGGCCCCCGAGGAATTCCTGGAATACTGCAAGGAATGCGACGGCTACAACCAAAACTGGTCCTGCCCGGAATTCGGGTATGATGTGTTGGACTACTGGAATAAGGCCGAAACCCTCCATATTTTCGGTTACCGGTTGTGGTTCGACCGGGAGGAGACGGAGAAGGAACGGTCTCCGGAGGAACTCCAGTCTCTAATGAAGCGGATTCTGGACAAGGAAAAGCTAGAGATGGCGGATATTCTCTACAACTATGAAGAATGGTATCCCGGGAGCATCAGCCTCTCTGCCGGCAGTTGTCATCTCTGCATGGAGTGTGAGCGGATCTATGACCGGCCATGCCGCTACCCGGACCGGATGCGGTATTCTATGGAGGCCCTGGGGGCTAATGTGGGAAAAACCTGCAGCAAGCTTCTTGGCTTGGAGCTTCTCTGGACCGAGGAAAACAAATTGCCGGCTTATTTCGTTCTGATCGGCGGCCTGTTGTCGAAAGAAGCCGACATCGACTGGAGCCGGACGCCTTGACGAACTGGGCCGAAAGTGATACCATATCATCAAACTGAATAGCATTCATGTTCTGCCTCGCCCATTCGCTTTGGCCCGGCAGCTAAGAGGGAAGCAGGTGTGAGTCCTGCGCGGTCCCGCCGCTGTAAATGATTAGCCCAGCACAGACCCACCGGGTCGTCACTGAGAATCCTGCCGCCAATTTGGCGCCAGCCTCTCGGGAAGATCGGTGCCGGGTGCCCATTCATGAGCCAGAAGACCTGCATGAGTGTCTGTCACGCCAACGGGCAATTGGCAAGTGACACCAATATCCAACACAAATACGGACTGTGGATGATTTCATCTTCAGTCTTTTTTCTTTCCCTAGAGCCTGGATCTTTGCCCGGCCGGTCTTCAGGGGAATTAGGTTTCAGGAGGAGAACATGAACAAGAGAAAAGGATTTACAAAAAGTATCACCTTCACATTAGTGCTGGCCATGCTCTTTGCCACCTTGAGCTTCGGCGCCATGGCTGGCTTGCCTGGTGTCGGGAGAGTGGAGGCGTATGGGGCAGAAAGCATCACGGCAACGGTGAGGATTGAAGGCCCCAATGGAGTAACAATACTGCCGGAAACCGAAGGTGCTATCGTTGATGGTGTGACGACTATCGGCGGGTTTGTAGCTGAAGTCTGCAATTCAAATAGTTTAGACTTTGAACTAAATAGCTATGGGTACCCTGGAACAATTGGCGCCATCAACAATTTTTGGATGTCCAGAATTAACGATTCTGGCGATGTGTTCAATATAACAGGAAATGATTTTACGAATGTTGAATTGGTAAATGGTGATAAAGTAGTAATTTATCCATATGTAGCAAATCAGGATTATGCCTACTTTGAGATGGGAAATCCTGAAAAAGTTGAGGCTTATGGGTATTATCAGGGGAGTATTGTATTATGGCTTAATAAATACTCAGGCTATCCTGATACGAAGTCTCCAGTAGTGGATATTACTGTTGAGGCTGTTAGCAGAGAATACCCGGACGACCCTGTGCACGTTAAGACAGATACAAATGGGCAGGCAACGCTGAATCTTTGGTCTGGGACGTATGATATTAGTGTTGATTCTATATCATTATCAGGCTCATCTATTACAAAACCTTACGCTCGAGTAATAGTTGATGCTCAGGGGAACACAACAATCGAAAGTCCCAACATACCAGATGTTGGTATATCCAAGTTAGATATTGAAATTGGAGATGGGCAGGTCTATGACATAAAATCCCGTTTGGAATCGGGGAATCCATATTTCGGCACCACCTCAACGATGACGGGGATAACGGTGACTGCGATACCTGTTTCAGAAGATGCTGAAATGTCTATTGCCCCAGGAGGAGAATTGGCGAGTGATTCCGCTCTCTATATTCCAGCCAGTACATTACTGGAGAGCAATCCATTTACACTTTCTGTCATCAATGGCCTTTTCTCAAAAGAATATAAATTTTTTGTAAATATAGTTCCACCTTCGCTTGATTCAAGTGAATTCCAAACGGTTATTGATGAGGTGACAAGTTCTGCATTAGCAAAGGGTATTGGTTATTATGGAGATTATTATAATGAATATGTTATAGCTTTATACTCAAGTGGTGGTCAATTAACAGAAACTGAAAAAGATATCTATTATTCAAGGGTCATGTCAACTGTAGACAGTAGTGAAGGCGCTTCTGCCAGCAGACTAGCCAAGGAAGCGGTATCGTTAGGTGTGATGGGAATTGATCCGAGGCAGGTGCCGGACGTATCGGCCACAGTTCCTTTGGGAACAACGATTGACCTTATTGATAGGATTTCGGATAGTCAACTGAAGGATTATGATAATTATAGGGCCCCGTATATTCTATTAGCATATGATTCTGGAGATTATCCAACCACGGGAGAACTAACCAGATCAAAAGTAATCGACTATCTTCTTAACCAACAGGATTTAAGTGGTGGTTTCCCAGCGAATAGCCCGGATACAGATACGACCGCATTGTATTTGATGGCCTTGAGCCCCTATTATAAAGCTTCATCGGTTCTAAATGGGGTAGATACTTTTAGAATAAATAAAGTTAAGGAATCGGTCACTAAAGGACTGGACTATCTGAAGCAACAGCAAAAAAACTATGGCCGATTTATGGGATGGAGCTACGAGTCATCAAACTCTACAGCCATGGTAGTATCGGCGCTGACTTCTCTTGGAATTGATCCACAAGGCGCAGCGTTTACAAAGGATGGATATGGAGCTTTACAAGGGTTGCTCTCTTATGTTACTGCTGACAATCTTATTGGAGTAACAGACGCTACTACATCGAATTACCTATCGAATGTTCAGGGAGTCATGGCATTGATTGCTTATGAGAAGTTTTCCCAGAATAGCAGCCCAAATCTTTATGAGGCTTCTCCTGAATTACAAATATTTGACGGTTGGCCAACAGAAATTTTAAAGCGAATTGAGGTGGAAAGGACCAATTTCGAGTATAAGGCAGGTGAAGTAATTAATCCGGAATATCTTACTGTAACGGCGATATTTTCCAGTCAGGGTGGTATCCGTAGTGATATAATTTCAAACAATCAAGACGAGATTTCAGGATATAAAATTACAGGTGGAAATCCGTTGGCTTCTGGAGGTAATAACATTACTATTTCTTACCGAGGGAAGAGTGTGATTTATATCCAGAATGCATTAAACGCGGATGGAACTGCACCACAGATAAAAACGGTAGGACTTACAGTAAAGGATGAAAATAATCGAACAATTGCATCTCAGGGAAATGCTCCAATCCAGCCAGGCGTTACGTCGGTGATTGATGCTTTAATAATGACTTTAAACGAAGCAAATGTTCCATACACTATACCTGGAGGAACTTATGTCTCATCCATCAATGGGTTGGGTGAGTTTGACTTAGGCCCATATTCCGGATGGTTATACCAAGTAGACGGAAACACCCCATCTACTACGGGAGCTGATCAGTATAAGTTGACTGGTGGTGAAAGAGTCACTTGGTACTACACCAAAGACTTCACAAAAGACGCCAGCTCCAGCGCTTGGGTCGCTGAAAACCAGGCCGGGGCAGTCCAGGACGGATTAGTCAGCGTCACCACTGATGTAAAAGCGGTGACCGGCAGCGATGGCACGGCAAAGGCTACCGTCAGCACCACACAGCTGGATACAGCGGTAACCGATGCCCTGAAGGCGGCAGCGGCTTCCAAGGATGATGCCAAGCCGGCGATTACCATTGCCATTGAAGCGGATTCCAAAGCCCAGGGGGTGGAGACGGTGATTCCGAAAGCGGCCTTTGCCAATTTGGTCAACAAGGGGATTCAGCAGATGACCATTGCGTCGCCTCTGGGGAATATGACCCTGGATTTGGAAACCCTGAAAGACATCGTGAAGGGCGGGACGGGAGACATTTCCTTGTCTATTAAAAAAGCAGAGGAGTCCCAGGGCAGACCGGTCGTTCGTCTGGAAATCAATAACGGCGGCAAGACCGTCGGGACTTTCAGCAAACCGATTACCATTTCCGTTCCCTATACCCCTGCAGCCGGTGAAACCGAACAGGGAATAGCCGTATTCCACCTGGTAGAAAATGGCCAGTGGAAAAGCATTAAAGCAAGCAAATATGACAGCAAGAACAAGGCGATTGTTTTCCGCACCGATCATTTTTCGGACTTTGTCATTGCTTACAGCCATAAGACCTTCGGTGATATACAAGGACATTGGGCACAGACTCCCATCGAATACCTAGCCAGCCGAAGAATTATTCAGGGCATGACTGAGGAATCCTTTGCACCCAACGGAACCATCACCAGAGCCCAATTTGTAACGCTGTTGGCTGGAATGGCCGGGGCTGACCTGAGTCAATATAGTCTATCGCAGTTTAACGATGTAAAGGATAACGCCTGGTACAAAGGTGCGGTAGCCTGGGCGGCAGAAAGCGGAATCGTTCAGGGGCAGCAGGCAGCGGATGGCAGCTTCTGGTTCAACCCTAACCAGAATATTTCCCGGCAGGACATGGCCGTGGTCATGATGCGGTACCTGACCTGGGCCAAGGAACCGGCAACAGAAACCACCAAAGCCATTGCCTTCAAAGACGGCACCACCATTGCCTCCTATGCAAAAGAATCCGTAGCTGCCATGCAGAAGGCAGGCCTGATCAACGGCAGGACCACTCCGGAAAATCAGACCGTCTTTGACCCGACCGGAAAACTGACCCGGGCTGAAGCGGCTCAGATCCTGACCAACCAACTTTATAAGCAGTTCTGATAACTGGCGGATTTCAAAAAGCAGGTTTTCGAGCAACAAAAAAAGCGAGTGTTTCCAACCGTTTCCAGGTTTGAGACCTCGCTTTTTTATGAATTTGGCTTTGCTGAAAACCTGCCAACGGGCAGAACTGCTTATAAAGTTGGTTGACCGTTGATGACGGTCATGTCGGCCTCCAGCTGGGAGAATTGCTCCGGGGTCAGTTGGAAGGGGTCCTGGTGGAATACGGCGAAATCGGCGTAATATCCGGCTTTGATGGCCCCCAGCTGGTTCTCGAAGCCGATGGCTTCTGCGGCGTGGAGGGTGTAGTATTCAATCAGGTCCCGGGTGCTGCCGAAGCAGGTCAGGTCCGGGAAGTAATGGTCGGTTTTTCGGTTCCGGGCGGCACCGGCGGGGGCGGAAACAGAGACGGTGGGCCTGCTCTCCAGAATTTGAGCTTCATGGAAATCAATCGGCTCTTCCAGACCCTTGTTGATCTCATCCAAGTCTTCCTCGTGGGCGATTACGGCAGTAGTCCGCCGATATCCGGCCCGGCGCATCCGGGCGATGGCTTCCCAGGAATGAATCAGAGCCTGGCAGTCTATCGCATCGATGTGGACATCAAAACCCTTATCTCCGGCTTCCATGCAGATATCCATCAGGTTTTCCCGAGAAATATTCAGGGGGGAATTTTCTCCATCTGTGACAGGGGCCACCACCAGTTTGACCATGTTATAATTAAAAAGATCATCCAGCTCCATGCAAGTGGTCTTCCGCTGAATCAGCCGCTGCATCAGCACTGGCGGAGCGATTTCCTTCTGAACCAGATAGCCGCCGAAAAACCGCTGATAGTGGACCTCTTCCTGATAGAGATCCACCAGGCACTGCTGGTAGACTCCCTGCATATAGCCCGGTTCCCCGCAGCTGAGGACGGAAGTGAATCCCTGCTTCTTATAGCGCTTTCCCAGGGAAATGGACTCCTTTTCCAGTTCATTGCTGTCAAAGGGGGCCAGGGAAAAGAGGATGTAGGGAAGGGTGATTTGGGGAAGCATGTCCTCCTGAGCCATTTTCCGGACTTCTTCAATGGCCGGGGTATTGAGCCAGATGACGTCGCCACCCTCCGCCAGAAGGAGGATCGGCTTATCAGAAAGGCCCTTGTTGTCCAGAATAGCGGCAGACTCTTCCGTCGATTTCCCCGCCAGCAGTTCCTCCCGGAAACCATAGGCGAAATAAACGTCGGCTTCCGGCTTTTGTTCAATATAGCCCTTCATTTCCTGCAAAACTTCATCCAGGGAGAGGGTATTGGCAAGGTACAGGCTGCAGGAGCGGAAAACCTCCAGGGTGGGATGGCCTGCCGGATCGATCAGGCCGGGAATCAGGAAATCCCCTTCCAGATCCACCATTACCGTTTCCTCCGCTTCCAGTTCCAGAATCGTTTCTGTATCGCCTATTGCCGATACGCGGCCGTTGGTGCAGGCCACCGCCTGAACGACCGGCTGGTCCGGGTCCATTGTGTAAATCGTACCATTGTAAAAAATCGTATCGGCTCCTGTGGGTTTCTTCTTAAAAAATCCAAATGCCATAGTTTCCCTCCGTGGAAAATCAGCGGAAATAGCGGATCAGAAAATCATCAGCGGGTATAGACCTTGGGGAGGCGCTGGCCGAAGGCACAGACGATTTCATAATTGATGGTTCCCGTGGCTTTGCCGATATCATCGGCCAAAATGGTATTGGTGCCGTCACTGCCCATGAGAATCACTTCATCTCCCGGCTGAACGCCAGGAACATCGGTCACGTCGATCATGCACTGGTCCATGCAGATGTTGCCGGCCAAAGGCGCCCGGACGCCCCGGATCAACACTTCTGCAAAGGCGGAGTAAGGCCGGGGCAGACCATCGGCGTAGCCCAGGGGGATGGTGGCGATCAGGCTGTCCCTCTTAGAGATGAACCGGCGGCCGTAGCCAACGGAAAAATCCGGACCAACCTTTTTCAGCTGAACGATGCTGGCCTTCACCGACATGACCGGCTTGATATCCAGCTGGCTCCGGTCCACTTCGTCGGAAGGGTAACAGCCATAGAGGATAATGCCGGGGCGGACCGTATCAAAATAGGCAGTGGGAATGCCCATGATGCCGGCGCTGTTGCAGAGGGTCCGTTCAGGGATTGCAATGCCGTGGTTCAGCAATTTATCATAGAAAGTCAGGAATTCGGATTCCTGCTGAGTGGCATAGGTTTTATCTTCCTCATCGGCGGTGGCAAAGTGGGAGAAAAGCCCTTTGATGCGAAAGTGGGAAAGGTGACTGATTTTTTCCACATCCTTTACTGCCCGGGAATCTCCCGGCAGGTAGCCGATCCGGCCCATACCGGAATCCAGAGCCACGTAGCCGCTGACAACCTTTCCGACCTTTTCCCCTTCCCGGGAAAAAGCGGCGGCATTTTCCGAAGAGCAGGTGACCGGTGTCAAATCGTATTCCACGATGGTCTCGGCAAAAAGATTCGGGGTCAGCCCCAGAACGACGATTTCCCCAGAAACTCCTGCCTTTCTAAGGGTGATAGCCTCCTCCAGGGTGGCGACGCCAAAGGAAGAAACCCCGTTTTCCGCCAGGACCTCCGCCATCTTCACGGACCCATGACCATATCCGTCAGCTTTGATGATGCCCATGATCCGGACACCGGGACCTACCTTGTTTTTGATGTTTTTAATATTGAAAGCCCCATTGGTGAGATTGATCTCTGCCCAGGCCGGCCGCAACGCTTCTTTATACATACGGACACCTCCTTTATAAAACTATGAAACCATTTTAGCACTATTAGGCGCTGATGACAAGAATTGGTGCTTGCGGGCCCATTTTAAAACCCCTATAATAGAAGAAAGCAAACTAATTATATGCATAAGAAGAGAAGAAAGGCAGGATATGGATATGGGAGTTAAATGGACACCGGATTTAACGGTAGGGGTGGACCTGATCGATGGGCAGCATAAAATCTGGTTTGATAAGGCGGATCAGTTGTTTGAGGCAGGAAAGAACGGAAAGGCCAAGGAATTGATTTCTGAGCTGCTCCAGTTCCTGGATTCCTACACCAAGGAGCATTTCGCCGATGAGGAGAAATACATGCAGAGCATCAACTACCCGGAATACCAGGTTCAGAAGAATCTCCATACCAATTTCATTGCAGAGCTGTCCAAGCTTCGGCAGGAGTTCGATGCATCCGGCAGCAACATCAGCATCATCGTCAACGCTAATCAGATGATCGTGGACTGGCTAACCAAGCACATTTCCAAAGAAGATAAAAAAATCGGGGAGTTTGCAAAAAATCTGTAGAGTCAGAATTTAGAAGAAACAAAGGAGGAACGGGATGAACGCCTACGAAAAACTGCTGGCCTGTGTGGACAGCATCCGAAAAAAAACCGATTTCGTGCCGGCCATCGGCGTCGTGCTGGGCTCCGGCCTGGGGGAATACGCCAACGAGATTAAGGTGGTTGCCACCGTGGAGTACAGCGAGATTGAAGGTTTCCCGGTTTCCACCGTCATGGGTCATCAGGGGAAGTTCGTCTTCGGGTATTCCGATGAGGTTCCGGTGGTAGTCATGGCAGGGCGGGTCCACTATTATGAGGGGTACCCCATGACCGACGTGGTGCTTCCTACCCGGCTTATGGGCATGCTGGGGGCGAAAGTCCTCTTCCTGACCAACGCTGCAGGTGGAGCCAACGAACATTTCCGAGCGGGAGACTTTATGCTGATTACCGACCACATCGCTTCCATGGTTCCTTCTCCTTTGATTGGAGAAAACCTGGACCAGCTGGGAGAACGATTCCCGGATATGAGCAATGCCTATGATAAGGACCTTCAGTGCGTAATCCGAAAAACCGCCCTGAATCATTCCATTCCCCTGCAACAGGGGGTCTATTGCCAGTTCACCGGACCAGCCTTTGAAACCCCTCACGAGGTGAAGATGGCCAAGATTCTGGGGGCCGATGCGGTGGGTATGAGCACTGCCGTGGAATGCATCGCCGCCAACCATATGGGGCTGAAGGTCTGCGGAATCTCCTGCATCTCCAACCTGGCTGCCGGCATTTCACCGGTTGCCCTTTCCCATCAGGACGTATTTGATACCGCCAACCTGGTAGCACCCCTTTTCCGAAAGCTGGTTCGGGAAAGCGTCAACGAAATCTACAAAACCCTGTAAAACCGGCAAACAGGGAAAATCGAAGAAAGTGAAAAGGGCACACCGCTTTGTACGGTCTGCCCTTGCTTTTTATCATCCTATCGCCAGCGATCTTTATGCCCCCAGTCGTTCCATTTGAGGTTCCTCTTCCAGTTGATGGGTGATCCGGTCCTTTTCCTCCGCCGTTTTAGCATCGTTCCAATGGTCCATGGTCCCTACCAGGTAACCGGTGATTCGCCGGATCCGCTCAAAGGGTACCGACTCGAATTGATAGGAAAGGTTGACGAATTCCCCGTCCTCCTCGATGGTCAGGAACTGTACCTTTCGGTTGTACTTGTTTTCGATGTAGTCCAGGTAAGCTTTTTCCTCAGCTATACCCAGATTGGACTTGATGACTGCAGCCATGGCGGATCCTCCTTTTCCAAATGCAGGTCTTGGGATGAAACAACATCACCTAGTGAATATTCTACACCCAAGCACCATATCTTGTATAGGGGGATTTTGAATTTTTTTCACTCTTGCCTGAAAAGTCCCCTTGTGTTAATATGATAGAGGTACCTGGTACCACCATAAACAGGCCCCCATAGTTAAACGGATATAACGGAAGTTTCCTAAACTTTTGTTGGTGGTTCGATTCCGCCTGGGGGTGCCATTTGCGACTATTACATCCGGGCATCCGCCCGGGTGTGTTTTTATAAGGAGAGAAAATTCATGAAGATTTATCTGGTACGGCATCCGGAAACCATCGCCAATCGGGACGGCATCGTCTATGGTTGGATGGACTATCCCTATACGGAACTGGGTCAGGAAATGGCCCTCCGAATTCCCTCTTACTTCCAGGGCCTGGAAATCGATGCCATCTACAGCAGCCCCTTGGGCAGAGCCCTGCGCTTGGCGGAAGGGATTGGCCAGGAAGCAGGAATGCCGGTTCAAACCGATGACCGGCTGAAGGAAATGAATTTTGGTGTGCTGGAAGGCACTCTTTTCGATAAGTTGGATCAGGGTAAGCGGGAGATCCTGGACCGGCTGTTTGCCGATTTTGAAAACTTCCGGATTCCGGGAGGAGAGAGCGGCGCCATGATCCGGGAGCGGGCCGGCAGCTTTTTCAGGGAATTGCTGGAGGACGAACCCCGGCGGGGCCAGTACAGCGGAGTGCCCAGAGAAGAGCGGCCCCGGGAGCGGACCATTGTGGTAGTGGCCCATGCCATGCTGATTCAGATGGTATTGGTGAGTTTGCTGGAGCTGGACATCACAAAGGCCTGGAACTTTCGGATGAAGCCCGGGATGATCATTCGCCTGAAGGCCAGACAGGACTTTGCGGGAATCGATGAGATACTCAACTATGAAACCCTCTTTCCGTCTCCCCCTGAAGGAAGTGAGAAAACATGAGCATGAGCAAGTTCATGGCCCTTTTAAAGGGGGATTTTAGAGAAGACTGGCGGGGTAAAGTGTTCCTTTTTATGGCCAGTCAGCTGCTGTCCCTATTCGGCTCCTCCATCGTGGGGTTTGCCGTGGTCTGGTATATCACCCTGGAGACCGGTTCTTCCAGTTTGATGACCATCTCCATCCTGGCCTCCTTTCTGCCTCAGATCATCATTGCCCCCTTTGCTGGGGTCTGGGCGGACCGGTACAACCGGAAGCTGCTGATCATGCTGTCTGATTCCCTGACGGCTCTGGCTACGCTGGTTCTGGTAATCTTTTTCCTGACGGGGAACGGATCCTTTACCTTGATCTTTGTCATCAGCGCTGTCCGCTCCGTGGGTTCCGGTATTCAATCTCCGGCAGTAGGAGCCATCCTCCCCCAGATCGTGCCCATGGACCAGCTGACCCGGATCAATGGTCTCCACAATTCCCTGACCTCCACTATGATGCTGATTTCTCCAGCGGTGGCCGGGGCCATGCTGGGAACGGCGGGATTCGGCTATACCCTGATGATCGACGTGATTACGGCAGCGTTGGCAGTGATGGTTCTGTCCTTTTTGTCTGTACGGAAGCAGCGCAAGGAACTGGAGGAGGGGGAAAAGGGAGTTTTTAAAGAGCTGTCTGCCGGCATCCGGTATACCCGCCACCATCCCTTTATCGGAAGGCTGCTGATCATTTACGCCATCTTTTTCTTTCTGGTGACTCCGGCGGCTTTTCTGAGCCCCATTATGATTGCCAGGAGCTTTGGACCGGAGGTCTGGCGGCTTACCTTCAATGAGATATTCTGGACAGGAGGAGCTATTTTCGGCGGGATCATCATAACGGTGATGGGCCATTTCAAGGATAAGGTCAAGACGCTGGCCCTGTCCTCCCTGGGATTTGGGATCACCTTCATTTTGCTGGGATTATCCCCCAACTTTACCTTTTACATCGTGGTTATGTTCGTGGCCGGGATTTTCATGCCCTTTTTCGGCACGGCAGAGACGGTGCTGATTCAGGAAAACGTGGAAGAATGCATGCTGGGCCGGGTCTACTCCTTGGTTCAGCTGATCATATCCGCCGTCATGCCTCTTGGGATGCTCTTCTTCGGCCCCCTGGGGGACCGGCTGCGAATTGAAACCATCATGATTGCCTCCGGCGTGGGAATCCTCTTGCTGATTCCTACCATCTGGAGGACCAAAATTGTAAAAAATGAAGAAGGGAGCAGGGAAGATGGATGTGAGATATAGGATCGTCGGAATCGGCAACAGCATTGTCAACGGATTCCCCCTGAAGCGGAGCGAGTGTTTTTTGAGCCGGATTCGCCAGGATACGGGTCATGAAGTGATCAACAAGGGGGTCAACGGAGAAACCACGGAAGGAATCCGGAGCCGCTTTGCCTCGGATCTGCTCTTCCATTGCCCGGACATCGGACTGGTCCTGACGGGAACCAACGATTTTATCCATCAGACCGCCACTCCGGAGGAGGCGCTGGCTAATCTGGAATGGATGGTACGGAAGATGGAGGAAGAAAAAATCCGCCCCTTGCTGCTGACTCCAATTCCGGTATTTCCGGAGCTGGCATCGGAGCGATGGATGGCGGGAGCTGGCGTCGAATATGAAAGGGTGAACCGGGAGCTTTCAGAACTGTCCCGACTGATGAAGGAAAAATTCCCAGACCAAGTGCTGGACTTGGGGGGACTCTTTGAAGAAGCTGTAAAGAATCGGCCACGGTCGGAGATCACCTTGGACGGGATTCACCCTACGGCAGAGGGACACCGGATCATTGCCCAGATCCTGGAAAAGTGGATGGAAGAGAAAGAGTAGCAGGAAAACGGCCAAAACACCGAACAAAATCGAGCCAAAATACCGAAAAATCAAACCAATCGCTTGTTCAAATGGCTGTAAACCGTTGCTACCACAAGGATTACCATGCAGGTAACCAGCAGCAGCATCACATCCTGATAACGGCCGTTTAAACCTTCCCTGGAAAGGTGATTAGCGAGGATGCCGCCGTAGGTCCAAAGGACCACCAGGCCGAAGGCAGTATTGCGGTAGTAAAAGAGGATTCCCAGGCTGAGCAGGGTCCCGCCCACCAGAAAGGCCATGGCGGATTGTTGAGGATTGGCCTGAATTTCGGGATTCATTCCGGCAATCAGAATCGTCACATGGGCCATGATTACCACCGTGACCCATCCTAAAGAGAAGGCCAGAGGAGCTTTAACAAAAAGCTTCTCTTTTTTATGCCCTCGCGGAGTCCGGAAAATGGAGTTCATGGCCAGAAGCACGGCAAAAAGAAGGGTCAGGAAGATCAGGGAAACCGGCAGATTACCCCCTCGGAAATGGATGACCCAGAGTACGTTAAAAATGCTGGAAAAGATAAATCCCAGCCGGAGAAAATTCATCTGGCTGGCGGACAAGCTTCCCGGAGCTTCCGGCGTTTTCCCAAGCTGATAAATGACAAAGACCCCCATCATTCCGTAAACAAGAGACTGGATTTCCAGGGTGTAGGGCGCGGGAGTCAGAAGGCTGGGAAACAATAGCGCATATTCCAGGGGCCCGGACATGCCAAAATCCCGGAAGCCCGGTTTCAGTTCGATGATGAGCATAAAAGTAAAAGAAGCGACTACGGCAATCCTTATCGCTGCATCGGATATCGTGGAAACTTTGGTCATGGCAGTCCCTCCATTGATATTAGTATAAACGCTGGAGCGAACCTTTCTCCGGTAAGCCTACCATAAAATCTGACAAAATAAGAGCCTCCTTGACAAACAACCAATTATTTATTAAAATGGTAAATAATGTAAATCAGTTGGGTGAAAGAAAGGGGCAGCATGATGAGAAATTCCAGAAGTCAAATCCGGGAGAATAAAAGAAGAATCCGGCAATGGTGGTGGGTAGCTATCCTGCTGATGATGTTGGGATTTGGAGCCGCTCAGGGGGCTGAAGCCCAAGGAGTGGAATCCGGGGTAAAAGGGGAGAGCCCTTCTTATCTGGACTTGCCCGGCAGCCACTGGGCCCGGTCGGCCATTCTGGAATTATCCGAATCAGGTATTCTGAAGGGATATCCCGATGGCAGGTTCCGGCCGGAAAAATCCCTGACCTACGGGGAGTGGATCAAGATGGTGGTGCTGGCAGGGAGAGGATCGGAGCCGATTCAAGATGGGGAATGGGCCAAGGCAACTTATGAACAAGCGGTGGAGCAGGGAATCCTGACCCGCAGGGCAATCCCGGAAGCTAAACTGAAATGGCCCATTCCCAGGAAAGACATGGCCCTGATCCTGGACGGGCTGCCGGAGGTGACCAAGAACCGGATCGTCAATTATGAGGCGGTGGCCGGTTCCCTGAAGGACGTGGCGACGGGAACCTATTCCCATCACGCCATCCTGAGGGGTTATTTTCTGGAGCTTTACCAGGGCTATCCCGACGGGACCTTCCGGCCGGAAGGAACCCTGACCCGGGCGGAAGGGGCTCAGGTCTTGAGCCGGGCCCTGGCCCTTCAGCGGAAGGAGGGGGTAACCGTTCGGAAATCCGAGGAGGCTGCTTCTGATGTCCTCTATCCCATCACCGATTTTGTCAGCAACCTGGAGGAATACCGGTGGGACACCTGGAAAGACCTGGACCAGGTCCGGATACTGACACCGGAGGAAGCCAACCTGAAGGTCCGGGTGCCTTTTACCGGAAGGTTATCAAGCTATGATCATACCCTGGTGGGTTTTATGTATGTGATTCAGGAGGGTAAAATCGTCCAGTTCTGCAATTCGGCCCCATATCCCACATTCGTTTCCACAATAGTGAGAATGCCTTTGGAAGAGATGGATGCCATCCTTTGTGTACCCGCCAAAGCCAGCGGGGATGGGGCCATGACCCTGGTGAAGCAGCCCTTCCGAGGAGGTGCAATATGACCAAGAACAGGCAGCGGAAAGATCCGGCGGAATTGTTAAAGAAGCGGTGGCGAGGCGTGGTCTCCTGCCTGGTGGTGACTGCCCTGCTTTTGGAAGCCTTCGGACCGGCGATCCCTCAGGCTCAGGCGGCTTCCGGCGGCGAAAAGACGTTGCTGCCGGAGGTCTGGCATCACCTGGACATGGGGGTTCAACTGGCTTACTTCGACGGCACCCGGTGGGAGGAGGGGTATGCATATGGATCCCACACCAGGCCGGGAATCCAAACCGACCTGTCCTTTCCCCGGGAGATTCAGGTGGCCGATGTTTATCCCTTGGAGAGCAGTAAGGGACGGGATCGGTTTGACTTCGGGGGATCCCGGATCAGCCATAACCTGCCCGCTGCGCTGGGCTCACCGGAGATGGCCTACCAAATCTACTATCAGAAATATGGAAGCACGGACCTGACCGTCAAGAGTTTTGAATCCCTGGGGAATCAGGTTTCCTTTTCCTATGATGCCCTGCTAAACACTCCGATAGGGTTGGATGTGTATGACTATGGAGAGGCTGAAAATCCAGACTATGTTTACCGACTTTTCGGTGGGGAAAACCGGCTTCGGCAGGAGCAGCCCCGGATCTATCAGGCGGTGAAGGATTCCCTGGAAGCAGGAGCAGCAGGGCTTCGGGGAGATCAGAAGCTGTACTTGGTTTTTTGCCCCAATGTGATTGAGTACCAGGTCTACGGAGAGCCGGAGGAGTTTCGGGCAGATCTGGATTTACCGGCTTCGGCAGCCCAGGGGGAAGAGTATTTGGTCCGAGACGCATCGGTAATAGGCGATGGGACTGCCTTGGGCCAGGCTTTGCTGGAAAGAAGGGGACCGGTGGCCGGTTCGGACTGGGAGGAAGTGGCCCGCTGGCCGGGCAAAGGTCCTGGGGAGCACACGGGAGGCGTGTTGCCTGAGCTTCAGGAAGAACTAGGGGTGGTGGAGTATCGGCTGACGGTCACCACCACCACCGGCCGCCAGGATTCGATAATTCGGAGCACCCGGATCACCGATGGTCGGTCCATCGAGGGGCAGGCCACCTTGAGTCTGCAGCCGGAAACCTACGAAGGCCATCCGGCCTGGGCGGTGGATGAAAGCCGTTTTCGGGTAGACGGCACGGATTATACGGCCCGCAGGGCTTATGAAGAGGGAGTCGCCGTCAATCGTTTTGGAGCGCCTTACACCGGTGCTTCTATTCGGCGCCAGAACAGTACGGAGGCGGAGGTGACGTTTCAGAACCGGGGAAGCTATCGAGTGAACCTGGAGGTGGATTTGGCCAACGGCACCACCCTTCAGGATTCCAAGCCCATTTTGGTTCATAAAACCCCGGCCATCCTGGACAGCCTGGGAGGCATCCAGAAGCAAAACCGGAAGCAGACCCTGACTATTTCCGTAGCGACCCATCCCAGCCATCCCCTGGCCGATTATCAGGTGGAACTGACGGATCTGGAAACAGGAGAAGTGATGTTTCTGAACCCTGAAAACCTGACAAACAACACCGAAAGAATCAAGGGAAGGCCCCTGCAGGTCGGGGATTCGGATCCCTGCTGGACCACCCTGAAGCTGGAATTTCTCACCAAAGCCCCCATCTTTTCGGAAACGGGGGAGGCCGCCGGAGCCTACCAATACCGGATTTTTGTCCAGGACCAGAAGGGGGACACGGATCTGGTGGAAAGAATCTTTCAGGTAGTGCCGGACCGGCCGCCGGAACCGGAAATACTGATTCAGGATACCTTTTTCCGGGAGGAAAAGTCCAATCAGGCCCGAATACTAGCACGGGATGGCACGGTGACCGACGGGGATCAGTTGGAGCGGAGCTGGACCCTGGGAGGGATTACCCTCGGCCATTTCCCCGGTTTTGAGGACAAGACCTTTGGGTCCCTTCAGGAGGTAGCGTTTCTTCGGGAGGGAGTCGGACCCTTCCGGCTGGATCTCCAGGTGAAGGACCGATGGATCGAACCGACCCTGGAGGAATACGTGACAGAGAAAGACCGGCTTGGCGGGTCGGTTTCCAAGGAAAGCCGGGTGCTGAACATTGCTCCCGTAGTTTCCCTGAAACCCATCCGGGGTCAGGCGGCGGATATTTTTATGATCGCGGTCCCGGATCAGGCCCGGCAGCTGGAGGAGATGACCAATGGGCTAAAAGGAATTCTGTTGGAAAAAGGGGTGGCGGCGGACATCCGGGTGATCCGGCGGGCGCCGGAGGATCCGGAAGGATATCGGCAGGTCTTTTATAAGACCTGGAAATCGGCGATGTGGTGCCCTTCCACCTGCCGGGAGATCGGTCCCATTTACGACTCCGACTATATTTTTACCGTGGAATCCAACAGCATCGTCAATCAACACTATTCCCAGCTCTGTGACGGGACCCATACCATCTATGCCGATTCGGCCACAGGTGGCAACCCTTCTTGGAATTACACGGTGAACCGGAGCTATGGATTCCGGGTACGGCTGGATAACCGGGAAAAGTATGTCTACGTCATCAGTCATTCGGAGCCGGAGACCATTCTTCTGGACCGGAACTCCGGTGCGGAAGTGGGGATTCTCCCAGTTGCCCTTCAAGGGGAGATCTTTTTAAGCAGCCGAGGGGACCTTTACACCGTGGATGGAACCGGCATTTATCGGTATTCCAGGGGGAGCCGTTCCATGGAGCGGATTGCCGAAGGAGGCAGCCTTCCCCGGCTTCTGGAGGGGAATATCAGCTTTATTGCCCGGGACCCGTCCGGCCCCTTGGGGAATCGTTTCTACCTGGGGCAGCTGGATCCGGAAACGGGAGAACTGTCCGGCAGGAGAATTCCGGAAATCCCATCGGATCAACTAGACTGGACGGCGGGAAACCGTTCGGATGTTCAGCCGGTGGACATGGACCATGCCGGCCGGATCCTCTTTGTTCAGACCTATCTGAACAGCAATTTCAATACGGTTCAGAATTCCAGCATCTGGCTGGCCGACAGCAGGACCGGGGAAGTGGCTTCCCTGCCCTTTCAAACGCCCATGGGCTCTGCCACCTATTACCTGAAAGGACCCTCCGTCGGATTCGTCCGGGACAGTCGGGGCAAGGGCACCCATGTCTATATCAGCTATTACCAGGATGAGAACTGCTACAATACCAGAATCGCCTGGAACATGAAGCTTTTCGAAATTCAGAATGGAAAAGAGGGGCTAAAGCTGATCCAGAGGGCCTCCGCTTCCCGGCAGACCAACAATCACAATTTCAGCAGCATTTCCTATGCCCGGCTCCACGAGGCAGAAAACAAAATCTACCTCCTTCGGGGCAACGCCTTTCAGGGCTACGACTGGGGCGGGGTTCAGACAGGAGACCGGATGACCTTTCATCTGCCGGGATATGGCCGGGGGGAAACGGTGACCCAGTGGGATGCAGCTGATGAATACGCTACGGAAAATGGCTTTCTTTCCGCCACCTACTATTTCTATGAACAGTGGATCAACCCGGAGAACCGGGTGAAGATCTTTAAAAATTCCATCACGGCAGAGCAGGCCGCCGACTATGCCGAGGCCCGTCACCTGCCGGAAAGGGGGGCTGTCGGAAACATCTTCGTCATCCGGGACTCGGATCCCAATCCGGAAACCCTGACGGACCTGGCGGAGCAGATTCATCAGGAACTGGAACAACGGGAACGAAATCGGCCTGGAGGAGAAATCCAGAGGGGAGAAATTCTGGAGGGCAACATAAATCTGGTGCCGGGTAAGGAATATGCCTTTGAATATGAGGGATGGGGGGAAGAGGGCAGGATTCCGGAAGCGGATTTCCGGCTGCCGGAATCAGCGGGAAACCCCGGAGAGGAAGCAGAAGGGGCGGATACCCTTTATCAGCGGACCGCTGCTCATTTAGACCTGACCAATCCCTTCAGTCGGAATCACAATACCTTCTATACCCTGGCCACCAGTTCTTATCTGGAGGGCCGGGGAGGATACGGTGCCGGCTATTACGGAAAAAAAGGCCAGTCCCGGGACTATTCCTTCACCGTGGATATGGTCATGGAAAAAGAGGGCTTCACCGATTTTGACCTGTTCGTTATCTTTGGCTATCAGGTTACCGGCAGCTGGGGAATTCTGGTCAACGGCAGTCTGGTGGAGGAAGGAGAAGGCTCTATGGAGGGAAAAAGAACCCTCTTCCTTCCCGCGGGTAATCACCGGCTGACCTTCCGGGCCGGAATCCTTTCCGGATCCCACGGCTATATCGGCATATCCCGGATCCGGAGTACCTACCTTCTGGATGAATCCGGGAGCACCACCTTTCAGCGGAAGAGTCAGGAGGATGGATGGACCCGGGTTCAGGGAACCTTTTCCATGCCAGAGGCCTTTCTGATGAGGCGAACCAGAGAAATCCGGGAAGGGGAGCTGAGGGAAACCTTCAGCGGCAATACCCCGGACCTGACCCAATACCTTCGATTCACCGCCAACCAGGATTGCCCCTGGAGTTTCAGCCAGGCAGAGGGACGGGCTGCCATGGGATCCGGCTACCAGGTGTCAGCCGTGGGCACCTTTGGCATTCAGGCACCCGGTGATCGCCACCTGATTCTCTCCTTCGACGAATCGGTCTCCATTCCCCGGCTTCCGGTGACCTCTACCCTGACGGGGGGAGCCCGGATGATTGGAAAGGGCACCTATCTGATTCCCGCCGGGGGCTCCTTTGCCCGGAACTACTACCTGGAGAGGGGAAGAAGTGGCGGGTACGGTTCGGTCCGAATTAGCCGCATACGGATTGCCGAAATTGACGGAGCAGTTCCCCCGGGCTGGATTTTCGGATTGGAGGGATCCGCAGACCTGGATCTTCACCAACGGAATCAGGACGTGTACCTGTTCCGCTTCCTGGCTTTGCCGGAGCGGGGCTACGAGTGGCACCGCGGATTTCACTTGACGGCTGGAGGAGTTTCGGATTCGAGTCGAAATCCGGTTCGGATCCTTCTTCCGGGGAATCCGGAGGGAGGCCGGATTCTGTACCGAAATTTCAAGCTATACGAAAATACAAATCCCCTCCATTTGCTGATCCACCAGGAAGCTTTTTTGAATGGGGAGGAAGCCGCAGCCAATCTCTGGCGTATTCCGGGAAGGGAGGGGCCGATTCCCATTGGAACCCGTCAGACAGAAGAGCCGGAAGAGCCGGATCTGGTTTACCGGAAGGGAGAGCTGGTCCTACAGCAAATCCTGTATCAGGACTATGAGGAGGATCCCAGTCGGCGGGGATTCTGGCAGTACGACCACGAGCCCATGAACGACGGACTCCATTCGGATTCGGGAGCCGTGCTTTCCCAGCCCATTCACCGCTTTTATAAAGACGGAAAGTACGTGCTGACCCACTGGCAGAAGGATAATACCAGCCGAAGCCCCCTGCCCCTGGATCCGGAGGGATTTCCTAGGGGCAATCCGGACTATGACAAGGAATCCAACCGGGAAACCCTCACCTTCTATGTTCTGGGCAGCCAGGAAGCCCCTTGGATCGAATCCATTGAAACTGGCAGGGATGCTGGAGGCAGTGGCCGGAGCTATGGAAAAGAAAACCTGAAGCCAAACGACCTCTTCGACCTGAAGATCCGGATCGATGACCGGGAAAAGGAGGAACTGACCCTGATCACGGAGGTGTTTCGGGATGGAAAGGAAATCTATTCCCACAAAAAAGAAGAAATCCTTCCGGTGGAATCCGGAGAAGGGGAATCGGCAGAGCTGGTTTATCCGCCGGTGTTCACCGGCATTGCGGGGAAGGCTTCTCCGGGAGTTTATCAGGTGGTATGCCGGGTATCGGATGCCACCGGCACCGGCATGGGAACCTATCGTTTCAACATCGAAATCCTCACCGGCATCCGGGGGGAAGTCCACCACACCGAGGAGTGGAACCGAAAGAGGATGGAATTTAACCGGGTTCGCCCTCCCTTGGGCGATCCGGAATCCCCCAGAGGAAAAGAAATTTTCTGGCCGGGGGAGGCCTTTGACCTGAAGGCCTATGTTCTGGGTAATCCTATTCTAGTGACGGCAGAAATCCAGGGAATGGAAGATTCTCTGGGAAAGCCCCTCTACCGGCGGGTACTGCAGAGAAAGCCGGGACCGGGACCGGGAGGGGAAACCTTGTATGAAGGCCGGCTCTGGGAATCGGACATGTTGAATCGGTGGGGCCGGGCATCCCTGATGCCCTTGACCATCCGCTTTGTTGCATGGTATGAAGAGGACCGGGCAGCGGCACTGGCGGGCATCATTCTGGACAATCGGGAACCCTGGCAGGCCCTCCACCGGGTGTGGTAAACTATTGACGCCCTTTCTGTTATCGGGTATAATTATACCCGACCCGCGGGTCAGAAAGAGGGAAAAACGATGAAAAGGAAAAACTTGATCCTGGCACTGGTACTGACTTTGGCTCTGGTTTTCGGCAGCGTACCCATAACCTTCGCTGCGGTAGAAAGCAGCCAGCTGACCACTTCGAATGCCATCCCCCAGGATGTGATGGACACCCCATATTTGCCCTCCGTCAAAGCGCTGATGGAGAAAAAAATCGTTACCGGTGATACAGATGGTTTGTTCCATCCGGAAAAGACCATCACCCGGGCAGAATTTTCCGTCATGATGGCAAAAGCCATCGGTTATACGGATGGTCAGACCTCCCAGGCAAGTTCGGGATTCTTTCAGGACCTGTCCGGCTATGGCTGGGCCAGCAGCGCCATTAACGCCATCTACGAAGCCGGAATCATCAAAGGTGTAGGGGACCGGCGCTTTGCCCCCGGAAATCCGGTGACCTATGTGGAGGCAGTAGCCATGATTGCCAGAGCCGGCGGATTGGCCGCCGAGATCGAAGCAACGGGCATCTGGCCTCAGAACTATATCGAATACGCGAAAACCCACAACCTTTCAGGAGAAGCGGAAGTGTCAGATTGGGCGTTGCCTGCTGTGAAGGGGGATGTGGCCATGATGGTGTTCCATAACCTGGAAAGCCTGAAAAAAGCAGCTGAAAATCCCCTGCCCCCAGCGGTTTCCGTTCCCCGGCTGACAGACCTGGATCTAGGCAACGGCATGGTCTTTAGCGGAGAAGAAAAAAAGATGTCCCTGGCCCAGGCTAAAGAATTGGTCATGACCAGCAGCTCCGGCATCGAGATTGCCAAGATCAATCTGGCGGCCAACAAGGCCAAGACGGAAAGCTATTATCAGACTTACCGGAAGACCAACGCCACTTATCCAGACCCTATCTTTGGTGGTACAATCACCAGTTCCCGTACGGAAAAGGCTATGACCAAGCTGATGGCTGACTTCGCTAAAACCCAGTCGGAGAACAACTACCAGGCAGAAATCAATGTCCTGCATGCTGACGCAATCAAGAACTACTTTGAGCTGCAGCAGGCCATTCGGGCCAGGACCATCAGTGAAAACAACCTGGCAACCCAGACCACCATACTGAAGAATACCAATTCCAAGTACCGACTGGGCGTGGTCTCCAAGCAGGACGTTCTCCGGGCAGAGGTTTCCTATAACCAGGCCAAGACGGATCTGGATTCTGCCAGAAGCATGGAAGCCCTGGCCAGAATGAGCTACAATTCCTATTTCAGCTTTGGGCTGATGCAGAATGTTACCCTCACCGACAGTCTGGACGTAACCACGGTTTCAGCGGTCCCATTGGCAGAAGCCATCCAGAAGGCCAAGACCAGCCGAAATGAAGTGGCCGGTGCCGCCTTCATGCTGAAATACCGGGAACTGAACCTGACCAACGTGGGCAACAACTATTCCAAGGCCTCCTCCTATTACCTCCAGGCCCAGGCAGACCTGATGTCGGCCCAGAAAACCGCTCGGGAAATGCCGGTCAACATGGAGATGGATGTTCGGGCCAAGTACACGGATATGATGAATGCCAAAGCCCAGGCAGACTTGGGTAAACTGTCCGCCGACAAGGCGGCAGAAACCTATCGGCTGGCTCAGCTCCAGTACGACATGGGCATGGCCACCCTGACCGATGTACAGCAGGCCCAATCCGGTTCCTACGCAGCCCAGCTCCAACATTCCCAGAGCCTGCTGAAACTGAAGCTGGCGGTGATGGCCTATGAAACCTCCATGACCGTAGGCACCTATTCGGTACCTTTCTAACTCAAGGGCACCGGGGAATATTGAAGTTAAAAAAGAAATAATGTGCAGCCCGGTCGGGAGCCCTGAATAAGGCCTTCTCAGCCGGGCTGTTTTATTGCAATTAAAAGAGGAGCGGGGTATAATAAAAGGCAAGGAAGAATTTTCCGGAACAATTTCCAAGGTTTCTCAGTCATAACAGACAGGAGGCAGGGCACATGATGAAACAATTAACAGCACTGATACTAACGGCGGCACTGGTGATTACCGGATTTCCGGGGGCCGTATCTGCAGCAGAAGTGACGGATATTACCGGCCATCGCTCGGAGGCCGTGATCCGGGAGGCCATGAGCCTGGGAGTCATCAAGGGCTATCCCGACGGGACTTACCGGCCGGAGGGGCTGATCAAGCGGGAGGAATTCTTCAGCATTATCAACAATGTGCTGACGGTGAAGCCGGATACCTCGGCTACCACCCTGAATTTTATCGACGCGGATCCCATCGAATGGTACATTCCGGTGGTGAAGACCATGGTAGCGGCTAAAATTACCGAAGGAATCGGCTGGGGCAAGGTGGGCATCGGGCTCAACATCACCCGGCAGGAAGCCATCAAAATTCTGGCCACCATCATTCCCACCCGGGACCTTTCCGGTGAACCGGTGACGGTGCTGGCAAAGGACAAGGACATGATTGCGGACTGGGCCGCCCCTTATTACCAGATCATGTTTAAAAAAGGCTACCTGAATAACACAGAAGGGACTTTGGGACCTACCGCATCCCTGACCCGGGAAGAAGCGGCCATCCTTCTTCTGAAAATTAAAAAAGGAGAAACGGTCATTGCCGGGAACGCCAATCAGCTGATCCAGACTCAGCCCACTTCCGGGGGATGCATCGACTCTTCCGGCCATAAGGCGCTGAATGGAGCCTTCACAGAAGGAAAGGGAACGGCGGCGGACCCATACCGGATTTCCACGGAGGACCAGCTGAACCATATGAGGGAGCATGCCACGGAAGGCAGCTATTTTACCCTGACGAAAAACATCCGGATCACCAAGGATTTTGAGACGGACAGTCTGGTATTTTCTTCTGAAAGCACCGACTGGAGCGGCGGCAATTTCCAGCCCATCGGTACCAAAGAGAACCCCTTCAAAGGCCAGCTAGACGGCAAGGGATACACCATCAGCGGCCTGAAGATCATGGGAACCGTCACCACGTCCGAACTGGCGGATGCCCGGGTGCTGGCCAGTTACATCGGCCTCTTTGGCTGGGTGGATGAAAAGAGCCTCATTACCAACCTGAAGGTGGATGATTCCGAACTAGCAGGACGAGAATACACGGGAGCCATTGCCGGATACAGCAAAGGAATCATTAAAAACAGCGGTGCCGGAGAAGATGTGGTGATCCGGGGCGGCAGCTATACGGGAGGCCTGGCCGGTTACAGCAGCCAGCTGGTGGAATATTCCTTTAGCAAAGCCAAGCTGATTGGCACTACAGCCACCGGAGGTCTGATTGGCCGGAACTATGGAATCCTGAGAAACAGTTACTGGCTCAAGGATACAGCAACCAACGGAGCAGGGGCTTCCGGTATGGACAGTTCCGTTCAGGCCGTCTCAGCCCTGACCCTTTCAGAATTCAACAGCCAGAACATCGAAGACTATCTCAGACGATAAACAGGATGGAGCACAACAAGGTTTCCGTCCATCAACCAAAACAGGAGGCATGAAGAAGTCAGCAGACCCCATGGATGAATCCAGGGGCTTGAGAAGATAGTCTTCGAAAGCCTACTAGTTCATCTGGCTGATTAGCCTAAGCCTTGAGATAAAGGCTACGTTATTCAAGAATATATAGACACTCCGGGATGTTTCGCAAGTCCCGGACCCTGTGGATAGTGATTAAACAGCTCTGAGGTCAGGAGCAGTGTTGCTACCTTGAAACCTTGAATAACATTGGCGATGCGAATCTAACCGCAGCAATGCGGAATTATGGCTATTAGGCCATGGAAAGGAGTGCTGTATGGTATACGTGCTAAACAAGAATGACAAGCCACTGATGCCGACCAAACGGTACGGCAAAGTAAAACATTTGCTGAAAAGCGGACTTGCCAAAGTAGTGAAAAGAGAACCATTCACCATTCAGCTGCTCTACGAGGGAACTGAATACATACAAGTTGTCACGCTCGGCGTGGATGCCGGCAGCAAGGTTGTTGGCCTATCGGCTAAAACTGAAAAGGAGGAACTTTATGTATCAGAGGCTACGCTTCGAAACGACATAGTGGGACTTCTTTCCGAACGCCGGCAGTACCGAAGGACCAGACGGAACCGTCTGAGATGCCGGGCACCAAGATGGCAAAACCGAAAGAAAACGAAAAAGGAAGGCTGGATCGCTCCGTCGATTCGGCACAAGGTTAATGGTCATAAAAAACTGATTAGCCAGGCACATGAGATTCTTCCTATCGCGAAAATCGTGGTAGAAGTCGCATCCTTTGATATCCAGAAGATCAGGAATCCTGAAATCTCGGGAGCTGAGTATCAACAAGGTGTACAAATGGGTTTTTGGAATATTAGGGAGTACGTGCTATGGCGAGACAATCACACCTGCCGTCACTGCAATGGAAAGAGTAAGGACAAAATTCTAAACGTACATCACAAAGAGAGCCGGCAGACCGGAGGCGACAGCCCCGGGAATCTGATCACTCTTTGCGAGACCTGCCACAAGCTTTACCATGCAGGAAAGATTATCCTGAATATTAAGAGGTTACCATCATATCGTGATGGCGCTTTTATGGGCATCATGCGATGGCGATTTTACCAAGAACTAAAAGAATCGTACCCCAATGTCAGCCTGACCTACGGATATATTACGAAGAACAGCCGCATCGAGAACAACATCGAAAAGACTCATGCCGCCGATGCCTACTGTATCGCGGGTAATCTGAACGCCAAGCGGCTGACGGATGTCTATCTTCAAAAGTTCGTGAGGCATAGTAACCGTAGTCTTTACAAAGCCAACCTGTTAAAAGGCGGCATCAGAAAGGCGAACAAAGCGCCTACCCTGGTCCATGGTTACAAACTATTTGACAAGGTCCACTTTTCCGGACAGGATTGTTTTATCTTTGGTCGCAGGGCTACCGGTTACTTTGATTTGAGACTTCTTGACGGTACGGTGATTCATCGTTCCACCAGTCACAAAAAGTTAAAACTTCTGAGTGCATCAAGCACAGTATTGATAGAAAGGAGAGAGCAAGGAGCGTGAAGGCCCATTAGGGCAATTCCTCCCCATGGCTAAAGCCAGGGGTTTCCTTGCCAAGTTATTAGATGAAACGAAAAACCATCACCCGGATCCTGCTGCTGGCCCTGGTCCTGATCCTGGCCGGAGCCACTGCCGCTTTTGGCGAAATCGACTACAGCCAGTGGGATTCCCAGTCGGCCTATCCCCAGGACGTGGTCAATACCAAATATTTCACTTCCGTGAAAGCCCTGACGGATAAAAAGGTCATCACCGGGGACACCGACGGGTTGTTCCACCCGGAAAAGAACATTACCAGAGCTGAATTTTCCGTTATGATGGCCAAAGCCACCAGCAATACGGCAGACCTGCTGAACCTGCAGAATCAGGAAATCTTCAAGGACATGACCGGTTACGCCTGGGCCAAGGGCTACATCAATGCCTGCTACAAAGCCGGCATCATCAAGGGTGTGGGGGAAGACCGCTTCGCCCCGGGAAATTCGGTGACCTATGTGGAGGTCATCGCCATGATCGCCCGGTCCAGAGGACTGGCGGCAGAAATTGAAATGTACGGCACCTGGCCACAGAACTACATCAACCACGCCCAGTTGTACAACATGGCCGGAACCGTGGAGATCACTGACTGGAATGCGCCGGCTACCAAAGGGGATGTGGCTATGCTGATGTACCGGAACATGGCCAGCCTGAAGCCGGTAACGAATTAATCGAAGTCAAGAAATAGTATAGGAGGGGAAGAAGGAATGAAGACGATGAAACGAACCATTTCACTGCTTTTGGTACTGCTGTTGCTCAGCACCGGAGCAGCTTTCGGAGCGGTGATCCCGACGGATGTGTCGGGGAGCACCTTTGAAGAAGCCATCACGACTTTAGTGGAAAAAGGAATCGTCACAGGAGATGTGGACGGTAAATTTTATCCCGACAGCAAGCTGACTCGGGCTCAGGCCTGCATCATGGTGGTCAAAGCCATGAATCCCCAAGAAGCTGAAATCAAGGGAACCGTCACCCAGCCGGTGGACAGCGGATTCTCTGATATGACCGGCTATGGCTGGGCAGAGGGCTACATCGCCTATGCCGTGAAAAAAGGGGTGGTCAATGGTTATCCTGATGGCACTTTCAAACCGGCTAATCCGGTGACCATGAACGAGATCACAGCCATGGTAGTCCGGGCTGCCGGATTCAAGGACAGTCAGCTGACCGGCACCTGGCCGGGAAAATATACGGATAAAGCCAATGAGTTAGGATTCTACAAAGATATCGTGACCATTCAGCTTTACCCCTTGGAAGTTTCCAAGGGTCTGACGGCCAAGATCCTTTTCAACGCTCTTGCTAAAATCGAAGCCGCCAATCCGCCGGCAGTGCCCGGCGGCGGAGGAGAGACTCCCTCCAATGTGCCGACCCTGGCCGGCAAAACCTTTGCTACCGGCAGTTTCAACAGCACCATGACCGAATTTGACGGCAAGAAGATTGCCTCTGATGCAGTAGTCCATGTTTACGGCAAGAAAGTGGATTACAAAAGCACCATGACCCTGAGCACCAAGGTATCCGATTTCCGAACAGACACGGTCTACAAGTATAAGAATGTGACCACACCTCTGTGGTACGCCATGAGCGGCGGTGAAATCACCGCCATGATCCTGCCTATGGATGTTGGCTTCTCCGGTAAAGTTTACGGAGTCATCAACGGCACCTCTGCCATGCTGAACGCCTCTGGCGATGCGGTAATCGCCGTGAAGACCCTGGTAGCCGGCAAGGAGATCACCTGGCTTGGGACGAAAGGACTAGCAGACTTTGAAGGGGCGGTATACTTGGATGGTTCCGTTATTCAAATGAATACCCGGGATGGACAGGTCCGAGAATTTATTCAATCAGAGGATTCTGAAACCGACTATTTTACGGAACTTACCAAGAAAACAGGATATACTTTCCGGAATATCTTCTGGGAAGAGGATGGCCTTGTACGATTGGATGATGCTAGCGGCGAACTGATTGCCATTAAAGACAATGCAGCAGTTTACGTTCTGTCTGATGATGAAGAGGAGTACACGGTCGGAAGTCATTCTTCCATCCGCGTGGACAAGGGAATCCGGGCTTACGATATAACAGAGGACGATGATTCTTCAGCAGATATTGTTGTTATTTGGAAATCTGAAAAGACAAGTAAAAAATAGGCAGATTAGACAATAAAGACGATTTGGAAGCAAGACCGGGATAAGATTTCCCGATTTTGCTTCCGTTTTTTATGCCAATTTCCTCATTGACATCCTTCCAGAAAAGGATATAATAAAAAGAGTAATTGGCATATGCCAATAAATGACGGCCCGGGTCTCCGGTGCGAATAACAGGAGGAAATCATGCCCAGACCAAGAAAATGGAGAAAAGTATGCTGCCTGCCGGAGCAGAATCTCTTCGGCCCTTTAAACACGACGATCCCTGAGGGAGAACCGGTGGTGATGACAGTGGAGGAGTATGAGACCATCCGTCTCATCGACTTGGAGGGATTGACCCAGGAAGAGTGTGCGGAGCGGATGCATGTGGCCAGAGCCACGGTGCAGAAAATTTACAACGATGCCAGAAAGAAACTGGCCATCTCCCTGGTGGAGGGGAGCCTGCTGAAAATCGAAGGCGGCGACTATAAGCTATATGATGAAGAGGATGCCGATTACGGCTGCCGGCGATGCCGCCGAGGGCGATGCCGGGAAGCGGCAGGAGGAAAGGAGTACGGGAATGATCGTGATGATACCGGTTGTGAATGACAACGCTAGCACCCAAGTGGCGGCAAACTTCGGTAGAGCCTCCTATTTCATGCTGAGGGACACTGCTACAGGGGCTATGGAATTCGTGAAAAACTCGGCGGCGGATAGCCCGGGCGGGGCTGGAATAAAAGCGGCTCAGATAGTAGTGGATCACAGCCCGGGAGCCCTTTTAGTGCCCCAATGCGGTCAGAATGCGGCAGATGTTATCCGTGGAGCCGGCATCCCCATGTACCAGACTCAGGGATTTGACCTGGATAAGAATCTGGAGGCTCTGATTCGCGGAGAGCTGGAGGTTCTGACGGAAATCCATTCCGGTTTCCATGACCATGGAGCGGTAAAATGAAGGTAGCGGTATTAAGCGGTAAAGGAGGAACCGGCAAGACGATGGTTTCTGTTAATCTGGCCTCCGTTTCCGGATGCGCGGCCTACGTGGATTGCGATGTAGAAGAACCCAACGGCCATCTGTTCTTTCGACCGACGAACCAGGAAGAAGAATCCATCATGGTCCGAAGCCCCAAAGTCAACGACGACCTATGCAGTGGATGCCGGAAATGTGTGGAGTTCTGCCGCTTCAATGCCCTGGCCTATGTGGGTGGTAAACTGCTGATCTTTGACGACCTTTGTCATTCCTGCGGCGGATGCTTGCTGGTGTGCCCGGAAAAAGCGCTGACGGAAGTGGAAAAGCCCATGGGCAAGGTGCAAGTGGGCAGTTCTGCCGGAGTGGAAGTATTGACCGGGATCCTGAACCTGGGAGAAGCTTCCGGAATCCCCATTATCCACCGTCTGCTGAAAAAAGGCCAAAATCTGGAAGATCAGGGACGGGAAATCTTTGTGGACTGTCCACCGGGAACGGCTTGCATCGTCATGGAGAGCATCCAGGATGCCGATTACTGTTTGCTGGTAGCGGAACCTTCGGTTTTCGGCGCCCATAATCTGGCTATGGTTCATGAATTAGTGACTTTGCTTCAAAAACCCTGTGGGGTGGTGCTCAATAAAGAGATGGGGGAAGAAAACCCTTCCAGGGACTATTGCCTGGAAAAGAATCTCCCTATTCTTGGAGAGATCCCCTTCGACAACCGGCTGGGTTCCTTGAATTCCATGGGGACCATCGCCGCCAGGGTCCAGGACAACTACCGACAATGGTTTGACTCCTTGCTGGAAACCATCAGAAAGGAGGTTGGCCATGAAAAAATTACTCATCCTCAGCGGTAAGGGAGGAACGGGGAAAACCACCCTGGCCAGCGCCTTTATACGGCTTTCCAGTGCCAGAAGATACGCGGATTGCGATGTGGATTCCCCCAACCTCCATCTGGTTCTGTCCCAGGACATGGAGCCGGTGATTCAGGATTTTTACGGTCTGGACAAGGCATGGATCAATCCGGATCTCTGCACCAATTGCGGGTTGTGCCGGGAACACTGCCGGTTTGATGCCATCCGTTCGGATCCCATTCACCGGGTGGATCCGTATGGCTGTGAAGGATGCTCCGTTTGTCAGATAGTGTGCCCGGCCTCGGCGATTACCATGATGCCAGCAGCAGCCGGTGTGCTCATGCGGTATGAGAACCACCACCTCTTTTCCACCGCCCGGCTGAACATGGGAAGCGGCAATTCGGGAAAGCTGGTGACGGAGGTGAAAAAGCAACTGGGGAACGACCTGGACGATACAGAGCTGGCCATCATTGACGGATCTCCGGGTATCGGATGTCCGGTCATTGCTTCCATCAGCGGGGTGGATTTGGTCTTGGTGGTGGCAGAGCCTACCGTCTCCGGAATCAGCGACATGGAGCGAATCCTGGAAACGGCTAAAATCTTCCGAACCCCTACGGCGGTCTGCGTCAATAAATATGATGTGAATCAGGCCAATACGGAGAAAATCGAGGGGCATTGCCGAAGCCGGAAGATTCCCTATCTGGGTCGGATTCCTTACGACCCTAAAGCTGTAATGGCTACCAACCAGGGGAAAACCATCGTGGACCTGCCTTGCCCTTCAGGACAGGAAACAGAACGGGTTTTCTATAAGCTTCTGAAATTGATTTTTCAGGGAAAGGCGGGGTGAACAATATGATCGTCAAATGCCTGATGGACAACGAAGCCTCTTCCGGAGAATTCCTCACAGAGCACGGATTAAGCCTATACATCGAGACCCGGGACCATAAGATTCTTTTTGATACAGGAGCATCCCCGGCCTTCGCCGAGAATGCCGAAAAGATGGGGGTAGACCTGGCTCAGGTGGACATAGCGGTTCTTTCCCACGGTCATTATGATCATACGGGCGGCCTTGCGACCTTTCTGAAGCTGAATTCCCAGGCAGACATTTACGTCAGCCGTCACGCCTTCGCTCCCTTCATGGCTCTTCGGGAGGGGGACCGGTTGGAACCCATCGGAATGCCGGATACTCCGGAGGTGGAAGAAATCCGGGAAAGACTTTTGGAGGGCCATCGGATTCCTAAAACCAGCCGTTTCCGTCTGACCGAGGGAGAAACCATCCTTGATGAAGGCATGGTTCTGTTTTCTGAACCGGAAGGGGACTGTTTCTGGCCGGAGGGAAACCATCGGCTTTTCGAGGCGCCGGATGAGCCGGGGGAGGATCTGCGGGAAGATTCTTTCCGCCACGAACAGAACCTGCTGATTCGGGAAGGAGGCTATTCCCTCCTCCTGGTTGGGTGTGCCCACCGGGGCATCGTCAACATCCTTCAGCAGTGCCGATCTTCTGGCTACGGAATGCCCGACTGGGTCATCGGAGGCTTTCATTTCCACAACCGGGCTGCGGGAACCAGTGAAGAGCAAGATCGGATCCGCCGAATCGGAAACATCCTGATGGCCACGGAAGCCCAATTTTTTACCGGCCACTGTACGGGAAAGGAAGCTTTCCGGGTATTAAAAAAAATGATGAAAAATCAAATCGACTATCTGGATGCCGGGCGCACGTTGGTGCTTCCCGGGGATCCGGTTCAAATCTAAAAAAGGAGACAAGAAAGAATGAGTCAAGATTGCAACAACAACTGTGGTTCCTGCAGCCAGTCCTGCGAAGATCGTACTGCCCCCCAGGGGATTCCTCACGAGCAGCTTCATCCTGCAAGCAGCGTGAAGAAGGTCGTCGCCGTAGTCAGCGGAAAGGGTGGAGTGGGAAAATCTTCCGTTACCTCCATGCTGGCCATTACCAGTCAGCGGAAGGGCTTTAAAACCGCTATTCTAGACGCGGATATTACCGGGCCCTCCATCCCCAAAGCCTTCGGGATTAGTGAAAAGGCTTATTCCACAGAGGATGGCCTGCTGCCCGTAAAGACGAAAACCGGCATCGATGTGATGTCTATCAATCTGCTCTTGGAAAATGATACGGATCCGGTGGTCTGGCGGGGGCCTCTCATCGGCGGCGCTGTTAAGCAGTTCTGGACCGACGTGATTTGGGAAGACGAAGATTATATGTTCATCGACATGCCTCCGGGAACCGGAGATGTGACCCTTACTGTATTTCAGTCCCTGAAGATTGACGGCATCGTGGTAGTGACCTCGCCCCAGGATTTGGTATCCATGATCGTGACCAAGGTGGTCAAGATGGCAGAAATGATGGATGTTCCTATTCTGGGAATCGTGGAAAATATGTCTTTCTTTAAATGCCCCGACTGCGGAAGTGAGCACCGGATCTTCGGAGAAAGCAAGCTGGAAAAAATTGCCGGGGAATACGGCCTGAAGATTCTGGCCCGGCTGCCGTTGGATTCATCCATTGCAGAGGCCTGTGACAGCGGAACGATTGAAAGCTTTACGGGAGACTGGTTTGACGGTGTCCTGGAGCAGTTATAAATTAGGAGGAATACTATGATTATTGCAGTAGCCAGCGAAAAAGAACAAATTACGGGCCATTTCGGCCATTGCCGAAACTTCAACCTGTTTACGGTGGAAGGGGGGCAGATCGTCTCGGAGGTTTCCATCGACAGCCCCGGCCATGAGCACGGAGACCTGCCGGCATTTTTAAAGGAATATAACGTGGATGTGCTGATTTCCGGTGGGATGGGCCCCGGAGCCTTTAACCGGCTCAATGAAGTGGGCATCATTCCGGTGGTTGGCGGAACTGGCCTGGCTAAAGATGTGGCGACCGATTATGCCGCTGGCAGATTGGTCAGTGGCGCAGCTTCCTGCGGTGGCCACCACGGAGGACATCATCATGGAAACTAATCAGGCGCTGGAACAGCGGGATCAGCTGATCATCGAGGCAAGAAATGCAGCAGGAAACTATTTCAAGGAAGGAAACAATTGTGCAGAAGCGATTTTTAAAGCCTTTCAGCCCCATCTTGCACCGGACATGGATCCAGACCTGGTTCGGCTGGTCACAGGCTTCGGAAGCGGAGTAGGAGAGGCCGGTTGTATGTGTGGTGCTCTGACTGGCTCCATCGTTGCCATCAACATGGTCAAGGGACGGACCTCCAAGGAGGAAAGCCGTCAGGAGGCCTATGATTATGCCAAGGAATTCCACGATCGGTTCCAGGAGAAATTTGGGGTCACCTGCTGCAGAGCGCTGAATCCCCATCCCTTTGAGACTCGGGAGCATCTGACCAATTGTCTGAAAATCACCGGCAACACGGGGAAACTCCTGATGGAGTTCCTGCTGGAAAAGGAGCTGTATCAGCCAGAGACGAAATAGCTGAAAAAAGAATATGGAAATAAGAAGGAGCAGCCTGGATAAAAATCCGGGACTGCTCCTTTTAAATCTGATTGCCAGGTGAAACACTCCCTACATAAACAGCAGCAAACTTACTGCCATCAGGACCATTCCTCCCACCAGGCCGTAAATGGACAGATGATGCTCTCCATATTCCCGGGCAGAGGGGAGGAGTTCGTCAATGGAGATAAAGACCATGATGCCGGCCACCAGGGCAAAGATGATGCCAAAGAGGGTATCGCTTAAAAAAGGCATCAGAAGCAGGTAGCCGATGAGGGCCCCAAGAGGTTCTGCCAAGCCGGACAAGAGGGAATAGACGAAGGCTTTCTTCCGGCTGCCGGTGGCGTAGTAAATGGGGACGGAAACCGCTACTCCCTCCGGGATGTTGTGGAGGGCGATGGCAATGGCGATGGAAATGGCTACTGCCGGTTCCTGAAGAGCGGAGATGAAGGTGGCCAGACCTTCGGGAAAGTTGTGGATTCCGATGGCCAGGGCGGTAAAGACCCCCATGCGAAGCAGCTTGTGATTTTTAGCGGCTTCGTCATACTTTTCCTTCATGCACATGTGATGGCTGCATTCCTCCATCCCCTCGCTCATTTCCTCTACCGAATGGAGCTCGTGGGGATTTTCGTCTTGCGGAATCAGCTTGTCGATGAGACCGATCAGAAGCATTCCCCCGAAGAAGCTGACGGCGGCCACCCACCCTCCTGTCGTTTCCCCCAGAGCATTTCCCAGGGTGTGGATGGCTTTCTGGTAAATTTCCACCATGGAAACATAAATCATGACTCCGGCAGAAAAGCCCAGGCTGATAGCCAGGAAACGGGCGTTGGTTTTATTGGTAAAGAAGGCCAGCAGGCTGCCGATCCCGGTACTGAGCCCGGCAAACAAAGTCAGTAAAAAAGCAAATAATAAGTTGTCCAAAAGGGACCTCCTCAATTTCGGGATGATATTTTTTCCAGTCTATGATATATTATACTCAATTAAACCACCATTTACACAGATAAAATCAAACTTCTGGAGGAAATATCATGAAACTCATCATCACAGCGGGAGGCACCACAGAAAGGATAGACGATGTCCGGGCCATCACCAACATGTCCACGGGACGGCTTGGCAAAATCATCGGGGAGGCTTTCCTGAAGGAATACGGAAGCCGGATCGATACCCTGTATTATCTCCACGGAAGCCGGGCGGAAGTGCCGGAGGGACCCAATGTGGTTCCGGTACCCATCGGCGGCGTGTCGGATCTGGAGAAAAACCTCAAGGAGATTCTGGAACGGGAACGGATCGACGGGGTAATCCATGCCATGGCCGTCAGCGACTATACGGTTCGGGAAGTCACCACCCTCCAGGATCTGAAGGAAGGGAAGAGCCTGGATTCGGCGAAAAAAATCAGTTCTGAAATCGAGGATCTGGTGATTCTGCTGAAAAAGACCCCCAAGGTGATTTCTTCCATCAAGAAATGGAGTCCGGAAACCCTTCTGGTGGGCTTCAAGCTGCTCAGTGGCGTTCCCCGGGAGGAACTGATTGCCGTAGCCCACAATCTCCTTTTGAAAAATGGCTGCACTTTTGTTCTGGCCAATGATCTGACGGAAATCAAAGGGGATGCCCATCCCGGTTATCTGGTTCACGAAGATAAAAGCTACGATGAAATGGGAACCAAGGAAGAGATTGCAAGGACCATCAGTCACCGGGTAATGGAAGAACTGGGAGGAATGCAGGGATGAAAAACATATTACTGGGAGTAACCGGCAGCGTCGCTGTCTATAAAGCAGCGGATTTGGCCAATCAGCTGACTAAACTGGGATACAGCGTGGATGTCATTATGACGGAAAGCGCCCAAAAATTCGTGACCCCCCTGACTTTTCAGTCGGTGACCCACAACAAAGTCTACATCGACATGTTCGATGAAATCACCCCCAGCGAAGTGAAGCACATCTCTCTGGCCAAGAAAGCGGACCTGTGCCTGATCGCTCCGGCCACCGCCAACATCATCGGGAAGCTGGCTGGAGGAATCGCCGATGATTTCCTTTCTACCGTCATGATGGCGGTCAAGGACAAACCCATTTACCTGGCTCCGGCCATGAACACCAACATGTACGAAAATCCAGCCCTGCAGGAAAATCTGGAAAAGCTGAAAAGCCGAGGATTCCGGATCATCGAGCCCAGAGAATCTTTGTTGGCCTGCGGAGATTTGGGAAAGGGTGCCATGGAGGAACCGGCGGAGATCATAGCCAGAATCAAGGAAGAACTTTAAGAACGAAACTTTCACCCGAACTTTTGCTATTCAGGAACAACTTCCATACACATAAAATCCCGCTATGAAAGCTACAGGCTGCAGTTTTCATAGCGGGATTTTTTATCGAATCAGATTACTTGCGGGTGATTAAACCCACACCATTGCAGGTATTAATTGTCCTGCAGATCCTGGCCACCCTTGATGGTCCGGTAGATTTTGTCCAGCTTGGAGGGGTCGATGACCTTGCCGTCCAGGGTTACGTGGATGCCTTCTCCCGGATGATTTTCCTTCAGCCGGATGGTTCGCACCTTGGCGAAGGCATCTTTTTTCTGTTTGATAATCCGGTTTTTCGTAGCCTCAAACAGTTCTCTGGAGCCTTGAGCTGCACATTTATCACAGATACAGATTTCAAACTCCCGGGTGATGAAGGCGGAATCGCTCTTTCGCACTACGTTTCTGCCCAGGGTATCCCCCTTGACCGGCGCATAGTGGGTGTGAAGCAGCTGGTGGGCAAGGTGGGAGTTGGCTTCTCCGAAGAAATCCTTGTACAGTTTGACGATATCCGGATTGTCCTGGGATTTTCGATACTTGGATCCCTTATCTGCGTCAATGATGACCTGTCCTCGCTGTTCCAATGTACCGATCTTTTCCGGTACCGGATGTCCGGCGCCGGAGATGCAGCCTCCCGGACAGGCCATGATTTCAATCAGGTCATAGCCGATTTCTTCTCCGTTGACCATTTTCTGCAGGATGGGTTCCGCATTGTTGAGGCCGCTGATAACAGCTACCCGAACTTTCATGCCGTTGGCTTCGATGGTGGTTTCCTTGACTCCGTCAAAACCACGGATTTCGGTAAAGTCCACGTGCTGGCCCAAAGGTACGCCGGACAGTTTTTCCACTGCCAGCCGCAGGGCAGCTTCTGCCACTCCTCCCGAGTTGCCGAAGAGGATGCCGGCTCCCGTACCGATCTTGTAGGGATCATCGTATTCCTGGATAGTGATATCGGATTTTTCGATTCCCTTTAATTCCATCATTTCCAGAAGTTCCAGGGAGTTGAGGACTGCGTCTACATCGGGCACGCCGTCGGGGGCAAATTCGGGCCTCTTGGCCTCATATTTTTTAGCAATACAGGGAACGATGGATACCACGAAGAGATCCTTTTTATCGATTCCCGACAGTTTAGCATAATGGCTCTTAATGGTGGCGCCCATCATCATCTGGGGAGATTTGCAGGATGACAGATTGGGAATCAGTTCCGGATATCGTCTTTCCACAAAGTTGACCCAGCCCGGGCAGCAGGAGGTGAACTGAGGCATGACTCCGCCATTGGTGACTCGGCCCAGGAACTCGTTGGTTTCCTCCAGAATCGTCAGGTCCGCGGAGAAGGCGTTGTCGAAGACCCGGTCAAAGCCCAGTTTCTTAAGCATGCCGGCCATAAAGGGGGTGGATTCGTCGGCAGTCAGGTCGTAATGTTCGGCCACGATGGCTCGAACGGCCGGTGCCAGGAAGCCAACCACGGTCTTGGTAGGATCATTGAGGGCCGAGAATACTTCTGCTTTTTCGCTTCGGTAACGAAGAGCACCGCAGGGACAGGCGTTGACGCAGTGACCGCAGCTGATGCAATCCGTCTCCTTCAGGGGCAGCCCGCTCTTGGTCCCTACCAGCTGTCGTCCGTTTTTGATGTAGAAGGTCAGGATGTCCGGCCCTTCCACCTCGGCGCAGGCGGCGATGCAGCGGCCACAGGATATACACTTGTTGTGATCCCGCACGATGAAGGGATGGTCCTCCACGATGGGGAAGTAGGGTCGGTCGTGGACCGGCTGTTTAAAGGCCACTTCGTGTTCGCTGGCCGTTTCTCTCAGGTGGCAGTCGTATCGCTCTTTACAGCCGCATTGGAGACATCGGTTGGCTTCTTCCATGGCTGCTTCCCGGGAAAGACCCAGTTCCACTTCCATGTAGCTCTTCTTTCTGGTTTCCGGATCGATGGCCGGCATTTCAGCCCGCTTGATCTTGGGCATTTCTTCGAATTCCCACCTTGGCAGGTCTTCCAGAGTTCCCCGGCTGCAGCTGTAATCCTGGGCATGAGGCTTCACATAGCCCTTTTCCAGGTAGCAATCCATGGATTCCGCTGCGTGACGTCCGGCAGCGATGGCCTGGATGACGGTAGCCGGTCCGGTGACGCAGTCGCCGCCGGCGAAGATTTTCGGTTCAGAGGTTTCAAAGGTCTTGCCGTTGATGTCCACATCTCCCCAATTATTGAGCCGGACGGGCAGGTCGTTGTACAGGAACCGGGTATCGGTGCTCTGACCGATGGCCCCGATGACAGTGTCGGTTTCGATGATGGTTTCGCTGCCTTCAATGGGAATAGGCCTTCTTCTGCCGGATCGGTCCGGTTCCCCCAGTTCCATTTTGATGCAGTGGATCAGCTTCTTGTCTCCCTTGGGTTCGATTTTTTCGGGAGAAATCTGGAACACCATTTTGACCCCTTCCTGGAGGGCTTCTTCGATTTCGTAGGGCTCTGCCGGCATTTCTTCCCGGCTTCTTCGGTAGAGGATGGTTACGTTTTCAGCACCGCTTCGCAGAGCGGTTCGGGAACAGTCGATGGCGGTATTGCCGCCTCCGATGACGACTACATTTTTGCCAGTCTTGGTATCCAGCCCCTTGGTGGTCTGCTCCAGATACTGGATGCCCATCCAGACTCCTTCGAACTGAATCGGCGTGGCACCCCAGGAACCGATGGCCAGATAGACCGCATCAAAATCCTTTTGCAGGTCGGCCAGCATGATATGAGTCCCCACTGCTTTTCCGGTGATGATCTTGACCCCCAGATTGCGGATCAGGGTGATTTCCGCGTCTAAAGTGGCCTTGGGCAGACGATACTCCGGAATGCCGTATCGCATCATACCGCCGGCATGGGGCTGACGCTCGAAGATGGTGACGTCGTGACCGTTGATGGCACTGTAATAGGCAGCGGATAAACCGGAAGGGCCGGCTCCGATGATGGCTATTTTTTTGCCGGAAGCCGGCTTCATCTTCGGGGCGAAGGGTGCCAGGGAGTCGATGTCCAGGTCAGCCACGAACCGCTTGACGTAGTTGATGGCTACCGGGGTGTCGATCAGGTTCCTGCGGCATTCGGCTTCGCAGGGATGGGGGCATACCCGGCCGCACACCACCGGGAAAGGATTGGTTTCCTTAATGGTCTTCAGGGCGTCGGTAAAGTTGCCGGCCTGAGCATGGCGCAGATATTTCTGGATGTCCACATTGGCCGGGCAGGTATTGACACAAGGGGCTACGCAGTCCGCATTGTGGTCGGACAGCAGCTGCTCCAGGCGGATTTTTCGATAATCTTTCAGTTTCTGGCTGTTGGTGGTAATCACCATGCCTTCTTTAATCGGAGTCTGACAGGACTTGACTTCGACCTTGTCTTCTCCCTCTCCCAGCTCGACTACGCAGAGGCCGCAGTTTCCGTTAGCCCTATCCAGACGGATATCGTAGCAAAGATGAGGAACATGGACGTCCTCCTGAGTAAGGGCTTGGAGAATGGTCAGTTCGTCATAGACCTCCAGTTCCCTTCCGTTGACATTCACCTTGATTCGTTTGTTTTTCGAAATTGATTTCATTTGAAGTGATCCTCCTTTAAAGATGCCTTGCTAAATGATCGAATTTTCTGCTTGAACTAAGGGAGATTGATAAAAATTTGCTAAATTAAATTTATCACATAGCCGCAGGAATCACAAATGTTTTGTGCTCAATTTTCTATGAAATTTCAAGGTTCGGGGGGTTTTTTGTATTGGGACCGGTTACATTTTTCGGCAGAAAAAATTAACCTTCAATATTCGATTTTATTCGACATTTTACGGGTTTGCCGGACAATTCGTAAATGGAATGGGAAAGCTTACGGGCGTCGGAAAGGTCATGGGTCACCAGAATCACCGTTTTCCCCGATTCCTCCCAGGACTTGGCCAGCTTTGGGAGCACTTCATTTTTCAGAGCCTCGTCCATCCCCTTAAAGGGTTCATCCAGGATCATGATATCCCCGTCATAGGCCAGAGCCCTGCCGATGGCCACCCGTCTTTGCATGCCGCCGCTCAGTTCCTCCGGCATCATGCTCCGGGTTTCCGGAATGTTCAGCAGCGTCAGGACCTGGGTAACCCGCTCTTTGGCTTGGTCTGTTGTAAGGAAGGCTCTTAGCACCAGTTCCAGGTTTTCAGATACGGTCAGCCAAGGGAGAAGCCGGTCTTCCTGAAAAACAAAGGAAATCCGCTTTCCGCTCAATCCGGAAATGGTTCCCTTTTCATAGGATTCCAGCCCGGCCAGCATCCGAAGCAGCGTAGTCTTGCCGCAGCCCGATGGCCCCAGGAGCACGGTGACTTGCCCTTCCGGGAAGGAAAGGCTGAAATTTTCGTAAATATATTCTTTCTTATATTTCTTATAGATTCCCTGGATTTCAATCATGATGATGCCTCCTTCTGCCCCGGAACAAGAGCCTTTTCACGATTTTTTCGAAGATTACGCTGAGGGAGACGATGGCGATGATCCAGGCAAAGAGGGCCTCTGTTTCCAAGTAGACCTTAGCATTGAGAAGGTTGTAGCCCATGGAAAATTTGGGGCTGGAAAGCACTTCGGCAGCTACCACGGTTTTCCAGGAAAGACCGGTGATCAGACTAAGGGCCGACTTGATGTGGGGAGAAACAAAGGGTAGGTAGATATACCGGATTTTATCCTTATGGCGGATATGATACACCTGACTCATCTCAATGGTTTCCCGGCTGAGGCTTTCCAGGCCGGAAAGGACGTTGGTGTAGACCACGGGGTAGCACATAAGAAAGCAGACAAAGATGGGGACATTTCCGGAAGCCAGCCAGAGCAGGGCAAAAATAATCACCGCCATGACCGGTGTGGATTTCAGGACTTGTACCGCAAAACTCAGGATATCCTTGACCAGCGGAATCAGGTAAGCAGCTACGGCAGTAATCAGCCCGCTGGCGAAAGAGATGAGGATGCCCAGGATGACCCGGACCATGGTGGCAGAGACATCCAGATAGAACTCCTTGGTCAGGATCAGCTGGAACAGAGTCTGGAAGGTGTGGACCGGCGAGGGAAGGACCACGTCCTTTCCTACTCCCCAGTAGGCCAGTTGCCAGAGAAGGAGCCAGAACAGGACAATAAGGGCCCTTTTAAAAGGACCCTTGCTTGATTCCAATGGGTTTCCAGAAGATTTACTGCTCCGGAGAATAGTAGAAGGCTTCATCGGGCATTTTCCCTCCTATAGATTTGGGATTCATGGCACTGATGATGGTAAAAAAGGCTTCCAGGTCGGCTTTGCCTTCCTGGGCAGGCACGTACACGATGTTGCAGAAGGGAATGGCTTTTTCTGCTACTTTAGCATCGGCAATGATCCCGTGCTTGGCCACCAGCAATGAAGCGGCTGCCGGGTCGGCGTTGACTGCTTCCACGGAAGCTTCGTAATCAGCCAGGAACACAGTCAGGTCGGCTGCCCGGTTTTCCACAAAGGATTTCTGGGCCACCAGGACTCCCATGGGCAGAGCCGCATCGGTGGCCTTTTCCCATTCCTCATCCAGGTTTAGGGGTACCCGAACCGTGTCTTTCTTTGCCGTGACTACGGTAGCGAAGGGCTGGGGCAGCATGCCGATGGTCCCCTCCTGGGCGGCCACCGTGGTAGCCACGTCGGAATGGTTCATCAGCCAGTTGATGGTCACGTCAGCAGCAGGGTCCATGCCGGCTGCGGTAAGAATCTGGTTCAGGATGTACTCCGGTGTCCCGCCTTTTCCGCTGGCCTGAATGGTCTTGCCCTTCAGGTCTTCCAGGCTGGTGATGGTTTCACCGTTTTCAACGATATATAAGGTTCCCAGGGTGTTGGTGGCCAGAAGGACGATTTCTCCCTCTAATTTGTTGTATAGGGTGGCCGCCAGGTTGGAAGGCAGGGCTGCGATTTCCAGTTCGCCGCTGATGACTTTCGCGGCCACTTCATCGGGGGACTGGAATACGGATATCTGGTACTGGGAAGGATCCTCCATCAGATCCACCATGCCGATTCCTGTGGGTCCACTCAGGGTTCCGATCAAAAGGGGTTCGGTAATCACGTGGGGAGTTTCTTCCGGTACAGGGGGTTCCTCCGAGGTGGTCCCGCAACCGGTCATCAGGGTCGATGCCACCATCAGCAACACCAGTAAGCCGATGAAAGCCCTCCTCTTGAGGGTTTTCTTTTCTTTCATGACGCCAACGGCACCTGCCATTTTTTTCATTGTCTGTTCCTCCTGCTTTGCATCAAAGGGTTTTTCTATATGTTATCCGCTTAACAAGGAATCTTCAACACTTAATTGGTGGATTTGGTGAAAAAATTTATTATCGGAACATCCATCTTATTGCGGGGGTGCCTGGTTTTCAGAATCTCCCGCTTTTTGTCGTCGCTGGTGTGGAGGTAGATCTGGGTGGTGAGGATGCTGCTGTGACCCAGGAACTCCTGGATATACTTGATATCAGCTCCCTCCTCCAGCAAAAGGGAGGCAAAGGTGTGACGAAAGGTGTGGGGAGAGACATGACGTCGGAGAGCGGCCTGCTCCACGTAATACCGGACGCTGTTTCGGACTCCGTGGGGCTCTAAAGGAGCCCCGTATTTATTCAGAAAGATGAAATCCTCTGGGTTGCCAGGGCCGGGCCGGATTTCCAGATACCGATCCAGAGCTTGCCGGGGTTCTTCTCCTGGGATGAAAAGGACCCGGTCCCGCGAACCCTTGCCGTGGATCAGCAGAGAATGCTCCTCCCGGTCGTAATCCCGGAAGGTCAGACCGCAAAGCTCACTGACCCGAATGCCGCAGGCAAAGAGAAGCTCCATGATGGCGATATCCCGGAGGATCCCCTTTTCCTCGATGGGTGACCGGCCCCTCCGGCTGTAGGCAGCCTGAAGGAGCAGTTCCATTTCCGGCAGGGACAGGGACACGGGCCGGCGCTGGGGATCCCGGAGCTTCAGGCGAAACCGGTCAAAGGGATTTTTGTCCAGCAGTTCTTCGTATTCCAGGTAGGACGTAAAGGCCATCAGACAGGCAAAATGCCGCCGGATGGTTTTTTTCTTTAGGCGGTCCACCCCGTGGTCCAGGTAGCCCTCCAGGGTTTCTTTCCGGATATCGCTGATATCCGGGGATTGGATTCCCGATGCCTCCAGATAGAGGGAAAAGCATCGCAGGTCGTTTCGGTAAGCCCGGAGGGTGTGATCGGAAAGCCGCCGGTTGGACCGGCAGTATCTCAGAAATTCCTGGCAGTGATGCCAATAGGGAGAGGGCAGAGGTTCCTGCCAGGCTTCAGGACCGGGAGGCAATCCGGGATGAAAGTTCTGTAAAAAATCTTCCGGAATCCGGCCTTCCCGGTGGAGGAACCGGCAGAGGGCTCGGAGGGTGGTGAAACGTTTCTTGATGGTGTCCTTCTGCTCCCGGGCCTGGTCGCGAAGATGCTCGTTGTATATTTCAAAGAAGCCCCTGGAAAGCTGTTCTGGTGTCAGGACAGGAGGAGCCTGCTCCCGGCAAAAGGTCAGAAAACCGTTCAGGTTGTACCGGTACTTGGTGATGGTGGAAGGAGAGAGGGGCAGCTTGGGGCATTCCTTTCGGATAAAGTCCCGGCAGGCCTGATCCAGGGATTCGGGAAAGGCACTAGGAATCGTCATGGATTTTCTTCCTCTCTTTGGTCCGGGCGGATCCGGCTTCTTGGGTGATATTCCCGGAGAACCGCCTTCTTCCGCTGATGGGTGGTGTGCAGGTACTGCTGGGTGATCTTCAGGGAGCCGTGACCTAAAAATTCCTGGATGTATTTGATGTCCACCCCTTCCTCCAGCAGCAGGGAGGCAAAGGTATGGCGGAGGGTGTGGGGTGTGACCGGCTTGGTGATTCCCGCTTCTTGGGCCTGATTCTTCAGCAGGATTCGGACCCATCCCCCTTGAAGAGGATAGCGGCCCCTTCTCAGCAGAAGCAGATCGGTCGATTCGGGAGGAGGCGGGATCAGGGAGAGGTACCGGTCCAGCAGTTCCTTCAGCGGGGGATAGGCCAAGATCATGGTCCGGTCCTTGCTGCCTTTCCCCTTGATGTCAAAGAGGCCGGTATCCTCATGATAAGAAGAGCGGGGCAGGAGGCACAGCTCGCTGACCCGGAGGCCGAAATAAAAGAGAAGCTCGGGAATCAGCCGCTTCAGCAAACGGTCTTCCTCCGTATCTGCCCGGGACCGGGCAGCCACCTGCAGGATAGCCTCCATTTCCATCTGGGTCAGGGACTGGATCACCCGGACTGGCTGCCGCAGCCGGAGGCGGAATTTCCGGAAGGGATTCGGAAAGTCCTCCTGCTCCGTTTCCAGGTAATAGAAGAATACCCGGATATCGGTAAAAATGTTCCGGATGGTGGATACCTGATAGCGATCCTGAATGTGGGCCAGAAAATCATCCAGATCCCGCCGCCGGATCTGGCGCCAAGAGGCAGGAGGATTGGGCCGACTCTCCAGAAATTTCAGGAAATGACGGAGGGACAGCTGATAGCTGAGGATGGTCCCCTTGGCCAATTGCCGGTTGGAACGGCAGTGATGAATGTACTTTTCCGTATCCCGATACAAAAGCTCCATTGCACTTTCTCCCCAGTGATGTAATAATAGGGATAGATATTTTATGTGTGTCTGTATAAGATAACACAAAATCAATTAAATGTAAATAAATGGAAATTAATAAAACATGAACGACCCCAAAAACCTAAAAGAAACCCGCTTTTTACGAAACAAATACTGGATAAGCATCGGCCTTCTGGTTTTGCTTTTTATGCTGAATCAGATGCTGGTCCAGCATTCTACGAGCCTGCTGCAGGAAAATGCCCAGTTGATTCAATTAGCGGGAAAACAGCAAGTGTACAGCCAGCAGATCCCAAAGGCAGCCATGGCTGTCTCTCAAGCAGAAACAAAGGAAGCAGAAACACGATACCGAAATGAACTGATTGATTCTTTACAGAAATGGGAAGAAAATCAGAGACGCCTTCAATCGGAATATGGTTCGATTAAGTCGATTTTTAATCTGGAAAGTCAGCTTCCTTTGCGGTACCGGGAGATTCAAACTTTTTTTGCAACAATGGATCATGCGGGCTGGCAGATTGTGAATATCATTGACTCCCAAAAGACGGAAGAAACGAAAGAAAAAGATCTGAAGAACCAGCTGCATATCCTTCAAATCAATGAACCCCTATTGCGTTTGGGAATGGAGCGTGTTACGGATCAATATGGCTTAGAGACCAGTGCCGTCCTATTGGGGACCCAGCGGCTGGCAAGCGGAGCTGTCGCGGCCTCTTTCTTTGTAATCCTAATGGTCTCCCTGTTTGTTTTTAATCCAGCGTTGGATGAACTGGAAAGAAAAATACGGGAGATGAGAGAAACTCAGAATAACCTGGAAGCTCTATTCCTGACAGCGCCAAGCCCAATGATCCTAATGCGGAAAAGGGATAACCGCGTATTGATGACCAATCGACAGGCTCATGAATTGTTCGGGATGGTCCGGGGAGCGGAAACGGAATTGAATCTCAACTGCATGCAGATGCGGGAAACACCGGATGAACCCTTGATCGACCACCTTTTGAAAGAGGAGGGGATGGAGGGGGTAGAAACAATTTTGTTCCGGGGAGATGGGGAACAGCTGCACTTTCATCTGTCCTCCAGCACCATCCGTTATCAGGGAGAAAAAACCCTGATCATCGGACTTATGGATATTACCAGCTTGAAAAAGACCAAAGAGATTCTGAAGAGACATGCGTCAACAGACTATATGACCGGGCTGCTCAACAAGCAGTACGGGCTGCAATCACTAAGGGATAAGCTGGAAAAATCCAGAAAAGAACAGTACTCGATTGCCGTATTTTTCATGGACATCGACCACCTGAAGCTGGTCAACGACCGATACGGGCATGAGGAGGGCGACGATTACATCAAGAAAATGGCGGAGCTTCTTCTCCGGAATACGGGTATGAATGATGTGGTATTCCGATATGGCGGCGACGAAATGGTGGCAGTTCTGGAAGACTGCGGTAGACCTTGCGGGGAAAAAGTCTTGAAGAGGATGGAAAGAAGCCTGGAGCAGCTGGCGGAAAAAGCAGAAAAGCCCTATTCCCTTCACGCCAGCATGGGCTTTGTCGTTTCAGAGGAAGTGCCGGATGCCAATGGGGAGCAGTTGCTGGCCTTGGCTGACCAGGCCATGTATGAGAACAAAAAACGGTATAAGAAAGCTCTCGGGGAAGATGCTCCGGAGCTTCGGTGAAGAAAGGAGAAAGACCATGATCCGAGCTATGTATGAAGGAAAAATCATTGCCCAGTCCAAGGATACCGTGGTGGTGGAAGGAAACCATTACTTCCCGGAAAAAGACGTGAACATGGAATACCTGATTCCCAGCGATACCCACACCACCTGCCCCTGGAAGGGAGTGGCCAGCTACTACGACGTCCAGGTGGATACTCTGAACAAGGACGCTGCCTGGTACTATCCGGAACCGAAGGAGGCGGCCAAGGAAATCAAAGGCCACATTGCCTTTTACAAGGGCGTGAAGGTGGAGTAGGAACAACAGAGACTAAGAGCGGATAGAAGAATCCCGCCGGCAGCTGCAACATGAAGCTTGAGCCTGGCGGGATTTTTATTAATGGGTTCAACCCGTGGATTTTGTCAATTTCAACCCGTGAATTTTGTGAAAATGAACCCGTGGATTTTGTCAATCTTAGCCCGTGAATAATAAACACAAATTTCAAATAATAAGGTATAATAGAAGCAGAATCGTGGATTTTATTAGATTGGGGCAGCCTTAAACGGGGGTGAGGAGTTTAACATGCAGGAGTTACTGAAAAAAATAGATTTCTATAAAGACTACTATGATAAGTCCTTCGCTCTTTCTCGGGAACAGCTCGAAAACCTAAAAGATTACTACAGGGTCAGTTTGACTTATAGCAGCAATGCCATTGAAGGAAACACCCTCACTTTATCCGAGACACAAGTAGTGATTGAAGAAGGCATCACCGTTGGAGGGAAAACCCTTCGGGAGCATAATGAAGCTTATGGTCATGGAAAGGCCTTTGACCTTATGGTTGAGATCGCAAAGGGTCAGGGGAATGTCGTAACAGAAGAAAACCTGCTGGCTCTTCACCGGCTTTTTTATCAAAAAATTGATGAGGAGCATGCTGGTAAATATAAAACCGGACAAAATTTTATCGTCGGTTCGGAACATGCAACGACATCACCGGATAAGGTGCCGGATGCAGTCAAGAAAATGGTAATGTGGGCAGAGAAAAACCAAAACAAATTGCACCCTGTTGAATTTGCCGCTGTCATCCATAATAAAATAGTGGATATCCATCCATTCGTTGATGGCAATGGCAGAACAGCACGTTTATTGCTAAATCTGATATTGCTCAACAAAGGATATTTTATTGTCACGATTCCGCCGGTTCTAAGACACGAGTACATAAGCAGCATTGAAAAGAGCAGGCGGCAGGGGAATGCGGCGGCGATGACAGAATTTATCGGGGAGTGTGAGCTGGAAAGCATAAGGGACCGATACCGATTGCTGGGTGAAAAACTACCCACTTATAAATAACAGAGATGAAAGGCCTCCGGACTGCCTTGGTCCGGAGGCGTAAACTTTCCTTGCAACGAAAAGGTTTCCGTTGCAATTTGCGTTGCACAATGAAACGCAAATTAGTCGAGATTGGAACGAAATTATTTGAACCCTTCTTTCGTAATCTGACAGAAAAAATCAGCGTTCCAAACATCAAGGCCTCGATGATTCCGGATAAAGGGCGTTACGTCTTCTTTTGCCTGGGCGTAATCCATGTTCTGAAAATGATCACAAAGAAGCCCCTTTATTTCTGTAATCGTATAATCTTTACCTGGCGGAAGATGGCCGGATTGCGAAAGCCGGGCATTCAAATGGGGCAGGTTTATAGCCGTTCCTTTGGCAAGATAGAAGATATAATCGTACAAATCTCGGCCTTTCACCCTGTTTTTCCAGGACCTGCAGAGAACAGCATGTACTTTTCCGGCAAAAAGAGAAGGCATATCATAAAGTGAAACCTCATAGGGTAAGGGCAGAAGCCGATACTTTGTTTCAAAAGTAGCATAATCCGGAGGATTGGTATCCACTTCGAATTTGATTTTGATCAGTTCGCTGCCCCCTATGGATCGTGTCAGTTGGGGATCGCCATAAAACATCAACATGTGCTCTTTAATATTGCCCTTGAGAAACGCAGAACGAATATCAGAGTCAGCTGTTTTTTCTTTAATAACGGCATTGAAATTCAATCCATAGGAGCGAATTTCCTTTTCAAGTGCCGGAAGATATAATGATAAATCAAATGCTGGATCTGGTTCCCTTAAAGAAAAGTCCAAGTCTTCAGAAAAACGGTCGAGTCCATAAAAAATTCTCAAAGCAGTTCCCCCGTAGAAGGCAGCAGTGCTAAAAAAACCTGCCCGGCTCAATCCGGAAAGGACGATTTCCTGGATGACCTCTTTCATTCCGTTCTTTCTATCAGAGGTGGTCTCCATTGGTTGCAGATTGAGCATCTGTTCAATAATTGGATTCATTTTTTTTGCTCCTTTTGATTATAGTCTGCAACAGCTTATGGTTTTTCGTGCTATACAGGCTTGATAGCTCATATAGATCATCTAAATTTAAACGGAAAAATTCATCTTGGTCTATTCGCAAATCCTCAAACAGGAGGGCTTCCAGTTCCCTTAGGTTGCTGATGGGAGATGTCTTATAAAGTTGGTCGCAGATGGCTTTCTCCGCAGTGGCTATCTTATAACCATATCCATTCTCGGTTTGTAGCAGGAGCCCTGCGGGGTACGCCTTGCTTGGAACATCCCGATAGGTAAAGTTCCCAAAAGGTGTGGAATATTGCTTCTCCTTCTTTTTCTCGAAAGTGGCAGAGGTGAAGGTGTAGACAGCTTCCGGAATCAAGGAATAGTAAGCCAGGGCAAATTCAAAGGATAAATAGGAGGGCCCATAGATGATGGAGGCCAGGCAATATCCGGGTATGCTGCCATCTGTTTCATACAAGCCTCGTATGATGGGGATTAATTTCCCTTCCTCAACAAGCCTCCTGATTTTGGCGTTCGGATTTCTATACTCTTTTAACTCACTCTTGAGAATTGCCGTTGTTTTTATCATATTATCACCACCCAATGCAATGATAATGCATTTACTGGAGAAAATCAATCATTATTTAGTTATTGGCATCTTTTAATAAATATTGATAATCATGCAAGTTTGATATGCAATAAAAGCATAAATATCAAAAAAGGGGGGCAAAGGAAGCAGGGATTTCTATTTGCCCTTCTTGATTTTGTAAACGGAAATGGTTGAATGTTGGGTAGTTACTTGGTTTTTAATAATGGAACGGTATTCTTTACAAATAGAGAATGACGTGCTAAAATTAAAAAAGATGAATATTGGCGTTGGAAACGGGCATAATGTTTTAACAATGGAACGTTATTCTTTGAATATGGAGAAAAAAATTCCAAAAGTAAAAAAGAGGTGAGGAACGTGAATGTCTATACTGAACTAGCGAAATATCCTGTTTTCTCCATAGAGGATGTTAAGAAGCTGACTGGAAATGAGAAAACAGCTTATTCCCAGATGGGCCGATTAATGAAAAAGGGGCTTGTCAAAAAGATACGAAAAAATATCTACTCTGTAGTCAATCCAACAACAGGACAGGTAGTAGCTACTCGATATCAAATAGCCTGTGCCATAACTGACACTGCTTATATCTCTCACCATAGTGCCTTTGAATACTATGGCCTAGCGAATCAAGTTTATTATGAGGTCTATGTTTCATCAGAAACCAAGTTTAATCATTTTGAATATGACAACGTAACCTACAAATACGTTGCTTCTAGAATGCAAGAAGGAGTAGTGGAAGCTAAAAATACCACCGGTGTTAGAATGACAGATTTAGAGAGAACTGTGTTGGATAGCATAAGAGACTTCAGTAAAATAGGCGGCTTTGAAGAGCTGCTCAATTGCCTAGAAGGAATCCATTATATAGATGAAAAAAAGTTAAAATATTATCTTTCTATATATAATACTCAGGGGCTTTATCAAAGAGTAGGATATCTTCTGGACCATTACAAAAGAGAGATGCAGCTTTCAAGAGAGTTTATAGATTATTGTAAAAGCAAGATAGGAAAGAGCAGAAGGTACCTGGTTAGTGATTTGAAAGAAGAAAGCTATTATAACAATGAATGGGGACTGATGGTGCCGGAAGGGATATTTGAAATAAATTAAGGAGGCGATATACTTGTCTAATTACGATATTATATATTTAGGAAAAAAAGCAGAGGAGCTTGGATTTGTCAGGGATACCTTAGAAAAGGTGACGAGACTTGCAGATTTTTTGGAGTATCTTAATACAAATCCAATCTTAAAGGATAGTCTCGCATTAAAGGGTGGAACTGCTATAAATCTTACCATTTTTAATTTACCCCGTCTCTCTGTCGATATAGATTTGGATTATTTAATTACCAACAGCAGAGAAGAAATGCTTGAGAACCGAGAAGTCATTAACACTACGATTGATGGCTATATGGTCTCCCAGGGTTATTCAAAAAATCCTAAGACAAAGAATCCCCATAGCCTTGATTCCTGGGTCTATGATTACATGGGAGCAAGCGGGAATAGAGATAACATTAAAATTGAAATCAACTACTCTCTAAGATCTCATGTACTTGAACCCGAGGAAAGACCAATCATCACTGAGCATTTCACCAGTGAATACAAGGTGAAGTCCTTAGCTCCAATTGAGATATACGGAAGTAAGATAAATGCGCTATTAAGTAGAGCTGCAGCCAGAGATTTATATGATACTAGAAATATGATTCGCTTTGGTCTGTTTGACAAATCAGAGGAAGAATTGCTGAGAAAGTGCGTTGTATTCTATGCTGCCGTATCTGCAAAAGACCTTAATAAGACCTTTGACACCAAGGCTATAGAATCCATAACCCAGAGAAAAATAAAAACAGATCTCCTTCCAGTAATCAAAAGAAGAGATGATTTTGAGCTGGAATCAGCTAAGAAGCTTGTCAAAGAGTACATTTCTGATTTGCTGGTTCTTACAAGTGAAGAGAAGGAATTCTTGGATAGATTTGAAAATGGAGAATACCTCCCTGAGCTTTTATTTGATGATAAAAAGATTCTGGAACGTATAAAGAATCATCCGATGGCCATATGGAAAACTAGATAAATCATGTAACCCGCCAAGATAGAATCTAGCTTCGGAAAAATACCGAGCATAGAGAGAATCTGAGTGGGTTATTTATTCATATACAAAAGCATTCTTGCTAACTGGGAGTCTGCTGATATCAAAAATCCCGGCAAGAAACCGCCACATCCAAAAGCGTGGTCATGAGTGGTTCTTCTTCTATTGATATATTTATAAAAACATAAATATCGTTAATTATATATTTTAGTGAATATATAATTAAAGATAGAAGAAAGGAAGTGAGCTTGATGGATGATTTGCAATCCTACCTGGATAAAGCGCTGAAAGAAGTGCAGCTGGCAGCAGAGGACAAAGCCGAATACACCATAGATTATAATATTGAAGAAGAAATAAGAGAGCTATTGGTGTCCAGCCGGATGCAAGTTGGCTTGACCCAAAAGGAACTTGCAGAAAAAACAGGGATCTCTCAAGCGAATATCAGCAAGATGGAAAATGGGGGTTCCTGCCCTACCATTCAGACTTTAAAAAAGCTGGCGGATGGCCTCGGCAAACGGCTGACTGTGGATTTTCTTGATACGGAAGGAGAAGGGTAATGGCTATTCATATTAGCAGAATTGCGATTAACCATTTCCGAGGAATTCACGATTTGGAAGTGGAGAGCCTGAATCACATAAATATTATTGCCGGAGACAACAACAGCGGTAAAACCAGCATTTTGGAAGCCTTGCTATTGCTTCGCAATCCCGGAGATTTTTCTGATGCACTTCGACTTGCACGAACCCGGGATACGAACTCCTATTTCGGCGGCCCGCCCCTCTATGAAAACTTTATAAATTTATTCCCAAGGGATGTTATTAACCAGGAGTTGGGGATAAACGCTAACATTCATGGAAAGAAAATAATTTGTCGACTGAATGGATCTGTAAAGAAAATCATGCTGGATCCAAATGAAGTAAGCAACAGAAAATATTCCCCCAAGAGAAGCCGGATCAATCAGGACATTCCACTGCATGATGTGGAAGCAGAAGCTTTTGAAGGGGAATATTATACTAAAATAGAGGACGAAAAAAACAAAGTTTCAATATATCTGGATAGCTACTCCACGTCAACAGGCAGAGAAATCAAGGGGAACGCTTTTCTTGATATGATTTATCTTTCACCTATGGATCATGTGAGGGGATCCGTCTTTGACCAAATCATTAAAAATGAAGACTATAAAGAAATATGCATTCGTATCCTTCAACAGTTCGATCCGGAAATCAAAGACTTGTTGCTGCTTAGAGACGAAAACCGCAGCAGGGCCATTGAATATATAAAGCACGCAACTCTGGGAAACATGCCCCTTTCAACCTATGGAGACGGTATTAAAAAGGTGTTGCTGCTGGCTAACGGAATTGCCCGGGGAGCGGGTGGGGTTCTATTAATTGACGAGGTTGAAACGGCTATTCATTCCAAGTATTATGACGATATCTTCCGATTCCTGGTGAAAGCGGCTATTCAGTTTTATGTACAGGTATTCATCACAACCCACAATCTGGAGGCTATTGACGCCTTGCTTTCGACTCAGGATTATGACAAACAAGACAAAGAAGACAATATCCATGTGCTTGCATTTAAGAAGGAGCCGTCAAGTAATAAAACCTATTCCAGGGTTCTTTCTGGAAGGCACGTCCGCGAAAAAAGAAAAAAATTTGACTTTGAGGTACGCTTATGAAGAGCCTGATACTATGCGAGGGAAAGTCAGACGCAATCTTGCTAAGTTACTATCTTGGGAGGACTTGTGGTTGGTCATCGGTGGAACCGCCAAAGGGATTTACCGTTGAAGCGGAAGAGCAGAAGGGGGAATCTGCCTACTGGTATACTATGGGGGGAATCAGAACTTCTGAAGATTTGCTTCAGGAATTTGCGAGCTATTTGACTTTATGGCCTGCCGATTTCTCCGGACAACGGATTGAGTTCATTTTCTAAATAAATCGCTGTGGGTGCCCGTGCGGACTAACGTCAATACCAGTACATCATCATCAATCCAGTAGACCAAGAGCCAGTCTGGTTGTATGTGACATTCACGATGGCCGGTCCAGTTGTGACCGAGCGCATGATCATAATTCCGTTCTGGTAGTTTTTCTCCTCTAGCAAGTATAGCAATAACTTCATCAAGTAAATTAACGTCAAGTCCTCTTTTTGCAGATAACTTGTAATCTTTTTTGAATTGGGATGTTGCCTTAACGTTGTATTTCGTTTTTTTCATTTTTCAGCTCCGCGAATAATTCGTCCAGATCACGATAACCTTTTACAGAGGGATCTTTTGCAATTCGTTCAGCTTCCAATAGAGCGGCTATTGTCTCTGCGTTGGGCTGGTTAAGAGATATATCAAAAGGAATCTTTCCTTCCCTAAGAGCCTGTCGAACAAAGATATTAAAAGCAGTTGAAAGATTCATGCCCAGTTCTGCAAATAATATATCCGCTTGAGATTTCAGGTCAGCATCCATGCGAATGCTTAAATTGGTGGTTGGCTTTGCCATTTTAACACCCCCTTTCGTGAATTTAGTTAAATCATACAACAATTGCACAAAATATGCAATACAATGCACGAAAAAATTTATATTGTCAAGCGGATATTATATAGAATGATGGATTTGTTAGACGAGCAAATGAAAAGAGCCATTGGAAAATGGGAGGGTTGAAAAATAGAGCAGACAACATCCTCAGGAATGAATATCCTAAATCTTTTTTTTTATCAGAAAAACTAATCTTGACAATCATGCAAGTTTCAATCGGAATAATGGCGTAAGAATCAAAAGTTACCGCTTGCCTGTTTTTATATTGGTACAAAACATTTCTTATAAGAAATGTTTTGCGCATAAATAGGAATGAGAACTCATTGCGCTTGGAAGTTAACTTCAAAGAAGGCCGAATCCGAATATAAATAGAACATGAAATCATCTTAACAATCATCTGCTAAATAGCAATCATTTCTTAACCTTTTGGTAACCTGTTCGTAACATTGTCACTGGCAAGGTATGGTATAATGGATTCAGAGCCCTGGTTGGGGATCGAAAGCCTTATTCTGAAAGGACTTCGGGGACAAGCGGCAGGTGCGAAAAACACGCTATTATATATAGAAGAGTGTGTCGTTTCGTGTATTACAGTTATGTTACATTTACCGCTTTTTGTTGACGGGGTATGCCAGAAAAAGGTATAATTCGGATGATAGAATATGTAAAGAGGTTTCTCCGAGCATTTTCTATAAACAATCAGATTCAAATTATCGGAAGAGGGGAAGATGATTTGAAGCACTACTATCTAACTTAACTCCCCTCGAAAAAAACCTTATAAGGAGGATCAAAAATGAAAATGAGAAAAATCCTTTCATTTGTACTGGTGCTTTCACTGGTACTGGGAAGCTTCTCAATGGCATTTGCTGCCACTCCGTCCACAGGACTGAGTGATATCGCAGGCGTTGCCAATGAGGATGCTATTAAGGTGAATGCTGATCTTGGAATCATCACTGGTTTCCCGGATGGAACATTCTTACCTGAAAAATCGGTAACCAGAGCAGAATTTGCTGCTATGATTACCAGAGCTTTAGCAGTTCCCGAAAGCGCACTGGCTGGATACACTTCCACCACTTTCAAAGATACTGCTGGCTACGGATGGGCAGTTCCCTACCTGGCATTTGCACAGTCCAAGGGCATCATGATCGGTGATGGCCAGGGCAATGCTATGCCTGGCAGAACCATCAACGTAAACGAAGCTATGACTATGGTTCTGCGAGCAATCGGTTATGTTAACCACTCCGCAGAATTAGTAGGAACTTGGCCTTCCAACTACGTAACAGTAGCTCAGAACGTTGGTCTGTATGATGATGTTGCTGCTACTCTGACTGTTGACAGAGCTAACGCTGCTCAGATCATCTACAATGCACTGACTGTTCAGAAGGTTTCTGTAAACGCTGATGGCGAAACAAAATACCTGACACTGTCCGGAACTACTGAAGCTGCTGTTCTCCTGAACACTGGATTAAATTGCACATACGCAGAAGAATTAGTTCTTTATGATAATTCTGCATTAATCAATGTCGCTCCTTATGTAGGCGCATGGGCTAATGTTTATAAGAATTCTGATAAAGAAGTAGTAGCTATTAGCCCGATTAGTGAGTTTGTTACTGGCGAATTTGACGGAAACGGAACTTTCACTATTGATAAAGTCGACTACACTGTTAAGCAGGCTGGTACAACCACTCTTGCTGGAGCTTTTGTAAATGCAAAATTGATGTCAACGACTTCAACTATTGCTGATGCTGCTACATCTGGTGGTTCTGTAACACTTTCTGTTGAAAAATCCGGCAAAACAATTAATAAAATTCATGCAGTAGCTGAGTGGAACACAACCAACAAAGATCAGGCTGACAAGAACGTAGCTTCCGAAATTAAAGATAAGAAGTTATTTGGAAAAGAATTCTTCAAGAATGATGACAAGGAAATTGACCTGCAGTCATTTGCTCTTGTTGGTGTAACTTCTCTGGATAAGATTGCTGCAGATAATGTTGTATATGTTTATACATACGGAGATGTAAGCAACGAAAAAATTGTCAAGGTTGAGGTCGGCACTGGAGTTGTTGAAGGTACCGTTACTTCTTACAAGTTAAGCAAGGGTTATGGCGTATTCACAATTGCAGGAAAAGAGTACACTAACGTAGCACTGCCTGCTAGTGACGATGCTGTTAAAGACACAAATGTTGGCGAAGATGTAAAAGTATGGCTTGATGTAAATGGCGATGCGTACACATTCGAAGTAACAAAGGGTCAGACTAATAAATACGCCGTTGTAACCGGAACACAGACCAATGTTGGTTATGACGAAGTTATTAAGTTAATGACATCCGATGGCACTGACAAGCAGTACACTATCGATATGGACACATCTATCCCGACTCTGACAAAAGGGCTGCTTGCTGGATACAGCATTGATAAAGATGGAAAAGTCGACGGTTTAACAGCTGTTGCTTCCTCTCATGCCATTGCATTAGGATCCAATTCCTACATGTCCAATAACGCTACAATTACAATCACATCTGCTTCTTTAGGAGCAACCAATAAAACTTATGCTGTAAGTTCTGATGTTGTAGTGTACACATATGAAGGAACTGATCCGGCCAACGCAACAAAGTTTAATGTAAGCGCTGTTGATAAAATTGAAAAGGGTTCTGACAAGTACTTCTCAACCTCTGCTGCTGCAGTCTTTGTTGATAAAAACGATAAAGTTGTTGCTATCTTAGTTGCTGCCGATAAGGCTGAAAGCGGAAGCGATTCGCTTTACGGGGTTGTTAATGATCAGTTATTAACAGTTGACAGTGCTAATGACAAAGTTTATAAGCTGACTGGATTTGCTGGTGGTACTGCATTCGATAAACTTACTACAGGAACCACAGCTACTAAGTCTGCCGATTCCGATTTTGGAACTAAAGTCCAGCTCTATAAGATGGCTACCGATGCTTCTGGAAATATCACTAAACTTGAATTAGTTTCCGGTTTTGGTGGTGACGGAGCTGCCACTAACGTATTAACCGCAGGAACTGAATTTGCTAGTGCTGCTGGACTTGTAGTTGATGCTGCAGGAACAGGGTATATCAAGGCGGCAACTACTGGAGCAGTGGTTGCAATTGCAAGCAATGCAGTAATGTACGAAGTTGATTACGATGGTGCAAACATTGATGCATACTCCGTATTCACAGGGACTATCAGAGCAGGATATTCTGTATGGGTATTCGAAACTGATGACAAAGCAGATGGATATGATGTTGTTATCGTAAAAAGATAATTGAGCATACATCCATATTTATCGAAATAAAATAGTTATAATTGTTTTTCCGGCGAAAGGATGATTCCTTTCGCCGGTTTTTATAGACAGAAAATCTGATAGATGATAATATTTATCTATAGCGATTTCAAGTTAATTGAGGGTAAGCGTATGCCTAATGCTAGACCGGTGGCTCATACTTTTTTATTTATGGTGAGCCTCACTTTCATATCAAAATTCCTTGGCTTTATCAGAGAAATGATAATGGCCAATTTTTATGGTACAAGCTATATCGTTGATGCTTATGTCATGGCTAATGCAATACCAAACATCTTGCTTGGGGGAGTATTCGTAGCTATCGCTACCGCATACACACCGACTTTTTCTACAATAAGAGAGCAAAGGGGTGGAGATGCTGCAAATGGATTTACTAGCCAAGTGATTAACCTCTTGTTTTTGCTTTCCTTAGTTTCCATGGGGCTTGGGATTGTTTTTTCAGATCAAATCACTGCTATTTTCGCAAGTGGATTTTCAGGAGAGACGGCCAATTTGACTTCTTATTTTATTAAAATAACTTTTTCCTTTTTACTATTTACTTCCATTGCCGGATTATTGGATGCTTATATGCAATATAAGGGTTTTTTCTTAAAACCAATTATAGCCGGTTATTTCCAGAATATAGGTATCATAACAATCATATTAATTAGCTCCATTACATCGCATTACTACTTGGCATTTGGTACTTTAATTGGAAGCGCTTTTAGGTTACTATATATTGCCTGGAATGCAAAAAAGGCGGGATACTATTACCAATTCAACTTCTCGCTTGGTGAACCAATCCGGAAAATTATGGTTATGGCTATTCCCGTTTTTATTGGTTCCTATATTCTTCAAATAAACAGTTTCGTAGATAAAACCTTAGCTTCAAGATTGCCTGAGGGAAGTGTTTCCGCCTTAAACTATGGGATGATATTAATTACCCTAATCACCGGATTAACTGTTACTGTTTTGGTTACTATGATTTATCCTAAAATTACTAAAGCATACACATTACAAGATTTCGATGGTTTTAACTACATCATTGAAAAAGGAACCAACATTATTGCAATAATTACAATCCCCTTTTCCTTCGGGATATTAGTATTTAGTGATGAGGTGGTTCAGATTATCTATGAGAGAGGGGCTTTTGATCCAATAGCTACTAGCTTGACTTCAAGTGCCTTCTTTTACTATGGTATTGGCTTAACCTTCTATGCGTTAAATGAGCTCCTATCAAAGGTATTTTATTCAATGAGGAACACACGAGTGCCCATTGTATGCTCTGGCATTTCTGTTATAATAAATATTATATTGAATTTAATGTTAATATCAAGCATGGGTCACAACGGATTAGCGTTTGCGACATCTATTGCTGCAATCGTTAATTCGTTAATGCTTTTAATGTGGATTCGAATTAAGTTCCCCAAAATAAAAATCCTTAATTCGGCTAGAAAGATTGTATACATACTTTTATTTTCTGCATTGTCGGTTGGTACCGCCCATTCCATATACCTTTCATTAATTGAAAATATTTGGATGCCAAGAATTTTATACTTAACAATTTCTATGATAGTAGCTTTATTAATATATGCATCATGTTTGTGGCTTGTTAAGATTGAAGAGTTTGAACTAGTAGTGAAAAGTAGGTTTAGATAATTAAATGGAGGTTAAAATGAAGATAGTGGGTGTAATTCCGGCTAGGTATTCTTCAAGCAGATTTGAAGGGAAACCTTTAGCGGATATTTGTGGAAAGCCTATGCTTTGGTGGGTCTATAACCAAGCAAAAAAAGTAAAATCTTTGGATGAAGTTTATGTAGCAACAGATGATGAGAGAATAAAAAGTATGTGTTTGGAACATAAAATGAATGTTATAATGACTTCCAAAACTCATCAAACGGGAACAGACCGAGTTGCTGAAGTTGCCCGAAACATCAAAGCAGATTTATATTTAAACATACAAGGTGATGAACCTTTAATTGAACCTTTAACTATAAGCAAGGCGATTGAGCCTTTCTTGAATAATTCCACACTACAAGTTACTAATTTAATGACAAAAATAGAAAACCCTGTTGATGCCATAAATACCACTATTCCAAAAGTGGTAACGAATTCCGACAATATAGGAATTTATTTAAGTCGAAGCATAATTCCCTTTCCAAAAGGAAATTTAGACTATTGTTATTTTAAGCAAGTCTGCGTATATGGATATAAACCGGAAGCATTAGAACTATTTTCTAATTCTAATAGAGGCAAGCTTGAAGAGATTGAAGATATTGAATTACTGCGCTTTATTGAAAATGGAATTGCAGTTAAATTCATAGATGTTGATAGCGATACGATCGCCGTTGATACTCCAAAGGATTTAGAAAGAGTAAGGAAGATACTATTGAATTCAAAGGACAACTCATACTAGGAGAAAAATAATGAATAGTGTTAGGATACTTGATTGCACACTTCGAGACGGTGGATATGTTAATGGATGGAATTTTGGAAAAGATAAGATAAATACGATTCTTGAAAAATTAGTAAGCGCTAGAATTGATATAATAGAATGTGGCTTTTTAACTAACAGTAGTATATATGATAGTGATCATTCAAAGTATAATTCCATTACTGAAATAAACACACGCCTTATATTTGATAGTGCTGATATAATGTATGTGTGTATGATTAATTATGGTGAGTACAACTTATCTGATATCCCCGAAAAAAAAGGGAATTTAATAGAAGGGATAAGGGTTGCCTTTCACAAGGAAGACTTACTTGAAGCTCTCGAATTTGCAAGAGGTGTAAAAGAAAAAGGATATAAGCTTTTCCTCCAACCGATGGTTTCTAATACATATGAGGATTTAGAATTTATTGAATTAATTAAATTGGCCAATAAAATTGAACCGTATGCCTTTTATATTGTTGATAGCTTTGGAGTCATGAAAAAGAATGATTTAATGCGTTTGTATTATTTAGTTGATCATAATTTGGACAAAACAATTTCAATAGGTTTTCATTCTCACAATAATCTTCAGTTATCATTTTCTAATGCACAAGCCTTAACAGAAATCAAAACCGATAGAGACATTATTATTGATGCAAGTGTGTTTGGTATGGGTAGAGGCGCAGGTAATTTGAATACAGAATTATTTGTTGAACATCTTAATTCAATGGGTAAATCAAATTATAACTTAAATCCCTTGCTTCAAATTATTGATCAGGTGCTTAAAACCATATATTTTTCAAACTATTGGGGATATTCATTGGCCCACTACATTTCCTCAAAATATAATTGCCATCCTAATTATGCATCGTATCTCGAGGAGAAAAGTACTTTGTCTATTGAAGATATTAGTAATATACTATCAAAAATCCCATTAGATAAAAGACATAAATATGACAGGCAGTATATAGAGTCTTTATATAATCAATATCAAGAACATAAAATTGATGATGTTGCAACAAAGGAAAAACTTAAAGCTATATTTAAAGGAAAAACTGCAAATATTATTGCTCCTGGTAGAAGCATTGAAATTGAAAAAAATTTAGTTCAACAGGTACTTTCTGAAGAAAACACTATTACAATTTCTGTAAATTTTAGGCCGGAACAATTTATTGTTGACTTTGTTTTTTTTAGCAACGTTAGGAGGTTTGAGCAATATAAGGATAATGAAAATGCTAAGCTGATTTTAACTTCAAATATAAAAAAAGAAGAAAATGATGCATTCTATATTGATTATGAGTCTTTAACAAATAAATTTGAATACGTTAGGGATAACGCTGCTATGATGCTAATTAAATTGCTTGCGGAACTTGAAGTTGCAGAAATTAGAATTGCTGGACTTGATGGATATTCTTATAATGCGTATCTCAATTATGCAGTTAAAGATATGGCCCTGGCCAATAAAAATGATATAATTGATGCAATAAATGCGGGGATGATGGAGGTGCTAAAAGAATTTAGTAGTTTTGTCAAAATAAGCTTTATTACAAAAAAGAAATATCTTGATTTTGATCTTATTGGTTAATCAAGTATTATTTAATAGGCATAATATAAACGATTAACTATTTGGTTTTTTGTTTTCTATTGTTTTGGCATAGTGCTAGAAATAATTTGAAGGATTTGAGAGGATTTTTGCGTGGACAGAATTGATCAACTAGAAAAATATGAGGGTAAAGCGTTTAGGATATATAATGCGATAGCTAATATTGCCTTTTTAAAAACAAAAGTGATTTATAGAAAGGAGTTATCTAAGAATTTAGAACTTAAGGATATTGGCAGTGATAGTTGTATTGTATGCGGAAATGGACCATCCATTAATCTATTTGATTTTAATAAAATTCCTAATATGCCAGTTTTTACAGTAAACAAGTTTCATAAAGGGAATATTGAATTAGGGAACCGATTAAAGTTTCATGTTTTTATAGATGACAGCTTTTATCGCCCTCCACTATTGGATGAAATTGTTAAGATATATAACAATAATGAAGATACCAAGTTTATTTTTAAACTATCAGAAATAGAGGTCTTTAAAGATAAAGTAAAAAAACTTAACAGAGCTTATTTTGTCAATGCTAAACTTGTTCAATATGGCAATTTCATTGCTTTAGACATGAGAAAAAATACTGTTGCCTGCTCAAATGTTATACATTCATGTATTCAGAGTGCAATCTATATGGGATATAAAAAAATATATTTGATTGGATGTGAATCCGACTTTTTTACAAACTATTCTTATTTTTATGAAAGCAATTCAGATAATAAGAGAAATATCGTTAAATGGGGAAACACCTTCCGGTGGATTCATATGGCGATGAAGCATTACGAAGCGCTTGAAAGGTATGCAAAGAGCAAGCGCATTGAAATAATTAATATCACACCGAATAGTTACTTGGATGCATTTGACAGAATGGACTTGGAATCATTTTACAGGCAATATGAGAGCAAATAAATGGCAAGGCCTTGAGGTGTACAATATGAAAATAACATTAATAGACGTTAACTATAAATCCGGGAGCACGGGTAAAATTGTATTTGATCTAAAGGGCGGTTTAGAAAATGAAGGGCATGAAGTATTTGCTTGTTATGGGCGAGGCCCAATTTTCTCTGATAACAAGGTTGCTCGCTTTTCAACAAAAGCAGAAGTCTATTTCCATGCATTTATGACAAGGATAACAGGACTAACTGGTATTTATTCTTTTTTTTCAACTAGAAAGCTACTAAGTTTGATTAAGAAATTTGAACCGGATATTGTGCATATCCACGAACTACATGGATATTTCGTTAATATTGGTCCGATAATAAATTATTTAAAAAGGAAGCAGATTAAGACAATTTGGACATTTCACTGTGAGTTTATGTATACAGGTCGATGCGGACATAGTTATGAGTGCAATAGATGGAAAGAACGTTGTGGAAATTGCCCTAAATTATCAGAATACCCTGCTACATATTTTTTTGACTTCTCAAGATTTATGCAAAATCAGAAGAAACGTTGGTTTGAGTCTTTTCAAACCTTAAAAATTGTAACCCCATCCAACTGGCTTGCGCATAGAGTGAAGCAAAGTTTTTTAAAAGATAAACCAATAAGCGTTGTATACAATGGAATTGATGTTAATAATACTTTTTATCCAAGAAGCTTTGGGATTAATACCAAAATAAGATATGGTATACCTGAAGAAGCAAGGGTTGTATTATCGGTAGCGCCTGGAATTATGTCAGACCGTAAGGGTGGTAAGTATGTTGTTCAAATTGCTGAGCAAATGATGGATGAGAATGTTTTTTTTGTAATGGTTGGAGTTGATGATTTAACTAGTAACTTTCCAAAGAATATTATTCCACTATCAAGAACTGAAAATCAAAATGAATTAGCTGAACTTTACTCTTTAGCCGATATTCTTCTATTAACTAGCATGAAAGAAACTTTTTCATTGGTGTGTGCTGAGAGCTTGGCTTGTGGAACTAAAATTGTGGGGTTCAATTCGGGTGCCCCAACTGAAATAGCTCCAGATGGATACGGAAAATTTGTCGCTCATGGAGATATTTATTCGTTAATCGAGTTGATACAAGAAGAACTCTTGGAGGGTAAAGAAATTCAAAAATGCAGAGATTTTGCGGTTGAAAACTATTCAAAAGAACGCATGTATCAAGAGTATAAAAAATTATATTTTAGTGAATAGGGGAACAGGATGAGAGATTATCAAGTATGTACCAATTGTGTCATGGACACTTCAGACTCCGCCATAACCTTTAATGAGAAGGGGCAATGTGATCACTGCAATAACTTCTATAATAGCATTGTACCATCTTGGGATACGGGGGAAGCTGGATCCCAAAAATTAGCAGAAGTAGTGGACCAGATAAAAAAAGATGGGGAAGGAAAACCTTATGACTGCATCATTGGTCTCAGCGGTGGGGTCGATAGTTCCTATCTTGCATTGTATGCGGTGAAGGTGTTAGGTTTGCGACCGCTCCTCTATTCGGTGGATACCGGATGGAATCTAGAAGTCGCCGTTAACAATGTGAAAAAAATTGTTGATAGATTAGGAGTTAAACTGCATGAAGATGTTGTGGATTGGGAAGCATTAAAGGATTTACAGATTGCCTATTTCAAATCCCAGGTGCCCTATCAAGATACACCCCAGGATCATGTAATTTTTGCAGCCTTATACAATTATGCGGTGAAGAATGGCATTAAGTATGTTTTAACTGGTGGGAATTACTCAACCGAATGCGTCAGGGAACCAAACGAGTGGGTTTACTTAAATGATCTTCGGCAGATTAAAGACATTCATCGAAGATTCGGAACCCGTTCTATTAAAACCCTCCCTTTGTGTGGGATGTTTAAATATCGCCTATACTACCGATATTTCAAAGGGATGAAGATCGTAAGGCCTCTGGACCTGATTCCTTACACCAAATCGGATGCCATTGCAACTCTTAAAAGAGAGTTTGATTGGGAGCCCTATCAAAACAAGCATTTTGAATGCATTTTCACCCGTTTTTATGAAGGTTATTGGCTGCCTAAGAAATTTGGCTATGACAAGCGACGAGCTCATTTTTCCAGCTTGATTCTGACAGGACAGCTTAGCCGAGAAGAAGCCTTAGAAACCCTTAAATATCCTCCCTATGATGAAGAGACGGCCATGGCTGACATGGAGTTTATTGTCAATAAATTGGGATTGACGAAAGCGGAATTCTTAGAGTTGATGGAACAACCCAATAAAACCTATAGGGACTACAAAAACAGCGCTTGGATTAGCAAATTAGCAATCAAAACGGCTATATTATTAGGGCTTGAAAAAAGACAATTCAGATAGGGGAGCATGATGCTAAAAGACAAAATTCTCTTAATAACCGGCGGTACAGGATCCTTCGGCAATGCTGTCATCCGGCGCTTTCTGAAAACAGACGTCAGAGAGATTCGGATTTTCAGCCGGGACGAAAAAAAGCAGCACGATATGCGGCTTCAGTACAACAACGAAAAGCTGAAATTCTACATTGGAGATGTCCGCCATTACGACAGCGTGGAAACCGCTATGCGCGGTGTGGATTATGTTTTTCATGCAGCAGCCCTGAAGCAGGTACCTTCCTGCGAGTTTTACCCCATGGAAGCTTATCGGACCAATGTTGAGGGAACCGATAATGTGATCAAAGCGGCTATCGCTTGCCAAGTTGAAAATGTCCTGTGTCTGAGTACCGATAAAGCGGCGTACCCCATCAATGCCATGGGAATCAGCAAAGCCATGATGGAAAAGGTGGCAGTAGCTAAGGCCAGGATGCTGGGGGATGCTAAACCAACCATATGCATTACCCGGTATGGCAACGTCATGGGTTCCCGGGGCTCGGTAATACCCTTGTTCGAAGCCCAGGCAGAGCTTGGAGATGAACTGACCGTGACCGACCCAGCTATGACCAGGTTCATGATGACTCTGGAGGAAGCAGTTGAACTGGTTCTGTATGCGTTCTCCAATGGAAGACAGGGAGATCTCTTTGTACAGAAGGCCCCAGCAGCAACCATTGAAGATCTGGCTGGGTCCATCATTGAGATGAAAAAATCAGCAAGCAAAATAAAAACCATTGGCACTCGTCATGGCGAGAAGCTGTATGAGACCCTTCTGACCAGAGAAGAAAAAGCAAAGGCAGAGGATCTGGGAGGCTATTACCGGGTTTCCATGGATGACCGGGACCTCAACTACAATCAATACTTTGAAGAGGGGCAGCAGCTGAACCAGGATTTGGAGGCCTACACTTCTCACAATACCCATCGTCTGAACCGAGAAGAAATGAAGTCCCTGCTTCTTCGATACGGAATGGAAGAAAAGGCATGAAGATATTAATTACCGGAGCCCGGGGGTTTATTGGCAAGAACCTGGTTGCAGCCTTAATGGAGAACAGCAGTCACGAGCTATACTTAGCGGATATGGAAACAACCGAAGAAGAACTATCCGCCTTTGCTTCAGATTGTGATTTTGTCTTTCACCTGGCCGGAGTGAACCGGCCGGAAAATCCTGACGAATTCATGGCAGGCAACTATGGTTTCACAACACTTCTCCTAACTCATCTAAAAAATCAGGGGAATAAAGCTCCTGTTCTGATGACTTCCTCCATCCAGGCTCTTTTGGACAACCCTTACGGGAAAAGCAAACTAGCCGGGGAAGAATACCTGATATCCTATGGGAACGCAGAAGGGGTGCCGGTCTATGTGTTCCGGCTTGCCAATGTTTTTGGTAAGTGGTCCCGGCCGGACTATAATTCTGTGGTAGCTACCTTCTGCCATCGGATTCCTCGAAATTTGCCCATTGAAATTCATGATCCCGGGGCTCAGCTGACCTTGATACACATTGACGACCTGATTGAGGTTTTCCTGGATGCACTCAACAATCCCCCTAAAAAGGCGAACGATGGCCGATGCTACGTTCACAGGATTCATCGGATCACCGTTGGAGAACTGGCGGAAAAGCTGATGACTTTTCATAAATCCAGAGAAGACTTCCATTGCCCCTATGTCGGTGATGAACTGGATCATAAACTCTATAGCACCTACCTCAGCTTCCTTCCGGAGGAGGACTTCTCCTATCCCCTTCTTTCCCATCAGGATGCCCGGGGATCCTTTACTGAATTTCTCAAAACCAGAGAGTTCGGTCAGATGTCCGTCAACGTATCCCGTCCGGGAATCACCAAGGGGAATCACTGGCATCATACCAAGGTGGAAAAATTCCTGGTAGTAGCGGGAACCGGCATCATCCGATTCCGGAAGATTGGCCAGGAAGCGATTCTGGAGTACCCTGTCAGCGGAGAAGCCTTAACGGTGGTGGATATTCCTCCCGGTTATACCCATCACATCGTCAATACTGGAGATACAGATCTGGTGACCCTAATGTGGGCCAGTGAGCTTTTTAATCCGGATAAGCCGGATACCTATTTTCTGGAGGTTTAGCATGAACAGAATGAAAGTCATGACCATCGTCGGTACCCGGCCGGAAATCATCCGCCTGTCCCAGGTTATCAAGGCCTGCGACAGGTATTTTGATCATATCCTGGTCCATACAGGCCAGAACTGGGATTATACCTTAAATAAGGTCTTTTTTGAAGATTTGAAGCTACGGGAGCCGGACCACTATTTGGACAGCGTAGGAGACCATCTGGGGGCAACTATGGGCAATATCATTGCCCGGTCCTATGAGATCCTTTTGAAAGAGAAACCGGAAGCCTTGCTGATTTTGGGCGATACCAATTCCGCCCTATGCGCCATCAGTGCTAAACGGCTCAAGATTCCTGTATTTCATATGGAGGCCGGCAATCGGTGCTTCGATCAAAATGTTCCGGAAGAAATCAACCGGAAGATCGTGGATCATATTTCCGACATCAATCTGCCTTATACCGAGCACAGCCGTCGTTACCTGCTCAGCGAAGGCTTCCGTAAAGAGCACATTTATGTGACCGGATCCCCCATGAGAGAAGTGCTGAAAGCTCATCAGGAAGAAATCCAGGCCAGCAGTATCCTGGATGACCTGGAGCTGGACAGTGGAAACTACTTCCTCCTATCGGCCCACCGGGAAGAAAACATTGACCAGGAAGACAATTTCATTTCTCTGATGAATGGTATCAATGAAGTGGCCGAAAAATATCAGATGCCCATCATCTATTCCACCCATCCCAGAAGCATGAAAACCATCGAGGCAAGGGGGTTCAAGTTCCATCCACTGGTACGCAATATCAAGCCCCTCGGATTCTTTGATTATAACAAGCTCCAGATGAATGCCTATTGCGTCCTTTCGGACAGCGGCACCCTTTCCGAAGAAAGTGCTATGCTGGGGTTCCCTGCTGTATTGATCCGAACCTCTACCGAGAGACCGGAGGTTTTGGATAAGGGTACCATGGTAATCGGAGGCATAAAAAAAGAGGACATCCTGCAGGCCATCGACCTGACAGTTGCCCTGGGCAGCCAGGCCTTTGCCCCGGTGCCGGATTACGAAGACGACAATGTTTCGGAAAAAGTAGTCAGGATTATTCAGAGCTACGCAAAGATTGTCAATAAGGTTGTTTGGGGGAAATAAGAAAGGAACTCGCCTATGATAAATAGATTTAGCTATGATCAGTGGCAAGATTGGGACGGAGCTTCAGAAGGAAGCGGCCGAAGTGAAAAGAAATGGCTGTTTAATAACGATACTAACGAAATCGGACTTTTCAAATTCCCTAAATCAACCAAGACAACGGAACACGTTTCGGAAAAATTGGCGGTCAGTATTGCCGAAGTAATCGGAATCAAGTGCGCTAGGGTAGAAATAGGGACCCTTGAAAGCAGAATTGGATGTATGAGTTATCTGATTAATGTAGATGGTTCCCGGATTGAAGAAGGTGTTAACCTCATAACTGCTTCAAGACCGTACTACAGTCAGGAGTCTTTATATGATGGAGAGTCCGAAGAATATTACTCCATTGATATGATAGAAGAATCCATTGAAAACCTTCCATTGGAGGAGGAACAAATTTGGGATATAAAGAAAGACATTTTTAAAATGCAGGTATTTGATGCTCTTATTGGAAATACCGATAGACATCAAAGCAATTGGGCCTTGCTGCACGACCAATATAATGGGAGCGTGAGCCTTTCACCTTTATATGATAACGGATCTTCCTTATGCGCATATATTCAGGAGGAGAAAATAGATTCTTATTTGGGGAAAGATGATCTGCGATTCAGATCTCTAGTTGATAGTAAGTCCACTTCAAGAATAAGAATTAATAAAAAGGTTAAACAGGAACCCTCGCATCATGAAGTGCTTGAATACATAAGATCAGAAGGGATCGTCTACATAGGCGATATAGCGGATAGAATTGTTGATTTGATGACAGACCAGAAAATACATCGGCTAATAGATGAATTTCCTGAGTATTTGCTAAGCGATAAAAAGAAGGCTTTAATTAGTAAATTTCTAGCTTCAAAACGAGAAATTATATGTACAAGCTTAGTAAAATAGTATATATTTTGTTTAGGAGGAGGTAACAAAAATGTCTGAAAAATATGGCAAGGATTACCTTTATTTAATTTGGAAAGACCCAGAAAGCAGAAGGAATTTTACCGTTGGAGCATTGACAAAGAATGGTGGATATGAATTCCAATATGGCTTTGAAATTGAAAAAGCAATGGGGGAGGGATTTCAGTTATTAACAAGCTTTAATGACATTAATAGGAAGTACATGAGTTCAATCCTTTTCCCGGCATTCTCAAGCAGATTGCCTGACAGAAAAAGAAGAGACATCAAAATGATTCTTAGTAAGTATGGGCTGGAACAATATGATGAGTACAATCTGTTAAAGAAAAGCGGAGCCAGATTGCCTATCGACACTATTGAGTTGATTGATCCGATTTTTGAAGATGAGGAAATTATAGATAGATTTTTTTTCATTGCAGGCCCAAAATACTATTTGGGCTGTGAGGGTGAACTTTGTGACAAAGCAATTAGCCTTGAGGTAGGGCAACCAGTTGAACTTATAGAGGAACCTGATAATGCAGTAGATCCTGATGCAATTAAAGTGTTGGATTTACAAGGGAATCATTTAGGATATGTTCCGAGATATTATAACAAAAGCATTAAATCTTCGATGGCCCGAGGGATTTCATTTGCCTGCACAGTAGCAGAATTTAATAAAAATACTACATGCAATGAGTGCATTAAAGTTCACTTGACAAGTGTTTTATAATATTTTTGAAGAATATCTCCGATGAAAAGTTTTTTGTGTAATAACCAAGACCAGACTCGCCATACTTTTGGCGAGTTTCTTTATTTGTTTGAGAAAAGAAGTCGAAAGCTTTTGCCAGCCCAATATAGTCTTCTGCAGGTACACAAATCCCGCATCCCGATTCCTCAATCACTTGAGCTGTTTCCCCGTTGATTGCACCGATGATAGGCTTACCTGCTGCCATGTAGGACTGGACCTTCCCAGGGAGGGTGTAGGAAATAAAGGGGTCTGCCTTCAGAGTGACTAAAAAAGCATCCGCTAGTTCATAGAATTTAGGCATATCGGTAACTGGGTGCCGGCCATGAAAAAATACAGCCGGGTTGGTGCTTTGATCCAGGCCTTCTAATTGAGCCAGCTCCATCCCTTGGGGCAGGGCAGATCCATCCCCGACAAAGTGGATTTCCAATCGGCTAGTGATAGCAGTGTCATTTCCGTTTGGGGTTTGGGCTTTTAGGAGGCTGGCAGCTTTGATGATGGTGTCAATACTTTGCATCTCTCCGATGTTCCCTGCAAAAAGAAGACGGGTAACTCCATCGGATTCTGTTTCCTTAGTTTTTTTTGATTCATCGCTATTAGACGATTTGAAAAAAAGTTCCTCTGCATAGATGGGAAGATGATGAAAGGGCCCGCTTAAACCCAGCTTTGACTGAAAATATTGCTGAAATTGACCGCTGCTGATCAGGATTTGGTCTGCCCGGGAATAGATCCAGCGACTCATAAGGCCGACGATGTTATAGAGAAGACCCTTCCCTTTTAGGCCGGCAGAAACGATGCTTTCCGGCCAGAGATCAAAGCAGTAGATGGATAGTGGGATTCTTTTGCCATTCCTTTTTCCAGCGATTTTTTGGTATAGCAGGGCAGGAACGGCCATGGTCACGGGAGAATACTGGAACACCAGGATGTGATCTACCCGGCCGATTTCTTTATAAGAGGATAATACGCGCCGGCTTCCTTGAAAGATAAAGCTGAGATAATTTCTTGCCAGATTTTTATTCCCCTTCTTACGAGGTCTTAGATTCCCTCGATACACCTTAACTCCCTGGATGGTTTCCGAAAAAGGAGGGTTTTCCTGGTATTCGGGGTAGATTTCTCCTTCCGGGTAATTGGGAAGCCCGGTGATGACGGTGACCTCGTGGCCCATATCGGCTAATTGAAAGCAGACATCGGACACCCGAAAAGGTTCCGGATAAAAATACTGACAGACAACGAGAAGTTTCATATCTGGTCTCCTATTGATAACGGATTTCCGAAAAATCCACTCGCTTTCCAGTAAGAAATTCCTGGACCTCTTCCCGGATCCCTTCTTCAAAGGAAAGGGGAGCGTACCCAAAATCCTTGGTGGCAGCCTCGTGGGAAAAGGCTTTGTCTTCTCTCATCCTTAATACCTGCTCCACGGAGATGATGGCTCTGCTGCGGAAGAGGAAATTGTAAAGCTTTGCAGCCAATAGTGAAAGCTGGAAGGGAACGGGAACCAATAGGGTTTTTCTATTAAGCTCCCTGCTGATGCAAAGGATGATATCCCGATAGGTGATGGGTTCTTTACCGGACAGGTCGTATTCCTTATTTCGGGTTTTGTCTGGATTCATCAGGACATCATAATAGGCATTCCCCAGATCCCGGGCATGAACGGGCTGCATCAGGTTGCTCCCGCTTCCGAAGAGGGGAAAGAATCGGTGCCGGGCAAGATAGGTAATCAGCCGGTACATGTTCCGGTCTCCAGAAGAACCATAGATCATCGTGGGCCGAAGGACGGTGATGTCGATCTGATCCCTCAGAGTCAAGATGGCATCTTCTATTTCGATGTATTCGGCAGAAGCGCTCTTGAACTTGGAGAATCGGCCGGTGGTATGAACCAGGATGGCTCTGCGAACCTGCTTTTTTACTGCTGCATTCATCAGAAGAGCGGAATGGTGGATGGAAGCGATATGAATCAAGGTATCGACTCCTTCCAGGCTGTTTTCTAAAAAGGATGGATCCGTTAGATCTCCCACCGCAAACTCCAGCTTGAGTGGAGAGCGTTCAAAAATCTCATACTTGGAGGGGTCCGCCTCTTTGGATTGCCGCATGACCACCCGAACCGTTTCCGGATACTTTTCTTTTTCCAACCGTTTTAGCAGCCATTTTCCGCTGTGTCCGGTAAGACCTGTAATATAAAGCATTATTTTGGCCCCCCTTCAGAAACTCCTTTGCTGGTCAGCACGTGAAAGAAGGTGCGAAACAGGATTCGGATATCCATTCCAAAACTGACCCTTTGGGCATACTGGCCATCGTAATCGGCTTTCACCAGGACCGGCAATTCGTCTCTGCCGTTGACCTGGGCCCAACCGGTGATCCCGGGCCTCAGCTTGTCGGCGCCGTTTTCCTTTCGGGCTTCAATCAGATCATATTGGTTCCATAGGGCTGGACGGGGGCCGATGAAGGACATTTCCCCTTTTAAAATGTTTAATAACTGAGGAAGTTCATCCAGGCTGGATTTCCGCAGGAACCGGCCGCTTTTCGTGATGTAGGCATCTGGATTGCCCAGCAAATGGGTAGGGGCATCCTTAGGAGCATCGGTTCTCATGGTCCGGAACTTATAAATCTGGAATTCTCGGTTGTCCTTGCCAATCCGCCTCTGTTGAAATAAAACCGGACCCGAAGAGTCCAGTTTTATAATAATGCTTATGATGATCAGCAGGGGGGACAGCAATAGTGTCAGCAATGCGGAAAGGATCCGGTCCGACAGATATTTGATGTTTTTATATCCCTTGCTCATAGATTTCCTCGACCCTGAATCATTTTATTGATGGCGATTCCCGTACCTAGCAGCCCGTAGAACATGGGGAAGGTGGATACAGTGGAGTCGTTGACCAATCCGGCGACTAGGAATCCGCAAACCCCGAAGAGAATGGCAGCTCCTGCATAATCAGCGAAGCTCTCAAACCGGTTCCGGATGTAGAGCCGAATACTCTGAACGAGGTAGATTCCCCAAAGGGCCAACATAGCCAGCAGGGAGATTCCCCCGGTGCCGATGGTCATGCCCATATACATGTTATGGGGCTTGTCTACGACAATATTGATATTATTGGAGAATGTGCCGGAGTAGTACTTTCCAACATAATCCTGATGGGGGAAGTAGAGACAATAAGTGTCTGCCCCGTGACCCAGGATCAGGGTGTCTTTCATCATGGGAATGGTTCGGGAGAAGATGTATCCTCGGCCGGAACCGAATTGCTGGTTGTTTTCCCAGCCTATTGCCGGGACATTATCCAGATCCACCAGAACGCCCAGTTCATTTAAGTAGAAGATGCCGTTATCCCGAAGCTGCAGGGGCCACTGCCTTTTTTGCATATCGGCGGTGAAGATGAAGTAGTTGTTGCCGTTTTCATCCTGAGCCGGCTGCAGCAGGCAGTTTTCGAACCGGGGATCATCCATTTGGTAAATGGGGGACACTGCGGTCGGAATCAGCGGAATGGATTTTCCTTCCGAATCCAGGACCTTAACGGCTTCCGGATCGTCGGGATAGGTAGTGATGGTGGCTGAGTGGCCGCCGACGCTGAAATGAACGTCAAAGCCATCGGTGTCGATGTAATCCAGCTTAGGCATTTCTGCCAGAGGAGCCGTGGTTTCTTCTGTTTGTTCGGAAGCTGCAGGAGTATTTCCTGTCACGCTGTTCCAGGCCCCGGTGAATTCCGGTACCCAGCGCTGGAAGGTGAGACCGCCAATCAGGATGGTGATGACCACCAGGATGCCGATTGGCTTGATCCAGGTGAGGATTCGCTTGTTTAATACGATGACGGCCACCAGAACAACGGCAAACATACCCATCAGACCACCGGAAGAGGCGGATCCGATCAGGTTGTAGACAGCCAGGCCGAAGAGCAGGCCCCAAATCATTTTTTTTAATAAGGGCTCATCCTGCCCCTTGTTGACCGAGTGGATGAACAGGAGGCCAAAGAGGGGGATCAGCAGGGTTAGGTAAAAGGATACATAGTTGATGTTGTAGACGGTCTGATAGATTTCTTTGTTCTGGAAGGTGAAGTTCAGGTTGTCCACTTGATCCCAGAACCAGCTGGGGGTGATCAGCTTCTTGCCAATGGTAGTCCGGAAGAAGTCCATGTCCGCAGCCTGGCTGATTCCCAGAAGTCCCAGGATAAAGCTGCCAGCAGCCACCGGATAGATGATCCACTTGATGTCCCGCTCGTTGTTGACCGTATTGATGATATAGAAGAGCATGACCATATAGGCCAGCAGGGTGATGGTTCCTTCAAACCGGTCGTTGTATCCCCAGAGGGCAAATTCCTTGTAATCGGAAAAGGCGTAGGAAAGCAGGACCATGATGGCATAGACGATCATGGGGTAGTAATAGATGCTTTTCTTGATGTACAGGGCCTGCACAAATACCCGGTACAGCAGGAATACAATGGCCAGTATGGCGCAGACCACGATAGCGGTCATCTTAAAATAACTGAAGAAGTCGGACAGCTGAGCCCGCCCCTGGCCGCTCCAGAAGAATTCGCTCATATCCCGCTCATAGACATGCATCCTGGTGATCAGAATCACGAATGCGGTGAAAAATGCTGCCGGAAGCAACTGGAGCCAGTGGTTCCCATCCTCCAGCTTCGGGGCATAGGTCATATGGATCAGCGCCCCCGGATCCTTCTCATGTTTTATAGGTGCACTGGAAATTTTCTTTCCCTTATCTTGTATCTTAGCCATGTCTCCTCCACTCAACCGGAATAAATATAATAGCGCTAATATTATACAACAAATCCCCCACCAAGTATATAAGCAGTTCTACAAATTGGCGCGTTTTTGAGGGAAATTGGCCCTGAAAATCCTTCCGGCAATTGGATTTGCAGGGCCAGGGAGTTCGACAGGATATGACAGCCGCGCCAATTTGTAGAACAGTTCTAAAACCTGGTTGGTTTGGATGGGTGGATTCGGGGAAAAAGTAATAGAAATATTCCATAGTTGATTGACGATGAATGAAATGAGGAATGAATATGGCACATAAAATAGAGAAATTAGAAAACCCAGCTCGGCTGGAAGAACTCACCCCGGAAAACACCCTGAAGCGTATCGGCCTAGAACCGGGGATGGTCTTCGCCGATATCGGTGCTGGCACCGGGATATTTGCTATCCCTGCTGCAAAAATGACAAGGGAGAAAGTATATGCCCTGGAGATCTCCGAAGAAATGATCCAACTCCTGAATCAGCGTAAAGAGGTGGCGGGTTTAGACAATCTTGATATACGTAAAGTGGGGGAAGGACTTCCCCTGGATGAGAATTCCTGCGACTTGATCCTGATGGTCACCGTATTCCACGAGTTGGACGATAAAGAAGAGATGCTGAAGGAAATTCGCCGCGCTCTCAAGGCTAATGGCCTTCTGGCTATCATCGAATTCCACGGCTACGAAACCCCCATGGGGCCGCCCGTACCCCATAGGATTGCCAAAGAGGCCGTACAGGAGCATGCAGAGGCCAATGGCTTCCATTTGGTTGAAAGCTTTGACCTTGGCGACAACTTTTACTGCCAACTCTATAAGCAGGTCTGACAACTGGCGCGTTTATACCACGAAAGCAACTGGTCAACCGGATCAGAATGTGGTATCCTATCCTGTGTACAAAAGAGGCGAGGTGAGAAGAAATTAAGACAAATGTTATCTCGCTAAAACGATTAATAGAAATGAGCAAGGAGGCTAAAGCCCAGGAGCTTGTTTCTATTTTGGTTTTTGACTATTTTGTTTGTGGGGTACTAATAGCTGTTTAGTGGAATTATTCTGCAGCCTCTATCAAGGAATCCATTTATGTAAATCATTCAATTATTCTATATTGATGAAGCTTTCTGGAAATCGTAGGCTGGTTGGTTTGCAATAGATCCGCTATTTTTGATGCACTCTGATACTCTTCCCAATAATGAGCTAGCAATTCTTTCTCATACTTACTCACTAAATCCTTTAATGAAATGCCAGGTGCATCCGCGTTGGAAGGGATATCGCCAGAATAGCAGCTATAATCAGAATTTAGGGCAAACTGCACATCCTGAATGCCAATGGTGTTATTTTGTGTAAGGAGCACGATCCTTTCTATTACATTCTGAAGGTCGCGGATATTCCCTGGATAAGGGTAATTCTTTAAGTATTCCATAGCGTCGAAAGTCAGTTCCTTATGAAGGTTGTATTTTGTATTGAATCTGGAGAGAAAATGGCGAATCAGTAAAGGGATGTCCTCCTCTCGCTCTTTCAGGGACGGTATGGTTATTTGGATGACAGACAACCGATAGAACAGATCCTTTCGGAAAGTTCCTAATTCTGTCATTTTTTCCAGATCGCTGTTTGTTGATGCCAATATTCTGACATCAATATGAATAGGTTCGGTCCCTCCTACATGATAGAATTCACCTTCCTGAAGAACTCGTAGCAACTTCGACTGAAGGTGCAACGGTAGCTCACCTATTTCGTCCAGCAGAACAGTACCACCTTCCGCGATCTCAAGAATGCCCTTTTTTCCACCGCCCCGGGCATTTGTAAATGCTCCAGCATCATAACCGAACAGTTCTGACTCTAGAAGGTTCTCAGGAATTGCGGCACAGTTGATCTTAATAAACGGCTTTTCATTTCTGGAGCTTTTTTTATAAATATAATCGGCAATCACTTCTTTTCCGACACCTGATTGGCCTAATATTAGGATTGTGGAGTTAAAAGGTGCTATTTTATCACAGATGCTAATTATACCTTGCATTTTTTTACTATTATAAATCAGGTGGTTCTGATTGCCCACGATTTCTTTTAACTGATGTACGGTCTTTTCAAGCTCCAAATTGTTGCTTTCGGCAGCTTTTAGCTGCTCTCTTATAAAATTGTGCTGTGTGTTGTCTACAAGATTGCAGATAACATACTTTAAATTTCCAGCATTATCAAAATAAGGCTGCCCATAAACCAGATAACTTTTCCCGGATGGTTGTATTTGTTCTATCGTAACTGGAGCTTTTGTTTTAATTACCTGCATTGTCGCTGAAGTATTGGAGTTTTCTGTTTCTATGTCGGCCAGGCTGCGTCCCAAAGTCTTGTGGGGTTCATGACCGGTAATACGAACTTGGGAATTATTAATTTTTAGTGCGACCCCATTTGCATCTGATAAGGTAAAGCCTACTTCTGATAAATCTATTGCTGCCTCAAGCAATTCCAATTGGCTTTTTTGATCTTCTATGACACGATTCAGCTCTTCAATTTTTTTGATAAGATTCTGTGCTTCCTTCATGAAAATACCTCCGGTATCATAATGGGCTAATTGGTTCTTCATTGTTCGTAGTCTTTGCAATTACATTCATTATACACGATAAAATTTATTTTACAAATTGCATAACATAATTGAAATCCCTGATTTACTCAGGGATTTATGTTAGGATGAAAACAGCTAATTTTATTTTTATGAAAGAGGGAAAAGGTATGGAAGGTTTTATCAGCGAGAGCATGCAGACTAAAAGGATCATGGAAACTATTAGAAGAGTAGCTCCTTATGATGCTGCAGTATTGCTAACCGGAGAGTCCGGAGTTGGCAAGAACTGCTTTGCAGATATGCTCCATGAATACAGCAACAGAAAAGAGGGGCCTTATATTACGATAAACTGCGGTGCTATTCCGGTTAATTTGTTGGAATCAGAACTTTTCGGATATGAAAAGGGAGCATTTACTAACGCTAGCAATATAGGAAAAGCGGGATTGATTGAGAAAGCTGATCATGGCACTTTATTCCTCGATGAAATTGGTGAATTGCCACTGAGCTTGCAGGTGAAACTCCTCATGGCTCTTCAGGAAAAAAAGATTACCCGAGTCGGTGGAACGGAAGAAAAGCAGGTAGACTTTCGGTTGGTTACCGCTACCAATAAAGATCTTCGCAAATGTGTCGAGAAGGGTGAATTCCGAAAGGACCTTTATTATCGGTTGAACACAGTAGAACTAGCAATACCACCATTACGGAATAGGAAAGAAGACGTACCAGCGCTCATAAATTCCTTTGTAAGCAGATGCAGCAAGCAGTATGGAAAGGATTTTGCGATTTCAGAGGAGGCAGTCGATATTCTGACGAAATATCCTTGGCCTGGGAATGTTCGTGAGCTGAACAATATAGTAGAGAGCATGCTATTAACATCGGAGAACGACCAAATTGGTAAGGAAATGATTCCAGCAGGAATCCTAAGGCAAACAGGAATAGAAGGAAAAAGCTGGTGGGGGAAAAGACTGAAAGAGATATTGGAGGAAACAGAGGCTATTGTGATTATGGAAGCTTATGAACATTTTCAATCAACGACAAAAGCAGCTGAAGCCCTTGGAATCAGTCAGGCGTCCATGTCTTTGAAATTAAAAAAATATAGGAACATGTAAAAAACATACATAATAGCAACCAAGCGGAAATAAAGCACATTGGAAGTGACGACCATTTGGCACAGTATTTGCTTATTTATATAGACGAGAGTGTTATTATACAAAGCCGTATAGATTGGAGGATAGAAAAGTGGAAAAAAAGATGCCCGTAATACTGACCTTCGACGTGGATGGTGAAACCCTATGGCGATGCAGGGATCCCGAAAATGCCAATAGGCCAGTAACCCTATCTCAAGGACGGTATGGACCTGAAGTCGGAATGCCGCGCATACTGAAACTTCTTGGTAAATATGGGATTCATGGAACATTTTTTATCCCTGGCTTCACAGTGAACCAATATCAGGAGTTGGTCAGACATCTTGCTGATCAGGGTCATGAAATTGGGAATCACGGTTGGAGTCATACATACCCGGATAATATGTCCGGATATGATGAAGAGAAAAATGAATATTGGGATTGCAGTGACATTATTGAAAAAGTAACAGGAACCAGGCCTAAAGGGTTTCGATCTCCTGCTTGGGAATTCAGCCAAAACACACTTGAAATCATCGAAAATATGAAAGAACTGGAATATTCCAGCAATATGATGAATACCGATAAAGTCCGGTATCTACAGTTGTACGGAAAGCAATCCAGACTGGCTGAAATCCCAATCCATTGGGTTCTTGATGATGCAGCCTATTGGCTTTATAGTCTCAGGACTCCCGGGAAAGCAATGCAGCCTCTCGAATCGGTTGAATTCTATTGGAAAGAAGAATTCGAAGGACTTTTGGAAGAATTTTTGGATGAGGTTGAAACGACAGGAGACTCGGATATCTGTTTTGTTCTAACCTGCCATCCCCAGATTATCGGAAGGCCTGCCAGGATGAGAATGCTAGATAGATTTATTAAGCATATGGTAGAAACAGATTGTGTTGAATTCATAACAGGCATTGAAGCAGCTACCCGGTTTAAAGCGAAACAAAATAGGGAGGGCTGATCCAGCCCTCTTTTTATTTCATTCGGAAGATATATGGAGGTTTTATCATGACTGGTTACAATAATATCTCTAAACTGGCACAAAATTATCCGGTCTCCGGAATCCGAGCTATGTTTGACCTGGCTTCAAATTATCCAGGAGCACTTAACTTATGCAATGGAGAACCGAATTTTGAGACACCGGACCACATCAAAGCAGCTGGGATGAAGGCGATTGCTGATGGGTTCACTAAATATGGCACTGAGCCTGGTCTCCTTGAAATGAGAGACGCAGTTGCTGAAAAATATCGACGAGAATTTGGATCGGAATATGATTCAGATAACATAATGATTTCTGTAGGCGGCGTAGAAGGGATACTGCTCAGTTTGATGACAATCCTGAACCCTGGGGATGAGGTGATTATCCCAGACCCGACGTATACCTGCTATCTTGGACAAACGATGGTTCTGGGTGGTGTACCTGTACGTGTACCCCTTTATGAAGAACACGGTTTTCGGCTTCAGGCAGAGGACCTTGAGAAAGCAATCACTCCTCGGACAAAAGCGGTGATTATAAGTTATCCCAGCAATCCACTTGGTGCTGTACTCACAAAAGAGGATGGAGAAAAACTAGCTAAGGTTATTGAAAAGCATAAAATTATGGTCATTTCTGATGAGGTATATGAAAAAATCATCTTCGATGGTCGGAAGCATTTTAGTTTATCTCAGATTCCAAGCATCAAGGATCAGGTCTTGGTTGTTAACAGCCTTTCCAAAACCTATGCGATGACGGGGTGGCGTCTTGGATATATTGTGGGAACGGACAAAGGACTCATGAAGCATATGTTCAAAATGCAGCAAGCAGTTGTATCTTGTCTGCCCCTGTTTATTATGAAAGCAGGTGCAGCTGCACTAAACGGTCCGCAGGATTGTGTAGAGGAGATGCGTAGCCACTACCAAAGAAGAAGGGATTTGCTAGTAAATGGGTTGAATCAGATTCCAGGTATGAATTGTTTTAAAACCGAAGGGTCATTCTGCACCTTCATCAATATTAAAGAATTTGGAAAGTCTTCCTGGGAATTTTCAAAAGATCTCTTGATCCATGCGGGTGTTATGACGGTTGCTGGCAGTGCCTTTGGTGATTTAGGAGAAGGATATTTAAGAATGTGTTTTGCCAACTCTGACGAGAACATTGAAAAAGCGGTAGATAGAATGAGAGGCTACTTGATCCATGGCAAGAAATATCAATATGGTTATTAAAAAATTAATAACCATATACAAAAATGTATACCTCGGGAGAACGGATCATGGCTTAGCAAAAGGAAATCGGCAGAATACCGTACTTCTAAAAAATTTAAAAAAAATTATTTGATTGGCATAAGTATTGCATTTTAAAGTAGTAAACCAACTCTACATTAAAAGAAAGGAGTGTCAGCATTAAAAAACATGCTGGCAAAAGAAAGAATGATGGATTCATTATTAAACTTCTTCAACGCAATCAATGGAGTATTCTGGGGCAATTTTATGATCTTCATCTTGGTAGGGACAGGAATTATTTTTACGGTGCTACTAAAATTTCCACAGCTCCGAAGGTTAAAGGATGCATTTATTTTAGCATTCGGTGATCTAAGGTCAGGTGGAAAGGCCTCGAAAAAAGAGGGAATGAGCTCCTTCCAGTCATTGGCAACGGCACTCGCCGGTCAGGTAGGAACTGGTAATATCGCGGGTCCTGCGACAGCAATCATGGCTGGTGGCCCAGGTGCTGTGTTCTGGATTTGGATCAGCGCTTTCTTCGGGATGGGGACAATTTTTTCTGAAGCAACGGCTGCGCAAAAGTTCAAAAGTACGCTAAATGATGGAACGGTTATAGGTGGTCCTGCTTATTACATTAAGGCAGCCTTCCCAGGTAGTTTTGGTAAATTCCTGGCTGGAGCCTTTTCAATCTTTGTAATTGTTGGCTTTGGTATGGCTGCTGCGATGATTCAAGGAAATACAATCGCTGATGCTATGAACAATTCCTTCGGGATTCCGCATGTAGCAACAGGAATTGTAGTAGCAGTCCTTTTACTGGCTGTAGTCATTGGTGGAATCAGCCGAATTGCTTCAACGGTTTCTACGCTGGTTCCAATTATGGCAAGTATCTATGTGGTATGTGCATTGATCATTATCGTCATCAACTTCAGCCATATTCCTGAAGCTTTTGCCATGATTTTTAAAGCTGCATTTTCTGCAGAAGCAGCAGGTGGCGGATTTGCAGGTATCGCAGTACGTGAAGCTATGCGATACGGTGTCGCCAGAGGTTTATTCTCCAATGAAGCAGGTATGGGTTCAACTCCGCATGCTCATGCGGTAGCTAAGGTAAAACATCCTTGTGATCAGGGACTTGTTGCTATGGTCAGTGTCGTAATCGACTCCTTTGTTATTCTGACCATGTCCTGTCTGCTCATTCTCACAACTGGTTCATATAATAGTGGGCATCAGGGTATTGGTGTGGTCCAGGGAGCTTTTGAAAGCGTATTTGGTGCAGCTGGATCCATTCTTATTGCACTGTGCGTTTTCTTCTTCTGCTTCTCAACGATCATTGCAGCATATTTTTATGGGGAACAGAACTTTAAAAGGATATTTGGTGTAAAATCGGTACCGGTGTATATGGTTATGATCGTATTCTTTGTCATCTTCGGCTCAATGGCAACGGTCAGTCTGGTCTGGGCTATCTGTGACACCTTTAACGGCCTGATGGTATTCACCAACTTGATCGGACTGTACGGAGTATCTGGTGTCATCATGAAATTATGGAAAGACTATGAAGGCGGCGGTTCTGAACTGGATACCACCCTCAATACTATCAAAGGAAGAAAACTGGCTGCAAAAAGTGCCATAAAATAATCATTCGGATTGCATGCATGTGCTGGGAAGCAGTACCTGTTGGACTGTTTCCCAGCTAACATCAAAGGACATAGAAAGGTTAGGCAAATGGAAAAAAAATTGATACTTGGTATTTCAAGCAGTCCAAGAAAAGGTGCTAATACAGATATTCTTCTGGAACATGCTTTAAAAACAGCTGAAGAATATGATTACATCAGGACGGAAACAATTTATCTAAGAGATTATGAAATCAATCCCTGCAATTCCTGCATTGCATGCTGCACAGAAGCAGCTGCGGCAGGGGATGCAGACAAGGCATGCCTTGCATTTCGTGACGGAATGGATGATATATATCCAAAATTAATGGAATGCAGCGGCTTGATTCTGGCATCACCAGTATATTTTGGCTCAGCTAATGCCCAGATGAAAGCCTTTATGGATCGCACAGAGGGTTTGCTGCGTTATGGATTTAGTAAATATAAGAATGCTCTAAGCTTCAAAATCGGGGGGGCTATAGCTGTTGGTGGCAATCGAAATGCAGGCCAAGAGTTTACAATTCAGCAGATGCATTACTACTTTGCAATACAGGATATGACCATCGTTGGCTCCGGTGCAGAACCGATCCCCGGATGTTATCTGGGTGGTGGAGCTACTACCTATCCACAGCGAGGGCGAGTAAAGGATGCAGTGCTGCAAGATGAGATAGGGCTGAAAAGTACAGCGGGACTGGGCCGAAGAGTTGCAATGACAATCGGGTCTTTAAAGGATTAAGCATGGATAGAAAAAAACTAACAATAGTTGTCGGCCATTACGGAAGCGGGAAAACGGAATTTGTGGTCAACTATGTCAGTTGGCTTCAAGAGCTAGGAGAAAACCCTGTTCTTGCTGATGTTGATATCGTCAATCCATATTTCCGAGCGAGGGAGCTGCGGGATATATTCAAGAAGAAAGGCATTCGAATCATTTCAAGCTACTTTGAAGATGATTTTCATGCGGATGCTCCTGCACTTGAGGCTTCCATTAAGGCTTGTTTTGATGACTGCAATCAGAGAAGCGTTGTGGATGTTGGCGGCGATCCTGCTGGTGCTGTGGTTCTGGCTCGATACTCCAAGATGCTTGAAACCAGAGACTATGATATGTGGTTTGTTGTTAATGCCAACCGGCCTCAGACAGCTACTGCCGCCCAAGCTCTTGTTTACCTTCGAGAAATTGAAGCCATGAGCAAACTGAAAGTCACTGGAATCATTAATACAACTCATATGTTAAGGGAAACAACCATTGATGATGTTCTAAAAGGAGACGCGCTGGTAAGGGAACTTGCTGAAGTGTCTAAAGTTCCGGTTGTTTTCACGGTCATTGAAAAGAGTTTAAGTAATAAGATCGAGGGTATTGAGCTAGCTGGCCAGCCATTTTTGATCGAGTTGGAATTAAGACCTGACTGGTGTGACTGATATAGAATAAATCCATTCGATTATGAATTAGAGGAGAAGACAGATGAAATTCAATGTTACATTCAATGTGGAAAGGTGCAAAGGCTGCGAGATCTGCGTAGAATTCTGCCCGAAAAAAATATTGTGGCTGGACAGGAACTATTTGAACCAAGCGGGTATTCATCCGGCAATGATAACAAATCAAGAAGAGTGCATTGGATGCACAAACTGTGCGTTAATGTGCCCAGATGCGATAATTTCCATTGAAAAGATTGACGCGTAACAGAGAGGAAAAAATCATGGCAAAAGTTTTGATGAAGGGAAATGAAGCAATTGCGGAGGCTGCGATCCGTGCTGGCTGCCAAGCCTTTTTCGGTTATCCAATAACCCCACAAAGTGAAATCCCTGAATATTTTTCAAGAGAATTACCCAAGCGTGATGGCATTTTCCTTCAAGCCGAGAGCGAAATAGCGGCCATGAACATGGTAATGGGCGCATCTGCTTCAGGTGCTAGGGTGATGACAAGTACTTCCGGTCCGGGGTATTGTTTAAAATTGGAAGCTCTAGCGGCAATGACCCTGACGAGGCTTCCCGCTGTCATTGTTGTGGTAATGCGAAACGGTCCTGCCTTTGGGACCATGAAGGCTGCTCAGGAAGATTATCGCATGACAGGAAACGGTGGATATAAGGTGTTGACTTTTGCACCTTCAACTGTCCAGGAAGCTGCTGAAATGGTTTTTGAAGCTTTTGATATTGCTGACCAGTACCGGAATCCTGTGGTAGTTTTAGCCGATGGGATGATCGGACAAATGATGGGGCCTGTTGATTTTGATAAAGTACCAGCAAAAAGGCTGGAGCTGCCAGAAAAAGGTTGGGCACTTCATGGAAAGAACTCAAGAGGCGGAGAACCCATATTCCATTTTATTCCGGAAGGAAGAACCCATTATGGAGAAAAATATGAAGCAGAGACCGTGCTATATCCTGAAATAATAAGAAACGAAACCAGGGTTGAAACAAAAGGACTTGATGATGCAGACATCGTACTTACTGCTTATGGGACGGCGGCTCGCATGTGTAAAGCTGCCCAGGAAATACTGGGTGATAAAATAAAGTTGGGATTTATCAGACCAAAGACTCTCTGGCCATTCCCATATGATGCCTATAATCAAATTGGGCCGGGATGCAAAGCGATTATCTGTCCTGAAATTAATATCATTGGCCAAATGATCGACGATGTTCGAATTGCCGCTGAAGGAAGATGGCCGGTTTATCATGTAGGTGATTCTGCGAATGACTTCCTCACTCCGCAACAGATTGTAGATAAGGTATTAGAGATATGGGAGGGCAAATAAGATGAGCATTGTATATAAAAAACCAGAGTCTTTAAACGATACGCCGTTTACATTCTGCCCAGGTTGTACCCATGGTATCATTCTAAAGCTAGTGACTTCAGTTATTGATGAACTCGGAATCGGTGGTGATACCATTGCAGTAGGCTGCGTCGGATGTGGCGGGTATATGCCATGGTTTATGAACCTGGACACCATCTATTCCCTGCACGGGAGAGCGCCAGCCAATGCGACCGGTATTAAGCGCATGAACCCTGATAAAGTGGTGTTTACGTATCAGGGTGATGGAGACTTGGCGTCGATCGGTACTGCTGAAATCGTTCATGCTGCACATCGAGGAGAAAAAATTACCACCATCTTTGTTAACAACACAACCTATGGAATGACCGGAGGCCAGATGGCCCCCACCACACTTGCAGGGCAAAGAACAACAACTTCTCCTTATGGCCGAGATCCTGCACATTGCGGGAATCCAATCCGTATGAGCGAGCTTCTTGCCACTATCGACGGAGCAAAGTTTATTGAAAGGGTATCCGCTGATTCTCCTTCCAATGTTCGAAAAGCCCGGAAAGCTATAAAAAGAGCATTTGAATGCCAACTTGAAGGTCGGGGTTTCTCGATGGTGGAAGTGCTTTCAACTTGCCCGACTAATTGGGGAAAGACACCGGTCGAAGCGTTGGAACGCGTGCGAACCGAGATGATACCTTATTTCCCTCTTGGCAATTTCAAGGACTATTAAAGGAGGGATTGCAAATGCAAAAGGACAGAATAATAGTTGCAGGAGCAGGGGGCCAGGGTGCACTGCGAATTGGCCAAATGCTGGCATATGCCGCGTTGGATGATGGTTGGGAAGTGGAATGGCTTCCATCATACGGTGCGGAAATGCGAGGCGGCACAGCAAACTGCAACGTCACAATTTCGGACTCAGAGATTGCTTACCCAATGGTAAGTGAAACCGATTGCCTGATTGTGATGAATGACCAATCTTTAAAAAAGTTTGAACCAAATGTTTGCGCAAATGGAATTCTTATTATGGATCGGTCCATAATTCGGGATAATGTAGATCGAACAGATTTAAAAGTCTTTGAAATCCCTGCAGATCACATTGCAGAACAAGAAGGAAACAGTAAAGGTGCTAACATGGTATTGCTTGGAGCCTACCTGGCTGTATCAGGTCGAATCTCTATTGAGGCAGTAAGTGATGTAATTACCCATTCTTTTACAGGATCAAAGTCAAAATATGCGGATTCAAATAAAAAATTAGTGCGCAAGGGATTTGATTACATTAAAGAGAAGTATGCAGAATCCGTCAACAGTGCTGAAAATTAACGGAGGAAATCATGGAAAAGGTATTTAAGCTATTTGTCATCAATCCAGGGTCAACTTCAACAAGAGTTGCTTACTACGAAAACAATAAAGAAGTATTTGGGAAGAAATTATCGCACCCAACCGAGGTAATTGCTCAGTTCAAGGAAATTAATGACCAGCTTGATATGCGAAAAAAAATGGTTGAAGAGTACATGGATGAAATAGGGATTAAGGAACTCGATGCAATAGCCTCCAGAGGCGGTGGAGGACGTCCTCTTCGCTGTGGAGGTTATGGGATTACCCCCTTGATGGTTGAGGAATGTAAAAATGCTCCTTGGCCACATGCCTCTAATCTCGGAGTTCAAATAGCCTTTGAATTAATGAAAAAGTTTCACGTTCCCGGCTATATTTATGATGCGCCACTTGCCGATGATTTTATTGAATATGCCAAGGTATCTGGTCTGCCGGAATTGCCTACTTTAAGAGGCGCAGGTCATCCGCTAAACGAAAAGGCTTCAGGCTGGACAGTTGCCCGAAAAATGGGTGGTAAATATGATGATTATAATTTTATTATATGTCATCTGGGGGGCGGAATTACTGTAAACGCTCATGCTAAAGGTAAAATAATCGACAGCCATATAAATGCTTTTTCACCTGAAAGAGCGGGTGCCCTGCCCATGATAGGTTTTACAAAAATGTGTTTTTCCGGCATCTGGGATTTAGCCAGCTGTATCAAGCGTCAAATGGGAAATGGTGGCCTTGTTGCATATCTGGGGACTAGCGATATTCAAGAAGTTGAAAGACGGATTGAAGGTGGAGATAAGGAAGCAGAGTTTTATCTGGAGGCAATGATTTATCAAATTGCAAAAGATATCGGTGGCATGGCGACTGTAATGAACGGAGATGTAGATCGGATAATACTGACTGGTGAAATATCTCGTTCAAAACGCCTTACAGACAGTCTGACCAAAAGGGTTCAGTTTATAGCACCGGTCGAGATAGTTCCCGGTACAGCGGAGATGGAGGCTCTTGTTGAAGGGACGTTGCGTATGCTCCGAAATGAAGAACCAGTAAAGGATTATGATACGGAACAGGCATAGGAATAGAAAGGGAGAGACTAATGAAAACAGCATGTGTTCTCATATCAAATAGGCATGTTCATTTAACTAGAGAAGCGGTGGATACGTTGTTTGGGCAGAATTATGAACTTACGGTTAAAAAACTACTTGGTCATCCTATCTTTGCTGCGAATGAAACGGTAACGTTGAAGGGGCCTAAAGGTTCAATTCAGAACGTGCGTATTCTTGGACCGCTTCGACCATACAATCAAGCAGAAATTTTACGGGCGGATAATTACCTATTAGGAATTGAAGCTCCTGTAAAAATATCAGGCTCAAAAGAACTTGCCCCTCTGACTCTGATTGGCCCTGCCGGAGAATTGGAATTGGATTCTGTGGCCGTTGTTGCAAAACGTCATATCCATATCAACCCAGAGCATGCAGAAGAATATGGATTGGAACATGGACAAATTGTCAATGTTCGGATTGGTGGAGAAAGAGCATTAATCTTTGAAGAAACGGTAATATCCTTTACAGATATACCTGAACCAACTATGCATGTAGATGTTGAAGAAGCAAATGCGGCAGGTATAAACTCCATGGACGTAGCGGAAATCCTAACTTAAATAGTGACATGTAATTATGACAATAGATCAGTTACAAGACTAAAAGAAAGGAAAAGTATGATTATTAGCTTTTAATAAATCATACATGAATATGATGAAAAAAGATGAAATACTTACCTATCTGATGGAGCATCAGGACGATTATTTGTCAATGTTAAGGGATTTCGTTGAACTTGAATCTCCGTCGCATGAAGATAAGGCTGCATCTGATAAATGCAGCAGGTTTCTTGAGAAGGCATTTGAAGGATTAGGGTTTAAGGTGGAACGTATCCACCAAGATCAGTGCGGCGACCATCTTTACGGCGAGATTGGTGAAGGAGAGAAGAGCGCCATTATTGTGGGGCATTATGATACCGTATTTCCCATAGGAACATTAAAATCAATGCCATTTAAAGTATCGGATGGAAAAGCTTACGGCCCTGGTGTGCTGGACATGAAGGGTGGAATTATAATGGCATACTTTGCTATTAAAGCCCTCCTTGAATTGGGGATTTTCCCAAAGAAAAAAATTGGTATTTTCTTCAATGGAGATGAAGAATCTGGTAGCTTTAATTCAAGCGAACGGATAATCGAGAAATCAAAGGAATATAGAAGCGTGCTTGTCATGGAACCAGGTGTTAACGACATCAACTCAATTAAAATGGCGCGCTACGGCAGAGGCACCTATAATGTAATAGCTCATGGTAAAGCAGCACACTCGGGTTCCAATTCCCATTTAGCAGTCAGTCCACTTCTAGAGTTAGCCAGACAACTGCTATTTATTGAAAGGTGGAGTATGGAAACAGAAGGAGTTACTTTCACACCAACCTACATAAGTGGCGGTATCCCAGGTACTTGCATGGTACCAGAAAGTGCTTGCTTTACTATGGATGTGCGGTTCCTCACAGAAGAGTTAGCGGATGATATTCACAAGAAGATAATGAATATGAAAGCCATTGGTAACGGAATTGGATTGGAAATTCAAGGCAAAATTGACAAGCCAGTTATGATTGGTGATGAAAAACTATTCCGCTTAGCTGCTGATATTGGACATTTATACGAACTGGACATTAAGGGAATTACAATTGGCGGAGGAAGCGATGGTAATTTTACAGCAGCAGCAGGGATACCTACTCTAGATGGATTAGGCACGACTGGAGAATTCCTCCATAATTCAGGTGAATATATTCATTTGGAGCATATTCCATACAGGACATCTTTAGTTGCTCGATTAATAAAAGAAATAAGTTGAATTGTCCATTTTAGCTGCATTCTAATTAACGGTTGAAATTTAGCAAATCCTTTCAGTGCTACTATTTGGTGAGTCGCTATCAATAATAATTGCATGTTGAAATGATGAAGGGAGGGAAAAATAAGGAAAGAAGGATCTGTAACTTATTGATTCAATCCAAGCCAGTTATGCCAATATTGAAGATGACAGGATAACCGGAGGAGTAGCGCTTAATCTATTTAAAGTGGTTGAAATAATCAACTACTATGCATTCCATGTTGATTGCCTTCACAAAGTAAAATTAATGAAAATGCTTTGGTATACAGACAATTTGAGTTACAACCAACTTTATAAGCAGGTCTGCCAACTGGTTTGATTCCGAAAATAGGACGCCATAATCCATGTTTCTTCAATGGATTATGGCGTTTGAATTTTTAAACTAGGATCTAGTCAATCTGATGAGAACCAAACTAGTTTGTGCATATAAAACTTATTAATTTGCGAAAAAAATGTCGATATTTGACAAAATTTGCATTGGGAATATAATCGAATCATAGGTTGAATATAACAATAACTTAGCCGAGATGCATATCTTAATATTAAATGAAGGGTGAAACCTTTCTAAAATTTTCAAATCAAGTAAGGGGGAAAAGTAATGCAGTGCAGAAAAGGTACAATGAAAGAAAAATTAACAATAATGACGTTGACACTAGTATTATTGATTGCCATACTTCCAATGATGGCAAATGAGGCCCATGGTGCGAACTTACCAGCTTGGTATGGATATGCAATAGATAATGGTGATGGCACGGCGTCTTCGATTATAGGATCATCTGTGACAAGAAACGAGTGGATTAATGAACCAGCGAATCATTATTCAGTTATTAAAATTCAAAGAGCAGACTTGAAAAATGGGGAAAACTTTAATATCGGAGGAACAATTATAGGAACCTCCCCATTGACATTATCAGGGTATTATTACTATAGTGGAGCAACGTATCTTTTTGAAGAATTTTATCCGGGGATCATAAATTCTACGTCTACAACAACGGAGCTTTCTTTTCAAATTTCTGCAGAAAATGTAAATTACATTCTTAATAATTCAAATAACCAATCAGAAATTTATTTGTCGTTTACTTCAGCTGATTATTCTGGGTATCAGTTCACCTCGGCATATTACGTTGCCCCAGGACCTAGAGTAACTGACCCAAACATATCAATCACCGGAGCCACTGGAACCAACGGTACTTATAAAATAGGAGACACCATAACGGCGACTTGGAATAATTCACTATCGGGTGATGATAACAGCGTTGGCATTTCAGGCGCGACAGTGGATTTCAGTCAGTTTGGAGGAGGTTCAGCAGTTCCTGCAAACAATTCATCCGGGTATTGGAGCGCATCTTATGTCATTTCGTCCGGTAGTATTGATGGATCAAATAACAACGTTTCCTTTTCTGTGACAGATGTACTGGGAAATATGATTACAACCACGGATACATCCAATGCGACTGTGGATAACATTGCACCTGTCGTTTCGGATAATAATATTTCTATATCGGGCGCATCCGGTAACGGCGGAGCGTATATAATTGGGGATACGGTCACGGCTACCTGGAACAATACCGCCGGTGGTGACAATAATGCGGACACGATTTCATCCGTCACTATGGATTTTAGCCAATTTGGTGGGGGAGCCTCTGTTCCTGCAACCAATTCCGGCGACCAATGGATAGCGACTTATACTATAGGGTCTGGATCTGTTCAGGCGGCGAACCGCAACCTTTCGGTGAATATTAAAGATAATGCGGCAAATGAATCAACGACAGCAGACACCACGAATGCGACGGTCGATAGTATTCGGCCTTACATGTCGAGTGTATCACTGCTTGGAACACCTTCTCAGGATAACGTCTCCGTTACCTTCCGATCAGACTTCAACGAGTTGGTAAACAATGTGAGCACTGACGATTTTTCCTTGACAACAACGGGAACCGCATCAGCTAACATTGCCTCAGTATCCGCCAGCAGTGGATCGTCGTTTGACATTACCGTGAATGGAATTTCAGGCTCCGGAACAATAAGGCTTGATTTAAAAGCATCCTCTAATATTGCCGATGCTTCCGGCAATATGTTGACTGCTGCATACAGTACCGGTCAAGCGCATAACGTTCTGGTTCCTACGGTACCGGAGTCTCCTGCCATTGTCTCGGTGACCCCGGGGAATCTAACCGCTGAAGTCATATTCACTGCCCCTGTCTCAAACGGTGGAGCGGCAATCACCGGATATACGGTCACTGCAAGCCCTGGGGGTATCACAGCCGCTGGCATTTCAAGTCCGATCTCCGTTACGGGACTCACCAATGGAACCCCTTATACTTTCACTGTTTCTGCCACCAACTCGGTAGGAACCGGACCGGACTCTGCAGTATCCAGCAGTGTTGTTCCTAAGGCGCCCCAGACGATAACCTTCAGCAACCCAGGAACTCAAAATTTTGGAACCAGACCAACGATTTCCGCTACTTCAACCTCGAACCTGCCGGTGGCTTTCACCACCAGTACGCCGGAAGTATGCACCATAACCTCGGAGGGAGCCCTTACCTTTTTAAGTGCAGGCAATGCCACCATCATAGCTCATCAAGAGGGCAATGATTATTTTCTGCCGGCATTGAGTATATCGCAGACATTTGCTGTTGTTCCGGTTTTGCCCGGTATTCCGACGGGGATTACGGTAGAAGCAGGTGATTGCTCAGCAACGATATCCTTCACGCCACCAGTTTTCAATGGTGGAGACGGTATCACTGGTTATACCGTCATGTCAAGCCCTGGAGGAATCACGGGTTCGGGAGCAGGAAGCCCTGTGACGATAATTGGGTTAACCAATGGTCAGGCATATACCTTCACAGTTACTGCTACCAACTCGGTCGGAACGGGACAGGCATCTATTGCATCAAGCAGTGTTATCCCCAAGAGTGCCCAGACAATTACATTCAACAATCCTGGAGCACAGAATTTTGGGACCAATCCAACGTTGACTGCTACCGCATCTTCTGGCCTTTCCGTTTATTTTACCAGCAATACCCCGGATGTTTGCACCATCAACTTGGGAGGGACTCTGGATTTCAAAAAAGCGGGCACTGCTAGTATTACGGCAAACCAAGCAGGCAATGGAGAATATCTCCCAGCAGATCCGGTTACGCAGACCTTTACCGTGAATCCAGTAATGCCCGGAGCACCAACCAGTGTGACGGCTGTACAAGGAGACACCGAAGCAACCATAAGCTTTACACCGCCGGTTAATACGGGCGGTACTGTTATAACAGGGTATACCGTTACGGCGAGCCCTGCACATATTGCTCCGGTATCTGGCGGGTCAAGCCCGATTGTGATTACGGGTTTAACCAATGGTCAAACCTACACCTTTACTGTTACAGCCACCAACTCAGTAGGAACGAGCCCTGCATCATCCGCTTCTAACGCTATTACCCCCAGAGCTTCACAAATTATTACCTTCTCTAATCCTGGAACTCAGAACTTTGGTATTGCGCCGACTTTAATAGCAGTTGCAGACTCTGGGCTTCCGGTAACATTCACCAGCGAGACCCCGGAAATTTGTACAATAACAAGTTCTGGCGCCCTGACCTTTCTAAAAGCTGGGACCGCGACAATCTCAGCAAATCAGGCAGGAGACTCATCCTACCTGCCAGCACCGACGGTAACCCGAAGCTTTACGGTGAATGCAGTGGTGCCAGGAGCCCCTACGGATATTACTGCAGCAGCTGGCAATGGTCAGGCAACAATTAGCTTTATTCCGCCGGTATTCGGCGGGGGAACAGAAATAACCGAATACATGGCTATTTCCAGTCCGGGAGGAATCACAGCTGCAGGGATTTCCAGCCCAATAATCATGACTGACCTGACCAATGGCACGAACTATACGTTTAAAGTCAGAGCTTCCAACACAGCTGGTTCTGGTGCAGAATCTGATTCGTCGCCTTCGGTTACCCCTTCAGCTCCACCTGCAGGAGGATCTTCCGGAGGGTCGTCGCCAACCTATCAGGCTGAAATTAAAACAGAAGGAGAAACCGATTCTTCTCTGCCCGTTCTTGTTGATAAAAATTCAGAAAAGGCATTTGTAGATGCTGGAGCCAGGACCGGTTCGTTGGCAGAAGGAAGGAATGCTGTGATTGCCATTCCCGCTATTCCCAACGTGAATGTGGTTGTGATGGGAATTCCCGTGGCGGACATTTCGACAGAAGGGGATCAGGCAAGCCTGACGGTGCAAACCGATAGGGGGACTGTGGTCTTGCGTTCAGATATGTTAACTGGGGTTCCCGGAGCAAATGGAAGCAACGCCGAAATCACTATCGGACAGGGAGATAAAGCCAGATTGTCTGAATCCCTGAAATCGGTAATCGGAGAAAAGCCGCTGATACAGCTCAACCTGTCCATCGACGGGAAGGTGGTGAATTGGAATAATTCAGATTCTCCTGTGATAGTAACTATTCCATATATGCCCACCGATGCAGAACTTCAGAACCACGGAAGCATTGTCATCTGGTACATTGACGGGAATGGGAATGCGGTATCTGTTCCCAACGGCCACTATGATGCCGCCTCCGGTATGGTCACCTTCCAGACCACCCATTTCAGCGATTATGCCGTGGCTTACAACCCGATAAACTTTACTGATGTCTCTAATGAGGCCTGGTACAAGGATGCGGTAACCTTCATTGGGGCCCGGGATATTGCGAAGGGAACGGGAAAGAATCTCTATAGCCCTAACGCCAAGTTGACTCGTGCAGAATTTGTTGTCCTGATGATGAGGGCCACCGGACTGGAACCAGACCAAGACAATGCAGATAACTTCAGTGATGCCGGGAATGCCTATTACACCAAATACTTAGCTGCCGCAAAGCGCCTGGGGATTACCGAAGGAATCGGAGACAATCGTTTCGCACCTCAAAAGACTATCACCCGGCAGGAAATGGCCAGCCTTCTGTATAGGGCTCTGAAGTCACAGAATCAACTGCTTGAAGTGGATCCTGCAAAAAACACCCTTGCTTTCACCGATATGGATAAAATCGCCTCCTGGGCCAAAGAACCCATGAATCACCTGACCCAGCACGGCATCCTAAAGGGCAGCGCCGGCAAACTCAACCCAACCGGCACCACCACCCGCGCCGAAATGGCCCAGGTCCTGACCAACTTCCTAAAACAACCAACTTTATAAGCAGGTCTGCCAACTGGCAGAAAAATAACGCCAGAACCTCTTGGAATTTAGAGATTCTGGCGTCTTTCTGTTGGCAAAATAAACCAACTAACAGACCTGCTTATAAAGTTGGTTGTTATTGTCCGAAATGCTGGATTAGTATTGAATCAATTTCTGTCGAGGAAAAGGGCCTGCCAGTTAAAAGCTCTTTGATTCTTTCGGCCCGAGTCACGTCCATGGCGTCGGTATAAACATGAAGTTGTGTGATGCAGCCGTTGGTTGCCGAAATCTCCAGGTTTACTTCTCCCCATCCGAACCGCTGATGATATTCGGTATCAAATTGAGGGGAATGGCCGAAGTTCCACTCCCAACCTCTATATTTTTCAACAATGCTGGGACTGGCATCCTCTGCCTGGATCCACTCGGCAGCCGGGGATAGTGAATCATCACGGCTGTTCCAATAAAGCGGGATTAGGGTCTCCAGGATGCTGTTCACGGAAATATCCAGGTTAAGGCTGGAAAGATTGGCTACTCGTGCCCGAACGGAATCCACCCCCTTGGATTCCAGTTTTTTTTGGGAGGGCGTCAGCATGTGGTTGAGCCGGGCAAAGTCCACATCCACCAGCAGAGTACCGTGGTGGCAGAGGATTTCCTCCTCCACATAATAGGCATTGCCGGAAATTTTAAACCCTTCTGCCAGCAAATCGTTTCTGCCTTGGAAAACCGCCTCAATACCAAATTTGTCCAGCAATTTTATGATCAGGCCGAGGTTCTCTTCGATGGCCGTTGGATGGTAAGGGGACAGAAAGGTGAAGTTCAGATTTCCCAGGTCGTGATAGACGGCCCCGCCTCCAGATTTTCGGCGGACCAGGGTTCCTCCCGCTTTTTCAAGGGCTTCCAGGTTGCATTCCTTCCAGGGATTCTGGTTCTGCCCAATCACAACCGTTTTTTCATTTTGCCATAAAAACAAGATCTGACTGCCTTCTCTGGCCTTCTCAAACAGCATTTCTTCCAGGGCCAGGTTGATGCAGGGGTTTGTACTTTTAGAAAGATAGACGCTACGCAAAATGAATAGCACCACCTTCGATTCCGAGGATCGCTTCATGGATCGATTCGGCCGTTGTGGGATGGGCCAGAATCATGTGCTTTAGCTTGGTGTAATCCATCTTTTCCTTGATTAAGGGCGAAAAATGGGCGATCAGGTCAGTGGCCCCCGGGCCGATGACCGCTGCCCCCAGAATGATTTTCTGTTCCGGATCGGACAGGATTTTAACGAATCCCTTGGCTTCTCCCTGGCTCAGGGCCTTTCCGTTTGCGGCAAAGGGAAATAAGGTCACCTGATGGGGAATCTGCTGCTCGGCGGCTTCTTTTTCGCAAAGGCCAACGATGCCGATTTCCGGAGAGAGGAATACGGCACTGGGAACCGCGTTGTATTCCATGGTGTTGTCCAGACCCATGATGTTTTCGGCAGCAATCACTCCTTGGTGGGAGGCAATGTGAGCCAGTTGGATAATGTTGGTGACATCGCCGATGGCAAAGACTTTCTCGTTGGAAGTTCGCATGTGGTTGTCCACCTTGATTCCGTTTTGCCTTTCGTTTAATTCCAGGTCAAAGGCAGCAACGGCATCCTCCGGAATCAACGCCTTTCTGCCGACGGCCATCAGGACCTTTTCTCCGACCAGATACTTGCGCTGCTCCCCTTTGGTATAGGTGACGATGTTGGTGCCATCATCTGCTTCGGCGATTTCCACTACCTTTGCTGCGGGAATCAATTCGATGCCTCTTTCTCGACAGGCCTCCTCGATCAACGCCACCAGATCTTCATCGAAATTAAAGAGGATCCGATCCATGAATTCGACCACTGTTACCTTACAGCCGAAGGATTGAAAGATCATGGCGAATTCCATGCCAATGACCCCGCCGCCGATGATGACCATGGATTTGGGAATCTCCGTCAATTCCAGGACCTCCTGATTGGTTAAAACGCCGGGCAGCTCAGCACCGGGGATGGGTAACCGGGCAGGAGAGGAGCCGGTGGCCAGAATGATCTTCCCTGGATGGATGACGGCATCGGTTTTAGCATTCTTCACGGTGATGGAGCCATCCTCAGCAATCTTTCCTTCCCCTTGAATGACCCGGATATTGGCCTTATCCAGAAGGTATCGGATTCCGCCAACCAACCGGTCCACCACTTCGTTTTTTCGCTTCCGGACCAGAGACAAGTCCAGGGCAGGATTGGTGGTCAGAATGCCAAACTCCTCGGAACGGCTGATTTCGTCCATTAAGTGGGCGCTTTTCACATATGTTTTCGTAGGAATACAGCCAACGTTCAGGCAGGTTCCCCCGATTTTTTCTTTCTCGATCAAGACCACTGCTGCACCCAGCTGGGCAGCCCGGATCGCCGCCACATAGCCTCCGGGACCACCTCCGAGGATGGCGATGTCGCAGGAGATTTCTTCTTTTTTGGGCTGGGCCAGACCAAAGCTATATTGAAAGGCCTTGTTATTTTCTTGAGGGGTGCTGTGAGGAGCGGAACTTTTTTCGCCGTCGATTTCGCCGATTTCCTGCCCTATGGCCACCGTTTCCCCTTCCTGAATACAGATTTTCTGGATGATTCCGTCGTACTCGGATTTCACCAGGAAATTTCCTTTGGAGGATTCGGCATGGAACAGCCCGTCCCCCGACTTGATGCAGTCGCCCTCCTGAACCAGGATTTTTCCTACCCGGGCTTTTTTGTCTTCTCCGGACAGTCTGTTTAGTATGATTTTTGTCATGGTAACTCCTTACTGGTTTTAGCTTAAAAAGACAGTGCAGAAGACCCGAAGGACCTTCTGCACCAATTTCGGCTTATTTAAAATCGCCCTCGAATTCCTTGATGCATTCCTGGAGCAATGTGACGGAATATGCCATGGAGGGGCCTCCGCCGAAAGCAACGGAAACCATGGCGGATTCCAGAATTTCTTCTTTAGTAGCGCCGGCTTCAAAGGCTTTGTACGTATGGTAGACGATGCAATACTCGCAACGGTTGTAGCATCCGATGGCCACGCTGATCAGTTCTTTGGATTTTACGTCAAGGGCCTTCGGGGTGTAGGCGGCATTGAGCAATCCCATGAAAGCACCGACCATTTCACCATTGGTTTCTGCCAGTCCGTTCAGACCTCCTACGAATTCATTTAAGGTATCTCTTACATTTTTAGCCATTGTGTTCCTCCTTTAAAAAAACCTCCAATAAAATAATTGCTATACTAATAGTTAGTATAGCAATTATTAAACTTTTGTCAATCGGTTTCTTCAGTTTTATTCTAGTCTTCTTTTATGTTGCCCAGCATTTTCCCCAGTACCCGGTGGAAGACTTGGATTTCCTCGTCGGTGATTCCTTTGAGAAGCATCTGGTTGAAATTTTCGCCAATAGGCATCAATTCGTCCACTTTGTTCTTACCGGTTTCCGTCAGCTCCAGGTAATTGACTCGCTTGTCCTTTTCGCTTTCCACCCGCTTAATGAGCCCGTCCCGCTCCATGCGGTCCACAAGTCTAGCCAGGGTGGGGCTTTTGACGTTCATCATTGCGGCAAGATCATTCTGGCGGAGGGGCTTTTCCGATCGCCGGAGGAAATACATGGCTACCCACTGGATCCTGGTGGAGCCCTGGCACTCCAAACGCCGGTTAAAATCTTCGGAGACTTTCTTTATGCTGGTATCGGTAACAAATCCGATGCACTTTGTTAAATCAAAATCCACTTGTGCTGCTTCCTTTTCTTCTTCATATGGCAGATTCTCACGGGATCTGTCCTACTAGTGATACCCTAGGCTTATTCATTGTATCACCGATGGGGCGCCCATTTCAACCACCAAACTCCAACCAACTTTAAGAGCAGGTCTGTCAACTGGCGTTTTTTTGTTGCTGAACCGAACCAGCTGTGAAAACTGTTCTTCAAGTTGGTTTGACACATTTTGTGTCAAAAATGACACGGTCAAATGCTTTACGCTAATTTTCGACCCGCATTCGATTTAGTATAATAAGAGGAACAAGTCGAAAGTTGGATTTTATGATACACATGCGCAGGAGGTATCCGAAATGAAATTGAAAAAACGATTGGCGCTGCTACTTGTGGCTGTCATGATCACGACGCTGATGCCGACCATTGGCTTTGCGGAAGACATGGCTGCTTCAGATAGCAGTAAAACGGCTCCGGTCTTTACCGACATGCCGAACAATTGGTCCACAGAGTCTCTTCAAAATGCTGTGGATAATGGCCTATTAAAAGGAGACAACGGAAGACTTCGGCCAGGGGACAGTTTGACCCGGGCTGAAATGGCCAGCATCATCAACCGGGCATTTGGAGCAACCGTAAAGGCAGTCTTGATGGGCTATCAAGACGTTTCCGAAAAAGCCTGGTATTATGAAGAAATAAGCAAAGCCCTTCAGATGGGCACCTTCCAAGGTGGCGGAGACGGCCTTCTGCGGCCCCAGGACCCCATTACCAGACAGGAAGTCTTTGTGGTGATGGCAAGGGCCTTCAAACTGAGCAATGGCAGCGAAGCCAATCTAAATGGATTTGCTGATCAGGCGAGAATCAGCAGTTGGGCAAAGCCGGCAGCGGCGGCGCTGGTGGATGCCGGATATATTCAAGGCGCTAATGGCAGGTTGAACCCGAAGGAGAATATTACACGGGCAGAATTCGCCAAGATCATGGACAGTATGCTGACCGGATATGTCAATTCGCCTGGAACCATTGACGAAGTTCCCGGTGGGAATGTCATGATCAACGTGCCGGGGGTCACTCTGAAAAACCTGGCGGTAAAGGGGGACCTGATCATTGGTGACGGCGTCGGAGAAGGTAATGTATCCTTAGAGAATGTAACCATTGCCGGCCGGCTGGTGGTCAGAGGCGGCGGAGAGAATTCCATTCTGATTACCGGGAATTCTAATGTGGAGTCCATCATCATTGCCAAAGTCAAGGGAAAAGTCCGCGTATTTACAGCGGATGGAACGGAAATAGGGGAGGTTCTTGCCGATGGATCCGACGATGTGATTTTGGAAGGAAACTTCTCCAGTATCACCGTCCAGTCCAACAATATTGTGGTCAATGCCGTCAAAGCGGAAATTGGGGAGGCCAGAATGGAGGGGAACAATTCGACCCTTCTGGTAGGCGCTGGATCATCGGTGGAAAGGGTCCAGGTTACGGGAAACAATGTAACGATAGAAGGATCTGGCAACGTTGATACGGTGCAGGTCTATTCCGCCAATGTTGTGGTAAAGACCGTGAATACGGCTGTAACTGCTGAAACAGGAAGCACGGGAGTGGATGCGGCAGGAAGCCTGATAGGTACCGGAGAAACCATCGTTACAAAGCCTCCGACAATCCCTTCTGGTGGAGGTGGTGGTACTGTTTCGTTGCCGAAGGTTAACGAAATCATTATAACGACAGACCCAGTTGACGTAACCGGTGTTGATAATGAGGCAGAGGTTGAAGTAACGTTATCGACATCAACAGAGGGTGTAACTATTTTTTATACTTTAAATGGTCATCAGCCTTCCTCAACATCTACCGAATATATAGCTCCGATAAAGGTTGCCACAACGAATCCTAGGGGAGAGACTATTGTTATCAAAGCAATTGGTATGAAAGCCGGAATGACAAACTCCAATGTTGCACAAAAAAGCATAGTTTTCAACCTTTCGGACGACCAGGCAGCCGCAAATGTTGTTGACCTGATGATTATATCTTTGCCTGAAATTAACGCCTTGTCATTGATTGATAAGAATTCAGTTGAAGATGCAAGAGATGCGTTTGATGCGTTATCTGATAATCAAAAAAATTTGGTAACAGAATTAAGCACTTTGATTAACGCTGAAGCTAAAATTACAGATTTAGTGGTAGCTGAATCGGTGGTTTTATTAATTGGCTCCCTGCCCGCTCCGTCGTCGCTGACTCTTACTGACAAACCCGATGTGGTGGCGGCACGAGACGCATACGATGGATTAACGGCTAATCAGAAAGCACTGGTGATAAATCTGGCAACCCTGTCAGCCGCAGAATCTAAAATTCAGGAGTTGGAAGCTGATGCAGCAGCAACTGCTGAAGCCAATGGATTTAAGACAAGCCATGAAGCGGTACTGGCCTTAGCTGTAGATACGGTACAGATTACCGATGAAAACAACGTAGAAACTGCCTTGACTTCTTATGGGACCTTATCGGAAGGAGTAAAAGCAAAACTGGCAGCAGAGAAAACCCTTCTGGACAGTTTGAAGGATAAGATTGATGACTTAAAGCAGGCTGCAGCAGACCAGGCGGCGGCGGATACCGTTATGGGAATGATAAGCAGCTTGCCCACTCCGTTGTCTCTGTCTCTGGCGGATAAGCCGAATGTGGTGGCGGCACGAGAAGCATACGATGGATTGACGGCTGATCAGAAAGCACTGGTGACCAATCTGGCAACCCTGTCAGCCGCAGAATCTAGAATTCAGGAGTTGGAAGCTGATGCGGCAGCAACTGCTGAAGCCAATGGATTTAAGACAAGCCATGAAGCGGTACTGGCCTTAGCCGTAGATACGGTACAAATTACCGATGAAAGCAACGTAGAAACTGCCTTGACCTCTTATGGGACCTTATCGGAAGGAGCAAAAGCAAAATTGGCAGCAGAGAAAACCCTTCTGGACAGTTTGAAGGATAAGATTGATGACCTAAAGCAGGCAGCAGCAGACCAGGCGGCGGCGGATGCCGTTATGGGAATGATAAGCGCCTTGCACGCTTCATCGTCTCTGGCGCTTGCCGATAAGCCCGATGTGGTGGCGGCACGAAACGCATACGATGGATTAACGGCTGATCAGAAAGCACTGGTGACCAATCTTGCAACCCTGTCAGCCGCAGAATCTAAAATTCAAGAGTTGGAAGCTGATGCGGCAGCAACTGCTGAAGCCAATGGATTTAAGACAAGCCATGAAGCGGTACTGGCCTTAGCTGTAGATACGGTACAAATTGCCGATGAAAGCAACGTAGAAACTGCCTTGACCTCTTATGGGACCTTATCGGAAGGAGCAAAAGCAAAACTGGCGGCAGAGAAAACCCTATTGGACAGCTTGAAGGATAAGATTGATGACCTAAAGCAGGCGGCAGCAAACCAGGCGGCGGCGGATGCTGTTATGGGAATGATAAGCGCCTTGCCCGCTTCATCGTCTCTGACTCTGGCTGATAAGCCGAATGTGGTAGCGGCACGAGACGCATACGATGGATTAACGGCTGATCAGAAAGCACTAGTGACCAATTTGGCAACTCTGTCAGTTGCGGAATCTAAAATTATTGAGCTTGAAGCTATTGAGGTAGCCAATGTAGATATCTCAACAGCACTTGGTCTCGTTCCTGATTCATTTAGTGCAGTAGAAGGAACGGATTCAAATCTTATTGATTCAATAAATAACATATCGGGCATGGCTGCAACTGGTGTGGTTATTTCTGTGGAATCCTCAAATAGCAACGTTGCAAACGACGGTGATATAACTTATTCGGATACCGAAGTGATTGGAAATGTCTTAATTAAAATAGCTAAAGCACCAGGCAGTCAGCAGAGCAAAACGATTATGCTTACGATCCCCGAAGCGGCTCCCAAAGTCCCAAATGGAGACTTAATAGAAGCTGCTGCTGCATCAAATTTTACGGGAGTGTTATTTACGACTGGAGGTAGTATCTATTATAGTACAATTGACATTGCCGGGAATTGGGCAGAACACAACTTGATTGGGGCAGGGACGGTTGGGAGTTTGGCAATTGATGGAAGTGATAAGCCCCATATTGCGTTTGTTTCAGGAAGTGCAATAGTTTATAGAATGTTCAATGGAAATGGTTGGACTGAGCCCGAACTTATTGAAAGCAACAATGAGGGTGTTTGCTCAAAACCTGATATTGCAGTGGATACTAATGGGAAAGCACACATCACTTATACAGATTCGCAAGGGAATACCCATTGGTATCAGAATAAACCGGATATCATGTATGCCCAGAATTCAACAGGTTTATTCATTAAAAGTTTGATGTTTGACGGATATTATGAAAATTTAGGTGGTGCTGATTATAGTGGCGAATACTTTGAGAAAGGATCCAAGATTGCAATAGATGCTTTGGGAAATTATTATATTATAGCACACAAGTGTAGATATGATAAAAATATGTCATATATAGATAGAAATTATTCTGTAATAATCAATTCAAATATTGGTGCAGGGCAAACTACTTCAGCCACTTCAGATGTGTTTTCTATTCATGATTTAACTTTCAATAATGGTAAAATAATTGCTTTGTATAAGAGTAGTTCCTTTAAAGCTTCAGAAATCGTCATAAATGGTGGAACTCTTAATTTTACTAATACAATTACCCTAACCGGAACTTTAGTAAGTTCAGTCAACTCCGATGGTTCGAGTACTGTAGTTGGCGGGTTAAATAATCAAAATCTTCTAACCCATTTTGATGGAACTCCAACACAGCATGACGGAGTATCCGTGAAAGGTAACATCATTTCAATTATCTATCTAAATGATACCTTTTATGCAATTTATACAGATTCTGTAGATAGCAACATCAAAATAGTGGAAGTTCAGTAAATTATTCTCTACTTGTTTCTAATTAATTAGAAACGCCGGAATCCCTTGAAATTTAGGGATTCCGGCGTTTCGATTTTATCAAACCTGCCAACCAGCAGACCTGCTTATAACACTGGTTTTAACGTGTCAAGCTCAAATCCCCTCACGGCATTATCCTGCACGTAGTACAGGTAATTGCCGATGTAGCACAGCCGCCGAACCGTGTTGCCACCATAGGTCCCGGCATTATAGTCATAGGGGATGCGGCCTTTTTCCCTGAATCCACCGGATTTGGTGAATTCCAGGACCACGGCACCGCTGAAGTATTCAGAAGGTCTGGGCGGCATGATGGCTGGGGCTGCATTGGTAGAATCCGGAGCCGGCTCCGTCATAACCATCGGCTCTTCCATGATCCTTGGCTCGTCAATGGGCATCGGCATGGGCCATACATAGTAATCCTGAAGGGTGGCATCAAAGGCCAGCAGCCCTTTTCCCGGATGGAACATCAGTGCCTTGTGGTTGTACAGGATTTCTGAGTAGCTGGCGGAGCCATTTAGGATGTAATTGTGGAGTTCTTTCGGTTTACCCTGGTCGGACACATCAAATAGGGAAAATTTGATTCCAGCGGGTTCCGTGCTCTGACCCACCCCAAGGAGGAGATTCTCGCCAACCGGATAGAGGAAGTTGGAGAATCCGGGAACCTTCAATTCGCCGGTGACTACCGGCTTTGCCGGGTCGGAAAGATCCAGCACAAAGAGGGGATCCACCTGGCGGAAGGTAACCACATAGCCCTTATCCCCCATGAAGCGGACCGCATAGATCCGTTCGTCGGGAGCCAGGCCGGTGAGGCTTCCCTGGAGATTCATTTCCTTATCCAGAATATAAATGGAATTGGTACTGACATTGTGCCACTCGGTGGTGGCCAGCCTCAGATTGCCTTCGTGCTCATCCATGGAAAACTGATTCAGCAGGGCGCCAGGAACCAGGGATCCGCCGGCAAAACCGAATTGAATGCCGTCCAGGGTGTATTTGGTGACCGCTGTGGCAGGTCCTTGAATCTCGTCATAGACTTCCTGGGCGATATACAGGTGTTCCTGATTCATATATATAACAGAACCGCTGCCTAAAATGGCTTCAATGTTGGCCTCCTGGTCTGTATTCCGGATGTCGATGGCAGCGATGATCAGGTACTGGGGCTGATTGCTTTCCGGGTAGCACATAATCTTATCCAGGCTCAAGGCCTTGAATTCGCTGGAAACCGCAGAATCCTTCACCATGGGGGTTATTTCCCGGGGAGCCGCCGGCCACCAGTTATAGACATACTTGTTGGCGACTAAGTAAACGATATTCCCGCTCTTTCTGCTGGACAGCAGGCCCCCTTCCAGGGATACTTCCTTGAGCAGGGAGGATTTCCCCTGGGCATTCACTTCATAGACGAAGCAGTTGGTGGAATCCTGCCAAGCCTGGGCCAGGACCACCAGCCGTCCCTGGTCGATATACAGGTCATTGGCGGTGACGGCGATTCCCGAAGCCGAATCCTTGGGAAGGGTGATGGTATCCGTCAGAGTGACGTTGCCCCGGTCTGCCCGGTAAATCCGGATAGCATTTCCGCCAGCCACATAGATGAAGGTCCCGTCGGTCTTGACGATGTCGGCTTCATCAATGCCCGAAACCTGCAGGTTGGTGGAGGAATAATCAGGATTGGCTTCCGGCGCTGGAGTTGGGGATTCCTGAGGGGCTGCCCCTGTATTAGAATCCAGGGAATTGGTCTCCTTCTGCGGGGCGCTGGTGGATTCCGGGATGGCCATGTCTTCCCGCCCGCCCAAGTCAAATACCGGTCTGGGCTGATTGTACCGGACGATGGTGGCATTCAGGATTTTCTCCAGCTGAGCTTTTGAAGATACCTTGATGGCCTGACCGATTTTACTCTTCAGATTTTCCATCAACTGAGTTTGTTTTACCAGGTCGATCTTCGTATCCCCGATGACGATGGCATTCTTGCTGTAGCCCACTTCTTTGCCCAGGATATTCTCGCTGATGACCCGAAGGGGTACCATGGAACGATTCTCACGGATCAGCATCTCTGTGTCGAAGGTGGTCCGGATGGGGTTCCCCCCGGCAACCGTTTTTTCGTAATAATTCTTACCGGCATAGAAGGTAAACGTCCCTTCCCCGGTTTTGATGATGGCCGCTTTGCTGGCCGCCTCATAGGAAACCTCCGCCCCGAAATGCTCCGCGATAGCCCGTAGGGGGACCAGGGTCCGGTCCTTGTAAATAATGGGGGCCACATTCAGATTGGTAGAATCCAGGGGCTTCATTTCTCCCTTGGAAATGGTCAGGGGACTGCCGATATAGAGCCCCAGATCATATTCCGGTTCGCTTGCGGCCAGGCTGGTATCCTCTCCCAGCGGGGGAATTCCCATGGCCAGGATCAAAAGGGCCGCCAACAGAAATAAACCAGTTCGTTTAAGCCAGTTGCGGCTGCTGCTATTCACATTGTTCATTGCATCTCACTCCCTCTTCCAATTCTGCAATAACTACCGGTTAGACGACTCCCGCGACCACAAGTTCCAAAACAAACCAACTTTATAAGCAGGTCTGAAAGTTGGCAGTTTTAGAGGCAAAACAATCCTGTAATCCATGAAATTATTGAATTATAGGACCTGATGCTTTTATAAATACGCCAACAATCGGAACTGCTTATAATGTTGGTATTGACAAGGCCAAAGGATTGTGTTAAATTTCAATTAGACCGACGGTCGGTCTACAAACTACTATAATTCATACGGCCCTTGAAGCCGGGTATGTGATTTGGCTTAAAAAGAAAGGACTGACAACATGAGAATCGTAAAAAAACATGATGAACGGAGAGGGGAAATCCTGGACGCTGCGGAAAAGCTCTTCCACTCCGTCGGATACGAAGGCTGCTCCGTCAATGATATCTTAAAAGAGGTGGGGATTGCCAAGGGCACCTTTTACCACTATTTCAAATCCAAAGAAGAAGCCATGGACGCTGTGATTGAAAGGAATGTTGACATCATCATGGAAAAGGTGAGGAAGGTTGCCAATAAGGAAGCCGTGGATCCCCTTAATAAACTGATGGGGGCATTCCAGGCTATGAGAATGGAAGAAATGGAAGAAGAGGGAATGCTGGAAGATCTTCACCGGCCGGACAACGCCTTGCTTCACCAAAAATCCCTGAGCAAGATCGTGGATGCTATGGCTCCCGTCTTACAGGAAATCATCGAAGAGGGAATCGAGAAAGGGGCCTGGAACTGCCAGTACCCCCTGCAATACATGCAGATTTATCTGGCTGCCGCCCTGACCCTCACCGACGAAGGAATCTTTGAGACCGACGAAGAAAACCAGCAGCAGCTCATGGTCGCCTTGATCAGCCTGCTTGAAAAAATACTAGAAGTCCCGGAAGGCCAGTTTTTAGGGGCCTATCCGCGGGGATGGAGGGAATAATGAACTGGTCCATCATTAAAAAAGATCTGAAACGAAACAAGCTCATCAACACCGGGCTTCTGCTGTTTATCCTGCTTTCGGCCTGCCTGACCGTGCTGTCTGTCATCCTGGCGGTACAGACCATCACCTCGATTTCGGCCCTGTACCAGGTGGCTCAGCCTCCCCACTTTCTGCAGATGCACAAGGGGGACCTTGATCAGGAAAAGCTGGAGGAATTCATGGCGGGGTACCCGGGACTGGAAGCCTGGCAGACCGTCACCATGGTCAACCTTTACGGAGAAGATATTGAAATCCAAGGCGAAGATGGGACCTACACCCTGGAAGATTTGCGGCTGGATATTGGCCTGGTGAAGCAAAACGAGGAACGGGATCTGCTGCTGGATTCCAATAGGCAGAAAGTGGAACTGCAGCCAGGAGAAATCGGCTTTCCCGTCCTTCTCCGGGACCGGTACGGCATGGAAATCGGTGACAAGGTCACCCTTCGGGGAGGCGGACTTGCCAAGACCTTCACCATCCAGGAATTTGTGCTGGATTCCCAGATGAATTCCCCCTTGACCTCCTCCACCAGGATCCTCCTCAGCGATCCGGATTTTGAAACCGTCGCTGGAAATATGGGAGAGCTGGAATATCTGATAGAAGGATACTTTACCGACAAAAACGATGGGGCGGCCTTCAAGACGGCTTATGAAAATGCCGGACTTCCACAAAACGGGCAGGCGGTCACCTATACCATCATATTCCTGCTCAGCGCTCTGACCGACATGATGATGGTCTTCCTCCTGCTGTTCGTCAGCGGTCTGCTGGTCCTGGTGGCCTTCACCTGCGTCCGGTTCACCATTCTGGCTGCCATTGAAGAGGAAATCCTGGAAATCGGAACCATGAAAGCCATCGGCCTTCCCTTTTCTGATATTCGGAGCTTGTATCTGAATAAATACCGGGTGCTGGGAGGGGCAGGGGTAATCGGCGGATATCTGACAGCTCTGGCTGCAAGCGGAATCCTGACCAGAAACATCAGCACCACCTTCGGAAGCAGCGGGATTTCCCTGATGGCTCTGCTGGCATCCCTTTTGGCTGCCTTCCTCATTCTGATTTTAGTGGAATTGTACAGCAGAAAGGTCTTGAAGCGGATCCGAAAAATCACGGTGGTAGACGCCCTGGCCAGTGGCAAGGGCTTTGGCAAGCAGGACAGCTGTAAAAATCCCACCATCCATCAATCCCGCAAAATGCCGGTGGATTGGCTTCTTGGAATCCGCGAAATCTTCTATTACTTCAGAAACTGGTTCGTGGTGTTCCTGGTGGTGGCCATTACCATGATGATGGTCCTGATTCCCGCCAAGCTCCTCAGTACCTTCGAATCCCCGGAATTCATCACCTATATGGGCAGTTCCCAGGAAGACATCCTGTTGGAGGTGGAAAACGGCGAAGGCCTGGAAGAGCGGGCGGAAAAAGCCATGGCGATTTTGAAAAAGGATGAGTCCATCGAAGCAATGTATCAATTCCGAACCTTGCGGATCCAAACCCTGGACAAGGATGGCCAGCCCATGAACCTGGACGTTGACAGCGGGAATCAGGCTGGGAATGGTCTGAAATATCTCAGCGGAAAGGCTCCCCAAGGAGACAGGGAAATCGCCATCTCTTTCCTGAACGCCGAGGAAACCGGAAAAAGAACAGGGGATTCCATTGCTCTTCAAATCCAGAATGAAACCAGAGAATTTCAGATTTCCGGAATCTACCAGGATGTGACCAGCGGGGGTTACACGGCCAAGTCGGCCTATGCCTTCCCCGGCGTAGAAAGCAGCCGATACACCATTTCCGTCGACCTGAAGAATCCGGCTGACGGGGAGAAAAAGGCGGAAGAATGGTCCGGGGCCATCGGCTCCGGGGTGTCGGTGGATCCCATGGAAGAATTCATCGACCAGACATTGGGAGGCGTGAGCCGGCAGCTTCGGGTCATTGTCCTGGTGGTGACGGTGATCGGCCTCAGCCTGGTGATCTTGATTTCCGCCCTGTTCTTAAAATTACGACTGGCCAGGGACCTGAGTGAAACAGCCATCTTAAAGGCCATCGGGTTTTCCGAGCGGGATATCCGCAAGCAGTACCTGATTAAAATGGGAGGCGTATCAGCAGCCGGGATTCTTACAGGAATCCTGCTGACCCACGGACTGGCCAGCTCCCTCATCAGCGGGTCTCTGGGCTTTGCTGGAATAGGCATTCGGCAGGTGGAACTGGTAACGGAGCCAGTACTGCACTATTTGGCATTTCCGCTGGTGCTGCTGATCTTGATTGCAGTGGTAACCTGGATCGTCAGCAGATCGGTAAAAAATCAGCATCTGGTTGATGTGATCAACGAATAAGTGCTTTGGAGGGAGATAGGAAGAAGATGAATACAGTGTTAGAATGCAGAGATCTGCAAAAGGATTTTGACGGGGTCACCGTGCTGAAGGACATCGACCTGACCGTACAGAAAGGGGAATTTGTGGCCATCATGGGTCATTCCGGTTCGGGAAAATCCACCCTTCTGTATGCCATCAGCGGTATGGATCAGCCCACCGCCGGCCGGGTGCTGATTGGGGAAGAGGACCTTTCCCAGATGAAGGATGAAGAAATCAGCCAGGTGCGGCTGAAGAAGATGGGGTTCATTTTTCAGCATTCCCACCTGCTGAAAAAGCTTTCCATCCGGGACAACGTCGTCCTCCCCGGTTTGAAGGCATCGAAGGATAAAGGGGAAAGGGAAAAAGCCTGTCTGCGAGGCGAAGAACTCCTGCGGAAAACCGGCATCGAGGCCATTGCCGATCAGGATATCAAAAAAGTATCCGGGGGTCAGCTCCAGCGGGCAGCCATCTGCCGGGCCCTGATCAATGAACCGGAAATCCTTTTCGGCGACGAACCCACCGGAGCCCTCAACAGCCGGGCCGCTAAAGAAGTCATGGACATACTGAACGACATCAACCGGGAGGGCACCACCATCATCCTGGTGACCCACGACATGAAGGTGGCCGCCCGGGCAGACCGGATCCTCTTCATCCAGGACGGAATAATCCACGACCAGCTGGATATCGGCAAATATCCGGGACAGGAAGAAGCCCTGCCCGGCCGGGAGAAGCAGGTCTGGACCTGGCTGGAGCAAAAGGGCTTCTAACCAATAGTATAAGCAGTTCTGCCAGTTGGCGGTTTTTCCAACTGGCAGAACTGTTCTTATGGTTGGTTGTTGACAAGGTGGAAGTTCGGTGGTAAAATCTAAACGACGTTAAGATAGGAGGAATTCATGGAAAATCAACCATACCATCATGGGAATTTGCGAACAGCTTTGATTGAGGCCGGGATTGACCTGATCGGCAGGGAAGGCATGCATCAGCTTTCCCTGAGAAAAGTCGCCTCCCTTTGCGGCGTAAGCGCCGCGGCTCCCTATGCTCACTTTAAGAACAAGGAAGAACTGCTTGGTGGAATCAAAGACCATATTACGGAGCAGTTTATGACCGTGCTGCAGGATGCCGTAAACTCTGCCCGAAATCAGGACGACCCGGAACTGCTGATTCAGATGGGTAAGCGGTACATCCTCTTTTTTATTGACCATCCCGCCTACTACCCATTTATCTTTTACCAGAACAGCGTGCACATCAATCTGGATCTGGATATTGAATCAGAAGACCCGGAAGAATACCCGCCCTTTCGGATTTTCAAAGTACAGGCAGTACGCATTTTAAAAAAGCAAGGGCTGGACAATGAAAAAATAGAAGATGCTATCATTTCCATGTGGTCGACGGTTCATGGCCTGGCTTCCATCGCCACTATGAAGGATGTTCGCTACAGCAAGGAATGGAGAACCAAGATTGAGGATATTATTGCCAGCAGATAATGAAATAGAAAATACCAAAAGGAATCGGAGGGGAAGGAGAAGGAATAAGCCAATGTGGACAGTACTGATCGTCGTCATGGGAGCGGTATTGCTTGCATTCACCTTTCTGACCGTTTTTTTCATCGCCAATAGCCCAGGCAAGGTGGAGCCTTTCCTGGATCAGAATGGGAATCCCCTGGAAGGGAGCATATCGGAAAAAACCTTCATCACCATCGGCGGGATCGAACAGGGAATCTTCCTGCGGGGCAAGGATGCTGATAAGCCCGTCCTCCTCTATCTCCATGGAGGCCCCAGCTTCTCCGAATATTTTCTGGTGGAAAACTACCCCACCGGGTGGGAAGACGAGTTTGTCGTCTGCTACTGGGATCAGCGGGGAGGAGGAATTTCTGCCAACCCCGATATCCCGGCTGAAACCATGACCATGGATCAGCTGTTGTCGGATACGTTGGAACTCACTGAGTACCTGAGGAATCGCTTTGGCAAGGAAAAGATCTATCTTGCCGCCCATTCCGGAGGAACCATATTCGGTATTCAGGCGGCTGCCCAATACCCGGAACTCTATCATGCCTATATCGGCATTGCCCAGATCACCAATCAGCGTGAATCGGAAAAAATCGCTTACCAATACCTCCTCAACCAATACCAGGAGCGGGGTGACAGCCGGATGGTGGCGAAGCTACAAAAGTATCCCGTCCTTCAGGACGAATCGGCCATACCCGATTTTTTCAAGTCCGTCCTTCGGGATCAGTCCATGCACGAGCTTGGTGTGGGAACCATGCGGGAGATGAAATCCATTGGCCGGGACATTGCCTGGCCCATCATGCTTTGCAAGGCCTACACCTTACAGGAGAAAATCAACCTTTGGCGATCCAAAATCTTCTTCGTCAATAAAACATCCCTCAAAGAAGAAGCCCTGAATACCGATCTCACAACCCAGGTAACCAGCCTGAAAATCCCTGTCTACTTCTTTAGCGGAGCCTGGGACCTGACCGTCAACACCGACCTTTCGAAAGCCTACCTGGAACAACTGGACGCACCGGCCAAAGCATTTTACACCTTTGAACACTCCGCCCACAGCCCCAACTACGAAGAACCCAACCAATTTTATAAGCAGCTCTGCCAACTGGCAGTTTTAGACGCACAAAAGGCCCTGTAAATCCATGAAAACTTTGGAATTACAGGGTCTGAAGCTTTTTGTAAACCCGCCAATAATCGGAACGGCTCTGCTAACTGGCAGTTCCGCCAACTGGCAGAGCTGCTTATAAAATTGGTTGAATCAGGCAGAAGGCCAGGGAGATGATTCCGTGGACCCAGCCGTAGCGGTACCGGGTTCTCCAAGCCAGGATGCCGGTGGCGATGGTGCTGGCAGCAATGATAAAGATAGCAGCATATAGTGCTGGGATCAAGTTCAGCAGGTTGTACTGGCTTATGCCGGAAATAATCAGCAGAACCAAGGCGGCGAAGGCGGATAGCTGGAGCAGTGAAATCAGGGCCCAGGATTTTTTTAGGGGCCTTTTTTGAATCCATGGCAGGAAGACGGAAAGGACCAGTAAAACCAAAAGGCTGAGAACAAAGGCCCCGGTAGATAGCAGAATCAGCAGCCCGCTTTCCAGAGGACTGGATTTCACATAGGTCTGAGAAAAGCTGGTGGCCAGGAGAAGCTGCCCTTCCTTTTCCAGAAAATGAACCTTGCCAATAGAGGTCTGGTAAAGATCATTGCCCAAGTGAATCATCGGTTCCCCATCCAGGGTGTATCCTTCTGCCGAAGAACCAGCGATGTTAATGATCTTGCCAGGAATCAGATACCGTAGAATTTTTTCCGGCGTCGTAAAGCTGGACCAGCTGTTGACGTAGGTGCCGGCTATTCTTAGACTGGGAGCAGGGACCGCTTCGGCAGAACCTCCGGGAGCATTAGGAAAGTCAGGAGCCTCAGGAGAGGCCGTCATCAGCAGCTTTTCTGTAACCAATCCGGTGATGGCCTGGATTTTGTTTTCCGGCACGTAGGTATTAAAAGACAGGAAAAGGCCGGCGTTCTGCTCCGGATAGATCAGAATCCGCGAATAAAAGTGAAGGGTTTCCCCCTTTTTTTCCACGTATTCCTGGCCATTCACTTCTTTTCTGTTCCAGGTATAGCCAATGCCGGGAAGTTCCTTGGACATGGTGGCCTGCTGGGTAAAGAGAAGCTGCTTGTTTTCCGGCCGGAGCACCAAATCCTCGTCACTGAGAAGCCACTGGATAAAGAGGGCCATGTCGGCGGCAGTTGAAATGGCGGAACCCTCCGGATACAGATTGATATGGACATCCTGGGTCTCGGAACCATCGGGCAGGTAAGCCTTGGAGATGGTTGAAAGATCATTCATGGGGCGAAAGGTCGTATGATTCATCCCCAATGGCTGAAACAGTTTTTCCTCGCAGTATTGGGCGAAATCCGTTCCGGTGGCCCTTTCGATGGTGTAGGCGGCCAGGGCGATGCCATAGTTGGAATAGGAAACCACCTCTCCCGGCCGGAATATCTGCTGGGGAAGATATTTCCGTATAGCCTCCGGCAGGGGCTCCAAGTCGGAAACATTTCGAACCACCATCCCGGTAATGTTTTCTTCAAAGCCTCCGGTATGGGTCAGCAGATGGTGCATGGTGACCGGGTACTGGAGCTTAGGAAAATCCTCTTCCAGATAGACGGAGATGTCGGTATTCAGATCCAGGGATCCCTCTTCCATGGCGATCAGAGCAGATGTGGCAACGAAGCTCTTGGAAAGGGACCCAATTCGGAATCCAGTCTGCTCCCCGTCAGCCATTACCGCGTTTTCCTGGTTGGCATAACCATACCCGGCGGTCAGAAGGGTCTTCCCGCCTTCCACGAAGGCAGCGACAGCTCCTTTGGCCAGCCCCGAATCAACAACTGACCGTACTCCTTCCCCGAACAATTGAGAAGGGGGAATGGAGACCGATGCCCCCTTCCCCCCTAATTCTGTTTCTTCCTTTTCCAAATAGGATTTCCATTCCTGGTAGATGGCCTCTTCCGATTTGCCGAAAACCTCTTCGTAGCGAACCCCTCCAGCGGCGTATTCGGTAACCGCATCCCAGCCGTAGGTCTGGTCCAGGAATTCAATATATTTATAGGAGAAAGCATAGCCCCCCATATTCCCGAATTTCAGGCCGTTCTCTGTATGGGTGTCCGCCAGGGATGGGAATTTCCGGCCCTGGTATTCCTCTTTCCCTGGAACTTGCCCAGCCAGATAGGTGGCCAGTCCGTTGTCCCAGAAATAGGAGATATCCGGATTGATCTGAAAATTGATGGCATGGACCAGCTCGTGGAGGGAGGCCTGGAGGATGCTGTCATGGGTGTGTCCTGGAACCGGCGTGTTGGGGGAAACCAGCATGATGTTGCCATTGTGGCTGTCACCGATGTGCCACGAGGGGGCAAAAAGCAGGGTAATAAATCCGGCTTCCCGGATGGCCAGCTGATCCTGAGTCGTATAGAGAAAGACAGGAATGGGTTCCCGCTGGACGGCATTCAGCTTATCGTGAATTTCTTCCGTCTTTTGATTCAGGAGCAGGAACACTTCTTCCGCCCCCTCTTCTTCGCCTCGCTGATAACTCAGCTCAATATAATCGTTGCTCATGGTTTTGCTGTCGAATGGCTTCAGCAGAAGCACCGGCAGAGTCTGGAGGACCAGGGCTGCCAGAAAGATCAGGCTGAACATTCGGATTTTCTGTTTCTTGGTTGACATGAAATTCTCCTTCTTGATAATTGGGTTGAATGATTGGAAGGCAGATTCTCTGAATAGCGTAATATTTATGAATAGGAACTGCCCTTCTATGTCAGTATAGAGGGGCAGGTTAACAGGCATCTTATGGCAACCTTACAAAAACCTTAAATGTTCAAAAGGTTGAATTTTAAGTGTTTGAATGGATATTCAAATGAATGGTGAACCGGCAGCCTTTCCCCGAATCGGTTTGCAGATAAATGGTCCCGCCGTGGAGTTCGATGATTTTTTGGACGATGGATAGACCAAGGCCGCTGCCGCTTTCTCTGATCGCAAAGGGCTTGAACAGGCCGTCGGAGAGCTCCCTCGGAATCCCCCGGCCGTCGTCTTCCAGGAGGATTTCTGCGTATTTTTTCCCTTCGGCTTCTATTTCCCTCAGGGTCAGGGACAACTTGGTGCCGGGTTCGTTATACCGAAGGGCGTTGTCGATCAGGTTGTCCAGGGCCCTTCCCATTTCCAGTTCATCCAATTCTGCATAAACGGACTCTTCTGGTATATGGAATTCAGCCTGGAATCCAGCCGCCTCCAGAGCGTCGATCCTCCTGGCCATCCGCCGCCGCAGATATTCGGAAAGATCCGTCGGCTTTGTTTGAAGATGGTATTCCGGGCTTTCCAAGCGGGAAAGATCGAACAGATTGGTTACCATGCTATTGGCCCTGCTGCTGTTTTCCAGAATCAGCTTCAAGGTCCTTTCATCCAAGGAATCCGGATGGCGGATGCCCTGTTCCGCGTACCCCATCACCACAGCCAGGGGGTTTTTCAGGTCGTGGGCCATGTCCAGGGTCAGTTGGCGGCGAAGGTCCTCCGATTGTTTTCGAAGGGACATCTCCCCTTGGATTTTATCCGCCATCTGGTTAAAGGTTCTTCCCAACTCTCCGAACTCGTCGTTGGAATCCTCCGGTGCCCGGGAAGCATAGTCCCCTTGGCTAAAGAGGCTGGCTGATTCCTGCAGAGCGGATAGGCGGCGGGTAAAACCGGCGGCCGACATGCGGGAATACAGGAAAGTGGACAGGGCCAGCAGTACCAGCCAGGCCAGAAGAACGGAGCCTGCAAGCAGGAATGCAGAACCGGAATCGACGGATTCGTAGTTCCGGTTTTGGGTGACGCTGAAATCTACCCGAATCGAAGTAGGAAAGCTAACGATCAGCCAGAAATCTTCCTTTTCGTTGTAGGCAATATCGTAACTGAATTCCCGGTGGATGCTCTGGCTCTCCCTGAGGAATTCGGTGAACTGACTCTTTGTCAGGGCATTTTGGTTTAGGGGATAGGGGGCGATGCCCTGGCTCAGAATGACCTGATAGCGGGAATCCACCACCTGAAGGCCACCATGATTTGACACCACGTCCTGATAGTCGATTGCTTCGATGGAGCTCTTCATAAGGGATTCTGCCGTATACCGGTTTTTTACCAGGGAATCCTCCAGAAGGCCGGAAAGCAAGCTCAGGCCGACGAATGCCACAAGGGCGATGACCGTGGTGATGAGAAACATCAGCACATAATAAAGGAGGAAACGATTCTTAACCTTCATCCTGTTTTCCCATATCCCTCTCTATTCTGCGGATTCTTTGGAAAATTTATAACCGATGCCCTTGATGGTGCGGATGTGGGCCGGATTTTGGGGGTCGTCTTCGATTTTGTTCCGGAGCCGGCTGATGTGAACCATGATGGTGTTGTCGTCGTACAAGTAGTCGGATTCCCAGGCGGCAGCATACAACTGTTTTTTGGTGAAGACCCGGCCCGGATTCTCCATGAAACATTTCAGGAGCAAAAATTCCTTCGGGTTCAGGACGATCTCCTCCTGCCCTTTACGGAGGCTCCATTCCTGAGTGTTCAGGGTGAGATTCCCCGCCTCAAGAATAGAAGCCCTTTGATCTTGTTGCAGGATTTGGCTCCTTCGCTGATGGACGGTGATCCGGGCTAGGAGCTCAGCCATGCTGAAGGGTTTGACCAGGTAGTCGTCGGCCCCCAGGCCAAAGGCCCGCAGTTTGTCGGTTTCTTCACCCCTGGCGGTCAGCATGATGACCGGGGAATCACTGGACTTTCGGACCAGTTTCAGCAGAGTCAGCCCATCCATCACCGGCATGTTGACATCGAAAAGCGCCAGATCAAATCCCGTTTTCCGGAACAGATCTAGCCCCTCCCCGCCGTCCATGGCGCTATACACCGTGTGGCCTTCCTTTTCCAGAGTCCACGACAGCAGCTCCCGCAGGTCCTTTTCGTCCTCGACAATCAGTACTTTCATAAACCACCTCAAACCCGCCAACTTTATAAGCAGCTCTGTCAACTGGCAGTTTTGCCAACTGGCAGAGCTGCTTATAAAGTTGGCAGTTTTATTTCCAGGGCCAGGGGACCGGCTTGCCGTCCTTGACCAGAAACGCTTCCTTGGCGATGACGGCCAGGGGAGTATCGGAGAAGGAGTCGGAATAGAACCGGTTCACCTCTGCGTCTGGGAATCGTTCCTTCAGCCGCCGGACCTTTTCCTTGCCATGGCAGTTGATACCGTCGTAGATGCCGGTTTTTTTATCCACCCGGGAAGCCATCAGGGTTCCGAAACCCATGATCTTAGCGATGGGCTCCAGCAGAAATTCCGGGGAGGCGCTGATGATGATGTCGTCGGGACGCTGGACTTCCTTATAATAGGAAGCCATGCCCCCCTTGTGCTCTTCCCAGAAATCCAGGACCAGCTGGTCCACATCAGGAAGGTGCCGCAGGAATCGGTACATCTTTTCCTTGAAGATGGTCTTGCTGCAGCGTTTCAGGTTGTATAGGGCGAAATAAGCCCCGGTAATGGGGACCTCGGCCAGTATGGAAGGATAGCGACGGAGACAATAAAAATAAAAGTCCGTCGTGGAATCCTTCAGATAAATCGTCTTATCAAAGTCATACACATTGTATTCCATAATTTCCTCCAATGGTAGCACTGTTATAAATGTCAGGAGCTCCTGAATTTCCAGCTCCCCATTTCATTATTCTGTCTGATGGACTAATTTTTTTCATTATACCATTTTTACCAGGGAGAATGGTAGTGGGAAATGCCCGCCCCTTGATTCTCCTCCAATAAAATGATAAACTGCATTCATGCTTGGTTATATCACCCCGGACAAACCGGAACTGAAAGTCAAGGAATACGAGCTTTATAGTGCCTATTACTGTGGCATCTGCAAGGCGATCAAGAGGAGGCATGGCGAGCTGCCACGGATGGTGCTCAGCTATGACTCTGTTTTGCTTGCCATGGTGTTGTCCTCTCTGGGGGACCATTGGCCTCCGGCCCGGCTGGAGCGGTGCCTGGTCCATCCGGTTAAGAAAAAGAACATCCTATACGACGACCCGGCCATTGATTACGCAGCAGACATGCTGGTGATCCTGGCCAGCTATAAATTCCGGGACGACTGGAAGGATGAGCGGAAGGCGCTTGGTGGGCTGGGAAGTCTGGCGTTTAGCCATCTTCACAAAAAAATCACTGGAATGCATCCGGAAACCTGTGCTATTATTGAAGAGTCGATGCAGGAACTCGCCCGGCTGGAAAAAGAAAACTGCCAGTCCATGGATGAAGCCGCAGAACCCTTTGCCCTGCTAATGAAGGCTGTATTTGCCGGTTACCCTGGGATAAAGACAGAAGCCCAGAAGGAAGCCCTCCGGGAGCTGGGTTATTTCCTCGGGAAATGGATCTACCTGATCGATGCGGTGGACGACCTGCCGGAGGACTTGGAAAAAGGTCGCTTCAACCCCCTGAAGGCCCTCTGGGGCGACTCGGATTTCGAAAAAAGGCTGGAATTCAGCCTGATTGCCGCTCTGGAACGGGCGTCCCTGGCCTACAGCAAGCTGGAATCCGATAAAAACAAGGCCATCATTGAAAACATCCTTTATTCCGGTCTGCTGAAGCGGACGGAACAGATTCTGGGAATCCAACCGGCGGAGGGCCGGGAAGAAGACCTGGAGCATCAAGAAAAGTAATCAATTTAGTATAAAGAACAAAGCAAGAAAGAGAGAATCAACAAATGAATCCATATGAAGTGCTGGGCGTCAAGCCCAATGCTACCGACGCGGAAATCAAAGCAGCTTACCGGAGTCTGGTCAAGAAATACCATCCGGACAAGCATCAGGACAACCCTCTGTCTGAACTGGCTGAGGAAAAATTACGGGAAATCAACGAAGCCTATGAAATGCTCACCAACGGCAGCTACGCCGGGAACCAGGCATACGGAAGATCCGGGAATGCCCAGAGCTCTTATGGCGGAAACAACTATGGCGGAAACCGCAACACCTCTGCTTATAACGACGGTTATGAGTCCAATCCCAAACCGGGAAGCGCCGAATGGTTCTATCAGGCCGGCGTAAATTCCATCAACCGGGGCTGGTACGACGATGGAGTAGGAAAACTCCAGACCGCCGTCAACATGTCCCCTAACAATCTGCGGTACCGGGATGCCCTGAATCAGGCGCTCAATATGGGGAATGGCTACCGAACCGCTTCTTATGGCCGGGGCTTTGGCAACACCAATGACGACCTTTGCAAGCTGATGCAGTGTATGATTTGTACCGACTGCCTCTGTGACTGCATCTAAACCGACTTGAAATGGCTGCTGCTGATCCGGCAGCCCATCCGTTTTATTGGGGAGGAATCCGATGAAATCCAGCAACGTGGCCCTTTCCGGGGTGCTCCTGGCCCTGAATATGATCCTGCTTTTCGGCGCCACCATGCTGCCAGGAATCGAACTGACCCTCTTTGCCGTCAGTTCCTTTCTGACCGCCCTGGTTCTGATAAAGACCAATCCGGCGGGAGCCCTGGTGTTTTTTGGAGCCAGCTCGGCCTTGGGATTGCTGATCCTACCGGGGAAACTGGCGTTGCTGCCGTATTTGTTCTTTTTTGGATATTATGGGATCATCAAATATTTCATTGAAAAGTCACCTTTGGGAAAAAAGCCTGGAAAGGCAGGGTTGGTATTGGAGACAATTGCCAAGCTTCTGGTATTCCTGGCAGCCCTGGCAGCCGGCCTCCTTATTTTCCAGGAACTGTTTTTCTCCGGAGTGAAACTTCCTGATTATCCCGTCCCGATTCTTGCCCTGGCAGCTGCCGCCGCTTTCGTAGCTTACGACTATATATTCACCCTGGTAATCGGCCAGTTCCGGCGATATTTTAAGAATTGAGTTTCGCAAAACCAAATATTTGTCAATTGAAAAACCACCGGTGGGCTAGCCGGTGGCTTTGTTTTTCTGGCCTCGAAACTATTCGACGTCAACTTTGACGGTGGTATCGACTTTTTCTTTTTTCGGAACGACGATGGTGAGCACGCCGTTATCCAGCTTGGCTTTGATTCCCTCTGCGGCGGCTTCTCCCAGATGGATGTTTCGCTGCATGGAAGTGCATTTCCTTTCCCGGTGGATATAATTCTTGTCCTTTTCCTCCACAGTTTCTTCCTTATTAACGGCGATTTTCAGATGACCTTCTTCGACCTCCACCTTGATTTCATCCTTGTTGAACCCGGGCAGTTCGGCTTCAATCAGGTATTCCTTTTCTTTTTCCTGGACGTCGATCTTGAAGGTGTCTGCAGCAAGACTCCTGGGGAAGGGCCAGCCGACGGTGAAAAAGTCGTCCAGCATGTTTCCGAAATCCGTGAATCTTGTGTCCAGTAAATCATTTTTTCTTCGATTAAATGGTACCAAACCTGTCATAATCAACAACCCCTTTTTACATTTTTCTTTCAAATTCCAATGGTTTCTATAGCAATACGGTCGTGTTAGCACTCTGGCCCAGAGAGTGCTAACGCCTGTAACTAATATATACCACCGAGGGTTTTGGAAGTCAACATCCTTTTTTGAAATTTTTTTCAAAAAAAGACTGTGGATGGGGAACTATTCGACAAAGGATGAGTCAAAGCATTATGGAGGTGTTTGAAATGAAAAAACTATTAAGCATGATACTGATCACAGCCCTGGTGCTCACCACTGGAATCCCGGCTTTCGGAGCCGAGGCAGACAGTCAGGCCCTGGAAAAAGCCATCACAAGAGCCAAGAGCGTGGTCCAAGTCCCCGAATCCTATTCGGATTTCAACTATTCAACGTCTCAGAATACCGTCAACGGAAAAACCTATACATTCTGGAATCTCTCCTGGAACGATCTGAAGGAGGGGGGCAACATCTACGTGACGGTGGATGAAGACGGGAACCTGACCAATTATTACGCCTATAAGAACGTGGGGCAGGAGGAACAGGGCCTTTCCAAGATCACCAAAGCTCAGGGCCTGACCGCCGCCGCAGCATTCTTGGCCAAAGCCCTTCCCGGCTACGGAGCCAAGATGAGGGAGATCCCCAATCCGGACCAGCGGGTCTACGGCAACGAATACGTCTACAATTTCCGTCTGTATGTCAATGACATTCCAGTGGATTTTGCCGGTGCAACATTAACAGTCAACCGGTTCACCGGAGCTGTTCAGAGCTACTATTTCAACGGAATCGTGGCCGACCTGAAGCTGACCAGCTATCCTTCCCCTGCCGGTGTTATCGGCGGTGAAAAGGCGGGAGTCGCTTATATCGAGAAGATTGGCGTGCCCCTCAAATACAGCAGCTATTTCGATTATACGAAGAGAAGCCTTCGAGTATTCCCCATTTATGAATTCTCTTCCTACAACAAAGCCATCGACGCCAAAACCGGTGAACCGGTGAAGACCTTCTCCGATAATTACGGAATCTACCGGGGTGCCGACGGCATGGGTCAGGCAGAAAGCGCTTCCAAAGGAAACGGGACCACTTATACCGAGGAAGAACTGAAGGCCATTGAAAAGACCCAGAACCTGATTCCGATGGAAGAAGCCGAAAAGATTGCCCGCCAGGTGGGAACCGACTTCGGAACCCTTCAGTACATCAGCCTGGAATCCCATTATATTGAAAAGAACAAGTACATCTGGAGCATGAGCTTTGAAAAGGGCTATGCCAGCGTCAATGCGGCAACCTCCGAGCTGACCAGCTTCAGCATTTACGAGGATTATAGGTACACCGGCGGCGGAATGTCCAGAGAACGGGCTCAGGCCATCGCCGATGATTTCCTGAAGAAGGCAGCTCCGGAAAAATTCGCACAGACCAAGCTGATGACCGATGAAAACTACTACGTTGGGTCGGAAGATTCTGCTTATCACTACTTCAACTATGCCCGCCAGGTCAACGGCATCGACTTCGCTAACAATAATTTCAACGTTTCGGTGAACAAGGTGACTGGCAAGGTGGTCAGCTACTATTCCGAATGGTACGACACAGCAACATTCCCGGCTCTGGATAAAGTGGTCGGAGAAGAAAAGGCCTTTGCTGCAGCAGCGGCTGCCAATGTTGGCAATTATGGCCTGGTTTACAAAAAAGTCAGCGAAACGGAAATCGCGTTGGTCTATGATTTCCTGAACGGAGCTGGAATCCTGATGGATGCCTTCACCGGACAGCGGATCAACTGGGACGGAACTCCCTATGCCATCGGCGTGAACTACACCGACATCAAGGGGAACTGGGCGGAATCCATGATCCTTCAGCTGCAGGAAAACGGCTACTATCTGCCGCTGCAGGAAGGCAACAAGTTCAATCCGAAAAATGTGACCACCCAGATCGAGTTCCTGCGGTACCTGTATTCCCCGGTTCAGAGCCAGTACACCGAGGACGATGCTTTCTATAATATGCTGGTAACCTCCGGTATCGTGAAGAAAGAAGAAATCAATGCCAAAGCCAATTTGACCCGTCAGGAAGCCGCCAAGTTCGTCACCCGATACATGGGCTACGACAAGCTGGCCCAGAAGACTACCATATTCCGGAATTTCTTCCGGGATACCCCGGCTGCCGGTTATCAGGGCTATGCCACCATCGTCTATGCCTTTGACATCATCAAAGGGGACGCCGCCGGGAACTTCGCCGGCACCAGAACCCTGAACCACGCCGAAGCCGCCAAAGTCATCTACAAGACACTGTTATAAGCAGGTCTGCCAGTTGGCGTGTTTATTTGTTAATTCTAAAACCGCAAGGTCCTGTAATTCCAAGGCATACGAGGTTTTACAGGGCCTTTTTCGTTTTGTAGCCCAGCCAATATTCAGAGCTGTTCTTAAAGATGGTTCTGATGTTGGCGGCTTGTGGTTGGCCGGACGAAGTGGTATAATATGCCCAACGGGGGGAAGAAGGCATGAAGAGAAACAGAAAATTAACAGCATTAATCCTGGCAGCATTGCTTCTGCTGGCTATTGCCGGTTATCCGGGAAGTGTTTCCGCTATTGAACGGACTGCCCTGACTAGCACTGCAACCGATAAGATTCAGGTCTATGTCAAACCGGACGTGACCATCATCTTAAATGGAGAGCAGCGGATTTTCCGGGATGGAGAAGGCCGCATTGTTTATCCAATCATTTACAATGGTTCCACCTACCTGCCGGTCCGGGCCATTTCCGGTCTGATGGGAGAGGAAATCGAGTGGGATTCCTACAGTAAGACCATCTTCATCGGAAAGACCCTCAGCAACCCCAATAAAGTAAAAAAAGCGGTGCCCACCGAAAGTGCGGTCACCTTGAATATGGCTTTGGTCAGCCGGCCGGCGCCCTCCATGGCGGGTGCCTATTTACGACCTAATTTCCTGATCATGATGGACTTTGTGGCTCAGGAATTTTACGATGAAAAAGGGAGCAGGGTATACCCCATTGTCCTGAACGGATCCACCTACTTGCCGGTTCGGGCCATTTCTGGCCTGATGGGTGAAGAAATCGACTGGAATGGTCTGACCAAGACTATCGTCATCGGAACGGAAGAGCTGCCGGAACCGGAACCGGAAAAATCAGCAGCTACCCTGTTTCTGGCGGACCAATTTGACGACCAGGTCCTCCTTTACGACAGAGCCACTGTGAAGATTCAGAACCTGAAAAAGGCAGCCAGCCCGGATGACCTGCTGATACTGGCAACAGAGGTCAGCAAGGATTATGCTGCTGCTGCTGAAAACACCTCTCAAATGAAATCGCTTGCCACGGACGGCTATACCGAAAAGGAACTGGCAGCCTATCAGGCGTTGCTGGCCTTTACTGAAATATCAGAGCATTATATTCTGGTTCTGGAGAACATTGCTTATATGGCAGCGGCGGACCAGGATTATTCCATGCTGGCGGAAACCTTCCTGACCTTTGCCATGGAATCCCAAAGCCGGATGGATGAAGCCCGGAATCTGATACAAGGGCTTTAGTCCCGAAAAGGAGGTCGGTGTGATGGATATTCGAGTGGACTTGACGAAATGCCGTATTCCGGAAGAAAAACTGCAGGAATACCGCCCCTATGTGGACGGAGTTCTGGAGCGCCTTTGGTCGGGAAAGGAAGAATTCGCCGGCTGGGTGAGGCTTCCCATAGAATACGACCGGGATGAGCTGGAACGAATCCTGTACACTGCTGACCGAATCCAGGACCAGTGCAAGCTGTTCATCGTGATCGGCATTGGGGGATCTTATCTGGGAACCCGAGCCATTGCCCACGCCCTGGCCGGCCACACCATTCCCGGCTGCCCGGAAATTCGATATGCGGGAAACAATCTGAGCGGGACCGCCCACGCTGAGTTGCTGGAAGAAATGGCCGTTAAGGATACCTGTCTCTGCGTCATCTCCAAATCCGGGACCACTATGGAACCCTCCATCGCCTTTGGCATCCTGAAGGAGGAAATGATTCGAAAATACGGACCGGAAGCCGCCAGTTCCAGAATCTATGCCATTACCGACAGGGAAAAGGGCATTCTGCGGAAAGAAGCCGATGACGAAGGCTATGTGACCTTTGATGTGCCCGATGATGTGGGCGGACGCTACTCGGTCCTGACTGCGGTGGGGTTGCTCCCTCTTGCGGTAGCAGGAGTCGATGTCCGGGAGCTTTTAAACGGGGCCGCCGCCATGGCTACGGATCCTCTATGGGATTTTGAAGCGGGAGATTACGCCTCGGCCCGGTACGAACTGATGAAAACAGGCAAGGCTATCGAGGTCTTTGAATACTACGAGCCGCAGATGATGTATTTCGCCGAATGGCTCAAGCAGCTTTTCGGGGAGAGTGAAGGAAAGGAAGGGAAGGGTTTGTTCCCTGCATCCTTGCAATTCACCTCGGATCTTCATTCTATGGGTCAGTTCCTTCAGGAAGGAAATCCCATTCTGTTTGAAACAGTGCTGAATATTCAGAAGCCCGACCTGGACCTGCCCATTCCCGATTCTGCCGGCAAGCTGCTGATGGGGAAAACCATGAACCAGGTCAACCAGATTGCTGTTGATGCGGTCATTGCAGCCCATGAATCGGCCGGAGTCCCGGTGGTCCGTATCGATATTCCTCAACTGACGGCCTACTACCTGGGACAGCTGGTTTACTACTTTGAAACCACCTGCGCCATCACCGCCATGCTCATGGGGGTAAACCCCTTCGACCAGCCGGGAGTAGAGGCCTACAAGGCAGAATTGCGGCGGCTTCTGGCATCCGAATAAGGAAAAACAGACGGCAGAATCGGCTGGCCCTTTCATCAGAATAAACTGAACATTTCCACTTTTTTACTGGACACGAATTTTTATTGAAATGGAATAAAAATTAAACTATAGTATAACCATGTTAAATTTTGTTTAAGTGTAGTCACATCGTCCTAAGGAGGGAAACAATGAAAAAAATCGGAGTTTTAGGAACAGGCACCATGGGTGCCGGAATTATTCAGGTTCTTGCTCAGAATGGCTTTGAAGTAGTACTGCGGGCCAGAAGAGAGACATCCGTTGCCAATGGTATCGCTACCGTTGAAAAGAACCTGGACCGACTGGTTGCCAAGGAAAAAATGACTGCTGACGAAAAAGCTGCTATCATGGGCAGAATCCAGGGATCCACCGATATCTCCATCGTTGCCGATGCTGATCTGATCATCGAAGCTGCAACAGAAGATATGGAACAGAAAAAAGCGCTGTTTAAGGAGCTGGACGAACTTTGCAAACCGGAAACCATCATCGCTACCAACACTTCTTCCCTTTCCATCACTGAAATCGCTACCGCTACCAATCGGCCGGACCGAATCATCGGTATGCACTTCTTCAACCCGGTTCCCATGATGAAGCTGGTAGAAATCATCAAAGGCCTGACCACTTCCGAAGAAACCAAGGAAACCATTCTGGAACTGACCAGAGCTCTGGGCAAGACCCCTGTTGACGTGGCAGAAGCTCCCGGTTTCGTAGTAAACCGAATCCTGATCCCCATGATCAACGAAGCCATCGGCATCCTGGCTGACGGCGTTGCTACTGCAGAAGACATCGACCAAGCTATGATGCTGGGCGCCAACCACCCCATGGGACCCTTGGCACTTGGCGACCTGGTAGGTCTGGACGTTTGCCTGGCCATCATGGACGTTCTCTATGCAGAATACGGCGATCCCAAATACCGAGCTCACGTACTGCTGAGAAAGATGGTTCGTGCCAACAAGCTGGGCCGAAAGACCGGAATCGGATTCTACGACTACAAGAAATAGCCAACTTTATAAGCAGGTCTGCCAGTTGGCGGTTTTTTAACATTAAAATTCAATATGACAGACAGAAAGACCCTGTGAATCCGGATGGATTTACAGGGTCTTGTGCATAGAAGGTGAATCCTTTCAGCGCCAACGGGGGAGTAAGCACCAATTGGAAGAGCCAACTAGCAGAGCTGTTCTTAAAGTTGGTGGTTTTTAAAGTCGGTGTCGGTCGATTTCAGCAATCCTTGCAATGCATGATTTAGACAGTAGCCGAGTATCTTCCAGCAGGGCGAAAGCGAAATCTGCTTTGCATTTTTTTGGAATTTTGCTATAATCTCCAAATGTCTCTTTCAATTTCATGGCGTACTCTATCTCCTTTTCCAGAGCTGTTTTTTCTTGTTCTCCTCCAAGAATCTTATTGATGCGGATGGCCTTGCCCAAGTCCTCATCCTCTTTTTCACCGTGAAACTGGTGGAAATATCGTACTTCTGAAAATCCCATCTTTTCCAACAATAGAAGACCTGCCTCCGGAAGGAGATCCTGCTCCACTCGCCCGATGTATTCCCCGTAACTGCTGTAGGGATAATCGGAAGGCCTCTCACATATTCCTGCTTTTACTGGATTGTTGTGGATATATCGAAGGACACGGTAAAGATAGTCTCGGGTGTTGATGCCAGCACTGGAATATCGCCCCTGATACACATGACCCACATATCCGTATTTAGTTTGGTAAAAACGGGAGTAGGCCAGGTTGGTTTTCTGCAAGGCCTGGCTCATAACTGGCACCGTATCCGATTGGACCAGCAAATGATAGTGGTTCGGCATGATGCAGTATCCCAGAATATTGAATCTTTCGTCGCCCAAGGCCCTCCTGAGATAATCCATGAACTTATCCTTATCTCGGTCCTCATTAAATATGGCCAGCCTGTTGTTGCCCCTGCTCATTACATGATAATGGCCATAGGCGCTGGCAACTCGAATCTGATAACTCAAACGCAACCTCCTTTCCCAAGACACAAACATATAATAGCATAAATGGAATAATATGTAAACAACCAACTTTAAGAACAGCTCTGCCAATTGGCTCGGCCTCACCCGTTTAGACAAGAAAAACCCCGTGATTCCAATATTTAAAAGGATTCGCAGGGTTTTTCCCTATGCCTAAAACAACCAATTGGCAGAACTGCTTATAATATTGGTTAAATCAAGTCCATGGACTTGGTGGACCAGTGGTTGTCGGTCAGGTATTCGAAGAGCTTGGTTTTATCTCCTTTTTCGAATAGCTGGACGATTTCTTCGTGTTCCCGGTTCATGGAGGCACAGATGGAAAACAATTCGGATTCATTGCTGCTGTAATAGGTGTAGCGGTCCAGGGTGTCCTTGATCTGGCGAAGCAGGGTGATAAGCTGCTTGTTGTTGCATTTGCTGATATAGACGTTATGGAAATTTTCCTGCTGCTCACAGTAAGAAGGGTAGTTTTTATACTTGATAGCCACATTGGCAAGATCAATATGCTCCCGCATCTTATTGAAATCCTGACTGGTCATATAAGGCAGGGAAAGCTTGGCCGCTAAACCGTCCAGATTCCCTAGGATTTCATAGGAATCCAGTTTCGTCTTCTGATCGAATTTGGTGATGGCATAGCCTTTTCGGGGAATTTTTTCCAGCACACCGTTAGTCACCAGCTCGATGAGTGCTTCCCGGGCCGGAGTCCGGCTGATGTTCAGAGATTCGCACACCAGGGTTTCGGTGATGATGCTGTCCGGGGCGAATTCGCCCTTTTGAATCTTAGAAAGTATGCTTTCCATGGCCATGTGCCGCAGCGAATTGATATCCAATTGATCCCTCCTGCCTTTTATCTTCTGAATGAAAGCTCCTGATACAAGAAAATATAACACACGTATATAAAAAAGGCAACTGAGTGATAGGAAAAATAAAATATACGCGTATACATAAATAGTGTGAATATTTAAACAATAAAATTAAATGTTCAAATAATAGCCTTTTAATATATAAAACCTGATAGAACACAGGTATTCGCAAATAAAATTAACGTTGACATAATTTTGCGTATGTATATATACTGGAGCCAAACAAGCGCTTGTCATTCGGTAATTCTTTCAACCCGTGTCATAGGATGCGGACTGATGTCAGAGAAACAGAGGACTATAGGAGGGAATCCAATGGAAAAGAGACCTTACGTAATCGTAGAGTGGAATGATGTGGAAAGTGATGCCAAGGGTTGGCTCTGTGCCTACAACTTCGTCAATCATTACTGTGGAGGTGGAACCCGTATGCATCCCACCGTCACCAGAGAAGAGGTCGTAAGACTGGCGACAACCATGGGATACAAATATAAAGCTGCTGAATCCAAGACAACCGGAGGATGCAAAGGCGGGATCGCTTATGATTACAAAGCCCCGGATGCTAAAGACGTGCTGCGAAGATATCTGGTTGCCATGGCTCCTTATATAAAGGCTGGAGTATCCATCGGAGGAGACCTGGGCGTAGACTACGGTGACGTCCTGAGGATCCTGGACGATTTGGGAATCGGCTTGCCTGCAACAAAAGAAATGAAAAATAACCCCAGAATTCAGCAGTGCATCGAAGATCATGACAAACTTTGCGAAATGACTTTCGACGGATTCAAAATGTACGACATGATCACCGGATATGGCTGTGCCGCTTCCCTGGATGAAGCCTGGAAAATCAAATCAGGAAAAGAAGGGGCCAAAGTCGTGATCCAGGGATTCGGTTGCGTCGGCGCATCCATGGCCAACAGCCTGGATCAAATGGGCTATAAAGTGGTGGGGATTGCGGATGCCAACGGAATGGTGGTATGCCAGGATGGGCTGGATGTCAAGAAACTGGTTGCCACCAGAAAGCCCAAAGGGGAATTGGATCCGGAAGCATTTGAGGACAAATACGAATACATCAGCAATTCAAAGTGGCTGGATGTAGAATGCGACATTTTGGTTCCTGCCGCCCTGGAAGATGTCATTAACAAAGACAATGCCCGGAAGGTCAAGGCCAGCCTCATCGTAGAAGCAGCCAACATCCCGGTTACCGCTGAAGCAGATGAAATTCTGGCGGAAATGGGCGTGGACATCTGCGTGGACTTCGTGGCCAATCTGGGAGGCATCCGAATCTACGATGTAGCAGTATTTGGACTGGTTCCTTGTGAACCAGCAGCCATTGTGGAAGATACCTGCAGTCTGATTCGCAAGAACACCAAGTTGATTTTTGAAAAGGCGGCGGCGGATCAGAAGACTACAAGGCAGGTTGCCAGAGAATTGTTCGTACCCGATACCTTTGACACACCGGATATTTAGAGGGAGGAAGACATGGAAAGACTAGTGATTCACCGGGAATCCTGCAAGGGTTGCGGTTACTGCGTCGTCAACTGTCCCAAGGGAGCTCTTGCTTTAACGGGCCCCATCAATCAGGCGGGATATCCGACGACGGAAGTGGACCGGGACAAATGCATCACCTGCGGGATATGCTACAACGTTTGCCCGGATTATGTATATGAAATACTGGAACAGGAGGCTTAGAAATGGCAAAGCAATTGATGAAAGGAAATGACGCCATCGCAGAAGCAGCAGTCCGGGCGGGATGCCGCTTCTTTGCCGGCTACCCCATCACTCCCCAGAGTGAAATTTTGGAATACCTCTCCTGGCGGATGCCGGAAGTTGGCGGCGTGTTCATCCAGACCGAATCCGAACTTTCAGGAATCTCCATGGTTTACGGAGCCGCAGCCACCGGAGCCAGAGCCTTCACCAGTTCCTCCGGTCCCGGTTTCAGCCTGATGCAGGAAGGAATCTCCTACATCGCTTCCGCCGAGCTGCCCTGCGTCGTCGTCGACGTGCAGCGCTACGGCTCCGGCCTGGCCGATATTTTCACGGGCCAGGGAGATTACTGGCAGGCGGTCAAAAACGGGGGGCACGGAGATTACCGCTGCATCGTTTATGCACCCAATTCCGTTCAGGAAACAGCCGATCTCATGGCGCTGGCTTTCGATAAAGCAGAAGAATACCGGAACCCGGTCCTGATCCTTTCCGATGCCTCCATTGCCCAGATGATGGAGCCAGTAGAGTTTCCGGAAATGAAGCATCACAACCAGGATCGGCCGGAATGGGCCATGAATGGAAAAGGGGACGGAACCAACAAGCGCCATACCTCCATCATGTATTACAACCTGGAATACGATAATTACTTAAAGAGTAAATATGACCGGATTTCAGAAAAGGAGCAGCGCTGGGAAGAATTCCAGACGGAAGATGCAGAGCTGATTCTGGTTTCCTATGGAATTTCCTCCCGCATCTGCGAAGAAGTGGTGGAACTGGCCAGAAAAGAGGGGCTCAAAATCGGACTGATCCGGCCCATTACCCTCTATCCCTTCCCGGTAAAAGCCTTTGAAAAACTCCGACCGGAAAAAGGATTTGCCTCCGTGGAAATGTCCTGTCTTTCCCAGATGATCGAAGATGTAATCATGGCTGCTAAAGGACTGCCGACCTATCCAATCCGGGGAGGCACCAAGGTCTATGAAGCAGAGGAAATCCTGGCATCAGTCCGAGACATCTTTGCAGGCAACACGAAGGAGGTTTACTAAATGGAAAAGCGACGATCAGAAATCCTGTACGTGGATCATAAATTTTGCCCCGGCTGTGGCCATGGCATCGTCAATCGGCTGATTGCGGAAGTTCTGGAAGAAATGGGCGAAGACAAAGGCGCCATCTGTGCAGTAGCCGTTGGGTGTTCCTCTATGATGCCTGATACCTACGGTGTGGATATCGTCCAGGCCCAGCATGGAAGAGCCGCTGCTGTAGCCGTTGGCATCAAGCATTGCCGGCCGGACAATATGGTGTTCGCCTATCAGGGGGATGGGGATGCGCTGGCCATCGGTTTTTCTGAGACCATGTATGCGGCTATCCGAAATGAGAATATTACCGTTGTTTTAATCAACAACAACAATTTCGGTATGACTGGGGGGCAGATGTCGCCCACGACCCTGGAGCATCAGCGGACGACCACTTCTCCCTACGGCAGGGATACCTCCCTGACCGGAAAGCCACTGGATGTGATGAAACTGATGGAAACCCTGGATGTGGCTTATCTGGCCCGGGGAACCATGACAAACAATAAGGAAATCATGAAAACGAAAAAGTACCTCAAGAAAGCTTTTGAAGCCCAGAAAAACAAAAAAGGTTACAGCCTGGTAGAAGTCTTGTCTCCATGCCCCACCAACTGGGGGATGACCCCGCTGGATTCCTGTACCCACATCAACCAGGTGGTGCAGCAGGTTTATCCGCTGGGAGAATTCAAAGTAGGAGGTGGAGAATAATGAATATGATCTTTGCAGGATTCGGTGGCCAGGGGGTTTTGACTGCTGGCTTGATCATGGGAAAAACCGGTGTGGATATGGGGAAAAACGTAACGTGGATTCCCTCCTACGGAAGTGAGATGCGGGGGGGAACGGCCAACTGCAATGTTAAGATTTCCGACGGCAAGATATCCAGCCCCTTTGTGACTAAAATCAATGTGCTGGTGGTCATGAACATGCCATCTCTCCTCAAGTTTGAGAAGAATGTGGTGCCGGGAGGAATCATCGTGGCCAACAAGACCCTGATTAATCAGCACCAGTTCCGGGAGGATGTCCAAGTCTATGAAGTGGATGCCACGGCTATCGCCGATGAACTGAGCAACCCCAAAGGCGCCAACATCGTCATGCTAGGTGGCCTTGCGGCAACCGGCGTTTTGTTCCAGCCGGATGAAATCTGGAAGGGCATTGAGAACTTCTTTCTGGAAAAAGGCAAGAACAACCCCAAAAATCAACTGTGCTTCCAGAAAGGCCTGGAGCAGACCCAAAGAAGACAGAGTTAAGGAGTGTTCAGCATGGATATCAGCAAACTGTTAAAACCCGGCAAAGTAGCCGTAATCGGCGCCAGTGAGAAGGAAGGGTTCGGCGGAGATACCTGCCGGAATATTATCAAGTACATGGCTCCCGAGAATTACTTTTTTATCAACCCCAAAAGGGACCAGGTGCAAGGAGTCAAGTGCTGGCCGTCGATTTCCGATTTGCCCGAGCCGGTGGAGCTGTTGGTCATCGCTACCCCGATGAATACAGTGGAAGATTTTCTGCGGGAGGGGGCAGCCAAAGGCGTGAAGGCGGCAGTGGTCTTTGCCAGTGGATATGGGGAAGTGGGAACGAAGGAAGGGGAAGAAGCGGAAGCAAGCCTGAAAGCCCTTTGCCAGGAGCTGGATATAGCTCTGATGGGGCCCAACTGCGCTGGTTATGCCAATTATGTGGACATGATCTATCCCTATGCATTTATTTCCAATGAACGGGACCGGAAAGGGAATGTGGGGGTAGTTTCCCAAAGCGGCCAGTTGGTGCTTTCCATGATGGAAGCCCCCAGCATTCGGTTTTCTTATGCTATTTCTTCCGGTAATGGGAAAATTACCACCATCGAAGATTATCTGGAGTTTCTGGTGGAAGATCCGGATACTCAGGTCATTGCCCTTTACATGGAAGGCAGCAAGAACCCGAAGAAGTTAGTAGAATCCCTGAAGAAAGCGGCCGAAATCCGTAAGCCCATCGTGGTTCTGAAAACCGGGAGGTCGGAAAAGGGCCAGGCCCTGGCGGCCTCCCATACCGGAAGCCTGTCGGGAAGCGATAAGGTCTTTGATGCTCTCTTTGAAAAATTCGGAGTCATCCGGGTGGACGATCTGGAGGAATTGATGTCGACAGCCCAGGCCCTAGCAGTCCTGAAAAAGCTTCCCGAATCCACCGGGGTTTCCAGCATCAGCTTGTCCGGCGGCGAAACGGGAATCTGTGCCGACCTGGGACAATTGACGGGCCTTCATTATCCGGATTTCACTCCGGAAACCGCCAAAGCCCTAAGGGAAATCCTTCCCGGTTACGCCACAGTTAACAATCCTTTGGATTCTACCGCATCCCTGTCCTATGACATCGACAAATACGCCTCAGTCTGTGAAGCGGTCATGAAGGATCCCTCCGTGGGAATCGTTGCCATCGGCTACACCCTGCTGGAAGAAATCGCCGACAACGCCATTTATTATATGTCGGAAGCCCTGGACAGGGTGATGAAGGAAAGCTGGGCAAAACCCTGCGTTATGGTCCCCTTTGCCGAAAACACGAGAAACCGGGAATACATCAAAAAACTGGAAGAAATCGGTGTGCCGGTGCTCCCTACTTCCCTCTACGCCTTGAAGATCATCGGCAACATCTTGAAATTTTCCAATTATCGCATGGAAGATCATGACGTGGAAGTTGCTCTGCTCCAGGGAACGATGGATGGGAGAACCATAGATAGTTATGACATGCCGGTAGAAGAAGCCCGGAAAGTCCTGACCGAAAGCGAAAGTAAGAACCTGATCATGGAGTACGGAATCCCCTGCGGGAACTTCCGGGTGGCCCGGTCCCGAGAGGAGGCAGGCGCTATTTTTACGGAACTGGGGTTGGAAAAAGCAGTGGCAAAGGTAGACAGTCCGGATATCCTTCATAAGTCCGATGTGGGATGCGTCATCCTGAATCTCCGGTCGCCGGATGAAGCAATGGTGGCCTATGATGCCATTTTGGAAAATGCCCGCAGTCACTTTGAAAATCCTTGCATCAAGGGAGTTCAAATTTGCGACATGGCCCCAAAGGGGACGGAGGTAATCCTCGGAGTCAACAACGATCCCCAGTTCGGCCCGGTGGTCTTGGTGGGACTTGGAGGCGTCTTCGTGGAAATCTTTAAGGATACCGCTATGGCCATGGCTCCTGTTTCTTTGAAGGAAGCGGAAAAGATGATTCGAAGTCTGAAAAGCTTCCGCCTCCTAGATGGCTACCGGGGCAGTGAAAAAGCAGATATAGGAAGTCTGGTTGAAGCCATTGTGAGCATTTCCAGGATGGCAGCGGAAAAAGCCTGGGACCTCAAGGAGCTGGACATCAACCCCATCTTCGTTTATGAAAAAGGAATCTGCGCCGTAGACGCTTTATACATCAGAAAATAGAGAATGTGAGGCGGGAGCCCGACTGGATTGGCTGAACAAGCTTGTAGTGCACCAGCGGGCATCCCGGCATTCCCTTTTATAGAATCGTTATCCCTTGCATTTACAGTTTATAAGGAGGTTTATATGAGTAGAATGAGCAAATATCTGGCAATCCTGTCCCTGGGTGCTGCCGGAGGATCCATTTACCTGATACCCTATATCCGGTATGTCTTCTATGACTGGCAGCTGGAAGCCCTGGGAATCACCAACACCCAGCTTGGGACCCTGTCCACAGCCTATGCCATCGGATGCATGCTGCTGTACATTCCGGGAGGAATGATTGCCGACCGGCTTTCTACAAAGAAATGCATCATGGCCTCGCTCCTTGCTACCACCGTTCTGACGGTAATCCTTTCCTTCGTATCCGGATATACCATTACTCTTGGAATCTGGTTCCTTTTCGCCTTCTCGACCACGTTTGTGTTCTGGGGATCTCTGATGAAAACCATTCGGATGATCGCCACGGAGGAAGAGCAGGGCTTCATGTTCGGGTTGTATTATCTGGGGAACGGAGTTACCGGTGCCATTGTCAATTCGGTTGCTCTGCAATTATCGGAAATGGGAATCGACGGCACAGCCAAATTCGGTATCTGTGTCCTGACTTATGCGGCCAGTACCTTTGTAGCTGCCATTCTGGTATACATATTTGTTAAAGAACGTCTTTACGTGGACACGACCATCAAGATAAATGAGTTCAAAATGGATCAGGTGAAGGGTGTTCTGAAGAATCCCACCGTTTGGGTGTTCTCCCTCATCATTTTCTCCGCTTATACGGTTGGTTACAGCGGCGGCACCATGTTTACTCCTTATCTGACTGAAGTGGTTGGAATCACACCGGAAGAATCGGGAGCCTTGTCCATTATCCGAACTTATATTTTCTATCTCCTGGCTCCGGTTAGCGGATTCATTGCAGATAAACTGTTCCGTTCCACCAGCCGCTGGTTTATGATTCTGTTCACCATTCTGGCCCTTCTTTACTTCGGCGTTCTGGCGATTCCTTCCACAGCCAGCGTTACCCTGGTCAGCTACTACACCCTGCTGCCGGGCTTGTTTGGATTGGCATTATATGGCATAATGTTCTCAATTGCCAGCGAAACCAGAATCCCTGCGGTGGTCATGGGTACTGCTGTTGGAATCGCATCGGTTATCGGTTATTCTCCTGACTTCTTCATGTGGACCCTGTTTGGAACCTGGCTGGATAAATTCGGTGGAGAAGGCTATACTTATGTATTCATTTACCTTGGTGTTGTAAGCGTCGTCGGAATCTTTGCTTCCTTCTATATTCGCAGAAGGGCAGTAGCAGCTCAGAAAATGGATGTGCTGGAGTAGGATATTCCCATGCTGTAAGAAAGACGGTTTGCCATGCTGAAACGGGAAATCGGGCTGTGGTCCGCCACCGCCATCATTGTTGGCCAAATGATTGGAACGGGAATTTACATGCTGCCTCAGGGATTTGCCCAACTGGCCAATCCCAGAGCAGCGGTTCTTGGACTGGTCATTACCGGTTTGGGTACGCTATTCCTGGCAATCTGTTTTGCCCGCCTGGGAGAGCGGCACCCATTGACTGGATCGGCCATTGTTTATACCAAAGAAGCCTTCGGGGACCTTCCTGCATTTATTGTGGGCTGGTCCTACTGGTGTGGATGCTGGATTGCCAACGGAGCTATTATACTGGGGGGGATCTCTTATGCCGGATATTTCTTTCCGGCATTGGGAGACCAGCCGCTGATTCAGGTGTTGGTTTCCATTCTGGTAATCTGGCTGTATACCTGGATCAATTACTTCGGTGTCAAAAACGCTGGACATCTCAACTTGGTGTTGACTGTAATAAAACTGCTGCCGCTGATCCTGTTTATCGGTATTGCAAGCTTCCATGTGGACTTGGACAACTTCCGAACCCTAAGCAGCCCGGAACTTTCAGGTATGTCTTGCCTGCCGGTAGCCGTAGCCTTTGCCCTTTGGTCCTTTATCGGATTTGAAGGAGCAAGCGTCAATGCTGGTGAAATCAAGGATGCCGCGACGGTACGGAAAGCCACTATGATTGGGACGATCTTCGTAATTTTGATTTACTTGGTTTTGATTCTTCTGGCAGCAGGGAATATGCCCCAGGAACAATTAGCGGCTTCCTCTTCGCCTTTTTCGGATATTATTTACAAGGCTACCGGAGGATACTGGGCCGGGGGATTGATTTCTCTGGGAGTTGCTATTTCTGCCCTGGGCTGTATCGGTGCCTGGATTCTCTCTGGAGCCCGGGTTGCTTACTCTCTGGGAGAGCAAGGCCTCTTTCCGGATGTGTTTGCCCATCTTCATCAGAAGCACCGGACCCCCGTCTTTGCCCTGATGCTCAACGGCATACTCATGTCCCTGGTGATGTTCCTTGGTTATTTTAATTCCAGCATCGGAATCTACAACTTTTTAGTGCTGCTGGCCGTCATGTCCTTCCTGGTATTTTATGCTTTTGGTGCAGCATCGGACCTGATGCTGATGAAGAAGGAGTCAAGCCCTGGCCCTGGCCGGGTTTTCCGATTCTTAAAAAACGGAATGATCAGCCTGATCGCCTTCTACTACTCCGTCTACACCATCTACGGAGCTGGAGCTGAATATGTCATGTACGGATTTCTGCTGATCCTCATCGGATTCCCCTTCTTCATCTACAACCAAAAAAACCAACTTTAAGAACAGTTCTGCCAATTGGTTCGGCCTTCAAGCCTTATCAACGAGAAAACCCCCACAATTCCAATGTTTGGAAGGATTCGTGGGGGTTTTTATCGTGCCGAAAAACAACCAATTGGCAGAACTGCTAATAATATTGGAAACTTTTTTCCCCCATAAATCGTCATATTAAGAAAGGCTTACTTGACAGCGTACTAATAACAATAGTACACTTAAAACGACTGCCGTATTTTATAATCAAAGCAAAGCAGGAGGTTCAGAAGGAATGAATGAAACTAAGCCTCGGGAGGCCTTTATTAAGGTCCGGGAGGTTCGAAAAATCTACCGCATGGGAACGGAGCGGGTGGTAGCCCTGGACCGGGTCAGCCTGGATATCTATCGGGGTGAGATCGTCTGCTTCCTGGGAAAATCCGGTTCGGGAAAATCCACTTTTCTCAACATGGTAGCCGGGCTGGAAAAGCCTACAAAAGGAGAAATTTATATCGGGGGAATACCCATTCACAAGTTGGATGAAGCCGGAGTCACCCTCTTCCGCCAGAAGAATATCGGATTCATTTTTCAGTCCTACAACCTGCTGCCCATGCTGACCGCCCTGGAAAACGTCAGCCTGCCCCTCATATTCCGGGGAATGGACAAAAAGAAGAGGGAGGAAATGGCCAGGGAGACCCTGGAATCCGTTGGTCTGAAAGGATATGAAAAAAGAAAACCCAGTCAGATGAGCGGAGGCCAGCAGCAGCGGGTGGGTATCGCCAGAGCCCTGGTTGGGAACCCCAAGATCATCTTTGCCGATGAGCCCACTGGGAATCTGGATACAAACACCACGGCGGAAGTCATCGCCCTGCTTCAAAATCAGGTGCGAAAGCATAATCAAACCTTGATCATGGTCACCCACGACCAGACCTTGGCCCAGTTTGCCGACCGGATCGTCACTATTCAGGACGGCAACATCATCCACGAGGAAGCGGGGAATGCCCGAAATCTTGGATAACTTGGCAGTCGCCTTTGGCGCCCTCATCAACCTGGCAATTAAGAATAGTAATTATAAGCACGCATGCGCATTAATAAAAATCACTTAGAAGGAGAATGAAGATGTACAACCCCCTCACAAGTCAAAAAAAACGATTCGGAACCCTCATTCTAACCGCATTCCTCGCTCTGTCTCTTCTGGCAGGGCCATTGCTGGGATTCCTGCCCCCTGCTCCGGTTTGTGGAGCCACCCATACCGTTAATGTAGAAAACGTCGGAGAAACCTCCGCCACTCAGGGGGAATCGGACGTCAGCGTCCGGTTTAAAATTACCAATGGACAAAACACACCCTTTTCCTTTGATGGAGCCAGCCTGACATTCGATCCATCGGAAGGAATCACTGTAACCGGATCCACCGGCTCTGTAACCCTAGCCGATCTCAACGACAGCACTGTTATAAGTTTCGATCTGAAACTGGCACGTTTTGCCGAGACCGGATACCGAAGCTACAACCTAATCCTCACCCAGGGCGGAGCGGAAGTTCTAAACTACACCAGAGGCGGATTTCAGATTTATGAGTCCCTGGCAGTCCCCAGCGGCGGAACCGGCAAATACGTGGCATCCGTGGACATCAGCCATCAGCTGACTCCCTCCGACGGATTCGTCCTGGGTAGCGGCAATACCATCACCTTTGAAGTATTCAACAAAGGAAACACGGTCATCAAGGATGCGGTCATGAGCCTGACCCTGCCGGAAGGCCTTTCCATTTACAACGACAGCAACAGCATCAACATGGGATACATCTCCACCGCCAGCCGGAAAAAGGTGTCCTTCCCCATATACGTCTCTGACAAGGCGGAATCCAAAAATTATCCCATCGAGGTTAAGCTCAGCGGCCTGGACTATTCCAACAACGAGGTTTCAACCACCAAGAGCTTCTTCATTCCCGTCAGTGGAACGGGAGGCGGCTCCCTGCAGAAGGTGGCCATCGAATCAATCAACGCACCGGCTCAGGTGGAGGCCAACAAAGATTTTACCTTGTCCTTTAACGTGAAGAACAGCGGCACGGCTGCGGTCAGCGATCTGCTGATCTCGGTGGAACCGGATGAAGGCCTTCTCAACAAATCCCAGGCTGTTTTTTCCGAAAAATCCATCGGGGCCGGTCAGAGCAAGAATTACACCGTCACCCTCTTTGCCAAAGCCGGGGACTCCAGAAATATTCCCATTAAGATGAAAGTAGAATCCCAAGGGGGCTCCGGCCAAAATGTGATTCAGTACACAGGGGTCTATGTTGGTGGAGATGGTTCTGGAGTCAAGACTCCCCAGCTGATGGTCAGCAACTACAACTTCGGCGGGGAATTCGTGGAAGCCGGGTCCGGATTCGGTCTGTACCTGACCCTGTTTAACACTTCTCCGAAGAAACTCAGCAACATCAAGGTCAAACTGGATTCCGGTGACGGGACATTCACCCCTCTGGGCAGCAGCAATTCTTTTTATGTGGATGAAATCCCAGCCAAATCCACTTATACCAAGAAAATCGACCTGAGCGTCAAGCCCATGGCGGAGCAGAAAACGACTCCCATCAACGTGTCCATGAGCTACGAAGATGGAAGTTCCAACGGGTACACCGCCGAGGAGGTCATCGCCATCCCCGTTATGCAGGAAAACCGCCTGATGGTGGAAGACATCCTACCCCCCTACGAGCTTTATATCGGCCAGCAGACCAGCGCAGAAGTTAAATTCTTCAACATGGGAAAATCCGTCATCAGCAACCTGAAGATTGACGTTTCCGGGGACTTTGACACCTTTGAATCCAACAGCTATTATGTGGGTAATATGGAGGCAGGAAGAAGCGACAGCTACAGCTTCAGTTTTGCCCCCCGGCAAGCGGGACCGGTGAGCGGAACCGTCACCTTCTCCTTCGAGGATGCAGCCGGGGCTCCTCAGACCATCGAAATTCCCTTTGAATTCACCGCCATGGAAATGCCCATATTTGAAGAACCCGGTTTCGAGGAGCCAGAAAAAACCACGCCCGTCAAACCCATTCTCATCGGGGTAGGAATCCTGGCTGCCATCACTGCCGCCGTCCTGTTCCGCCGCCATCGGAAGAAAAAGCTCCATGCCCGAATGCAACTAGCAGATGAAGCTTTCTCCGATCAGCTGGATCAAAACCGGGAAACGGAAGAGTAAGGAGCAAACCATGATGGAATATAATGAAAAGGAGGAAACTCCGTGAATCAACGAGACTATCTGGAGCTCTGCGCCAGAAATCTGCTGCGTCGCCGGACCCGGACTATTCTAGCTGTCGTCGGGGTGGTGGTGGGAACCTGCGCCATCATCGTCATGCTTTCCATCGGATTCGGCCTCAGCGAAAGCTTTCAGAAACAGATTGAAAGCTATGGGAATCTCCATCTGATCACCGTTTACCCCAACGAATCCGGACGGCCAAGCCCTGGGGGAGGTCCGGGGGATGGAAAGATTAACGACAAGACTATCTTGGAAATGGAAAAAATGGAAGGGGTGGATGCGGTGACCCCGGTCATCAGCGAATACCTGGTACTGGGAGTGGGAAAAAGCATCGCCCAAGTCGAAATCCAGGGCATCCGGCCGGAAGTGCTGGAAAAATTCAACTACGAAGTCCTGGAGGGAAGGCTGCTCAGCAAAAGCGATAAAATGAGCATCCTCTTCGGAAACCAGATTCCAAACTGGTTCTACAACCCCAAACAGACCAGCTTCACCGGTCCCCCAAAACCGGTGGATGTCATCACCGATAAGATGATCCTCACTGGGGACCTGGAATACGGACAACCTCCTAGATCCGGCGGCCCGGGAGAAGAAAAACCTACCTACAAAGAATACAAAGTCAAGGGAATCGGCCTGCTGGCCAACCCCAGCGATGAATCCGCCTATTCGGCCTATATGAACATCGACGAACTGGCCCTCATCCGGGCTGAAGTCAAGAAAGCCCGGAAGGAAGTCACCCCGCCTGCTCAGAAGAACAACTATAGCCGGGCTATGATCTACGCCGGAGACATCGAGGATGTGGCAGACATCAGCGAAGCTCTCCGGGACAAAGGATACCAGACTCACAGTGCCAACGACTGGCTGGAAGCTATGAAAAAAACGGCTCAGATGATTCAGGGAATTCTGGGTGGAATCGGCTGTATCTCCCTCTTTGTTGCGGCGCTGGGCATCACCAACACCATGATCATGTCCATCTATGAGCGAACCCGGGAAATTGGCATCATGAAGGTCATTGGAGCCAACCTGCCGGACATTCGGAGGATGTTCCTGGTGGAAGCGGGCATGATTGGGGGAATCGGAGGGGCAGTTGGAGTGCTGCTTAGTTACCTGCTTTCCTTCGCGATGAACACCTTTCTTGGTTCGGTGATCGGACCCAGCCTAGGAATCGGCGACGGCAGCGGAACTGCTACCATTTCCATTATCCCCTGGTGGGTGGCCTTGGCAGCCCTGGGTTTTGCCATACTCATCGGCGTAGTGGCCGGATACTATCCTGCCCGGCGGGCCATGAACCTCAGTGCCCTGGAAAGCCTTAGGAATGAATAATTTCATTGCCATATTTTCCTTGTGTATTGCAAATCATTCAAAAAAAAGATAAAATACTATGATTGAGAATTAATGAACAAGGAGAACCATGGAAACGCCATTGAACAAATTTCTGAAACAATTTTTGCTATATTTCATTATCCTGACCCTGGTCCTGATCCCCGTCCGGATGATTTTGGACCGGGTGGGAGGAATCCGCCTCTTCTCCGGAACCGAAAGCATCATCAAGGATCTGGGAACTTTGGTGGATGAAGACAGCCCCTTCTACCAGGAATTCCGGGACAGCAAGCGGGTCAACGTACTGGTGATGGGGGTCAACGACGGCCTGACTGACACCATCATGCTGGCTAGTTACGATATGGACAATCAGCGGGTGGACGTGATTTCCGTTCCTCGTGACACCTATTACTACCGGGAAGGTTATATCAATGCCGCCGCCCATAAGATCAATGCCATTTACAGTGCCGACGGAGCAGTGGGAACGGCCAAAGCGGTCAGTGATGTGCTCCTTGGGATCCCCATCAATTACTATGCGGTCATCGGGTATGACGGGGTGGAAAAAGTAGTGGATTCCATGGGGGGAGTGCCCATGAACATTCCCTTCCATATGCAATACTATGACCCCTACGACACCCCTCCTCTCAAAATAGACATTCCAGAGGGGGAGCAGATTCTGAACGGCAAGAAGGCCGTTGAATACCTGCGATTCCGGAAGGGATATGCAGAGGGAGATATCGGCCGGGTGGGTGCTCAGCAGGAATTCGTCAAAGCGGCTTTCAAGCAGGCCCTTGGCAAGGATCTGGTCAAAGTCATCAAAACCACCCTGGCCAACGTGGATTCCGACCTGCCCCTTGGCATGGCTATCAAGCTTGGGACAAAGGGCCTGGGCCTGGAATCCGGAGACTTGAATACCTGGCTGACCCCGGGCAAGGCCGGAACGACCAACGGAGCTTCCTATTGGAGGACCGATTCCGCCCAGATTGAAGAAATGATCCGGCAGATCTATTCTCCGCCATCGGAAGAAATGGATGAAGAATCTTCGGAAGAAACTGTTACGGAATAATAAGAACGCGCAACCGCTGAAAATAAAGGAAATGTCAATTTATGGACAACGAACGGTACGAACGAAAAATTAGAAAAAAATTGCGGAAACAGAAGCTCAAGGATAAGAAGCGGGAAGCCAAAGAAACCTTGCGGTCGGAAAAGATGGCGGAAAAAGCGCGAAAGCATCCAGGCCGTGGGGCAGCGGGGCCTTTCCGCAGCTTTGTCACAACTTTCCTGTTGTTTTTTGTGTTGTTTACGGCGGTTTTTGCTGGTGGACGATCCATGATTACCGAAATCGGCGACATCAACCCCTTCACCCCGCCGGAAGAAGTAGTAGCCCTGGAAACCTTGGTGGACGAAGAAAGCCCCTTTTTCCAGACCTATGCGGATGCCAAGAAAGTGAATGTACTGCTCATCGGCGTCAATCAGGGCATGACCGACACCCTGATGCTGGTCAGCTTCGACATGGAACAGAAAAGAGTGGACGTTATTTCTGTACCTCGGGATACCTACTACCACCGTCCCGGTTACGACGGACTGGCTGAAATGAAGATCAATGCGGCTTACCGGGGCAAGGCTATTAATACTGCCAAGGCGGTCAGCGATGTACTGCTGGGAATGCCCATTAATTACTATGCCGTGGTGGAATACGACGGAGTTAAAAATATCGTCGATAGCATGGGCGGAGTGCCTATGAACATCGAGTTTGATATGATCTACAGCGATCCTTATGATACGCCTCCTCTTAAAATCAACATTCCCAAGGGACAACAGGTCCTGGACGGAGAGCAGGCGGTTCAGTTCCTGAGGTACCGGGCTGGTTACGCGGAAGGGGACATGGGCCGGGTCAAAGCCCAGCAGCAATTCATGAAGAATGCGTTCAAACAATGCCTCAGCTTTGATCTTCCCAAAATTACCAAGACTGTATTCAACAATGTGGAATCCAACATCACCCTGGGAACCGCAGGGAAGATCGCCACCAAAGCTATAGGCATCAAGGGGGATAGCATTGAGACCTATACCATTCCCCATACCCTGGAGCCCAATCCCCCTTATTATGTTTATCCCGATTCCGTGGGAATCGCTGATATGATCGAGACTATTTATTCGGTTGCTCCTGAAACCACGGAGTCCGCTATAGAAACAGAATAGAGACCAAATAGAGACCTTATATAAAAGCACGCCTGAACCCCCTCGCCCCTCGTCTTTCGAGGGGTGCCCTATCTAAAAGAAAATACTCATCTGAACCGCACGCTCGTGCAACGGAAAGGGAACAACATGGACATGGAAATCTTAAAGGCTAAAAAGCTGGCCGAACTCCGGGAAATCGCCAAAAGCTTCAACATCCCCAGCGCTCAGACCATGCGAAAGGCAGACCTGATTGCAGCGTTGACCGGCCCGGCCGAAGAGGCAGGACCGGAATTGGTAGTAGCGGCAGAGGAACCAGTGCTGGAAGCAGAACCAGAATGGGAAGATGAACCAGTCGAGCCAATTGAGACAATTGAGCCAGCAGAGCCAGCACTGGAAACTCCCCCCACCCAGGAATCTCAGTCGGAACCGGTCCAGAAGAAAATCTGGAATGGCAATAAAGAGGAGCGGCCGGAGGTAGAAGGTATCCTGGAACTGGCAGAAGGCGGCTTCGGATTCCTGCGGTTTTCCAATTTCCTGACCAGCGATCAGGACGTCTATGTATCCCCCTCTCAAATCCGGCGGTTCAATCTGAAAACCGGCGATAAGATCAAGGGCATTTCCAGAAGACCCAATGAAGGGGAGCGGTTCGGAGCCCTTCTCTACGTTCTCACCGTCAACGGCGACGAGCCGGGGGTGGCTATTCGGCGCCCTGACTTTGATGATCTGACCCCCATATTTCCCAATCAAAGACTGGTCCTGGAGGACGGCTCCCGGGATTTGTCCATGCGCCTCATCGACCTGGTTGCTCCCATCGGAAAGGGACAGAGAGGCCTGATCGTGGCGCCGCCCAAGGCGGGGAAGACCATCCTTCTCAAGAAAATCGCCAACAGCATTGAAAAGGTCCATCCTGAAGTGGAGATGATCGTCCTTTTAATCGACGAGCGGCCGGAGGAAGTTACCGACATGAAGCGGTCTCTGGTCAATGGTGGGGAAGTCATTTACTCCACCTTTGATGAGCAGCCCCAGCATCACGTTAAGGTAGCAGAAATGGTGCTGGCCCGTGCCCAGCGGCTGGTGGAACACGGCAAGGATGTGGTGATTCTGTTAGACAGCATCACCCGGCTGGCCAGAGCCTATAATCTGGTGGTTCCGGCTTCCGGCAGGACCCTGTCCGGCGGACTGGATCCCGGTGCCCTTCATAAACCCAAGAAGTTTTTTGGCGCTGCCCGGAAAATGGAAGAGGGGGGCAGCATCACCATCCTGGCAACAGCCTTGGTGGAAACGGGCAGCCGGATGGATGATGTTATATTCGAAGAATTTAAGGGTACAGGTAATATGGAGCTTCATCTGGACCGAAAACTGTCCGAGAAGCGGATATTCCCGGCCATCAATCTGAACAAATCCGGCACCCGACGAGAAGACCTCCTGCTGACCCCGGAAGAATTGGAAGCTGTCTGGATGATGAGGCGGTCCATGGCCAACGTGGGAACTCAGGATGTAACGGAAACCATCATCGACAATCTGGCCCACACCAAAAACAACAAAGATTTCGTCCAAGTCATCAAGAAGACTATGGCCCGGGAATAGTCCCGCAGCATTCGGTCCTTTGACGACGTTGATATAAGGAGCAAGCATGGATTTAAAAAAAATATTTCTGGAGGATTCCTGCCCTACCAAAGTAGGGGGACAGGCGGTCCTGGAAGGGATCATGATGAAGGGGGAAGAAAAGACGGCGGTGGCTGTCCGGCTCCCAGACGGATCCATTCATTTGAAAACAGAAAATCTGAAACCCAGGAGCCAATGGACTAAAATCCCCTTGCTCCGGGGTGTTTTCGTTTTTATGGGTTCCCTGATTCAAGGTACCAAAATCCTCATGTATTCGGCAGAAGTGCTGGAAAAATATGACGAAGAACATGGAACGGAAATTGAAAAGGATAAAATGACTCTCTGGCTGGAAAAGAAATTTGGAGCCAAGGGGGCCTGGGACATCATGATCTTCATCTCCGTGTTCCTGGCTTTAGCCTTTACTGTTGGAATTTTCATCATCGCTCCCACGGCGGTGGTGGACTTGGCAGCCCTCTTCACTCAAAATGAAATCGCCCTGAACCTGATTGAAGGAGTCCTGCGAATCCTTCTTTTCGTGGTCTACGTCCTGCTGATATCCAAAATGAAGGACATCCGGACCGTATTCCAATATCATGGGGCGGAGCATAAATGCATTCACGCTTTTGAAAAGGGTCTTCCCCTGACGGTGGAAAACTGCAAGCCCTTTTATACCCTCCATCCCCGCTGCGGAACCAGCTTTTTGATGTTCGTCATGGTCATCAGCCTGATCCTCTTTTCCCTGTTGGGATGGCCCAACCTGTTCTGGCGGATTACTTCCCGGTTGTTGCTGCTGCCGGTGATCGCGGGGCTTTCCTATGAATTGCTCCGGTGGGCGGGGAGAAGCAGCGGGATCCTGGTAAAGATATTAAGCCTGCCCGGGCTGTACCTGCAGAAGCTTACCACCCTGGAACCGGACGACCAGCAGCTGGAAGTGGCCATCATCTCCATGAAGGCCGCCATGGAACCGGCAACGGCCCCCGATTGGGAAGGCATCCTGCCGGAAACCCGAAAAGAAACCCTGGAAGGAGCCCCGGTCCTATGAGCATAATGGTAAAAGAAGTCCTGAATATGGCAGAAGCGGCATTGACCAAGGCCGGCTGCCCCGACCCGAAACTGGACGCGGAGAGGCTGCTCCAGTATCAGCACCATCTGGATAGCATGGGCCTTTTTCTCATGAAGTCCAAAATGATGGATCAGAAGGACTTTGAAGAATATTTCAAACTGGTGGATTTCCGACTGGCGGGAATGCCCCTTCAATACATCACCGGATCCCAGGAATTCATGGGGCTGGAATTCAAAGTCAATCAGCACGTGTTGATCCCCCGGCAGGATACGGAAACTCTGGTGGAAACCACCCTGGAATACCTGAAGGGGGAAGATCCGGACCGAAGGCTGAAGCACAAGGGAGACTGGAAGATCCTGGACCTTTGCTGCGGCAGCGGAGCCATTGGCATCAGCCTGGCCCGTCTGGCTTCGGAAGGGGGACAGAAGGTCAAAGTCACGGCGGCGGACCTGTCGGAGGAAGCTCTCAAGGTGGCCCGGGAAAACGCCAGCCGGCTGGGGACGGATAAAAAGATGGCCTTTGTTTGCGGCGATCTGTTCCAGCCCTTTAAAAAAAGGCTGGGAAAGACCCGGTTCCACATGATCGTCAGTAATCCTCCCTATATCCCTTCCGAGGTGATCTCCACCCTCCAGACGGAGGTAAAGGACCATGAACCCCGGATGGCTCTGGACGGAGGTCCGGATGGCCTGGATTTTTATCGGCGAATCCTCACGGAAGCCCGGGAACATCTGGAAAAGGGTGGCGTGCTTATTCTGGAAATCGGATACGACCAGGGGAAAGCTCTGGAACAGCTCTACGACACCATCCCCGGATACGCCGGATTCCGCCTGATTCAGGATTTAGCCGGACAAGATCGGGTCGTGGTGATCTACGGGTAGTAAAATGTTTCGACAAAATCAAAAAAATATTGAAGCCTGAAAAACTTTGTGATATATTATAAGGGCTGTAGTTCTATTTGTTCACAGGGATCAAGGCCGAACTGCAAGAGATTATGAAAGAGGTGAATCACATGAAACAGGGAATCCATCCGGATTATAAAGAATGTCACGTGACTTGCGCTTGCGGAAACAGCTTCGTAACCAAGTCCACCAAGGAAGAGCTGAGACTGGAAGTCTGCTCCGCTTGCCATCCCTTCTTCACTGGCCAGCAGAAATTCATCAACCGAGGCGGCCGTGTTGAAAAGTTCAAAAACAAATACAACTTGGATTAGTGATAGAAATCAACTGGAAATGCAAATTTCCAGTTTTTTTTAGGGATAAATTGTGGTATAATTTTTAGTTAGGAAAAACTAAAAAAGAAGACCCTCTTCCGGGACCCCGGAAGCAAGGACTTCGTTCCCTTAAAGGAGAAATGAGAACAGAATGTACGACAAATTAGATTTTATTGTTGCCAAATACGAAGAGCTTTCCGCAAAGGTTTCAGACCCGGAGGTCATCAACGATCAGCCGGTATGGCAGAAGCACATCCGGGAAATGAGCGAGATGGAGCCCATCGTCAACAAATACAAAGAATACAAAAAAACCAAGGATCAGCTGGCGGATACCAAATCCATGCTGGACGAAGGCGGTATGGACGAAGAACTGAAGGAACTGGCCAAGATGGAGCTTTCCGAATTGGAGGAATCCCTGGAACGGCTTTCTTCGGAGCTTCAGGTCGCCTTGCTGCCCAAGGACCCCAACGATGAAAAGAACGTTATCCTGGAAATCCGGGCTGGTACCGGTGGGGATGAAGCGGCTCTCTTCGGCAGTGACCTGCTGCGGATGTATCTGCGATATGCAGAACGTCGGGGTTGGAAAGCAGAAATCATGGAAATGAACGACACCGGCATCGGCGGAATCAAAGAAGCCGTGGTACTGATCAAGGGCCGGGGCGCCTATTCCCGGCTCAAATATGAAAGCGGGACCCACCGGGTTCAGCGGGTTCCGGAAACCGAATCCAGCGGACGTATTCACACCTCAGCTGCCACGGTGGCTGTGCTGCCTGAAGTAGACGATGTGGAAGTGGAACTGAATCCAAGCGACGTCCGGGTAGACGTGTACCGGTCCTCCGGCAATGGGGGCCAGTCGGTCAACACCACCGACTCTGCCGTTCGGCTGACCCACATGCCCACCGGCCTGGTAGTAACCTGTCAGGACGAAAAGTCCCAGATTAAAAATAAGGAAAAAGCCTTTAAAGTTCTGCGGGCCAAGCTTTATGACATCAAGCTCCAGGAACAGAACAAGGAAATCTCTGAACAGCGGAAGAGCCAGGTGGGAAGCGGAGACCGAAGCGAACGGATCCGGACCTACAACTTCCCCCAGGGACGGGTATCGGATCACCGGATCGGCCTGACCCTCTACAAACTGGACTATTTCCTGGACGGTGACATCGACGAAATCATCGAGGGCCTGATCACCAACGACCAGGCAGAAAAAATGAAGAGCTTCTAATCATGACTAACATAGAAACAAAAGAAACAAAAGAGACACGAATATTCGGCACCAGCCAGGAGGAACTGGCGGAGGCCGCTTCCATCCTTCGGGAGGGAGGCCTGGTGGCATTCCCCACAGAAACCGTTTATGGCCTGGGGGCCGATGCCCTGAATCCATCAGCAGTGGCTAAAGTTTATGCAGCTAAAGGCCGTCCCAGCGACAATCCTATGATCGTCCACATCGCCAGAGCCAGCGACATCGGTCAGTTGACTCCCCGGCTGGATCCCCGGATGATCAAGCTTATCGAAAACTTCTGGCCCGGTCCCCTCACCCTGGTGGTTGCGAAAAAGGATAATGTTCCCATGGTGACCACCGGAGGCCTGGATACGGTAGCGGTAAGGATGCCTGATGATCCGGTAGCCCTGGAGCTGATCCGCCAGGCGGATGTTCCGGTGGCAGCCCCCAGCGCCAATCTTTCCGGCAAGCCAAGTCCTACCAAAGCAGACCATGTGATCCAGGATCTTTCTGGTAAAATCGACGGAATCGTTCGAGGGGGAGACTGCCGGGTAGGCATCGAATCCACGGTTCTGGATATTTCCGGCAAGACACCGGTGATTCTGCGGCCCGGCATCATCACGGCAGAAAACATTGAATCTGCTATTGGAGAAAAGGTGGAGTTGGACCCGGCCCTGAAAAATCGGGAAGGCCTTTCCGAAGATTCCGATTCCCCAGCCCCCAAGGCCCCGGGGATGAAATACAAGCATTACGCTCCCCAGGCCCGAATGATGGTTCTGGAAGGGCAGCAGGACAAAGTCCGGGCAGAGATCCAGCGGCTGAAGGCCCTCAACGAGTCTCTGGGCAACAAGGTAGGGGTCATCCTCTTTGAGGAACAGGCCTTCATCGAAGCAGCCCACAACTTCTTTGCCGAGCTGCGGGAGCTGGACCAGCAGGGGGTCGACCTGATCCTGGCAGGAGCCCTCAGCGACAAGGATGGCCTTGGCTTTGCGGTGATGAACCGAATGATGAAATCCGCCGGCTATAATATCGTCACAGTAAAATAAACCCGAAAACAGGAGGAAACTATGAAAATAGCATTGGCCAGCGATCACGGCGGCTTTGAAATGAAAGAAGACATCAAGAAATTTTTACTGGCAAATCAATACGAAGTGACGGATCTGGGCACCGATAACTGTACCGAATCCGTGGATTATCCCAACTACGGGAAAATGTGCGCCGAAGAAGTAGTCAGTGGCCGGGCCGATAAGGGAATCGTATTCTGCGGCACCGGAATCGGGATTTCTATTGCAGCCAATAAGGTGAAGGGAGCTCGTTGTGCCCTGTGCACCTCCGTTCATATGGCGGAGATGGCCCGTTGCCACAACGATGCCAATTTGCTGGCATTAGGAGGCAGGACCACCGAGCTGGAACTGGCCATTAACATCGTCAAGACCTGGCTGAACACCCAGTTTGAGGGAGGCCGGCATCAGAGAAGAGTCGACCTGCTGGACAGCATGGGGGATGCCAATTAGCCAATAAAAGATAAAAAACGGCACCCTGAAAAAGGTGCCTTAGTTATAGAATGATGAAATTTGGAGGTAACAAAATGGGTAAAGTTTATGTATTCGATCATCCCCTGATTCAGCACAAGACGGCAATGATCCGAAAAGTGGAAACCAGCGTCAAGGATTTCCGAGAACTGGTCCGGGAGATTTCCACGCTGATGGCCTATGAGGCTACCAGGAATCTTCCCCTAGAAGAAGTGGACATCACCACTCCTGTCAGCGACGCCAGAGTAAAAATGCTGAAGGGAGAAGATATCGCCATCGTTCCCATCCTGCGAGCCGGCCTTGGAATGGTGGACGGCATGCTGGCCCTGGTGCCCAATGCCAAAGTCGGCCACATCGGCCTGTACCGGGACCCCGAATCCCATTTACCCGTGGAGTATTATTGCAAGTTACCCAATGACATAGAAAAAAGAGAAGTATTTGTGGTGGACCCCATGCTGGCCACCGGTGGAAGCGCAGCCGCGGCTATTGACTTTATCAAAGCCCGAGGCGGCAAGAAGATCATCTTCATGTGCATCATCGCCGCCCCCGAAGGCATCGAAGTCCTCCAGAAGGCCCACCCCGACGTGGACATCTTCATCGCCGCCAAGGACAGCCACCTGAATGAACACAAATACATCGTCCCCGGCCTCGGCGACGCTGGCGACCGCTTATACGGAACGAAATAACCAACTCTATAAGCAGGTCTGAAGGTTGGCGGTTTTGCTAAATCGAAAAGCGCCAATCTTCAGAGCTGTTCTTAAAGTTGGTTTGTTGGAGGAGACAATCATGGATTTCATACGAGACGACGTTAGCAGGCACAGCAATGTGTTTGATGTGCTGAAGGAAAGAGGCTTTATCAAACAGACCACCCACGAAGACGAGATCCGGGAGCTTCTGGGCAAGGAAAAAATCAAATTTTACATCGGATTCGACCCCACGGCAGATTCCCTGCACGTCGGGCATTTCATGCAGGTCATCATCATGATGTACATGCAGAAATATGGTCATACCCCCATCGTCCTCATCGGATCCGGCACCGCTATGGTAGGAGATCCTTCCGGACGGACCGATATGCGGCAGATGATGACCAACGACACCATCTTTGAAAACAGCCGGAAATTTGAAAAACTCTTCGGCCGGTTCATCGATTTTTCCGGTGACAAGGCTATCATCGTCAACAATGCGGACTGGCTTTTGAATCTGAATTACCTGCAGTTCATCCGGGACATCGGCCGGCACTTTTCCGTCAACCGGATGCTGACGGCGGAATGCTTCAAGCAGCGGCTGGAAACGGGACTCAGCTTCCTGGAATTCAACTACATGCTGATGCAGTCCTACGATTTTCTGGAACTGAAGAAGCGATACGACTGCAAGATGCAGTTCGGTGGTGACGACCAGTGGTCCAACATCCTGGGTGGTGTGGATCTGGTCCGAAGAGAATTGGGGGAACAGGTATACGGCATGACCTTTGCCCTGCTCACCACCAGCGAGGGAGTCAAGATGGGCAAGACCCAGAAGGGCGCCCTGTGGCTGGATGCCCAAAAAACATCTCCCTATGAATTCTACCAGTATTGGCGGAATGTGGAGGATGCGGATGTCCGGACCTGCCTGTCCATGCTGACCTTTCTTCCCATGGAAGAAGTGGAAGCCCTGGCAGCTCTGGAAGGTGCTGAAATCAACCGGGCCAAGGAAATCCTGGCCTACGAGGTCACCAAGCTGGTCCACGGGGAAGAGGAAGCCATTAAGGCCCAGGAAGGAGCCAGGGCAGCCTTTGCCGGCGGCGGTTCCCTGGAGAATATTCCCACCACCAAAATGGCGGCAGCGGATTTTGAAGGAGAAGGAATGGGCATCGTTGCCCTGATCCATCAGGTGAAGCTTGTGCCCAGCCGGGGAGAAGGATTCCGGACCATCGAGCAAGGTGGATTAACCTTGTACGACGATAAAGTCACTGATTCCAAGATGATGGTGACCAAGGACCTGTTCCGGGACGGAAAGCTCCTGATCAAGAAGGGAAAGAAGACCTTCCATATGATCGACATCAGCGAATAGTAAATAGAAAGTCAAGCCATGCATTCCATGAGGGGTGCATGGTTTTCTTATGGGCTGATTCCCAGGACTTCCAGCCAGAAAGAGCATGGGCAAGATAATAAAATTTTCGGCGCAAATCAATCCTTGAAAATGCCATTAATTAGGATAATATGGAAATAACGGAAAAGTGAAGAAAGGTCGATGCTGACAATGCTGTCAGCGCTGCCAACAGAAGAAATGGAGGGAGAATATGAAACACTGGAAAAAGAGTCTGGCCCTTGGGCTGATTCTCGTCCTTGTCCTAGGAGCCTTAGCCGGCTGTGGTCCCAAGGAGGAAGCCTCCGTCTGGGATCAGGAAGCCCTGGCTCAGCGGGATGCCTACTTGGAAAAGGTAGATCAGCAATATGCTTATGATCTGGCTCTGGAACTGACAGAAACAGAAGAATTCCGATCCTCAAGCCTGGGAAGCCGGACCGCCGGCAGTGATGCAGAGCATGCTGCTGCTGATTTCCTGGTGGAGGAAATGAAAGCCATCGGCCTTCAGAACGTGGAGAAAGTCGGTGTGGATGTAGATAAATGGCAGTTCAACGACGCCACCCTGACCATCAATGGCACCGATAAGATCATCAAGCCCCATTCCTATGCCACTGCCGCTACACCGGCCGGGGGCATCCAGGCGGAGATCGTCTACGTTGGGGATGGCACCATGTATGATTATGCCGAAACGGACGTGACGGGTAAGATCGTCCTCATTGATCTGGATCAGCGGGCCAACTGGTGGGTCACCTATCCCATGCTGGAAGCCGAATTCCAAGGGGCTGCCGCTATTATGAGCGCCAATGTGGGGGGCTTTGCCCAGGTGAACAAGGATGCCCTCAATTCCCAAGATATTTGCGGGCCCACTGCCATTCCCTGTGTCAGCATCAGCCTCAATGATTCCGAATTCATCAAGGCGGAGCTGGAAAAAGGCACAGTTACCGGAAATCTGATGGTGGACAACATCGTGGAACCGGGCGGAACCAGCTATAACGTCATGGGCATGATTCCCGGAAACGGTGAAAGCGACCAGCTTGTGGTTGTTGGATCCCACTATGATATGTATTTCGACGGATTCCAGGATAACAACTGCGCTGTTGCCCTGAACTTTGCCATGGCCAAGGCAATGATTGAATCCGGCTATACCCCGGATAACGACATCGTCTTCGTGATTCATGGGGCGGAAGAATGGGGCGCCATGGATACTCCCTTCGACTGGACCATCGGAGCATGGCGGATGATCAACGAAGTCCACCCGGAATGGGCAGGAAAACTGAAAACCTTTGTCAACTTTGAGCTCCCTGCCTATGAATTCGCCCCCTATACCAGCATGTATTCCGCACCGGAACTTTACAGCACTATCGACAGGTTCGTCAATGAAAGCCCCTTTGCTGTGGAGCCGGAAAACTGCTTCCCGGAAGGAGTTAAAACGGAAGGCTATCAGACCTATACCTACTCGGATGACTTCTCCTATTATGTAGCCGGGGTTCCTTCCACCGTCAATGGATTCCTGCTTCAGGAGGACATGGAGACCGTATTCCCCTTCTACGTAGACCGATATCACTCCCAGTTTGATGATTCGTCCACCTACAACCCGGATGTGATGACCTTCAACCTGAAGTTCTACGGATCCTATGTGATTTATACCGACAAGACGCCGGCCCTGGCTCTGGATTTCACCTCCCAATATGATCGGATGAGTGCCGTCCTGGATGAGGGAATCATGGGAGATGCGGGTGCAGAAGTTGATCAATACAAAGCTGCCATGGAAGAACTGAAGGCCGCCGGGGAAGCCCACTATGCTGCCGTTACCGCCTTTAACGAGGAATACGCCCAACTGAAGAACAGCGAAGGGGATGCGGAAGAGTTGGCTGCTATGAGAGCGGAAGCCGCTGTCATGAATGAAAACACCTTGAAAGCCTTCAAGTTTGCCCAGGATAATCTGCTGAACCTGATGTATGAGCGACCGGTAGTGCCTCACGAAGCCTATCAGGAAAACATTCAGTTGATCAACGAGATCCTGCCATTACTGGAAGAAGGGGATGTGGTCACCGCTGCCGATGAATACGCCTGGGCCGTCAACAACGTCCTGGAATGGTACCACATGTACTTCAGCCCGGAAGTGACCCAGCACACCACCGACTATTTCTATCCCGAATACAACAAGGACAACTTGTTCTGGGGAACCGACAAGATGTTTGTCATGGCCGATGTGGAGGAAGCCACCCGGCTGCTGATGGACAACTATGAAGCGGAATCTCCGGATCTGACACGGGCCATGGAAGTCTACCAGGCAGCCATTCCCGAGCAGGCCAAGCTTTTGAAGATTGCCGTGGATGAAGAAATTACTGCTATGAAGGAACTAGCTGCTATGATTCAGCCAGCGGAATAAAATGTAAAGAAAATAGGAAAAGGAAATGAAGAAGCTCCCGGCCGTAATGGCCGGGAGCTTTTTTAGAAGAAGAGGGGCATGAAGAGAAGCTGCATGAAAAAGTGGGTGGCTGCGTGGGCGATCATGGCGTAGACCAGCCCCTTCTTCCAGTAGAGGTAACCAAAGCCGATGCCACCGATGCTGTTCAGCAGAAGGCCCCGGGTAATGATGGGTCCGGACCAGCCGATGGACTGAGCGGTGAAAGGCAGGTGCCCGGCGGCAAAGAGAAAAGCAGACAGAAGGATTCCGCTCCAATAAACCCAACTGGGAACGGAGGAATCTTTTCTGGCCGGGGACAGCTTCCAGATGATTAAAACCAGGAGAGACATGACAAAGAGCCGGAGAAGGACCTCTTCGATGACGCCTCCGTAAAGGAGGCCGGTGATCAAGTAAATGGGGGAAAACTGGTAGTTGGTCAGGACTTCCGGAAGATAGGCGGAAAACACAAAACGGTCCGATCCGGTGATAACCAGGCCTACCCCGGCACCGATGAACAGGGCCAGGAGGAACGCCTTCCTATCCCAACGGAATCCCAGATCCAGCCAAGTCTTTCGAGCCAGCTTCTGCCCGAAAAAAGCGGCCAGAAAGGTAAGCAATGCTCCTTGAGAGGCGGCAATCGGAATAAGAGCTTCTAATGATCCCAGCTGGCCAGCGATCTGCTGCCTAAGGGATTCGGGAAACATAGAAAGTTGGTACAGGGCTGCAGCGCCCCCGGCGAACAGACCGATTAGGGCAAAGGTCAGGCTGATTTTCAGGTCTTTTTTATGAAGATGGTTTTTCATAGCGAAGTCTCCTTGATTAAGATAGATTAGAATAAGTTTGGTTTAAGGGATACTGACGGAAGCAGTCACCCTTCATCTATTATTATAAAGGAAAGACCAGCTGAAACAAGGGAACGGTCGTTGACTTTGGTGGAAAAAATCAACCTATGAGAAACAAAACCCCTGCTCCAATTTGCTGAAGCAGGGGACTTTACCGTGTCCGGATCAAGTAGATGTGGGTAGTGACAGCAATGCCTACCACCACCAGGAGGAGGCGGACCCACAGGAGCTGAATCAGGAACATGGAGATGATCAAAGCAATCCATAAGGATCCAATGGCCCGAATTTTTGTCGCCTTCGGTACACCGATCCCCTCGTTGTAATGGCGGATGAAATCCCCAAAATGACGGGTGTTCACCAGCCAGTGATGGAGCTTTTCCGAGCTTCGGGCGAAACTGGCCGCCGCCACCAGGGCAAAGGGGGTGGTGGGGAGAATGGGAAGGAACATCCCGATGAACCCCAGTATGAGGGCGATTATGCCGATTGTCAGCAGCAGGATTTTTTTCAGATTCATAGAACCATTATGGGCCACAAGGGTTCCCTTGTCAAATATCCCGACTGATCAGATCCTGGTAGGTCTGTCTTCTTACCACCAGACGGTGCTGGCCTTGGCTGGTCATGACCACCGGCAGGAAGGGCAGCTTGTTATAGTTGCTGGCCATGCTGGCACAATAAGCCCCTGTTGAGAAGATGGCTAGCAGATCGCCCCTTTTGGGGGAAGGAAGCCGGACATCCCGAATCAGGATATCCCCCGATTCGCAGCATTTGCCGGAGATCGTGACCAGCTCCGATTCCTCGGAAAGGGACCCGCCTACAGATCCGGACCGATTGGCCAGGACGCATTCGTACCGGGCATCATAGAGGGCTGGCCGGATGTTGTCGGTCATTCCACCGTCCACGGAAACGTAACGACGGACCCCGGGAATGTCCTTGACGGTCCCTACCCGGTACAGGGTGACTCCGGCATTGCCCACGATGCTCCGGCCTGGTTCGATGACCACCGCCGGATGCTTCAAGCCCATCTGGGAATAGGCCTCCTGAATAATCGCCATGATCGGATCCAGGAAATAGGAGTAGGGCTTTTCATCGTCTTCGTTGGTATAACGGATGCCGAAGCCCCCGCCGATGTTGATTTCTGCTGTATTATAGCCATAGGTTCTCTTCAGGTCCCGAATCAGATCCAACAGGATGCCGGTAGCCTTCAGGTGAGACTCGTTGTCGTGGAGCTGGGAGCCCACGTGATAATGGAAGCCCAGCAGGTTTACATACTGGGAAGAGAGGGCTCTTCGGAATACGCTGCTGAAGATTTCCGGATCCAGGGGAATGCCGAACTTGGAGTCGATGTTTCCTGTGGTGATGAATTGGTGGGTGTGGCTGTCCACTCCCGGGGAAATCCGCAGAAGGGCATCGGTTTTCTTTCCCAGTTCCCGACAGACCTCTTCAATCAGATCCAGTTCGTCTACCCCGTCGATGATAATCCGGCCAACTCCATAGTCCACGGCCATCCGGATTTCTTCTTTGGACTTGTTGTTTCCGTTGAACTCGATCCGGTCAGCCGGGAACCCGGCCTGGATGGCGGTGTACAACTCGCCGCCGGACACCACATCCAGGCACAGGCCTTCCTCCTGGATGATTCGGCACATCTCCAGGCAGAGGAAGGCCTTGGCCGCGTACGCGGCCCGGGTTCCCGGATAGCAGGTCAGGAAGGTCTCTCTGATTTCCCTGCACTTTGCCCGGATGTGATCCTCGGACAGGACCAGCAGAGGAGTTCCGTATTCCTCCGCCAGATCCACAGCGCTACAGCCGTCTATATGCAACAGGTCGTTTTCATAACTTATCATAACAGTTCTCCGATCAGTTCTTCTAAGGATCTTGGGGAAAGGGCCGAAGGGGGGATATCCAGAACGGTCCTGGCTCCCGTCTGGCCTTCTGCTGCCAGCTTGAAAGCGGCTCTGGCATAAGCCACCAGAACGCTGGAGGTAAACTCCGGATTCGAATCCAGCTTCAGGGAAAACTCATATAAATGGCGGGTTTCGCCCTTTAGTCCGGTGGTGCCGCTGCGAAGGACAAAACCTCCGTGGGGCATGCCCCGGTGGTCCCGGTCCAGTTCTTCCTGACTGATGAATTCTACGGTGGTGTCATAGTCGGAGAAATAGTTGGGCATACCCACGATTTCTTCCCGGATTCTCTCCTGATCCGCTCCATCCTCCGTCACCACAAAGCAGAGTCGGGTGTGCTTCTGACGGGTCGACAGAGATGGATTGGATCCGCTTCTGACTTCTTCCAAAGCCTCTTCCACCGGCAGGGTGTACTGCTTGGCATCCCGGACTCCGGCAACTCGCCGGAGGGCATCCGAATGACCCTGGCTGATTCCCGGTCCCCAGAAGGTGTAATCTTGACCGGAAGGAAGGACCGCTCCTGCGTAAAGCCGGTTGATGGAAAAAAGTCCCGGATCCCAGCCGGCGGAGATGACGGCTATGGTGCCTCCTTCGTTTGCTGCCTGATTTACATTCCGGTAGTGCTCCGGAATCCTGGCGTGAGTGTCGAAGCTGTCCACGATGTTGAAATTCCTGGCGAATTCGGGACTTTGTTCCATCAGATCCGTTGCACTTCCCCCGCAGAGGATCATCACATCGATTTCCTCCTTCATAGAAAGAGCCTGCTCCATGGGGTAAACGGCAGCGCCGGTTAGGGGATGAACGGTATCGGGATTTCTGCGGGTAAAGATGCCGATTAGGGTCATATCCGGATTCTGCAGGAGTGCCAGTTCCACTCCCCGGCCCAGATTACCGTAGCCCAGAATCCCCACCCGAATGGTGTTATTTTGCATGATTTATATTCTCCTTTCCTCGTCCGCTGATGACATCCGCCATGGAATAGAGACCTTTTTCCTGATTCCGGATAAAGGCAGCCGCCCGGAGGGCTCCGTTGGCAAAAATGGTTCGGGACAGAGCGGTATGTTTGATTTCGATGATTTCATCTGGTCCGGCCAGCAGGATGGTATGCTCCCCGGGAATCGTGCCGCCTCGGACCGCGTGGATGCCCAAATCGGTGATTTTGCAATCATCACTGGTGCTGTGCCTTCCGTAAAGGAAGTCCTTTTTGGTATCACAGGCATCGTTGATGGCATTGGCCAGAAGAAGGGCCGTTCCGCTGGGGGAATCCTTCTTCATCACGTGATGCTTTTCGATGATTTCGATGTTAAAGTCTTTTTCGATGGCGGGAATCAGGGTTTCCATGAGCTTGGCGATGGTGTTGATCCCGATGGACATGTTGGCGGAATGAAAAACGGGAATCTGCTTTGAAGCCTGAACCAGTGCCTCTTTTTCTTCTGGGTCCAGACCTGTAGTGGCAATGACCACCGGAAGATTTCGTTTTATGCAATAGTCCAGCACCCCCGGCACACTGGAGTGATGGGAGAAATCGATAAGAACATCGGCTTCTGTTTCACACTGGTCCAGCTGCTGAAAGGCCGGATAATCGTCGGTTCCGTCCACTTTAGAGTCGATTCCTGCCACCAATTGGAACAGCTCCGATTCCTGGCTTTGGTTCCGGATAGTATTCAAGATCGCCTGACCCATTCGGCCCCGGCATCCGTGCATGATGATTCTGATCATTAGGGGTTCCTCCTGTTTCTACAGAACGCCGTAGGCTTCCATTTCTCTTCGGATCCGGTCCATGACCGCCTGATTGGGCTCGCACAGAGGCAGCCGGTATTCCAGCTTGCATCGTCCCATCATCCACAGGGCAGCTTTCACGGGAATCGGATTCACGTCGGCGAACATGGCATCGATCAGAGCCTTCATGGAAAGCTGCAAGTCTCTGGCTTCGTTGATATTCCCATCCAGGAAGCTTCGGGACATCCGGACAGAATCCGCCGGAAGAACGTTGGCGATGACGGAGATATAGCCGACGCCCCCTACGGACATCAGAGGAACCACCATGTCGTCGTTGCCGGAATAAACGGAGAAATCATCGGGAGTGACCCGGCAGATTTCTGCTACCTGAGCGATGTTGCCGCTGGCTTCCTTGATTCCCACGATCCGGGGATGGGCGGACAGACGGGCAACGGTTGCCGGTTCGATGTTGACACCGGTTCTTCCCGGTACGGAATACAGTAAACAGGGAATCTGAACAGCGTCAGCGGTGGCCATGAAATGCCGGTAGAGGCCTTCCTGGGAGCATTTGTTGTAATAAGGGGTGACCAGCAGCAATCCGTCGACACCTGCTGCTTCGATTCTCTTGGCCAGATTGATGCCGTGACGGGTATCGTTGCTTCCTGCACCGCCAATGACCGGTACTCGGCCGCCAACCACTTCCACGCAGAACCGAACGGTTTCCACGTGCTCTTCGTCATCCAGTGTAGACGCTTCCCCAGTGGTGCCACAGACCACGATGGCATCCATGCCTTCGGCGATCTGCCATTCGATCATGTTCCGGAATCCTTCAAAATCCACACTGCCGTCTTCTAAAAATGGAGTGATGATTGCCACTCCGCATCCTGTAAAAATAGCCATTTTCTTTCCTCCTGAATTCTTTTCGTGATTTTCCCAGTTGTAACTGATGTTGCAGCTGATTCGGGTGAACTGGTGTTTTTGCAATAAAAAAGTTGCATCTCCATCGATGCAACAAAAACTAATCACTGAAAATTTCAGAAAGTTAACGCTGTCATCGATAGCACCTCTATTGTGTTCACAATAGGAGTCCAGAATATATTTTACTCTGGCCCAGCAACCGACCATGTCTGGTCAGCCCTTCGGCGATCGCTCCTTTCATCAGGTTCACTGGCTACCGCCTCCGCTGATTACTGATATTGACCGCGCCTCTATCAACTTTATAGCCCCTAGCATAACAAAGAAAATTGGTTCTGTCAACAACCAACTTTATAAGCAGGTCTGGCAACTGGCAGTTTTCCGTTGGCGCAGGGAAGAAAACCCCCGGTGAATCTAGGGTTTCTCGGATTCGCCGGGGGTTGTACTTTCAAAAAGCGCCAATTATCGGAACTGCTTATAAGCTTGGCGCATGATGTCTGAAATGGGCAGCCCTTGGGGACACTTGCTTTCGCAGACTTTGCAGTCGGTACAATCTTCGGCCCGACGGCCGGGGCCGTTCCAGGTCAGGTAGTCCTCCCGGATTTTGGGATTCTGGCCGAAGAGGAACCAGTCGTTGTAATAGGAGATGACTCCGGGGATATTGATCTTCACCGTGCAGGGGAGGCAGTATTTGCAAGCGGTACAGGAATACTGAATCAGGCTGTTGTACTGATCTGCCACATTCTTGATGATGGCCGCTTCCTTTTCTGTCAGAGAATCCGCCTTGAGATCTTGGAAAATGCGGATGTTGTCCTCCAACTGGGCCATATTGCTCATGCCGCTTAGAATGGTGGTAACCTCCGGGAAGTTGGCCACCCACTTGAAGGCCCATTCCACAGGAGTCCTGCGGATCTCGGCGCTGTCCCACATCTGCTGGATGCTCTCCGGGATGGAATCGGTGATCTTGCCTCCCTTCAGCGGCTCCATGATAATGACCGACAGGCCTTTACCGGCGGCGTATTTCAGCCCTTCTACTCCGGCCTGGAAATCAGCATCCATATAATTCAGCTGAATCTGGCAGAAATCCCAATCGTAGGAATCCACCACCTCTTTAAAGAGAGGAAGCTCGTCGTGGAAGGAAAATCCGATGTGCTTGATCCTGCCTTTCGCCTTCTGCTCCTCCAGGAAGGGCAGGACGTTGTGCTTCTGGACCAGCTTCCAGATGGGGGCGGAGATGTTGTGGACCAGATACATGTCAATGGAATCCACATCAAGCCGTTTCAGCTGCTCTTCAAAAATAGCTTCCACGTCCTCGGGACTCTTGGCGTACCAGGCCGGCATCTTATCCGCCAGGAAAACCTTTTCCCGGTAGCCGTCCTTCAGGGCCTTTCCCGTTATCACTTCACTGAGCCCGTCGTGGTACATATAGGCGGTGTCCACGTAATTGACGCCGCTGTCGATGGCCTTCCGGATCATAGCGATGGCCTGATCCTCGTCGATTTCCCCGGATTCCAGAAGGGGAAGCCTCATGGTTCCCACCCCTAACAGGGAAAGCTCTTCGCCAGTTTTTTTAAAATTTCGATACTGCATATTCAACAACTCCTTGTCTACCAAATTCGTTTTATTATCCTGTCATCATCTTGTTCGGCCCTTGCTTCGGGCCATAGAACCATTATATAATGGAACCAAGCAAATGGAAAGGGAAAGAAAAATGATACAAAACAAATTAACCAAATATATGGAAGAAACCCTGTTTTATCAGGACCTGCCAGGATTGGCCCTGGGCATCTTTATTGGGGAGGACAGCGAAAACCCTTTTGCAGGCCTCCGCTTTGAAAAAACGATAGGATACAAAAATTTCATCACCAAAGAGGAGCTTCTGCCGGAGCACATCTTCCACATGGCATCGGTGACCAAGACCTTTGTGGGGACTGCCGTCCTGTTGCTGCAGGAACAAGGGAAGCTATCCATCGAAGACAGGCTGATCGATATTCTCCCGTGGTTCCATGTCAACGACTCCCGGGTTTCTGATATTCGGGTGAGACACCTACTGGCCCATACGGCTGGCCTGGGAGACGTGGAGGATTATGGCTGGGACCAACCGGAGACCGACGAGGGAGCCCTGCGGCGCTACGTGGAATCGGAGGAAGTCCGGGAATCCGCCCTGCTCTGGGGACCGGAGGAAGGAAAATTCCGATACAGCAACATCGGCTATGAGACCCTGGGGGTCATCATCGCTGCCGCCTCCGGCATGCCCTTTGAAGATTACGTGGCAAAGAACATCTTTGAGCCTCTGGCCATGAAGGACACCACCCTGCTGACCCATGAGCGGGGAGGAGGAAAGCTGGACCTGGAAACCCTGAGCCGGGCAGGGATGGCCATGCCCCATCGGAAGGATGACCACAAACACATTATCTTGGAAGACCAGTACCCTTACAACAGAGCCCACGGTCCCAGCTCCACCCTGACCACCAACCTGGCCGACATCGCCATATGGGCCCGGGTTCATCTGGACAAAAAAATGCTCCGGGAAGAATCCTACCAGCAAGCCTGGAGGCCTCAGGCCCTGGTCCCCAATAACGGGGAGCACATCGGCCTCAGCTGGTTCATCCGGGAGCAAAACGGTTATACGTTATATGGTCATGAAGGAAACGACGACGGATTTCGGGCCAGCTTCTGGATCTGTCCGGAACTGAATATGCATATCGCCGTAGCCTCCAACATTTCGGGAGCACCGGTGAAGAAGATCAACAAATCCGTCTTTGACATTCTCACCGACTATCACGGCTGACGAAGTCGCGCCGGTGATGCCGAACTCCGGCCGCTGCCGGCTAGTCTTCCCGGATCACATCCACGAAGTCTTCAAAGTCGTCAAAATCGCTGTTGACGAATTCATACAGAACAGGCTCCTTGAACTCAAATCGGTTGGTTTCCAGCAGATAATGGTTGAGGGAGCTTTTTTTCAGGCTTTCTTCGATGCTCCGGATACCCTGCCGGGAATAGGAGGCCACGATCATCTGGCCGTAATCGGAAACATAATAGATGCCGTAGACATCATCGTTGAGCCGGTATTCCCGCTTGTGGACGTGGTCATTGTTCTTGTTGAAGGCCAGGTACAGCTTCCCGTTGGGGTGCAGGGTCACCATGGCTCGTTCAGTGGCCTCCGCCACCAGATCATCAAAATTGACGGGATCGAAAACGATCTCGTATAAAGTCACAAATTCGGGTCGAGCCAGGAGCATGCCGGCCTCCTGGGGGCTGATGGACAGGGTTGCGGTTCTTTTGTAATCCTGAATCTGAAGATCCGCGATTTCCACTTCCGTAAAGAGGAGATCATACTTGCCGTTTTCCTCCACCAGGGATTCGCAGCTGAATCGATTTCCAACCCCATGGTGAAGCTTCTTGATGCTGTTCTTGCAGAGGGTGGAGGGCACATATTCCGGAAACAAATCCAGGTTGAAGCCGCCGGCGGACAAGTATTCGGCGGCGGTAAAATCCCGGGCAAAGCAGCGCATCAGGAAATAGTTGATGACCTGATAGCCGGATTCCAGGGGACCGCACATCTTGTCCATCACCACCTGGGTCAGCGCTTCCCGGTTATCCAGATCCATCTTCAGGATGAAGTCGTATTCCTCCTTCTTTCCTGGGAGATCCAGGCTGAAGGTCCGGTTGGCCTCAGCAAAGAGCTGGACCAGCAGGCAGGCTTCCTCTTCCAGAAGATCGATTTTAGACCCCCCCAAACCGCCGATGAGGGTCTGCTCCACGATGGCTAGCTCCGTCACGTTGTTGCCGTAGATGGACTTATAGGTTTCAAAGCCGTATTCCTCGGCATCATAATAATAATACTGGTGCATGGAGGTAAAGCCATCCCGGGTCTCCAGCTCCCAATTGATATAGAGCCCTACCACCCCCATGAGTCGGGTATTGGTAACAAAAGCCGAGAGAAACCGTCGGTCCTGGACCGGGGATGGGGCGGAGAGACCTCCGACGATCACTTTTAAATCACTTTTTTTCAATGCATGTTCCTCCTGTTTGGTGACTACTATTATACACGATGGGAGGGATTTGGAATAGGATATTTGTGAAAGGCATGATATACTAATATCGATTGGTGTCAGACAAGGAGTGATGGAGTAGTCAAGGGAGAACGTATGGAGTTTATTGGCAAAGAAAGAATAGTAAAAGCGTTGATTTGGAGCATGGTCCTTTCCTTTTTCCTATTGCTCTTAGAAGTTCGTTACTTAATTGGTGATAGGGAGACGGACCAGGGGGTGGGTTATCTGTTCCTGGTTCAGGCATTATTCCTCTTGCTGACCTTTCTGGCCGTTCCCTTGTCTGCAAAGAACTTCAAAGAACTGCGGTGCCGGAAGCTTCTATTAAATTCCTTGGAAAAAGTGGGCATGTCCCTTCTGATCGGACTATTTTTTTTAGCACTGCTGATTGTTGTTTTTCCACCCTTAATGCAATTAGTGCTGCCGGGAGGGTATTTGCTGGCAGGGATCGGTTTATATTTGCATATTAAGAAACCTTCTGCAGTTGCGGTTTCTTTCATGCTTGGGGGCATGCTTGTCGTTGTACTTGTCCACCTTATGGTATTTGGGGTTTATGGCAGTTTTTAAAGTTTTTCAGTTCCTAAGACAAAAAAGGGAATCAAAAAATAAAAAATGAAAACCGTCGATAAAAAAATGTTGACAACCACCCATTTGCGGGTATAATTGAAAAGTAATTGCGAAAACTGAATAAGATCCTTATCGAGAGTGACTGAGGGAATAGGCCCAAAGACGTCCGGCAACCTAGGTATCGCCTGTACTAATCCGGTGATAGAAAAGGTGCTAAATCCTACTGACGAAATCAGAAAGATGAGGGGAGAAAACATTGTTTTATATCCTCTTCTTTAATGGAGAGGATTTTATTTAGTTCTGATGAAGAACTGAAAGTGAGGAAAAGAAAAAGAATGAAAAGATTATTTACATCCGAATCCGTTACCGAAGGCCATCCCGATAAAATGTGCGACCAGATCTCGGACGCCATCCTGGATGCCATTCTGGCTCAGGACCCCAACGGGCGGGTTGCTGCAGAATCCACCACCACCACCGGCTATGCCATGGTCATGGGTGAAATCACCACCGACTGCTATGTAGACATTCCGAAAGTAATTCGGGAAGTCATCTGTGATATCGGTTACACCAAGAGCGAATACGGCTTCGACGGCCACACCTGTGCTGTTCTGACCGCCATTGACGAGCAGTCCTCCGACATCGCCATGGGGGTGGACAAGGCCCTGGAATGCAAGGAAGAAGAAAGTTGTGATCTGTACGATGAGATTGGTGCCGGAGACCAGGGAATCATGTTTGGCTTTGCCTGCACCGAAACCCCGGAACTGATGCCCATGCCCATCTCCCTGGCGCACCGGCTGGCCAAGCAGCTGACGGATGTCCGAAAATCCGGCAAGCTGGCTTACCTGAGACCCGACGGTAAGACCCAGGTTACGGTGGAATACGATGATACCAGAGTAGTTCGGGTAGACACCATCCTGATTTCTTCTCAGCATGACCCCGATGTGAGCCTGGAACAGCTGAAGAAGGATATCATTGAGCATGTCATCAAACCCATCGTTCCCGCAGAACTGCTGGATGACAATACCCGATACTTCGTCAACCCCACCGGACGTTTCGTCATCGGCGGACCCCATGGAGATTCCGGTCTGACCGGACGAAAGATCATCGTGGATACCTACGGCGGATATTCCCGTCACGGCGGCGGCGCCTTCAGCGGAAAAGACCCCACAAAGGTAGACCGTTCCGCTACCTACGCAGCCCGTTATGTGGCTAAGAACGTGGTAGCAGCCGGCCTGGCTGACCGATGTGAAATCGAGCTGGCTTATGCCATCGGCGTGGCTCATCCCGTTTCCATCCTGGTAGAGACCTTCGGAACCGGAAAGATTCCAGACGACAAGCTGACCGAACTGGTCAAGAAGCATTTCGACCTGCGGCCTGCAGCCATCATCGACAATCTGGACCTGCGACGGCCTATTTACCGGCAGGTTGCTGCTTATGGCCACTTCGGACGTACCGACATTGATATTCCATGGGAAAGGACAGACAAAGCTGAGCTTCTTCGTCAAGAAGCCGGTCTGTAAGGGACACATATGGGCATAAAAGTTGCAAAATTCGGCGGCTCTTCGGTGGCGGATGCCATCCAGCTGGCCAAAACAAAGGACATCATCCTGGCCGATCCGGAGCGGCGCTATGTCGTCGTATCCGCCCCGGGAAAACGTTATAACGAAGATAATAAAATCACCGATCTGCTGTACCTGCTGAAGACTCACATGGAGCACAACCTGCCCTATGAACAGGTCTTCCAGGTCATCTGCGACCGGTTTACCGCCATGGCTCTCAATCTGGGAGCTCAGGTGGACCTGACCAAAGAATTCGCTACTATCATTGAAAAGATGAGGGCTGGGGCTTCCGCTGACTACATCGCCAGCCGGGGGGAATATCTGAACGCCATGATCACCGCAGCCTACCTGGGCTTCGATTTCGTGGATGCAGCGGTCATGGTCCATTTTGATGAAAACGGCAAATTCCTGGCAGAGGAAACCAATGAAAGCATCCGAAGGACACTGAAAAATCATGAGAAAGCCGTTATCCCCGGATTTTACGGCGCATACCCTGACGGAGAGATTAAGACCTTCTCCCGGGGCGGATCCGACATTACCGGTTCCATCGTGGCCCGGGCCGTGGGAGCAGACGTCTACGAGAATTGGACCGACGTGTCCGGATTCCTGATGGCAGACCCGCGGATCGTAGCCAACCCGAAGCCCATCAGCAGCATCTCCTACAAGGAACTGCGGGAGCTGTCCTACATGGGAGCATCGGTGCTCCACGAGGATGCCATTTATCCGGCCAGGATCGCCAACATTCCCATAAACATCCGGAACACCAACATCCCTAAGGATCCAGGTACGATGATCACCGCTTCCGAGGAAGGATCCACGGGGCGAATCATCACCGGTATAGCCGGCCACAAGGATTTCACGGTCATCGCCATCTACAAGAACATGCTGAGCCATGAAAAGGGATTCCTGCGACGGATCCTTGGAATCCTGGAGGATTATGACGTTCCGGTGGAGCATATGCCCAGCGGTATCGACACCCTTTCGATAGTGGTTTCCAGCAAGGTTCTTAACGGAAAACTTGAGGATATTCTGGAAGAAATCACCAGGAAGCTCCAGCCAGACACCATTGATGTCTTCGACAACATGGCTCTGGTAGCTACCGTAGGATATGGCATGTCCAAACGTACCGGTGTATCGGCCCGACTGTTCAAAGCTCTGGCTGACTCCGGCGTCAACGTGCGAATGATCGACCAGGGTTCCAGCGAAATGAACATCATCGTTGGAGTGGAAAACAAAGATTTCAACACTACCATCAAGGCTATCTACGATGCCTTTGTGGACGTGGAATAGCCACAGCAGCGAATAAACAGCAAAAAAATGAGCCGAGGACCTTCCCAAGCAGGAAGGCTCCTCGGCTTTTCTTATGGATGTATCAGGGCCGTTTGTCCTGGCAGGGAATCCCCACCTGACAGAGGCCGCAGCCTAAAATGTAGTCTTTGGGGTCCAGCCCTTCCGGCCAGTAGTGCTCGGCGAAGTAGTCCTCGTAGGCCAGGCAGGCATCCTTATCATGACCAGCTTCTCTGGTGATGGCCTGAGTGGGACACCGATGAACGCATAAGCCACAGCTGCCATCCTGGTAGTAAAGGCACCATTCATAGGGACTTTCGTAGGGCCGGGCGGTGACATCCAGAGGGGCTTCTACAATGAGAGAGGTAAAGCGTACTGCTTTGCCTTTTTTTGTGATCAAGCCGTCAGAGAGGCCAAAGGTTCCCAGACCAGCAGCATAGGCAGCGTGGCGGTGGGACCAGGTTGAAGCGATTCCCAGCGGCCCGTCCTTTACTACGTGGAATTCCGGCTGGAGATCGATGGATACAGCCCGGACTCCCCGGGACTCTAATTCAGCAACCAACCGTCCGCTGAAGGTTTTCATCAGGGGTTCCCATTCTCCCCGAGAGACGATCCAGTTTCGGGATGGGGCCAGGGTTTCTTTTTTTTGACTGGATTTGGTTTCCGCCGTCTGGGGAAAGGCGATGGAAATGACCCGCAGGCTTGCCGGATCCGGAAGGTCGGAGTCTTTGTATTTCAGGCCGAAGGCTTCCTGGGGGCTCCAGTGGAAGGGTCCGATGTGCTCCTTCAGAAAAGTGAAATACTCGTCGTCTCCGGAAGCAATGCCAAAGATGGGCGGATCCCAGAGGGGTTTTTCCGGGTGGCCCAGGGTGGCGAAATTATTGGATTCCAACCCCTGATAGGTGATTTGGAGAAGTTGCTCGAATTCTTGTTTTTTCATGGGGGTTTCCTTCCTTGCATGAATGGTCAGAGTTTCCGTTAATCGATTTTTCAGGATTTCATGGTATCACAATCCTTGGGGCAAAACAAGATTGTTGCAGAAAGTCAGCAAGAGTGGACCATTTTTTTCCGGATTCCCCGTTGAAGCTCTTCGGGGGACGATGATACAATAGAAGCAGGCAGAGTACATGGGTGCTTTGCTGAGCATCATCTCGATTGGCAAGGCCTCAAGCGGAAATGTCAGGGCGATACGCCCGCAAATCTAAAATCGTTTGGAGGCGAGATTTTGAAAATTTTAATGGTAGGAACAGGTGGCGTCGGTGAAGCGGCAGCAGTCATCGCCAGTCAGAGAGACCCGGAAGGGGCATGGCTGGAGCAGATGGTTCTGGCGGATTACGACCAGAAGCGGGCAGAGCAGGTCTCAGCGCGAATCGGCGATCCAAGATTTCCTGCAGAAAAGGTTAATGCAAGGAACAAGGCTGAGGTAGAAGAGCTAATCCGGAAGTACGAACCGGACCTTCTGTTCAATGCCTGTGACCCCAGCTTTAACGAACTCCTTTTTGACGTTGCTTATGAAAATGGAATCGGATACATGGACATGGCGCTGACTTTGTCGGTTCCCCATCCGGAGGACCCCTATCGTAAGACCCACATCAAAATGGGGGACTACCAATTTTCGAAGCACGAGGATTGGGAAAAGAAGAATTTACTGGCTCTTGTTGGTATAGGGATGGACCCGGGGGCGGTAAATGTATTTGCACGGTTTGCAGAAAAACACTTATTTGACGAAATCGATGAAATCAGCATCAAAGACGGAGGAAATCTGAAAGCGGAGGGCTATGACATCACCTTCGGGTTCTCCATCTGGACCACCATCGACGAGTGCCTGAACCCTCCGTTTAAATGGGAGAAGGACAAAGGAATCTATACGGTGGAGCCCTTTTCCGAGCCGGAGCTGTTCGTATTCCCTGATGGAATAGGAGAGCAGGAGTTGGTCAACGTGGAGCACGAAGAAATGGTCATGTTGCCCCGGTTCATGGGAGATTCCGCTAAAAAGATGAGCTTTAAGTACGGTTTGGGAGCGGATTTCATTACGATGCTGAAAAACCTGAGGGCTTTGCGGCTGGATGACAAGCACAGCAGCATCCGGGATACGGGACTTTCCCCCCGGGATGTAGTTGGAATGGTGGCCCCGGGACCAGTGGAAACGGCCTCTAAGATCAAGGGCAAGTGCTGCGTGGGTACGGCGGTGACCGGGTTGAAGGACGGCCTGGAAAGAAAGGTCTTTATCTACCAGACCACGGACAACGAAGAAATGATGGAAAAATTGGGATGCGGCTGTGTGGTCGCCCAAACGGCTTACAATCCGGTAATGGCCATGGAACTTCTGGCCAAAGGGATTTGGCAAGGCAGGGGCGTGCTGGGACCGGAATGTTTTGATCCGGACCCATACATTGAGCTGGCAGACCAGTACGACTTTTATATGGGAATCATGGAAATGGATTCTCCCTATAAATCCAGGAAGAACAAGGAAGAACTCCTTGGGATTTCCGGGAAAAAATAACAAAGCAAGGTTGATACCAAAGACGGCAATACCCAAAGGGGGAGGAAACTCCCTCTTTTCCTTTGCCCGGAAAGAGGCTTTTTCCTTTTTCCCTTTTCAAGGAACCCCAATCGGTGTATAATATTATAATGTATTTTGCGTAGCAGGATGAATCGGACCTGTTCCAATGGAACAGGCAATCATCAAAAAGGAAGGTTAATAAGTAATGGAAGAACATTATACGGGGATGATAGCAGCAATCATCGTTCTTGTGTCACTCTCTGCATATTTTTCTGCGACAGAAACCGCTTTTTCGTCTTTCAATCGCATTCGCATCAAGAATGCGGCCAACTCTGGCAATCACCGGGCTTCTCTGGTCCTGGCCCTTTCGGAAAACTTTGATAAACTGCTTTCTACTATTCTCATTGGCAACAACATCGTGAATATTACTCTGACCGCTCTGGCTACCCTGATCTTTGTGGATGCCTTCGGCCAGGAAATGGGAGCCACCCTATCGACGATCGTTGTAACAATCGTCGTACTGATTTTTGGTGAAATCACCCCCAAGAGTCTGGCAAAGGAATCGGCTGAAAAATTTTCGATGACTTCAGCGCCGGTCCTTCGGGTTTTCATGGTCCTTCTGGCACCTCTGAACTGGATGTTTTCCATGTGGAAGAAGCTGATCGGCAAGCTTTTTAAAGTTACCCGGGATCGGACCATCACGGAAGACGAGCTGATCATCATGGTGGAAGAAGCGGAGCATGAAGGGGGCATCGACGAACAGCAAAGTGAGCTGATTCAGAATGCCATTGAATTCAACGAGCTGGATGCCTACGATGTGCTGACCCCCCGGGTGGAGGTGGAAGCCATCGAGATCGATGCCACCAAAGAGGAAATCCGGGAACTGTTTCTGGAAACCGGGTTTTCCCGGCTGCCGGTCTATGAAGACAGCCTGGACAAAGTCATCGGGGTATTGAATCAGAAGGATTTCCATAATTATATCCTCCACACGGAGAAAAACGTATCCGAATACATCAAGCCGGTCGTCTTCATTTCCGGTACGGTGCGGATCGCCAACCTGCTGAAAAAGATGCAGATCGCCAAGACCCATATCGCGGTGGTGGTGGATGAATACGGGGGAACCGAAGGAATCGTCACCATGGAAGACATCATCGAGGAGCTGGTGGGGGAAATCTACGACGAGCACGATGAAATCACTACTCAGGAAATCCTGGAGATGCAGGACGGAGCTTATCGGGTCCTGTGCAGCACCAACCTGGAAAAGATGTTTGATTATTTCGATATGGAAGATGAATTCAACGACGTCTCCACCGTTAACGGATGGGTGATGCTGGAACTGGACAAAATTCCGGAGCCGGGAGACCGGTTCCGCTATAAAAATATGGAGGTGACGGTGACCAAGGCCGACGAAAGAAAGGCCCTGGAGATTCACATTACCTTTGAAAATGAGAAAGAAGAAGAGGAAGAATAATGGGATTATTAGAGAAGATTTTTGGGGACATCAATGAAAAGGAAGTCAAGAAGATCGAAAAGATCGTTGATAAAATAGAAGCACTGGATCAATCCATGCAGGCCCTCAGCGACGAAGAACTCAAGGGGAAGACCCAGGAATTCAAAAATCGGCTTGCTGTCGGGGAAACCCTGGATGACCTGCTGCCGGAGGCCTTTGCCGTCTGCCGGGAGGGAGCGGTCCGAAGCCTTGGGATGAAGCATTTCCGGGTTCAGCTGATCGGTGGTGTGGTCCTCCATCAGGGAAGAATCTCTGAGATGAAGACTGGTGAAGGAAAGACTCTGGTAGCGACCCTGGCCACCTACCTCAATGCCCTGGACGGAAACGGAGTCCACGTGGTCACTGTCAATGATTACCTGGCCCGCCGGGATATGGAGTGGATGGGAAAGCTCTATACTTTCCTGGGCCTTTCCGTGGGCTGTGTGGTCCACGGCATTACCAATGAACAGCGAAGAGCCGCCTACCAGGCAGATATTACCTACGGAACCAACAATGAGTTCGGTTTTGATTACCTTCGGGATAATATGGTGAACTATAAAGAGGAACTGATGCAGCGACCTCTCAACTTTGCCATTGTGGACGAAGTGGACTCCATCCTCATCGACGAAGCCCGGACGCCCCTGATCATCTCCGGGCAGGGGGCCAAGTCAACGGACCTCTATTCCGTAGCAGATAAGTTTGTCACCACCCTGCGGAATGAAACCGACTACACCATGGACGAGAAGGACAAGACCGTATCCCTGACGGAAGAAGGGGTCACCAAGTGTGAAGCCTATTTCAAGGTAGAGAATTTCTCCGATCCGGAAAACATGGAAATCAACCATCACGTACTCCAGGCTCTGAAGGCCCGGAACCTGATGAAACGGGACGTGGACTACATCATCAAGGACGGAGAGGTGGTCATCGTCGATGAATTCACCGGCCGTCTCATGTTTGGAAGACGATACAGCGATGGTCTCCATCAGGCCATCGAGGCCAAGGAAGGGGTACTGGTCCGGTCCGAATCCAAGACCCTGGCCACCATCACCATCCAGAACTACTTCCGAATGTACCAGAAACTAGCTGGTATGACCGGTACCGCTAAAACCGAAGAAGACGAATTCCGGGACATCTACAACATGGACGTTGTGGTGATCCCTACCAATAAGCCCATTGCCCGAAAGGACCTGGACGATTCCATCTATTCTACGGAAAACGGCAAATACCGGGCCATCGCAGAGGCCATTGCTGCCGTCCACGCCACCGGTCAGCCGGTGCTGGTAGGCACCATCTCCATTGAAAATTCAGAGCTGATCAGCGACCTGCTGAAAAAACGGGGAGTCAAGCACAACGTTCTCAATGCCAAGCAGCACGAAAAGGAAGCTAAGATCGTAGCCGAAGCCGGACGGCTTGGTGCCGTTACCATCGCCACCAATATGGCTGGTCGAGGTACGGACATCATCTTGGGAGGCAATCCGGAGTTTGAAGCCAAGGTAGAAATGGCCCGGATGGAATTTACCGAAGAGGAAATCTCTTTTGCTACCAGTTTCCTCCACTCAGAAGACGAGCGACTGCTGACTGCCAGGGCAGAGTTTAAGCGGCTCCATGAAAAATTCAAGGAGGAGCGGGCGGAAGAACAGCAGAAGGTCCGGGAACTGGGAGGCCTGTACATTATGGGTTCCGAGCGCCATGAATCCCGCCGTATCGATAATCAGCTGCGAGGTCGTGCCGGACGTCAGGGAGACCCGGGAACCACTCAGTTCTACCTGTCTCTGGAAGATGAGCTGATGCGCCTCTTTGGCGGAGAACGGGTCCAGTCCATCGTTGGACGGCTGGGAGTCGGAGAGGATGAGGCCATTGAGGCCGGCATGCTTTCCCGCACCATCGAAAATGCCCAGAAGCGGGTGGAAGGCAAGAACTTCTCCATCCGAAAATATGTCCTGAAGTATGACAACGTCATGAACAAACAGCGGGAGATCATCTACACCGAGCGTAAGCGGGTCCTGATGGGAGAAGACCTTCGGGATTATATCCGCAGCATGGTGGCGGACCTGGCAGAAGAATCCATCGGCCCTGTTGTGGTAGGCTCCCGCTTTGCGGAGGAATGGGATCTGGCCGGTCTTCTGGCAGACCTTCGAAAGATCTGCCCCCGGTTCCGGGATTTCTCGTATACCCATGAGGACATAGAGTCTCTGACAGCGGACCAGCTTCGGGAGGATATTTTGGCCGAGTTTGAACGGCTCTACGTGGAGAAGGAAGAAGAGATCGGCCTGGAACGGATGAGGGAACTGGAGCGGATGATCCTGATCCGTGTCGTAGACAACAAGTGGATGGATCACATCGACAGCATGGATCAGCTGCGAAGCGGCATCGGCCTTCGGGCTATCGGTCAGCAGGATCCGGCTGCCGCCTATGCCAACGAAGGGTTCGACATGTTCGAACTGATGATCCAGTCCATCAAGGAAGACACGGTGAAGTTCTGCTACAACGTCACCCTGCAGACGGAAACCACCAGAAAACAGGTGGTCAAGGCCACCGATACCATCAAGGATGAATACCACGATGACGGCAACCCGGATTTCCAAGGAGGAGCCCCCGCAGCCACTGCTGTCCCCGAACGGGACCGAAAGCAGGAGACCGTCCGTCGTACTGATGCCAAAGTAGGCCGAAACGATCCCTGCCCCTGCGGCAGCGGCAAAAAATACAAGAACTGCTGCCAACAATATAAGCAGGTCTGATAATTGGCGCATTTTTGTCCCCTGACAATTGAAAATGGTTATAAACGTTGAAACGTATGGATTTAAGCAGTCTGGCCTCTTGAAAACACGCCAACTGGCAGACCTGCTTATAGAATTGGAGGAAAATATGATAGCTCTGGATAACATCCGATATGAACTGTCGGAAGCGAAAAAAAATCTGATGGAAGTCGGTGACTCTCTTTGACCTGGCTGATTTAGAAGCACAGCTGAAAAAAATGGAAGAAGAAAGCCACCGGGAAGATTTCTGGAATGATCATGAAGCGGCCCAGAAGCTGCTGAAGGAAAAGAAATCCCTGGACAATAAAGTAGATGAATTCCGCGGTCTGGAAAGAGATCTGGAGGATGTTGAAGTCCTGATGGAATTGGCCATAGAAGCGGATGACGAGAGCCTAGTTCCCGAAATCCAGGCTTCCTATGATAGCTTTAAGAAGAATCTGGAAGCCCTGCGGATCAAGACTTTGCTGGATGGGGAGTTTGATGGCAATAACGCTATTATTTCTGTTCACGCCGGTTCCGGCGGCACCGATGCCCAGGACTGGGCCGAAATGCTCCTTCGGATGTATACCCGGTGGGCAGAATCGAAAAAATACAAGATTAAAATGCTGGATTACCAGGAAGATACGGAGGGGGGCGTAAAAAGCGCCACCCTGCTTATCGAGGGGGAAAACGCCTATGGTTATCTGAAAAATGAGCGGGGGGTCCATCGTCTGGTCCGAATCTCTCCTTATGATTCCTCGGGTCGTCGCCATACCTCCTTTGCGTCCCTGGACGTGGCACCGGAGATGGACGACAGCATCACCATTGACATCGATCCTTCCGACCTTCGGATCGACACCTTCCGATCCAGCGGAGCCGGCGGGCAGCACGTCAACACCACCGACTCGGCCATCCGGATTACCCATCTGCCTACCAACATCGTCGTTTCCTGCCAGAATGAACGGTCGCAGCACCAAAATAAGGAAACGGCCATGAAGATGCTGGTGGCTAAGTTGGTAGAACTCAAGGAGCGGGAGCACAAGGCCAGCCTGGCCGAACTGAAAGGGGACTTCTCCCAGATCACCTGGGGAAGCCAGATCCGTTCCTACGTCTTTCATCCCTATACCATGGTCAAGGATCATCGGACCGGAGCAGAAACTGGAAACGTCCAGGTAGTCATGGACGGAGACCTGGATTATTTTATTAACGAAAAACTGAAGCAGAGGAATTAGCCATATGAACATCTTGGAACAACTGGCCCGGGAGCTGAATCTGAAGCTTTCCCAGGTGGAAAATACAGTAGCCCTCATTGACGAAGGCAACACCATCCCTTTCATCGCCCGATACCGGAAGGAAGTCACCGGCGAATTATCCGACGAAGTCCTTCGAAACCTGGATGAGCGGCTCAGCTATCTTAGGAATCTGGAAGACCGGAAGAAGGAAGTCCTCCGGCTCATTGAAGAGCAAGGGAAGCTGACGGAGGAGCTGCAGCAGCAGATTCAGGAAGCCTCGGTTCTCCAGCGGGTGGAAGATCTGTACAAGCCCTTCAAACAGAAAAAATCTACCCGGGCGTCTAAGGCCAGGGAAAGGGGACTGGAGCCTCTGGCTGAAATCCTCTGGGCCCAGGAGCTGGAATCCGGCACCCCCGAAGAAACCGCCCGTCCTTATATCAACCCGGAGTTGGGTGTGGAAACGGAAAAGGATGCCCTTCAGGGAGCCATGGACATCATCGCGGAACGAATCTCCGATGACCCGGAGCTGACGGCGGCCATCCGGAAGCTGACCCTGGAAAAGGGGCTGATTTCCTCCGAAGGGGTGGACGAAGAGGAGAAAACTCCCTACGACATGTATTATCACCATCAGGAAGCCATCGCCAAGATTCCCAATCATCGGGTGCTGGCCATCAACCGGGGAGAAAAGGAAAAAAAATTAAAAGTAAAGATCCTTCCTCCCACGGATGGAATCCTGGAAATTCTGGCGAAGGCTGTCCTGCTGAACAGAAAATCCATTTTCGCCTCTCTCCTCCAGGAAACTCTGGAGGACGCCAACAAGCGGCTCATCGCCCCTTCCATGGAAAGGGAAATGCGCAGCATGCTCACCGAACGAGCTGAACTGGAAGCGGTGAAGGTCTTTGGAAAAAACACGGAAAAGCTGTTGATGGTTCCTCCCGTCAAGGGGGCCCGGATCATCAGCATAGACCCGGGATATCGGACCGGATGTAAAGTTGCGGTTCTCAGTGAAACGGGAAAACTTCTTGCCTATACCACCATCTATCCCACGGAACCCCGGAAGGATATCCGGGGAACAGAAGCTACCTTGGCCAAGCTGGTGGAAAAATATCAGATCAACACCATCGTCATCGGCAACGGCACCGGTTCCCGGGAAACAGAAGAAGTGGTGGCGGATTTCATCCGGAAAAACAATCTGGATGTCCGGTATACCATCGTCAATGAGGCAGGGGCATCCGTTTACTCTGCTTCCAAGCTGGCTACCGAAGAGTATCCGGACTTGGACGTCACTACTCGGGGAGCCATGTCCCTGGGGCGCAGGCTTCAGGATCCCCTGGCAGAACTGGTGAAGATTTCACCCAAGCACATCGGGGTAGGACAATACCAGCATGATATCAACCAGACCCTGTTGGAGGGGGCCCTGACCAATGTGGTGGAGGACTGCGTCAACCGGGTGGGAGTGGATCTCAACACGGCCTCTCCATCCCTCCTTTCCTATATCGCCGGCATCAACATGACCATTGCTCGGAATATCGTCCAGTACCGGGAGGAGAAGGGCACCTTTGCCGACCGGAAGGAACTGAAAAAAGTGGCCAAGCTGGGTGAAAAGACTTTCCTCCAGTGTGCCGGATTCATGCGGATCAACGGTGGAAAGAATCCCCTGGATGCCACGTCGGTCCATCCCGAATCCTATAAAGCGGCGGAAGCTATGCTGAACAGGCTGGGCATCTCCAAAGAAGAGATTGCCAAAGGCGGAGTGGGCGATATACAGGAGCGGATTGAAAGCCAATACCCGGGGAAAGGTCTGAAACAATTAGCGGAAGAACTGGAAATCGGCACGATCACTCTGAAGGACATCCTGGAGGAAATCCGAAAACCGGCCAGAGACCCCCGAGAGGACGCGCCGGCAGTCATCTTCCGGAACGATGTTCGAAATTTCGAAGACCTGAAGGTGGACATGGAACTCCAGGGAACGATCCGCAATGTGGTGGATTTCGGGGCCTTTGTGGACATCGGCGTCAAGAACGACGGGCTGGTTCACATCTCTCAGATGAGCGACCGGTTCATCCGTCATCCCATGGATGTGGTGTCCGTCGGCGATACAGTAAAGGTGAAGATTCTCAGCGTGGACACGGAGCGGGGCAAGATTTCTCTGACCATGAAACTGTAGCAATCACAACCATCCGATGCAAGGATTGTATACAGTATTAATTGGGGAAACAACTTGTTTTCCCCCGGCTTCTGTGTTAGTATTTTACAGACATATAGTGGCAGAATCTGCCGTACCTATAGAGTAAAAAGAAGGAGAAAAAGTAGAGATGATATTTGAATCTATCAAAGAGTTTATTACCGATACCGGTATTATGAACATGGACTATAAAAGCGCTATCATGCTGTTAGTCGCCGTCATATTCCTGTATCTGGCCATCAACAGGGGGTTTGAGCCACTGCTGCTGACACCCATCGCCTTCGGTATGCTGCTTTCCAACCTGCCCATCACTGGGATATTTGATGATGGCGGGCTGCTGTACATATTTTATGAAATGAAGGGAATCTTTCCCTCGCTGATCTTCCTGGGGGTAGGAGCCATGACCGACTTTGGCCCCCTGATTGCCAATCCCAGGTCCCTGCTTTTAGGAGCGGCGGCACAGCTGGGCATCTTCTTCGCCTTCTTCGGAGCCATCCTGCTTGGCTTTAATGCTCAGGAAGCTGCTTCCATCGGCATCATCGGCGGAGCCGACGGTCCTACTGCGATTTACCTGACCCAGCAGCTGGCACCCCATCTTCTTGGTGCGGTAGCTGTAGCGGCGTACTCCTACATGGCCCTGGTGCCGGTTATCCAGCCCCCCATCATGAAGGCTCTGACCACGAAGAAAGAAAGAGTCATTAAAATGGATCAACTGCGGGTAGTCACCCAGCGGGAAAAGATTCTGTTCCCCATCATGGTAACCATCCTGGTGGTTCTGATCCTGCCTCCCACAGCACCCCTGGTCGGTATGCTGATGCTGGGCAACCTGTTCCGGGAAAGCGGACGAACCCTTCGACTGTCCGATACTGCTGCCAACCAGCTGGTTAATACCGTAACCATCCTGTTAGGTCTGGCTGTAGGCGCTTCCGCACAGGGGCCCACCTTCCTGGTACTGGCTACCATCAAGATCGTTTTCCTGGGAATCATGGCCTTTGCCGTGGGTACTGCAGGTGGCGTGCTGCTTGGTAAGCTGATGAACGTTCTTTCCGGCGGCAAGATCAATCCGCTGATTGGTTCCGCTGGTGTATCCGCCGTACCGATGGCAGCCCGAGTATCCCAGAAAGTGGGACAGGCTGAAAATCCTTCCAACTTCCTGCTGATGCACGCCATGGGTCCCAACGTGGCCGGAGTAATCGGATCCGCCGTAGCAGCCGGTGTCATGCTGTCCCTGTTTAGTTAACCAATATCATAAGCAGGTCTGCCAGTTGGCGTATTTTCCCAAAATGGCAATTTTATATAATAGGAGATTTACGACAGCCTGGGCATCCCCCGGGCTGTTCCTTATAAGGAGTACCAATGCATAAAAAAACCACCGTTCTCTTTGACTTTGATGGCACCATCATGGATACCAACCGGCTGATCATCAATTCCTGGCAGCATACCTTCCGGATCCTGGAAGGACGGGAAAGGCCGGAATCGGAGATCATCGCTACTCTGGGAGAACCCCTAATGCTAAGCATGGGGAATCTGCTGCCCCAGGTTCCGCCCCAGGAAGCGGTAGAAATCTACCGGGGCTACCAGCACGGCAACTTTGCCGATGAAATCAGCCTCTTTCCCGGGATGGACAAGTTGATACGGGATCTAAATGACCGGGGCTACAAGATGGGGATCGTCACCTCCCGGATGACCAACACCACCATGCAGGGGCTGGACAAATTTGGTCTTCGGGATTATTTTTCCTCCATCGTGACCTGCGACCATACCACCAAGCACAAACCGGATCCTGAGCCGGTTTTCATCGCCTTGGATCAGCTTTCTTCCCGGCCGGAGGAAAGCCTGATGATTGGCGACACCAAGTTTGATATCCTTTGTGCCAGAAATGCGGGGGTGACTTCCGCCCTGGTGAGTTGGGCCTTAGCCATGAGCGAAGAGGACCGGACCGGTCTTTATCAGCCGGAGCACATCCTGGAAAAGGCGGAAGACCTATTCCGCATTCTGTAAAATCAGTCCGTCAATGTTTTAGAAATCAATAGATGATCATAAAGCCGTTCCGGGGATACCAATCAGGACGGCTTTTTCGATTTCCCAAATTCTACCACTATGTTTTTCTTGACAAGGGTGGCGCAGGAAAATATAATATAATCAAATATTTTGACTATCAAAGCAATTATAATCATTTCATTCATAGAAAATGAAGGAGGAAACCTTGGGAGTAATAATCAAAGAGGTAGGAAAGGCTCTTCCCCGTCGAGTGGTGCACAACACTGAACTGGAGAAGCTGATCGATACAAATAATGAGTGGATCATGGAACGGACCGGCATTGAAGAGCGCCGGGTAGCAGAGGAAGAAAAGGGCCTGGACCTGGCCGCCGCCGCCGCCCGGGAAGCCCTGGGAGCTACGGACTACGATACCATCGATCTGCTCATTGTAGCTACGGTAACACCAGACATGCTGGTACCCTCTATGGGGGCACTGCTGAAGAAAGAATTAAAGCTGGCCAATGCAGTGGCCTTCGATATCAACACCGCCTGCAGCGGTTTTTTGTATGGGCTCTGGATGGCCGAGGCCCTGATGAAAAATGGAGCAGCCGAAGGTTCCCATACCAATCAGATTGGCCGGGCCCTGGTAGTTGGGGTGGAAAGGCTCAGCCGGATCGTCGACTGGACGGACCGGGGAACCAGCATCCTCTTCGGGGATGGTGCCGGAGCGGCCCTGCTGGAGATGGACGACAAAAAAGAAGGAATTCTTTCCAGTTTCATGAAAAATTATGATGATGAAGGGGATGTGCTGACCTGCGGCATGGAATACCTGAATAATCCTTTTGCCAAAGACGAAGATGTAAAACAGTGCTTGAGGATGCACGGCACCAAAGTCTTTAAATTTGCCGTCAATGCGGTTGGAGAGGTGATGGATGAAGCGCTGAAACGAGCCGGACTTGCTCCGGACGATATCGATCACTACGTTCCCCATCAGGCCAACATGCGAATCATTACATCAGCAGCCCAGCGCTTTAGGCAGCCCCTGGAAAAATTCCAGGTCAGCATCAACGGCACCGGTAATGTTTCCGCTGCCAGCGTTCCCATGGCCATGCATGACTGCTACCGGTCCGGGAAAATCAAAGAAGGAGACCTGGTGATGCTGGTTGGATTCGGCGGAGGTCTCAGCGCAGGGGCCTTGATTTATCGGGCATGATTCATGAGAGGAGAAAAGGTGTAGTTGTATGGTGAATATAAGTGAATTGCTGGATATCGAATACCCCATCATTCAGGGAGCTATGGCTTGGATCGCTGACTGCCATCTTGCCGCTGCGGTGAGCAACGGGGGAGGATTGGGCATCATTGCCGGAGGTGGAGCTGACGGCCAGTGGCTGCGGAATCAGATCCGGGAAGCTCGAAAATTGACGGACAAGCCCTTCGGGGTCAATATCATGCTGTTGTCTCCCTTTGTGGAGGAGCAGATCGACGTAGTATGCGAAGAAAAAGTTAAAGTGGTTACAACAGGGGCTGGAAACCCTGGAAAATATATCCCCAGATTGAAAGAAAACGGCATCATCGTCATTCCGGTAGTGCCTTCCGTGGCCTTTGCCCAGCGGGTAGAACGGGCCGGAGCCGATGCTGTCATTGCGGAAGGACAGGAAGCCGGCGGCCATATTGGTGAGATCACCACCATGGCCCTGGTACCCCAAATCGTGGATGCGGTCAAGATACCAGTTATCGCTGCCGGCGGGATCGCCGACGGAAGGGGAATCTGCGCCGCCTATATGTTGGGAGCCAAGGGCGTTCAGGTAGGAACCAGATTTGTGGTCGCCAGTGAGTGCCGGGTTGCCCAGGCCTATAAGCAAGCCATCATCAAGGCAAAGGATACGGACACGGTAGCCACCGGAAGATCCACCGGACACCCGGTCCGGGTTCTGAAAAACCGTTTATCCCGGGAAGTGCTGACCCTGGAAAAGAGAAACGGGGATCAGAAAGAAATTGAACGATTATGCACCGGTTCCCTCAGGAACGCGGTGGTGGAAGGGGACATGGAATGGGGGTCCATCATGTCGGGTCAGATAGCCGGATTGATTAATAAAGAACAGCCGGCAGCAGAAATTATCAGAGAAATGTTTGAGGAGGCAAGGGAAATCTATGAAGACCGGAATATTATTTGCAGGACAGGGAGCTCAATACACGGGGATGGGAAAAAGTCTCTTTGACGGCTCAGAAGCAGCCCGCGGTATTTTCCAGGCTGCCGGAGAAGAGGTCCAGGATTGGTGTTTCAACGGAACCAAGGAAATGCTCCGGATGACCCAGATTACCCAGCCTTGTATCTATACTGTTACCATGGCCGCCTATGGAGCCCTTCAGGAGGCTTTGAAAGAAGAAGGCAGCCCGGAAATGGACATCATCGGCTTTGCAGGATTCAGCATGGGAGAATATGCAGCCCTTACAGCGGCCGGTTCCATTGATGACTACGAAAAGGGGATCCGAATCGTGACGAGCCGTGGTCAGTGGATGAACGAAGCCGGACAGGGACCCGATGGAGAACCCCGGGGCGGAATGATCGCGGCCTTCGGAGAGCGGGAGGACATCTGTCATTGTGTGGACCTGGTCCGGGAAGACGGGATTCTGGAGTGCGTCAATTTCAACTCTCCTGTTCAGACCGTCGTAGCCGGGGATAAGGAAGCCCTGGCCAGATTCCGTCAGAAGTCGAAAGAGCTGGGCCACATCAAGGCCGTGCCCCTTAGCGTAGGAACAGCCTTCCACAGCCCCATGATGGAGCCCTGCACGGAAAAACTCCGGGGACTGCTGAAAGAAGCGGAGCTGCACCAGCCAAGCCTACCGGTCTACTCCAATGTGACCGCCCGGCCTATACCTCAAGGAGCGGATCTGGCAGACCTGATGGCCCGCCAGGCGATGAGCCCCGTTTACTGGCAGGAAACCATTGAAAACATGATCGCCGACGGGGTAGAGTTATTCGTTGAAATCGGACCGGGAACCACCCTGACCGGCCTGGTCCATAAAATCAGCCACGAAGTAAAGACCGCTAACGTGGAAGATATGGAAAGCCTGGAAAAGACCCTGGCGATTCTGAAGGGAGAAGAGATATGCTAAAAGGAAAGAGTGCTATCATCACCGGTGGCGTCCGGGGAATCGGACGGGCTATTGCTGAGGAATTCTGCAAAAACGGAGCGGATGTAGTCATCGGATTCCGCAGCAATCTGGATGCGGCTGAAAAGACAGCCCGGGAACTGGAAGCTTACGGAACCAGAGTTCTGGTAGTTCAGGGAGATGTGGCAGACCCGGCTTATGGTGAAAAACTGGCGGCAACAGCGAAAGAGGCCTTTGGCAAGGTGGACATACTGGTCAATAACGCCGGAATCACCCGGGACATGCTGATGATGAAGATGAGTCCGGAAGATTTCAAGACGGTCATCGACACCAATCTGAACGGCACCTTCTACTGCACCAAAGCCGTAACCCCTCTGATGATCAAACAGAAATCCGGAACCATCATCAACCTTTCCTCCGTAGTAGGAGTCAAAGGGAACCCGGGACAAGTAAATTATGCTGCATCCAAAGCGGGTATCATAGGTCTGACCCTGTCGGCAGCCAAGGAGCTGGGCCGGCGGAATATCACCGTCAATGCCATTGCCCCTGGATTCATCGACACGGAAATGACGGAAGTCCTGACCGAAGAGCAGAAAAAAAGAATGCTGGAAGCGGTAAGCCTGGGTCGACTGGGAAAACCGGAGGATATAGCGAAAACAGCCGTTTTTCTTGCCTCAGAGGGAGGTGCCTATATCACGGGCCAGGTTCTGAGCGTAGACGGAGGCATCAGCCTGTAAGGCTGACAGTTGATTGGAAATGAAAGGGATGAATATGAATAGAAGAGTAGTCATAACCGGTATGGGGGCCGTTACCCCCTTGGGAAACACGGCAGCCGACTTCTGGACCGGTATCCGGGAAGGGAAAAATGGCATTGATACCATTACCCACTTTGATATCAGCGTACAGAAAGCCATCATGGGAGCGGAAGTCAAGGATTTCACCTATGAAGATTTTCGGGAAGGAAAGAGGATGGACCGATCCTCCCAGTTCGGCGTCACCGCCGCTAAGGAAGCCATGAAGGACAGTGGACTGGTCAGTGGGGATAACATTCATCCCTATCGTCTTGGTGTCCTGGCCGGTACCGGTATCGGCGGCATCATGACCCTGGAAAGTGAAGTTACCAAAGCGGTAGACAAAGGAGTCGGCCGGGTATCCGCCCTGCTGGTACCCATGGTAATCCCCAATATTCTGGCTGGCAACGTAGCCATTGCCCTTCAGGCCAAAGGTTCCTGCCTTGGTATGGTCACTGCCTGCGCAGCGGGAACCCACGGAATCGGAGAGGCCTATCGGGCTATCCGCCATGGGTATCTGGATGCCGTCGTAGCCGGTGCGGCGGAAGCAGCCTTTGCGCCTGTCTGCTTTGCCGGATTTGCCAACATGACCGCCCTGTCCACCCGTACCGACCGGAATCGGTGCTCCACGCCTTTTGACAAGGAAAGAGACGGCTTCGTTATGGGGGAAGGAGCAGGGATGCTGGTGCTGGAAGAGCTGGAGCATGCTCTGGCCCGGGGAGCTCAGATTTACGGAGAAATCGGTGGATATGGCACTACCTGCGACGCTTATCATCTGACTTCCCCTTCACCGGAGGGAGAAGGGGCTGCCGAAGCCATGAAGATGGCCCTTCGGGATGCAGGCCTGAATCCGGAGGATGTGGATTACATCAACGCCCACGGAACGGGAACCCCCTATAACGACCTCTTTGAGACCAGGGCGGTGAAGACCGTTTTCGGTTCGGATACCAAAGTCCCAATCAGCTCAACCAAGAGCATGACGGGGCACCTGCTTGGGGCAGCCGGTGCAATCGAAGCCATCGTGTGCCTGAAGGCCATCAACGACGGATTCCTGCCGGCCACCATCAATTATCAGATTCCCGATGAAGAGCTGGACCTGGACTATGTACCCAACCAGGGCCGGGAAGCAGAGGTCAGCGTGGTCTTGTCCAATTCCCTGGGATTTGGGGGACACAACGGAACCCTGCTGTTTAAAAAATATAGATAAGGAGCAGCCATGCTTTACAACAAAGAACAAATCAAAGGAATCATTCCCCACCGGGACCCCTTTCTTCTCATCGATGAGGTGGAATCCATGGTGGAAGGAAAAGAAATCGTTGCCATCAAGCATGTAGATCCCTCCGAGTACTATTTCGAAGGCCATTTCCCTCAGGAGAAGGTCATGCCGGGAGTCCTGATTATCGAAGCCTTGGCTCAGGCAGGGGCTGTAGCCATCCTGTCCATGGAGCAGAATCGGGGCAAGATCGCCTATTTTGGCGGCATCAAGGAAGCCAAGTTCCGAACCAAGGTGGTCCCCGGAGACACCTTGCGGCTGGAAGTGAAGATCGATCGGCTGAGAAGCAGCGCCGGTACGGGAATCGGAGTCGCCATGGTAGGAGATAAAGTGGCCTGCCAGTGCCACCTGATGTTTGCGATAGGTTAGGAGACCAGATGGATACAGTAAAGAAAATAAACGAAATATTGGTGAGCCTGTTCAACAGCGTTCTGAAAATGGAAGAAAAAGCCCTGCAGAATTCCACGAATCTGAATCTGTCCATCACCGAGGTCCATACCCTGGAAGCCATTGGCACAGGGAAACCCAAGACCATGACCCAAGTGGCAGGAGCGCTGAAGATCAGCGTGGGGACCCTCACCGTGGCCATCAACAAACTGGTGAAGAAGGGTTATGTGGAACGGTCCCGGGTATCCGAAGACCGGCGGATTGTCAAGATCCGCCTGACGGACACAGGGAGGGCTGCCGTGGAAGAACACGAAGCCTTTCATGATTCTATGGTTCGGGAGGCTATCGCTGATCTGACCGAGGAAGAGGCCCTGCGCTTTGTCCAATCCATTGATAACATCAACCAGTTTTTCCAGATGCAGGAGTTCCGTCCTATGAAGGGCTCGGAGCACCTTCGCCTGGAACCATTGAAAATGGGAGAATTGACCATTCCGGTTCCCATCTTTCAGGGTGGAATGGGGATCGGCATCTCCATGGCCGGATTAGCAGGAGCCGTTGCTGCCCAGGGTGGAGTGGGAGTTATTTCCGCTGCCCAGCCCGGATTCAACGAGCCGGATTTTGAAAAAAATCCAGTGGAAGCCAACATCCGTGCCCTGAAGCGGAACATCAAGGAAGCCCTGGCCATTGCAGCAAACGGGAAGACGCCGGGTGCTGTAGGGGTCAACATCATGGTGGCCGCTCAGCACTATGAGGACTATGTTAATGCATCCATCGATGCCGGAGCCCAGATCATCATTTCCGGTGCCGGGCTGCCTACTTCCCTGCCGGCTATCGAAAAAACGAAAAATGTAAAGCTTGTTCCCATCGTATCTTCTGCCCGGGCTGCCGGTCTGATCATTAAAAACTGGTCCAAGAAGTACAACCGGGTTCCGGATGCTATCATCTTCGAAGGCCCCCTGGCCGGAGGCCATTTGGGCTTTAAGGAAGAACAGCTGGAGCTGGCGGAGGAAGCCTTTTACAAGACCATCCGGGAAATCAAACAGGAACTGTCCGATCTGCCGGATTGCCCTCTCATCGTGGCCGGTGGCATTTTCAACCGGAACGATGCCCTGAAGGCCATCTCCCACGGAGCCGACGGAGTTCAGATGGGCACCCGGTTCGTCACTACCGAAGAGTGCGATGCCCCCATGGCCTTCAAACAGGCCTACCTGAACTGCGGCAAGGAGGATGTAACCATCATCAAGAGTCCCGTAGGAATGCCCGGAAGGGCCATGAAGAACAGCTTTTCCCATCGGGTGGGCGAAGAGGGCCAGCGGGAAGCCATTGCCCGGTGCAACAACTGCATCGTGCCCTGTAATCCAGCAACAGCCCCCTATTGCATCACCAGCGCCCTGGTTCGGGCTGCCCGGGGAGATGTGGAAAACGGCCTGGTATTTTGTGGCGCAAACGCCTGGAAGTGTGATAAAATAGAAACCGTGGAAGACATATTCAAGGAGTTTAAAGCGGGGTCTTAGAATGCTGAGCATTTATTCCGGGCGAGAAAATCTGGATAAAGAAAAATTTATATTCGACCATATCGAAGGAAAGACCCTTCTGCTCGTCCCAGACCAGTTCACACTGGGGGCCGAACAGAGGGCCTTTTCTGTTCTCGGGGTCCGGGGGCTGCTGGATTTGGAGGTCCTTAGCCCATCCCGGCTGGGATACCGGATTCTCAGCCAGACGGGAGGAAGCCGAACCCCCTTCGTGGATCAAGTGGGCAGACATATGGTCCTGACCCGGATTCTGCGGGATGAAGCCATGAATCTGGAAGCTTTCCGGGGGCTGGAAGGAAAACCGGCCTTTGCCTTGGCAGTAAACGATATGATTTCAGAAATGAAGCAGTTCAGTACCACCCCAAAGAATCTGGAAGAGATTTTGGATAGGCTGGAAGAACCGCTGCTGAAGAAGAAGCTGGGGGATATCCACCGAATTTACAGCCGATATGAAGAAGCCATCGAAAACCGTTTCGCGGATACGGAAGACCGGATGACCTTATATATCAGCAGACTGAATGAATACGAAGAAATCCGGGGGACCAGGATTTGGATCTGGGGATTCGACTATTTTACGCCGAAAAATCTGGAGCTGATCCGGGAACTGATGAAGCACGCAAAGGAGGTCAACCTGGTTCTGACTCTGGATGAAGGAAGCCGGGACGAAGATCTCTTTGCCGTGACCAGGGGGATGAGGAACCGGATTTTGGCCATTGCCCGGGAAGAGGGAATTTCCGCCCGGGAGATTCCCGTTCCGGAAGACTATAAAATTCCTGCAGGAGTTGGGGAGGGTGTAAAACTTCCTTCCTTAATCAGTCTGGAGCAGGAACTATTTGCCCTGCCTATGAAACCGGCATCCAGCAGGGAAGGGGTCACCCTGGTACGGGCTGCCAACCTTTACGGAGAAATGGAAAGCGCTGCTGCCCACATCTTGACGCTGGTCCGGGATCAGGGTTTGAGGTTTCGGGACATCGGGGTGGTTTGCAACGACCTGGAGGTTCGGGGCTCCATCATGAAGAGGACCTTTGAAGAGTATGGAATCCCCGTCTTTCTGGACACTCGTCGTACCTGTACCCATAATCCATTGGTGGAATCCGTTGCCTCAGTGCTGGACCTGATCATCCGGGGCTGGCGTACCGAAGATGTTTTTCGCCTGATCAAAACCGGGCTGGGTCCCTTGCTGCCCGAAGAGGCAGAGGAACTGGAAAACTACGCCATTCAGTACCGGATTCGGGGAAGCCAATGGAAGAAGCCTTTCCGGCGGGGTCTTTCCGAATATGGAGAGGAAGGGCTGCTGGAACGGAACCGGGAACGGGAAAAGCTGGTGACGGGATTGGCTTCTCTGGAAGAAGAGTTTCAGAAGGGGAAAAAATCCGGAGAAAAACTCCGGGCCCTCTACCGTTGGATGAGTGCAGAAGGAAGGCTGCCGGAAAAACTGGAGTCTCTGATGGAGGGACTGGAGAAGGAAGGCCAGCAGGAGCTGGCTGACGAAACCAGCCAGATTTGGCAGACGGTGGTGGACCTGATGGACCAGATGATGCTGCTCCTGGGAGAAGAGGAACTGCCGGACTCCGAGTTTGCCACCCTGATGAACACCGGCTTTTCTGCTATGGAAATTGGCTTGATCCCCCCGACCGTAGATCGGCTGACGGTGGGAACCATGCAAAGAACCCGTTTTTCCAGCCTGAAAGCCTTGGTAGTCCTGGGTGCCAATGACGGCATACTTCCCCAGGAAGCCAATAGAGAAGGGCTACTGAGCGAGGATGAGAAACGCCGGCTCTATCAGAACAGGATTCAGCTTTGTAAGCTGGATGAACTGATGAATCAAGAAGAAAAGCTGGGCATCTACCGGATGCTTTCCCTGCCTCGCAGGGACCTTTGGATTGGCTGCTCCGCCACCGATGAAGAGGGAAAGGACATCAAGCCATCCCCCGTTTTTGAATCCCTGCTGCGGATTTTCAGCACCCAGCCAGAGAAGGACGCTCTGAGCAGAGAGGATGGAATGGAGCTTCTTTCCGCTCCCCAAAGCGGACTCCGCCATTTAGCAGAGGTGCTCCGGAGAGGGCTGGAGGGGGAAGAGATTAAAGAGGAATGGCAGGAAGCCGCCGCTTGGTACCGGGGAAATGAAGAAGAAGCCCTTCGCTTCCTGGAGGAGGGAATCTTCCATACTGGTAAACAGGAAGACCTGGAAACTGAACTGGCAGAAGCCCTTTATCAACGAGAATCCGGGGAACTGCGAATCAGTCCCTCCGGGTTGGAAAGCTACAGCCGATGCCCCTTCTATTATTTGATGAATTATGGCATCCGTCCGGAGGAGCGGAGGATTTACCAGGTGGCCGGGCGGGAGATCGGAGATATCTATCATCAGTGTCTCATGGAAATTTCCCGGGAGCTGTCCCGAGGGCAAGGATCCATCACCACAGAATCCTCTCCCTGGATGACCATAGGCAAGGATCAGTGTTTTTCTTTGGTGGATGCCATCGTTGAGCGGGAGGCTGGCCGGTATCGGGAAGGACTGCTGACCCAGGGCCCGGAGGAAAGCTATAAAAAGGAACGAATCAAGGGTGTCTGTCGGCAGGTAGCCTGGACTCTGATCGAGCACGTCCGACAGGGAGATATCCAGCGGGTGGAATTCGAGGCTGGCTTCGGCAGCAGCCCGGGCTGCGTATTTCCGCCTATTCAAGTGGAAGCGGCCGGAAAGCAGATGTCCATCGAAGGGAAGATCGACCGGGTGGACATTTTGAAGAAGGACCGGGCCAAGATCATCGATTATAAGTCAGGCAGCGAAAAATTCGACCTGACTGAGGTGGAGAAGGGCTACCGGCTGCAGCTGATGATCTATCTGAAGGCCGTTCAGGATGCCCTGGATCCCCGGGAAACGGGGGCGGGTGTCTTCTATTTCCATATCGATGAACCCTTATTGGACGCTTCGGAGGTTGTCGATAGCCAGCTGGAGGAAGCCATGGAGAAGGAGCGGATTCGTCAGTATCGACTGGACGGCATGCTCCTGGATGACGAGGAGGTCATTCGCAGCGTAGCCGGAGATTTTACCGACTATTCGGGGATCTGCTCTCTTCGGGCTACAAAGGAAGGCATTAAGGGTACCGGGCCGGGCAGGCTGCTTTCGGAAGAAGAATTCCGCAAGGTTCGGGAGAAGGTGGATGAATTGCTGGTAAACCTATGGGGCAATATGATTAGCGGTCAAGTGCCGGCAAGTCCCATGAAGAGCGGACAAGTGACCACCTGTGACTATTGCAGCTTCAAGACCGTCTGCGGATTCGATACCGCCTTTGAAGGATGCCGATTCCGAGTCGTAAGGTAAATCCCATGCCCCATTCAGGATACAAAGAAACAGACCGCCTCAATCCTTGGGAAAGAGACGGCCCGTTTTTTTTGAATGATTGAAGAAACGAATTGAAATGTTCTTATTTGATCAGCGCTTCGATCTTTTCCAGGGAGATTTCTCCGGTCAGGACGTTCTGAATGCATTTGTCCTTGATGAATACCACAGCCGGAACCTCGCTGACATTCAGCCGGTCCGCCAAGCCCTTGGACTTATAGATATCGACCCGGGTAACCTTGATCTGGCCCTTGTATTTTTCTTCAAAAGCTTCTACGACAGGCAGAAGGCATCGGCATTCGGGCATGACAGCGTTCCAGAGGAATACAATTCCCGGGAGTTCACTGCCCATGATCTGATCCTCAAAGATTTCGCTTTCAGCCAGATACTTTTCCGCAGCGTAGCCGGCGATAGCGCCATCTCCTACAGCGGTAGCCACCTGCTTGAGGAATTTATCCCGGACATCGCCACAGGCAAAGACCCCGGGGATGTTGGTTTCCATCTTCTCGTTGGTCAGCAGATAGCCGGGCTTGTTCATGTCCAGGATGTCCCGGAAGATTTCTGTGTTGGGGACATAGCCGATGAACAGGAAGCAGGAATCCACGGGCACGGTCTGGAGAGTCCCGGTTCGGGTATTCTTCAGCACCACACCGTTCAGGTGCTCTTCTGTTCCAACGAACTCGTCGGGCATGGAATTCCAGATGAACTCCATCTTGGGATTGGCCAGAGCCTGTCCCTTGGCAATTTCGTTGCAGTCCATGATTCCTTCGTCGTGCATGACGGATACGATGACCTTGTCTGCAAACTTGGTCAGGAACATGCCTTCTTCAATAGCAGCGTCTCCGCTGCCGATGACCATGACGGTCTTGCCGGTGTTGGCTGCGGCATCGCAGGTGGCACAGAAGGAGATTCCCTTGTCGTAAAGATAAAGATCTTCTCCCTTGGCTCCGGTCAGTCTCGGTTTGCCGCCGGAGGCTACGATGACCACTTTAGCTTCATAATTGGTTCGGAAGGTTTCAACGACCTTGACCTCCCCTTCCAGCTTTACGCCTTGTACGTCAGTACCCTTGAATTTTACGCCAAATTTTTTAGCCTGTTTTTGGAATAGTTCCATCAGGCCAAGACCGGTGGATCCTTCCGGAAATCCGGGATAGTTTTCGATTTCATTGGTATAGGTGGCTAAACCGCCAACCAGAGATTTTTCAATCAGCAGGGTATTGAGCCGAGCCCGGCCGCAGTAAATTCCGGCGGTCAGACCGGCGGCTCCGCCACCGATGATCACCACATCATATTGTTCGGTTTTCTTTTCCATTACACAATCCTTTCCAAAGGGAAGCGAAGTAAATTATCAAAGTTCAAGGCAATATGAGCTAGCCCATAAAAAATCTTGTTAATAATTTACCTCCGATGAAGGCCCCGATCAACAGGCTGGCACCAAATACCCAGCCGGAGAGGGACAGGGAGATGATTCCGCTGAAAAAAGCTCCGATGTTACATCCGAAAGCCATTCGAGCTCCATAGCCCATCAGCAGCCCCCCCAGCACGGCAGCTACAACCTGCCGCATGGCCTTGATCTTTTTAAATTTAAATTGAGAAGCCAGCAGAGCTGATAACAGTGCGCCGAAAATGATGCCTAAATTGGACATAGTTCCCGGGTCATTGAGAAATCCATTGTTCAGGGTATTTTGGGCTCCTTCCGAGGAGAAATAGAACCACTTGTCTACGCTGCCTCCAAGGGCTTCGTAAATCCAGGCTCCCCAGTTAGCAAAGGTGCCGGATACACCCCAGGGATTTCCAGTGCTGGCCAGAAGAGCTATCTGCAGGATGGCAAGAAGAATGGCCCCGCCCACATAGGTCAGGGGGTTCTTGAACAGCGCGACATAATACTCGTTTTTTCCGAGCTTGTCCCAAAAACTCTTCAAAGCTGCGTCACCGCCTTTCTATTTTATGTCAATGAGATGACCGTTTATTTTGTTTTTTCGATGATGACTTCCCATTCGCCGTCGTCTACTTCGTCGATTTCAACGTTGTAACCCTGGTTTCTGGCCCATTCGGGAACGTTTTTCATGGCACAGCTGTGGTCGATCTGAACGATGACAACGTCGCCGACTTCCATTTTTTCCATTTGCTTTTCGGTTTTCATCAACGGCAGCGGACAAGCTTCGCCCATGCAATCTAAAGTAAATTCTTTCATTTTTTTATTCCTTTCTGCAATTAAGCGCCAATCTTTTTCTTCTGCCATTTATCGGCAGCGATGTAGAGGCATAAAATAATCAGTAACTGAAGCGCCACAGCTCCAAACCATCCGAAGTAGTCGGGCAGGAAGACTTTGGGGCTATGGGAGATGAAATTGATTTTCCAGAATCCGAAGTGATAAGCACCGATCAGGGACCCGATGATGAAGAACACCAGGGCCAGCATCTGCTGCACGAAGCCTTCTCCGATACGCATCAGAGTTCCCGATGCGCATCCCCCGGCAATGACCATGCCGATGCCGAAGAGGATTCCGCCGATGATGGTAGTGGGACCGAAGGGTACCACATAGTTCATGCCGGGAATCGGCAATCCGTTGACGAAGTATCCATACTTGATGGCGGTGAAGCCAACGGTGCCGATGGCAAAAGCAATCAGAACCGCTTTGGTAATGGAGGTGCTTCCGGAGATGAAGGGATCCCGCAGGGATGCGGTAAAGCAAAATCTGGATTTCTGGAGAACGAAACCAAAGGAGCTTCCAAAGAGCCACAGCAGACCCAGAGTAACGGATTTCATGGTCAGCAGGATGCCAACGATGACCATTACGATCAAGAGGGCCAGCCCATAGGGAATCTGACTCTTTTTCGGTTTCTTCGGTGCCCGTGAACTGGAACGTTGGATCGTTTTGATTTCCTCGGACATAGGTTCCTCCTTCATTGAAATAGCGACGTTTTTGTTAAGTTTTTGACAGTTTACTTGTGAATATTGTAACATATAAACGAGTTGCGTAAACATAGCAAAGTGTTATACAATATAACGAGTAATTATAACGGGTTATAAGTGGTCCATGGAAAGGGATCCGGGAAGGGAGGGCTGCAGATGCAGTTGGATTACATCAGCCTTTTTAATAAAATTGTCAAGGAAAAGAGCATTTCTAAAGTTGCCAATGAATGTCACCTGTCTCAGCCCGCCCTGAGCCAGCAGATGAAAAAGGTGGAGGACTCCATTGGCATGAGGCTCTTTGAGCGGAGCAACAGAGGTATTGAACTGACAGAGGCCGGTAAACTGGTATACCATTATTTCCTTCAGATGGAAGACCTGTATAGCAATCTGCTGGAAGAAGTGGAGAACCTGAAGAAGCATTCCGGCACCATTCGAATCCTGGCGTCTCCGGTGGTGGGTCAGTATGCCCTGCCCTGTACCGTCCATAAAATGAGCGAAAAATTCCCCAAGTATCATTTTTCTCTTTCTATCATGACTTCCCAGGAGGTCATGCGGAAAGTACAGGAGGGAAACGGCTATATCGGGTTTGTGGTGGATCAGGAAGAAGCTGCCGACATCAGCAGCCATAAAATTTTTACGGACCGTCTCCATCTGGTCTGTTCCCAGAAGTTCTTCAGCGGGGACACCATTACCCTGAAGGAATTGAAAAAGAAGCCGCTGATCACCCTGGTTGAACGGTTCAGCCCCCGCAGGATACTGGAAAAGTCTTTGAAAGACCACGGCGACAACCTGGATGATTTTAACATCCTCATGAATCTGGATTCTACCGAATCGGTGAAGGCTTCGGTCATTGCTAACCTGGGATTTGCTTTCCTGCCCTACATGGCCATAAAAAAGGAGCTGTATCTGAAACAGCTCAAAATTGTTGAGATTGAAGATTTTAAGATGGACTATCCGCTGTATATGGTTCATAAGGAAGGCTCGGATTTTCAGAATGTACCCCAGGATGTGATCCGCTACTTTGAAAAGGTGGTCAATGAAACCTTCTGTTAGTGCCAAATAAAAAGGTTTCTCCTGACGAAGGGATTACCAGTGCCAGATGCTTCTCTTTGCCCCGGTCGACGGTCGATCCTCGAATTCATCATCAAATTCTTCAGGGTCTTCCCCCTCCTGATTCGTTCCGGCTGACTGATCCGGAGTCTGATGGACTGTAATTTCCCAGACGCCGCTGATGGGTTCCTCTACGGAAAAGATATAGTGGAGGGAACGGCAGTAATCCATGACGTTTTCGGCGGCACAGCTGTGATCCGTTACCAGCATGATTTCCCGGCCCTGTTCCAGGGCCTTTTTCATTTCTTTGAATTTCATCAGAGGCAGGGGACAGATGTCCCCGAGGCAATCCACTGTTACCTTGATTTTTTCCTGCTGGCTCATGGGTTGCTCCTTTCGCCGTTTGGAGGGAGTAGTTTTATTCGGTCCACCACTCCTGATTGGACAGATACCACTGAATCGTATCCCGGATACCGGAATGGAAGGGGACAGCGGGCTCCCAACCCAATTCCCTCTTCATCTTGCCGGAGTCGATCGCGTACCGGAGATCGTGGCCCGGCCGGTCCTGGACGAATTGGATCAGGTCTTCACCCTTGCCCAGCTGTTCTAAAATGATGCCAACCACTTCCAGGTTGGTTTTTTCGTTGTTGCCGCCGATGTTATAGACCTGACCGGGAACCCCTGCATCCAGAATCCGGTCCAGGGCGGTACAGTGATCCGAGACATAGAGCCAGTCCCGCACATTCTTTCCGTCCCCGTAAATAGGCAGCTTTTCATCGGCCAGTGAACGGACGATCATGGCAGGAATCAGCTTTTCCACGTGCTGATAGGGTCCGTAATTGTTGGAACAGCGAGAAATGGTTACCGGAAATCCGTAGGTCCGGTGATAGGAAAGGGCCAGCAGATCTGCGGAGGCTTTGGATGCCGCATAAGGGGAAGAAGCCTGCAGGCTGTTATCCTCGGTGAAGAGGAGGTCCGGCCGGTCCAGGGGAAGGTCCCCGTAAACCTCGTCGGTGGAAACCTGATGAAACCTCCCCACTCCGGTTTCCCGCGCAGCATCCATCAAATTCTGAGTTCCCAGAATGTTGGTGGTCAGAAAGACACCGGGATCTTCAATGGACCGGTCCACATGACTTTCGGCAGCAAAATTGATGACCTGATCAAACTTTTCCTCCCGGAAAAGTTGAAAAACTTCCTCCCGGTGGGTTATGTCTCCCTTGATCAGCCGGAACCGGGGATTGGCTTCCGCCTCTTTCAGGGTAGCCGGGTTAGCGGCATAGGTCATGGCATCCAGGCAGACCAGTTCCCGATCCGGGTATCGGTTCAGGTAATGATAGACAAAATTGCTTCCGATAAATCCGGCTCCGCCGGTTACTAGAATCTTCATGGTTCCTCCTCGTGGCATCAAATCCTGTCGTTTATCAGCATTATACCATAGGTTGACAAAGGAAAGAAAGGCATAATATAATAGGACACGCAAACCGACCGGAGTGAACCGGAGGAAGGAGAACAGCTTTGAAAATCCCTTTTTATAAACGTTTTCAACCGGCAGAACAGTTGGAGTTGATGGAATACGCTCTGGTTCAAGGGGACCTGTCTTCCCGGGGAGCATTTGCGAAAAAAATCCAGGAGCATTTCAAAACTTGGGATCGGATCCGGAACATGCTTCTGGTTACCTCCGCCTCCTCGGCCCTGGAATTGGCCTTGCTGACCATAGCCCCGGAACCGGGAGCAGAGTTCATCATTCCATCCTATAACTTTCCATCGGCAGCTAACGGGGTTCTTAGAGCCGGAGGCATTCCCGTTCTTTGTGACAGTGATCCGGTTACCAAAAATATATGCCTTACTGATGCAGCAGGGAAAATAACAAAAAAGACTCGGGGAATCATCCCTACTCACTATGGTGGGATTTGCTGCGATATGGATCCGCTTTTGGAGCTTTGCCGGTCGGCAGCCCTTCTGCTCATCGAAGATGCAGCCCAGGGGGTGGGGAGCACCTATAAAGGCCGAGCCTTGGGAAGCATGGGGGATTTCGGAGCCTACAGCTTTCATCATACGAAAAACTATTCCTGCGGAGAGGGAGGAGCCTTTCTCTGTAGGGAGGACCAATGGATGGAAAAGGCAGAAATCCTGATGGATAATGGAACGGATCGGACCCGGTTCCTGCAGGGAGGCCTGAAATCCTATTCCTGGCAGCAGGGTGGTTCCAACCTTGTTCTGGGAGAAGCGCCGGCTGCCCTCTTGTATGGGCAACTGCTCCACCGGGAAGAAATCCGAGAAAAACGAGGCTGGGTCCATCATTATTACAGCCATGCATTTCAGGATAAAATACTGGAAGAGAAGGAAATCCTGCCCGTGGGACTGCCGGATTACTGCGAATCCAATTATCATATCTATTATCTGGACTGTCCCTCTTTGGAAGTCCGGGAACGGCTAAGACAAGGTCTTTTGGAGGACGGTGTCGATGCCCGGGCTCATTATGTTCCCCTCCACGGCTCTGGAATGGGCAGAAAAATGGGCCTTTTGGACCGGGATTTTCCCGGCAGCACCAGGATCGCTGAAACCATCCTGAGGCTGCCCATCCATACAGAACTTACAGAAGAGGAAAGGACCTATACGGCAGACCGTGTACTTCAGAGGATACGGATGCTCTAGAAAGTGTAACGGATCAAGTAGAAAGCGTAAGAAATGACTGAAAAGGCAAAAAATATTGAAATCATCATACCGGTCTATAATGGGGAAAAAACGTTGATTCTGCTGACGGAGCGAATCTATTCCAGCCTGTCCGGCCAGCCGGTGAGGCTTCTCTTTGTGGACGACGGCAGCCGGGACAGGAGCCGGGATCTGATTCTGGAGCTTCAGCAGCGTTACACGAATATCCGGAGTCATTTTCATCGGGAAAACCAGGGGCAGCAGCAGGCGGTCCTTCGGGGACTTTCGATGATCCAGGCAGACAGTGATTATGTGGTGACCATGGACGACGACCTGCAGAATCCGCCGGAACTACTGCCAAGGCTTCTGGCCGAAATCCGGCAGGGACGGGATCTGGTCTACGGGGTACCGGAGGGGCAGCGTGGGCCCCTGTACCGAAGAATCGGAAGCCGGATGAGGGACCTGCTTTTCACCTTGCTTCTGGGTAAGCCCCGGGGAGTGGAAGTCAGCGCCTACCGGATCATGACCCAGGAGTTGGCCCGAAAGATAGCCGAAGCTCCGGGTTCCTTTTTCTACTTTTCGGCGGAAGCCTTCCGCCATAAGCCCCTTCGGGCTGCCCATATCCTTTATCCCTACAGCCCAAGGCTCCACGGGACCTCCAGCTATGATCTGCCAAAACTGGCCCGGCTTTACGGCCGGATATTATACCATTATGTCATTAGGAGAAAGCGATGAAACGAATCATGATCCTGGGAGGGGGAACCTGCCAGCTCAGTGCCCTGCATAAAGCAAAAGCCCTGGGACTGGAAACGGTGGTGGCGGATATGCTGCAATCCGCTCCAGGAGCTTCTTTGGCCGACTTTTACACCCCCGCCAGCACCTTTGACCCGGAGTCCTGCAAAAAGGCTGCCGCAGAACTTCAGGTTAACGGCATCATGACCCTGGGCACCGATCAGCCGGTGCTGACAGCAGCACTGACTGCGAAAGCCCTGGGACTTCCTACCCTGATCACCACCGGACAAGCCAGAGCCCTGACCAATAAAAGAGAAATGAAGGCATTGTTTCATCAGCATAAGATTCCTTCCGTGGCGTACTGTCTGGTGGATGAGCAAACGGACTTTAGCCGGCTGAAGAGCCGTTTCCCCGGGCCAGTGGTGCTGAAACCGTTGGATTCCCAGGGGCAACGAGGAGTGTATCGTCTGGCTGACGTGGAGCAGGCCGCCTCCATGCTGAAAAAAACCCTTTCTTATTCCAGGGAAAAAGAGGCGTTGCTGGAGGCCTTTTATCCGTCGGATGAGATTACGGTCAGCGGCTGGGTGAAAAAAGGGAAATTGACCCTCCTTACGGTAACCGACCGGGTATTGATGGAAGATCCGGTGAATATCGGCATCTGCACGTCTCACCGGTTTCCCACCATCCATCAGGAACTGGAAGAGGAAATAAAAGATGTTTCCCGGCGGGTGGCAGGGGCTTTTGAACTGGAAGAGGGGCCCCTCTATATCCAGCTGCTGGCGGGAGACCAGGGAGTCCTGGTCAATGAAGCCGCCTTCCGGATTGGGGGAGCCTTCGAAGACCTGATCATTCCAAGGATAACCGGGTTTGACATTCTGGAGGCGGTCATGGCCCATGCTCTGGGGGAAGAACCCCGGACTGCCTGGAAGGAAGGATACGATTGTTTTCAGACCGATGCCCAGGCCTCGGTACAGCTGATGTTCGCCCATCCTGGTCAGATTCGGGAGATTACGCCACTGGAAGAGCTGTTGGCCATGGAAAATGTGGTAGGGGCCGGATATAATTTTCAGCCGGGTCATTGGATTCGGCCAACGGAGGATGCAACTGCCAGGTTCGGATACTGTGTTTTCTTTCGGGAAGAAGGCAGCCTGACCGCCACTTTGGAGAGCTTTCAGGACACCTTCCGGATCCTGGACGGGCAGGGCCGTAACCTGTATCGAAAATTCCCCCTATAAAACCAGAATCGTTAAAGTTAACAAGAGGAAAGGGTTTCCAATGAATGATATAAAAAGATCCTGGAAGGGATTCGTTCCGCTGATTCTTCTGATGATGAGCATCCTGATTCTGTCCGGATGCGGACAGAAAGCTGCCGGACCGGAGGAGAAGGAGTCAATTGAAATTCGAATTGCGGAGCAGTTCGGGATCGCCTATGCTCCCCTTCAGATCATGCGGGAACAGGGGCTCCTTGAAAAGGAGCTTCCGGGAGCAGAGGTAAGCTGGAAGCAGTATGGCGGGCCCACCCCGATTCGGGAAGCCATGCTGGCGGGAGAAGTGGATTTCGGATTCATGGGGCCGGCTCCGGTACTGGTGGGAATCGACAACGGCATGGAATGGAAGTATGCTACCGGCATTTCCTTCAATCAGGTAGCCCTGGTAACAGACCAGGAGGACATCCGAAGTCTGAAGGATTTTAAGGATCATCACCGTATCGCTATCCTTTCTCCCGGAGCGACCCAGCACATCCTGCTGTCCATCGCCAGCGATCAGGTGTTTGGGGATCCCAACCGATTTGATAATCAGATCGTTTCCCTGTCTCACCCCGATGCCATGGATGCGTTGATGGCGGATACGGAAATCGTCGCCCATTTCTCCACTCCCCCCTATCTGGACCGGGAGTTGGAAGCCGGCATGCATATCATCACCACCGGGGAAGAGATCATGGGACAGCCCTTCACCTTTATCACCGGGGTTGCCCCGGTTCAATTTTATGAGGAGCATCCGGCAGAGTACGAAGCCATCCTTCGGGCTCTGAACCAAGCCATGGACTATATCAACAACAACATGGACGAAGCCGTAGCCCTCCTTGCACCCATTTACGGCATCGACGAAGAAAGCCTGAAGGAACAGATGACTTACCGGGGAACCATTTATTCCAATGAATTGACGGGGTTGGACAAACTGGCAGAGGAAATGCACCGAATCGGTATCCTGAAGAATCCTATCCGTTTTGAGGATGTGGTCTTTGAGAAAGAAGGAAGGGACTTTGAAGAAGAAAGCCGGCAGCAATAATTTCAAAAGGATGAAGCGGGAGAATCAAAAGCGGTGGATTCAGATTTTCTGGGTCCTGGTTTTGCTGGGATTGTGGCAGGGAACTTACGCTCTTGGAGGGATTTCACCTTTGCTGCTGCCGGGGCCGGCCCAAGTGCTGGAAACCCTTTGGGATTCTCTGATTCGGGGGGACTTGGCCTACCAAATCGGATATTCCCTGATCCTTATCATCGCCGGAATTCTGGCGGCAGTGCTGCTTGGAATCCTAATGGCTCTGGCCTCTCAGCATTCCATGATGCTGGAGGGGCTGGTGAAGGTTCTGTCGGTGATGGGACACCCTTTGCCGGCCCTGGCCCTGCTCCCCCTGATCATCATCTGGTTCGGTACGGGGGACTTGAGCATATTGGTGATTATCATCCACTCTGCCCTCTGGCCGATTCTGATCAACTTGAGGACCGGTTTTGAGGAGGTTCCCCCCATTTACCTGGATGTGGGAAAAAACCTGGAGCTTTCGGCCCTTTCCATCGCCATGGAGATCAAGATGAAATTTGCCCTACCCTACCTTCTTTCCGGCATAAGGATTGCTTTTGCCCGAAGCTGGCGGGCCTTGATCGGAGCAGAAATGGTCTTCGGTGCTATTGGCCTGAAGGGAGGAATCGGCTGGTTCATCTTCAAGCAAAGGACCTTTATGAATACCTCTGGTCTTTATGCCGGAATCCTGGTAGTGATCCTGCTGGGTTTTTTAGTGGAGACCCTGCTCTTCAACTGGATCGAGAAGAAAACCATCGGCAAATGGAATCCGAAGAAAGGATGATCCTATGGATATCAACATCAGCAATGCCGTCGTAGAATATGAAAGCGGCGGAGAAACCAGGCGGGTGCTCAACGGGCTGAATCTGCAGGTGAAGAGCGGTGAGTTCATTTCCATTTTGGGGCCCTCCGGGTGTGGTAAAACCACCCTGCTGAAATACATCGGCGGATTTTTGGAGGGCGGCCGCCCTTCCCGTCAAGTGTTTATGATTTTTCAGGATTTTCACCAGCTTTTTCCATGGAGGACCCTGGGAGATAACATCGGCTACGCCATACGGAAGAGCTCCGGGAAAAACCGCCTGGAAGCCAGAAAAAAAACGGAACAGGTCCTGAAGGAAGTGGGGCTGGAAGCTTTTTATGATTATTATCCCCACCAGCTTTCCGGCGGGATGAAGCAGCGGGGAGCCCTGGCCCGGGCCCTGGCGGTGGAAAGCCGGGTGCTGTTAATGGATGAGCCCTTTTCCAGCCTGGATCCGGAAAGCAGAGAAGCAGCCCGGCGGCTGCTTCTGAAAATCTGGAAGGAACGGGGCCTGACGGTAATCTTCGTCACCCATGATCCCCAGGAGGCGGCATTTTTATCAGATAAGATTTTCTACTTCAAAGATCTGAACGGTGAAGTTCAGGTCTGACCGCATATACCCAACAATCCGGATGCCGTAGGTGTTGTCCCGGAACTGATGGACCAGGGTGCACTTCTCTGCTGTAAACTGCCGAAGCTCCGGCACATACCGGGGATTGCCGTATATCATGTTCCACACCGGACGCCGCTCATAGATAAAGTCCATTTCATCGGACAGGATGACGTACTGGATCTGGTTCTGCCGGATGTAATCCTCTACGGACAGTCCGGATTCCTTGAGGTAAGTGAGATTCCGGACATCCCGAAGGTTCCCGTTTTCAAAATGGTAATCGGTGTTGAGGTTGGCCAGCACCCGGGCATCCTCCGGAACGACGGATCCGATTTCTTCCAGATACCGTTCATAGGTTTCGGACACTTCAGAAGTGGAATCAGCAGGAAGCCAAGGGGTTACGTTGATCCAGCTATGATAGGCTGAAGCCCCGATTAAAACCAGCAAAGCCAGGGAAACCAGGGCTTTTTTTTGTGTCTTGAACAGAAGTCTTTGAAGGATCATTAAAAGCAGGGCCACGAATAAGGGCAGGAAGAAGATGATGCTGGTCTGATTGTAGCGGCCGATGATGACCATACCAAAAAAAATCCCAAGAAGGCCCCGGTACAGGAACAGAAGGGAAGCGCTTTCTTTTTTGATGAACGTGGTCAAGAGAAGTCCTGCCGGAATCGTAAGACCAAATAGGACCAGCCAGATCCGGATGTCCGGCACATAATAGGTGCCACTGACCTGATGCCAGATTTTTTCCAGGAATAGAGGGAATTCGGCCAGCTTGTTGTGAACCGGAGCACCAACGTCAAATTCACTGTTGCCATACTGAAAATAATGGACCGGGAAAGCCGGATCCCAGTAGAAACTCAGGCTCACAAAAAAGAGAGCAAAGAACCCGGCACCCATGGAGAAACGAATGGCTTGAAGGGGCTTCTTGCGAAAAGAAGTCAGGGTCAGGGCCAGTCCCATGGTCCCGATGATAAAGCTGTTGGGGTGAAGACCGATACAAAGGCCGGTTACCAGCCCGGCGGCCAGAGGGTGCCCCCGGAGGATCAGGAGTCCGCATCCCAGCAGGCCGGCGATCAGGATGATTTCCTGCCGGGCAAAATGGGAGGCGTAGAGGAATTGAATATTCAGGGAAAGCAGGATAGTGCCCAATAGGGGCAGATTGTTGGAATTTTCACCGGATTTTTCAATAAGGGTTCGTAAAAAAAAGTAAAAAATTATCAGACTGATCAAAGCGAAGGCCAGGGAAAGCAGCCGCACGGCGGTTACAGAGTAGCCAAAAACCAGGATAAAGGGCATCTGAAGCAGGTGGAAAAGAGACTTGATGCCGTGGGGCCACCTGGGCTTCAGGTCAAAAAAGGATTCCGTGACCCCCAGACTGCCGGATTCCATCATGTTCCTGGTCAGACCGGAAAGCCAGGCTTCGTCGGAATGGACGAAGGGATAGTCGGCGAGAAAAGTCAGGTTCACGAAGAAGTAGCCCGTCAGATAGGCTAGCAGCAGAAGCCCGGTCCATCGGCCAGGGGGACGATCCTTTATTCGGTTGAAGGGCTGGATCTGCAGCATAAGCCGGGGTGCCTCCTATTCCCATTATTTCAAAAAAAACATTCTTGAGAATTATCATATCATAGAAGGAGCCTTGGTGGATATTGTTAAAATTTCCTCAACCATAAAATAATGATATGCTGCATAATAGATAATTATATCACAAAGATGAAAATTTATATTATGATGAGTATGACAGTTTACCGACCGTTACCGAATCAAAGTACACCCCAAAAAAGAAGGAGGAAAGCTGTGCGATTGATTGCCAAAAATTTAACATTTGCAGCGCTGATCGTCATTCTTGCAGTCGCTTTTTCCGGCTGTAACCCTTCCGAATACGTGGAAACCGAGCCCCAGATCATCAGTGCCGCCGAGCTTGCTCAGCTTATGGGAAGCGATGAAAAGGTTCAGGTAATCGATATGCAGAAGGCAGAGGATTACGCCAAGGGCCACGTGGAGGGCGCTGTCAACATCGTAAAGGATGATATCGTCATCAATGTCCCGGTGGACAACATGCTGACATCCAAGTCCAAATTCGAAAAAGCCATGAGTGAAAAGGGAATCGAAAACGATTCCATCCTATTGATTTATGACAACGACCGGATGAGTGCCGCAAGACTATGGTGGACCTTCCTGATGTATGGGAATGAAAATGCCAGAGTCATTGACGGAGGCATACAGGCTATTGAAGCGGAAGGGATAACCCTGAGCAAGGAAGAGCCGACGGTCAAAAAGAGCGCTTATAAAGCCGGTGAGAAAAATGAAGCGTACCTGGCCGACATCAAGGATGTGAAGGGCCAGCTGGACGAACCGGATCCCAACGTGGTCCTGCTGGACGTCCGTACGGAAGCGGAATATCTGGAGAAGGGAAAGATCCCCTCATCCGTTATGGTGGATTACAATACCATTTTTTACACCGACAATACTTTTAAAGATGTCCAGGCAACCCGGATCAATTTTGTCGATAACGGCATGAGACCGGAACAGGAAATCATCGTCTACTGCCAGACATCCATGCGAGCTGCACCAGTGTTCTTAACACTTTATAATGCAGGGTACCGAAACATCAGGATCTATGACGGGGCTTACCTGGAATGGTCCAGCAATCCCAACAATCCAGTTGAAATGCCGGAAGGAGCCGCTGTGGCTCCGGGCAAAAAAGATGCATCCTAAGGAGGAAGTAAGGTATGAAATTTAAGAAATTATTAGTCCTTTTACTGACACTGGCATTGATGACCACATCCTTTGCAGCTTGTGGCGGACAGGAAGCGGAAGCTCCTGCAGAACCCCCGGCAGTTGAAGAACCCGAAGTGAACGTGGTGGAAGAAGCCGCCATGGCTTATTTCGCCAACCTGCCTGAAAGCAAGAATATGATTGATTTTGCAGATTTGATGACCAAAATCGATGCTGCAGAAGAAATGTTCATCATTGACGCCCGCTCCGCAGAAGACTATGCAAAGGGCCATGTTAAGGGTGCGGTGAACCTGCCCTTCGCCAGCACAGCTACTGGGGAAAATGTTGAATACATTCCCGATGATGTTCCGGTTTATGTTTACTGCTACACCGGTCAGACTGCTTCCCAGGTTACTTCCGTTCTGAATGTGGCTGGCAAGCCTGTCACCAATATCAAAGGCGGATTCCTGCGAGGAATCACAGTAACAGACGGACACGAAGCTTATCTGGACACTGTTGAAGTGGCAATGCCTACCGATATGTACGAAGTAGATGATGAGATCCAGGCTGCGGTAGTAAGCTATTTTGAAACCGTCGCTTCCTACAACGGAACCGATACGGCTAATCAGAACATTTCTCCGGAAATGGTCAAGGAAATCGTTGATTCCGAATCCGATGAGTACTTCATCCTGTCCGTCCGTCAGGCAGAAGATTTCGCGAAGGGTCATATCCCCGGAGCTGTAAACATTCCTTGGGGTGTAGGCATGCAGGAATCCTTCGCAGACCTGCCGAAGGATAAAAAGATCATCGTTTACTGTTACACCGGACAGACTGCTTCTCAGACTGTTGGTATCCTGAGACTGCTGGGCTTCGAAGCTTATAACATGTCCTTCGGCATGGGCAGCGTGGAAACTGAAAAAGGTTGGCTTGGTGCTGGTTTTGAGACCGTAACCGAATAATATCAGTAACCGGCGCAACACCATTACTATCGACCTCATCCGGGCGGAGAAGAACCTCTCCGCCCGGATTTTCTTGCTTTATGGCATGGCGGATGATAAAATAAAAAAGTGTAACCTGAATGCGGAAAAGGATGGTATGGGATTCATGAACAGTTCAAAATACAAGGATGCCCTCTACGAGGTACGACCAATAAGGGACCTGAAAGAAATGGTGGATACCAGTGCTTCCCTTTATTCTCAGCGGGCTGCCTACCTGACCAAGGAGGTTCTGGGGGGAGAATACAAGCCGATTTATTATCCACAGCTGAAAGAAGACGTGGATGCCCTGGGAACCCAATTTCTTCGGATGGGATTGAAAAATCAAAAAATAGCAGTCATCGGGGAAAATTCCTATCCCTGGGTTGTCACCTACTTTGCGGCTACCAACGGTACCGGGGTCATCGTGCCTCTGGATAGGGAGCTTCCGGTCAAAGAGATCCGCAACCTGCTGATCCGGGCAGAGGTCTCTGCCATCGTCTATTCCAGGAAGGTGGAAGGGGACGTGCTGGAAGCCATCCGGGATTTACCGGAAATCCGGTATGTCATTAACATGACGGCTGCCAATGATGAGGCGGGAAGGCTGTCCATGAGCCGGCTTATCGCTCAAGGGAAAGAAGCCCTTCGGGGAGGGGACCGGAGCTTTGTGGATGCAGAAATCGACCCGGATGCCATGTGCTCTCTGCTCTTTACCTCCGGCACTACCGGACTGGCCAAGGGAGTCATGCTGTCCCACCGTAATCTGACCTCCAACGTCTATAATATGTCTCAGTATGTTTCCATTCCCCCAAACTATGTCGGGCTTTCGGTTCTGCCTATGCACCATACCTATGAGATGACCTGCCATATTCTGACGGGGGTCTATCAGGGACTGACCATCGCCTTCTGTGAAGGCCTCAAATACATTGCCAAGAACATGGCAGAAGCCCAGGCTACGGTCATGCTGGCGGTGCCCTTGGTCTTTGAGTCTATGCATAAAAAGATTTTTAAGCAGGCGGAGACCAAGAAAAAAGATAAAAAGATGCGGAACGCCATTCAGATATCCCGGAAATTGAAGCTGTACAATCAGCCGGCTGCAACCCGAAAGATCTTTAAGGATATCCATCAGGTCACTGGCGGCCATGTCAAGCTGTTCATTGCCGGTGGAGCAGCCATCAACCCGGCCGTCATCGAAGACTTTGAAGCTATGGGCTTCCCCATGATTCAGGGCTATGGCATGACCGAGTGCGCTCCCATTATCGCCGTCAACAAAGACCGATACAGCAAGGCAGCGGCTGCCGGGCTCCCTTTGCCCGGAACCGAAATTCAGATCATCGATCAGGATGAAAACGGCATCGGTGAAATCGTCTGCCGCAGCGAATCGGTGATGCTGGGTTATTATCAGGATCCGGAGGAAACGGGTCGGGTACTGCGGAATGGCTGGCTCCACACCGGAGATTACGGACGATTTGATTCCGATGGCTTCCTTTATATATCCGGCCGGAAGAAAAACGTCATCGTTACCAAGAACGGAAAGAATATTTTCCCGGAAGAAGTGGAATATTACCTGACGGGCTGCCCCTATATCGAGGAAGTACTGGTTCACGGAGTAGAAGATGAGCGAACGGGGGACATCGTGGTCAAAGCCGAAATCTACCCCAACTATGAGCTGATTCAGGAAGAAATGGGCCCCATGACCCAGGAGGAGATTCAACGTTTCCTCAAGATTCAGATTGATGAAATCAATGAGCAGATGCCATTGTATAAACGGGTGAAGCGTTTCAACCTCCGCAAGACGGAATTTGAGAAGACCACCACCCGGAAAATCAAGCGATTCACCAAAGGAAACCTGGAAGAGGAGGAACAGGCTGATGTTATCGAATGAGGAGTATAAAGCACTGAAATTCAAAGACATGGAATATGCCGTCAAGCGGACCAATGAGCTGAACAACAGCACGGACCCCCGGGTCCTGTATAAGAACAGCCGGCCCATTATGGATCTGAAGCATATGCTGGAGACCAGTGCCGAGCTTTATCGGGATAATGTGGCTATCTATGACAAGGACGTGCGGGGCGGGGAATATATTCCCATGACCTACAGCCAGCTGCTGGAAAAGGTCAATGCCCTTGGGACAGCCCTCATCACCAGGGGTCTGAAGGATAAAAAAATCTCAGTTATCGGGGATAATAGTTACAAATGGGGAGTTTCCTATCTGGCTGCCGTCTGCGGAACCGGAGTGGTGGTGCCTCTGGACAAGGAACTTTCTGCAAGGGAACTGAAAAACCTGGTGGTGGAGGCAGAGGTCGCCTGTGTCCTCTGTGACGAGCGGTTCGCCGAATCCTTCCTCGCGATGAAGGATAGCGGCGATACCAGTCTGGAAATCATCGTCAGCCTTCAGGCAGCAGACCACAGGGAACGGGTACTTTCCTTCCATAAGCTGATTGAAGAGGGAATGGCCCTTTTAGCGGAAGGAAACCGGGATTTTCTGGATGCCCGAATCTATCGGGATGAAATGAGCGTCATTCTTTTCACCTCCGGGACCACGGGAGTTTCCAAAGGAGTCATGCTTTCCCACGGGAATATCACCGAAGACCTGATGACCGCCCCCACTTTGCTGGAGGTTCGGTCCGATGATATTTTCTTCTCCATCCTGCCCATCCACCACACGTATGAGTGTACCTGCGGCTTCCTGATGCCTCTCTACAAAGGAGGAGCCGTAGCCTATTGCGAAGGACTGAAGCACATCGTGAAGAATCTTTCCGAAGCACGGCCCACCATGCTTTTAGCGGTGCCCCTGATTCTGGAAAGTCTCTATAAGAAAATCTGGCAGAACGCCCAGAAATCCGGCAAGGATAAGATGCTCAGAAAGGTGATAGCCATCAACCGGAAGACCAAGAAAATCGGCCTGGATCTGGGACCCATTTTCCTGAAGAAGATTACCGACCTTTTCGGCGGGCGAATGCGGATGATCATCTGCGGCGGTGCAGCCATCAATCCGGAAATCCTGAAGGGTATCAACGACTTTGGTATTACAGCCCTTCAGGGCTACGGTCTCACCGAGTGTGCCCCCATCTGTGCCCTGAATCCGGACAAGTTCTTTAAACACGATTCTTTAGGATATGTCCTTCCCGGTTTTGATGCCAAAGTTTTGAATCCGGATCCGGATACCGGAATCGGAGAAATCGCCGTCAAGGGTGGCAACGTCATGCTGGGTTATTACAAAATGCCGGAAGAATCCGCCAGGGTGCTGGTGGACGGCTGGCTCCACACCGGAGACCTGGGATACATCGACAAGGACAATTACATCTACCTGACTGGACGGAGCAAGAATGTCATCATTACGAAAAATGGTAAGAACGTCTATCCGGAAGAGCTGGAGTATTATCTGTCCAATATCCCCCTGGTGAAGGAATCCATGGTCTGGGGACGGGATAGTGAAGAAAGCGATGAAGTGCTGATCTTTGCCTCCATCTTCCCCGATGAGGAGGAGGTCACTGCTCTGCTGGGAGAAAAGGCGGATACAGAAGCTATTAAAAAGGTCCTTTGGGAAGAAATCGATAAGATCAACGCAGAACTACCCTTCTTTAAGCGAATCAAAAAAATTACCATAAGAGACCGGGAGTTTGAAAAAACCACCGGAAAGAAAATCATCCGCCATGCGGAGGAAAATAAAAGGTTCTAGAAAATGAAAACCATACGGCTGGCCCTGCTGGGCTTCGGGAATGCCGGTCAGGCCTTTGCCCGGCTTCTCATGGAAAAACAGGAAGAACTGATCAGCACCCTTGATACAAGGGTGCTGGTTTCTGCTATTGCCACCCACCGAAAGGGAACCCTGCTGGCAGAAGGGCCGGAGGGATTGAACCTTGCGGCGCTTCTTCAGGAGCTGGAACAAACGGGGCGATTCTCCCGGGACGAAGGGAAAACCGCCCTTCAGGTAGCGGAAGAAGCAGATTATGATATTCTGGTCGAACTGACTCCTTTGGATATTTTTTCCGGAGAACCGGCCATCTCCCATATCAAAGCTGGACTGAACCGGGGCAAGCCGGTGATTACGGCCAATAAGGGACCGGTGGCCTGGGCTTACCGGGAACTGAAAAATCTGGCGGCCCGGAAGGGAGTGGATTTTCTCTGTGAAACTACGGTCATGGACGGAACTCCGGTTTTCAATTTGGTCCGTGAAACCCTGCCCTTCTGCCGAGTTACAGAGATCAGCGGCATCCTCAACACCACCACCAATTTCATCCTGGAAGAGATGGAAGCGGGCCGGAGTTTTGAAGAAGCTCTGGAAGAGGGGCGAAGGAGAGGATTTGTGGAAGCGGATCCTTCCGCAGACCTGGAGGGCTGGGATGCAGCAGCCAAGGTAACGGCTCTGATGAATGTGCTGATGGATGCCGGTATCACCCCCCTTCAGATCGACCGAAAGGGCATCGGCGGTATCACCGCAGAGATGCTTAAGGAAGCAGCAGCCCGCGGGAGATCCATCAAGCTCCTCTGCCGTGGGTGGATGGAAGACGGGATTCCCCATGGAAAAGTCGGACCGGAGGAAGTAGACCGGAAGAGCCTGATGGCGGTCATAGACGGGACCTCTTCCGTGGTATCCATCCAGACGGATCTGATGGGAAAACTGTCGGTTCTGGAGCACAATCCGGAAATCGAGCAGACCGCCTTCGGCATCTTCACGGATCTGATCACCATCGCGAAAAGGCAGGAAAACCGATGACCAGAGTCAGAGACGGAATCGCCTTCGCTTATTTTATGGGGATACTGGGATCCATGGCATGGGGAATCTCCTTCATCGGTTCCAAAACGGCTCTTGATTACTTGGAACCCATGCAGGTCATGGCTGTCCGGATGACGGTAGCCCTGCTGGCCTTCCTGCTCATCATCGGCCTGAAACTGGTCCGGGTGGATTTTCGGGGAAAAAAGCTCCGGAGCCTTCTCCTGCTCTCCCTGGCCCAGCCCTGCCTGTATGCTACCTTTGAAATTTACGGCATTGATTTTACAACAGCATCTGAATCGGCCATTCTGCTCTCTATCGTCCCCATCGTGGTAACCCTGGTCTATGCGATCGGATTCCAGGAAAGGATCCGGATTTCCCTGGCGGCCTTCATTTTGCTCTCTTTTGCCGGGGTCATCGTCACCGTATTGGGGGATATCGCCACCAGCGGTAAAATTCTGGGGTATTTGCTGCTGATGATGGCCGTGGCCTGTGCTTCCGCCTACACGGTGCTGTCCAAGGAAATATCCGGCCGTTTCACTTCCATTGAAATCACTTTCATCATGACTCTCTGTGGATTTATCTTCTTCAACGGCAGCAGCCTGCTGATGGGCCAAGGATTGGAAGGATACCGGATAGCCCTTCGGGAACCGGAGCTTTTAGCAGCCTTGGTATTTTTGGGAGTCATCTGTTCCGTATTCGCTTTTATCGCTTATAATCAGCTCATCGGAAAGGTGCCGGCTTATAAAGCCTCTACCGTATCTCTGTCCGTTCTGACGGTGACAGGGGTCCTGGCTGGCATTCTGCTCCGGGCAGAGCCAGTAACGATTTATAAAATAGCCGGTCTGGTCATGATCCTTACCGGCGTAGTGGGAGCCAGCCGGCCGGAAGAACTGCCGGCAGCCCAGACAGGAAAGGAGTAAGCCGCCCATGAATCGATACCCCAATTTGGAAATTGACCTGAAAAAATTAAGGCACAACATCGAAAAGGTGGTGGAACGCTGCGGAGAAAGGGGAATCACCGTGGCCGGAGTCATCAAGGGCTTTAACGGCATTACCGAAATGACGAAGGTGTATCAAGGATCCGGGGTTTCCAGCATTGCTTCCTCCAGGATCGAGCACATCATCCGAGCCAGGGAGGCCGGCATTCCGGGACCCTTTTCCATGATTCGAGTACCTATGCTCAGCGAGGTGGAGCTGGTGGTGGAGCACTGCGAATTCAGCCTCAGCAGCGAAAAAACTGTGCTGGATGCCATCAATGAAGCCTGTATGAAGCAGGGGAAACGCCATGGAGTGGTGCTGATGGCGGATCTGGGGGATCTGCGGGAAGGTTATTGGGATAAGGAAGAACTGGTTCAGGTGGCCCGGTATGTGGAAAATCAACTGCCTTATGTGGATCTGCGGGGAGTCGGCACCAATCTGGGCTGCTACGGATCCATTAAAGCGACTCCGGAAAAACTCCGGGAACTGGTAGAACTGGCAGAAGCCATCGAAAGGGGTATCGGCCGTTCTTTGGAAATTATTTCGGGCGGAGGAACGACTACCCTGCCCATCGTTTTTGACGGCACCATTCCGGAGCGGATCAACCATCTCCGGGTAGGGGAAGGAATCATCCTGGCTTACGACATGATGGCTCAGTTCGGAGTGGATATGACCTTCCTCCATCAGGATGTCTTTACCCTGCGGGCAGAAATCATCGAGGTCAAGGAAAAGCCCAGCTATCCGGTGGGAGAATTATCCTATGATGCCTTCGGACAGGTTGGTGAATATGAAGATCGGGGCATAAGAAAAAGAGCCCTGGCGGCTCTTGGAAAAGTAGATTTTGCCTATCCGGATATGCTGATGTGCCGGGATGAGGATATTGAAATCATGGGGGCTAGCAGCGATCACCTGATTCTGGATGTGGAGAAGTGCAGCCGTGAAATCCGGGTAGGGGATGTGGTTGAATTCGATCTCTGCTATGCTACGATGGTCTTTGCTACCAGCTCAGAGAATATCCATCTGACCTTTAAAGAATAGGAGGATGGCTCCGCGCTTCCTTCAGGAATAGATCCATCAGAGTTCCGGCAGCTTCAATTGCTCCGTCCGTTTCTTTTTTGGAGAAATCATCAAAATGGATGCCAGTGGTCACGGTTACCGTGCAGCAAAGCTCGTTGCAGATGATAGCGGCCATGTCCATGGCCAGGGTATCTCCCCGATGGCTGGGGGTTGTAATCAGGGAAGCGTGTTCCCCGGGATGGCACACGGCAACGGCCCCGATTCTGGGTCGGTCGCCCCCGGATACGGTTATAGCAAAATCCTTTCCCAGGGAAACCGCGGTCAGGGTGATGGGTAGTTCTTTGTAAAGCATGTCATAGGTTTTCACGGGAGAAACCTCCTTTGCAGATGGGATAGCCCGGGCAGGCGGGTTTTAAGTTTGCCGATGATTGAAATCATAGCATAGGAGCGAAAACAATGCAACAAAAAAGCCATGGGATTCCATGGCTTCTTCTGTCGATTCAAGGCTAATGCCCCCCCCCGAAATCCTCGCTGAGGGATTATTCCTCGTCTACGGGGACGAATTTTTCGGCAGGGACCTTGCAAATGGGGCACTGGGCCGGGGGCTCTTCTCCCTCGTGCACATACCCACAGACGATGCATCTCCATTTCATAGGTGATTCCTCCTGTTTTGTCTACTTTTGTCGGAATTGGTTTATAGCATATTTATACCATAGGAGGGGGAAGGATTGCAAGACCCGAAGCCCGGGTCGGTGGAAAACTCTTTACATTTTTTTAAAAAAATATATAATTATATAGTATTTATAATTCGTCCGGCTGGGATTGGCCGGTCCGTGACTTTTGTAAATCGGAATCAAAGGAATATTAGGTTAACGTTCATTAAGGAGGAGAAATCATGAGAAAGATTTCAGTGTTACTAGTTTTAGTCCTGGTCCTTTCTGCGTTTATGGCCGGCTGCGGCGGCGGCGGCGGAGATGCTGAAGAAGCAAAAGTAATCAAAGTCGGTATCTTTGAACCCTTGACCGGTGAAAACGGCGGTGGCGGTGCTCAGGAACTGGACGGCATGAAGTATGCAAACACCGTTCGACCTACTGTTAATATCGGCGGCGAAGAGTATACGGTTGAACTGGTTATTTCCGACAACAAATCCGATAAGACCGAAGCTGCCACTGCTGCCAACTATCTGGTAGACAAAGGCGTTTCCGTTGTTCTTGGATCCTATGGCTCCGGCGTATCCATTGTTGCCGGTGACATCTTCAAGGAAGCCGGAATTCCTGCTATCGGGGCATCCTGCACCAATCCCCAGGTAACGAAAGGGAATGAATTCTACTTCAGAGTATGCTTCCTGGATCCTTTCCAGGGTACGGTAGTTGCCAACTATGCCATCCAGAACGGAGCGAAGACCGCTGCTGTCATCACTCAGCTGGGCGACGACTATTCCACCGGACTGGGCAGCTTCTTTGAAACTGCTTTCAAGGAACTGACCGGTGACCCCAACTCCATCGTAGAAGCACAGACCTTCCAGCAGAACCAGGCAGACTTTAATGCCATCCTGCAGAATATCAAAGCAAAGAACCCGGATGTCATCTTTGCTCCCTCCTCCATTACCACCGCTCCGCTGATCATTCAGCAGGCCAGAGACATCGGCATCACTGCTCCGATCATGGGTGGAGACACTTGGGAAAATGCTACTATTATTGAAAATGCCGGCGAAAAAGCTGAAGGAATCGTTCTTTCCACCTTCTTTGATGAAGGACTTGCTGATTCCAGCCCAATCACCAAAGAATTCGTAGAAGGATACACCGAATACCTGGCTGGTCGTGAAGCCAGCATTCCGGCTGTTGCTGCCCTGGGCTATGATGCCTACATGGTAGCTCTGGATGCCATCGAAAGAGCCGGCTCCGCTGAAGGCGCTGCTATTCGGGACGCTCTGGTTGCCACCAAAGATTTTGAAGGCGTAACGGGAACCATCAACTTTGACGAAAACGGCGATGCTATGAAGAACATGGCTGTCATCAAGACTGTAACGGATGGAAAATTCCAGTTCCTGCAGGTCGTTGAAGTAAAATAACCCTTCCCTTTGATGCAGACCGAGGCAGGATGTGGGTGCCCATATCCTGTCTCCTGTTTTTTTAATAAAAATAAATAATTATTCAGAAACGCTAGAAAATATTCGTTAAACCTGAAAGACTACCATCCAACCTATTAAAGGGGAACAATTTATGGATCTGACAACTTTTTTACAGAATTGCGTAACCGGGGTTTCTCTGGGAAGTGCTTATGCACTGATTGCAATCGGCTACACAATGGTGTACGGGATTCTGAGGCTCATCAATTTCGCCCATGGCGATATTTTTATGATGGCGGGGTACTTTACCATTTTTGCCATCGCTAATTTCATGCTGCCTTGGTACATCGCCATACCCTTCGTCATTTTAGCCACCGTAATCCTGGGTGCCGCAATCGAAAGAGCTGCCTATAAGCCTCTGCGGGAAGCACCGCGGATGTCCATTATGATTTCTGCCATCGGCGTATCCTTCCTGCTGGAAAATCTGGCCACGTACCTGTTTACCGGTCTTCCCAGATCTTTTCCGAAATTGGGATTTCTTCAGCATGTTTACAAGATCGGCGACATCTCTGCACCTATCGTGACCTTCATTACCCCGGTGATTACCATCGTTCTGCTCTTCGTACTCATTTACCTTGTCAATCATACAAAGATGGGAATGGCTATGCGGGCTGTTTCCAAGGACTATGAGGCTTCCCGCCTCATGGGTATTGAAATAAATACGATCATCACGATCACCTTCATCATCGGTTCGGCTCTGGCTGCCATCGGCGCCATCCTGTACTTTTCTCCAAGACCGATGGTCTACCCCTTCAGCGGCGTCATGCCTGGACTGAAATGCTTCGTTGCTGCTGTCATCGGTGGAATCGGCAATATACCGGGAGCTGTCATCGGCGGCTTTGTCATCGGTATTGCAGAAACCTTCCTGGTCGCTGTGTTCCCGTCCATGACCGGCTACAGCGATGCCTTTACCTTCGTTTTGCTGATCATCATGCTGGTATTCCGGCCTACGGGACTGCTTGGTGAAAATATTACAGAAAAGGTGTGATACAATGGTGCTGAAAAAATCGACGAAATACATACTGACCTCAGTACTGGTTGTTGCAGCACTGGTACTGCTGTTTATGCTGGATAACGGCATGATTGGCACCTCCTATACGGTGCGGATCGTCCGGCTTTCCTTCATCTATGCTTTGATTGGGGTTTCCATGAACCTGGTCAACGGTTTCACCGGATTGTTCTCCCTGGGTCAAGCTGGTTTTATGGCTATCGGTGCCTATACGGTAGGCGTACTGACCATTCCGGTGGATCTTCGGCCCAATGTTTATTATCTGAAGCCGATGGCAGAAGGACTAGCCAACGTGGAAGTTCCCTTTGGGGTGGCGCTCCTGCTTGGAGGCATTTTCGCCGCCGTCTTTGCAGCCCTCATCGGGGCACCGGTGCTTCGACTGAAGAGCGACTACCTGGCCATTGCCACTCTGGGCTTTTCGGAAATTATCCGGGCCGTCATCGCAAACGATCAGCTGGCTCCTCTGACGAACGGCTCCCTGGGTCTCAAGAGCATCCCTGGGTTTGACTCCATTTTTATTCCGGTCATCATCAGTGTTGCCGGTATCGCCATCATGGCTCTTCTGATCAAATCCTCCTACGGCCGGGCCTTTAAAGCCATCCGGGAGGATGAAATCGCTGCAGAAGCCATGGGAATCAACCTGTTTAAGCATAAGGAAATGTCCTTTGCCGTTTCGGCCTTCTTCGCCGGCATTGGTGGTGGCCTTTTGGCTGCCCATTTGACGGCGGTAGACTCCAACCAGTTTAAAATCATGGTTACTTACGAAATCCTTCTGATCATCGTGCTCGGAGGCATGGGAAGCATCACAGGAACCTGTATTGCTGCCTTTGCCATCACAGCAGGAAAAGAGTGGCTGAGATTTTTCGACGAAGCCTTCTTCATCGGAACCTGGCAAGTTCCCCTGTTCCGTCCCGGACTTCGAATGGTTATCTTCAGCTTGCTGCTGATGGCCATTGTTCTCTTCTACCGGCGTGGACTGATGGGAACCAAAGAATTCTCCTGGGACGGTATCTTACATTTCTTCCTCCGGCTGAAACGCGGAATCATGAGGCTTGGGAAAAAGCCGGCAAGGGAGGTGCAGTAAATGACCTATAAGCCAAATGTACTGAAAGTATGCGATGTTACCGTCCAGTTTGGTGGCGTTGTTGCTGTCAATAACCTGAACCTGGAAATCAATAAAAATGAAATCATCGGTCTCATCGGCCCCAACGGAGCCGGCAAGACGACGGCTTTCAATGCCATCACCGGGGTGTATGCCCCTACCAACGGGGCCATTTATCTGAACGGTGAGCTGATGTCCAGCAATTTTCCGGATAAGAAAATGCAGGCAATCTATGCCGGAGAAAATCTGGGGAAATATGATGTACGCCTGGCCCCTACTCCGGATATCATAACCCGGAAGGGGATTGCCCGAACCTTCCAGAACATCCGGCTTTTCAAAAACCTGACGGTTTTTGAAAACGTTCTGATTGCCAAGCACATGACCGTAAAGGCCAACCCCTTTTCGGCCACTTTCATGATGAACCGGGAAGAAGAAAAAAGAATCCGTCAGGAATCCATGGACCTACTGGAAATGCTGGGACTGGCGGATGTGAAAAATGATATCTCAACATCATTGCCCTACGGAAAACAGCGTCACCTGGAAATTGCCCGGGCACTGGCTACCAAGCCCCAGCTCCTGCTCTTGGATGAACCGGCTGCCGGGATGAATCCTCAGGAATCCGACGAGCTGATGCATTTCGTGGCCAGGATCCGGGATGACTTTGATCTGTCTATCCTGATGATCGAGCACCACATGCAGGTCGTTATGGGAATCTGCTCCCGAATCTATGTACTGGATTACGGAATCACCATCGCCAGTGGCAGTCCCAAGGAAATACAGAATAATCCGAAGGTAATCGAAGCGTATCTGGGGGTGGATGAATAATGCTGGAAATTAAAAACCTACAAGTCCATTATGGGGGGATTCATGCTCTCCGGGGAATCGACCTGTTCGTAGAAAGCGGCAAGATCATATCCCTCATCGGTGCCAACGGAGCCGGAAAGAGCACCACCCTCAAGGGAATCATGGGCCTGGTGCCCAAGACCACCGGTACTGTCCTGTGCGACGGAGTGGATATTACCAATATGAAGACCAAGGATATCGTTAAAGAAGGAATCATCCTCTGCCCGGAAGGACGGAGAGTATTTCCCAACCTGACGGTAGACGAAAACCTGATGCTGGGTGCTTACACCAGAAATGACAAAACTCAGATCCAGAAGGATAAGGAATGGGTCTTCGAATTATTCCCCCGAATGAAGGAACGCTCCTGGCAGGCAGCCGGAACTTTGTCCGGAGGGGAGCAGCAGATGCTGGCTGTTGGCCGGGCGCTGATGAGCAAACCAAAACTGCTGATGATGGATGAACCTTCTCTGGGACTGGCCCCATTGGTGGTGAAAAGCATCTTTGAAATCATCAAGGAAATCAACCGGGCCGGCGTCAACGTTCTCCTGATCGAGCAGAACGCCAAGGCGGCTCTGGAAATATCTGATTTTGCCTATGTTATGGAAATCGGCAAGATCACCCTGGAAGGACCTGGCCGGGAGCTGCTGGGCAACGACCAGGTTAAGAAGGCTTATTTAGGAGAATAAATGAGCCCTAACGAGGAACAACTATGAAAACAATCAGCAACAAAGCAGGGCTGGCCCTGACATTTCTTCTGGCTCTGTCCATCTTGATGCTGGCTTTTACCGGCTGCGAAAGTTATGAAAATTTTAAGGAAGCATTCATCGACAAAGGGAAGACTTCGGAGGAGACGGTGAGGATTGCCGTTTACCAGCCCCTTTCCGGGCCGGATGAAAAACAGGGAGAACTGGAACGGATGGGAATCGAGATTGCCCACAAAATGTTTCCCTCAGCCCTGGGCAAGAAAGTAGAACTGCTTTATTTTGACAATAAGTCGGATATTTATATCGCAGAGACCATGGTCCAGGCGATGGTGGATAAAAGGGTAGCCCTGGTTTTAGGAAGCTACGGCAGCGTCAACTCCCTGATGGCAGTGGAGAAACTGGAAGCAGCCTCCATACCGGCCATCACCATCACCAATACCAATCCACTGGTCACCAGCTATAACCCTTTTTACTTTCGGGTTTCTTACACCGATGCTTTCCAGGGGGTAGCCCTGGCCAAATACGCGGCAGAAGGCATGCAGGTCACCGGAGCGGCTGTGATGCGCCCTATGAAGGATGACTTCGCTGCTGCCGTTTCCAAGAGCTTTTCCGATAAGATGGTCCAGCTTGCGGGAGACCCTTCTGCCATCCTGCTTACGGAAGAATACATTAGTGGCCAGAAGGATTATACAGAAAGCCTGGAAAAAATCCGGGCCTCCGGGGCACCGGTAGTATTCCTCCCTGCCAAGGGAAAGGATGCAGCCGTAATCATTTCCCAAGCCGCTGAAATGGGATTGGAAGTGACCTTTCTGGGAACCGATCAGTGGGAATCCGAAACCATGCTGGAGCTGGACTTGGAACGAACAGGAATCCGGGTAGCCTACTCGACCCTCTTCGATCCCAACCGGGCCATCAATCCTCTCTCCGAATCCTTCCTGAGGGCTTATCAGTCTGAATTTGGCAAGGATAAGGAACCGGAAAGTGCTGTCGCCCTGGCCTTTGATGCCTATCTGATCGGCATCGATGCCATCAACCGGGCGGGGACCGCCGTTAACGGCGATGCGGTCCGGGAAGCTCTTCAGATGACCATGCAATTCAAAGGAGCTTCCGGCACCATTTCTTTTGATGCCAACGGGGACCCGATTAAATCCGTGGCAATCAAAGGGATTATGAATCATAAGGCAGAAAGTATCTACACGGTTGAACCTACCTGGGTGGTTCAGACCCCCCAGGAATAATAATAAAGGAGTACACATATGGAACAGAACATCAAAGCCGCTATTGACAATATCCGCCCCTACCTTCAGCGGGACGGAGGAGACATCGAATTCGTCGAATACACAGAGGATAAAGTCGTTCGAGTTCGGCTTCAGGGACGATGCAACGGATGCCCGGGAGCCAGAATGACCCTGAAGAACGTGGTGGAGCGAGTCCTGCGGGAGGACTATCCGGAAATCGCCGGAGTGGAATCCGTTGACTGATTCCATAAACAGAAAGAAAATCATCCCGATTCTCCTGTTGACTCTGCTGGTAGCGGGGAGCATATTTGCTCTTCCGCTGTTTTTGCATCAGGGGCAAAATACGCTGGGAGAATCGGGTAATGGGGTGAATCTGCCTGCGCCCCCGCCGGAACCGGAGCTTCCCGTATCTCTGGAAATCGTTTGCGTAGGGGATATCATGGTTCATGAGCCTCAGATTCCGTCCCAGTATGACAGCTCCACCGGAAACTATGATTATACCAACAACTTTCAGTATGTAAAACCTTATATCGAGAAGGCAGACCTGGCTCTGGGCAACTTCGAAGGCACCTTCGGAGGAGCTCCTTACAAGGGCTATCCTGCTTTCAGCGCCCCGGATGAGTTGGCAACCGCCCTCAAAGGGGCTGGTTTTGATGTGGTCATCACCGCCAACAATCACATGACGGACCGGGGCCATGATGGGGTATTGCGAACTCTGGATGTCCTGGAAGACAAAGGCCTGGTGACTGCCGGCAGCCGGCGGGATCCATCCGAGCCCCTGTATGCTCTGACCACCGTGAAAGGAATTACGGTCGGCGTGGTTGCCTATACCTATGAAACCTCCGGCAGCGGGCCGGAAGTATCCATCAACGGCAGCTTCATTCCCGAAAGGACCGCAGCCCTGTTAAACTCTTTCTCCTACAACCGACTGGAGGGAGACATGGCTAAAATTGGACAAACCATGACAGAAGCCCGGGAAGCGGGGGCAGAGCTGATGATCCTTTACCTCCACTGGGGAGAAGAGTATCAGCGGGCCCCCAACCAGTGGCAGCGCCAGATTGCTGAAAAGGCAGCGTCAGAGCTGGGTGCGGATATCATCTTTGCCTCCCATCCCCATGTGCTTCAGGAAATGGCCCTGATTCCCGGGAAGAACTCGGGCCAGCAGGTACCAGTATTTTACAGCATGGGAAATTTTATCTCCAATCAGCGGCAGGAAACCCTGCAGAACCGGTTTACCGAACAGGGAATGATCGCTCGGGTGAATCTGGAATTCATGAAGAGCACGGGAACCATCACTTCCCTTGGAATAGACGCTACCCCCACTTGGGTGGACCGGTATAAGCGGAACGGAAAAACCGTCTACGAAATCATCCCTCTGGATAATCAGCTGGAAACCAACCCTGCGCTGATGGAATCCGGTCATTTGGATAGGGCCCGACAGGCCCGGGAGGAAATCCATGGATTACTTGGCATTACTCAGTGAATATAAAGAAGAAATGACAGAAGCCCTCCAAGAGCTGATCCGTATCCCCAGTGTGGCTGGACCTCCGGTGGAAGACCTCAAGGAAGGATACCTACCCTTCGGCCCGGAAGTCCATCGATGTTATCAAGCCATGCTTTCCAGGGGAGCCCGGGATGGATTCCTGATCCGGAATGTGGACAATTATGGGGGCCATATCGAATTCGGCGGTCATACCCCGGGAAAAACCGATGAACCGGACTTGTCCGGTGAAATTTTGGGAATCCTGGGACACCTGGATGTGGTGCCGGAGGGAGAGGACTGGGATCGTGATCCTTTTGGCGGAGAACTGGGCGATGGGAAAATCTACGGGCGGGGGACTTCCGATGACAAAGGCCCGGTGATTGCCGGCTATTATGCCATGAAAGCCCTGAAGGACATAGGATTCAAGCCACCCAGAAGGGTGCGGCTGATACTGGGATTGGATGAAGAAACCAATTGGGATGGGATCCGGTATTATCTGGAACGGGAAGAAGCTCCCAATCTGGGTTTTACACCGGATGCAGACTTCCCTGTGATTCACGGGGAAAAGGGAATCCTTATTTTTGAAGTAGCCAAAAAATTCAGCAAGTCGACTTTAAAAGGTTTGGAACTCCGTTCTCTGAAGGGAGGAAATGCAGCCAACATGGTTGCGGACCATGCCCGTGCCCTTCTCCGGGGAGAGGATTACAGCAAGGTTCGGGAGATTGTGGAGGAATACCGGAAAGAGACCGGCTACCGGGTACTGGTAAAAGGAATCGGAAAAAGCCTGGAAATCACGGCCCACGGCAAATCAGCCCATGGTGCCCGGCCGGAACAGGGCCTCAATGCCATCTCCATCCTGATGGAGGTACTGGGGAGACTGCCTTTGGTTCAGGAAGACCTGATGGAATTCATCGAATTCTACAACCGACACATTGGCTTCGAACTGGATGGAAAGTCCTTCGGCTGCAGCCTGTCGGATACGGTTTCCGGCCATCTGGTCTTGAATGTTGGGACCATGAAGGTGGATCCGGAGGCAGCCCGGATGGTGATCAATATCCGGTATCCGGTGACCTATACGGCGGAGGAAGTTTATCAGACCTTTCTGCCCCTGTTGAACCGGCATGACTACGGAATCCTTCGGATGAAGCATCAGCCTCCGATCTATTTTCCGGAGGACCATACCATTGTTCGTACTTTGATGGAAGTGTATCGGAAGCAGACCGGCGATCTCGAAGCCAAGCCTCTGGTCATCGGCGGGGGTACCTATGCCCGGGCAGCAGACAATATAGTAGCCTTTGGTATGACTTTCCCAGGGGAAGAAGAACTGGCCCATCAGAAAAACGAATGTATCTCAGTGGAAAGCCTGCTGAAGGCAGCAGCCATCTACGCTGAAGCCATCCACCTTCTCAGCGGGGGAGATCCAGTTGATTCCTTTGATTGTACAGAGAGCGGTAGCCAAAGTGAAGAGAGCAGAACACCGCCAGACATACCGCAGCCGTGATGGCCACCATGATGGCAATCTGATAAAGGATGGCGGTGGAAGGGGATGTTCCCGAAAGGATCTGCCCCGTCATCATGCCGGGGAGGGCGATGATCCCCATGCCCAGCATGGAGTTCATGGTGGGCAGCAGAGCCGTTTCCAGAGCCCGGTTTACATCCGGAAGCAGAATCTGTTTTGGAGAAGCGCCCAGGTTCAGGAGGGTATCCATCCGGCTTCGGCCAGTAGCCAGGCTTTCATGAAAGGTTTTTAGGGCCAGAGTAATGCCGGTCATGGCGTTGCCAATAATCATTCCGGCCAAGGGGATGGTGTACTGGGGGTTGAACAGGCTGACCCCGATGACGATTTGTGTGAAATACCCCAGGATGAAGAGACCGGTCAGGGTCAGGGACAAAGAAACCGACCACTGGAAAGAACGGTTCATCCAGGGGTTTTTTCGCAGGATTCGAGTGATGGAGAATATTACCATAGCTGCCACATAGGCAATCGTAAAAATCGGATGAGGGTTCTCAAAGACAGCAGTCAGGATAAATCCGGCCAGAACCAGCTGGACAGACATTCGAAAGGTTCCCAGGAGCAACAGCTTGGACTGACTGATTTTTGATTTTTTCATCAGGACCAGCACCAGAATCAGCAGCAGATAAATCAGGCTGAACTGGAGGATGTTCAATTGGATGATTTCATTCATGGAGGCTGGTTCCTTTCCCGGTGACCTGGCAACCGTTTCCGAACAGGATTCGACTTTCTGCATATTCATCCGTCAGTCCGGGATCATGACTGATCAGAATCAGGCTGATTTCTTCCTGTTTAACGTATGAGGCAAGGTTTTTTAATAAGGACCGGCTGGTGGCCGTGTCCAGGGCAGAGGTTGGTTCGTCCAGAAGAACTACCCGGGGCCCAAAGGAGAGAAAGACTGCCAGATAGACCCGCTGCTTTTCGCCGCCGGAAAAAGTCGTACAATCCGTATCCGGATCTGCGGTCAGGCAGCAGAGCTCGAGAAAAAAGCGGATCTTGTCCGAATCCGGCTCCGGAAGTTCCCGGAATTGGTAGAATTGCCGGAAATTTTCCCGAATGGTTCCTGGGAAAAGAAAGACCGACTGGCTGACCAGGGATACTTCCCGCCGGTGAGCCAGGGAATCCAGCTCCCGGATATCCTGTCCCCGGTAAAACAGGAGGCCTTCCTCCGGATCCAGGGTGCCGTTAAGAATCCGGAACAAGGTGGATTTGCCGCAGCCGCTGGGCCCCGTTATAAACGTGATGGTACTTTCCTCTATGGTCATGTCCGGATAACGGATTTCGTTGACGGCCAGTCCCAGGGTCCTGAATAATTCCTTCATGGATGCTCCTTGCTGATAGTTGCAATATGTTTTTATGGATAAAGCTATTATACCTCCATAAGCCAATGAAAAAAAGGGTTGCAAAGCTGCCTGGGACCATTTATAATTATGGCGTAAGTAATCTGTTTCAGGGCGAGGTGGAAGTCCTCACCGGTGGTAAAGCGCTTTATGCGACGAGTCCACGAGCGTAATTGCAGAGCCGGTTAGATCCCGGTACCGACGGTATAGTCCGGATGAAAGAAACAAAGGTTGGCTTTTCACGTGCTGACGTGCCCCTGAAACCTTTTTCAGGGGTTTTTATATGCCATGAACCGGAAACAGAGCATCAACCGAGGGACTCGCTCCCAATCCAATGGAGGAAATACAAATGAACACCAATCCCAAAACCGTTAAACTGACCAAGCTGGCCATGCTGGGGGCTGTATCCCTGGTGCTGGTCCTGCTGATCCGAGTGCCTTTCCCGCCGGCTCCCTTCCTGGTTTACGATCCGGCAGACGTACCCATTTTCATCGCCGGATTCGCTTTCGGCCCCCTGGCTGGGCTGTCTCTGACCGTTATCGTCAGCTTTATCCAAGCCTTTGCCCTGGGAGGAGACGGAATCATCGGCTTCTTCATGCACGTGGTGGCTACCGGCGCTTTTGTGTTGGTATCCAGCCTGATTTATAAGAAGCATAAAACAAAGAAAGTTGCGTTGATTGCCCTTCTTTGTGGTACAATTGTAATGACAGTCTCCATGGTAGCCTGGAATCTAATCATCACCCCTTATTTCCTGGGCGTCCCCAGAGAGGCGGTCATGGCTATGATGCTGACCGTCATCGTGCCCTTCAATCTGCTGAAGGCCGGCATCAATTCACTGATTACCCTCTTTACCTACAAGTCCATCGCCAAATTCCTTCATAAATAGAAGGAACGGGAGGGCCCCGGGGAAGGAGGCTGCCCAGAGGAGTTTTATGAAAAAAAAGGAAGAAACTTTCCGGAGCCTTTCCATCCGGAGTGAAGAAGAAACCAGGGCTTTTGGCCATCAGCTGGCGGACCGGCTGGAACCGGGCAGCGTGGTTGCCCTGATTGGAGACCTGGGAACAGGTAAAACAACATTGTCAAAATATATTGCAGAGGGTCTGGGGATTACGGAAGTAGTCACCAGCCCTACTTTTACTATTGTCCAGGAGTATCACAGCGGCCGGCTGCCTCTTTATCACTTCGATGTTTACCGGATCGGAGACTTGAGTGAAATGGAGGAACTGGGATACGAGGAATATTTTTTCGGTGACGGCGTTTCCCTGGTGGAGTGGGCCGACATCATCCAGGAACTTCTCCCGGAAGAGACCCGAATCATCCGGATCGAGTACGGCAGAGGGCCGGAAGAAAGGATCTACCATTGCAACTTTTAACCATTGAAACCACTGGGGCTTCTGCCTCAGTAGCCCTGTCGGATCAGGCAGGAAATAGGATCCTGGAGGTTTCCTCTGAGCGGATGAATCATCTGCAGAACCTGATGATCATGATCCAGTCGGTGTTGAAGAAACGTTCATTGCAGATAGACGATGTGACAGCTATTGCAGTATCGGAAGGCCCCGGGTCCTTTACTGGAATCCGGATTGGCGTGTCCGCAGCCCGTGCTCTGGCCCAGGCCCTTTCCCTGCCGGTGATTCCCGTACCAACCCTCCAGTCCTTTGTCTATCAGGAATTTTCTGGAGAGATTTTCATCGTTGCTCCCCTCTTTGATGCCCGGAGGAGCCAGGTTTATGCCGGCGCTTACCGGATGGCGGATCCGGCTGAAAAGAAAGCGCTTTCCCCCAATGGCGAAATTCTGTCTATAGTGGAAGGAAAAGCCTGGGATGTCCGGGAATACCTGACCCGCCTGGCGGAGCAGGCAGACCGGGAGGTCCGATTTTACGGAGATGGGACGGGGGTATATGAGAAGGAAATCATGGAATGCATAGAAACCCTTGCCAGTCGGGGCATCCGTGGGTCCATCGCAGAACCGGAGAACCGATTTCAGCGGGCTGATTCGGTCAGCATGCTGGGTATGGAGCTGATCAATGCCGGAAAGATGGTAAACTACGCTCAGGTCAAACCGGTTTATATGCGCAAGGCGGAAGCAGAACGGAAGCTGGAGGAAGCATGTCAGAAATGATCATCCGGCAGGCCCGGGAATCGGACATCGATGGAATTACAAGGCTGGACCAGCTGTGCTTTTCTGCGCCCTGGAGCCGGGAATCCTTTCGGCAGGAAATTATGGAAAATGGTCTGGCCCTTTACCTGGTAGCGGAGCTGCCCCATTCAGAAGGATTGGTGGGCTACGCCGGCATCTGGGCCATCCTGGATGAAGGTCATATTACCAATGTGGCCGTTCACCCCGGATACCGGAGAAGGCACATTGGCGAGGCCCTGGTCAAGGTCCTGATGGAAGAAGCTTCTGCATCCGGCATCCGGTTATTTACTTTGGAGGCCCGGGTCAGCAATGAGCCAGCCATCCGCCTTTACCGGAAATTCGGTTTCCGGGAGGTGGGAGTCCGAAAAGGATATTATGAAGATAACAATGAGGATGCCCTCATCATGTGGGCAGAAGCCGCCGTTCCGGATGGTACGGCAGCCATTGAAAAATAAAGGAGTACAGATTGAAACAGGATATACTCACATTAGCTATCGAATCCAGCTGTGATGAAACTTCGGCAGCGGTGGTTCGAAACGGTCGGGAGGTCCTTTCCAATATCATCTCTTCCCAAATTGATGTCCATAAGGTATTCGGGGGAGTGGTACCGGAAATCGCTTCCCGTCATCACTTGGATAACATCAATCAGGTGGTGGATCAGGCTCTGCTGGAGTCGGGGAAGACCCTGGATGATATGGATCTGATCGGGGTTACCTACGGGCCCGGCCTGGTGGGGGCTCTCCTGATTGGCCTGTCCACCGCCAAAGCCTTTTCCCTGGCCAAGGGGATTCCTTTAGTGGGGGTTCATCACCTTCAGGGTCACATCAGCGCCAATTATATCGAGCATCCCGAGCTGGAACCTCCTTTTCTGGCTCTAATCGTTTCCGGAGGTCACACCAGCCTGGTGGATGTTTCCGGGTATAACGAAATGAAGGTCATCGGAGGAACCCGGGATGACGCAGCGGGAGAAGCTTTTGATAAAGTTGCCCGGGTTTTAGGCCTTGGCTATCCGGGGGGCCCCCTCATCGATCGTCTGGCAAAGGAAGGAAATAAGGATGCCGTGCCCTTCAAACGGGTCTATCTGGAAAAAGGCAGCCGGGACTTCAGTTTCAGCGGCACCAAGACCGGTGTCCTCAACTATATCAATTCAGAAAAGCAGGCAGGACGGGAGATCAACAAGGCGGATGTGGCCGCCAGCTTCCAGCAGGCAGTGATGGAAGTCATCGTTGCCAAAGCCGTCGAAGCAGCCCGGGATCTGGGCAGGGATAAGATCGTTCTGGCAGGGGGAGTGGCTGCCAATAGCTGTCTCCGGGAAATGCTGACGGAAGCCTGTCTTGAGCAAGGCCTGAAGCTGTACTACCCGTCGCTGCTCCTCTGCACCGACAATGCAGCCATGATCGGCTGTGCTGCTTATTACCGCTATCAAGAAGGACTGGTGGATGACCTGACGCTGGATGCAGTGCCGGGACTTCCCCTGGGATCCGTGTAAGGGTGAAAAATGATCGTATTATCAGCCAATAATCTGACAAAAGCATATGGCACCGACGTAATCCTTCAGGGGATTTCTTTCCATGTCAACGAGGGAGACCGGGTGGGCATTATCGGAGTCAACGGGGCGGGCAAGACCACCCTGCTCCGGATGCTGACCGGAGAGCTTTCCCGGGACGAAGGGGAAGTCTATATTTCCGGGAGTACCACCATCGGCTATCTGAAACAGGCCGAAAGTTTTTCCGGGGAACGGACGGTGCTGGAGGAGGCCTTTGGGATCTTTCAGGGGCTGATGGCCATAGAGGAGGAGCTGGAGAAGCTTTCCCAGGAAATCGCTGCCGGATCCCGGGAGGGGAAAGAGGTGGACCGGCTGTTGGATCAGCACCATCGGCTTCAGGAACAGTACGAACGGGAAGGGGGATATACCTACCGGAGCGAAATCACCGGAATCCTGAACAGTATGGCCTTCACCGAAGACATGGTCCACAAAAAGCTTTCCACCCTGAGCGGCGGAGAGCGGACCCGTCTTTCCCTGGCCTGCCTCCTGCTGAAAAAGCCGGATCTCCTGTTTTTGGATGAACCCACCAACCACCTGGATATCGGAACAATCAAGTGGCTGGAGCAGTTCCTCCGGACCTACAAGGGCACGATTCTGCTGATTTCCCATGACCGATACTTTTTGGATCAAATGGTGACCCGGATTTTTGAAGTGGAGAATCACAAGCTTCATATATATGAAGGAAATTACACTGACTATGCAGAGAAAAAAAGGCAGCGGCTAGAGGAAGACCTGCGGCGATTTGACCAACAGCAGAAGGAGATCCACCGCCAGGAAGAAATGATCCGCCGATTCAAGCAGCACGGAACGGAGAAGCTGGCGAAACGGGCCCAATCCCGGGAAAAACAGCTGGCAAAGCTGGATATTATGGAAAAACCGGTGAACGGAACCGGATCCATGAAAATCCGGTTCAAGGAAAACTTTAAAAGCGGAACCGATGTCCTGCGGGGAGAAGATCTTTCTATGAGTTTTGGTCATGGCCAGAACAAAAGGGAGCTTTTTCACCAGGTTGGATTTGATATAAAGCGGGGGGAACGGATCTGCATCGTAGGGCCCAACGGAGTTGGCAAGACCACGCTGCTGAAGGTCATGATGGAAGAGCTGGAGCCGGATCAGGGGCACCTGAAGGTAGGTCACAACGTGGTCTTTGGCTATTACGACCAGGGGCAGCGGCTGCTGAACCCTTCCAATACGGTCTTTGAGGAAATGAAGGATGCCTATCGCCTTTATACGGATACGGAGATGCGCAGCATACTGGGCCGCTTCCTATTCCGGGGGGAGATGGTTTTTCAGCAGATCAGCAGCTTAAGCGGTGGAGAAAGAGCCCGGCTGTCCCTTCTGAAGATGATGCTGTCCGGGTCCAATGTGCTGGTGCTGGATGAACCGACCAACCATCTGGATATCAGTTCCAAGGAAGTGGTGGAAGATGCCCTCCTGGATTTTCCGGGGACCGTCATCGTGGTTTCCCACGACCGATATTTTCTCAACAAAGTGCCGACCCGGATTCTCGAATTGGGCCCATGGGGGCTGGATTCCTATCTGGGTGCTTACGACTATTATATGGAAAAGAAACAGTCCATCGGCTCCGGGAAAAAATATCTTCAGGAGCTTCAGAGGGCTACGGGTGGCCAAGAACCCGAAGGGGAAGAGCCGGAAGACCCGGCGGCAATCCGAAAAAAGAACAAAGAAGCAGAGGCACTGGCCCGCCGAAAAGAGCGGGAAACAAAAAAATTGGAAGAAAAAATTTCGACCCTGGAAGAAGAAATCGCCTTTTTCGAGGGTGAAATGTGCAAAGAGGAAGTATTCTCCAATCATGTTTTATTGGGCGAATACCATGAAAAGCTTGAAATTGCAAAGAATGACCTTTCGGATACCTACGACGACTGGCTGGCTCTTCAAGAATAGTTTGATAATCAAAATAAAATGAAGAAAAAACAATTTTTTTGTTGCATATATTAAAAGCGTAAATTATAATAAGCATTGTTACACCTGTTAACGAAAAAACAACAAAAAGCAAAATGGAGGAAAATAATATGGTACTTGATAAAATAAAGGGAATTATCGTGGAGCAGCTGGGTGTGGATGAAGCACAGGTTGCCATGGACACACATTTGATGAAGGATTTGGAAGCAGATTCTCTGGATGCCGTTGAGATCATCATGGCCATCGAAGACGAGTTTGATCTGGAAGTACCCGATGAAGCAGCAGAAAAATTCCAGACCGTTGGCGACATCGTCAAATACGTGGAAGAGAATACCAACTAAACCCGCACTTGCGGGTTTTTTCAGAAGGATGGAAGAGGGGCAGAAATGAATAAGAATACGAAAACATCGAGTGCAGTCATCAAAAGGCTGCCGAGGTACCGCCGGTACCTGAGAGAGCTCCAGCGTAAGGGTGTAGATAAAATTTCATCCAGCGAATTCAGTGCCCTGATTGGATATACCGCATCTCAGATCCGTCAGGACCTGAATAATTTCGGCGGCTTTGGGCAACAGGGATACGGCTACAACGTTAATGGACTATTTAATGAAATCAGTTCCATTCTCGGTCTGGACCGGGATTATAAGATGGTCATCGTAGGAGCCGGAAATCTGGGTCAGGCCATCGCCAACTACACCTACTATTACAAGGCCGGTTTTGTGGTTCGCGGAATTTTTGAGGTGAACCCCCGCCTGATCGGACTGAAGATCAATGACATCGAGGTCATGGATTATGAAGGTCTGGATGCTTATGTCAAAGAAAATAAGATTGATATCGGAATCATCTGTACAACAAAAGACAGCGCTCAGGACGTGGCAGACACCTTGACGGAAGCTGGCGTAAAGGGAATCTGGAACTTTGCTCCGGTGGACCTGACTCTGCCGCCCTGTGTGGCCATCGAAAATGTCCACCTCAGCGACAGTCTCCACTCCCTGGCTTACCACATCAATCATTGGGACGAGACTTGTGAAGATGGGGAAGACGACGGCGAGGACTATGACGAAGCAGACCAGGAATAGGGCCAGCTGAATATCAGAAATAAAAAATAACCGTTTCGCAAGAAACGGTTATTCCTTATCATGAGTGCTCTTTATGCCTGAACCGGAGCATCAACCGGGCAAACGTTTGCACAAGCGCCGCAATCGATACACTTGTCAGCGTCGATCACATAGATGCTGCCTTCAGCGATAGCATCAGTGGGACATTCGGGAACACAAGCGCCACAAGCGATACAGGAATCCTGAATTACATAAGCCATTTTAATTTCCTCCTTTTAATCAGTAGTATAAAACTAACGTAATTATAGCAAACCTGTCAGGAGAAGTAAAGATGAAAGTTTACGCATTAGTCGGGAAAAGCGGTACCGGCAAGAGCTATCAGGCCATGAATATATGCAAGGAAAAGAACATGGACGCCATTGTGGACGACGGCCTGCTGATCCATGGAAATGCAGTAGCTGCCGGTACTTCGGCGAAAAGACAGTCCACCAAGATCGGGGCCATCAAGACGGCCCTCTTCACCGATGAAGACCATCGGAAGGAGGTTCGGGATAAAATCAGGGAACTGGACATTCAGTCCATCCTCCTGCTTGGCACCTCCCGGGGAATGGTAGAAAAAATCGACTCCCGCCTGGAATTGCCGGAAATCTCAGAAATCATCTACATAGAAGAAGTGACCACAGAAGCAGAACGAACCGTAGCCCACAAACAGCGGCATGAATTGGGAAAGCACGTTATACCCGTTCCCACCTTCCAGATCAAGCGGGATTTTTCCGGTTATTTTCTGGATCCGCTGAAGATTTTCCGGGGATGGGGAGCCAAGGACAGCTTTTCAGAAAAATCGGTGGTTCGACCGACCTATAGTTATCTGGGGGACTACACCATTTCCGATAAAGCGGTTTCCGATATCATTCAGTATATTGGCCTCCGTACAGAAGGCGTCGCGTCGATTCTTCGGACCGATGCGGTGACCACCAGCACTGGGGTGGAAATTACCGTTCTGGCCATTCTTCGATACGGGTTCCGGGTGACGGAGGTGGCCCGCAATCTTCAGAAGAACATTTCCCGGGAAGTGGAGCAAATGACGGCCTTCAATATCGAGACGGTCAACATAGAAGTCCGGGGCCTGAAATAGGAGGTCTGACAACCAATGGCAATTATCAGAAATGTCCTGGATTTTCATCCGGACCATACCTTTGACTGTGGTCAGTGCTTTCGCTGGACTCGGGAAGAGGACGGAAGTTATACGGGAATCGCTTTTGGCAGACCGGTAAACATTCGGGTCATTCCCAGCAAAGCCAGCAGTGACAGGCCGGAAGATCCGGTGGATATCCTGATTGAAAACGCAACTCAGGAGGAGGTGGATACCCTGTGGCGAACCTACCTGGATTTGGACCGGGATTATGGCCGGATCAAGGAACAGTTGGCAGCGGAGGACTCGGTCATGGAACGGGCCATCCGCCATGGCTATGGGATACGGATCCTGAATCAGGACCGGTGGGAGACCATTCTCTCCTTTCTCATTTCTCAGAACAATAATATCCCCAGGATCCGGGGCTGCATTGAGTCCCTTTGCCGGCACTTCGGGGAGCCAGCAGGAGAATACCGGGGGAAGCAATACTACGACATTCCGACTCCGGAAAGGCTGGCAGCTCTGACCGTGGAGGATCTGGCTCCCTGCCGGCTGGGATACCGGGCCCGCTATATCTTGGAAACGGCCCGCCAGGTAAGGGAACAGGGAATCGGAGACACCTCGGATTACTTGACAAGTCTTTGCGGGGTGGGGGAGAAAGTGGCCAACTGTATCCTCCTTTTTTCCATGAACCGGCTGGAGAGCTTTCCGGTGGACGTATGGGTCCGCCGGGTCATGCATAGATTATATGGGATTCCGGAAAAGGATACGGCGGCGATGACCGACTATGCGGCAAAGCACTTCGGACCTTACGGCGGAATCGCCCAGCAATATTTATTCTATTACATAAGGGAAGGACAAGAAACATGTTAGGACCAATCGTGAATGCCATCGCCATCGTCGTCTGTGCTATCCTGGGAAAGCTGTTGATTCGCAATTTTCCCGAACGCTTTGAAGTAATCATCAAGCAGGGTATCGCCCTGGCTCTCCTTTACATCGGTATTTCCGGTGCCATGGAAAGCCAGGCCATCCTGACCCTGATCCTCAGCGTCGTAATCGGTTCCATCCTGGGAGAGTGGATCAACATCGACAAGGGGATGAACAACATCGGCCTTTGGGCTGAAAAGAAACTGGGCTTTGGAGAAGGCAGTTTTGCCACCGGTTTTGTGACAGCCAGCATCTTGTTTTGTACCGGTTCCATGGCCATCGTCGGTGCCCTGAACAGCGGCCTTCAGGGAAACCATGAAATGCTTTTCGCCAAGTCCATCCTAGATGGGGTCATCTCCATCGTCTTTGCTTCTCAACTGGGACTGGGCGTCGCCTTTGCAGCGATCCCCGTACTCCTCTATCAGGGGGCCATTGCCCTTGGAGCGACCTATATCAAGGTCTGGCTCACGGCGGAGATCATTACGGAAATGTCAGCCGTGGGCAGCCTGCTGATTGCCGGCATCGGAGTCAATTTCCTGGGAGCCTCCACCAAACCAATCAAAGTTGCCAATATGATCCCGGCTATTTTTCTGCCCTGGCTCTTCATCGCCCTGGGATTCCGGATGTAATAGAAGGACTCGCCCATTCCGGAATCGGATTTCGGAATGGGTTTAATTTTTTGAGAAAAATATAAAGGATGCCCTTGACAAAGAAAGGGATATATAATAAATTATAGTTAGCACTCAACATTAATGAGTGCTAACAATTTGTAAAAAAGCGATTATCGCAAGCAAAATAAACATTAGGAGGTATTGAGATGAGTTTTGGAATTAAGCCTTTAGGAGAAAGAGTCGTGATTAAGCGGGTGGAAGCCGAAGAAAAGACCAAGAGCGGCATCGTCCTGCCCGGTCAGGCCAAGGAACAGCCCCAGATGGCAGAAGTGGTTGCTGTGGGCCCCGGAACCGAAGAGGATAAAATGGAGCTGGAAGTGGGCGACCTGGTCATCTTCTCCAAATATGCCGGAACAGAAGTGAAATATGATGGCGCCGAGTACACCATCATGTCCCAGCGGGATATCCTGGCAAAGGTAGTCCGATAAATCGGAGAAATCCTTTGGTTGTCAGGATCAAACAAACGAAATCATACCAAAAACAATAACAACAAAATGGAACCAATAAGAAAGAGGGGATTTTAGTTATGGCAAAGGAAATTTTCTATAGTGAAGATGCAAGAAGAAAGCTGCAGTCCGGAGTGGACCAGCTGGCCAATACGGTTAAGATCACATTAGGGCCTAAGGGCAGAAACGTCCTGCTGGAAAAGAAATTCGGCGGACCGCTGATCACCAATGACGGCGTGACCATCGCCAAAGAGATCGAACTGGAAGATGCCGTGGAAAACATGGGGGCTCAGCTGGTCAAAGAAGTAGCCACAAAAACCAATGATGTAGCTGGTGACGGTACCACTACCGCTACTCTGCTGGCTCAGATTATCATCAAGGAAGGATTTAAGAATGTAGCCGCCGGTGCTAACCCCATGGTCCTGAAAAAGGGTATCCAGGGAGCCGTAGAAGTGGCTGTAGATGAAATCAAGAACATCTCCAAAAACGTGGAATCCAAGGAAAGCATCGCTCAGGTCGCTTCCATTTCCGCAGCCGACGAAGAAATCGGCGGACTGATTGCCGATGCCATGGAAAAAGTGGGCAAGGATGGGGTCATCACCGTGGAAGAATCCAAATCCATGGGCACCACCCTGGAAGTCGTAGAAGGAATGCAGTTTGACCGGGGTTACCTGTCCGCTTATATGGTAACGGACACCGAAAAGATGGAAGCTGTTCTGCAGAATCCGTACATCCTGCTGACCGATAAGAAGATTTCCAACATTCAGGAACTGCTCCCCATTTTAGAGCAGATCGTCCAGCAGGGAAGAAAACTGCTGATCATCGGTGAAGATGTGGAAGGGGAAGCCTTGGCCACTCTCGTCCTGAACAAGCTTCGAGGCACCTTCGAATGCGTGGCTGTCAAGGCTCCCGGATTCGGTGACAGAAGAAAGGCCATGATGGACGATATCGCTGCCCTGACTGGCGGTACCGTGATTTCCGAAGAACTGGGATACGAACTGAAGGAAGCGACTCTGGATCTGCTGGGTACTGCTGCTTCCGTTAAGATCAATAAAGAATATACCGTTATCGTGGATGGCGCCGGTGAACAGGAACAGATTCAGGCAAGAATTTCACAGATTCGGGCTCAGATCGAAGAAACTCATTCCGATTTTGACCGGGAAAAACTTCAGGAAAGACTGGCCAAGCTGTCTGGCGGCGTAGCGGTCATCAAGGTTGGAGCAGCCACCGAAACGGAACTGAAGGAAAGAAAACTCCGGATCGAGGACGCACTGAACGCAACAAAAGCTGCCGTTGAAGAAGGCATCGTAGCCGGTGGCGGCGTAGCCCTGGCTAATGCCATTCCGGCAGTAGAGAAATATGTCAGCACCTTGTTTGGCGACGAAAAAACCGGCGGGGCCATCATCATGAGAGCGCTGGAAGAGCCGGTACGACAGATTGCCGAAAACGCCGGATTTGAAGGTTCCGTAGTCATCGAAAAGGTGAAGACCAGCGAAATTGGCGTAGGATTCAATGCCAATTCCGGTGAATACGTGGATATGATCAAAGCCGGTATCGTTGACCCGGCCAAGGTTACCAGATCCGCCCTCCAGAACGCCTCCTCCGCATCGGCTATGCTTCTCACCACCGAAGCCGGTGTCGTAGAAACCAAATCCGACGAACCGGCAATGCCTCCGATGGGCGGCATGGGCGGCATGGGCGGCATGATGTAACCAACCAACTTTATAAGCAGTTCCGATAGTTGGCGGAAAATTTCCTCCCCACCGGAACTTTTTAAGAAACAGAACCGTCAGAAGTCTTGGAAAACCAGGACTTCTGATTTTTTTCGCCAGTTTTAAGAACAGTTCTGAAAGTTGGCGGTTTTAGTGCTCAGTGGAAAATTTGGTTTGACAAAAATTAGCAAAGTAATACAATGGAATTAATGAGAATTGATAAAAACGGGTCAAATCGTTTTGCTGTACGGAGAGGGGAGACTGTTGATGAAGAGCAAGAAAAGAATCGCACTGCTATTGACCTTGACGTTGTTGCTGAGTATGGTGCCATGGGGGCAGCCGGCCAGAGCCGTAAACATTTCGGATTTTGTGGATATGCCGTCGGATTGGTCTACGGATGCCCTGGAAAAAGCCGTGAACAACGGGCTGATTTCAGGATTCGAGGAATATGGAAAATGGACCATCAAACCTTCTGCCAACCTGACACGGGCTCAGATGGCAGCCATCGTCAACCGGGCCTTTGGCGCTACGGATAAAGCCTCTATTTCCGGAGTCCGGGATGTATCCTCCAGCGACTGGTTTGCCGAAGATATGCAAAGGGCAATCCGCATGGGCACCTTCAAGCAGGACAGCTATATGCGGCCCAACGATCCGATTACCCGTCAGGAAGCCTTCACGGTCCTGGCCAGGGCGTTTCAGCTTACCAGCACAAACACCTATTCCCTGAACAACTTTACAGATGGCAGTAAGGTAGCTACTTATGCACGGGAATCCGTCAGTGCCATGATCAACAGCCGGTATGTGGCCGGCAGCGATGGCTATCTGAAACCGGAAGCAAATATCAGCCGAGCCGAATTCGCCAAGGTTATGGACAACATGGTCAAGGCTTATGGCCGAACCGGAAGTACTACCGTTACCCATTCCACCCTGAACGGGAATCTGCTGATTAATAAGCCTAGCGTAACCGTCAAGAATTCTACTATTAAGGGAGACCTGATCGTGGGAGACGGAGTGGGATCCGGGAATCTGACTCTGGATAACACTGACGTGACCGGAAATATCCTGGTCCGGGGCGGCGGAATCAACTCCGTCACCATTAAGAGCAACTGCTCGGTTAATTCCATGATCGTAGCCAAAGTGGCCGGTAACGTCCGAATCGTCGTGGAAGACGGTGCGGATCTGGATGACCTGTACCTCATCAGGGGGGAAAACCGGATCCTTCTGGAAGGAATCTATGATAATATCTATATTGATGAAAAGCTGACGGTGGCCTTTGAAGACGCTGAAGCAGATTTTGTTAAGGTCAGCGCTACCTCCACCTTGGATATGGACAAGTACTGCAAGATAGAGCGAATCGATGTGCTGGATGCAGCAGCGTCAACCCGTATCGATAACGACGGAACCATTGCCAAGCTGAGAACCGATGCCCGGGTAACCCTGACGGGAAGCGGAACCATCACAGAAAAACTATCCTTAACGGGAACGACCAAAGTCACCGCCATTGCAGCCTTCACAGGAACTATGAAGGTCGGAAATGAACTGAAGGCAGGAGCTCTTACGCCCTCTACCGCTACAGTTAATTACCAGTGGAAGTCCTCCTCGTCTTCCAATGGTACCTATACGAATATCTCCGGAGCCACCAGCAGTACCTATACGCTGACTGGCAGCGATGTGGGCAAGTACATCAAGGTTTTTGCTACGGGCAAGAGCAATTATTCGGAAACGGTGTCCAGTGCTGCACGAGGTCCCGTTGAAGTTTCTGTGATTTCTGCCACTAATATTTCCGGTGTGACGGTTCCCAAACTGGGGGCCACTCCGGTATCCAGTATTGCCTCAACAGTGGAATATACGGCGACGATTTCCTGGAATCCGAACCATAGTACCTTTGCGCCAAATACCGCTTATACAGCAACCATTACCCTGAAGGCGAAGGATGGATACACCCTTACCGGCGTTAAGGCAAATCAGTTCAAAATATCGGAAGCTACGGCCACTAATCCGGCCAATTCCGGAGTTATCACGGCCGTTTTCCCGGCAACGGGGGCAGATTATGCCAGTGGGCTTAGCCCTTCTCTGACCAGGCTGGACCCAGTGACAGAAGGGAAAATGATCCTGACCCAGTCAACAGCTCCGGCAACGGATCATAAAATATATTATCAAATAGTCAGTTCTAACCCGGCAGCTCCAGTAAAAGGCGATCCCCTTACTGGATCAGGCTGGATTGAGATTGCAACTACTGCCGGATTTGAGATTGATATCACCGATGGATGGTATGTGCAGGTCGCTGAAGTTCGAAATTCAGATAGCAAAGTGACTCGTTGGGGTAAAACCGGTCCGGCAGATGACGGATATACGCCGCCTGTCCCTGCATCTGGCTTGTTCCTATCGATTGCCGTATTAGAACCTGCTGTAGAAGGTAGTGTTGGCATAGTGGTTTCAGGTGGGGATTCTGGTTCCAGTTACTATTACATGGTCTCTCCAACCCCAGCAGCGCCTCCTTATGTTGGAACTGCATTCGTTGAAACAGGTTGGACTCCTTATCAACTTAGCGATCCGATTTCGGCAGGTGTAGGTGCATACATACAAATAGTAGAAATTAAGGATGGTGCTGTTTTGCACTGGGGTGAGGTACAGGTATAATAACCAACCAGCGAAGCTGTTCTTAAAGTTGGCAGTTCTGCAAATTTACAACCAATTTGCAGAACTGCTTATAACATTGGTGGGAAAATGAGATTTTTTGTTTATGGCATCATACTGGGGATTGCCAATGTGATACCTGGCGTCAGCGGGGGGACCATGATGGTGATTCTCAATATTTACGATCCGATCATACTGGCTTTCAGTAAGGAACGGATTCGGGAGAGTGTTCCGTTTCTGCTGCTGATTGGAGGAGGCACCCTGGCGGGAATACTGCTCTTTAGCAACGGAATCACCTTCCTGATTCAGAATTACGAAATGGCTACCATGTATTGTTTCATGGGACTGGTGGTTGGAAGCATTCCCCTGCTATGGAAGAAAGCCCGATATGAGAAACTGAAAAAGAAGAACCTTTTTCCTTTTTTCATTGCTCTGCTTTTTATGCTGGGCCTGCTTTTAGTGGAAATGATGGCGGGACCTGGCCAAGGCGCCTTTTCGCCAGAACGGCTATCTTACCCGGCATTGGCAGGGTGGTTGTTCCTATCGGCCATCGTCAGCACCATCGGTATGATTCTTCCGGGAATCAGCGGTTCTTTCGTGATGCTGATGCTGGGTGCTTACTTTATAACCATGGAAGCCATATCCGCCTTTAATTTTTCCATCCTGATTCCGGTGGGAGCCGGAATCCTGCTGGGAGGGTTCTTCGGTGTTAAGATTGTCGGGGCCCTTATCAAGGACCATCCTCAAGCCCTCTATATGGGTATTCTGGGACTTATGATTGGGTCGGTTTTCCTTCTGTACCCAGGCTTTGAAGCCTCTCTGGAAGGCGCTGTAGCTCTCGGGTTTCTGGTTCTTGGAGCCCTGGTCAGCTGGATATTTGGGAAGAAGGGTAAATGAGAAAGGCATAAGCCCTGATAAATAAAGCGTGATCCCTATTTGGATTGGTTATAGAATGTTGAAATTAAGAAATATTGAAAGGGAATAGTTATGGTAATGGTAACAGTAGGCGTTTCCAATAAGCATGCCCACCTAACAAGGGGTCAGATTGAGGCGCTTTTTGGAAAAGAGTATCAATTGACTTTTTTGAGAAATATCAAACAGCCGGATGAGTTCGTAACAAATGAAACAATAAGTATAGAAGGTCCAAAAGGGCGTTTAGAGCACATAAGAATTATGGGTCCCGAACGAGAAAAAGGGCAGGTTGAGCTATCAATGACCAATGCAATAGCCATTGGGATTGAGCCAGCCATTCGAATTTCTCACCAGGTTAAAAATACCCCTCCTCTGAAACTCATTGGCCCGATGGGAACCTGCAATCTTGAGGAAGGGGCTATTATACCGGTGAGGCATCTTCACATGACGCCAGAAGAGGCCGTGGACTTAAGTCTTTCAGAAGGACAATATGTGAAGGTAGAATCTGAAGGTGTTCGTGGAATGATTTTTAAGAACGTTGTCGTCCGAATTGATCCGCTATTTTCTCTTGAATTCCACATTGATACGGATGAAGCAAATGCAGCCGGCTTGAAAACAGGAGATCAGGTGGTACTTATACGAGATTAAAAAGTAATCTTTTATTGAATTAAGAGGTTGACGGAGTATTGTAATAGGGGAGCGTGAAGATAAAGGAACATCCAGTCAGATTGTTTTGGACCTTGATTTCTCCAGAGTGTTGTTCAATAATTTGCTTCGAGATGTATAAACCGAGTCCTGAGCCATTCTGGGCTATTGTCGATTCTCCCCGGAATCCTCTTTGAAAGATATGAGGAATATCTTCTTCCCGAATTCCTTCGCCGTTATCGGTGACGGAAAACTCCAGATAACCATCGGGAATGATTGGTGAAAGATCTTGAGGGTTTACAGGGGTTATTTTATTGGTGGAGGTTTTAGCGGAAACGAAAATAGTACCATTTTCAGGTGTGTGCAACACCGCATTTTTTATCAGGTTAGACACTACCTGGTCAATTCGAAATTCGTCCAGTATAACGATAACGGACGGTTCTACTTCGAAGTTCAATTTGAAAATTCTGCCGGAATTTTCGAGTTGAATACGGATCTGGTTACATAATTTTTTAAAGTAGTTATAGGCATTTAGTTCATAGAATTGATAAGAGAGAGTCTGAGATGAAAAATTTGATACACTGATCAATTCTTCCAATAACCCGGTCAGCAGTTTTGTTTTTAAATGAATCAATTCAAGGTAGTTTTTTTTGGAAAATTCGGGAAGCCTATTGTTAAGGAGACTTTCGGTATAACCTTGAATCAGCGTGACCGGGGTTTTTATTTCATGAGAGATATTCTCAATTAATTCCTTTCTGGACTGTTCGGATTTTATCAGACTTTCTTCGATGTTCTTTTTTTCAGTAATGTCTCTTAGAATTCCTTCGATAGAGTTGACGAGTCCTAAATCATCGTATATTGGTAAATAGTGTATCTCGCTCCAAACCATGGGCGCGCCATCGTGAATGAACGTTATCGTCGCACTAGAGGCGCTTGGGACAGGTTCTTTAAAAATCGATAAGACATATTTCTCATTTTGGCTTACTTCCAGATTGTCAAAAAAGCTAAAGGGATCATTATATAACTCGGAGGCGGTCACCCCTACGATTTTATGGATGGAAGGACTGATGTATTCGAAGGAACGGGTTTTGTAATTGTAAAGGAACATCGTGTCGGATGAATTTTCCACTAGAGTTCGATACCGAGCAGCTTGATAGGCAATGAGAAAACGGGTTTTTTTGAAATGAATAATCAGCAAGAAAACAATGACTAGATTAACAATAAATACACCAACGAAATAGTTAAAAAAAGCTAAAGTTATATGGGAGTGAGAGAACCCAAAGGAATTGATATAGATAGCCCAAAGGGTTATTAAAAAACTTGCAAAAATCTTTTCCGGAAGATTCTGAGTCCAGTAATGGGATATAAACATACAGGCGGATAAAATAAGCAGTCCTGAGCAAAAAAGAACATTGGGAATGAGGGCCAAATTATATGCTTTGGGAGAAATGAAATAGGAGGCAATCAACAAATAGGAAAAGAACGAGGCCCGATAGATAATCCGCGGGAATTTTTTTTGAAAAAAATAAAAGGTACCGCTTATAAAAAGTAATGTTCCTGTCAGAGAAAGGGATTGCCTGAGAGGGAGGAAGGCGTCCTTAAACATTGGAATCTGAAGATTAATGAAGTCAAGCAAAAACATGGCAGAGAAAATAGCCCAGCACAATCCCCAAGATCGCAGATAAACAGAATTTTTTTGGCGAGATAGGAATAAATAAACTATTCCAAAGACAAAAGTTGTGAAAACAGTAGAAAACAGTGTATATATTGGTATGGAAATCACTTTTGTATACCCCCGTTTGCATAATACATAACATTATGATAGATTATTACTGACTACTTGTAAAGGGGGCGTCTGGAAGCTATGATCAAGAGTAATAATTGTTTTAGAAGGCATAAAATACTGAGTCTTGTTGGATTTTCATTGCTATACAATATGATTTATATTGGAAGATTCAATCTGAATTACTTGTTGACCAAGAATGAGTTGGAGATTGCAATGCTGCCATATCAGATACAGCTGATATCCGCCAGCGTTTTTTTTGCGTATGCTATCGGAAGTATCGTAAACGGTGCCTTGGCGGACCGATGGAATCCCCAAAAAATGGTATTGATCGGAACGGGTATGTCCATATTGATGAATCTAGGTGTCGCTCTTGTTCAGCCTTGGTATTTGCTGTTGCTTTTCTGGTTCGTCAATGGGTATTTTCAATCCATGATATGGGTCAGCGGCATCAATATCATAGTTCATTGGTGGAAAAGTGATGAATGGGGAATTGGATGTGGAGTAGCCAATTTTTTTTCCGGCCTTTCCCATGTAACGGCTTATGCATTGCCTATGGTTTTGCTTACCCTTTTCCCAGAGATAGGATGGAAAGGGCAATTTGTTCTTCCAATGTTTTTTGTGTTTATCTTTCTTCTGCTGTTCGCTGCTATTGTCAAGGCTTCACCTGAAAATATCGGATGCCCCCCCTACATCGATGGAGACACGAGCGCTGTTGAAAATGAAAAGTATCTGTTGAGCCTGGAAGAGAAAGGGGTTGGGAACCAACGAATAAAGTATTTCTTAGGAAAGGGCTTAATGATTTGGTCGACGATTGCCTTTCTATCCAGTTTATGCCGTTATGGTCTGCTTAAGTGGATCCCTATTTACTATGAAGCAGAAAACTTTAGCGCAATCATGAACTCTACTTTTATTGATCTGATTCTTCCCCTGGGAATGGCCGTGGGAACGTTGCTCATTACATGGATGGCCGGTGGATTATTTAGAAAGAACAAAGGATTGGTTGTTATTATTGCCGCGGCTTCTTGCGGTACCATCATTACAATTTTCCCAGTCGTGCATGATACCGTTATTATTTTATCCGGTATATTTTTTACAGGGTTTTTCCTGTATGGGGTTAATGGAGTCTTATGGGTTTATGCGATGGAGGCAGGCGGAAGGCTTCGAGCCGGAACGATCGCCGGAATACTGAACGGATGCGCTTATCTTGGAGCAACATTGGAAGCGGTTCTGTTCCCTTTAATCATTCGATGGAGCGGTACGCTGATTTCCGTATATGTTACCATGGAGGTTTTGTGCATTTTTATGGTAGCGTGTGGAATTGCCGTCAGTAATAAAAATACTGTAGTGGAACAAATCATGTATGAAAGATAAAAAGAACCTGTTGGTTTAATCGAAATGCCGAGCCTTTTAAAGGGCTCGGCATTTTTGTTTTCTGATGTCTTTATCAAATCTTTATCTAGAATTGTCCTGAAATAAAGTGACTATTCAGACAGTCTTAATATGCAGATGTTACATTATAGGCAAGACATTAAACACCCGTTACTGCTTCACTAATTACAAATGGAGGAAATCACATGTATAACAGACATTACACTGGGAAAATCGAATTAGCTGTCCTGGATACAGCAGGAACCTTCTGCGATGGCCCTGGAGATTTGAGACACCGATGGCCGCTGGATGATCTCAGAGGCTGCAAGGCACCGGTAGTTCCTTTCTATGAAGCCTTACTTGCATATGGGATAGAAGTAGATTGGGCGACTATCCGAAAGCCCATGGGCAATTTTAAGCCGACCCATCTCAGAATGCTGCTTAATCTGCCGGAAGTATCCCAGCAATGGGAAGAAAAATATGGAAGGCCTTGGAATGAGACAGACTTTGACAATATTCTGGCAACGTTCCGACCGCTGATGACCAAATATATCGTGGATGAAGATCTGGCGAAGCCAATCGAAGGCGCAGTGGAGTGCATTGATGAACTCAGAAGAGCCGGGATTCTGGTCGGTTGTGACACAGGATATTATCAGGATGACTCCAGAGCCCTGAATAAGGTGCTGGAGGACAAATATGGATTGAGATTTGACGTTGTGACTAATGCAGAAAAAGTGCCCGGACGACCATGGCCTTTCATGGTATTCGACTGCATGCTGGAAGCATATAAGATTAATCAAAAAGTAATTCCTGTGGAATCCGTCGTTAAAATCGATGATACCGCTGCAGGTATGAAATGCGGAAATAATGCCGGTTGTTGGACGATTGGCCTCTATGCATCCGGTTCCAATACCTATGATGAATTAGCGGCTTCAAAGCCGGACTTCTTGGTTCCAGACGTTTCGTACGTGCCGGCAATTATTTTCGGCCAGATCGAGCCTCGTCTCCGAAGAGGAGAACGACCGGGACAGGGATTGATTGAAACGATATAAGGAAGAAGACCTCTTTGGCTATGCGATTATGTTGCAGAATAGAATAATATTTTAATCGTATCGTTCATGACATGACATGACAAGATGCCCTGCCGTATTCGTGATATGGCGGGGCTTTTTTTGAAGGGAGGATTGTAGAATGGAACCGAACGGCATGCTGGGATATTCATGTGAAGATTACCAAAAATTTAAGAGGAACGCACGCACAGTGTTGTGGGCGTTTTCAATCCTTTATTGTTTTCTATACTGTGCACGATTGAATTTGGGGCTGGCAATCCCTCAGATGGAAGCTGAAACCAACTGGACTGCCCAGGATTTAGGTATATTATCAGCAATTTTTTTCTGGACTTATGGGATGGGCCATCTCTTTAATGGCCGGCTTGGTGAGATTTTTGGTATCAACAAATTTATTATTGCGGGCGTGATTCTTTCTGCAATCGCCAATATATTGATTGGTTTCCAATCGTCTTTGATGGTCATTGCAGTACTTTGGGGTCTGAATGGTTATTTTCAATCTATGCTCTGGTCTCCGGGAATGGCGCTTATTGCAAACTGGTGGCCGGGTAATACCAGAGGTTTCGCAACTGGTTTTGCCAATGCCTTCTCTGGTTTCGGTCAGGTTGCAGCCTGGTTCTCTGTTTATATAGCGTTTGCTATTGCACCTGATTTGGGATGGAAAGCGGCTTTTTTCTTTGCGCCTATCATGATGGTGATCGTGGTTGTTTTTTATGGAATGATGGTTCGGTCAAAGCCGTCCTTAAGAGGTCTTAAGGATTACAAAGAGGAAGATCCGGAAAGAGAAGCGCTGGAAGCAGAACTGCATATGGCGATGGTTCAGAATGGAAAACTATATCCCTATATTCATTTGTTTAAGCAATGGCGATTTGATATCTGGCTGCTGATCATAGCCGGTTCCAGTATTGCTCGTTATGGACTTCTGACCTGGATCCCCAAATACTATGTGGATTCCTTTGGCGTCAATCCAAAAGAAGGCATTATGGGTACGGTGCTTCTTCCTCTCGGAATGGCTGTAGGAACCTTTGTCGTGCCGTGGTTCACGGATAAATATTGTCCGAATAACAGACTGCCGGCGGTTATCGTCTGTGCACTGGCTGCAGCTGCTACCGTATTTGGATTTATGCAGGTTGGCCCTGGGATCATCGCAAATGGATTACTGTTTGTAGGCGGCTTCTTTATCTATGCCATTAATGGCGTAGTGTGGGCGTATGCTACGGATATTGGAGGCCGAATCTTCGCTGGCACTGCTACAGGAATTCTGGACTGCTTTGCCTACCTTGGAGCATCCGTCCAGGCTATCTACTTTGGGTCAGTGCTTACAAGTACAGGGAATTGGAACTTAGTATTTACAGTGATTATGGCGACCTGCGTATTTATCGCAGTATGTGGTGCGATTGCCGGAAATGGCATGAGTAGGAAAAAGGCCTGCGCCATAGAAGAATAAGTCCACAAAGTCAATTATTATAGAGGTAATTGTTATAAAAGGAGGAATTGAAATGGATTATCCAAAAGTTAAACGAAACGTGCTACTGAATCCGGGACCTGCAACAACAACCGATACAGTCAAATATGCACAGGTAATGCCCGACATCTGTCCTCGGGAAAAAGAGTTTGGGGACATTATGAAAAAAATGGGAGATGATTTGGTTAAGATCGCCCATGGAGATCTGGGAAAATATACAGCAGTACTTTTTACGGGATCGGGAACTGTCAATATTGATGCATGCATCAGTTCCTTGGTTCCGGATGATAAAAAGATCTTAATCCTAAATAACGGAGCTTATTCTGAAAGAGGTGCAGAGGTTGCGGAATACTATCATCTGGATTATATTGATTTGAAAATGCCCATCACAGAACCAATTGACGTAAAAAAGGTTGAAGAAGCACTGTCTATGGATAAAGATATTGCAGTGGTGTATTGCTGCCATCATGAAACAGGGACAGGAGTATTGAATCCGATAAGGGAAATCGGTGCAATTGCACATAATCATGGGGCTATTATGGTAGTTGATACAACCTCTACCTATGCAATGATACCAATTGACATGGATAAGGATAATCTTGACTTTATCATGGCATCTGCCCAGAAGGGCCTGATGTCCATGACAGGACTTTCTTATGTTATTGGCAACAAAAAAATGATTGAAGAATCAAAAAAATATAAAACCAGGTCCTATTATACCAACCTTTATATGCAGTATAGCTTTATTAGAGACAAAGGTGAAATGCACTTTACGCCACCAGTTCAAACAATTTATGCAACTCAGCAGGCGATCAAGGAATACTGGGAGGAAGGGGAAATCAGCAAATGGAACCGACATCAGTCAATTTGGGAAGCCCTTTATAAAGGCTTGGACCGATTGGGATTCCAGACAATCATCCCGAAAGAATTCCAGTCAAAGCTTGTAATTTCGGTGCTATACCCCAATGATAAAAATTTTGATTTTATCAAGTTCCACGACTATTGCTATGACAAAGGATTTACCATCTATCCGGGGAAAGTGTCAACTCTTACCACATTCCGTCTTTGTTCCTTGGGAGCAATCTATCCAAAAGACATCGAAGATTTCTTCGTTGTTGCAGAGGAAGCTCTCAAGAGTCTGAATGTGGAAATGCCTCTGAAATACTGATTTCCTGTTTAACACCTTTATAAAACTTAGCAAGCCACAGGGGTCACCGTAAATAGCGGGGGCCCTTGTGGTGTTAAGGAAGGAGCGTGCAAGAATGCCATACATATTAGGAATTGATACTGGGGGAACCTATACCGATGCGGTAATCATCAGATCTGAAAACGGTGGGATTATAAACAAATCCAAGGCTCTGACTACACCCAATGACTTGTCAAAAGGAATCGGATATGCCATAAAAAATTTGGGTGAAATTAATACATCTATAATTGACATGGTATCTATTTCAACAACTTTAGCAACAAATGCTGTGGTGGAAGGAAAGGGCGGAAGAGTAGGGCTCTTATACTTCGGTGATGAACCGGAAGGAGAAATGCCTGCATCGATGAGAATAAGGATCCGGGGAGGGCTGGATATAAATGGGAATATCCTGGAGAATATTGATCGAAAGGAAATAATGAAGGTTGTGGAGTCCATGAAAGGGAAGGTAGAGGCAATTGCAGTATCTGGGTATGCTGGAGTAAGAAACCCGGAAATGGAACAGGGTGTCCGTGAAATCATCAGAACGGTTTCATCCATTCCTGTTGTCTGCGGCCATGAGCTGACTACTCAACTAGGGTATTATCAGCGGACACTTACCGCTGTGTTGAATGCAATGCTGCTTCCTATAGTGGAGGAACTGTTCTGCTCCATAAGAAAAGTACTCGATAATTTCAAGATATCCGCACCAGTGATGGTGGTGAGAGGGGACGGAACCCTTATGACGGAAGAAGCAGCGATGGAAAAACCGGTTGATACTATTCTTTCTGGACCGGCGGCCAGCATCACTGGAGGCGCTTTTCTTTCGGGATTGAAGGACGGGATAATCCTGGATATGGGTGGCACAACGACTGATATTGCCCACATGAAGAATGGCAGCGTAAGGATCGAGTCAAAAGGCGCAAAGGTAGGCGGATGGCTTACCCGGGTCAGAGCCGCACAGATTTCCACTTTTGGAATCGGAGGAGATAGTTGGATCTGCCTGGACAAAAAAGGTCAGATTCAGGTGGGACCTCAAAGAGCGATTCCTCTGTCCCTTGCCGGATTGCGCTATCCCAATCTGATCAGAGAAATGAAAAGTTTTAGGCTTTATGGGGAAATTCCTGAAATATCAAAAAACGAAGCTACTTGCTACGTTTTTGTGAAGAATTTAGAATCAGGGAGTCTTGGGGAAGAAGAGGAGCGAATCCTCACCTTTCTCAAAGATGAACCAAAATGTATAAATCAAATCGGGGATCATCTGAACAAATCGCCGGAATTTATTAATATGGAGCCCTTGGTGGAAGCCGGATATCTAATGCGCATCGGACTGACGCCAACGGATTTACTTCATATCCAAGGGAAATATCGAGAGTGGGACCAAGTGCTTCCTCAAAAAGCGGCAGAGATTCTATCGGAACGATCCGGAATTTCCTTGAACACCTTTATCAAAAGAGCGATGGACAATATCACGAGAAAATTAGGAACGGCATTCTTACAGAGTATGGCTGATTTCGAAGGCGAAGAAGAATTAATTCTGACCCAATCAAAAGAGTCAGAATTCCTACTGGATAAACTGCTGGGTCAAAATGCACTTTCTCCCATAAAAATCAAAGCGGAAATCACGGAACCATTGGTTGTCATAGGAGCACCGTCAGGAGCCTGGGCACCAGCACTTGGTAGGGTAATTGGAGGAGATATCCAGGTGCCCTATTATGCGGATGTGGCTAACGCTATCGGTGCTGCAGTGGGCAAGTCTGTCGAAAAGGTGGAAATTCTCCTTTTGAAAAAAGAAAATAATTATATCGTTATCTTTCCGTGGGAGCGGCAAATTTATAAATCTCTGGAAGAAGCAGAATTTTATGCAATCCATGAGGGCAGAAAGCATATAGAAAAATTGATGACCAAGAATTGCGTATTTCATTGGCATATTGATGAGCAACATGAAAAGATATACGGAACGAATAAGGGGGATTCTGGAGATTATATGGGGAGGAAAATTATCATTACAGGAATCAGCTCCTGAAATCAACCACTCCATACAAACTTATATCCGACGCCGCGTACGGTGATTACATAGATTGGATTTTCTGTATCAGATTCAATCTTTTTTCGGATGTTGTAAATATGGACATTAACAGTTCTGAAGTCATCTTCAATGCCGTAGGGATCCCATATTTTTTCGAAAATCTGTCGATTGGTGAATACACGGTTGGGAAATCGGCATAAAAGCGTTAGAAGCTCAAATTCTTTAGCTGTAAGATGGATGGGGAATCCCTTTAGATAAACGGAATGCCCTTCTATGTCAATTTCAAGATCTCCAAAAGTCATCCTATTTTCATCAACTGGATACGGGTGCAGTGGCGCATTGATGTTTTTTCGCCGGAGGTGCGCTTTGACTCGAGCTACTAATTCGGTGGGGCTAAAGGGCTTGGTGATGTAATCATCACCTCCTATGGATAGTCCAAGGACCTTATCCATATCCCCGTTCTTGCAACTGACAAAAAGAATCGGTGCACTGCTGACGGTCCGAATTTTGCTGCAAAGGTCAAAGCCGGAAAGATTGGGCATGACAATATCAAGAATTATCAAATCGGGGTTTTCCTTCTCCAGTAAACTTAATGCACTGTTGCTGTCTGTAGTCCAGACAACATTAAATCCTTCCTGCGTCAGATAGAGTCTCATCAACTGAACAATTTCCATTTCATTGTCAACAATCATTATTGTGTCTCGTGGCATCCAGTTCACCTTCCTTTATTTCATTGTATAATAGAGAATTCCAAAAAACAATGAGGCAATATTCTTAAAATCGAAATGAAAATCCTCATAGCCGAGCATCGATACATTTTTTATTTGAATTCAGTACAAAAATGCGTTAAAATAGAAAGAATCTATTGAGGATGTCAGCGAATCGGACATCGTTAAAAGCGGAGTGAGGAAGGCATAAGCAAGCATGAAACCTTTATGGAAATGGGTTATCATCCTTTTGGTGATCGTCATAGAATTTTTCGTTTGGACTTACCCCTATGAGCAGGGTGTCTGGCCTTTTTCCTGGGACCTCTGGGAAAAGAAACCCGGCATCGTAAACCAGGAGCAGCAAGAACCCGGAGCACCTAGCAAATCGGAATCTCAGCTGCCACCGGTGGAAGTGCCGGAACCCACAGAGCCTGCAGACCCAACGGATCCCCCAGATCAGCCTCAAGCAGGTGAGGCCGCCGGATACAGCGAAAACCCAAAGCCGGCAGAAGAGACGGGGCTGATGATTCTGGTCAATAAGGAATACTACCTGAGCCGGGATTATGTTCCGGATGACCTGGCGCCAATCCGGTATTACGCAGCAGACCGCTCCCCGGAAGGCCGGTATATGATCAAGGAAGCGGCGGACCAGTTTAATCGGATGGCAGAAGCAGCAGCTACCGATGGTTTGGAAATCGTCATGACCACCGCTTACAGGTCCTACGGATTCCAGTCCACTCTGTATAACAATTATGTCAAGGCCCACGGGCAGAAGGAGGCTGACCGGTTCAGCGCCCGGCCTGGGCACAGCGAACACCAGACGGGACTGGCTGTGGACATTTCAGCACCTTCAGTAGGATATGCCCTGACCCAGGATTTCGAAGGAACCCCCGAATGGAATTGGCTCATGGAGCATGCCCGGGAATACGGATTCATCCTCCGATATCCAAAAGGAAAAACCCAGATCACCGGATACATGTATGAACCCTGGCACTTTCGATATGTGGGTGTGGAACCAGCAAAAAAAATAGAAGAATCAGCAATTACTCTGGAAGAATACCTTTCCCAGAGCAGTTAATCATAGAGAAAAAAGGAGGCAATTATGGCAGAGTTTTTCAACGAGCCCTCAAGAACATTCAGCGAGTACCTGCTGGTACCGGGGTATTCCGCTAAGGAATGCCGATCGGAAAACGTGGTTTTAAAAACACCGGTAGTAAGATTTAAAAAAGGGGAAGAATCTTCCTTAAAAATGAATATCCCTTTGGTTTCCGCTATCATGCAGTCCGTATCCGATGACCGGATGGCGGTAGCCCTAGCCAAGGAAGGAGGAGTTTCCTTTATATTCGGGTCTCAGCCCATCGACAGCCAGGCGGCTATGGTGAAACGGGTGAAGGGCCATAAGGCCGGATTTGTCCGAAGCGATTCCAACATCCGTCCGGATCAGACCTTGGCTGATATCATTGCCCTTAAACAGAAGAGCGGTCATTCCACCGTGGCAGTCACCGATGACGGGACGGCAGAAGGAAAGATTCTGGGTATCGTCACCAGCCGGGATTACCGAATCAGCCGGATGGCCCTGGATACCAAGGTGTCCGAATTCATGACTCCTTTTGAATCCCTCGTTTATGCAGAGGATGGGGTGTCCCTTTCCGAAGCCAATGACATGCTCTGGGATCATAAACTGAATGCCCTGCCCATTATCGACAAGAATAAGCGACTGACCCATTTCGTCTTCCGGAAGGATTACGATTCCCATAAAGAAAATCCCAATGAGCTGCTGGATACCCACAAGCGATACGTGGTGGGAGCTGGTATCAACACCAAGGATTATACGGAGCGGATTCCGGCCCTGGTGGATGCAGGGGCAGATGTTCTCTGTATCGACTCTTCCGAAGGATTCACCGAGTGGCAGAAGGATACCATCGATTATGTCCGGAAACAGTACGGAGAAGAGGTCAAAATCGGAGCCGGCAACGTGGTGGACAGAGAAGGATTCCTGTACCTGGCAGAGTCGGGAGCGGATTTCGTAAAAGTAGGAATCGGTGGCGGATCCATCTGCATCACCCGGGAACAGAAGGGAATCGGCCGGGGGCAGGCCTCTGCGGTCATTGAAGTAGCGCAGGCCCGCCAGGAATACTATGAAAAAACCGGCATCTACATCCCTATCTGTTCCGACGGCGGCATCGTCTACGATTACCATATGACTCTGGCTTTGGCCATGGGAGCCGACTTCATCATGCTGGGCCGATACTTTGCAAGATTTGATGAGAGCCCCACGAATAAGCTGAACATCAACGGGAATTACGTCAAGGAATACTGGGGAGAAGGCTCCAATCGGGCAAGGAACTGGCAGCGGTACGATATGGGAGGAGACGGAAAACTGTCTTTCGAAGAAGGGGTGGATTCCTATGTTCCCTATGCCGGCAGCCTGAAGGACAACGTGACCCAGTCTCTCAACAAGGTGAAATCCACCATGTGCAACTGTGGTGTCCTGACCATTCCGGAACTGCAGCAGAAGGGCAAAATTACCCTGGTATCCGCCACATCCATTGTAGAAGGCGGAGCCCATGACGTTATACTGAAAGAAACGTCCACCAACGTCATCCGGTAACGCCGGAAACGTTCCAAATACAGTTTTATAAAGGAGAGCCTATGCAGTACGAAGGAGTGCTCGTCGTTGATTTCGGCGGACAATACAACCAATTGATCGCCCGGAGAGTCCGGGAAGCCCAAGTTTATTGTGAAATTGTTTCTTACAGGAACTGCCTGGAGAAAATTAAAGAAGTCCGGCCCTGGGGAATCATCTTCACCGGAGGTCCGGCCAGCGTTTACGAAGAGGGAGCCCCGACGCTGCCAAAAGAGATCTTTGAAATGGGGATACCGATCCTGGGAATCTGCTATGGTGCCCAGTTGATGGCCCATGTCCTGGGCGGCGAAGTGGTCAGTCCCGATTACAAGGAATACGGGAAAGTCAAGCTGAACATCAGCCGGGACAGCCTGTTATTCCGGGGGATTCCCACCGATGAGATCTGTTGGATGAGCCATACTGACTACATCAAACAGGTGCCGGAAGGGTTTGTCGTCTCATCTAATACAGAAACCTGCCCCACTGGGTCTATGGAAAACCCGGACAAGAAGCTCTACGCCGTTCAGTTCCACCCGGAGGTCCATCACACCCCCTTCGGCCAGGACCTGCTGAAAAACTTTCTGTTTGAAATCTGTGGCTGCGAAAAGAATTGGACCATGTCCAGCTTCGCTAAAGCGAAGATCCAGGAAATCAAAGAAACCGTCGGAGATAAAAAAGTCCTCTGTGCCCTATCCGGGGGAGTGGATTCCTCCGTTGCCTCTGTTTTGGTTCATGAAGCCATTGGAGACAACCTGACCTGCATCTTTGTGGATCACGGCTTGCTCCGGAAAAATGAAGGAGATCAGGTCATGGAGGTCTATGGCCGCCAGTTCAACATGAGGATCATCCGGGTCAACGCTCAAGAACGATTCCTTAACAGACTGGACGGAGTCAGTGATCCGGAAACCAAGAGAAAGATCATCGGAGAAGAATTCATCCGGGTATTTGAAGAAGAATCCAAGAAACTATACGAAGAACTGGGTGGCATCGACTATCTGCTTCAGGGAACCATCTACCCCGATGTGGTGGAAAGTGGAACCGGCGAATCTGCGGTAATCAAGAGTCACCACAACGTGGGAGGCCTGCCGGCCGATATGAAGATGGACCTGCTGGAGCCTCTGCGGCTGCTTTTTAAGGATGAAGTGCGAAAAGTCGGCGAAGAGCTGGGAATCGCGTCTGAATTGGTATGGCGTCAGCCCTTCCCGGGACCTGGCTTGGCTATCCGATGCCTGGGCGAGATCACTGAAGAAAAGCTGACCATCATCCGGGAATCTGACTACATATTAAGGGAAGAAATCCGCATGGCCGGCCTGGAAAGAGATATCTGGCAGTATTTCACCGTACTGCCCAACATCCGCAGCGTCGGCGTCATGGGCGACTTCCGAACCTACGACTATACCGTCGGAATCCGAGCGGTCACCTCTGTGGACGGAATGACCTCCGACTGGGCCAGGATCCCCTACGACGTCCTGGAGCGGATTTCCAACCGGATCGTCAACGAGGTCAAGGGAGTCAACCGGATCGTGTATGACATTACAAGTAAGCCGCCCAGCACGATTGAGTGGGAATAGTTCAAAAGCATGAAAAAACCTTGAAATTTCAAGGTTTTTTCTTTACATTGGGCACGAAGTGGGCACAGTATTTGGTGATTAAATGCCGCTATAACCATAGACTATAAAAAAACTATAATCACCAGCCTTCTGATTTGGCTAAAGGATTGCTACTATGGCATCGTTCAAATAGCCAAGGAAAATAGTGGCGCCACTTAATTTGTAATAAATACATTAGGTGCCATTGTGTAATGAGTTGATATTGGAAATGAAACAGACATTTGAATATTGGGATAACTGTTTTTATGTTTTACTCGAACATAGATTTGTTCCGGATTTTAGAAAAGGGATGTGGGATTTTGTATAGCAGCATTTACTAACGTCGGAAAGGCAGATTTTAATCGTTTTCCCGGTCTTTTATCTTATCTGACGCAAAGATTGGATTCATTTTGTTCTAAACTGGTATTATTGGGCCTTTTAGAGAGTGGAGAACGGATAAAATGCTTTGTCAACTTCCCGCTTTTCTTTGAATAAAAAAATAATTAGTTTATCTTGGATGCAAATCTTCAATATGTTGTATAATAAGAATGAAGTCATGTTGATATGCTACCCATTTTGGATATTGGGGAAGCTTTAGTTGTGGGGGACGCTAGTTTATTGCCGAGTTGAATTAAAGTCACTGCACCATTGTTAAAACCACGCAGCGCAACAGTGGATTTTTGGGATGAATGGTCTAAGTAAAGTATTGATATTAATATCGAAACAGCTATTGAAGCTTTGCGGAAACAATCAAAGTAGTATCTACATATACACATAAGAGAATGAATTTTTTCAAATAGGTCGATATATTATAGTAACACATGGAGGAAATATCAAATGATTATTTTGGATTTGAAGAATAACCTTGCTGCACAGGATATGATAAGAATCGTAATGAGAGAAAAGAATCTATCGCCCAAAGAGGCAATTGAATTTTCAATTAATCGTGAAATTCATCAGAAAATTCTTAAAGAGGGTTATGCCTCTATCGCCTTAGACCTTTGGGGGCATGATGACCCTGAGAGAGAATGGAATGTACTTGATGACCCAATCTTTGAACTCAACTTGGACAAACTTCAAGAGCGACTTATTGAAGACATTGCCGAAAAAGAAGATGTTGACACTGAAACTACCGTATGCTATTTTCTGATATTTACAATGGATTTTTTGGGATATCATATTTGACAGAGAATAGGTTTATGTTGATAAGAAAACCCTGATAACTTTTTGATAACAGCATTTCAGAAAAACCATATATAATGGATAACTGAAATCAAATAGAGCAAATGGAAATCATATTACCACAATGGAAGTGTTTTAGCCACGCTTTAAGTTTGCGAGAGAGAGGAATACCCTGTTTGGCAAGTTAAAAACGTTGCTGAATTGTTGGTATTACACCGTCAGGGTTGGCGATAAATATTCAGTTGAATTGTTACAAAGGCATAGAATTAGTTAAGCAAGTTAGAGGGATAGATTGTTATTAATTAACATAGATTGATGTATCACAGCGATTCCTACTAGGGAGTTCACTGCCTTAAAAAAGCCTGATCATAACAAAAAAGCGAGGGTGAGATGACAAATAGTAAGAATAGCACGAGCAATATTTCTGATAAGGAGAAATTCGAATCAATATATTTCACATATTCAAAATATCTATATGTAATGGGGCTCCGAATTTTAAAGGACGAGGGCTATGCTTCAGATGCATTGCAGAATTGTTTCCTTAGAATATTCGAGAATCTGCATAAGATCAAAGAGGTAGATTCCAATCAGACAAAGTCCTTTCTTTGCATCATTATGCGAAATGAATCAATCAACCTCTACAGAAAAAAGAAAAATATGGAGCAAGCCACAGATCCCTTTGATGAAACGTTTTATATTAAAGATGAAAACAGCGAAGTGGAAGAGATTTTTGCAAGGGCTGAAATCAAAAAGGACATCCAAGTATACTTAAAGGAACTGAATGAAGAAGAGAGGGACCTAATTATTCTTAAATATTTAAAAGAATATTCCCATGAAGAGATTGCAAATATTTTTCATATTTCTCAGGATTCTGTGAGGCAAAAGTTGTCCAGAATAAGAAAAAAATTGGCGATCGTGGTGATGAGGGATAAGGAAAAGGAGGAAGCTTAGATGGTGCAAAATAATAACGAACTAAATAAAGCAATAAAAGCCCGCAGCGACGGCTTCCTCGCCTATATCGCTCAGGCGGCTGAAGAGGATATGCTGGAAGAATTTGATAGCTGGGAAAAAAATAATCCTGACCTGAAAGTACCCAAAGAACTGGAATCACGGATATTAAATAATGCAGATGAATTTCATAAGAAACAAAAGCATAAGCAGCTACGAAATAACTGTATCCGGTTTCTTAAAATGGCAGCAATTATAATGTTAGTTGTAGCGATATCTTTTTCCGGTTTGTTGATTAGCGTAGAAGCATTTCGATTGAAAATATTTGATTTTATTTTTGAAAATAATAAGGAATTCACCAAAGTTGTTACCGTTGAGTCCGGAAGCAATGTTCTAACGATAAAGAAGAACCTTCCAGAAGGGTGGCAAGGTTTGTTTTATCCGGGATATTTACCAGATGGTTATCTGTTTGCTGAGGCGCAGGAAACCGGTGATTCTAAAACTATAGTATTTAAAAATAAAAGTGAAGCAATTCTAATTCTGACACAAGGCCCTTTGTACGAATCCGAGATGAGGGTAAACAACGAAGGCGTGGAAAGTGGTGAAGTTCTGGTTGATGGAAGTCCAGCCTTTTGGACATCCAGAAAGGGAGAGGTCACGTTAATCTGGAACCAAAACGGATATGGGTTTTTGTTGTATGGGCCAGAAAGCCTTTCAGAAATGATAAAAATTGCGGAAGGATTGTTGTATATTAAATAATTATAGAAAAAATTGAAGAAAGTTGTCACAAATCACCTCTTAAAAGCGTTATTAATGTTAGGAGGTGATTTTTAATGGAAAGAAAAATCAAAAGGAGTTTAGTATTTGTTATTGCAATAATTATGGTGATATCTTCTATAAGTATAGCATTTGCTAATGATTCGCCGGTTTATTCAAGTAAGGAGGGAGAAAAAAGCTCAATTGCTCCATATTGGATTGGAGTAAATACTGTTTCAAATAATTTTCAGATTTTAGCTGGTGGATTAGCCAATCCCACCGTATGGGGGACCACCTATTCAGGGGATGTTGATTATGTAAACGTTATTATTATCTTGAAACGGAGCAATGGTTCTAGTTGGGTGACCATAAAATCTTGGAATCAGAACAAAACAATATCAAACAATATGTTTTCTTTTGATGAAACATATACTGTTATGAAAGGCTATAATTATAAGTATACGGCAACTGTTAAGAGCTATAAAAACAATGTTCTTTTAGATACGATAACCTTTGATTCTAAAATTGTGACTTACTAGTTAATACCTTTTTCAAATCATTTATATTATGACTTCAGCAAACGAACAAAGAAAGGAGGTATATAAGCATACAACAAATAAAATATAATGCCACTAATAATCAGTAAGAGCTCATGCTCCATTTTCGGGACGGTATTATGGAATAGTGTGCTTGATAAAAGGGAGCCAGCAGGAATTTGGGGGATTCTAGGATCAAGCTTAATAGCAAACGATTCAAATAGCATAATGGGAGAAGCTCTTTCTCAAAATGTGGCAAATGATGCTAGACTTGCATCTAGCAAAGTACTACAACATTATATTAATTTATAACATTTTGTTTGAAGCCTTTAAGGAAGGAGGGATGTTTTTAATTTAAAGTTTTACTAAATCCGTTACAACTTAATCAGGAAAACCCCAAGAATACTGATAGTATTATTGACTTTAGATAAGGCTGACAAGACGTGATAACGAAGCTGGATTTTATAAAAAGGAGATTTATTAGTAGATTATTCAATTTGGAGTAATTTATTCATTAATAATTGATGGAGGTTAAACAGATGAAAAAGAAGATCTTAACTTTATTTATCGCTTTATGTTTAATAGTGGCAAGTAGCACCGTAGCTTTTGCGGTAGAATCAGAAGAAAACCAGGTGAATAATACCAACCCTATCTCAAAAATTGAGGTTAATTATTTAGTAAATATGAACTTAACGGATGAACAAGTTGCACAACGATTTCAATACATAAATAGTTCTTATCAAATAGGACAACCTTTTTCTAAAGAAGACACAGAGTTTGTAAGAGCTTACGCATATCCTGCAAAGCAGATGTCAAGGGCCCTGTCCACACAAAATATTGAAAATACTGTAAACTCAGGTGGTTTTTATGGTAGAATTACTGGAACAGTATTTACAAACTTAGGAGTTACTAATCACTCTTTTGGTGGTAACCTTATGTCGACAGCTACAGGGGGAACTATTAATAAAATTAATATATGGATTCAGTGTACAGCTTATGGAATAGTTGGAAGTGATGGCTTAATAGGTTTAGTATATAATAAAACAATATCTGGAACCGGCACACAGTCTCCAACATATTTCAATAGCAGCCAACCCTTTACAGCAGGGGCGTTGTATACTTCTGTAGTTTGTGGATCCACAATTACATATAATAGTGGATCCACTTTAACGGTTCCTGGCAGAGTGATTTAAATTTATATTTAAGGAGGAAGTATGTATTCAGTACTTACAGTTTATAATTGGCCTTTGATATTACTTTTTTCTTTTATTAGTATACTTTTGATAGGTTTTCTAGTTTATTATTTTACTCTTAAAATAAAAGCAATTAAAAAATTTCTCAAAAACGATCCAAATAATTGAACATTTATTTTTGGCAGAGAAATAATCATGAAGAGCCAGTGAATCTGTCGCGCCAAGCGAGAGCAAACTTTGAACTGCTTCCCGCCAAGAGGACACTGAAATAAAATAAGTTTTAAGATATGTTGGTGTCGTCGTACCCGCAGAGCTCAAAGGATTACCCTATGTGAGATCTGCGGGTTTTGTTATGCAGCCAATACATATTTATGGTGTTTTTCCATTGGAGTTGTCAAGATTCCAAGATTGCGTTGCATTCGCCTGGTATTGTAGTAATGTATGTGGCCTTCAATCATCTGCACAAGAGAATCTTTATCAGGGAATCCCTTGCCGTAATTGTTCTCGCTTCAGAACTCCCCAAAATCCTTCCATGGGGCTTTTGCCAATGCACTTGCCTATCCTGGACATACTTTGGGTCATACCGGTAGCTTCGATCTTGGGAAAAGGTGCGATTTGTATACTGGAACCCCCGTCACTGTGAAATAGGGGATGGGCATCAGGATTGGTTGCCACTGCAGCGTCGAAGGTGCTGAATACTAGTGTTTTGTCGTTCCTGTGACCGATAACAAAGGATACGATTTTCCGATCATAGAGGTCGAGGATAGCGCTGAGATAGACTTTGTGCTTCTCAGTCCCTTCATACCATTTAAATTCAGCCACATCGGTCAACCATTTCTCGTTCGGTTTTTCCGCATGGAATTCACGATTAAGCAAATTCGCTGCAATACACTGGGGGTTATCCGCCTGCCGGGTACAGTCGGTATTTGAATATTTGATAGTATACTTAATGTCCCTGATTCGACAGTGTCCGAAGCATTCTCTTGTCGCTGATGTTAATGTCATGGTATCTCTCCAGTTGAATAAACTTCTCAAATAAGGCCACAAGTCTCCAAAGGCAGAGCCTGGTTGTTGCAGAATAAAAATGTAGAAAGTTGCAGAGCAAAAATCCATAGTAGTGCAAGTTACACAACGATTTAATGAATCGTTGTATTTGTCGAAAATTTGCCTTATAATGGAAAAGAAAACTGTAGACAGAAGCCCTTTCTCGGTGGTATAAAAAAATTCGAAATCATACCTGAAAGCGACCCTGAATACGTAGAGGTTCAGATTTTCTTATAGAAGCTTAGTGATATCCGTTTTAAAAATTTCAATTGAAGGACGCTAATGTTTTTGTTTTTATTCAAGGAGGTTACTATGCAAATTCAAGAATTGTTCAATTTGTCTGTATGGTATATGGAAAAGATAGAAGGTAGTAATATACTAAAATACCTTCAAGAGCTATACAACATCTTATATTCGAATGCAAACAATACCACAAAACAACCATTCAGTACTGAGCAAGAAAATCTTAATGCAGCCTTAAGTGAAGTTAATACCATCAAATTGAATGACAACCAACTTGAAGTATTGGAAAAATATAATATATTAAAATATCTTGGTAAATCTGGCGTTAATCACATAGAAGACATTTTATACAAAAACAATCTGGATTTGGCAACAGCTGCTTCAAAAATAAATGACATTATATCATTATTTGCACAAGCGACAAACAATTTTAGTAGCATTAATAAAGACTTAGCTTTCTTGGTTCAGACAACACAAGATGAATCAAACGACAATATTTTAAAAATACACTTTAAAGGTGGTGTTGCAATCAATAATATTGTTGACCTCAAGGATTGGAGTAGCAATTGGTACACAATCTCGCGTGGAATTGCAATGGTCAATAACGAGCCACCAGAAACATTCAAAATAGTTAGTACAGAAAACGGCTCAATAGTCCTCCTAGTTTCTGCTTCTGTTCCAACGATACTACTTTTAAGCAAAATAATTAAGGCCATATTAGAAGTAGTGGAGAAAATTTATGCTATCAAAATACAAAAGGAAGAGTTGATAAAGCTTAAACTGGAAAATTCTATCACAGTAGCAAAACTATTGAATGATGATATTAAAAAGTTGAAAAAAACCAAAGTGGATATGATTTGTGAAGATATACTAAGTTCTAACGATGGAGAACATGATGGCGAAATAACAACAAATCTAAAGAAATCAATATTTCAACTAGTTAACTTCATAGAAAAAGGTGGGTCTGTTGACATTGACGCTCTAGCTGAAAATACTGATAACGAAGAAACGAATGATGAGCAGCTTGTTGTAAGAAAATTTAAGGAGAACTTTGAAGCTATTCGTGAATTACAGGAAAAAATTTTGTTAATTGAAGGCAAGTCTGGTTCTAACGAAAGTGATGAAGAGCAAGTAGAAGAAAACTAGATGAAGATAATGAAAAATCTTAGCAATATATAATCTTAATTTATTATTAGCGGTGGGTATGTTCTCCCTCTATTTTTATTTGTATATTACAAGCAATGATGTTTCGTTAGGGTATGCCAAAATTGAACTACCAGAAATATGTTTGTTCCAATAAAGTTCAAAAAACATATATGGAATGTTTCAATATTAATGCTGATTTTAATGGAATGGGAATAAAGTAGACTTTAAATTTCAGCGTGTATCCTGATTGAATTTTTAAATGATCCGCTTAAGATATTGTGAATATTTTGAAATGAAACCTTAATGAAGGATTGGGATGAACGACTATGGCTAAAAGTAGTCGTATTCCTATTAAAATGGAAAAAGGTTGGACACAAATTGGGCCAAAGGCGTAAGGGAAATATGTATAGTAGAAATAATAGGTATATATGTAGATATAAATTGATATGTGGCACCACCACATATAGTTGAAACCAAATTGTTCTTATTGAGTGGGAATAGCCTAGAACCTTAAATTTCAACGTTTTCACCAAATGGATTTTCAAATGAACCGTTTATGATATTGAGAGTGTTTTCAAAAATCATAGACGGTTTTTTATTGTTTTTTGAGCCTGGAAGGATGCGTGTACGAGGTGAAGCGTGGAGACATATAACGTATAATTGACATCAAAGCGGAACGGGTTATGGCAAGCAAACCCAGTCAAAACAAGAGTTTCAGGGAATTGGGCGAGGAATTTTTAAGGTATTCCGAGATTCGAGGATTGTCTGAATGAACAATTAAAAGTTATCGGTATCAAATCAGCTAGTTCCTCGAATTTGCAGGGGTGTGAACGCCGGGCTATAATTGACTTAAATCGCCGGCAAAAATTGACCCACCCCGAATCAAGGGCTATCATAAGAGTTGAAGAAGCTTTTATGAAAGGAGCCCGACATGATAAGGAGTGGGATGATA